>Ga0210040_10000012_pt1 | contig 1005352 bp, 1053 predicted proteins | sample CryGeyCG12114_NA_FD_185462 | JGI IMG/M metagenome (GOLD analysis project Ga0210040, IMG submission 185462) | Groundwater microbial communities from aquifer - Crystal Geyser CG19_WC_8/21/14_NA (SPAdes) (version 2) | ecosystem: Environmental > Aquatic > Deep subsurface > Groundwater | place... | reverse complement strand
GCGGCGTGAGGTGTTGCGTGAGTTGCGCTGCAGGGCTGGTACGGCCAGGAATACGATCAACATGATCAAACCGGCGATGGCCAACACGATCAGGACTTCGATGATCGTGAAACCCTTGTTAGTTTTAGTATTCTTTAGCATTGCAAATGCCCCCTTTGCGTAATTTTTAGTGCTTATGTTTTGCATAATAGCCCATTGCTGTTTAAAACACAAGCTTTTTGACTACTGGCGCGAGGCTAGAACGAATTGCCTGCCAGGCTATATACCGGTAACAGCACGGCCGCCACGATCACAAGAGCGACAGCGCCGAGCAATACCATCATCACCGGTTCGATGATGGTCTGAACGTTCTTAATTTGGTTATCGACTTCTTTTTCATAATATGTAGCCGTCTTATCCAGCATCTGTTCCATAGAGCCCGACTGCTCACCGATACGGAGCATGTTCGGAACTAATTCGAGGAAGTTTGGGTCGCCTTCCAGAGCGTCAGCCAGTGACTTACCGCCACGGACCTTCTCAATGGCTTTATCAACCGAGCCGCTAATATGCACATTGCTTACAGCATCTCCGGTAATTTCCAACATCTGGATCAGCGGCACACCGCTTGATACCAGTGTTGAACCGGTACGCGAGAAGCGGGCCATATACATCTTATTAAACAAATCACCGACGAGTGGAGCACGCATTTTTACCCGGTCGAGTACTTCTGTACCGGCAGCGGTACGAGTCCATTTAACTACCGAGAATCCGATGATACCGACTACGAGTATCGCTGCCCACCAGAACTTAATGATAGCCTGCGACAGCGCCAGCAGCACTTTGGTTACCAGTGGCAAGTCAGCGCCCGGGAAGCCATCGTATAGAACCTGCACCTGTGGCAGCACTTTAACGAGCATGAAGCTGATCACTGCGAGCATCACCAGCACGACAATCACCGGATACACCATAGCACCACGCACCTTGCTGACAATGTCAGCGTCTTTTTCCTGCTGGTCGGCCAACCGCTGTAGCGAGCCGTCAAGCGTACCGGAGGCCTCGCCGGCCGCGACCATACTGATATAGACATTGTTGAATATCTTGGGGTGCCGGCCCATAGCGACAGATAACGGCGCCCCGCCCTCTACCGCGGCGATCACTTCATTCACGACGGACTTCAGTGTCTTGTTGCTGGTCTGGCCGTTAACATTGCGCAAACTTTGCAGCAACGGCAAACCGGCGTCAATCAAGGTCGAGAGCTGGCGTGAAAACAGAATTTTATCCTTAGTGGGAACCCGGTGAAGCCGGGCACTTAATCCGCCGCTATGCTCGTCTTTGGTCAGGTCAAGTACAACTAGGCCTTCCTTGCGGATCAGCTGAGCAGCCATCTTTTCGCTTTCGGCCTGAACGTTCGACTTGATGCGTTCACCCGTTTTCGGGTTACGGGCAGTATATTGGTACGTTAGCATTATTAACTCCGCATTAACCTATCTAATTCATCAATATCGACAGCGTAGTTACGGGCCTCATCATACGTAATCGTTCCGGCGTGAATGAGCGATACTAGCGTCTTGTCCATGCTTTGCATGCCAAACTCCGCGCCGGTCTGAATAACCGCGTCCAGCTGATGGGTCTTGCCCTCACGGATAATGTTTCGCACAGCTGGTGTCGCCACCATAATTTCAGCCGCCGCGATCCGGCCGCCGCCGATAGTTGGCACGAGGCGCTGCGAAACAATCGCCGCCAAAATGTTAGACAGCTGGGAACGTACCTGAGGCTGCTGGTGCGGCGGGAAGACGTCGATCATGCGGTCGATACTCTGAGCAGCACTGTTAGTGTGGAGAGTCGCGAAAACCAGGTGTCCGGTTTCAGCAATGGTAATAGCCGAGGCGATAGTTTCCAGGTCACGCATTTCTCCCACCAGGACGACGTCCGGGTCTTCACGGAGGGCGCTGCGCAGCGCCGCGCTGAATGAATAGGTGTCGTAGTGTACTTCACGCTGCACAATCACTGATTTGTGTGATTTATGGGTGTACTCAATCGGGTCTTCAATAGTTAGGATATGGTCGGCGCGTTCCTGGTTGATCTTATTAACCATGGCTGCCAGCGTGGTTGATTTACCGGAACCGGTCGGACCGGTCACCAGGACCAGGCCGCGGGGATAGTCAGCGAACTTATTAACTACCTGCGGCAGGCCGAGCTGCTCGATGGTTAAAATGTCATTATTGATAAGGCGAAGGGCGGCGGCCAGATTACCGCGTTCATGGAAGGCATTGACGCGGAAACGGCCCATATCGCCGAAGGCGAAGCTGAAGTCGAATTCCTTGTCTTTAAGAAGAATTTGTTTCTGATCCTCGTCCAGTAAGGCGAAGATGAGGGTTTCAACCACATCGTCACTCAGCGGATCGGCGTTTGGCAATGGCGCCAGCTTTCCGTCGATACGAAGCATCGGTGGCAGTCCGGCCTGCAAGTGAAGGTCAGACGCCTTCCGCTTGATAACTTCTTCGAGCAGTACTTCTATTCGGGGTACGCCTGCCATTACTGTGTTCTCGTTTCTCTAATGTTATGTCTCATAATTCCCACCTTCTTGTATTTAGACCCTTATGCGATATCCGTGGCTGCCACGCGGTTAACTTCGTTAACGGTCGTCCTCCCCGCCAAGGCCTTCAGGTAGCCGTCCTCACGCATGGTGACCATGCCCTGCTCCTGCGCGACCTTTTGGATCTCAGCGCTGGTAGCCCGTTTAAGGATGAGGTCCTGTATTTCTTCGGTAACACCGAAGACTTCGTAGATACCAACTCGGCCTTTGTAGCCACCAGGTGTAGCCGGGCTATCTTTGCCCTTGGTTAAAGTATAAGCGTTATCCCCTATAAGTGGCAAGTCAGGATAACCCATATCATCGGCGAACTTCTTACGATCGGCTTCTTTTGTAGGCAAAAGTCCATTTAATGTCTTCTGGATGGCGTCGGTTTCGACCTTGTCGGACTGGTACGTTTCAGTATCCGAGCCAATACGGCGTACCAGGCGCTGGCCAATTACCGTATGCACGGTACTGGCGATCAGGAACGGCTCGATGCCCATGTCAAGCAGACGTGGCAAAATACCGGCGGCGCTGTTGGTGTGCAGCGTGCTGAAAACCAGGTGTCCGGTAAGGGCGGCCTGCACTGCCAATTCGGCAGTTTCCTTGTCGCGAATTTCTCCAACCATTACGATGTCGGGGTCCTGGCGCAAAATACTGCGCAAACCGGCCGAGAACGTCAGGCCGACGTCGGCGTTTACCTGAATCTGGTTGATACCCGGCATTTTATACTCAACCGGATCTTCCAGTGTCACGATATTAACGGTGTCATCCTTCACCTCGCTGAGCAGGGCGTACAAACTGGTGGACTTACCGGAGCCGGTCGGTCCGGACGTCAGGATCATGCCGTTTGTCTGCTTAAGGCCTTCGCGGATAGTACGGAGGCTGCGGCCATGGTAGCCCATGTCTTCCAGCTTCAGGCTGGTACCGGATTTGTCAAGCAGACGGATGACCACCTGTTCGCCCCAAACAACCGGAGAAATAGCAATACGCAGGTCAATATCCTTGCCTGCGACATTAATACTGAACTCACCGTCCTGCGGTACGCGGTGCTCGTCGATCTTGAGGTTCGATAGAATTTTAATACGCGAAACCAGCGGCGGCTCAGTGCTCTTGGGCAATTTCATAATTTCGCGCAGCACGCCGTCAATACGGCAGCGGATCTTGAGACCATCCTGCAGCGGTTCGATATGGACGTCGGACGCGCTGTGGGTAGCAGCAAACTCAAGAATAGTCGATAACGCCTTGCTGATCGGCGAATCCTGAACGATAGTCTTAATATTTTTGTCAGCGGTAGCTACTTCCTGCTCCTTAGCATCACTAACCGCGCCGCCCTTAGCCGACAAGTCGCTATTGAGGGCACTAATGGCCCCGACCACGTCATCGGCGATACTGGCTTGGTACTGCTTAAGTATTTGCCGGATGCCCTCTTCACTGGCGGCGTACACTTTGAGCGGCCGTCCGACTTTATTGCTCAGGAAGTCGACCGCCTGAACGTTATCGGCGTCGAGCATGGCGATCGCCAGCCGATGCTGCATTTCGCCGAGCGGCACAGCCATATAACGCTCAGCGATTTCCTGCGGCAGCAAGTCGAGTACGCTTTGTTCGACGTGAGCGGCGCTCAGATTAACATAAGGTACCTTATTCACATGGGCGACAACTTTAGTCAGCTGCTCATTACTGATATTGCCGTCACGTAACAATAGCCCGAAGAGAGGTGTTTTCTCGTTTTCGGCCTTAGTACGAAGTTCAGATAATTTCTCGGCAGTAACCGCGCCGGATGAAACTAACTCATCTTCAACCTGTTTCTGGGCAGCTGCTGATAATACATTCATGGTTAGAACGCCTCCGTGAGGCTCTTATTGACCGCTTGTGAAAGGAGCGGCATTGGTTCCCTGGCCAATTTGAACTTGTTCGGTCGGGTCGATGGATGATTCGTTGAAATATTTGTTACTTGGACGGTTGAAATCAGTGGAGATAGCGTCGACGACTTCAGCCTGCACCTGACGGTTTTGAGGCTTGTTAAACAACAATCGTCCCGCGAAGAAGGATACGACACCACTAACGGCAACGATAACAATGATAATCGCTATATCTTTTTGTTTCATTTCACTACCTTTTTCGTTATGTTCAGGGCCTTTTCCGGCTGGTAGAACGTCTGCGCGCTTATTGTCATGGAAAGCTGCTGCTGATCACCGCTTATCTCAGTTTTCAGGATCTGAATAGGACGGATCGATTTTTCCATGGCGTTTACCAGGTTCTTGATCGAATCATAGCTGCCCTCGACCGTCAGTTCGAATGGAACGGCTACCGGCTCCGAGACTTTGCCGGCGCCAGTATCCTGAGCGACTTCATCGTCCGTGCCGCCCAAGCTCTTAATGCTCACGCCCTGGGTGGTAGCCAGTTTTTCCAGACTGGTCGCCAATGCCGGGAAGTCATACTTACTGGGCAAGGCGTCCAGAATAATTTTAGCGTTGTTGCCGTCGTTACCGGTACTTCCGGTTGAGCTGCCACCGATAATGTTCTGCGGCGTAGAGACAAATGCTTTATATGAAGTCACCAGACTGTCGCGGGCCTTTAAGTTTGTCTCCAGCTGCTTGACAGCGGTTTGCTTAACCCCGATAACTTTGTTCTGATACAACAATGTGCCGAACAGCGACACGGAAGCGACAATACAGAAGACTACTACGAAAGCCGATACGCCCGTAACGGCAACGATGCGGCTGTTGGTCTTATCGACCCCTATTCTTTTGAGTGAAACTTGTGACTGAGCCATACTATTTCCTAGTTATCGATTCTAACCGTACCGTCGGTACTGTTATTGGAGTTAAATATTTGCGAAGGTTGGTTGGTGACTGAATTGGTCGTGATTTGCTTAGGAACGACGAGGTCAAAACTGCTGCTGCTGCTAAAGATGATCGGATCGAAAGACAAAGTTATCGTGTAACTGGTAGCGTCATCACCACGGCCGAACGCGGACAGGACAACCGACGAAAAAGGCTTTACAGACGCGCCATCCGCGGTTTTAAACGTAGCGAACTTAAGACTGTCGGTGTACGTATTCACGCGGCTCAAGGCGCTGGCGCTGCCCGATATCTGGATAGTATTGGCGGCGAAGTCAGTTTCGTAATCACTAATACTGACGCTGACAGGCGTAGTCTGCTGAATAAGCTGGAAGATACGCGATGTCACGATTTTCTGATCATGCAACGGCCCGAGGGCAGCCATCTGATTCTGGATAGTCAAGATCTTATCGAGATCAGGAGTAGACTTCAACTGGCCGCTATACTTGGCAATATCCTTATTCAAATCACTCATATGCTTCTTTTGGACGCCGTACACCACCAGGAACAGCAATAAGGTGATCGTTACAGTGGCAACGGTGGCGACCACAGCGGTTCCGACAACCATACGCTGCATGCGCTTAGCTTTGACGTATTCAATCTTTACATCGGGAAGTAGGTTAAACTGCAACATTTATTCGTCCCTCTCCGCCAGCCCCGCGGCGACACCAAACTGGTTCGACAAGGCAGCGAGCTCGTTTTGGCGATCTGAGGCGTAGGCGATATTACGCCAGGCATTTCCAATCTCGACATTCATGCCGAACTTATTAGCCACATACAGCGGAAACTCCGGCAATGTCGAGGCGCCACCGGTTACGATCAGGCGGTCAAGTTTAGTACCAGGATAACGGCCTTCGAAAAATTTTACCGACTTGTCAATTTCGCCCGTAAGCACGTCGATAGTTCCAATAATCGCCTGGTAAACCTGCCCTTCGAGCTTGTCCTTGCTCATACCGAACTTGGATACGAACTGCTGGGCCTGTTTTTCATCAACATTCAGGTTCTGGGAAGCTGATCGAACGATAGTATCCATACCGGTTGGGATAGCACGGCTCAAGCGGGGAGCGCCATTCATAGTAACGATGATATCGGTACTGGCATGACCCATGTCGACAACGATTTGCGGAGTGCCGACGTCAGATGGCAATAAGGCCCGTACCAGGGCCAGGTTGTCCGGCTCAAAAGCGATAACGTTCAAGCCGATTTCTTCCAGCATATCGAGACGCTGCTCGATAAAGTTATTCGCCACACTGGACAGGACAATTTCCAGCTTACCCTGCTCTTTTGGTGAATCACCAATCAGTGCCCAGTCTATCTTGGACTCTTCAACTGGTGTCGGAATCAGCGAATCCGCCTGATAGTGGATCGACTTGCTCAATTCATTGTTAGGAACTTTGTCGATGTCAGCAATCGTCGTAAAGACCTTCAACGAAGGCAAGCCGACAGCTACGTTACGAGTCATTATTTTAGACTCATTAATCAACTCGTTGATAGCCGATGCCAGCTTTTGCTGGTCAGCCTTGGCGTCACTTAACGCGACTCTGGTATCGATAGGGATATACCCGTATTTAACCAAAGATTTTTGCGGTCCGTTACCGCGCAACTGTACGAGCCTGACAGCGGTTGTGCCGATGTCTAAGCCGAAAAATTCTGATACCCCACTCAGTAAACTCATGTTAATCCTGATTATAGCATAAGCATAACTATGCTTAGCAAGTTTTTTATTTACAAAATCGGCGGCAAGCCTTTGATTGACTGGTAACCAGGATCGAAGGTCTTGCTACTGGACGGCGCTAGCCATACTTCAGGGCCGTAGTTAAATACCTCGGCCGCATCATTACCTACGGTACCCGACGCCCGCAGCAGCCAAATCTGGTTAGCCACGAAGCTGCCGTTAACGGTCAGCTTCTTATTACAGGTTGTCGCATAGCCGTTAGACACCGCGCCGTTCGGATCGAAGCTAGCACCCGATGCGTTGCTACAGGTGGTTATCGTACCGGCCCTAGGTAAAGTAAAGCTATTCGCGGCCGTCGTGTAACCCGTGTCTGGTATTGCTACATAGGTTCCGTCGAGCTGCGTGACGGAAGAGTCAATGAATATGCTGCCATGTACTACTAAACGGAGGGATGGAATGATCGATTCGCTGGCCCAGCTTGAGGCGCCGTTGCTGTTCTGATAGGTTATATTACCTGTAATACGGACGTTACCATCAACATATATAGTGATCTGCGAGCCAGTCTTGATAAGACTCGTACTGATGTTTAGCGGAGTGGCGCTGGAATACTTATAGTTACCGGCGTTGACATTATTCAAGTTACCGCTGGTAACAGCTGGCAGCGTCGACAGGTTAGGCTTAGTGCCCCAGTAATCAATACAGTTCTTAAATGAGCCGAACATACCGCCGAACAAGCCGGAACCAGCGTTCACGTTAGCCGTGTTGGCAAATGACAGTGCCGTAGGCGGACTATGGCCCTGGCTGGTCGAAAACTCCTGAATTTTACCTAATGCCAACGCGGCGTATTCAGTTCCAGCGCCGGAATACGGGCTAGCCTTAGAGTTCCATGAAGCCATACCCGCGTTATTGTTTGTAATCGCTGAGCTGCAGGGCGTAATCGTGCTGCCACTCGGGCTGGCGAACGACGCGCCGGCGACGGCATCACCACCGTTTACACTATAGTACGGATAATTAAGCACCATAAAGTTCTGGCTCGGGCACACTTTGGCGCCTGATCCACCTTCCACTCCATACTCAACCGTAAACACGCCGGCCGCATTCGTTGGCCCTAGGTTGTTCACGGTAGCCTTCCAGACAACTCCTGATGTAGTCGCCGCCGGGTAGGCGTTGTAAATATACGCCCCACTACTATTTTTAATTCTTAAATACAGTTTTCCGCCGGTGTTTCTGGCCGAAGCCAGTGCCGCTGCCTCGTTATATGACAGACTGGCCGTTACATTGAACTGTTGTTGCGGTGAGAGATTATCCGGATTTATCATCAACGAACAGGTCGACGTCGGCTGCTTGATAGCCACACAAGCCGGATTACTATAACCAATCGCGGGCACATACGACGTCGGCCAGTTCATATGGACTCGCTCGCATAATGTTGGCACTGTGGTGGCAGGTACGACCATAGGATGCGTTTGATACGCAGCACCCCCGGTCGGTATACCGGCCGCCCATATGTCCTGATAGCCTTCCTGAATTGCCGCAAAACCATCATATGAATATCGGCCGCCATACCAGAAGTTAGCTGGGCTGGGCCCGTTGTTCCGGATCGTATGGTTAAAGGTCACCGTTTCGCCTGGGTAAGCACTGGCTTTATCCACAGCAGTCCACGCCGACAGGGTCCAGCCCTGAGCCAATGGCGTCATGTTACCTACCGGGTTGGCACAGTCACGCTTAATAGCGTAAGTGGAACCATCCGGGTTATAAAAGACAATTGACGGCAACTGGTTGGTGTCAGCATACCAGGCAACATCGGTGTAAGATGGCTGGTAATACGTATTGAAATTAAAGTAATACGAGTCAGCCCAGCCAATACGGTTATTGGCCCCATACCAGCGCACAATACTGTCAAATTCATTCCAACGGTCTTTAGCAACGGTCCATGGGGTTCCGGCGGGCGCACCCAGCATAGTCAGCACCGTGAAGGCCGCGGAAACGTGATTGTGAGGATCAGGGTGATTTAAACGTGCCCAGTAGAACTCCAGGAAAGATTGGACGTCGTACACTTGAATACCACCTATAAACAAGTCGTCGCCTGATGTCTGTCTTATATTATTGAAGTAGCCATACCACTTTCCGCGCGCGAATGGATCTGCATTGGCGATGCCGGTATTGTTGAACACTGTCACCGCGACGATGAGCGGGAAAAATACATATATAAGAAGCTTGCTCTTGAATGTCATTGTAAGTCCTTAATTGCCGCTTCAAGCCGTGTCACATTTTGCTTGTACGACCCCTGCTGCTCTTTGTTATAGGCGTCTATCGATTTCCGGTAGTACTCAATAGCCTTGGTTTTATCGCCGCCATCGGCATATTTTCTCGCGAGCAAAGCATATTCACCCGGTTGCAGGTTTCCAATATCTTCAATCTTCGCGTTAGTTTCGGCTGCCGCTTCATCCTGGTTGCTCGCCGACTGGACGGAAGCCAGCAAGGAAAGTTTGGTCTTATCAGATTCGTAGTTCTTCTGAGTCTTTATAAGCTTTTCGGCTTCGTCGTACTGTTTTGACCCGATGAGATAGTTTACTTTAGACACCAGGTCTTCGTTGCTGATTTCCTTGTACGAAACCTTGGCTGGCGCGAGTTTTGATCCCGATTTCGCGCCGTTGGCTGGCGTTTTCGTGGCATCAGGTTTGAACATAAAATAAGCGCCCGCTGCCAGAGCGGCTACTACAACAAAAGTAACGATAATAAAAAGTTTTCGCCGCTTCTTTAAAAAAGCCAATCGCTGTTCCAGCGATGGATGGCCGGTACCCGTTACCACTGTTGGCTTATCATCTGCACCCATATATATCCATAGTATATCAAACCATGAGCGTTATAGTACAACATTCTTATTATGCTTTGCGCAAAAGAGTTAATACGGGGATTTAACCTGGATGAATATATCCGGGTGTAACGTGATGTATCCAAATGCCGTTTATGCCTAAAGTACGACTGCAAGAATTTGGTTAGTGTTGTAGTGTAATCGGACATACGACTATTCGCTCTCATTCATGGTCTCTATGGCCGTGTGAGTCACCAAAAGGAAGAGGTTAGCATGAATATTATTCTTGTGTATGGCGCATTCGCCAACGCTTCGGCCAGTAGCGAGCAATGGTTTACGCAATAGTTGGCCACATCTGTTAAAATATGTGTAATGAGTTCCCTGCAAATCGGTATCGTCGGCCTGCCCAATGTTGGCAAATCAACCCTGTTTAATGCCCTGACGGGCAGTAACATTCTGGCCGCCAACTATCCGTTCGCCACTATCGAACCCAACACCGGTATAGTTCCGGTTCCAGACGAGCGTTTGGCGAAGCTTGGCGAATTGTATAACACCACTAAAATTGTGCCTGCTACGGTTACTTTCGTGGATATTGCCGGATTAGTCGCCGGCGCGAGCCAAGGCGAGGGTTTAGGTAACCAGTTCCTAAGCCACATCCGTTCCTGTAACGCTATCGTGCAAGTCGTGCGCGCCTTTAGCGACCCAAATGTGCTGCATGTCGATGAACAACATGATCCAGAAAAGGACATCGACGTCATTAACACGGAGCTTGTTCTGGCCGACCTGCAAACCGTTGATAAGCGCCTGCAAAAGTTCGAGAAAGAAGCCCGGGCAAACCCGAAATTGAAGCCAGTTCTTGATACGCTATTACAAGCCAAAGAACTTCTAAACGAAGGCGCGCCGTTATGGTCTACCGGCGATATCGACCTAGAGCATATAGCCGACCTGCAGCTTATTACCGCCAAGCCGATTATATACCTGTTCAATCTTGATGAAGACGGCCTCAGTGACGACGTGCGCAAGCAGGAACTGCGGCAACTGGTAGCGCCCTCCACTTCCCTGTTCGTCTGCGCCAAACTGGAGAACGAACTCAAGGAACTTGATGCCGAAGATGCCAAAGAATTACTGGAAAGCTATGGCCAGACTGAATCTGGACTGCTACAGCTCATCCACGCCGCTTACAGCACGCTTGGCCTGCAAAGTTACCTGACGGCTGGCGTTAGTGAAGTGCGCGCCTGGACCATCAAGCAAGGCTTCACCGCTCCGCAGGCAGCCGGTGTGATTCATGGTGATTTTGAACGCGGTTTTATCGCTGCCGAAATCGTTGATTATAGCGACCTTATTGAAGCTGGTTCGTTGCAAAACGCTAAATCTAAAGGTAAAGTTCGCACCGAAGGAAAAACCTACGTTATGCAACCAGGTGACGTGGTGGAATTCCGCTTTAACGTCAGTAAATAACAAGACCTACTGCTGTGCCTGGACCGATTCGCGGGTGTAGCCATACGGGCGCTTGCGCCAGCGCTGGCTGAACGGTACGGTCATATACTCTTTAATGACCTGGCCGTTGTGGACAATGCTTTTCAGGCCGGCGGCACCCATGGCAACTGCCAGGCGCCGCTGTTCGTCAGTATGGTGCGGGGTTGGCTCCGGATTATAAAAACCGGGGTTTTCAGTATGGGCCTGCTGTATTGGGGCTATATCCGGTGTTTCCGCAACTTGGGCTGGCAATGCCTGCTCATAGCGGTCCGACGCGTTAGCCATGGCGATTCCAACCGGTGTATTTTTAGCGTCATGCTGTTGCTGGAACTGGTTCATCATAAAGTGATGGCGGATTTCCATGACTTTATGCTGCGTGTAGGTAAACAGCTTGCGCAGACGGGCGCCGCTTGGCGTCGTAAAGCGCAGCTCTTTGTTGGGCGTATAGATACGAATGGTCGAGTTCATCATACGGCCACTGAAGTCCAGTTCAGTAATCATATCGAAGCGAATATCTTTGAGTGTCAGATATTTCGGCTTTTTATCAATCAGTAAAACACGGAAATCGGTAGCGACCAGTAAGGCAAAGCCCCCATCGTATTGTCCATTTACCGCTTGAGCAATCGTTTCTCCCGGAAGCAGAATTTCGCATAGTTCACGCAACTCAGCTCGGCCCCAAAAGCGGAAGTTACAACCAATTTTCTTTAGTTGTTCGTCCACAGTAGCTAGTGTTACCATAGGATTCCTCCTTCCTTAGTACTGATAACTATAGTCTGGCAGATAAAACTTAACCGTACATTTGATCACGCCGGGAATGCGATTTTTATCACATACAGGGTGCTTACGTTTTCAAAAATAGCACTTTATGAGATAATACCCGTAGACTATGCTAGCAACCATCGAACAGACCGAACAGCTTCTCGCGATATTCAGGCAGCAAGGATCGCGCTACACCTACAAAAAAGGTGAGTTTATCATTCGGCCCGGCGAAGTACCGTCGGGCGTTTTTTATATAGAGGAAGGTTTAGTCAAAGCATACGACATCACCAAGTATGGCGAAGAGAACCTGCTCATTATCCGCCGTGAGGGCGAAGTCTTCCCGCTTATCTGGGGTATAACCGGCCAGGAACGCCAGGTCATCTATGAAGCTATCGGGCCGAGCGCGGTCTGGGAAGTCAGCCGGGACTGTTTCCTCGACTTTATTACCTCACACCCTGACGCGCTGGCTCCCCTTTTAGACATGACCGTCGAAATGTACCGCATTCACTCGGAGCGTATCCTCAATTTGGAGTATCGTACCGTCCGGGAACGCCTTATCTCATTCCTGCTGACCATGTCTCACCGCTTTGGTAAAAAGACCACTGAAGGCCTGCTTATAAATGTACCTCTGCGGCATCAGGATATTGCCAGCTCGATCAATGCCAGCCGTGAAACTACCACCCGTGAGCTGGCCGCCCTGGAACGCAAAGACCTGCTAACGACGCAGCAATCGCTTATAACCCTCAAAGACCTCAACAAATTGCACAACCACCTCTAAACTGGTACGTTAGGGGTTCCATTGCTTGATCAACGTAGCCACTGCCTTGGTTAGCGCGGTATGGTCCGGCACATCGGGCGTATCATAATAATGATCCGTTGAAATATAGTCTTCCAGTACGTTTAAGCAGTAAATGTCATCCGCCAGGATATGCATACGGTCAACTGCTTTAATGCTGGCCATCGGCGTGGCCACTATGAGTTTTTTGTAAGACACCGGTTTTAAAAATTGCAGCGCCAAATCGATAGAGAAACCGCTGCTCATACCGTCGGAAACCACAACAATATTACGATCCTGCAGCAATTCCTTCCGCACCAGGCCATCGTTACTCAGTAAACGGTGCATAGCCTGCATTTTTTCAATCTTCTTCTCCTCAAGAAAGCCACGGTACTCACTGACCATCTCTTCGATCTCGCCGGTTGAAAATTCATGGTTATAGGCAAATGATCCATCTTGCGTCATGCCGGCGATAGCAATTGCCTCGTGAGGTAGTTCGATTTCGTCCACGAGCAGCATACCCAACGAGCAACTCAGCTGCTGCGATATTTGCATGCCGACCACTACCCCGCCATCAGACAGAGCAAGCACGGCTGTCGGCTCGTCTTTATAGCGCGGAACTATTTGCTGGGCCAAGAGGCGCCCGGCGTGTAAACGACTGGCAAAATACATTCCTTATAGTGTAACATTACGCTTGCGCTAGTACGAGAGAGCTCACGCTTATCGCTGTAGTATTTTAAGCAGATAGAACCGCTCGACATTACCTTTGCTGCCGCTTACCTGCGAATCAGCTTTATCGACGATCCTGAAGGCAGTACTCGCCCAGGTTTCGAAATCTTTAAGAATATCCCGGCGCATTCGGTCGTTTTTTATAACACCCTTATGTTTGAGGCTGCTTACTGCCGCTTCAAATTGCGGTTTGACCATGGCGACGATCTGCGTGTCCTTGTGAGCGAGCGTAGTGACATGCGGCAAGATCTCACGCAAACTAATAAATGATACGTCAGCCACGACAATATCTATTTTTTGATCCGTTACAAAACCGCGTATATCGGTTTGCTCATGTAGTTCAATTCGCGGATCACCGTGCAGGCTGGGATGCAGCTGGTTCGTACCCACTTCCACCGCGATTGATTTGACCACGCCATGCTTCAGGGCATAATCCGTAAATCCACCGGTAGAGCTACCGACATCTAAAATTGTTTTACCTTCAAAATCTATATGCAGTACTTTCGCAACTGAGGCTAATTTGAGCGCTGCCCGTGATACATACTGCTCTTTGGCGGTAAGTTCGACGTGGTCGTCTTCTCTTACGATCGTGCCGGGTTTAGTTTCGACCTTACCGTTTAGCTTAACGTCACCGAGCTTTATGTAGCTTTCAGCTTGCGACCGCGTAGGTACAAGCTGCAACGCTACAAGTTTTTGGTCGAGGCGTTGTTTCATAAGACGATCTTATCAACAATCTGCTTGTGTTCGCCCATCTGTTCAACTACATAGATTGCCTGGCACGGTATTATATCGCCCTGCTGCAGGCGCCTGGATTGTTGCGTGGTAACATGCGGACGGAACCGATGTGTAGCGCCGGTCGTCTCGGCAACTATCCACGCCTGCTCGGTATGCAGTACGCCGCGCACCGCTTTTTCAATCGCCCGCAATGGCGGCACAGCCTCTACTACATTAACCAGTTTCTGGCCTTTATGACCAAAATGAGCCTCTTCACCGAGAACAGCAGTAAACGGTTCGATGTCAGTAAGTTTTTCCTGCATCAGGATAGTCAGTACACCGGTAACCGGTTGCGCCCGGAACCACGGCACAATAGTAATATGCAGCGGCCATTCCTGGAACGTATGGCCCACTTTATAATTTTCGATAAATAAACAAACTAATCGGTCACCTGGAATCACGCCTATTCCTTATTGTTTTACCCGCTCACGGTATGAGCCGTTTGAAGTGTCAACCGATATCAGATCGCCCTGTTTAATAAAAGCTGGTACGCGGATAGTAATGCCCGTTTCCAGCGTGGCATCTTTAGTAATGCTAGAGCTGGTGTCACCCTTAACAGCGTCTTCGGTGTAGGTAACCTGCAGCGGTACGTTTTTTGACAATTCCACATTAATGGCCTGATTGTTAAAGAACTGCAGCGTCACTTTGTCGCCTTCTTTGAGGTAACCGGCGCCGTCACCGACCAGGTCGGCTGAGATTTCAAACTGCTCGAAAGTTTCCTCGTTCATAAAGTAAAATGAATTGCCGTCACTGTATAAATACTGGACAGACAGGTTCGTAACATCGGCGGTTTGCAGCTGTTCGTTGCCCTTAAAAGTCTTTTCTAGCACTTTGCCGTCAGTCAGGCTTTTGATGCGCACATTTACGATTGAGCCGCCGCGACCCATAACTTTCTGGTTATAGTCGACAACCCGGTATGGTACGCCTTCCAGCTGGAATAACACGCCTTTTTTGAGATTGGTAATACTTAATGCCATTAGTCTAAATTCTCCTTAATAATTCGGCAGCTTGCGAAGATCTTCGCGTAAGTCCTCATAGCCATCGTGCAATTCATCGATATCGCCATGATCAATACTTTGGCCATCACCGTCTTTCAACTCTTCCAGTTTTTGAAGTACCTGTTTAATACGGTCGTCGATGGAACGTGGTTTTTTATTCATTTCAAAGTCTTCGACCACATCGCGCAGTTCTTCCTGCAATTGGCGAGTAGCGTTTTTGTCGTCGACACAGTCGTTAAAACGATGGAACAAGCGATCTGCTTGGCGGCGCAATTCCTGATAATTCGGATCCATAGCAACCTCCTTGTTTACACTTTCCATTTTAGCACCGTACCACTAGCTAATGTCGCATTTCGACTTCGAAATGGTCAAAGTGGGCTGATATGTTCGCAATGTCGATCGCACTGAACAAATCGTGCTCGCTGGCAAGCAACATGCTTGCCCGAACCTGCTTCAATCGCTCCAACGCCTGGGTGGCATTTTGTTGGAGTTCGGCACGGCTGTCTGACATTTCCCAGTCACGGATGTCCAGACGGGTATCTGCCAGCAAATGCTTAATGGTACCTACCAGGCGTAAATCGGCCGGAGACAACTCATCAAGGTCAAGTCGGGTCAATATAGACCCGACTTGACCAGCTACACTGGTAAAACGCGTTAACAAAGAAGCCGCATGCTCCATAAACCCTATACCACCCTTCCCTGATGTTGCCTAGTTGTTTGCAACGAACGGCAACAGCGCGATATGGCGGGCGCGCTTGATGGCGCTGCTCAAACGTCGCTGCTGGCTCTCGGTCAGACCGGTCTTCTTACGAGTTTCAATCTGTCCGTAAACGTTTACGTAACGCTGCAAGGTCTTAAAGTCTTTGTAGTCAAAATATGGTACATCGGTACGATGTTTAAAAATCTTTGCCATAAAATATGTTCCTTATCAATAATTAAACTTAGAAAGGAATGTCGTCGAGGTTAATCGGTTCGTCGCCGATATCTTCAATCACGACATCGTCTTTTTTCTTAGCGGGGCCGGTTTGGCTGGATTGATTAGTCCCGCCTCCGGAAGCAGAAGCTCCGGCATTGCGGGTATAACCACCGTTGGCACCACCGCTATTTCCACCTTCGCCTTCGTCACCGCGTGAATCGAGGAAGGTTACGTCGCTGGCAAGTACTTCGACTTTATTGCGCTTAACGCCTTCCTGTTCCCAGCTTCGGCTCTGCAAGCGGCCCTGCACTAAACAGCGGCGGCCTTTGGAAAGATACTGTGAAACGCGTTCACCCAGCGGGCCCCAGGCCACAATGTCAATGTAATCAGTGGCTTCCTGCCACTCGCCTGACGCATCCTTATAGCTGCGGTTCAGCGCCAGGCTAAAGCTACAAACGCTTTGGCCGCCCGGTGTATTGCGAAGCTCAGGATCGCGGGTCAGGTTTCCCATTAATGTTACTTGGTTAAGACTACGTGCCATGTGGCAACCCTCCTTGTAGGAACTATGTCCTTTATTTGTTGGTACTTGCAACTCTACTCGCTGCATTCATTATGGGTCAAGCCGTAAAATTTACGACTAAATTACCGAAGAAAGTATTTACTCTTCTTCTTTGTCGTCGTCGCTGTCACGCTCACCGCGCTTAGCCGCCTGCTCGGCTTTGACAGCCTTAGCCGCTTCCGCCTTGGCGATAGCTTTCAGGTCAGGGCGCGTAATGAGGAAACGGATGACTTCGTCGGTAATATTGAGGATACCCTCTACCTTACGGACGTTTTCTGCCGGCAATTCTACAGCGTAGATTACGTAAATAGCAGATTCGCTCTTCTTAATAGCGTAAGCCAGCTTGCGCTTGCCCCAGTTATCGGTGTTAGTGATTGATCCACCGTTGTCGGTGATGATCTTTTCCACGCGGCTGGTTGCTTTTTCCAGATCTACTTCCAGATCAGGATGGTAGAGCACAGCGATCTCGTACTGATTCATTCAGTCACTCCTTTGGTTAAAGCCCATACACATATTGTTATGAGCTGAGTTAATAATCTGTAAATTATACCGTAGTCACCTCTGTTAGTCAAGGTGAGCTACTCCTTAAGCTGTTGCCGCGCCTGAGACAACCTTATGAATTGGAACGACATTTCCATTGCCATAAGCTGGATTAGCAGGCCGGCGGCCGGCATTGCCTAATACTTCGTAGTCAGAAACACGTAATGGACCTTGAAAGACTTCCTGCATAACGCGGCCGTTCAATCTTTGTACAGCCATGCCGACCTCACGCCTATCTCGCCTGGTGGGAGCTAGTCTCAGGTCACGAACTTTCAGTAAATGGCTCATCATAAAGTCTTCAAGCCGGCGTAGCGGCGATGTCACCCGGCAATAGCCATCCAATAGATTCAATCCAATGTGCGGTCCGGGTACCTGACTGTAAGTCGCGACGTTTGGGGGTAAAAATTCCAAATGTGTTTCATCCTCAGGATCATGTACACGATAGATTGCCGGGCGTCCTTCGTCGGCCATCATTTTACCGACCAGGTTGTTAGCCGCCACCATGTAGGCTTCATTCAGGCGTGAGCCGCGCAACCAGGCCTGCTGGGCCGGCATATTAACAAGCTGGTGATGCACGGCGTCGGGGTGCGCGCTGGTATCAATCGCAGCGCCGCGGTCTTCGTCTCCGCCGGAAGTGAATCGTAAATGTGAAAGAATAAAGGCGCTGGCCCGGCCAAACTTTTGATACGTTTCCTGCTGCCGGCATCGCCATCCGAATTCCCGGTAGTCATGGTTGCGTGTCACCTCCACGCGGCCGAAAGAGACAGTTACGTCGCTTGGTGGCTGCGTTGCTCCGACTACGAACTGGACCATCAAAGAACTGCGAACATTTCCTTCTGAGAATTCAAGCCCCCGTATCAGCTCCGGGTCAATCATTGGTTCATAACCCTGTTCATTACCGGTTAAATTATAGTATTTAGCTTCCGTGCTCCTCATTGCCTGTTTCAATACCTGAGGGTCGTCGTATAACTTCGAAGTGTCAGCCACGCAAACGCCGACACGGTACGTTTCCTCGTGGGACGGCAACTCTTCCACGAAAATTCCGTCATCAATCTCTTTAGGAGACGAACAGTCCGCGGTAATTATGCCATACGGCTGGTTTGCCTCCGTGGCGTGCCGGTCAAGCTCAACAATAGAAGTACCCCGAGGCGCGATCATAATAGCCGTTCTCCTTTACTAAAAAAGCTCCCGTCGCGCGTGACAGGAGCTTTTTTTCTTTTTGACAGTTCCACATAAGTCTCATTTTGTGGGCCGAACAGAAGGAATGACAAGTTGTATTTGCGCGTCATCATCCCTCTCTCTTTCCGTCCGACATTATCTGACGTTTGTGTTTGATCTTATGGTACCCTGCCATTATGCTTATGGCAAGTGTAACAATGGCAACGTTTTTACTCTATAAACTGCCGCTTATGCCCCCGCACCAATAGCGCGCATAACACCAGTGAAACTGCCGCCGTCGTAGCGCCGGCTATATTCAAGCCGGTATTCGCCAGCGCGCCGCCAGTCTGGACCGTAGCGCTAGCAGGAACGGCATCCGCCAAAGCCGGCCCGGCGGGATCGATGATTATACCGTTGGCAATACCGTCGTCATCAAGCAAACCGCCATCCGTAATGGTATACACCGCTCTCAGGGCTGGCTGGCCGCCAATAGTTACCGCGCTGAGCGCCGCACCGGCGATTGTCTGATACGTCTTGCTGGCCGCGCTATACTTACGCATCACATACCTGGCCGGGTCATAATTGCCAAAATAATACTGCGTAACTGTTGCCGTCGCGCCGGGTGTGCCGCACGTCAGCGCGAAGTCCATCAATCCGGCAGGATAACTATACTTGGCGTCTCCCGCAGTATTAGACTCCGCGCTTACCGAAACATTACTATTCGCGTCACAGCCATCCGTCGCCAGCACCGAGTACTTCCCGGTCAGGCTGTTCGGCAAACTTGAAACCGCGTCCTGTTCATTATCATCAATACCATCGTCATTGCCATCGCCATTATTGGGCGCGGCCGCCTCAACTGAATCACGTATTCCATCGGCGTCGCCCATGGCAATTATGCTATATCCTGTAGTCTGCGTATAATTGCCGTCGACGTTATCCACGGTCGAAACCGTACCGGTCAGCGTATGCGTGCCCGTACCATCAATAGCCACTTTTACCGGTAAAAATATTTTGGGCGCCGAAGCACCTGGTGTTAAAGCGTTAACATCGTCACCCGGGCGGCTGCAACTAATCTGCTGCCCGTACCGCGCGCAGCTCCAACCGTCACCATACACGTCCTGAAGCTGGAATACATTTGGTACGGTCGCCGTCATAGTAATCGTCCCAGTAGTATTCTGAGCACCGGCGTCATTAAAGGCCTGCAAGTACAGCAGAGCATCCTCGCCCTGCTGGACGATTCCCTGCTTACTGGCCGAGAATTTAACATTCGGGTTGAGCTTACCAACGCTCAAACCCTGGATCTCGTGAATATTGTTCGAACCGCCGGTACCGGCCGAAAATCCGAACTTAAACGTAGCCGGTAATGATCCGGCGCCGTTGACCGTATTCAAATTGATGTTCGTGACTTCACTGCGGAGTCCCTGTCCATCAAAGTAATTGACCGCCACATTCATAATGTTATTTGTATTCACGGTCACGCGTACATGACGCTTAGCGCTGGCCCGTGACTGTGTCGACTCTACCGCCAAGGGGCCGCTAGCCGATTTTCGGGTGACAAATTTATAATTGGTCGTTTCCGAACCACGCACTGTAATACTATTAGATGCTGCGCCCGTACCGCCGTTTCCAAACGCCGGGTTGGAGAAGTTGCCGTAGCGGTCAAAACCGACCCCAATGTAGCCGCCAACGATTCCTGCAGCCGCGGGCGGCCCATTACTGCTTGAATAGCCGAGTGAACCACCAAGCGCGCCCGGCTGCGTCGGATTAGCCGTACCGTCCAGCAGGAAGAATACGATACCGTCAGCGCCCGTACCGGCGTACTGAAACATATCGAATTCCACATTCAAACCTTCACCGGCCGAAATCGGCGTGTTATATATCGCGAATCCCGATTGGTTATTGGTATTGTTCGTTAAACGCAGCGCGCCGCTGCCGGCCGTATCAAGTGAGCCACCGCTACATGCCGGTATTGAGTTAGCCGCCGAGCTGCTTGCGGCCGTCAGACAAGCGCCGGTACCCGTACCACCGCTGATCCACTGGTTGGCGGCCGTTGAAACGCCGCTAAACGTTTCTCCGGCAATGGCAGCTGCCGATGCCGTAGCACCACTAAACAGACTGGTGAGCGGCAAAGCCGCCAGCAACAGGCACAACACAAAATTTTTGAACTTTTTCATTTTTCCCCTGCGACACAAAAGTACTTATGCCCATTGTACGGAACCGGCATACAAAGCACAAGCGGTACACATCAGGGATTACTGCACTAATCGGGCAGCTGGGGCCGGTTCGGTCTCGGCGAAGTCACCTTCCGCGCCATCTTCACCACCAAACACCTGGTCAAGCGAGCTTACCAGCACTTCACGGGGCCGGGAGCCGTCAGCAGCGCCAATAATACCCTGCTCTTCCATTTCTTCTATCATACGGGCCGCGCGGCCATAGCCGATGCGCAGGCGGCGCTGCAATAAGCTGGTCGATGCTTTCTTATTCTCAATCACTACACGCACGGCATCGCGGAACATGTCACCTTCGGCGTCAGAACCACCACCGTTACCCATATCGACAACATTACTGCCCTTACCGAGTTGTACGGGCTGGCTAATAATGTCATGGTCATAAGCAGGTTCGCGCTGCGTCTTAATGAACTCGGTAATCTTTGCTGTCTCGTCGTCAGAAATAAATGCTGCCTGGACGCGCACCGGCTTGCTCATACCGCTTTGCAACAACAGCATGTCACCCATACCGAGCAGCTTTTCGGCGCCCATCTGGTCAATAATTGTTCGTGAGTCAACCTGAGAGGCTACCGTAAAGGCGATGCGGGCTGGCACGTTGGCCTTGATAAGGCCGGTAATAACGTCAACGCTTGGACGCTGAGTGGCCAGTACCAGGTGGATACCAGCGGCGCGGGCTTTCTGGGCTAAACGGACAATCAAAGCTTCCACGTCACGGGCGGCCATCATCATCAGGTCAGCCAACTCGTCGATCACAATCACGATGTATGGCATACCCTCTTCTTTTTTGAGGTTGTTGTACTCACCAATGTTACGCTTGCCGACTTCCGCCATGGTGCGCAGGCGGCGCTCCATCTCGGCTACTGCCCATTTAAGCGCCGAAATACACTTTTCAGGTTCGTTGATAACCGGCGTCAGCAAATGCGGGATGTCGTTATATGGCGCCATTTCCACCTGCTTCGGGTCGACCAGAATCAGCTTCATATCGCTGGGGCTGTTGTGGTACAACAGACTTGTAAGCAAGGTGTTAATCATCACTGACTTACCGGAACCGGTCTGGCCAGCAACCAGCAGGTGGGGCATCTTGGCGAGATCCGCGATGACCGCGTTGTTGGCAATATCCTTACCAATCACAAAACCAAGTGGCTTGTCCTGCAGGCCGTTCCATTCCTTGCTCTTAAACAGTGTGCTTACCAGCACGCTGCCCGACTTCTTATTCGGTACTTCAATACCGACGGCCTGCTGGCCCGGAATCGGTGCTTCCATACGGATAGAGTGCGCCGCCAGGTCGAGTGCCAGGTTGTTTTCGAGGGCGGTAATCTTGGTCAGTTTGACGTTACTGGGCGGTTTCAGCGTGTACTGCGTAACGCGCGGTCCGATGTTGGCACCCAGCATCTCGACATCGATATTGAAGTTGGCGAACGTACTATGGATGACGCCGGCATTGCCGTTGACGTCACCGGCATCCGGTTTAGTCTGCTTTTGATTCAGTAAGTCCTGGCCAGGGAATTTCCAGTCCGGGTCGCTTGTAGTAGTCAGGGCCGACTGGTTGACGACAACTAATTGGCCGGGATTAGCCGGTTCGGCGCGCATACTGTTCTTAAGCCCGGCAAAGCGCGGACGGGCCTTCTCTTCAACAGGTTCAGCTTCAGCTTCGACCGGCAGCGTTCCCTCATTAATTTTAAAGTTGGCCGGCTCCACCGGCTTGGCGGCGCGGTTCTTGAGCGACACCAAGTCGGTATCCTTATGCTCGCGTGGTTCAGGCTTGAAGGACTTGAAGAACTCGACGATCACCGACATCGGAATACTGAAAGCATAAAAGACGGCCGGTACGAACAGTACCAGCAGGACGATGGCTGCCGGCACCTTGTCCAGCAGACCGAGCGCTACGCCGCCAAAGGCGCTACCGATCGCACCGCCCTTGCTGCCGCTGTTGGAAATAGGATCGGCGAACAGTACATGCAGCAAGCCGGCAAAAATAATAATTCCAATTAACAGACTGGTTACGCGCTTGGTTGGGGCGCGGTGATCGTGGCTGGCGAACTTATGGATTCCCCAGAACCCTAAGAAAACCGGTACGGCGTAAGCTGCCATACCAAAAACCGCCTCAGCCGCTTCGTAGAGCGTTTGCGGCAAGGTTCCGCCGGTTTGGAATCCGCCGAGCCAAATAAACAGGCCGGTAAGGATCATCAAAATAGCGCCCGCGTAGGCCCAAAACGGTGACCGCTGGGCGGGTGCTGCTTTCTTTGATCGTGTATTTTTTTTCTTTTTTGCCATACTTTTGTTTATTATACCCTCTTATGCTTGAGTGGTCTAGGGTTTACCGGGGCGAAAGTGCTGCTCGATCCGCCGCTTGCGCTGAATATGGTCCACTGAGTCCAGTACCGAAGCGATTGTCGCGTCATGGTCAGGATAAGCACCAGGGGTAAGTCTCAGTTCACGCACCTTCTTGATAGACGTATATATGAGGATAGCGTCACGGCTACCACCGAGCCGAAGATAGTCTGCCCTGTCCGCGGCATCGGTGTAGGGGTCGAAATACTCATCTACTATCGGCGATGGAAATAATACCTCGGGTAAGGGGCCGAGTGGTTGGTCGCCAGGTTGTGATGACGTTTCGTGGATCATACCTATATTATATCAAAACGTAAGCTTTTTGTCAATGTCGTGGCATGCCTGAATGACCGCTCGCCGGATGCTCTTTTGGCAGTACGGCCGTCGAGGCGTAGGCGTCATATCCGCCATAACTTCCCTCAGGCCTGAAAGCCGCATGAGCTGGCGACAACGATGAGAAGCGTGGCAGTACGAGCTTCCAGGTAGTAATAACTACAATCATGAGCATAAGAATAACGGCCATAATATTACTGCTGTACTGGACCATAACGTAAGACAAGGTGACCGGCTCGGTGACCGCTGGCGTACCTGCCGCGCCTACCGTATTAACGGTACTGCTGGAGGTCAGGGCGCCAATGGTATAGCTACCGGTGCCGAACCACTGGGTAATATTCTGTCCGTTACTTTTCTGGAACGACTTATCGGCTTCAAAGCTTAGGTTCGTGGCAGCAGACGACGCCAATACTTTAAATGTCAGGCTGGCCACCACATGGTCGCCGCTGAGCGGCTTGCCGGCGGCGGCACCACGCGAGACACGAATAGTACCGGCATTTTCAGTACTGGTCTGCAGGCTGGCGGGAAAATCACCCTCCGACAGACTAACGTACTGCAGCTGGCTGGCGTCGTAACGTAACGAGAACTGCACCGCTTCAACTGCTTCAACGCCGCTGTTTTCACGAACATGTACTATAACGTTGCTGCCCGGGTTAAAATTTCCGGATGCTGGATTAAGATATATATTGCCACCCGTCGCCGCATAACCAGGATGGTAAAAACGTACGCCCAGGTAGCTTACTGCTGCCATGAACACCACGGCCAGTGCTATGGATGTAAACCTGCGGAAATTCCTTTGGGCTGAAATAGACTTTGCCATCACATGTGTCCAATCGTTGACCTATTAGGCTTATGGTAGCACATTAACGTCAAGGGTTGAACCGCGACCGCCGCTTGCGCCAGCGCAAGAACACTAATACGACCGCCGCGAGAAACAGCACTCCAGCCGCCAGTACGGTGATACCCGCCTGCCACCAGTGAGCGATGAGCCACAAATAGGACTGCCGCAGGCTGGCTGGGTTGGTAGTGGTAATTGTCTTGCTAAGGGACTGCCGTGTTCCATTAATGAAATACACTTTTGCTTCCAGCTTGTGGCCACCATTCAGTAGCGTAGTGGTCAGCATACGCTGGCTGTATGGCGCCATCGCTGTCGTCGCCAGCAAAGTGCCGTCAGCGTAGTATTCAACCCGGCTGATGCCGTCTGACTGGAGGACCGCGGGCGCGATCATGACTTCCCCGCTCAAACGGTCAGTTTTAGCGGCCTTTTCCGGCCCATACGGAGCTATGGTAAGTTCTTGTGCCTTAACCTTGTACGAGGCCACGGTGACTGGCGTAATTACGACAGGCTTAAGAGTGGCCGATGCCTGCGCGGTAGCAATAGCGGATGGCGGACTCTCATTGCCCGCGGCATCAACTGCTGTAATTGAATAGGCATGGCTGGTTTTTGCGGCTACTGAAGTGTCCGTAAAACCGGTGGCGCCGGCAACCATAAATGTCGGGGAGACGGCGTTGTCGCGGTAGATATTATAGCCGGTAATTTTGCTGCCGCCAGGTACGGGCAAGTCTGCTGACTGTTGCCATGATAAACGTATGGCACCCGGCGTGGTGGAGGCGACCAGCCCCGCTGGAGTACGCGGCGCCATATTATCGGCGCGTGCGTGAGCTACCGCCACAGGACTGACGTCTGAAACCCTGCCCGCGGCATCAAAAGTCTGGACACTATAGCGGTACGTAGTGCCGGGAATCAACCCGGCGTCTTCGTACAAATACCCGGAAATAACATCGGCAATTACCACGCCGTCCCGCAAAATATGATAGCCACGGTGTGGACAACTCCCGGCGTCGGCAGTAGTGGAGGCCCAGCTTAGTTCCATTGACGTGTATGTACCGTAAAAAGGACTGGGGGCCGGTGGAGAGTCCAGCTGTGAGCTGCAGTTGGCTCGAGGAGCGGAGATAGTATATCGGGCCTCGCCTCCATTAGATGCGGTGACCATAGCCGTACCAGCACTGGCGATTGCCTTAAACTGCAGGCGGGCAAGTATGCCTGCCGAATAGGTTTCAGGAATTTTTGTCGCAAGATTACGAGTAAGGGTTACCATCCCTGTCCGCGAATCGACGGCGATCGGAGCTGCCAACGCTCCGGCGTCCAAACTGCCGGCATACTGCAACATATCAGTCGGATACCTGACACTGATGACAGACGGCGATGTAGATGTCGCCGTGTCGCGAACTACCATAGTAACAGTCGAGCCAGTCGTATATTCTCCCTTAAAGGGCTGCAGGCTGAACTTATCCTGCGGATTCGGAATTACTGTCTCACCACGGGAAGTCGTAACTGTCGCGGCGCCTGTGGTGGTAAGAATATCGCGGTTACCGGAAACACTCTTCAGCTTTGTGTCCTGCCCGTTAACAGTAACAAGGGCTGGAGCACTATCTGTCAGCGAGGTAAATGTTAGCGTCGCCACCTGTTGCCGGCCACCCACCCCGCCGGAACCAAGCGGTAAAGCGCGGACTAAACGAACTTTTCCAGGACGAGCCGTATCGGTAATTGATTTAAGTGTGAAGACAGAACCGTCCGAGATAGCGGAAAGACGCAGTCGACCGGGATCATAATCAATAACTGACTCGACCGATGACACGGGTTGGGTGCCACTGTCTTCGGTGACTAAAAGACTGAAACTGCCACCCTTCCGGGTGGTTATATTGGCCGGCTCCAGCAGTACGTTCCCCCTGTCAGCAGCACCATTAACAGTAACCACAGCACCGGTTAGTTTAGTAGCATCATTCCAATAATTGGAATGATTATTATACACAACACTATTACCACCAAGACTGACTGCCAGCTTGCCCTTAGTGGCCAACACCTTGAAGCGCAGGCCAACCACACTGTTGTCGCCCGTTACTTGGCGATCAGCGCCTGTCGACCGCCGCACCAGCACCTGGCCCGGAGTCACCGTTTCTGGCGCAGTTACGTCAGGGAACGCGTCACTATCCCGAAAACCAATAAATTGCAGCTGGGTCGTGTCGTAACCGACAGCCGTCCAGACTTCTGAGACCGGTTCCCTGTTTTCCTCGTGAACACTAAAGACTACTTCCGAATTGGGCACTAACGTACCAATCGCCGGAGTGATATACAGCCTTCCACCGTAAGAACCACGCATGAAAAGTAATAAACCGGCAACGGCCATCATAAGTAATGCCGCTATTCCCGCGACGAGCAGCAGCTTCAATAACCGTATATGCCCTTTAACCCACTCCATTATAACTACGCCCGCCTTGTTATTATTTCCTCTATATTACATTATGGTTACGCTTGTTATAAAAGCAAGAATAAAAAAATCCCGCTCTCCGGGGAGAAGCAGGATTTTTTGGACCGTAAAGAATTTAGTCCGTGCGGGCGTCCTGCGAAAGCAGGCGGGCGCGCATCTCTTCGAAGCGCTTTTGTTGCTCGGCGGCGATTTCTTCGGCGGTCTTAGTGCGGCCGCCGGCAGCCGTTTTGGCGTCAGCCGGCTTGTCGGATGTTTTACCGCCGCCAATCACATTTACCACAGGGATAATGATCGGGCTACGCTGGGTTGACTCATACAGGTAATGAGTCACGTGGTCTTTGATTTCTGCCTTAAAACGGTCGAGTTCAACGCGCTTGAACCGCTGGCCAACGGCCCGCTTCAGTTCAACGCGCAGACCATTCATGATCTCTTCGTTATCACGCATATATATGAAACCGCGGCTGATAATATCCGGGCTGGTCAGTAAGTTGCCGGTTTTCTTATCAACGGTCAGGATTATGGCCACCAAGCCTTCCTCACTCAGCAGCAAGCGGTCCTTAACGACTACGTTACTGACGATGGCGCCAGTTTGGTCGACCAGAATGGTACCATGAGGCACTTCCCCTTCCACTTCCATCTTGTCCGGCGTGAGGGCAATTACCTCACCATTGCCGGCATTTACAGTATTAGCGCGTGGAATGCCCTGCTCAATTGCCAGTTCAATGTGGCGCTGCTTTACGCGATAGGCACCATAGATAGGAATGAAGAACTTTGGCTTGGTCATGTTAATCATGTCAGCGTACTCGTCGCGTGAGGCATGGCCGGAAACGTGGAGCGGTCCGATGCCGTCGAGGTCGTGGTTACGAGCTTCAAAGACGTGAACACCCTTTTTAACCAGACCGTCAACCATTTGTCCAACCAGAGCGTCGTTACCACTTTCAGGAATCGGGGTACTGGAAAGCACGACCGTGTCCTGCTCTTTCAACTTAATGTGGCGGTGTTCGCCGCTGGCCATACGCTGCAAGGCCGAACTTGGCTCGCCCTGAGAACCAGTACAAACCACGACCACTTCCTGGTCCTTCATGTTTGGAACGCTGGCAATCGGTACGAAAGTTCCCTTTGGTACTTTCATAAAACCGTGGCGGATAGCCATTTCCAGCGTACTAACCATAGAACGTCCGTCCATGGCCACCTTCTTATTGTGGTGCACGGCGGCATTAATAAGCATTTGCACGCGGTTCATGTTGGTAGAGAATAAGCCAATCATGATACGGCCAGGCGCCTGCTCCATGATGTCGATAAAGCTTTGCTCGATAGTAGACTCACTTGGTGTACGTCCGGCGCGTTCGACAGTAGTACTTTCAGACAACAGGGCCAACACGCCTTCGTTGCCAAGCTCCGTTAAACGCTCATAGTCACTGCGCTCGTGGTCGAGTGGGTTGGGGTCGAAGCGGAAGTCACCGGTGTTGATAATGCGGCCGACTGGCGTATCAAGCACGATACAGGTTGAACCTGGAATAGAGTGTGTAATACGAACCAGTTCCACGAAGAATTCACCGACTTTCAGGCGCTCGTGCGTATCTTCGTTCATCGTAACGGTACGCAGTTCAAAGCCTTCGGGCATTGGCAAGCCGAAGTTTTCGAAGATTTCTTCGACACGCCCAATGGTAAATTTAGAACCGTAAATTGGTGCCGGGAACTTCGGTACGATGTGCGGGAGCCCGCCGATATGGTCAAGGTGGCCATGGGTGATGACGTAAGCGCGAAGTTTATGCTTAATCGTTTCCATGTAAGCGGTGTCGGCAATACCGTAGTTGATACCTGGCAAGTCGACACCAAGATCGTTACCGCAGTCCATGATGACCGCGTCGTTCGTATACTCGACCAGGATCATGTTTTTAGAGCCACCACCGTCCATACCACCGAGGCCGATAACCTTTAGGCGCGGGCGGTCATCTATAACGTTAGCCCGGCGCGGTTGGTCTGACACCTGGGCCGGCGTGTACTGGTTAGCAATTTTTTGGGCATCCATCTGGATGCGCTTTTGAGCGCGGACAGCAGCGCCACGGGATGACCCGCTGCCGCTACGGCCACCATTACCGCCGGTCTGTTTTTGCTGACCGGCTGGTTTTTGAGCATTACCACCATTACCCGGTTTGCGGCCACGGCCGTTTCCGGCGGCTACCGGGTTCCTCGGTGGGCGGCTTTGCTTCTTTTGTTCGCTGTTTTTCTCGTCTGGATTCATAATTTCTCCTTTTGTCTGAAATCAATCTGACTTATTTTGCTGTAATTTTCTTGATAATAGCTGGAATCTGCAGAAAGTCGTCAAGCAGTGTCTGCCTGAGGCCTCCGTTATAAAGCGCGGCGGCTGGATGGAATAGCGGTAATATAACAACTTCCAGCACCTGGGGTCCGGATTTTGGATCGTCACGGAAAGCCAACTTTACACGTTTTGGATTTCCATGATCTTTACTGATTTGCAGATCCGGCAGGAAGGAATTCGTACTATGGCGCCCAAGCGTAATCAATACTTTGGGCTGAATTACTTCCAGCTGGGCCTGTAAATACGGCAGAAACGCCTTTTTCTCCGCGGGCAGCGGGTCACGGTTGTTCGGTGGCCTATATTTTACTATATTCGTAATATATATGTCGTTGCGATCCAGTTGTACACTGGCCAGCATCTCATCGAGAAACTTACCGGCCGCACCAACAAACGGCTCACCTTTCAGATCCTCGTTCTTACCGGGCGCTTCACCGACAAACACGATGTCAGCATCCGGATTACCGCTACCGAATACCAGCTGCGTGGCAGTTTCAGCCAGTTCCGGCGTGACCTGGTTGTCCAGGATCTGCTGCCGGATTTCATCGAGTTTCTGTTGCTTATTCACGCTTACCAACCTTTTTAAACAGTTTCACGATTTGGCCAACAGTAAGCGCCAGAAATACAATCGTCAGGAAGTAAGTAATAAGGCTACCCGTATCAATCGCGATCGAAGCAAATAGATAGGTGATAAAAGCATCCATGGCAATAATAATCGCCAGTCCGCCCTTAGTATCCTGCCACGAAAGCGATTTTTTCAAATCAGCCACCTATCTTAACCTTTCGCCTCTTCACGTTTAGCAAGCGTTCCATAGACGCCGCCTATTATCATGATGACTACGCCGATACTAATTTGTATCCATGCCGTACGGGAGATGCCCACAATTGAGACACCCCCCAGAAACGTAGCCAAGCCAAAGCCGTATAAAAAGTTGGCAAGCTTTTCATATTTGCGCACCATTGAAGCCATTACGGATTTATTTGCCTTCCAGTTCACGCACAGCGGCTTTCATGGAAAGCTGCAGGCGGCCACGGTCATCAATAGCAACCAGTTTGACCGTCACTTTATCGCCTTCTTTTACGACGTCGCTCGGTTTGTTGACACGCTCTTCACTCATTTCGGAGACATGTACCAGGCCGTCTTTGCCTGGCATGATCTGTACGAAGGCACCGAAATCCAAAACGGACACTACCGGTACGTTTTCGTAGATCTTACCGACTTCGGGTTCGGCCACGATGCTTTCAATCCACTGGATAGCCGCCTTGATGCTGGCCCCGTCCGGGCTGGCGATCAGAACCGTACCATCATCGTGAATATCGATTTCAGCGCCGGTCTCAGCGGTGATCTTCTGTATCACTTCCCCGCCCTTACCGATCACTTCGCGGATCTTGTCTGGATTGATGGTGATAGTTTCAACGCGAGGCGCGTACGGGCTGAGCTCCTTGTTCGGCTCGGCGATAGTGGTTAGCATGTGCTCCAGGATCTCGGCACGGCCTTCGCGGCCCTGCTCAAGCGCCTTAGCGAGCACTTCAACTGGTAAACCATGGACTTTCATATCCATCTGCAGCGCGGTGATACCCTTGCTGGTTCCGGCGGTCTTGAAGTCCATATCGCCGGCAAAGTCTTCAGCGTCGGCGATATCGCTCATGATGTACGGCGTGTCACCATCGATCATCAGGCCCATCGCGATACCGGAAACCGGTGCCTTCAAAGGAACACCGGCGTCCATCAGGCTGAGCGTACTGGAACAAGTAGCCGCCATTGAGGTTGAACCGTTCTGGCTCATGATTTCAGTCACTGTGCGGATAGCATACGGAAAATCGTTCTCAGATGGTAGTACGGCGCTGAGGGCGCGTTCGGCCAGGTAACCGTGGCCAATTTCGCGGCGGCCCGGCGAACCTAAGCGGCGGACTTCGCCAACGGTCCAACCCGGCGCGTTGTAATGGTGCATGTAGCGGCGCTCGGTATTGCGCTCCATGGTGTCGACCAGCTGCGAATAACTCAACGGCGCCAAAGTGGTGATGTTCATAGCTTGGGTCACACCTCGGGTGAACAAGCTGGAACCATGGGCACGTGGCAGGAAACCGACTTCTGAGCTCAACGGACGGATTTCCGTCAGTTTGCGGCCGTCAGGACGGGTTTGGTGCTCCACAATTCCCTTACGGACATCTTTGTGGACAGCCATCGTAAATGCTTCGTCGTACTCGTGCTTCACCGCGTCCCATTCGTCGCCAAGCTCTTCTTCGAAATGCGCCATGGTTTCTTTGCGTAACGTAGCGACCAGGTCATTGCGCTCCGGGTATGGCTTACGCAGGTTCTCGCCAAGCTCTTTTTCAAGATATTCGGCTACAGTCTGCTGGATGCCCTCGTCGGGCAGGACCACTTCGTATTCCATAGGAGTCACGCCGACTTTTTCAGCCAGTTCCTTTTGCAAGGCGATTGCCGGCTGGATAGCCTCCTGGGCAAATGCCAATGCTTCGATAACCTGAGCTTCCGGTACTTCGGAAGCGCCAGCTTCAACCATCATGATGCCATCGGCAGTACCGGCGACAACCAGGTCGAGGTCACCGTCGTTCAGCTGTTCCGGCGTGGCAAAAGCCGTAACCTTGCCATCGACCAGGCCGAGGCGGACACCGGCGACCGGGCCGTCAAACGGCGCGCCGGTGAGCGTAAAGGCGGCGCTCATGGCAATCATAGCTATCATGTCCGGGCGGAATGCTGGGTCCATTGATAATACCGTAGCGATTCCCTGTACTTCATTGCGGTAGCCCTTCGGCCACAGCGGACGGATTGGGCGGTCAATCAGGCGGCCAATTAAAACGGCGTCGTCCGAAGGGCGGCCTTCGCGCTTAATAAAGCGTGAACCGCTGATTTTTCCGGCAGCATAAAATTTTTCTTCGTAGTCGATGCTGAGCGGAAAATAATCCATGCCATGGATGCGGTTCTGGCTGACCATAGCCGTACCAAGTACTACGGTGTCACCGTAGCGGGCAATAACGGAAGCCGTTGAACGAAAGCCAACGCGGCCAACTTCCAAGCTTAGCGTGCGGCCGCAGAACTCGGTTTCTACCTTAATTATGTCTTTACCCATTGGGTTAATAGTACTCATTCGTACCTCTATTTTCTGAGGGGATTGATCAGGCTATGCAAACAGAGTGCAAATATAGTCGTGCGCTTGTGCAAGCAACTGTGTGGGTTGGCACGATATATCTGTGGCTCTATTTGCAGAGCTGCATTAAACCCTCTTAACGTTTAATGTGCACAAGCTTGGTTCCACGAGTTTCGTGAAACCTGGTCTATGCACGGCCTAGACCAGCCGCTAGCGGCGTCTCTACCTTCTAATCCCGAGTTTTGCGATGAGGTCCAGGTAGCCCTGGCTATCACGCTCAGCGATGTAGCGCAGCAAACGGCGGCGCCTGCCGACGAGCTGGAGCAGACCACGGCGGGCAGCAAAGTCTTTTTTATTGACCTTAAGGTGCTCAGTTAGTTCTTTGATACGCTCAGTTGCGACTGCAACCTGAACGCTGGCCCCACCAGTGTCCTTGTCGTGGACTTGGGCGCTCGCAATAGCGGCTTGTTTTTTCTCACTTGTAATCATATGCACCTATTCTACCAGATAGACAGCGCAGGTTCAAGGGGTGGCGTGTGCCTTTTGTCTAATTACCCTGAGCGGCGGCGAGAACGGCCTGGGCATGGACTAATATATTACTCTGGTCGGCGGCAGTCGCCTGCGCGCCTGTTTCGGTAATGGCGCCGGTATCAGTGAACTCGACTGAGCGGGTAGCGTACTCATTGTCGCGGATCAGATCGGTTGCCTGATACTTGTACAGGCTGCCATCAGGGTAAAACGAGGCGGCGAAATCAGTTGCCATGTTGCCGTTAGCGCTAAAAGCAGTAACTGATACAGTCTCGAGATTAACGCCTTCGGATGGCATTTCTGGGTCAAAACGCTGTAACTGCAACGTGTACGACTGATCACCCACCGTAAGGTCGACGTGTTGAATATTGCTGCCATCATCGCCGGCGGCCTCATCTACAACAAGGCTGGAGTACATTTGAAAGGTCTCGTTAATCGAGTCCTTCATGGCTACGACGGTCTCGCTGGCCTGACTACGCAGTTCAGCGGCGCTCACCTGACCTGTCGGAGCTTCGATGGTAGACGGAACGGTTGGAGCCGGACCGGCGCCCTCAGCACCGACAGATGTTGGAGCCGGAGCGGATTCACCGCCGCTTGGAGCACTACAACCAACTAAGGTTAGGGCGCCAACTCCCATAGTAATGGCCGCCGCCTTGCGCAAACGGCTTACCTTTACCTCAGTTTTAGGAGTCGACTGGTCTTCGACGACGATTTGGGTTGCTAATGATTCTGTTTGTTTTGTTTTCATACTTCCATTATAGCATAAGTTTTATAAATTGTCTATATGATTTTATTACTGATGATTGCCGACGCGGTTCAGGACCGTTTCAAGTTGCATACGCACCTGGTCATACGGCGCGACCGCAGCTTCCAGCTCCTGGTACGTTTGGCGTAACGAGTCATTAGCTGGCAACAAGAACAGGTCTGGAGTCTGGGCGATTATTTCGTTCATCTGTCCCCAGATCGGAAATACATTTTCATCAGTCGACGCGTGGATACGTCCGGCCTGCAGGAAATTCACGTAGTATTCGGCAAGCGCCGGATTCTGCTCATCAAGCCGGGCAAGCAATAAGGCATACTTCTCTCGGACGGGTATCAGGTCACGGCCAGGGGCGCCGTCCAACCCATACAGGTCACGGGCATTCGGACCGTAAAAGATAGTCTCGCCTTCGGTAGCAACATCTTCCATGACGTTCGTCATGCCGTACGGTCGGGTGCTGATAATACTGCCGGCACCATCGACTTCCAGCGTGTATGTCGTCTGAGCGGTGTCTGGGTTCTTCAGGTCATCCTGATAAATGGCACCGTTATTCAGGAAGCGCATGGCATTATCAACACCGACGTTGTCCTCCATGACAGTCCAGCACAAATTCTGGTGCAGCAGATGGGTGGACTCATGGACGCCAATGACCTGCATGACGCTGTCGTTATAGGCTAAATCTTCAACCCTGTCATTGGTGAACATAGAGGTGTCTATCATAATGTTTTCCTTGTCGGCTAAATGTACCTCGCCGAGCGCACCTTCATCGTGCAGGTCACCGAAGAATACGCGCCTGGCGCCTGACTCGGTAACGAATTCTTTCGGCATATAGGCAAACCCGCCAAGGATGTCCGCCATGGCACGCCGGGCCATGTTGTCGGTATTCGTCTTATCGTTGTCGATCGGTTCGATGACGTCCTCGTCCGGCACACCCTCCATGTCGGATTCCCAGTCGAAGAAGGGTTCTAAACCGATTTGCGGGAGGTAACCCTTTAGGGCACGCTGGTACTCAGACAGTGGGACGACCGGGCGTTCCGAAATGGCATCAGCATACAGGCGGTTGTAGTCATCAAGCGGGAATTCGCCGAAGGATAGGTTGTTGCTTGCCGCCTCCAGTCGTTCTATGTTCCGCATGGTCTGATCCTGTAAAACCGACGGATTTTCGGAAGGAGCCGTTTCTTCCCCGAACAGACGCTGATACATGCTGACGACTTGGTTTGGTGTAACCTTTGTATCACAGGTATCCACCGTAAGTGCGTTACGCGCATCGACGAATACGCGGCCGATATCTGGCGGCAAATTAGCTCCGGTAGGAGCTTCGGGAAGCGTTTGGGTTACCGGCAATACATAAGGCTCGCCGACAGACATGTCCAGGTCCGCCGAACGGTCTTCCATGATATCGCGGACCGAATGAACAATCACCGTCGAAGAAACTACTACACTGGCGAGTGCTATAGCGGTACTCAACTTCCGCCCGCGGTTCGGCTGTTGGGTAGCCTCCTGCTCTACCACCTCTTCTATGGAAGCTTCATATGCTTTGGAGAAGTCGGCGTCTGGGCTCTGCGGTACTTCCGGAGCGGCAAAGGATGATAACGGGATTGGCTTCATTGACATGTTTATTTTATGTAGTTTACTAATACTATTGTATCAAAACATTAGCATTATGTCAATAAGATGACATAGAATAACCGTTTCTTCCGCTCATCCCGAATAAAATAGAGATACTTATACAGCCAATGGCATCACGCTTGTTATATCGTTTGCATTGAAGATGCCAATTCGTCAACCGTAATGCCCTGCACTGATATAGCCTCGTCAATCGTGAAGTCTCCGATGCTGGTCCGGCGCAGGTCGCTCATGTAAGCGCCTGTCTGGAGCTGGACGCCCATGTCTTCCACTAAGGAGCGGATATACGTACCGGATGAAACATGGCTGGTAAAGCGGACATACGGGTAGCCGTACGCCGTCAACTCATTGCTAAGAATAGTGGCCGGGCGTGGCTCCATTATTACTTGTTTGCCTTCCCGGGCCAGCTTATAGGCTCGTACGCCATTAACTTTCATCGCTGAATAGGCGGGCGGTGTCTGTATCAGTGCGCCGGTGAACTGATGCAGAACTGACTCGATTTCTTCGTGAGTTGGTACGCGGTCGCTGAGAACAGTTTTCTCACCCTCCTCATCAGCCGTAGTGCTGGTAACACCCAGTTTCATAGTAACTTCGTAAGTCTTACTGAGCTTGCTCCACTCGGTGGCACGGCGAGTGTAATCTTTGCCGACCAGAATGACCAGCAAGCCGGTCGCCAGGGGGTCGAGCGTGCCAGTGTGGCCTACTTTGACATTTTTGGGCTTTTTATCGAGCTGCGTAGCAACCATCCGGCGTACGTAGTTAACGACATCAAAACTGGTCCAGCCCTTGGGCTTATCGGCTAGTAATATTCCTTGCATGCTGCAAGTATACTGAATTTTAGAAACATTTTAGAAACTGCCGGGAGTGAACGGCGGTGGTACTGGCGGCGGTGGCGGGCCCTGCGGCGGCAGATTATTATTATTTGGCGCTGTTACGGGCGGTTGGGCCTGGCCGAATCCGGCGGGCGGCAACGGCATAGTAAACGGTTGATCAGCCGGAGAAGCTTGCAGTGGTGCCGGTTCGTTCGTTGCTGGGTTGAGCGGCTGCGCCGATGGTGCTAACGGAGCTGCCTGGCCAGGCGTCGGCGAGGCGGGCATATACGCGCCGGCGGCTGGCGACATGGAAGGTGTCTGTAAGTAATCAGGGATGGCGGGAGCCTCTACTTCTAATGGTGCCGGCTCGGCAAGCTGAGTTGTCAGGGCAGCAGCGGCTTCTTCATCGTGGCCAAGGTCAAGGTTTACCGGTACGGCATTGAGCGCGACAAGCGGTTCGGTAGACTCGGCGTCAGTACTGACAAGAGCGCTTTCAACAGCCTTGCGGGCCGAGTCAAGATCTGTATCTAATAATTCTGGTGCGGTTGGTTCATCAGCGGCAGGTTGCTGGTTCTGGGTTATTGGTGCTGCCTCAGTTTCCTGTTCTACTTGAGGAGTCTGGGCGAGATGCGGGCTATGCACGGCGGCTTCAATGTCAGCTAAAGTATCTTCGTCGTCTATCTCCGGTTTGCCAACAGTGCTGGCCAAGCTTGGCGTGGCAGTCGCGGTTGGTTCAGGCAGCGTTAGAACACCGTTTTCTGATATCAAGTCATTAATTTCTGGCTCGGCTGCGGCATCCAGTTTCAGGGTTGACGGCAATTCATCGTTGTCATCAGTCCCCTCCGGTTCGGTGTGCGTAATTTTTAGCGGGCCGGAATCAGCGGCCGGTGCCTCTTCGGCTTGTTCCACCGCTTCGATTGGTTCAGCGGCCGGCTTAGCGGGCGCGGCAACCTGAATCGGGTGCTCAGCTTTGGCAAGTTCATTTGATACGAGCTGCTGATTGGCACCGGCGGCCAGCAGCGTAGCGCTCATGGTCATAGTATATGGAGTAGTCTTTTGGTTGCCGAAATGATCGGTCTGGGCAACAATACCGGTTAAGAGCGCGGTGGCGATCTGACCATCAAACAAATTGCTGCCAAGATCCCCTGCCAGACTGGAGACCAACTCCGACACGCCACTGGCGCTAATATCCTGCCAGTTGACTGAGCCAATGTTATTATCGGGCGTGTTATTAACACTGATAACCGTAGCATCGTGGAGTATCCGGCCATGGGCTGTGATGGCAGTATCGATATCCTGTTGTTGACGCACGCCAAGCGCCATCACGACATCGACGTTAAAGTCTCCCTGGCTATAGATCAGGTCTTTTTCGCCGATACTGGAACGATACGGCGTGATGAAAATCTTAACAACCTCGTCTTCGACTTTGTAACGCAGTTTATCGGCCTTGGCTTTGTCGATAGCAATAATAAAATCGCGCAAGCTGTCGGTGTTCTTCTCGATAGTCTGCTCAGGCTTTAAGAATTCCAGAGTTTCGGGCACCTGGCCACTGAAGACAGCCGTAGCATGCTTGCCCATTTTAGTAAGCAGCAGCGTCAGGCCAATACAGGCCGCCAGCTGATCCACGGACGGATTAGTACTAACCGTCACAAGAATATTGTTGGCGGCTTTCAGTTTTTCGACGACGGTCTGTTTCTGCTGGTTTTGATCGTTCATATGTCTTTATTTTAACGCTTTAGGGTAGATAAGACCACATTACCATAAGCTTATATAGTTGTCGAGAACATTATGTATCGTTTTGACAAAACTCTCCTACCCCTGTATAATTTCTCTTCGATTAGCGTAGCAATTAAACGTGAAAAGGAATTAGTACATGCCAATCATTAAATCAGCTAAAAAGCGTGTCCGCACCGCTGAAAAAGCTGCCATCCGTAACAGCAAGACCAAGCGCACTTTGAAGACAGCCCTTAAGGCGTTCCGCTCTTCATTTACCGCTGATGACCAGGCTAAAGCGCAGGGTGCGCTCGATACCGCTGCTAAAAAAGGTCTGATCCACAAGAACAAGGCTGCCCGCCAAAAGGCTCAGTTAGCCCGTGCCGCTAAAGCTGCCGGCACTGACGCTCCAGCAAAGGCACCCGCTAAGAAATCAACTGCCGCCAAAACCGTTAAGTCCCCTGTAGCTGCTCCAGCTAAAAAGACTACGGCCGCCAAGAAAGCTACGACTGCTAAGCAGGCTCCTGTCAAGGCAGCAGTCCGCAAGACCACCAAAAAGACCGAAAAGTAATACTTTCAGTCTTTGCTAAAACCACCTGCTCCAGCGGGTGGTTTTTTATTTTGTCGCGGCTTGCAAAGTCGCGTATTCCGCCCAGCGGGCAACTTCTTCTATTTGCTCGCGGAGCAACGTATTGTCCGGTGATTGTTCCTGGCATTTTTCAAGTAATTGCTGCCTGTCCCCGCCACGAGCCAGGACGCCAAGGATGGTTATGCCGCGCTTGATGTAACTCGCGGCCATAGAGGCCTTGTCGTCATATTGGGCATCGGGCTTGTTTTTCTCCGCTCTACGAAAACCACTGCTAAATTGGTCTTCGAGAAAAGCGAACACGTCAACGCCGCCATAAGACGCATCAAGAATTTCATGGAAATCGCGGGCGGTCGGACCGTCGCCATCTCCTTCTATAAAGGCCGCGATGGCCGGTTGCAACAAATCGCTATTGATTCCGGACGTCAGAACTGCCGCCATAGCTGAACGATAATTAACGTACTTACCCTTGTCACCCCGCAGACTGGGCATAACGGTTTGATAATCGCCGTTCACCGCCGCCAGCGTCAAATGCTCAGTCATAGCCTCATTCATAAAAGCGATGTTGAACTTGCCAAATACGGCATGATACATTTCATGGCGGAACAATTCCCGGTCAAAGTCTTCTTCGACTACAACGCGGCCCGAATCGTATATGTGGTAACCGCCCGTATTGGTCATCAACAGATCGAAGACATCGCCAACCGTAACCTTGATGTTATCGATGCGCGCGAGGGTATCCAGGGCCGCGCTAGGTAGTTCGCCACTTGCAACGTCATCGGCGATACGTGCCTTCATTTCTTCGCGGTAAGCGTCGATGCGCTCGCATACCTGAGGATCACGGTTACGCTCCATAGTGCGCTGATCATGCCACTGCAAAAAGTTCACCAGCGTTTCATTCCCGGCGTGAGCTAACCATTCAACCCGGTCCGGCGTATCTACACGACCGCGGTCGTGTATTTTAGTAATATATTTTTCATAACTATTCTGAAACGTCACGGGAACATCCGTTTCGAGATAGGCGTTAAGTGACTGACGCTTTTCGTTCGGGACTACTTCGCCGTCCTGCTCGACATCGCGTTCCAGGGTTTCGATTTCCTGCAGTTTATCGCGGATCTGCGATAAAGCCTGCGTGCTCGCCTCTTTAAATTTGACCGACTGGTTAAAGATTTGATCAGCACTGATGCGGTCGGCAACGGTCGAATTTTGAGTTTCGGAATGGCCGCGCATAGCGAGGCCAGCGATATAACGAAGGCCTGAGTCTTCGTGGTGCAGCCGATGAACCCCGCTTTCCTGAAATCCCATTTGCTGGTTGTAATCGGCCGAGCGGTCATACCAGTCGGCGTGCATTTCGGCGCTCAAGCGGTATTCATCCTGCTTTATAACATCTTGGCCAAAAGGCACGTAACCGGGCATATGCTCGGGCTGTGGTATATCGAGGGGCTGTGGCGGCAAGGCCAACTGTTCATTTTTTGACATATTTTTGTTTTTATACGTAAAGTATTACTTACATATAAAACATTAGCATATTATTGCTAATTTTGCAATATGTTTAGTCTAATCAGACCGCAATAGTCAGCAGATAATTAAGTAGGGCATCGTCAGCATTCAGCGCTTCCCTTTTCAGGCGTTGGTCAATGACGAGCAAATCGTGGACCAGGCGTTTAGTTTCGGCCAGGCTTATGCTGCGGGCGATGCCGGCCGTCTTCTTAACAACGTAGGGGCTTAGTTTGGCGGTTTTGGCAATTTCCTCAGGAGTTTTACCGGTGCCGGCTTTAACCAAAGCTAGAATATGCAGCTGCCAGGCCAGCATGGCGATAATTTGCTGGGGTTCAACCTTAAGCGCCCGCTGTTCGCCGTACAGTTGTGAAGCTTTTTTGGTATTACCGGCAAAGGCGGCTTCCAATAACTGAAAAATAGTACTCTGTGGTGTGGCTGGCGTAAGTTCCTCGATAGCCTTCCGGTCGATTTTACTACTGTACAGTGATAATTTTTCCAGTTCGCTGGCTAAGCTTTGCTGGTTGGTGCCGACCCGGCTCACCAGATAAAGCGCGTCGCTTTGTGAAATGGCAGCCTGTTTTTCTTTAGCCAGGTCGCTCAGCCAGCGGGCCAGGCCGCGTTCGTCGAGCTCGTTGAACTCCTGAAAACCTGTTTGCTTCTTAAGGAATTTGTAATAACTGGAGCGCTTGTCCAGTTTTGGCTCGACAATGATGAGACTGGTAGTGTCCGGCAATTCCCTGAGTAAACTTTCGATATTTTCAGCGAACTGCTTATTATTGCCGGGCGCCTGGAGGACGACCATTTTACGCTCAGTGAGGAATGGCAGGCTTTGCAGGGCCTCATGCAAACGTTCAAAACCGGTTTCGTCTCCGTCAAGCCTTTCGAGCGCCATATCATCATACTCAGCCACGAAGGCGGCGACAAGCTTACGCAGTTCAGCGCGCAGGCCAAAATTATTTGTCCCGGTAAGTATAGTGATCACTCCTACCAGTATACCGGTAGCGGCCGTTTGTAGGATATCCCGCTTTCACGCCAGCAAAAATATGGTATAAACATGCATAGGTATGAGACCATCTGTAGTTATTGTTTCGAATCGATTACCGATTAGCGTTAAGAAAGTTGATGGCAAACTGGAATTCTATCCGAGCGTCGGCGGTTTGGCCACTGGCTTGTCTTCCTACGTCCGCGACAAACGCAACAAGTGGATTGGCTGGCCGGGTATTCCCAGCGAGCAAATCACCGAAAAAGAACGCCAGGAGATAACTGACGAACTACTGAAACATAACTGCTACCCTGTGTTTTTGAAACAAAAACAGCTCGACGATTACTACAATGGCTACTCAAACACTATCCTCTGGCCGCTATTCCACGACCTGCCGGCTCGGGTAGGATTGGAAGACCACGACAAGTTCTGGAAAGCCTATCAGTCCGTCAATACAGCCTTCGCCGACACGGTGTTGGCTCTCAGTGAAGCCAACAGTACGATCTGGGTCCACGATTATCAGTTGCTGACACTCCCGGCCATATTGCGCGCCGGCCGTCCTCAAGCAAAAATCGGCTTCTTTTTGCATATCCCTTTCCCCGGCCTGCAAAGTTTCGGCAAAATTCCGTCCGGTAAAATATTACTGGCCGGCATGCTCGGCTCCGACCTGGTGGGGCTGCACACTAAAACGTATGTTGATAACTTCTTAGCAGTTACAAGCGAGCTGACCAGTGATGTTGTCGGCAAAAACCAGGTTATCCTGGGCGATCGGGCGGTACGGGTCACTGATTTTCCAATGGGCATTGACTACGAACGCTTCACCCGGGCGCGCGAGCTTAAAACCGTCAAAAGCGAGCTTAAAAAACACCAGCGCAAGTATAAGGGCCTCAAAGTTATCTTAACAGTCGACCGCCTGGACCCGACAAAGGGCGTGGCCGAACGCCTGGAAGCGTACCATGAATTCCTGCGGCAAAATCCTGGTTGGCGCTCAAAAGTCATCATGGCTATGTTAGCCGTTCCATCCCGTACCGAAATCGAAGAATATAAGCAGCTCCGTGAAAAAGTCGAAGGCCTGGTAGCCAAAATCAATAGTGAATTCGGAACCAGCAAATGGCAACCGGTCGATTACATGTACACCACCCTGCCTGTCGAGTCAGTAACCGCCTTATACCAGGTGGCGGACATCGCATTTATCACCCCTATCCGTGATGGCATGAACCTGGTAGCCAAAGAATACATTGCCAGCAAACCGAAGAATGACGGCGTACTTATTCTCAGTGAAACCGCGGGCGCGGCCCAGGAATTAACGCAGGCCCTGATGGTGAATCCTAAAAAACCGGGCACACTGGTCGACGCCCTGACTAGCGCAGTTAATATGCCGAAGCGTGAACTGAAGCAACGGATCACCACCATGCACAAACAAATCGCTACTCATACCGTACAGGATTGGGCAGGCACGTTTATGAAAAACTTACAGAAGCCTATCCCGAATACCCGGCATATCACCCGTACGGTCACCCGTGACCGCGAGCAGGACATGGTTGATTCCTTCCGGGCCGCCGGCGCGCGTATGATTTTACTTGACTATGATGGCGTCCTAGCCCCGTTCGCTGACAAGCCAGCCAGTGCTAAACCGTCTGCGGCCACAATTAAGTTACTGGAAAAGTTGGCCGCTTTGCCGAATACCGACGTTATTATTATCAGTGGCCGAGGCAAAATTGATTTGGAATTGTGGCTGGGCGATTTGCCATTGACATTAATCGCCGAACATGGCGCCATTATCCGTAAAGCCGGTAATAAAAACTGGCGGCGAGTGGTAAATGGCAACCAGGACTGGCAAAAAGATGTCGAGGTCTTGCTGGAACGCTACGCCGCCCGCACACCCGGAGCCTTCGTAGAACATAAAGACTATTCACTCGTCTGGCACTACCGTAAGGCTTCCGCCTATTACGCCCAAAAGCACCTGGTGGCACTCAAGCGGCTACTCAAAAAGCCAGCTAAAACATATAACCTGGACGTCCGCACCGGCAACAAAATTTTAGAAATCCGGCCTGTTGGTGTCACCAAGGGCACGGCAGCTGCGGACATGGTTGAAGCCAAACCGGATTTCGTCCTGGCGATTGGCGACGACTACACCGACGAAGACATGTTTACCAGCCTACAGTGGCCAGCTTACACCGTTAAAGTTGGCCGCGGACCCACGGCAGCCCGCTTCCGTATTCCACGGATTGACGGCGTACAAAACTTGTTGAAAAAATTTGTCCGCTAACTCTGTTCGACCTGTTCTTTCGGACAGATATGGGTACCCCGTCCGGCCACTCGGAGCTTTTCGATAATCGTACCGCAGCGCGGGCATGGTTGTCCTTCGCGGCGAAAGACATTGGCGAACGTCAGATACTTGCCACGCTTCCCTTCGGCGTCAACGTAGTGCTGGTCGGTCGAGCCGCCTTTGCTGATACTCAGTTCCAACACATCGCGCAATGCTTTATATAAAGCTTTAATTTCCTGATCAGTTACTGTCTTGACCAGCCGCTTAGGGTGGATTTTTGCGCCCCATAAGCTCTCGTCGGCATAAATGTTACCGACACCGGCAATTACGCTCTGGTCGAGCAGCGCGGCTTTGATGTTAGTGTTTTTACGGCGCTGCAGGCGCTCCCTCATAATTTCCCAGGTAAAGTCATTGCCGAGCGGCTCGGGGCCAACTTTTTGAAAGAAGTCGATCATGGGGATTTCGGCGGTCGGAACCAGGCGTACCCAGCCGAACTTACGCTGGTCGTTAAAGAACAGGCGGGCGCCGTCGCTAAGGTCGAAGATCACTCGCGTTGAGCGGTCGGGCAATTCGCCGATCAGGCTGTCGTTGGGATGTCCGGCACCAAACCGCTCATTGTCTGCCCGGTACACCATCTGGCCGGTCATCTTAAGGTGGATAATTAGGCTGTACTTGGTACTGAGTTCAATCATCAGTACCTTGGCGCGGCGTTTAACGGCTACGACTTGAGCGCCAATCATGAATTGTTCCACATCGGCGGGCGCGTTAGGAAAACTTTTTGGGTTGTCGGAAGATACGGCGATAATAACAAGGCCTTCGAGTAGACGGCTCAGGCCACGGCGGACGGTTTCAACCTCTGGAAGTTCCGGCATACTACCATTGTAACAAGCTAAACTAGTCTAAGAAGCAAATTTGTGAGGACGGACCTTGTTTTGCGATGACGACGCGTGGTATCAAGTATTAACTTACTGACACCACCTTCGAGGCGGCTATCTGATTTTTCTGCTAAAAAGTCGAGAGCCACCAGGTCGTCACCTTCACGCCTAGGCTTGAGCGCGGTCTTCTTTACTGCATCGTGGACAATTACACGTTCCCTATCAGTAAACTGAGCCGGGAGCTCTTCACCCATCTCGTCATTAAGATGAAAAGGCTTTTCAAATATCACTTCCCCACCATTGTGGCGGGTTTCGTCTGCCTGAGCGCCCTCTTCAACTACAACCTCGTGGCGTACAAACCTACGAGTCAAATCTTCGACCGCCGTTGCAACGCTTGGCGTAGCCGCTATAACTGCGAACTCGGCGATAGGTATCGCTTTATGTAATGCCCGCAACCTGGCTTCGGACCCATAAGTCGCATCTAACTCCATAGTGATAGCCTCATCAGTCAAGACATGAGTGAGAAAAAATGCTTCTTCGACTCGAGTGGGTTCAGCTAATGCGTGGGTCATTATTTATTATGTTAGCGCTAATGGTTAAACTACTTATAGTATACACTGATTCCTATTTTTATGCAATAGCGTGATGAAAAATGTCACAGTGCTTTTGCCATAGAAGGTATAATAAGGAGTATGAGCAGTTCCCTGGCTGACATTTTAGCGAATAAGAACTTTGATGAGCCGTATGAGGCCACGCAGATTAAAAAGTACGTCCTGGAAACGTATCAAAAAAGCGTAGCCGTTACCGTGAGGGAGAAAGACATCACCATTACGGCGCAAGGCGCTGCCTTTACCCATGCCTTGCGCATGCGCTGGAAACAGATACAACGGGCCGCCGAAACCGACAAACGGCTAATTTTCCGTATAGCCTAACCTGCTTGAAGCAGTGTCTGCAGCTCCTGTTTCATCCGCGTGAAGTCCTGGTAGAATATGGCATGCATGCCCACGTCGCGGGCACCAGTACAGTGCCGTTCCTGATCGTCGATGAACACGATATCTTGCGGTGATACCTCCAGCCGGTCCGCGATAGTGAGGTACGCGCGGGCCTCTGGTTTTACGGTGCCCATCTCATACGACAAGGCGATCTGGTCGAACAGGCTTATCTGGTCGGCTAAAAAGAGTTTGTGCAGCAAGTTTGAGCCGGCATTGCTTAACATGCCAATGGCGTAGCGTGGTTTTAATTCGGTAGAAATATAGGTAAATAATCCCGTATTAATGCTGCTAGCGTCAATTTCTCTGGCAGCCTGGCTCGGTGACAGGCTAGCCATATCGGCCACCTGATCCAAGAAGTCATCGGGAGACAATATGCCGGCACCCGCCTGCTTATTGAGGTCACTGGCTTGCTCGAATAAATCCGGCTTATCGCCGAAGTATTTCTGCTTAAACGGCAGCCAACCATCAGATGTCAGTACGCCGAAACAATCAAAGACTATAGCCTGGATCATAGTTCCAGTATAGCGAAGTTTGGACTTATTGGTTTAAGTTCGAAGTGAGCTTATTGTAGTCAGGCACCTGGCTGCGATAGAGGCTGCGGATAGTGTCGGTCTTACCCTTGAAATTACCGATGTTACCGCATGAAGTGGACCAGTAGCGCTGCGTAACGTTGCCGCTACCATTGATAATTTCATAAATATAACGATAGCCAGTTGGGCAGTAGCCACGCTCGTCACGCTTGTCGGCATCACTGGTACCGTTGTTATAGCCAGCCACCTGCAAGGCGCGCAGGAAGTTGGCGTAGGCGGTTTCATTGTTCGCGTAGTTCTGTGAGCGTAGTACCTGGCCCTCATAACCGTTTTCTACAGTAAAGGTTACCTGATCGCGGCCAACAGTAGTTACCAGCTCGTGGTGGGTCTGGTTAGCGGTGACAGGATAATCCTGTATAAGGCGTACGGTGGTGTCAGTGGTGGCGTACGTGACCAGCTGCGCCGGCTGGTTTTGCGGCGTGTCATCACCGCCGCCACGAAAAATAAGGACAAAAACCAGAATCAGGAGACCGATGCTAACTAAAAATCCAATAATGTACTTCATATTATTCTGCTCACCTCTTATAGGTATCTATATAATAGCACAAACAGATAAAAATTGCAATACTTATGCTTGCGGTTAGAATTGGATATTGTCCCGGTAATCATATGGCCTGAGGGCGGTTGCGCATTGGCGGTAGAATATTATAACGCGCCCCAGTTTTCAGCGACAGTAACATCAACATCCAGCCGGACCGGAAGCTTGTAAATGTTCTCCATGGCGCCCTGTAGCAGCTTGCCTACTTCTTCAGCGGCGTCAGCCGGACATTCGACCAGAATCGAATCATGAACCTGTAGCAGCTGTTTAGACCCCGGGTAGTCAGCTAACAGCTTATCGACCTCGATCATGGCCATCTTCATCAGGTCAGCCTCGGTTCCCTGGATAGGCATGTTAATGGCGGCGCGCTCGGCAGCCTGGCGAACAATGAAGTTCGAGGAATGGATATCCGGCATCGGCCGGCGGCGGCCAACCAGAGTTTCGACGTAACCTTGTTTGCGGGCCAACTCCCGGGTGCGATCCATATAATCGAACAGCGGCTGACGGACTTTTTTGTAACGCTCAATAAAGGTAACGGCCTGCTCGCGGGTCATACCGGTAGCGATAGACAGGCCGTGCGGACTCATACCGTACAAAATACCGAAGTTAATGACTTTGGCCGCCCGGCGCATACCCTTGGTGACATCTTCCACTTCGCGGCCGTAAACCAATGCCGCGGTGGCAGTATGGATATCCGCGCCGCTGTTGAACATGTCGACCAGTTCGCGGTCTTTGGCCATAACAGCGGCCAGGCGAAGTTCGAACTGGCTGTAATCGGCACTGACTAATTTATTGCCAGGTCCAGCGACAAAGGCGGTACGAATGCGACGTCCGAGGTCGGTGCGGGTTGGGATATTCTGTAAGTTCGGATCGGTGCTGCTCAGGCGGCCGGTTTGGGCAATAGTAAGGTTGAATGTCGTATGGACTCTACTGTGCCCGTCGACAAGTTTCGGCAGCGTATCAACATAGGTATTTTTAAGCTTGGCGACTTCGCGGTATTGCGTAATGAGGTCAATAATTGGATGCTGGCCACGCAGTTTATCCAACTCGCTGGCAGCGGTAGAGTAGCCGGTTTTGCCCTTCTTGATACCACCGGTTGGCAGCTTAAGAAACTCAAACAGGATATCGGCTAGCTGCGTCGGGCTGCCGATGTTAAATTCCTGCTCGGCAACACCGTAAATCTGCCCTTCGAGATCAGCGATGGTAGCGTCAATTTCGGCGGCGAACTTTTCCAGGTAATCAGTATCGAGCAGCATTCCCTCGTATTCCATACGGGCCAGGACTTCGATGACCGGCCATTCCACGTTGCTGGCCAGTTCATCCACTTGTGGCATGTCCTTAAGCGCCGGAATTTGTTTGTCAGCTAAGGCAGTTATGACAGCAACTATTTCGGCCGCGCGGGTAGTCAGCTCCTCGTCGTCACTATCTTCGAACGGCGACCCATCGTAATCGAGCTCACTAGCAGCAAGTTCGCTCAAGGTAAGGTCGCGGCGCAACGAATCGAGTAAAAAGGCGGCAATCTGCGTGTCGTGTCCTACCCCGACTACCGTAATCCCCAACTCGTATAACACTTGTAGCGTGCTTTTAATGTCATGGCCCACTTTACGTATGCCCGCATTCGACATAAACGGCTCCAGCACTTCGCGGACCTGATCGGCCGACACTTTAGTCAGGTCAATAGTATACGTGTGGCCGGCGCTTGGGCTGACCATCAGCACACGCGGGTCTTTGCCGTGGCGGCCGGCAGCCCGGGAGTGCAGTACCAGGCGATCGGTTTTACCAAGGTTGGCCGGCAGCTCCGCGAGCTTGGCGTCACTATCAATTACATTGTTGGCGCCGATTTTAAGGTCAGTCCGGCTGGTACTAGGCAGACTATCGGACGAGACCTGCATGATTTCCGGCAGTTGCCGGGCCAGGCTGCGGAATTCCAGACGTTGTAACATTTCAGCGATTTTTTCGGGATTTCCTTTAGAGCCGTCAAGTTCGTCAAGATCAAGTGTCATCGGCGCGTCGGTCCAGATAGCACCCAGTTCTTTACTGAGATAGGCCGATTCCCTGCCCGCCTCAAGTTTACGGCGCATGGCGTCCTTAACCAAACCCAGGTTTTCATAAATGCCATCAAGCGTTTCGAACTGCTGCAACAGCTGCACGGCACCTTTTTCACCTATTCCGGGCACGCCGGGAATATTGTCAGAGGAATCACCCTTAAGCGCCTTAAGGTCAAGCATTTGGTCGACCCGGATGCCGTATTTGGCTTCCAGCGTCTTCGGTGAGTACAGCTCAATGTTACTAAGGCCTTTTTTGAGAGCATAGACGTGGACCAGCGGATTAACCAACTGCAGCATGTCGAGGTCGCTGGTAATCAACAGTGTCTCGATGTTCTGATCGTGCGCCAGCCGGGCCATGGTGCCCATAATGTCATCGGCTTCGTAATCGTCAAATTCGTATAGAGGCCAGCCAAAGGCCTGCAACAGTTCGTGGAGCACGGGAATCTGCGCCTTAAAATCAGGCGGCGTCGGTTTGCGGCCGGCTTTGTATTCCGGGTAGAGCTCAAGGCGGCGGCGGATGTTCGTTTTTGGCTTATCCCAGGCTACGGCCACGTAGTCCGGCTGCAGACGCTTAATAACTTCCAGGGCCATGGTAGCAAAACCAAACACGCCGCCAGTCGGCGTGCCGTCCTTGGTGCTCAGGTTCGGCATGGCATAATAACCACGATAAAACACCGATTTTCCGTCGATGACAGCAAGTTTTTTACGGGGAGCGGTCGTTTCGCGTGAAGTGTCAGTCATTACTTCTTAGTATACCTTGAAGTGGCGGGTTTTTATGGGCGGAGCTCTCTAAACGCGGTTATTCAGCCAGTAAGGCGGCAACTTCCTGCTTCAGCAGGTTCAATTCGTTGCCGCCGTTGGTCATATGGGTATCGGCTTTATCGCGGACGGCAGCCATATCAAGAGTAGCGGCGTCACCCGTAGAGTGCATTTCCGCCTGCTCTTCAGCTACAAATTGCTCATAGGTTTTTTCGTCTTCCCCGGCACGAGCCCGCTCGGCAGCATTAGAGCGGATACGAGTAAAGCGCAGCAGCGGATCAGCGTCAAGCCACCAGACCTCACCGCCCAGTTCATGTATGCGGTCAACCTCGAATGGATTACGTAAACTGGCGATGGCGACGCCTTTATATCTGCCTTTCGGCTGCTCGTAAAAAATATCCATCGCCCGGTCAACCAGCACGCCAAAACCGAACTGTCGGCGCCATGAGGCACTCAGCTCACGCAGGTGCTCACGGTCGATCGGAAAGCCCTGCCGGCGTAGTTCCGCCCGCAGTACATCAGTTACAGATACGAACAAATAGCCATGCTCTACGGCAAGCGTATGGCCCACGGTGTCCTTACCGGATCCGTTTGTTCCGGCAATACCAATAATTTTCTTACTCATGTCACAGCTATTATAGCGGTAATCAACAGTTTAATCGAGTATTCGCGGCCTGAGCAAAACCAGCCGGGTAAAGACAACACATATGTGCAGTACAAATATACTCACCAGTAACCATACGACAGACCGCAAAAAGACGTCCGGACCAATCCAGTCGACAAATATCGGCCCTTCAAGCAGGTGCGCGCCAGGCACAAAGACCATAAACACCAGTCCGGCGAACGCCAGGACACGAAATAATACGCGTTCACCCGCTTCGATCAACCGGCGGTTGCGATTCGTGCCGTTCGGCCAGACAAATTCCCGCTGCTCCATACCTTCGCCCAACTCCGTGATAAACTGTGCTATTCCCCGTAAAAACAGGTACACAATCAAACCGACAACCGCCCAAAAGGCGCCGACAACCAGAGCAGCCGTACGCCCCGATCCAATGAGTGAGTTCAGGACATCCTCGAGACCGCTTGATAAAAGGCGAGCAACATTGAAGTCACGCGGAATACGCAAATATTGCTGAATTGCCGGCAGTTGATGAAGCGAAAAGACCAGCCCGGAGAAAAACAGGTACCATACGACGCCGATAGCGCTTGGACTAAAGACACTGGCAACTGTTTCTGTTTTAAACTGGTTTCGCATAATTTAGCTTAAGCTTAACAAAAAGCCACGGCAGTACAAAACCGACTCGCCTTACTAACGCGCTCAGAAAGCGCCGCCTACTGGTTACTTAATGTAGTCGTGCAGTTTCTTGGCGTCCTTATGCTTGCGCAGTTTCGCCAGGGCCTTGGCCTCTATCTGACGGATACGCTCGCGGGTAACGCTAAATTCCTGACCGACTTCTTCAAGCGTGTGCTGCTTGCCGTCTTCTAGGCCGAAGCGCAACTTAAGGATCTTTTGCTCGCGCTCAGTCAGGGCGCCGAGGATTTCCTTGACCTGCTCTTTCAGAAGCTGGTTAGTAGCTGATTCTTCAGGAGAAACAGTGTCTTCGTCTTCGATGAAGTCGCTGAGGACGGAATCTTCTTCGTCATCGCGGATTGAGGCGTCCAAAGAAGAAATATCCTGTTTGATCTTCATGATGTGCTCGACTTTGTCGACTTCAATTTCCATCGCCTCGGCAATTTCCTCATTGGTCGGCTCACGGTTAAGCTCCTGGGTCAGACGGCGCTGGGTGCGCAGCAACTTGTTGATGGTCTCGACCATGTGTACGGGAATACGAATGGTGCGGGCCTGGTCGGCGATAGCACGGGTAATAGCCTGGCGAATCCACCAGGTCGCGTAGGTCGAGAATTTGAACCCTTTGTCCGGGTCAAACTTTTCTACGGCGCGCAGAAGGCCCGTATTGCCTTCCTGGATGAGATCCAGCAGGTCAAGACCGCGGCCGACGTACCGCTTAGCGATAGACACGACTAAACGCATGTTAGCTTCAGCCATCTGGTCTTTGGCTTGTTTATCACCGGCTTTAATCTCATAAGCCAGTTTCAATTCTTCTTCAGCGGAAAGCAGCGGAATCTTACCGATTTCGCGCAAATACAGACGGACCGAGTCATCGGCGACGTCATCATCGAGATATACCACGGCCGTGCCACTGTCTTCCTCTTCTTCCTCTTCCGCCCAATCGTCAGCTAAAGCAGCCACATCGGGTTCAGTAGTTGTAACGTCCACATTTGCTTCTGCCAGTTCAGTATAAAGCGCGTCGAGCACCTCGGCGTTTTCAGGCGCTTCAGGGATGGCGGCGAAGATATCCTTCTGATCGATAGTGCCATCTTTTTTAGCTTTTTCTAACAGCTGCTTCTTTTGCTCATCGTAATTTACGGCAGCAACTTCCGCGTTTTTGTCTGGTTTATCGCTTTTATCATTCTTGGCCACGTGTATTCCTCCGTTATAAATGTATCTAAAGTTCTTTCGCTTGAGCTAGGATCTGGCTCAATTCGCTTAACTGCCGGGCAAGCTGCTGTTTACGGCTGTCGTCGGCGTCGCTATATTCGATACTGATAGTTTGTTGTTTGGTTTTGACATATTGATCAACAATAGTGACCTGCTGATGAGACGCACCACTCTCCAGGTCAGCATCGGGCGTGTCCTGGTAATGCTCTTCATCGAATGCTACTGATAATATTTTAACATAGTCTGCCACTGGCCGCAATGCTTCCACATGGGCGGCGTCAGTGCCGTCAAAGCCAGGATTTTGTTGTAAAAATTCCAATAAAGTTTTGGCATCGCCGTCAATAAGCATATCCGGCCTGATGTACTGCAGATATTTACGCATGGCCGGCCGCATCAACGCAAAGGTTAGCAGGCGGTTTTGAGCGCGCCGGATGGTTGTTTGTTGCTTATCGGGTATGACCGGCCGATAGTTTGTCTGACGCCTTGGCTTAGGCGGAGCCGCTTTAGTTGTAGCCTCATACTTATCAGTCAGCGCCTCCCTGCTCACCCCAATAGTGGTGGCGAGCGTTCGCAGATAATGGTCACGTTCGACGCTATCGGTTAAGGCACGGACAACGGGCAGTAAGATGTCGCTAAACTTGCGCTTGCCTTCGGCGCTCGTTATATCCAATACACCCTTATAACGTTCGATCAGCCAGTCCAGCGCGTACTGGTTTTTACCAATCACTTCACGCCAGACATTAGCATCCTGCTTAATGAGCTCGTCAGGATCTTTGCCGCTTGGAATCGAGATAATACTCAGCGACACGCCAACCTTGCTGGCGATAGGTATAGCGCGTTCAGTAGCATTAATGCCAGCCTTGTCAGCATCAAAACTGAGACGAATATCACCCGTAAACTTACTAAGCGCTTTAAGGTGTTGCTCCGTCATGGCCGTTCCTGCCGTGGCGACCACTTGTTTTACACCGGCTTGATGACTCTGAATAACATCCAGATTACCCTCGGTCAGCACTACGAAGCCACTTTTACGTATGCCCTCTTTAGCCAGGTGCAGGCCATACACATGGCGGCTTTTGTCATACAGCATAGTTTGCGGCGTGTTGATATATTTGGGTGCGTCTTTAGCATCTGTTAGCAACCGTGCCGTAAAACCAATGGCTCGGCCCTGCGCGTCATGCAGTGGAATCATTAGGCGGCCGCGGAACATATCACCCAAACCACGGTAGCGCTGGGCGCTTAAACCGGCCCCCTTGATTTCATCAGACGTAAAGCCCTTGCTGACCATAAAGTCGCATAATGCCGTGCCGGTGTTCGGCGAATAGCCAAGTTGCCACTCCAGAGCCGTTTCTTTACTAAACTGGCGTTTTCCCAGCGCGTATTCCAAAGCGACCTTATTTTTGCTGAACTGCACCTGGTAAAACTTAACTGCTAGTTCCATGGCCGCGAACAAACGCTCGAGCTGTTTACCGTTATTAGAACCGCTGGTACGGTAATCCGCCAGCTCGATGCCGGCCTTACGGGCTAATAACTCTAATGCTCCCTTGAAGTCGAGACCTTCCATCTCCATAACAAAACTGAACATCGTGCCGCCCTTGCCAGAACTGAAGTCATGCCAGATGCCTTTCTCGGGACTAACCATAAAACTGGGTGATTTTTCGCTGCTAAAAGGACTTAGACCCTTAAAATTGCGACCGGCTCGCTTGAGTTCCACATACTCACCAACGACGTCCTCAATACTCAGGCGGGCTTTAACCTCTTCGACAGCATCCATGCTCATTAGTATAAGGGGCAACTCACGGAATGGCTAACGCTACATGTAGCGTCTGATTGTATCAAGTAACCCGTTCATGGTTAAATATAAGCAATATGCCGCCAAACCAATATCAATTCCCTGCTCCAGCACCGCAACAGCCGGAACACAATCCGTATGGCTTCTTCATGGAGCCCGACAAACCGCAGCGTTCTCCCATTGGCGGCTCACCCCTCAAAAAATATGGTCTCATCGTTGGAGTAATTGTTGCCGTAGTGTTATTGGTTATTATCATTATTGCCATGGCTACCGGCGGAAAAGACTCTAGCGCAGGTTTACTGACCATCGCCCAAGAACAACAGGAGCTCATTCGAGTATCGGCGGACGGCGCTAAAAACAGCAAGAGCACTCAATTGTTGAATTTTTCCGCCACAGCCCAGGTTAGCCTGGCCTCTTCCCAGAAAGACCTTACAGCATTTATGGCCAAGCACGGCGTTAAGACCGACGACAAGGTTCTGGCTCTCGGCAAAGATGCTCAGACCGACCAGGCGCTCAGCGGCGCGCTGGCTTCCAATACATATGACACGACATTCAATTCAGTCATTCAAGCCGAATTGGCTACCTATGTCAAAAATCTCGACGCGGCCATACAGACCGCGACGACCAAAACAGAACAGAACCTGCTCAAAAAGCAGAGCGCTAACGCCCAGTTATTAAGCAAGATGCTCACCGCCTTATAAGGCTAGTTTTCGGTCACTAAAATATAGGAGTGGCGAATCAGGTCCTGTACTTCTTCCCATTCCAGCTGCCCGGACAATACAATAGTATTCCAGTGTTTCTTGTTCAGATGATAACCCGGCATAACAGTTTCATATTTTTCACGTAATACCTGGCTGAGCTGCGGATCGCATTTGAGGCTAAGCCGGACAGGGTCCGAGCCCTCGGCTATCAGGGCAAACATTTTGTCCCCTGCTTTGTACACGGCCACGTCCTTACCAAACGGGTAATCGCGCACGGCGTTTGGCATGCTTAAAATATAGTCTTCGACAGTCTTATGATCCATTAAGACTATTATACCAAAAGATTGTCTAATATATATTATGCTATGAGACCTTTAGTGACCAGGGGCATGTTATATAACAACTTTACTTCAAGTCGTAACGCCAATTTAAAATGATATCTTGACTCAAATCATTTTCATCAGATAAGGTGAACATGTTATCTGATATCGTACCAAGGTTCCATATAAGTGCACCATCTAACTCATTGGCCATAATGGAATTGCGAGCATTTTGGAAGAACACCCGCCTATCGGATTCAGTACCCACGTTAAGGTCGTAGCCAATTTCTCCAACATAAAATGGTTTGTTATATTTATCCGCCAACTCACGCCACGTATGGAGAGCTGTCCCTAGCGCGCCATAATTAACATTACTTTCAGCAGCACTGCCAAGGTATTTGCTATATACGTGGCCGCTGCATAACGTAATTACTTCCAACGTACATATATCTTCTATGGAACTGCCATGACGCTCATTATACGGCTGCCCAGTATAGTTACTAGTAAATCCTTCCGTTCCTGGGGATATCAAGTGCTTCTGGTCTATACTCGATACATACTGTCCAATCTCTTCAGTCCATGCCGTAAGCTTTACGGAATCCTGCTGTCCTTCAATTCTAGGCTCGTTAATTAATTCCCATGCGGCAATAGTGCCTTGGTCTTTCAACTTTAACCCGTTATAGGCAGACCTATGTTCCAATATATGGCTGATATGTTCTTTATATAAATCCTTAGATGCTGTTGTAGTGAAAAAGGTTTGCGCGTTACCATTGGTACTAAAGTTATCGGGGCCTCCATAATCGTTATAGGTATTACCGAAGACGCATACAATTTTTACGCCGCTTAGTTCAGCTCTCTCAATGAGGTAATCCATCTTTGCTAGCTCAGCATCAGTTAACTTTCCACCTTTGTCGAAGCACCATATACGCATCGTATTAAGGTTAGCCTTTTCGAGTACCCTCAAGCGTTGGTCAATAACCTCAACAGGTTGAGAGAGCACATCGTATGAATTCATGCCACTCATGACAAACGGCTTACCGCGCAAGGACAGGTGTTGGCCAGACCGCTGGATAAAATGTGGGTTTAAATCTTTCTTTTTATAAACATACAGGTAGCCTGCCCGATACACATTAACGAATTTCTGATCTAATAAATCTTTGCGCTTAAGGTTTTTCCATATAGCGTCGGTGTCTGATTTTTGCAAGACAATCCACTCGGCATGCTTAGCCGGGTCGTCAAAACTTTCATTCCAATACGGTTTGTTGCCTGAACCAATAAAACTTTGCATAGGAACGCCAGATTCTACCGGCCCAATAGGACGCCTATAGTCATCCATAAGCACTAGACCCTTATCATAGTGGTCACGCATATACTCTTCGACCTCAGGAGAGTCGGGGCCCTTAGAAACCGCTTGTGATGAAAGTCCCCTCGTGCCGTCTACATATGTGATAACCGTGTCTGTCTTTATAAACATAAAAGCTTGAATACCTATAATCATAATTATTATGGGTATCAATTTTTTGAACCTTGCCCCAAGGAAAGCAGCAAATATAGCGATGAATAGCAGAATTTGTAAACCGTACCGCGTGTTAGAAATAGTGTACTTTGCGTCTTCTGCGGCGAATGTAGGTAGTATAAGACTTGCTTGCCCAATATACAGAGAAAGAACATAAAAAAACACGGGGGTTAACATTAAAATAATAATTAAAAGGTACCGCATTTGTTTTTGAGATACAACTTTATACGTAAAGAAGCCCAATCCACACAATGCAAGCAGCACAACTGGTAATCCAACGACCAGCCTAATATCCTCTAGGAAGTAAACTATTGATTTTGTAAAATTATGATAAGTAGGTAAATATCCGTTGTTTAAAAAGAATAGCTGCTGTTCCTTGGAACCGTAGACACTTTCCGAAAAATATAAAAAAGAATTAAATATAACTTTATTCCATATAAGCCAAAGCAAAATCCCCATAAATGCAATGAAAGAATATAAGAAAATCGTACCCTCAACAATTTTGTAGGATACCTTTTTGAGGACAAGGAATAATGCAATACAAGCCACCTCGATACACACAAGAGCCCACCCATCATAACGCGACAGACTGGCCAGAGCGGTAAACACAGAGGCAAGTACTAAGTGCAAAAGATTCTGGGTTTTAAGCCACTTGGTAAAAAAGTATACCGATGAGGTAAACATGCTCAAAAGCAATATTTCTGTCATAGGTGTGGTTGCCAAATATACAGAATTAGGATTTAACAAAACTACCAAAGGAGCTATGTAGCTTGCCGTAAAGTTTTTGGTCACTTCGTATGCTAGACGATACAACGTAACACACAGAAAAACGAATGCGGCAACGGATACTATACTGCCGCCAATTCCGCTACGCCAAAGCGGATCAAACGCGACAAAGGGCGCCATTAAAATATGGGGGAGCGGAAGCCATATCCCCCCTAGTTGGGCTGCACCTGCAGTAAGACTATCAGTAACTCGTTTAGCGATGTTAAGGTGAGCTTCGGCGTCACCATAAGCCAAAATAACATTATTATGATACGCCCATGCAGTTGCAACCACAGCAACAGCCAGTGAAAGCAAAAACACCACTCTTATATTTAATTTCATACGAGCGCGTTCAGACCGGAGAAGCACCCAACGCAATGTATAAAATTCCTTAACGGCTCTCTTTATGACATCAGCGTTTCCACCTGTCGACTCGCCTGCCATTCTTGGCTTGTGAGTGACGGGTACTTGCTTTATGGGCATCTTGGCAACTTTGGCGCGATGCAGAATCTCCGTGTTAATCATCGCACTCTCAGATAGCAACTCCAGCTCATGTAAGCGCGTCCGCTTCATAAGCTTAAAAGCACAGTCAACGTCTTTTACTTTAATACCAAAGAATATACGTGCGGCTATATTGAATATACCAGCATTTAATTTACGCCTAAATGAGTCCTTGCGGTCGCTTCTTTTTCCTATTATAAAATCGAACGAATCAGAGAATGCCACTAACCTGCTAATTTCATGTAATTCAAACTGACCATCAGCATCCGTAAAGAAAACCCAATCATTTTTTGCAGAATCTAATCCTTTGCGCACAGTTGGCCCGTAGCCAATATTCACTTCATTGTTAATTAACCGCACATGGGGATTATGCAACGCGTATTGTTCAACAAGCTCACCGGTGGCGTCTTTGCTACCATCGTTAACGACAATGATTTCATATTGCTCAGTTACAGTCTGAGCACTCTTAACTGCGTCTTCAAGAACGGCAACTATGTTTTCCGACTCATTATATGCCGGCAGGACTATAGACAGTGAGCCGAGTGTTTTAGGTCGCTGGTAAGTTAGTTGATCGGTGGCCATTACTCCCCTGCCTTTTGTAAATGTAAACCATGTGTAGTTTTCTCCCAGTAATGTGGTTTGACTATGAGCTGATAAAACGCGTACATAGCAGCAATTGACATCATGAGCCAATAAAACGGCACAATGACTACGAATTTTATTAAATTCCACTGTCCTCTTTGGGCGGTTCCCAGCATAAAATAATAAAGATACAGTAAATTACCTATAACTAATGTGATAAGGGCAATATAGAATACTGGCGCCGGATATACACTCTCAATAGCTTCCCCCACCAAAGGCTTAAGTATAAAATAAGAGATGGTCAAAAGCCACATTAAGGGATTCGCTAGAATTGAAAGTACTTTGCCACCAACAACAAGATAAAATGTGAAGATATGCAGGTCGAATGGATGCTTCTGAATTTGCCGCGGCTGGCGGGTGTGTACCAGAAAAGTTTGCATATAGCCTTTAAGCCATCGAGACCGCTGCCGTAGCCAGTTACCGAATTTACTGTTGGCTTCCTCGAGCGTATACGAATCAAGAATACCAGTCCTAAATCCTTGCTTATATAGTCTTATGCCGAGGTCACAGTCCTCGGTAACATTGTAAGGGTCCCAACCAAAAAGACCTTTCAGTACATATGTCTTAAAATGGTTAGAAGTACCACCTAAAGGAACTGGTCCTTTTATATTCTGTAGTCCAACCAAAGTTAAATTAAACCATAGGGAGTATTCTGCAGTGAACATACGAGTTAAAAGGTTTTGATTAGCATTATAAAAATTTAATTTTGCTTGTACGCATGCAATATCACCAGGTGCGTTTTCAAACGCTATGACAGCTTTTTTTATTTGGTCTGGCTCGGGAATATCTTCTGCATCATATATAACACAATATTCCGATTCAGTGAGGCTGAGCCCGTAGTTACACGCCTTAGGTTTGGTTTTTGGCAAGCTATGTGGAACAACGACTATTTCAAAATGTTTCTCGAGATTTAGAGACTTTGCCGCACCGATAGTTTCCACGTCATCCTCTTCTAGTAAAAGCATGATGCGTAATTTCTCTTTAGGGTAATTTAGGTTGTTCATGGCTTCGGTGAACTGCCTCAATACTGATATCTCTTTATATAACGGACAGAAGACTGTATATGTCGGCCACTCTCTTTCTATGGTAATTTCGCTTTTTGAAATTTTAAATTCAGAGCTGTTGTGAAGGCTAGAACCTACTAAGAACAGATTAAAGAGCATATCTGCGAAATAAAGAATACTTATGAGAGCAACGGCTATGGTTATGGTAAGAATAGGTCCGAGCGTAAGGCTGGACGCAATAAACAGTACGATAAAAAATGGCAATATGAGTGCCTGCCAAAGCGTAAATGTCTTAAATGCTGAACTGTTTTTCATTATTTACAAACTAGTTAATACAACAATATCATTAAGAAATACTTTTGTCACATTTTCGTACTTACAGCGTACGCTATTGCATAGTCTTTTGATGCGTTACTTGCCAGAGTTCTGTTTGAACCACTCTAAATAGTGCTGCAGCTCAGCAATTGAGGCCTGAATATCATCGAAGGCGCGGTGTACATTGGCCTTTTCGAAATCAACACCGTAGCGGCCCTGCATATATATTTTCCACGAACTGACATCGAGCATACGGTAATGCAGTTTGAGGTCAAGCTGCGGCCACCATTCGGAAATAAACTTCCGGTCATTGTAGATAGAGTTTCCTGCCAACACGGCGGGTTCGCGGCCAAATTCCTTCTCCACAAAGGCAATCATATCCTGCTCGACTTCACTGCTCAGTTTCCCCTGATCCAGCTTATTGACGAACTCATCGCGGTTTTCCGGATAATCGGCCCACCAGATATTCTTTTGCATACGATCGAGTACCGTTTCGCGCGGTTGGCGTAGCCGGGCCTCGTAGCGGGCCAAGGTTTTAAATTCAAAATCAGTTATTTCAGCTGCCACTTCCAGAATAACGTCCTGTTGCGGATCGAGCCCGGTCATTTCCAGATCAACCCACAGCAGCTTGGTCGGGAGTATAGTCTTGTCTATCATATGCCTCTTTCGTTTCCCTTATTATATCCCGAACAGAGGTAAATAAAAACTCCGGCCACTCATGATGGCCGGAGTTAGGAGTGCGCTTACAGTAGATTAGGCTTCTTGAGCGCGGGCAGCGGCAAGTGCGTCGCTGTACCACTTAAGCTCAGCCAGCATGCCGTCGAGCTGCGCCTGCGGGCCGTATGGGTTAGCCTTAAGGGCTTCGCTGAGGTTACCATCGTCGTCGATACCTTCGCTGACGCCATGGAAGGCTACAAAGCTAGGGATTGGCACAGTCTTACCTTCGCTCAGGATTTCCTTGAGGTGCATAGCTGCGCGCGCGCCGCCAACCGTACCGTGCGATACGATAGCCGACGGCTTGCGGTTCATCTGGAAGTCCAGGTAGTCAAAGGCGTTCTTGAGCACACCGGGGATCGAGTGATTGTATTCAGGAGTTACAAAGATGTAGGCGTCCTGCTCGGCCAGTTTGTCCAAAAATTTCTGAGCGGTTTCGTCAACAACGCGGTTCGGGTTGTACCGTGGTGAAATCGGCTCCGCGAAAAATGGCATCGGGTAATCGGCCAAGTCGATAATCTCGACGTCTACGTCTTCAAGCTTCGCGGCCGTAGTAGCAACCCACTGTGCCTGCTTTGGTGTCTGGCGTCCTTCACGGGTCGTACCGACAACTATACCTACCTTCATGTTTCCTCCTGTATGGTGTTTATGATAGAAATTTGATACTATAAATAGTATAGTAATCTTTAGTATAAGGCCATTGCTATACAAAGTAAAGTATGAAAACAATTACACAACCACCAACTTTGGAATCTCACGTCGGCTGCATCGCTGCCGCTATGGAGATTATCGGTAACAAGTGGACCGCCCTGCTGCTACGTGATCTCACCAGCGGCCCTAAGCGCTTTAGCGAGCTCGAACGCTCCCTAAACGGCATCAGCCCGCGCACCCTGTCACAGCGTATGGACGACCTGGAAGCTAACGGCATCGTTACCCGCCAGACCTACGCCGAAGTACCGCCACGCTGCGAATACAGCCTGACCGACAAAGGCCACGACCTGGTGCCTATCCTCAAACAAATGGCTGTTTGGGGCGAAAAGTATTACCAGTCCAAATAGTTATTTTTTCTCGAAATCCAGTGAAACCGAGTTGATGCAGTAATGCTTCCCGTTTGGGCTGGTCGGATCATCGAATAAGTGGCCCAGGTGGCTGCCACAAGTAGCACAGACCGCCTCGGTACGTTCCATGCCCAGGCTGCTGTCGGGCATCAGTTTTACCGCTCCCTCGTCGGCAGCATCAGAAAAGCTTGGCCAGCCGATCAGTCCGGGCATTGTTGACTCGTATTTGCTGTCACTCTTGAACACCACCGCGCCGCAGGCAGCACAGGTGTAGTTACCGGCGTCTTCGTTGTATAGCAGTTTACCGGTTCCGGGAATTTCGGTTCCCTTTTCGCGCAGCACATGGTACTGCTCCGGGCTCAGTTTCTGTTTCCAGTCGTCTTCGGTCATACTCGTCGCGTCTATTGCCATAGCGCCCCCTTTCGTTATTTCTTCTTTTTCTTGTCGTCTTTAGCAGGTTCTGCCACTACTTCTTTCGGCTTTTGCAGTCTATCAAGTTTTAAGATTTTTATCAGTGCGTAAATCGTACCGAGCACAATAATAAGGTTTAGCAGCGTATAGACCATATCACCCCATTTAAAGACTTCGCCACGGCCATGGAACTGCCAATAAAAGGTGCGCTCACTGAGCTTAACGCCACCAAAGAATAGTTTAGTCGCCGGGTCGATAAAGTCGGCGATCAGCTGCTTAACCACAGCCTGAGCCTGCGAACCGGCTACAAAACCGATCGCCAGCCCCACGATACCATTATCACGCAGAAAGTTTACAAAGCCGCCAAACTGGGCCTTGACGACGTCGTCGGTATCCATAAGTACCTGGACGCTCGGCTTCGGAAGGTGTTTACGGCCATTGCCTTTAACGTGAGCCGTCACGGCTACCTGGGCATCTTTGGTGGCCTTAACATCTTCGACTTGCTGAGATTTGGTAGTTTTCTTTTGGGTTGGCATATCTATTATTGTATTAACATTATAAGTATAGCATAAGTTCGATAAATTTGCAATATTACGCTTATGCTAAACTACATGGATTCCGGCGCGCCCATGCCGAGCAGGCCCAAACCATCTTTGAGGATACCAGCGTATGCTGAAACCAGCGTCAGCCGCTCAGCTTCCTGTTCGCCGCCAATAACGCGGCTGTTCTCATAGAAACGGTTAAACGTCTGTGATAGTTCATAGAGATAGGTGCAGATATGGTGCGGCAGCATCTCACTGACGGCACTGTCGACTACTTCGGGATATTCGGTTAGCTTACGGACCAGCAGGCGTTCCCACTCGTTGAAAGCATAGCCGTCCAGCGGCGCGGCAGTGGCCTGCGCCGCCTTCGCCAGAATTGAGCGGGCACGAGTGTGAGCATACTGCAAATACGGACCGCTATTTCCCTGCAGGCTAACTGACTCTTCCGGGTCATAAATAATGTCACCTCCCAGGCGCTGCTTAAGAAAGGCGTATTTGACCGCTCCTAGCACTACCTGGTCATCAGTTTTACCGGTAGCCGCCTGGTTCGCTTCCGCGGCGACCATCAGGACGTCCACAGCCCGCAGGATGTTGCCTTTACGGCTGCTCATTTTAACGCCACCGGCCAGTTTGACGATACCATGTGTCAGATGGGTACTTTTTTGATACAGTTCAGGCGCGAATTGCTCGATAGCCTTAAGGACCACCGACATATACTGCAGCTGCTCGTTGCCGGTGATGACGACCGACCGGTCAAAGTGATAATCCTGCCACTTGTGCATGATGAGGCCGACATCCTTGGCCTCATAGGTAGGTATTCCCTGGCTGTTTATAAACACCCGGGTGTGCAAACCAAATTGTTCCGCCTTAAATACAGTGGCGCCGTCTGATTCTTCGAAAACGGAACCGATGTGTTGCTTGACGGTTTGCAGTCCGAGATCGGCGACCTTGCTTTCCGGATAGTATTTTTCAAAAGCCGTACCAATTCGGGCATAAAAGTCGTCAAAGTACTCATAACTCCAGTCGCGGCATTGCCAATAAATTCGAGCCAGCGGAGACTCATGGTCGTCATTGGTATGAAAGGCATACACCTGCTTATTGAGCTCGATCATTTCCACTTTAGCAGCCTCGTCATCATCATAGGCATTATTGCCTTTTACGTAGCAGCCGGCCATCCATTCCGCTCGCTTATCCTGATCAATTTCTTCTAACTTTTCCGGATACACGCCACCGAGTTCACCGATGATAGCCCACAGCGTCTTGCCGACGTGCATGCCGACATCTCCACCGAAGTTTACCCGGTGTACCTGGCCCCCGGCGGCCGCGAACAGGTTGGAAATCGCGTCGCCAACCACACTGGTATATAAATGTCCGGCGTGCAGGACTTTAAAAGGATTGGGGTCGGAGTATTCCGTAACAATTACCTGGTCTTTATAGCGGTCAGAGTGTCCGTATGGTCGAGTAGCGTCGAGTATACCGGCCAGTTCGGCGGCAAGCACGGCGTCTGTCAGCCGAAAATTAATGAAACCAGGGCCGGCGACGGTCGCCTCCGAAACGGTCTCAGACAAATTGGTACGGATTTGGGCAGCCAGTTGCTCGGCGATTTCACGCGGATTGCGGCCAGCCTGTTTGGCGAACTGCAGTGCCACATTAGTAGCAAAGTCACCGAATTGTTCATCGGGCCGGGTTAGCTCAACGGCTACATCAAGACCAAGTACGTCTTTGATCACCTGCGACAGGTTTTGTTCAAGTTCATGTTTCACTGCCTACAGTATAACAGAGGCCGATACCCGTATCGAGCCTTACGGCCTGGGTGGCATGCGCAGCGTCCGGACGACGTTATACATTACCAGATACATTGACGTGAGAAGAATGAAGAAAACGCTCGTCGTCAGCATCATACGGGGGTACGACCAGGGACTGATTAGTCGGTTAGAGACATCGAACAGCACGCCGGCCGGGTCGAGTACCACATCCCAAGTGTTCCATCGCAGGTACCGGCCCAAATAAATCGCGAAGCTGCATGCCAGCAGTATGGCGGCCAGCGTCAGGCGCGTTTGCAGCGAATTGAGACGACGGCGCAGTTCGGTATGCATCAGATATAAACTGATATAACCGAGAATTAGTCCGTTCAACACAAATGATGTGATCATAACGGCGACGTATAGTATCTCGTTATCCGGCACATCCTGCAGATGGATATAATCTGTGACGATATAGAAACTGTTAGGCAGAAAAACCAGCCACAGAACAGTCGCTGCCACGCCCTGCCAACCCGACCAGGGCCGGTGGCGCAGCAGCCGAAGCAACAAACGCGCCAACAACAGCGGCAACCAGGCTAGCAGAAGATTGCCGATAAGATAGGTGTAGGTACTGCCAAATCCCCTCGTAATACCGCCAGCATACAGGCCAACACTAACGAGACTGGAGAATATTAGCGTGCCGCTCAGATATGGCCATTCACGTTTTACGTCAACCATTACTGCCTATTATAGCAAATTAGGCGTTCAATTCGGCCTTGAGGCGCTCTACGAGCTCAACCGGAGCTGGATTAAGGCCGTTAAGCAACGCCAGGTATAACGTGACGAAATCGCCGTAGTTTGAGGCCCACAACAATTGCCGTAAGATCGTATCACCTGGAGGAGTTACCACATTTGGGCTTGGACGGCGGCCGGAAAGCAAACGCTCACTGATCTCAAACCGCTTCTGAACCCGTTCGTGCTCAAGGTTGCTGCGGATTTCCACTACCGCGTACGGCTTATCGACCGGATGACTGCTCCATCCGATAAACTCGTTGTGGTTAAACTCGGGATACTGATTGACCCAAGCGACATTCTTGGCGTTCTCATTGCAGCAGATTTTCCATTTATTAGCCGCCGGAAACATCTTAGGACCACTATAAATCACGACCGACCGGCCCATCAGTTCCTGGGCCAATTGCTTAGTGGGATTTTGGGCTGTCGCTACCTCGGGCCGCCAATCGGCCGTTTGATCTTTAAGCCAGTCGCCGGTGGCAGCCAGTTCCACTACACTGCCCTGCGGGATAAGACCTAAAGGCTCCAGCAGCTGCGTGAGGGCTGCCAAGAAGTAAAACGATGACATTCGAGGCTGAATACCACCAGGAATGAGATACAACGGGAGAGCTTTCGTGCCCGCGTAGTCTGCCAGCTTACCTCCAGCCGTCATCACGACGCTTTTCGCGCCACGGGCCTCAGCGTCGTGAAGCGCCGACAGAGTTTCTTCGGTATTCCCGGAGTAACTTGATGATATAACCAGGCTGTGCGGACCAACATAGGCTGGAAGATTATAATCTCGCACTACCTCAAGTGGCACGCTGGTTCGCGGCCATGAATTCAAATACAGTGCCGGCCAGGCTGAACCGCCCATACCGGCTACTACGATATTGTGAATTTCACCAAACTCAGGCAGTTGAACATCAAAAGTGTACTGGAGTTGTTGCCATTGCTTCTCGGCGATTCCCAAGGTATCTTCAGCGTCACGGTCATGAATCATTTTTAAATCGTCCAACATACATCCTCCATCTGAAATTCTCATAAACATAACCGCTACTATTGCGAACGGCTTATTTTTGCTATTATATCTAGTATAAAGCAAAATAGTTCTAGTTATGTAGGGGGGATACACAATGTTTGGGCACGATAACCAGAGCAACGACGACAATCCGGGACAGATCACTTTACCATCAACCGAGGAGTTAGATAAAGACATCCCCGCTACGCCTACGGCTTTTTCGCCGCAGGCAGACATTGAAACACCCGACGACCTTAAAGCCGCCACAGACGTCCTAACGGCTGCCGATGCAATTGTCGCCGGCGCGAGCACTCACGACACACCGGCTGCGGCCGCAAGCGCGCCAACCGATGTTCCGGCCGACGAATTACTGGACATCAAACAGGACGTGCTTAAAGCTTTGACGCCACTTGTCGACCAATTAGAACAAAGCCCTGAAGAAAAATTCCGAACAACCATGATGTTAATCCAGGCCTCCGATAACCATAGCCTCATAAAGACAGCTTACGACGCCGCCCAGGGCATCAGCAGCGAAAAAGAGCGTGCCCAGGCGCTGCTTGATATCGTAAACGAAATCAACTACTTTACGCAAAATACGCCAAGCGCTTAATAACTATATTTCTATATAAAAGTGACTCCGCTCGGGAGTCGCTTTTATATTATGTGACAAGAACTAGGCCCTGCTGTTACGGATGTACCGGCCATGAATGAAAGCACCCGCGATGGTAACAAGGAGGAATGCGGATATCATAGCATTTTCACCGGGGCCAGTGTTTGGCAGATTTCCCGAAGCGTTCGGAGTAGCTGTAGTTGGTGCGGGAGCAGGAGCTGGCGTTGATGGAGTTGGCGTAGCCGGTTTCGGAGTCGTACTACCGTCGGTTCCACTGTTGTTATTAGAGCTACCACCCGTGTTGCCGCCACTATTAGTCGTAGGGGCATCATCGCTGCTGCCATTGCCTGACTTATCGTCCTCGTTTTGCTGCTGACTGGTCGAGTTATTAGAATTGGTATTTGAACTCGCGTTGTCGCTACCGGTAAATCGCTGGATGACCCAAATACCGGCCCAGATGAGCAATCCCAGGATAATGACAAAAACGATTATGCGAATAATCCACTTTACCAAGCCGCCGTTGCCTGAGCTGTAATACTGCTGCAGGTCTACTGGTACATCGCTGTTTTCTGATTTCTTACGTCCAAATAATGCCATACCCTGCAGTATACTCTTTTGTGAATATTATGCAATAATAAACAGTTTGTCGCTACTATGGTTATGCTTCTAAATCTGGAATAAAAATAACCCCGAGTTGCCTCGGGGTTATTTCGCCACAAAAGCGTGGTTTTACATCATGCCACCCATACCGCCCATATCAGGGCCGGCTGGTGCTGCCTTTTCTGGAACTTCAACGACCAAGGCACCCATAGTCATGGCCGTGCCGGCAATTGAAGTCGCGTTCTGTAATGCTTCTTTGGTAACACGGGCTGGATCAACCACACCGGCCGCCTTTAGGTCAACCAGCTTGGTTGGATCGTTAACATTAACACCCTGCCCTGCTTTGGCTTTCTTAACCTGCGGCAACCACTCGTCAGCGTTCAAGCCGGCATTGGTCATAAGGATGCGGAATGGCATTTCGAGGGCGCGTTGCAGCAGTTGGCGGCCAGCCGTGACCGTCGCGTCGTCAGTGGCGTTCGTTTTAATAGTGCTCACGAGGTTAACAAGCGTAACGCCGCCGCCAGGTACGATACCTTCGTCGAGAGCAGCCTTAACAGCAGCGACTGCGTCGTCAACACGGAATTTCTTTTCTTCGATTTCAGTTTCAGTAGCGCCACCAACCTTGATGACAGCCACCTTACCGCTGAGTGAAGCGCGGCGCTTTTCGAGGTTTTCTTTATCATATTCGCTGGTTGCAGCCTGGATCTGGGCATTGATCTGGTCGATCCGGGCGCTGACTTCGGTAACCTGGCCGGCGCCTTCGATAATAGTCGTTTCATCTTTGGTGACAATAACGCGGCGAGCCGAGCCTACCATATCGAGTTCAGCGTTTTCAAAAGTGTAACCCTGGTCTTCGGTAATCACCGTAGCGCCGGTAAGGATGGCGATGTCGTTCAGGATGTCTTTACGGCGATCACCAAATGACGGAGCTTTGATGGCAACAGTATTAAAGACGCCTTTCAGGCGGTTCAGTACCAGAGTACCGAGCGCTTCACCTTCAACGTCTTCTGCGATCAGGACGAGGTCTTTCTTACCAGCCTGTGCCAATTTTTCCAATAGCGGCAGGAATTCCTGGACGCTGGAAATTTTTTTATCGGTAATAACAATAGCTGGCTTGTCGTAGGTAGCTTCCATGCGGGCGGTGTCAGTGACCATGTAGGGACTGACGAAGCCGCGGTCAAAGGTAAAGCCTTCGACGACTTCGCTCTCCAGGTTAAGACCCTGGCCTTCTTCTACGGTAACCACGCCGTCTTTACCGACTTTATCAATAACGTTAGCGATTAGTTCACCAATCTGGGCGTCACCGGCAGAAATAGTGGCGACTTCGGCCACGCGGGTCTTATTACCCTTAATGTCTTCGGCAAGTGTGTTAAGCTTTGCGATAACATCGCTGGCAGCCGCTTCCAGGCCCTTGCGGAGGAGCATTGGGTTATGGCCGGCGGCAATAAGCTTATTAGCCTCGTTGAGGATGTTATATGTCAGGACAGTAACAGTAGTCGTACCATCACCGGCAACATCGTTCATCTTGCTGGCGGCCTGCTTGATCAGCTCGGCGCCGACTTTATAGCCAAGCGTTTCATCGTCAACATCAGCGATGTCGACACCTTTAGCCACGGTTACGCCGTCGTGGGTAACGGTTGGCGCGCCGTAACTCTTGGAAATAACCACGTTGCGGCCTTTAGGACCCATTGTAGTTTTCACTGCATCATATAAAATTTGTGCCCCAGCCAGTACGCGGCGGCGCGCATCATCATCATAAAAAACTTTTTTAGCCATGTTTCTCTCCCCTACTTACGGTTATTTGACGGTCGCGAGAACGTCTTCTTGTTTAACTAAAATGTACTCATCTTTACCGACTTTGACCGTGGTCTCACTGTAACCCTTATAAATAATCCGGTCATCGACTTTAACATCTTTGACATCAGGGCCGACAGCTACAACTTTAACCGTTTTTGGCTTTTCCTTGGCGTTATCTGGCAAGTACAGACCGCTGGCAGTCTTACTTTCTGCTTCTTCGGCTTGGGCGACTACATAGTCAGCAAGCGGGTGAATAGGTGCACTCATAGTAATACTCCTCTTTTACGTATTTGTACGTTAGCACTTAAGGCTTGAGAGTGCTAACTCATGCACTCATAATAATAAAGGCTTACCTTAGCGTCAATAGTCAGAGGATCTTTGTTATGGGCACCAGTTGATAGGTAAACAGTTTATGGTCCAGACCGGTAACTGACAGGTCCTGTCGTTGCTCGAGAAATCTTTGATACGTTTCTTGGTCAACTTTTACGCTGTTATCTTCATCCGGGAAGCCAATAACAAAGAACGCGTCATCTTCTTCGGTAGCCGCGACTGGATTCTGAAAATCCAGATCTACGACAGGCAGTGACAGCCACAAAGTTTCGCTATTGCCACTAAGCAGCTGTTCGTAGTCGGTAGTCAAGGCAATTGTAGCCAACGGCCGGGGGAACTGTTCATATTGTCCGACCCTGAAAAACAAGTAATCGTTTTGGTCTGCCACCACTTTCTTTTCCTGCTCTACTGCTTCACGCAGCCGGTCGCGCAGTGAAAGTAAAGCCATCTCAAACTGTACGTCCGGTTCGTGTTCTTTCGACATGGCGTTGGATTCAGCTGTCATTTGTTGACATAGTAACATATATATTGCAAAAAACTACCTCGTATTTTATACTGCAATGGTCCTGTTCTGTTTCAAACGTTCCTTTTGGAGAAACGTTTATGTCTGATCAGCAGCATGGCTCCAACCCGCACAGCTTCGGAAAGCTGACCGGCAGCGACCTCAACAAGGAGAAGACCAAGCTCCGCCTGTTCTTCGAGTTCCCGCCCAGCCACCTGGACCCGCGCACCATCCGCACGGCCGTCGCGCACATCCCGCGTGTCGACCCGGGCAGCATCCAGGTCAAGATCAAGGACGACGTCACCGAGCTGTCGCTCGCGGTCTCCATGTCCAACCTGGACGGCAACGGACGGCGCCAGGCCAAGAAGCGGGTCGTCACCGACACCCTGCTGGGCCTGCACCGCCTGATCGATAGGACCCGCCCGCACGTCGGCTCATCCACCAAGGAGACCGCCGCCGTCACGGTCGGAGCTTCGGCCACCAGGCTCGCCACCCCGCCCAGCAGCCGACCGGCACGGCGCAGCCCGCAGATCGGCCGCCAGCGGCGCAGCTGATCACGGAACACCGGACCGGGGGGGCGCGGCTTGCACCAGTTTCGACATCTTGTCGAGATTGGCCAGCAGGCTGCGCTCCCCCGCAGTCCGGGTTTAGTTTTATTGCAACAGTTATGTTGTTGGCCAACCGCCACCATATCCAAAACACAACAAAACTCAACCCGGACTCTTACTCACTTTTGTTACAATACTGGTATGTCTATTACCCAAGCCACCCTTATTGGCGTTCCGCTTGATCTTGGCGCCGAGAATCTCGGTGTCGACATCGGCCCTAACGCCTTCCGTTATCAACACCTTATCCAAAAGCTTGCCACCGCCGACCTCGAAGTCCACGATGCCGGCAATATAGCCATCGAGGAACGCAAGAACCTGCAACCCGGCAATCCACGGCTGAAGTACGCCGCAGAAATTGTCCGCGTTAATGAAGAGTTAGCAGCTAAAACCGAACAGGCTATCCGAGGTGACAATAAAGCCATCGTCCTCGGAGGCGATCACTCGCTCACCCTCGGTACCGTAAGCGGAGCCTCAGCAGCCGTTGATGGCCAGATTGGCGTTATATATTTTGACGCTCACGGCGACATGAACACCGACGAGACTACCATGTCAGGCAACATCCACGGTATGCACCTGGCCAGCCTGATGGGCTTCGGCGCGCCGGAACTGGCCAACGCCTACAAACCAGGCATTAAACTACCGAAGGAAAACCTGCTGCACATTGGCGCCAGCGATCTCGACCAAGGTGAAATTGACCTTATAGAACGCGAGAACCTGCGGATTTTTAGCCTTTTTGACCTGTTAACCTCCAACCTCGCGCCCCTGCTCAAAATGATCGACAACCTGGCGGCGCGCGTCCCCCATATCTGGATTAGCCTCGACCTCGACAGTATCGACCGGATTTACGCGCCTGGTGCCGGCATGCCGAATCCTAAAGGCCTTTCTTACCGTGAGATCGCAACCATTGCTGAATATATTGGTAAAAAGTGTAATGTCGTTGGCGTGGATGTCGTAGAATACAACCCCCTGCAAGACGAGCACAACAAAACCGCCGAACTCGGCATTGAGCTGATAGCCAAATTCCTTGGCAAAGAATACAGCTGGTACACCGGCTACATGAGTCGCAACCAGGTCAATGGCTAGGTTGCGCCAATAAAAAAGACCCCGGAATTTATCGGGGTCTTTTTTACATGCAAATGGTTTAATTCGCGCTATGGGCTCCGCCATTTACGGGGCCGCTCACATCCTGCTGTTCAGCAAACGCCTGCTGCACTTCAGCAGCTGGCGCAATTGAGCCGTCACTTAAGCCCACTAAGGCATTATGACCAATGTTAGCGGCGCCTTCACGGCGCTTCTGGGCTACTTCGGCGCGCAGTTCCTGCAGCGCCTGAGCATCTGCTTCGCTGTGTACGGCTGCTTCAAGATCTTCGGCAGCATCTAATTCTTTAAACATTTCTGACTGATTCATTTTTGGTTTCCTTTTTTGTTTTGTGAACCTGATTAGTATGTTACCACATGATTATGTTTTTGTCAATAATGTGATTCAGAATTGTCGATACGATCAACCATGCGCATAGCTGCAAAGCCGCGCAGTTGCGTACGGGCAAGATTCAGTTCACCCAGAAAAAACTGGTAGTCAGGATCAGTATCAGGGTCAAGACCTTGTGCCTCCAGGGCACGGCGTACAGTAGTGTTCCTGCCTTCCATTTCCTGCACTTTATGTAACCAGTCTTCGTGTGTCTGCAGCGGTGCATACTCAGGAGTTTCAGCAGTAGGTTGTACATCCGGTTGATACGCCGGAATTTCTTCGGAAAAATCAGGTTCTTGGCTACGTTCAAAATATTGTTCTGACATATAGCTCTTATTATACACTACTTATGCTATTTTTGCAATAGCTGTAATGCTTTGCGGGCCGTGCCGATCTCATCCCATGGGTTTTCCCCATTCGCCCGTTCAATAGTCTTTTCGTGACCCTTGCCCAAAAGCAACACAGTATCGCCTGGCTTGGCGCGCCACATGGCAAATGTAATAGCTTCCGTACGGTCATGTACCAGGAATAAGTTCTGGTCGCGGACCTTACCGGCCATTTCAGCACCCCCGGCAATTTGATTCATGATGCCCAGACCGTCAATATCGCGGTCATCTTCTTCGGTAATTATCACTTCGTCAGCATATTCACCGGCCAATTTGCCTTGCACGGCCCGTTTGGCCTCGTCTCGGCGGCCGGCCGAACCGAATAACACTATCAGTTTACCGGTTTTATGCGCTACTGGTTGTAAATCTTTGAATAACTTTTCGAAACTGTCAGGCGTATGGGCAAAATCTACAATTACACTAAAGTCCTGGCCCTCGTCGATAGTGGCCATCCGGCCCTCGACCCCCGGCAAAGCGGCGATCCCCTGCTCTATCTGCTCATCCGTTAATCCTATTGATATCCCCACCGCTGCCGCGGCCATGGCGTTGGATATGTTGAATGTCCCGGGTATATTGATCTTCAGACGCAAGGTTCGCGCTGCGCCTTTGTTCCAGAACTCAGCGGTAAACGAACTGCCCTGCGGCGACTGTTGAATATCTTTTGCCAAAAATAGGTTGTCACCAATTTCAGTATCACCCCCTCCTGTCGTGTAATTAACGCTGTTCGGGACGGCATCAATAAAGTACTCTGCGTTTGGGTCATCACCATTGACGATCCCGAGCCGCATGCCCTGCTTATTCTTAGCTGCCAACTTAAACATCTTTACTTTGGCATCACGGTAGCGCTCGAAAGTCTTGTGATAATCCAAGTGCTCGTGAGTGATATTCGTCATAACGGCGATGCTGTACGGCACGCCCCACACCCGGTTCTGAGCCAGTGCGTGCGAGGTAGTTTCTAAGACCAGCCACTCAGCCCCCTGCTGCTTCATTTCTTTCAGGCGCTTCATAAGTTCCGGCACACCGACAGTGGTCATATGGTGGATCTGAGGATGGATGTCCATACCCACTCCATAGGCCACGGTGGTCATCAGTCCGACTTTGTAGCCCGCCTCATACAACATGCGATGGATAAGGTAGCTGGTGGTAGTCTTACCGTTCGTACCGGTAACACCTATAATCTTCATGCCGTGGGCCGGAAAGCCATTGATGGTGTTCAGGACTACCGCTTCTCCAAAGTGGCCGTAAGGCTCAATCATCGGAAACAGTCCAGTTGGTATAACTTTTTTAACCGTTTTACGTATATTCATACGTATCAGTATAACTGACGCTAGGACAATATCTGACGAACGCGCTCCAGCAGCCGTTTCGTATCGTCGTTGGGCTGTACGGCCGGAGATGGTGGCTGAGGAACATTCGGACTGGCCGGATCCGGTGCCGGGTCGGGAGTTGCCTGCGCTTCACCGCTGAGACCGGTAATAGCAATTCGACTCATACTTCGAACGGCAACCGGACGAGCGATCGTTGCAGCCTGCCGCGGTTCCCGTTCCTGCAGTTTTTTAGCTGCCTCGCGGGCCTCCGCAGCCTCACGGTGGCACCGTAATTTAGTAGCGACATCATGCCTGAAAGCCTGGAATGCGGCAGCGCTGGTGCCGAAATCCTGTCTGATTTTTTGCTGTTCACGTTCAGTCAGCACCAAGAAACGCTTAGTGGGTTTCGCGCCGTCTAAAGTAAAACCACGATCATTTTTATAGCGTTCACGGTGTTGCGGAGCTAATTCACTGGTGAAATCAAACGCCAACAGCTGCCGTTCGTGATCACGTACGGCGCGTCCGTCAATACGGCCGTTCTTATCAGTTATTAAATCATCCTGCCTCAGTTCGGCATTAATCGCTATCCTGGCACGGGCCTGCTTTTTAGCCCGCTCAAGGGTTACCTGGGCTGGCTCGTTTAACTGTCGGCGATGGCGGCGCACGAACGCCCGGCCGTCCCGGCTTAAACCGTCCAAACCGGTGGCTGTGGCAACATTTTTATAATCAGCAAGGTCGGCCGGTTCAATCCGCCACCACGACTTATCGGTTCGCCGGATAATTTCCTTCACGAGGTCAGCGTCAAGTTCACGCTTGTTCTGGTCTTTAAATATATCAACCTTTTTCCTGCCCTCATCGGTATCGACCATGCGGGTACCATGGGTTACCTTGCCTAAGACATCATGTTGTAAGGCCTGTAACTCAGCCACTGATGTCGGCGGATTTTCCAATAATGACTCGTGGGCGTCAACTAAAAACTGGTTCGGAGCGCCTTGCTGTTCCTGATGCTCGGCGGCGGCCGTGCCGGAAGCCGGCTCCCAGCCTACAGGCATACTGTCCTGCAGCGTGGTGTCGTATCGGTCTAAAGATGTGTCGCGCGGTTGGCGCCGTCGGTCTCCGGGATGCATAGTATACCTACTTAATTATCCACATTATACTATAAAGTAACCATTAATGCAATACAGTCGCAGTGTATTACTTCTTACGTGCTAAGCTTCGCACGGCTACCTGGCCAAAAATTTTACGGAAGCCGTAGCGGCGTTTGGCAAGCTTACCGTCGGGGTTTTCAATATCCTCGTAGGCAATCGCCAACTGCTCATCGGAAATGGCGGGAGCTACCCACTGCTCGGGCCGGGTGATTGGCTCGGCAACGACAGGAAGTTCATCAGGAGTGCTTTCAACAGTGTTCGGTATCCCCTCGTACTGGATCAGTAACTGGCCGTCAGCATCTATCAGCGGGTTTGGACCGTCGTTAGCCCGGGCGCTGCGGCGAATGGCGGACTTATCAGCTTTCTTAAGGGATTTGAGAGCGTTCTGAGCTTCAACGGCAGCCTGGTCACGGGCAATCTGACGCAAAACATTGGTCCTGAACTCCGCGAACTGGCTGCTGGAAGTTCCGTAATCTTTCATGATCTGGCGCTTCTCGGCGTCATTGAGGATGCCATATGGATTAGAGGGGTCGGCATCCCGGTCAGCAGCATAGACACCTCGGAGGTGGACCGGCATAGAGTCGTCGATGTTGACGGCTAAATGCTGGCGTTCAAGCTTGCGGCGGTTAGGCCGGATATTGCCATTCTTAACATTCACCTGCTGGTCGAGCAGGTCAGGTTTGCGGGCGCTGGCGTTCATAGCGATGCGTGCCCGGTGATAATCTTTGGCAGCTTCAAGGGCTTCAGCCTCAGACAGGCCATTCTGCTTCCAGCGTTCTAACTGTGACCGGGTAAGCTTACCAAGGTCAGATGGCTTGCGGGCCAGGACGATCCGCAGGCTTTCATTGAGGTCCGCGCGGCTAAGTGTCCAGGACTGCGGGTCGAGCCGGGCTTCAACGGTGCGCACCAGGAGCGGATCGAGGATGTTACCCTTGCTATCGGCATACTGGGTAACCATCCGGTCATTTCCGCGGGCATCGGTAACTGGCAGACCCTTATCATTAAGTTCGACGACTTTTGATTCGAATATACGCTTTTTCATGGCGGCGTGGACCGAAGCCAGATCTTCCACGGAAGTTGGCGGCATTTCATCTAGTCCCTGCAGGGTCAGCATAATGTATTCAGCATCAGATATCTTGCGGCTTTCAGGGTTGGTTGAGGCGGCAGTTTCCGTACTGTCCTGCTGTTCGGCTGACTGGTGAATGATCACCTCGGCTGTGCCGGCCGAGTGCTGGCCATGAGCCGCCTTGCGGTGAAGAGGCTGTGATTTTACGGGCTCCGAAATTACTTCGGCGCTACCACCGGTTGTAGCCGGCTGCGCAAGCATAGTGTTCACGGCCCGGCCCTGGTCTATTGTGGCGACGCCCGATGTTGCCCGGCGGCGAGTCGGGTCTTTTGTAATAACTGGTGCCTGGGCGGCAGTAGCCGGTGGCATGACTTTAGCGGATTCAACCGCTTCAGTAGATGCTACGGGTGGTGGTACCTTGCGGTAGTCGGCTTTTGGCTGGCGAGTGGGCTTCAGCGCCACGTTCAACTGCAACCGGGAGCGGACATAATCCGTTATAGTCTGGTCGGTAGACGGGTCACGCGGGGTCGGCTCGGTTGCAAGGTAGGCCGCGATGTTTTCACGGTCGCGAATATACAAGTCATGGACATTGCCGGTTTTTAAGAAACGGCGGGCTCCAAGCTCGTGCTTATGGCGATACGTCCAGTGATCCGGTTCGGCTGCCTCGGAAATTTGTTTTGCCACAGCGGCATCAACCGTGCCGAGACCTTCGACCACGGCACCAGCTTCGGTGTCGGTGCCGGCAGTCATACGGCTTTTTATATCAGCCAGAGCCGGTAATTGCTCTACTGTTGGCACGAATAGGGGGTGCATGATTTGTTCAGCCAGTTGTTCGGCAGGCTCTACCTGCAGGGTTTCCTGTAGGGTCGGGTCGATTACTGGTATGTGGTTAAGCTGTTCGGTCATAACATGAGTAATTATAGTTTTTGTTTTAGATTACTGATACGTAGTATAGCAAAAAACCTACGTTTTGTCAATAACTAGACAACAAATTAATAATTTAGCAATAACACCTACGGCTGCGGGTTGCGGTCGCGCACACCGCTAATATACATAGCGCCAACACCGCCATACGCAAGCTGTTCGACGCCGCTAACAGGGATTTCTAGTTCAATAGCCGGTGCCGGTAGTGGATTACCGGAGCCCATCAGTGATCGATGCAGCGGGTTGGTGGCATCATAATCAATCTGAAAGACCTGGAGGTCCGTATCCCCTTCCCGGCCATTACGGAAGGATTTAAGGCTGTTTCCAGCTGTTCCCTGACCGGGGCCGGTTACGCCCGCGGACTGGTCGATGCCCTGTATAAAGCCGGCTTGCCATAATATAGCGGCGACACCGCCGACATAGTCGGTTGCATGCTTGAAGCCGTCGCTTCCCTGCGGAGCACCCACGATTTGATCACGGATAACATCAGCGCCCAGTAACTTTATGCGACCATCGCCTACATTGTAATTCTGCGCGGCCGTATCGAGAGTTTGCTGTGCCAGGTCGGCATAATCGCCGCTGAAAGCATCCCAACGGTCGTGCGCTTCACGGCGGGGTATATTGTTCGAGAACGGCGCGGCTTCCTGCACGCCCTGACGTTTGCGGGCGCTGGACACGACCAGACCAAGCGTAGAAATAAGGCGATTGCTCACTTCCTGAACGTCTTCTTCGGCGCGGATTTCCGGCCGGCTCATGCCCCTGTTGCGTTCCACGCGGGCTTCGCGGATTTTAGTACGGACTACCGCTTCGTCGACATAAGGATGGGTTTCGCGGTACGAAGAACCTTGACGGGCCCGGGCAGCCTGCGACTCATCGACACGTTTACGGATACTGGAGACTCCTGGACCGTCCGGCGCGCCATCTTTAGCGACGGTATCGCGAACCTGTACGACAGTAGTGTCGATACCGCGTAGGATAGCACCACTCAGGCGCTGCAAGCGTTTTGGACCTTTTTGTTTATCGGCATTTGTACCGCCGGCTATGCGTTCGATGTCGGCGGAGCTTTTTCGAGGAGAGTTATTGTGGTTCATAGATTATTCATATCATAGCAAAAAGGTAGTGTTTTGTCAATAGCTGGTGGAGGCGTGCTATGCTGGTAAGTAGTGAAAGTTTTAGGGATTGAGACCAGTTGTGACGAGACGGCGGCCGCGGTAGTTGAAGACGGCCGGATTCTGCATAGTAACGTCGTGGCCAGCAGCATGGACCTGCATGCCCAGTACGGCGGCGTCGTGCCGGAAATTGCCGCGCGCAGCCACATTGAGGTGATTATGCCCGTCATCGAACAGTCACTGGAAGAAGCCGCGGCGACCTGGGATGATATCGACGCCATCGCCGTTACGTACGGAGCCGGTTTGGGCGGCAGCCTGCTGATTGGCGTCTTGACTGCCCGCACCCTGGCCATCGCCAAGCAAAAGCCACTGTACGCGATCAACCACGTCGAAGGACATTTATACGCCAACTTCTTAACGGGCACTTCCCTGCCCGGCTACGCTCTTCCGGCGTCGCAACCGGTTTTCCCTGTGCTTGGCCTGATCGTTTCCGGCGGACATAGCCAACTGGTCTATTTCCGCGACCATTTTGATTACACCTTGCTCGGACAAACTCAGGACGATGCCATTGGTGAAGCTTTCGATAAGGTAGCTAAAATCCTCGGACTCCCCTACCCTGGCGGCCCGAGCGTATCAAAGAAGGCCCTGGAAGGTGATCCGTTTAAGTATTCTCTGCCCAAAGCCCGTCTAAACGGAAAATACGATTTTTCCTTTTCCGGACTTAAGACAGCGGTACTCAGGTTAGCTCAGGAGCAGATTGGCGAGGACTTCACTTTCCCCTCCACTGCCCTGCCCGACCGCTTAAACGACCTACAAAAAGCTGATATAGCGGCCAGTTTTCAACGCGTAGCCGTGGAAACGGTAGTCGACAAAGCTGCTACGGCTTACGAAGAGTACGGGCCCAGAACCGTCATTATCGGCGGCGGCGTGGCCAGCAGCCCGGAACTGCGCCGGCAACTCAGCGGACGACTGCCCTTGCCTGTCAGCTATACCGATCCAAAGCTTTGTACTGACAACGGCGCTATGATTGCTACCCTTGGCTGTTACAAAGTTATGCTTGGCGCCGAGCCCGCCGACCCATACGCGCTTGATATCGCGCCGAATCTCTCGATGTAGATTACAAAATTATTAACTTATTGCCCTGCCCTTGACAGGTGTTAGCATGAGCAGTATTCTTGGGGTACCAAAACAAAAATGTTCGTCGTGTACATAGATTGCACAGTTCCAAAAAACCTTGCACATAGCTTGCAGACAACATTCGATCCGGTGAGCGGAAAAAGCGGTAAAGGGTATTAGACAAAGGGCTTTTCAGTGGTTTCACATGAAAAGGCTTATGTTTAGTGCGTTTTTCGTTTCATGTGAAACGCTTATGCTAGAAAAGCGTAGTTTAAGGTGTTAGACTAGGGTTAGTTGGTCTAAGGATAGGAAACAGGGACATGAAATTACCGAAGGTGTACGAGCCAGGCTTGTATGAAAACGATATTTACGCTTTATGGGAACGCAGCGAGGCTTTCAAGCCGAGCGGGGAAGGCGACCCGTACGCTATCGTCATGCCGCCGCCCAACGCCAACGCTAATCTGCATATCGGCTATGAATTAACCGCGGCTCTGCAGGATATCGCGACCCGTTATCACCGCCTGAAAGGCGACAACACCTTGCTGTTGCCCGGTGCTGACCACGCCGGCTTTGAAACGCAATCTGTTTTTGAGAAACATTTGGCAAAAGAAGGGAAGAGCCGCTTTGATTTCTCCCGGGAAGAGCTCTACAACCAGATATGGGACTTCGTAGCCCTTAACAGAGGCAACTTCGAAAAACAAATGCGCCGTATGGGTGTTAGCTGCGATTGGAGCCGCTTTACGTTTACGCTCGACGACCGTGTCGTTAAACGGGCATACAAAACGTTCAAAAAGATGTGGGACGAAGATTTAGTTTACAGGGGTGAGCGCCTGGTTAACTTCTGTACGTTCCATGGAACCGCTTTTGCTGACATCGAGGTTGTCCATAAGGAAGAACCAGGCAAGCTATGGTACCTGAAATATCCGTTAACCGATGGCAGCGGGGAACTGATTGTAGCCACCACCCGGCCGGAAACCATGTTCGGGGATACCGCGGTCGCCGTTCATCCGGACGACAAGCGCTACGCCAAATTCATCGGTAAGACCGTTAAGCTACCCCTGAGCAAGCGGGAAATCCCGGTAATCGCTGACGACTTCGTTGACCCGAAGTTCGGAACGGGCGCCGTAAAAATTACGCCAGCCCACGACCAAAACGACTACGAAGCAGGCAAGCGCCATGACTTACCAAAGATTACTGTTATCAGCACCGACGGCACCATGAACGATGAAACACCGGAGGAGTACCGCGGATTAACAGTGGACGCTGCCCGCGGCAAGGTGGTCACAGAACTTACAGAGCAGGGGATTCTGGAAAAGACCGAAGAACACCACCACAGCGTAGGTCATTGTTATAAATGTGACAACGTTATTCAGCCGTTACTGCGCGACCAGTGGTTCATCGACATGCAACCGCTGGCTGCCGAAGCCATCAAAGCCCTGCAGGCTAATAAGATTACGTTTTACCCGGAAACTAAAAAGGACCAGTTGGTCTCCTACCTGGAAGGTCTGCACGATTGGAACATCTCCCGGCAGATTGCCTGGGGTATCCCGATTCCGGCTTTCCAGAACGTCGATAATCCGGATGACTGGATTTATGACGAGCGGGTCGGGGAAGAACTGATTACCATCGGCGACAAGACATACCACCGCGACCCCGACGTATTCGACACTTGGTTCAGCAGCAGCTCCTGGCCATACGCCACGCTTGGTTTTGAGTCTGATAACGACCAGGACTTTAAAGACTTTTATCCGTTAGGCTTAATGGAAACCGGCGGCGAGATCCTCTACCCGTGGGTTTCACGCATGATTATGCTCGGACTGTATATAACCGGCGACATTCCGTTTAAGGAAGTCTACATACATGGGTATGTTATGGCCGAAGACGGTTCAAAAATGAGCAAGTCAATTGGCAACGTGGTCGACCCGCTACCTGTTATTGAACAGTATGGTTCCGACGCGCTGCGCATGGGCATCATTAGCGGCCGTAGTCCGGCAGTTAACCGGGGTTACGATACCCGCCGGGTTGAAGATGCCCGCAATTTTGCCAATAAACTGTGGAACGTCGCCCGCTTTATCGAAGATAGGGTAGGGGACGTATTCGCTGGTGCAGCTACCGCCGAACCCGAAACAACCGCCGATCATTGGGTGTTGAGTAAATTACAACATACTATAAGATTGGTCAGCGATCACCTGGAGGAATACCGCTTTAGTGAAGCCTACGAGGCGCTCTACCACTTCGTGTGGGACGATTTCGCGGACTGGTACATCGAGGCCAGTAAATCAGCACCGAATGCCGACCTGCTTGGCTACTGTCTGGAGGCGATATTAAAATTAGCCCACCCATTCGCGCCGTTTGTCACAGAAACTATCTGGCAGACGATCAACGACGACGACACCAGTGTTCTTGCTACGGCAACGTGGCCAAAGGCGGCTGATTTTGATAACAAGAAGGCGGCAGGATTTGAAGAAATTAAAGCTATTATCACTGAATCCCGTTTTATAACCGGCGTGCTGAAAGCGCAAGGTTCAACCCTGTACTACACGGACGTACCGGTATTAACAGAGAACGCGGCGCTAATAAGCCGAATGGCCCGTTTAGCGGCAGTCACCGAAGTAAAAGATGGCACCGGGCTGTACCTCGTAGATACGAAATACAAGTGTTGGCTGGACATAGACGCGGCAACTGCCCGCGAATACCAGGGGCAGCTGGCTGAGAAGCGAACGGCCCAGGAGGCACTAATACAGCGCCTCGAGACCCGGTTAAGTAATAAGGGTTACGTAGACAACGCGCCCAAAAAGGTCGTTGAAGAGACGCGTCAGCAGCTCGTGGAAGCCCAGGACCAGCTGGAAAGCATCAAGACTGAATACGAGCGGTTCGGCAGCCAGGAAGCTTAAGCTTCCGGATTAGCCGGTTCCAGGGACTCGCGTATGTGCGCGATGGTCTCATCAGGATGGAAATTGTCGCACCACAGGACGTGCCAGCCTAATTTATCCGCGGCCATAATGTTAGGGCGGGTATCATCGATAAACAGAATTTCGTTGGCAGCGACGCCGGCCCGTTCCTGGGCTATTTCGTAGATACGCTTTTCTGGCTTGAGGGCACCGACCTCAGATGAATCAATGATGACATCGTAATCAACGTCCGGCAGCATCCCCCGGGCGCGTAAAGCCAGGACCATACCCGGCGCGATATTGGTAAGCAAACCAATGCGGTAATGCCGGGCGGCCCAGGCGACCAGTTCGGCCATGCCTTCGATCGGTTCAACGGCATCAAGGTAATATGATTCCCAGTCGAATGAAGGGACGCCGAGTTTTTCGGCAAATTTCCGGTTGAATTCGTCCATAGTGATCGCGCCACGGCATATGTCGTCGTTATAAAGCCAGAAAGTTGATTCTGCTAAATCAGGTGAAACGCCTGTTTCTTCCGCTAATTTACTGAAGGCGCGGTGGAAGAAATACACCAGGCAGCCATTGACGTCAAAATATACGAAGCGGACGCCGTTTTTAGATATTGATTTGCCGTCAGCCGGCAAAACCGCCGGGGCGGGGGCTAAGCCCATGAGATTGTCGAGCGAGATACCAAGGGCCTGCGCGAGATGCTGGATAGTGAAAATAGAGGGGGATTTGATGGCGCCACGCTCAATTTTTGCCAGCGTAGAATAGCTGATGTTGGCCTTTTGGCACAGACTTTGCTGTGTTAGTCCTACCTTTTTGCGTGCGGCCTGCAGGCGCTTCCCCAACCCTATCTCGTCCATTACACTTCACTCCACTCGGTCATAGCCATATAATACCAGTTTTAGCATAAGTATTAAAGAGAACTAGCACGATATTACTACAACTTATTCTATCAGCGGCTAGAAATGAATGACGAACTTCAAAAAAGTGAATACGACAATAAAAAAAATGGTGCCGGCGACAGCAGCCAACGCGAAATTCGAGCCTGGGTTAGCATTGCCGTTGTTGCGGGCCAGGTACCCGTATACCCAGGCGGTAATACCGACAGCAATGATTAACGTAATAAACCAGGATGACATAATAACCTCAGTGTACTAAAACATAAGCTTTTTTGCTAATTCCGACAGAGCGGCGTGGTCCGGTTGGGAGTCCACGTCCGGTACGGCGCGGAATTCTGAGACCGTATGGAAGGGAATAAGGTGTACGTGGGCATGCGGTACATCAACACCGATAACCTGTTCGCCGACATATGGGACATCGAGAACTTCACGGAGGCGGCGGGCGACTTTTTGAGCCGCATCCATAACAGAGCGATAATCATCGGCGGGTAAGTCCCATACGAATTCAACCTGCTTTTTGGGAATTATGAGGGTATGGCCAGGCTGCACTGGGTGGATATCTAAAAAGGCCAGGACATATTCGTCTTCGTAAATTTTGTGGGCGGGGATGTCCCCCTTGACGATTTTGGTGAAAATACTGTCCTGCATACCTATATTGTACAATATGAGTATGTTGAAACGACTTGGCGTAGGGCTGGTGAGCTCACTATTGATAACTATGGCGACGTGCTGGATTGTACTGGCCGCGCTGCAAAGTACTATTGGTACGGCCGACAAGACTAAAACGCTACTCAATAACAGTGGCGCTTATCAGGCCGTGATACCCGATAAGCTCGTGGAAGCCGGCCAGAACAACTCTGAACTATCGGAATTATTATCCAACAGCCAGATACAAAAGTTATTCGCCGGCAGCTTGAGCGGCCAGAAGGTGGCCGAACAGGGAGACAGGGCGGTTGATGGCGTTTATGATTGGCTGGAAGGCAACACTGAGTCGCCTCAGGTGAAAATCAGCGTCACGCCTGACGAATCGACTATTGGTGAAAGTGTTAATACATATGTAAACGATTTGCCGGTGTGCGCGGCAGGCGAAAATCCCGGAGCCAACATAACTACTGATCCGCTTTCGATCCGCTGCATTCCAAATGGCATATCACCGAGTGTCATAACCAATTACCTTAAGGCGGCAGTCGCCAGTAACCCGGCGCTGGCTAACGGCGTACAAGTAGACGAGAACGACTTACTGACCAACGGAAACCAGACTATCGACGACGCCTACAATTGGGCGCCAGCCGCCTACCAGGGCGCGCAAGCACTCCCGGTTATCACCGCCGTAATTGGACTGGTGTGTATCGGCCTGCTGCTAGTGTTACTCAAATTACGTGCCGGCCTAAAGGCGGTTGGCGTGCAGTTAGTAACTATTGGTGCCGTCCTGGCAATTGGATCAGCCCTGATCGCCGGGGCCCTTAAAACGGTTCTGAATAATGTAATACCGGGATCTGAGACCGTAAATATCGCTAACGCCTTGACTAAGCTGACGACCGAATTCAGCGACGCCTATAGAGGCAATATTATAAAGTTTGGGCTGTACGTGGCACTTCTCGGCGCCATTCTGTGGATTATAAGTTTTATCTTAGGACGCAGGGCACGTGGCGCTGTTACGAAACCACCGCAAGCTCAAGATACCAATGCGTTTAACAGACAAATAAACAGTTAGCACGTAAAAGAGCCCGACTAAAGCCGAGCCCATTTACGTGGCGGAGAGGGAGGGATTCGAACCCTCGGAACCGTTGCCGGCTCACTTGTTTTCGAGACAAGCCAATTCAACCACTCTTGCACCTCTCCCTACATAGTCAAACTACTGCAAAGTATTGTAACAGATTGAACAAGTTTGACGACAGCCATTTTGCCTCTAGCCAGCGAAGCGAATTTATGATAGGATTACATCTGTAGTTTTTCCGCTTTCGTACAGACATATATATGTACCCGTAGCTCAGCTGGATAGAGCGTTGGCTTGCGGAGCCAAAGGCCGCAGGTTCGAATCCTGCCGGGTACACCATCATGCTAATGCTTAAAAGGCTTCTCTGATGAGCAGCCTTTTAATTTGGTGTTATTATGTTATTTATTAGCATTGCGTTCGTATCCTAGCAATTGTGTAGTATAGTTTAATGACATGAAAATAGATGACTCCGATACAACTATCAAAGACTTAACTGATTTATACTACGCATTTTCCAAAGAGCGCAATTGGGAAGAGGGTTACAACCCATCATTTTTGACAAAATCTATCATTATCGAAGCAGCCGAGCTTCTTGAACATTTCCAAAAATCTGACGGTAAAGCATCTATGGATAAAATGCAGGACCCACAAGCCAAGCAAGCCGTAGCATGGGAAATGGTCGACGTACTATACTACCTATTAATGTTGTCTCGGATCCTTGAAATTGACGTAGTGCAATCCTCAAAAGAAAAACTTGAGAATTTGGCATCAAGGTATACAGCAAAACGTATCAAGACATCATAATATATTAAGCCGAGTGATGAATGTAAAATTATCCGCCAACGATTTTGAAACCGTTATAAGCCAAAGAGTGGGTGATAGCAGGTTGGCGGAGTTAAAATCTATCACTGCTCACGACCTGCCACCCGTTGCATATACCTCTTTTGACGGAGACATGTGGTCGCACAGTGAGTTAATGAAACAATATGTATTACGTAATGGTGCAGTACCCCTGCATCCCGAAGCCGCTCTCGGCACGTACTTAGTGACTAATCATTACAAAGGCGATAAAGGCCCTATCATCGACGACTGTTTAAGTTTGATCAATGCGGTTGATGAGTTTTATGTTATGTCAACGGTCATGCCAGAAAAAGAGACAGACATTAGAGAACTGCCTGAAGGCGTGTTGGCGGAAGTCGTATACTGGACCGCTCGTCGGAATAAGAAAATTAAATACATAGATATTTCTACGTATGCAGACAAAAAGGACTATGAGCATAGTCCTAAAATAATCGACAATTTGGCTACTGCCCAACAGGACGGAATCCGAGCAGCAACAAGCAAGAATAGGAAGCTAAGGAAGATAGCTTACTTATTATCTGGAGAATCTCATGCTAAACATACCGACTGGATGCGTCAGGATGCTTACGATAACGAATTGGTTCCTTTGTCTCCTTATACACTTCTAAACTACGGTACGCTTCAAATTGCATATCCAAATGATTATTTTATGCAAATTAAATGTCGAATGGCACTCGCCATAAGAGCAGACGTCGTTAACGTCTACGGTATACAACCGGAGCAGGACTTTGAGTTAATTAAACTGCCGGACGATACACTCTGTGAATTATACGTAATTATGCGTCTTAAACCCGAGACACATGTGAATTATAAATATTTCGGAGACGTAGGAGTGCCCAAATATACAGATAGGAAAAAGTGGGTCATCACTGAGTACGAGCAAGGACTAACGGAATGATAAGCCGCCCATTTACGGAAATTCCGAGAATCGTAGTAGTGAACGGCGATGTGTGTTCGGGCAGCTCAACGATCGCCCGTGAGATATCTACCAGTTTAAGCTACGATTATGTCGACGTAGGACAGCTGTTTCGATTAGAACTCAAGCGAGATCCATCCCTTAATTTGGGCAGACTATCACTGCAGCTAAACGAAAAAGTGCGAGATAGGATAGCGACTGGCAGCAAATGCGTTATAGAAGGAAGGTTAGTTGGGCAGCAGGCACAGGGTTTCGAAGATATAGGTAAGGTACTGTGCACGGCGCAAGAATCTGTAATTCTTAGACGATACATGGAGAGGGAAGGCATACCTTATGCAGAATTAGCGATGCAATCCTTGACCGCGCGTTACACTCACGACGATGAAATACTTTCAAAGACATGGGGGATTACACGAGCCGACGCGTTAAACCCTGGCTTGTACGATGTAGCTATAGACACCTCGCATTCAAGTCCAGCAGAAATCGTTCGTGATCTCGGGTTCTCGACTTAGCATATTCAAAACCATTTTCAGGTTACTCTGATGCTTAAACCTCGAATACGGGTTACCACTTCGTTGACTACGCTACACCATTTTCGTTATACATATAAAGTGCTTTTCAGATGAAAAGTACTTTATATTTTTTGAATTCTAGTCTACCAAATCTCGACATCAAGCTTTTTGAGTATCGTATCAATATTATTATCCGACACAATGTCTTTCCAGCCCCTATGTCCAATTACCTGATAGCTATACGCATATAAATTTTTTGTATTGAAATACGGAATAGGGTCAGCAGCATGCTCTGTAAGGTAATTCTTTAGTCTGCGGCTAAACTCAGAGGTAAGTATGACCTCCCTGAAGCCAGCTTCAATACTCCGCAGTTCATCGATGGAATACATATCTTTTTTAAGCATCCTAAACTTGTGTGAGTAACCGACAAGATCCTGATATTCAGCCCATTCATCGCCGCTGTCGTAACAATTCCTAATCCGCTGGACCATTACATTTATCTCTGAAAGCGCAAGCGCTTGAAGAAGATAGACGGCAAGCGGTTTTAGGTCGAAGGGACATTCTTTGACGCGGTATGTTACGGAAAACTCTGCAAAACTGTGCGGAGATGTATTACTAAACTGTATTAATTTCGAGTTTAATTCTCGCGCATCATCATTAATAGGATTTGATCTTAAGAAATCCTCGCGCATCGTCCAAGGCAAAGTATGTAATTCATGGACCTCATCTAATAACTCTGGTACATCATACTGAACAAGTCGCTCATATTCACTGCTGATTTGATTAACTGCAGCTGTAATGTCATCCGAGTCTATACGTACACTTTCCAGTATCGATAATAATCCTGTAATCATCGTCTCATGAGCAGCTTCAACGGATATAACAATAATGCCGTCATATGTATTCGCATTTAATTCATAGTCAAGAAGCGGTGCGTAGCGTTGTACCATGAAAAAATCATTGATTTTGTCAGCAATTATATGTTCATAAATATGTCCGACGGAATGGAAGGCAGATTGCTTTATTAGTGTAATCTCGGGTCTCATATCAACATATTACAACATAGACAGAGTTTTATAAGTCATCAGGCTAACTTAACAGGTTAATAGAACTCCGTTAAGTATTTAATGAGTACAGTGGCATATGTACTATTCTATGATCTTGGTTCTAACCTCAGCTAGTTTGCTACACCAAAGAAAAAGCCTCTCGCATGTGAGGCTTTTTCTTTGGTCTGTAGCATTCCGGTTCTGCGGCACAGATTTTGCTTCAGCAAAGATGCGAGCCGCCGGTTCGGTCGCCAACCTGCACGCGCAGGTGCTGGCACCGAGCACACAGGGAAGGCGTGCGATTATCCTGCCAGGTACGCCCGTTTTAATACACGCGTCAAACTTAGTTTTCTATGGTATGTATATTTGCATCCAATAAAGATTGCGGGGTCTGCATTATAATCCTTAAATCATTTTGAACGGAAGCAGTTTCAATATAACCCAGATCAAGTCGCATCGACCGGGCATACACCTCATCAGTAGATGACCTGTAGTGATGCCGGAATAATTGGCCTGGGCCCGTTAGTCCTGGTTTGGAGAGTTTGTAGGCCTCCTGCCAATCGTCGAAAAGGGCAGGGTCTACACTGGACATACGATCAAAGTCAATTTGTAATAAAGGACGGATGCCTACCAGGGACATGTGGCCAAGAATAACATTTGCTAATTGCGGAGCTTCGTCCAGGCCATACTGCCGTATTTTTTGTCCTACTTTGGAAGCGCGGCTGTCGAAAGTGCCGAAAGTTGCACCCGGACCGTCCGTTAAAGATCGGCGCAATGTCCGGAGCTTAATCAAATCGAATGCCTTGCCTTTGTTACCGATCCTACTCTGAGTTAAGAACGGATTAAGAGACCGTGTATCAACAGCACTGGTGGCAGCGGCCGATGCGACCAGTGGAAATAATGCGCCTGCTAGAGCGAGACCACCTATAAAGTCGAGCTGCCGCTTGAGTGGGCTTTGAAGATATTCTGGACCAGTTATTTTCATAAGATACGGTTTAATATACCATCAATAGCGGCCAATACGAATGACGGTCTTTCATAAGTCCCATTTATGCCATAATTACAAAATGAACAGTGACATACAGGACATCATTAGTAGCTACATCGACGACGGCGTTATTCCCGGAGCAGTGGTCGGCTACATAAAAAGTGACGCCAGCAGCATCCTCCCGTTCGGACGTTTTACCTACGCCAACGACGCGCCCCTTGTTGAGGAAGATACCGTGTACGACGTTGCCTCGATTACAAAATCGATTCCGACGGCAACGCTGCTGTTATTACTCGCCGAGCAGGGAGTGCTGAGTTTACATGACAGAGTTATCGATTATGTTCCCGAACTAACCAATAAGTACCGCGCGGATATAGAAATACGCCATTTACTAAGTTACACCGTGGTATTCGACATTGAAGAACTCAGTTCTATAGCGTCCCACGGTGGCGAGGAAATATTGCAGACGATCTTCAGCGCGGAACTGAAAGCAAAGCCCGGCGAAATGTTTTTATATACTAATGCGCCAGCCATCCTCGCGGGTCTTATTATTGAAAGAGCCACCGTGAGCCGGCTGGACCAAGTTGCTGAACGGGAATTATTCAAACCGCTCGATATGCGGCACACAACCTTCCATCCGCGCGCTGACATCGGCAAAGACGGTACGCCGCCCACAGAAATTAACGATAGAGGCAAACTACAGGCGGTCGTACACGACGAAGCAGCTAACGCGCTCCAGGAGCAGGGGATAATCGCCGGAAACGCCGGCCTCTTTACGAATGTTCCCGATCTACTCAAATTTTGTCAGGCTACTTTTGACGCGTACGCGGGTAAAGAAAATATCCTGAACAGGCCCGTGATAACTGCGATGCACGCTAACGCGAGCAACGTACCCGGCTCTCCCTACGGGCTGGGTTGGGAAATTGCTAATAGGGACCACATGGGCCACTATTTTACCCCTGCGACATTTGGTAAAACAGGGTTCACCGGCTCTTCGATCATCATCGACCCATTAACGCGGGCCGCGGTAGTTATCCTGACCAATAATACGTATCCGACAAGACCCGACGATGCTTCGACTATCAACTCGTTGCGGAGCAGAATTTGCGACGTTATATTGAAGCCCTGAAGCTAGTCGGGAAACTTTTTACTCACTTTGGCGGTAATAGTGTTTTTACCACTACGACGCAGCCACTTCAGTGAAACCTCAACTTTCATTTGGTATAATGTTGGCAGTGAAACGGCTTGCCAAACTCCCGAAAATTTTGCCGTACATCCTGATTATCTGCGGTACTATCGGCCTCATCTGCGCGTTTGTGATTATGTACGAAAAGCTGCAGCTGCTGGCAGACCCGTCATACAAGCCGGCCTGTAGTATAAATCCGGTGATCAGCTGCGGTAGTATTATGAAATCCGATCAAAGCCACCTGTTTGGCTTTCCGAACCCGATAATTGGCCTGGCGGCATTTCCCGTACTGATTACTACCGGTGTCGCCATGCTGGCCGGCGCACAGTTTAAGCGCTGGTACTGGCGTGGCTTACAAATTGGATCGCTGCTTGGCGTAGCATTTGTAACCTGGTTATTCTTTGAGAGCGTTTACCGCATTGGCGCGCTCTGCCCATACTGCATGGTCGTGTGGACAATTACTATCATGACATTTTGGTATGTCACCCTGTATAACTTGCAGCAGGAACATATAAGACTGAACCCACGTGTTGCCAACTTCTTACAGCAACATCACTTTGATATTTTGCTAATGTGGTACCTGGTTATTGCCGGACTGATATTGCAACACTTCTGGTACTTTTTTGGTCCTAGCTAAGACTAGGTAAAATACTGCTTTTTGATACATTAATAGGTAATCATGGTCACAAAACAGGCGGCTCCGAGTAACAGACAAATCATACAGACGTTCTTAAAAACTGGAACCATTTCTTTTGGCGGATGGTCGACAACCGCCGTATTGCTAGAGAAAGAATTGGGCAGCAAAACTTATCGCCACAATCCGGTAGATCTAAAGGTCTCCATCACCTACGGGCAAATCTTGCCTGGCGCCACACAAGTCGCTATCGTATCCAATACCGGCTATCAGCTAAAAGGCTTTATAGGTGCTTTGCTGGCGACGGTGAGCTATTTACTGCCAGCAGTTAGCCTTGTCACGCTGTTTGCAATCATATACTTCGGGTATTTACAGGAAAGAAATATTACGGACCATATGGGTGGGCTAATTGCCGCCCTGAGCGGTATTATTCTCGCCAACGCTTGCAGAATCGGCCGTAAACACGTTACCCATCCGCTGCTCTGGGCATTAATTGCCGGGGTTTGTCTGGCGCAAGTTTTCGCGCACATGAATGCTTTGTTGATTATCCTGATATTTGGCGCGGCAGGGCTGGCCAAATCCGCCGCACAGACTAGAGAGAAAACTGTGTGATCGCCGATATTGCACACCTGTTCGTTATTTCGTTGCTTATTAGCAGCGTGACGTTCGGCGGAGGATCACAGGCGTTATTTTATCAATACGGAGTACTGCAGACTGGCTGGATAAGCAAAACTGATTTATCGGCAGTGTTAGCTTTCGGCTATGCGACCCCCGGACCTGCAGCATTCGGCACGGCAACCTTTATTGGCTATAAGATAGGCGGGATAGGCGGAGCAGTCATCGGAACAATCGGTATATTCATCGTTCCGTTTTTGGCTTCTTTTTTGGCAGGAAAATATCTTAAGCATTTATTATCCGATCCCCGGGCTAAACATTTCGTACAGGGGATCGGTTTGGCCGCGGCCGGCTTAGTGGCCGCGGCGGCCTTCGGCGTAATTACAATCGAGACAGTTGGGGTATGGCACATTATTATCGCTGCGACGGCGCTTGTTGGATCGTTAAAGTGGAACGTTAATCCACTGGTGATATTACTAGCGGGACTGCTGGTAGGATTGATACTTTTATAAATTAGACCATTCCTAAGAGTGGGGCCAGAGGACATCACTTTTAATTGGCATTACTTAGAGATAGATAGAGCCTATCGAAAACCGGCATGAAACTCAAATACCGGGTGGCACATAGCGCATACAAAGCTTTTGTATTGTAGTCCTTCTATAATAGAGAGTAATAGAAATAGATAGAAAGCTGCTTTATCTGTTAGAATACTGTGTATAAGTATGTGGGTACAATTGATAGCTTGAGGGAGTACAGGGGTAGTTAGCATGACGAAACTACGAATCGATTTATTTAGCGGCACATTAGAAGTCGACGGTGAAGAAGGCTTCGTACGATCGGTATACGACGACTTTAAGGACCAGCTGCTTAAGGTACGCGGCGGCACGGCGGCTCAGACAGGCTTGAACGTACCAGCCACAACCAGCGAGACGGCCGCACCCGAGGAGACACCAAGTGTTAAACCGCCTAAGCCTGTCCGGGTGGGCAGCCGTTCGCGCGGCGCAGCTGGGCTGGCGCTATCCAAAGACCTTGACCTGTCGGCCACCGCCAATGACCTTGATCTAGGTGATTTCTATGCCGCTAAATCTCCACAGAGCGCCATGGAGCGTAACGCGGTATTCGTCTACTACCTGCAGCGCATTGCCGGAATCAGCCGCATAACCATTAACCATGTGTATACATGTTATAAATACGTCAACGTTAAATATCCTAATGCCCTCAAGCAGAGCCTGGCAGACACGTCGAGCCGCAAGAATTGGCTCAATACCAGCTCGTTCGATGATATCCAGTTATCGGCTGCCGGAGAGAATTACGTTGAACACGACCTGCCGGGGCGATAACCGCCGCGTGGCCAACTGTGCTTAAAATAGTATGTTGAGTATAAGCGTCAGCAGCACACTAAGCACAATGCTTATGATGAGACTGGGCCAAAAGAAGAATTTTACTTTCATGTATGTAGCCTATCGCATCCGGCCGAATTGACAGGTGAAAAATTACACCCATCATGCTAAGGCAATGGTTTTAAGCAGGCCGGGGCAGATCTCGATCCGCACGTCAGTGTTTTTTGGCAAATCTATTACTTCGCCGTCACACTGCAGTGGTGTCGGGCGAACCACCGTAAAAGCATAGCTTTTGAGCCGTTTTTCAGCACCCAGGTGGCCAATAACACCCTTGAGCAGCCGTAACAGCAACAGCAATTTACGGTTGTGCTCAAACACTGTCAGTTCGAACAGACCATCTTGGGGATGGGCTTTTTTAGAAAAACTTAACACCTTAGCCATCTCTGGGATAGTACTACAGATGAGGCTGTCGACTTGGACCTTTTTGTCCTCAACCAGTATTTTAACCGGCTTGTAATGCCAAAATGTCTTTACGACGATAAACGCTTCCTTCAGTGAGTTAAGGGTATGCTTGTTCAGTTCGACTGCTACTGTTGGCGTCAGTCCTATGCCGGCGTACGAGTGAGCATAACGAACGGTCGGGGTCTGGTTAATAACATACGATACCTTGAGCAGGTCCAGGTGAGTTACGGCATCGTTATGAATAAGCTCAACCAGCGGCTTAGAGTGCATGGTACGGGCGTGATCGTTAGCGTTACCGGAGGGTAAAACAGCGCAAATTGGCTGCGCGCCCTCGGACTGCGCCTTCATAGCACCGTTAACTACCTCGTTATAGCCGCCGTCGCCGCTGGCAGAAATTATAAGCGGCCTCTGGTGCTTACGGGCAAAATCATAGGCGAGATTGGCCGCATGACCAGCCCGCTCGGTCGGCAACAACGTGATACCTATACCTGACAGTGACTGTTTGAGATCCGCCGCCAAGCCTTCGGCGTTACGCGGCGCGTCGCCGGTACTGTTGGGGTTATAAATAATTGCTACCTGGTTAAACTGCGGCATATACCTAGTATAGCGGCAGAGGGCCGCTATTGGGGTATGATGAACAGATGAAAGCATTGCCCGGTTCAAAAGTACTCCTGATTGTATTGGTTATTATCGGCTTGCTCGTTTGTCTGGTAGTGGTTAATTACCTTGCAATCCGTTATAACGGCACGAACGTGCCAGCTCCCACCATTCCCCGGCAGCCTGAGCAATATGGTCGGGGAAGGCCCATTACATACGCCGTACTGGGTGATAGCACTTCTATTTCGCAAGGTGGTGATTACGACAAGGGTTACGCCCGGGGCAGCGCCCGCTACCTAGCGAGTAAGGGCTATCTTGTGAGTTTTCAAAACTTTGGTATTTCCGGTGCCCGAACGGCAGACTTACTGCGAAAGCAGGTCCCAAAAGCGGCAACTTTGCGGCCGGATATCGTTCTCATAGCTGTAGGCGCTAACGATACGACGCATTTTACCAATATTACGAGCGTGCGGCGCGACCTGGCACAGTCCATTGCTGATTTGCGAAAGGCCAATCCAACGATAAAAATTCTGTTGACCGGATCGCCGCAAATGGGCTCGGTGCCTCGTTTCCCGGAACCAAGTAAAACTATTATGAGACAGCGCAGCGCGCAGGTTAACAGAGCCGTTCGTGAATTAGTGGATGATAAACAGGTTTTCTTCGTACCAATTGCCGACGAGACCGGCCCAGTGTTTATGCGGCATCCGGATTATTACGCGGCCGATAAGTTTCACCCCAATACTACTGGTTACGGGATATGGACACCAGTGGTTACTAAAGTATTAGACCATGCTATAGGCCAATAAAAAAGCAGCTCCGGTGTAGGCTCCGGGCTGCTTAAAGTGTGGAATAAGAAAATGGGGGATGGATGGAAGTAGCAGAAGTGGCAGTATTACTGAAGTTATCGGATAAGATAACGGTCGTCGGCGTAATCGGTATTAGTCAATGACTTCTTGAATTCAAGTTTTCGTTCCATGCGCTCGATAAATGAACGGCGACGGGCTACTTCAGCCTCAGAATCAATGTCTTTGTTGTTGTCTAAGAATCCTCTGGACATCTCTGTCTCCTCCATTTATCGTTTGTACTTATCAGTCTGAAGCATAAGCCACACTGTGTATGTGAATTATTTAGCACATGTGGTGTGTGGTTCGTCACATTGTTCAAGTGCTTAGCATTACAAGCTTATTTGTCGCTATTTAAAAGGTGCTTGGAAACTACAAAACTCCGTGGATCTTTCACGGAGTTTTGTAGTCCGACCACTACGTCTCCCTGCTGGAAGAGTGATCGGAAGAAGAGCAAAAGCTACTATCGGCCGGTGTCGTCAAGGGCAACATCCGGGTGCAGGCAAGGCATATCGATGCTCAAATGAGCAGTTGTTTCGGCGCGGTAGCCGCGACGTGATATTCGGTGAGTATTGTGTATTGCGCTGGCTGTGTTAGTAATCATTTCGCTTATCTCCTTTGTATTCATCACTATACGAGACTAAGCCTAAGCACAATATAAAAAATCCTACACTGATTATGTTTTTGTGTATTTGCCAGCATTACTGCCCGGTGTGGTCAGTCCGGTTGGTCGGCAGTGTAGTACCGTTAGCGTAGGTTGCATCATCGGTAGCGGGCACGGTTTGGTGGAATTCGACAGTGTAATTACTTTGCTGGAACTGAGCGCTGGAGAAATCGTAAGAAAGATAGACGAGTATTGTAAATAAAGCCGCAATTGTAAGCAGCTCAAATGTAATACGCAGCCTCTCCTGAACTATCTCCATAGTAGATTGATATTTTACTACTTTATTTACTTTTTGTCAATATAGTAATGGAGCGTCCTTAGTAGGCACGTGCCTGAATAGAGGACCCAGTAAGGTGTACCTGGTAGTAGACCCCATTTGAAATAGTACCTATAACAGGATCACAGCCGTCATCAATACCATCGTTGTCCTGATCGACATGAGCGCTTGGCAAGTCTCCACACCCAGAGTCAGGCAGGGCGCCAGAACAGTCAGCTCCCGTAACGTATATAACTTTATGTATGTCCACGGGTTGATTGAGCATGTTCGGCCCAAGCACGTGTAGGGTGTGGTACCCGCAGCCAATGTCTTTTGGCAGAATGATATATCCGGCCACCACACCAAGCGTATCAGTTGTAATGCTTGACACGGACGGGCCGCCGGCATCCAGCTTTACATCGTAAGTAGCGTTGGGAGGTAACAATATAGAAGACGAGTCCACACTAACCGGGATGTTCAGGTTACGGTTTACTACGTCCGGTAGTAGATTGCTGTCGCTCGCCGATACTTTAGTGGGCCGCCCGGTTTTAGGCGCGTTGGCGAGTGGTAATTCACCACTCGGCGAAGAAGGAGGATTCACCGCTAGAGACTGCAGGTTATCGGTTCGAGCAAGGATAGTCCGCATCAGTAGCTCATGCCCAAAAGCATTTGGGTGATAACTCTCAGCACCAATTATTTTTAGGCTACCGAAGCCGCCCTCATTACCAGCAGTCAAGCCGTTGACAGCCACCTGGTTGTCGGGACCTTCACACATCCGATGGCCATTAAGAGCGTCGCTCACGTCGACGTACCGCGCACCAACTGATTCGGCTGCAGTTTTTATTGTTTGATTCAGTACATCCGTCAAGTCGTTAAACAGTATGATTTCCTGGTTACTCAAATGAACGTTGGCAGCACAACTACCACCGCTTTTAACAATTTGCGGATAGCCTATCACATACAGCACCCTGCCAGGAGCCGCTAATAACAAGTAAGCACTCCGTAGTTTACTGCCTATAGCGGTAATTCTTTCTTTCAGCTCAACCTGGTCTTCGTACGAGTTAAAGCACGTATTGTCCTTAAGAGTCGGCATGACGCATTGCTTTACAATATCCGCGAAGCCAATGTCATTACCACCAATTGACAAACTAAGGACCTGGGGGCTGTGTGTTTGCGCGAATTCCAGCTGCGACAGGTAGCCCGGCGAGAAGTTCATAAGAATAGTACCGCTATTATTCCTGTCTTTACGAGCTATGCCGTCTCGTGTTTGGCCTTTATATACTTCAGACTGACTGGTAACATCAATAATTCTGGCTCCAGAACAGGCGACTGAGTGTCCGCTCGCGAACAGTAGAGAGCTGAGGAGTAAGGGATACGATAAACCGGAAGTGTGGCAGCCGTTCGTGGCAGTGTCAGTATCTTGAATGTAATTGAATGCCCCTTGGCCGGACGCATAGGAATCACCCATACCAAGGTATTGGATGCCGCTCGGACTTTCACCCGGAGCAGTCAATGTATAGTAGGCAACTTTAAAATTATTAGGACCAATGGTGTCATACTTTACAGCCAGGCTTAGCTGAGTGCCGTTAATAAAATGGGGTTCAAAAGCATTGTTAAAACTTGGAACTTGTGTTTTCAAGCTCGGCCAATAATCACGTAATTGGCATTTTGGCTTTAGGCGGTCAACTGGCAAGCTGGAGTCACGACAGCTTTGCACATCGTAGACTTCCAGTCGCTCCCATTGTACGGGTTTTATGGCGACATAGCGGCCGTCGTTCGACACGGAGATGTCAGCTTGGTGTGAAGTATAGTCTCCGGCTCCATTAAAAGCGGGCGCGAAGGGGATTACTTCAAAGGTGGACATGTTAACCCTGACGAAGCCTTTGGAATATAATTCAATTACCATCCAATTGCCATTTGAAGAGAAAGCCATATTATCAGGGTTTACAGGCATGAGTCGACCGTCGGTGTCGCGAAAACTAAAATCAGGCGGCGCATTCAAGGTGTATTTTCGCAAGGCGTGGGTTACGGAATCATACGCAGGCCGAATTTTACTAAGGATTGAACTGTACAGATGCATGTAGACACCAACTACTGGAGCGCTGCTGTATCCGATGACCGCCGATTGTCCAGGAACCGGACTGACACTTGACACATACGCCTGCGGTTCTATCTTTACGGCTTCTGAACTGCCAGTAAATACAACCTTGTTACTGTCGGCCAGACCATAGGGCGTCTGCTGCATACACAGGTTGCGCATGACCGTTTCATTGATATACCGCGCAGTTATTGGCAGGCAGGGGAAATTGCTAACCGAAGGGGTCGTATTATCCGGCAGGTCGGCAATCTTCCGTAATGTCGGGTCGCCGCTTCTAGTCCATGATCCATCACTTTCCAGCGCGAAAGCTATGCCCACAACACCGAAGAGCACTATAAAAACTAAAATACCGAACCACGTTTTGCGCTTGAACATCACCTACTCCATGAATGTGGCGCTGAATATAACGTTATGGAATTTGGAATGCAAGCATGGGCATGAATTGACCCATTTTTGGTTCTATCCGGCTAGAACCGGATCCGGCGCATCAAGCGGTCGATAGCATCGTGTGAGCGGGCCTCAATAGGCAGGTAAGCAGCCAGTACATCAAGAATGCGTTCTTCGTCAGCGGGATCAAAATAAATGCTCATAGTAGGCATGAAGCGCTTGAGGGGCATGAGAGCAATGCTTTGAAAAGGGCCTTCCTGCATAACGGAAAAACCACGAAAGTTGCTGTAGGCATAGAAGCGGCGGCCAATAGTAATACCGTGGTCATCAACGCTATACTGCATCTCACGGGGTTTACGGCTGGCCGCGTAGCCAAAGATAATACTAACGATAACAGCCGTGCCGACTGACAAGGCGTCACGCGTAATCAACCAGACCAGCGCGGTTATGAGGATGGCTACCCCGACGAGGGCCAAATACCAGTTGGCTGATTTTTCATGAGCTATAAATTCAGACGCCGTCCAGCTAACAGAATCGCCCACATGCTGCATACGCAGATCGGCAGGCTGCGGTTCGTCCTGATAACCGGGCTGATACTGAGGAACGTATGATTGCTGATCCGGTGCCGGCGACTCGGTGGAACGGAAAAAATGCTGCTCCTCGGGAGCGCCCGGCGGGGCAGGCGATTGTGCCGATGGGCTGCCCGGCGTTACAACCTGTGATGGTTGCGGCGCGCCGTCATTTTGACGCATCGAAACAGTGTCTCCGGGCTTGAACTCCTCGCTACCTCCAGAATTGCCGGTACCGTCCGGCTGGGAATCACGATCCATAAGCGCTATTGTACCTGATTGCTGTCTAAGATACAAAAGCTCGATGCTCCGGGACCGGTACGCTTGGGGCAATAAAAAAGCCCGACGGCGTCGGACTCTTTATTTTGGCGGAGAGAGAGGGATTCGAACCCTCGCTGGGACTCGCGCCCCACTAACGATTTAGCAAACCGTCCCCTTCAGCCACTTGGGTACCTCTCCGTGGCAATTGCATTATTGTAACAGCTATAAATACGTGGTGGAAGGCGAAAAGTGCCGGCGGCGCTTTTTGTAGACGCCAGCGACGCGTCGTTACCATGACTACTGATATTACCTGGCGGAAGGGGTGGGATTCGAACCCACGGTACCGTTGCCGGCACGACGGTTTTCAAGACCGTTTCCTTAAACCGCTCGGACACCCTTCCAGGATATTAACGGCTGTAACGGAGTGATTATAACAGATACGGCGGCCTTTTACCAAACAGTTATCACCCTTTTATGCCTGGGCAAACACCATGGCATGAATACGGCGGGCACCCGCCGCGCGCAGGACGCTGGCGCAGGCATCTATGGTAGCGCCGGTGGTAACCACATCGTCAATTAACAAGATTGACGCTCCATGAATATCTGAGCCATGAACCGCTCGGAAGTCACTGCCTAGTTGACTGGTACGCTGCGCACGATTGGCGCCAATCTGTTGATGACGACCAGCCCGGGCCAGCAGAGGAATACAGGGGAGGCCATAGGCAGCTGCGAATGCCCGGGCAATCAATCGAGCCTGGTCGTACCCGCGTTGGCGCACATGCGTGGTAGCCGTAGGCACGTAGGTGACGACAGTATTATCAGCGACAGGAAGGAGCCGCTGTTTTGCCATAAGGGTTCCGATTTCCGCTGCGGCTGCCCGGGCCCGGCCAAATTTCAGCCTCCATATCAGCTCTTTGGCGATGCCCTGGTAGCAGGCGACCGGAAAGACGGCCGCCACGCTGGTTTCCTCGAAACACAGCTGGCAGGTAGCGAAGTCCCGATTGCCGGCCATACAGCGGTAGCAGCGCGGTGTCGCAGGAGGTAAGGATCGTGCGCACTGGCGGCATATCAGGCTGCCCTCGGAGCCACAACCCAGACAGTCATGGGGAGCCAACAGGGAGAGGAGGGGTGTAAGAAGCATAGGCGTTGTGATTAATGTGTTGTAAATACTGCTTATTCTTGTTGCAAGGTGTTTTATATGCGACTATACTTTTAATAACACAAAAATGCAGCTGGTTCAAAATCAGGCAAAAATAACTCCAAAATATTCATAGTTTTTTAATTACGTAGGAGAACCACTATGGCGCGACGCTCTCGCGACGATGACGACCTTTTGATGGAAGAGGATGAACTGACTGCAGCTTTCCTGGGCGACGACGACCTTGGCGGTCCGATCGAACGAAGTAACCCAGGCTCTGCTCAGGCACCCGCTCCGGCAGAAGAATGGGACGAAGAAGACAGCGTTCCTGGCCAGTTGGCAGTTGATGTATACGAAACGAAGGAAAAGCTTGTCGTTAAAGCCCGCACCGCTGGCGTAAACAAGCACGATCTTGATGTCAGTATCTCTGATAATACGCTTACTATCCGCGGTACGCTTAGCGCCGGTAACGAAGACGACGTCGAAAACTACTTCCTGCAGGAGTGTTACTGGGGTGAATTCTCACGCAGCATCGCGCTGCCGGTTCCAGTCAAGGAAGAGGAGATCGAAGCCGTTCTCAAAGATGGCGTCCTGACCATCAGCTTCGGCAAGGTCAAGCAGGATACCGTAAAGAAAATTCAGATTCTCTAGGGTATACGGCCCTTATAAAAAACATCCCTTATAATGGGGGATGTTTTTTATTTCACAGGCATCCGGGCAAGGTTTCAATGCAAACGAAAACCCCGCTCTTACGAGCGGGGCAGTGTAGGCGAAAGGTTCGCGGGTCCGGTTATTAGCCGTCGAGGCCGGAAGCCTGGCCAAGTACGAAACGGACGATGAACTGTGCCAAGGCAACGATCACCAAACCAACGAGGGCGTAGATGATAGTGTTCTTAGCACCAGATACGTTGCCAGAGTCGCCACCAGAGGTGATGTATTTTAGACCACCGATGATGATCATGATGACAGCAATAACACCAACGATGATTGAGAAGATGTTAATAACACGCTTCAGCAGGGTGCTAACGTTGTTAGCGGCGGTTTGACCTTCGGCTTCGGCATCACAAGTACCGGTAGCGTTCAGGTTGACGCCCTGACACAGGCTACCCTGAATATCAGTATCCTGAGCATAGACAGCGACTGGTACCAAAGCTGGGGCAGCGAAGGTGAACAGCGCGGCAACTGCGATAAGCATATTACGTACTTTTGAGATCATATAGAACCTTTCATTACTTTCTTATTTTAATCAATTTATACCACAATACCTACCTGCTTTGCAAGCATAAGTATTATCTAGGAATTATACTGAACCGAGGGCGAATTTAACAATTACTTGGGCCAGGGCCGCTACGACAATGCCGACCAGAGCATAAGTAAGAGCACTCTTGGCACCCGAAACTTTACTGCTGTCACCGCCAGAGGTTATATAGCGTAATCCAGATATCACGATCATAATCACAGCCGCGATACCAATGATATAGCTTAGGATATTGATGATAGCCTTTACCACACTGGCGATATCGACGCCCGTGCCGCCGTTACAGTCGTTGCCGGCATTAATGGATTGGCAAACCTCGGTTTTTGGGTCAGCCGCAAAGACAGGTGCGGTTACCAATGGCGCCACGCCGAACCCGATCGTCAGGGCCATTACTCCAGTCATTATCAATTGTTTGATTCGTTGCATACGTTATACCTTGCTTAATACAAATTTTAATATTGCTTGCGCCGTCAGGACGATCACTACGCCAACCACCGCGCCGATTAATGCCGACTTGGCACTGGCTACCTTACTGGCTTCACCGTTGGCGGTAATAAAGTAAAAGCCGCTGAGCAGCACCATGATAACGGCGGCGATACCGGCTACGTTAGCCACGATACGGGTAACCTTATACAGGATACCATTGGGGCCACTGACTGGATCAGCGGTCTTATTCTTGTCGGTACATACAGCCGATGAGCCCGAGTTGTTGCCGCCAACCTGACAGGCTTCATTAAGCGGATCATAGGCGACTGCCGAAGCAGCAGGTAAGGCGACGCAACTGAATATAAGCGCCAGGGCAATGATAAAACGTTTCATTACGACACCCCCTTTACGACAAACGTTACGATCGAGAAAGCCATCAGCGAGACGACAAGCCCGACCAGAGCATAAATGATAGTGTTCTTAGCTTGCGAGACAGCGCTTGGATCTCCGTGCGCTAAAACATAACGCAGGCCGCCAATAACGATCATCAACAGAGCGATAGAGCCGGTTATCGAGAACACAATGCTCAAAATATTATCAATAGAGGCCTGGTTGGCCTGAGCTTTCGGCAACCCTTCAGTGGTTATAACTTGTGCGAAATGATACAGACTATTCATATATATTATCCACCCAACCGGTTGCCCAGGAACGCTACCAGGCTAACAGCTATTAATGATACGACCAAGCCAATCAGGGCATTGATGATGGTCTGCTGCGCCTTGCTGGTCTGGTCGGGCGCGCCCTGACTGGTAACATAGGTAATACCGCCGTAAATAATAAATCCTACGGCAACCAAGGCGGCGACACGAAGCAGGTCGTCAACGATAACCAGCCCGATGAGCAGAAAATCGCTGCGGTTACCGAGAACCTGAAAATTTGTGACTTCGCAAGCGCCAGTCTGCGGGTTAGCCTGTAGATTAAGGTACTGGTACCACGGCTTAAGGCCGAAGAAGGTCGGCCGGTCCGTACAAGCCGCGGCGAAGTTCTGCACGAGCGGACTGATAAGCGAAGCGAACATACTAAATGATTCCTCCTGGGATTAAGAAGTTGAGTAGCGCGTACAGGAAAAAGAAAGCAACCAGTGCCACGATGGCGTTGATGATCCATTTCTTACCGGAGGCGACTTTTTGCGGATCGCCACCTGAACTACCATACTGAATACCACCGTAAATAATCGCGATTACTACCGCGACACCAAAAAAGGCCGCTATAAAGCGGATCGCCGGATTGAGGTACGTCTTAATAAGACCGCAATCGCTCACATTGGCGCAGTCACCACCGCCAAGAGCAGGGTCGCAGGAATCGCGCTGTACCCGCTCAACCCCATCATCACTGGCTTCAGTAGAGGATGGGTCAGCGCATGTCGCGGCATATGCTTGGCTGGGAGTAGATACCAGGCCAATGCATGCCGAAGCGACAATGGCGAGTATGAGGAGTCGGAGCATTTTCATTTTTTGCATTTTATGAACCTGTAAGTAATTATTAGCTTTTTTGGACCGGTTTGCAAGTCTTAACCTTGATACATATATATAAGCATAGACTATGTATAAATTTTTACACACACTTGCGCCATTATGGTATAGTTACTTAGTAATGAGTAGCTTTGGTGTGGGCCAGCAATACTGACATAATATGAAAAACTTTTTCAAACGGCGAAAATATCAGATTGCCATGTTTTTAGTGGCGACGTTTGCCCTAGGCGGACTATTCGCATTAGTTCCTACCTCTCAGGCTGAAGCAGCCGATGGCTGGGTAGTGGTCGAGAATGGCAACCGCACGGCTCAATGGGTCGCCCCGGACAAGATAGTATACGGCGGCCAGACATTCGTTGACAGCAATACCGGGGACAATAACTGGAATTTCGAATACAAATACGTACGGGACGGTGGGGTCGTAGGGCTTGACGACTGTGAGAGCAAAATTTGGTTCAACGTAAACCCGTACGGCGTTAACGGCGGCCAGAACGCGCGTGCCACCGTTGAAACAACCAACGGTGGCGGGGCTATTGCATGTAGCGCGACATTCACCGACGAGGCACTGCAGTTAACGAACCGGGTTACCCGCTGTAACGGCGACGCGGCCTGTGTACAGCAGGCTGCTCAGGAACAGTGTGGCACGACCGGAAGCGCGGATAGTATTAGTACCTGTATGGCCAATGTCACGCAGCAGGGTAATACCGCTCCGACGACTGGTGGCGCCGGCTCTACGGGAGGACAGTCGGCCGAAGACTCCAGCACTGGCTGTGATTTTGGTGGCAATCCCTTAACCTGGATCATTTGTCCGACAATTGGGATTTTAGAAGTCATGATCCAGAAAGTGGATGACTTTATTATGTCTTCACTGACTTTCGACACCGAGAATGTCTTTAAGACAGACGGTGGTTATTATGCCGCCTGGAACTCATTCAGAGTTATCGCTACCAGCTTGCTGGTTATCGTAGGTATCGTTATGGTGACCTCGCAGGCTCTGGGATTCGAGTTCCTCGATGCCTACACTATTAAAAAAGTACTGCCGAGATTACTGATTGCGATTATTGGCATGACCCTGTCGTGGCCGCTCATGAAATTCGCGATTGAATTCTTTAACACGTTAGGGACCGACGTTCGTAGCCTGATATATAGTCCGTTCGGAGCGGAGATACAAGGCACCCTAGGGGGAAGCACGCTATTCGTATTTAACGCCGCGACCATCGCCGCGTTAGTCGCATTAGGGCCGGGAGGAATACTGTCATTCCTCGTTACCGCCGCGCTAGCCGTACTGGTTGGTTTTGTTATTATCCTTGTCCGTTACCTGGCAATCATTGTGCTGGTAGTGTTCGCGCCAATTGCCATAGCCGCTTTCATATTGCCAAATACCAACAAGATTTGGGACTTGTGGAGAACCAACTTTATCGGCTTATTACTGGTGTTCCCAATTATTTCAGCCTTCATCGCGATCGGTAGAGTATTTTCGGCGGTTTCGCTTGGTGGCGGCGGACCTGATTCATTCGCGGCCGGTAGTATTGCCCAGATCGTTGGTTTTGTGGCTTATTTCTTACCATACTTCTTACTTCCTATCGCCTTCAGGCTTGCCACGGGAGTAATCGGTTCCATAGCCGGCTTCGTGAACGACAAAAACCGCGGTGCCTTCGACCGGCTCAAAAAGTATCGCCAGAACGCTTACGCCACTCATGGTGGCGTTCGCATGGAGCGTGGCAAAGAACGTGCTCTGCAACAAAAATACCGGGCATATAACAACCTCCAGAATGCCAGTGGTGGACGCGTCAAACGGTTTGCTGCCCGCAGGGCAGCGGGGGCGATAGGCGGGTTCAACATTGAATCACAGGTATCTGCCAACAATGCTAAAAACGCCAAGATGATTGACGATCAGACAGCCAACGGGCCCGATAACTTAGTCCGTGCCTACACGGTCAATAAAAGCTACGCTGATAAATTATTGGCTAGTGGCGACTCACGCGCCTCTGACTTCGTCCGTGTCAATAAAGACGCTGCCGGCAATGAGATTGGTCGTGAATACCGTTCAGTCGGTGGCTCATGGCAAAGCGAAGCCGACGTATTAGCTTCTAACCGCGCCTTTGGCAACAACAACCATGCTGCTTTCCAAAAAGCACTTACCTACGAAATGGGTAAGGCCAACACGCAGGAGGAGCAGGATCACGTTGTCAGTTCTTACGGAGCAGCTGCTGCCCGCTTTGGCATGACACAGCGCGAAGCAGGAGAGGTCTGGATAGGCTCAGCGTACGCTCAGCAGAACAGCAACCGCCAGTGGAAGCATCACAAGTGGTCAACCGGTTCAGACGGCATGCTGCACAGTTCTGTTAACGGCCTCGGTATGATGCGCGAAATTGACGAGAAGCAGGGCAACTACCAGATGATGCAGCAGAGTGCCGATACCTGGACTACCATGGGTCAGGAAGTCGTTACCGCCCGGCAGGTTATGGACGGCTCGGTTACTGGTGACCGCGTCAAGGCCGAAGAGACCTTGCAGCGGGCCGCCCGCATCGCGCACGCGACACGTTCCGGCGGTATGTCCCGTTCACCTGTTACCGGCCAGGAAGGTGACGTTACCGGAGCAACGACCGGCGGTGGTGGAGAAGTTGGATCTGGTGCTCCTGGCCGTGTCATGGAAGAGATGAACCGCTTCGTTCAACTTACCGATATGCATGCAGGTAAGTACACTCCGCCGAAAGGCAGCTCAGCTCCGCCGACAGTTATTCCTGGCGACGTAAGCGAAGGGACTATAAACCGGCGTTCTCCAGATCGGTAAAAATTCTCACTTACTATTTCTTGATAACATGGTCTAATAGTTTAGTAATTTAAGGACTTCTATGGCCTCAGAACGATTTGACACTCCGGTCTACAATGTAATACCCGTGCAACATGAAGATGCCGAAGATGGAAAATTCTTTCCATTCCATAACCCTGTTACGGATGCCGAGGGCATTTCCATGATAGTAGGGCTGGTTCCGGCTGCCGATTTGAGCGGTGGTGATCACTTTAAATATTTGGGCCAGAAAGTTGATCCACCAGTAGAAGTAATGCCTTTACATGGCGTCCGAGGCGATAAAGCGCTCTGGTTTGACTTAAGCACGGTCAATGACTCCGCCGCAGCACAGCAGCGCCTTGAAACGGTCCGGCAACTCATGGAAAAGGTGATTAACGTAGGTACGGATCCTCTCGGCTATTTCGAGGCTCGATATGAGACAACGAGCGTAACTGAAACACTAGATATCCGCCCGCTGACGTAGTCCGTAACGAAATATTTTGCTATACTAAGCATAAATGGCGACGTACAAAGTTCTCCAGGATATTGAGGCAGAAGACAAGCTGGTGGGCCCGCTGACGCTCCGGCAGTGTATTTATGCTGCCATTGCTATCGTATCCATCTATTTTTCATACTTGGTTATATCCAAAGGCGCAGCCTTTTTGGCAGTCGTATTTCTACCGTTTATTGGTTTTGGCATTTTCTTTGCTTTCCCATGGAACAAGCAGCAGTCGACCGAAGTTTGGGCACTGGCAAAAGTCCGGTTCGCCCTTAAGCCGCGTAAGCGTATTTGGGATCAGAGCGGTATTAAACAGCTGGTTGCGATTACGGCTCCGAAGCAGGTTGAGGACCCACGCAAGAATAGCCACATGTCCGAAGTGGAAGTCCGCAACCGCCTGGCGGCCCTGGCGGCTACCGTTGACAGCCGTGGTTGGGCAGTTAAAAACGTGCCGGGCAATCTATACGCCCAGCAGGGCGGGGTACGGTCTGACCGCCTGATGGAAGGGAGCACGACGTCAGGACCGCAGGTAATTGATTACAAGTCGAGCTCGTCAGACGATATGTTCGACCTCGAGCATAATCCATTGGCGCAGCAATTTGATGCCAAGATAAGCGCGGCAACTCAAGCGTACCGACAGCAGCTGGTGAACCAGATGAACGCGCCGGAGCAAGCGCAGCCGGCGGTTTCCGATCAAAGCTACTGGTATGCCAGCCAACCTATGCCGGCAGTATCAGCGACGTTCGCCCAAGCCCCCATGGCAGCCATGCCAACCCCCGAGGAAGAGGCTTTAGCCCAGGATATCAAACGCCGCCAAGAAATCATGAACGAGGCCGCCTACGGTAATATTAGCGACCGGATGAAGGTCGTCCTGCCACTATCGCAACAGCCGGTTGTTCAACCAGTACCATTACAGGCGCCGGTCGCGGCAGCTCCCGCTCCTGATACGACTTCCCAATTGGCAACCCAGATATTAACCGGTCAATCAGCTATGCCAATGCCGCCAATCACTGCGCCAATTCAGCCTGCCGTTCCAGTGACACCGGTACCAAACCCTGCTATACTTGAACTTGCTAACAACAACGACTTAGATGTGGCAACGATTGCGCGAGTGGCGCACGAAAGTGATCCGAACCAGTCAAATGGCTCCAACGAGGTCGTCGTATCACTACATTAAGGTGTAGTTGCAAACATAAAGCTATGGTGGGATAGTTTCACATTTTTATGAATCCGCAAATGCCAAATCCACAAGGTCAAGTTCCCAACATGGGACAAGCCCCACAAGGCGGCACTGTACCTTCAGCAGCTCCCGCTGCGATGCCGTTGCCACCGCAGCCAGCCGCACCGATCCAGGCACCAGTCGGACAGGCAGTCGTCCAGACGGCGCCTCAAACCCGGCCGGCACCACCATCAAACCCAAACAGTACTCAAAACACGCTGCAAATCGCAGAAATCCGTGATGGCATCGTTATTATGAGCGACGGCAGCTTTCGTTCAGTAGTCATGGTAAAAAGTATTAACTTTGACCTTATGAGCCAGGGCGAACAGGAGGCGGTCGAGTATAGTTACCAAAGCTTCTTAAACTCGCTCTATTTCCCGGTACAGATTTTTATACGCTCCTCCAAGATCGATCTGCAGCCATATATCGAAAAGCTCGATAAAATACGTACCGAACACGATAATATGCTGCTCGCGCTCCTGATGGACGACTACATTGGCTATATTGACGCTCTAAGCCAGCAGACTAACATTATGGACAAGAAGTTTTATATAGTCATTCCTTATTTCCCGCATGTTGATACGCAAAAAGCTTTAACACAGAGCAAGAACTTTTTTAGCGGCTTAGGCGCGCTGCTGAACACCAAGGAACACCAGGTAATCGTCAATGAAGCCGACCTTGAAAAGGCCAAGAGCGAGCTTCGTAACCGCGTACAAGCGACATTATCGGGATTACTACAGTGCGGTGTCCAGGGACTGCCACTCGATACTCAGGAATTGATTGAGCTCTACTACGACACCTACAACCCCGATACGGCCGTTCGCCAGCCACTACATGACTTCAATTCACTCAATGGCGATGTAATCACTAAGGGCCAGGGCGCAGCAAATCAGCCGCACCTGGAAAGGGAACTACAATAATGGCACGTAATAAAAAAGGCGCACAAATTGATCCTGTAGCACTCGCGGAACAGCAGCGAGCCCGTGAACAGCAAGAAGTTAACGTCGCGTTCCAGCGCGGTTTGACGGCGCTGCGTGACTTTATCGCGCCTAGTTCAATCGAATTTTCAGCCGGCTATTTCCAGCTTGGCACCCGCTATGCTCGGACATTCTTTGTCTACGGTTACCCGCGGCAGCTGTTTACCGGCTGGATGAGCAGCATGATCAACCTCGACGAAGTTATCGACCTGTCGATGTATATATATCCGGTGGAAAGCCAGGTGGTACTGGAAAACCTTCGTAAAAAAGTGACGCAGCTGGAAGCTGGTATTCAGATTGACAACGAAAAGGGCCGCATTCGTGATCCAGGTAAACAAGCGGCCATCCAGGACGCCGAAGAGATGCGCGATAAGTTACAAGTCGGTGAAGAGCGCTTTTTCCGATTCGGCCTGTATTTCACCGTTTACGCGTCAGCGATGGACGAACTGGAGTTTATTGCTCATAAAGTCGAAGCCCTGCTTGGCCAGCAGTTAGTCTATTCTAAGGCCGCTACCAGCCAGCAGGAACAGGGACTTAACAGCACTGTGCCGCAATTTACCGACCAGTTACAAATTCGCCGCAATATTTCCACCGGCGCCCTCAGCACCAGTTTTCCGTTTACCAGCGCTAACCTCAGCCAGGAAAATGGCATTTTGTACGGCGTAAACATGCACAACTCCGGACTGGTTATTTTTGACCGCTTCAGCCTGGAAAACGGCAACTCGGTAGTATTCGCCAAGTCCGGTGCCGGTAAATCGTTCACCGTTAAGCTTGAGGCGCTGCGCAGCCTGATGTTCGGTACTGAAATATTTATTATTGACCCGGAAAATGAATACGAGCGGATGTGTGACGCCGTTGGCGGGGCCTACGTGCGTTTAAGCCTCGGGAGTAGCACGCGAATTAATCCGTTTGACCTGCCACAGGTAATCGATACCGACGAGGCCGACAACGCGCTGCGCTCCAACTTGATTACACTTCACGGGTTGCTTCGTCTCATGATGGGCGGCGCTCAGGCCCAGATGATGGGCGGCAATACCACGATGATGCCGGCGCTCAGTCCGGTCGAGGAATCTGACCTGGATAGCGCCCTCATTGAAACCTACGCCAAAGCCGGCATCACTAACGATCCACTGACACACACCGGCACGCCGCCGACAATCAATGACCTGTATGACACTTTGCTGCATATGGGCGGCACCGGCCCGCAGTTAGCCCAACGCCTGCGCAAGTATACTACCGGTACCTTTGCCGGCATCTTCAGCCAGCAGTCCAACGTCAATATCAATAACCCGCTGGTAGTATTCAATATCCGCGACCTGGAAGATGAACTCCGCCCAGTCGCCATGTACATTGTGCTCAATTACATCTGGAACAAGACTAAAAGCGATCAAAAGAAGCGCATTCTAATCGTTGACGAGGCCTGGCAGTTAATGAAATACGAAGACTCGGCCAACTTCCTGTTCAGCCTCGCTAAGCGGGCCCGTAAATATAACCTGGGCATTACGACCATTACCCAGGATGTGGAAGACTTTATGGGTTCCCGCATGGGTCGCGCAATTGTGGCTAACGCCTCGATGCAGTTCCTGCTGAAACAATCGAGCAGCGCCGTGGATATCCTGGCGGACGTCTTCAAACTTACCGGGGAAGAGAAGAAGCGCCTGAGCCAGTTCCCGGTTGGCCAGGGATTATTCTTTGCGGGCCAGAACCATGTACACCTCCAGGTGGTCGCCAGCCCGACAGAGACCGGTTTGATTACGACTAACCCGCAGCAGGTGCAGCAAATGGCTACTCAGCAGCAGGGTGGAGATTTCGATCAGCCGCAAGGTACAATTGACCTATCAAACCGCTTGTATCCAGGTGTATAATATTTAACAGACATTAGAGACTGTCTGTAACGTTTTAGGTGAATACTCGTGCCGACATATGATGATCAAAAATCAGACACTGACAAAAAATTCGACGATTTAGTCGGACGTAACTTCAAGCCAGGTGAAGCCGACCAGATTGAGGCTGGCGCGCGTGACGCCGAACAGCAACGGGTTGATAACGAATTTAATAACATCGTTGGCGGTGAAAGTAGCGGCGCGGATTCCAGTAAGTCAGACGGTAACACCCAAGCTGCGGATAAGAGCGAACTCCGGGGTAAAGAAACGGATGGCGCTCAAGATGGTAAACAATCTGGAGACGCCTCTCAGCCATCGTCCGACGATCAGGATGACGGCGCAAAAAAAACCGGCTTCCGTGGTTGGAGCCGGCGCAAAAAAGTCGGCGTGGGACTAACCTCTATACTGTTAGGCGGCGGCGCTACCGGTTTTGGTTTTCTCATGTTATTGTCGCCGATAGCTAAAGTGGAAACTGTTATGAACAGTATCGATTCGTTTTATGGTGCCGCTAATGAGAGCGCCATTGATACGGCCACTCAAAACGCCCTTAATGGTTACCTGGTTAAAAAAGTCTTTCCAAACCTCGGCCGAGGTAACTGCCACACGACCAGAGACGCCGCCTGTACGGCAACCGCCTCAGACGCCTCCAATCCAATTGGCGCTTTATATAACGCCTGGAAAGAGGATCGTATCGAGCAAAAACTGGCCAACAATTACGGCCTCGTTTTCGGTCGGAAGGGCGGCGGTAACGGGACACTATACATTAACGTCAACGGCAGGGATATCGACCTTAAAAATGGTGGCAATATTTGGGACAGCGCGGATACAAAAGCGTCCACTAAAAACGAAATCCGTAACGCCATTAAGACCAACTTCAAGGAAGCGTCGTTGTATGACAGGTACTACACCCGTTATAAGGTTGGTAAGTTAGTCGAGCAAAAGTACGGCGTTAAACGCTGTACTTTTAAGTGCGACCTGCGTGACAACTTTAGCGACAACGTAGACACCAAGAAAAAGGCTGCTAAGGCACTGCTGATTCGAAGGGTCATCGGTCCGTTCAGCGAGAATACCGCGCTTGCGCTGACGTGCGTAATGGATGGAAGTTGTAACTTGGAACCTGATAATTCTCACGACATTACTGATGACAACCAGGTTGAACGGCGCAGTGATTTTAGCAGTAAAGTGCAGAGCCAGGTCAATAAATTCGCCCTGGAGTATGGCAGTGATAAGCTTGCCGACCTGTCGAAACAAGTTGACGCCATGGGCGACGACGGCGTTATGAAGTACGCCATGCGAGCCACCCTCAGTAAGGTTTTAGGTAAAGAAATCAGTGGCGAAGCGATCGATAAAGTCGCTACGCCCATTGGCTGGATAAACTTCGCAGCCCAAATTATCAACTTCGTGGATACCGCCGGTCCAAAGATGCAAAAAATATCATTTGCGCTGTCGACAACCATGGCAGTGCAGACGTATATGATGTACGTAACCGCGGGCAACGAGGCCCGAGCCGGGCAAACCGACATGACACAGTTCGGGAGTCTCAGCGATTCACTCACCACGGCATCGGTCGACGATGAAGGCGATAGCTCAGATATGACGGCAACACCGATGTATCAGGAGATTATAAACCGGGGTACCACTAGCACGGATAGCAGTGTGGCATCGCTATTCAACCCACAGGCATACGCCGCTACTAGCACTAAATACACCTGTAACGACAATAAAGAGCTGCCAGCGGGCCAAAAAGTCTGCCCGGAGGAGGTCGTTAATGGTGGTAATAGCTACGCCACCGCCTTAACCGAGGGCGCGCAGACGATTCCCGGCTGGGGAGCACTGAGCAACGTCGCTCATGTGTGGACGAGTATTGTCGGTAAAGCTTTCGGTGCGATTGGCGATGTCGCAGGCGCCGCGTTATCACTCCTTCCAGGTTGGGATAACCTTATGAATACGGTCGCCGGGTGGGTCACGCCTCTATTTACCTGGGTAGCTAAATCAGTAATCCCGAATTTACTTGGCTCTCTGACTGGCGGCCGGTTGGTTGACGTGCTAATGATCGGCGCCAATACTACGTATAACGTGAGCGCGGGCACGCAGCTCGGTGCTGGCCGCGTGTCGGACGAAGACATAGCGCAGGTGCGAACCGCTTATCTCGACCAGCAGGAACAGGAGTTCCAGAGTAAAAGCCTGTATGCCAGAATATTTGATACTGAATCACCCCACTCATTAGTAACCCAGATGGCGGCAGCAATGCCGACCACCAATAACTTCGCCTCCTCGTTCGGGAAGCTCGCCAGCAACCCATTCGGCCACCTGAGTACGGCAATATTCAGCGCCTTTACACCAAGCCGGGCATTCGCCGCAGTTTCAGCTCAGCCGGATCCGTTCGGAGTGCCCCAGTTGGCCGTACTGCCGCAAGACATTCCCGAGAATGTTGATGACACCTGGTGGAACCAGAACTGCCCGGCAGATTACGTACAAAAATTCCTGGACAGCCAGACTGAAGACCCGACTACCGGCATGATGGTCGCCAGCGAGACCGACCCATGCTTTATCTATAAAACGGTCAGCCAGGTTGCCGGTGGAAAATCTGATCCAAAGTTGCTGCCCAAGGACACGACGAGCACAACACAGACAGACGCAGCTGCCGGATCAGGCGACCTAAGCCTCGTGAGCGGTGACACCATGAGCCTCGCCAAACAAATCATGGATAAAGCTAACGATCCGAACGGCAGCATTAAATTCCAGACACCGGCCAATAAGTCAGCCTTTCAGCGCGTCGTAGATACAGGTCATGCCGCAAACTGTGGTGGACCGGCTATCTCATCGAAGCTTCTAGGCGTAATCCTCACACTGTCTAAGAGTTACAAGCTTGTACTTGGCGTGTTTGTAGACGGACATGATTGTGATAGCGGCAATCATCCGAAAGGTGCGGCGGTTGATATCAATGGCGTCAACCCACTGAACGGGGGCAGCGGCGGTACAGGTAATCAGTTGCATTTCGAATCTGCGTCCATGCCTATCATCCGAGAGTTTTACCAAAGGGCGGGTGAAGTACTGGCCGCCAGTGGAGGCGGCGGACTTGGCCAGTACGGCACGTATGACGGCCGCCAATGTTTTGCCGGAACCTTGCCACCAAAAGTGCAAGGTGTAGCCTACTTCCCGGACAGTTGTACACACTTACACATGGACACCAGAGGAAAATAATGCAAGCCCTGTTCATACACACCAGACGAATTACAACTATAATTATCAGCCTGGTAGTCTTTGCCGTGTCAGTGCTTTCCAGTGGCGTAGCACAGGCTCAAGCTGTTAAATGCCCCGCGAATATAAAAGATAACCTCGGCCAGTGCAGTTGTCCGGTTGGGACGTCCGACATGGATTGTCAGGCTTTGATGGGGCCATGGCCAAACTGGGATCCGTTAAGCAATAATTACGCTAGTTGTGACGCCGCAGCCGCCACGGCGCTGACAGGCTCCGATAACGCCCAAAAAGTCTACAATTTTTTGATCGGTAAAGGTTTAAAACCATGGATGGCAGCCGGCTTTTTGGGAAATATCTGGGAAGAATCAGCTCATGAGTTTGACCCAACGATCGTCCAGGGAGGCGGCCACGCCGATAACATCACCGTAGACGGAGTTACCGGTTACGGTATCATTCAGTGGACATCGAAAGGACGCCAACAGGGCCTGGCTGACCTTGCTAAAGAGCGAGGGGTAAAATCAGGTGATCTTGGCGTGCAGTTGGAATACATTTGGCAGGAACTCAATACCGGCTATACGACATCTACTCTAAACCCATTACTCGCCAGCACTAATGTTACTGATGCCACGCATATCATCGAGCTGCATTACGAAATCCACGCGGCTCCACCCATTCACCCGATTCGCACCGAAAAAGCCATTGGCTACTTAGCCTTGTACGGATCGGGCGCCGGTGACGCTTCGGCAACCGTACCAGCCACCGCCGTTGCCAGCGGATGTGGTGCCGCGGCTGGAGCTCTCGGTGGCGCGGTTGACGGTTTTATATTCCCACTCGTCACTACTCAGGGCGCCATTAAAGGCAATAAGCCGTACCCTTGGTGCTCTACCGCGATGGCTAACTGCCACCACGATTACAATGCCGCCGACATCATGACAGCCGAGGGCACACAAGTTGTCGCCGCCTATCCAGGCACGGTTGTCATGACCGAGAACATTGCCGGAAAAAATGCCGATGTCGCTATTATGGGTGACGATAAAAATGTTTATTTCTATCAACATATGGCGCCAGGGAGTCTCCAGGTTCAAAAAGGAGCTAAAGTTACCGCTGGAACACCACTTGGCAAAGTAGGTAACCGGGCGGCGGCTTTCGGCACCGATCCTCATCTGCATTTCGACATGCTACCGCCGCCAAACACCAACCGCATGGGATGCGCCTCGGCGGCTTGCTCAAAATACCCGTTCATCAACGTACAACCGATTTTAGTTAAAGCATTCCAGGCATTGCCACAATAAGGCCTTTTATGAAAGGGGACGGAAACAATATGAGACAAAAGGTAATAGCAGGCATCAGCCTGATCGCGATTGTCAGTGTTTTAGCCTGGGTGGCGACACATGGAAAACTGCACGTTACCGTAGCCGGCGGTAACGGCGACGGCACCTATCATTACCAGTTTAATGACAACGAAGCCGAGCCAGTGCTTGATAAAACCACCGGTGTTTCAGTCAGCAAGCTCGTCTCACGTGGCACATATGAGGTGGTCGTTACCGGCAATGGCGGCAGTTACGTGGGAACAACTCAGACCAAAGGTTTCTTAGGCACTCAGGACGTCCAGGCAGCAATGGAAGCCGAGAACGAACGCAGCTTCGTAGGATCAAACCCCGATAGCTGTATGTTCTATACCGATCGTCTCATATCGGGGCCATGCGGCGGCGCGCTCAGCGACCTCAAAATCCATCAGCCAGCATCCTCGGCGCAACCATCTTACGTTGAAAACCTGGCGGTTGATAACTACAACAGCTCATCGACTACTACGCAAATCGTGGAAACCTCAGGCAAACTGCTCGGTCTTACCGCCCAATCGCAAGAAGACGCCAGTGGCCCGGCAGGTTATTACTTATTTACGTTTAATCCGAATTTTTCAGTAGCAAAGCGTCAACTACTGACTAATCTGTCGATATCTGACGCCTATTTTGCCCGGCCCTATAAAGACGGCATGATGCTCTATGACAGTACTATGCGCGCCTGGTACGTTTCGGATGCCTCAGAGGAGGCCCAAGACCTCCATATCGACTCACCCAAGGATGACAAACTCAAAGTTGGCCTAGTGACGACTGCCGGCGACACCATTACTGCCGTCTATACCGACCAGTCTACCGGTATCGACACCGAAGGAGCGTCAGCAGAAGCGTCAAAAGGCAAAAGTGAAGTCGTAGTATTCAAAAACAACAAGAACACTCATTTCATCTTTGACTCAGTTGTTGTAACTGCGCAGGTATGCGGCACCGACAAGCTATGCGTCGTATCCGACATCGGGCTCAAGGTATACGACATTAGTTCCGGCGAACTGAAACACCTTTATACGTTATCGGGAGTCGAAGACTTTTTTGAAATAAATAATAGGGTTTTGGCAGTCACCGAACAGGGTATCATGACGTATGACGCCGATAAGCAACAGGGTTATTTTAGCTACCTGTTCGACAAATACCAGTACTGCGGTTTAAGCATTGCCAGTAACGGCTACCTGTTATGCGTTACCGACCCCAAGGGCCAGCGGCAGGCCCTGTACGTTAATCCAGACAGTAAAGATGCCACGGCTATAGACAAAAAGGTGGCTGGCTTATTCGCGACAACCGGCATATCCAACCTCTCGATATATGGTAATTACCTGTACATCACCCCGAATTATGGCGAAGGCACCTATGACTGGAGTACCCGGACGCAAAGTTACGACCCGGCCAAGAAAGCAGCCACTGACACCGCCATTGCCCAGGCAGTCGCTAAAGCAGGCATCGACACTGCGCGGTACCAAGTCATCAACATCGGCCAACAATAACCTACAGCGGAATAATATGGCTCTTGTCCATAAAATGATGAACAACCACATCGGCATCGGTAGTAGTTATAAATGTCTGGTAGTCCTGCAGATAATTAGTCAGGGCCTGACGACGCGCGCCGTCAAGTTCACTAAAAACATCATCTAGTAGGAGTAGGGGAGCAGTCCCACGGGCCTGCTGGACGAGTTGTAGTTCCATGACTTTTAACATCAGTACGGCCGTCCGGGTTTCACCGCGCGAAGCCGAAGTCTGGGCCAGTCGTCCATTAATAAGCACCCGCAGGTCTTCGCGGTGTGGGCCATTTCCCGTAAAACCGCGGGCCACGTCTAGGTCAATGGTAGCTTCCAGTAAACGAAGCAGGCCAGACTCATAACTATCCGTAGGCAATTTGGTTTCGTACTGCAGCTCTACAGTCTGCTTATGCTGTTCATTCTTATGCGCCAGGCTGCCGTAGAGGCCGCTAGCCTGGACATTCATACCATTAAGCAACTCCAGGCGTGCCCGGGCGATGCGGCCGCCCAATTCGCTTAATCGAATGTTCCATGGAAAAATTTGTCCCGCGGCAGCCGGGCCCAGTTTTTTAAGCAGGGCATTCCGCTGCGCCAGTACTCGCCGGTAATCTTTACGGAGAGTGCTGTAGCCGGGCTGGATCTGCTCAAGCAGCCCATCAAGATAACTGCGGCGCAGTTCCGGAGCACCCGAGAACATAAACAGGTGGTTTGGTTCAAATACGACAGTCGGGATGGATTTTTGCATACTGAGCCGGCGGTACAGCTTACCCTCGATTTCGTATGTTTTTGCCGGGCGTGGTTCGGTAACAATCTTAACCGTTCGTAGCCCCGTGTCATCACGGGCGTCAAGCCGTGCCCATGGCTGGTCGTAGGCTAGCAGTTCACTATCGCTCACGCGGTACGAACTGCCTTGAGCAACCACCAGTATAGACTCCAAGAGATTTGTCTTACCACTGGCATTGGGGCCAACAATGATATTTACCCCTGGTGTAAACTCAAAAGCTTCGTCAGCATACGACCGGAAGTGCTGCAGGCGGATATCGTAGATCATTAAGAACTATTATACGGAGATTTAACTCTTTAGCGGCATGATGATATGCGCGTAGTCATCATTATTCGGATCTTTTAGTAAAGTCGGTTCAAGCTTGCCATTAAAGCTAAACGTTACTTCATCACCCGAAAAGGCGTGCAGGGCATCAAGCAGGTAGCGCGAGTTAAGCGTAATGGAACCGCTACCGGCAATCGTTCCGCTGGCGCTGGCCGTGTTTTCACCAAGCTGCGAAGCAACCGAGCGGATACTTAGCTCACCAGAGGTCTCATCGACGTTAATCGTGATACTGCCGGCGCTTTCGCGGGCGAACAGGCTGGATACCTTGGTGACGTTTACCAGATCTGCCCGCTTTAAGCGGGCCTCGACGGCGAATGAAGTGGGGATGAGTTTCCGGTAATCCGGATACTTGCCGTCAATCAGACGAGCCACCAGATCAACGTCATTTGCCTGGAACAGTATCTGCTGATCGTCATGCGTGACGCTCATAATCTCATCATAATCACCAATAATACGTAACAGGTCCTGAATAGCGGTTGCGGGGATTAGCAGGCGAACGTCCTGGTCGTTCTTGCTGAGGTTTTTCTCGGCCAGCCGGTAACTGTCAGTAGCCGCGGCATACAGCCTGCCTTCGCTTACCTGTAGTAATACCCCGGTAAGTACCGGCCGGGATTCGTCACTGGAGGCAGCCATAATAACTTGCTGGAGACCTTTCTTAAGCGTGGCGGCATTTATCGTCCAGGTATTACCATTACTTATCTCCGGCATAACGGGGAAGTCGTCGGCAAGCACACCGTTAACCACAGACTGGTATTTATCTGTGGATATATGCAGCTTATTGTCATCGAGCTTCAGGTCAATCACGCCGCTCGGCAAACTGGAGATAAAATCCTGCATGAGGCGGGCTGGAACCGTAATGGCACCTTCCTCGACAACTTTGGCTCCAATATGTTGACTGATGGCAATATCGAGATTAGTGGCTGATATCGTTAATCGGTTACCGACTGTTTTAACCAATACGTTCGCCAGTATCGGCAAAGTATTCCGTGCACTCGCCACCCGTGCAACTATTCCAAGAGCTTTGTTGAGGTTTTCCTGTGTGACCTGTAACTGCATATTCACATGCTCCTTACTTTCTTCTTTATATATTATTAGTAGTAGTTATAGGGGGTGTGGAAAAGGTGGATAAGTAGCGTGCTACATCTGTTATATGGCGGAAAATGGCAGAGGAAAACTTACGGACAGTTGTGGTTAAAATCTGTGGTTTCACACAGGGGGTATAGTGGACAGCTCCAGCGACCTGTGGGGAGTGGGGAAAACCATGCCGACTTATACGTAGGCCTTGCCACCAGGTGTACACGAGTTTTCCACAGTTTTTGTCTATCAGTCCACAGAATAGATCAGATAGCTTACCTAATAGACTATGCATAGAGCAACTCCTTGATGTTGTTGACTGCATCGCGGATATCAGTATCAAGGTGAATCTCTTTCTCGATCTTCTCGACTGAGTGGATAGCTGTGGTGTGATCTTTGCGGCCAAGTTCCCGGGCAATTTTTGGAAAACTAAGGTGTAGTTCACTGCGCAAGATGTACATAGCCACTTGGCGGGGAACCACGATGTCCCTATCACGCTTACTGCCGAGAATTTCTTCGACACTAACCTGGAAATGCCGGGCGGTCCGTTCGATGATTTGTTTGGCACTAATATGTTTCGGCCTGGTTTTTGCAGAGCCGAGCAGCCCGCTAATGATCGCCAAGTTGGGCTCCAAGGCTCGCATCTCACAAAAGGCCAGCAGCTGGTTAAGGGCGCCCTCCAGTTCACGAATGTTGGTGGTTACGTTGTTGGCTAGGTATTCTACGACGTCCCGCGGCAGTTCGACGGCATGGGTATCTGCCTTTGTTTGGATAATGGCGCAGCGGGTTTCAAAGTCCGGAATTTGCATGTCGATACTCATACCCCAGACAAAGCGGCTGCGCAGACGCTCTTCGAGCGTTGGAATCTCTTTTGGCGGCTTATCGCTGGAAATAATAATTTGCTTTTGGGCCTGATGCAAGGTGTTGAAAGTATGGAAGAACTCTTCCTGCACCTTTTCTTTACCGGCGATAAACTGGATGTCGTCTACGATCAGTACGTCAGCCCCCCGGTAAAAGTTCGCGAAGTCAGTATTCTTCTTGTACCGCAGGGCGTCAACGAATTCCTGGAGGAACTGCTCGCTGGTGGCGTAAACTACCCGGGCGTCTTTTTTACTGGCCAGTACAGCATTGCCAACGGCCTGCATGAGGTGGGTCTTGCCGATGCCGACGCCACCGTATAAAAACAGCGGATTGTACTTAGTACCTGGGTTGGTAGCGATAGCCTGGCAGGCGGCGTAGGCCAGTTCATTACCGGAGCCGACAATGAAGTTTTCGAAGGTGTAACGGTCATTGATGCCCTGCCGGTAGGTGTGTGACACGCCGCCGGAAACACCTGCCGGCGAATGGGGGCGGCTGCTACTTGAGACGGCAGGGGAGGGGACGAACTGCTCTTGTCTTGACTGTGCCTGCGTGTTTTCAAGGCTAACCGCATCATTCGCCGGCCGGCGGGCAGCAACAGTGTGGATCTTATACTCAATGCGCTCGGGGTTGAGACCGTTTTTACGGAGCGTATCAGCGATCAGGTCGTTATACTTACGCTCTAATTGTTGTTTAATGAAAACGTTAGGGACACCAATGACCGCGGACTCGTCGTCGTGTTTGAGCAGCTGTGTTTGCTTAAACCACGTCATAAAGTTACCGCGTGACACCGATAACTCTATTTCGCCCAAAACCGCCTGCCACAAAGTACCGCCCGGTTGCATCAGTGCTTATACTCCCTCTCTTGCTCTCTAGACCATCAACTTACAGTAGTTACTATAATTGCCCATATCGGACTTTTCCACAAGTATTTTTGTGATTTTACAGGGAAGGGAAGTAGGGGAGGCAAGAATGTGGCATATTTATGCACAGTTTATAGCTATCTCCGGTAAATATGTGGAAAACCCCGGATAAACTCCTTAAAATGTTTGAAAAAAGTGGACAATTTGTTACAATAATGAGGTTATTTATTGTTAAATTCACTCTACAACGGACTTCTGCCCTCCAGCTTTAAGGAGGAGCAGGGGAGTGAGCATAGAAAAGGGAATAGGATTATTCATGCCAAAGCGAACCTACCAACCAAAGAAGCGCCACCGCGCACGCGTGCACGGTTTTATGGCACGTATGGCCAGCAAAGCCGGCCGTAATCTGTTGCAGCGCCGCCGCAATAAGGGCCGCGCTAAGCTAAGCGCCTAAATCGCTTTAAGCTGTGTTTGAGCTGGGAGCTGCTAAGGTTTCCGGCTCAAACTATATCTAAACCTCAAAAGTAATAATTTGTTCGTATTTTGTTTAGACAGTAGTTGAATAGGGGTATATACGTAAAATGATCGCACGTCGACATCGGTTCCATGGTCTTACCGCTCTCCGGTTTGTCTATGGACGCGGCCAAACGGTTCGCAGTACGCATATCGCCATTAAATACCTGGTTAATCCGCGCCGCCACAGTTACCGCGCCGCCGTTGTCGTCAGCCGTAAGACCAGTAAGTCAGCGGTAGTACGTAACCGGATCCGGCGCCGTGTTTACGAAGTAATCCGCGGTCTTGAGCCGGACATAGCACAGCCGTACGATATTGTAGTCACCGTGTTTAGCGACCAGGTCGCCAGTTTAGCGGCCGAAGATCTGCGCCAGGGCCTTCAGGACCAGTTCATGAAGGCCGGTATTATCAATTAATCAACAAAGCCAATAATGATATAGTAGAGCAATAGTATGTTTACGACACTGATAGTCCAACCAATTTTTAACTTGCTGGTTCTCATTTATGCCCTTATCCCCGGCCATAACTTCGGTCTGGCCATCATCCTGTTTACGATTGTCGTCCGACTGTGCCTGTGGCCGCTCGTTAAACGGCAGCTGCATCAGACAAAGATGATGCGCCGGATTCAGCCAGAACTGCGCCGGATTGCCAAAGAAACAAAAGGTGACCGCCAGCGGCAGGCCCTGCTGCAAATGGAGCTCTACAAGGAAAAAGGTATCAACCCGTTCCGCTCATTCGGCGTGGTACTGCTGCAGTTCCCTATCTTAATAGGTTTGTATATTGGCCTGCAGAAAGTCATTAAAGATCCGCATCAGATAGTTGATTTCGCCTATCCGGCACTGCAAAACCTGTCGTGGATGAAAGAGCTGGGGGCTAATATTGATAAATTTGACACCTCCCTGTTCGGACTTGTCGACTTGCACCGGGCGGCAGTAGGCCCGCTCGGCCTGTACATCCCAGCGTTACTGATTGTTATCGCCAGCGTGGTCGTCCAGTATTTGCAAGCCCGGCAGCTCATGCCGCAAGATAAAGAATCCCGTGGCCTCCGAGCCATATTAAAGGATGCCGGTAAGGGCGAGCAGGCCGACCAGCAAGAGGTTAACGCCGCTGTTTCCCGTATGACGATTTTCTTCCTGCCGGCCCTTATCTTTGTGTTTACCGTCAGTCTGGCATCGGCGCTCAGCCTGTATTGGTTTGTCGGCGGATTAGTAGCCTACATCCAGCAGTCGATCGTACTGCGCGAGGACCAGACCGAGATGGCCGAACTCTCCCAGCCTGCCGGTGCCGCGTCCAAATCGTCCGGTAAGCACGTCTCGCAACCGTCAAAGATTAGTATTAATAATATTCCCGAAGCTGAAGTCGTCGATACGGCGGCAAACGACGCGAAAAATACCAATAACTCGACAAATGGGCAAAAATCCTCTAAAAAGAAAGGCAGTAAACCCAAAAAGAGGAGGAAGTAATGCTGGCTAATCATGATGACATTGAAGAAGCGATTCAGTACGCGAAAAAGTATCTTGAAGACACACTCTCCTTCTTTGGGGTCAACCTGGATATCCATGCCACCACAGAAGACGGCGAGGTCATCGAACTCGACATTCCCTCGACTCACTTGAACGGCTTTTTGATCGGCCAGCACGGCGATACTATGCGGGCACTGCAGTTTATTGTTTCTAATGCCCTCAAGAACAATGATTACCGCTACACACGGGTTAACGTAGATGTTGCCGAGTATAAGAAGCAGCGGGCTGACCGCCTGAGCGAAACAGCCGAAGAGTGGGTGAAGCAGGTGGTTGAAAGCGGCAAGTCAATGGATCTGCGGCCTATGAACGCTGCTGACCGCCGGACGGTACATAAAGTGGCGGCTGATGCCGGCCTGGTGAGCGAATCGCTTGGTGAAGGCCGTGAACGGCACATCGTGTTAAAACCGGCAGAGTAATCCCCGCAAGTGTTCGTATTTTGTATATTTAAGACTCGTTGAGGACTTGCTTGTAAACCGATACTGTTTGTTCGGCCATACGTTGCCAGGAGTATGTTGCAACGCGCGCCCTTCCCTTTTCAACCAGTGCCTGGCGTAACTGGGGGCTGTCCAGGACATCAGAGACTGTGCCGGCCATATCAGCGGCACTGAGCGGATCGAAGTAGCGGGCGGCTTCTCCATAAACCTCGGGAAGACAGGTAGCGTTACTGCTCACAACCGGCGCGCCGTGGCGCATAGCCTCGAGACCCGGCAAGCCAAAGCCTTCGCTGAGGCTGGGGAAGACGTAGGCCTGGCAGTTTTCGTACAGCCAGCGCAGCTGGCCGTCGCTGATGAAACCGGTAAAAACGACGCCGTCGATACCTTTTTGTTGCACGGATTGCTCGTGTGCCTGGTAGAGAGCGTCTTTCTTGCCCGCGAGAACCAGTTTAAGGTTCCGATGTGTCGTTTGAAGCGTTTGGAAAGCCTCGATAAGCCGACTGAGATTTTTATGGGGCGTCGGCCGGCCGATGTACATGATAAACGGCTGGCCCTCGAGGTCTGGCAGTACCTGGGGCGTATCAGTGATGACGTCGGCTGATTCGTAGGTGACGGTTATCTTGTCGGCCGATACGCCGGTGTAGGCTTGAACATCATTTTTGACGAACTGAGTTGGTGTTATAATTACATCAGATTTATGAGCAACAGATCGGTTTACCCACTTGTAGACCTGTTGTTTTATTGTAAAAACAACAGCGTTTTTACTAGGGTTCCGAAAGCGAATAGTCGTCAGGTCATGCATAGTCGTAACGGTTTTGCCGCGGTATCTGACAGGCTGCTGCACCATGCCGAAATGTACTAAGTCCGCGCCCAGCGTGTTGAGCTGCTTGAGGTAGCCAATTTGTTCGTCAAAACTGAATTCCTTATGCGGACAGGCGAGCGCATGGAAGTTCGGGTTGGTCGGCTGCCAGCCGTCCATGTCTTTCGGGTAGAGGAGGATGGTGTATCGGTGTTCGGTATCGATCTGCTGTAGATAGTGAATTAACCGCTCAATATAGCGCCCGGTGCTGGTACGGAGCTCGCGGGCGTCGATAACGATATGTTTTTGTTCGCTCATGAAATTGCCTTTCCAGTTACCTTCCACCACGCAGCCCGTAGTTTTCGTAAATTATGGGCATTCGGCGGCAAGTCATGGGTCATCATAGACCATATGTAGCCGCTGGTGACTGTACGGCTCTTTTGGATGTGGTGCCGCTCCGACAGTTTCTTAGGAGTGAGCCACATGACTTTAACCAAGGCCCTTAGGGCGTACCAGGCATGCCCACGCGACACCGCGCGGCCAATAAAAAGTAGGTGCGCCAGCGTAAAGCGTACCAGGACCCTGGGCAGCAGGCGGGCAGGCACATTTTTAATGAGTAACCAGGGAAGATTTTTGATGGTCTGTTCGCTGAAAAACCCCTTGATGCGCTTCCCTGTAACGCTCATCTCGTGGTAGACAACTGACGCGGGTACATAGGCGACTTTCCAGCCGGCCAATTGGGCCCGGAAGCTGAGATCGACATCCTCGTAGTAGGCAAAGAAATCTTCGTCGAACAGGCCGATTTCCTGTAGCATACTGACGCGGTAGAGGCTGGCGCCGCCGCTGGCACCGAAGATATCAGTCTGGGCATCGTACTTGTCTGTGTCGGTTTCGCCGCGGCCACGGGGGTATGGCAGGCCCCAGTTGGTGTAGTAGTCACCGGTGCTGTCGATATGGTCGCCATTGGCGCCGAGAAGCTTGCAGGTTACGATTCCGGCTTTGTGATGTTCGTCGGCGTAGCGGACGAGATTTCGCAACCAATCTTTGTCGGCGATGGCATCGTTATTGAACGGGGCGGCATACGCAGCCTGTAGCTCAATTGCCCGTTTGAAGCCAGGATTTACGCCGCCGGCGTACCCCTCGTTTTTAGCGTTCTGAATAATTTCTACATCCGGAAACTGCTTACGCACCAGTGCAACCGAACTATCGGCTGACCCGTTATCGACCATGATGATATGCGCCTTGAGCGTCTGAGCTTCCAAAGAGGCGATACACTTCGCCAACCCATCTGCGCCGTTCCAGTTAGGAATAACTACAACAACATTAACTTTATTAGCATCGACGTCTGTGTCCATTTCTACTATAATACCTCAAAAGATGAGGCAATATTTCTCGAAACAAAACAGAACGCTGCTGAGCGAGCTGGTCCGGACGGATTTTAAGCTGCGCTATCAGGGGTCAGTGCTGGGGTATGCCTGGTCGCTGCTGCGCCCTTTGCTACTATTTGTCATCCTGTACGTGGTCTTTGTTAAGTTTTTGAAAATCGGAAGCGATATACAGCATTATCCGGTATATCTGTTGCTCGGTATTGTTGTCTGGAACTTTTTTAACGAAATGACGGTGCAGAGTCTCGGATCGATAGTTGGCCGAGGAGACTTGATAAGGAAGATTCGGATTCCCCGCTGGCTTATTATCGTCAGTACGAGTATTTCGGCTTTGATCAACCTGGGGCTTAACCTTGTTGTTGTGGCATTCTTCATGATTATTAACCATGTTGATGTATATAGAACGTTGTTGTTCGTTCCGTTTCTGCTTCTCGAGGTGTACCTGTTTGCTCTCGGGGTTTCCCTGTTCCTATCTGCATTTTTCGTAAAATTCCGTGATATTGGCTACATATGGGAAGTGGTTCTGCAGGCTGGTTTTTATCTGACGCCGATACTGTACCCACTTTCAATGATTACAAGCGAAACGTTACAGAAGCTTATACTTATTAACCCTGTCGCTCAAGCAATCCAGGATATTCGCTATAGCGCAGTCACCCATCAGACACTTACGATACACAATGTATTTGATGGTGGTTGGTACGTGCTCATACCGTTTGTTATTGTCATAGCTCTATTAATAGGTGGGATTACCTACTTTAAATCCCAGGCTGACAGTTTTGCGGAGAACATATAAAATGGCCGATGATATAGCAATAAAAGTAGATAATGTCAGTAAGACGTTTAAACTGCCTCATGAAAAACAAAGCTCTTTAAAAGGGGTGTTGATCAGCCGGGTCAGGGGTGGTAACCGCTCGTATGAAAGCCAGGAAGTGCTACGGAATGTTTCTTTTGAAATCAAAAAAGGCGAATTTTTTGCCATAGTCGGTAGGAACGGCTCCGGTAAAAGCACGCTACTTAAGATGCTGGCTGGCATCTACAACCCCACAAAGGGAAGCATACAGGTAGAGGGCAAACTGACGCCTTTTATTGAGCTGGGCGTCGGGTTTAATCCTGAATTAACCGGTAGGGAGAACGTCTTCTTAAATGGCGCGCTCCTAGGATTCAGCCGTAAGGAAATGGAAGGGATGTACGATAACATCGTCTCTTTTGCCGAACTTGGAAGGTTTATGGACCAGAAACTGAAAAATTATTCTTCTGGCATGCAGGTTCGCCTGGCATTCTCAATTGCGATCCGGGCAAACTCGGACATATTGCTTCTCGACGAAGTCTTGGCAGTCGGTGATGCCGCCTTCCAGCAAAAATGTTACAACTACTTCGAAGAACTTAAAGCTCGTAATCAGACGGTAGTTTTTGTCTCCCATGACATGGGTGCTGTAACACGATTTTGTACGCGGGCTATCTACATTAAGAACGGTGATATGATTCTTGACGGGACACCTAATGATGTGGCTGATTTGTACCGCGAGGAAAATATAGCGACTGAACAACCTAAACCGACCGAATCGAATCTTGATGCGGCAAAAAAACCTAGCGGCTTTAGTGTCAGTACGAAGTTGGCTAAACAAACGGACTCGAGCGTCGTAATAGAGGTAGGTTATAAATCCAGGCAGGATGAAACGTTTGTGGGCATATCGCTGATACGAGATGGTAAAACGTTCGCTGAAATTGTCACCAATCCTGAGTATGCATTAGTGGGGTCAGGAAATTTGCATTACACCGTAGATACCAGCTTATATAACAGTGGTGTATATGAAGTTACCGCAGCACTGTTCCGTCGCAAGAACCGGGAGCTACTGGCATTTACTAAACGGGGAAGCGAGTTCGTCATTAAGGGTAGCGACCCGATGCGGGGAGCGGCTGTCAAATTAGCCGATACGTGGAAATACGATAAAGCTAATACGATAAAGCCATGAGTCAGAGAATTAACGTTACTAAAGCGTTTTTGCCACCTATAGCCGAGTTTAATGAGCGGGTTGCTCAAATATGGGAAAATGACCAGTTAACGAACCAAGGTCCGTTGGTGCTTGAGTTAGAACGGGAACTGAAAAAGTATCTAGGGGTAGAGAATTTCCATTTTGTAAGCAACGGTACGACCGCCCTGCAGCTGGCGCTGCGCGCGCTCGATATAACAGACGGCGAGATAATAACCACGCCGTTTAGCTATGTGGCTACTACTTCTTCAATCCTTTGGGAACATTGCGAACCGGTATATGTCGACATAGATCCTGATACGCTGTGTATTGATTCAGCACAAATAGAAGCCACCATTACGCCGCGTACCAAGGCTATCATGCCAGTGCATGTGTTTGGCAACCCCTGCGACGTCGAAAAGATTGATGCCATAGCTAAAAAGCACAACCTCAAAGTTATTTACGATGCAGCACATGCTTTTGGCGCTACGCATAAAGGTAAGTCGCTGTATGAGTACGGTGACATAGCAATCGGTAGTTTTCATGCCACTAAACTTTTCCACACCATCGAGGGCGGTTGCATGATTGCAAAAGATAAAGCAGTAAGTGAGAAGATTGAGCTCCTAAAGCGATTTGGCCATAACGGTGACGAGCACATCATGCTCGGCATTAACGCTAAAGCCAGTGAATTCCAGGCCGCCATGGGTCTGTGTAATCTAAAGTATATCGATGCTATTATTGCCGAGCGTGAGCAGATCACTGCTTGGTATGACGAAATGCTTCCGAGAACCCTGCGCACACCAAACAAGCAGCCGCAAACAACCAGCAACTATGCATACTATCCCGTCATATGCACAAACAATGCTCAACTTATGAAAGTTATGAATGCATTGCAAGCTCAAGACATATTTCCACGCCGATATTTTTACCCATCATTGAATTTGCTTCCGTATTTGCAGTCGAGGCAACGTTGCCCTCATTCAGAAAAAGTAGCTGAGTCAATAATGTGTCTTCCTCTCTATTCCGGGTTAGATAAGGCAACTGTAGTACGTATATGCAAAATCATCCAAAAGGAAATTGCATGAAAAAAATCGGTATCATGCAGCCTTACTTCTTCCCGTATATAGGCTACTTCAGCCTTATTAAAGCAACGGACGAGTTCATACTGTTTGATACGGTGCAATTCATACGTCATGGCTGGATAGAGCGGAACAGGGTCTTGAAATATCCAGACAGCTGGCTGTATGTAAAAGTTCCATTAGCTCCCCATGACCGTGAAATAACGATCATGGATATAAAGGTAGATAATAGTCAGCCATGGCAAGACAAGATGTTTGCACAGCTCCAGCCATACAAAAAAAGCGCGCCCTACTATCATCAAGTAGTCGCATTGGTCAAAACAGTATTTGAGAAAGATTATGATGACATTGTCAGCCTCAACCAGGCGTGCCTAAAAGCAGTATGCCTGTATCTAGGCATAGAACGGGAACTACCGATTTTTTCCAAGATGGGCTTGGAAATTGAGGCGGCACATGAACCTGACGAGTGGGCGCTTAATATATGTAAGGCGATAGAAGGTGTCGACGAATATTGGAATCCACCTGGCGGTATGGAATTCTTTAACCGTGCAAAGTATGCCAATGCCGGTATTACGTTGCAATTTCAAAAACCTAATCTGCATGCCTATGACCAACGGCGTCAACCATTTGAGCCTGGCCTTTCAATCATAGATGTCATGATGTTTAATGACGTTGAAACAATAAATACCATGCTGGACGATTATGAACTCCTCTAGTCCCGTAGGCGGTTATCTTGAGCTTGAGCTCGGTAGTTTTGCCAATCGGTTTGATGACGGCGTGTTGCTTAATAGTGCACGCAGTGCTTTTGAATATATATTGCAGGCCCGGCGAACTCAGAAGATATATATATCTAAATTTACCTGTGATGTCATGCTTGAGCCGCTCGCAAGATTAAATATTCCGTACGAATTTTATGCGTTAAACAACGCCTTAGAAATTGAAACACCGATAAATCTTCATGATGATGAGCTGCTGGTATACGTCAATTATTTTGGCGTAAAAGACCAATATGCAGTGCAGCTTGCTGAACAGTATGGCAGGGGGCTGGTCATTGATGCCAGCCAAGCGCTGTTTTTTGACCATGATGTAAATGCACATACCATTTACAGCCCGCGAAAGTTCATCGGTATGCCGGATGGAGGGATAGTCTATACGGACGTTACTCTAAAGGGCGGTCTAGAAACCGACGTATCTTATCAAAGAGCCTCGCATTTGTTAAAAAGAATCGATATCGGCCCGCAAGCTGCTTACGCGGATTTTAAGGAAAACGACGGTCAGTTAAGCGGGCAGCCGCTTAAAAATATGTCGCAGTTGAGCCGACGTTTGCTTCAGGGCGTTGACCTGGAAAAAGTCAGATTAACACGGCAAGCAAACTTCGCCGTCTTACATGAAAAACTGCAGTCATCCAATAAACTGCAGTTTGATGGTGTGGTCAGAGGTCCGATGGTATATCCGTATCAAACTGACGACGATACGTTAAGAAAACGTCTTATAGAACAAAATATATTCGTAGCTACATATTGGCCCAATGTTTTTGAGTGGTGTAGCCCCGATGAGCCAGAGTATGGACTTGCTCAGAGTATCTTGCCGCTACCCATAGACCAACGCTACGGGATTGAACATATGAATCGCATTTTAGAGGTTATACATGGCTGATACTATCCGAGTACTTATCTTCCCGGCAGGCGAAATTAATTCCATAGAATTACACGACGCTTTATCAACCTCGGTAAACGTCGAAGTTTTTGGCGGATCTTCGGTTGACCGGCATGGTCCATTTGTCTTTCGTAACTACATTGGGGAGATACCACTTATATCAGATCCTCAATTCATAGAACACTTCAACCAGGTACTGTCCGATAATCGCATTGATGTCGTATTCCCCACTCATGACACGGTCGCAGATTACTTTGCTGAACATCATGATGATATTCGTGCTAAGGTGGTCGTCGCGGCTCCTGAAACTGCTGCAATATGCCGTGACAAGATGAAAACGTATCAGACCTTTTCGGACACACATTTCATCCCGACAATTTTTGAATTAGTTGATGCAGTTGGGCAATTACCGGTATTCATAAAACCGCGCATTGGCCAAGGGTCAGTCGGGGCCCGTTTAGTTGAGCATGAAGAAGATTTGCATAGTATAATTTTCGAGGACTATGTAGTTACCGAATACTTGTCTGGAAAAGAGTATACCGTCGATTGCTTAACCGATAAAAACGGACAGCTTAAAATAGTTTCACCACGTTCACGCGACCGCACTTTGGCCGGAGTTTCCGTAGCTGGTAAAACTGTTGCCTTAACGCAAGAGATTCAAGAGATAGCGCAGACGATTAACGATCGGTTAAAGTTTAAAGGACTATGGTTCTTTCAAGTAAAAGCAGACCATGAGCAGCGGTTAAAACTTATGGAGATTTCAACACGCTGCGCAGGGACCATGTGCCTTACCCGGGCACGGGGAGCAAACTTACCGCTCCTCAGTGTCTATACTGTTATGGGTTACGATGTTGACGTGCTGGTGAATGACATGGACGTTACCGTCGACCGGATGCTTATAAATAGGTACAACTTCGACTATAACTATCAAACAGTATATTTCGATTTCGATGACACCCTCATCATAAGAGAGCAAGTTCACCCGTACTCCATCATGTTTCTCTATCAGTGTAAGAATATGCAAAAAGAGGTAGTGCTGATCACGAAACATGCAGATGATATACGGCAAACACTTCGAAATTACGCTATAGATCCCGCACTGTTTGCAAAGATTATTCACCTTGCTCCTGACGATAATAAGATAGATCTTATGGAGGAACATCCCGAGGGTGCTATATTTATTGATAATGCTTTTACAGAGCGGAAGTATGTTCACGATAGGTTCAAAATACCCGTCTTTGACGTCGACGCTATCGAAGTATTATTAGATTGGAGAATATGACATGGCAATGATGGATCAAATAATCGATACGGCTGACAGAAAATTCGACGATGTTAAAAAATTGCAGGAAACCACAGACCCAATAGTTATGTATGGAGCTGGCAGCTATGCCCGGGATGTCACCAGCTTTCTCGATAGCCATAATGTAACGATTGATGAATATTGCATCGATGAGTCATATCTAAGCCCTGAGCAGCAGGCCTTTGACGGGACTCCGTTAAGCTCTATAGAGAGTGCCTATCAAAAACACGCGCATTTTAATGTGGTTATCGGATTCAACGATTATGTTAAAGCACGTGCAACCCTTGGCCGGCTAAGTGATAATGCCGACGTCTATTTTATAGATGCCCCCAACCAGTATGGATTTTTTGATCATCAGTATATTCAGGACAATGTGGAATCTTTCGAGGAAACGTTTGGTTGGCTGGCTGATGAAAAATCCAAGGAGATTTTTACCGCGTTTATTAATGCTAAAATCAGTGGCGATCCGAGCGGGTTGTATAAACTTACTGATTTTAACCAATACTTTGGTGAACCGACTAAGCTCAGCGACCGTGAATATTTTGTAGATTGCGGCGGATTTGACGGTGATACCGTCTTTAGTTTTGTAAAAAATGTTAATAGTACATACGGCCATATTTATACCTTTGAACCTGATGTGGCTAATTACGAAAAGCTAGTCACTGCCGTTAAAAGCAAAGGCCTTCAAAACATTGACACGATCAATGCGGGTTGCTGGTCAAGTGCTACTACACTGCGTTTTTCTTCAAATGCCAATATGGCGGTGATTGTTTCAGGTGAGGCTGATGCTGATTTCAGCGTACCGGTAACCACTATTGATGAAACGGTCGGCGACGACCCCATAACATTTATTAAAATGGACATAGAGGGGGCAGAATATGAAGCTCTTCAGGGAGCCGCACGGACAATAACGAAAAATTTGCCGACCCTTGCTATTTGCGCCTATCACAAACCGGATGACCTCATTGTGTTGCCACAGTATATTAAACAGCTCAGCAGCGACTATACGCTTTACCTGCGCCACCACCAGTATATGTCATGGGAAATGGTCCTATATGCCATACCTAAGGCTAAGACAGAGGCAGGCGCGCTATGAGCAATCCACTTGTCAGCGTCCTATGTCCTACCTTCAACCACGGCAAATTTATCGCGCAGGCTATGGAAGGTTTTTTGTCGCAAATTACAACCTTTGATTTTGAAATCATTATTCATGATGATGCGTCAAGCGATGACACGGTAAAGTTAATTAAAAACTACATCGCTGCTAATAAAAATAAAAGAATTAGCTTCAATACGGTATTTGAAACTGAGAACCAATACTCACAAGGTATAACTGATTACCTGAAAAATATGTTTATGAGCGCCAAAGGGAAGTACATAGCCTTTTGCGAGGGTGACGATTACTGGATCGATGCTCAGAAGTTACAGAAGCAGGTTGATTTTCTTGAGAAGCACCCTGACTACGCAGTTTGCTTTCATCCGGTAAAAGTATTTTACGAGAACCATGAAAAGCCTGATTCTGTATATCCTGAAACAACTGACTCTAAAGCCTTTACCATCAAGCAGCTCCTTAAAGAAAATTTTATCCAGACCAATTCGGTCATGTATCGTAAGCAAAATTATGCAACCTTGATTGATACGGTAATGCCAATGGACTGGTACTTACATTTATTCCATGCTCAATTTGGTAAGATAGGCTTTATCCCGGACGCTATGTCTGCTTATCGGCGACACGTCGGCGGTTTGTGGTGGGAGGCGCAAAAAGGTACCGCGGCATTTTGGAAACGTCAGGGCCTTGTGCACATCGGCCTGTTCGTAGAACTTGAGAAAATTTATGGCACCAATGCCCAGTACAAAAAAGTCTTACACGACAATCTACACCACATTATGTACACCATCCTTAATCTGGACAAAAGCCACAGCGGTGAACTTGTGGAAGCTGTCATACGCTCCTATCCTGCTCAAGCAAAAGATTTCTTGGTTTACCAAAGCGGGGAGTTTAAAAAAACTATAGAAGACAGAGATGCGATATTTGTCGATCGGAATTATCGCGAAACGTTAGCCAACGAACGAGAGGCCGAATTGGCCGTCATGTCCGAGAAGGCGCGCGTTTACGAGCAGGAATTGCTCAGGATTAAGTCATCGCCGGGATACAAGGTTGTTCAAGTCGTCAATCGGCTTAAGCGACTCGCTAAACGTTAACTAACGGGACTTGGCCATCAACTCCCACAGGGCCTTATTTCCTATGGCATGTTTGAGCATTTTTCGCTTTTTTACCATCAGGGGAATAAATTTAAGCCCATGTATACGCCCTTTTAGCAGCGCAATCAGCGCCCGTTTATTGCGACCACGAAAAAGGTTGAATATTGTTTTCAGATCGGTTGCGAGCAAGCCGGGTAAGACTTTTAGGATGATGGTTACCGGAAAATTTTTAATTATCATTGGAAAATTATTCCGATATATCATGTATACCGAAAAGCCCGGGTTTTTACTGCTAGAAGCTGATCCCATATGATATGCCGCAGATTGGTCAACGTACCAATTGTCCCATCCCATAATCGTGGCGCGGGCCGCCAGATCAACGTCCTCAAGATACATCCATAAGTCTGAGTCAAAGTAATCATCTCCGAAAGGCTGGGATTTTAAAAAATCCCGGGTGAATAATGCGGCAGCGGCATTAGTGCCAAAAACTTTTTGCGTGGCCGGCAAGGGGCCAGTTGATCGATAGCCAAGCTGCATCGCGCGGCCGTAGTGATCGACGGTTATGCCGTAAGAATCAAGTACCGCATGGTCGTAATAATCGAACGTGGGCGTTTGCAGACTGCCACAGTGCTCGTGCTGTGCTGCGAATGCCGTCAGGGTCTCAAGCCAATCTTTCGCTAAGGTAGCATCGGTATTAACTAGGGCGACGTAGCGGCAATCGGCATCTTCAAATGCTTTGGCGATACCAATGTTGTTGCCAATTGCAAAACCAGTATTCTTTGTAGCATCGACTGCAATGACACTAGGATAATTGCTACGGACAAATTCCAGGGAGCTATCCGAAGAGCCGTTATCGACATAAATGATCTGAAAGTTTTTATAGGTCTGAGTCTGGATAGAATTAAAACACTCGGGCAGTAGATCTTTATTGTTCCAGCCAAGAACAATGAACGATACGAGTGGCTCTGCTGTCTGCATTACTGACGCTAATCCTTTGCCAAAATTTGTTGATAGTAATCGGCTTTACTGAAAGTGGAGGCGATTTTTTGCGATTCCGAGCTCATACGGACGAGCTCTTTACCGTTAAGGCTTTTGTTTAGTATACGTTCGATAGCGGCCGCAAGCTCATCTATTTTGAGCGTGTCAAACTTAAAGCCATTGGCGCCGTCGACTATTTGTTCCTGCCAGCCGGAAGTGGTGTTCCGAAGGATTGGATGGCCCATGAGCATGCCTTCTGCGACGTATAGTGCGAACGTCTCGTTTAACGAGCTGCAAACGGTAACGTTACACTTGTTAGCAATATCGAGAGCGGTATTCCTGTCTACGATGGGATGGATATGCAGATTTTTGCCCATGACTGACCGGCCGATTGTCGTGATCTGTTCAGACACGTAGTCCTTGCCAATGGCTACCAGATCAAGTGTGTATTCACGGTAATTTTGTGGGTTTGCAGCCCTATAGCGCGCTTCAAATAATTGTAGTGCCGATATGAATAAAAGTTGGCCTTTTCTGCCATCGAGCGGAATACCGGATATAAAGAAGCGGATAGTATTAAAATCGCTCGCTTTTCGTTCGACCTTAAGTTTGGCGGCTATGTCGACCCGTAGAGTGACTGGTTTTATACGGTTCGTATTAAAAAATTCGTTATATTCTTTAGCAGTCTGTATTGATGGAACAACAATATTAAGTTTGTTGTCATTGACTAACCGTTCAATCTTTGCCACCTCCCGCTTGTCGCCAAAACGGTTCTTAGGTGTGTCTTCGTGGATAAACCAGTGGGCTTTATTCAGGCGGCCCGTCTCCAGCATCCAATAGAGATAATTCTTATAATTGCTGTACAAAGCAAGGGTATTCATTAAGACGAAATCGTTGGGGTTGATTTGCAGGCCAGCCTGAATTATCCGGCCGCCTATCCCATCGGCCATCTTGTGAATTTTATAACCAGATGCAAGCAACGGGTTAAGTAACTTCCGTTCGATTGCCGGAGCAACAAGATGGATGTCTTTATGAGGCATTGTCTTGCCGAAATCGTTTATGACGTCAATTAGCACTAGTGGCGCACCGGTATGGTCGATTGGGTGGGATAGAAAAACCGCCTTTGGCTTGGCGTTTTTCTTATCTGTGTTAAGTACGGCCTTAGCCTGCGCTTTTACCATGGAGGCGGCAAAACGAGCGCTTCGCATGATACCTTTTTGTTTAGCACGAGCAGCAAGAGATTGGGCCCTGCCGGCCACTTTTCGGAGTTTGTGGGAAGAGCTGCCAGTATCTGGTTTTTCAATGCCATGCTCTTCAATAAAATGCAGCCCTTGTACGTAAGGAAGGTTATTGTCTGAAACCAGCTGATCGCTCAGCACCTTAGTTACCTTAGACCATCGATAACTTTCCTTGATTTTTGCTAAGTTTTCTCGAAGCGTTGCTAATTGTTTTGGATGCTGCATAAAGTTGGAGACGATCGAAACGATTTCATCGGATGACAGGCCGGTTTTTACTCCTGCTCCATTAGCTATCAACTCATCACTTAGAGGGTCTCCACCATTACTGATCATGGGCAGATCGCCCCATATATAGTCCATGACACGGGTGCGCCACGAGTATATGTTTTCCTCGCCCTGGCTGTTGATGCTGATTACTATGTCGGCATTTTTATACCATTGCACACGGTCTTTGAAATCAATCCAATCAACCATGAACACGGTTTTGTTCAATAAAGCGTTCTTTTTAAAGGTTTGCAGCACGTGCTCGTACTGCTTAACAAAATCAGGATGATCGTTATAAGGATTCTTGCCCCCTACGAGATAAAATTTAAAGTTTGGATTTTTTGATAATTTTTCGACTGCCTCAATCAACGGCTCAAAGTTAAACCATGGGTAGAGCCCCCCGAACCATAGCAGCACAAAATCATTTTTGGATGTTTTGTAAGGGTTTAATTGCTTGGCTGTAGCGTCGTCTGTGTCTTCTTCGACGCCGAAGGGAACGACTAAAATACGGTTTTGACGATAGGTATACGGGTTGAGTACACCCAGGCTCCCAAGTATGCCGGCGTACATATGTTTTTGGGGCTCATTGGCACACAAGAAAAAGTCACCTCGTTTGAGGACATGGTTAAAGCGGGGAACTTCATGTAGGTAACCTCTTAGCTCGCCAGCTTTATCGGCTGAGTCCCTTGCTGAAATTTCAATAAATATTGGTACATAGCAATCGAGTACCAGAGTGATGTGATGTGACAAGTTGTCGGCTACAAACACAGATGGATCACCCATGCTGTAACTAACAATTACGGCGTCAAAACTGTTCATAAATGCCTTGAAGTCGTCGTCCAAGGCCCAGTTATGCAGGTTTATGCCTCCATGTGAAGCGATATTCTGCTTAAATTCCTGAAATACGCTGACCGTTACATTGTGCCCGTTGTCCCTTAAGCCGGTAGCCAGTCCCCAACAGCGCATGCCGCCGCCTTCAATTTTCTGAAACTCAGGAGTTGGAACAGGACCGTAGCTTAAGATCAATACATTTTTTGCTAGGTTTGGATCGAGTGCTTGCATTTTCACGTGTAGTTATATTATAGCCCATATGAGGCCACAACTAAAACTCTAAGATTCTCGGATGTGGTTGTTTATTTAAGGTTAAAGCCGACTCCTTCGTACAGGAACCCAACACTGACCGCAGCATCACTTTCGGCTTTAGAGGCAGTGTAGAAGTGCGTACGGTGCGCCGTATCGTTCAGGCGATAAACGGGCCTGTCGGTAGTGCCGCCGTAAAAGGCGATACCTTCATATTTGAACCCAACACTGACCGCAGCATCACTTTCGGCTTTAGAGGCAGTGTAGAAGTGCGTACGGTGCGCCGTATCGTTCAGGCGGTATATAGGCGACGTACTGTTCTTATTAGTGTAAAAGCCCACGCCTTCATAGCTAAAGCCGACATTGACGGCCGAGCCGCTCTCGCTGCCTGATGATGTGTAGAAGTGTGTACGGTTAGCGCTATCGCCCAAACGGTATATCGGACGGTCTCCTAGACTACAGAGCATGAACGAAGTGACGGATGTGTAGCCGTTCTGTTTAAGGGCAGCTATTTCGGCAGAATTACCACTCAAGAGGCTATCGTTGATATTGCCGTTCCGTAATATATTTACATAGTTATTGCCGTTGGCATTGGAGTACAAAATTGTTGGAGCAGCAGTTTCCCTGTTGAGAATATCCGGGCTGCCAAAGCCTCGTACCAGACCGGCGGTATTGTCAACAACCAGAGGAGTGTCGGTACTGCCGGCACATTGGTAGCCAAGTGTCGCCTCAATGGCGTAACCGCTATTTTGCATGGCACTTACGGTAGCCGCGCCAACCGCGTAGCCATGTTTGCCGGTAGAGTTGTTGTATAGCCTGTATACGGCTTCCTCGTCAACGTTAGACCAGAGCAAAGGTAGTGTCTTGATGTATTGGGTTGCTGACTGCGAGTAGGCGCCATCCGGGCTATTAATGTAGAGAACTTGCAAGCTGAAATTACGCGTACTGCTTGAACCCGGTAATCCTTGAACTACGATGTTTTGAGGCTGGTTCCAGTTAGATGTATTAAATACCAACGAGCTTGTGCCAACGATTTTAGCAATCGAAGTATCGCTGAGGCCGTAGTTTAACTGGACGGTAGAAAGAGGCCGGGTCGCCAATCTAATTGGAATAATAGCTATGTCACCATTATTATCTACTGCGTCATCAGTGATATCGTAGCTGACGGCTATGGACTGGTACGGCGATCCAAAATAGTTGGAGAATAAGTTGAAAAATGACTGGTTTCCCGAGAAATGAGGAGTATACCAATATAAGGCAGCGGAAGCACCGTTGTCTATGTGTGTAGCTACTCCGTCAATTGTCGTATAACCGTCATAGTATGTAGTCGCACCGCTTGGGCAACGGGCAAATGTACCTTGGGTCATCGGACCACCGTAGCATGACTGAGGGTCGTCTGAATTATTCCAGGCTCCTTTTATAACTGCCCAGCCAACGTTTCCCTTGGCACGTTGCTGGCCGAATTTCAGTAACCAGGCACCACGAATCACCTGCTGGGAAAATCCTGCCTTCGAGGCGCTGTTAACACAGGTTACGCCGGTATTTGTTACCGTTACACCATTGCGTTGATAGAGGTCAAGACCGCTGTAGCTAAAGTCTTCGATATTGTCAGGACAACCGTAACCAACGGCTGCAACATATTTATTCTGATTACCGTTATTACAAAAACTGCCACTAGCGCCCGCTACAAGGCTCTGTTCTTTCTGTAGAGTCGCTAATAAAACTTGGGGATTGATGCCGTATGCTTGAGCTGAGCTATATATTACCTGGCCGGCGGAAACATGATTGCCATATATATATCCCTGGGAAGGGTTGTAACCAATAGGTTCCAAGGCCGCGAATCCGCTGTTCGGGCTGATACAACTGTTAGGGAAGCTATTAAGGAAAGCATCGATTTGCTGGGCGGTCATTGTGCTGACATTGTCAAAAACGGCATCATCGATGATCTTGCTCCTATTAAAGGCCTCAGCTGCCAGTGCTTGCGACGTACCAAAGCCTATGACCAGCGACACGAGCAGGCCTATGTGTAGTAAACGTTTCATTGTGCTATCTCCAAATTCATTGCATCCTCACTTGATACTTTTTTATCGTTCAGCGACGCGGTTGCAGTAACTTTCCATGATCCGCTGGTCAAACCGATGTCTTGCAATTTCCAGTTCCAATATGTAGCACCGCCTCGATCGGTCGTTTGTGCTTCTAGAGATTTTGTTGCGCCGTCTTTAGTGAACGAAATAACGCAGCTGGCACCAGGACTTGTAGTGCAGACTGAAGATATAGTGTTTGGCGCGGGTGATCCGCTCAGGTTTGGATGGTGGTTACTAATAAAGTTACCTGCCGGCGTTAAAGGCGGTTCGGTAGAAGATGTTGCGGTATCGGAATTACTCTTTTCATCACCTGGTTCAGTACTGGCGCCGGTTTTGGTATCAGAAGTTTTGTCTGCAGATGAGCCATTTGAACTTGCCTCGCCTTTAGTATTTTGGCTGGCAGTAGACACTGCGCCGTCAGGCGTAGGCTTCTTATGGACGTATAAGTAGGTGCCTACTAGGGCAATCACGACGAGACATACTAATCCCAGGACCCACTTTTTGTTAAACGATTTTGGTATTTGCAATCTATTAAGCATATGTTTTTATTATAAGTGACGCCTTGTTATATGGCAAGGTAAGGCATGCTAATTATGACTGTCTAAAAGGATAATGTATAGTTAATGACTAAGGTGAATAAACTGACAAATTACATCAAGATACTAAAAGGTGTCGACAGGCGTACACAGTATCTTGGCGGTATTTTTATCATATTAGTACTTATGGCGTGCTATCTGCGTCTTAAGCTGATGCCGGCTGAAACGTTTGACTACACTAATTTCCTGCTTCCTTGGCATAAATATTTAGAACAGAAGGGTTTGAGCGCCTTCCATGATAATTTTGCCAACTACAACACGCCGTATCTTTTCTTATTATGGATTATTACACTGCTTCCTCTGGGGCCGCTGGCAGGAATTAAACTGCTATCAATTGGCTTTGATTTTGTCTTGGCCGCAGCTGTGTTTGCGATCGTGGCTTACTATCGGCCTAAGAGCTATAGTCCCTACATCGCCTTTTTGGCAACCCTATTTTTGCCGACAGTGTTTCTTAATAGTAGTCTTTGGGGACAGTGCGATGCTATATATACCAGCTTCGGTCTCTGGGCATTTTACTTTTGTCTGCGTAACCGGCAATTTGCAGCCTGGTTGCTATGGGGAATAGCGTTCTCGTTTAAGTTACAGGCCATCTTTTTCCTCCCATTCCTCTTGTTCTATAGTTTGCATAAACGCTGGCGATGGTATGCTCCGCTCGTGGCGGTAGCGGCATTTGCAGTGCTCTCAGTGCTTCCTATATTGGAAGGCCGCTCGTTGTCTAGCACTCTGGGTATATACCTATTGCAGGCTAAAGATCCAGTCGGCGGCCAACCGGCGCTTGCCTGGTATTCCCCGACCTTCGGGCAACTATTACCGGGCGGGGGATTTTTCTACCACTATTTTAAACAGGCAATGCTTGTAATGGGTGCCGTAGCAGGTTTGCTGGTAGTATCTTTAGCATTTCTTAAAGATAAGTTTAGCGACAAGCAAGTACTCAATATCTTGGCAATCAGCCTATTCGTGGTCCCATTTTTACTTCCAGGCATCCATGAAAGATATTTGTTTTCAGCCGAAATAATAGCCTTAGTAGCATCCTTTGTTCTTCCGCGTTTTGTATGGGCTGCAATTACTATGCAGATAGTCACTATAATCACTTACAATTCGTACTTTACGGGTGGTAGCCAAATTCCGCAAATATCATATTCTATCCTCGCACTAGCGGTATTAGGAATAATTTGTTTCATGACCCAACAGTTATACCTACGTTTGACGGGTGCAGGACTGTACGCTGAAGAGACCAAGGTCATAGCTAAAAAACGACAATAGGCTAAACTACTGAGCTTTTTTAGCAGAATTAGAGTTGGCAACTTTGTAATGCACTAAGCCATATGACGCCAGCAGTATGAACAGAGGAACATACAAATAGAGATAACGGGATCTCGCTTCAAATAGTAGCAAAAAGGCTAAGAGACCAAGTAATGACAGGCGAATCAAGGTTAATGTACGCAGTGATTGGCCGGGACGTTTTAGGCTTATAGGTGTCAGGCTGGCAAGAAGGACGGCTATCCATGCAACTTGCAGTATATTGCGGCTCACGCTAAAGGCCGCTCCAGTGGGGTGCATGATAGTCTGTACTGTGCGGTTAAAGCTACTCCGGTGCAGCAAAGGCGCCTGAGCGCCGGTGCCTTCATGATAAGCATAAAAAGTGCCGTCACCGAGTATCCAGGCTCCTTTTTTGCTCAGGAATATTGGATAACCATCAACGCCGTAGTTGCTCAAGCGGGAATTTATAGTGTCGACCGTATAGTCTTCGTAAACAGGTATTGATTTGAATTGATTGAGCGCAAGGGCATCCGGTAAGTTCCACGCGCCGTACCGGCATTCATTTTGGCTGCAGTCCTCAGATAGGCCCATCATGGCAAAGTGACTAGCCGGCATGGTATTAAGCGTCAGGTCCATCGATTTAGCTAATACTTTTTGTCCTCCTATGGTCACGGCTATGGTAACCAACAGGATGATTGGCAGGACCAGGAGCATAGGTCTGAATACAGCAAAGTTTTTGTGTATTCGATGGAAATGTAAAAATGGTACCGCAACCAATACCAGGAAGGCGACCAACACAAAAATAGTGGTCGGTTTTACCAGGTAACCTATACCGCCGCAGAGGCCGAGTAAGACTGACCATAAGATTCGACCCATCAATTTCCGACTGTCCATCAAACGCAATATAAGATACAGCGATGCGATTGGGAATAGCAGGCCGATGGTATCACTGTAAAATGTCTGCGACCAAAGGGAAAAAGTTATGAAAAATAACCCGAAAAATATCGCTAACAAAGCCGCTCGATTGCCACCAATACGTCGAGCGCATAAATAAAGCAACAAAAAAGCAGCATTCATCGCTAGTACATTGCCAACAATAATAAAGTCTATGAAGTCAGATACATGCACCAGGCTGGCGATCTCATGAAGTATATTCAGGAGGCCTACGATGCCAAGTGTATTACTGAATAACTCCAGATAACCGGTCGTATCCGGGTATGGCTTAACCGATTCAGTAAAGTTCGCTGAAGACTGGTACATAGTCTGCGGATCCCAACCTGATGTTAACGGATTAATTGACAGGGAATACGCTATACAAAGGTGCACTAACAAGACACTTACAAAGAATACGCTAACAAAAATCTTATGTTCTAACAGGTTGGCCAGTTTACCTAAAAGACTTGAACGTACCAAATACCGAAGTGCGACCATCAGGGCAACTGCAATAATGGCATCAAGGAAAATGATTCCCTGAAACTGTCGGTAACGCGTCGCAAATATTGCGAATAGGGCTAAATAACCGAAAACGGTTATATAAATATAATCAAAAGGATGTAATTCTTTTGACCTTAAGCCTCTCAAAATTTTGCTAAGTAGTACGTTTTTCTTCATGTATTTTTGGTTTACTGAATACGTACTTACTATACCAAAAGTAATTCCAACAAAGCGATACACCGATTGACAAAAGTTTGCCCAAAAGGGCAATAGCAGTATCATGTCCATCAACATGTAATAAGTCTGTTACGACTGACTTGAAGCCGTAAATGACGATAGGCTGCAATAACCAAAGTCCACTTATGGTGACTAAGAGGAATAACGCAATTTGTCGTTTTTGGTTGGTCATACTGGCATTAAACGTGAAACGCCTGTTGAGGACAAAGCTTACTCCCATACCGACAGAAGTCGATACGATATTTGCTATGAACGGATTGAGGCCGGACAAGATAAGTAACGAGTATATACCAAAATCAATCCCCGTATTGACCATGCCCACCAGGGCGAATCTTAACTGGGTTAAGTTAGGCTTTAACCCGGCCATTATTTATTGCTTGAAGAATAAATAGTGTCTACGATATATAGTGGTCTACGCTGTGATTCGACATATATTCTACCGATATAACTACCCAAGACACCCAGCATAATCATTTGCATGCCGCCAGTAAACAATATTGAGATTACTATAAATGTCCAACCTTCGACACTCGCTTCAGGGTAAAAGATTTTCACCGCTAGGGCGTACAAAATGCCCGAGAAACTAATACCGGCGACGGTAAAGCCTACGCGGGTGATTAACTTCAGCGGCGCCCATGAAAAGCTTAAGATTCCATCAGTGGCAAACTTGATCATCTTTTTCAAAGGATAGCCTGTTTCGCCTGCATGGCGTTCATCGCGGTCAAAGCTAACCGCAATTTGCTTAAATCCAACGTAGCTGACCATGCCGCGGAGAAAACGATTGTGTTCTTCGAACTGTTTTAAGACCTCAACGACCTTGCGGTCAATAAGGCGGAAATCACCGGTGTTGCGCGGTATTTTTATGTCGGCTAACCTGTCAAGTACATAGTAGAACATAAAGGCAGTAAATCGCTTGAAAGGAGAGTCTTTCCTGGTTTTTCGCTGAGCGTATACTACTTCGTAACCCGATTCCCACTGCGTTATAAGTTCGAAGCTTACTTTAGGAGGATCCTGCATGTCGCTGTCCATAATTATGACTGCGTCGCCCTTTGCAGTGTCAATCCCGGCCGTAACGGCAATCTGGTGGCCAAAGTTACGGGAAAAATTGATGACGGTGATTCGTGAGTCCTTTTCCTGAATGTCAATAAGCATCTCTAGCGATTTATCTTTGCTGCCATCATTTACGAATATGAGTTCATAGTCGTAAGATGAGTGCTTTTCTAATAGATCAACCATAGTTTTGTACAGTAAATCAATATTTCCTTCTTCGTTATATATGGGAAATACGTAAGAGATAAGTTTTTTCATAAAGTTATGCTTTATTGTATCAGTGGCATGTTAATTACAAAAGGCTCACCAGATATTGCCCGTAACCCGACTTCTTCAAAGGCTCGGCCAAGGCCTGTAATTGCTCTGAATTGATGAACCCCTGCCGGTAAGCCACCTCCTCGATACAGCCGATTTTAATCCCCGTACGCTTCTCGATAACCTTAATGTACTCGCTGGCCTCGTTCATGCTTTCGAAAGTGCCGGTGTCGAGCCAGGCGGAGCCGCGGTCCATGACCTGGACTTTGAGCTTGCCCGACTGCAAATATACTTCATTAACGGCGGTGATTTCCAGTTCACCGCGGTCAGAGGGCTGGATGGACTTAGCGACATCGACAACCGAGTTATCGTAGAAGTAGAGGCCTACGACGGCGAAGTTGGACTTAGCGACCGTTGGTTTTTCCTCGATGGAGATTGCCTGGTTTTCGGAGTTAAATTCTACGACACCATAGCGCTCAGGATCTGAGACCTGGTATGCAAAGACGATGCCGCCATCCGGGTCGGTGCATTCCTGCAAACTTTGGCCGAATGCTTCACCGTAAAAGATGTTGTCACCAAGCACCAGGGCAACTTTATCGTCGCCAATAAATTCCTCGCCGATAATAAACGCCTGGGCCAGGCCTTCCGGCTTTGGCTGGGCAGCGTACTGCAAATTAATACCAAGTTCTGAGCCGTCACCGAGCAGGCGCTGGAACTGAGCCTGATCCTGCGGGGTAGTGATGATAAGGATTTCACGGATGCCAGCCTGCATGAGGGTGCTCAGCGGGTAATAAATCATCGGTTTGTCATAAATAGGCATAATCTGCTTAGAGATACCCTTGGTAATTGGATACAAACGTGTGCCCGAGCCACCAGCAAGAATGATTCCCTTCATTATTTAACCTCCTGGTTAAGTTCATTATGGATATACTGTTGTAAGTCATCGTGCCAATCGCGCAGTTCAAGGCCCGTAGCTTTGATTTTAGCGAGGTCCATAGCGCTCTGCAATGGGCGCGGCGCTGACTCCGGTTTTGCGGCGAAGTATTCGGCCGTGGTCGTGTCAGTAACCGTTAGGTCGTTACGGCCCATCAGGCTGAAAATGGCGCGCGTAACGTCGGCCCAGCTCACTGCCTCACCTTCGTTACTGACATTGTAAATGCCAGGAGCCGCACTGGTGCTGAGCACCTGGTCAACCGCATCAACCAGCGTTGAAGTGAATGTTAAGCGGCCAATCTGGTCGCCGACAACGGTAGGGGATATGTTACGGCCAGCCAGGCCGATCATAGTTCTGACAAAGTTCTGGCCCTCGCCGATTACCCAGCTTGTACGAAGGACGTACGTTTTACCATGTATGAGCGCGGCAGTGTCTCCGGCGGCCTTCGTTTGGGCGTAGACGCTTAGCGGTGAAACTGATTCGTCTTCATGGTGTGGCACCTGGGTGCCGTCGAACACGTATTCTGAAGATATGTGTACTAATGGTATGTCGTTCGCAATTGCTGTTCGGGTCAGGTTAGCGACCCCAACCGCGTTAACTTTCCAAGCAATAATGCGGCCCTCGGCGGTTTCGGCCCCATCGACATTGGTATAAGCGGCGGCATTCAGGATTGCAGATACGTTGGACCAGTCATAGGCAGCGACCGCTTTAGAATCCGTAATATCAAGTTCTGACGAGTCGACGGCAGCCGCATCGGGGTATTTCTGGCGTAATGCGGTGCCAAGCTGTCCATTGGCGCCAATTATCAAAAATTTAGAACTGTCCATACCTTAGACTTCCATTGGTGTTATGTCTTGTAAAAGCGGGTGGTTGCGGTCGCGGTCGTTAACATTGGCTTCATCAAGGCTGATTGGCCATTGTATGTCCAGGCTTTCATCTCCGAGGTTCACAAAGCAGTATTTTTCGTAATTGTCAGCGCTCCAGTGAGAGTTAACGCTATAGAGGTAATAGGTATCGTCCTCCAACGTCTGGAATGAATTGGCGACCCCTTGTGGCAAAAATACAGTCACATTCGGATTGATTTCCACGGTAACGACTTTACCAAACGAGTCACCCTTACGAAGATCGACATAAGCGGCGAAAACTTTGCCCTTCACGACAGAAATATATTTATCCCATGGTTCGGCGTGCAATCCGCGTGTCACGCCGGCCTGTTTGTTGTAGGACAGACTGTTTTGGACGACATTAAAAGCTTCGGGCATACCAGCAGCAACCAGCTTGGCTTTTTGGAACTTTTCCTGGAAATACCCGCGGTCATCGCCGACGTAATTCACGTCGAATATCAGCAGGCCCGGTATTTCAGTTTGGCGAACGTTGAATTCGGTAGTTGGAAGATTGGCCATTCATATGCTCCTTTAGTGTCCTGCGGCCTTATATTTGGCTTCGGTTTCGGCTTTTTGCGGCTTCCACCAGTCAGGATTAGCTTTATACCAGTCAATTGTCTCTTGGAGGCCGCGTTCCATGCCGTTATTGTCGGTAAACTGCGGCTCCCAGCCAAGTTCACTATGAAGTTTGCTTGAATCCATAGCGTAGCGCAGGTCATGGCCCGGACGGTCGTTGACGTGCTCGTACCAGTCGCGCGGCTTGCCCATCAGCTCGAGGATCATCTCGATGACCATTTTGTTATTGGTATGGTCGTTGTCGGCTCCGATAATGTACGTATCACCAATTTTGCCTTTTTCGATAATAAGGTGGACCGCGGAGTTGTGGTCATCCACATGGATCCAGTCCCGGACATTTTCGCCGGTGCCGTACAGCTTAGGCTGCCGGTCTTCCAGTATTTCAGTAATTTGCCGTGGGATGAACTTTTCGACGTGCTGGAAGGGGCCGTAGTTGTTTGAGCAGTTGGAAATGGTGGCTTGGACGCCAAAACTGCGGATCCAGGCCCGGACCAGGTGGTCAGAGCCGGCTTTGGTGGCAGAGTAAGGGCTTGATGGATTGTAGGGAGTCGTTTCCTTAAAGCGGTTAGGATCGTCCAACTCGAGGTCACCAAATACTTCATCGGTTGAAATATGGTGCAGGCGTTTGCCATGGTTGCGGACGGCTTCCAAAATGCGGAACGTCCCGATAATATTCGTTTCCACGAACGGATACGGGTCTTTGAGAGAGTTGTCATTATGCGATTCAGCGGCGAAATGTACCACGATGTCGGTGTCGGCGACTAAGCGATCGATCAGCTCGGCGTCACAAATATCTCCGGTGACAAACTCGATCTTATCGAGTACTGCTGACAGATTAGCGGGGTTGCCGGCGTACGTCAGCTTATCAATGACGGTAACTTGATAGTCGGGATGATTCTTGAGGGTGTAATGCACGAAGTTCGACCCGATGAACCCGGCGCCTCCTGTAACAAGCATTTTCTTCATAGTGGTATTGTAACGCTCCTCGCTGCTTTAGGCTCGCTTTAATCTGTTGTAGTTTGTAAAAACAGCAACATATGCATTTTATACAACATTTTTATAGCCATTAGGATTGCCAGATTGCCAGTGCCAGGCATCGGCACTGGCATCGGTGATGGTTCGTTTCACACGCCAGCCGAGTTGGGATTCAGCAAGCGCGGCATCAGCATAGTATTCTGCCAGATCACCGGCTCGGCGATCAGCGAACTGGTAGGGAATTGTTTGTCCGGTAGCCTGTTCAAAGGCTACGATCACCTCTAGAACGCTTTCACCGTGACCGGCGCCAAGGTTAAAAGTATGGAAGCCGGGATCATATATTTTTTGTAAGGCTGCCAGATGTCCTTCGGCGAGATCGGCCACGTGGATGTAGTCGCGAATAGCCGTGCCGTCCTTTGTCGGATAGTCATTGCCGTACACCGACAGCTTTTCGCGCTGGCCGGCCGCTACCTGGCTGATGTAGGGCATTAAATTATTAGGAATGCCGTTTGGATCCTCACCGATTTCTCCCGATGGATGGGCTCCAACCGGGTTGAAGTAACGGAGTGCTACGGCGCAAAAATCAGGATTCGCGGCCGCTACATCGGCTAAAACCAGTTCTGACACGAACTTAGTGCGGCCGTAAGGGTTTTGCGGTTCGCGGGGTGTGCTTTCAGTGTAGGGTATCGGCTGATCACCATATACGGTCGCCGACGAGCTGAATATGATTTTGTTTACTCCTGTTGCCAGCATTGCCTTGCAAACCGAAACCGTACCGCCGACGTTTGTCTGGTAGTAGCGCAGCGGATCGGCGACCGATTCACCGACAGCCTTCAGGGCCGCGAAGTGGATGACAGCGTCAACTCTATTGTCTTTTAAGACACGGACGATGAAATCAGTATCAAGTACATCGCCCTCTATAAAATCAGGGCGTTTACCGGTAATCTTTTCGATTCTGTCCAGAACAATTTTGCTGCTATTGTCCAGGTTGTCGACGATAATTACTTCATGGCCATTCGCCAGCAGCTCTACCGTAGTATGGCTCCCAATGTAACCAGTACCACCCGTCACTAATACTTTCACCTTATGACTCCTTGATTAGGGAAGTTACTTTTTCGACTAATTGATCCAAGTCGGCGTTGCTGTTAGCCTCGGCGTTCAACCGCAACACTGGCTCGGTATTGCTGGCGCGTACATTAAACCAACTGCCGCCAGGCAACGCGACGGTCAGGCCGTCGAGCCGGTCAAACTGTGCGTCAGGGAATGCTGCTTCAATGCGGGCGATTACTTCGTCCTTATTTTCAACTGTAAAGTTGGTCTCCGGAATGCTTGGATATACTGAGTACATTTCGCGGATTTCTGAAAGTTTCTTGCCGCGCAGGTTAGCGACGTATAAACCAATGACTGCGGCAATCAGGCCCGAGTCGGCATAAAAGTTGTCGCGGAAGTAGAAATGGCCGGAGACTTCGCCGCCAAACGGGGCGTTCTTCTCACGCATCACCTGTTTAATGAAAGAGTGGCCGACTTTAGTCCGTACCGGGTAACCGCCTTTAGCTTCAATCAGTTCGCGGACACTTTTAGATACACGGACATCATAGAGAATGCTCGATTCCGGGAAACGTTCCAGGAAATACTCGGCCAGTAAGGAGATCATGACATTTCCAGGTATGACTTCACCGGTTTCATCGACGAGAAATGCCCGGTCACCATCACCGTCGAAAGCAATGCCGCCGTCAAGATTATTGGTTTTAATGGTCGCAATAAGATCGGATAATGTTTCGAATTTAAGCGGGTTAGCTTCATGGTTCGGGAAAGTTCCATCGAGTTCGAAATACATTTCCGTGACGTCCCATGGCACATATGGTTCGAGTTCCGGGAAGATTTTACCGGCCATGCCATTACCGGCATCAACGGCAATCCGTGATTCGGTTAGCTTGTCGGTTTCGATGAACGATAGCGTGTGCTGGATCCAATCTTCAATAACATCTTTGCTTTCCAAGCCGCCTTGTTCGTGGGCTGGAGTAAATTCATTCCGGATAACAGCGTCGCGGATGTCGAACAGGCCGGATTCCTGGCCGATAGGGCGGGCTTTGGCGCGGCATAATTTAATGCCGTTGTATTCGCCAGGGTTATGGCTGGCAGTGATCATGGCGCCACCGGCCAGGTTGTAATGGCCGACGACGAAGTAAATCATATCGCTGGTGACTTCACCGATGTCCCACACGGTATACCCTTGGGAACGGGCTCCTTCTATGAGTGCGGCGGCCAGTTCGGCGGAGTCAGGACGCATATCGCGGCCAACTGCGATAGTTTTACTCTCATGTTCAGGCAGCCAGCCGGTAAAGGCCTGTCCGATACTGTTAGCGACATCGGCGGTCAATTCGGTGCCCACCCGGCCTCGAATGTCATAAGCTTTGAAGATTGCAGTGATAGAATCAGGAACCAAATCCATGTAGTACTCCCTCGGTCTTAGTGCTTTAATGATACAGGATTTCTGCGCTTGCTTTATAATTTGAGGGTATATACATCATTAATCTGGAAAGTTCATGAAAGTAATTATTGTTAGCGGATACTTTAACCCTTTGCATGGTGGCCACCTGGACATGATCGAAGCCGCCCGTGCCATGGGTGATAAGCTGATTGTTATCGTCAATAACGACAAGCAGCAGCTGCTTAAGAAAGGTAAGATCATCCTTGATGAAAAAAATCGTTTGCGGCTGCTCAGGGCGCTGCGGGACGTTAACGAGGTGGTACTTTCGATCGACGAGGAACCATCTGTTATAAATACCTTGGAAATGATTGCCCGGCAGCATCCCGGTGATGAACTGGTCTTCGCGAATGGCGGCGACCGTGACAGCGAAAAAGAAGTTCCCGAAGCTGAAATCTGCAAGCGGTACAATATCGAGATGCGATTTGATGCCGGTGAGGGTAAGTCTGACTCCTCGACGCGTATCAACCAGGCCACCGGCCACGAAGTAGTGCAAGATTAATCTATAACGGGCGTATCTGTCTTAAAAATCCGCGTTTTATAGAGGTAAAAGTTCCAGATTGTCGTTACGCCAAGCGCCAGTGTCCGGGCGATGTACGCTGGTACGACGCCGTCGAGTAAACCTGTCACTAAAATGGTAAATCCAAAGTTGAACAGCACCAGCAGGCTAAAGGCCAGGACTTGAGGCAAAAGCACTGTATGATGCAGGCGCCTGTCGCCGAAAGTGACTAACTTCTGCAAGCCGAATGAGACTGTGAGGCCGATCCAGAAGCTGAGCGCCACTGCCAGAACGTCATTCGCCCCTAGCTTTTGAGCGATAAATATAATTAATAACTCAAGCAGGTAGACGCTGCCACCGACAATCAGATACCGCCTGCCGGATGTCATCGTTGCGTTTCCGCCGTTTCTATGCAGTGGCGGATCTCTTTCTCGAGCTGTGTATGGAATTCCGCGATACTGAACTTCGTGGCGGCGCTCGCCACCTTCTTGTTGTCGTACTTCTCGGGTTTGAAGTCTTGTAGTGTCTCCATAAGGCTCTCCACGGTTTGCTCTTCGAAAAACTCGCCACTGACACCCGGTTTCACATAGTCGAGTGCCCCGCCGGCTTTGTAGGCGATAACCGGAGTGCCGGCAGCTAAAGCTTCGACCGGAGCAATCCCGAAATCATCAACACCTGGAAAAACAAAGGCTTCGGCCAGCTGCAGATGGCGAGCCACCTCTTCTTCTTTCAAAAAGCCCAGGAAGCGGACTGACGCGCCAGCCATAGCGGTTAGCATGTTGTAGTCCGGCCCGCTGCCGATTACTTTCAGCGGCAAACCCAAGCGGCTGCAGGCGGCAACAGCCAGGTCAACCCGCTTATAGGGTGTTTGCCGGCCGGTAATAACAAAACCGAAACGCTCAGTGGGTTCGGTTGTCTTGAACCGCGCAATGTCTACGGGAGGGAATACGACCGAGGCATCACGGCTGTAATACTTCTTAATTTCATCTTTGATGTGCGTGGAGTTGGCGATAATGTAGTCCGGCCGCTGCGCGGCTTTGTAATCCCATTTACGCAGCGGTGCTACCAGTAAGCGTAGTCCAAGCCGGGCCAGGGGGTTAAAGACGCCGAAGCCGGGGCGCTTCATGTATTCGTCGTAGCGGCTCCAATAGTAATGCGTCGGTGCGTGGCAGTAATTTATGTGCAGCGTGCCTTCCGGTACGTTAATACCCTTAGCTTCAGCGCCGGAGCTGCTTATGACAAGGTCGTAGCCTTCGAGCTTCAAACGGGTAAACCACCAAATGCGCAGCAGCGGCAAAAACTTGCGTAAGCGGTTGAAGGGCCAATGTTGCAGCGGCCCGGTTTTAACCATGCCATGCAGGCGTTTTTTCCATTCTTTAGTGGCGTATGAGGTGTATATCGGGGCATACGGAAACATGTTATGCAGTTCAAGTACTACTTTTTCCGCGCCGCCGCCGATCAGCCAGTCGTGTACGACGGCAACCTTCATGGTTTTGAGCGGTTCGGGAGTTTTAGTAGCCATTACGTGTATTGTAACTGGCTATATGGGTAAAATCTACTCCGCGCCGGTGCGTTCCAGAACAACGCGGATAGTCTTAATCAAAATAGTGACGTCCAGCCAGAAGCTCCAGTTCTGCACGTAGTAAAGGTCGAGCTTGCGGCGTTCATCGAAACTGATGTTTTTACGGCCGGAAACCTGCGCCAGCCCTGTGATACCTGATTTTACGGCTAAGATGGTGTGGCGCTTTTCGTATTGGGAGAGATCACGGGGGACTAGCGCGCGTGGCCCCACCAGGCTGATGTCACCCTTGATGACGTTGAAGATTTGCGGCAGCTCATCAAGGCTGGTAGCCCGGAGAAACTTACCGATTTTGGTAATGCGCGGATCATCGGGAAGGTAATCGCCGTTTTTACGGTACTCTATGGCAAGTTCCGGGCGTCCCATCTTAGCGAAGGCCTCTTCGGGGAGTAGCCCGTTATATGTGGCGTTCATGGTACGGAATTTAAAAACCCGAAACTCGTTATTGTAGCGTGTCAGGCGAATCTGGCGCAGGAACACCGGGCCGCCATCGGCCAGTTTTACCAGCAGGCCAATGAGCAAGAACAGCGGTGACAACAGTACGACCGCCAGGATACTCATGCCGAAGTCAAAGATGCGTTTTACGATCCGTCCCCAGCCAATCAGAGCGGTCTGGTGGACGGCTATAACCGGGATTGAGCCGCGGAACAGCTGCACGTCGATGTTCCCGACAAATAATTCGGTATTGCCCGGTACGAAGCGGTAGGCTACATGATTCACCTGGGCGTACTCTAAAATGTCCCGGTTGCGCGTTTCGTCGGCGTATAACTCGGTCTGGATAATCGTATGAACGGGCTCGTTAACACGTGGCAAGGCAGTTTTAAAGTCGCTATATGTTTTGACATGGGTATGCTCACCAAGGGCAAATTTAGTACCGATAACGGCCACGATCTTATAACCTGATTGCCGGCTGTTTATGAGCAGATCGACCAACTCGGCGGTCATCGTAGTGTTTCCTACGACTATTACGTTATTAAGGCCAACTTTGAATGAAAACAATTCGGTTCGGATTAACCGGGCTAAATTGCGGAAAATAAGCAAAAACAGGAAGCCGAGTCCAAAACCGTAGATCGGTACCAGTTTGGCAGGGAACAGGGGTTCTTTGGATAAAAAGCTGATGAAGACAACGAACAACAGGCCGATAAAAGACCCCACCAGCAGGCGACCAAATTCAACAAAGCGTTTTTCATAAATGGTGCTGTTATATAGTCCCAGCAGACCAAAGATACCAATCCAAAACGGCAGGACGAGGGCGAATGTCTCCAAATAAGTCCGGGCAGGAACGGCATTGGCGATAGGTACGTCGCTCAGGGTGACACGAAGAATAAAGGCGCCAACAAAGGCAGCAATTAAAGCCAGGAAGTCGCCGACTATTAAGAACAGATTATAGATTTGTGAAGCGTTGTTCTTCATGGGTATTATCGCGGTCGTGGACAATAACCGCTATACTAGATTGTAACACCCTATGCGCATACTAACTGATACAATTGCCCGATATATGAGCCGTTTGGCGGCACTGATCATCGTGCTTATGCCGTTTCACGCGTTTCTAACCGTTTGGGCATCGAGTTTAGTGGGTCATTACACGCTGTTAAGGTTATGGAAGGAGTTTGTATTGGCAGGATTGTGTATTGGTGCCTTGTATTTAGTGATACAGGATAAAAAGTTACGCTTCCGATTGCTCCATGACCGCTTGTTGCAATTGATATTCGCCTATGGCTGCCTGCTGCTTCTCGTAACCCTTTTTGCTCTATGGGCTGGCACAGTAACGCCCAAGGCTGCCGCCTATGGGCTGCTTCTCGACAGCCGGTTACTACTCTTTTTTATTGTTACCGCCGTTACTGCCCATTATTCCGACTTATTAGTGCGTGCCTGGCGGAGGCTACTGCTTATTCCGGCGGCTATAACGGTTGGTTTCGCGACGCTGCAGTATGCAGCACTGCCGTCCGACGTGCTGAGCCATTTCGGTTACGGGCCAGCAAGTATCAATCCGGTAGCCACGGTCGACCAGAAAAACGATTTTCAGCGCGTCCAGTCCACGCTTCGGGGACCCAATCCTTTCGGTACCTATCTTATCCTGGTTCTGGCGGCGCTCGGTACCCGGCTGATCCGTTTTCATAAGTCGTTTTGGCAGACGGCCGCGTTCTTTATACTGAGCCTCTTGGCACTGTTTTTTACCTTTTCACGCAGCGCCTGGATTGGCGTGGTCTTCGCGCTGCTGTGGTTGCTTTGGCAGGCTGTTACGTCGCCAAAAACCCGTAAGCTGCTCATAGTCGCGTCGGCCGCCACGCTGGTGCTAGCCGCTGGAGCGATGTACGGCCTTCGGAATAATGACTACTTCCAAAATGTTTTCTTCCATACGAATGAACATTCGTTAGCCAGTGAAAGCTCCAATACCGGTCACTTTACGGCCATCAAGGAAGGACTGGTTGATACCGCGCGGCAACCATGGGGCAGGGGTATTGGCACCGCAGGCCCGGCATCGGCTTACAATAGCGATCCAGCACGGATTTCTGAGAATTACTATATTCAAATCGGGCAGGAAGCCGGTGTCTTGGGCGCGGGCTTATTTATAGCAATTACCGTCGTTGTTATGCGTCGGCTGCATGCTGTTCGGCAGCATGAACTGGCCCGGGTGCTGCTGGCCAGCTTTATAGGTATCTTAGCGGTTAACATGCTATCCCACGCCTGGGTGGATGACACCATCGCGTACATGTGGTGGGGGTTTGCCGGGGCGATGCTTGGGCTGGGCACTCAGAAGGAAATGGACGGCTAGCATGAAGGCCCGCCTCATTCAATTTGCAGCGTACTTTATTGGCGGCAATGTTTTCTTTTACAGCGGCTACCTGACGTTCGGTCTATGTTACAGCGTATTTCATTGGCAGTGGTGGCAGGCCAAGCTGCTGGGCGACGCCATCGGCTGGACATTAAACTACCTGGTACAGCGTTACTGGGCTTTTAACGGCAAAGACTTGCAGAAACAGGAAACTGCCAACCGGTTGCGCTACATCGTTATTTCCGTAGTTGATACTGTTTTAGACTACTTGATTGTCGGCGGCCTCGTACATCTCGGTGTAACACCATATATTGGGATGTTCGTAGCAGCCGGATTCTTTACGGTTTGGAATTATGTATGGTACCGCTTCTGGGTATTCAAACCTGCTAAAGCTTAGATTTGGCGTATAATAGGCCTAAATATGAGCACTGACACCGTTCGACCTACTAAAAAACAGCGGGAAATCCTGGACTTTATTCAGCAGTTTATCGGCGAACACGGCTATAGCCCCAGTTACCGCGAAATCATGAACGGCTTGCAGTATACGTCAGTAGCGACCGTATCGCTGCATGTGAACAGTCTTATCCGGCGCGGCCACCTGCGAAAACGTGACCGCTCGGCCCGGTCGTTAGAAGTTGTAACCAATACTGACAAACCAATTGAGCCACAAGCTGTTTTGCCTAACGAGGAGAAGTGGCTGATTGATAAAGTTGACGACCAGTTCCGCAAGCTTGAACTGGAACCGGCGCCCGGCCAGCCGGCGATTGACGAACTTAATGTACTGGTCGGTGCTCTTAGAGTGCTCGGTTTGGACGGGGCGGCTCTGAGTTTCGTTTCCCGGCTGACAGATATTAGCAAAAAATCTGCAAAATAACGCCGCCCATACAACTAATGGCGGTATAATATACAAGTGAAGTTACGATACAAAAAGTCATTAAAACGGCCACTGCGCATCGGCATTTATGCCGGAGCGTTTGATCCGGTACATGCCGGGCACGTCGCGTTTGCCTTGCAGGCCGTCCAGTCCTCCGCTTTGGACCAGGTAGTCTTTATGCCTGAGCGCCGGCCACGCAGTAAACCGAGCGTTGAACATTATGCCCACCGTGTCGCCATGCTGAAGGCCGCTTTGGCGCCGCATCCTAACCTTGCTGTCATGGAAGTTGTCGACCGGCACTTTACCGTGCGCCGTATATTACCGCTCCTGCAGGTCACATTTCCTGACGCGCAACTGGTACTGCTGATGGGCTCGGATACCATAGACAGCCTGCCTCTCTGGCCGTATGTCAACCGCCTGTTATCCGCCGCGGAACTTGTCGTTGGGCTTCGGGCTGACCATAACAGTGAAGCGGTAGAGGCTCTTATTGCTGATTGGCCATTACAAAAGCCGAGCAATCTGGTTGTATTCAACTCGTACGCGCCTGACGTATCATCATCGCGCATTAGACAGGCACTGCGGACTAATCAGTCGGCTAAAGGGCTGTTGGCAAGTGTCCGGCGTTATTCGCGCCAGGAATGGCTGTACGCCTCGCCGGCCTATGCAGCACTAAAATAATCTATATAAAATTCTTGCCAAACATAAGCGCTTTTGTTACAATTTTTCCTATCATAGATGCTCAGCGAGAGAGTAGGCATGATACAAAAACTATAAAAAACAAAAAGTCATACGAGGTGTATGACATAGTACAGGGAGCAGTACATGCCCATTAAAGTTCAAGTTACTGACACTATTACGGTGCCGGTAATGGTCAACATTCGCCGCCCGTCGTGGCAGCAGTATATGCAGTATTAATTAAAAACCCCGGACATACCGGGGTTTTTAATTATGATACGGATTACTTACTGCGCGCTGTCAGTCGGTGTTTCCGCGCTGCTTTCGGTCTGGGTTTGAGTAGTAGTCGGTGCTTTGCCGGTTTTCTGGGTAATTGCCGTTTCGATTACTTTGTTAAAAGCTTCGACTGATGTCGGGGTACTGATTTTCTTGCCGTCGATAAAGAAGGTTGGCGTAGAGGTAATTTCCAGGCGATTGCCTTCTTTCAGGTCGGCCTGTACGCGGTTGTTGACGGTGGCGCTCTTAAAGTCGGTTTCAAACTTGGCTACGTCCATGCCGAGGCTTTCAGCGTACTGCTTAAACAGGTTAGTCGGGTTGCTGCTTCCGCTCCAGTCATTCTGGTTCTCGTACAGTTTGTGGTACATGTCCCAGAATTTGCCCTGCATGTCGGCAGCTTCGGCGGCCCGGGAACCGGCGATGGCATTCTGATGTATCTGGTATAACGGGAAGTTGCGGAACTGGAAGTGAATTTGGTCCTTATAGGTAGCTACTACCTGTTCGACAAGCGGGTAATACTGGCCACAGGCCGGGCACTGAAAATCACCGTATTCTGTTAGGGTGACACCGCTGGAACCGCCCCCTTCAATATGGTTAGTGGCGCTAACGCTACTGCTTGGTGCCGAGGCATCCTGCTTGTTTGTAATGAAAAATACCAGGCCAAGTACTATAACAATAGCCGCTACGATGCCCCAAAACCGTTTATCCATGGTGCCAATCAACCTCTTAATATATAGTTAAGTATACATGGTTAGCTGAAAGCCAGCACCATGAATAGCCTTAAAGCACGATTAAAATTTATACATGACCATATTTATTATTGCGCTCATACTACTCGGACTCTCCCTGTTCGGTATTGCCATCCGTAAAACGTACAATTACTTGCCCGAGAAAGAGCTTAAGCGACAGGCCCGCAGCGGCGACGCGGTCGCGCGAGTACTTTATAGCGCGGTTGCTTACGGCCCGAGCTTACGGGTTTTACTCGGCACGTTTATATTCGTAACGGCGGCGGCAGGGTTTGTGCTATTCGCGCGGATAGCTCCGCCAATGCTGGCTTTCTTCGCGGTATTAGCCTTGTTGGCCTACGGATTTGGCTGGATGCCTGCCGCCCGGGTTTCTGACCTCGCGGCTCGCTTAGTGGTGGCCATTACGCCATTTGTAACCTGGCTGCTCAATTACGTTCACCCATTGTTTTATAAAATCGCTCATTTCGTGGAAAAGCGCCGGCCGTTTACAGGACACAGCCGGTTGTATGAAAGGGAAGACCTGGTAGAACTTTTAGTTGCCCAGCGCCAGCTGCCTGATAACCGGATCGCGCCGGAAGAGCTGGACATCGCGGTGCACGCCCTGACATTCGGTGACCGGTTAGTCGGTGACATCACCGTGCCGCGCCGCGTCGTAAAAATGGTTAGTATAACGGATAAAATTGGGCCAATTCTCATGGGTGAGTTGCATGAAAGCGGCCATTCCCGTTTTCCGGTCTATGACAACCGTGAAGGCAGTCAGGACAACCTTGTCGGCATCCTGTACCTTCGAGATCTGGTTGATGTTAAGCATGGCGGCAATGTTGAGGAGCTGGTCCAGAAAAAGGTGTATTACGTACACGAAGACCAGTCGCTGTACCAGGTGCTGCACGCGTTTATTACCACTAAACATCATCTGTTTGTCGTAGTGAATAGTTTTGAAGAATTCGTCGGTATCGTGACTATCGAAGACGTGCTCGAGCAGGTGATTGGACGCCAAATTGTCGATGAGTTCGACGCCTACGACGACATGCGTGCCGTAGCCCGAAGTATCGCCGCCAAAGAGCACGATACGCATAAATCAGTTTCCGATACTGTAACAGAGGTGGTAGAATAGTTCTCTATGAGAACCTACGCATTACAAGCCGCCGCCCAGACCGATGAAACCGTGACCGTCAAAGGTTGGGTGAATTCCCGCCGCGACCACGGCGGCCTGATCTTTATTGACCTGCGGGACCACACTGGTATTGTCCAGCTGGTGATTCAGCCAGAAACCGAGTCCGCTTTTACGATTGCCGAGCAACTGCGCGACGAGTTTGTCATCAGCGCTGTTGGCTTAGTGCGCGAGCGCCAAGAGCACTTAAAAAACCCAAACATTGCAACCGGCGCAATTGAAATTAAAGTTAGTGAGCTTGAGATTTTGAACCGTTCCGAGCCGCTACCGATTCAAATTCACGGCGAAGCCCAGGCCAGTGAAGACCTGCGACTGAAATATCGCTACTTAGACCTGCGCCGTGAAAAAATGCAGCAGCGCCTTAAGCAGCGGGCCGATTACTACAAGCAGATGCGTTCTTACCTGGAAGACCGTGACTTTATAGAAGTTGCCACGCCAATTCTAGCAAACTCCAGCCCGGAAGGCGCCCGCGACTTCCTGATTCCATCACGCGTCCACGACGGCAAGTTTTACGCCCTGCCGCAAGCTCCGCAACAGTTCAAGCAGCTGCTGATGGTCGGCGGTGTACCACGTTATTACCAGATCGCCGCCTGTTTCCGTGATGAAGATCCCCGTGCTGACCGCCTCTACGGTGAGTTTTACCAGCTCGACCTGGAAATGTCATTCGTTGATAGCGGCGAAGAAGTTCGAACGACGGTCGAGCCGTTGATTAAAAATCTAGTCACCAATTTTGCCGGTAAAACACTGCTGAGCGAAGAAGTTCCGCGTATTGCCTACCGCGAAGCTATGGAAAAGTACGGCTCTGACAAGCCTGACCTCCGTTTTGGTATGGAGCTTACCGAACTCACCGAAGAGCTGCAAAATACCGGTTTTGGCGTTTTTAAGAATGCCGAGTGTGTCAAAGCCATTTGTGTTAAAAACGCTGCTACTTTAAGCCGCTCGCAAATTGACCAGTTTACTGACATCGCAAAAAGTGAAGGCGCTGGTGGGTTGGCTTACCTTACATTCCAGGACGGTGAAATAAAATCCCCCATTGCTAAATTCCTGAGCCCGGATGAGTTACTGGCTATCCAGGAAAAAATGGGCGCACAGGACGGTGACATTGTCTTCTTCGGCGCTGACACGCGCCAAGTTGTTAACAAGGTGCTCGGCCGCCTGCGCAACGAATTCGCTGCTCATCTTGACCTTAAAGACCCTAATATTGTCGCCCTATGCTGGATAGTTGATTTCCCGTTCTATGAATGGGACGATAAGCAAAATAAGCTCGATTTCGGGCATAACCCCTTCTCTATGCCAAAGGGTGGTACCACCGGCTTAGATACCGAAGACAAACTACAAGTCGTCGCCGACCAGTACGACATGGTCATGAATGGCTATGAAATTTGTTCCGGCGCTGTACGTAACCACAATCCGGAAGTCATGTACAAAGCTTTCGGTGTCCTTGGGTACGATGAGTCTTACGTAAACGATAAGTTCGGTGCCATGATTAACGCGTTCAAGTATGGCGCGCCGCCACATGCCGGCTGTGCCTTTGGTATCGACCGCATGTTCATGGTGCTTGTCGGCGAAGACAATATCCGCGAAGTCGTGGCCTTCCCAAAGAATGGCTCAGGCATTGACGTCATGATGGGGTCACCGAGCCTCGTTGATGACGCTCAACTGAAAGAGCTGCACGTTAAGACTGTTGTCGAAGACTAATCCAGTTCAAGGCTGCGCCAAACATACCAGCTTGCCACCGATTCAAACGGATGCCACTGGTTGGCGGCAGCTACTTCGCGCATATCCTCGACTGTAGGCGCGGAATCAAATCCGTACAGCTTGCGTATACCATTTTTGATGCCAAGGTCGCCAGTCGGCAACACGTCGAGCCGTCCCATGCAGAAAATTAAAAACATGTGTACGGTCCACTCGCCGATGCCTTTCACGGTAGTAAGTTCGGCTATGATTTCATCGTTAGAAAGCGCGTCGAATTTGTCCAGGATAATCCGGCCGTCATATACATGAGCCGCCAGATCAAGGATATAACGTGCTTTAGGGCGGGAAAAACCAACGCCGCGCAAAGTGTCTTCATCCAGAGTTAAAATCTGCTCCGGGGTTGGAAAAACGCCTTCAAACAGCGCGACAAACCGGGCTTCGATGGCGGCGGCCGCTTTCAGGCTCAATTGCTGACCGATAATCGATTCGACCAGCTCCTGATAGTAATTTTCATGAGGCCGGAGCGTGCAGGCGCCGGCACGGGTTATTACTGCGCCCAGTACCGGATCAGTGGCGCTAAGCTGCTGCATGGCAGCGGAAATCGTTTGGTTATTGGCGATGGGCATGGTTACAGTATAGGTGGTTTTTTGGTACGATACAGTAATGAGCAAACAAACCCGTGCCGTCACTGATGAGCGAGCTAAACTATTACCCCGCCTGACTGGCTTTTTCTTCAACCGGCCCCTCCGGACAACTTTCATATGGCTGGTATTACTGGTGTTCGGCGTACTTAGCTACACGACATTTTTAAAGCGTGAAGGTTTTCCAAGCATTTCAATCCCCTTGGTGATCGTACAGGGAAGTTACGCCGTTGATGATCCGGCTGTCGTTGACAGTAAAGTCGCCGCGGCAGTTTCCGACATTGCCCTTAAACAGGCAGGCGTATCGTCGGTAAGCACGAGTAGTGAAAGTAATTTCTTCAGTGCGACGGTACAGTACAAAGACGGCACCGATACCAACAAGGCTAAAGATGATCTGCAAAAAGCAGTAGAGGCGGATAGTGCTGTTCCGGATCAGGCCAAACTGACATTCGCGGCACCATATTTTGGCGTTACCGGCGGCGGTATAGAGAAAATTGACGCTACTATCTCAGTCTATAGCAATAATAAGGATGTCGGTCTTCAGCAGCTTACCGACCAGGCTGCCAGGGCCGTCAAATACCTTAACCAACACAAGGGTGACCTGGTCCAGAACTACTTTGTCGAAAATCCATTCCAGACTGTTACCAATCCAGCAACCGGCCAGGAACTAACCGTACAGCGTACCTTCGACCGTTACGCGGACCACGGTGGTAGCCGGACCGAGTTCCATAAAGCCGTTACAATCGGTGTAGCCAGTGTCAGTGAGGCTGACGTAATAAAACTGGATAAACAGATTCGCGACCAGCTGGATGACCTGCACCGGCAGTCCCAGTTTAATGACATACAGACGACCATCACGGCCAGTTACGCGCCTTCTATTAACGAGCAGATTTCTGAACTGCAGCGCGTATTGCTTGAGGGCCTGCTGGCAGTGCTCATCGTCGGTTCGATTGTCATTAGCCTGCGGGCGTCTTTAGTGACGGTCATTTCCATGGTGACGGTTATTACTATTACGCTGGGTGTTATATATGTATTTGGCTATAGCCTGAACGTCATTACGTTATTCGCACTCATTCTCGGCCTGTCATTAATTGTTGATGATACGATTATCATGATCGAAGCTATCGACAGTGCCCGGCGGCATAATACCGACCGCGCCAAAGCCGTCAAAGAAGCTTCCCGTAAAATTGGCCGGGCCATGATCGCCGCTACTTTAACTGCCGTGCTCAGTTTCGCTCCGTTACTGTTCGTGAACGGTATCCTCGGTGGCTTTATCCGGGCTATCCCGGTTACTATTATTTCGGCATTACTCGTCAGTTTAGTTGTAGCTCTGATCTTTATTCCGTTGTTCGCCCGCTTCATCTTGCTAGGTAGGAAACACATGGGCGAGGCTGAGGGACCCTCGGCGGCTGGCCGACTTGAAAGCAAAATAGCCAACACCATCGCCAAGCCGATGCTATGGGCCCGGCACTCGCGCAAAAAAGAATTTGCTGTCGGTATCGCCGCCGTCCTTATCGGACTGCTGTTTGTTGGAGGTGGTGTAGTCGTATTCGGTAAGGTTCCGTTCAATATTTTCCCACCGTCCAAGGATACGAACCAAATCTCAGTCTCCATTACATATCCTGGAAATACGACTATAACCCAGGCTGAAGCCATTGCTGACGATGTAGATGCGGTTACGAAGGATGCTTTGGGCGCTAACCTTGATAAGGCTTCCTACTACGGACAGGCCAACAACCGGTCGGCCACGCTGTATATTGACCTTATCCCTTACGGTGAACGTGATGCGACGGCGCCGGATCTGGCAAAGAATATTTCAGACCGCTTTAAGGGATTTGAGGCTGCTAAAGTCAGTGCCACTACCGTTGATATCGCTCCGTCAAGTTCCAGTTTCACGGTCAATATTAACGCCGCTAACCGGCCGGCAGCCGAACGGGTGGCGGCTGATATGGTGCAGTACTTAAAAGGCCATAAATTGACCCGCGCCGACGGTTCTCAGGCCACTGTTACCGAGGCGGTTATTCAAAGTGCCGACCTGTATCAACGCAATGACGGCAAATCCATAATCGCCGTTAACGCCACTTTCGATGGCAGTGATGTCAGCACCTTAACGACGCTGGCCAAAAAGACCGTGAGTGACCGCTATACCGATGCCTACCTGCAGGGCTTTGGCCTGAAGGCCAGCGACGTTTCGACGGACATCGGCGAGGAGGAAGACTTCCAAAATTCGTTCAAAGCGTTATTGTATGCTTTCCCGCTGGTACTGTTGGCGATTTACATCCTGTTGCTCGTCCAGTTCCGTTCGTTCCTGCAGCCGCTGCTGATCTTTATGGCCTTGCCATTCAGTTTCTTCGGTATCGCTCTCGGCCTGTACTTTAGCAATAACTCATTCAGTTTCTTCGCGATGCTTGGTTTCTTCGCTCTGATCGGTTTGAGTATTAAGAACACTATCCTGTTGACCGATTACGCGAACCAGGCCCGCCGCGCCGGTATGCCGGCTATTGACGCTGTTGTCGGCGCTCTCGGCGAACGGTTCCGGCCTCTGGTCGCTACCAGCCTGACTGCCGTCTTCTCGCTGATACCTCTGGCTGTTACCAGCCCTTTCTGGCAGAGTTTGGCCATTGTCCTGATCTTTGGCCTTCTCTCCAGCACACTGTTGGTTATCCTCGTGTTCCCGTACTACTATCTGGGTGCTGAGTATATCCGCATTAAAATTCATCGCTTCTTTAGACGCCGTTCCCAAAAGGCATAAGCACATTGCAGCAGCCGTGCCGCTTCTGCTACACTTATGCTTAATTATGGCTGACAAAAGGACTATTCAGGTATCGGGTGGCGAGGACGACGCAAAGAACGACGAGCTCGAGAAGCACGTTGACCGGATGATGGACAAAAGTTTGCCCGATGAGCAGCCAGCAACTTCCATAGCGCCTGCCGGTGCTCCCGACCTGCCCGAAATAGATATATTTGAAGGCAAGGACATTCGTATTGAAAGCACCGATAACGACAGTAAGACTGAAAAAGTAGAGACCACCAGCGCCGACCCAGCCGCGGATAACGAAAATATTACCGCTGATCCTTCAGTTGAAAGTCCCTCGATCGATCCGCTGATAGACGACATTGTGTCCAATGAAGGCAATGAACTGCTGGCTGCCCAGGACGCTGAAATTGCCCGGGCGTTTAATGACAAGCCGCTCACTTTTAAGCAGAAGGTTAAGAATTTCTTTGCAGCCTGGTGGCACAATAAAAAAGCTCGTTACGGCACTATCGCCGGAGTGGCCGCGCTCCTCATAGTCGCTGGCGTCATACCGTCCAGCCGCTATTTTATGCTTAATACGGCCGGTGTGCGAGCGCAGGCATCTCTGACGATACTCGACAAGACTACCGGCCTGCCCCTCAAAAACGTCACGGTTACTCTCGGTGATCAAAATGTCAGGACTAACAGCAAGGGTACGGTGCAGGTGTCATCGGTCAAACTTGGTTCGCAGCTGTTAACGGTGCGGCAACTGGGCTTTGCCAAAGTCTCGCAGACCGTAACGCTCGGCCTCGGCAGCAATCCATTAGGAGAATTCAGCCTGCGGGCAGTCGGCACCCAATTTACGTTTAAATTGACCGATTACCTGTCGGGCAAGGCTGTTTCGGGCGCGGAGGTCTCAAGCGGTGAAGCTAACGCCAAGTCGGACGCTAAGGGACACGTGGTGCTGACGATTGGTAAAATCGAGGCCGCGACCCTGAACGTTAAAGTTGCCAAAACACACTATCGCACGGAAAAGGTCGCCATCAATACGACTGAAGCCAAAGAAACGCCGGTTACAATGGTGACTGACCGCAAGGAAGTCTACGTATCGAAGCAAAGCGGCAAATATGACGTCTATAAGATTGATATCGACGGCAAGAACAAGCAGGTACTGCTACCGGCAACCGGCCTTGAGCGTTCGCAGCTTACCCTGGTGTCGCACGTCAGCGACAATGAAGCGGCTCTCGTATCATCCCGTAATGACAAACGTAATCAAGACGGTTATCTACTCGACACCCTGACAATCATCGATGTTAGTGACGGCTCTACGTTAACATTGGATTCTTCAGAAGAAATCCGGCTGATTGACTGGGTAGGGGATAAGCTCGTCTACCTTAAAATCAAAGCGGGCACCAGTGCCGGTAATCCCGAGCGTTTTCAGCTGATATCCTACGACTACAAGACCGCTAACCGGCAACAACTGGCCGCCGCGAACTATTTCAACGACATCGTGGCTGTTAAGGGCACGATTTATTACGCCTTTTCGGATAATTACCGGGGCGGTCCGTCGCAGTTCGTAAAAGTCAACGCCGACAATACCGGTAAGCAAACGTTGCTCGGCCAGCAAGTGTGGAATATTGTCCGGACATCTTATGACGACCTGAGCTTGTATACCTATAACAATCAGGAACGCCGGGACAACTGGTACTTGTACCACGTCGGTGACAGTGAAGCCAAAAAGCTGGCACAGGCTCCATCGAGCAGCTACGAGACGCGGTCGTACCTGGACGCGGCCGACGGTAAGCACTCATTATGGACTGAAAGCCGGGATGGCAAAGGCGCGCTGCTGGTTTACGACACTGCTAGCCGCAAAGATACTGTACTAACAACGCAAAGCGGCCTCACGCAGCCGCTGCGATGGCTGGATAGCAGGACAGTAGTGTACCGTATTGCCACCTCACAGGAAACCGCTTCGTACGCTAAAAGCCTGGACGGCGGCGAAGCCAGGAGGATCGTCGACGTTACCGCTGTAGGCGGTCTCGGCGGCAGTGGTCAGTACTAGCTGTTTCTGTCATACTGACAGTAATGGTCGGAAACCCTTTTTCTCATGCTCAAATTGATGAGTTTATAACAACATTATCTCTGTATTATGACCATAGCGGCCGGCATGATATGTTGTGGCGCCAACCGTCAGTGAGTGATTCGACCGGATATTTTGATCCCTATAAAATCATGGTTTCTGAGTTGATGCTGCAACAAACGCAAGTCACCAGGGTAGCGACAAAATATGTAGAGTTTTTAACTACATTTCCTAAGGTTGAAAGTTTAGCGGAAGCCGAACTGAGCGAGGTTTTAAAGCTCTGGAACGGCCTTGGTTACAATCGACGCGCTAAGTTTATCTGGCAGGCAGCCCGGATGGTTATGGAAAAGCATGCTGGCATATTTCCTGATACGCTGGAAGGTCTGGTGAAATTGCCTGGCATAGGTCCGAATACGGCCGGTGCCATCATGGCTTACGCCTATAACCAGCCAATCGTATTTATTGAAACCAACGTCCGAACGGTTATAATCCACCACTTTTTCCCCGATCAGGATGCCGTCCCGGACGCGGCGGTTCGCTCGGCTATGGAGCAGGTGTTACCGCAAGCCGCCCGCGAAGGCCTAGAGCCGCGTCAGTTCTACTGGGCAATGATGGACTACGGCAGCCACCTGAAGGCTACGGTCGGTAATGTGAGCCGCCTTAGTAAACACTACGCCAAACAATCGGCCTTCGAGGGTTCAAAACGCCAATTGCGCGGCGCGGTCATCCGGTTGCTTGCTGCCGGTCCGCAGACGCTCGCCCAGCTTAAAGGCGCAGTCAGTGATGAGCGGCTTGACGAAATACTGGACGGATTGGTGCGGGAGGAAATGCTCCAGTATAAGTCTGAGTTATATCAACTCGGCTAAACACGTAGAATATTGTATAATAGTAGATTATGACTGTTTTTCACCAACTAACTGAGCCTGCCGTCGTGGCCGCTCTGCGATCCGGCGCTGTCGGGGTATTGCCAGGTGACACGGTCTACGGCCTTATGGCCTCGGCTGGCAATCCTGACGCTGTCACAAAATTGTTCCAGCTAAAGCAACGCGAAAACAAACCGGGCACGGTTATCGCGGCCAGTGTTGACCAACTCGTCGAACTTGGTCTGAAGCGCCGCTACCTGACAGCGGTTGAACAGTATTGGCCGGGGCCGGTAAGCGTGATCATTCCGGTCGATAACCGTGAAGAATTAAATTATTTGCATCAAGGCCTGTATGGTTTGGCGGTACGCATCCCGAAAGACGACCAACTCCTCAAGTTACTGCAGGAAACTGGTCCGCTTATGACTTCAAGCGCCAATTTAGCCGGACAGCCAACTTCAACGACGCTTCGGCAGGCACAGGAGTACTTCGGCGAAAAAGCTGACTTTTACGTCGAAGGCGGTGACTTATCCGACCGGCTGCCATCAACGGTTATTCGAATTATAGATGATGCCGTGGAAGTCGTGCGCCAGGGCGCTGTTATAATTGACCAAGACTAACAGGATTAACAGGGGGCACGCATGACATTCGACGACTACCAAAAGCAGGCACTGACGACGGCCGTAACCAATCCGGACCCATTGATGGACAAAACAATTTGGGCGATGGGTGTCGCTGGTGAGGCAGGCGAGGTGATTGAAAAATGGAAAAAGATCGTGGCCTACAAGGGCGGGGAAATTACCGATGAAGACAAAACTGAGTTAGGTAAGGAACTCGGCGATGTCGTGTGGTATATCGCCGTACTTGCCGACCGGCTTGGGTTGTCCTTTGACGAAATCATGCAAAAAAATCTGGCTAAACTGCAGGACCGCCAAAAACGGCAGGTTATTAAAGGCGCAGGCGATAACCGCTAGAAACTAAGCGGCTGTAACGAATTCTTTGCGCAGCCATTCGTCCAGGCTGCCGCCACCGCCAGCTGAAATACAGACTACCGTATCGCCGGCAAGCAAATGATCCTGAATGGCCTGCTTGAGTTCCGGCCCAAGTTGGCTGGCCACGGTTTTTGCCTGAGCGGTGTCGCTGAGCAGCGCGCGCAAGTCCGCCGGTGTCAGGAGGGCCAGCGATTCATCTTCGCGGGCCAGGTAGCTCGGTACAATGTATACTTGTTTGACGCCATCGAACAGGTCGCGCAGTTCGTCCTTAATAAAGTGCTGCCGCGTATTGTGGAGGCCTTCGTAGACAACCACTACTTTACCTTCGGCAATCTCAGACGCCGTTTCCAGCGTGCCACGGATTTTAGGCGGTGTATGAGCGTAATCGGTGATTAAACCCGGCAGCAGCTGTTCAAAACGCCTGGAAACGCCCGGAAAGGCCTCCATGTGCGGCTGTAGTTCGCCGAGCGGCTTACCGGTAATAAATGAAACGGCTTGCATGACCTGCCAGGCGTCTTCGCGGTTAACGATGCCTGGAAGTTTGAGGCCGGCAATTTCCGGCGCGTCTTTGGCCAGTACGGTATGTTGTTCGGTTGGCTTGAACTGCAGTTTGTCCGCGTCTTCTTTCCATAGTAAGGTATGTACACTTTGCGTCACAAACTGCGCGAAAGCCTGCTCGTAATCAGGCCGGGTAGGATATATATCAGGATGATCCCAGTCGATACCAGTGACAACGGAAACGTATGGATGAAAGGTGAGGAAATTACGATCGAATTCGTCGGCTTCATATACAAAGTATTCACTACCAGGCTGGTAATGGCCCATTTCGCCAAATGAAATTTTGCCCCCCACCGAGTAACTGATAGGAATACTCAAACGGTTACATAGCCAGATGGCCATGGCTGTAGTGGTGGTCTTGCCGTGCGTTCCGGCAATGGCAAGCAGCTTCAAGTTCTTTTCGATCATGATATGGCTCAGCAGTTCGTCACGCTTGGTCATTTTAATACCGCGTTCCCGGCAGAATACCAGTTCGGGCGCGTTGGGCTGCTCAATGGCTACCGCCGATGAAAATACGTACCAGTCTATCGGTTGAGCGGTATGTATCTGTTCAATCTGCTCGGTGGTCTGGCCAATATGGATGTTTTGGATTCCATGGTCCTGTAAATAATGGATATACTGCGAGTCCTGCTTGTCGGAGCCGGAAACGATGTAACCGGCTTGATGGGCAATCAGTGCTAGAGGCCCAAGGCCGGTACCACCGATACCTGAGAAGTAAATATGCATATTTAATAGTCTAAACGGCCACAACCGAATAGTCCACTGCGACGGTCGGAGCTATACAAACATAAGTAGGATATAATCATAAGTATATGAATGTTCGGCAACTGCATCACTTGTGGACTAAAGTCCGGCCTGTTGAACCAGGTTATTTTTTTATTGCCGCCGGACTGTTCCTGGTGCTGGGAGTATTTGGTCTGCGTGCTAACTACATGCACATGGATGAGTTGCGGAACGCCGTGTACGAAGCAGATAAAAATAACGGTGATACCAGCGCCGCGCTCACGAACCTGCAACGGTACGTAACGGCGCACATGAATACTAAATTAGCAGCGGACAACGGCGTATATCCGCCTATCCAGTTGCAATACACGTACGAACGGTTACGGGAAACCAACGCCAAGGCAAGCAACGAACAGGTTTACGCTGATGCCCAGGCCCACTGCGAAGCCCAGAATTCCAGTGACTTCTCCGGCCGCAACCGCGTGCCATGCATTGAAGAGTATGTCGAGAGCCACGGTGTTCAGCAGAAAACTATTCCCGACGCCATGTATAAGTTTGATTTTATCTCGCCAACCTGGTCGCCTGACTTTGCCGGCATTAGCCTGCTACTGGCTGGCCTGAGTTCTGTAGTCGGGGCCAGTTGGTGGGCGCTTCGCGGCTGGATTAAGCGCCGCGTCTAATGTTTATTTAGCTAGCTTACCGAACCGGGGCCACCACGCCCTTTATCTTTAAAGTGCAGCAGTACAACGCCGGTGCCAAGGAATAAGAGCAGTGCCATTATGAAACGTAGCATATATCAGTATTGTATAGCATCCGCGGCCTATAAAAATAGCTCCCTGCCGAGGCGAAGGAGCTATTAGTGCTATTTGTATAGCTGAAGGAACTAAGGGGTTTTAGTTGTGGTACTGTTACCGGTTGTAGGTGTTGTAGTAGCTCCTGTGCCAGTAGAGGTGCTGTTTTGAGTGCTGGAGCTTGGTGCCTGCTGTGTAGAGTTGCTTGTGGTGCTACAAGTCTGGCCCTTAGGATTATCTTTCTGGTACTGAGCGATAGCCTTAACGACTTGGCTTGATCCCTGGAGATTTTCCCAGAACAACACCTGATCCTCGTTAATGATCATCTGATCGTAAGGACCATGGAGTTCACAACCCAGTTTCACCAGCTGTACACTATTGTTGGAGTCAGTGGTGTCGGTACCCGCTTGTTCGGTAGCGGTGCCATTTGTCTGAAGATAGTAAATACTGCCGAGGCTGATGTACTTATTAGTTAGATCTTTGATTTTACCAAAGTATACCTGGCCATTGTTCAGGAAAACTGCCTGGTAGCTGTCTTTCTTGATGGCGTTTGCCTGGCTCTTGCCGCCGAATACCGCGAAGGCGGCTATGGCGATGATCAGTACCGTAACGGCAAACAGCAAAGCGACGGCTGTCCGTTGTAACCACGCGTGGCTCAGTTTAGCGGGGCGTGGACTACTACCGTTACTACTGCTGTTAGTTGATACACTGCTGGCGCTCGGACTTACGTTAGAGCTTGCAGGTGTTGCGGCGGGTCGCCCAGCGCCACGGTTGCGAAAATCCATATATATACTTCCTACCCTTTTATGCTTATAGCACATAGTGTAATACATAACCGTAATGGGCGCAATAAACCGGCTTTAGCGTTCTAAGGTGTTGACAAATAAAATACCCCCAGAGTATTTTAGGGGTACCACCACTAACCATAAGAGAGGGAAACTTACTATGGCTTACAAGCACACGAATTCGAAAGGCGTAACATACTACCTGAATTCAAAGAAGGTTACATTACGCGGCGGTAAAGAGCAGCCAATCTATTACTTTTCTAAGGATGAGCGCCCGGAAGGCGTTGATTTGCCAGATGGCAAGCAAGTCAAGGAAAACCCACGCAACGGCTTCCTGACTGTTTCTAACAAAGCTTAGTTAGCGTACGCGTTCAGTTTAAAACCTCCCGTTCATATATGCGCGGGAGGTTTGTTTTTAACATAGGCAGTGCTGGTATACTGAAAATTATGAGCGACTCAATTCTTAGTATAAAAAACCTGAAAAAAGTATATGACGGCGTACCGGTCGTCGATGGCATCTCATTCGAGGTAAAACGGGGCGAAATTTTCGGTATCCTCGGCCCGAACGGCGCCGGTAAGACCACGACGCTGGAAATGATTGAAACGCTGCGGCCAATCGATGGCGGGGAAATTACGCTGGACGGCTTCAACGTGGCCAAACAACCCGACCAGGTTAAGGCTATTATCGGTATCCAGCCTCAGTCGCCGGCATTCCAGGACAAGACCCGCCTGAGCGAAATCATTGAGCTGTTCGCGGCTGCGTACGGCGAAAAAGTTGATGTCATGCAGTATCTTAACGATGTGCAACTTGGCGAAAAGGCCAAATCGTACGCCGAAGACCTGTCCGGCGGCCAGCGCCAGCGCCTGAGCATCGCCGCCGCCCTGGTACACAGCCCCAAGGTATTTTTTATGGATGAACCGACCACTGGCCTCGACCCGCAGGCCCGCCGCAACCTTTGGGATCTCACCCAGCAAATCCGCGACCGGGGCGTTACGGTAGTTATGACCACGCACTATATGGATGAGGCCGAATTGCTGTGCGACCGGGTAGCCATTATGGATAAGGGCAAGTTGATCGCGCTTGATACTCCTAAAAACCTTATTAAACAGTTGCTGGCTAAAGGTTTTACCAAGAAACAGCATGTTGAGCAGGCGAACCTGGAAGATGTATTTATTGATTTCACCGGCAAGGCGCTGAGGGACTAATATGAAGAAAAAGCTATACACCGTACTTATTTTTAGCAAACTCAATACCCGGCGTTTTTTCCGCGACCGATTGTCGATTTTTTTCGGCATCCTGTTCCCCCTGATCTTCCTGTTCGTATTCGGCGGCATTTTCGGGAGCCAGGACAACAGCATCTCCTTTAGCGTGGCGCTGGTAAATGATTCGCCGTCGGCTTTTGCCAAGGATTACGCCGACGCGATTAAAAAGTCTGAAGTATTTAAGGTTGACCCGGACATTAAAACTCTCGACGGCGCCCGTGAAAAGATGGGCCGCAGCCAGCTGGACGCCACGCTGGTGCTGCCAAAAGATTTTGGCGTTGTCAAACAGGGTCAGACGTACCCGAGCGGTACGCTCATGGTCTACTACACTAACAATAACGCTACTGCCGGCCAGCAATTAGCCACGCAGTTAAACGGTTCGTTTAACGATCCCAAGCAAGACGGCATAAACATCAAACTGACGGGTATCACGCCACCGTTCACCGCCGAAGGCAAAGAACTCAACCAAAAGAGTCTCAGTCCGTTTGACTATACCTTCGCCGGCCTGCTGGGCTTCTCGATTATCGGTTTAGGCATTTTTGGACCGGTCAATGTTTTTCCGGAATTGAAAAAACAGGGTATTTTGCGCCGCCTGCACACTACCTCGCTTAAAACCTGGCAATACTTCCTGGCGACCATGTTGTCACAGGCCGTGATTGGCCTGGTGTCACTGGCGGTTATGTTCGCCGTCGCTATCGCGGTATTTGACCTGCGCGTTCTTGGCAACTGGCTGGAGCTGACGGCGTTCCTTACGCTGAGCATTTTCGCTATTCTCGGCATCGGTTTGGCCATCGGCGGCTGGGCTAAAAATGAGCGTCAGGCGGCTCCATTAAGTAACATCGTAGTTTTCCCAATGATGTTCCTATCCGGCACCTTCTTCCCACGCTTCCTCATGCCTGAATGGCTGCAGAACGTTTCGGCATTCTTGCCGCTGACGCCGGTGGTTGACGGCATCCGTCTGATCGCCACCGAAGGCAAGCACTTCGTCGATCTTGGGCCGCAGCTTGGCCTGATCGCTCTCTGGATCGTGGTCATCTATGCTATCGCTTTCAAAGTTTTCCGCTGGGAATAAACCGCACAACCGTCGGAGCGTATTGAAAATTATAAGCAAAAGTGCTATAATAGTAACATGACTTCCGCACACCAAGAATTCATACAAACAGAACCCCTCCAAACCACTGAAGCAGATGATCCGCGAGTCGAAACACTTGACCGTCAGGGTTGGACAGCAGACGATATCCGCCGCAAAACGGCCGGAGTCGTAACCGGCAGGCCGCAAGCCGATGACACCCTCCCCGCGCGACAAACATTCAGGTCTCCGGCCGGTCGAAGCGGCAGCGTCCGTTCATTTGTTTCCGATCCCGGCAACGATCCTTATTGGAATGGTACGGTCCAGCCCTCCGCGGAAGAGCAGGCTCGAGCTGCGGGGCCCGATTCGCCCGGTTGGATCGCCGCTCATGCTGTAGCTGCTGAGATAAGTGCCCGTTCTTTAAAAAGACGCGCCGAAGAGCAGGGCAGCGACCACTATCTGTCAGCGTTGGAACGGGCACGCCGTGAGCGGAAAGCCCGGCCCTGAGCATGCTGCATGACTTACCCAAGCCATTTTTCGTGCTGGCGCCCATGGACGACGTCACGGACACCGTATTTCGTCAAATAGTCGCCAGTACTGCCGCGCCCGACTTGTTTTTTACGGAATTTGCCAATGTTGACGGTCTGCAAAGCCCTGGCCGCACACGGCTTATGAAAAAAATGAAGCATGCCGAAACCGACCAGCCGCTGGTGGCGCACATATGGGGCAGAAATCCTGAAAACTTTTATAAAACCGCTCAGCAGGTGGTTAGCGGCGAGCTGGGGAATTTTGTCGGCATTGATCTGAACATGGGTTGTCCGGTGAAAAACGTTGTTGGCCATGGCGTCTGCAGCGCGCTTATCAAAGACCGTCCGCTGGCGCACGATATTATTCAGGCTACTCAAGATGGGGCAGGCGCTAGAATGCCGGTTAGTGTAAAAACCCGGCTTGGCTTCGGTGAAGTTGACCTGACGTGGCATGAATTCCTGCTTAGCCACAACCTGGATATGCTGACCATTCACGGCCGTACCCGGGCTCAGATGAGCAAAGTTCCAGCCAACTGGGATACAATCGGTGAGATCCGTAAGCTACGCGATAAACTGGCTCCGCAAACGCTTATTGTCGGCAATGGCGACGTCATGGACCGGGCTCAGGGCGTAGAACTGGCTACCCAGCATGGCCTTGATGGCATTATGATCGGCCGCGGTATTTTTCAGGATCCGTTCGCGTTCGCGCGTGATAGCGACCAGAGCGGGCAAAGTATATGGGAAACATACAGCCGCCAGCAGCGCATCGCGTTATTCCATCGCCACGTTAGCCTGTTTAAGGCCACCTGGCAGGAGGGCGAGCGACCTATCCATACGCTTAACAAATTCTGCAAGATATATATCAATGGTTTTGACGGCGCCAAAGAACTGCGTGAAGAACTCATGGCCAGTACGAGTATCGCCGAAACGCTGGGCATGCTGGATGACCTGCTGAAATCTGAAATGCAGATTAATTAAACCTTAAATCAGTTAGCTTTTGGCCGCAGGCTGACATATACTGGCAGTATGATTGTTGCCCAGAATCTCACTAAACATTACCGCAAGAAAATAGCGGTCGAGGATATATCTTTTAAAGTTGAAACCGGCAAAGTGACTGGTTTTCTGGGGCCGAACGGCGCCGGTAAGTCCACGACTATGCGTCTAATGCTCGGCCTTGATTCCGGCCAGGGAAAGACGACTTTTGATGACAAACCGCTAGCAGCCTACACTCAGCCATCCAAGATTGTCGGCATTTTATTAGAAGCTAAAGCTTTCCACCCGACCCGCTCCGCGCAAAACCATTTGGGAATTCTGGCCGCCGCCGGTGGCATCCCGTCTTCACGGGTCCTGGAAGTACTTGACATTGTTGGCCTGGCTGATGTCGCCAAAAAGGGGCCGGGCAAATTTTCACTTGGTATGGCCCAGCGCCTTGGCATCGCGGCCGCTATTCTTGGCCAGCCAAAGTACCTGCTGCTTGACGAGCCTGCTAACGGACTCGACCCTGAAGGCATTGCCTGGCTTCGCAGCTTTATTAAAGATTATGCCGCACAGGGCAACGCCGTGTTCGTCTCCAGCCACTTGTTGAGCGAAATGTCCCAAATGGCCGACAATATCGTGGTCATCGGTAAAGGTAAGTTAATCGCCAGTACGTCAGTGGCTGACATGCTGGCCGGTAATGGCCATGCCAGCGTAACTGTACGTTCCAGTGACTCCGCTAAGCTGGAAGCCGTTCTAAAACAACAGTCGTTCACATACAGCAAACAATCCGGTAGTTTCCAGGTTAACGGAGTAAAAACTGATGACATCGGCAAGGCGGCCTTTACGGCAGGTGTGCCGATTCTAGAACTGGCCGGCCATAATACTTCGCTGGAAGAGGCATTCCTGGAGATTACCAGCGGCGCTCAAGAGTATAAAGCTCATACCGCTCACACCGATAGCAAAGCGAAAAAGGGGAAGTCATGATCGCGCAAATAAAATCTGAATTTAAAAAACTGCTGACGATCCGTTCCACCTATGTTTTCCTTCTGTTTTGTCTGGCCGCCGATATTCTGTTCGCCTTCTATGTCGAAGGTTTCCGTGTAACGAATTTCGTAAATGATCCAGGCAAACTGGCCGAACAGTCCAGAAGCGCGTTCCAGTCGTTGGGGTTGCTCATTGCGCTTGTCGGCATGCTGCTGATCACGCATGAGTACCGCTACAACACCATCATGTACACGATTACCGCGGCCCGTAGCCGCGCGCAGGTATTTTTCGCTAAGTTTATCGTGGTTACAGTATTTACTGTGGTAGCGTCACTGTTATTCGCCGCCTTGGCGCCTTTACTGACTATAATAGGGTTGCAAATACACGGTACGGATATGGTTGCTCAATCATTCCCGTACCTTGATATATTGTGGCATGGTTTGTTATTCAGCTGGGCGTATTCGATTTTTGCCCTTATCGTAGCTTTCATCGTTCGAAGCCAGGTTGGCGCCATAGTTTCTTTCATACTCGTCCCGGGCATCGGAGAGAGTTTGCTGACATTACTGCTCAAAGACAACTCGAAGTATTTGCCGTTTACATCGCTTAATCAAATATGGATGAAAACCGATACGCAAACTACGGTCATCACCGTGCTGGCCTATGCGGTTGTTGGCAGTCTCGTCGCCTTGCTGCTATTCCAGAAGCGCGACGCTAATTAACGCTGTTTACGCGTCTTTTTGACCTTATAGGTCGGCTTAGGTGCTAATTCATAGGACAATGTAAACGTGGATAGTTTTTTCATGTTTTTTGTTTTAGGTTAGTATTCGCATCATACCACTAATGGTTTAAAAACTCAAAATGATGGTTTAATTTTACCAGTTGGCCGAAGTTAGAGCGCTTTGCAGTACAATAAACCTAATCGTGTACGATTATATTTACCAGGCCGTTCTCTCCACGAAGTACTTTAGTATCTTTTTCTTTTCGCTGTTTTTTCCGACTGAGACCGTGATGCCAATCGTAGGTTATGCCGCGTCTGGGCATTCCGTGTCGTTTGTCGGGGCTGTCGTGGCAGCCACGATTGGCTCGACGCTATGGTCAATAATCATTTACACTATCGCCCGGCAGTTCAGCACGCAAGCGGTATATCGGGCCATTGATAAGTATGGCCGAGTAGCCGGTCTAAGGCGCAATAAGGTTGAACGGGCAGGCAAGTGGTTTGACCGTAATGCTAAAGTGGCACTCTTTTTCGGCCGCTTTGTGCCGGGTCTGCGAACGGCAATACTCATTCCTGCCGGCCTGCGCCGTACGCCGTGGGGTATTTTTTTGGTATGCACGATAGCCGGGAACATCATCGACGCGGTTTTGCTCGGGTATGCCGGATATACGATCAAAAGTAATTACCAGGACTTGGCTTCACAATTGGCCGATTTTTCCAATGTAATTGTAATCGTGCTCATTCTGGCGGGATTATTATGGTTTTTACGTTCCCGCCGACAGAACTAATGAAATAGCTATGGCAGCATATTCCGACTTCGTATGTAAGCGAGTTAACAATTTTATAGTTGGCCAGCCTCATTTCTCTTAAAGTAAGGTTATTGTTGATTAACAGAAAGGCTGCCGACCATGCGAGCGATTCAATACAAGGACGATAAAGTAATACTGGCTGATGTGCCGAAGCCGGAACTCAAGCAGTCAACCGACGCGATTGTTAAGGTAACCTCTGCCGCAATTTGTGGCTCAGATTTACATATGTATGAAAACCGGACACCTATGGAAGACGGAAAGGTCATGGGTCATGAAATCATGGGCATTATCGAAGAAGTCGGTGATGGTGTTAAGCAACTGAAAGTGGGCGACCGCATGGTCCTGCCGTTTAATATTGCCTGCGGTAAGTGCTATAACTGCTTGCGTGGATTTAGCAGTGCCTGCTTATTCTTAAATCCTGAACATGCCGGCGCGGGTTTTGGTTATGCGGATCAGGGGCCATACGACGGTGGGCAGGCAGAGTACGTACGCGTTCCGGCAGCGGATTACCTGGCGCTCAAGTTACCTGGCGAAGCCTTTGACGAATACGAAGATGACTTCCTTATGTTGGCTGACATCTTCCCAACCGCCTACCATGCGGCTACGTTGGCTGGCGTCGCGACTGGTAAATCGGTAGTCATTATTGGTGCCGGTCCGGTTGGACTGCTGTCTGTGACTTGTTCTAAAATCCTCGGTTCAAACGAGATATATATCGTTGACCATGTGGAGTCACGGCTTGAAAAGGCCAGGGAACTGGGTGCCATTCCGGTAAATATGGCCGAGGTTGATCCTGTAGAACAAATTAAAACTATGCGCAAAAAGAATACGCTGCTTGCCGGCGCGCTGCGGCCAGGCGAAGAAAAACTGCTGGAAGGCGTAGACTGCGGTATAGATGCTGTCGGTTACCAGTCGCACAGCCAGGATGATATGAGTCAGGAAGACCACATGCAATCGGTTAAGTATCTGGCTGACCTGGTGTTGCCAACCGGCCACATTGGCTTGATCGGCGTCTATTTGCCACAGGATCCAGGTGAAACCGGCGACGCCGCCGAAGGCGTGTACCCGTATCCGATCGGAAAAATCTGGAATAAGGGCATTACAGTCGGCGGTAGCCAGTGCCCGGTAAAAATGTATGACACGGACCTGCGTAACTTAATCATTGCTGGCGGCGCCAACCCGGGAACAATTGTTACCCACCACATTGCCATCGATGAGGCCCCGGATATGTACGAGCGTTTCGATAAGCGTGAAGCCGGTATCCACAAAGTTGTCATTCAGTTCAAATAATTTTTAGGAGTATTACCCATGTCAGAAGTTACAGTCAATAAACGATTACTTGGTCTTAAAAGCGTGCAGGTCCATGTTGCCGATTACGGTGGTGAAGGGCGTCCGGTGGTGCTGATCCATGGATGGCCACTATCAGGCGAATCCTGGAAAGAGCAGATCGAAGCTTTCAAGAATGCCGGTTACCATGTCATTACCTATGACCGCCGCGGTTTTGGACAAAGCGATAAGCCAAAGGCTGGTTATGATTACGATACGTTAGCGGAAGATCTCGCCGGTTTACTCGAAGAACTCGGCCTGCATGACGTCACGCTCGTCGGTTTTTCTATGGGCGGCGGTGAAGCTGCCCGATACATTGCTAAGTACGGTGAAGACCGCATCCATAGCGTGGTATTCGCATCATCCGTTACGCCTATGATGATGAATTTGCCGAACAATCCAGAAGGCCCTTTAGAAAAATCCAAGGCAGCCCAGATGACCGCGGATCTCACTAAGGATCAGGATTCATTCTACGACCAGTTCACTAAAGAGTTTTTCTCGCCCAATGCCGACGGTAACATTGTTGTCACCGAAGAACAGCGCCAAGAGGCGTTGGCACTATGTAAGCAGGCTGACAAAGCCGCCGCTCTGGAAGCATTACAGTCATTCGGCATCAGCGACTTTCGTGAAGATCTCACGAAGGTGACGGTACCAACGCTGGTTATCCATGGTGACGCCGACGGCACTGTACCGTTTGCCGGTAGCGGCCAGCGCACGCACGCCGCTATCCCACACAGCGAGCTGCATGTTATTACCGGTGGTCCCCACGGCATTAACGTGAGCCATGCTGAGGAGTTTAACGCTACGCTGGTCGAATTCTTTCAGAAATAAGGTGACTAAAGTACATGTATAAAACGCTAATGCTATGTAAATTTGTACTGCTTAAGCTACATATAATTGCTAATCTTGAGCCATGACGCAATCCATTTCCGAGCGCCGTATGGCTGAAAATGAAGTAGTTTTCCGGCAGTATAACGAGAACATGCAAAAAAGCGTGAGTGATCTCAATGATTTGGCCGCTGAAACCGGCCAACATGATCTTGGCTATGCTAGTGACGAACCAATTTACTTTTACTGCGAATGTTCCGATGAAAATTGTCGCCGGAGAGTGCGGTTGGAGCCGAGCAAGTATAGTGAAATTCATAAGCACCGCGATCGTTTTGTGATAGTCTGCGGCCATGAGGTATCTACTATCGAACTGGTCATCGGCAAAAGCACCAATTTCTGTATCGTTGAAAAATTCCACACACCGCCCCAGCGCGCGACAAAGCTCAATCAGACGAATACCAAGAACATTTAACGATAGTTCAGAATTAAAAAGTGTTTACCGGCACGAGTTAGCATATAACCCGAAGCAGCCAGAGTGTCAATGCTATTGTAAGGCATCAGTTTGAGGATTCTAATGAAGTTATCGGCGAATTTTAAGTGTGATGGTGGGGGCAGCTGGACTTGAACCAGCGACCAATCGGTTATGAGCCGACTGCTCTAACCACTGAGCTATGCCCCCATGGTTAAATGAGTGGTTAACAGGGTGCATTATAGCAAATAACTGAGCCGCTGGGTAACAGATGACGCTCCAATCCTGTCGACGCGCTATAATACATAACGGATATGCTTGATGATCTCGAAAAATACAAACACCATCCAGTAGTGCAGCAGCTGCAGGACCCTCGTATGCTGGGTCTAGTCGTATTTGCTGTTATTGTGCTGCTCATGAGCTATAGCGGCGTCAAAATCATCCACACTAACTACCAGCTACAACAGCAGATCGCCCAGCGCAAACAGGAAAACGACATCCAGAAGCTCAAAAACGAGAACTTGAAGCTTAAAAATGAGTACTACAATACGCCGCAGTATCTTGAGTTATCGGCCCGGCAGAACTTTGGCCTGGCCATGCCTGGCGAAAAGGAGCTACTGGTACCAAAAAGCGTTGCTCAAGCGCACATACCGGCCGACGCGCCGACCATTTCTACCGACCAGGAAGCAGCTACCACTAAAGACCAGCCATTTTACCAGCGAAACTTCCAGGCGTGGGTGGATTTCTTCCTGCACCGTACGACAGCCGCGGAATAATTGACATAAACCATCGTAATTAGTAGAATATATAAGTTCTACCAGATATATATCTGATGTCGCGGGATGGAGCAGCGGCAGCTCGCGTGGCTCATAACCACGAGGTCCCAGGTTCGAGTCCTGGTCCCGCAACCAAGCTATACAAACGAGTCCCCTGAGGACTCTTTTTTTATGTCCGCTAATCTGCAGATTGCTAATTCAAGCGCATCATCGTAGCATAGTGCTATGGATGATAAGCTACTCTCACAGATGACCCTAACGATGCAGTTATATCAACAAGCATTCAGTTCAAAAGTGTATGTAACTGAAAATGATGACCTTGACTTACTAATGTCTGCTTTTGGGATAACACCGGAATTAAAACGCGAGAACAGACAGTACTGGGGTCGAGAGCTGGGTATGTGCTGGCAACGAATCGTAACTCTTGTAGCAGAGAGTCGATGTGCTGATTACAGCCCGCCAATCAAAGTGGGAGCTGATGAACCGATCGATTTATTTATAGGCAATGATGCGATTGATACAAAATATCGAATTGGCTCTGGCGATAGCGGTACGTTAAAAAAATTCAAAACTTATGGTAAGTGGATACAAGAACAAGGTAAGCAACCGGTAATTTTGATTATGAGAGAAGATAATCTAAATGCTGCTATCCAGGCATGTAAAGTAGGCGGTTGGTCTGTAAAAATTGGCGATGAATGCTATGACTATATCCAGGAAAAAACAGGGTTTGATATTAAAGCATTTCTGGCTTCGCAGAAAAACCAATTTACACTAACTCGAGGTTAACTCCGTCGCTGGCATGTTTGATTCTCTCTTCGCCGATTTTGCAGTAGTCCGTTACGACCTCAAAACCAACAAAATTTATGCCTTTACGTATCGCGGCTACGGCAGTAGTTCCTGAGCCCATAAAAGGATCAAGCACCATGCGGTTCTTTTCGAGAGGTATAATCAATTCAATTAAGTACTCAATCAAGTTCACGGGTTTGACGGTACAATGAACGTTAAAATCCTGTTTAGGTTCTCTTTTGAAATTCTCTATAACATTAGATAAAAAGTTTGTTTCAGTTTCAGCTTTCATTAACCCAACACCGAATTGTTGAATGGTAGTAGCGTAATTATTAATTAAAGGTTTTTGAAGTACGACAATACCTTCCCATTCATTTCGCAGGGCGCTGTGCCAGCCTACCCATTCACTTCCATCAAGACCATCTTTCTCTAACTTCTTTGCGTAATTGAGACCTTTTGGAATACCTGAGTTTTTGCGCCAAACGACTATATCCCGCGCAAAAAAACCTGCTTTTTCCAAGGCAACCTGCACATGCGCAACCGTACGAGAGCTATTAAATACCATTATAAAGGCACCCGGCTTTAAGACCCTGTATGCTTCAATTGCCCATACCTCCATCCATTCCTGATAATTGTCCAGATTCTCCTGATATTTTTTATACCAACCCGGATTTCTTACTCCGCCCGCAAGCCCGCTTCCGTAGGGTATGTTCTTCACGAGTACATTACTGGATGATTTGGCTTTCTCTAATCGTCTGGTAACCTCTGCGGCATCCCACTTATGTCCCACGAATTCATAATTGTATGGCGGGTCGGTAATGCACCCGTCAACTGAATTATCGGGTAATTTCTTAAGTCCGCTAACGCAGTCTTCGTTAATAATCTTGTTCGTATATTCACCCATTAGATTCATTATATCTTGCGGCCGCTCTCCGGTACATTTATTTCAATGAGGTTTTGCAGCTCAAAGATTATAGAGGTCATTTTTTATTTAAGATGTTTGCCGCACCTTTATGTATGAGATAGAACAGACAAGTGCGCTATGCTGTGCTTAGATGGTGGTATGTACATATCTATTGCGGAACGGCGACAAATTGAAAACGAGATGATATTCAGGCGTTTAAACGAAAAAGTTGGTGACGATCTCGGCGCTTTAGACGCGATGCATATCGAAGATGGAAACATACATCTTGTCCGTGACGAACTTCTCTTGCTTCGCTTTAAGTGCGAGTGCTCCGATGAGAATTGCAGTGCTCGAATACCTCTGGAACTAAACAAATACCAGGCAATTCACGAAGACCGCGACGCCTTTATTGTGAAGATCGACCACCAGGTAGATCCGATTGAGAAAGTCATACAAAAAGAAGAGAATTATAACGTGGTGCGAAAGAACAATTCTACTCCAGAGCCAAATTCTACGCTCAAAAAGACTACTATCAATAATCAGTAGCTGTTTCAGAAAAGAAGCCGCTATGGATTAGTGCATATTATGAGCGTCGCACAAGTTTAATGCGGGGTAAATAACGTTATGATATAGTTTTTCAATATGAACATTGTTAATTCGGCTCTTGGCCGGTATGAACCTGTCGGTAGTCCTGAGGAAGCAGATGTTATAGTAGGTCATTCTTTCGGTACATTGACTGGTGAAAACAGTGCTAACCGTTCTATAGCTGACTTTATATTGCAGAACGCGTACGGTCGGCCGATTGTAGCCGATCGTACGCTTGTTGAAGCATTTCCCGGCAAGGACGAAGAAGTAGACTATATTGTAGAAGGCCCTGTCTCTAATGGCGTCGGCCAGGGAGTAGGCTCATGGGGAACTCTCCAAGAAGCTAAAGCTTTCATGGAACGTGAAAACTTGAAAGCAGCACTTATGGTTGGACAGGCCCATCACATAGGTAGGGTGGTAATGCAGGCTAAGAAGTTAGATATTATGTCGATAGTGCCAGCAAATCTTCCCCGAAGCTTCGATCCGGACTCCGGACAGCGCTGGACTCGTTCTATAGGAATGTGGCTCCCTCGAGAAACTTTGGGTTCCCTTGTGCTCCGCGCGCAGAAAAAACTGTAGTCCCAATTGTTCGCTGCGCTAATCAAAAACTATTATCATTCAGCATGCATCCTTGCGGCACTTACAAAAATTTAACTGCCCAAACATCCCTATAAGCGCATGATCTACGTAACAATTAAGTTCCAAACAAAGATTGGTGGGTGCATATTATGGATTATTCAAATTTAAGTGGTGCGACGGCGTATGATAAAGACGGCAAAAAAGTCGGGGAAATCGATACGTTATATTACGATGAAGATTCAAAAGCACCGACCTGGGCAACGGTGAAATCATCGAGTTTGTTCGGCTCTAAGCTGCACTTTGCGCCACTGGCAGGTGCCCAACAGACCGACGACGGCATCGCATTTGCCGCCGATAGCGACCACATTAAAAATGCGCCTTCGGTAGAAGTTGACGAAGAATTATCGGAGGAAGACGAACGCACTTTGTACGAACATTATGCTATGACTGATTCCGAGTCTGATTCTGAAGGTTCCGGGCATGATACAAGCGGCCCTGACACTGATGATGCCATGACCCGCTCTGAAGAACAGCTCGAAGTCGGCAAGCAACAAACCGAAGCTGGCCGGATGCGCCTTAAGAAATACATCGTAACCGAGGAAGTCCATACTACTGTTCCGGTGTCGCATGAAGAAGTACGCCTAGAGCGGGAACCGATCACCGATGCTAATCATGACCAGGCTATGGATGGCGGAGATTTAACCGAAGAAGAACACGAAATGACGCTCAATAAAGAAGAAGTCGTGGTATCCAAAAAGACCGTTCCGGTTGAGCGGGTCAAGCTTGGTAAAACAACTGTCACTGAGCAACAGGATGTTAATGAAACACTTCGTAAGGAACAGATCGATCTTGAAGACGACGTAAAGTAGCTGACGGGTTTAATAGATAGGGACGGCTTAAAATCAGAGCCGTCCTTTTATTTTTAGAAACTTTGCTTACCAACCCGGCCGGGTTTACTGGCAATCGAGTGGTCATTGGCGGTTAGTCTATCCAAGTGCCGGTAATAAGACTACACTGTTTAGATAACGTAAAAGGAATCGACTATGTCCAAAGATAAAGGTAAAAAAGAAATCAAGAAACCAAAGAAAAATAAGGACGCCGCGCTCTAGGGGGCCGATACGACAGTTGGCCGCAGGGCGAACATGCCCAGCAGGCGATGAAACCGTGATCCGATAGCCGTAAGGCTGGTAGCCTGATTGGTGGCTACCTTTTTTTCATGCATCATATCGTAGGGGTCCGCCGCCAGTAAACGGCTCATCGGTGAACTCTGCGATACATCGTTATGTAACAGCAGGCGCACAAACTCTTGCACAGCCTGTTCCTCATATGGGATGTTGAGTGATTCCAAAAGCGTAACGCATAGTTCTTCCAGCTTTTCTGTAGCCAGCGGTGTCATTTCCGGCCCCAGGCCAAGCTCGGATAGTAGTTGCAATTCCTGTACGACACTGACAATTTCCTGCAAAACAGGTGCTACGGTTTCTTGTTCGATAGGCTCTAAGTGTGTTAACTTCTCTAGCACTGTTACTGTAATGGGGGCGACATCAATTTCTTGTTGAGTGGCCGGTTTGTCTTCATTGATGGCGATACCGGAAGACAGCAATTCGCTGAAATCCCGAGCCGCTTCCACGAAGTCTGGTTCCGGTATTTCCAGTAATTCCGTGCTGGCAGCAGTTTCGATAATCACCGGCACTTCAAAACTATTTTCCAGGGAATCGGTTTCTATGTAGGCCACTTCCACGTCGGGAACTGGTACGGGTAATGTGGTGGCAGCTACTGGTGTCTCGGGAACCATTGAGGCGTCGAATGTTTCAAGGCTGGACATGGGGGCGGGTTGTACGGGTGCTGGCAGTTCGGTCGATAAGACTGGTTCGCCAGCGATGTTTTCTACTTTTGTTGCAGGACTAATAACCGACCCGGTAACTTCCGGTAATGAGTTCGTAACTGCCTCATAGTGAGCTCTGGCGGCCTGCAGTGCTATAGGCGGCGGGATAACTGGCGACACAAGCTGCGACTCGGCTACTGCCATAGCGGCAAGCCGGTTGTGTTCACTCCTTAACGGTACGGCTTCCCGCGGTCCTGTGGTTATGTCCGGGCTCGCCGGCGCGGCAGGTTTGGGATGCTTTTTTAACTCTGTCGATGGCTCGGGCGAGGCAACCTTGAACTTTTGCTCGATGCCGGCCTTGGACAGTACCGCGCTGAATTGCTCGGCATGCTCGGCTTCAACCTCGCAGCCGCTGGCGTTCATGGCTTTTACTACTACGGCGTTCGTAGCCTCCGGAGTCATTCGTGGGTCATCGGGCGGTATGGGGCACCACTCCAACAGTTGTTTCAGAGGACCAGTTTTACCGAACATGGTAAGTTCCTGTTCGCCGTAAATCTCTAAAAAGCTCGGCTGCGTTAAAGCTTCGGGGTTGTCGCTGGTGTGTGCGCTTTCCATGCGCTTAGTCAGTGTGTGCGACTAAATATTCATCTTCAGGTTGCAGGTTTCCCGCGGCTGCCACCATGCCGGCCATGTACTGTACGCGCTTGGCGGGGTCTTGCCGTTTGCTCTCGTCGGCAGGGCAGAACAATTCTTCGGCTGCCAAAGCATCACCAAGGGTAATAAGATCGCCATTGGGCATTGCCACCTGTACGTCAGGGCCGTACTTATCAATAAAATCCTGTGGCTGTGGTGTTTCGAATGGTCGCGTCATATGCCCTTATCATAACAGGTTTAAGAGTGATCACGCTCCACGATGTTGCTTAACTTATACAATACGTTAACGTACGTGCGCAGCTCTTTAGGGGTAAGTTGCGCGTATAGGATAGTGCGCATTTTTTGGCGCAGATCCTGTTCGATATGCTGGAATGTCGTCTCGAAATCTGGGCTGAGGGTGACATAACGCGTCCGGTTATCGTTTTCGCGGTTATTACGTTCTATGATACCCTTGTTTTCCAGCAGGTTGAGCGTATTGGTAATGTAGGGGACATTGGTGTCGACCATCTTGCTCAAATTAGTAACGGTCACGCCAGCGCTGCCAGCGTCATGGATGGTACCGATGATGAACCACTGCATCATACTGATGCCATGACCCTTTAAGTTGTCCTCGGTAATTTTCTTCAACAACCGCTGGGCAGTGGACTGGGCCACGCCGGCGTGATAAGTCGCGATGTCGGACAAAGACCCGGCCGGACCATCGTTACTGTTGTTTTTGATTGACTTCATGAACATAACTATATATTATTATTAATAGTTTACTTTGTAAAGTAAACAGTAATGTTTAACTCCAGGAGGTTCATATGAACGATGGAAAAAGTCATAAAGGCGGATTGATGGCCTTATTGCTGGTCCTTGGTCTCGTGGTTGGGGCGGCTATTGCCTATCCACTCGGTAAGAACATGTCAGACGACAGTAGCAATACTCAAAACGTCGCGACAGTATCAACAAAAACCAAAGCAGCTGATTTGCGCTCCACACTCGAAGGCTTGCTTCGTGAGCACGTCAGTAGCAGCTTAATAGTTACCCGCAATATCGTTGACGGCGCGCCCGAAGCGAAATTACAGGGATCAATCGATGCTCAAACTGCCAATGCCGTAGCTATCGCCAATGCTGTGGGTAGCGTGTACGGTGATGACGCAAAAACTGCCATCACTGCACCGTTTGTTGACCACATCAAACAGTCGAATGCCTACGCGACCGCCACTGCTAATAGTGACACTGCTGCCCAGGCACAGAGCCTGACTGCCCTGCAGGCTGATTTGCGTAAAGTCGCGGACGTTTTCCATAGCGTAATCCCAAGCTTGTCTTCCGATACGTTGTACGACGCGCTTAACCAACACGAAGGTTTACTGAACGACTCGATTACCGAATACAAGAACGGCAACTTCCAGAAGTCTTATGAGCTTGAAAACCAGGCTCTAACCCAGATCTCCGGCGGTGCTGATGCCTTAGCTGAAGGTATCGTGGCTTCCAAGCCTGATATGTTCAAATAAGCATGTTCAAGTAGTCTTCCGACTGAGCGACTGAATTGACCAAAAAGAGGTTCCATCTGTGTGGAGCCTCTTTTTAGTGCTTTAATCAATAACCATTGACATGAAAACTGGTCTGTAGTATTATACCAATATGTTAATTAACCAAGTAGTTAATAATGATCCACTGACGCAGTTGTTTACTGCCTTGGCTGATCCTACCCGGCGCTCCATTATCGAACGCTTGACCCGCGGTAGCGCTACCGTTAACGAGTTAGCAGAACCTTACGATATGAGTTTGCCTGCTGTTTCTAAACATATAAAAGTGCTTGAAGAGGCGGGTATAGTCTCAAAAACCGTTAACGGACAACAGCGCGAATGCCACTTGGAAGCGCTGCGCTTGCAGGAGGCCGAACAGTGGCTGGAACAATACAAGCAGTTTTGGCAGGCTAATCTGGACAATTTGGATGTGTATCTCAACCGGATCCGTTCGCAGGAAAAAGATTAAGGAGGAAATATGGCAGACGTACAGGTAAAACAATCAGACAACACAATGATTCTCAGCAAGGAATTCGACGCTCCGCGAACCCTCGTTTTTGAAATGTTCAAGAACCCCGAACACCTGGCAAGCTGGTGGGGTCCAACCGGTATGCCGGCCACTATTGTCTCATTTGATTTCAGCCCCGGCGGCGTGTGGCACTACTACATGCAGGGCCCTGATGGTACCAAGTATTGGGGCAAGGCGACGTTCAAGGAAATTGACGAGCCGAACAGCCTGAGCTATATCGACGTCTTTTCTGACGAAGCAGGTACGGTCAATCCGGATTTGCCCCAGGGCCTGACACTGGTTACTTTTGATGAACATGACGGTAAAACCACGTTGCGCATGGTTGGCGAGTACCAAAATGCTGAAGAGATTGAAAAGCTGACTGAAATGGGCATGATCGAAGGTGTGACCGACACCTGGAACCAGTTGGAAGCTTTGATAGAAAAGCACAAAACGTTGTAAAAAAACTGTTGTAAGGGGCTATTACAACACCTGATTCAACTGTTCATGATTTACCCACGGGTTATCCACTATAGTTATTCCTACAACAAAATGAAATAATACAACTGGAATGGCGGCTCCTTGACATAAGCTTTTCTGTCTTTAGCGCCGCTTGAGTATAATGAGCCTATGACAAAGGCACGTACCCCTATGCTGGGGCTCCTGGTAGGGGCTCTCGGCGTGGTATTTGGCGATATTGGAACCAGCCCGTTGTATGTCATGAAAGTGGTATTTGGTGAGGCTGATTACCAACTGCCAATTACCCGGTTGGCGGTGTTGGGGCTGATTTCACTTATTCTGTGGACAGTTACCCTGGTCGTCTCGGTTAAGTACATTATGTTTATCATGCGGGCCGATAACGCTGGTGAGGGTGGCATCATGGCGCTGGTGGCGCGCGTACGCAAGAGTCCGATGACGGGCTGGCATAAACCTGTTTTAGTGTTCCTGGGGCTACTAGGGGTCGCCTTGTTTTACGGTGACAGTGCCATTACGCCAGCTATATCCGTCCTGTCGGCAGTAGAGGGAATCAGCGTGGTCGATACGCGCCTGTCTTCGTTAGTGTTGCCGCTAACGGTCGCCATTCTGATTGGCCTGTTTTGGATTCAAAAATACGGTACTGCCACTATTGGCAAAGTATTCGGCCCGGTAATGTTGCTGTGGTTCCTGGTAATCGCGGCCGGCGGGATTAACCAGATTGTGCATTATCCGGCGGTGCTACAGGCCCTCAATCCGTTCAGCGCCCTGCAGTTTGCGCGTGAACTGCCGCTTACCGCTTTCACGGCCATGGGGGCCGTGGTGCTGGCGATCACGGGCGCCGAAGCTTTATACGCGGACATGGGTCATTTCGGCCGGGCGCCAATTGCCCGTAGCTGGTTCTTGGTAGTGTTTCCGGCGCTGGCCCTGTGTTATATGGGGCAGGGCGCGCTGTTGCTGACGAGTCCCGAAGCGGTGAATAATCCGTTTTACCTGTTATTCCCGGCAGCTGTCCATATCCCGCTACTGGTTTTGGCTGCGGCGGCTACCCTCATCGCGTCGCAATCGGTTATTTCCGGAGCCTTCTCTCTGACCCGCCAGGCGGTGCAGTTGAACTTTTTGCCGCGCATGCGGATCCTTCATACCTCGGACCGCGAATCAGGGCAGATCTATGTCCCCATGGTTAACCTGCTGTTGTTCCTAGTCGTGATGTTAGTCGTGCTGCTATTCGAGTCGTCGGTACGTTTGGCTGGCGCTTACGGGATTGCCGTAAGCGGGGCGATCGCGGTGGATTCTATACTATTCTTTGCCCTGGCATTTACGCTATGGCGCGCGGCTCCGGTGTATCGTTGGCTACTTGCCGTACTGGCGGGAGTGTTCTTATGTGTCGATATTATCTTGGTGAGCGCAAATCTGTCAAAGATAGTCCACGGCGGCTGGGTGCCGTTACTGGCGGCCGCAGGAGTACTGCTGGTAATCGATACTTGGCGCCGCGGACAGCGGATTGTAGTCCGTGAACGTAAACAATTGGAAGGGCCGCTGCAGACTTTTATTACCCGACTGCACCAGCACGAACTTGGCGATGTGTCGCGCGTTCCGGGACAGGCTGTGTTTATTGGTCATCATCCTGGTTTAACACCGTTGGCGTTGCATGCCGCGGTCGAAAAGTTTAAGGAACTGCCCGACAAAGTAGCCATCGTGTACGTACAAGTGTCAGAACATGCCCACGTACCGGAACATGAGCGGGCGCAGTGCAGTAGCCTGGAATACGCCGACGGTGTCAGCCAGGTCGTATTGACGTTCGGATACCACGACGCCCCCAACGTTCCACGCGAACTGGAGCGCCTGCGCGGCACTAGCCCCGAACTCGATTTTGACCCTTACGCTGCTGCTTACTTCATTTCTCTGACCGAAGTGATTATGACCACCCGCCATAATCTGGCGCCGTGGCGCAAGTCGTTATACAGCATCCTGGATCGCAATAAGTTAAGCTCCGGTATGTACTACAAACTTCCATTTGAAAATACCACTGAACTGCGCGCACTCATTAAACTATAACTAATCAGGCAGCTTATATACGCTGCTTGGTCCGTGATATAGTTTGAGCATGAACCTGCATCGTATCGAGGGCGAACCGGAATGGTCTGGAGTTAAACCAAAAGACCGCAATAGCTGGCAAAAATTGGCGGCCGCAACCAAGGGTTTCGTAACACCAGGTAACTTTTTTAGCGTTCTTGGCTTATTAAGCGTGCCGATTGGCCTGTGGCTCATTATTGATGGCAAGCACTACCTTGCGGGGGCTATAGTTTTGGCAGCGGGGCGGCTATGTGATCTGCTCGATGGCTGGGCGGCCGACAAGACCGGCACAAAGAGTCCATTGGGTGAAAAAATTGATGCTTCCTTCGACAAAATTAGTACCGGGCTCGTGCTCCTGGGTTTATGGCTTGGCACGGACTTTCCATTACTATTCGTAGTCCTACTATTAGTGCCCCACCTGTTGATTACGCCGCTGGCACTGGCGGCATACCGGCACGGTAAGAGTTTTCACCCATCCTTGCCCGGTAAGTTGAGTATGGCGCTTATCTGGCTCTCGATTATTGTCAGCCTGGTCGCCGCGGAGTTGGCAGAACGATCGGAGTCGATGTCGACGGATACCCGTTACATCATCGTGCCGGCCGTAATAGTAGTGGCGTCATTTATCCTGAGTACGATAGCGTTAGCCGGCTATGTCCGCCAATACTGGCAAACATCGTATGGGCGCTAAACGGGCTGTTCTTTGAGGCCAAGTTTCCAACCGACGTAGGTGGAGGCGAAGTGCATGGCAAACCAGATAATGAATAGCAGCACGTATTGGCGCAAACTTAAGACTACGAAGGGCAGGCTGACCAGCACGGCTCCCACGATATAGTCCAGCTGGTCAAAAGGAACCCATGCGCCGCCATCGCGCGTGCCTCGCCGGCGTTTAAAGAAACTTTCCAGGGCATCGCCACCCAGCGCGCCGAGCCCGAATAAAGGTCCTAGCAGTAAAACGGGAAACTGACCGTAGTCAACGCCAGCCGTTACGTTTCCACTCCAACTTACATGAGCGGCAAACAACTGCTGCAGCCATAAGACGAGCGTGGCGAAAATTATGCCGCTTATAAGGCCACGCCAGGTTTTGTGTGAGCCGAGTAATGGCCGGCCGTGAAACTGTTTCCCGAAGTCAAGGCGAGCATTCCACTTATCAATAATTGGAAACCGAGAGGTCAAAATTGGTGCGCCATTAGCCACTGCCGCGGGTAGCATAAACCAAAAGGCCAGCAGGATGTCGTCGACAAGTTCCATGCAGCTATTGTAACAATAATCAGATGGTTAAGTTTGTGAATAGTTTCACATGCTTTCGATCTTTCATACGCTATAGTTTTTGTATGAGAACTGCCATCGTCTGGTTTAGAAATGACTTACGCGTACACGACCATCCCGCGTTAATGGCCGCGATCGCCGCCGCAGACCGAATCGTGCCGCTGTTTATATTTAACCAAGCCCTATTAACCGGCAAACATGCCTCTGCTAACCGCAACCGTTTTTTAGTGGAGTGTTTGCAGGATTTACAGTCGTCTTTGCAAAAGATTGGCGGTGATTTGCTTATCCGTAGCGGCGAGCCAAAAGAAGTGTTAAGCAAACTCATCGAGGAAACCGGCGCCAGCGAACTGCACTACAGCATTGATTACACGCCGTACGCCCGGAAGCGTGATCGGGAAGTGGCCCGTGCCGTGGAAAACGACGGGCTGGAAATAGTGGCACATCCTGGGCGCCTGATTGCCGACAGCTTCGAAGGTGTATTAACTGGTGGCGGCAAAGTTTATAAAGTGTTTACGCCGTTTTGGCGTACCTGGGCGAAATTGAAGCGGCGGCAAGTATTGCCCGCTCCAGCGAAATTAACTGTTCCTCAAAACATGCCCGGCGACTCATTGGAGATTGTCACCGAACATATATCTCAAGCCGACTTATCCCCGAATGTGCTCAAAGGTGGGGAAACCGCCGGTCGGGAACGCTTGGAGCAGTTTATGAAAACCGGCATCAATAATTACGCGCAGATGCACGACAGTCTGACGCCTGATGGCACGTCGCGGCTTAGTCCATACCTGCATTTTGGCTGTGTGTCGCCGCGCGAAATCGAAGACATGTTACGGACAATGACCGGAGACAGCGCTGCGCGCTTTCACCGCCAGCTGGCCTGGCGTGATTTTTATAATTATGTACTGCTGCATTATCCCGACAACGCTACTCAAGAATTCCAGGAACGTTTCCGTGGCATGGAGTGGAGTTATGACGAGACTGCCCTCAAGGCCTGGCAGCGGGGCAAGACCGGGTACCCCATTATCGACGCGGCTATGCGCCAGCTGAACGCTGAGGGTTGGATGCACAACCGCGCCCGCCTGATCGTCGGTTCGTTTTTAACCAAAGACTTGTTGCTGGATTGGCGGCTTGGTGAAACGCACTTTATGCGCATGTTGCTGGATGGGGACGAGGCCAACAATAATGGTAACTGGCAGTGGATCGCCAGCGTGGGCGTTGATCCGGCACCGGTTTTTCGCCGTTTATATAACCCTATGACACAGCAAAAGCGCTATGACGAAGATGGCAGTTACGTCCGCTATTACGTTCCTGAACTTTCAAAAGTCCCCGACAAATACCTGGCTGAACCGTGGACTATGCCGCCCGACGTGCAGCAGGAAGTCGGCTGTGTAATCGGTAAGGACTACCCGGAGCCAATAGTGGACCATGCGGCGGCCCGGATTGATACACTTGAGCGTTTCCGAGTAGCCGGTAGGCCATAAACCTTGAGCTTACTCGCTATGGCGGTTATAATTACACTAAACAAGAAAGGTAGTAATTTATATGGTAACTCGTCTCCCACGGCCTGGCAGTGATGATGGTCAGTGGGGGGCTATCCTCAATGACTTCCTTGCCGTCGAACATAATACCGACGGTTCCCTCAAGCGCGCCGTCGTCATTACGAGTGCTTACCAAAAACCTCAAAATGGTATCCCCGTATCCGACCTTGACGCCACCGTCCAGGCCTCCCTGGCCAATGCGGATACCGCTGCCAGCGGTACTGCCCCAGATGCCAGCACGACTACCAAAGGCATTCTCCGCCTGTCTGGCGACCTGACCGGCAGTGCTTTGAATCCGCTCATCGCGCCCGGAGCCGTCACGGGCGGCGGGGGCGGCAGCATTGCTACCGGCACCATCACCGGTGACAACATCCACGCGACGGCAAACATCGCCAAAAGCAAGCTGGCTCCGCTGGCTATTTCCGATAGTGACGTCGCTTCCGGTGCCGCCATTGCCCAGAGTAAGGTGAACGGCCTTACGACTGACTTGGCCGGCAAAGCCAGCGTCACGCATACCCACCCCATCTCCGCTGTGACGAACTTACAGTCCACGCTGGACGGCAAGGCTGACGTCGCGGCGACAACCAGTGCTTTGGCCGCCAAGGCCAGCAGCACCGACCTCAATACCAAGGCCAGCACCACCGACCTGACCACCGGTTTGGCCGGTAAAGCGAACACCAGCCACACCCACTCCATTGCTGATACTACTGGATTGCAAGTCGCGCTGAATAGTAAGGCTGCTACCACCCACGTCCATACCACCGACAACATTACCGACTTTGACCAGTCGGTCAGTGACACCATTGGCAACAAGCTGATCGCTGGTAGTAACGTCGGTATTACCTACGATGCCGTTAGCGGTGAAACCACGATCTCGGCCACCACTACGAGCGGTGACAACGAGGGCAGTACGACCGTCACCACCGTTGCCGGGCGCACTGGTGACGTTGTCTTGACCGCTGGTGATATCACGGCCGGCACGCTCGCCACGGCCCGCATCCCCAATCTTGACGCAGCCAAACTGACGAGTGGTACACTCGCTCTCGACCGCTTTCCAACCGGTACCACAAGCTCCACGGTGGCCCTGGGCAGCCACACCCATGTCGTCTCTGACGTCAGCAACCTTCAGGCCAGCCTCGACGTTAAAGCTAGCACCACCGACCTGACCACCGGTTTGGCCGGTAAAGCGAACACCAGCCACACCCACGCTGCTGCCGACCTCACCAGCGGCACCCTGGACGCAGCCCGCATCCCCAACCTCAGCGCCACCAGGATCACCAGCGATACCCTTAATATTGCCCGCATCCCCATAGGTACGAGCGGAACTACTGTAGCTCTCGGTAGTCACCTCCACAGTGAATACGCTGCCTTAGTGCATACCCACGACGACCGCTACTACACTGAAACGGAAAGTAACGCCGCACTAGCGCTCAAACTTGACGCCAACCAGAAGGGTGTCGCCAACGGCGTTGCCACCCTCGGTGCCGACAGCAAGATCCCCGCCTCACAGCTTCCGGCTATTGCTATTAACGACACTTTTACAGCTGCTTCGCAGGCGGCCATGCTGGCTCTCACCGCGCAGCGCGGTGATGTGGCCATCCGGACGGATACCGACAAGACATATATCTTAGCCTCCGACAGTCCAACTACTCTGGCCGACTGGAAGGAGCTGGTCGCGAGCGGCCAGGTCACCAGCGTGGCGGGTAAGACCGGTACTGTTTCGCTCGCTAAAGGCGATGTGGGGCTCGGCAATGTTGACAATACGAGCGATGGGGATAAGCCGGTATCCACGGCTACTCAGACTGCGCTGAATAGCAAAGCTGACAGTGCTGATCTCGCGAATAAAGTAGATTTATCCACGCACGCGCAGGACATCGCAAATGCGAAAGCAAGGGCCAATCACACCGGTACCCAAGCTGCCTCGACCATTACCGGACTAGCCACGGTGGCTACCACTGGCACTTATGCCGACCTGACGGGCAAACCGAGTATTCCTAGCACCGCCGATTTTGAAGGCCTTAAAATTCATGACGGTACCGCTGGCGGTGGTGCGAGGCCGGCCGGCTATGCCCGCATCCGGTGGATCGGCGGCACCTCGCGGCCTACGAACATGGTTGTTGGTGATATCTGGGAACATGACGCCTGATGGCCACGCTAGTTTCCACATCGTTTACTGGAACCGATGGAACCGCTTGGCCCTCCCCTTGGTCGCAGGTGTCTGCCAGCTCTAGTATCCGGTCCAACCGTGGCCAGCAGTCTACCCCCGGTACGGGCACTTGGTTGGCAGTGGAAAACCGTGCCAACCAGACGATTACCGATGCCTCGATAATCGCTACTGCCTACTTTTCTAGTGTAACCAACGTCTCCCAGCGGATTAATCTGCGGTGGAACCCAAACACTGGCAACGGTTACCGGCTGACGCTGACTCCGAGTTATAATGGTATCCAGTTGATGAAGGTCACCGCATATAATGAGACCGTTTTACAGGAACGATTCGACGTTATCTGGACCGCCACCACGGATTATAAGATTCGGATTGAGGCCGAAGGGTCCACGATCCGTGCTCGTCGGTGGCTGGCAAGCGCTACCGAACCAGCCACATGGGATGTAAGCGCCACCGACGCTACCTACGACAGCGGTGATGTGTCGCTGGTAACTGTTAATATGGATACCGCCGCCATCGCTACCGGTAACTGGGATGACGTTACTGTTACTACGATCACGTCTGTTCCGGCGCTTGCCGCAATTACTAATCCAGAGCGCGGATTTTTTTACTACACCGAAACCCACGAGCTTGCGGATGACAGCGGCCGCAGCCCGCTCACAGAAGCGACGTTGACCACCGAACGCACCAGTAACGGGCGTACTCTGGTTTTTCGCTATTACGTTCTTGAGAAATACTTAGCAAGCAATACCATAGATCAGTCGTTCCTCAACTTTGTTGCTGCCGACCTGGCCGCCTGCCGCGCTGCCGGCGTGAAGATGATTTTGCGTTTTACTTACTCTACCTCTGGCAATATGACCCCGCCGTATAATGTAGACCCCCCTGTGGCGCGTGTAATTGGACATATCCAACAGCTTGCTCCTACGCTTAACGCCTATGCCGATATCATTGACGCTCTCCAAGCGGGTTTTATCGGCATGTGGGGTGAGTGGTATTACACAGACAACTTTGGCGATCTTGGCGTCGTTACTATACAGCAATGGTCTGACCGTAAGGCCGTTGTAGATACTCTGCTTAACGAGCTAGATTCGCGTATCTTTGTACTTATACGCTACATCGGTGCCACTCGGCGTCTTATTGACGCCGAACCGTCGAATACAGCCTATGCCACTCGCCTTGGACACCATAACGACGCGTTCCTGGCCGACGCGCAAGACTGGGGTACTTACGAAACCTTTTCGAACGGGTATACGGCGGCACAGAACCGGACCTGGCTGATGTCCCGGAACACCATTGGTCACTATCCACAGGGTGGGGAGTCGGCTAATTTGAACCCGCCCCGCTCGGATTACAGCACTGCAGCAACGGAAATGTCTGATTATCGGTGGACTTTTCTTAATCCGATCTATCATCCGGACGTCCTGTCTTCCTGGGGTTCAACTGGTCAAGGCGATGCCTCCGCTCGACTCGGCTACCGGCCCGCGCTGGTTTCGGCCACCGTTAGTACTACTAGCACGGCGGCTGGCGCGAACGTGTCCGTTTCCGTGCAGATCCGCAACGATGGGTGGGCCGCTCCTTACCGGCCCCGCCCTTGGCAAGTCATGTTCGTTAACGGGTCAAATGTCATTATCCGGAGTCTGCCTGGCGACTTCCGTGACTTAACACCGGGCGGTACGACCACAATCACGGGGATAGTCGCGGCACCAACCAACGCGGGCGTCTATAGCGTACACCTTGCCATACCTGATGCGACACCGTCATTGCAGAGCAACCCCGTCTTCTCGGTACGCCTTGCCGACACAACCTGGGACGCTGCCACGGGCCGCAACAGCCTCAATGCTAACCTTACGGTTGCTGGTACCGTCACACCAACACGCGTCGTTGATCGCTGGAGCGGCACTGCTCTGGTAAGGGTTCGTACCGATCGTTGGGACGGAGTAGATATTACTGAGACTAACATTACGTCCTGATTGGCATGGCTTGCCGCCCACAACTTAGTCCAGTCCTCCTAGTTGTCCAATGCGACTAGCAGGGGCCGCTCTAGATAATGTAAAACCTTAGGGATTATATGCCGAACTGTGCTAACTGCACTGGCGTTAGAGGTTGAATCCGCAGTTTATGCAGCTTGGTTTCCATAAATGATTGCAAGATTTTGTAAGTATCGAGGTCAAAGGTTTTGCGGCGGTTAACAATAGCGACAACCGGTTCGCAGTATTCATCCTGGGCGACTTCGGCGACAACACACCACTGGTCAATAATTACGCCAGCTTTGGGGGCTTGGCTGTCAGTTGAAATCTCCTGTAGTAATATCGGTGAGCTGTAGGGCCATTCCCGGATGCGTTGGCGTTCAAAAGCCCGCAGCACGCGCTGATTGTAGCTTTCCGCGCTTTCTCTGCCGGCGCAGGCACCGCGGCATTTGTGGAGTTGGCTTAAGAAACAGGCACCTTTACTTTTTTCTAATCCTAAAAGTTTCGGGCAGAGTTCGTACATTTTTTGCAACTCGTTGAGATTGTCACGGGCCCGGCTGCGACGGACAAAAACCGCCAGCGTACTGGATAGGTCTTCGGGTTCTAGCTGATGCGCTTCCTCAAGCGACACTGTTACGTAGCCGTTTTCGTCGTAAACAGACTTTGCGATTAACAACTTGTTTGTGCGGCGCAGCTTGCGGTTGTACAGCGGCTGCATCTGTTTAACCAGGTCGGATTCTAATAATAACGCGGCTAGTTCGCCGTCCGTAACCGTAAAGGAAATATTTTTAATGGTTTGGGCAATTTTAAACTCTTTAGAGTCATCATGGTCATGTCCAAAGTGTTGCAGCACACGTTTGCGGATGTTGATGCTTTTGCCAATGTACAGTGGCTTGCCAGCTTCATCCTCGAATATGTAAACGCCGGATGTTTCAGGCAAATCCTTGATCAGTTCACTGGGAATGTCTTTAGGCAGGGCAGGTTGGCGGATTTGTTTGGCAACTGCCATCTGTACGACATCGGCCGGGAATGATTGATGGACTTTCTGAATAAACTGCCACAAAACGTGAGCATCATCGTAAGCGCGGTGGCGGCTCTGATAGGTAAAGCCATGCCGGTTAATAAGGCTCTCCAGCTTATGGCTGCGCTCCTCAGGATAAAGCGCGCGCGATAACTTAACGGTGCACAGTTGTTTTGGTAAGAATGTCCGCCCGGTGCGTTTGAATTCCTGCTTCAAAAAAGAGTAGTCAAAGCGGACATTGTGGGCTACGAACACAGCGCCCTGCAGGATGTCATACAGCTCGGCAGCGATTTGGTGAAAACTGGTGGCACCTTTGAGATCCTGATTGCGGATGCCGGTCAGGCTGGTAATGAAGGCGGGAATTTCCGATCCAGGATCAATTAGCTGGTTAAACGTGCGGGTGATCCGGCCGTTTTCCACGCGAATAGCCGCCACTTCGATGACGCGGCCACGGATATGGTTAAGTCCGTTGGTTTCGATATCCACGAACACCAACGGCTGCGCTAAAATTGGTTCCCCCACACTTGCCATTATCATAAGTATAATACTATTGACGGGATATTGACATAGAGATGCTAATGTTTTATACGGTTATGCTTACTTTAAACCACATATATGTTGCAATAGCGCTATGGACAGCGTATGATAGGCAAACAAAACAACAAAAATGTTATAAAACACATTGACAAATAATCAAACTTGTGTATAATAATAAGTGTTGTAACAACAAACAAAAACTATCAAAAAACAAAACCATGACGTCAAGGGCACCCAAACATAGAGGAGTACATACTAATGAAAACTAAGAGCGGACTATCTTTCGAACTCATCGCTACCAGCGATCGGAGTATAGCCAAATTTGATCGCTTTCTAAGCAAAATCTGAAGCTGTAACAGCTAATGAAAAGGCCCCGCTGCACGCGGGGCCTTTTCGTGGGGCGGGGCAGGGAAACGCGTCGCTAGCGTTGCAACTTTCGCATGTATTCTATACCATAGTACTAGATGATTATCAAACAATTGAAAGAGTGGACAAAAGGTGTCCGCCTCTATATCGCCCTTGCTGCCGTACTTATCGCCGCGGAAGTCTGGTGGTGGGCAACCGCTGTCTATGGATCAAGCAATCTGGCGACTATCAGAATGCAGGAAGTGTACGCCTGGCTGGCGCTGGGCTTGATGACCGTCGCAGTATTTATTGGCCCCACATTAAAGCTGTTCCCGAAATTACCGGGCAAAGGACTGCTTCGTGACGCCCGCCGTATGCTTGGTATCTCAGGCGCCGGTTTCGCGGCCCTACACGTAGGTATCGCTTATATAGCATTATTTAAACTGCCCAATCCGACTACGCTGGCTGACAGTTACCAAAAAGCATTTTTACTCGGAGCGGTGGCACTGGTTATTCTGCTGCTGATGGCATTCACGTCGTTCGATAGGGCGTTCCATAAAATGGGTATCTGGTGGTTCCGCTTGCACCGGTTGGTGTATGTAGCTTTGCTGCTGGCTCTGTTGCATGCTTTTATGATTGGGTCGCATGCCGTCGGCTGGCCGGCATTAATAACAGTAGCTTTAGCGGCGGTAGTGTTGCTGGCATTTCACGTCATTCTTATGCTGCGGCATGAACGTCCCGGTAATTTACAGGTAATCACTATCACTTATGCCGTACTGTTCGCTGCGGCCGTGCTTAACTATGGTTTGTCGCAGCATCTTGGATATAACATCCTGCTCAACAGCCATAAGGAAGATACGCATGTTGAAGGTTAGCCGAATCCTAAGCCTGTTTGTGGCGGCTACGGTGGCGTCGCTGAGTTGCTTCGTGCCTTCGGCCATGGCCCATGTCCAGGCAACGAGTAACGGTATCTCCGCCGTTATGCATATTTTGCCGGACGATAACCCCGTTGCCGCTAAGCAAACGCTGGTTCAGTTTACTTTTGGTGGCTCCACTGGCGATTTGGACACTGCGAAGTGCGATTGTACGTTGCAGGTGCGGCAGGCAAGCGAAACTGTGTCAACATATCAGCTGAAACCGCTCGAGGGTTCAAAAACCGTTGTCACGTCGCAATTGAGTTTCCCTAAAGAAGGAGTTTATGACCTGGTAGTGGCGGGCAATGCAGCTAAGCAGTTCTCTATACAGTTCGTTGTCAGGGTCGACGCGGCAGGTGGTACCGCCAATGTAGCCGGTGGTGTTGATGTCATTTTTGTTAGCGTTGCTACCCTGGTGATTGTCGCCGTGCTCGGCTATTATGCGATTGCTGGCGGCGGGCGCTATACTACTAGGACAACTTCTAAATAGGATATTTACTGACCATGATTCGATCTTTCATCTCACGTGTAGCATTGTTTGTAAGCGCAAGCTTCGTAATAGCGCCGCTGGCTAGTGCTCATGTGGTGGTTACGCCTCAAACGGCCGTAACAGCGACCCGCACTACATTTACCATGAGCGTTCCGAACGAAAAGGATATGGCGGTGACAGGCTTAAAGCTGCAAGTTCCTGCCGGTATGCAGGAAGTGCAACCGACGGTACATGCCGGATGGTCGATCAACATTATCAAAGACGGTGACCAGGTGAGTGCTATTGAATGGACTGGCGGAGAAATTCCGGCTGGCCAACGTGATGATTTTACCCTTAAGGGTCAAACTCCTGAACAAACTGGCGAATTACAGTGGAAGGCTTACCAAACCTATGCCGACGGTACTACGGTAGCCTGGGATCAGGCGCCATCCACGGCTGAGGCTGAGGGTGAAAACAGTGGTCCGTACTCGGTAACCAAAGTAAGCGAAGAGCCTCCGGCCGAGCCTGCGGCCACTACTACGCAGACAACCAGTGGCACTTCCCGGGTCGCCTTAGCGCTCAGTGTAGTAGCGCTGGTGCTTGGTATCATGGCCCTGCAGCGCAGCCGTAAACCCGCCGCTTCTTAAACACAACAGGAAGAGTAGACGTTTAAGAAATCGGCAGGCTGACAGTAAAGGTTGAGCCATGGCCGGGTCTTGACCGCACGCTAACCGTGCCGCCATGCAAATCAACGATTTTCTTAACCCAGTACAGACCTAACCCGCTTCCGCCAACATGGACTGACAACGGATTATCAATCCGCGAGAACTTGCGGAAGATCCGGTCTATGTCTGCTGTCGCTATGCCGACACCTTTGTCTTGAATGACGATGAGAGCTTTATGGGTAGTATGTTGCAATCGGACGCTGATACTTCTACCTTCGGGCGTATACTTACTGGCATTATCAACCAGGTTTTCCAGTACCATCCTGAGGCGGCTGGGATCAGCCATGACAGTAAAATTGGCTAACTGCGGCTTAAACGTTACGGTTTGTTCGCGGGCCGCGAAGCGCGACATTTGTTCATGGATAACGCTGGAAGTCAGCATCACCAGGTCAATCGGTTCTTTTTGTAACGCCACTTTACCGGCATCAACTTGCGCGACCTGTAAGAGGTCATTAACGATGGTTATCTGCCGCTCGTTGCTTTCATAGGCCTTTTGCAGAAATTTTCGCACCTTAGGAGAGACATTGCCCGCGTAACCCTCCAGTGCCATACCGATATATTGTTTGACACCGGTAGCAGGCGTGCGCAGCTGATGTGAGGCCAGGGATATGAATTCGTCTTTAGCATTATTGAGAGCGACCAATTGGGCGCTTTGTTCGGTCAGGGCCACGGTAAGCTGCTCAAGTTCTTTCTTGCGCTGGCTTGTCCGGCGGACGGAATCAATGTCGGTACTGGTACCGTACCATTTAGTAATCCTGCCGTGTTGGTCACGGACGGCAATAGCCCGGCTGAGAAACCAGTGATAGCGTTTTGGGTGCCGTACGTCCCTAAAACGGTATTCGATTTGGTAATTGCGACCGCTTTTTACGGCGGATTGCCAGGCGCGCTCACAGCGCTGCCGGTCATCGGGGTGAAGCATGGCCGCCCAGTCGTTGATACTGTTCTCGTGCGTGTAACCGGTGAAGTCGTACCAGCGTTCATTGCGGTAATCAATACGGCCGTCCGGGTTGGCGGTCCAGACCATTTGCGGCATAGAATCGGCCAGCTGCCTAAAACGCTCCTCGCTTTCCTTGAGGGCTGCCTGGGCCTTGCGTTGCCCGGTAACATCGCGGGCTGCCAGTTGAATGGCCTCTTGGCCCTCGTAATGTACCAGTGATGACACGACCTCCACGGTGATGACTTCGCCGTCGCAGCGGATGAACTTTTCCTCGACGACCGCCGTGTGGTCATTCTGTTGTTGATAAATTTCCATGACGCGCTGCTGCACTAACGCATGCGAATCAGGATGTAGGAACCGCATGATGCTTTTACCGACCAGGTCTTCCGCGCTGTTCGCGGCCATCATGCGGACGGTCGCCTCATTAGCGAATACTAAAATTCCTTTGGCGTGGACGGCAATTGGCATAGGGGACAATTCAACTAACCGCCGGTAATCATCCCTGCTGTCGCTATTTGCTTTTGGTGCCATACACCCCTCCGCTAGTATAGGGACCATTATGGGGTAAAGCAGGCCAGAATGCACCTAAGTCATAAAAATTTCACATTTACACAAGGTTTAAGCGTGTACACTGCAATTATGATAAAAGGAATCTTACTCGACGTTGATGGCACGCTCGTAGCAAGCAACGGCGCTCACGCGCATGCCTGGGTGGACGCATTCGCGCAATATGGTTATGAGGTGCCTTTCGAGGAGGTACGCCGTTTAATAGGCATGGGCGGTGACAAACTCATTTCGTCAATCCGTCCTGACCTCGATGAAGAGGAAGGTGACGGCAGACTTGTAAAAGAGGCCCGCACTAAAATATTCCTCGACAAATACGCGCCGGAACTGCAGCCGACTCATGGTGCCCGGGGTCTGGTACTGGAACTGCAAAAACGTGGGCTGCGGACCATAGTGGCCAGCTCGTCAAAGCAGGACGAACTCGAAGTACTTTTAAAAGCTGCTGGCGTCGACGAACTGTTAACAGAAGCGACCACCTCAGATGACGCCGAAAGCTCCAAACCGGATCCGGATATTTTACAGGTGGCCATGGACAAGATCGGCCTTGATATTGACGAAGTACTGATGATTGGTGATACGCCGTACGATATAGATGCCGCCATAGAAGCTGGCGTGCACTGTGTAGCTGTGCGTTCTGGCGGCTGGGACGATGCCGATCTGGACGGCGCGACCGCCATATTTAACGATCCAGCGGATTTGCAGGCGCATCTTGACAACGTCCTCGCGTAAATAAAAAGACTCCCATTCATGGAGTGGAAGTCTTTTGGTGTGGACGAATTGGTAGCCATCAATAGAACCAGTTGGAACTTAATTAAGGCAGAACTGATTAACATGGCTGATATTGTCACCAGATACCAACAGGAGGTATCAGCGGTTAGCTTAAGCGGGCGTAGTTGAACCCCTATTAGTGACTAATCTTCTTTAAGTACCAAACTATGTAGCCTAGAACAGAGACCAGTCCTACAACAAATGAGCCGATTAAAGCAATAGCTAGCCCACCTGACAGTTTTGTAGGGTTAAAAGCCATGACTATTACTGGAAAGACAATACCTAGGAGAGAAAGCGAAGATAGTATGAATACAGCAGACAATACTCCATCTGGCTTACCTAGCTTTGCTAGGTCATAAGTAAGACGGCTTATCTCGCTTTCTGTGGCCACTAGCTGTTCTTTTAGGTCTTGCTCTTCTCTAATTGATTCATCAAGCCTGCGTGCGTCAATGTCATGGCTCCATGCTGGCCTGATTGCGCCTATTGCGCCCATATTGTAGCTAGGCACTTTCGTTAGAATCCCCATGAAGTTTGTTGTCGGCTGTTCGGGCAGTTGCGATTTAAGTTTGTAAAAAACATCCTCGTACATCGATTCGTCAGCTTCGGCCACTTTCAGCCCTCGTTTTTTGAGGTCATCGATATCCAAGCTGGAGTCAGAGTATTCGCCCTTTAGCAGAGGAGATATTTTATCGTACGCTTTCTTTACGCGTTCATGAAGTGTTATTGCATACGGCAGCATTTCTGACAATGAGCTTCCGCGTGGAATATTCTCAGCCGAGATAGTTTCGTAATTTACCTCATTAAGTCCGGCTTCAACTAAATCGTCCAGTATCCTACCGGCAAAAGTATCTTTTGAGTTTTCGAGCCTGTACCTGTACGCCTCATCATAAGCAGGCTGGACATGCTTTAACCGTTGCCTTGCCGATTTAAGCTGTCGTTTGAGCGCTTCTCTTTCGCTGGATATTGCGACGAGCTTACTGACAAGAAACCCACCGATAATCGCTACCATTGCGGCAGAAGATTGGCTGAGTGTTGAGAGTAGCGAGCTAGGGTCAGACATAGGTTACTTCCAAATTGTATCCTCATGAGTGTTCATAGCAAAGACGTATTCATTGGGTGGCAGCTTCCCGGACACGACCAGCCTACGATGAGCTTCTATCGGAGCAATAACGGTTTCGGCGCTCAAGAACTCATGACCTATCCGAGTGAGAAACTCTGCACCGTGATAAACCACGTAACCGGTGGCATTATGCTGTAGTTTGACGAAGTGTTCTTTATGCGAAATCTCGCGAAATAGATCTCGACCCCCGAATCGCCTGTCCATTTTTTCGTATTCGTCGGGGATGTCTAGGGTAAGAGTCCAGCCCAGCGCTCGAAGCGCCTTTTTAAGCGGTTCAATGTATAGCTCCGCAAAAAGGTATAGCTCACCCGTAATTAAGTCGACACGGTCATCAATCTTGTAAGGGTAAACGCTATATGGAGCTCTCCCGCGAACGGCCTGGCCACCTAACTTGATGGATAGATTATCCAAGTTCGAAAATGGCATTGCCAAGGTATCATTTTTTCGCTGTGACCTGTCCTGTAAGTCTTTCAGCTTTGCTTTGTTGATTTTATGCAAGTCAACTACGTCAACGTACAGGTAGGGTGCGAGTAACTTTCCGGCGAAACCATCATTCCTAGCCTTATTAATAATTTTCTGCACACCGTAGTGGAAATGTTGCACCGGTAATTTGAAACGTATTACGCGAGCTGTTGTTGCGCCAGATTGAATAATCTCACTGCTTAGCATGTCCTGTGCTTGCAGCAATCGGCTCTTCTGGTCAGTAATCAACTGACCATTGGAAAGCTGCTTAGCAATCGAAACCGGCGTGTGAAGTTTCTTATTTTTTACCTCAGCAAGGTAAGGCATGTCGCCAATGTGCCGCAGGATACTTACATCACCTACGAGCAGACAGTTAGTTATGTCATGCAGTAAAGCAAAGCCGCCATTCCTTGTAACGGTTTGGGCAAGCTTTAATTCCGCATTGCGTCCCGCTTTCGAACCCTCACTCGGTGTGGCAATTAGGCCTGGTGTGTCGGACTGGGCAATAATGCGCAGCCTGACCCTGTCGTTGCCCAGAGTTCTATACGCAAAGCCGTCTGCGATTTCACGATAAGAACTGGCAATTAACTTGTTTTTATCTGCCTGCTCGGTATACGATTCGTCATTTTTCTCTTTTGCTAGTTTACGCCCTTGAGTAATGAGCGGCTCCACATTTTCGAGTATGGTCAATATGGCTTTTTGGCATTCCAGGTGGGCGATCGGGTCTGTCATGAAACCTTTTTCAGCGGTCATGGCCATAACTTCCTTGAGGTGGCCATTGTATTCTCTGTAATTCCCACCGCTAATCAGCTTCATTATGTATTTGTATCGTTCTAAATCCATACAATAATTATAGCTCGTTGCAAGGACTCAATGTATTGGTAATGGTTATTCCGTCGTTAGTACTGGTGGCTCTGGTAGGGCGGGAAGAGATTGTCGGGTCTTTTCGGCTTCAGCAGCGGCACGGTCTGCATCCGCCTGAGATACACTCAACCAAGCACCCATTGTGAGCCCATAGGCGACTAGAATTAGTAGTATTGGCTTCGTAATTCGCCACCAAAGCTTAGACTTAGGTTTGCCTGTGCGACGACGAATATAATAATTTGTAGCTAACACCGTAACTATAAGCAGACCGATACTGGTAAAAGGGAAGATGGGATAGAGCCACTGGTGAGTGGCATTCTCGAGGAGTGTTATACCCCCTTGAACGCCAAGGTTTGCTAATAAAAAAATACCGAACGCTGCACTATAAACTTTGACCTTATTAACTGTTGGCCTTGTGTCTGGGGTGATGTCGTCCGCCATAGCAGCTCCTCCATTATGTTGGTAATGGGGAGGCCTAAATAAAAAAGGACAACCCCTCTAGATTGTCTAGACCAACACAGGTTGTACCCTGTGCTTTCGAGAGGTTGCCCTTTTTGGGTACAACCAATCGAAGATTGGCTCGTTTACAAGCTGTGCTGATCTAGACCTCATAATCATAGCATTTATACGGCCGTATCTGTTAATGTCCGTAACACTTGCTCTGTCTCTACGCGTAAGCGCTACATCCCCCCTGTATCTCAGGCGGGGAGGCGTCGTACATTGTCGAATAATGTGCGATGACTACAAGAGCTAATGCATGTCGTACACGAACCTGTGCGACTTGCCCCGCGCGAATAGGCGGTGTAATTATGACCCCACCTTCTCTTTTGCTTTTATATTCTCTCTAGTCGGTGCTCGCACAAAATTTTTCTGAACGGAGATTAATTATTAAAGTACTTTAGTTAAAGCGCTTTAAGTTACTACACTATGTGTATGAGTACTCAATCACACGCTACACACACCTATTCAATTCGTGATGCATCACGTTTGACTGGGTTGCCATCATCAACCTTACGCTATTACGAGTCAATCGGAATAGTGAACCCTGTTCAGCGAGGGGAGACAAGTAAACATCGCGTGTACAACCAAGCGGAAGTAGATATGTTGGATACAATATCTTGCCTCAACGCTACAGGTATGAAGTTGGAAGACATGAAGACGTATATTGCCAATTTGTCCGACAAACAAATCGATACCTACGAGCAGGTGGCACTCCTCAAGGCACAGGAGAAAAGACTGAACGAAGAGGAGCGTCACATAAAGGTGCAGCAAGAGTACGTCGCACTCAAGATTGATTATTGGAAAGCTCGTGAGAGCGGTAATGAAGAACGTACAAATGAAATCGCTGCCCAAGCAAGGGCATTAGCGAAAGAATTAAAGAAAGTTTGAGGGGAATTATGAAAGCAGCTATTTTTAAAGGTAAGGGTCAAGTTGTAGTAGAAGAGCGACCAAAACCAACCGTTCGAGAGCAGACTGATGCTATTGTCCGCGTTGTATTGGCATGTGTATGTGGTTCAGACCTATGGTTTTACCGTGGTGTTTCAGACCACCCAGTAGGTTCTGTCGGACATGAGTTCATTGGTATCGTCGAAGAAATCGGCACAGATGTAAAAGACATCAAACAAGGAGACTTTGTTATCGCTCCTTTTGCATACAGCGATGGCGTGTGCGCGAACTGTAAAGCTGGCTTTCAAACAGCTTGTATCCATGCAGGATTCTTCGGCCAAGGTGCTGAGGGTGATGGTGGTCAAGCAGAGTTCGTTCGTGTCCCTTATGCTGACGGCACGCTGTTTACTGTCCAAGGTAAAGATTTCTCAGACGAAACTTTGGCTTCTCTTCTGTCGCTAACCGACGTCATGGGAACAGGCTATCACGCTGCTGTAAGCGCTGGCGTCAAGGCTGGCGATACGGTTGCCGTTGTTGGTGACGGCGCAGTTGGTTTATCGGGCGTTATCTCGGCTAAAATGCTTGGTGCTGAACGAATTATTGTACTTGGAAGTACACATGAGGATCGTCACAAGCTTGCTCGTGAGTGGGGTGCTACTGACATTGTTGACGCACGTGGCGATGAAGCGGTGAAAGTCCTTATGGATTTGACTGATAACGTTGGTGCAAATGCCGTGCTCGAATGCGTGGGTTCTGACGAATCTTACAAGACGGCATTCGCTATTGCACGAGCCGGGGCAATCGTTGGTCGAGTAGGCGTACCGCACAATGCAGAAGTTGACGCTACTGGTACTTTCTACCGTAACGTCGGTATGCGTGGTGGCCCTGCACCCGTTCGCGCCTATATGCAACATCTCTATGATGCCGTAATAAACGGTGATATTAACACAGGCAAAGTATTTGACCTAACAACCAGCTTAGATGATATTGCCGAGGCGTATGCAGCTATGGATGAACGGCGCGCTATCAAAACGTTAGTAAAAGTTAGCGAGCTCTAAATGGCAGCTGTCACGGTCTTTTGCCTTATGCATCCAAAGCCCGCGATGGCACAGGAGCTACGTGAGTCACTTCTATCGCTCGTTGAGCCGACCCATGAAGAAACAGGCTGTATAGCCTACGACGTTTATGAAGAACAAGATGGTTCATTGGTACTGTTCGAAACGTGGCAATCTCAGGCTGATCTTGAGATGCATCAGCAACAACCAGCTATCAAAGAATTATTTGGAAACAAGTTGACCGACATTCTTGACGATGAACTCGACGTTCATTTTACTCGATTGATTTCGGCTACTAAATAAATTTAGGAGGAAGAATATGAAATATACTAAAAGTTCAGGTAAAACAGGTAAAGGTCCAGCTGACTGGTTTACTGGTGATGTTTACATGGATCCAATTAAAAACCCAGATGAACAATCCGCAGTTGGTGCTGCACATGTGCGCTTTACTCCGGGTGCGAGGACATTTTGGCACAAGCACCCTAAAGGTCAGACACTGTATGTAACTGACGGTATAGGTTATGTCTCTCGACGTAATGGTGAGGTACAAGAGATTCGTCCAGGCGACGTAGTCTTTATCGAGCCAGACGAAGAGCATTGGCACGGTGCTACATCAAATCGCTTAATGGCGCATGTTGCTATTCAAGAAGCTGATGAAAGCGGCAGTCCTGTAACCTGGCTTGAAGAAGTCAACGAGGAAGCCTATGCGAAAGGTGTCAGCGCATAACATGGCCGAGTGGACAAAAGAAGAACTAGAAGCGATTGCTAAAGATGAAAATCTGTATATATCCATCCCGAATCAAGACGGCACTATGCACAAGCCAACATGGATATGGATTGCGCAGGCTGGTAATGAGCTGTTTACGCGTGGATATAATGGCACACAAAGCCGATGGTATGTGTCTGCAAAAGCCGTCGGACACGGTCACATTTCATCAGGTGGAGTCGAGAAAGATGTTACGTTTGAATTTCCAATCGACAAGGAAACGAATGACTTAATAGATGCAGGTTACGCAGAGAAGTATGGGAAGTACCGTGGCTCTTATTTAGATATGATGCTCGGTGAAAAGCAAAAAACGGCCACGGTTAAATTAATCCCAAAAGATTAAAGGAGAAGCATATATGGAATCTGTGGAGCTTAACAATGAGGTGAAAATGCCACTATTAGGATTTGGCGTCTACCAAATAACCGACCAAGACGAATGTGAACAAAGCGTATTAGATGCTTTGGCTACCGGTTATCGGTTAATAGACACTGCTCAGGCATACGGAAACGAAGATGCGGTCGGCAGGGCAATTAAGAAGAGCGGCATTTCGAGAGATGAGTTGTTCATAACGACTAAATTGTGGGTAACTGATTTTAGTGAAGAAAAAGCAGTCGCCGCGTTCAACGAATCGCTAGAACGCTTGCAGCTTGATTATGTTGATTTATACCTGCTACACCAACCGTTTGGCGATGTGCATGGCGCATGGCGAGGACTAGAACGATTATACGAAGACGGCAAGGTAAGAGCCTTAGGTGTAAGCAACTTCTATCCTGACCGCGTGCAAGATTTAATATTAACGAGCACAGTAATACCGGCCGTGAACCAGATAGAAACGCATCCGTATTATCAACGAACTGAAGATCAAAAGTTTCTTAAAGATAATAAGATTCAGATTGAATCGTGGGGGCCATTCGCGGAAGGTCGCAATAATCTATTTACCAATGAAACGCTCGAATCAATCGGCAAGAAATATGGTAAGTCAGTTGCACAAGTAGTAATTAGGTGGCTCATACAGCGCAAGGTTGTAGTAATCCCTAAATCGACTCATAAAGAGCGAATTATCGAAAATTTTGACGTATTCGATTTTGTGCTAACCGATGAAGATATGAAAGAGATTGCAAAGCTTGATACGAAAGAAAGCAGCTTCTTTTCTCATCGCGATCCTGAAACCGTCAAAATGATTATGGGCAGAGGTGAAAGAAGGCCCATTATTCAATCATAGTGTTTAATAGCAATAGTATGGCTACCAGTAAAGACGGCATGAAAGAAGTGACTCCGACAGAATTACTGAATCTGATGTACCTGAAATTGCTAGACTTGGAACTAAAGGTCGATTTATTTAGCATGAAAATTGATAACTTGCAGCAAGACATAAGTAGGACTACATATGTACGTAGTGAACTTTTTAAGCTTAAGTTTGACCATAATACAAATGAACTTTACATAACCGAGTTCTTCAAAATACAATTCGAAGGTAATGAAGCAGTCTTGCTAGGAACTATGTTTAAAAAATCTAATGGGCAACCAAAAAAGACCACTAAATTTTACCCAGTAGAACTGGCGGGCAAATTCCAAAGCGAAACGAATGGCCTTAAAACAGCAAAAGCAGTGCAGGGAACGATTTCGAGAATTGACGCTACTATAAAGCATCGCACTATGGGCCTGGAAGTCTTCAAAATCACGACAAAAGTTTTTTATTTTCTGTAACTACACTTTAATAAGTCACGAGGATTCACTTGCCAACAGCTTTGCTTAAATAAGCGAATGCTAATTAAGGGCAATCAAGTCATTACAATTACAGAAGCTCGCGAACTGCTTGGAGACGAGAGTGTTGGCATGACTGACGAGGAAGTGCAGAAGCTTATTGAAGACTTTGATCTTATTGCCCAGTACACAATCAAGCTAGTTCAAATCTTTAAATAAAAAGAAAGTAAAACAGATTGATGTAGTGCTAAAATAGTTCTAAGTATGAATAGCGTTGTCTACGTCCGAGTATCGACCGATGAGCAAGTGCAGGGCACGAGCTTAGATATGCAACAGAAGCAGTGCTTAGAGTTTGCGAAATCGCATGGCTGGAATGTGCCCAAAGAAAACATCTTTCGTGATGAGGGTGAATCGGCAAAGGCCACTAATCGGCCGCAACTGTTGGCTATGCTGGAACATTGCCGCAAGAACAAAGGCAATACTGAAAAGTGCATAGTCTGGAAGCTGGACAGGTTTGCACGTAACTCTGACGACCATGTGATGATCCGTGCCATTCTGCGCAAGAATGGTGTATCGTTGGTGTCGGTCACTGAGCCAATTGACGACAGCCCGACCGGCAAGCTAATGGAAACTGTGCTATCTGGCTTCGCACAGTTCGATAACGAGGTGCGAACACACCGCACGACTGAGGGTATGAAAAAGCGTTTAGAGCAGGGTGGATGGCCTCACGACGCGCCCATTGGCTACGTAAAGGCTCGGACACGTGAGGGCGTAACCACCATTGCACCGCACCCAGTGATGGCGGCCAAGCTGACCATGTTCCTAGAAACCTTTTCAACTGGCCAATACACGGTCAAGCAAGCCGCTGACCTTGCCTATGAATTGGGCATACGAAACGGTAGGGGCGCAAAGCGCACATGGCAAACTGTCGAGAACACAATCAAGAACCCCATCTATGCTGGGTTTATTCAGTCAAAGTATACCTATGGCAATCGGTATGTCGGCTTGCACCAACCTTTAATCACCGAAGCGACTTTCAATAAAAACCAGCGTATTCTTGCTGGTAAGCAAAAAGGTTTTACCCGAGGAGATGAGAATGATTACCCATTGCGACGTGATTTTCTACGTTGCATACACTGCCTTAAGTTTGTGACCGCGAGTGCACCAAAAGGGGCGAGTGGCATCAAATATCCACGTTACGGCTGTATCTACTGTAAGACCGCGGTCATCGGTAAAAAGGTTAGCAAATCGAGCGAGCAGGTACATAAAGAGTTTCGTGAAATCTTGTCGCGAATTCGTTATAAAGAGAATCACCTCAAAGTCTTCAAGCGCATTGTACTGCAGCGCTGGTGCGATGAGTATGACGACGCACTTAAAGCGGTCTACCAAGTTAACAAGGAGCTTGATGCCTTAAAGACCGAGCGTGCAAAAGTTAATCGCAAATTCGCTCGTGATGAGTACAGCTTTGCTGAAAAGCAGGAGCTAATTAGCGATATTGACGCTGAGATTGCCAATTTTATGAAAAAGAAAGTTGAAGCCGACGAGTACGCCGACCAAAAGGAGCAAATCGTGGATAATGCGATGCTGTTTATGAATGATCCGTCCGAGTTCTGGAACAGAGCGCCACTACAGATACAAAAGGCCGTTCAGCACACGCTTTTCCCATACGGATTGGCTTATGACTTCGAAAATGGTTTTGGAACTATTGAGCTGAACGAATCATATCTGTTGCTACAAAAAATAGCGCCCGAAGACGCTAATGATTCTATTGTGGTAGCGGCAACTGGACTTGAACCAGTGACCTTCGGCTTATGAGTCCGACGCTCTAACCAGCTGAGCTATGCCGCCTTATTTCTGTTAAGCGTGGTTAACTCGAAGATTGTAGCATGATTTCCCTCTGTTGGCTAGCATCTGTGACAAATCTAGTATTCTTGAATACCTAAGTAAATGACTGCAGCCAAACCGATGCAAATAATGATAACCCTCAGCCAGTGCGACGAGATTTTTTGAGCGCAGCGGGCACCGACGTAACCACCAATAGTGGTGCCAATGCCCATCATAATACCGAAGTGCCAATCGATGAGGTGAGTGCTCCACAAACAGGCCACCGAGGCGCCAGAAATAAAAACTGCCGAAACATTTTTCATAGCATTCATCATATGCGCGTCGTGCAAACTGGTAAAACCGAGAAAAGCCAGCATGATAAATCCGTAACCAGCGCCAAAGTAGCCGCCGTAAAAGGCCAAGGGAATTAACGCGAAAGCCAATATAAGCATGGGCAACCAGGCACGGCTACGGCCGGTAACATGACGGTGCAGGTGGAAATGCAGAAATGGCTGCAAAATGAACAATACGACGCCAAACAGGACCAGTCCCGGGACAATATGGGCGAAATGATCTGCCGGTGTACCACGCAGCGTTAGTGCTCCGGCAATCGCACCAATAAGACAGGGAATAATCAGCCAGATATAGCGCAGGGGTACTTTTGCGAGATATTTGCGGTAACCGAAAGCAGAAGTTATTTGGCCGGGAGTAGTCACGATATTACCGGTGGCGTTAGCGACAAGCGGCGGTAAACCAAGCGCGACCAACACCGGAAAGCCAATCAGCATGCCGCCGCCGGCAATCGCGTTCATACCACCAACAATAATGCCGGCGCAAATCAGCAGGATATCTTGAAGCATTAGCTCTATTTTTTCACACTTTTTGGGTTTTTCCTAAGGAGGGTTATAAAAACAGCTCAGGCTTAGCTTGGCGTAGGTTCTGCCAGCATGGTTCAAACAAGGGACTGGGCAAATCCTTGAATGTATTCCAGCTTTGAGCTTTACATTTGTCCGGTTCGGTAATGGAAGGCTCGCCGCTCAACCAATCACTTTGCATCCATATAGATATGTAGTGCTTATCGGCAGCAAATATGTCGTTGGTAAGTGTCAGTAAACGTACATTGGTTATGTGTAAGCCGGTTTCTTCAAAAACTTCACGTGCTGCGCAGTCTTCCCAACTTTCGTTAATTTCAAGATGTCCGCCTGGAACGCTCCAGGTTCCCTCGCCGTGTGAACCAAATCGCTGCTGCATAAGGAATTTATTGTCTTTCCACACAAAACAGGCGAGGCCGACACGGACTGTGGACGCTCGAAAACTAGGCATTTTGAATTTCCTGATACCAAGCAATGAAAGCTTTCCAACCTTCTGAGACCTCCCGGTCTGATACGTCGATACCGTGGTCATATACTTCGGAAACACTCAAGCCTTTGTCGAAGGGCATGGTAAGGATTCTTTGCCAGCTAGTGCCGTAATTTCCACGGGCTTTTGGGAGCAGTTCGCCGGTATATTCGATCAAAATCACCTTTTCCTGTTGGCCGTCGCTGAAGGCAATGCGCTGGGACAAAATGGCTCGCCGATCGGTAAGAGAGCTGGTAAGGCGGATAAAATCGTCGGCCGTAAACCAATGTATGACCGATTTCATGTATGGCCCAGGGAAGCCTTTGAGGCCCGGAATTGACCAAGAATCGTCATTAACTACCACTGGTCTCTGCACGGCAGTATAGGCTTTTCGGACTTTATCGAGCACGATTGCTTCGCCGTCTTCGCCTTGGATCTCGTCGATGTCTAGGTTGGCTTGCAATAGTGTAATCCCATGATTAGTAAAGGTTTTTTCTGCGATATGAAACTTTTCGGCGTTACCAGTAGCGAAAGTTAGTTCGGTCATTTGCTAAGATTATAACAAATGGACATTACATTAGACCCTGGTACCTATGTTGTCGCCGTTTCTGGTGGCGTTGATTCGATAGTGCTTTTGCATATATTACATAATCGGACAGGATTGAAATTAACAGTTGCCCATTTCGACCATGGTATCCGCGAGGATTCGCGGCAGGACCGTCAATTGGTGCAGCGAATTACCGAAAGCTACGGTTTGCCATTTGTGTATGCTGAGGGCCATTTGGGACCGCAAGCCAGTGAGGCGGCGGCCCGTAAAGGGCGGTATGAATTCTTACATAAAGTTAGACAGGCGAGCGGTGCTCGGGCAGTTATTATGGCCCATCATAAGGATGACGCTTTAGAAACGGCAGTTATCAACTTGTCACGCGGAACGGGTAGAAAAGGTTTGACCAGTTTACAGAATACCCGTCTTATTGAGCGCCCACTTCTAAATATTACCAAACAAGAACTGCAGGATTATGCCCGTCAACGAAGTTTGCAGTGGCGCGAGGATAGTACAAATAGTAATCCAGCTTATCTGCGTAACTATGTCCGCCAGGTGGTGGCCGACAAGTTTGCTAGTGAAGATAAGCATCGACTACATGACATCATCAGTAGGCAGCGGGGAGTGAACATTGAGCTGGACGAACTGTTAGGCCGACAGCTGCAAACCTATTCCGCTGGCATGGAGTTGGACCGCAAGTGGTTCATTACCTTGCCACACAATGTGTCCCTAGAAGTCATGGCGCAGTGGCTTCGTGATAACGATATCCGTAGTTTTGATAAAAAAACGCTTGAACGCTTGACTCATGGGGCTAAAATACATGCTATAGGCCGCCGTCTGCCTGTCGGAAAGTCGGTGTTCCTGAGAATTAGCCAAGAGTTTTTGGCACTCGAAACCTCATAGTGCTAGAGGGCGCTAGATTAAAGCATACTGAGAGGGTATAATAACCAAACATATGGATAAAAAACCGTTTTCTTCGAAAAAACCCTTAAAAAGTCCGAAGGGGGGCAAACCACAAAAGCGCGGCATGAAAAATGTGGCATTTATCGCCATAGTCGTCCTGTTCGCGCTCGTTATCATAGCTGCTTACGGGCAGCCGAAGCGGCAGACTGAAATCTCGACGTCTCAGGCTGTCACGGACGCTAATGCCGGCCGCTATTCCAAGATTGAGAAAAAGGGTAACGAGCTGTTAATTACCGAAGATGGTAAGAAAACACCAACTCTTAAGACGTACATTGATCCAAATGCCACGCTAAAGGAAGAGGGCTTCAATACTTCGAAGTTTGAGGTCAAGAACGATCCCGACTCTTCTTCGGGTTCATTATGGGGTTCTTTGCTGATTTCACTGCTGCCGGTGATTATTATCGGCGGTTTACTGTACTTTATGCTTAAAAGCGCTCAGGGCCAGGGTAACCAGGCTATGTCGTTCGGTAAAAGCCGCGCCCGTTTGTATGGCAATGAAAAAGACAAGGTTATGTTTAACCAGGTCGCTGGCCAGGCTGAAGCTAAGCAAGATCTCGAAGAAGTCGTGGAATTTCTTAAATTTCCCAAGAAATTCGCAGGCGTTGGCGCCCGCATTCCTAAGGGTGTCCTGTTAGTAGGTCCTCCTGGTACCGGTAAGACTATGCTGGCCCGCGCTGTCGCCGGTGAAGCGAACGTTCCGTTCTTCAGCATTTCCGGTTCTGAATTCGTAGAAATGTTCGTCGGTGTTGGCGCGTCACGCGTCCGTGATCTGTTCGCAAAGGCTAAAAAGAATGCCCCATGTATTATCTTCATCGATGAAATCGACGCTGTCGGCCGTCGTCGTGGTAGCGGCATGGGTGGCGGCCACGATGAGCGTGAGCAAACCCTCAACCAGATTTTAGTTGAGATGGATGGTTTCGAACAAGGTCAGAACGTTATCGTGCTTGCCGCGACCAACCGCGCTGACGTGCTTGACCCGGCCTTACTGCGCCCGGGCCGTTTCGACCGTCGTGTCGGTATTGGTTTGCCGGATCGTCCTGACCGGTTGGCTATTCTGAAGATCCATTTCGAAAAGAAGCCACTTGGTAAGTCTGTTGACTTAGACGCTCTCGCGGCTAAAACCGCCGGTTCTTCTGGCGCGGACCTTTCCAATATCGCTAACGAAGCAGCGATTATCGCCGCTCGCAATAATCACGCCGAAATTACCCAGCATGATGTCACTGAAGCCTTTGAGCGCGTTGCCATTGGCCCGGAACGTAAGAATAAGATTATGACCGAAGCTGACAAGGTCACTACTGCCTATCACGAAGCTGGCCACGCTTTGGTCGGTCACGTCTTGCCGGATAGCGACCCCGTACATAAAGTTACTATCATCCCTCGTGGTGGTACCGGTGGTGTAACCTGGTTCCTGCCACCGGAAGATAAGGTATATACCTCGCTCATTGAGTTCAAAGATGTTTTAGCCCGTGCTCTCGGTGGCCGTATCGCCGAAGAAGTCATTCTGGGCAAAGACCGCATTACCACCGGTGGCGGCAATGACTTACAGAAAGCTGCCGAAATTGCCCGTGACATGATTGTTAACCAGGGTATGGGTACGAAACTTCGTGATCAGGTCTTCCATGTCGAAGAAGGCATGATGATGGAGCGCATGGTATCCGAACGGACTTATTCAGAAGACACCGCCAAGGTTATTGACCAGGAAGTTGAATCGCTCATAACCGAAGCAGGTGAGCGCGCCCGGGCTGTCATCAAAGGTAACTTAGACAAACTTGAGGTGTTAAAAGATCGTTTGCTTGAAAAAGAGACCGTTGATGCCGATGAAGTCGCTGACATCTTCCAGTCGGCGGTACTGCCGAAGACGGCCGCGCTATACTAAGCGCTGTTGTATTTTGTGAGCTAAAGGTGCGACAATAAGACAATGATACGTCGTTGCTGTTTAGAGTGGGGAGCATAGTGTAATGGCTGATACGAATCCGCAAACGGACACTGTTAACCAGCCTCTTGAGGCCGGTGTTGTCCTGCTGCTCCAGGTCCCCCGTACCAATGATAAAAAAGAGCTGGCCGCTGAACAGATGTTTGCCAGTCTCTACGGACTTTTGACTATTCCCGCAAAAGGGCTGTTTAAAACCACTGTCCGCGAACGGTTAAGCTTTGAAATCGCGGTTATTGACAAGCGTATCGGTTTTTACGTATGGGTGCCCGAGTACCTGAAAAGTTTCGTCGAAGAGCAGATTTATGCTCAGTATCCAAGCGTCCAAATTTCTGAAGTACCGGATTACACACTGCCATCGGCCGAGGGACCGGCGCGGACATATGCCTCCACGCTTGCCACCGAGCTAAAGTTTACGGGCCCGGAAATGCTCCCGATTAAAACTTTTCAGAGTTTTGAGGTCGACCCGTTAGCGGCCATAACCGCGACCCTGGCTAAATTTGAACTTGACGAGCAGGCTTGGCTGCAGATGACTATTCGTCCCGCCACACAAAACTGGCACCGTAAAAGTGAGCAGTATATCGCTAAATTAAAGGGTGGGAATAAAACGAGCGTAACCGGCCTGATGAGTGCCTTATGGGCTCCGCCGGAATATAAAACTGAAGCGGCCAAACCGGCGGAGTATGATCAGGTACGTGCCAAAGGCGCCGAAGAGAAGTCGCAGAAACTGGCATTTGAAATGCAGCTGCGCATTGTCTACCGTGGCAATACGCCGTTGGCCCAGGCGCGGCTTCGTATGCAGTCCATTGTCGCTAGTTATAAACAGTTCAATTCGACCTATCTTAATGGTTTTGACGCTAAGCGCATTTCCGATGACCCGGCAATTCTTGCCATGTACCGGTCGCGGCTGTTTAATAAGCACGGCTATACGGCCAACATAGAAGAAATCGCTACTTTATATCACTTGCCACATACCACGGTGGAAACGCCCTATATTTTATGGGCCAGTTCACAGACCGCTGAACCGCCGGCTAATTTACCGATGATCGGCAATGAATACCGGCCGGATTTATCACCGATAGCGACCACTAACTTCCGCGGTCACAATACCATGTTCGGCCTGACGCGCATTGACCGCAACCGCCACCTGTACATTATCGGTCAAACCGGTGTCGGTAAATCGGGTCTGCTTGAATTACTCACTATTTCGGATATATACAGCCCGTACGGTTTCGCGGTCATTGATCCTCACGGTGATTACGCTATTAATACGCTGCGCCGCATTCCGGCCGAGCGGGCGGCTGATGTGATTTACTTTAATCCGGCTGACACGGACTTTCCTATGGCTTTCAATCCAATGGAAGTCACTGATCCGAAATTGAAAACCCACACCGCTTCGGAACTGATTGGCGTGTTGAAACGGATGTTTGAAAGCTGGGGTCCGCGCCTGGAATATATTTTGCGCTATTCGCTTTTGGCGCTACTTGATTATCCCGATGCGACCATGTTGGATATCACTCGCATCCTGACAGACCGCAAATTCCGCCAGGAGGTAATCGGTTACGTGCAGGATCCGGTGGTGCGCCAGTTCTGGAACGTGGAATTTGCCAGCTGGAACGATAAGTTCGCCGCTGAAGCTGTAGCGCCGGTACTTAACAAAGTCGGTGCTTTTACGGCTAACCCGCTTGTCCGCAATATCATCGGCCAGCCTAAGAGCAGTTTTAATATCCGAAAGATCATGGATGAGAATAAGATACTGCTTGTTAACTTGTCCCGCGGCCTGTTGGGAGAAGATAATGCCTCGCTGCTTGGAGCGCTACTCGTGACAAAAATACAGTTGGCGGCTATGAGCCGGGCCGACATGCCGGCAGAGCAGCGTACGCCATTTTACCTGTATGTCGACGAATTCCAGAACTTCGCGACCGACAGTTTTGCTACGATTTTGTCCGAGGCCCGTAAATACGGCCTTAACTTGACGGTTGCCAACCAGTATACCGCCCAAATGGCAATTGAGGTTAAAGATGCCGTATTCGGTAACGTTGGTTCTATTATTGCTTTCCGAATGGGCGCTGATGATGCCCGGGTAATGCTCCGTTACTTTGAGCCGCGGTTTGAAGAATATGACCTGGTCCACATGCATAACCGGCATTTTGTGATCTCGCTTACCATAAACGGTGAAAAAACGCCGGCTTTTTCGGCGATCTCCCTTAATTTGCCGCCGCAACAGGCAGATTACAGCGCCGCCATTGTAGATAACAGCCGCGCGCTGTATGGCTCGAGCCGTGAATATGTTCAACGCTACATTAATGAGCGCTATCAGCTGGAAGATATGGTCGTGTCTACGGCACCTGTATCGCAATTTAAGCCGAAGGCCCAACAACAGGCGGCTTTACAGGAAGCGCCTATCCAACCACCGGCGCGCCCCGCTCCTGTAGTTACTACTGCGCCAGCGCCAAAACCGGTTGTGAAGCCAAGCCCTCAGCCGGTGAATGAAACCCCGGTGGTGAAACCCAATTCCAAAATACAGGCAGTTCCTGAATCACAACCAACCGAAGCTACGGAAGTTTTGGAAGCTCCGGCCAAACGGAAGCGAAAGCGTAATCGCAAACGTAAACCGACTACGGCTCAAACGGAAGTGTCCGTCGCTGCTCAGCCCGTGAAACAGGCACCGAAACAAGCAAAATTACCTACTCCCTCAAACGAAGAAACGGTCATTAATTTACGCTAAAAGGGGTGTCACTCCGGCAGCGACTGGACTATACTTAAGCTCAGCAGGGCGCCACGGACGATTTACCGGCGCACCATATAAATGAACAGCAGTACAACACCTAAGCAACAGTCCAAAAAGGTATCAGTCGGCAGTGTCGCGGGTTTATTGGTTGTGACGGCGCTTGTCGGCCAGTTACTGGGCTTTTTGCGTACTAAACTTATCAATGCCAACTTCGACAACCCGCATACGCCGATCGGTGAAAAGGCCGGTGTATACTTCGCGGCGTTTAATATACCTGATTTCTTTTTCTATACTATCGCTGCCGGTGCTCTCGGCGTGGCCGTCATGCCGTACCTCAGCGACCGGCTGCACAAAGGTGATAAAAGGGGTATGTGGGAGCTCGCGACCAGCATTCTGAACCTGCTGGCACTTATTATGCTCGGTGTAGGCATTATTATTCTTGTTTTCGCGCATCCGTTAATACAACTTGTAGCTCCTGGCCTGACTCCCGAACAACAGCATAACGGCGCCACGCTTATGCGTTTACTGGCGCTTAATCCGTTCCTGTTTACGGTTTCAGGAATTCTGACGAGCGCCCAGCAAACCATCGGCCGTTTCTTTTTCTTTGCTATCGCGCCGCTGTTTTATAACATTTCGATCATTATCAGCATATATATATTCAAAGATACCCAAATCGGTATCGTGGGACTCGGCATAGGCGCGCTTATCGGCGGTGTGTTGCAACTGTTAATCGTCAGTCTTGGCCTGATTAACACTAGCTTTCACTGGAAACCGAAAATTATGTGGCGTAGCAGCGAATTTAAGTCGATGTTGCGCCAGTTGCCGCCACGGTCGCTCGACCAGGGTGCTGACCAGATTCAAAGCATGGTTGACACGCGCTTCGCCTCAAGCATTGCCGGCGCGACCGGTATTAGCAACTATAACAATGCCTATGTTTTGCATACGGCGCCGATTTTGCTGCTGGGAACCGCTATTTCTACGGCCGCCTTCCCGCGTTTAAACGCCCGCTTAGCCCAAGGCCGCCAGGATTTATTCCGGCGTGATTTCCTGAAAATTCTCAGAGCTATTATCTGGATGGCCATTCCAGTCGTGATTATTGCCTTTTATGCCCGCGGTTACCTGGCGCGCTTTATTTTTAGCCAGAACGCTCCGGAAATCGCCGTACTGTTTGGTTTTCTGACAGTCGCTGTTTTCTTCCGTACGCTTTACGCTATTATTTCCCGCTGGTTCTACGCGCAAAAAGATACCTGGACGCCGCTGGCCGTATCGGTATTTGTCATTTTGCTTAATATTGTGCTGGTCTATTTCTTAACTAAACCCAATTCGTATGGCCTAGCCGGTTTAGCGCTCGCGCAGTCACTTGTCGCTACCGTAGAAGTCGTTATTTTGTTCAGTGTCATGCTGTACCGCGACCCGAAGTTGCTTGACGCGTCGTTTTGGTCCGGCATTGTCAAGATTGTTTCGGTTTCCGGGTTTAGTCTGATAGCAGGTTTTATCATGGTATCTATTTACCCGCTTGGAATCAGCGACAAGGGTTTTGCCGTACTAACAAAATTATCGCTTATTGCCGTCGTTACGCTGGGTGTCCATATCGGTGTCTCGGCGCTGTTCGGCCTGGAAGAAGTCAGGCCGATCTTTAAGCGGGCGAAAGCCATTTTATTTAAGTCCGTCGGGATTCCTTACTAGCCAACGTACCTCTGTTATTTATGCTATAATATAGTTAATGGACCTAATAAAAAAATCCGCAATTCGAAATTTCTGCATCATCGCGCACATTGACCATGGCAAAAGCACTTTGGCAGACCGTTTACTGGAGCTAACCGGTACCGTCGAAAAACGCAACATGAAGGCGCAGCTGCTCGACCGTATGGACCTGGAGCGCGAAAAGGGCATTACTATCAAGCTGGCGCCTGTCCGGATGGAGTACAAGGGCTTTGAGCTTAACCTGATTGACACGCCCGGGCATGTTGACTTCTCATATGAGGTTTCTCGTAGTCTCGAAGCTTGTGAAGGTGCTCTGCTGGTTGTTGATGCCACCCAGGGTATCCAGGCACAAACCCTGGCTAACGTGTACCTGGCGATAGCGGCTGACCTGACAATCATTCCAGTGCTCAACAAAATTGATTTACCGGCAGCCGATGTCGAGCGGGTGAGCGCCGAAGTTATGAACTTACTCGGCTGCAGCCGTGAAGACATCCTGGAAATTTCCGCCAAAACCGGCATGGGCGTCGACAAAGTGCTGGAGCGCATCGTCAAAGACATCCCCGAACCGAAACCATCCGAGCGTAACGAAACCCGTGCCCTCATCTTTGACTCCTATTACGATGATTATCGCGGCGTAATTCTGTATGTCCGTGTCTTTGATGGTTTCATCGATAAAAACGCCAGTATTCAGATGATGGCTACCAGCGCTAATGGCCTTGCTCTGGAAGTCGGCGCCTTGAAGCCGGAAATGACAGCCGGCAAAAGCCTGCAGGCTGGTGAAATCGGCTACATTGTCACCAACCTCAAGTCTACCCGCGAAGCCAAAGTCGGTGACACTATTACTTTGCAGAGTAATCCGTCGACGGCGCAGCTGCCGGGCTACAAAAACGTCCAGCCGTTCGTGTACGCCGGCTTTTTCCCTGAAAGCAACGAGTTTTATCAGGAGTTGAAAGACGCGGTCGAGAAATTGTCACTCAGTGATTCGGCGCTGCAATTCGAGCCGGAAAACTCGCCGGTGCTTGGTTTCGGTGTCCGCATCGGCTTCCTGGGGCTATTGCACATGGATATCGTCCGTGAGCGTTTGGAGCGGGAATATAATCTTGACCTGGTCGTTACCAACCCGTCGACCGACTACCAGATTAGTTTATTGAATGGTGATGAACTGGATATTAAAAGCGCCGCTGATCTGCCCGACCCGGCGAGTATAAAAGAAATCCGCGAACCATGGATTCGCGGTGAAATTATCGTGCCGCAGGATTATGTCGGGCCGGTTATCCAACTTATTTCCGGCAAGCGTGGTTTGCAGACCAACTTAAGCTACGTCGAAGAGCGTGCCTTGGTCGCCTTCGAGGCACCGCTGGCCAACCTGTTAACCGATTTTTACGACCAACTCAAAAGCCTGACCAGCGGTTACGGCTCATTCAATTATGAACTGGACAACTACCGCGCCGAAGACCTGGTGCGCGTTGATTTTTACGTGGCTGGTGAAATGGTAAGCGCCCTGAGTATTATGGTGCACCGCAGTGAAGCCGACAGTATCGGCCGTATAACCGTCGGTAAACTGAAAGAAGTAATTCCTCGTCAAAATTTCCAAGTCGCGCTGCAGGCGGCCATAGGCGGCCGTTTTATCGCTCGCGAAGACATCAGCGCGTACCGTAAAGACGTGACAACCGGTTTGTATGGTGGCGACGTATCGCGCAAGAAAAAGGTACTCGCCAAGCAGGCGAAAGGCAAGAAGCGTATGAAACGCTTTGGTAAGGTTGATATTCCGGCTGAAGCTTTCACGGTCATGCTCAAGCGTGACTAGAGGTTATGGTATAATTTGCCGATGGAAGAACGTTTGCAGCAACTTGTTGATAATTACCGGATTTCCGCTCAGGCGGCTGAAGTTGTCCGGGCCACGCCCATCGTCTTGCTGGTTGGCGTCAGTGGTGCTGGCAAGGATACTATAAAGCACCGGTTGCTGGAAGGCGGCAAGTATCATCACATTGTTTCACATACTACCCGGGCGCCCCGTGAAAATGGTGGCGTCATGGAAAGCGATGGCGCGGACTATCACTTTATTGACAAAGAAGAAGCGGCCGATATGTTGGAAAGCGGCGCGTTCGTAGAAGCCAAAAAATACGGTGATAACCTGTACGGTACCAGCGTGGCGGAAATTGAGCAGGCGCAGCGGGAAGGTAAAATAGCTATTACCGATCTTGAAGTTCAGGGAGTAGCCGAATATAAAGCCCTGTCTCCAAATGTCGTGGCCCTGTTCATATTGCCGCCGGATTATGCAGAGTGGCAACGCCGGCTGCATGCCCGGTATGGCGTGCAGGGAGCCGATCCGGCTGACATAACTAAGCGTATGCGAACGGCAATCGCCGAATTGGAAGAGGCATTACGCCAGCCCTACTATCACTTCGTGGTTAACGCCAATATCGATGAAGCGGTGGGCGCCGTGGACAAAATCGCACATCGCGCGACGACCGGTGATGAATTTACGACCGTAGATCGCAGTTTCCAACACTGGGCAGAGCAGTTGCTTGAGGATTTACAAGACGGCGCCAAGCTCCAGTAGGCCGGTTAGCACTCTTGACTATTGAGTGCTAAACGACATACAATTTAGGTATGACGCCTATTACAGACCGCCAAAAACTGATTCTCTCAGCTATAGTCGAACAATATGCCGAAGTAGCCAGCCCGGTGGGTAGCAAGCTTCTGGCTAAGATTTTCAATGTATCTTCGGCTACCATTCGCGCCGAAATGGTCGAGCTGGAAAAGGCCGGCTTTATCGCTCAGCCGCACACCAGTGCCGGCCGCATTCCAACCGATAAGGGCTATCGTTTTTATGTTAATAATATGGCCGACAGCGATCAACAGGTCAGCTTACCGGCCCGCCGCGCCGAAAAAGCCCTCAGCATGCGCGTGCAGGGCGCTGGTATGCCGGAGCAAAAAATCCGCAATGCCGTCGACACATTAGTGGAACTGACGCACAATCTTGGCATGGCGACCATTGGCGGCCAGTTATATATGAGTGGCCTGTTAAACCTGTTCGGGCAGCCGGAATTCATCCAGGCCGGGCAGGTACGGCAAGTCGCCGGATTACTGGATAATCTGGAGCCATGGTTGCGGGAAGCCGCGCCAAATCAACCGCTCAGCGTCTATATTGGCCGTGAAAACCCTATTGGCCGGGCAGCAGGTTGTACGCTCATCATTTCGCGCTTCCGCAGCCCATTCAGCGACCGCAGTTACATCGGTACGCTTGGACCAACCAGACAAAGTTATAAAGAAGTAATGACGCTGGTACGCCATGCCGGCGAAGAACTTGAGGAGGTGTTATATGGCTAAACAATCACGACCACACGACGAAAACGCGGCGCAGGAAAACGTTTCACAAGACATTTTACAGGATTCATCAGCCGATAGCTCTCAGCTTGAAAAACAGGTGGCTGAGTTAACCGAAGCGCTGCAGCGCGAACGGGCTGACGCCACCAATATCCGCCGCCGCCATGAAGAGCAGGTTGCTGGCATGCGTAACATGATTAAAGCTAATGTAGTACGTGATCTGCTGCCAGTTATCGACAATTTTGACCGGGCGCTCAAACACGTGCCAAAAGAGCTCGAAAGCAACGATTATATTAAGGGTGTTCAAGGCGTAGTTAAGCAGTTCGAAAAAACTTTAGCTGACATGGGTGTCGAAAAAATTAAAACAGTCGACGCGCCTTTCGACCCGAAATTCCATGAAGCGGTCCAAATGGAAGAAGGTGATGGAACCGAAGAAGTAGTCAGCGAAGAATTGCAGTCCGGCTATACGCTTGGTGACGAAATCATCCGGCACGCCATGGTAAAGGTAAAACTCCAGTAGGTATGTTCACCGATCGCTGCCCCGAGCCGCTCGATTTGCCTTCCGGACTGGCGGGGGATCAGGCCCGGTCAGCCTATCAGTTTATGCTTAAGCAGCTAGGGCAGCCGCTGGCGCTTGCCGGCAACTGCCGGCTGGAAAATGACTATCAAATAAGTCAGGAAATGAGACGCCGGTACACGCTCAGCGGGTATACCGCCGCCAATATAGCGTACCTCGCGATACGTGATATGACTGAAATTCAAAATTTATAGTTAGCACTCTTGACACTTGAGTGCCAATTTTTTATGCTAAAATAGTATTAGCACTCAATTAATACCATTGCTAAAGGAGAATCACAATGTCTATAGAGCAAGGCGGAGAAAACCGTCACTATACCGCGGCAGAATGGTTTGAGATTACACACGGTCGTTCTGCTAATCCAAATGGTGATGAACCGGTCATTGCTACCCCGCCCACCGAAGAAGAAATGAGGACGGCCCGGCAGGAATTCATGGATATTAGTTTTGAGGAACCACTTTTTTAATAACACTATCGGTATTTCACGGAGGAATCATACATGAGTAAAATTATCGGAATCGATTTAGGTACGACTAACTCGGCAATGGCCGTTATGCAGGCCGGTAAGCCGGAAATTATCGCTAACTCCGAAGGTGCGCGCACGACGCCTTCCGTAGTTGCCGTCAACAAAAATGGCGAGCGTCTGGTTGGCCAGGTTGCCCGCCGCCAGCAGGTGACCAATAGTAAAAACACTATTTATGAAGTAAAACGCCTGATTGGACGCAATTTCAATGACAAAGAAGTCCAGCGCGACCTGAAGCTGATGGGTTACGAAATCATTAAAAGCGGCAACGGCGTTAAAGTAAAGATGGCCGACAAGGAATACAGCCCTGAAGAAATCAGTGCTATGATCCTGAGTAAGCTGAAAGCTGACGCCGAAGGTTTCCTGGGTGACACTGTTACTGAAGCGGTCATTACTGTTCCTGCGTATTTCGATGATTCGCAGCGCCAAGCAACTAAAGATGCAGGTAAAATCGCCGGTCTTGAAGTTAAGCGCATTATCAATGAGCCGACTGCCGCCGCATTGGCCTACGGTCTCGACAAAGGCAGCAAGGCCGACGAAAAGATCGCTGTTTATGACCTCGGTGGTGGTACATTCGACGTTTCTATTCTGGAGCTCGGCGACGGTGTTTTCGAAGTAAAGTCCACCAACGGTGACACCCACCTCGGTGGTGCCGACTTCGACCGCACGATTGTTAACTACTTTGTTGACGAATTCAAGAAAGAACATGGCCTGGACATTTCTGACGACAAGGCTGCCATGCAGCGCCTGCGTGACGAAGCTGAAAAGGCTAAGATTGAGCTCTCGGCTGCCCAAGAAGTTAACATCAATCTGCCATTCCTGACGGCTGATGCTGATGGTCCAAAGCACTTTGAACACAACCTGACCCGCGCCAAGCTGGAAAACTTGGTCGCTGACCTGGTCGATAAAACGGCTGACCCATGTGAAAAAGCACTGAAAGACGCCGGCCTCAAGGCCTCCGAAATCGACGCCGTCGTACTGGTCGGTGGTATGACCCGCATGCCCGCCGTGCAGGAAAAGGTTAAGAATATCTTTGGTAAGGACCCGATGAAGGGCGTGAATCCTGACGAAGTCGTGGCCGTCGGTGCCGCTATCCAGGGTGGCGTGCTGCAAGGCGACGTCAAAGACGTACTATTGCTCGATGTAACTCCGTTAAGTCTTGGTATCGAGACTATGGGCGGCGTCATGACCAAGCTGATTGAGCGCAACACTACTATTCCTACTTCCAAGAGCGAAGTTTTCTCGACTGCTGCCGACAACCAACCCCAGGTTGAAATCCATGTTGGCCAGGGTGAACGCGACATGATCGAGGGCAACAAGAGTCTCGGCCGCTTTGTGCTCGATGGTATCCCACCAGCGCCGCGCGGTGTGCCGCAGATTGAGGTGACCTTCAACATCGACGCTAACGGCATTTTGCATGTAACGGCTAAAGACAAGGGTACCGGTAAAGAACAGAGCATTACTATCCAGGGTTCCGGCAACCTCGACAAAACTGAAGTCGAAAAGATGGCTAAAGAAGCCGAAGCCCATGCCGAAGAAGACAAGCAGCGCAAAGAGGCCGTTGAAGCCCGCAACCTGCTCGACTCGACCATTTACCAGGCGGAGAAGCTTAAGAAGGATAATGGCGATAAAATAAGCGACGAAGATAAGAAAACGCTCGATGAAGCCATTGAAGCGGCTCAAAAGGTTGTTAAAGACGATAAAGCGTCCAAAGATGACCTCGAAAAGGCCGCCAAGGAACTGAACGATAAAATCATGCCAATTGGCGCCAAGATGTACGAACAGTCATCGGCTGATGAAACACCGGCAGAAGATGCTGCTGAAGACAAGAAAGCCGATGACGACACCACCGTTGAAGGCGAAGTTGTTGACGAAGACAAGAAGTAGCATATGATACGGGTGCCCCGGTTACGCCGGCCGGAAAGCGATAGTCCGCTGTGGCAAACATGCCAACAACTGACCGCGGGGGTAGCCCCTGTTGAGTCACCGCATGGCGCGCAGTGGACTCACATTCGTCGCGTTACGTGGGCGCGGTCTCCGTACCGGTATCTTCTCACTGAACTGGCTGAAGAACAGGCCGATAGTAGACTGCGCCGCGCACGTATCGCGCCGCTGGTCTTCAACCTTGCTTGTTTAAGCGCGGAACGACGCGACACGGGGTTAATCAATTCGGCTAGCTATTTTATAGCCAAACAGGGATTACGGGGCGCTTTGCATAGTGAAGTACCCCACTGGGAACGTCTTACCGACGAAGATAAGAAAGAAATGCAGGATAACGTTGATTTTTCATTTCAACACGGTTTTTTTGTTCCTACGGCAGAAGATGAGTTCGTGGTTGAGACAGCTCTCAAGATCGCGTCATTGGATGGCGTGGAGCAAGTAGGGTAAATTATGGCCAGCTCTTTAGCGCGTAAATATAAAAGGGTACAATAGGACAGATATGAAAGTATTCATTGACGGCGAAAATCTACGGCACCGCTTGGTATCCGTGTTACTGCACGCTGGCCGCATCCACGACTCGGAAGATTACTTCACGGTCGATGTCCGTAAGCTGATCGGCGACGCGTTGCAGGCAGAGCCCGAACAAATCCTGTACTTTACCACCAAAGTACGCCAGCCGGAATATGATATTCCTGATAAACTGCGCGATAAAATAACTGAAATCCAGGAACAACAAAGCCACTGGATCCAAACGTTGGGTGAACAAAATATCACAGTGGTTAAAGCGGGGCTCCTCAAGGTTCACGAGAGTAACGCCTGCGTGCACTGCGGCAAGCGCACGCTGGTTTTACAGGAAAAAGGCGTTGATGTCCGTCTTGCTACTGAAATGGTTATGGCGGCGGTACATGACCTCGCGGACACTATCGTGGTGTTCAGTTCTGACGCTGACATGATCCCCGCGCTTGACGTGGTCCGGCGGTCGGGTACCAAAGTTATATATATGTGTTTTGAAGAGGAAGCAAACGAAGCCCTGCGCCATGCCACCGACCGGATGGTGACGTACAACCGTAACGACATTCTGCAGGCCGCCCGTCCGCATGAGGAGCAGCGCCATGCCGACTAATTTCGTACAGATGGTGCTTACCTGCGGTAGCTGGCAGGAAGCTCAGAAAATTGCCGACCGGCTGTTAGAAACCCGCCTGATAGCCTGCGCCGAGTTCGTCGCCATCAAGTCAAAGTACCACTGGAAAGAAGGCCTGGAAGAGGCTGACGAAATAAAACTGATTATGGAAAGTTTGCATGAAAACTTCGCCGGCGTTGAAGCGGAAGTCGCGAAGTTACACAGTTATGAAACGTTTGTGCTGCAGGCGATTCCACTGGTATCATTATCGGCCGCGGCTGTGAACTGGTGGCAGCAGAAAACAAACGCCAATTCCCAAGGAGCGACAAGATAAATTATGGCTGCAAAACGAGATTATTACGATATTTTGGGTGTTGGTAAGAGTGCCAGCGCGGACGAAATAAAAAAAGCCTTTCGCAAGGCGGCTATTGAGCATCATCCGGATCGTGGCGGTGACGAGGCTAAATTTAAGGAAATTAACGAAGCCTACGAAGTTTTGAAAGACCCGGCAAAAAAACAGCGCTATGACCAGTTTGGCCACGCTGGTGTCGGCGGCGCGGCCGGCGGCAACCCATACGAAGGTTTCGGCGGTTTCGGTGGTAACCAGAACGTTAATTTTGATTTCGGTGACCTGGGTCTCGGCGATATCTTTAACAGTTTCTTCGGCGGCGGGCAAGCTGGTGGTGGCCAGGGCCAGCGGCAGCGCCGCGGCCGCGACGTCGAAACCCGCGTCGAAGTCACCTTTGAGCAGGCAGTTTTTGGCACTGAAGCCGAGCTTAACCTGAACATCGAAGATACCTGCGACCATTGCAAAGGTTCCACCGTGGAACCTGGCTATGACCTCAGGACGTGTGACCAGTGTAAAGGTTCGGGGCAGGTAGTTAATGTCACCCGTACTATTTTTGGCAATATTCAACAGGCTACCATTTGTCCAAAGTGTAATGGCCGCGGCAAAATCCCCGAAAAAGTATGCTCGGTTTGTCACGGCAAGGGCACCCGCTTGAAGAATCAGCGCGTCATGCTGAAAATTCCCGCCGGTATTGATGACGGCGCCACCATCCGGTTGCGCGAGCATGGTGAGGCTGTAGCTAACGGCCCGAAGGGCGACCTGTATGTAAATATTCGTGTTAAGCCGCACAAGCAGTTTACCCGAGAAGGCGACCTGATTTTAAGCGACGAGCACATCGATATGGTCGAAGCGGCACTTGGTACTGAGATTGAAATCGCCACCGTTGACGGTCCTGTCCGCATGAAAGTACCGGCCGGTACACAGAGCGGCAGTGACTTTAAACTGTCCGGACACGGCGTACCGCACATGAAAGGCGGCAGTCGCGGCGCGCATATCGTAACGATTATCGTTGATACGCCGAAGAAACTGACAAAGCATCAGCAGGAACTGTTACAGGAGTTTCGTAAGGAAACGACACCAAAACGCAAGTTCTGGAACTAGTGCTTAATTACCGGTTTCAGGCAGGTCGTCGTAACTAACCACCTGATTTTTGCCAGCCAGTTTAGCGGCACGCATAGCCTGATTGGCTTCAACTACGGCATCTTCAAGTAATAGCTCGTTACCTAAGTTGCCAACTCCAACGCTGACCGTTAAGGCTGTGACTTCTTCATCGGGGACATACTGTTCAACTTCAGCCCTGATGCCTTCAGCGAGAACCATTGCCTGTTCTATAGACGTGTTGGGCGCGATAACCAAGAGCTCCTCGCCGCCGTAACGGCCAATAACATCACTCCGCCGGGTACGGTTTCGTAATGCTTCCCCAATTCGGCCCAGTACTTTATCACCAACAGGCTCACCGAATGTCTTATTGATCTGGCCGAAGTTATCAGCGTCAATAAAGATTACTGAATGGCCTTCCGCAGAGTCGTTGCGGCGCTGCAATTCATGCGGCTGCGTAAGGAGTGTGAACTCTTCTTCCAGCTTCCGACGTGTCGGCAATCCGGTCACTTTATCAACACCTAGCGTTTCAATACGGGCGTCGCGGGCAGCGATTTCGTCGTCCATCATAGCGGCGTATTCGGCCGCCGATTGGCGTTCGCGTTCCAGCTGCGCCTGAGTTTCGACAAGTTGGCGCCGTAGTCCGGAAATAGTCAACTCACTTTCGCTGCGGTGGTTCAGCGCGTCGGCAGCAAGAAATTCCATGCTGCGTGGTTCTTCGTGTGAAGGCGGCATGGGTTTTCGCTGAGGATAGTGAGTAGACATACTTTCAGTCATTAACACAATTATACACCAAAAGGTGCTAAATGTCAATAATGCTTACGGTTGGTTGCGCGTCAGGAGGTGTGGTTTCGGTATTGGAAGTCACCGATATGCCCAGTTTGATTTGCAGTGCTGCGATTTTGGCGGCAACAGCGAAAGCGCGGTCACGAGCCTGTACCGCTTCAATGCTCATGTCAGCCGGATCAATAGCCAGGTAATTGCCATTGTCATCCGGTATCTCAAGGTGTTGTTCGTTGCTGATTACAGACATAGTGGAGTAATTATACAGAAATTGGTATATATGTCAAATAGTGATATAGGTTACAAATAGACAAGACTTTTCTTATCGGGCATAATGTTAACTGATGAAAAAGCTTAAGCTTCAACTCGCCGACGATCAACGGGGCTTTATCCCTATGATGCTGTGTATTATCGCGGTAATCGCTTTTATTATTTACCTGGTCTACAGCCGGGTAGCCAGTATGCAGTAAGCAAGCAAAACTGGACTTTACACTCATAAAATGCTATAATAGCCAGATGTCTCAGCACGACAATAACGCGGTACCCGCGGCTTCGCAACGAATATTCTGGCCACGGGTAAGCGAGGTCATTGGTGACGTTGTCGAAGCGGTGCAATTACCTCCGGAACAACCTCTTGGCGAAGCAGGCAAAAGAGACGTTCTGGCTTTTGAAAAAGAACTCTTCAGCGGACACTTCGAGGATATAACCTGCACCCCTGGCCTTGATAAGGTTCCAAGCGTCATAGATACCTCGTATACCTTCGCGCCAAGCTATTTGTTGACCCCTCAGGGTAAAAAGGCTCTCGCGGATTTTGCTCCCGATAGTACAGAGCCGGCGTCGGAATCAGACGGCGTGCACGCGCTCCGTTCGCTACCATTCGCTTATTTAGCTGATAAGAAAAAAGAACTAGAAGCATTTTCCGGCGATTCGATGCGTTACGCGAAATCGCAGTATCAGGAAGCCGCCCAGGATGATACTGAGATTGAGGATATCCTCACGGTATCGATTAAGCGTGAACCCGAGAAGTTTATCGGCAAGCTGACCGCCCTGATTGCCAACCGAAGCTTTATCCATGAGGTCCGTAAGCGTTTGGCGGAATCGGACGCGGATGGTACAAGTCCTGTAACCCAGGCGAAATTAGTCGTTACTCAAATTTATCGTGACCGGATCAATTCCGATTTGGCGGGTATGTATCCCAGCCTGCAGGAGTTATTGCAGCAGGAGGCTGCTCAAAGCGAGCCAGACCGTCAGGAACTCGCATCACAGCTGGAGCTAGCGAGAGCTATGGTAAACGTTGCCCGCGCGGCACTTGCTGGCAGTGATATCCAGGCTACATTCATTCGCCGGTTGGATTATGTGCGTAACGGCGCTGCCTATAACGATGGGCGCATGACGCCTATCGACGCGCGGATTTTTGATGACGTTGAAGCATTGAACCGAACGGGTCGTGAAACAGTTGAATCCGTATTCAAGGAAGACGAAATCGAACGGCTCGAGAACTTTTCACTGGATGCCGACGGTCTGAAACGGCTTATAGAAAAATATATGGAAGAAATCGGCATCACGGAGTGGGAACCGGAAATCCGGGCCGACACCAATTCGATTAAAATCTCAGGCATTAATAAAAAGATTAAAATTCCACGGGACTATAGCCAGAAGCTGGCCCAGACATCGCCTTCGAGTGGCGCGGTAGCAATTGTAGAACATGAGATTGGCGGCGACCAGCCGGGCCATGTCATGCAGTATGTAAATGCGGCCCAAAACGATCAGGCCTTACGGATTGGAACCCATCCAAAGTATAAAGGCAAACGCGCGACCGCGCTTCGCGAAGCCGGTGGCGTTACCGCGGAAGCTGACGCTATGCACCGCTATTTTGGCCAGGAACGTAAGGCGCAGTCCGCGTACGCTAAAGCCATGGAAGTATTAGTTGAGAATGGAACGGTCAGCCGCGCGGTGGCGGCTTTCGCGATTGACTACCTGAAAGACTCTCCGGAAACTGATACCGATGACCGGGCGAAAATATATAAGTTAGCCGCGGACCGGGTGCTCCGTTTGAAGCGGTTCGGTGGGCATAACAGCCAGCCCCTTAATTATGTGGAGGCGGCGACCGTTCGCCGGACGCTTGAATCGACTGACCTGGACACTCAAAAGACCATATTGGCGGAAGGGATCTTTGACCCTGTCGATATGCTGCGGTTACACCGGTACGGCCTGCTGACTACAGATACCAGCCATTTATTCAGTCCTAGGGAAAACCCGACTGCAGTTATGGCCCGGTTGATACGGGATATGATAAATACGCCGTCTTCGGATAACGCGGAGAACTAGACTAAGGTGTCATACAGTTCGTAGTAGCGCTTTACCATGGTGGCGAAGTCAAAGCGTTCGGCGAAGTTCCGGCAATTGAGCGGATCGAGCGAATCAATTATTGTCAGGGCAGTTTGAAATGTTGACGGGTCGTCGGCAATCACGCCTGTTACGCCAGCTTGAACCAACTCGCTGTTAGCTCCCACAGAGTTAAGTATTACCGGCGTGCCACAAGCCTGCGCTTCGATGATAGTTTGACCGAATGCTTCTTCATGCTGTGGAAAAAATACCATTCCGCGCGCCCGGGCCATAAAAGCGGCTACTTGTTTTTGGTTTTGTGATCCGTGGTAGGCGATGCGCTCTCCGTCGACCATAGGCAGGATAGTTTCCCAGTAAGCCTGATCCGCCGGGTTGATCTTACCCACGATATCGAGTGTGGCACCGGCTGCCTGAACTGCCCGTACGACTTCGTAAACGCCTTTGTGCGGAGCGATTCGTCCAACGAACAGCAAGCGGTCGGATCGTGGCTCTAGTGATGTTTTAAATAACTCAAGATCGATGCCGTGGTAAATATAGTCAGCCGTGGGAATGCTCAGTTTTTTGTCTGCCGAAGCCATGTACCGGGTAACCGGTACGGTAACCACGTTGTGGTGGGTGTTTCGCGGCACGGATGCCGCGATATCTTTCGTTGGGAACCAGTGCTGGGTGGCTACCACCGAGCGGGCGGTCTGGTCGGCCAGGTCAAAATGTAAACTATCGAAGTGGCTGTGATAAAGTTGGTGCTCGCTCGCGGCAAAGGCCTGCAGCATCAGCCTGCTGTTCGTGGTGGTTTTATCTCTATCATCCGTTTGTACTAAAGATTTGAAGGAAATGCTATTGTGGTCGGTGGGTACGCTGGGTCCGGCGTATATGGTTACGTCGTGGCCATCGGCTGCTTGAGCGGCAGCCAGTCGCAGCGCCCATTCATAGCGCCCATTATGTTTTCGCAGGGGAAATGCCGCTCCATAAGGCAGCACATGCGCGATGTTCATCAGTCGACCCGTACCTTTAACTGAGCGATAGTTTGCCGGGCGCTGTCGAGTTCAGATTTGTCCGCGGATACAGCGCGGATTATAGCTGCCGCCTTATAGCCCTGTTTGGCGGGGCCGACCGGCTGTCCGGGCTTAGCCTTGATGTTGAAGTAGGTAAAATTTGCCCGGTCATAATCGCCGGTTATCCCGCCAAATACGCCTTCTGTTTCAGGAAAAAGCTCAGTAACGCTGCTGTAGCCGTTCCATGTTCCCGTAAGGTCCGGCAGCTGCCCGATAGCGACCCGTAATTCTTGTTCAAGTAAGTTTATGCCATAAGAATCGAGGTACATATCGGTTCGATAGCCCCCGGTCCGGGCGCCGATTTCAACGATTTTTACCTTGTTGTCATTGTGGATTAGTTCCACGTGGGCTGGTGACGATTGAAGTCCAAGCGCGGCGATGCCGGCTTCAGCGACTGAAAATATCTGTTGCTCGAGACTTTTCTCGTACGTTGCTGGTAAAAGCCGCTCGTACAGGTAGGAGTCCTGAATGCCGATGTCGTTCGCTGTAGTGAGGCCGACAATGCCGTCGCAAAAGTGCGGCTTTCCAGCTTGATCGACAATAGCGGCCACTGAGCATAACTGGCCAGTTATAAACTCCTCCAGTATTAGCTGGGGTTCCCGGCCATATATATGGTATTTTTCGTAAAGACCCGCAATACTCTGAGCGGCGTATCGGAAGTTTGCTACCAGTTCCGCTTCGTTGTCACAGCGTGTAACCAGTAAACTTTTGACGAGATTCGTTGGTTTTAACATTAACGGGTATGTGGCGGTAGAGGCGAATGATAACGCCTCGGCTTCGGAAGTGACCACTGAGTAGCGCGGCGTGATTCGCGGATCGGCGGCAGTGAAGGCGGCCCGCATCAGGTTTTTGTCGGTACTTTTCCGCGCGGCGTCGATGCTCAGCGCGGGCAGGTCGAAAAACCGGGCTATTTCGGCCTTGGCGAGAATGTAATTTTCATACAGACAATACAGGCCGTCGATTGTAATATCAGTATGTGCTTTAAGCTGCTCGGAGAGTGGAACTGTACCTGAAAAATCCAAAGGAATGACGTTTTGGTAATGTTCCGGATGGCGCAGAGAAGCGTTTCTATCAAGAAATATACCCAGTGAATACCCCAGTTTTCGCAGGGCCTCAACCGACTCCGCGTGAGGATAAGGCTTGCCGATGATGTAAATTACTGAGTGCATGGTATCTAAACATCTTATCCTATGAAAGTACGGCCAACAAGTAATGGTCGAGTATTGAATATTTTAATCATAAATGTTATAATAAATTGTTATCGTATCTTCTACCATGTATCCAGTAAACATCTACACCACCACGAATTTATTGAAAGCCGGTCTTGAGGCTATTGGCTACCAGCACGAGACGTTAGTGCTCGATGGCCGCTATTTTTCACGGTATACCTCTCCACGCGGCTGTAAATGGGTGACGTCCAACGCGCGTATCACCTATCCATTTATCGGCAGTACCGCTAAGGAAGTCAGCAAGGATAAGCGAACGGCTTACGCTTTAGCTGAAACTGTAGGCATAACCATTCCATTCACACGGACAGTGCAGGCTGTCGAGGACGCTGCTGCTACGTGGCAGGAAGTCGCCGCGCACAAGCCGCTGATTGTTAAACCAAGTAACGCGACGTTGTCCCGCGGGCTTACTATGAATGTTACCGATGAAGTCAGCCTGGTGGAAGCAATTACGCTCGCGCGCCAACATTCTGACACTGTTTTGATCCAAAAGCAGGTACAGGGACAGGAAGTTCGCATGGCTGTGCTTGACGGCACCTGCGTGGCCGTTATTAACCGTCGTAACGCTCAGCTGGCCGGAGACGGCCGCCTCCCGGTCCGGCAGTTACTGGAACAGGAAAACCAGCAACGGGCAGATTTAAAGCTTCCGTATATCGTATACCCGAAGCTTGAAGCACCCACTGTGGATTTAACCGGTTTAGACATGTCCAAAGTCCTTGCCGATGGCGAGATACTGGAGCTGGGGCGTAGCGCTATGGTCCGACGGGGAGCCTCCGCCTATAATGTGACTGGCGCGGTGCATGAAAGTTATAAACGGGTCGCCGAAAAGTTAGCGGTTGAATTTGGACCGGGCTTCGTGGCTGTCGATTTACTGATTGAAGACTTTACCAAGCCACTAACAACGAATAATTACGCTTTTTTGGAGTTCAACATGTCTCCTAATCTGGGAGTGTTTTATTGCTGCCGTGACGGCAACCAGTTTGATATCGTGGAGCATCTGGTTCCTATGATTGATAAAGCCTTACATGGTGGGGAGCCGGCATGAACCAGGAACATATGTTAGGCAGTTTTGAACTCGTTTCTTTTCCGGAATTCAGTATTCGTGACGAAATCGCCAAAGTTGATACCGGCGCGTATTCCGGGGCAATCCATTGTACGGATATACGGGTAGTCCGTGTCGGCATCAGCCGCAAGAAAGTTTTACGATTTGTCCCTTTCGGCAACCCGGCTTTAGCTATGGAAACCACTTCGTATAAACGTAAAATCGTCCGCAGTTCGTCTGGCCACCAGACGACGCGTTATTTAATCGATACAGTTATTGAAATCGCCGGCGAAAAATATACTATCCAGATTGGACTGAGTGATCGTTCCGATATGCGGCGGCAAGTACTTATCGGCCGCAAATTTATCCGTGAAAACAATTTTTTGGTTGACGTCAGAATTAACCAGGAACATGATGACGAAGGAGATAAACAATTATGAAAATAGCCATTTTATCCAAGGGTTCACTCAACTACACGACCAAACGCCTGCGTGAAGTCGCTGAAGCCCGCGGCCACGAAGTTCATGTCATTAACTACGCCAAGTGTTACATGACCATGGAGCGCAGCAAACCGGTTGTTTATTACAAAGGTGTGGCGCTCGACCATTTTGATGCCATAATCCCCCGTATCGCCCAAAGTTATACCAAATACGGTACGGCGGTTGTGCGTCAATTTGAAATGCAGGGTTCGTTTACGACGGCCAGTTCTATCGCTATCAACCGTTCCCGTGACAAGCTGCGTTCCTACCAGATTTTAGCCCGTCAGGACGTCGGCATTCCAAAGACGGTGTTCGCCCGGGAAACCGCCAACCTGGACGAAGTTGTTGAGCTTGCCGGTGGCGCGCCGGTAATTATTAAAGTGGCCCGCGGCACGCACGGCAACGGCGTGGTACTGGCTGAAACCCGCAAAGCAGCCAAAGCGGTAATGCAGGCTTTCTATGTCGAGAGCGTGAACTTCATGGTGCAGGAATTCGTGGCTGAATCTGCTGGTACCGACATTCGGGCCTTAGTCGTCGGTGGCCGGGTTGTGGCCAGCATTGAACGCCAAAGCCTGGACGACGATTTCCGCTCCAACACTCACCAAGGCGGCGTCGGCAAGGCTACTAAGCTTACACCTGAAGAGGAGAAGACAGCCGTAAAAGCCGCCAAGGCCATGAACCTGCCAGTGTGCGGCGTCGACATGATGCGCTCTAAGGACGGTCCAAAGGTACTGGAAGTAAATTCTTCGGCAAGTATTAAAACGCCGGAACTGGTCACTAAGCGTGACGTCGCGACTAAAATAATCGAGTACATCGAACGTAATGCCAAGAGTAAGCCTAAAAAAGATAAAGTCGGCGCTTAAAGCTTCTCCCATTTATACTCGGGTGGGACTTTTGCTGCTATTGGCAGTCCTCCTTGTTTCCGGCCTCATATTTTTGAGACAATCTAACACCAATACGGTTCTGCGTGCTAAAAACCAGGACTTTTACCTGGAAACGGTGAGTAGCGAGGCCAGTCAGCAGAAGGGTCTCAGTGGACGGTCTTTATTGGCGCCGGAGGCTGGCATGCTGTTTTTGTACACTTCCTCTACTGAGCGCTGCTTTTGGATGAAAGACATGCGTTTTCCGATTGACATAATCTGGGCAGACGCCAACAGGCGTATTACGCGCATCGAACCTAAGCTCAGCCCGGATACGTACCCGCAAAGCTACTGCGCAGATGCTCAATACGTCATTGAGTTGCCAGCCGGCAGCGCGGCCAAGAACGGCCTGCAGGCAGGGCGGCAACTGAGCTTCTAACACTATGCGGTCTTCAATCCGTCACGCTTATGCTATATAGTGTGAATTGATGGATCCTCTGTATATTTTGTTAATTATGCTGGCTGTGCCATTCATAGCGCTCATGGCGCTGCGTATCAACGCTTCACTGGTGTTTTTGGCCTTGTGCCTCGGAAACGTGCTTGTCCAGTTCGTTGGCCCTGACGCGGCGACGATTTTATCGAGTACTACCGCCCGGACGCCAGGCGGAGTAGCGCCCAGCCAATCAATTATTAATTTGGCCCTGTTGCTTTTGCCGGTAGCGCTGACTATGGTTATCATGATCCACACGGTTAAGGGAGCAAAATTAGCCTTTAACACGTTACCGGCGCTTGGCGTGAGTGTACTGGCCGCTTTACTGGCCGTACCGTTGCTATCCGAAGAGTTAACCGGGTCGATTACCAGTTTGGGGCTGTGGGACAAGCTGCAAAGCCTGGAAACGCTTATTTTGACCGCCACGACGCTGTTATGTCTGTTGTTTCTCTGGATGCAGCGTCCGAAAAAGAAACACGATGATGAAGGCGGCAAGCATCACTAGGGCGCGATTAGCCAGTTGCCCAGTTGACTTTTAGGCGAAAATACCGATAATATAAGGAGTTATTTGAGCAATCAACACATTTTGTGGGTCCATAGCTCAGCCGGTTAGAGCACCTGCCTTTTAAGCAGGGTGTCGTGGGTTCGAGTCCCACTGGACCCTCCAAGAGTTGTATAACAGATAAGCAAAAGCGTCACCGCAATGGTGGCGCTTTTGTTTATGGGAGGGTGGGGTATATAAATGTGGCTAGTGAGTCTTTATAATTTCCGAGTGATTAACGGACCTTTTTTAATTTGCCTAATACTAAAAGACCGATTAGCCCGCTTATAATCGAAGCGGTGAAAATACTTATTTTCGAAATAGTCACGTATTTTTCAGAGACAAAAGCTAATTCAGTGACAAAAATAGCAACCGTAAATCCAATTCCCGATAACAATCCCACTCCTATAATATGATTCCAGCTAGACCCGTACGGCAACTCTGCAAATTTGAATTTTATTACTAACCAAGATGCTCCAAAGATGCCTAAAGCCTTACCGATAACTAACCCTAAAATTATTCCACCCGCAATCTGAGGTGCTGCGTCGTTTTGAAAGCTACTGAGGGACAGCGCAATTCCGGTATTAGCAAAAGCAAATAGTGGAACTATCAGTAACGTTGATATAGGAATGGTATGCCTTTCAAGTCGTTCCGATATGGATTCTTTTTGTGACCTGGAAGCAGTAACAGGAGCGAGTAATCCAATCATCGCGCCGGCAATACTGGCATGCACTCCAGAGGCGTTTATTGTGAGCCAAAGGGCAATTGCTGCTAACATAAAGATAGGCAAAGTCAGTAATTTGACCCTTTGAAGTAGCAGTAAAAATACGGCTAGCAATGCCGTCAATGCCAGCATAATTACATTGATTCCTGAACTATAAAAAAGGGCTATCACAATGATTGCGCCAATATCATCAACAATAGCCAGCGTAAGTAGGAATAATCTGATGGACGACGGTATCCTATCACCAAGCAGAGCAAGTATTCCTATTGCAAACGCAATGTCGGTCGCCATCGGAATTGCCCAACCGTTAACACTGTCCGATCCCGTATTAAGCCAAACATATATCAGAGCAGGAACAGCCATGCCACCGATTGCAGCAGCAAATGGAAGGGTTGCAGTCTTTAATTTGCGAAGCTCTCCTTTAACGAGCTCTCTCTTTAGTTCCAGTCCGACAACCAAGAAAAATAGTGCCATTAAGCCTTCGTCTACCCAGTGGCGAAGGTCTTTGGATAGCGTCCAGTCACCAAATCCTATGTTCAGATTAGTATGCCAGAGGCCCTCGTATAACGACTTTAGAGGAGTATTCACCGCTATGAGGGCTAGCAATGTTGCGCCAATTATAAGTTTACCGCTTATTGCCTCATCCTTGAGCAAGTAGGTCGCTATTGCCGTGAGTCGAGTTGGGTGAAGTTGCCTAGCAATATGTATAAGTTTGTTTTTCATGTGAGTCCCTAGCCGTCATTAATACTATTGCTGACCAGACTTCCCAGCGCGCCATAGTTATATTTTATTTGAAACAGAACATATTTACTAATCAGTATCAACTCGACCACCGCGTCGGGTTTTTTTGTTTGCTACAATTACATGAATGGAACAAACGTACTTCGACCGGATCGATGAAAATGATAACTTACTTGGTGGCACGGCGAGCTACGGCGAAATACACGGGCAGGGTTTATGGCACCGGGGAGTGCACGTCATTATCTATACTCCGGACCGGCACATTATTATGCAAAAGCGGGCTCCTTCACTGAAATATCACCCTGATGAAATCGAGATTTCCGTAGGCGGGGGTGTTGATGCCGGGGAAACGCCAGAGCAGGCCATTCGGCGGGAAGTTACGGAAGAATTAGGTATAGACTTAGCGGCAGGCGAAGTGCGCTATATTGGTAAGACTAAATCAAATCATCGTACAAAAACACAGATCAACAGGGTATTTATCTATAATTATTCGGTATGCCTGCCGCACGAACGCATTAAGTTTTTGCTGGATCAGAACGAAACCACCGCGGCTTTTTTGATATCAGAAAAGGAATTACGGCGGGCGCTCAAAGTGCATCGGATAAAAAATATGGGAAAGATATCGAGCCAGTACGCCTACTGGAAGCGGCTTCTCGACTCGATTTAGCCAAACGGCTTTTGCTATACTCCCTATATGAACGAACCGTGTTTTTACCGCGTCAGCATCAAAGGTATCGTAGTGGACGAAGCTGGTCGTTTTTTGTTATCGAAAGAGGATAATGGCAAGTGGGAAATGCTGGGCGGCGGCCTTGATCACGGCGAGGACCCCATAGAGGGGCTTAAACGGGAAATACACGAAGAAACCGGCCTGGTGGTCACTTATGTGTCGCCCGCGCCGAAATACTTCATAACTTCGCCGAAAGTCGGGCAGGACAGTTATATGGCAAATGTTATCTACGAAATCAAACTTGAAAATCTCGATTTTACGCCATCGGACGAATGCCAGGAGTTACGGTTCTTTAGCGTGGAAGACGCCCGTAAAGTTGACTTGTTTCCAAACGTGGAGAAATTGCTCGAAATGTACGACCCTCTTTTACACGTCTAGGCAGCACAGTAAACAAGCGTCATTACATTCCTCTTATGCTATAGGTTATACTATGGACAGATGAAACCGCATGGCCCGCGTGACTCTGGATTTACCCTTGTAGAATTGCTGATTACCATTTCGGTGATCGGTATTATATCGGCTGGAATTACCAGTCTCTTTATGACTATTCAGCGTGTGCAGGTCCAAACCTCTTATCTCGAGTCAGCTACCCGCGCAGCCGAGCGGGAAGTCGAGAGCTTGCGCAATAATAACTACAATAGTCTTATTCCAGGGCAGGATATTAATTTTACGAGTAGTTTACCAACAACGCTGCCGGCTAGCCGCAGCGGTATCGTCAAGGTGACCGAACCGGTATCGGGGCTTCGCCGGGTCGATGTATCAGTAACGTATAATGACGGTGGCGGCAACCGGTCGGTTAAACTGAGCTCGCTCATCGGTGTGATAGGAATCGCGCAGTGATACGGCCCAACTCAGGTTTCAAAGGCTTCACGATTGTTGAGCTGCTTATAACTATGCTGGTCATGGGCATGGTAGTTACAATTATAATGAATTTTATGGCTAATGGCCTAGTTAACAGTGCCATCCAGGGCGCTCGCAGCGACTTGTTGTTTGAAGCCCAGACGGCGCTTGATTTGGCACAGAATGATATTCGCCTTTCCGCTGCCGCTGAAGATGATAATCGCTGGCAGGATGCCAACGCTCCATCAGCTCCTAGCAACCTGTTTAGCTGGCATTCCGATGGTACTACCGTAATTCTGGCAACGGCCGCCCAGGATAACGCGGGGGGTATATTGTTTGAAGATGCCCATAAGTACATCACCGTAAAGGATAACTATATCTTTTTTGTACGGTCTGGCGTTTTGTACAAGCGTGTTTTGGCGGCTCCAGTAACTACCAATGGCACTAAGACGAGTTGCCCGGCTGCTAAAGCCACGGCCAACTGTCCGGCCGACAAGACTCTGTTGCATAATGTCAAAAGCTTCAGTGTGCGATATCTAAATGGGCAAAACCAAACTGTTAGCCCGCCCGACGCGCGGTCGGTAGAGTTGAGCGTGCAATTAAAAACGACAAAGTACCGCCATGACATTACGGCGGCGTACACGACGAGGACGGTATTCCGAAATGACTAAAAATTCCAATACAAAAAAGATGGTAGACCAGCGGGGAGTGGTGGTAATAGCAGTTATTATTATCGCTGGAATTCTGACCACTATCGGTTTATCGTTGGCGGTGTTTGTTACTAGCCAGTATGCCAGGACGACGCAAAATGTTTTCTACGCCAATGCTAACCTTGTTGCCGAAGCGGGTATCGAGCAGTCAATGGAGCAGCTTAATCAGGACGATGGATTTAGCGGTTACCCTACCGGCCAAGAGTTTTTTAACAATACCGAACAGGGAAGAGGCATGTTCGTGACGACGGTAGTTAATGGCGCCAGCGGCAACGAGAAAATCATTACTTCCACCGGCCAGGTTTATCGTAAAAACAGCACGAAAGTTATCGGCAAACGCATCATAAAAGTTACTGCTGTCGGTACGGGTTCTAGTGGCTATTCGGTACATACCGGCGTGGGCGGTTTGATCCTTGGCGGCAGCGCCAACATTACGAATTCGGATGTATTTGTAAACGGTACGCTCAAGCTTACTGGCGCGGCAAAAATCGGTACCAATGCCCAGCCGCTAAAAGTGTATGTAGCTAACCAGGCATGCCCTGCCGGAGCGACTCCCGGGGCGACATATCCGCAGGTCTGTACCGGCACGACGCAACCTATTTCCATGGATCAAAGTACGGCTATATATGGCACGGTATGCGCTACCGGCCAAACGAGTACCGGACCAAATAATAACATCAAGCCGGGAGCTACGGGGCAGGGTCTGACGGTAGGCTGTACGGCACCGGTAACATCTATGCCGACCTATGACCGGTCGGCTCATATTGGCCGGATGACTACTACGGCAACTGGTACCAGTAACAATTATGTTTGTGCCAGCTGGCCTTTTCAGCGCACCTGGCCGGCTAATTTAAAGCTCACCGGCAATGTGTCGATCAATAGCAGCTGTGAAGTAACGATAAAAGGTGACGCGTACATCACGGGTGACTTGAATATCGGTGGTGCCGCGAAGATTACTGTGGATGAAAGCGTAGGTACGAAGCGGCCGGTAATTGTCGTAGACGGTAAAATAACGGTCGGCGGCTCGGGGCGGATTATTGCTAATAGTCAAGGCACAGGCATCCAGTTTATCAGTTATAAAAGTGCCGCTTCGTGCGCGGCCGCCTGTACTGCACTAAGTGGTAATGATTTGAAGAACTCACAAGTTTTGGAAACGATTAGTGTAGGCGGAGCTGTTAACCTGCCAGGCATGGTATTCCAGGCTTACTGGGGCAAGGTAACTATTGGGGGAAGCGGAAGTATTGGCGCGGCGCTGGGCCAAACGGTTGATATGAGCGGGGCCGGTACGGTAACGTTCGGTACGACCTTATCTTCGGGCGCCCGAACGTGGACTATTACCAGCTATCAGCAAAAGTTCCAAGCCAACTGACCTTTTGAAATATGAATTGTTCCTGAACTCAATATAGCTATGCTTGCCGGCGCCTCTTCGTAGGATTATGATCGGCGGTAATGAGACGGCGGAAGGCACATTATTATCGGAGGACAACTCTTATTGCGGTCTTTTGCGCCGGTACGCTCATTGGTATCGGGGTGGCGCGCCGTATGCAATTTGATGCGCTTTTGGCCGGCCTTTTCTTAAGTATAATGATCGGTGCCGTAAGGCGACGAAGCGCCATGGCAGTAGTTATAACACTACTCACCGGGCTATATATTGGCGGCTGGCAGGGAAGCATATATATGCGCAAGCTCGCCCTATTCGACTCGTATTACAACCAGACGGTTACGCTCGTGGGTACGGCGATGAACGATGGCGTGTATGGAAAACAAACGGCCCTGACGTTTGACCTCAACGGCCTTATGGTTAAAGAGACCGGACAAAGTCTAGTCGGCTCAGTCGGCGTCAGCGGTTTTGGCGAAAATATGGTGTTCCGCGGGGATGTACTCGAAGTCTCGGGAAAAATGCGCGCCGGAACCGGCTCGCATCAGGGCTGGATGAGTTTCGCGAAGCTGCGCGTTGTCCGGCGTGATACGTCCCTGATCGAGCAGGTACGCCATAAGTTTAGTGCGGGAATGCTGAGCGCTTTGCCGGAGCCGCTTGGTTCATTCGCTATGGGGCTGCTGATTGGCCAGCGCAGTGGATTGCCTGAAGCCACTTCGGAAGACCTGCTCCATGTCGGCCTGGTGCATATCATCGCAGTTTCGGGGTATAACCTGACGATTATCTTACGTGCTGGCGTTACATTGTTTGGCAGCCGGTCAAAGTACCAGACAATGGTATTTTCAATCTCCCTCATTAGTGTTTTCCTATTATTAACCGGTTCCAGCGCCTCTATAGTGCGTGCCTCAATCGTCAGTGCTATGAGTATCGCCGCCTGGTATTACGGACGTGCGTTTAAACCGGTTACTTTGATATTATTGGCCGCCGCCGGCACGGCTTTGGTGAATCCGTTATATATATGGGGAGACATGGGGTGGTATCTGTCGTTTTTGGCATTTTATGGGGTCATGATACTTGGGCCGCTGGTCCATGAGAGACTTCTGCCACCGCTGGTACGCGATAACATGTTGGTAGGTATTGGCATGGAAAGTTTATGCGCGGAAGTCATGACGCTGCCTATCGTATTACATGTGTTTGGGTAGATGTCCCATGTCAGTTTGCTGGCGAATGTTGTCATTGCCGTCTTTGTGCCGCTAGCGATGCTGTTTACTGTTATAGCAGGTGTCGCGGGTACGTTTTTGTTCGCTGTCGCGGGCTGGTTGTCCTGGCCGGCAACCATGTTGTTAACCTACATGCTGGACGCAGCCCATGTACTGGCGAATATCCCGCATATTTTCGTAGAGGATATTCCTTTCGGGTTGCCGAGCATGATATTTTCGTACGTTCTAGTGCTTGGATTTAACCTGTTATTGTACACACGCTCCAAAGCAAGCCGCCACAATTATGCTATAATAAATACAGAACAAGGCGGTCCTAAACGGCTCAGAACCGAATTTTTACCGACCGCTGAAATGCACTAAGCAAGGAGGCTTTTCCCATGTCTGGACATTCAAAATGGTCAACTATTAAGCGTGAAAAAGGCGCCAAAGACGCGGCGCGCGGCGCGGTTTTTACCAAGCTTGGCAACGCGATCGCGCTCGCTGCCCGTAGCGGCACTGATCCGGATACTAACTTTAGTTTACGTTTAGCAATTGATAAAGCGAAAGCGGCTAACATGCCGGGAGCCAATATCCAGCGTGCTATTGACCGCATCAAGGACAAGGGCGCCGCGCAGTTGCAGGAAATCTTGTATGAAGGTTATGGGCCGGGTGGCGTAGCAATTTTAGCTGAGTGTGCCACCGATAATATCAACCGCACGTATCCCGAAGTTCGTTTGGCTTTTAGTAAGCACGGCGGCAACATCGCCGAAAAAGGGGCTGTGGCTTTTCAGTTTGACCACAAGGGGATGATTCGCGTTAAAGCAAATATTGGCGACCGTGACGACCTGCTCATGCAGGCGATTGACGCCGGTGCCGAGGATGTGCAGGAAGAAGGTGATGAGTCTATTGTATATACGGCGCCAACCGATTTGGCGAAAGTCCGTGATGCCTTGAAAGCCGCTGGTATTGAAATCACCGAAGCTGAACTGACGTATGTACCAAATAACACGGTCGAAGTGACTGACGAAGCTACCGCCGGTAAGATTATGCGCCTGATGGATGCTTTGGAAAGCCTGGACGACGTGAGCGCCACGCACGTTAATTTCGATATCCCGGAAAACCTGCTGGGTTAAATGTCTATCCTTGTGGCACGTGGCGATGCAGGCCCCGGTGCAGTGTTTCTACGGCCGATCGTGACAAATTTTCGTCCATGCTTTGAAAAGCTATTTCAGCAGTTCCGAGCATAACGCCGGCCCTGACGTAGTTATGGCTGCCAACCATAACTCCCTTGTCTGTGGCGATTAGTTTAGCGTGCAGCATCGGGTCTTCGCGGCCCAGGGCGTGGGCAAACAATTCGCGGGGTACCCGGGTTCGTTCCCGCAAGATGCTAACTTGTTGGCCGAGGCCGCCAATCGCGCCATGATAAGCAGGATGCGAGTAGATAATCTCGACTTTGACACCGCGGCGCTGAGCTTGCAGCAGGTGTTTGGCGGTGATGCTGTTCGGGAAAAATTGGCAGGTTATTACCAACCATTCTTCGGCATTGTCGATCATTTTCAAAGCTTCGTCCAAAATCTTTGACTGGTGTTTCTTACCGGAATCGATGAACAGTTTCGCATGGTTGGAAATGGTGAGGCAGCGGTCAACACCGGCCAGCGCGCGGCTGGCATCCCTGCCGTGTATTATTTGCTGCAGCATGGCGTATAGGCCGTCAGCGTCGCTTTGTGACTTCCAGCTCACCATCAGATCAACACTGGCTGCCGCCTGCAGGTTGCAGCCGCCAATATATATCCGATCGTTGATAATAGCCGCCTTTATATGGGAACGGCCGGCGATAGGCAGGCTTAGACGGTTTTTCGGCGTATTTATAATAACCGCGTGTCCTGTCGGAAAGGCGCTGATCCGCTCCAGTATCTGCAATTTATGTTTATAGTATGGTGATAATTTTTCAGGCAGTCGGCGGCGCGTCCAGAGCGGGCCGGGCACATGCCGGTCATTAACTAAAAAGCTGTGAGCATCAATGGCGATAGTCACGTGAACGCCGCGCGAGGCCGCCAACTCAGCTTGACGCATGATAGCACCGATTATTGGTTCGGTCGGTTCCATGGTCATGCTCATAAGCAAAACGCGGTCTCCCGGTTTGGCTTTCTGTAAAGCCACGAGCAGGTCATCGCGGTATTCAGGAGCAGTATAAAATGAAAATGGCGTTTTCATCGCTATGCCTACTATACTATAAACATGACCCGTATCATTGGAATTGACCCTGGCACCGGCATATTGGGCTTCGGTGTTATAGATATTGACCGCTCCGGACCGGTGCTCGTGGACGCGGGTGTTATTCGTACCCCGGTCAAGGAAGATGATGCCGTTCGGCTGTTGACTATTTATGATGAATTAACCTCGATCATCGCTGAAACCAAGCCGCAACTGATGTCGGTTGAAAAACTATTTTTTTCACGCAACGTAACGACCGCCATGACGGTTTCCCAGGCCCGTGGCGTCGTGCTGTTAACCGCTATGCAGGCCGGCATTACTATTGCCGAGTACACGCCTATGCAAATTAAACAGGCTACCACCGGCTACGGCAACGCTGATAAAAAGCAGATGCAGGAAATGGTGCGCGTTATTCTTAAACTAAAAGAAATACCCAAGCCTGATGATGCCGCTGATGCCCTGGCGGCCGCGATTACGCACGGCATGACGATGCGCAACTTCTAAATGGTACAATACAGGCAATGATCGTAACTCTTACCGGCACAGTCTCAGAACATCTTAGCGGCATGGTCGTTTTGGACGTCCGCGGCATCGGCTACGGCCTACAGGTGACCAACGAGGACGCCGGCCGTTTGCCAGGCGGTACGAGCACTAAACTGTATGTATATGAACATATCCGCGAACAAGCCTATGACCTATACGGTTTTGTCAGCTTGGATACGAAGCAACTCTTCATGCAATTACTCGAAGTTAACGGTGTCGGACCCAAGATGGCGCTCAACGTACTGAGTATTGGCAGTGGTTCTGAAGTGCGGACCGCTATCGCCGGAGGTGACGTAAAGTTCATCCAACAGGCTCAAGGTGTTGGTAAACGAGTCGCTGAGCGTATTGTGGTTGAACTGAAGGATAAAGTTGGCCTAGAGGGTGTCGACCTCAGCACTACCGGCTTACTGCAGGGTGAAGGCATGATACTTAAGGACGAGGCGGCCGAGGCGTTGGTTTCACTTGGTTTCAGTCCTCAGGACGCGGCGCAGGCTTTGAAAGATATTGATCCGTCGCTTCCAACCGAAGAACGTGTTAAGTTGGCGCTTAGAGGCTAACAGTACTAGCAAACATAAGCAAAAACTGGCGGACTACGCTATAATAGGGTGTAGTGATAGATCGCATAGTTAGTACGGGTATTGATGAGGGTCCAGACCCCGTGGTCACCGAGCAGGAACAGGAGCTCGAGAATACGCTGCGTCCGAAAGATTTTGCCAACTACATCGGCCAGGATCGCTTAAAGCAGAATTTACAGCTGGCAATTGAAGCGGCAAAAAAACGGGGCGAGCCACTCGATCATGTGCTTTTGTATGGTCCGCCTGGACTTGGTAAGACCACTATGGCAAGTGTAATCGCTCACGAAATGGGCGCCCAAATCCGTATTACCAGCGGCCCGGCAATTGAACGGGCGGGCGACCTGGCGAGTTTGCTCACCAACCTGCAAGACGGCGACATCCTGTTTATTGATGAAATTCACCGCCTGCACCGTACGGTCGAAGAAGTGCTGTACTCGGCTATGGAAGATTTTAAGCTGGACATTATGATCGGCAAGGGCCCTTCGGCGCGCTCATTGCGCTTAGACCTGCCGAAGTTTACTATCATCGGTGCTACCACGCGCACCGGCGCGTTGAGCGCGCCGCTGCGCGACCGCTTCGGTATGATTCACCGCCTGGAGTTTTATAACCATGACCAGATCGGGCAGATCATTGAGCGGGCCGCCGATATATTAGGTGTCAAGATTCATCAGGAAGCCGCTGGCGAACTGGCTAAACGCTCCCGGTTGACGCCGCGTATTGCTAACCGCCTGCTTAAGCGGGTTCGTGACTACGCTGACGTTAACGGAGACGGCATTATTGATAGTGTTATCAGCAGACAGGCCCTGGCTCTGCTTGATATCGACGACCTTGGCCTTGATCCGGCTGACCGGATTATGCTCATGGCCATTATTGATAACTACAAAGGCGGTCCGGTCGGTGTAGAGACCATTGCCGCTTTGACGGCCGAAGAACGCACTACCATCGAAGACTTCATTGAACCCTACCTGATGCAGATTGGCCTGATCGAACGTACGCCTCGGGGCCGTAAAGTGACGCCTAAGGCCTACTCCCATCTGAAACGTACGCCTGTCGCCGAAGCATAAGCGCCACAAACAATAACTTCAGTGGTATAATAGGCGTCATATGGACCAACAGAACCAACCGCCTGCCGGCCAACAGCCACAGGCTAACAACCCCTTTCCCAATAACGCTCAGGTGCCTAACCAGCCTGTACCGGGCGCGACGCCGCAGATTGTCTATGTCACACGTCCGATGGACCCTCAGCCGCAGCATGTCAGTGAGCAGGCCAAACAGCGCCACGAAGAGTCCAAAAAAGCTTTTCCATACCTTAATTTAAGCGAGGGCGAATATGTTATTAGTGCTGTTAAACGGCATCCAATCGGACTTTTTCAAATCTGGGTCGTAGTAGGCTTTGTATTCGCGCTGTTGTTTGCTGTCCTGGCTGCCGTATCGGCGGGCGTACTGCAGAATGATAGCGGCCAGGACCAGTTCCCGATAGAAGTCATCGCTATACCATTATTACTGCTAGGTATGGTCGCGTTGCTGTTCGGATTTATCGAAACCAGCATTTATAATGCCAATAAATTTTTCCTGACGAATGAGAGTGTCATACAGTACATTCAGACCAGTTTGTTCACTAAGCGGCAGCAGACCGTCAGCCTGGGCAATGTGGAGGACGCGAGCTACAGCCAGGACGGTATAATCCCGAGCATGTTTAATTACGGCCAGTTGCGCCTGTCGACTGAAGGTGATGAAACCACATATCGCTTCGCGTATGCCAGCCATCCTGAACAACAGATCGCCGTACTCAACAATGCTGTTGAGGCTTTCAAAAATGGCCGTCCTGTTGCTGAGTAATATTTTCCTTGTTACTCCTGGAACGGATTACTGCGGGCGCCTTCAAACAGTGTTTGGACGTTAACGCTGTTATCTTCAAGCTGCTGCATCTTGTTAATGACATTCTGGTCTACTTTAGGGATGCCGATGGTCTGGAGGCCGGCGCTGACAGCTGTAGGGTCAGGCTCGGCGCTGGTCAGTGTTGCTATACGGTAAAACAGGAAGCCATATATAGCGAGCAGGAATAACCCCAGCCCGATTGGCGCGTGTTTCTTCGCTACGCGCAGGTAGCGTACTATTCGGACTTTTGGCGGTGTGTTAGTGTGGGGTTTTTTCATGGCTTAATGTATTGATTAACGATAAGGGTAAATGACAGCTGGGTACGGTCTTTGGCGTCCGGTTGCAGAGAAATGTTACTAACCTGGGCGGTCCGCCGATTTTGCTCCAAGTTCGACAGGAAAGTAACAAATCGGGTGTACGACACGGGATTAGTCGCGGATTGGCTGATGGTAATCGGTAATACGTACAAATCGGCGGTGCCTTTCACTGGTGTTAACTGAGTTATGCCTTTTGATGTGGAGGGTGTGGTCAGTGTGCTGCTCGTGCCGGCTAAGTTGGAGTTCGGAAAAGTAATCGATGAGGGTGTAATTCCGCTGGCAGCGGCAATATTGACGATTTCGCGGATAGTTTGCGCCTGGTCTTTGTCCTGAGGAACGATGGTCTCAGCGATCTTTTCAAGCGGTGTGTAAGTAGCTACATCTTTCTTTGCTTTTATGAGGCTGATTTTTTCCTGATTGAGGACTTCATCTTTAACTTTTAGGTCACTGAGTATCTTGGCTCTTGTTTCCAACATGCTATTCGCCATGTAGGTACAGCCGATAATTCCCAGCGTCAGTACGACCAAGCTGGCGATCATCACATATGACATGCGTTGACTGTTCATCATTTATCATCCTTATTAATGAATAAGTAGGGGTTTTCATCATTAAACAGCGCCTGGATGGTAACCGCGCACGGATAACGCGGGTCCTGGCTCTCGTCGCAGTTAATAGACTGTATATCGGCTTTGCTGAAGATTTTATTGTCGGGATCAGCCAGGTTGACCTGCAGCTGTGTGGCGCTGGCATAGCTGGCGGCAATAGCCTTCAGTTCTATCGAATTTTTGTCGGTACTAATATTGAGTTCTGTTAAGTTGGCATTGGCGGGGATGACCGTAGCGATTTGCGTCAGCAACTGTGAAAAGAGAATTTCACGCGACAATACGTCGGTGGCAAGTTTAATACTGCCGGTAATTTCCTTGGCATGCTGCCGGGTTCCCTCCAGGTCCTGAGCCTTGAGTGTCGCTTCTGAAGCGGCTACTTGTTTCTGGTAGGTGTTAATAGAGTTTTGCATCAGGAATACGCCGCCAAAAGTGACGACCATAACGCCCAGCAGGCCGCAGCCAAGCGCTACTGCCCAGCGTCGTAGCACAACATTACGGCGACCGTACAGGTACTGATCTTTTAGTTCAGGGGGCAGCAGGTTGATCATGAGAACAACTCCGATGAATTTGTCAGGGCCAGCCCCATTACGGTAGCGTACATTGGCTTGTCGGCGCGGGAAGGCGGTTGGAGACCCTGATAGTCACAGTATTCCCACGGGTCGGTCGCCCGTACGGCCAGGCGCAGGGTATTGGTCATGTACTCTGAAAGGCCGGGCATGTTAGCGCCGCCACCGAGCGTGATTACCTGAGTGACTTTGCGTTCCGAACCATAGCGGTCTTCATAGTAGCGGATCATACGGCGGATTTCCTGGGCAAGTTGGGACAGCACCGGATCTAGGGCGGCGGTGATCTCTTTCTGCCGTTTGCTGGCGCCAAGGCCGTATTTGGTTTTTATAATTTGGGCTTCGGCCGGCGTGACTTTTAGCGCTTCGCGAATCCGGTCAGTGAACACCAGTCCGCCGCCGGAAACAGTGCCGCTGAATACCATGTTGTGATCAAAAATAGTGATATCGGCTGAAAGTGAACCGAAGTCAACCAGTACGGCGGGTACGTCGCTTTGTTTGTCCTGTAGGAATAACCGGCCAGCCGCGTCAATGGTCGTGGCCACGCCGGTCGTCTCCAACCCCAGGATGTTCATCAGTTGCAGGTGCGAGTCGACGATTTGTTTGGGTACCGCAATAACGAACAGATCGATTTTTTCGGCATCACGGCTAATGATATTGTAGTCGATGTATAACGAGTCAACAGGTACGGGGATGTACTGCTCGGCCTCAAGAATAACGGCTTCATGCAATTCTTTATCGGCTAAAGGCGGCAGTGAGATGAGGCGGGAATACGTGCGGTAGGACGGTATGGCGATCACCACCCGATTAGTGGTTATGTCGCCGATGAGGTTGCCTTTAAAGAGCTTGAGCGCCGCGGTGGCGATCGGCTCGTGGTCTACGATAACGCCCTCTTTAATAGCATTGGCGTCAAATGCAGCCGTGCCGTAACCGGTGATTCGGGGCCGCTTGCCACTGTTGTCAATCTGCATCGCTTTAAGCGAGCCATGACCAACGTCAAAGCCGAATATTGGCTTGTCCTTGAAAAAGTATGCTGATTTACTTATGCCCACCGATGTATTCCAGTATAGTCCTTGCGCTTAGTATACCACTTATCCTTACGGCAGCTCAATAAAGTCGGCCGTATAAATAAAAACCCTGGATTGCTCCAGGGTTTTTATAGCTAGAGTTGAACGATTAGTTCAGGCTCTTCAGGACGATGTTTGCAGGATCGCCTTCTTGTTTCGCCGTCAAGGTGTACGCAGTACAACCGCTGTCGTCACAAGTAGGTTCGTAAGCGTATTGCTTATCGCCTACTGAGCTGCCGAGTACGTAGACGCCTTTATCGGCCTTAGGATCACGCAGGGCTTCGACGTCGAGACCCTTCATGTTCTTCTTGATGAAGCCGGTGTCGGCAGTTGGATTGTCGTTCAGGTTATCGAGCGTTGGATACGCGCCGTTCTGAGCGTAGTAAGCCTCGAGCTGGCCCTGGACGGCCTTCAAGTCGGTTTGACGTTCGGTGTTGCGTCCCTTTTGCTGAATACCACTATAGGTAGTGATGACGAGAGCGGCAAGGATACCGATAACGACGATCACAATCAGCAGTTCCACGATAGTGAAACCCTTCTGAGATACTTTTTTAAGTGAGTTCATGAGGACCCACCCTCCTTATGATTATGTTATTGTTTTTGATCTTGGACTGTAACTATTACTAGATTACGAGCCAGTATCTAACAGTGATTATAGACATAAGCTTTATACAGTCAAGCAAGTTATACACATGCTAACTGCCAATGTTCTTGCTTAAGCTGGCTATCGGTCCCATAACGCTGGCCGCGATAAGTCCCACGGCACCGCCGAGTATCACGATCATTATCGGTTCGATAACGGAAGCCAGTCCATCAATGAGCGTTGACACCTCTTCTTCGTAGAAATCCGCGACTTTAATGAGAACGGTGTCGATTTCGCCGGTTTCCTCGCCTACGGCAAGCATCTGGCTGACAATTGGCGGCCAGATCTTACTCTTACTGATCGGTTCGCTGAGCTGCTTTCCGTTCCGTACCTGGTTGGCGGCCTCACGAAGTTCTTTTTCGAACACTTTGTTACCGATGGCGCCCCCGGTAACTTCCAGGGCGTCCAGTACGCTCACGCCGGCGGACATCAGCGAGGCGAATGTACGTGAAAACCGGGCCACAGCCATTTTAATGACAATATTCTTGACGACTGGCGTTTTAATGAGCAGTAAATGGAAGTTGTATTTTCCTTTCGGCGTACGGATATAGCGGATAACACTAAAGATTAGCCCAATGAGTATGATGGCGATAAATATGATGTTATGCGTCATAAAACTACTCATGTCCAGTAGTATTTGAGTATAGGGTGGTAACTTGGCATTGGGACCGCCAAGATCCGTGAGGATAGCGCTAATTTTAGGCATGATAACCAGCATAATTCCAAAAAACGCCACTACGGTGACGACCATAAGCACACTTGGATAGGCCATGGCGCTTTTAATCTTTTTGCGGATGCTGGCATCAAGCTCAACTTGAAGGGCAAGACGCTTGAGGATTTCGTCTAGAATACCGCCTTCTTCACCGGCGCGAACCATGTTGACGTACACCTCAGAAAATATATGTGGATATTTACCAAAAGCATCACCGAGGGGTGTGCCGCCTTCAACGTCTTTAACAATGCCGGCGATCGCCGCTTTAAGGGCCGGGCTTTCACAATCCGAACCCAGCGTGGCAAGGGAACGGGCCAGCGGTACGCCAGCGCTGATCATAGTCGATAACTGCCGGGTAAATATCACCAGGTCGGCTAGTTTTACTTTTTTACTGCCACCGGACAGGGAGAAGAGGCTGCCGGACTTTACGGCGCCTTCCCTGATACTGAGCGGGTGAATACCCTGATGGACGAGGTTGGCCAGTACCGCTTCTTTAGAGCCGCCTTCGACCGTGCCTTTTATTTCTTTGCCATCTTTAACTGCTTTGTATGAATATTGCATTAGTTTATTCTTCGCTGGTCACGCGCAGGACTTCTTCGATAGTCGTCTGGCCGCGCAACGCTTTTACCAGCCCGTCGACCTGCATGGTAACCATGCCATCTTTTATAGCGTGGTTCTGAATGTTTTCGCTGGTGTCGTTGGTGACAATCATTTTTTGGATGCCTGAGGTATTGTCGAGTACTTCGTAAATACCGATACGGCCGCGGTAACCCGTGTGATTGCAGCGGTCGCAACCATCATTATGGGCCCGCCATAATTTTATAATGCCACTTGGTGTGCTACCAAGTTCAGCTTCGCCTTTATCGGGAGCGCCAATGCCGCCGGCGATCGCTTCTTTTTCCAGCTCATGCAACTTTTTCATAGTTTCAGTTTCGTCAAGATGGAAGCTCTTCTCCAAGTGCTCCAGCTCTTCCTGGGCGGGCTGATATGTCTCGCGGCAATCAACGCACAGCCGGCGAACCAGGCGTTGGCCCACAACGACACGCACTGTGCTGGCGATAAGGAATGGTTCGATCTGCATATCAAGCAGGCGGGGCAGACAGGTGGCGGCATTGTTGGTATGGAGTGTACTGAATACCAAGTGTCCGGTGAGGGCGGCCTGGACTGCCAGCTGGGCAGTTTCGCCATCGCGGATTTCTCCGATCATAATGACGTTTGGATCCTGGCGCAGCAGGGCGCGCAGCCCATTAGTGAATGTCATGCCGGCAACCGGATTGACTTGAGTTTGGTTGGCACCGAAAATGCGATACTCGACAGGATCTTCGACCGTCGAAATATTAACCGATGGGTTATTAAGGATACTGAGTACACTAAATAAAGTCGTCGACTTGCCGGAGCCGGTCGGTCCGGTAACCAGAATCATGCCGTGCGGCTGTACCATAGCTTTTTGGATATTTCTCAGCGCGATGCCCCAAAAACCCAGTTCTTCCAACGTGGCTGGTTTGCTGGTTTCATTAAGGATACGCATGACAACTTTTTCACCGTCAACAATTGGCAGAGTGGAAACGCGCAAGGCATAGACCATACCGCCGACGTCTACTTTGAACCGGCCGTCTTGCGGCGCGCGGTGTTCGTCGATTTTTAAATTGCTCAGAATTTTTATGCGGCTGACCAGAGCGCCGAGGACTTTACGGGGCAGCTTATTAGCTTCGCGCAGTACGCCGTCGATTCGATAGCGGATTACCACATGGTCTTCGCGCGGTTCGATGTGGATGTCGCTGGCACTGGCTTTAACGCCGTATTCAATAATAAGGTTCACTGTTTGGGCGATAGGCGAGTCTTCCGCGACCTCGTCTTCGCTGATCTCCTCGTCGACCTCTTCACTACCGGTTTCAATTGAGATAACTTTGGTCAGTTCGCTGGAAATGTTGCCCCGGTACTGGTCGAGGGCGCCTTGGATAAGAGAAGTGGTGGTTATGTGAAATGTAATGCTTGAACCCAATTGTTTGCGCAGGAAATTGATAGCCTGCACGTCGTCAGGGTCTTCAAGCGCGATCCGCTGGCTGCCGTCATCGTCTACGGCAAAAACAACCGCTTTATACTGGCGGGCGATCCGCTCGGGTATAAGCTTTAAGACATCACGGCTTAGCTCGCGTGGATTGAACTCCGCAAAGGGAACATCAATTTCTTTAGCGTACAGTTTTGTCAGCTCTTTTTCGCTGATAGCACCGGCTTTGATAACAATGTCCTGCAGCGGCTTTTTCTCAGCCTCTTCCTGTTCACGGAACGTCTTAATCTGGTCGTCACTAAACGAGTTAGTGGACCGTAACAATTTCTCGACTAAAACATCAGCTATGCGCATGTACTTTCCCTTGTTGTGTGGGTGCACCCATCCTGCAAGTTATTTTAGCAGGATACGTCACAAACATAAACGCTTTACTTAAGAGGTTCGGTATTAACTATTTATTTCAGAATTTCTGATAGTTTTGGCGTAGGCCCAATGGGTCTGCTATATCTTTGTTACGCCAATACGAGGAGAAGCATTCGATTATGTAGCAGTACTAATATATATTTAACCTAAAGGTTAAGTTACTAATTTTGTGATGACAAAATTAAGCAAAGGCAGTATAATAAATATAACGACCGGAAGAATCGGGGAAGGTATATAACTACTACAATGGAGGGTACTATTATGGCGGACGACGCTAAAACTACTAAAGCTGAAGCTAAAGCAGCGGCAGCGGCATCGGCCGTGAGCGAAGGCAAAAATAAAGCGCTTGGCCTGGCGCTTGAGACAATTGAAAAGCAATTCGGCAAGGGCTCCATTATGAAGCTCGGCGAATCAACGCATGTCAATGTTGAAACGACTCCAACAGGCTCCCTGTCTCTTGATTTAGCATTGGGCGGAGGCATCCCCAAGGGCCGTATAGTTGAGATTTATGGCCCTGAATCGAGCGGTAAGACTACGTTGACGCTGCACGCCATCGCTGAAATACAGAAACAAGGTGGTACGGCGGCATTTATCGACGCCGAGCATGCCTTGGATCCAAGCTATGCGAAACGCATTGGTGTTGATGTTGAGAACCTGTTGCTCAGCCAGCCGGATAACGGTGAGCAGGCATTGGAAATTACCGAAACGCTGGTACGCTCCAATGCGGTCGATCTTATTGTGGTGGACTCTGTCGCCGCCTTAGTACCCCGGGCTGAAATCGAGGGTGAGATGGGTGACGCCCACATGGGGCTGCAGGCACGCTTGATGAGCCAGGCTCTCCGTAAGCTGACTGGTGTTATCTCACGATCACACACTACAGTTATTTTCATTAACCAGATCCGTATGAAGATCGGCGTGATGTTTGGTAACCCTGAAACTACCACTGGTGGTAACGCCCTGAAATTCTACGCTTCAGTCCGTATGGATATCCGCCGGATCTCGCAAATTAAGCAGGGTGACGCGGTTATTGGTAACCGCACCCGCGTAAAAGTGGTTAAGAACAAGATCGCGCCGCCGTTCCGCGAAGCTGAGTTTGACATCATGTATAACCAGGGTATCTCCAAGGCCGGTGATATCCTGGATCTAGCGGCTAACCGTAATATTGTTGAGAAGGCAGGTGCCTGGTATAGCTATAACGGCAGTAAGATTGGCCAGGGCCGTGAAGCTACCAAGAACTACTTGGTCGAAAACCCAACGGTTATGGAAGAAATTTCCGCTAAAGTCCGTGAAAGTGCCGCGCAGGAGTCAACACTCTAGTCGGCTGGTTTAAACCAGCCGGACTCTATCGGTCATGAAAATCACCGCTATCAAGCAGCAGGTTAAACGTGCTGGCAGGTTCTCTATATTTGTTGATGACAAGTACGCGTTTTCACTGAGCGAAAGCGCGTTGCTGGAGCAGCAAATACGCATTGGGCTAGAAGTTACCGCCGACGAGCTGCGGGGCTATAAAGACGCGTCGCAGTTCGACAAAGCCTACAATCTCGTTCTGGCATATGTTGCGCGCCGGCAGCGTAGTGAATGGGAATTGCGGGACTATTTTCGCCGCAAGGAAATAGACGAGGATGCCGCGGAAGTTATCCTAGGCCGCTTGAAGCGGTTTAATTATGTGAATGATCTGGCATTTGCCACAAGCTGGGTTGAAAACCGGCGGCTATTAAAGCCAGTCAGCCGGCGGCGACTGAAGCTTGAACTCAAACAAAAGCATGTATCGGACAGTATAATAGCGCAAGTCTTAGAGGACGACACTACAACCGACCGCGACACCTTGCGGCAACTCGTTGACCGTAAGCGCCGCCAGAGCCGATACCAGGATGATACCAAGCTCATGCAGTACTTAGTACGCCAAGGTTATAATTATGACGATGTAAAATCGGTCCTAAATAATACGGCTGAATATTAGGCTGTTGCCGCGGCGCCGGCGGGAACAGTTTCAAGCAGTTCGTTAATTATAATTTTTTTAGGTGTGATCTCGTGAATCTGCGTTCGGTCAATGCTTAAATTTCCACCCGTGAAGCTTTTGAGTATGGACTGTGAAACATACAGTTTTTGGATAAACATCGTCGTGGCTTCAAGCGCGTAGTCGTTAACCTTGCCCACTTTTTCCTGATTAACCGTTTCAACTGGCTTGCCGATAAGTTCGAATTTAAGCTCTATCACGTCACGCAAACGGATTAACTCTTCTGCGGAAACAAGCACGTCATGGTCGTCAATAACGAGACCTTGCGGCAACACGTCTCGTATGTCCTGGTACAGTAAGATCAATTGTTGCTTATCCACGTTATCCTGGCAGTAGAACCCTTCAATTTTTAAATTATCCGGATTAATGATCGGTCCGGTAATTTCCGCTACAGGCGTACCGGTACGAAGTGACAGTACTGATTTATCAAGAATGGTTTCGGCCAGTTGGAGCATACCCACAGTATATACCGCGCCCGGCGGCTCCAAAAGAATCTGCCTCAACTATTAACAGCTGCTGTCATAGAATCCGATTGATTATGCTGTAGCTTGCAACCACAAATCTCCATTCCTAGAATGGCAATATGTATCGAGGGAATCATTTATTTCGGACGGTGGCAAGCGTACTACTGGCGCTCCTCGTAGTCTTGTCGTCGAGGGCGGTCTACGCTACCGCAGAACCCAGTATCGAGGCGCCCAGTGGTCTGACGCTGACACAAATCAAGATGACTGGGGATGAATTTCTGGTCGTACGAAACAACACCATGTCTACTATCGCCAATTTAAGTAGCTACTGGCTGTACTACTATAACAACGTAAATCCTTTGGCCAGCGGCGTAAGCAACTCGTCACAGCAATTACCTGCGGGCTCGCTCGGCAGTGGCCAAAGCCTCTTATTGAGCGCTAACGGTATGGCAACTTGCGGCGCGGCAATCGCAGGCAAGTTAAATCTCGGCCTCGGTGATAGCGGTGGTTTTATACAGCTGGCCCAAACGAGTATGCAGAATGGGGCAGTAAGACAGGAAGTGCTTGATACTGTCTCGTGGAGTTCAACGGCGAGTGGCGGCATCAGCAATGTTCCTACGTCTACTAAGGCTCCGAACGCTGTCTGGTACCGCTACTCCACTCAGGACTCCGCAGGCGGATACGGATGGCAGCAGGCCGAGCTGGTTGCTACGGAAGCTTGCGTCTATAGTGTGGGGGCAGGAAGTGAAAACGTGCAACGCATTGATACTGAGCAGTTTGCCGAGGCAAGTAGCGTGCCGCCCGTGCAGATTATATCTATGGATGATGGTTCTGCATCAGGTGTAACAGGCGCCTTTATCCCGGATCGTGACCGTGGCTTGCAGGCACCGCTTATCAACGAACTTCTGCCCAATCCTGCCAGCCCCGCGAGTGATGACGCGGATGAATTTATTGAACTCTACAACCCTAATGACGCGATATTCGATCTCTCAGGATTTATGCTGCAAGTCGCCTCCACGACATCAGCCTCAGCCAAAACCTATAGTTTCCCAACTGGTACTCTGCTTGCCGCCCGCGGGTTTACTGCCTTTCGATCGTCGAATACGCATATTAGTATGAGCAATAGTGGTGGCCAGGTGTGGCTACTAGACCCCTTCGCGAATGTCATTGGGCAGTCTACCCCGTACGGTACTGCCAAGGATGGCCAGGTGTGGGCATTAGCTAACGGCAAGTGGGCGTGGACCACCGAAGCTACCCCCGATAAATCTAATATTATTAAAGTACCACCGACGACCACTAAAAAATCAACTAAAACTACGGTTTCTACAAAGACTGCGGGCTCAACGGCGGGTGCTTCAAAAACCACACAGACGGCCCAGTCTCCCAGCGCTCATTTCGAAGAAGATGCGGCAACTTCCAAAATTCATATTTACGTACTTGCTGCCGTAGCTATTCTCGCGGTACTATACGGTGCGTATGAGTACCGACATGACATTCTCAATCGAATCCACAAGTTTAGAAGAAACCGAGCAGTTCGCCAGCTCGCTCGGTAATAAGTTGCGCGGCGGCGAGGTAATCGTGCTAAGCAGCGATCTCGGCGGTGGCAAAACTGCTTTTGTGCGTGGACTGGCCCGCGGCATGGGCAGTACGGACCATGTCAGCAGCCCAACGTTTACTGTCAGCCGGGAATACAGGGCAGGAAACTTGGTACTCTATCACTTTGACTTTTACCGTCTGCAGGAACCCGGCGTTATCGCGGCCGAGCTGGAAGAGTTTCTTCATGACACGGCAGCGGTGGTAGCTATAGAGTGGGGCGTTATAGTTGAAGGTATCCTGCCAGACGATAAAGTTATTATTACTATTATGCGGACCGGCGAAAATGAGCGTCGCCTTACTTTCAGTTATCCCGAAACATTGCGTTACTTATTCCCGGAGCAAGCCGCATGATCATACTCACTATCCGTACCGATAAACCTGAAGCCGAAGTTGGACTGTATGAAGATGCGACTAAAACAGCTTACGAGACTTGGCACGCGCACCGGGCCCTGGCTGAAACTCTGCACCAAAAGATTACCAGCTTGCTAACCGGCAATGGAAAGAGCCTTAAAGACATAGACGGCATCGTCTGCTATAAGGGGCCGGGAAGCTTCACGGGGCTGAGAATCGGGCTTAGCATCGCTAATGCCTTGGCGTATAGTCTGCGGAGGCCAATCGTCGGGGAAACGGGTGAGCAGTGGATTGAAACCGGCTGCGCGCGGCTCACGAAAGGTGAAACTGAAACAGTCGCTATGCCCGAGTATGGCGCCGACGTCCATATCACTGTACCGAAGCATTGACGGCCTTGACTGGCCCGGCGTATAGTTCATGGTAGGACTTGCAAAATACTGACGCATTTCCGATGATGTTTAATCACCCTTAATACCAAATTGATTTTCAGATCACCGTTTTATCCTGGCTAGTGAAGTGATAGCGATTGCCAATAGGCGGTTTTCAGAGTACGACAGAAAGGAACGACAATGGAGATAATTCCCATTGTTCTGACCCTGCTAGTAGGCCTTGGCGCTGGATTCGGTGGAGCCACCGTTATTACCAAGCGCCGGATTGGTTCCGCGCAGGATCAGGCGGAAAAAGAACGCCAAGAGGCTAAAAAAGAAGCTGATAAACTGCTCGATGAAGCCCGTGAGGAAGCGACGCGCGTGGCGGAAACTGCCCGTAAGGAAGAACAGTCGCGGCGTAAAGAGCTGAAAGACCTGGAGCAGCGCCTCATTAACCGGGAGGAGACTCTCGACAGAAAACTCGACGACCTCGACAAACGTAGCGAAAGCCTGCGCCGCGGTGAAGATGAAGTTGAAAAGCTAAAGAACGAAATTAGGGAAATCCGCAGCCGGCAGCAGGAAAAACTGGAAAAAGTCGCCAAGCTTTCCAAACAGGAAGCGGCTGAAAAGCTGATGCAGATGACCGAGCGTGACATACGCGGCGATCTGCTCGGGCTGGTATCCAAACTGCAGAGTGAAGCCCGCGACCAGGCGGAAGAACAGGCTGCCCTTATTCTTACGACCGCTATGGAACGCATGAGCAGCGAAGTGACTGCTGAGCGGACTGTTACCAGCGTCAAGCTGGAAGATGAAGATATGAAGGGCCGTATTATCGGCAAGGAAGGCCGCAACATCCAAAGTTTGCAGCGTGCCACCGGCGTCGACATTATGGTCGACGACACTCCTGGTTACATTGTCCTGAGCAGTTTTGACCCGATTCGGCGTGAAGTTGCCCGCATGGCGCTGGAAATGCTCATGAAAGATGGCCGAATCCACCCTGGCCGCATCGAAGAGGTGGTGGAGAAGGCTCAAAAGAATGTTGAAAAAGATGTCATTCGGGCCGGTGAAGATGCCGCCCGTGAGGTTGGTATCATCGGCATTCCAAAAGAAATTCTGCATTTGCTTGGTGAACTCAAATACCGTACCAGCTATGGACAGAATGTTCTCAAGCACAGCACGGAAATGGCTCACATCGCAGGCATTATCGCCGAAGAGGTTGGCGCTAATGTTAAGACCGCTAAATACGCGGCCCTGGTCCACGATTTAGGTAAGGCGCTGACGCACAAGATGGAAGGCAAACATCATCACATTAGCGGTGAAATGCTGCGTAAGTACGGCGCCCCGGAAGAAGTGGCTCTGGCTGCCGAGCAGCATCATGATGACGTCGAGGCAACCACTGTTGAAGCTTTGATTGTCCGCACTGTGGACGCCATCAGCGCTTCGCGGCCGGGTGCCCGTAACATCTCAGCCGAAAACTTCGGCGAACGTATGCGCGAACTGGAAAATGTCGCTAACGGCTTCGAAGGCATCGAAAAGTCATACGCTATCAGCGCCGGCCGCGAAATCCGTGTCTTCGTCCGTCCGGGCCAAATTGACGACCTGAGTGCCATCAAACTAGCCCGCGACATCGCCACTAAAATTGAGTCGAGTATGCAGTATCCGGGAACCATCAAAGTTAACGTTATCCGTGAAACGCGGGCTGTCGAGTTCGCGAAGTAATGCCTGGCTACGAAGTACATACCGATACTAGGTCCGTTATTCATCCGGTAGAGCTACCGCCGTTGTTGCCAGCCGTAGCAGACCAGATCGCGGCCGATGCTTTCACGATGAAAGACGAACATCATGTCACGGTCATCCCGGCGTCGGTGGGTGATCAACTTGCCGATGAACAATTAGGCCAGTTACAGGGCTATTTCGCGTCACTACCCGAACCCGAGCTAACCTTCCGCCCCAGTTTCCTGTACCGCGTCGCGAAGGAAAAGCAAGTAGACCAAACCGTCTATCCGCGCGAAGCATTAGTAGCTAGAGTCCAATCATATGACATCACGAGGGCCACTATCGGCGCTTACGCCATGCTTCATATCCCGATGCATAAAGCATTCCTGCATGTTACGGTTGCAACCCGCCCTGATAACCCTTACGCCAGTCGTGGTATTGGTATCGATTCACCGCGTGAGTGGCAGGACCTTATGCCATGGGTCTATGCCCCGGAATGGCAATAAGACTATGAACATTCTGTATCTTGGTGATATCATGGGCGAACCTGGCCTTAGGTTGATTGAACGCGAGTTACCGAAACTGCGTACCGAACTGCAGGTATCTATCGTTATTGCACAGGCCGAAAATGCTACAGACGGAAAGGGTATTTCGATAGCAGACTTCGCCCGCCTCAAAAAAGCTGGCGTCGATTTCTGTACCGGCGGAAACTGGAGTCTGCACCTGGACGAGATAGTGCAGGCTATGAATGACCCGATGCAGCCGATTATCCGTCCGGCAAATTATCCCGAAGGTACGCCAGGTGTAGCGTATAAGTATTTACGACACGCTACAGGTAGCGTACTGATTGTCAGTTTGTTAGGTCAGATCGTTGGGCGTGACGCCGCCAAGCCGGTCGATAGCCCTTTGCAGGTTATCGACGCTATTCTTGAAAAGGAGAAAGACACGCCAAAAATTGCCACTGTCGTCAACTTTCACGGTGACTTTAGCAGCGAAAAGTTCGTTATCGGCCGCTATCTTGACGGCCGGGCCAGCCTCGTAGTCGGTGACCACTGGCATGTACCAACTGCCGACGCGATGGTGTTGCCTGAGGGCACGGCGCATATATCGGATGTCGGTATGTGCGGTACACTTGATTCTTGTTTAGGCGTGAAGTTTGACGTTATCATAGATCGTTGGAAAAACAGCCGCCCCAGCCGCAACGTATTGGAAAGCGGCGGCCGTATGCAGCTCAATGGCGTACTGGCGGAAGTTGATTCGGAAACCGGTTTGGCTACGACCGTTCGGCAAATCAGGCAAATTTACCCCAACTAACCCTGGTATTATCTAAAGTTTGCTGCTATAATTTGTCCCTGTTAACTGGTACGAATTGTTAAACCATTAATATTCCGGGGAGTGGCGCAGTTGGTAGCGCGGGCGGTTTGGGACCGTCAGGTCGCAGGTTCGAATCCTGTCTCCCCGACCAATTAAGACACTTTGAGCCTTCTCTAGTTTAGAGAAGGCTTTTGTCATCTGATAGGACACCACTTTTTCCTCGTCTACTACTAGGTTTAAAAACATTATTCGGCAAATATGATCTTTGCCAACTTCATCGGCTGCTTTCACCTTAGAACCGGCGTTTTTAGCTAGGTTCAAAAATTGTTCAATGCTTAGTAGCTCTTGCTCAGGGTCGCTCAATTCTGAGCGCAGTTCCTTAATCTGCTTTTCAAGGTCTTTGGCGTCAGCTTCAAGTTTCAACATCTGCTCATTGTTTACTTTCCAAACCGGACTACTTTGCTTGGAGTCGATAAGCTTCAAGCCGATATCCTTGCTCCTACGCTTGGTAGCTTTAAGCGCCGCCTCTTTACTGTTTATGTCAGTTCTAAGAGCCAGCCTTCGTTTATCGGCCTGCCCCCTTAGTCCCTCGTAGTAGTACTTATAATCCTTCTCGGTAAGGCCCACGCCATTTTCTAGCAGCTTGTATATGAAATTGAATATAACGATAGCACGTATGGATTTCTTGGTGCGTGGACATTCGTTATTGGTGCAACGATAGTACAGGTAACGCTTACCAAGCCTACTTTTTGAAGCGGCAGGCGACATACTGCGATTACAAAACGAACACTTCACCAAGCCCCTTAATGGATAAAATGTTTTTCGTCTGTTCGTTACCAGTGGCGAACGCATGGCCCTTGAAAGCCGTTGCACCTCGTTAAAGTCCTCTTCATTCACGGCTGGTTTGAAGTCATATGCATCAGAAAGATTGACTGTTTTATTCGCTTGAAAAAGAACCCCATAGTAGAACGGATCCTTGAACAACTCGCTTAAAATCTGGTAAGTCATCGTGATTTTTTCGCCATAACGTTTCGCCTTCGAGCCTTTAATTACGCGGCCATAACCTTGCTCGTTCATGTAGTCTGCCAGCTCTCGTAGACCCATACCGCCCTTGCGTAGCTGCCATGCTTCTACGATAAGCTCGTAGTTTCTTCCTTCATCATCAGGAACATAAATACCTTCATCGGTACGTATGTAGCCGTGCTTTGGAGTACCGGATGATTTACCTTCTTTGAAAGCGCGTCTATGTCCACGTTTGACACTGTCAGAAAGGTTGGCAGAGTAATAAGTAGCCAATGTAAATGACATGCCGAGCAACAATTTTCCGCTTGAGTTATTGGTGTAATAGTGTGTTACGAACTTAAGGTCTTTGATATACCCATCGTCTATCAGTCCAAAGAGTTTACCACCGTCTTGCATATTTCGTGCTAAGCGGTCAGGGTGCCAAGCTATAACACCGTCCACTTTTCCGGCCTGTAGGTCATTAAGCATATCTTTGAATCGATTACGTTTAGGGTTATTAGGCACCTTCGCGGAACCATCATCACGATAATAGGGCTTAGCTATTTGGATACCGAGTTTTACGGCCATTTCTTCACACTCGGCTATTTGGTCATCAATAGAGCGTTGCTGGCGTTCCTTGTCATCAGTAGACTTACGTACATAGAGAGCATATCTCAGCTTGCGTATATCTACTTGTTCTTCTTGCTCGTCTTCCATCTTAATAATTGTACTGCAAGTTCAAAGAGGAGCTACAGTTCTATGCGCCCACCGTTATTGTCGCGTATCGTTGTTTCGTTCAGCTTCGCAAGAGGTGCAGTAATATCTATGTGTTTAAGAATATCAATAAAAGTCAATAGGTTGTCATCTATTCGTGGTATGTCGGTTTGTGATAATAGCCTATTACTCATGCAAGAGAGTATGAGCATTTCGACGCGTTAAATCGTCTAGGCCAAAGGGGGTATTAAGCCTATAATTTCTTTTTGTTTAGTATCTGGTAAACGCGCGGTATGGATATATCAAACTCGGTAGATATGGCAGTGGCGCTCAAACCCTTTTTGTCGGCCTCCAATACTTTACGCTTTAATTCCTTCGCGTCCTTGTAAGTAATGCGCTGGAGGCCTCCTAAATCGTTCTGAAGGGGTTTTATAAGCGTGGAATAATACTTCTCTACGAACATCAATATTTCATTCTTTGTAGCGTCAGGGGCAATGCTGAGCGTAATACCGCCATGCCCAAGGGATGCATAGGCCCGATATAATTCTTCTGGCTCATCGCTCGGCTCAACTGTCTTATGATAGTGAGATACAACCTCCACTGGGCTGCTTATTAAGTGCTCGTTAATCTCGCCTGTTTTGATAAGGTGATGAATTACCCCTGAGAATGTAATCGGTAGGCCATAGTCCCGTAGGATAAACAATACCTCTCCTGAAAGTAGGAAAGTCTTTCTTCCTTCGTATTCGCGTAATCGCTCTATCTCATTCTTGAATTTTTCAGTTTCAAGTAATTGCCGGAGTTTTGTGAGGCTCGCCTCGTTACGTGATTTACTCTCTTGCGCCATAACATAAGTATAACTTCGAGCGAACTGATACGGGAGTAAAATAGAAGTATGCCAAGGAAAACACTACCTACCACTGAAAATGAAGTCATATCGCTCATACTAGCCCGGGAGAAGTATGCAGATATCGCGGTAAAGACAGGCGTGCCCGCTTCGACGATAAAGAAAATAAAGCGTAGAAACTATGAGCAGTTCGAAACCCTTGAATCCGAAGCGACCATTGAGCGGTTAGAGAGCATCAACACCTTAGTTAAGAGAGCAAACTTACAGATAAGCAAGGTATTCGATAAGGCGGAGCGAGGAGAGGTAGAGCTTACTGTCCATGAGTTAGTGATCGTTTCAAAAGAGATGTACAAACAGAGCACCATTAACTCATCACCTCTCAGCCCCGCCCGCCGGCTACAAGAACTAGCTAGAAAGTACCTATAGGTACCTAATAAAAAATTTTTATGCACGCGTGGGGCAGCAGCCATTAACTATATATACGATTGACTGAGTTGGCATTTCCGGGTGGGGTGGGGGTGCCCCTTAGGTTATAATGTCGGCATGTGGTTTTACCACTAGACCTAGAGCCACGCGCAAGCGAAGGTATGGTCAAAAATCCATCGAGAAGTTTAAGCTCGTCGTCAGAGCCTTCTTCTCGATGGTTGCAACTGGAAACGGTTGTAGGTGCTTCGGCATCGCTGGCGGCGAGCTTTTTTGTTTGCCTCCATTTAATAACTCAAAAAGGAGGCATGCATGCTTTGGTTAGGAATAGCACTCGGTTTATTAGGGGCATATGTATGTGGCTTGGGTTGGGGTGGTAATGGATCCAAGAAAGAGCAATTATTCTTTTTCGGGTTTGTGTTACTGGTAATCCCTGGCGGTTATCTTACTTTTCGTGAGGGCGGCCTTATTGTAGGTGTGCTTTATCTATTAATAGTTTCTGGCTTAATGAAGAGTTTTGCCGAGTCATTCGCTCGAAAATATGGCGGCAGACTGTAAAAAACTCAATATGTTATAATATACTTTTTAACAGGGGTGGAGGAGTTATGCGAGTTTACTTGACAGGTAAGGTTACGCTTAAAATATGACACTGGCCCCTGTTAGGGGTATGCGTACAACATAGATTGTGCGACATAGATTGTACACTCCAGCTACAGAAGTTGTTATTGTTAAAAACGCTTATGTTATAGACAATAAGAACTTGCCATTATACACTTAGGTCAAATTAAAAAATAAAAAAGCCTATAATATAAGATATGAACGAACAAAGGGCCGACATACTAATAATGTTGTTGTACGCTAGGGGATCCAGCGGAAAGCTTGGCGAGCCTATTACTGGCGTTACTCGTTTAAACAAACTATTATTCCTGTTAGAAAAAGAAGCAGGCGATAACTATAAAGGATTCGAGTTTACGCCTTACAAAATGGGTCCATATTCATCTCAGATAAATCCTGTTCTTGAGTTCCTGACTACTTTTCCAGACCCCAAAAATCCCTTAGTTGAGCTTAAAGAAGGACACGTACAATCCGGCACAAATGTAGAACAGAGCCAATATATTGAAGACCTTGCCAGCTCTGAGGACAAATCTGTTGAACTGAATAAATACAATACGGCAACGTTTAACCTTACCGAGCAAGGCAAAAGGTTGGCTGAGGAAATCTGGAGAGCAGCGCCAGCAGATGTTAAACAGAGTGTAGAAAAAGTAAAGCAAAAGTATACTCCACTAACGCTGAAGGATCTTTTGCGGTATGTATATAGTGCTTATCCAGAGATGACAGTTAAATCTATAATTAAAGACACCCTTTAAATATTTATATGTTCGTAGAAGAACTTATCAAAGATATAAATCAGGTAAACCCCCTAATTTGGTTCGGAGTGCCATTGGCCTTATTTGGCGCCTCAGCGAGGCTACTACTCAAATTTAACAAAACGCACCATACCGATAAGGTTAACATTATCGATAAATACGATGCAGAAAACTTTAACAACGTAATAAAACCCTTATACGCTACTATTAATAATCTACTTTTAGAAAAAACCTTATCTTTAGGCCAAGGGCCGACCACAAAGTCACCGACGCACGTAAAAGAATACGAAGAGAGGAAAAAGACTCTGCTCAAGGATGAGGACTTCAGCTTGCTAGAAGAGTCGATTGAATTCACCGAGCTTCAAGATCAAATTATCACTTCACGGAGAAACAAGTACGATTATAATGGGACTTATAAGCATACAAGACGATTGTTGATTTACGGCATGGTAGCTGGTTTTGTACATGCTGTTATTGCCGCACTATTCTTTATTTATCAACAGGTACAATACTCAGATTTTTGGAGTAAGTTTTTTGTTGCAGCTTGGGCCGTGGTATTCCTAGTAGATATAGTGCTTGTGGTACTCTATGTTAAGAACGAGAGCAAAATGGATGGGTACATAGATGCTTAGCGAAAAGCAGATAGAAGATATCCTCACGAAAGGTCTGATAGATAGCCGGCGCTACAATCTTGCCCTAAATCAAGTGTATGTCGCTGGAAAAAGAATAGATATTGTTCTTAAAACCAATGATAATGAACTCATAGCCATCGAAGTAAAGATTAAGGATTGGAAGACCGCTCTTAGGCAAGCCAATTTAAACCAATTTGCAGTTGATAAATCTTACGTTGCTTTGTGTTCGCGTTATGCTATGCCCGCCATAAACAATATATCTAGGTTTGCGAGTAATGGTGTGGGACTAATGATAATAAGCCCAGATAACACTTTCAAAATCGTTTTGCCTCCTAAGGTCACAAACGACTCAATATCGAATACATACAAAAATAACCTTTTATCATCTTTATCGCTTTCAATGGCTTAGAATATAACTTATGAGTAAAGACTCACTCTTCATCAGATTTGGCCTTCATAAGGACAGGGATACCCTCAAACTTACTAAAGAGCTATATTGCGGTATCGTCGTGCCTGCTCATATTCTTTCGTATTCCCCTGATGCGACTATCGCGGCTATTAATCATATAGATCACGATTATTTCATAGATCCGATGACTTATATATTTACAGCAGAAACCATACGCTACTATCTTACGGAAGTACCAGACAAAGAGAAAAAGAATAAGAGTCTCGGCTTTAAGCCTTCAATTAAAAAAATGGCCGTCAATTACGGTATCCTTGATTATTTTGACTCAAAAGGATTTGCTGCCTTGACCGCGGCAGAAGCTAAGGCCCTAGTTCCTGATTTGGCACAAAAAAGTGTCCAGCTTCAAATGACAAAAGTCGATTCTGGATTTGCGGCTGCCTTGAAAAAGTACTCTGAAATTTTGAAATTGCCTCAAAAAAATCAGACTCCTATATTTATTACTTCGCCCTATTTCTTTTTTGATGATGACAAGTCAAAAGAATGGTTACAAGTTAATATTGATTTCGCCAATGAGACAAAAAAAATTGTAGAAAAAATGGATCCCGCCCTAGCCGTAGTTCCTATATTACTCGCACCATCTAAAATGTTTACCGAAAAGTTACTTACAGACTTTCAAGGACATAAGAAGCTAATCGTATGGCCGAGTGATATCGATGAATGTAGTCCAGTCGTTGGGGGAGGAGAAGCTAAACTAAAGGCCTTACGCTCTTTTGTAGTGACAGCAAAAAGCAAAGGTGTAAGTGTTTTAAGTTTATATGGTTCTTATTTTTCCGTATCAATGCATAAGCTTGGTGTGGATGAGGTAGCTAATGGTATCTTCTACGGTGAGCATAAAAATTACAAAGCTAAGGTAGGAGGTGGTGGCCCTGTATCACGTTATTATATCAACCATCTACACAAGTTCTTCACCATTCCAGTGGCAATACGTTTATTTCAAAAGCATCCTAGCTTGATGCAGTTTGAACCGCAGGCGACCTTAGACTTGATTAAGAATAATCCTGCAAATATAGCGGAATTCGATACTAAACCTGAGCTTGCTCAAGAGCACTTTCTCGAATCACGACGTATGGAATATGATTATGTGAAAAGCCATTCCTTACAGGAGATAGTCGAAGAACTCAAGGATGCATACAAAGCATACTCTCCACTGCCAGATACTATTATCGATGAAGATTTAGGTTATTTAAAAGTTTGGGCAAATGTCCTACAAGGTGAGGACGATAAGTCACCCGAAGATAAATGATTCACAAATATCTCCAGGATCCTGAATATTACGAAGACTCATATGACCGGATCACAGTAGATGCAGGACGACGACATCAGGTGTCGTTCGAAAAGATTTATAACGATCTCTTTGAAAAATTTAATGATGAAGATCCTAAAAGTCCCCGGAGTGTATTGCATTTCAATATTCTTTATATGGCAATCGTAGGTAGCGAGCTGCTTGACCGTTACGACCAACGAGAAGAGCGTATACGTGAGATGATGGCCGAAGACGAAGCTAAGGACGCGAGATTACGAAACGCCCGCCTACAGACAGAGCCTTTGTGTCAACATTGCGGCAACAAGGGTCTTCGAATAATTTATAAGAGTTTTATGCATCGTGGCAGTAGTCGAAAATATACAGATAGGGAAGAAGTGCTGTTTATGCTCGAATGTATCCACTGCGAAAAGAGAAGTGCATATTGGGAAGACGGTAGCACGTGGGAGCATCTTGCGGTGTCTTGTCCTAAGTGCAGCGCTGATATGGTGGAGAAGGGCAGCCATGGCGAGAAAGTGGTTACAACTACTTATACATGCCCGGATTGCGGCCACAGCTACAAGGATAAGCTCGACCTTAGGCCTAAAAAGCAAAAGAGTGATCCTGAGTATGAAAGTGACCAGATACTTTTTTGTCTGCAAGATGAAAAAATAAGAACTGAAATGAGAGACTCTCGTCGCCGCTTTGAAGAAATGGCGCGACTTGGTAAAGAAATGAAAGAGAGGGAAGAGAACAAACATGTTTATGATGCCATAGCTTCTATTAAGAAGCCGAAAATTGCTGAGCTTGTCACTATACTGGCTCCAGTTTTTAAAAAGGCTGGTTATATTGAGCTGAGTCTGGATAAACCAGAGCTAGGTCGTGATGTAGTCGTTGGTTTTAACTGCCTCGATAGTAAACCGAGTCGAGATGATTACGAAAGCAGAAAGACCCTTAGAACGACGGTTGATAAGGTACTACAAAACACAAATTGGCGACTTATGAGCGACGGTATATCTTATCGGTTAGGTTATTTAAGTGGTAGGCTAAAGGCATACGAGGGAGAGAATGCTTTAAAGTCGCTCGTCACGAAAGGAGACAAGCAATATAATAAAATTGTTAAGGAGGCGGAATGAAAAAATACGATGAAGTTTTGATAGGACAGCGTAGATGTATAATCGCTAGTGTTATTGATGAAACCCATTTCAAAGTGGTCTATAAGAGCGACAAGGGTGAGCCATTAATGGACGACGCGCAACTGGTGGAAGGCAAGTTACAATTTAGCAATCCGTCACCTTTCAGCAGTGACAGAGTGCCGGGTGGAGCACTGTACGAACATGCAGTATCTTTGTTGATGCGGCCTGAAATCTGGGCCAACATAGAACACAAAAAAAGATTGAACGAAAAAGACACTTAACTACGCCTTAATGTTATGCCTGTACTATCCCTGAAACCGAAGTGGCATCCAGAGACGATCATTGTCCAAGCTTCAAGCGATGATATTGAGCGTCTAAGAAAAGGCTTTCCTCCTCTTGGGGAAGGTGATCGAATAACTAAGCTATCTGAAAAGTTCTATCACTTGTCACCGCCAGCTACAAAGACTATGGTGCCACGTCTATATGAAGTTATTTTATTGCGCGATTTGGACTTAACTAGAGAATCTGTGCGGACAGAGGAGATTGATGACTTCGAGCAAAGCGCCACATTTTATGAGTTTGTTGCTAAAAGCAAAATTAAGATAGTTGAAGATAACTATTCGTTTATTAAAAATCAATTGCTGTACAAAGCGTTTTACATGATTGAATCGAAGCTACGTATTACAGCTATGTCTCAAGATGAGATTATGCAATATGTACCAATCAGCCCTCGAACTAAAGGCTTTGATCATAAGGTCGCAACTTTTACTTTTAGTGAGTTATACGAACAATTACTTTTGTCGCCAGCATCGGATAAATATATTATCGCAAAATGGAATAGTTATAATAGTGACCCAGCTGAGCTTCTTAAATTAAAGTCGTCCACAACTAAGATTGAAGAGCTTAATTTCCCTCTTAAAATTGACGAACTAAACAAGTTAAGAAAAATCAGAAACAATTGCATGCATTTTAGGGTAACCACGTTAGGGGACTATGGTGACGCTATTACTATGATAAATCGGTATTTGATAGATAAGGACAGAAAAATGCTAGCTAGTGGCTTAGGACAAGCTCTAAAGCCATATCAAAATGCTCTCAAAGCCTCACAAGATAAATTCAATGAATTACTTGAGGAGCAAAAAAGGATATTTAGTATGTTACGTGGTGACGCGACCGATACTTAGGTGTAAACACTGTCGAGTCATCCATGTATAATCCGAATATGAGTCTAATAATTGTTGAGGTAGTAGAGGAAGGGATTCTATTCTCTGCAGATAAACGTATTACTTGTGTGGACAATAATACTTACGAGGACAACTGCACAAAGGCATTCCCTTTGAAGGGGCGGATTGTCGGTGGTGTGGTAGGTAGAAATGTTGATAACCCTGATGTATATCGTAATGAGTTAGATGGGCAGCCGGATAATTTGGCTGATAAGACGGTATATGATTGTGCTAAATAGGCAGCTGAAACCATTGCGGCCCTTAGTGACCCTGACGATAATCCGCCTCAGATGAGGTTAATTGTATCCGGATACGACAGTGACACACCTATGATATACGAGGTTAACATTACAGCTACGGTAGATATAATCGTAAATCGTAGCCCATACTTCTCAACAAATGACCCTATATCTTATGAGATTACTAATGAGGGTTTGAATGTGGTGCGAAAACATCCCTATAACAAGACAACTTGTGACGAAGCGCTAAAAAATCATAAAAGCCGCATTAAAGAAGCGGCGGCTGAAAACGTAACCATAAGCGAAGAGTTTAATAGCTATCTCATTAAGCCAGATGGTATAACTGTACTTCGCTAAAATGACCTCTTATATCCCTTCTTCTTATTGCATAGTAATAGTAAATAACTGTTTCTTGAGGCGCAAATTTATTATTTCAACCTGGTAGATTGTCCGGCATTAATAATGCTGGCTCTCTAATTAAGCCCAAGCTTTTTACTGCGAGTATCAGAGTTATAGGCCAGAAGATCATACCGTTCATTAAATAGCTTCTTTAAAACTCTGATAGTAATCTGTAGCGACTGATTGTAGAACTCTGCAACTTCCTTCCAATTGTAGTGGCGTGAGCCATGAACGATGTCGCTCCTACGTGTATATAGGTCGCTCACCTGATTAAAAATAAGTTGCTTTTCGGCTTCGTTATCACCTAAGAGTTTACTGATAGATAATGCAATTCTGAATTTTACCTCTCCGTTGTTAGTGCCAAAAAGATTTTCCCAAATTATGACAAAATCAATGAAGCTGTCGGTGATATCGGTTCGTCTTACAGCGCTCGCTAAGCGACGGAACGATATAATTACTCTTTTATACTGATGACTTGCTACAACGCGGGCAAGTTGCTCAATGGAAGTTATTTCCTCATCCGTAAGCGAATCATTAATCATGTATTGATTAGCCAACGGGTACGACATGGATTCACCGTTCTGAAATGGTGGGATTAATTTCGATGCTAGAGGAAAAATTCTTAAAGTTTTATTAAGGGCCAATTGTGGCAATGCAGAAATAATAGCAAGCTTCTCCTCAGTTTCTACATCACTTTGATTACCTGCTTGTGTGAATGGTATAGAAGACAAGTCGCTACTAACGGTCATCTTCATTCCGAACTTACTCTCAAATACAACGTCTACTTCGTAGCTTTCATTTCTAAATGGAGGTTTCAACCATATCTTTTCAACATCGCGAGCCTTGCGCAGTGTACCCCAAACTGTCGTTATGCTTTGCTCATCAGTTAGGTGGAGTCCGCTAACCACAGTAATAAGCGGAACGTCCCTCTGTTCGCCATTTATCAGCTTTTTTAATAGCTCTACATTTTTCAAGCATTCGTTAACGAACTCTTGGCATGTGAATTGTCCCTTTGTTACTGACAGCATAGCAAAAGTCTGTTTTATTACCCCGTATGCAAACATACTTGCTTGGGCTACGCTACCATTCCCAGAGTTAAATCCATGTATTACGTAAGCTCTAGTATTCTCTGTAGTATCACCCTGTGCTGGGAATAAACGCGAGAGAGTTACATCTATAGGTAGTAGCTCAATAAGTTCGGCGTTAACTGGATGGTTATGACTAAATGCACGCTCATAATATGAAAGATGTGACATGGGTATAGATTGGTCACTCCTAGTTTCATTAGGTTGGGCGGGTAATAAATAAAACGGATAGGCATCACGCGCCAAAGTTGCAAGTCTTTTTGCAATAGGATCGCGACGCCTAGTTTCATAAAATGTACCGCCAGCTATTTCTCTAATTTGATTAAGTGTAATTGTGTCTGTAAATCTGTGCTCGTAATCTGTTAAAAATCCCACCAGACCGAATCGAATATCTTCTAGCGAGCTATCTGCATTATAAATTCTAGAAGCACAGGCGATAAGCACCCTAAGTGCTGCTTCTTTTTCGGACGCCAACGGTCTAGTTTCTTCAATCCTATCTTGGAGTTCTTGCGTGCTTAAGTTGCAAGCATATTCAGTAAAGGGCCTACCTGTTATTGTCAGCAATGTTCCTAACGTTATTTGCTCGTACATACTTAGATTATAGAGCAGGTTTAAATGTGGGCTGGTTATTTAGTACTAATATGTATATATTCGCCCTTCTTGTTGGTTAACAGTAGTCATTTCCCCTGTGGCTTTAGAAATTGAAGCGGCAATATGCTCGTGAGATGCAGTGTCCCATGATTCATTCAGTACGAGTAATATACTTTTCAGGAGTGGTTCAAAGTTATTCGCCTTTGGACGACCAATCAAAAAGTCCGTCGTATGACGGACTTTTTGATTGGTTTGCTACGTATTTGCTACCGGCTGTTTTCAGCTCCAGGCACCGTACTCGTGCCTGTCGGGCTCGGTGTCGCGTCGTCAGCCGAATTAGCACCTTGATTGACCGAACCATTATCGGTTGGCGGCACATTGCCGGCCGCGTTCGGGTCAGCCTGCTCGGTTGATTGATCGGGCGCTTGCGCTGTCTGGGTATGTGTCCGAATATACCAGGCAGCGCTAACCAACGCGATAAAGAGCAGAATGGCTATAACGATCCGAGGCAGGCTCATACGAAAATGATGTTCAGTGGTTGCGGATTGAGCCATGTTTTTGTCTCCTTAGGTATAAGACTATTACACGCTACCGGCGCATCGACGGCTATAAAATATATAACGGCAAAAATATTTGCTACAATATGACTGTTTCAATTCCAGGGTGTAGCGCAGTTGGTAGCGCGCAGCGTTCGGGACGCTGAGGTCGGAGGTTCAAGTCCTCTCACCCTGACCATACTTCGGCTATTAGCGGGGGCGTTTCCGGGCGACGAGACGGGCCTGATCGGCCAAACTATCGTCGACTTCCAAACTTGTAAACTCACTGAATTTGCGTAGGGCCGCTTGCCGCAATAACTCATCAGCGAAAACCGGATTCTTCGGCAACAATGAACCGTGCAGATAAGTTCCGTATACGTTGTTATAAACAGCGCCTTCGAAGTTATCCTTTTGGTTGTTGCCGGCGCCTTTTAATACTTTTCCGAATGGCTTCACGGACGCGTCGAGGAACGTTTGGCCGCTGTGGTTTTCATAGCCGATTACCTCGCCGAACGGTGTATCGAGTGTAATATTGCCAATCAGGCGTGTTGGGCCGGCATGGGTTTCGGCACCAAAAATACCGATGCCTGGAATAGTTTTACCGTCGGCCGTTTTAAAGAACCGGCCGAATAACTGGTATAGCCCGCAGACCATCACCATAGGTACGTTACCATCCGCGAGACTATGTAACTGGTCACCGATTTTGAGCAAATCATCCTCGACTTTTTCCTGGCCGGAGTCCTGGCCGCCACCACCGACAATCATGTCAATATCTTTGGGAAACGGCTTGCCGGGATGATGATAAACCACTTCGGGCGTATAGCCATGCCATTCAGCGCGGCGCATAAGTGTCAGGACATTGCCGCGGTCACCGTAAATATTCATCTCATTCGGATATAGCTGCAGAATGCGAAGTGTTTTGGCAGTACTCATCCCATTATCTCCAGTTTGGTATAGGCGCGCAGTAAGCGGCGCAGTTTGAGCATGGCCGTGTAGGTGCAGAAAATGCGCCGGGTTGATGCCGTAGTGTCGGCCGACAGGAAGGTGGCAAGAGATGCGCGAAGATCGGTATCAATCTGCCCGGCCGCCACATTGTCGTAACGCAGGCGAAGGGCCATGTCGTACGCCCGAATGCCGCTGACCATGGCTACGCCGTGTTCCTGCAGGCTGGTAAAATCAACGTCCCACAACCAGGACATATCGCGGCCATCGGCGTATTGGTCGTTGATGGCGATCATCACGGAGGCGTCAGCCGGATCGAATGAAGCCAGCGACAACCGGAAGCCGGCCGGATTTTTTACCAGTACCAGCTCCAGGGGCTTGCCGTTGACCTGTAGCGTTTCGCCGCGGCCAAAAGCCGGCTCGACCTTTTCGAGGGCTGCTACGAGCCGCGCGTCGTTGCCCTTGGAACCCAGTATAGTTTTGCAAAGTGCCAAGGCACCGGCAGCGTTCAAAAAGTTGTAAACTCCACTGAGCTTCATAGTAGCGTCATAGGTTTTGTTGCCAATCCGGAATGAGGCCTGGTGTTCATTAAAAGCCGCCAGCTCCACGTCCGCAGGCTCTAAATGCCTGGGCGGTAGCGGTTGCTCGGTCTCAACCTGATATAGCTTGTCATCATTAACGAACACGTGGTGCAGGCTGCTGTCGGCGCCAAAATAGCGCACCGGTACGGTAGGATCATGCAGGTTTACCAGCTTGGCAATGGCGCTGACCCGCGGATCGTCACGGTTTAAAACGACGCTGCCTGTAGCTTTGACGGCAACTTTTTGCAGCAGCTTGGCCGTGTAGTCAATCTCTCCAAAGCGGTCAAGCTGGTCGCGCATGACATTGAGTAATAATACGTGGTCGACGGGAGCCCGCTGAATAAAATGCACCGCGTGGGCTTCGTCCAGCTCCAGGACGGCGATGTCGTGAGGCATACGGCCTTTGCTGTCGACGACATCCAGGATAGCCGCTGCGATTCCACGTACGAAATTACTGCCGGTCTTGTTGGTAAAGACAGTTAAGCCACTGGCCGCTAAAAGCTCGCTGACAATCTTGGTGGTGGTCGTCTTGCCGTTGGTACCGGTGATGACCACGACGCCGTAGGGGAGGTCGGCAAGCATATGTCCGACGAAGTTTTTATCGAGTTTCTCCACGACTAAACCGGGCAGGGCAGTACCGCCGCCACGCAGTCGGGCTGCCCGCTTCACGGTTTTACCAATTAATATGGTGTGTCTTTTACGCATTAGCTAGTCTCTAGTATAAATCGAAGGCCGTTAGTTTCATACACCACGTACAATGTGGCGTACAATACCAGTATGACGCTTATTCTTACTGTTCTGACGGTATTCCTTATATTAGTCGCTTCAGAGTGGTGGTGGCGACGCCGAAAGACACACGGTGAAGTCAGCCGTAAATTCATCCACATTACCGTCGGCAGTTTCGCCGCTTTCTGGCCATTATTCCTGGACTGGTGGCAAATACTACTGTTGAGCGCCGCTTTTATTGTCGTCGTCCTCGTATCACGTTATTTTGGAATATTCCGGACCATTCACACTGTTGAGCGTCCAACGTGGGGCGAAGTCTACTTTGCTTTAGCCGTCGGAGGATTGGCGCTGCTGACGCACAATAACGCCATTTACGCCGCCGCCTTACTGCATATGGGCCTGGCTGACGGCTTAGCGGCTATCATAGGTGTTCGTTACGGCGCCCATAACAGTTATAAAGTACTCGGCCATACGAAGAGCATCGCGGGAACACTGACGTTTCTGTTCTGCTCCATGATAATCTTGATCGTCTATGCCACAGTCACGCCCCACCTGATTGCGCCGGTTATACTGGTAGCTTTGGCCATCGTAGCGACCGCGTTGGAAAACGTATCAGTCCGCGGACTGGATAATATCGTAGTGCCGGCCGTTGTGGCGATAGCCCTGCACCTGGTGAGTTAGGCTTTTGTACGTCCTGCCGAATGGGCGCGCAGGGCGTTGAAAATGACGACAACGTCAACCAGCTCCTGAATAGCGGCGCCATAAATTGGCTTGAATTTTCCGGTAGCAAAAATGAGCATCAATACGACGCTGAGCCCTATGCCTACGAGAATACTTTGGCGGGCGATCATGAAGGTTCGGCGGGCAATGCCGACGCCTGTGGCAACCCGGCCAATATCGTCAACCATGATAATCAAATCGGCTGATTGGCTGGCCACGGTTGAGCCTCGGGTGTTGTCCGCCGCGATGGCGATGCCGACGTCGGAAGCGGTCAGAACCGGAGCGTCATTAACGCCGTCGCCGACAAATGCCACGGGACGGTGGGTGAGTGCTGCCACGGCCTTCAGTTTGTCGGCTGGCAAAGTTTCCGCGCGGACGTCTTCTATGCCGAGTTTTTTAGCGACGGCGTTTGCTGTCGCGGCATTGTCTCCGGTAACCATCAGGAAATTATGAACGCCCAGCTTACGCAGATTCTGCAACATGCCGCTTGCTTCAGGACGGATCTCGTCATGAAAGGTAATGGCGCCAGCCAGTTCTTCGCCTACGGCTACATAGGTAGCGGTAAGTCTAATCCGATTGCTGGCGAAACCTTTTGGTTCGGCGATGTCGTGATTTTTGAGCATACTTAACCGGCCTACCAGGACTTTTTTGCCGTTAATAACTGCCGAGAGGCCGTGCCCCGCGGTTTCGCGTACATGGTGCGCTTTCGCTACCTTGATGCCACCCTGGAGAGCGGCTTCGTTTATGGCACTGGCCAGGACGTGCGTCGAGGAACTTTCAAGGGCGCTGGCGAAACCAAGTATCTGTTCTTTGGTATAGGTACCATATGGTATAACCTCTGCCACGACGGGTTTACCTTTGGTGAGCGTGCCGGTTTTATCAAAAGCAATCGTCTTTACTTCGGCTAAACGCTCCAGGGCGGAACCGGTGCGCACGATAATACCCTGCTTAGCCATGCGGCTCATGCCGCTGATTATAGCGATAGGTGCCGCTAATAACAGCGGGCAGGGCGTTGCTACTACGATCACCTCAAGAAAACGTATAGCGTCGCCGCTGATGGACCAGACGGTACCGGCGATGGCGAAGGCGACGACAGTGAATGGAATGCTGTAGCGGTCAGCCAGCCTGACGAACGGTGCCTGGCTGTTGGCTGCCGACCGGACCAGTTTAACGATTTGTTGGTATTGGCTGCCCTCGGCTGTCTGTGTCGCCCGGGCGGTCAGGGCGGCATCAAGCGCGACTGAACCGCTCAGTAAACGGCCGCCGGCATCTTTTGTCTCCGGGAGGCTTTCACCGGTCAAACTTGATTCGTCGACGCTTCCCGAGCCTTCGATAACCACGGCGTCGACCGGTACGATTTCACCAGGTTTAATAATAATTTTGTCACCGATTCTTATCTGGGAAACGGGTACGTCGAAAACTTTTTTGCCACGTAAAACATGGGCGGTGCGGGGAGCGCGAGCCAGCAGGGCGTCAAGTTCAGTCTTCGAGCGGTGTTCAGCGTAATCTTCGAGGGCTTCGCCGCCAGTCAACATGAGGACGATAACTATAGCGGCCCAGTACTCCTTTAAGAGTACTGAAGTGACGATTGCTGTCAGTGCCAGGATATCGATTCCGTAGGACCCTGAACGCACGTCTTCGTACATTCCTTTCATGAGGGGCAGGGCAAGTAACAAGGCGGTTATGCCCAGTATCCAGTGGGCCGCGCCGGAACGGTCGCTGATTTGTAAAATAAGGCTGGCGATTGAGGCAATAAGCGCCAGGCTGAATAGTTTGTAGCGCCGCGCGAACGCTAACGGCTTAAGTGTCGCAGTATGTTTCATATTAGACCTAATTATAGCGTAGACCCCTGTTATTTAACAGCTTGACAATAATTACTTTAGTGGCTAAAATATATAGTATCTCAACTAAATGAGTAGCTATGCCAGAACAAATACACCGCCAACAATTAGAGGAGTATATTCTCAGTTCCACTGAAGCCGTACAGCGGCTCTGGAAGTCGTTTATTATGGCTTCAATTGAGAAAAAGAGCCTGACTCCGGCCCAGTTTTTCGCCATGCACGAAATTGCCCGCCACCAGGGCACTACCGCGATTACCAGTGGTAAACTGTGTGAATTGATGCACGTGACGCCGGGCGCGGTTACTCAAATTATTGACGTTTTAGTTGATGAGGGTTTCGCCGTGAGAGCGCCGCATCCCAGCGATCGCCGGGCGCATCAGATTTTGCTGACCGAGACGGGCAGGCAGGAGCTGGAACGGGTAAACCGGCACCGCAAAAAGTTGTTCGTGACAATGTTCGGAGCCCTATCAGACCAGGAACTGCAACAACTGCATGACTTGCAAAGCAAAATGCTTGAGCACCTCGAAGAACTGCATACCGAAAAGAATAAAGAAAATGAGAAAGGAAAATAATATATGTTTAGTATTTTTAAAAGAAAGCCTGCCACGGCGGTAACCGCGCCGAAAGCAGCGAGCGAAGAACGTTCGCACGGCGAAATAATGGTTATTATTGGCGCGCTGATGCTTGCCATGCTGCTTTCGGCGCTGGATCAGACCATCGTATCAACCGCGTTGCCACAAATCGCCATTGACCTGCATGGACTCGACAAGATTTCATGGGTAGCAACTTCATACTTGTTGGCCAGCGCGGTAGTAACGCCTATATATGGAAAGCTTGGTGATCTCTACGGCCGTAAAAAGATCTTTTTGGTCAGTATCGTTATTTTTCTGATTGGTTCGGCGCTGTGTGGACTCAGCCAGACGATGACCCAGCTGGTATTTTTCCGTGCTTTGCAGGGTATTGGAGGGGGTGGTCTGATGGCCCTCGTTTTCGCGATTATCGGTGATGTCATCCCACCGCGCCAACGTGGTAAATATATGGGTTACTTCGGTGCCGTCTTCGGTATCTCCAGTGTGGCCGGCCCGCTGCTCGGTGGGTTGTTTACTGATCACCTGGATTGGCGTTGGATTTTCTACATTAACATACCGCTCGGCCTGCTTGCCTTGGCCGCCGTATCAGCCCGTTTGCACCTGCCGGTAATGAAGCGTGAGCATAAGATTGACTACGCTGGTGTCGGACTGCTGTCGTTGTCGTCCGTTTCGTTGCTGTTAGTTTCGGTCTGGGGTGGTGGTGACTACTCATGGGGATCTTCGGAGATTGTCGGCTTATTGACACTTGGTGTTGTGGGCGCTATCTTCTTCGTCGTCCGTGAAAAGTTCGCTGCCGAACCGCTTATTCCCCTTGGTTTGTTTAAGAGCCGCATTTTCCTGGCCTCGATTGGTTTGTCGATCCTGTCGGGTATCGCCATGTTTGCCAGTATCCTTAACATTCCGCAGTATCAGCAGGTGGTGCGCGGTAATTCACCGACTGAATCAGGCTTGCTGATGCTGCCGCTGGTATTTGGCCTGTTAATTGCATCAACCACATCCGGCCGCCTGATCAGTAAAACTGGTAAGTATAAGATATTCCCAATTGTCGGAACGCTGCTGTTGGCTCTGGGTCTCTGGTTATTCAGCCACGTGACTCTCACGACCAGCCACCTATGGTTGTCGGTTTGGATGCTAACTATTGGCGCGGGCCTCGGCTTGTTCATGCAGGTGCCCAACCTGGCAGTTCAAAACTCAGCCAAACCATCCGAAATGGGTACGGCAACTTCAACAGTCATCTTCTTCCGCAGTATCGGTAGCAGCTTTGGCGGTGCTATATTCGGTAATATCCTCATCAACCGCTTCGCGCATCATTTACAGGAGGCAATACCACAGGCTGGAAGTGTCGCGTCAACCGCCTTGTCATCTGGTGTCGCGAATATTCCCGCAGCCATTAAGCCGCAAGTTTTAGGCGCGTACGTACAGTCTTTCCACGACATGTTCCTGCTAGCTATTCCATTCGCGTTGGCCGCGTTTGTCGTCGCCCTGTTCCTCAAAGAAGCGCCGCTGCGGGGTTCGACAAAAGACTATGCCAGCAAAATCGCTGACTAATCGTTCGCGAGTAAACCGGCCAGCTTAACCGACGTATTGTAGTTACGAACTGTCATGCGTTTGTAGGCCGGTTTGGCTGCGAGCTTACCGCCCGTTGTTCTGCTAAAAGCCGCCCAGGACAAAGACTGATATAAAACACCGTCACCACTGTTCATGGTTTCGATGCCCGACTTTAACTCACCGATTTCGGCAACAATCTGCTTGAGTTCATAAGGTGGTAGAAGTACGAGCACATTATGCTTCCAGCTAGTATTTTTGCCCCAATCTTTGGGCGCGTCCGCTACGACCTGCCGCCAGCGCGCCGCTGAAAAGACTACTGCTGCCACTTCCAGTTTAAAGGTTTGGCGAATATGGTCGCTTATGTGCCGGCCCAGTTGCAGACAATCGGACTGACCAGAGGCTTCAAATATGACGTTACCGCTATTGATGTAGGTCCGTACATTGGTAAAACCTGCGGCGCTAAGGCTGGTTTTTAGTTCGGCCATGCTCAGCATGGTTTTGCCGCCGACATTGACTCCGCGCAGCAGGGCCAGATAGGTAGTGTTCATGGTGTAAGTGTAACAAAATACCTTCTTTCGAGCACGCCGACAGGAACGGTAGTCGCGGCCGACGCTATGGTTATGGAAGACATGCACGCGATAGGCTTCGGATTCCTGAAACGCGCCGTCCAGGGCATCGGCCGTTAGGTAATCGGCGTCCCTGGCCGTATACTAAGAGGTAGCATATCCACACAAAATGAAGCGCTGCGCCCATGATTACGATGCGACCAGCTGCTCCCAAAATGCGCATTTGCCTAAATATATGAAGCAAAACCATCAGACAATGAGGGAGTAGTATGATTATCAATTCCGCAGACATTACCGTAGAGGCACCACAGCTTGAACTTGGTGGCAAACGGCTCACCGCGCAGCAGCAATTATTTTTATCATCAGAAGACGGCCAGCAGGCCAGGCAGTTGCTTGAAATGATGCTTGCCGACCCTTTGTTCAATACCCAGGATAGCTTTTCTATAAAAGACCCGCTTGACCACAATTTTGTCAGCAAACACCTGCTGTATCTTTGCGAACACCCAAAATTACAGGTTAGCCACTACTTGTCTAACTTACGTTTGAAAACACGCATAGCCGCCCGCTAGAGTAAAAAATTTGCCTGCAGTTATTCTGCATCGGCCTATCCTAAAGGTTAGTTACCAACAATAGCAGACACCTGGAAGGAAAGACCGTATGAAAGCAGTTACCTGGCAAGCCAAACGAACAGTAAGCGTTGAGGAAGTGCCTGACCCGCAGCTTCTGGAGTCCACTGACGCTATTATTAAGATTACCTCGACGGCAATTTGCGGCTCGGATCTCCATCTGTACGAAGTTATGACGCCGTTTATGGAAAAAGGCGACATTATGGGCCACGAACCGATGGGCATCGTACAGGAAGTGGGCAGTGCTGTTACGAATGTAAAACCGGGTGACCGGGTGGTCATTCCATTCAACATCGCCTGCGGCGAATGCGCTATGTGCCTCAGGGGTTTGACGACACAATGCGAAACGACCCAGGTCCGCGAGCATGATCGTGGCGCCGCGCTTTTTGGTTATACCAAGCTCTACGGGCACGTTCCCGGCGGCCAGGCGGAATACCTGCGGGTACCGCACGCTAACTTTATGGCAAAAAAGGTTCCTGATGGTCCTTCGGATGACCGTTTCCTCTACCTGTCCGATGTATTGCCTACAGCATGGCAAGCTGTGAAATACGCCAACATTCCCGAAAATGGAACTGTGGTAGTGATCGGCCTCGGCCCAATTGGTGAAATGGCTACCCGCATTGCCCAGCAGCAGGGCGCTGAAACGGTTATCGGTATTGATCTGGTGCCGGAACGTTTGGCGCGAACAGCCGCCCATGGTGTCATTCCGGTTGATATTCGCGAGTTTGAAGGCGACCAGCAAAAACTGGCCCAGTTTATTCGTGAAAAACTTGGTGGTAACGGGCCTGCAGCGGTCATTGAAGCCGTCGGCATGGAAGCGCATGGTTCCCCGAACGTTAAGCTGGTACAACAGCTAACGGGAATGTTGCCTGATGCGGCAGCTCAAAAAGTATTCACTACAGCCGGTATGGACCGCCTCTTCGCGCTGCATAGCGCCATCGAACTGGTTGGCCGTGGCGGAACGCTGTCAATTTCCGGCGTCTATGCCGGGCAGGCTGATCCGATTTCTCTGGACGCTTTGTTCGACAAGCAAGTCACTGTACGCATGGGCCAGGCTAACGCGCCGTTTTGGACTCAGGAAATCCTGCCGTTACTAACTGACGACAACTTGTTCGACGTGGATAACTTTGCTACCCACCACCTGTCTCTCGATGAGGCGCCTCATGCTTATGAGATCTTCCAGAAGAAAGAAGACAACGCCTTCAAGATTATATTAAAGCCGTAAATCTGATTGATTAGGGCTTAAGCATACGTCCGGAGCGGCTTCCCAGCCAAAGGGAGCCGGCTCCAACGGCAAAATGGTAAACAATATCATAGTTGGTGAGTCCTGAAGGTAGCAGGCCGCCAACTTTTTTATCTACCAGTCCCGCTGAACCCATGGCGACATAAAATATGCCAACGCCCGTCAGTATTTTGCGGGTTGTTTTGAGGTCGGCTTGTGTCCCGGCGTATAAAAGCGCGGCGGTTAACGGCATGCGTAAAACGCTATGGTTAGTATCGACATTCAATAACTTGAGGAGATGTTTATTACGCGCTGTAAATCCCGCAAAAGTTAAAACAGATAAAAATCCACCCAGAAATACTGACGTTTGTTTTTCCATGAAGTGCTCCTTGTTACTGTCACTAGCTTACGGATTGTCTCATATATATTCAGTAAGATAATGCGCACGCCTAAAATAACAAAAGACACCGCAAGGGTGTCTTTTACGTAAACGTTACTGGGGCGAATAATGGGACTTGAACCCACGGCCTCCTGTGCCACAAACAGGCGCTCTAACCAACTGAGCTATATCCGCCATACTGATTTGGAATCAATAAAACAGAGGTGATTATAGCGGAAAAACCGGCCATTTACAAGGCGGGACGAACTGTCTCATGACATCACGCGGGTTGTGGCGTATTATAGGCTTACATTCGAGGAGGAACCTATGGCAGCAAGTGATAAATTTCCGATACCACTGAGAACGGCATTGCAGCGGCGCACTACATCCCACAAAGAGTATGATGTCATGCCTTCGCCCCTTGATGGAGTCAGCATACGAACAGAGCGCGGTGTACAGCCGGAAATGTCGGTCCGCGAAATGGCGCGTTATGCCCGTACGGCCGCCACCTGGCGCGCCCGGAAAAAATTTGTTGATTTCCTGAGCGGTTATCAGGCCAGGCGTGAAGTATATCTTAAGCAAACAAGCCGTGAGAAAAACGGCCTGCGCGGTATCGTCGCCGATGACGGCAATACGGTGGTCAGCGTACATCCCCAGACTAAAATCGAATGGAACGATAAAGGGTTGCAGGATGTCCTCGGGCCGGCGGCGTATCCGGAAGTCGTCAGCCGCGACCTGGAGCTGACATTTACTATCCCTATGGGCCGCGAAACCACATTAGGCCCGATGAATGTGGAGCTGGCTGATACGTTGGCCCGCCTAGCGTTCCGCGGGGTCGGATTCTCCGAAGAGGAGCTCGAAACACTGGTAAAATCCAAGACAATCGTTCGCGTTGACGAAGACAAACTGCAGGATATGGTAGCGTCTGGCCAGGTTACTGACGTTGAACCTGCCGGCGAGGCCACCGAGACCTGGGTGATTAAGTAAGCAGGGTGGCCAGAGCTTGAGCCGCTTTGGCCCGGTGGCTGATACTGTTTTTGACCTTTAGGCCGAGCTCCGACATAGTTTTATCGTAACCATCGGGAATAATAACAAAATCGAAGCCGAAACCTTCGCCTTCGCGCGGGGCGACGACGGTTCCTTCCAATACGCCATCTACAGTATGTTCGGTCGTACCGTCGTAATAACCCATCGTACAAACAACCCGTACGCGGCCCTCTCCGGCTAACTTGTAGAGAGCGCCCGTGCCAAGCTTTTGTTCGAAGAACTTCACGAACGGGCCGGGCAGGCCGTTAAGCTTTTCGAGTTCGGCGGATACGTCTTCGACAATAACCGGGCCGTGTACTTGGGCGTATGCCTGTTGCAATTTATGTCTGACTATCTCATGCACATCCAGGCTTTGGATCTCGTCCATATCAAGTTTTTGGGACGTTAAACGAAGCGAAGCAGGAAAGACTTTCTCAAGCTCGGCGAGTTTATGAGGATTTCCGGTAACGAGGGTGATAGTTTGCATGTCACCAATATAACAGACTACTTATCTAGTCGCTTCAACAAGAGGTATATGAAATATCCAACCAAGGCACCGGATGTGTTGGCGACCAGATCCCAACTGGTATCGCTGAGGGCAATGCGCGTTAAGCCGAGCTTCGTCACCGCGAATTCAGCTAACTCATTGAGCACGCCAAGCGCCGACGCCCAGGCAAACAGGCCGAACAAGGCAACTGGCCACTTCGGCCGCCAGCCGAACAATTGGACGAGATAGACGTAGAGTGTAGCGGTATATAAGCCGCCACCGACAAAATGTTCCTGGAACGTCTTAGTTTCGGTCGTTAGGTGAATATCGGGCAGATACAGGGCAGATACGTATAAAACAGCCGCTAAAACCGGTAGCCAGGCCGGTGCGGACTGCAAGTGCCAACCGTAGCGTCCGGCCAGCTTGCGCATAATAAAAGGCAGTAGGGCGGTGACGAGCGTGATGGTGCCGGCAATGACGAAGAACATATAGTAATTATAGGGTAATCTTTGCCAGTATCCTTGTCATGGCATCCTCGGCGTTATAAGGCTATGCTTAAATATCAAATAAAGAAGACACAACCAGAGTAACCATTAACGTTGTGGTGCCCCGGGCTGGATTCGAACCAGCGACCTTAGGCTTAGAAGTCCTCTGCTCTATCCGGCTGAGCTACCAGGGCAAAAAGTACAAAATGGTGCGGGATACCAGAGTCGAACTGGTCTCTCGAGTTTGGAAAACTCACATATTAACCGATATACGAATCCCGCGTATGTATGCTGGAACAGAGGCGATTATAGCAGTAATTACGTCTAAATCCTAGTGCGGCCCAGTCCCCATGAAGAGGACCGGGTGTGGGAGTTTAGCGCTGTGCCTGAACGTCAGCCAGGGCATCTTTATAGGTTTTGACTGTCAAGCCGCTGGCTTTGAGGGCGGCCATCTGCTGCTTAAAGTCGTTGGTAAAGCTGCCATAGGGAGATGGATCCGTGTTTACGACGTCATGGTAGACAAGTATCAGCCAGGTATTGTCGGCTTTGGCCTGATTCAACCAGCCCTGAAATTCAGCCAGAGTGGTGGCTGGCGTCATATTTTGGACACGCAGGCGGTAGGGGTCAAGGTTGTCCTTGCTGTTGTAGCCTTCATCGGTGGTGCGGTGTGACTGGTAGTATTTCTTAATCTCCGTGTTAACGCTTTCGCTGTAGTCTCCATATGGAGAAGCGAAGTCTACGATTGGCATGCCGGTCAGTTGTTCCAGATAAGCTTTTGAATTGGCAAGTTCCTGGTCAACTTGAGCAGTGGTTAACTGGCTCAGGAAAGGATGGCTGACGGTATGGGAGCAAATTTCGTGGCCGGTACTGATGAAGGCATTCAGGCTCTTTTTGGCAGTAGCTGGATCATTCTTAAGGTCAACAGTTTCGTAGCATTGAGTGGTCTTGAATCCGTACTGGTTTAAGACAGGCAAAGCATTAGTCACGTTGGCTTCATAGCCATCATCGAAGGTAAGACTCACCAAAGGCTGGTTCCAGCCGGTCGGCTGATAGCCGGTGAGGTTCTGATCGTCAACCTGCAACCAACCATTTCCAGCAATGAACAGGAATACTGTTACGCTGGCCGCGTCACTTGGCACTATAAAGGTGTCGGAGTAGTAGGTCCAGTTAGTAGCGCTGTTAGCAGCAGGAAAGGGTTGCGGCATACCAAAGAATGCTTCAGTGCCATCCGCGCGAGTGAACATAGCGACCGCCTGTACGTGAGCGTTAGTCTTATACCAGGTGCTCCAGCGGTACTGCTTGCCATGCTCGAGGGAAGTGATTGGGTTGAAGAACCACTTGGCGTCACCATCGGTGTAGTTTGATACTGTCAGCTTCGCGCTCTTAGTACCAGTATGACCTTCGTTAACGTACTGGAAATTAGTCGTGTTAGTGCCCCATTTGCTGGACGTCCAGTTAGCGGGTTGGGTACCGCTGGCAGTCTCCAGAGAGGCGTTAACAATAGGGTTACTGGTAGTCGGTGCCGTAAACAGGGCTACATTGGCATCATCAATTTCCAGCCAGCCTACTGAGTTTACCAGGTGGTAAACGGTCATGGAGGCGGTATTCGCTTTAGTTGTGATAGCGAATTCAGCAGGCGTCCAGGTCGCTGCGGCTGGCAGCGTACCAAGATCAACATAGCTGAGCGCGCCAGCAGTGTCTTTCATTTCAACTACCACATTGGTAGTAACGCTGGAACGATAACTATTAGTAAATGTATACTGCGTGTTTGCCTTGACGGTAACCGGGTTGAAGAACCACTTGGCGTCACCATCGGTGTAAGCGGTTATCTCTGTGCGTACAGCACGGCTGCTCATGTTACCGGCTACTGGATAGGTAAATTTACTCGTGTTAGTGCCCCAGGCGTTGTTTTGCCATTGATCCGGCTTAGCTGTCGTGGTTGGGTCGGCAGTTTCAACCGAAGAGTTACTGACAAGTCCAGGATTTGTTTCCGGAGCGGTAACTGGGTTGACTACGTTTACGGTAACAGTACTGCTGGCAGTAACATTAGCCGTGTTGCGTACGACCGCGGAAATCGTGTATTGGCCATCACCAATTTGAGTCGTATCCCAATTAATGCTGTAAGGCGCGGTCGTATCTTCAGCGCCCATAGTGACGTTGTTGAGCTTGAAAGTTACGCCGGCAACTCCCTTTACGTCTGTGGCGTTAGCAGTTATGACGGTGGTCTTATTAACGGTGGTATCGTTGGCAGGGGAGGTAATAGCGATCGTTGGTGGCGTAGCGGCGACAGCATTGGCGACTTTAAAAGTGATACCCGTGCTGGTTGCCGAAGCGTTCAAGGAGTTACGGACAGTTGCCGTAACGGCATGGTTGCCGTCGGTGACTTTAGTGGAATCCCAGGTGGTGGTATAGGGTGCGTTAGTAATTTCAGGGCCAACGTTAGCGCCGTCAATCTTAAACTGTACGCCGCTGACCGTACCGGAACCGCCGTCGACAGTCGCGCTTAAGGTAGCTGTTTTGCTGACTGTAGCATTAGCAGCTGGCGCGGCGATACTAACAGTAGGAGCTTTTACTACGGGAGCATTATCGGTCAGGCTGAAATCATCAGTTTGCAGCCAGCCGACTTTATTGATCAGGTGGAATACTGTCATGGCTTTTACATTGGCAGGCGTCGTAAAGGTGACCGACTTCTGTTGCCATTTAGTAGCGCTGGCTGATACGGTTGCCAGGTCGGCGTAACTTAACGCGCCGGTTGTGCTGACGTACTGCGCGGTCATCTTGGTCTGTACGTTAGATTTAGACCAGGCAGAAAAGGTGTACTTGGTATTTGGCTTAACTGCCACATCATCGAACGCCCACTTGGCGTCACCGTTTTTGTGGGAAGTAGTTTTAACGTACACGCTGGTCTTATCGTCGTGTCCATCGTTAGTCTTGTAGGTGAGGGTAGTGGTATTGTTACCCCATTTGTCCTTTGACCAGTTAGCTGGCAGCGCTTTATTGCTTGCGCTGGCACTCGCCACCGTTGGGTTAATAATAAGGTTAGTAGCGTCGGCCTGAACTGGCGTGAACCCACTAATGAGCGAACCTACGAGGGCGACAATTGCTGATATGGCGGCAATAAGTTTCATATAACACCTTGCATCATTTAAATTGTTGCAATTATACTAATAAATGGACAATTTGTCAACATGTGATTGTGTATGAGTTTTTTGAGTATATGTGCTTATGTATAAAACAATCTATAATATACTTTACAAAATAGCATAAATAGTATACAATGAATATGAATTTGGATGTGAGCCGATCCATAGACGCCATGTCTTATGTGTGAGGTGGGAGCCAGATTTGTAAATGAGGGTGCGCTTGCTGTTATGCAAGGGCACTTTTTTAATACAAAGGAGAGGCATATGTACGGAAAAGGTCTTGGTACTGTTAACGCAGCTACCGGCATTTCTCTACTGCCAAGCACTGGTGATAATCACCTGTTGTTTGCTCTCGCTGCCGGTCTCTTGGTAAGTGGTCTGGTCATTCTGACCGTATCAATTGTCATGGGCCGCAAGGGCACTCAAACAAACTAGGTAACACACCTGGTAGCTATCAGTAGCTGTGTGCGGCGGTAACCGATATGGTTGCCGCCGCTCGCACTTCAGTCGCCTCTTATGCTTTATGAATCGTAAACTTCGCTTTTTTGCTTTTGCTCTTATTATAGCTGGCCTTTGTGGCTTAGCGCCGCTTGGCTATTTCTGGATGCACAGCCGCCAGGCCCTGGCCGCTCCTACCGTACAAGTTCCCGTTACGGTCCTGCCAGTAGCGCCTGAAGTTATCTCCGGACACCCAATGCATCTGTCTATTCCAAGCGTTGGCGTTGACCTGGAAATCATTGACGGTACGTACAACGCTCAAACCGGCGCCTGGACCCTGACGACGGATAAGGCGCAGTTCGCTACGCCTACCGTCGAGCCAAACAATTTTACCGGCAACACACTAGTCTATGGGCACTATCGCAAAAACGTTTTCTCATCGTTGCATACTATTCAGCCTGGCGCACAGGCTGTCATAACGACCGATAACGGCTATACGTTTACCTATACCTACACCAGCAATGAAACCGTCGACCCGGCCGACACCAGCGTATTTTTGTACAAAGGCGCTCCACGGTTAACCGTACAGACCTGCACCGGCGCATTCTTCCAGAACCGCCAGATGTTTTACTTCGAGTTTACAAGCTACCAGAAGCAGTAGTGTTTATTTATTCCGCAAGCTTAACTTAATTAGTACATTAAGCTATATAATAGGCGCCATGAGAGTTATTAATGAAACATACGCCGTATTTTTTGATACCAATACTATCAAAGGTAAATATTGGCTCGATTATTCTGTAAAAAAGGGAGTAATCTCTATCGGCCAAGAAACCATGATACCTGTTGAATTATACATACCAGAAGTAGTTCAGAAAGAATGGACTCGATATTATTCTCGATATGTAAAAGAGCAATTCGACAAAATAACTGAGGCGGCCAGTAAACTAGCTGAAATGAATTTTAACGATGTAGCCCCTCATGTCTTCGACGAAAAAATAACCCACGATACAGCTGAAAAATTATTAGCCAGTCTAGGTTTCACGATTATACCGACTCCTCATGAAAACATTAACTACCCGGCAATTTTAGATTTAGCAGTGAAAAAGCAGCCTCCTTTCGAGCCGTTAGATGGCACTGACAAAGGTCTGAAAGATGCAATCATCGCAGAAACAATAAAACAATATTCGATTGAGCATCCTGAGCAAAAGATCGTTTTTGTTGGTAGAGACGGGTTGATGACCGAATATTTGAAATCCGTAATATCGGCTAAGACAGAAATGTTAGTTTATGAATCTCTTGAAGAATTTTCTGAAGAATTAAAACTCCAGAACAACAATTTGAGCAAAGAGTTGGCGAAAGGTGCTAGCGATGCATTTTTCGTTCAAGATGTTAAAAGCACTTTTTATTATTTACTCAATATAAAAGATTTATTAATAGGAAAGTATAGGTCTAAATTAGTGGATGCTGAGTCTGCAAGAAAACATCTTAGATTAGTGAAAACAACACCTCGTAGTTTGCCTTATTCGACTGTTGCTGGAGGAAAATGGAATTTAGATATTAATAAAGTATATGTATCTGACCCAAGCTTCATCGAAAAAAATGCCCAAAATTTATTCTGGAGTGTCACTTTAGACTTTGTGCAAAATTATAATGTTGAAGTAGTGACGAGTATCGCTGATGCGCCTGCGTCCAAATATGTCGATAAGCATACCGTCGTATACGAACTTACCTGGACAGCAGAATTGTCCGCAGATGGCGATTTAATCCATCCATCTATAAAGGACATTGTAGAAGTTACGGAAATTCAATCTATATCGGATACTTCACCCACTACTGCTTTAAGTAGGCTACTCGACATTCAATATTTAGTGAATCCTACCACAGCATTAACTCAAAATTCGTTAACGGAGACGTTAGATAAATTAAGCGGGGCAACTAAGGTCTTACCGGACATGTCATGGATTGAAAAAAGCTTAGGATCGCAAAAGATTGCTGATACGTTGGCCGGCATTGCCAAGACAAATATGGTTGAATGGAATACTATTCCAATAAAAGATAGAAGCAAAAGGATTTTGGAAGATAAAAAGGATAACGATCTTAATTAACAAAAATTAGAATAAAGCAAGGCATTAATAGGCTATTACAAGAAATCATAAATACTTATGCATCATATTACTAGGCGCTGGCGGCTTCTTGTAAAGCGGCGCCACTGATCTCGTAGCGGCGGCCTTCCGTGCCCCAACCCTTAACTTCATCTTTGAATTTGCCCATGACCATAACTTCGAAGAAAGCTATGAAGTAAATGCCGATTTCCAGCCAGCGCAGGAAGTAGAAGTAAGGAATCGAACCAAGCATGTTCCAGCGGCGAATAGCAACTGACGCCCATACGGCGATAAGGCTGTTAATAATGTAATCAGCGGCAATAGCAACCGGAATGATCATCCAGTTACCGGTAACGTAAATGATGTAAGGCAGTAGGATAGAAATTTGCAGCACAAACAGCAGGGCTTGGCCCATCTGGAAGCCGAGGCTGGCGTCAATTTTCTGGCCATGCAGACCAATTTTATACTTTTTGACACCTTGGAAGAAACCGCGTTGCCAACGCATATTTTGTTTGCAAAAATCTTTGAGTGTTTGCGGGTCCTGAGTGTAGTTGACGGCTTTTGGAATAAACACGATTTTACCGAGCTTTTTGCGGTGAACCTGTAGTGTGATGTCGAAGTCTTCGGTTAAGCTGGCGCCGTCTAGTTCAAGCTCCTTCCAGATATCCATCCGGAAACAAGTGATTGGGCCGGGAAATACTGAAATCATGCCCAGTTTAGCCTGGATGCGGCGGTTTACGTGCTGGCTATAGGAATACGTCAGGGCGCGGTAGGTGCTGATCCAGTTGCCCTTAAGGCTTTGTACGAAGCCAACGGCCACCGCGTACTTGCTGGCATCGAGCTTTTTATAGTATTCACGGAAATAGTTTGGTGAGAATACGCTGTCGGCATCGGCAATGTGCAACCACACGTAGCGGTTTTCCATGTCGAAGTGCTGTACGGCCTTCTGTACGGCCAAGGCTTTACCGCTGCGACTCACGGTTAGTACATTTGCGTCTCCGAGTAATTCGCGGGCAATTTCTTCGGTGCGGTCGGTCGAGGCGTCATTAACTACGTAAATTGATTCGATTGGCTGACCGGCCGCTACGGCAGACTGAATAGTATAGGCGACAATTAGTTCTTCGTTGTGTCCTGGTAGAAGTAAGGCCAGCTCTCTTTTTGCCGGAGCAAGGACTGGTGTCGTCGTCCACGGGTCAATGGGGGCTTCGACAACCGGCAGCGCAGTAATAACAGGGACAATGGGCGGCAACTTTGGGAGCGCGGCGGCTGGCTCGGTATGGGCAACGGGCCGAGCGGTAACTGTGGTTCGCTGGCTAGGCTGCACCGGACGGGGCGTATAGCCAGGGGTACGTCCGGTCGGCGCGGTAGCAAAGCTACGGCGAGTATACACGGCAACAATAGGCTGTCGTTCTACAAATTGCGGACTGGACCGATGGTCCCTAACCTCAGACATAATACTTGCATTATAGCATAAATACAATAAAAATGCAAGTATGGCAAATATGTTACATTTCGTGCATCACGGTAATGTGCGCGCCAAGCGAGTTCAAGCGTTCTGCTAAGTCTTCATAACCCCGGTTAATAGTATAGACATTGCGCAGAATACTGTTGCCATTAGCCGCAAGCATACCGATGAGCAGTAACGAAGCGGGGCGCAAGGCAGGCGGGCACACCACATCGGCCGCGCTGAACTTAGTTGGACCAGTGACGTATACGCGGTGCGGATCAGCTAATTCGACATTGGCGCCGACTTTTGTCATCTCGGTGTAGTAAATGGCGCGGTTTTCATAGGTCCAGTCATGGATGAGCGTCCGGCCGCGGGTTACGGACGCGATTGGCACGAAGTAGGGTAGGTTGTCCTGGTTGAGGCCGGGGTAAACGTTAGCGTGGATCTTCTCTGTTAGGGCATGCAGTTTGCCATCATGTTTATGGATGGTGAGGTCGACCAGGTCGGTTTTACCATTGGTGGCCTTGTAGCGCTCGCTTTCGGTGTAGGAAAGCCCCATTTTCTTCAGTTTGAGCATTTCAAGCGCCATAAAGTCGACGGGAACACGCTTAATGGTAATTTCTGAGTTGGTTGTTACGGCTGCCGAGGTAAAGAACATGGCTTCGATTGGGTCTTCACTTGGGGCGAAGGTAACATTTTTCCGAATTTCCGAAACGCCTTTGATGCGTAGTGTGCTGGTGCCTATACCTTCGATCTGGACGCCAAGCTTCTGCAGGAAGAAACAGATATCCTGCACCATGTAGTTGGCGCTGGCAAATTGCAGTACCGACTCTTCCGGTGAGCGGGCGGCCGCTAACAGGGCGTTTTCGGTTACGGTATCACCTGATTCGTAGAGGACAATGCGCCCGGCTGGTTTTTTATCGACCGTCACATTGTAGTGGCCATTGGTAGCCACGATGTCGACGCCAAACTCTTCAAGCGCGTACAAATGCGGCGTAACGGTGCGGGTGCCAAGCTTACAGCCGCCGGCGTAGGGAATCTTGAACGCCTGGTAGTCGTGTAGCAGCGAGCCGATCATCATCAGTACGGAACGGGTCTTACGGGCCGCCTGAATGTTGATTTTCTCCAATTTCAGCTCTTCAGGCCGGCGGATTTCGATATCGTTGCCGGGCAGCCACTTAACCTGCACGCCCATGCTTTCCAGGACTTCGATAATACGGTACACCTCTTCGATGCGCGGGAACGACGTAAACTTAGTGACGCCCTTGTTCAGCAGGCTGGCGCACAGCAGGGCGACGGCGGCATTTTTACTGGTCTTAAGGGTAATTTCTCCATGCAGTTCGTGGCCGCCTTCGATGCGCAGGTTCATGGCGGTGCCGTTTAAAGAGATAAGCTGCTTGTTGAGGACGTCGCTGATACGGCCTAATGTCTCCATGGTCAGGTTTTGCTTGCCCTGTTCGATGCGGTTGACGGCTGACTGGCTGGTGGCCAGCTTTTTAGCGAATTCCGCCTGGGTAAGGCCGCGTTCCTGGCGGATGCGGGCAATTAAAGTGCCAATCTTATTACTGTTTGGGTCAGCTGTTTCCATGGTTGGTTCTCGTTTAATAAATGTATTATATCATATATGATATAAAGTGTAGCAGTATATTTTTATGTTGGTTTACTGTTCATAACTGTATACCATAGGCCGTTACTGTCAACGGGGAATTGCACTTATGGTAACTATTACATAAAATACGCTTATGATTTAGCTAATTGCCCCTATGCCATATACTAGAATCAACGGACTTGAAAAAGGGGACTAAAGCCATGCAGGATACTGAAATTCAAAAACTGATCGAAGCCGAGGAAAAACGTCAGCGTGAGGGCCTGGAGCTGATTCCAAGCGAAAACTATGTTTCCCGCGATGTTTTGACGGCCATGGGTAGTATTTTTACGAATAAATATTCCGAGGGCTACCCCGGCAGGCGTTATTACGGTGGCCAGGAAAACACCGACAAACTGGAAACTATAGCCATCGAGCGGGCTAAGAAATTATTTAACGCCGACCATGCCAACGTGCAACCGCACTCGGGAGCACCGGCCAACGAAGCCGTCTACAGCGCCTGGCTCGAACCAGGTGATACCGTTTTAGCCATGGATTTAGGCCACGGCGGCCACTTAACGCACGGCGCGCCGGTTACCCGCAGCGCCAAACTGTACAACTTCATACGCTATAAGATGAAAGACCCGGCCACCGGCGAGATCGATTACGAAGAACTGGCTGAGTTAGCGCGCAAACACCAGCCGAAAATTATTCTGGCAGGTTTTAGCGCCTATCCACGTGAGCTGGACTATGCTAAATTCGCTGAAATCGGCAAGTCCGTACCTGGTTGCTTGCTGATGGCTGATATGGCCCATATCGCCGGTTTAATTGCTGCCGGTGTCGCTAAAAATCCGTTTGATTACGGTTTCCATGTTATCACCACGACTACTCATAAGACGCTGCGCGGTCCACGCGGCGGCTTGATTTTGTCCAAAGGCGTCGTTGGCAATCCGCTCCGCGCACCCGAAAAGACGCTGGAAAATATCCCGACCCTTATCGACCGTGCGGTCTTCCCGGGCATGCAGGGCGGGCCGCATATGCATATTATTGCCGCTAAAGCCGTAGCTTTCGGCGAGGCCTTGAAGCCTGAATTTAAACAGTATGCTGAGCAGATCGTCAAGAATGCCGCTACGTTGGCTGACGCGCTCAAAAACCGCGGCTTTTACCTCATGACCGGCGGCACCAGTAACCACCTGATTCTAGCCGATGTTCATAAAAGTTTTGGCCTGGACGGTAATGTCGTGGAAGTGGCGCTTGATAAAATCGGCCTGACCCTCAATAAAAACTCCGTAGCCGACGATCCGCTGCCACCGTTCCGCCCCAGCGGTATTCGCCTCGGTACGCCGGCCATTACGACCCGCGGCCTGGTTGAAAAAGACATGGAGCAGATTGCCGAATGGATGAAGCAGGCAGTTGATAACTACGAAGATGATGCCAAGCTGGTAGAAATTCATGAAGAAGTAAAAGCTTTCGCTTTGCGGTTCCCATTACCAAGCGATACGTAAGGAGGCTTTATGGCTGACAAAAGGTTCATGACGAGACAAGCGGTTTTTGTTGTGCTGCGTAATGGTAATGGCGAGGTATTGTTGCAACAACGGGCGAATACCGGTTACCTAGACGGTTACTGGGATTTGCCAAGCGGTCACGTGGAATATGTATGGCGAATCTTTTCGTAAAACGGCGGCACGTGAGCTTAACGAGGAAGTTGGCGTAGAGGTTGCGATAGACGACTTACGGCTTATTCATGTGGATCAGTCTTTTCTTGATAGAGATTATGTGAACTTGACCTTCGTGGCCGATGCATGGAGCGGTCAGCCACGAATCTGTGAACCGGAAAAGTGCAGCGCTATCGGTTGGTTCGCAACCGATGATTTACCAGAAAAGAGTGTCAATGTAGTACGCGTTAACGAACGGGCGGGTTTTACTGACGCGCTGACGTATTCGACGACCGATCAAAAGGCATATGAAAGTTTCATGGGCGGGCCACTTGAGCCGTAGTAGGTAATAATTCCGGTTCCTGTTCCAGTGTAATTTGAAATTTTGTGAAAACCGCATCCACGATTTTTGTTTTAAACTTCACGAGATCAGCGGTACTGGCAGCGTGTTCATTCACTAATACCAGAGGTTGGGTTTTCCAGGTCGCCATGCCAGTTTCCGTATCGTGGTAATCTTTAAAGCCGGCCTGTTCGATGAGCCAGGCGGCTGGTATCTTACGTTTATCGGGTTCGTCAGTCAGCCATAGGGGCATTTCCGTAAATGTCGCACTAAGTTTCTCTGCTAATGATGTATCTATTATCGGGTTGGCAAAAAACGACCCATTATTGGCTACCCGCGCCGGGTCCGGCAGCTTATGCGACCGGATGTCTATAACCGCCTCACGTACCGACTGGGGCGTAAAGCTGGTAATGCCATGGCTACCAAAATAGTCTTCGACGGCCCGGTAAAATGGCGGCTGAGGATTATCACACGCTAGCCGCAATGTGATATGTGTAATAAGGAAGCGGCCACGATCAACAGTTTTGAAACGACTGGAACGATAGGCAAACTGGCAATCTTGTGCGGCTATGGTCACAAATTGCTTTGTTTGTAGGTCGTAAGCTTCTAGGTCAAGGAGTGTCTCCGATATATCCTGGCCGTAAGCGCCAACGTTTTGAATCGGGGTAGCACCTGTTGTGCCAGGGATGAGCGAAAGGGCTTCGATACCGCTCAAGCCACTAGCTACGGTTCGGGCCACCATACTGTCCCAGCCCTCACCGGCACCGATTGTAACGTCAACGAGACGGTCGGAGACTGGGGTTTCGGCGTAACCACCTATTTTGTTTACCAGTAGTAAACCGTCGAAGCCGGAATCCTGCCAAACAATATTACTGCCGCCGCCGATCATCAGAATAGGAAGGTTTTTGCCCGCGGCCCAGGACGCCGCTTCAACAAGATTATGCTTATTTGTGATTTCCATCACATAACGGGCGTTGCCACCCAGCCGCATAGTGGAGTACAGGGCAAGGTTTACATTTTCAAGTGGCTTCATGACGCTTATTATACCCTATGATGACTGCGCTCGTGCTTGCCAGCGGGCGGGCAGAAGTTTACTATAAAAGGAGTGCAGGATTCGAATCAGAATACACCATTTAGGACTCTTGGCAACCGACTGAAGTATTTGCGTGAGCGTTCTAAGGAAACGCTTGCCGAAGTGTCAGGTGCTGTTGAAATTGACGAAGAAAGCTTGCTTCGTATGGAAAACGGAACGGAACGGCCAAGCGAAGAAATTCTCATGCTTCTCATGAGCCACTTTAATATGCAGGATAGTGAGGCGGTACAGGTCTGGGAACTGGCCGGATATGACCGTAAGAATGGTCCTGAACTGCTCAATTCTGAGGACTTAATGGGGAATAACAAACCCGTGGTTATGCTGCTGGCTGTTGATGTCCGTACCCAGTACACGGACGGCGTCGACATTAACGGCGACAACGCCGGTATTACTATGACATTTACGCAGCAGGGCAGTAACAATACCCGCCAGCCGGTGGCCCGGGTTGGCATGAGTGTAGAGCAAGCTAAAGCTGTTTCCATAGCTTTACAGCGCACACTGCTGCACTTGGCTTATCAGCGCCGTAAGGGGCTGCCATCGCCGGACAACTCCAGTAATTCAGGTGAAAAGTCCTAAATTTCTCTTTTTGTAAAAAAAGTTTGCGCTTAAGTTAAATCCTTCACTGTGCTCACGCTTACTGTGGCCTATAGTGTAATGAGTACTTAAGGAGAACATCACGAATGTCACGCAAAAATTGGGATAAAGAAGCAGAAAAGCAGTTTATGTCACTGGATAAAGACATTCAAGAAGACTGGGGTGACCTGTTTGAACTGACCCACAATGCCCGCTAAGCCATCATTTTCTTAATTTTCACCGCCCTTGCCGCAAAGCAGGGCGGTTTTTCTATGTACACAATAATAAAAAAACTGCACAGAACGCAAAGTTCTGTGCAGTCAAAGTTAAGTAACAAGTTCTAAGAAGAGCGGTTCTTCAGGTCCTGAGCTTTATCTTTAGCACGGTTAGCGCCAGTTTTCATGTCGCCGGCAACCTGGCCTTTAGCTGCCTGACCCTTATCGTACAGGTCACCAAGCATACGGGCGGCTACATCGCGGCCACCTAGACCGAATGCCAGCGCCATACCAAGGGCAATGCTGCCAAGGATGGCGGCATAGGTAATGGTAACGATGGCCGGAGCGATCTTAAGCTGGTTCAGGATCATGAATGAGGCGATGCTCATAATGATGGTTGGGGCAGCGGTAGCGATTATTTTGCCAGTCGGGGTGTCACCCATAGCGTTAGCGACTAAGGTAGCGATACCACCGGAAATGGCACCGGCAACGAGGAAGATTACGAAGGCCGCCAGTACGTTAGGCAGGTAGCCGTAAATTGCCTTCAGAAAATCAGTAAAGGCAGGTACGCCAAGGATAGAAATGGCAATCGATACGCCAAACAGGAAAATGACCCAGTAAATAATGCTGGCAATAAGTCCCATTGGATTTGGCAGGGCACGCTGGATGAAATTACCACCGGCACCGGCATGGAGACGCTGGTTGAGCTGCGCCCGGCCGAGCAGGTTATGGACGGCAGCCGCTACGGCTTTAGCGACTAAGTAGCCGATTAAAATAATTACAAGTGCTTCCAGGAAGCGGGGCAGACCGTTGACGATATGTGTCAGAAAATCGCTGACATAATCACCAACGGATTTTGTTGTGTCACCCATGTGGTCTCCTTCAAATTAATAGTTAATACGTTTAATATACGTGGCTTGGAAGCCGCCAACTATAAAATTTATTACTTAAAGAACTGAAGCGTTAGCGTAAACTTGCAAGTAATGCACGTTCGAGACTACTTTGATTTTTTAAATGATGACAAACTACGTAGTATCCGTGACGTGGAACAGGCGCTGGCGCGGCTTAACAGCGTACTGCTGCGGACAAATTTGGAGCCGCTGGTTAATTTCAACCATACCTACTTGGTTATTACGCGAAATGTCCGTCAGGCGGTAGTAGCCGACAAATTCGAGCATCCGACATTTTTGCATAATTTTGATACCAGGTTCGCGCATTATTATTTCGTGGCACTCCGCAGCTACGTGGAGAGTAAACCTGCAGCGCCGGCGTGGCAGTCAGCGTTTGATGCCGCGCGTGGCAACGAAGTATCTCCGCTCATCGCGATGTCGCTCGGCGTTAACGCCCATGTTAACAATGACATTCCGCAAGTGTTGGTTGACACTAAGGCGTCGGGCATCCATTTGGCAGACTATAATCTGGTTAATGACATTATTAAAGACAGTATCTACGAAGTTATAGAAGCCAGCTTGCGGAGGCATAACGGATTGGTTAACCCGAAGAACGCATTGCTTAAACCGGTTTTCAAAAAATCGATGGATATTATTGTGCCACGCTGGCGCGACAAAGCATGGCAGCACTTTCAGGCACTACAAAGTGGTAAAACGACAGTCGCGGAAATTGAGGATTACGCCATGCTCATGAAGGGTGAGCTGACTAAGCTGCCTGTTTAAATCATCAGACCAGTTAGATAGCGGGGTACTGGTCGGCTTTAAGTAAGCGAGCCAGATGAGTGGCGTTCGCTGCCAGGCTTTTAGTAGTTTTGGTGACACTTTCCGGTGTTTCCTGCAGATCTTTATAATCGGTGCTGCCCATGGCTTCGCCGACCCAGTAGGTAACGCCAATCGATGGGATGGTGAAGCCGACATCGTTGAGTGCCTGGAATAATTCCGCGCTCACGTGATGCGCTCCATCTTCATTGCCAACGACTGCCACTACGGCAACTTTGCCATAGGTAAGCAAACGTCCCTGGTCGTCGGTCTCGCTGAGTTCGGCATCAAGCCGTTCGAGTACACGCTTGACGACGCTGCTAGGCTGGCCCATCCAGATAGGCGTGGCTAATAATAATATGTCGGCGTTCATGACCTGTTCGCGGATGGCTGGCCAAGCGTCGCCGGCGCCCATGTCTAGCTCCACGCCGGGTTTAATATCGTGGTCGACGGCCCGAATGAGGCTGGAAGTGATGTTGTACTGCTTCATTTCGTCCAGCACTTGCTGGGCAAGCAGTTCGCTGGATGAGGCGTCTTTGGATGACCGTAAGCTACAGGTTATGGCAAAAACGTTAAGTGGGGTAGTGTCGGGCATGTGAGTCTCCTTTAGGAATGTAATGAATCTGGGGAAGTCGGGTGGGTGATCTTGCGGGTAACGCTACCGCTGGTTTTACTCTGCGGGGTATTCCAGCTGACGTGATCGCCTTTATGTGGTGTACTCACACGGACTCCTTAGATAACGGAGCCAGTGTAACAACGTGTAGCGCGGGCGGCAGTAAAATAAGCTATTTTGCCGGCCGGAAACCGTAGGCGCGCATAGCGACCAGGAGCGCCAACGCGAAAACAACTCCGGCTATACCGTAAAGGGCATCGATGATGTCAGGCGTATTTAAAATACTTACGACTGTCTCGACTAACAGATTAATCAGTATCAACAGAGCGGCATTTGCCAAAATATACTTCCATGAAAATTTGGTCAGCATCGTTACTGAACCGATGCAGAACAGGTAGGTGACGACCAGGGAAAAGTTAGAAATATGGCTGCCCATATGTAGTGGCAATGTATTGTCACCGCGAACCAGTATCAGCGCCAGCATGGCAACCAGCACCACGTAGTAAACCACGAATCCGAAAGTTGTAAATGTATACGGTGTTTTGACGTTTAGTTTCATAAGATTTATCCAGTATTATGCAGGATTAGGCACCGCGTAGTAAACGCTTAAATACCGGTAAGATATGTTTGCAGAGTTACGACCGTATCGCGTAAGTTGCTTTTAGCCGGATGTCCTGAATCGATGCCGGCAATCAGGTCGGCGGGTTCCAGCCACTGGGCGCTGACAAAATCGTCTGGGTTAAAATGAGGTGTTTTGTCGCTGCGCAGCAGGTAAATAGTGCGGATATAGCGCACTGAAACAGACTTCAGCTTCGCCACGAACTCGATATCATCGGGCGTAATGTCCATGTTTATTTCCTCTTTTGTCTCGCGGATTATTGTCTCCAGGTAATTTTCACCGGCTCCCACATGCCCGGCGGCACTATAGTCGTAGCCGTTAGGGGCGATGGTTTTATTGGCTGTGCGAACAGGGATCCAAAGCTGACCTTGACTGTTTATTATAAATAATTCGGCAGCCCGTATATAGCCTGTGCCATCCTGCAGGAACTGCTTATAATCTTTACGGTTTACTGTGCTGATTACTTCGTCGTGCCCGTTTACTACATCTAAAATTTCGTCATCCATGCTCGTATAGTACGGCACAGCTGGCAGTTAACCAATAGCGCAGTTGGGAGCCTTGTTTTCAGTTTCCTAACCCCACTACTTATGTAATGAAATTGGGGGACTGCCAGACGGGAAGGAAAATGAAATAGTGAAGATGGTGGATGCGAAAATCGCATACCGACACATCGACGCTACGTCACATCCTCCCCGTCTGGAAGTTCTCTGTATCACACTGCCGTGACCGCTAGATGAAGTCACCCGGGTAGAGTGAGGCGGCCTCACGAGCCTGTTCGGTGTTGCCGAGCAGGAAGCGGGCGCGCGCCATCACGGTGCTGGTCGAGACGGGCTCTTCCTCTTCCTCGTCGTACGAGTCGTCGAACTGGCCGTAGCCGTCGGCTTCTTCGCCGGACCCGGTGTAGTCCAGGCCGTGGTTGAGGGGTTCGGAAGCGGCGTCGAGCTGCTTGACGATCATCCAGATGTCGGACACCCTGACGAGCAGCCAGTAGGCGTAGTCGTCCAGGTGGGGCTCCAGTTGGGTGTCGCGGTCGCAGTCCCAGAAGTAGATGTCCTCAGAGGTCCAGGCGTGGACGTCGAAGATGCTGCCGGGGCTGACGCCGCGCATGATGTCCTGGGTGCAGACGTAGACCTTGTCGGTGAACGTGGTGCCCATCAGGACGACGCGCCACTCGAGAGTGGGGATGCCTTGGCTGATGGGGACGAGCGCGGTGCTGGTCATGCTTCCTCCGGTAAAGTCAGGCGGATGGTGATCGGTTGTATGCGAGCGGAATGTGCTGGGCTGATTGGGCTAGTAGCTGCGCTCCTCGATCGTCCAGGCGAATGAAACTGTCGTGTCGCTGCACCGCACGTAGATGGTGTTGCCGTCGTGTTGGATGCGGTAGACGGTGTGGTTGTTCATCACGCCATGCGCTGCGACGGCGAGCTCACCTTCGAAGTCGCGCATCTCCTGCAGGTTGCGGGGGAGTTCCAGGAAGACATCGCGGACGAGCGCGGTGCGGTATGGGTACAGCTTGACCTCGCCGGTGATGGTAAAGTACATGTCGTGTCCTTTCGCAGAGCGGTGGGATAGCGGCTGATGCGGCTTAACGCGGGTCCTCGGTTGAGGAGCAATAGGCACGACAGTAGTCATGCGGGTTGTTCCTCAACTGAGTGGTGTAAAACAGAAAACTTGTTAAGGTACTTCGGAGCCAATAGCTAATAAGCCTTCGGTTCAACGAAGTAGCACTATTTTAGCATAATAAGTATAAAAAGTCAATGCAAGACGCCGGTTTAGAAGAGTTAGATCAAAATTCGGTGACCACGAGATGTGGTAATAGTAAAGGACACGTAGCGGGTCATTGGTGCGTATCACCGGTTCGTAAGTCATAGAATTGGTGTATGCCATAGCTTAAAGATTCTGCAAAAATCTACCCAAATCGTCAGGCGTATCGACGTAAGTCAACAACTCTGGTGCATATGTATATCCTAGAATAGTTTCGCGTTCCTTGCTATCTGGACCAACAAGTATGCGGTATTGTGTTTCCATATTCAGCATATCGACATCATTCATTGCATTACCCGCAACAAGTATATTGTGTTCGTATATTCCAAAATATTTACACATATAGGATATAGCGCGAGCTTTAGTTACCTTACTCTTCATGTACTCCAGTGCTCCGTCTTGAAACACTGCTTTAATCGATCCGCCCGTAAATTCTAACTTTAAATTCTCAACATGAATAAAACTTTTCAGCTTAATCGAAACACTACTAATCAACTGTTTATTTAGATGCTCTTTAACATCAATCAGCGAGCCTGAGTAAACATCGGCGTAGTGCCCTCTTTGTTCTCGTGTACTCTCCACGTCGCTTGGTTCGGGGCACCAAATCTGAGCCTTACGAGACAAATCCGCAGGGTAAAAAACAAGGAATTGCACCATATCAATATTTAAACCCGTAAACTCCGTAAGCTTGTCGATATCTTTCGGGTTAAATTCGGATTCAACTATGACTCTGCCCCACTTATCGACAATTTTGGCACCGTGCTCAACAGAGATTAAGGCTTTGTTATCAATAATACTTTCGAAATGCTCGCCGAGTGTTTCTTTCATTCTCACGTACGGACGGCCCGTAGAGATCGTAGTGATAACACCGTGCTTACGCAAGTGCTCGAAGCCACGTATCACCTCATCAGGAATACTGCTGCTGTGAGGTGCAGTAATAGTACCGTCAATATCGAATACTGCCATTTGAGGTAATTTGTAGATAGGTTGTTCACCATCATCCATATGTATTAAAGCATAACAGCTTCGGGTGATAATTTCTATGTATAAACGAAATTAGGACACCCGTATATGAAAATAAGACCGCAATCATGGGACAGGAAATTGACATATAAAACTATAACTTATATAATATTAGATTATGACATCATATGAACTGCCTGATTATGTAACTCCACATGATGGCAGCCAACCGATTGTTCCAGAACACGAGCAGGCATTAGTATCGCAGAAGTTAGAGTCACTCATCGATGATTTAATGCTTCAGCATACTGAGAATGTCTGGCATAACGGTTTTGCCAATGAAGACACATTATCTCTTAAAGTTCCTGACGGCTCAACGGCGCAAAACAGTTATTGGGCAGGTATTGTCATGAAAAAGACGGAAGGGTACCAGCCTAGTGGTTATTTTTCGCCCTCTGAGTATTCAGTTAAGGAAGTCTACTTTCAAAAAATAGTAGATGATGATGGACACGACCAATTTGCCTACCGTTTATATGGAGACGGGATAGTCCGCCGCTGGGATGGTAGTGATGTAATCGCTAAGATACGGGAACAACGTGAACTAGGGATTGAGGACGGAAATGGGGATGATGCCGACAGCATGTCCTGGGATGAGAGAGCCGATGCTGCCTGGGATTTATTCAGCACCATAGCATTTGAAGCGCCGAATGATCGGCTTGAGCGTCAGATGGGCCTGAACGAACAACCTGTTTCGCTAGCCGAAATCGATGGACTTATAGACATGGTTACCCAGCCCGGTGTTGTTCCTCGTTATTAGCGTTTATACTTTATCGTTAATTTGAACAGGTTTGAATCTTTTTACGGATCAAACAATACTAACAGTAGCAAAATGTGGTACACCCGATAGGATTCGAACCTACGACCTTTGGTACCGGAAACCAACGCTCTATCCAGCTGAGCTACGGGTGCGTACAATTGGCTATTTTACCCTGTTTACTGGACGGAGTACAGCTTAGGCGTCTTCCTGCTCTTCTTCTGCTGGGTTATATGTATCGCCGCTATAGCCAATAATGGCGTAACCGACACTACCGAATAGCCCGCAAATTACCGCCCCAAAGAAGGTACTGCGGTCGAAGCGCTTGGCAATGGCAATACCCAGGACAACGCTAAAGTAAATATTGACGATAGGTATGATTAAAAGGATCAGCCACCAACCCGGCTTGCTACCGACTTTGAGGGTCGTATACGTGTTATAAAATGGAATGATAGCGGCCCAGCCAGGACGGCCGGCTTTAGTGAACATCTTCCATAAGCCAATAATGACAAACACTGCAAAAACAAGAGTGAGGGCGTTTAGGACGGGGTTGTCCTGGGTATTGGTTGAGGCTTGGGCAAACAGCTGGTGAAACATGCGGTAATCCTTACGTTATGAGCACAGTATAGCAAACGTTAGTTCCTGTGCAGGTATACGGCCTGCTGGTAGGCGGCATGAGCATCCAGCTGATCGACAAGCGCTACAGCGACTGCCCGGGAAGCGGCCGCCTGTTGCCCGTGCTGCATGCCGCTCGTGAGGATGTCTTTGGCGGGAGTGCCCCAACTGCCCAGAGTACTGATAACCGCGTCCGAGCCGGCAACGGCTGCCTGAACCGCGGTCTTGTCATGGACGTCACCCTGGCGTACTGAAATACCGTCCTTAAGGGCAAACTGAGGCTGACTATGTACGAATACGGTTACGGTATGTCCTTGCTCAAGTGCGTACGTAAGAACTAATTGGCCGACTTTGCCGTTCGCGCCAAAAAGAGTGATATGCATATGATTACAATAGCACTGGCCGGCGACCCACGCTGTAGTAGCTTATTCCGGCTTTTTGCATTGTTTCCGGCCGGTATATATTCCGGCCGTCAAACACGAGTGGTTGCTGCAGGCCTTCTGCGATAAGGTGTAAGTCTGCTTTTGTGAACTCAGCCCATTCGGTCGTAACTATAAGAGCGTCGGCATTGTTTAAGGCGGCGTACTTTTCACCAGAAATGGAGACTTTTTCCTGGCTTTTATATAACCGGCGTACATTATCGGCGGCTTCAGGGTCGTACGCCACCACGCCCGCGCCAGCCGCTATAAGCGCGTCAATGATGATCAGTGCCGGGGCTTCCCGGATATCATCGGTGTTGGGCTTGAAAGCCAGTCCCCATACGGCAAAAGTTTTACCAACTATGTCTCCACTAAAGTGATCGATAATACGGCTAACCATCATGTTTTGTTGTTGGCGGTTAACGTCCATGGCGGCTTTAAGCAACTTAAAATCGTAGCCTTCGTGGTCGGACATGTGTATTAGTGCCCGGACGTCTTTAGGGAAGCAGCTGCCGCCGTACCCGATGCCGGGATACAGGAACTTGTGGCCGATGCGGCTATCATAACCAATGGCCTGCCTGAGCATGTCGACATCGGCGCCAACCCGCTCGCACATCTGAGCAATCTCGTTCATAAAGCTTATTTTGGTAACCAGAAAACTGTTGGCGGCGTATTTTGCCAGTTCCGCGGTAGCCGTATCCATGACCAGCAGGGGGCGGTCATCGCTTACGAACGCGGCATATAGCTCACGCATCACAGCTTCGGCCCGCTTGCTGGTTACGCCTATAACAACGCGCTCCGGCCGCATGAAGTCCTGTACCGCGAGGCCTTCGCGCAAAAATTCAGGATTGGAAACGACATCAAAATCCGTGGTGGCATGCTCCGCGACGGCAGCGCGCACTTTTTCAGCAGTACCAACGGGAACGGTACTTTTATCAATAATGACGCAGTAATTGTCTGGTAGGTGTTCGCCAAGCTGAGAGGCCACCGAAAGCACTGCGCTGAGATCGGCCGACCCGTCTTCCTGTGGCGGCGTCGGCAGTGCTAAAAATACCGCTTCCGCTTGGTGAACTCCGGCCGCCGTGTCGGTCGTGAAGGTCAACCGTCCGTTACTGATGTTGTTGGTTAGATAGTCGGCAAGACCTGGCTCGTAAATAGGGACTATGCCGTTCTGTAAGTCGGTTACTTTCTGCTCGTTATTATCGACGCAAACCACAGTGTGTCCGGCTTCCGCTAAACAACAGCCGGTAACGAGACCAACATACCCGGTGCCAATAACTGTTACACGCATAGAAGTATATTATACCGCCAACCCTAAACTTTACTGAGATTTACGCGCAAATAACCACACGGCAGTAGGCATGGCGACTGCCAAAATACCGAGCGACCAGATGACGGCCATCCAACCATGGTTGCCGATTGGCGTGCCCAGGATTAGAGCTCGGACAGCGTCAATGACTTGCGTGATGGGCTGATTAACCGCGAAGGAGCGTAACCCGGCCGGCATAGTGACAGGATCTACGAAGGCGCTACTGGCGAAAGTCAGCGGGAAAATAATGATGAATGTCAGCCACTGGACGGCTTCGACGCTTTTAGCGATAACGCCTACGATAGCGGCGAGCCAGGAAAACGCCACGGTAAAGAGGGCAATGATGCCGATAATCGCCAGCCAGTCAAAAAAGCTGGTGCCATGGGTGCGAAATCCAATAATAAAACCGGCGATCAACATAACTACAGTTGAAATACCGTTCCTGAACAAATCAGAGATGACGTGGCCGTTTAATACGGCCAAATTGCTCATAGGCAGCGAGCGGAAGCGGTCAATGATGCCTTTTTGTAGGTCATTGCAGATAGCAATGGCAGTTGTGGTCGATCCGAAGGCAACCGTCTGGATAATAATGCCCGCCATCAGGTAGTCGAGATATTTGACCCCGGGAGGCAGTGACATCCCTATAGCGCCACCAAAAACGGCCGCAAACAGTACCAGGAACATGATCGGCTGAAAGAAGGTGCCAAGCAGCTGGTCGGTGTTCCGGATAATGTGAGTCGTACTGCGCCGGATCATAATTAACGAATCAGTTACGGCGCTCATTAACTTAGAACGCTTTTGAAATACTAATTCTACAGCCATGGTTACGCTTCCTCGCTTTCTTCTGTTTCATCGGACTGTTTTTGTTTGCCGGTTAAAGACAGGAACACGTCGTCGAGCGTTGGTTTATGTACGGCCATTGACTGTAAATCGACCTTCTTGTCGGCCAGGGCGTCGAGTACCCGCCGCACATCTTTATTTGTATCGTTAATAACGAGCGACAGGGATTGGTCTTTGTCGCTGGTTTCCACGACGTCTTTACTGAGGACTTTTACGGCGGCCTTTTGGTCTTTGCCGGATCCAAATACCAGTTCCAAACGGTCTTTGCCGACTTTCGCCTTAAGTTCCTTGGCTGTGCCTTTGGCGATAACCTTGCCGCCATCAATGACCACGATCTGGTCCGCTAACTGGTCAGCCTCTTCGAGGTATTGGGTAGTCAGCAGTATGGTCGTACCGCTTCGCATCAGTTTTTTAATAATTTCCCACATGCCGAGGCGCGAGCGCGGATCAAGTCCGGTGGTTGGTTCGTCGAGGAAAATGATAGGCGGGGCGGCGATAAGGCTTACGGCCAGGTCAAGCCGCCGGCGCATACCGCCGGAGTAGGTTTTTACTGGACGGCCAGCTGCTTTCACCAGATCGAATTCTTCCAAAAGTTCCTGGGCGCGGGCTGTAGCACTTTCTTTTGTTAAGCGGTACAGGCGGCCCATCATAATGAGGTTTTCGCGGCCGGTTAGCAGCTCATCGACGGCTGCCGACTGCCCGGTGAGGCCGATTACAGAGCGGACTTTGTCGGCGTCTTTAGCGACGTCGTAACCATTGACTGTAACTTGGCCGTCATCAAACTTCAAAAGCGTACTCAGAATGCGGACCGTAGTGGTTTTGCCAGCGCCATTCGGGCCTAACAGGGCGAGCATACTGCCTTTTTTAACATCGAGATCAATACCGGTTAAAACTTCGGTCTTGCCGTATGATTTTGTAAGTCCGCGAACTTTAATGGCGATGTCTGCTGCTGGCACAATTATTTCCTTGACTTGTTAGTTAGGTTGATTATACAACACTACCGTGCCGCTATATAACAAGAAGGCCATAACGGCCTTCAGGAATATTCGTATATGTGGTGCGCCCGGCAGGATTCGAACCTACGACCCCTTGGTTCGAAGCCAAGTACTCTATCCAGCTGAGCTACGGGCGCGTCGTTTAATCAGTCTTTCAGGGACTTATCATAACAGATGAGTTAAGTTTTTGACAGCTCGCCTGAGCCGTGTTGATTATCATAATTGCATAACAAATTTTATAAGGAGCACCTATGGCCGACACTACCGCACCCGATGATGACATTTACGACGATCCCGATACTATTGGCAATACGGATGATACTGTCAGCGGCCAACCCGACAATCTGCCTCCAGCCGAAGCCGGCGACCAGAGCCAGTCAATATACAATCCGGAAAAGAACACGACCGAACTTGATGATCGTGGCGCTATCGATGAACTAGAAGTCACCGACCGCCATGATACCAGTGACGCCGACAGTACGGTCGACGAAGCGCTGCTGGATGACGGTCCTTCCAGTTTTGACGGCGACAGCTACCATGTGAACGATGAAGAAACCAAAGACGAGCAGGACGGTACCGAAGAATAAAAAAGAGAGCTTCGGCTCTCTTTTTTGACTCTCGCAATGCTACATTAGCTCTGACAATTTGTCGGTATGTACCACGAATTGCCACTTATCGTAGTAGACGTAGCCTTTGTCTTTGAGTTTTTTGAGTTCGGTAGCGACCGTTTCGCGGGTAAGACCGAGCAAATTAGCAATATCCTGCTGGGTGAGCGGCACGGTAATCTGTGACTTGTCGCCCTCGGCGTTTTCATTACCGAAGCGTTTGGCGAGAATGTTTAACATATATATAATTTTTTCGCTGGCTTTCGGCTTTTCGGTGGCTGTTAGCTTTTCGGTGAGTTCAGAAAGTTTCGAAGCGATGTCTTTGGCGACGTGCAGTAATACGTCCGGGTTAGTCGTAAAAAATTCGATCAGTTCTTGGCGGTTGACTACGTACACTTCAAGTTCAGTGAAAGCGCTATAAAACAGCAGTGTACTGTCCACGACGTCAAACAGCCATTCGTAGGGGATAATGTCGCCCTTGGCGCCGAGCCAAATGTGCTGCTCGATGCCGTCGATATTGATGTCGTAACCCTTAATAAAACCTTTTTTAACATAGAAAATATCGCGTGGACGTTCGTCCTGCACGAGAAGTAACTGGTCTTTATCAAATTTGCGGAGGGGGTAGCGTTCTATGAACTCGTCAAGTTTCTGCATATGCTGCTTATTGTACCCCTGTTGTGTTCCAAAAGAAAGCTTATATTGTATAACAAGTTAAGAAAAAGGAGCCTGCTATAGGCTCCTTGAGAGAAAAACAGTCAAAGGTTAAGATTCCTGGTGTCGAAGTCTGCGATACGAACGGATCCGGGATTTTTCGGTGCGTTCCTGCCACCGGGTATCGATACCATCGTCAAGATCATCAAAATTGATGTCCTGTACTCGTGTTGGTTTCGTGAGTAGATGCGTCTTCTTCACGGAATTCTCCTTTTGCTTATGTTTTTGGTATTCCTATATTCCCACGACCAGCTAGCGCGCTGTGTGAAAATTTGTACATTATGCTTGTGATTAATGTCTCATTTGACATGTTTTACGGCGCTAAGCTGGCTATTACACACAATATGTGGTACAGTTAAAGAGCTAGAAAAAGCTGCTAAGTGTATTCGCGATAAACGAAGAGTTCTAGGTCACATTAATATTATCGTTTCCCGTATTGAGAGCAGCTAACTGTGTGTACGTCTATTTAGAGGGTTGCCAGGTTACTCAAGAGAGAACAGAAGAAGGAAGTAAAATGGCAACTAAATTATTTGTAGGCTCATTACCTTATTCAATGACAGACGACGATCTCGCCGATCTGTTTAAAGAATTTGGTGAAGTCGCAAGCGCAAAGGTTATCTTTGATCGCGAAACTAACCGCTCTAAGGGCTTTGGCTTTGTTGAGTTCGAAGATGACGCTGCTGCAAAGAGCGCTATCGACAAGCTGAACAACAGCGACATCCAGGGCCGCAGCATCGTTGTTAACGAAGCTCGTCCACAAGAAGCTCGTCCTCGCCGTGAATTCGGTGGTGGTGATCGTGGCGGTAATGGCGGCGGTTACCGTGGTGGTAACGGCGGCGGCAACGGTGGCGGTTACAACCGCAACCAGTTCTAATTAGAACAAGCCAAATTAAAAGAACCCCTCATTGCGAGGGGTTCTTTTTTTATATATGAATTTGACTAACAGCCTTTTTCGGACATGAGATAGTCTAAACGACGCTGGGCCTTTGATCGGCGAATCTGATAGGGCAAATTTACTATAGCCCGCTCTATTTCGTCGGCCCGGTCAGGCGTAAATCGCATACCTAAATAAGCAATCTCTCCAAGACGTTGTCCGCTAATCTTTTGAGCGTGGAATAACTCGCCGGTAGATAACCCGCTTACTAGCCCATCGACAGATATAAGTGAGTAATCACCTAGCGTACGAACAGTGTAGCGCCCGCCTCTATGCACGGAGTCCACCTGTCCATGCTGGTCTAAGTGTACTCCCCGGTTTCTTATTAGCGAGCTCCACAAACCGGCTATAGCCATAGCCGGGACATGCTGGTTTTCAAGCGCATCAGACATAGTTTCGCGGCTGATGAAAACCTCTGTTTCGCTAGCCGGAGGTAGTAACGGCAATACGAGCTCTCTATTGGGAAAATGCGGAATCATGATGGAGTAGCGTCTTGAATTATTAGAATCGCAGTATTAGTCGACAAACGTCAGTGCGAAACCGGTGCGTCCAGCACGTCCAGCGCGGCCGATGCGGTGTACGTAGTCGTCGTACGTCTGTGGCGTGGTGTAGTTAATGACATGGGTGATGTCGGCTACATCGATACCACGAGCGGCAACATCGGTTGCGACCAAAACGTTCAATTTGCTTTCTTTGAACTGTTTCAGGGCGCGGGTGCGCTGGCCTTGAGTCTTACCGCCGTGGATTGAATCAACTTTAAAGCCGCGTTCTTGCAGCTCTTTCGCTAAGCGTTCAACGCTGCGCTGCGTTTCATCGAAAACCAGTGTTTTGCCGGTAGCTTCGTGGTTAAGAATCTCATGCAGTTTCTCAATTTTTTCAGCAGAACCGCTGGCGCGTACAATGTTTTGCTCGACGTTTTCACTGGTTTCGCCAGTTTTGACAGAAACAACTACAGGTTCACTGAGGAACGTATTGATGAGCTCGCGGATACTTGGTTCCAGAGTTGCCGAGAAGAAGAACGACTGGCGTTCCGCCGCCAGATTATCCAGAATGAAACGGATATCGTTGATGAAACCCATGTCCAACATGCGGTCAACCTCGTCGAGGGTAATCATGTTGAATGTAGAGAGGTCCAAAGAACCGCGTTCAATGTGATCTTTAATACGTCCTGGCGTACCAATAACGATAGAAGGAAGATCTTTGAGGTCGCGGAGCTGATCACGCATGTTCGAGCCACCGATGAGGACGGCACGGAATAAACCGGAACCCTTGGCAATAGAACGAAGTTCTTCTTCGATTTGCTGGGCGAGTTCGCGGGTTGGCGCGATGATTAAGGCGCGAGCAAACGGTTCATTGAGCAAGCGGTGCAGGATCGGCAGTGAAAATGCCGCGGTTTTACCGGTACCGGTATTGGCGATACCAACGACGTCTTTACCGATGAGCGCATGAGGAATCGCCTGGTCCTGAATTGGTGAAGGATTTATGTAACCCTTCTCGATAATGTTCTGCTTGAGAAGTGGATGAATGTCGAAATCCGCAAAAGTATGAACTGGAACGTATTCCGGGACTTCAGTTGTTACCACGGCTCGCTTAATGAAGCGCGAAGGGTCAATGTACTGCTTGCTGAACTTAGGCTTGCGGCTACCGCCGCGTCCTGAGCTGAATCCGCGGCTACCGCTACGGTCGAATTGACCGCCACCACGGCTTGAAGAACCACCTGAACGGCTGTAATTATTACCGCTACTGCGGCGTTGAGATGAATATGGCATAAAAATAGAATCCTTATGTGTATTAAAGGCGTTTTCGCGCAGCAAGAGCCGGCTTTTTGCCCAATTTGATTAATCGATTGCTGGACAAAATCGAGTAATCAAACTTACGTACACCCGGATTCGTCAAAACAATACTTTTATTGTAGCACAAAATACATTATATGCCAATCCCCTTGTTACAGAGTCCCTGCTATAGTGCTTATATGCACCATATACCCATTATGGAATCTGAGTCCCTAGATGAGATGTGGTATGGCCAGCTTCAGCCAATTATCAAGGGAATTCCGGAAACTTTTACGTTGCTGGAACCAGAACAGGATTATGTACGGCGCGAGCAAACAAAATTTTTTGCCAGTGACTGTACGCGAAACCCTGATTTATGTCCGCAGCGCCTCGACGAAGCATTCTTAGGCCAGACGCGCGAGCGTCTACAAATGCTGCTAAGCGACATACAAACACAGGAAACTAACATATTTATCAGGGAAGCGTATGAAAGACATATAACCGAACGTCTGTTGAATATTGACATGGTATTAGCGGCGGCAAAAAATGACCATCCGCAGTTCGTTGACGCGAACATCGCGCTCTATGGTTTGCCCTCCAGGGAGATTTTTGGCGCCGCTTGCGACTGGATCCGGCAAGATGTAACAGAGGCTATGGCGGCGAACTCACGTTTGTTGGAGGCCGGTAATAACGTGCTGGAATTAGTGCCGTCAACGGCAGGTAACGCCGCAGTGCTTATGCCTGACAAGACAGTTTTTAACAAAGTGCGCGAGCTGCACGGCCTTCCGGGCGGATATATCGATCAACTGTTTCAAGATGTAATATGGCCGAACACATCAGTCATCACGCCCGAGACCGGCGCTGCCATAACGCGGCAAGTTATCAAGAATGTGGGTTCACGTTTTCCGGTTTACGAGGCGCCCAACGGATTGTGGTCGGTGTCGCAAAGCCGAGCTACTGTTACTGCTCCATCCAGCTACAATCTCAGTGTGCCGGCATTCCGTGGTATTCTCGCTCACGAAATTGGCAGCCATCTGCTGGAGTCGGTAAACGGTGCGCGCTCGCCTTTGCGGCTGCTGGAAATCGGACTCGACCGCTATGAGTATGGCAATGAAGGCCGCGCGGTATTACGTGAGCAGATAATGTTCGAGAATCCGCGCGACTATAATAATCAGCCCGATTGGTATCCCACCAAGGCGTCATGGGAGTACCGTTTAACGATACATCTGGTAATCTCACTGGCATATGAGTTGGGCGGACAGGCGTATTCTTTCGCTCGGTTATTCCAACTCGTCAAGGTGCTATTCACCTTTTGGACGCTGAAATACCAGCAGGACATAAACCGGGACACAATTAACAACGGCGCGTGGAGTATGGTTGCGCGCGCCTTGAAGGGTACCGATGGAACCGCTGGTGCCTATATGAAAGATATCGTATATCTCGAGGGCAATGTCCGCTGTTGGCAACTGGCCAAAACGAACCCGGAAAGGATACTGTACGGTGATGCCGGCAAGTTTGACATCACTAACCATAGGCATGTTATGATGCTGACTGAACTCGGCATCTTGCCACAAACAAACTGAATTATATTATGGACAACAACGTACACTTTATTAGCAACACGCCCGAAGATAAGCAATGCCTGCAGGCGTCATATGCGATGATCAGGCACTTTTATGAACCTGGTTTACAGATTGACTGGGATGAATGGGCAGATCTAACGGGCTACTTGCCCGGCAAAGGCACCTGGTCGATGGCCGGCCTGATGTGGTTCAAAGAACACGGTTACGAAGTTATTCATATTGCCACTTTTGATTACCGTGAATTCGCTGAACGGGGCGCTGAATATCTCGTTGAATCGTTGGGCGAAGAAGTTGCTAACTGGGAATTAAAGTTTATGGACCTGCTGCTTGAGCAGGACCGGGCAGTTAAATTCCTGGATTCAGGTATATGGTTAAAGCGGGAAGTCACAATAGAGGATATCTACACTTTTTTGAATCAAGGCTACCTCATAAAGTGTTTGATGAATTTGAATGCCCTAAACGGTAAGCCGGGTTATCTCGGGCATGCCGTAGTAGTCAAAGGCTATGACGAAAATGGATTGATTCTGCACGACCCTGGGCTACCGGCCCGTCCGAACCGCCACGTAACGGTCGAGGCCTTTAAAGCGGCCTGGGGCGATCCCAACTCTGCACATTCCGAGAAAATGGATGTTATACGTAAAGTCAGTCCTCTGCGGCCCGCGCCGGAGCAAAATTTCAATCCTGTAGAACTTGCCGAAGCAGTTTAGTGTTGCCGATCGTATACGGAGACACTCGGTTCAGCTTTACGGGCGAACAGCGGGGCCAGAATCAGCCCGGCTAAAAAGCCGCCGACATGCGCCATAAAGGCTACGCCCGTGGCTTCGCCGACAGTTTGCATGCCAAGCGTAGCCACGCCGCTAAACAGCTGCATCACGAACCAGTAAATAATGAACAAAGCTGCCGGCAAGGTAATCGGAATAAGTAAGATGATAATAAACAAAAAACCTTTCACATGGCCGCGCGGGTGCAAGCGTAAGTACGCTCCCAGGATACCGGCTATGGCGCCACTGGCACCAAGCAGTGGAACGGTGGAACCCGTGTTAAACAGTACGTAAAATACCGTCGCGATCAGGCCGCATAAGACGTAAAACAGCAGATACCGGATGTGTCCCATGCGATCCTCGACGTTATCACCGAAAGGCAGGAGGTACAGCATGTTGCCAACGATATGTAACAATCCACCATGCAGGAACATTGAGGTGAGCAGGCCGATAGCAAGCGGCGAGCCGTCGGTAATATCTGCCGGTATAGCAGCGTAGCGCAAAATGAAGTCGTTGAGCGCGGTTTCCCCGCCGCTGCTCAGTAGGTATGCTTCATATCCGAACACCAACACGTTAACCAGTACTAGCAGGATGGTAATTGTAGGGAAAATGCGTCGAGGGGTATCTTCGCGGGTTCCGTAGGGTATAAAAAACATCGGCGGTATTCCTTTTTCCTAAGTGTAAAAGCTACGTGTAAAAAGTCATGTGAAATATTTCGTTAACTAATATAACTAATTATGACACCATTGCCTGTATGAAATATATACGCAGTTTACTGGTTGTTTTTGTCGGCCTGTTTATGGCTGGCACGCGTCGCGCCCGGCTTAACCAACGTTCGCAGGGCTTGGTCGATCCGGATGATGGTAGCGTCGATAGCCCGGCCGACCTGACCGGCAAGGGCTGGAAGGTCGCCCTTAAGCGCACCAAGCAGGCATTAAAGGACAAAAACCTCAGCATGTTTGCCGCGAGCCTGGCTTACTACACCACGCTGACTTTTTTCCCGGCAGCGCTTGGCCTGGCGACGCTGTACACTACTATTGCTGGCGGGCCGGCACTTTTGGACTTACTTGATAATCTGTCACTGGTACTGCCGCCTGCCATCCAGGATTTACTACAGCAGCAGCTCAGTCCTTTAGCTAACGCCAGCCGCGGCTCTTTGGGTGTTGCTACGGCGGTAAGCCTGGTAGTAGTGTTATGGACGGTATCGGGCGGGGTACAGAACCTTATCAAGGCCACTAACATCGCTTACGAGGCTGAGGAAACACGTGGTTTCATTAAGCTTCGGCTGGTAAGCCTAGCACTGAGCGGCGTATTTGTACTGTTTGCCGCCCTCATGTTGCTGCTTTTAGTGCTTCAAGGGGATGCTCTGCACACACTCGGTGTACCGACGGTTTTGTCGAATCTATTCCCGATCTTCCGGTGGCCGCTGTTGGTTGTAGCCCTATCGCTGGTATTGTCTGTTATCTATCGCTATGCTCCAAACCGCACAGAACCGCGGTGGTCCTGGGTGAGCTGGGGCGCCGGCGCGGCCGTTATAATCTGGTTGATCGGAACGGTGCTGTTTTTCTTTTACGCCCAGCACTTTGGCAACTTCAATAAATCGTATGGAATTTTTGCCAGCATAATTATCCTGATGACCTGGTTCAACCTGTCGTCGTTAATTGTTCTGGTAGGTGCTCAAGTGAATAAAAAACTGGAAGACGTTTCAAGTACGAATACCACAGTTTAAGCAAAGCAGTATACAGGTCAAATCGTTACAAATCATAAATGGGGGGGTAGGTAGGCAGCGGACGAGAAAGGGAGAATAAGGAGGAGTTAGGTAATTCAAAGATGAATTAAATCTCGCATACCTATGGTATCTCTATAAACCTATCTGGTCCGCTGCGCTGTACTAACTGTACGAATACTTACGACTGCACCGGCAGACATTGATTACGTGTAAGTAATCGCCTGGGATGCTAGCTACTGCTACTACTGTCAAGGACAATTGTCCTGACATGCGCTTCATCGGGATACCCCGAGCATTTGAGCAAACCTTGTCCACCATGCCGCTTTGTAGGCGACTGGGTATGGTGGGAGCGGCGAGCTCTCTTGCATCGGGGTATCCCGATGAAGAGGCTCCGTCCGCTGGTATGCGGGGTGACGGGTGCGCATGGGTGCCTTGGTAGGGCATCCGTTTACCAACATTATCCGACACGCTCGCACGCGCTGGTTGTGCCTGTAAGTTTGTGGTACAAGCCTACGTCAGATCACCGGAGTGATAACGTTTCTTGTACAGATGCCAGGTTATGGAAGACCGGCGTCTAGGTTCAGGCACATACGCGCGCAGCTGCATCGGACGATGCTAGCGGTGCTTCAGTCTGTCGACCTCAGTCAAACGGCGAATTGTAGCTGCCGAGTGATTGCCGTGAAGGCGAGAGGTTGAACAGAACTTCAGCAGAGGGTGATGCCGTGGTCCGCCATGTACGCCTCGGGGTCGATGTGACCACCGAAGAACGACGTACCGACGCCAAAGTGCAGGTGCGGGCCCGTCGACTGACCACGGTTGCCCGTGTAGGCGATGAGGTCACCGGCGTTGACGTAGGTGTCGAGACCCACGTTGACGCTGTCCACGTGGCCGTACTCGGTGTACATGCCGTCGTCACCCAGGATGACCACCGCGAGGCCGAAGCCGTTGGTAGCACCTGCGCGCTTGACGTATCCGCTGGTGGCGGCGTACACCGGGTTGCCGATGGGCAGAGCCATGTCCACGCCACCGTGCTGCGTTCCCCAGCGGGGACCGAAGCCAGACGTGCAGCGGTAGCTGCTGTCGTGGAGTGGGTTCACCCAGCCGTTGTTGACCACCGGAGCGGTGCTGGCAGCGACCTCGAGGGCCGGAGCAGCGGCGGGAGTCTCCGCGGGCGTGGGCTCGGGAGCCGGCGCGGGCGGTGCGACCTGCACGGAAGTTCCGGGCAGCTTGATCACGTCGCCGGCGTAGATGACGTCGGGGTCGGTGATCTTGTCGGGGTTGAGGTTGACGATGTCAGCCACCTTGTTGGTGTCCTGGTAGGCCGCCGAAGCGATCCTGTTCAGGGTGTCACCAGACAAGATGGAGTAGTCGGTCGACTCGACGTCGGCGACGACCGGTGCGGGAGCCGGGGTGGGCTCAGGCACGGTTGCCTCGACGACGGGCTCGGGAGCCGGGGTGGGCTCAGGAGCGACAGAAGCCGCGAGGGCGACATCAGACGGAGCCTCCACCGGGACGGTGGTGACGCCAGGCTGGATGCCACCGCGGCACTGCCAGGCCTTGAGGCCCTGACCCTTGACTCCATTCCAGCCGGACACGACGCGCTCGGCGACGATGACCTGCTGGACAGGCGTGGCCTTGTCGGCGCGGGGAGCGAACTCGCCGCCTCCGTACATGAGCCAGGTGCTGGTGAGGAACTGCAGGCCACCGAAGTGGAGACCGGCCGGGTCGGCGACGTGCCAACGGAAGTCGGACTCGCAGTCGACAACGCCGGTCCAGTCGTGCTCACCGACCGTCGTGGTCTCCTCTGCCATAGCAGTGGAGGGGTGTACGAACAGGGCGGCGATGCTGATCAGGCAGGCGAACAGCGTAGCGCGGATGGCGCTGGTGCGGTTCAGCTGCAGCTCGGGCAGGCGCGGACGGAAATCCACGACGGTCTGGCCGATCAGGACGGTGTTGTGCGCGAAGAAGTACATGACTTCTCGGCTGGGGTGCTCACTTGCGCGGTGTTGCGATGACATGATTGTCATGCTCCTTGCGGGTAGGGTACTGATGGGCGTGGATGGTAGAGCGGCTCAAGCGTAATCACCAATTGTGTCGGTGAAGAGCTGAGGATGTAGCGTAGCCATTCCTGGTAAGGAGGGCATCAGAATAGACTTGCCGGAAATCTACTCAAACGCCCTCCCTATACAGGAAGGGTAAGTATTCATAACCTGCGTCCGGAGGCCAAAAAGAGGCCTACAACAGAGTGCAGGCCTTCAGGTATGCTAAAGGGCTGAAAAGAGTGATACGAGAAGGTCTGCACTCAGTACCGGTCACAGTATTATGAACAGTAATGAATTGACCTGTTAATGATCGTTCTGCGTACAATAACCATTGATACACGAGTTCGATGCGGGGAGTAAGTAATATGCTTGCTGGACGCAAAGAGCAGGGAACCTGGCTCCATACACAAATACTATTGTATAGTACTATATTATAGTTAAATTGTCAATAGTATGAGATATTTACGTGATCTATATCACTGATTAACATCACTTATTTGTCTAAATACAGGAATATTAGGCGCTTTGCAGGGCGGTTGAATTAGTAATATTTGTTACAAGACCGGAAATAGCCATTTCGCCATTCGCATGTTTGCCGGTAATTTTGCCACGGTCTAAAAACACCTTGTAACTGCCATCGGTAGCACGGATCCTGTACTGCACGTCATACATATCGGCCTTGCCGGTAATCAAATCGGTCATAGCCTGCATACAATGGTCGTAGTCATCAGAGTGAACAAGATCCGTAAATGATTTATAGTGGACAAACTTACCAGCGTCTTTATCGCTATATCCCAGCATGCGAATTTTATTAAGCCCAAAAAATATTGTGCCAGAAGGCAACTCCATAAGCCACCAGGCCATATCAGCGGCTTCAATAGCATCTTCCAGGAGGCTGAATTCTTGGCCGGTTCCATAAAAACTCATATATATGTACAGTAACAAGGTTTACAGACTAAACCAAATCCTTATTGCAATTTTCTAAAAATGGATAAATACCAGGTCGCCAGGGAAAATGCGGGCCGTACTGTAACGTCCGTTCCAGTTGGAGTTATACTGCGAAATATTGATTGAGCCATCACTGTTTACTGAATCGACGTACATGACATGGCCGTAGGTGCCAGTGTTGCGGACAGCCACATCGCCGGCGCGTGGGTTGCCATCTACTGGAATGCCGTCGGCCCGGGCGTTGTCGTCCCATTGTTTGGCGTTACCGAAACCGCCCCAGTATGGCATATGTCGGCCAGAAGCACTGACAGCCCAGGCAGTATATGATACGCATTGGCGTTGATACATGCCCCATGGGTCGGGAATGTCATTAGGCCACGGAGCATTGGCGTAGGGGTAATTCGCGCCATTAATAGCGTTGACCCCGGCCGGGGCAGCTAGTTTGGTGGTTGGGCCACTGGCAGCAGCCTGCTGGCGAAGGAAGGCGGCGTTTTCGGCAGCCTGCTGTTTTTGGAGTTGAGAGATCTGTGAATTATTAGCTGCGATCGTGGCGCTGTACTGGGCTTGCTGCGACTGATTCATGGCGAGCAGCTCATCAAGTTGGGATTTTTGGCTGGCCGTCTGTGACTGCATCGTTTTATTGTCTTCCAGTAATTGGTCAACTTGATCTTTCTGCTTTTGCTCTTGAGCCTTAAGGCTATTGATGCGATCCAGGCCCTCTTTTACGCTTGCTTGAGCCGAGATGGTGTATTGTTCGCGGTCGACATATTCGCTGAGATTCTTACTTGAGGCCATCATCTCGAGCATGCTCATATCGTTTTCTATGTATAATTTGCGAACGCTCTGCGCTAAGATATGCTGCTGCTCGGCAATTTTGGCCTGTGTCTCGGCAATTTTTTGACTAATACGGGCTTGCTCAGCCTGGTTTACGCTTATTTGCGTACTTAAATTCGAAAGTGTCCTCTGTAGGGAACTTATCTGACCTTCTAGTGTAGTGGCGGTTGTTTGTAAGTCTGTCTTCGTGGACTGATTAGCGGCATTCTGGTTTTGGAGGTTTTTGATTTGGGTATTGTAGTCTACCGCTGCGGCGGTCGAGGTGACGGAAGTCGCTGCTATGGTCGCTACCGCTAGCAGTAGTGATACTGTTTTTACGTTTATATTTTTCTTAGTACAAAAACGCGCGTAAGAAAGAAAACCCATGACCCCCCTCAAGTTACCTACACACTATAGCAACCATAAACATATACAACAAGTTATTATTTTAGTCAAAATGCTTATGCTAGATATATAGTTCAACGGCTTAAGTACAGGGGTCATTCAAATGTATGGCGCACTAATTCCAGCAGCTGCCGCGGCGATAAGTCGGCCTTCACGGCACTACTGTAGGCGCCGAGACGCAGAGCTTCCGTTAACATGTCTCCCGATGACAGATTGCTGAGGACGATCACTTTAGTGTCGCTGGTATTATGGAATTTTTTCAAAAAACCTATGCCGTCAATTTGCGGCATCATAAGATCGAGTAAAATGAGGTCAAAGTGTGACGCCTTTGTTTGGTCAAGCGCCTCCTGGCCGTTCGCGGCGATAGTAACCTCATATGGTCCTGTGGACAGGATGATGTGATAGGTCGCGCGTAGCACTTCCTCGTCTTCGACTATAAGTATGGTGTGCATTGGTGTTTTACTTATCTCCGTATGGTAAACCGCCACCATAGTGAAATAATGTGAAAATTCTTACTTGTTAACCATGTGCGGCTACAGTTGGGCTTTCGCGAATACCACCAGATTATTGGAATAGTGCCGTGTCACGTAGTCAAACGTGCCATCACAGGTGATGAGCCGGAGTCCCGGATAATCGAGGTTTCCGTATACTTCCTGTGTTGGAAAATTGTGCTGGTCATAGCTGGCGGATTTTTCAACAGTGAAGTTGACGGCGCTGCCATCTTGGCGGTTTACCGTTATAGTATCGCCGGTTTTTACGTCTCGCAATGACCAAAAAACGGCCTCGCCGTATATACTGCTGTCCAAATGGCCGTCAATGATAGCCGGACCGACTTCACCGGGTGTAGGCGCGCCAGTGTACCAACCGGCCTTGTCGTGCTCAGGGACTTCCAGGGCGCCATTTTCATCAAGCCCCACACCAACCAGGTTGGCATCTAGGTTGATGGCTGGGATTTGCAACCGTGTTGGCTCCGAGCGTTGTAGCCCGGCAGGCTTAACGACCGCCGGAGTAACGGGCAGAGGAGGCTGTTGGGTAGTTGAACTGGTTGGTGAATGCCGCGCCTCAACTAAGGACGCCGTAAGTTGCGCCGAGCCGGCAATAGTGATTATAAAAAGTAAAACCGTCAGGCTGTATGAAACAATTTTCTGAGTGGGCCATGAAGATAGTTCACTCTTCAGCTGTTGCAAGGCGAATGCGTGACGCAAAGGAGTAATAAATCGCAGTTTCTCCAGATCATGAGGCTTGAGTATGTCGGTGGTATGGGGCATATGGTTTCCTGTAGCTAAGTGGAGCGGCCGCTAGGCAGCCGCTCCAGACAAACACTTGCCGCTGGCTAGGCGACTGACTTGAACTGCTTGCGCAAACGGGCGATTGCCCAGGCGCCGCTGGCAGTTGTCAACGCTACCAAACTCGCGAGATAGGTCTGGCTGCCGGCACCGGCACCGACGGCGCCGCTTGGTACGGTAACCTGCGCGACTTCACTGACAGTTGCTTCGCCTCCACCACGGCCGCCGCTTACAGCCGTCGTAGTAGTAGTTGGAGTAGCTGTGCCGCCTCCATCACCGCCACCGTTGCCACCGCTTGGCTGAGTCGTCGTACAAGCGTTGCTGCCATTATTGGTTATAACGGAATTAAAATTGGTATTACTGGAGTTGTTGGCATTGCCGCTGCCAACATTGCGGACGTCATCACTATCTTTAACCCCAACATTGCCGGACTGGGCGTCCTGAGGATTGTTATTGACCATGTCAATCCAGTTGTTATTAGAGGTATAAGCGTTACACTTATTTTCTACGGTGATCACGTTTACTGATTTATCGCCTGAATTGTCGATAAGCGCGTCCGCGTTGGCTACGCCGCCGCTAAACATTAAACAGCCAAGGACTGCTGCGGTTGAACCTGTCGCTCTGAGTGCGGAAATTTTCATAAGACCCTCCTATGGTTTGTATGTACTCCTATTTCAGTCGCACGCGCACGAAGTGTCTGTTAAATATTAGACCGAGCTTCAAACCACCACAGTTAATAACCTAGGCTTTATTGCTGCCGAGGCAGAATAAGCGGTCATAAGACAGAGCTTTAATCTTATAGGGGGACGATCCAACTTGTTCAATACCCCAGCCATAGTACAGGGTCGTCCCGGGGGTATCGTTGCAGCGGCTGGCAGGGCTTATTTTGCTGACATTATCTGCTCGTTTCAAGACTTTGTATGCGGCTAGCGCGTCAGAGCAGGCTAACTTTTTGGCGTTGAGGTGGCTGAGGGATATTTTTCTGTATGAGCTCCTGTTTAGTTACCGCTTTTGTGTAGGCCGTCTAATCGAAGAGTATTACTTTCGTCGCTATGCGTGCCGCCGCGGCCCACGTGCTTGTCGCTGATTTGCGAGCCGTTTTTGATAACATGTACGAGCGCCATGGCGTGGCCGCGGCCCAGTCCATATTCATCCTTAAGCCATGATACAATTTCACCTGCTTTCGTATTAGAGTCAAAACCCTTTTTTGTAGCTAGCTCAATAAACTCATTGGGTGTTTTGCCGGTCTTTTTTTCGATGTTGTCCAAGTATGCTTGGAATGACATATTAAGCCTCCTTGTCTATTTCACTAATCCTGCATGTAAGTATCTCTTCTATTAACTCATCCGGCAGCGTGTTTTTGAGAGTAAATTTGATAGTGCCTTTTGAGGTCTGGTACGCGGCAAGCCGTTCGTTAAGCGATGCGGTCGGCCCCGGGGTCGGAAACAAGCTTAAATGATTTTTAAAAGCGGCGTAGTATAGTAACGGTTTTTTCTTGTATTTGAAAGTCGGCATCATGTAGCTTACCTCTTCGGTTACTACCGGAACGTACTTTTTCACCAAACTTCTTATTCGTTCAAGCTCGTTTCTTTCAGGTTCAGGTACATTTTGCAGGTACGCGTCAACAGCTTGCTGGTCTTTGCTTTTCATAATGTGATTATAACAAAAGTGACCTCGTTATAATGGGGCCTAGATACAGAAGTATATGTAATGACAGTATTGGAGGGCCACAGTGGAACTTGTCAGGACAAAACTTTATTTCACCAATCTTACGTCGGCACCATTCATCACCAGTACCTCACCATCGTGAAGTGCCCTATATGGCATATTGTTTTCTTCAAAGTATTGAACGACTTTTTCAATCCCTTCGCTTTCGGGATGCTCGGAACGATAGTGTGGTGCAATCGAGAACTCTACAAAGCCAAGTCCTTCCCAGATAGTTTCCGTATCATAGCCTTCGGGTATTTGTTCTGGATTATCAACAAGCTCTATACCTTTTAATGTTTGAGTTGCAACACAACTGCCAGCACTAAAACCGCCATAAACCAGCGTTTCATTGGTGACCAAATCTTTGATGGATCTATCAAAGCCACTCATTTTCATGGCTTGGCGTAATGCAAAGGAATTGCCGCCCATTACCCAAACCAGCCCATAGCTTTCAAGTTTGGCTTTTAGTGAGTCGCTATCATCAAAATAATCCCGCAAATCTAATTCTTCGGCAGTAAGCCCGATTGTTTTCATTTTTTCTGTTTCGTTTGCTAAATAGGTTGGGCGTTTTTCATTACCGTAAATATCTGCTGCATTCATAATAATTCCAACTTTTTTATTGGAGCCAACCAGTTTTGCTAATTCTTCCGGATGATTGCCAAGAAAGTATGACGACAGATATAACTTCATATGATTACTATACCAAATAAAAAGACTCCCCTGACGAGAAGTCTTTCATAGTGCTTATGCTTGGAGGGCCATTGTCAGCTCTGTAGCATCTAATGTAGCTAACGGTACAGGCTCGATAAGACCTCACGTAATACTATAATCCTGTCTTCACCAGGTGGCCCTGAATAGCCAGCTTGTGAGCTGACAACGAGTACCTGGTTCGGTGATATGCGGTACAAGCCTAGTCGCCAATGTGCTTTTTTTGAGCTACCCGGCAAGTCCTCTCCATCTGGCCCATAAAGGGCAATGCGCTCGAGATCTAACTCGTTCGCGATCTTAAACCATTCTTTACCAAAGGCAAATACTTCTTTCAGTTGCATCTCACGAACAGCATCCCAGATATATTTACGTATGAGGTCTGCAGGCGGCTGCATCTTACCGTTCACGCCAAATGAATGCCACGGATAAAGTTCGAAATTCAGAATATCATGGATAGAAGCGGTTGGATCATTTAGCCATCGCCGAGTGAATCCGATAGCCTTGACCCAGTATTTACTTTTGCCGCCGTGAAACGCATCCCATGACTTGGGATCAGCAGCGGGACTTCGCTCTAAGCAATAGGTGTAGCCCTGTTTTGCGATTCTTTTCGCCCAAACTCCATTTTTCGATTGTAGATCATCGTAGCCAATACCAGGATTAAGACCAAGTATTACAACCCGAGGCTCATGTTGAATGCCACGTATATCACCTACGATCGGATCTGGGTAGTGCCGTAGATCTACTTTACCCACCCCTTTGCCTTGATAGCTAGCTTGCCAGCGCACAAGGTCAGGATCTGTCATGGGTTTGCCTTCCACCCAGTCCGCTAGGGCCTGGTCCCAAAAGTCTGCAATTCTTGTGCGCGAATCCATAGGGCTTACTATAACAAAAGCGACTTCGTTATAACGAAGTCGCTAGATAAGAAAATAGATTTTATAACGGAACTGGAGGGCCAGGAGGGACTCGAACCCTCGACACCCTGCTTAAGAGGCAGGTGCTCTAACCGGCTGAGCTACTGGCCCGGGCTGTAATTCCAAAGCTAGAATTTTGAATACAACGGAGTTACTTTAGCAAAAAATGGTAGTTTTGACAAGACATAATACCGGCAGAAACATACACTCCTATCTGTTACAATAATACAAATGAAAATGCTGAATGGACGAGACCTGGCTGGATTTATTAAGGAGCGGCAGGCGCGCGAGGTGCGGGCCCTGCGCCAGGCTCATGAAATTTTCCCTCAGCTGGCCATTGTCGTCACCGTGGAGAACCCGGTCATCGACGTGTATATGCGCATGAAGGACCGTTACGGTGCCGACATACTGATAGATGTCGACGTGCACCGCGTGAGCCAGGATGACGCGCCGGCTACAATCGCCCGGCTCAATGAGGACCCGTCAGTTCATGGCATTATCGTGCAGCTTCCACTTGAGCGTCCGGCGGAGACTAACCAGATCGTTGATCTGGTAGCACCTGAAAAGGATGTCGATGCTCTCGGCAAAAATGCCGTATACGATCCGGCTACTCCCATGGCGATTCTGTGGTTACTGGCCGGCTATAATATAGAACTTCAGGGCAAAAAAGTCCTGCTGGTCGGCCGCGGCAAGCTGGTTGGCGCGCCCCTCGAAAGAATTTTCCAGGCTTCAGGCATCGATGTGTCGGTGGCAACCCGCGAGACGCCCGATCTTAAGGCTGAAACGCTACGGGCTGACGTTATCATTACCGCTACGGGCAGTCCGGCGATTCTGTACGCCGATATGATCAAGCGTGGCGCGGTCGTGGTAGACGCTGGCGTGGCGGGCGAGGAAGGTAAGACGGTCGGCGACCTGGCTGAGGATGTCTACGCGCGCGATGACCTGACACTGACGCCCGTAAAGGGCGGCGTCGGTCCTTTAACCGTCTGTGCCTTATTTGAAAACACTATCCGGGCCGCCAAAGCTACGGTTAATAAGGATAAAGCATGAAAATAGGTGTTTTCGATTCCGGTATCGGTGGTTTGTCCGTGGCGAAGGCTATAGAACGGGCCTTACCTGAAGAGCAGATAGTCTTTCGTAATGATGCTTCCCATGTACCGTACGGCACTAAAAAACCCGATATTCTACTGGGTTATGTCGAACCGATCCTGCAAGGCCTGGTAGTTGATGGTTGTGAGGTAATTGTCATCGCCTGCAACACGGTTTCGACGACGCTTATCGAAGAATTACGACAACGTGTTTCAGTACCGCTGGTCGCTATGGAGCCGATGGTTAAACCGGCCGCCGGCCAGACAAAGAGCGGCGTCATCGCCATTTGTGCCACGCCGACGACCCTGAAAAGTGAGCGCTACGCCGCTCTTAAGCGACAATATGCCTCGAATATTAAAGTCTTGGAACCCAATTGCAGTACCTGGAGCAAGATGATCGAAGACAAAAAAGTCGACCATGCCCGTATCGCCGATGTCATTACAGATGTCATTACGCTTGGTGCAGACGTGATTGTACTGGGCTGTACTCATTACCACTGGATTGAAACTGATATCAAAAAAATCGCCGACGGCAAGGCCATTGTACTGCAGCCCGAACAGGCCATTATTACACAGCTTAAAAAGCTGCTGTCCTAGCTACAGTGACTGTACTGCCTGCTGGAACTGCGCCGCGCGGTCTTTATAATCTTTGAACATCCCGAAACTGGCACAACCGGTCGATAACAATACGACATCACCACTATCAGCTAAATGATGGGCTTTGCTGACGATCTCCTCCATAGTGGTACCGCCAGGGCTAAAAGCGGTAAAACCAGCCGCTCGGAGTGATGCCTCGATAGCGGGAGCGGTGTCGCCGATAAGCAGCGCGTGCTTAACATTGCCACCGGCAACTACTTGGGCGAGCTCGTCAAAGCCGGTACCCTTATCTGAACCGCCTAAAATGATAACCTTTGGTTCCTGGAATGCCTGAATAGCCACGATGGCGGTTTCCGGTGTGGTGCCAAACGAATCGTCGTAGTAGGCAACGCCGTCCAGTGTGCGGACCAGCTCCAGGCGGTGCTCTAAACCATGGAAGGTCGTAATGACGCTCCGTACGGCTTCGCGGTTTTCTCCGGTGACTTCCCAGGTGGCGGCAATGGCGGCGCAGACGTTTTGTACGTTATGGGCACCGAGCAGGGCAATTTCATCTACGGCACATATTTCAGTCTCGCCGAAGTAAATATGTCCATCACGCGTGTATACTTCGCCAAGTTGGGCACTCAATAAGCTATAACCGCGCTGGTGGGCTTGACTGGTAGTGGAGACCTCCGTAGAAGTCGGATTATCGGCGTTATAAACCATCAGATCATCGGGAGTCTGGCGGATGAACAGCTTGCGCTTGGCATGTACGTAATCAGCAAAATCGGCGTGCCAGTTGAGGTGTTCGGGGACAATCATCAGGCAAACACCAATTTTGGGCGCGTAGCGGAAGTCGCTGAGTTGGAAGCTGGATAATTCCAGGACGGCCCACGAAGCGGCCTGCAACTTCGGTAACAGTTCAAGTACCGGAATGCCGATATTGCCGCCCAGCTGTACGTCTTTGCCGGCGGCCTGCAAAATTTTGGTAATAAGCGTGCTGGTAGTGCCTTTCCCCTTGGTTCCGGTAATGCCGATGATGTTACGGGTCGGTGACAAGCGGAAAAACTCGTTAACCTGAGTAGTGACTTTGGCTGGATCCAATCCGGGATTACGGTCAAAAATAAGGTGCGGCGGCAGGCCGGCAGTGCGAACTATAAGGTCAAAGCGGTCTAAATCGTCTAAATAGCGGTCGCCAAGGACGCTGGCCACATGCGAGGGCAGGGATATGTCAGTTTTCTGATCAAGGATGGTTATGTCGTGGCCCTGGGAGTGGAAATAGTCAAAAGAGGAACGGCCTTCGGTGTCAAAGCCAAGAATCGCTATGTTCATCAGTTATTTAGCCGCAAGTTGGTTTTTTACCAGTTCGGCAACCTGGCGCGGTGTCATATCCGCCTTAAGGATAACAGCGCTGACGCCTTGTGACTTTACGGAATCAGGGATTTCCTGCTCGCCCTTGTTGGTGAGGATAATGACCTTTATATTTTTGCCCCACGGCGTACCACGCATGGCTATCAGCATCTCGTCACCGGTCATTTCGGGCATCATAAGGTCTAACAGGATAATATCGGGTTTAAACTTTTGGACCAGTTCCAGGCCCAGCCGGCCGTTTTCGGCGGTTTCAACATCATAGTTTTCGGCTTCAAACTTGAAGCGGTACATCTGAGATATGGCTTGATCGTCTTCAATGATGGCTATTTTGGGCATAGCTGCATTGTACCCGAGAATATTCGCTTAACGCAACTCAGCAGAGAACTTCTTTAACGGTTTCGACCACTTGTGCCGGTGTATGGTGTACTTTGACGATGTAGCGGTCGACGTGTAGAAAACGCAGTGACTGCGGGGCTTCGCTTTTGCTGATGTTGGTCAGGACGATGACCCGGATGTCGCTGCCCCAGGCTGATTCGCGCAGCCGTAACAGCATCTCTTCACCCGTCATAATTGGCATCATTAAGTCCAGCAGGATAAGGTCAGGCTTCAGTTCTTTAGCTTTATGGAGGCCGGCCAGGCCGTCTTCGGCCACGTCTGTCGTAAAGCCCTCTCTCTGGAGCTTCATATGGTAGAGGTTGCGAATGGCTTCGTCGTCCTCTACTATCAGGATTTTTGCTTGGCGTGGCTGCATAGCTGTGCTTGATTTTTATCACACTGCGTGATATATTCCAAGCAGTTACTGCTCATTAGAAGAATATCTTAACGCGTAGGCCTTGTAAAAAGGCTTACGCGTTTTTTATTTATCTAAACGCCAGTAAATATAAACATACTTGCAAAATAAGCAAAAGCATGATAGAATACTAAAACTTAATAAATAGTTATGTTTATCAAGTATCCACTTCCTTAGTACGAAATAGTCAAGAAAGCGAATAATATGAGTAATCACCCTAACGAAACCATCAAAGTAGTTGGCAAACAGCATAAGACAGTCGGCTCGGATCTCTTTAATATGAAGTTATCCCGGCACTGCCTGGCTACGCTTATTGTTGATGACGATGCTAAACTGTATGACTCTGAAGGCTTTAAAAAAGCCGTTAGCCAAATCCTGGCCAAAGAGAATGTGGTTTATCTCGGTGACGTAACCCATAATTTTGATAACAATAGCTATACTATCGCTATCGCTCTGGCGGAATCACATATATCCGTGCATACCTGGCCGGAACGATTCGCGGTACAGCTTGATGTATTTCTGTGTAACTACATCAATGACAATACTGAAAAGTGCGAGCGGATATTTGATGGCATAGTTGATTACTTTGGGGCGACCGAAGTAGACCGGGTATACATCAACCGGCTGTAACAAGCTGCTCATTAAAGTAATATTCGTATTATGGGTAAACATACCGCAGAGCCATCTGCTCTGAATAATTTGGCAACTATCTATCATACTGCCATGGACGAGCGGGCTGACACACCGTGGTCCGCGCGGGCCGGCGCGGTAGCGTCTGTCGGCGCCTTAGCCTTTGAATGGGGAACCGGCAATGAAGCATTATTGGGGACGATCGGCGGGCGCTTACACGACTTAACCGATAATCCGATTATCACCGGCATAGCTACTGGAAGCGTTTCGTTTGCCGAACAGGGGACTATAGGCGTCCTGATGGCCACGACTATCAGTAATTTTCCCAAGGTCGCTGAAGCGGTACGCTCTGCCATACCCGAGCGGAAAAACGCTGAGCAATCTAAAGCCAGCCGGTTCTTGAGTGTCATGGTACTAGGGGCGGGCGTGGAACTGGCCGTTGAAAATGCCAAGCGCCCGCACAGCCGCCGCGAAAATATGCGACGGGCAATAGGAAGCGCGGCTATCGTTGGCGTGGCCACTAGCGCTATTATCGGTACCGTGTCAGGGGTTACTAAAATGGGTGCCGAACATGGTTTTGAGCAGCAGGCGAATGTCGCCGTTGATGCTGTCTCCAATCCTCTTACCTATGCAGCGGCTTTTGGGGCCGCATATGGTTATAAAAAATTGAAACAGGCCGCACAAACATCTTCCCGAAGGAAATATAAGCCGAAACATCTTGCATAAACATAAAGCTTATGCTATAATAGTAGTTATATGACAGAACATATTACGCACGATACCGATCCATTCGCCGATTTACCCCGGGAATTACTGCACAGTCCCGATGGTGTTTCGGTTGTTGTCGGCCGAGAAGTAACGCAGTCGGATAAGGATATTCTGTGGCCTACCATACAAGCCGGTTTTATTGATCTCAACCGTAAGTCGTACGAGAAGCAGGACATGACGCTAGAAGAGTTTGAGGCTGACATGGAATCACCTCATGTTCTAAAATACATAGCTCGCGACGAAGCCGATGCGCCGATAGGCATACTGACCGTGCATGTCGGCCTGGAGGATATTTCCTGGACCAATACCGCACCTTTGCAGGAAGTGCAGGATCAAGTCGATCCTACTGCTACGCCATATTACATCGGGACTGTGGTAGTCCCTCCCGACTTGCGTGGGACATCTACGGCCACGCGCCTGTTGCAGGGAGCGTATTTACACTTTCAATCCGTAAATGAAGCTCAGGATAAACATTCGTTGGCGTTTTTTGATTGTGCTGAGGCGAATTACCCATGGCTGGGCCAGTTCGCCGAAGCAGTAGCCCATAAAAATGACGAATTCGCTGGCGTGCCGGCTACAGTTAATGAACTGTATGTTGACGCGTGGGTGCAGGGAGCTGATAGCGCGGTTAAAGTCCGAGAGAGCCAGGAAACGGCTTCTGATACTATTCTTGACCGCCAGCATTACTACGCCGTAGCCATTGATAAATCCTAATAGATAAGCATAGCCGTGTTACCATTAAGACATGCTTCAGGTCGCGCTTGTTGTAACGGCAATATGTACGCTATTTTTTGGCGTTACCGTTTTCCTCAATAACCCCAGATCACTCATTTATAAGCTGTATCTTATATTCAGCATATCAAGTGCTTTGTGGATGGTTGTTAACGCGGTGGTAATGAGCCGGCCGGCTCAGATAAGCCCGCATGGTTTATTGGTTTTCTCGCAGTTCATTACGCCACTGGCCCTGCTTACGTCGTATATGTTTTACGTGTTCCTTCGACTGCATAACAATGATAAAGGGTTGCGTTCAATCTCGGTGCTCACGGCGATACCGACACTGTTCGTTAGCGCTTTTTCGTTTTCCCATTTCAATGTGTACCTCGACAAATACACGCAACCGACTCTCGGCATTCTGTACCCACTGTATCTGGGCGCGCTATTGTTTAACGTCGTCATGGTGTTCATCACGCTCTATAGGCCTGAATTCGTGCCTTCGCCCGGCGACAGGGCACGGCACCAGCAGGCACGGTATTTAAAGCTGGGCGCGTTTACGTCCATCGTTCCGGCTGTTGGCATAGGGGCCATCGTGCCGTTGTTCACGGATAATGAAATCAGCAATCTCGGGCCGCTGTTTTCGGTGTTTTTCATCCTTTTTTCCGGAATTGCCATGGTACGCCATAAGCTATTTGATATACGTTTTTTCGCCGTCCGCGCGGCTGCCTATGTCACCACGATGACGATGTTGGCGATTGTCTACATCAGCCCGATTATTTTTCTGCTCGACACCTTTCTTTTAAGGGTGCCGTTTACATGGGGACGTTTTTTGCCCGAAGTCTTGCTAACCACAGTAGCCGCGTTAAGCTATGACTGGATTAAAGCCCATTTTAATGCCTTCACCCGGCGCATATTTTATAGGGACGCCTACGACCCGGCCGTGTTACTGGGGCAGTTTAACCGCCAGCTGGTATCGACTACCGACCTGGCGAAGATGTTGGAAGATAGTGCTCATTTGATCGCCAGTAACCTCAAGGCGGAGTACTGCGTTTTTATTATTAAGTCAGGCGACGTCTCGCAGATCCGTCAGTTTGGTACGACGGAAAAGATGTTCAAATTGGCTGCAATGCGAAAAGTGTGGTCGGCCTGGATGCATACCGAAAGTAATGTCATTGGTGTGGATGTCGATAACCCTACGTCAGTAAGTGTGCATGACATTTTAAACGAGCACAATGTTCCGTTACTGGTCCGGCTGTCAAGTGATAATAGCCCGGAGTCGAGTTTTGGCTGTATTCTGCTCGGTTACAAAATCAACGGCGATCCGTACAGCGGCCAGGATATAGAAACGCTGGAGACGATTGCCGACGCGTCGGTCATCGCAATTCAGAACGCGCTTCGTTTTGAGGAAATCCAGAAGTTTAATGTAACCCTGCAGCAGCGGATTGATGACGCTACCCGCAAACTGCGCCATACCAACGCCAAGCTGAAAATCCTTGATGAAACCAAGGACGACTTCATCTCCATGGCCTCCCATCAGCTGCGTACGCCCCTTACCAGCGTTAAGGGATATTTGAGCATGGTGCTCGACGGTGATGCTGGAAAACTGACCTCCATGCAGCGTAAAATGCTTGACCAGGCTTTCGTGAGCAGCCAGCGCATGGTGTTCCTGATAGCCGACCTGTTAAATGTTTCCCGGCTGAAAACCGGTAAATTTGTCATTGAATCCGGAGTAGTCAACCTGTCGCAAACGGTCAATGACGAGGTCAAACAGTTGAAGGAAACGGCCAAAAACCGCTCACTGGAACTGCAGTACGAAAAACCTGAACAATTCCCAGATTTATATCTGGACGACACAAAAATCCGGCAAGTTATCATGAACTTCATTGATAATGCAATTTACTACACCAAGCCAGGTGGTTTTATACGTATTGAACTGATTGATAAGCCTGCTGCTGTTGAGTTTAAGGTCCATGATAACGGTATCGGCGTACCGACCAGTGAACAACCGCATCTTTTTACGAAGTTTTACCGTGCTGGCAACGCCCGTCGTACGAGGCCGGACGGCACCGGTCTAGGCTTATTCATGGCAAAAAAGGTAGTCGTAGCCCAGGGTGGAGCGGTCATTTTTGACAGTAAAGAAGGCAAGGGTAGTACTTTCGGCTTCATGCTTCCGAAAGACAAAGTTTCAATACCTGGAAAAGCTAAGTTATTAAGCTCATGATTATTGACATTTTAGCTATTTTGTGGTAGTATGTGTACATCCTGATGAGTGGGTAGACAGAGGACGTCAATTATGATGAAAAACTGTTGCTGTCTAAGTGCTTCGGTACGTTAGGTGGGCCATTTCGACAGGGGTAATTTAACAAGTCGAATCATTACAGTGCATTGATACGTACATGTATCAAATAACTGCAAGGGACGACAGACGAAACCAGGGCAGGCTTTTATATGCAACACACCGCGGAAGTGGTGTGGTTTTTTGCGTGTAAGAGCCTGCACTGGTTGAGTGTAAGTTTGAGTTTCGGCTCCTTACTTCCCGTGCAGATAATCTACGCACTACAACCATACTTTGCTTTTACTGTCCCATTGTAGGGAGTGGCTTGCTTGAGAAAACATTGTTGTCTCCAGCCAGTCACTCCCTACAGGGGATTCAGTGATCTATGCTTTGGCAATCCCGCCACTGTATAGCCCAACGTCCCCTTTTTGGAGGGAACACCCGTGCCAACCCCCGAAGCATCTCTGGCTAAGGCTGAGCGACTCGAACGAGAGGCCGCGCAAGCCCGCCAGCGTGCCGCCGACTTGGCTGCTGCCCAAGAGCTCCGTCACAAGAAGGAGCAGGCGGAAGAGCAGTTCAGGGACGACGAGCACCGTTTCAACGACAAGGTCAACCGTCTCGTCAAGATCAGCTTCCCCCGCGAGGGCAAGAGGCCTGACCTGGCGAACTACGACAAGGACCGCGTCGGCCAGATCGAGCAAGTCATCGACGAGATCCTGGCACTATGGGAACCCCCGCAGCCTGCCCCGGCAGCGCAGCCCGATCCCGTGCCAACCCCCGCGCCTGACCCCGCAGCGGTCCTGCAGCCCGATCCCGATCCGGCCGCAGTTCCGCAGCCCGACCCCCAGGTCGTTCCCGACCCGGACCCCAACGGTCAGCCGACCGCCGCCATCCCGCAGGCCCAGCCCGCTGCTCCGCAGTCCGGTTCTGGTGCCGTACGAAGGCCCCCGGCCGCTGGCCACGGATTCCGCCGTCTACTCGACAAGGCAGGAAGCGCCTTCACCGGCCAATCCTGATCCTTTCCTCCCCATACTGGAAAGAAGGTCCTCGCGATGTCTTACTGGCTCGCTTTCGTCATCATCGTGGCCATCACGGCTGCGGTGTGGATGTACGCCAACGCTCGTTCCTACCGACGGACCCACCGGTTCGTCATGACGCGTAACCGCCTCGGACTCGCCTTGTGCGGCTTCCTGGTGGTCTACCTGCTGACCCAGCTCCTCTGGAGTCCGCTGAGCGGCTTCCGAGTCGTCAACAACCGCGGCAACCACTGGTTCACCAACCCGTGGAGCCCGTTCTGGCCTTCGGAGTCCTTCATGGGACGTGTGGTCTTCGTGGTGATCGTCGTGATCCTGGTCTTCGCGACCGCGGTCATCGCCTTCGCCCTCCGAAGCAACGCCCGTTCCCGCGGCATCGCGCTCTGCGTGATCGTCCTGGTCGTGCTGGTCCTGGCCCTGATCTTCTCCCCCGCCTTCAAGCGGTGGATGTGGATCGCTCTGGCCATCGGCCTGCTCGCCTGGCTGCTGCCGGTTGGCATCCACTCCAAGTGGACCGCCAAGTTGCAGGCCGTCGTGGTGCTGCTGGTGGGGCTGTTCCTCCTCGTTCCTGCCATCTGGGCCATCGACTACATGGACGTCACTGCGGTGAGTCACATGTCAGCGGCCGCTGATGACAACGGGGATGCGGAGAAGCCGTCGTTCACGTGCGCCGACAAGGGTGACCTGTCCCTCGACTGTGAGGTGTCAGACACCGGACTCGGCAACGACGTCACCACCCACTGGGAGGTGACCGACAAGGAGGGCAACGAGGTCATCGCGCAGGCCGACCTGGACAAGCTGGAGCACACGCTCAAGCCCAACCTGAAGGTCGGCACGGCCGGTGACTTCACGGTGACCTTCTGGGCGACCAAGGGTGACGAGCAGACCGACAAGGTCTCGCACGACTACCCCGTCGCTCAGCCGGCAGCTGCCTGTGCCAACGGCTTCATCGTGAAGCAGCCTGGCCGTGAGGACTACAACCTCAACGACCAGGGTGCGGCGATCCGTGGTGCAGGCAGTGAGGAGGCGTTCCGTCAGCAGATCATCACCCAAGCGGCCGAAGACCCGCTGACGCTGTACGTCTACTACATCAACTCGCCGGCACAGAAGACCGACCCGCTGCCCCTCAAGACGGAGCAGGACACCAACCCGGCCACCATCCTCGTCGAGGGCGGTGACATCAAGGACGGTGCCTGCTACTCCCAGAGGGCCGTCGACGCCTACAACATGTGGCTCCCGCTGTGGAAGGTCGCCGACCTCACCCACCAGGAGAGTGTCACCCACCAGGGTGCCAACTACGGCATCGAGAATGGTCAGCTCGTCCAGGATGATGGTGTCAACGTCCCCAACGAAGAGGGTGTCGACATCGCCTACCGTGACGCCAACGGCAACATCGTCGGTGAGCACTCGGCGCTCTACGTCTGCACCCAGCCGACCACCGGCGAAGCCACTCCCGGCGTCCCGCAGGGTCACACCAACAACCAGGAGGTTGAACAGCACGACGTTCCTACCGGAGACACCCCTGAGGAGGACACGCCCGACCAGGACACCCCCGACCAGGACACCCCCGAGGAGGACACGCCCGACACCGGCAAGCACGCCAGCCAGGCCCCGGTCAGTTCCGCCCCCGTCGCAACCGACCCTCGGGTCAACCCCAACGCGGGCGGCAACGGAACGCGGCCTTCGTCGTCTTCTTCGGCTCGTCCGACGCAGGCGCCGCAGCCCCAGCCCACCATGAGCGAGACACCTTCCGAGGTGCAGCAGCCCGTGCCGGCTGGTCCCGTAGCAACTTCCACGGCTGTCGCCACGGGAGATCCTGCTGCGGGTGGCGGTGACAGTGATGGGGACGGTATCCCGGACTGATCACTGTCTGTGACACCCAGGGTTCCCCGGGACACGCACTTCGCTCACGCGAGGCGCATGGTAGCTTCGGCTGCTTGTCCCGGGGACCCTGGTTCCACAAATGTAATTGCAAAAAAGTATGACGTGTAGATGCGTTTTGTAGGGTGGTTGTAAGACTAAAAGTTGAAGTGTTGTTGGCCTTCGCCGACTCCATTCCTTTTATGAAATAACAACCGCCCTGCAATTACCCCCCCATTAATGTGTATTGTAATGATTCGACTTGCCCGGCAGCCGCCTCCGCAAGAGCAGCGTACCTTAAAAATTCGTTAAGTGGCCTTGACTAATCATTGTGCTTGTGATACAATAAGCATAACGAATGAAGTGGGCCGTAGTTGTCATGTCGGTATAACCGCCGACGGACTTTTAACAATTTAGCGCATTATGTAACTATTTTAAGTAACTAATCTACACATTATGGAGGTGGATATGAAACTATTAACCCGTTTCAAAACTGTTTCACGCCGTTCCATCGCGATCATGGGCGCAGGACTGATGCTTTTTTCAGTCGCAGCTGTAGCCCTGCCTAAGTTTACTCAGGCCGCCAATGGTTCTGACCGTGAAATCAAAGCTTATACCGAAGGTATGGCTGGTTTCGACCACGTGCAATTTAACTCCTTTACGGGAGTTCCAAACATCGGTGACGAACGTCAGTTCTTCACTGGTATGTATGACGGCGCTAACACGCCATTCTATGACACCCTCAGCGGTGCCAAGAGCGGTGACACTATGCTCGTCCGCGTATACGTTCACAACAACGCAGATAGCAGCTTGAATGCAAGCGGTGCCGGCGTTGCCAAGAACACTAAAGTCCGTGTTGCTTTGCCAACCGGTATGGCTACTACGCAAACTGCAACCGCATTTGTAAGTGCCGATAATGCTCAGCCGCAGATCGTCGAAGACAACTTCAGTATTACTGCTGATAGTGCTGTCAATATGTCGTACGTTCCTGGTTCAGCTACTATTAAGACTAACTACCAGGACAAAGCCTTGAGTGACGATATCGTTACTAACGGCGTTCTGGTTGGTGACAACAACACGAATGGTGATATGCCTGGCTGTTTTGACCACGTAGCCCTCGTAACTTTTAAAGTTAAGTTGACTGCCCCAGGTTATAGCCTGGACAAGAAGGTCCGTTTACACGGTACTTCTACATTCACTGAACAAGTTACTGCTAAGGCTGGCGACAAAGTCGACTTTGCTTTAGCATTTAAGAACAATGGTTCTACGACGTTGAACCAGGTTGTTCTTGGCGACCGTTTACCTGTTGGCCTAAAGTACGACTCAAGCATCGTTGCTGAGTGGAACTCAAGCCTGACTGGCAATAAGTGGACTCCTGTATCCAACAACGATTGGATCAAGGGCGGTATTAATATCGGTAATTACGCTGCTGGAGCTGCTGGCTACGTTCGCTTTACGGCTATCGTAGACGACGCCTCTAAATTGCAGTGTGGCCTCAACCGCATCACCAATGTTGGTTTTGCTAAGCCAGCCGACCAAGGCACTATCGAAGATTCGGCCGAAGTCGATGTGACCAAGGAATGCCAGGAAGAGACCCCAACACCGGTTTACAGCTGTGACCTGCTCGAAATCACGAAGGATGACGCGTCTAAGACCGTTACCATCAAGACTATGAACACCACTGCTAAAAACGGTGCTACCCTAAAGAGCGTTGAGCTCAACTGGGGCGAAAACGGTGTAAACAACCTGACAACCAACACACCAGTTGGCCAGACACACACCTACGCTGGTAATGGCCCATTCACCATCACAGCGACCCCAACCTTTACTGTTAACGGTAAAGACGTAAAAGCTCCTACCAACGCTAACTGCGCCAAGCAGGTAAGCTTTACAACCCCAACTACCCCTGAGACTCCTGTAACACCAGAAACTCCAACTGAGTTGCCAAACACTGGCGCCGGTGACCTCGTCAGCATTTTTGCTGCTGTAGTTGTCCTGGGCGCTGCAATGCACCGCCTGTTCCTGAGCCGTCGCTTAACCCGCTAAGCAGACCAGCAATTGTGCGAGCCGCCTGAAATGGCGGTTCCGCGCAATCCTGTGGATTAGCACTGGCATTTTGCTCCGCATTATGCTATGCTCACATCTAAGATCTGACAAGCACTGACTGACCGCTCTAAGAACTTTTAGACTATCCCCTCGCTCATACTTTTGGGTGAGGGGATTTTCTTTTGCGGTTGATTGATCTTATCTGTTATGGTACAATTTTGCGGTCGTGGATCCTTGTAAATAAGGTCTCATATCCTTCGGATATGGCGACCTCACTCAGAAGGCAAAAAGATGTAAACACATTTTTGCCATTCCTCGTTCGGTCTCATCGTCTAACGGTTAGGACACCAGGTTTTCATCCTGGCAATCGGAGTTCGATTCTCCGTGAGATCACCAAAAGAGACTCATCAGCTACAGATGGGTCTTTTTTCATGTTCACCAAAGAGTAAAGGGCGCTTAATTTTGGCGTTCCAAAATTATTTGTGTAGAAGTTGTACTCTATACCTTCTGGGAATATCATGCGTTGGTAGACTTCGCGCATATCGGGTGTAGCATCGGCCCATATCCGTGGCGCGTTATCCATGTAGCTCAATACGTAGTCAATGGCCTCTTGATCGGTGCCAATTTGCTGGGATAGTTTTGCAATGCTATCGGTAAGCCCTTCAATCTCCTTATTTGCTTTCAGATGTATGGATATCTTTTCCTGTTTGCTGATATCGTCGCTGACGAGCTTGTCAGTTGCTTTTTGCTTATGCTCTTCCAGGTCGTTGATCCTGTTCTGGAACTTCTTACGCTGTATGTGTAGCGTCTTGAGCTCGTCATGCCATACGCGCACGATCATAACCTTAACAAGCCGAAGGGATAGCTTATTTGGTGTTATCTGAGTAAGTAGGCCTATGAACTGTTCATTGAGCTTAAATGCAGCAATTGAAGCCTTAGAACACTTAGTGCAGTGGTACTTAGGATAGCTTTTACCACTGCCGCCAGTTGAGGCGCTCCCGCGAACGGGGCTGCCACAAGTTGCGCAGCTTAGAAATCGGCGCAAAGGGAAATCGGGGTGGTTAACGGAGTAGCTTTCTACCTTACCGTGCTTACGCCGCTCAAGGATGCGCTGGTTTCTCCAAAATAAGTCTTGGCTTATTATGCCCTCAAACTGGCTAGTCGGAACGTATTGGTCATTTGTATGCTGATTTCTTTCCAGACCAGCATATAAAGGGTTGCGCAGCATCTTGCCGAGTAAGCTATGGTTTAGTGATTTACCATTCGGTCGAAATAAGTCTGTTTCGTTTGCTACGGTCAGTAATTCCTTTATCGTAACGGTGTCGGTTGCGAATTCGGTCAGAAGATATGCTATCTTTTCACCAATGACAGGGTCCGCAGCCAGAATGGATTTTCCGAGTAAGTCGCGGACATTGATCAGTCCAAAGGGTGCTTTCGCCATGCGATACCCTTCATTGGCATGCCGCTTCATGTTGTCGGTAACTCGCTCCGATTTAATATCGTTGTCGACCTCGGCCATGACAGCCTTCATATAACGAAGGAGTTTATCTGATTTATTACTTACAATGTTTGAGCTAGGATCCTTGATTTCTATTTTATATTTTTTTAGCTCTGTACTGATAGCGATAAAGTCATCCATGTTTCTGGCCAAGCGGTCTACCTCGTATATGATCAAATAATGGATGTCTTTACCATGTTCTCTCAGATAAGACAGCATATCTTGGAGCTGAGGACGATTAGCTGTCTTGGCGGATACACCTTCTTCACGAAAGGTGCGCTTAATAAGGACGCCATTTCTAAGCGCCCATTCCTGACAACGTTCTTCTTGGTTATCAAGGCTGACGCCGTCTACCTGCTGGGTTGTTGAGACGCGTACGTATACAACAGCACGCTTTTTTATATCCATTGCGTTATTCTACCACCGCAGATTTATGAACGGAATACTTACGGAAAATAAAACGTATGATCTGTTCCTGCTGAAGAAGGAGCTCGGTCAGTTCACCGTCGGTTAACTGGGTGGCGGACAAATCTAATAATTTACGTGCCTCTCCGACAGAGATAATTGGCTTAATATTTTGATTTTGAAGAGGTTTGGGAGCGAGTGGCCTAACCAAAGCGTCATAATGACCCTTCCTGCTTGTGCCTCTACCATGTCTGTGACAGGAGGCTTTCACCTGATCTCAGGCAAGCTTCGTGATATAACGTTTTGGCCGTGCTAGGCAATGTACTGACATTGTAACACCAACGGATGTTAATATAAGAGCTATGGAACGATTTGAGTTAGAAGTAGGTCACGGTTACACCAAGGAAGCGCTTGAATCTATTTTCGCCACTAACTTTGGCGCACGTATAAAAGGCATCACTTTACGCCGACATGTTGATAATACGCCGTATGCGATTGTTTTTTCGCGGGCTGACGGTCCATATACTGACCGCGTAGAGGGTAATTCATTTTTTTACGACGGCGAAGGCACCAATAAGGACCAAAATCTTACGGCCGCCAATAATGCGCTTGTTAAAGCAAATGAAACTGGCCGAGTTATATATGGCTTTAGGCAGGACGAAGCGGGCGGCCTTTGGCGATATCTAGGGATACTGAACGTCCTGGAGTGCTCCTATGTTCGTAAAAATGGCTTTATGACGTATGAATTTCATTTTACAGCGGATCCTGTTAGCCCGTCAGAGTACAAAAATGCTGAGGCTGCAATTGACTCAGCCATTCAAAACACACCCGTACTTACAGAGGAAACCCATAAGGTAGCTACTAAGTCAACCGCGCGTAGTGCCGCCTTCAGTAAGAATGTTAAGAAGGCTTATGACAACACTTGCGCATTTTGCGGAAAGAAGCGGACTTCGGTAGCAGGGTATCCTGAAGTAGAGGCGGCACATATATACCCCAAAGAAAAAGACGGCGCTGACGATTACCGCAACGGAATCGCGCTATGCAGACTACATCATTGGGCTTTTGACGCTGGACTGATGGCACTTGATGACCAACTGAATATTGTTGTCAAGCAAGAGTTACGGGCAGATACGAATTATGACGATATATATAAATATGCTGATGCGCCATTGTTCCGTCCCCAAAATAACGCATTGAAACCCCACTTGCTGTATGTAGCTGCTCACCGAGAACTGCATGGTTTCTAGGATCTGCGGCTAGCAATACGGACAAGTCATTGATGAGAAACTATACAAAAACATAAGTATGTTAAATTCTACAACTACTTTTTGTTGCAAAACGCTAGATGTAGGGTTATGCTTTAATCACAAGACTCCATTGGGGGGTTCGGACGCAGCAAAAAAGCTTGGTCGCTTGATGTTAAAGTTGTGTTAATAATTTCAGTCCTGTTTCAAGCGTTGGTATGGGTCATCAAAGACCATATGCCAATCGGCGTAATAAACACACGCCCATGCCAACGCTTGGTATGGGACTTTTTTGTTGGAAATAATCCGCGGTGCTGACAGACCGAGTTAGCTCAAATCCTAAGTGAAATAAAAACAAAAAATAGCTTACCACGGAAGCGCGGCAAAAGCCGCCTCGTAATTTAACAACTTGGAGCAAAACAGTGGAAAATAACTACTGTCGCTGCCCAGTTACCTTTAGTGCAAAACGCACTCTACCGAATGGCAAAGTATTATATGCTAAGCAGTTCGGTAAGCGTTGTTGGCCGTTTGTTGTTCATAACAAAAACTGCCATCACCAAAGGCAACAGCAGTTAGAGCTAGAATAGATCCTCTCACAGATCTAAGAGTCGCATTACTCGGTAAAGCGGCTCTTTTTAATTTCCCACATTGAGAAACTAAAAATAGCAGCTTTTATTACAGACGTCAATAGACGTCATGCCTCTTACAAATAGAATGTGAGCGAGATGAAGTCATATTACCCCTAAATTACGACTTGTTACTAACAAATTATAGCCATACGTACGCTATGTGTAAAGCTATTTAACGTAAGCGTAATGGTTTTTAATTACCGTTATAATTTACCTTATGCGTTGTATCATCTGAATAAAGTAAACAGGAGCTTAGCTAGTATGAATGAAACAGTCGGTAAACCAATAGTATTTATGTACGTTATCCTGGCATTGTTTGGTGGTGCTATCATCGGTATGATTGTGGCTAAAACAGTGTTACGAGAGGATATCGCAACATCTTATATGGTAGATACGTGCATCCGTTCACAAGATGATGATAGTAAGTACTACAGATGCGACTATTTTTAGTCGAGTACGCTTTGAATATTCAACTGAACAGCAACCAGGCTTTGAGTCTTAAACATCTGGTGATGCTTCATCATCATATCAATTGCTTTTAATTTATTCTGTGTTGTTTCAGCAGGATCGTTAATGATGCTTGTTAATTTGAGGAGCAGTAGCTCTGGCTCGAGTGACTGCATCTGTCCGAGTTTTTCCGATAGCCATTTAGGCCGATTGTGCATTAAGTTGCGGGCCGTTTCGATTGTATATCCTGACTCTACGGCAGACCGATAGCAGTTCCCGAAACTAGGGCTGTCAGGACTAAAATAAAGGCTGATGAATTTATCTTGGCGCGGGTCTAAAGCCACTGGCTGATTTTGGGAGTACCCACCCCCGATCTGTAGTCCATTGCTACTCATATCGTAGTTCCTATTACCCCTGGAATGCGTTTAACAGGTGTTGTATGCCGTAATACCTGGTACCAGTCACCTATGTCTGACAGGATATCGTTCCAATTCGATTGCAAGTGGTTCACCAGTTTTCGTTATACACAAAAAGTCTCCGTAAGGAGGCTTTTTTGTTTCATGTGTAACTGGGTAACGGTATTTTAGTTTCTCGTTCGAAGATTTGCACATCTGTTATGATAACAGCATGAAAAGAGCAGTCTTCATTCATGGTTGGTACGGGCACCCTACGGATGGGTGGTGGCCATGGCTGAAAACAAGTTTAGAAGAACGGGGCTTCAATGTTTTATCACCTCAATTACCACATGAAGATAAACCCCAAGCTAAAGAATGGGTTGAGGCAATACGTCGTATAGTCGGCACACCTGATAATGAACTTTTATTAATTGGACATAGTTTAGGCTGTATCACAATTTTGAAGTATCTTAGCACTCTGAAGGATGGTGAGCAAATCAAAGGGTCAGTTCTTGTTGCGGGCTTTACGGAAGACTTGAATTTTGACGGATATGATGGCTCTCTAGCAAATTTCTTCGAAGAACCGATTGACTGGAATAAGGTATGTAGGCATTGCCCTTCCTCTTGGGTAATCAGTTCCGATAATGACCCTACTGTATCGAAAGAAAATCATGACCGTTTACTCAAATTACTTGGCGCTCAAGGTATCTGGGAACATGGTAAGCTACACATGACAGGTGATGATGGTATATTTGAGTTGCCAAGTACCCTTGAGGTGGTGAATAGCTTAGAAAGATAGTGCGTTCCTTGGCGAATATTTATTAAGGGGTGTCATATTCGCCAACTAAAGTAGTCACAACACTAACACTCGATTAAAGTCATCATTCGAATAAAAATTTGTGTGAAAAATGGCTAGATAACTGATTCCATCTCACAATTTCACCCACGACAATTTTATAAATCGAGTGGTGTAGGGCCACCAATGAAAGAAGCTCACCATTCGGTGGGCTTCTTTCATTGCTCATGGTGAGTTGGACTTTGATTGCCGAACTGCGGAACGCGGTGGCAATTGGCCGTTCCTATGGCTTCAGTCATATTCTCCGTGAGATCACCATCACCATTTTCGTTATACATAAAAAGCCTCTATAAGGAGGTTTTTTATCTGTTAATAGTACGATTCTCATTGTTACTGTTTGATATAGTTGTTTCATGGGTAGTAATCAGAAGCAGAAAAAAAGATCACGGGATCTAGTCAGATTATTTCTTCATCTGCCGCGATTTTATCAGAAACGTCTTACGCATAAGCGACTTGATAAAATTAAACCCGTACGTGACATATACTATTCAACTGTTTTCGCTATAGGTAGCGCGGCATTAGGCTTCTTTTCTCAATTCATAGGTGACAAAAATAAAGCGGGTTGGTTATTAGCTGTTTGCGCCATATTCATAACCCTAGCCTTAATGATGATCATATCTATTTATTATCTTCGGGTAATTCATGCTATATCATGGGACCACGTAATAGAAGAAACTAAACACATAGAAAAAATTTCAGAACTTGACACATCAAAATTACCTAGTGATGTTTTGGAATCAATCAAGTATTCATCAGATTTGATGGTATATGTGGCATATCTCGACATATTGATATTTATTACTTTGAACCTGTCACTATGCCTATATTCTTTTTTTGTAATTATCAACTTGCTCTCATAAAAGCTTAATAGCTTTCAGGTGACATCGGTTACGCGAAACCGGAAGCCCGGGCCTGCCAGATTACTGCCGACAGACTAGGTGTGCGAGTGGGTAAATGCGTCTTTATTGACGACAGAGAAGAGTATTGCCAAGGCACTTTAAGGTTAGGAACGAAAGCGATCCTATATTGTGCAGATTAACAGCTATACTGGGAGCTTAGCGCTATATTAGGCGAATATACAGCTAATCAATAATCTTCGACTGCTCAGTTATCCGGTAGCTGTCAAAATCGGTAATGTCAGAAATCTTGACGCGAAGGGCTTTGGCCAACTTGTCCAAGGTTTTAAGCGAGGGGTTGCGCGTGCCGTTTTCGACTCCGGAAATGTAGGTCTGGCTTAAGCCGGTAGCAATACTAAGCCTTTCCTGGGTTAGACCAGCTTCCGAGCGGAGTAATTTGAGTCGTTTGCCAAGTTTTTGAGCGGCTGATGTACGGACCATTGCTTTTACGATGTCAATAAATGAACAAAAAGTCTATTAACTAAAAGTAATATTATGCTTGCTATATATCCGTACTTTTGATAATAATTAAAATTATACTTATGTATATAATTTAATACGGATAAGGCTACAAGAATATGACAACGCGACGCTTACCAATACCTGGACAAGATGACGGTACCTGGGGTGATATACTCAACGACTTCCTGTCGGTTGAGCATAATGCCGATGGCACACTGAAAGCCTCAGGCTCGTTAGTCACAAAAATAGATGCCGGTATATTGGCTGCTGTCGCGACGAGCGGCAGCTACCATGACCTTACTGATAAACCTGCTTACGCGCCGATACGTATGATGGATGTGAAACTGTTCGGCGCGCGGGGTGATGGCGTAAGCGACGACACATCAGCTATAAACGCCGCGATTGCGGCGGCCAGTACTGGCGGCACCGTTTTCTTTCCGAACGGAACTTACGTTATTAGCGGTTCATTAATAATTAATACCGATAATATTCGGCTTTTGGGTGTCGGTTATGGCAGCCTTATCAAAGCTGCGCCGGCGTTCCCCGCTACGGGTATACCGATGATATGGGTTAAAGGCTCCGGCGGGTCAAACTATCGGTACGGACCCGTAGTGGAGCAGTTATATATTGATGGCGGCGGCGTAGCCGGTGTCATGGGGATTCAGCTGGACTCGACATATCATGCCCAAATCCAGCATTGCTGGATCCGCTACTGTACCGGTATTGGGCTTTACCTGAATGGTACTTCAAACGCTTACGGAGCTTATACCAATGTTACGTCGACGCAAATAACAGATGGAGGGTCAGGCAAGGGTATTACTACTAATAACCATGAACACTGCATTTTTACGGGCTGCGTTTTCGCCTGGTATAACCTGCCCGGAGGTATTGGGGCGCAGTCAAACAGTTCTAATATGGTATTTCAAGCCTGTAAATTTGATGTCAACGATATCTCGCTTGATCTCGAATTCTGTACGGCGAACGTCGTACAGGGATGCGATTTCGACCGCGGACGAACGAACCACTTAGTACTTAACGGCGCGCAGCAGACCCGTGTGATGGGTTGCCAGTTTTCATCCCGTGATGGTGGCGCCGCCGGCGCTGACATGGTAGCCGTCAATGGTGGCGGTTCCAGTCTCTCGAACCTTTTTGTAGGCAACGTGGCCGCTCCCGGTACAGAGTGGAACCGATTTATTCACGAGTTCGGTGGCATTGGTCCCGGTAACCAGTACATCGGTAACGATCCGGCAGATCTGGCGATAGATTTGAAAAGTCCCTGGATTGGCGCCAGCCCGCAGAGTGCTTCAGCATCGGCGACGGCCAGCGGCGGCGCGATTACGACGGCTGGCTTAGATGTCGCGCGGGTATCCCCGACGGTCACGATCACGGGCGTTACCCTCCAACCTGGAATATACGGCGGACAAAAAGTGACGGTCGTTAATGAATCGGCGAACAGCATAACGTTCGCTGCCGCTTCTGTCTCGCATGTGGCTGATGGGACGTCCGATGTGATTGCTGCCAGCAGCGCCCGCCGGTTCGTCTGGAATTCCGGTCTGAATTTCTGGTTCCGCGAAAGCTGAATGGCAGCGCCCGGCAGTATGCTCGAAAACTGGTCGTCACGGCCATAAGCGGTTAGAATAGTATGTATGTCGTTCCATAAGATCAACAACCTGCTTCTGGCGTTGATCATCCTCGTTAATGTGTATGTCATCGCCGCGCCTCTGGCGCCGCAAGCGATATATTGGTGGCAAAGCAACCACAGCGCTAAAAGACAAGAGCTGACCGAGAAAGTGCGGTCCAAAACAGCCGAGCCGCAAAAAACCATGGCGAATGGCATTATCATCCCATCTATGCTGCTTAACAGGCCAATTCTGGAAGGGTCCATTGCGGACACCTACAAAATCCTTGATCAGGGTATCTGGCGCTGGCCGGGTGGCAGCACGCCGGACAAGGGTGGTAATACTGTGCTCGTCGGCCACCGGTTTACCTATACTCAGCCACAGGGCGTGTTCTATTTTCTTAATAAAGTGCGGTTAGGCGACCAAATTGGGCTTTGGTGGGATAACAAAAAATACGTGTATACGGTAAATGAAATAAAAGAAGTGCCGCCAACGGAAGTCAGCATCCAGGCGCCAACGGAAGACGCCCGCCTGACGATATATACCTGTACGCCGTTGTGGATGCCGAAGAACCGACTGGTAGTTATCGCGGAATTGGAGGCTTCATGAGTGAAAAGGTACGATTCGTAGTGCTGCTCGCGATACTGGCCCTCAGTATCGGCTTAGCGGTATTTATTAATTCGTCAGCTGGCCACGTACTGATAACCAACGGCTAAATTAAAAAAACCGGCTGTACGAAACAACCGGTTTTTTTAGTAGTCCAGGCCGTTTAGTTGGTGCTGGCCTTCTTGCGCCGGCCGAAGCGAGTAGCTACAGCAACGGCAATAAGTAAGCAGGCAAAGCTTGCGCCGGCCAGCAAATCAACACCGGTATTCGTCAGGATATTACCGTTGGTGGCTGTTGCGCCGCCGTCAGCAACTGTTCCGGTGCCGGTTGGTGCCGCGGTTGTCGTGCCATTTTGGTACGTACTGGTATTGTATGTACCCTCGCCGTAAGCTGCTGAAAAATGGTAATACTGTGAATAAGTCATATTTGCAATTTTTCCTTTACTAATAGTATAGCGGTTATGCTATGATAGTAAAGACCTAAATGTAAACGAGGGGAACAAGTATAATGTTTAGTCAATTCGCAATTCTGGATCTGGGAACTCCACAGTTGCTGCTTATTTTAGCAATCGCCCTATTATTGTTTGGTGGAAAGAAACTTCCAGAGCTCTCTCGCAGCCTTGGTGAATCTATGAAAGAGATTCGCAAGGGTATGAGCGACAATGATCATTCGGTGGCTAAAAGTGAAGAACGCAAGAGCGAAAACGCTTAACCGTCCAACTACTCAAGCAGCACCATTCCTGGCTCACTTAAACGAACTAAAGCGGCGGCTATTCTATATAGTCGCCTCTGTATTTGTGGGCGGCGGCGTGGCTTACGCGTTCGAGCATCACATTGTTGATGTTCTGTTAAAGCCAGCGGGTGACCAGCAGTTTATCTATACCTCCGTCGGTGGCGGCATGGACTTTCTGTTCAAGGTGGCAATTTATGCCGGCGTGATCGCCAGTATTCCGGTGATTGTCTATCAGGTGCTCAAATTTATAGAACCGGTAGTGGCCGTTGATTCGAACCGCTTTATCGCCAAAATTACGGTTATTTCGGCATTATTGGCCTTCGCGGGCATCCTGTTTGGCTACTTTATGGGTTTGCCGAATGCCTTGCATTTTCTACTGCATCAGTTCACGACAGTACAGATTAAGCCGCTGGTGACTATCCAGGCCTACATGTCGTTCGTAATGATGTATATGGTTGGATCGGCCCTGTTGCTGCAAGCGCCGCTACTCCTGATATTTATTAACCGCATTAAACCCCTTAAACCTCAAAAATTAATGGCGGCCAACCGGTGGGTTATCCTGATTGCTTTTATCGGTGCCTTTATTATGAACCCCACACCGAATCTTATTGCCCAGTGTTTTGTAGCAGTACCAATTATCCTGGCCTGGTTTGTTGGCGTAGGATTGGTCTGGTTTATAAATAAGAAGAGCCTGCGGCCTTCGCACGTCATGGAACTTATCGAAAAGGATCTGGCAACGCAACAGGAGCGGCTACGGAAATTGGAGCAGGCGATTTCTCTTACAACTATCGCCCAACCGGAACTGGTGCCGGCTTTTGAACCGTACAGCGCGGCATTTGAAAAACCATCCACTACGCAGATACAAGCTAAGGCCGCGCGGCCTAAAGTTGTTACTGAAGCTCAAGTTCAACCTGACGTGTCGCGGCAGGCACTGCGGACCGCCGTCGCGGATGTGGCTCCGGCGGTCGTGCAAGGGCAGGGGACGAACGCGGTGCGCCAGGCATATGCTATAGCTGGCGGCCGGCAAATCCGACGGCGCGTAATTTCCTGAATTTGTTGACAAGCGTAAGCGTCATGGCTACAATACAGTCATAAACGTAAGCGAAAAAACAAAAAATGACAAAACCAATCCACACACTCATGCAAAAAGACATGACCCGCAAAGAATTCTTAACGGCTATGGGCTTCGGCGTTGCCTCGATTTTCGGCTTCTCGACCCTGATTCACCTCCTCACCGGTAAGTCGTTTGGTCCGATCCAGCACCAGCAGTCCGGCATGGGCTACGGCGCCAGCAAATACGGCCGCTAAATTGGTATTCAACTAAAAAGCCCCTTTGTTGGGGCTTTTTAGTTTGGCATACATTTTCAGAGGTTTATACTACTAAATAACCGATAATTCTAATAAAGCAGGTACCAATGAAATTAACAGAGTCAGTTCCCTCTATTGCTATTACTAATTACAAGCGTACGAAGATTATCGCGACCGTCGGACCATCTTGTGACAGCTACGAGCAAGTACGAGATATTATTACAAGCGGCGCTAACGGACTACGCCTTAACTTCAGTCACGGCGACCATGAAGAGCATGGCCAGCGTATCAAGTGGATCCGTAAAGCTTCTAAGGAACTCGGTAAGCCAGTCGCGATTATCCAGGACCTGCAAGGGCCGAAAGTCCGTCTAGGCGACTTCGAGGGTGTCATTAATGTGACTACCGGCCAGCCGTTGCAGTTCAAATACAAGGGTGAATATGAAGTCGGTGGTCCAATTCCTACTCAGTACGACTTGAGTAAAAAAGTTAAGCGTGGCGAGCGGCTCTATTTATATGATGGCAAAGTCCGCACTACTATTACGAGCGTGGACAAAGAGCGGGGTATCGTCCACACCCGCGCCGAAAACGACGGTATTCTCATTAAGCGTAAAGGTATGAACCTGCCGGATACCGACTTCGCCGGTGATATTATCACCGAAAAAGATATTCGTGACTTGGTCTATGGCTCAACACAGGACATCGACTATGTGGCCCTTAGCTTCGTCCAGACCGCTCAGGACATCACTGACCTGCATGTCCGCCTCAAAAATCTCAACAGCAGCGCCCGGATTATCGCTAAAATCGAGACTAAAGCCGCTGTTGATAACATCGAAGAAATCGTCGAAGCAACCGATGCCGTTATGGTTGCCCGCGGTGACCTGGCGGTCGAGACGCCACCGGAAAGCGTGCCAATTGTACAGCGCCGGATTATCGCCCTCGGTATGCGCTACAGCAAGCCGACCATCGTGGCTACCCAAATGCTGGCCAGCATGACCGATATGCCCGAACCGACCCGCGCCGAAGTATCCGATGTGGCTACGGCCGTACTGCTTGGCACTGACTGCGTGATGCTTTCCGATGAGACTGCCAGCGGCAAGTATCCGGTTGAAGCCGTAGCATTCATGAAGCGCATCATTAAATATACGCAGGACAATCAACCACTGAACGTCATCTATCCGGATGTTGAAGACCATGGCCGCCAGGGTTCGATTTCCCGGGCTATCATTAGTCTTGCGGATAGTATCTATGCGACTGCCATCGTTGCTGAAACTCTGTCAGGGGCGACTGCCTTGCAGATTTCCAGCCGCCGCACTAAAGTGCCGGTCATTGCTGTTACCAGCGATGTCCGTACCTTGCAGCAACTGGCAATTGTTTACAACGTCAAAAGTTACTTGCGCCCTGTGAGCGCTAACGCAGCCGAAAAGCTGACCGCCTGGCTGCGCGATAACAAAGTCCTCAACAAGGGCGACATTATCGTGACTGTTTCTGGACAATATCCGGGAGTCGTCGGCACTACTGACACCATTAAGGTTCGCGCTTTAGATTAAGCTTTCTGTTTCTCTTAATGCCCTCGTGAGCTTAATGCAGCGAGGGCATTTTTTATGCCTATTGACAAGCTGGCTATTACACGGTTCAATCCGACCGTCAATACCCCTTGTGCTTACTGGCAAATGAGCCTAAAATAAGGCCTAAATAAGCAATAGTAAGGTGGGACACAACTTGTTTACCAAACAGACAATCCGCGACATTAACGTAAAAGACAAGACGGTGCTGCTGCGCGCTGATTACAATGTGCCGCTCACAAAGACCGATGGCAAGATAGCTGATGATTACCGCATCCAGCAGTCGCTGCCAACGGTGAAGTACTTATTGGATCAGGGGGCTAAAGTAGTCATCTGCTCGCACCTTGGCCGCCCGGCAGGCCCTGGCGATAGCGCTAACAGCCTGGTACCCGTTGCGCAACGATTGTCTAACTTGCTGCACGCCGAAGTGCTGTTCGCGCCTGACTGTGTCGGCGAGCAGGCCCAGCAAACTGTAGCTCAGCTTAAGCAGGGGCAGGTGGCTTTGCTGGAAAATCTCCGTTTTCACCCCGAAGAAGAAAAGAATGACCCTGAGTTCGCCAGGCAGCTGGCCAGCCTGGCAGACGTCTTTGTACAGGATGGCTTTGGCGTGGTTCACCGGGCACATGCCAGCACGGAAGGCGTCACTCACTACCTGCCCAGCGTAGCTGGTTTCCTGCTGGAAAAAGAAGTCGACACTATCACCGGTGTTATGGAAGACCCGAAGCGGCCGCTGATGACTGTGGTCGGCGGCGCTAAAATCGCCGATAAGATTGAAATACTGCACCGCTTTATCAAGATAGCCGACTTTGTAGCTATCGGCGGGGCAATGGCCAATACGTTCCTGAAGGCCCATGGCCTTGATGTGGCCGCCAGCTTGTACGACAAAGAAGAACTGGGCGTGGCCAGCGACATTATGCACGAAGCCGAGCAGGAAGCCAAAAAGCGCAAGTTCGTATTTTACATTCCTCAGGACGGTGTTGTAGCCACCAAAGTTGATAAAACTGCGCCAACCCGCATTGTTGACTGGAGCGCCCACGTTATCGCTGATATTGAAAGTTATCCGAAGCGGGCGGCACACAGTACGGCGCAGGTGGAAGCGCATGAAATGATCCTGGATATCGGACCATTTACCGGTGCCTTCATCGCCGGCGCCATCCAAAACATGCAAACGGTAGTATGGAACGGTACTATGGGCGTGGCTGAAGTCGATGGCCTGCAGGGGCCGGTCGGACCATTCGCGCATGGCACGGACCTTGTGATGGAAGCGATGCTTGGACAGTTCGGAAACAAGCCGTTTAGCGTAGTTGGCGGTGGTGACACGACGGCCTACGTACAGAGCCGCAAGCTGACCACGGCATTCGACCATGTATCGACCGGCGGTGGTGCCAGCCTGGAACTGATGGGCGGCCGCAAACTGCCCGGCGTCGAAGCCTTAGTAGATAAAGGAAGTACTAAATGAAAAAGACACTTATCGTTGGCAACTGGAAAATGCATCTTAATACTCACCAGGCCAGCCTGCTGGCGCACCGGCTGCATCAGCATGTTGCCGCTCATCACGACGTGGAAGTGGTCATTGCTCCCAGTAACCTCAGCCTGCAGCCGCTGAGCGTCGAGCTTGACCGCCGCAAATTCCGCTTAGCCGCCCAGGACGCTTATCCGAAAGACGAGGGTGCTTTTACCGGCGAAGTGTCGTTCGCCATGCTGCGCGACCTAGTACACTACGCGATTGTCGGCCACTCGGCCCGCCGCATTTATTTTAACGAAAGCCTGGAATTGATCCGCGATAAGGTCGAGTCGGCCGTTCGCAACGATATTTCACCGATCCTGTGTATTGGCGAGACTAAGCAGGACCGTGATAACGGCGAAACCAAGCAGGTAATCCACGATCAGCTGACCACGGCCCTTAGTAACATTACTTCGGACGATATTACGAAGGTAGTCATCGCTTACGAGCCGGTATGGGCTATTTCAACCTTCGACGGCGAGAAGGCTAAGCCTGACGACATGCAGCGGGCTATTGACTATATCCGCTTTCAAATCAAAGAATTATACGGCGAACGGGCCGCCTTGGCTGTGCGTGTGCTGTACGGCGGCAGCGTAACCGATCATGATGCCGGGGCGTACCTGCGTCTCAAGGGTTGTAATGGTGTGCTTGTAGGCGCAGCCAGCCTTAATTTCCATCAGTTTGCCGGGATTGTTGAAAGCGCCCATCGCCTGCAGCATGAACGTGGCGTAGCGTAGTTGGACTATGGTCGAAAAAATAACGAAAGCTGCCGCTAAAAAACCGCTGCCGGATACTCTTAAAGACGAGGGTGAATCTATTGTAGTTACGCGCCGGGCGATTATTGGGTCGCCCAGCGAAACTGACGTTATAAACGCCGCGCCAAAGGTGAAGCTCATGCCACTGAACCAAGACACCAAAGTGGATGCCGATAGCGAAGCCGGCGAGCAGCCTACTGAAGATAGCCCTGACGACAGCCTGGCGCCTAACCTTGATGCCGAAAGCAGCGAATTGGCGGCCGCCAAGGCCGATCTCAAAACCCAGGAGCAGGTCGATGCCCTTATAGAGAGCCGGGCCTACGTATTGCCGATTGATGCCGCCGGCAAGCGGGAATCCCGCCTGATAGCCGTTATGGGCACGGCCCTCATTCTCGCGTTGACCATCCTGCTGCTGGACCTCATGCTGGACGCGGGATTTATTCGTATTCCGGGCGTCAGTCCGGTAACGCATTTCTTTAGTGTATGACTGTGCGTATTGACAAATTATAACGTTTATGTTAATTACCATAATCGTCCAGCACGTCAATACCTCTTGTGCTTAACCCCTCTGGTGGTCTATAATTGGGCTAACTAATGAGGATAACGTACTAACATGGCATCACGATTACCAACCCCCGGCTCTGATGACGGCACCTGGGGCAATATACTCAATGACTTTTTGAATCAGGCACATAACACCGACGGATCACTGAAACCGCTCAGTCAAGCTCAGATTACTAACCTGACTGCTGATTTGGCGGCCAAAGTAGGCAATACGGATCTCGATGCTAAAACGGCGGCACTGGTTAGCAATGGGGCTTCGACCACTAATGATGCTCTTAAGGCGGCCGCTGTCGCCGCCGTGGAACAGGCTAGTGAAGTTACTCCGGCCGGGGTGTGGGACTTTGCCGTTGCTCCAACGGTGAGCGGCTCAGCTCTTACCGGCAATGAGGGCCCTCAGGGCCCTCCGGGACTTGTGTGGCGTGCGGCGTGGAATACTAACGCTTCTTACGCGGCTGATGACGCCATCAACTATAATGGACGTGCTTTTATCGCGCTACAGGCATCTACTGGAATTACACCTCCTGCTACTGCCGTAAGTACGGCGTACTGGGGTTTGTTGGCTGACAGGGGTGAACAGGGTCCGGCGGGTACGGGTGCTGCTGGAGTTATCTCACCGAGTGACCTGGCCCTCAAGGCGTGGGTTTGTGATCCGGTGCTGCTTAATGCCGGTACTCGAACTACTTTTGTCGCTGGGCAATTGAATGGGACACTTATCAACCTCCCAGCCGATACTATTACTGGCGCGAGCTTCTTTATTGGAGTCGCCGGCGTTGCTCTTACTAACTGTTACTTGGCTGTACTCGACGCCGCAACAGGGAACCGACTCGCAGTGACGGCAGATATTTCCAGCACGCTCACGTCAACCGGGGTGAAGCGTGTAGCTTTTAGTGCTCCGTTCGCTGCTATGGGTGGACCCGCCTACGTCGTAATGCTGATTGGCGGTGGAACTACTATGCCGCAGGCAGTCCGACTGCCTAACACCGACAGCGGTCTCAGCAATGTACGTGGACCCGGCCAGCCGGCAGGCCGTATTCGTACCGGGCAAATCACTACAAATACCGGCCTCACTGCAGTCCCTGTCACGAACGACATGTCTGGTAACACCGCACAGGCATCGGGCCTGTGGGTGGGCCTCGATTAATGGCTACTTTTTATGTTATGAACGCGAATACGCTGGCGGCGAAACAGGCTGTTGCCAGTGCCGGACTTGGCGGTGTTTACATCGCTGCGAATTGGGCGTCGCTTCAACCGAATGGAGCCGGATCGGCGTTGAATTCATCAGCTATAGCCGCCTTAAACCAGGAAATCGCGGATGCGCGCAGCCTTGGACTCGGTATCTGTTTTTCGCATTCTCCACAGTATTCCCCTAACTGGGTAAAATCTAGTGTTGAGCCATTCAAGGACCAAAATGGTGATGAATATCTGTCCACCGATTCGGGCAAACAGGTCCGTAACTGGTTCTGGACAGCCAACGGGCGGCAGTATATCGCTGATTTTTATACCAAAGTCTGGCAAGGGCTTACCCCGGAAAACCGAATGGCGGTGACCTACCTGAAATTTGGCGGTGGTTATTACGGTGAAATTCAATATCCTCCTGAAGTAGGGTCCTCTCCTGACTGGCTTTACCGTGGATTCGGTAATTCTATGCAAACCGGAGTTGGCCTGGCACCGGGACTAACGGCCTGTCCTGAGCCGGGCTATGTTCCGTTTACCGGTTCGGATAGCCAGGATGTGGCGTGGATCAACTGGTTTCTGGGAGGAATCGAAGATTTTGTACGCTGGCAGATTGATTTGTTGAAGAGTCTCGGCTGGACATGCCCTTTATTCGCTATGCATCCTGGTTACTCGGTGCGCAACAATACCGGCCGATCAAATAGTGGGTGGCGACAGAACTTTGCCATAGGAGTAGACTTCACCCGCATGATGGGTATTTATAAAAATGACCCGCAAGTATGGCCATGGTCGACCTGGCTTGGCGGCTACGATGGCTGGACCCCTAACACGTTTGATTCTGACCAAGCTGCCTGGAAGAAACTGTACGCGACAGCCGCCGCCCACGGTAAGCATTATAATATTGGCGGAGAAAATACGGGTGGAGAAACAAATAGTGATCTCGATGCGATTCTTGATTCTGCTTTGGGAGCTACTCCGCCATCAACGACTGGTCCTATTTATAGTGACGGCAGACCTCAGACCGCTTGGTCGGGCTATAAACATATAATGTGGCTTGATTATGCCAGCCTTACCGCAGGCGGGTCGAACGCTACGCTTGCCCATTATGGTCAGAAGGCAGCCGCGGTCTAAACTTGCAATTAAATACAACGCTCCGCGCAATAATTCTTGCTAAAATATAAGGATGCAAGAGGGCCAAGCTACAGATTTATTAACCGGACTCAATCCCGAGCAGGCCCGCGCGGTCGAAACCACCGAAGGCCCGTTACTTATCCAGGCGGGTGCTGGATCCGGTAAGACCAAAACACTCACGCACCGCATCGCGTATCTGATCGCGACCCGGCGGGCCACTCCATACAACATTCTGGCCGTAACCTTCACTAACAAAGCGGCCCGTGAAATGCGCCAGCGCGTTGCCGAATTAACCGGCCAAAATGCCGATAATCGCGGCTTCATGCCTTACATGGGCACTTTTCACGGTATTTGCGTACGGTTACTCCGCCAGGATGGGGAGTACATCGGTGTACCGCGTTCTTTCGTGATTTTTGATGAGTCCGACCGCCAGGCAGCCGTCAAGCAGGCCAGCAAACAGCTGATGATCGATGAAAAGGCTTTTCCAGCCCGCCAGATTTCCAGCCTGATCAGTAATGCCAAGAACGAAGTTTTATCACCCGAAGAGTACCGCGGCATGGCCAATAGTCCAGGCCAGCAGGCGGCCGCTCAGGTGTATCCGGTGTACCAGCAGATTCTGAAGGACGCCGCGGCGCTTGATTTTGACGATCTCATCAACCGCACAGTGGCCATGCTAGAAAGCCACGTGGAGGTCCGCCAGAAGTGGCAGCAGCAGTTCAAGTACATCATGATTGATGAGTACCAGGATACCAATGCCGCCCAATACCGCCTGGTTAAACTGCTGACGAATCAACACAATAATGTGGCAGTCGTCGGCGATGACTGGCAGTCAATTTATTCCTGGCGTGGCGCCGACTTCCGCAATATTCTTAATTTTGAACGTGATTACCCGGATTGCGCAGTTATTAAACTCGAGCAAAATTACCGCAGTACAAAACATATATTAGACGCTGCCCATTCGGTTATCAGTAAGAATTTGCAGCGATCCGACAAAGAACTGTGGACTGATGCCGGCAACGGTTTACCGGTACAGATTTTGCAGGTCCAGAATGAGCGGGCTGAAGGCGAGTCGATTGTCATGCGGGTACGCCGTGGCATCGATGGCGGTACCCGTAGCTACCGGGACCATGCCGTATTGTACCGTACCAACGCCCAGAGCCGTTCCATCGAAGAAGCTCTCATTCACTACGGCATACCGTATCGCATTGTCGGTGGCCAGCGTTTCTACGATCGCAAGGAAATCAAGGATATCTTGGCCTACCTGCGCCTGATTTACCAGCCGGAAGACCGTATGAGCTTTGAACGCATTGTTAATGTGCCGACCCGCGGTGTTGGTGCCAAGTCACTGGAAAACTTTTTCGGCTGGAAGTACGTAAACCAGTTTACGCTGCTGGACGCGCTGACACGGGCGCAGGAGTGTGACAGTATTACGCCCAAGGCCCGTAAGGCCATGAGCGAACTGGGCGACATCCTGTCTGGTTTACGTAACATTGTCGAGGAAACGCCGGTAACCACGCTGCTCGACAGCCTACTGAAGCGCATCGACTACTTACACTACCTGGACGACGGTACGCCACAGGGCGAATCACGCAAGGAAAACGTTAAGGAACTGCTGAGCGTGACGCAGGAATATCAGGAGCTCGGACTGGACGGCTTTTTGGAAGAAGTCAGCCTGGTGAGCGACCTTGATAGCGCCGACATGTCCAGCGACGCCGTGACGCTTATGACGCTGCACGCCGCCAAGGGCCTGGAGTTCCCGGTGGTCTTTATGGCTGGCCTGGAAGAGACTATTTTCCCGCATTCCCGCGCGTTGTACGACCAGAACGAGATGGAAGAAGAACGCCGCCTGATGTATGTCGGCATGACCCGCGCCCGCGAAGAACTGTACCTGTTATGCGCGACCAGCCGTATGTTATTCGGTGGGGTACAGCACAATCCGCCGAGCCGGTTCTTAAGTGAAATTGACGCTAACTTTCAGGAAGACAGCGGCAGCTTCGGTTTCAACCAGGGTGGCCGTGGAGTATACGGCCAGTCCGGTGGCCATGGCAGCGGCGCTTCCGGTGGAATGGCGGGCGGCATGTTCGGTGGTTTCGAATCGTACAGTATGCAAAATACGCCCGAACCCGGTATTTTAGGCGTGCCAGCAAAAGAAGAGTTCGATGACGGTCCGCGCTACGTACCGGATCTCAATGAAGGCGACGCCGTTAAGCACCAGGTTTTTGGACAGGGAACTATTGTTGAAATGGACGGTGATGTAGCTACTATCTATTTCAAGGGTAAGGGCGCTAAGAAACTAAACATATCTTTCGCGCCGCTCGAAAAGCTGTAGCGGCATCGCGGCGCTTATTTTGGCAGCAAGGTAGTTAAAAATACATATTAAAGGATTTTGTACGCTACTTTGTACGTTCCAGCGTACAAATCAAGATTAGTGCCGTTTTTAACGTAGTGGCAGATGTGGTCAAAAGGTCGGCTATCGGGGAGCTGGCGCATTTGTTACAATAGTAGTCATACCCCAGTGGTGTTTACTTCATTTATGTCAAAGCTGCAGCGTTATCAAGCGCATTATTACAAGTCTAAAAACCATGGTGTCCGGCGCATTCGGTCAATTCATACCGCCGCCCGGCATCCGTTCGCGGTGCCCGTTTTTACTATCGTAGGGCTTCTGTTGGTGACGGCCGGTATTTTCGCTTTTGTGCGCACCCGCCAGCCCGAGAGTATCGACCCTAATATCGTGGTGATTTCACATGATAATCAGAAGCAGATCGTTTCCAGTAAGGAACCGACCGTTAAGGCGCTGCTCGCCAAACTAGACCTGAAGGTGAGCGAAGGTGATGTCGTCGAACCCGCCCTTGACACGCCCATCCGCCAGGATGACTTCCGCATCAATATTTACCGGGCATTACCGATTGAGATCATTGATGGCGGCCAGAAAATTTTTGCTTTAAGCGCCGGTACGACGGAGCGGACCATGGCCAGCACGGCTGGCGTTACATTGTATCCCGAAGACAAACTGACGCAGGCGCCAATTACCGACTTTGTGTCTAATGCCGCCATCGGCGAGCAGGTAGTGATCGAGCGGGCGACGCCAGTAAATGTAAATCTGTACGGCGCTCCGGTAGTCATGCGCACCCATGCCACCACTGTAGGCGGGTTGTTGCGTGAGCGTAATATCCAGTTGAAGCCACAGGATCAAGTGAAGCCGGACTTAAGTACGCCGCTGGCGAACGCCAGTCAAGTGGCTATTATTCGTAATGGTCTGTCGACCGTGACTGTTCAGGAAGACATCGCCATGCCGGTGGAGTCAGTCCCGGATAATACATTGGCATATGGCACGTCTGCTGTACGCCAGGCGGGATCTCCAGGCAAAAAAGCGGTTACATATGAGATCAACACCCAGAACGGCGTGGAAGTCGGCCGCCGGGCCGTACAGGAAACAATCGTGCAACAGCCGGTCAAGCAGATTACCGTCACGGGCACCAACCTGAGTGGTATTAAGGGAGATATGGCGCTGGCGGGCATCGCGCCGTCAGATTACCAGTACGCGGATTATATAATCAGCCATGAGTCAGGCTGGTGCCCGACTAAGTGGCAAGGTGAGTATGGCGGTTGCCCGGCCTATCATGGCACACCGACGTCCGCCGGTATCGGTTATGGCTTATGCCAGGCGACGCCAGGTTATAAAATGGCCAGCGCTGGTGCTGATTGGGGTTCTAACCCGGTAACACAGCTGCGCTGGTGTGATGGCTACGCCAAAGCCCGGACGTTCGGCTCTTACGGCAAGGGCTGGTATGCCGCTTATCAGTACTGGCTAGTTAATAAACACTGGTAATGAATATATGAGTAAAGAACCTATTCCTAAAAAATCACTTGGCCAGCACTGGCTGGAAGATGAAACCAGCCTGTGGGCAATGATTGACTATTCCGGCGTAACCGGTGATGATACCGTTCTGGAAGTTGGCCCTGGCCTCGGCCCGCTTACGAAACTGCTAGTTGATGAAGCGGAGCAGGTGATAGCCGTAGAATTTGACCAGGAACTGGCCGCTGGCCTGGCTAAACGGGTTCCAGCCAGTAACTTGCTGGTCGTGCAAAAAGATATTTTGCAGTTTGACCTGACCAGTCTGCCTCCCGGCTACAAAGTAGTGGCTAATATCCCGTATTATCTTACAAGCAAGCTGGTCCGCGTGTTGTCCGAGTCGCCAAATCCGCCAGCCATTGCCACATTGCTGATCCAAAAGGAAGTTGCCGAGCGCCTGGCGGCCAAGCCGGGCCAGCTGTCTATCCTGGGCGTGACATCGCAGTTCTACTGGGAAGTTAGCCTCGGGCCGGTGGTTGGCGCCGAACTGTTTACGCCACCACCGAAAGTCGATTCACAGATCGCAATCCTGACCCGCCGCTCCCAGCCACTATTTCCGGATGTCGATGTCCGTGACTTCTTCCGGCTGGTTAAGGCTGGCTTCGGTGAAAAACGAAAAACCCTGCTGAACGCCTTGAGTGCTGGACTGCATATGGATAAGCCAGAAGTTACTGAATGGTTGCATGCCGCAGGCATCAATCCGCAACTGCGTGCCCAGGCCTTGTCGCTTGAGGACTGGCATAAGTTATACCTGTCCCGGCCAGCTAAACCGTAAGCGTATTGCATTATTGGCCGGAATTTGCTATAATAGGCTGAGCTACCGGTATAAAACGCTGGCAGCTTAATTCGGCGTGATACAACACGTTAGATGAAAATATGATTATGGGGCTGAATTTTAAGCTCGACGTTGGACTTTATCGGTTATATTTGCAGGTCGCTTGCCAGCGCGGATTTTTCCCAATAGGCAAACCATTTTAGATGCAAAATCTAAAGTTAGCGACATGGTTGCAAGCATCGATAACATCCTTGCTCAGCGCCAGTTCGCACTAGCAGCCTAATTATTTAGACTGCCGTGCTCGACGAGACATCAGATATCAGAAAAGCGCGCCAAATTCATCTGGTTGCCCGGGGCTCCTATCCATAGTGCCCGTTAAGATTTAGGATTGCTGCCACGGAATGTTTGTCATTTTAAATAGCCGTGGTTTAAGATCAAAAAACTGACTACACCTGTAGACGATATGCCAAAGATAAACCGGCGGACGCGGGGGCGGTACCCGCCAGCTCCACCATATGACTATGAAAGACCTTTCGGGGTCTTTTTTATTTAGTGCGGCATAGATGGTGGTATACTTGCCGGATGAAGCCGAGATTTGTTTTTGTGCATGGTATTGGTGCGACTACCTGGGAAAACCCTTGGGCCTCTTGGCTTAAGCAAAAGTTGGATACGGCCGGCTATGATACTCATTTTCAGACAATGCCCGACCCACAGCAAGCCCGCAAGCATATTTGGTTACCATATCTTGAAAACGAGGTTAAAGTCGGCTCAAGCGACGTTATCATTGGCTACTCATCCGGTGCCGTAGCGGCCATGCGATATGCGGAAAACCATAAGATATTGGGATCGGTCCTAATTTCTCCAAGCTACACAGATCTCGGCGACGCCGACGAACAGGCGAGCGGCTACTTCGATGAGCTGTGGAACTGGAAGGCAATTAAGTCCAATCAGAAAAAGATTGCCTTGGTGTTTGGAGACGATGATCCGTATATTCCACAGCAGGATTTTGCCTACATAGCAGTGCATATCGGCCCTGAAAAGCTGAAAATACCGGGCGGCGGCCACTTTAATGAGCGGCAGGACTTTCACGAAGTACTCAGCTATATCGAACGAACGTATCCGCTCTTACGGGCGTAGTGTATTGCTATTTCGCTTATGTCTAACTATGATGAGGGCATAAACAGGAATATGCTATGAAATATGTCCCCAAGGCGCAAGGATTTCACACTGTGGCGGCAGCAATGGTGCTGCTAGTGGTTGGCGCAGCGGGTTTGGCGGGATGGAAAGTAGCACAGAATCAGCGGGCCGAGACTGCGGCATCAAGTAATGAAACTGCTCAAGAAAAGCCTCGGCCGGCTGCCCCGACGCTTCCCGATGGCTGGAGGTTGTACGCCGATGAAAAAGTCGGCATACAGTTCGGTTATCCGGCGTCGTTCGGTAGCTTCACCGTTTCACCAAAAGATGATTTACAGTATTCACCACAGTTAGAGTCGGGCATGCGGAGCGACATCGCGGCGGCCCCATATATTCCGGGGCTTTCCGGGCGTTTTTCTGTGGAAACCCATAAAAAGGGAAACTTTGAATCTGCCAGTACCAAATATGGCCCAACTATAAAACTTACAGGTGATACATGGATAGTATCGAAGTTAAACGGCAGTAACCCCACGACTTATAAAGTTGGGGATGAGTATACCGACATACAACGCCGTAACAGTGCCGGCACTAATGTGTACGCTATAGAGTCAGGTGACGAGGGAGTGTACCGGTATAGTATCTATTTCGTAACCAATGGCCGTTTACATGAACTCCATCTGCCTTCGTTCGATACCGGTGCTTACAGTGGCGATACCTTTAATGACAAATCAATGTATGATGATTTTTACCAGCAGCTGCTGGAGACTGTCACGCCGTATTAACCACGCCGTTTGTTGGCGGCGAGTAATCCGAGACCGATAAGTCCTATGGTTGCGGCTAAGACACCGCCCGTTATCATGTTAAAACGGTCGGCCCGCAGGCGTTTTTCGCGCCAACCTCCGCGCATGCCGCGGTTTTCGTCAAGCGTGTCGTATAAGTTGCCAGAGGTAGGCGCGGCATCTTCATCGGCCAACAAGTCAGCATCGGTAAACTTGCCAACCTGTTTTTCGTACATTCCCGGCAAATGCGTACGCTGCAATGCCATGAGTGTTCCAATGGGTCCGACGTACTTCTCGCGCCGGGGTTTTTCCGCGACGGCGTATATATGCTTGGCAACGTAGGCCGGATCGTAGACCGGTTCGATCGCCTGAATCTTATGTCCGCTATAGTTGGCGCCGTTTTGGAACAGGTTGGTGTCTATGCCGGCTGGCATAATGGTACAGACATTGATTTTGCCGAGCAGACCTTCCAGGCGCAGTTCCATGCGGATTGACTCGTCGAGCGCCCGGACGGCGGCTTTACTGGCACTGTAAGCCGAAACATAGGGCTGAGGAGCGGCGGCATTAACGCTGCTGACATTTATGAGCGTTCCATAGTCCTGCTCGCGAAACTGAGCTAAGGCAGCGTGGCTGCCATGCACGTAGCCAAAAAAGTTGACGTCCATGAGGCGCCGCATATCTTTGAGGGGTAAATCATCGAATTTTCCAACCAGGTAGACGCCGGCGTTGTTAATCCAGATGTCAATATGGCCAAACGCCTCGACGGCGCGGCCGCAGAGGTCGTGCACCTGCTCGTCATCGCTCACGTCTGTCATGACGGCTAAGGTTTCAATCCCCATCTCTTCGCAGCGGCGGGCCACTTCTTTGAGTTCGTCCATCCGGCGGGCAGCCAACACGATATTGTAGCCGTTTTCAGCGAACTGCAGGGCAGTGGCCATGCCGATACCACTCGAAGCCCCGGTAATTACGGCAACTTTACGTTCAGTAGGGCCTTCTTTTGCTGTCATGACTGTCTCCTTGTCCTTCAATGTAAATACTGTATATATTCAGTTAAAACCTGTTATCGTCATATATCAGTCAGAAAACTAACAGGTTAGAGCCGCGGATTGGCCTTTTAGCACGATTAGCCTACTATAAAGGTACGATGAGTGGATTCCGTGATTTTCGCCATAAGCGTCAGCGGCCAGTTGCCGAGACTGTCCAGCAGTACTATCAGCCGCCGGGCAGGCGGACGGTTTGGCTGCGGCGCTACGGGCTGATTGTTGCCGGTGTCCTGGCAGTTGGCTTAGCCGCGGCATTTTTATGGTGGCATGCGAACAGTACGGCTACTACCGGCGCAGATAAAAAAGATCAGATTACCGAAACAAATCCGCTGGCCAACAGGAATTTATACGTTGATCCGAATTCCAACGCGGCTACCCAGGCCCGGCTATGGAGCAATATAGATCCGGCGAACGCTACTTTGATGTATAAGCTGGCAGATCAACCCAGCTCGCATTGGTTCAGTAACGCGGTAAGCTACGACGAAGTCCATAGTTACGTACAGGCGGCAAATGACGTCGAACAGTTGCCGGTAACAGTGGCCTACTTCATTCCTTACCGTGACTGTATGCAATATTCCTCGGGCGGCGCTGCGGACCAGGGAGCCTATTATGACTACATTAACACCTATGCCAGCGCGATCGGGCATTTGAATGCGGTGGTTATCCTAGAGCCGGACGCGCTGGTACATATGCACGCCCAGTCTCATACCGGCAAGACATGCTTAGGTGACAGCGAACGCCGCATGTACACGACACTGCTCAATTACGCGGTTGACCGTTTCAAATCCCTGCCCAATACCACGGTGTATATCGATGCCGGTAACAGTGGCTGGTCGACTGACGCGGATACTATTTCAGCACTCTTGCGGGATGTAAATGTGGCACGGGCCGACGGTTTCAGCCTGAACGTTTCCAACTTCCGTATGACGGATGAAACTGTGCAGCTTGGCAATCGCATCTCGGATAAACTGGCAGGTAAGCATTATGTAATCGATACCTCGCGTAATGGCTTAGGACCCTACGACAACCGCGCCAATCCGGCATATAACTGGTGTAATCCCCCGGGTCGGGCACTGGGGCATTATCCAACGATCACCACCGGTGTTAAAAATGTCGACGCGTACTTGTACATCAAAAATATCGGTGAGTCTGATGGCACCGACCCGGACGCTGCCAAATGCTTTGGTGGACCGGCTGCCGGCACCTGGTGGCCGGAGTACGCCGCCGGCTTAGTGGCTCGCTGGCCGCAGAATCTTCAGTTTGATGGCAGGAGCCGGTAACAGTGAGACCTGACCGCAAAAAGGCTGTACTCGTAGCTGTGGATCTCCTGGTCGTTCTGGCGCTAGCCGGTACAGTAACGCATGTGGTGCTATCGCGCCGACAGACAACTAAGGATGCGACCACATGTGCTGGAACGGCACGAACCCACAAGTTGCAATTGGAAAACGGCCAGTTTTCGCAGCCGCAGCTTACAGTGGCGCGCTGCGATACGGTTACTATTATGAATTCAGACAAGCAGGCCTATCTCCTTAACTTTGGCGATTATGACAGGCACCAGGATTATCCGGGCTTTACGCCGCAGGTACAGGTCCAGCATGAAGCGGTCGCCTTTACGGCTTTGCAAAAAGGGAAATACGAGCTGCACGACCACATTGGCAATAACGCGCATCTTGCATTAACCGTAGAGTCAAAACGCTAGGCCTAGTCGTTAATGTGTACCCAGTAGGCTTCTGAAGGCACGTTTTTGGTATTAGTCACGAATGCCATATACCAACCAGCTGGCACGATGCCAGCGTTATCAGGTACGGTGATGCTGACGCCGTCAGCTGTTTTCGTTATGGCCAGGTCAATGGAACGTTGTTCGACGTCGGTGACATGAGTAACCGCGCTCGGGCGGAGCAGCTTAGCGGTCTTTATGTCGGCGGGGTTGGAAGTTTTTAGACTGCTAGTACCGCCGCGGTTCAGCTCAGTAGAGCCACCGTGTATAACGGGGCGGCTGCCGTAAAACAGGTAGGCCGGCGAGTAGATTTCAATCCTCATTTCGAACGAGTTATCGATTGGGTTGGAACCGAAGGTCGCGACCCGCCCGTCAGGGAGCAAAATGGCCTCGGAATGATAGTCGCGTCCAACGGTCGGGCTGGCGGCCTTGGTAAAGGTGTTCGTGTCAGGATGGTAAATGCTGGCTTGCAGGACGTCTTTATCACGGTAGTCGGCTGAGCCGCCAGTTTGTAAAACAGTGTCATCCGGCAGTACGACGACGCCCGGATAGCGCAGGCCTTGCTGGAGGTCCGGCCCGTCCTGGTAGGTTGGATTGGCTTGTTTGAGGTCAACAATAGCGGTACGGCGGGTGGTTACAGATGAGTCGCCGACGCCGCCCCCGCCTAACAGCATAACTTTCTGACTTTGGACCGGAGGCAGCAGTACGCTGGAACTTGTCTCGACGACGTCAGGATCACGCAGGCCGTATACGTTCTGAAAACTATTGTCAGCCAGGTTCCATAAACCGGGCTGGCGGCCAAGTTCAGGCGAACCGTAACCATCAGTGGAACCGCTATAGAATAAACGGCCGTCACCGGTCAGGAACAGCGCCGGATAGGTTGGCAGGTAGCGGTTAAGATCTGGACGGTCCGTCCATTGCTTGGTTGTTGGGTCGTATATTTCTGTCTGTCCATTCAGCAGCTTTCCTTTTTCATCAAGACCGGATGAGGCAAGGATTTTGCCATCAGTCAGGCCGACCAGTGTCGGATACCAGCGGGCGTAATTAAGTGGATCGACCTTTTCGTAGCGCTCCGTATCGGGATTGAATTCATACGAATCCTTGAGCCCGTAATAATCTTTTTTGGGTGAGGCAGTTAAATCTTCGTATGCCGCGGTACCGCCGGCGACCAGCAGGTTGCCATTAGCGAGGAAGGCATGGCCGGCGCAGAAAACATCCCAGGGAGTTGGTACTTCGGTGAAATCGTTAGTTTTCGGATCCCAAATGACCGTACGGAACGTGCCGCCATCAAATGACTTCTGGTCATTGCCAGAACCGGCAATCAGTAAAACTTTGCCGGTTTTGAGCAGGGCGGCATGAATCGAACGAACCGGGTTCTTACTGCTAAGGACGTCCCACTGGCCGTACTGGGCGGCCACTTCGGGGCGGTGCGTATAGTAATGCTGTAATTTAGCGTTCACTGGTTCGGCTAAAGCATTGCCGTTGATGACCAGTATGGCTAGAGTTGCCAGTGTATAGTTTAACCGCCGGTTGCGTAGTAATTTCATATGACCTCCTTAACCTCTGCTAAGTGTCTGGACGTGAATATATGTAAAAGCCGTTGCCTTGCCTGTTTCAGGTGTCCGGACTGCCATACGAGCAGCGGTGACAGGCAGAGCAGCAGATTAACAACCGACCATACAATGATTACCGGGTAGGCGTGGCCGCTCAGGAGACTGTAGGCAAAGAAAACGACGATAAGCGAGGACCACATGAGATGTTTACGAAAAGTGAGCAGCCGGTCGGCTGAAGTCGAATCGCCCTTGGCTGTAACGACGAACTTCGGGGAGCGGCGCAACAGGGTCGAGATAAAAGCCGTAACATATATCGGCGCTGCGATCATGCTAAAGAACATTCCGGCGGCGCCTATGGTGCCGGCTTTTTCGTGGGGACTAACGTTAAAGCGCCGCAGCCATCCGTATAGCAGGATCTGCGCTATGGTAGCGTCCACGTACAGGGCAAGCCAGATGTCGCCAGTTATTTGTAAACCAGTCTGGCCGAGCAACAGGTATACCATGCTGGCAAACATGCCGAAAATCCAGCTGATCGCGACCGACGGGTAGAAAAAGATGAGTGAAATGTAGTGTAATTTTGATGCCAGCGGCAGGCGGCGCAAGATAGGAAAAAAGCGTGTAACCAGCACTTCGTTAGCGCCTCGTGACCAGCGTAACTGCTGTGAGAAAAAGTCTGTCCAGGAAGACGGGCCTTCTCCGACCGCTACGACATCGGGCGTGTATACGGAGCGCCAGTTATTTCCAGTTTCAGGATTGCGGTTGGCATGCAGAGCCATGCCGGTTAACATATCTTCGGTGATTGAATCCTGGAAACCGCCAACCGCTTTCCAGGCGCTCACCCGATACGCATGATTGGTGCCGACGAACATAGCGCTCCGGTAAGCGTTGCCGCCGCGCTGAATAGTTGCCTGAAAAGGGTACGCCTGAGACTCGGCACCCTTGGTAACCGGATTATTGAAATTACCGTACACCTGCGGGCCGACGACAAATGCGACATCCGGATCCTGGAAGTATCCTAAGAAACGCTCGGCGAAGTTAGCGTGCGGTACATGGTCGGTATCTACTGATAAAACATAGTCATAATTGTCACCATGAGCGTCGATCCAGGCATTATGGTTACCGTGCTTAGTACGGGCTTTGAAGGTACCGGATATAGTGTTCCAGTATGAAAAACCTTTTCGGCTGAAGTGTTTAACGCCCATCTGTTGGCAGGCTGCTTTAATTTCCGGGTCGTTGCCTTCGTCCAGCAGCCAGACGTCAATGGGACCGGCGTAATTAATATCGAGCGCATGCCGCAGGGTTTTCTCGGCCAATTCCCATGGTTCCTTGCCGGGTACTATAGTGGTCGTAAAAGCAACGCGCATGCCAGGCTCCGGCTGTACAGGGCGCGGATCTTTAGCAAGTAACGTCGACAGGCACAGGCTGGCGACGTTAAACAGGCGGAGACCCTCAATGACGGCAATGCCGCACAGAATAAAAATAACGCCTGCTTTGGCTGGTCCGCTTAAGTAGGTGAAATTAATATGTGACGGTAAAAACAGCCAAATAAGGAATGAAATTTGAAAGGCAAGGTTAGCCGCAATAAGTACAAGGGCCGTACAGACGTTTCTGCCGCGCAGCACAGATTTGTATTGAACACGGTAACCTGGCTGCGGCCGGCTTAATATGCTGCCGGATAACTGGCTAAAGCGTGGGTAGTCGTATGGTGTGGTGGTCGGTGGCGGCGTGGCGGGCATGTGGCTGAATTCTTATCGTGATTATGTTACTAACGGGCCCACCCTGGAATATGAACAGTATACATTCCAGCTTGCCGTTTACCTGTTGTAACTAAGTAAAACGGACTGCGCTATGGCCTGCTGGCCGGCAGCGGTAGGGTGTAGTGGCTGGGAATCCTGTATGCCCTGGATCCAGGAGTCGGTCGAGCACACATCATGGCCGGTAAAGTCCACGGGGGCAAAACGTACGAACGGGTAATAGCTTGCGACTTGCTGGATAGTGCTGTTGAGCGAATTAACCTCACCGGTTATCCAAGCCACTTCGGCACTGGTTATGCGTCCGCCGAGTGTCTGGGTGCAACTGGAGGAGGCGGGGTTGTAGTAGCCGGTATATATCATCGTCGGTGGCGTACCGCCAGAGCGTAACTGAATGCTGGTAAATAGTGCGAACAGTTTACCCTGAAGAGCCAGTAAATATCCTTCGGCGAGCTTCTTTGCCGGAACGGTCGCACAGTCACGGTAGTAACAATTCAGAATTAGTTCTTGCCAGTGCGCGTCATTAGCACCGGCGGTAATAGTAATAAGCTGCGGGGTGCCGCTGGCGTATGCTCTGCCTAACTGAGCAGAAGGATTAGGGCCGTCGACGCGCTGCTGGGTGATAAGGTCGCCGGCTGTCGCGCCGCTGCAAGCCAGATGAATGAGGGGTAACTGAATGGCCGCTGCAACGGCGTACGGGTAAGCTTCCTGAGTACGGCCACATCGTGTCTCCTCTGACGGTACGGTGGAAACTGTAGGTAAACCGATTCCGGCCGCTACAGAATCACCGAGGGCAACGTAAGAGCCGGCTGTGGTTATTGGTGCGGGTTGAGGTGTGGCCGCCGGTGTCTGAGGCTGCTCCTGCGCCCGGGAAGAGCTGGAAAAGGGGTTGCTGAAATTAAAATTAACTCCGGACCACAAGCCTGACCATATCAGGTCGGAAACCGTGGGGTCGGTATTCGCCGCGGAAGTTTGTGCGGCGGCATGCTGTGCAGGAACCATACCGGTGAGTGCTAAAACAGCCGCCGATACCAATGCAATCCCAAGCTTTCTCATACATGCCCCCAATCGTGTCTTGCTGTAAGCATAACCCCGAGTCGTGGTAGCGGATAGTGAGATATTTCACATCGCACGGTGAGTTAATAGATTTGGTACTATATGTTGTAATGGATATAGATGACGCTCCAATTCTGCCATGTGCCGATAAGCTGGCTTTTGATACCCCGCGGCAAGCGAAGGCCGCCGCCACGGTGGCTGCCTATCAGCATGGCAGCAAACTCAAGATTTACCAGTGCCGCCACTGTAGTTTGTGGCATTTGTCGAGTGCTTACTAAACATAGCCAGTTTCTACCGGCAATAAGTCGGCTATAATTGCTTCACGATGAAAGTAGAAGTTACATGAGCTGGTTTCGCCGCCGCCCGGCGATAATTGTGAAACCTGAAACCATCCGCGGGGTGAACCTTGGCGGTTGGCTGGTGCTTGAAAAGTGGATGACCCCGGAAATCTTCCGCGGTTTGGCTACAGACGAGTATTCATTATGTGAGCGGGCCGACGAATCGGTGCGCGCTAAACTTACTACACACCGCGACACATTTATAACGAAAGATGACTTTATCTGGCTGGCTGACCACGGCGTAAGCGCCGTTCGTCTGCCAATCGGCTACTGGGTATTTGGTGACGCCGATCCATATCTGCCGACGATAGAATACGTCGACAAAGCGTTTGACTGGGCTGACGCTACGGGTATTAAAATTCTGCTTGATATGCATGGTGCCCCCGCTTCGCAAAATGGCAAGGATCACAGCGGTCAGATTGGAACAGCCGGCTGGCATACCAGCGACGTTCACGTCATTAAGACCTTAGGGGTACTACTCGAACTAACCCGCCGCTACAAGAAACGGGACAGTTTCCTTGGTATGGAACTCATGAACGAGCCTGCCAGCAACCGGTCGACCCGCCGGGTACTGCGCCGTTATTATAAGGCGGCCTATCGAATGATTCGAGCCGAATGCGGCAACAGCCCCTGGGTAGTTATTAATGATGGCTACGACGCCAAACACTGGCGCCGCAAACTGCGCGGCCGGCGATATACCAATGTATATATTGATACTCACCAATATCAGTTGTTTAGTGACAAAGACAAACAGCTAAACATTGATGGTCATATCGCAAAAACGACCAAGGAGATTCCTAAAGAACTGGCTACATTACGTAAACACCATCCGGTGATTGTTGGCGAGTGGAGCCTTGCTCTGGACCCCGGTTCACTTCAGGATCTGGATGCCGCCGGTCTTGACGCTGCTAAACGGGCTTATGCTGCCGCACAGCTACTGGCCTATCAAAAAACCGCTGCCTGGTTTTACTGGTCATATAAAACCGGCAAACAGAACGACTGGAATTTCCGCTACTGCGTGGAACAGGGTTGGCTACCTTCAGAAATAAAATAACCCGGACAATATTTTGCCCGGGTTATCTGTTATCAGTAGTGTTATTAGGCAGCTACTGGAGTGTGGCGTTCTTCAGCTGGGAAGATGAAGCCAAAGTACAGGAACGCTAAGGTAAGCGCAACGTGCAAGATGTTGTCGGCCAAGTCAACGTGGAAGAGGCCAAGAACACTGCCGTCGGTACCGACGATGAAACCGATAACAGTTACCAAAGCGTATACGACCGCCATGATTTGGAATGCCAGCTTAGAATAGCGGACAGTTTGTGATGCAGCCAGGAATGCTAAACCAGATACAATGTGTACCAAGTTATGAACTCCGTCGACCCGGAAAATACCGAGAAGCTGACTTTCGTTAGTGAGGCCAGGAATAAATCCTGCGATACCGATAATCAGGAATACAATTCCTGTAGCGAGCGCTGCTTTTTTTAACATAGCAATCTCCTTAATTTATATATTCAAGCCGTGCTTGATAATGCTAAGTATAAACTTAAATCTTTTATAGTTAAGTGACTTAATTAACAGCAAACACTTATTTTTGTCTTGTATACTTGGTGGGCGACAGCATTTTTCCTACATCGACTGAATTTCCATATATAAAATTAAGGATAAGGGGGTAATATAATGGCTACTCAAAAAGCCGAAAAAGAACCGACAACGACGTACGCAACCGCCGCGTTGCAAGTGATAACCTACAAAAAGCTTCAGAATAAAATTAACGGCGTTTTGAAACAATATGGCCTGAATGTGACCCAGTGGATTATTATGGGCCGCCTGCGTGAGAAGAAGTCCGGCCTGCGCACCACTGATTTGGCTAAATTCATCAACGTTGAAGTGCCATTGATAACTATGGTTTCGCAGCCGCTGTTAGGCCGCGGTTTGTTGGACAGCACCAAATCATCGACCGACAAACGGGCGAAGCTGCTCCAGCTTACGGACCGCGCCAATGAACTGATGGACACCGTAGAACTGCGCATGCAACAACAGCTACAAGGTCTGATGAAAGATATTCCCCGCCAGGAACTGAATACGTATTTCAAAGTTTTACAAACAATGCAAAGCGCCTAACCCTTAATAGGGGTAGGTGGATGGTAAAAGCGCCGGCTTATCGATTGGCAGGATACAGCCGGCTGCTTTCGTGGTCTCGATTGTTTTGTCAAAAATTGACTGTACTGCCTTGTTGTAATCGCTGACGTACCGGCTGGTGATCATTGACCCAATAGCAAAAAGTGGTGACAAGACGCTGCTATCAAGCAGCGACCGTTGCTGGCCGACCAGTTTATTGTAGTTATTAGTTTGCTGTTTGATAAACATCGCACAGTTATTCGTCATGGTCGGCATCGCTGTTGGTGATGGAGTCTGCTGGTTGGTCGGAGAAGTCGGGGACTGATTGGCGCTGGATGACGTACTGGTACCGTCTGCCGGTTCACCGGTTTCGGAGTTGGCTACCGCCTCAGATTCATCATTGGTAGTCGGACTGAGGTTCTCCGGCTTATCCTGTAACTGTTGAGAAGTGGCAACTGCCTGAGCGTTGGGAACGGTTACGCTGGCCACTGATGAACTACGTAATTTCGGGATAGTTATAATAGCAGCTACTGCCAGAATGGCGGCTATTGCTACAAACGAAGCCACATATGCTTTGGTCCCTCGTATACCCTTGTCCTTACGTAATTTCCGCACTACCTCATTGTAAAATGTATCCATTAATAAGCAAGCTAGTTGTCCACAGAGTGGATCTTTTCCTTGACGCATGCCGCGTAATTAGCCTAGTCTTAGGTGTATGTTAGATAAAGCAAAAAGCGCGTTAGTCACTGGGGCAAATAAGGGCAAGGACATTGCTTCCATTGCCACTAAAGGCTCGAGCAAAGTTAAGGGCAAATTATTGTCATTCCGCCAGGACAGCGACCTGACACCTGAAGATGTGTTGATCGCGCGGGATTATATTAAAGCCTACTGGCCGAAGCTCGAGCGATACCACCCCAAGGATGATGAAAGCCTCATTGGCCTACCAAAGCCGTTCTTGGTGCCGTCATACGCTGAAGGCCACGAGTTTGATTACGATGAAATGTTTTATTGGGACAGTTACTTCATGGTACAGGGCATGATGGATGAGCAGCATAAAGAGCTGGTTATGGGTATTCTTGAAGACCTGGTCTACCTGTTTAAGCGCTTTAAAGTAATTCCCAATGCCTCACGGCTCTACATGACGGCCCGTTCGCAACCACCGCTGCTCACGAGCTTTATCTTCGATGTCTACCAGGCCTATGATCCCGGCAAAGACTGGCTGAAGGATCATATTGATGTCGCTCAAAAGGAGTACGAAGTCGTCTGGATGGGTACCCGTAAGCCAAATGCCCGCCTGGTACACGAAGGCCTTAGCCGTTATTACGACTTCAATTATCTGCATGATATCGCCGAAGCCGAGAGTGGCTGGGATATGACGCCGCGCTTTAACCGCAAGGCCCTTAACTACCTGCCGGTTGATCTTAACGCGCTGTTGTATAAGTATGAGACCGACTTCGCCCGCGCCGCCCGCATATTGGGCAACAAAAAAGAGGCGGAAAAGTGGGACGAAGCCGCTGAAGCCCGCAAAAAGACTATGAACAAGCTGATGTGGGACCGGTTGCGCGGGTTGTTCTATGACTTTAATTATAAGAAGAACAAGCGCGGTAATGTCAGCTCGCTGGCCACTTATTTCCCGATGTGGGCCGGTGCTGTGTCGGAGCAGCAGGCAAAGCAGCTGGTCAAGTCGCTGAAGCGCTTTGAAAATAAAGGCGGCCTAGCGACTACCGACGCCCTGCCGATCGGCCAGATGGTTATTCCATCTCTGCCCACCCAATGGGCCTACCCGAATGGCTGGGCGCCGTTGCACTTTATAGTGGTAAAGGCTCTGGAACGTTACGGCTACCATGACGATGCCCGCCGCGTCGCAACCAAGTGGATTAAATGCAATTTAGCCTGGTACAACGAGCATGGAGTATTCTTGGAAAAGTACAACGTAGTATCGCCAGACCGGCCGCCAGCTAAGGGTGTGTACCCGTCACAGACCGGTTTCGGCTGGACCAACGCCGTCTTTGAGCGGCTGTGCCAGGATTACGTCGACAAGCGGGCTTAAAAGGTGAATTTGCACGTGGGGCGTAGATACTTGGATGTGGGTTACTAGACAAGTTGCTTCAAATTAAGGTACGATAAAGCTGACAATAAGCATAAGAAGGGTAATCTTTTAGATATAAAAGCTTATGGCAGCACGACTTCCTACTCCCGGCGGTGATGATAATGCCTGGGGTGTTATCCTCAACGATTTTTTGGGTCAGGCACATAATTCCGACGGCTCGCTAAAGCAGCTATCGCAGTCCCAAGTTGATGGCCTTGTTGTAACATTGGACCACAAGGTCAATAGTGATGACTTAGCAGACGTTGCAACCAGCGGATCCTATGTAGACTTAATCAATCGGCCAAGTATTCCTACTGAAGCGCACGAAGTGGGGGCTGTAGCCTCGGATCAATTAGACGATGACATTACAGTATTGGTAAATGATACAGATTCAGCTACGAGCGGTGCTTTACATACGGCTTTTGTAACCAAAGATGTTGTGACGTCATTAAGCCAAAATATGCAGGCAACGGCCGCACAAAGCGCGGCATCAGCCCACCAGCCGGTCGGTTTGCCGAATTCAGTGACGATTAGTAATACTACTACGGTGTCACCGTTAATTAGTGCTAACTTTGCGGCCGAAGATCTCGCAGTAGGCGACGTTATACAAATTTATTGCACCGGAACTTTTTTAAATACCAGTGGAACGGCCGTAACTCTGGCTCCAAATGTTTCGTATGGGTCGTCTGTTCAGGGAGGTCCTGGTAGTTTCGCTGCGTCACCATTACCGTATGTATGGTCCACTGAAGTCAGGTTGGTAGTGAACGCGGTTGACGCCCAGGACATGTACTGCCTCTTTTCGGTGGAAACTCCTACAGGGCCGGAACGCTGGGTTACGCAGTTTAGCGCTACTCAATCTTTATCCGTCAACTCATCGCTGACATTTGCCATCAAGCTTGGTACGGCAAGTACGTCGGCCGTATTTACTATGACAAGCGGATGGATTAACCGATTGCCACCATCATCTCAGCAGGTATCGCCACCGTTATGGTTTGCGGATTACGACCTGGTGGGCACGAATGGTACGGGCACGGTACAGGGTGTATGGTATCGAGAACAGGAACCTAACAGCGTAAATGCCAGTATAAACCGCATTTCCATAGTACCGGCAGTCCAGGTGCCAGGTGCCGGCGCTTATAAGCCGCTGGGCAATGCGATGCGGGTCGAGCTCCATCCTTATTCTACTTCGAACCCGGGAACCAGTGAACCGGCCGATGGTGATGTACAGGGAGGTTCGTATAACCGGGCTGAGTGCTATGACCGTTATCCAACAGGTACAGCCAGTAGTACGCCGCCTGCCGACTGGCCAGATCCAGTTGGATCAGAACGTTGGTACGGCTTCAGTGTTTTCTTTCCTGACGATCACATTTTTGCAACAGACTCGACTTGGTTTACCTTGACGCAGTGGAAAGGGTATCATGGCGGGTCTCCGCCCCTAGCAATAGAACTAAACCGGCAAACACTGCGTTTTGGTGGTACGAGAGGGCCCAGCCTGCCGGGTTACAATCTGATGACCGTAACGGCCGGCAAGTGGTACAAAATAGTCGTTGGAATTAAATGGTCTACCCAACCGGCTGTCGGCTGGGTAAACGTGATTGTTAACGACCAGGAGCTCATCCCGCGCTTCTACACCGACACTATGGATACATACGGCGGCACAGGAGACCTGAATGCTGATCCAATATACCTTAAACAGGGTATCTATCGATCTAAAGATTGGTCGGTGACGCATGTGCTGCACTTTGGTAATATGGTTGTCGGGCGCCATCGTGGAGATGTCGAAAGCAAATTAAACAGCGTGCTAGGAGCGTAAATACTTATGCAGTCATTCACTCACACCCCGGCCCCTGTTAGTATGCAAGTGGTCGTTCATGGCAGTAATGCGGCAACGCAACGTCCTAGCGGCGCCGTGGCTGTTTACTGGGTGGGCGCAGTTATGCCAACCAATGCAATTGCCGGTGATTTATTAAATATTAACGGTACCTTGTCGACGATTGCAGTGCCGCCAGCTGTCGGCTCTCCGATAGCCTGGTTTGATTTTCGGCAATATGACGGCAGCGGGATCCTTGCTTCCCGAATTGGCTCATTTATAGCAACGGTTTATGGTACGCCAGCTTATACTGCAGGCTCTAATGTCGCCATTACCGGAGGATCGCAGTACATTGCTATCCCCAATGACCCGGCGTGGAATCCTGACACCACTGGATCACTTACGGTTATCGCTATAACTAATGAAGCTGTTTACGGCAATGGCAAGACCCGCTGGTTCGCGTCCCACAGAGCTGCCGATGCAGATGGGACGCCAGGATGGGGTTTTGGGCGCGGATCGGCCAGTCCTTACGCTGTTAATTTGACGGTCCGGGACAATGTGAGTTCACAAACCGTTACAAATGGTACGGATAGTGTAGCGGGATATCAGGCAAAAGCCGCAATTATACAGCCAGCTGGCAGCCATGGAATTGTAGCCGGTTCGCAAACGACTACGGCAGTTTCAACTGTTACGGGCTCCCAAAATAATATGGCTCGTTTGATCCTTGGCCTCCGATATGACAATCCGGAGGCGCTCACTGGCCAGGCGCATTCCAACCTTACTTCTTACCGGGGACTGCTAGTGTATAACTCGGCCCTGACGCAAGCACAAATAACTGATTATGCCAACGTAGCTGGCGCCGGACCAATATAACAGAGTATGTTATTCGTTGTCTTCGATGCCTAAGCGCGTTACACTAACAGTACTTAAGGGAGTGAAGCACTATGGCTGGTCTTGTAATATTTTTAATCATTGTTATCCTGATTTTCATCCTTTCAGGCATTAAAATTGTTAACCAGTACGAGCGCGGCGTCGTACTGACGCTTGGTAAATTTACCGGGCTTCGTGATCCAGGTTTGCGGATAGTTATTCCTATTTTTCAGCAAATTACTAAAGTTGATATCCGCTCCCGTCCTATCGATGTGCCCGGCCAGGAAATCATCACCCGTGATAATGTTACCGTTCGGGTTGACGCCGTGGTATATTTCCGCGTTACCGATGCCGCCAAGGCTGTCCTGGAGACCATTAATTATATCTCTGCTACCAGCCAGTTCGCCCAGGCGGCCCTGCGCGACGTTTCAGGAAATGCTGACCTTGACGATGTCCTTAGTAAGCGCGAGCAAATCAGCGAGCAAATCAAAATTATTGTTGATGCCGAGACCAGCAAGTGGGGTATCGACGTTGAGAACGTTAAGATTCAGAACGTTGAGTTGCCACAGGAGATGAAGCGGGCCATGGCCAAGCAGGCAGAGGCTGAGCGTGACCGCCGCGCTAATATCATCAATGCTGACGGTGAAAAAATTTCAGCACAGGCGCTAGCCGAAGCCGCAGCCATGCTGGCCGCTACGCCAGGCGCTATGAACCTGCGTACGCTTAACACTTTGGAACGCATTAGCACCGAACCGTCACAGAAGACTATCATGATGTTCCCCGTCGAACTTATCGATGCTATCCGGGGCATTGCCGGAAACGTACGCAAGTAACATTTTTAACCGCATTGCGAGCATAACTGCTTTACACTGAGTCTCATAATTCTATAAACCGGAGAATAGTATGTCAGCAAACGGATACCTACAGGCAGCAGCAGCCCAGTTACAGAGTGCCGCCCAGGCGGTCAAGCAGGAAGCTGACCATATGCGCGCCGAGCTGGCTAATTATGAGCGCCAGGCAACTCATGAGATAGATAGTAAATCTACGAACGTAAAGGCACGTCTGGCCGAAATGACCGCCATAAGTGATCAGAACGCTGCCGCCAGCCTCAACCATGTCGTACAGGGGCTTCAGGGTGATATTGACGGTAAAAAACGCGAAATGCAGCAAAAGAAAGCTGAAACGGAAGCGGCCATTAAGGGTAAAGAGAGTGCCGCCCAAGGCCTCCAAAGCCAGGCTCAGGGTTTACAGAGTCAGGCTGCCAGCTTTAAATAGCGGTTCGTCCGGGGTAATACGCACAAAGTATGAGACAATAGCTGGCATCATGGATTTTCCACAAAAAAGTACATTTTACCGGGTTACCGGCAAAGCTCTCATATTTGACGACCAAAACCGGTTATTAGTTATCTGTAATGCTAAGGGACACTGGGAGCTGCCAGGCGGCGGCTGGGAATACGACGAATCATTCGAAGAATGCCTGCGCCGCGAGATAGATGAAGAGCTTGGCGTAAACGTATCTGAGATCGGCGCGGTACGATTCATGTACCGGCGCATGCATAACGAAGCAGGGGTTTCGGCGGTACGGATCGCTACGGATGTAACACTGAACAGTTATGATTTTGCTATTGGGGACGATATGCGGGAGGTCCGGTTCGTCAGCCGTGCGACATTTTTGCGGCTTGATTTCACCCATGCCGAGGGCGATGTAGCCGACCACGTTGACGAGATTTGGCCGTAAAATATGTAGGGCAGTTGAAAAAAACCGCTTCTATCTGTAGAATAACTAAGTCTGAACGCTATACATGCGTTTTGGCTCTTTAGCTCAGTTGGTAGAGCAGAGGCCTGAAGAGCCTTGTGTCCCCAGTTCGAGTCTGGGAGGAGCCACCAAAAAACCCATTTCTTGAATATTTCGGGAAGTGGTTTTTTTTATGCCCGGATTGCGCTTACTTTGTAAACATGAGCGGTGTATGATGTAGCTACAATGTGGCATCCGGAATCCGGCACTAAACTGATACTTGAGGACCCGCAGGGACGAATTCTAGCCTGCTTGCGCGACAATGACCCGACCATTCCATATCCCGGAAAGTGGGACTTGCCCGGCGGTGGCGTAGAGCCCCACGAGACATTATTGGAATGCGGCCACCGGGAGCTATTCGAAGAGTTTGGCCTGCAAGACGTTCCTTTAGCCATGCTAGACCAGATTGAGAGTAGGTGTACGCCCGGTAAGATCATGGGACGGGCCTGGGGTAGGCTAACGGCCGTACAGGTCGGCAGCATCGCGTTTGGACCCGAAGGGCAGCGTTACGACTTCTTTTCTGTACCGGAAATCGCCGAACTGGATTTTGTACCGCAGCTGCAGGAGTACGTGCTAACGCTGCATGGACTGGCTAACAGGGTAAAACTACTTGAACGAACGGCCTAAGTCTAGTACAATCAGTTCCGTTGTACTGTTATGCGGGTCTAGCTCAGTTGTTTAGAGCGCGTCCTTGCCAAGGACGAGGCCAGGGGTTAGAGTCCCCTGACCCGCACCAACCATAAGCACTTCAAAGACTTTTTCGGAAGTCTTTTTGTTTTCTGTATACTAATTCTATGAAGACATCAGTCCTAATTACTGCGGTGGCTGGCTCGGGAAAGTCCACGACATGCAAAGCTTTGCAGCAGCTTGGTTACAATGCTTGCGATCTCGAGTCCATTTTAGGATTATATGAACTTGTTGATGAAAAGACCGAAAAAACAATACCAGGCAATCTTGAGCAAATTCGTGACGGCGTGGATTGGCGTTGCAATAAAGTGAAGTTGCAGAGTTTACTAAATAATAGTGATGAAGAATTAACATTTTACTGTGGTGGTATGTCTAATACGGAAGAAATTTGGGACGTATTCGATAAAGTCATTGTATTAACAGTGAGTGATACGACAACCGTATTGCGCTTATCTAGTCGCCAAGCCGGTGAATTTGGTAGCACTCAAGAAAATAGGGATTGGGTACTGAGTTGGAAACATGGTTTTGAGCGACGATTACTTGAAGCGGGTGGTATACCCGTAAGTGCTGAAGATGTTCCCGCAGAGGTTGCGAAATTGGTCGTGAAAGCAGCGTTATGATTGATTATAATATATTAAATCGATTCCTTGACGATCAGAATAGAGTTACTGTTTGGCCTGCAAAACCAGCCAACAAGTCACTTATTTTAGATTATCTTGTGACAAAATTTGAGATTAACAGAGTGTATAGAGAAAAAGAAGTTAACGAGATATTGAATGCTTGGCATACTTTTGAAGATTGGGCTGTTCTTCGGCGTGCATTAATAGACGAAGGTTATATGACTCGTGACATAAATGGCTATGAGTATCAAGTTGCCGACATATCTGACTAAAAGATGAAACAGTACTATTGCAAAAAGTATGTTAACATGTAATTATATTTTGATGACTGATTCCAGTGAGTCCAAAATAAAGAAAATTGAGCGAACTCTCGCATTAAATAATGCTGCCGACCAGCTCGGATTTGATGCTGATACACGACGGGCTATGACCCATGTCGAAACATTGATTTCTGTTTTGGAGAAAGCTGGGATGACATGGGCGGATGTTCCTGACAACTTTACGCTCGAAAAAGCTATAGGCGAGTCCCCTGATGCTATGATGGTGCTTGAAACGGGACGAGCGCTTGACCCCGGGCTAGTGCTTGCCGAACAAGCTCAATATGACCCAGGGCTAAGAACTGCATTACTTGCTAAGTATGTGCAGTGTATCGAAGTTGCTTTACCTGGCGAGAGAATGACTGTAGAAGAAACACTGCAATCATTACTACAGCGGGAACCATAGGTGTAACTCCCAGCTCTTACTTAGTCTGTAAGTATTCCTCATAAGAAACCTCAAGTATTCTCCTCCATCGCATTAGTTCTTCTCTGATAAGGTGTAAACTTTTACCCCCTTGCTGCACCAAATTGAATAATAGAGAAGACGCATTTTCGTGATGCGTCTTTTAATTTCAAGCCCATCTGTTATATAGGTGAGAGTACCGTGTAGTCGATGTCCTGTTATCATTACTATATGACCGATATTGAAGTAGATGTATTAGCGGAAGAACTATATAAATATGGACAGATGAAACAACTTCTTAAAAAAGCTGATGCCATTGTTGCTTTAGGAAATATGGATTTGCGGTTGGCTACTAGGGCTGCCGAACTTTATCACGAAGGTTTAGCATCTACTGTCGTAGCATCTGGAGGCATAGGTAGGCTCACTCCGAAGGAATGGACAAACCCCGAAGCTGTTATTTTTGCGGAAGAACTATATAGATGTGGAATGCCTGGCGACAATGTTATCGTTGAAGTGAAATCTACTAACTTGCCAGAGAATATTCGACTGTCGCTGGAGTCACTCAATCATGCGGGACTAAAATCGGAACATTTGATACTTGTATCACTCCCGTTTGCTGAACGTAGAATTATGAGATTGTGCCAGAAACAATTCCCTCACGTCGTCATTCAAATTACATCGCCGAATATCTCTTATCAAGAATATGCCAATGATGCGATTAGTAGAGAAGAGTTAATAAACTTGATAGTAGGTGAGATAGATAGATTAGATAAATTTCCCTCCAAAGGGTTTAGTATGCCCGAGCAAATACCAGAAGTAGTACTGGGTGCAATGAATAAGCTAATGAATGTTGGCTTCGATAAGTACAAGGTAGTGTGACTCTCTGCATTCATTTAGTTAGCAAATACTCTTGATACGGTACATCTAGTATTTCTCTCAAACGAGCCATCTCATCTTTGATAATGTGTAAACTTTTACCCACTTGCTGCACCAATTAGAACCAAACGATTTTGGAACAGCATTGTTTCTAACTGAAAGACCCTATTAGGGTCTTTTTTCTTGACGTGAGCAGTAAAACACATTATATTCAACCACATGGTTGAAGAATCATTAAATTATAACAATGTGTTTCACGCACTTGCCGACGAAACTCGTCGAGATATTTTGTTGCAGCTGAATTCTGGTGAGAAAACAATTACTGAAATTGCAAAGAAGTATTCAATGAGTTTTGCTGCTATTGCAAAACACCTAAATGTACTAGAAGCAGCGGCATTAATTTTCAAAAGGAAACAAGGTCGACTTCAAGTCATTTCACCCAATCCGCAAACGGTAGCCGATATTACAGAGTATTTGAAGCAATACGAAGTTATGTGGGATAAACGGTTTAATAATCTAGAAAACATACTAAAGGAGAACTAATGAACGAAACAGTACTTACACACGAAGGCACTAAGTTAACAATTGAGCGAGTCATTAATGCCCCTAAAGATAAAGTTTGGGAAGCATACGCTGACGCGGATGTATTCGCTAAGTGGTACTCAACAGACGGCTGGACGACACGAGTAAAGCACTTTGACTTTAGTGCGGGCGGTTATACGCTTTTCGCAATGAAGTGCGAGGATGAAAGTCAAGAAATGTTTGGACAAGAGAGTTGGAACAAGTCGGAGTTCAGTACCGTTATTCCTAAAGACGTATTCACCTATAAGGATAGCTTTTCAGATGAAGACGGCAACTTAAACGAGAATATGCCAAGCACTGAAGTAACGGTCACTTTAGAAGAAACGGGTGATGCAACAAAGATCACATCGGTGAGTATATTCGGTTCAGAAGCTGGACTTCAGCAAGCCTTAGCAATGGGTATGGAAGAAGGTGTTAAGCAGACCTTTAACAAGTTAGCGAATGTTGTAGAACAATAAGCTCTGAATGACTTTAGGTAATTAGACTCGGCATAGGTTAAACTGATTTACCATTTTTTAACTTATGCGAGTCTACATTGCCATTAGCGGTTAGAAATACGCCGGCTATGCTGCACCATTTCTGTGTAACATGAAAAACCTCTAACAGTGCTTTTTTTGTTTGCTAAAATAGAAATGAAACTAATTCTTATTAAGGGAATAATCTAAATGGCAACTATCAATCCTTACATTAACTTCAACGGAAATGCCGAAGAAGCATTCAATTTTTACAAATCCGTGTTTGGGGGCGAGTTTGAAACGATTATACGCTTCAAAGATCTTGAAAGCGCTGAGTTCCCTGTACCTGAAAACGAAGCAAATAAAATCATGCGTATTGTTTTGCCGATCGGTGAAAATACTTTAATGGCCAATGATGTTCCTGAAAGTCTGGGTCCAGTAAATGAAAATGAAAACCGGTCCAAGATAGCGATTACTACAGAAACCAAAGAAGAAGCCGATAAGCTATTCAGAGGTCTTTCAGAAGGGGGCGCCATTGAAATGCCTATGGCGGAGAGCCCCTGGGGTACCTATTTTGCTATGTTTAGAGATAAGTACGGTATCGAATGGACAGTAGAATTTGACTCAAATGGAGATGGGCAAGCATAGCTCGTCAAAGGCGATCCTAACTTCATTAAGAATGCCCAGCATTTGGCGGCTCTAACCGTACGCAGCACCTCTGAATAAAGCTACACTTTTATTAATGATGCTGCGCCAATTTTGAGTATTATAAAGGGCTTCATGGAAGTCCTTTTGTTTATTTCCTCTTTCATGTAATACTGGATTGTAATAACCAAAAGCAAAATGCCAAATAGAAGCTATCATTTCCACATTACCAAAAAAGACGAAAAGCGCCTGATAAACCGCGTCTGTTCTGTTTTTGCCGTACTAATGCCACTCACCGCATTACCCCAGGTATGGCTTCTGTATTCAACGAAAGAGACAGCGGGGTTGTCTCTGGCGATGTGGATATTGTACTGCGTCGGGTGTGTTCCTTTTCTGCTGTTTGGATATATATACAAACATACGCAGTTAATCGTTTTAAATATTATGTGGCTAATCGTGCAGGCAATTATGATTGCCGGCATCATCATGTACTCCTAAAAATTACCTGACGCCGAAAATAAAATTTCTTGGGCTGTCTTCTTGTTTTGTTATCATGCTCTTATGGCATTATTCTTTATCACTGGAATTGCAGGCACCGGAAAGTCAGAACTGGCCTTAGGGCTGAGAGCGCGCGGTTATGAAGCATATGACACTGATGACGATGCCCTCGCGCGGTGGCAAAACGTCGCGACCGGCTATATTTATCCTAAATCGTCCGTTAAACCAGGGCAGCGTACCCAGGAATTTTTAAATCAGCATAAGTGGAATGTGCCGCGTGAATACGTAGAAGAGCTGGCATTGAAAGCGGAAAGTCACCCTGTTTTTATGTGTGGCACCGCGAATAATATTGATGAGCTGAGAGACCTGTTTAACGTGGTATTCGCACTAACGATTGATGACGACACATTGAAAACCAGGTTGGCCTCGCGCACTAATAACGACTGGGGCAAGCAACCACAGGAACTGGCACAGACCCTCGCTCAGCAAAAAGACGCCATTCAAACATATAACAGCTCGGGGTATACCTTAATTGATGCCTGCCAGCCTCGGGATACGGTAATTGATAACATACTTACTAAAGTTACGGGTTAGCTTTCGCAGATACGGAATATTTTTGGTGTAAGTTTACTGTGTTGATTTAGACGTTGAGCCGGCAGAATCTTCAATTACATATTTGCGCAACCAGAGTAGTATAGAGGGATGGTTCAAAGCACTCCTCACGTAATAATTTACTCGCACGGTTTCGGCGTGCGCAAGAACGGCCGTGGCCTATTTACGGAAATTGCCGCAGCGTTGTCCGGCGCTCAGAACGTTATGTTCGACTACAGTCCCATTAACGAGGAAGCTAACACGCTCACGATGAAGCCGCTACAGGATCAGGCATTGAAACTCCGTAAAGTCATCAATGCCGTCAGGGCCGAACACCCGGACGCCGTCATTGATTTGGTATGTCACTCACAGGGGTGTGTTGTTGCGGGGTTGGTGAAACCTCGTGGTATACGCAAGGTTATCATGCTCGCTCCTCCGGAAGATTTCAGCGAAGCGGCAGTCGTGGCGTGGCTTAATAAAAAGAACGGCGTAAACATTGATGTATCCGTACGGACACGTTTAACGAGTGCTAGCGGCAGTACAACGGTTATCCATCCTGAATACTGGCAAAGTCTGGCTGGTATAAATACGGTGAAGTTGTATAACCGTCTGGCGCGGTTTACCAAGTTGCGGATCATACATGCCCGCCAAGATGAAGTGCACGGGACAGCCGCATCTGCGGCGCTTGACCCGCTCATTTCGCTCGTGACGCTGGACGGCAACCATAACTTTAGCGACCCTGAAGACCGTAAACGCCTCCTGTATATTCTGCAAAAAGAGTTAACTATAGAGTGAGTTCTTACCGGCCATCTTTCGTATGTGTTATTTCTTATTGTCTTAAAGTACTTTAAGTAACTACACTAGATATAGTCACAGTACAAACTGTAAAGGAGTCAAACATGATAGAAGCAAAAGCACGCGCGGTATTTAGCGTTGATAGCCCCTTTGAAAAAACGACAATTGAACGGCGCGACGTTGGACCGAAAGACGTTCTAATTGATATTAAATTCGCGGGTATTTGCCACTCAGACCTCCATACTGCCCGCCAAGAGTGGGGCAGTATTGAATATCCGATTACACCCGGCCATGAGATTGCCGGCATCGTAGCGGAAGTCGGCCCGGAAGTTACGAAGTATAAAGTTGGCGATCGGGTAGGCGTGGGCTGTATGGTTGATTCATGCGGCGAGTGCGAATATTGCTTGCGCGGCGACGAGCAGTTCTGTGTTAAAGGCAATGTGCAAACCTACAATGATACGAACCGGTTTGGCGATGGCCGGCCTACTCAGGGTGGCTACTCATCTCGTATTGTGGTTACGGAAAGCTTCGTACTCTCAATTCCCGAGGCTATCGAACTGGATCAGGCAGCTCCGCTTTTATGCGCCGGTATCACCACTTACTCGCCACTGCGCCACTGGAATGCTGGTCCAGGTAAAAAAGTAGCGGTTGTTGGCCTGGGCGGCCTCGGACACATGGCCGTTAAAATCGCTCACGCCATGGGTGCTAATGTTACGGTACTTTCTCGTTCAGAAGGCAAGCGTGAAGATAGCTTGAAGCTTGGCGCGGACACATACGTAAATACCAGTGACGAAGGAGCGCTTAAAAAGTTAGCTGGTACGTTTGACCTGATCATTAACACTGTCAGCAGCGCTCAAATGGATATCAGTTCCTACCTGCAGACGTTGAGGGTTGACGGTACGTTAGTAAACGTTGGCGCGCCGGCAGAACCTATCTCCGTAAATGTTTTCGCGCTCATAGCAGGCCGTCATTCATTCGCGGGTTCTATGATCGGGGGCATAAAGGAAACGCAGGAAATGATCGACTTCTGCGCGGAGCACGGCTTAGGCGCAGAGATCGAAGTAATCTCTGCGGACGAAATTGATACGGCGTATGAGCGAGTTTTAAATTCCGATGTCCGGTACCGGTTTGTGATTGACAACTCGACTCTCTAGTGTGGACTGGCATTATATGTACGAAACAGCAGATGCTTAAGTTATAATTGGCGTAAGCATGATAAAACCAAAACTTAAAATTCTTCTATCAGTCTACTTGTTTAGCCAAATCGGCTTCTACATTTTCGCGCCACTCTACGCCTTGTTTGCTCAGGGCCTGGATATGGAGCCGAAGGACATCGCCCTGCTTTGGAGTTATTACTCATTGACCATGGCGGTGTTCATATTGATCTTTGGTAAGCTTGAAAACAAACGAAAAAAAGAAAAGTTTCTGGCATTCGGCATGCTGCTGTTCCCAATCGCCGATCTCCTGTTTTTGGGAGTCCATACGCAGCTGGCGTTAGCGGGAGTATTGACGATAAACGCGCTGGGCGGCGGCATAACCATTCCGGCGATAAAGACACTATTCGCGAAAAACGAAAACCGGGGAAGGGAAAGTGAAGAGTGGTCTTGGATGGACAGTGGTAATATGTTTTCGTCTGCGATCGGCGCGGGCATCGGTGGGCTTATTCTGAGCCTGGATGGTTTCCGCGGCTTATTTTTGACCATGGCTGCCGTACAGTTTCTAGCCTTTGTGCTGGCGCTAAAATCCATAACGGTCAGGCGCTAATAGTCCATATCGCGAATAGCGCTGTTTAAGCCAGCTTGTTATTTGCTATGATTATCAGTATGAAGACAACCTATGAAACGGTGGTTATAGGCCATGGCAAACATGCCGCTATCGAAATACCGGCCAAAAACCTTACTGAGATCGGTGGCAATAAGCGGGCGCCATTGAAAATTACTATTAATGGCTACACTTATCAGAGCACGGCAACGGGAGTGGACGGCACATGTATGGTCGTATTCCCCTCGCGCGACCGCGAAGCCTCGGGTGCCGTAGCGGGAGATCGCATAACAGTCACGCTGGAGCTGGACGATGGCTATAGGCACGTGGATGTGCCGCCTGAGCTCAGTGAGGCTCTAACCGCGAGCGGCCTCAGTGAAACATTCCATAATCTTGCCTATTCCAAGCGCAAAGAGTTCGCCCGGCAAGTGCATGAAGCCAAAGCGGAAGAAACGAAGCTACGCCGGATCGAAAAGGTAATCGATCAGCTTAAACAGTAAGCCGCCGCCGGCCAACAAGTTGCTTCAGGAGCTGTCATAAAGCTATCCGAAGGCTTTATGTATCGCAATGCCAACAAAGGCTGCCTCCTTATCAATAACTGTTTAGTCTGCAAGGGTAATAAATAGTTATATTGGTTAAATATATGACAGACCTCGTGCCGCATTAGCGGTGTAATAGCCGTAACAATTCACATAGGGAGAAGCATTATGGCACGTTCTGACATACAGCAAGACCGCGACATACGGGCGGATATCGAAGAAAAGCGTGCAGCAAAACGCATGGATAGCAGCGCGAAAAACAGTAGTCATACTGTCGAAGCCGCGATAGTTGATGAAGGTTTGCAACATCGTAAATATGGTGGTTTTCACTTCGGCTCAGCTTTTTTTGGCTGGCTCGTAAGCACGGGTATGGCGGCTATATTATTATCACTTTTGGCAGCCGCAGGAACGGCAATCGCATTGACGCAGGTTAATGATGCTTCTGATGTGAGCCGGGACGCGGCTAATTCAGTCGGCCTGGCCAGCGGCATCGTGCTGAGTCTGGCACTTGCCCTGGCTTATTACGCTGGCGGTTATGTGGCTGGCCGTATGGCGCGGTTCGATGGGGCGCGCCAAGGCGTGGGCGTCTGGATTATCGGTTTGGTCGTTACATTGATTCTTGGAGGTGCCGGCACTGCGCTCGGTGCGAAATATAATGTACTGCAGCAACTGAATCTGCCTAATCTGCCGGTCGATGGTAGTACTTTTACGAAGGGCGGTCTCATAACCTCAATCGTAATCCTGCTTATAACACTTCTCGCGGCCATGCTGGGCGGTAAGGTTGGTGTAAAGTACCACCGTAAGATTGACGCTGCGGGGACGATTGATAACGTAGCGCTGTAAACGCGGGCACAGATATGCGTTTAGCCTAGTATGTAAATTATATTTTTTGCCCATTATAACAATATAAATATATTGTAAAACGATAAATGACGTGCTATATTGTGGTGAATAATATAAGGAAAGCACATGAAACGTGGATCAACATTTATTCTCAGAGGCGCAGTTATTGCCATTGGAGCTGTAGTGCTCGCTCTTTGTGTATTCGCCTTACCGGCAATATGGGCGGCGGTTGCTGAAGAATATCCACACTATACCTATGTGTTTTACGTTATCCTGAGTGCTTTCTATGTTGCTGCGGTGCCGTTCTATGTCGCGCTCTACCAAGCCATGAAACTTCTCTCGTATATTGATAACGGCAAAGCCTTCACATTGTTTGCGGTAAAGGCACTTAAGCGAATAGCTTATAGCGCGCTGTCTATTAGCGCGGTATTTGTGGCGAGTTTGCCATTTTTCTACATCTGGGCCGATAATGACGACGCGCCTGGTCTGGTCATTGTAGGCATGTTCCTTGTCGTAGCGCCGTTCACCATCGCGGTATTCGCGGCGCTGTTGCAGCGGCTGTTCCGCGAGGCAATCGAAATTAAAGACGAAAACGATTTAACGGTCTAGGTTACCACTATGGCAATAGTAATAAATATCGATGTCATGCTGGCTAAGCGCAAAATGAGCGTTACGGAACTGACCGAGAAGGTGGGCATTACTATGGCCAACTTGTCTATCCTTAAGAACGGACGGGCTAAAGCGGTGCGTTTATCGACGCTGGAAGCAATTTGTAAAGCGCTCGATTGTCAGCCAGGTGACATTTTGGAATACCAGCCTGATAAGGCTCATAAACGGTAAAAAACACTACATATAGCGTAGTGCGCTTATGTTATAGTACTAATACTTAACAAGCAAAAGCTGGAAGCAGGTGAGATTCCTGCACTGTGCCGCAACGGTAATGGTCTATGTAGAATATATAGCCTAAGTCCGATACAGCTACTAAACAAGCCTTCCGAGCAGAAGCACGCGGCCCTATGTGGCGGCCCATTGTCTGCTCGCTCGGTAGACAAAGACAGAGGGAACCAACCATGGCCGTCGCAGCCGAAATGCATACTTATGAACCTGATTACCGGCTGGTTGATGCTATTCCGGAAGCGTATCAGCAGCGGCAGGCAGTGCGCGTGCAGGCCGAAGCGGTACTAGAGGAACGCCGCGACCGAATGACGGCTGGCGAAGTAATGGTGTCGGTCGATGTCTTGTCGACTGCTCACCGGGTGCTTGCTGCCGGAAGATGGTACGGCCAGGGAAGTCCGCAACAAATCGAGCTATTTGAAGGTTTGAAACTAGATAGCCACCGCGCTTTAGCCGAATGGTACCGTAAAAACACCGCGGAATATTTCCCGCCTGAACGTCATACTTTCGACGACGCGACGCGGGATTTTTATTCTAATGGATTGTCGACCGGCCGGATGACCGAAAACGGCATCGTGCCAATTCCGGACAGTCCCGAAGATGAAGCCCGCCGCGTTAACGAGCATGTCGAAGAACGTACGCCGCAGATACTCCGCAGCCTGGGCTGCGTTGCTATTGGTACCGACAAAATCAGGACAGTTTCCGAATGTACCGATAAGGCGATTGTCGATTATAACGATGATGTGGCTGCCAAACGGCCAGCACGGAGTTCGGGCGGACAAGTGCCGAAAATCGCCAAGCTGATGATACGGGACATGGGCTTTGACGCCGATAGCAGCGACCGGTTCCAGGAGCAGGTCGCCATTAGCGGGTTGCTGGTAACGCATGAGATTATCCAAAAGACCCTGGAACGCGCCGGATTAGCCGTAGCTCATATGGATAAAACTGAACTGCACGCCGCCCAAATACTGGCCCGCGATGACCTGATGGATTTTATACGCCGCCTCGATACTGTTGCTAGCGAGGAATGGTGTACCAGCGTATTCATGGGCGAGCAAGTCTCGCAGGACCACCCCAAGAATTATGAGACGTTCCGCCAGGAGGCGCTGCGCCGGCAGGAGGGTTTGTGGGACATAGCTGAAACTGTCGCCCAGTTTGTGCTCGATCTGGCCCGCGACAATGTAGACAGGCGCGCTGCTCCGGCTATGGTAGAAAAGTTCATCAAATTGCAATTACTGGAGCTGGGCAAGGAAAGTACCGAAATTGCCGAACATATGTTCGACCGAGAAACAGCCCAAGGGCTGCAGGAAGTCGCGCGCCTGGAGTCAATCGGCAAGCAGGAGCTGGCCTTTGAACTGATGCGGCTGGTAACCGAAGCCGCGCCGAACGATGGCTACTGCGGGGCGGGCAGCTGCGGCCTTGAAGCGGTTAACGTATATAGCGAATCGGGTCAGGCCCTGGCAAAAAAAGTTGGTGCCGCGCCTGGTGATATCGTGGTGCGTGATACCGAACGCCGCTGCCGCTGCGGCAAAAAGGCCATTGTTTACTCCTATACTACAACGCGGGTTAATAAGTACTGCACGGCATGCACGGCGTTCGAGTCCAAGGTATCGGTGGCGGCTACTGCTTAAATTACTACATTTATGTTAGTGTAAATGCATGTCTACCAGTGATAAAACGGTACTTTCGGTAGTTATTCCGGTACATAACGAAGCGGACAATATACAGCCGCTCTATATGGTGCTTGATCCCGTTCTCAAACACGTGTCAAAAAATGCCTATGAAATCATTTTTGTTGACGATGGCAGCCACGACAGTACTGCGCGCGTAATCGCTGATCTGCACGGCATGAACGGGCGCGTCAAGCTGCTGAGTTTGTCTAAGAACTTCGGCAAGGAAATCGCCCTGGCAGCCGGCATAGCCGCGGCTTCGGGAGAGGCGATTATCCTAATGGATGGCGATGGACAGCATCCCGTAGACCGCATTCCTGATTTGGTATCAGCCTGGAAGCAGGGCTGGCAAGTGGTAGTTGGTGTACGGACACATAACAGGAACGAAGGCCTGGTTAAGAAATATGGTTCTAAATTGTTTTACGCTCTGTTCAACCGCCTGTCTGGACAGCGGATGGTACCTGGTTCCAGTGATTTCCGGCTTATTGACCGCGCGGTACAGCAGGAGTTTATAAAACTGAACGAGCCGCAATCGATTACGCGCGGCCTGATCGATTGGCTTGGTTTTAAACGCGCCTATGTCACGTATGCTGCCCATCCGCGGATGCATGGCCCGGCGTCCTACACTTTTCGTAACCTCAGTAAATTAGCTGCCCACAGTTTCGTATCGTTGTCGCCCGCGCCGCTCTACGCTTTCGGCTATCTCGGGCTGGCCATTACCGGAGTATCATTCGTCCTTGGCCTGGCGGTACTGATAGAGCAAATAATACTTAATGATCCGCTCAGCTGGGACTTTACCGGTACCGCTATGCTTAGCATACTCGTGCTATTCCTGGTTGGGTTAACTCTTGTGTCGCAAGGTGTACTGGCGCTCTATATTTCGTACATCCACACCCAAAGCAAAGGCCGGCCGCTGTATGTTGTTAACCACCGCGAATCGCGCGGCCTGTAGCGGCTTAATCTGTACTTTGGGGTACCGGCTCAGTTATACTTAAGGGCAATGTACAGCACTCTTATGTAATGGGTTCTTACTGATTTTTATGCCGCGCACCAAACTAACCGATCAAGCTACATCAACCACAGCCAAAAAGGCCCGGAAATCGTCTGGACGGTCTTCGTCGCAGTCTCAGGCCGAAGTTGTAGCTAAGGAAGCCCCTGCCGGTTGGCGGCAACGGATTAGTGGCCTGCTGCGGTCTGGCCGCTTTCAAAAAATCTTTGCCTGGACGAGTTTCGGTGTACTGATGCTTACCTCGGTATTCTGGGCGGTGCTGGGAGCCCGGCTGCATGAAAATAATGCCGACCAGTTTATCGACGCCTACTTGTTTGACGACGCAAGTACCTTTACGAACGCGCTTTTTCCAGGCGCGCATACTTTTCTGATTAAGTGGCCGGTATTTTTGCTGATGCAATTATACGGGTATCACACCTTTGTGTTTATGGCGGCTACTGTCCTTATGGTATTGCCAACGGTTGCCCTGTTGGCTTACCTGATCCGAAAAATCGATCCCCGGCCGGTCGTGTTTGGTGTGGTATGTCTCGCCCTGTCCCTGGTCTTGCTGCTGGTACCGGCTCAACCATATCCAGGAGCGCTGTTACCAGCTAACTTTGCGATGACAACTACCCGTAACCTGGAGTATGCCTTGTTTGTCTGGTGTCTGTACAGGTTCGTGTCTGCCCGTCCACATATTCGCCAGTGGACATTCTGGCTTCTCGCCGGCCTGATGGCCTTGGTTATTGCCAGTGATAAGCTGTTCGCCGTTCTCTTACTGGGCGGCGCGGCGGCTGCTCTGGTTGGTTATGCCGGCGTGTTGCGCCGCCGATACGAACTGCGGACTATTCTGCGGTTAGGCGTGCTGGGGATAATGGCCTTCGCGCTAGCGAACGTGCTGCTGCTGGTACTGTCGCGTACCGGACTGACGAACATCGTTAATGAGGGCAGTACCTCGCCCTATCCGCTCGTACATTCCGCAGGCCAACTCGCTCAAGGGTTGCTCTACGCTGCTGGCGCTCTGCTCACTAATATGGGTGCCAATCCAATCCATGACAACCTGGTCGTTCGTGACATTCCGGCCGCGCTGCTGCAAAGCATAATGAGACCGAGTTTTATCGCCTACTTCGCTAACTTTTTAGTGGCTGTAGCGGGTCTGTACGCTATTGTCCGCGTAATCCTCAGCCGCACCTCGGATGCCCCCACTCGCCTAACGGTACTGCTCTGCGGCTCCACACTGGCAGCTTTAGCCGTTTTTGCGTTAACCGACCATTATTATCCGGTTGACGCCCGCTATGTCGCCATTGAATTGTTCGCTGTATTTATCGCACTGGCCACCTACACGCGCGGCCGTCAGCTGCGGGGCAGGGCAATTATGGCGTTGTCCGGGCTGCTTGTGCTGCTCCTGCCAATTGGTATGGCTCAGGCATGGCATGAATATCAGCTAGGTAGTAACGCGACGGCCGCTGATACGAGCCGGACAGTAACAATTGCCAAAATTTTAGACCGCAATCATATTTCACGGCTACTCGGAGATTACTGGAAAATCACGCCGGTAAAATCACGCACGGCGACTAACATCACTGTGGCGCCGGTTGATGACTGCCAGACGCCGCACCCGGTGCTTAACAGCAAAGCCTGGTTTACTATGCCCAAATCGACGCCTTCCGCGCTGTTACTGCAGCGTGACGGTACCGATGAAGCTACGTTTAACGGCTGTAGTCTGGCTCGCATTGCCACCTTGTACGGCGCACCGACCGACCGGGTTGTTTTAGATAGTAATCCGCAGCCACCTTATTTGGCCCAAACGATGCTCTTATTGTACGGGAATGGGACTGAGCCGCTGTCTGAGCAGAAGGCTGCCGATACGCCCAAACCTCTGGCGGCTCCTGTGGTCGCGGCGCTCCGCGAAACCGGTAACTGTACCGAAACCTCCCTGAACGTTGTCGCCCATCAGGACGATGACCTCTTATTTATGAATCCCGATATCCTGGGTGATATCGCGGCAGGCCGCTGTATCCGGACAGTCTACGTAACCGCTGGTGATGCCGGCGCGGGCCGTGCCTACTGGCAAAGCCGCGACATGGGCGCGCGGGCGGCGTATGCCGATATGTACAATGTGCCGAGCGTGTGGCACGAAGAACGGCAGCAATTGAACGGCCGCTTCGTGACTGTCGCGACGCTCGAAGGCAGGCCTAACGTATCATTGGTGTTCCTGCATTTGCCGGACGGAAACCCCGAAGGTAGCGGTTTCGCGGTGAGTAACCACGAAAACCTGGCAGCCCTAACCAGTGGCGCCATACACGAGATGCATAACGTAGAAGATGGCAGCAGCTACACCAAAGACCAACTGGTAAGTGATCTAAAGACGATTATGGATGTAGATGCCCCAACCGTTATTCGCAGCCAGGGATCTGATAACGCGTTCGACGGCGACCATAGCGATCACCATGCTGTCGGCCAGCTAACGGAGCTGGCGCGCCAGGAGTACAATAACGGGCCGCAAGTTGTGCGCTACATTGGCTATCCCAATAAGGTCTGGCCAGTTAACCTTACGGACGATCAGGTGACCCTAAAGGAACGGGCATTCTTGGCCTACGCCAAATTTGACGGCGCTGTCTGCCAGTCGGCCTTTGACTGTCAGCAGACGTATACCTACGGCAATTATTTGATCCGCCAGTATTCAAGCCAGCCATAATTTTGTTTTTGTTAGTGCGTATCGCGCAGGTGAGTATGGCGTTCTTTTAGTGTAGTGTCTATTTTGGCGATTATTTGTTCGATAGTCATGTGTTTTTGCATCGTTTATTTCTCCTTTGGTTTTGTGTGGGTGGACGTTTGTTTCTTGAGACTAAACACGAGTATAATGCCCGAAATGTACCCTAGCTGTCATATTTCTTACTTTATGCGATTTTCGGGTATAATGGGATGGTCTCGCACGGATATGCGCGTGTTGGTCAATTAACTCAGGGCGCCTTGGCGGAGCAGTTACGCAGCGGTCTGCAAAACCGCGTAGACGGGTGCAACTCCCGTAGGTGCCTCCAAACAATTTAGGGCGAGTGGCGGAATTGGTATACGCGGCGGACTTAAAATCCGCTGGCCTTAACAGCCTTGAGGGTTCGAGTCCCTCCTCGCCCACCACTGATTCTTGCTATTATTTTTGTGTACCTAAGGGGGTTGCGACAATGGAAACCAATGCTAACCACGATAATTGCCCATTTTGTAACCTCGATGACCGTATCCTTAAGCAGAACGACTATGCCCAAGTATTTTTGAGCGACCCGCATAAAGTTGCCGGCCATTTACTGGTTACGCCCAAACGCCACGTCGAAAAGCCATGGGAGTTAACTAATCTGGAACTAACAGCTATTTTTGACCTCATTTTCTGGATAGAGCAGAAGCTTATCGGCAAACTGGGTGATGGCTTCGACATCCGCCAGAACTACCGCCCGTTCGTTAATCAGAATCGTTTGAAGGTGAACCACACGCATTTTCATGTTATCCCACGCTCTGAGGGTGACTATATTTATGAAATTTCCGAGCAGTACGAAAAAGATCTGTTCGTTGAACTCGACGACATGGAACGCGACGCCGTCGCCGATATGCTGAAAGACTAATCCTAAGCGGTGGCATAAAAATCTTTTAAGGGGTAGACTAGGAGGATGAATTACTTCGTCACAACCTCTATTCCTTATGTCAACGGTGAGCCGCATCTTGGTCATGCCATGGAGTACGTCATGGCTGATGTTTTAGCCCGAACTGCCCGCAAAGAAGGCAAGCCGGTTATTTTCAGTATCGGTACCGATGAACACGGCGGTAAAATCGAAGAAAAGGCCAAGGAACTGGGCGTTAAACCACGGGAGTTTACTGACGAAATGAGCCAGAAGTTCCGCGACCTGGCCGAGGCGCTTAACGTTAGCGCCGACCGTTTTATCCGGACTACAGAGGCTAATCATGAAAAGCGGGCCCAGCTGGTCTGGAAGGCGCTGAAAGATGATATTTATAAGAATAAGTATGTCGGCTGGTACTGTACCGGCGACGAAGCTTTCTTTACCGAAGCCGAAGTTAAAGCTAACAACGGCGTCTGTCCGAACCACAATCGGCCGTACGAAAAAGTCGAGGAAGAAAACTACTTTTTCCACCTCAGCAAGTACAACGAGCACATCAAGCACGCTATTGAATCGGGCCAGTTCCAGGTTATTCCGAAGACTAAACGCAACGAGATCCTGTCGGTTATCCATGAAGGGTTAGAAGATATCAGCATTTCACGGCCGGCTGACAAAATTTCCTGGGGCATTCCGGTACCTGGTGACAAAACGCAGGTTATGTATGTCTGGTTTGAGGCGCTGCTCAACTATATTACGGTGCTTGGTTATCCGGAACATGAAGACTTTAAGCAGTTCTGGCCAGCCAACGTCCAAGTGATCGGCAAGGACATCATCCGCTTCCATGCTGCCATCTGGCCTGGTATATTACTCGGCCTCGGCCTGCCATTGCCAAAATCACTGTACGTACACGGCTTTATTAACATTGATGGCAAAAAAATGAGCAAATCGCTCGGTAACTACCTGTCTCCGTACGACATCATCAATAAATACGGCGCTGATGCTTTCCGTTACTACTTCCTGCGCCATATCCCAAGCAATAGCGACGGTGACTTCAGCTGGGATAAATTCGAGGCCGCATATAATAACGAGCTGGCCAACGAACTCGGTAACGCCGTACAACGTACCGCCGCCATGGTCATGAAGTACCAGAACGGCCTGATCGGTCCGATTCCAGAGGCGGAACATGATATAGCGCAGTACCAGACAGCGCTTGAGCACTGTCATTTCGACCGGGCACTCGATGAAGTATGGGAGCAAGTGCGTGGTATCAACCAGTATATCGACGTTGAAAAACCTTGGACCATCGCCAAAGAGGGTGACGAAGAGCATCTTCGTGAAGTTTTAGCTTACCAGGCGAGCGCCTTACTGGAAATCGCCGACCTGCTGGAACCATTCATGCCGGAAACTGCCGCTAAAATCCAGGGCATATTCCAGGAGGGCATCATCCACCCGCTGGATGGCACGCTATTCCCTAAGTTCGAAACGCCTGCCACGGAAGCGTAGGGATGAACATAGATCTGGTTGACACCCATTGTCATATTCAGTCCGCCGGTCTGCCGACCGGGGAGCGCCAAACTTTGGAAAAGTGGGCCAAAGTGCCCGAGCGGACACCGGAACTGATTATTGCCGATGCAGTCGCCAAAAACGTGCGGCGTATGGTGGTAGTTGGCTGTGATTTAGCCGATAGTGAGCAGGCGATTGCGACTGTGCAGAACCATCAGGAAACCTGGGCCAGTATCGGTTTGCACCCCCATGAGGCCGCCAGTAGCCTCGAAAATGGCCATTTGGACGCGTTTGCGGCCCTTGCAGGGCGTCCGAAGGTCATAGCTGTGGGTGAGTGCGGTCTGGACTACTTTTATGAGCATTCTCCACGACAAGCTCAAATTACTGTGTTACGCTTCCAGATGGAGCTGGCGCTCTTGCATAATTTACCGATGATTTTTCATGTACGGGGCGCGTCGTCTGCGGAGCAGCGCTATAATGCAATGGATGATTTCTGGCCCATTTTTGACGAATATAACAGCGGTAGCAGCAAAATACGCGGCGTGCTGCATAGTTTTACCGATACGCGGGCTAACCTGGACCGGGCGATAGAGCGCGGGCTCTATATTGGGGTCAATGGAATTGCCACTTTTGCCAAGGACCCGGCCCAGCTGGATATGTATAAAAATATCCCGTTGTCAAACCTTTTATTGGAAACTGACGCTCCGTTCTTGACGCCCACTCCGTACCGTGGTACTATTTGTGAGCCATATCACATTTCAGTGATAGCCGACTTCTTGGGTGGACTCCGACAAGAGCCCCTACCGGATCTGGCCAGAGCCACGACCGAGAACGCCGAAGCACTGTTTTCGTTACAGTAGATAATCGCGCACCAACGTATAACAACTATGCACAACAAGCCCAACTCACCAATTGAAGGTGGCCATAATAATCATTCCGAACTGATGGTATCCGCGTCGGCGCGCCGCCAAGCAGTCGCCAACGCGATTTACTGGGTCAGCAACACTGTCGACCACCAGATAATCGCGGAAGCGGCTATGCAGGCCTCTATGCAAACAGCTACCGTACCCGAAGTTGTCGCGCAGCAACCCTCAGCTACCGTACCGGACGCCGTAGCCGATGTGGCAACCCTGCAACTTGGCAAGGATGACGACGGCATCAATTATAAATTGCTTAATTCATTGGAAGCGAGCGAGGCTTAGGAAAAGCTATGTCAATTCTTGACTCGATCTTTAAACAGAAAAAGGATGAGCGCCGCGCGCAGATTCACCGGGCGCTAATTCACCATGAAGCTAAAATTGGCAGCGAACTGTTCGGCCCGATCCCTGAAGGCAGCCGCCGGGAATTTTTCTGCCTGGATGAGCACACCTGGGTATGGCATGAAGAATGGACCGACGCTAATGGTAACCGCCAGTTTATGATGACCCGTTATGACGTCCGCCCGGGCGGCATCGTGAAGTCACAGGGCCACAATAATTACCAAAGTTTATCACGCCAAGAACTCATAAACTTTTACCGGGCCGTCCAGATGTATGGCCAGCGGGTTGACGCGGAATACGCCCGTATGTTGCAGGCTGCTTAACAAGCAACCTCAATCCTTTATACTGGTATTAGATGAATCCGATATATCTCGACCATGCCGCGGCGACGCCGTTGGACGCGGAAGTTTTAGCGGCTATGCAGCCGTATTTTAGCGCGCAATTTTATAATCCTTCTGCGGTATACGGCGCGGCCCAGCGCGTATCTAAAGATTTGCAGGCTGCCCGGGCATCGGTTGCACAGGTTATTGGCGCCAGGCCGGTGGAAGTTACATTTACGGCCGGTGGAACAGAAGCGAACAACCTGGCTATCCATGGCGTCATGTCCCGATTCCCGGCCGCCAACATGGTTGTAAGCGGTATCGAACACGATTCAGTGCTGGGCCCAGCCGCGCAGTATACCTATAAGCTCGCGCGGGTAAACGAGCAGGGCGTTGTAGATATACCGGCTCTGCGGGCACTGGTTGATGACCAGACGGCGCTGATAAGCGTGATGTATGCCAACAATGAAATTGGTACCGTACAGCCGGTACGCGACATCAGCAACCTGGTAGCTGAAATTCGGAAAGACCGCCGTGCCAGAGATGTTGCTATGCCGCTGTATATTCATACCGACGCCGCTCAGGCCGGAAACTATCTTGATATCCACGTCTCACGGTTGGGAGTCGACTTGATGACGCTGAACGGCGGTAAGGTGTATGGGCCAAAGCAGAGCGGTATTTTGTTCGCGAAAAGTGGCATGCAGTTGCAGCCGCTGGTTTATGGCGGAGGCCAGGAACACAATCTGCGCAGCGGAACCGAAAACGTCGCCGGTTGCATCGGTTTAGCAACGGCGCTACAAAAAGCGCAGGCTACGCGTGGTGAAGAGGGCCGGCGCTTGCAAGACTTGCAGGCCTACTTCATCGATCAGTTACAGGCGCGCATACCAACCATAGTTATTAACGGTTCATTAAAAAAACGGCTGCCAAACAACCTGCATATTACTATTCCGGGCACTGATAACGAGCGTTTGTTGTTTGGACTGGATGAAAAAGGCATTATGGCCGCCGCCGGGTCGGCCTGCAGTGCCAGTAATGACGAGCCGTCGCATGTGCTTACAGCACTTGGTATCAGTGATGAACTCGCCCGGGCCAGTTTACGGTTTAGTATGGGCCGGGAAACAACGCGCGAACAGCTGGACCGGGTCGTGGCGACTCTGTCCACTCTCATCTAATAGCAGGTGCCGCCGCCGCGCGGAAGCTTGTTAACCTGTTATGCTTATGCTATAAATAGACCTGAAAGCATAAGCATAAAAACATGAAAAAGCTCAAAAAACTGACCCATCTGCTCCTTTTGGTGCTGCTGTGCGCCAGTATGGGCAGTCCGGCAACCGCCGTGGCTGCCGACACTAAAACTACTGACAGTAAAGCCACTAACACTGATAGCGGCGTTCAGGGCTACGCGGCTGACAAACAGATTCCGGTCGGTACGATCGTACAGTTGCAGGGAAGTGGCGCCAGTAAGGTGGAAGTTTCCACTAAAGCTGATATTGGACACATGTATGGTGTGGCCGTTGATAAGCTGAAATTATCAATCACTATTTCCAATTCAGCCATTCAAAACGAGGTGTTTGTAGCTACTGCCGGGACTTATGATACCTTGGTAAGCTCACAGGGCGGTACCATAAAGGCTGGTGACTACGTGACGCTGTCGTCGGTAGACGGCGTCGCTAAAAAAGCCTCTACCGATGACACGACCGTCTTTGGCCGGGCAGCCGCCAATTTCGAAGGCAAGGGCGACAGTATTGGCAAAACCACCCTAAAAGACACTAGCGGCAAGGCCAGTCAGGAAGTTGCCCTCGGTGTCATTCCCGTATCGATTGACGTACGCACTAACCCTGAAAAAAAGAGCACCAAGACTAAAGTCCCGGACTTTTTGCAACGCATCGGTGCTGCCGTCGCTGACAAACCGGTCGGTCCATTGCGTATGTATCTCAGTATCGCTATCACGGCGTTAACGATAGCTGCTGCCATCGTAATCCTGTATTCCGGCGTACGCAGTAGCATCATCGCTATCGGACGTAATCCGCTGTCGAAAAAGTCGGTTTTCAGGGGGCTTTTAGAGATTATATTTACCTCCATACTGATTATGATTATCGGGTTATTTGCAGTATACTTATTGCTAAAGCTATGATTTTTAACAGGGGGGCGACAACAATATGACTCAGTGGCAGATGCTAGCTGCCGGCGGTATCCTACTCGTACTGGTAGGGTTGATTGTCGTTGCCGGGCAACTGTCACGCCTGTCACGCGCCTTGAGCGCCGGTAAGAAGCCCCTGAAGGGATCGGTTAACGCCATTGGCGATTCGGCGGACCAGGCCGCTGAGGACGTTTTCGACAAAGAATTCCACGAGGAACTCCGCAACCGGGGTCGTTTGCATTTCGAAAAGATTATCAACGAAAACTCCATGTTCCTTAAGCAGGACTTAGATATGACCATTGCCCAGCTGAACCAGTACCTGAAAAAGGAGATTGGCGATAAGCTGCAACTGGAATTCGCTGATTACGCTAAAGCCATGCAGGATGCCCAGGAATTGGCCCTGGCGGCCCTCCATAAGAGCGCCAGCGCTGTCGACGAACAGCGTACCGCACTGGAAGCTGCCATGAAAAAGGATGTCGCCGAGCGTGAAGCGGCGCTTCTGGCCGGCTATGAGCAAAACATGGCCAAAATTGTCGAGCATTACTTATTACAGACACTGGGCGACCAGTTTGACCTTAAGAGCCAGTTGCCGTTCATTCTTGAGCAGATGGAAGCTAATAAGCAGAAAATCATGGATGACATGCGGTTATGAGCGAAACGACCGACTACCAGTTCCCAGCGTCATTAGTTGGCCGGGCAGATTTAGCCCGGTTGCTGCGTGAGATCGAGACTGTAGATGGAGACCTGGAATCGCAGAAGGTACGCGCGACCGGTAACGGCAGCAAGCCGGCTTACCATATGCCACTGCTCAGCCAGGCTCTGAGCGATTTCCTGAACATGAATAAGCTTGATATAACAAAAGAGCAGGAGCGCATGGTTATAAAGGAGCGCGTCCGGGTTCTCAAGGATAAAGCACCGACAGTTCATATGACCTTCGCGGTTGAGGCTGACCCGGAAAGCCTGCAAACGTTAGTAGCGTGGCTGCGCGCTAATGCTCATCCGCATACACTGCTAAGTGTCGGCCTGCAACCAAACCTGGTGGGTGGAGTGTATCTTCGTACGCCGAACCACGTACATGACTACAGTATGCGCGCCTTGTTCGCTAACAGCCGCGACGTTTTGGCCAAAGAAATCGAAGGAATGACCGGGTGAAAGACAAACTGTTCGAAGAACTGGTCGAAAAGGGAAACCCGGTAGGTGAGATTATCGGTATTGATTCGTTCCTGGTTAAAGTCCGTGGACTGCAGCCAACTAACGTGCATGCCCTGATCCGGTTCGAAGATGGCAGCCGCGGGTATGTACACCACGTATATGAAGACTACGTCGTCGTAATGAAACTCGGTATCACCGTTCTGCGCATTGGTATGGTATGCGTCATCCAGCACGAGGAGCTGCTTGCCAAAGTCGGTAAAAACTTCATCGGGCGGGTTATAAATATTTTTGGTGACCCGATTGACGGCAAGGGCACGATTCAGTCTGATGATGTCTGGGAAGTGTTCCATGAAGCACCGATGTTGTACGAGCGCAAACTACTCGATTCGCAGCTGGAAACCGGCATTACCATTCTGGACATTAACTTCTCCCTAGTGCGCGGCCAGCGTATGGCGGTTTTAGGCGACGGTAAGGTTGGTAAAACGGCTATGACCACCCAGATCGCCATTAACCAAAAGAACACTGATATTACAGTGATCTATGTGCTGATTGCCAAACGCCAACGTGACGTGGCCCAGCTGGTAGCTCGCCTGGAAGAAAACGATGCTCTCAAAAAAGCTATTATTATTGTTACGAACATGTTCGAATCCCTGGTGGCAACGTATCTGGCACCCTACATCGGCGCGGCCCACGGTGAATACTTTTGGCAAAAGCTCGGTATGGACACGTTGGTGATTTACGACGACCTAACCAGCCACGCCCAGGCCTACCGCGAAATCTCTCTGATTGCCGGTGTCAGCCCTGGCCGTGACTCCTACCCGGGTGACATGTTCTACACCCACTCCAGCCTGGTAGAGCGCGCCGGACGTTTGGACAGCAACTCGGCTAGCCAAACCATTCTGCCGATCATTTACGCTCCGTCTGGTGATATTACGGCCTATTTGCCGACCAACGTCATGTCCATGACGGATGGCCAGTGGATTCTCGATATGAACGTCTTTAAAGACACTATGCGCCCAGCCGTTAGTACCGGACTGAGTGTGACCCGCGTCGGTGGTGTCGGCCAAAACAAACGCCAGAAAGGCTTGGCCGCCGGCCTCAATAAAACGCTGGCAGGATATCGCCAGGCTGAGGAGTACGCTCACTTTGGTACCGAACTATCCCCAGAGGCCCAGACGGACTATGACAAAGGTAAGGCCTTGTTTATTCTCATGAACCAGGACATTGGCGAAGGTTATAACCTTATGGAGCAGCAGTTCCTATTGGATATCGTGCTGAATTCCAACCCAGGTGAAAAGATTGATATTAAGAAAATGAAAGAGCTGGTGCGTGATTACGCGCCTAAGGTAGTCGAGGACAAAGAAAACAGCAACTTTGACCAACTGCGTGATGAGCTCAAGGCACAGGTTTTGATATTAACCGATGGTAAGAATGCCAGATTAGATGCGGCGACCGCGCCAGCGCCGGCGGAAGACGACAAACCGACAGATAGCGATAAAAAAGCTAAAGACAAAGCAAAGGAACCGGTAGCATGAAGCGCCCACTAGAGATTGCCGCCGAAGAGTTGTCCATGAAGACTATTGTGTCGCTTACCAGCGCCTTTGAGAGTCTATCCAGTATGAAAATTACCCAGACAAAGACCCGGGTACTTATCAGTAACGAGTTTTTTAAAGAAGTCTGGACTATCTATAAGCAGATTCGCATGGATGTGATGTTTAATTTTGGCCGCTCAGTGGACGAGGTGCCGATCGATAAAGAGCTAATGCTGCTTATTACTGCTCCGGGTGGGCTAACCGGTGATATCGACCAGCGCCTGATCCGAAAATTCCGCGAACATTACGATCCGGAAAAGAACGATATTATCGTTATTGGTCACCACGGCGCGCTGCAGCTCGAACAATTAAAGATTAAGTACAATTTGTACTTCGACATCCCCAAAAAAGACTATATTAACGTTGATCCGCTCATGAAAGAAATCAAGAAATATAAGGCGAGCCGGGTATTTTACCAGGACTATGTTTCGCTCAGCGAGCAGGTTATTAAAGAGCTCGACCTTGGTGAAGTGGTAAATACCATGGGTAAAATTGCAGATATTGACGAGCTGGATGGTGATGTCATCACTGAAAAAACATATATATTCGAACCCAATGCTTATTCGGTCGTTATGCACTTGGAATCATCAATTTTGCGTCTTATGCTGGCCCAGTTTATCTATGACAGCCGCTTGGCGCAGCTGGCCAGTCGCTTTAAGGCTATGACCGCTGCCAAAGAACGCTCGCTGGAAACCCAGCAGGACCTGCACGTCGCCTTTTCGCGCGCTAAACGTGCTCTGGTGGATGTCCGGCTTAAGGAAAGCCTAGCCGGGCTTAAGAAGATTCGGGCGGGGAGGGACTAGAAGATGTCAGATACATCGACCGGAGTTGTACGTGTTCTCAAAGGCCTGGTTATTAAGATACAGTTTGACAAGGACATGCCCGAACTGAACGAGATGGTGTACGTCCAGAATGCCAAGAACACGCCGCTGCTCGTCAGCTCGCTGGAACACGGTGATATGGCCGTATGTTTAAACATTGCCGGTGATAACTCTATTAGAAAAGGTGACTTGGTGGATCGCAGCGGCCACAGCCTGGAAATCCCTGTTGGAGAAGAGATGGTTGGCCGGGTATGGGACGCCTTGGCGCGCCCGATTGATGGCAAGCCGCAACTGCCGCAGGAAGTGCTCGACAAGATGCCGAAGCGGTCTATCTTCGCGCCTAGCTTCCAGGAAACCAGCCTGAAAAACCGTCCCGACGAAATCCTGGAAACCGGTATTAAAGTGCTCGACTTCTTTACGCCGTTCGTTAAGGGGCGCAAGATTGGCATTATCGGTGGTGCTGGTGTCGGTAAGACCGTGTTGACCATGGAAATGATCAATAACGTGGCCGTTGGCGCGGGTGCTCTGAGTATCTTCGCCGGTATCGGTGAGCGCATCCGTGAGGGCCATGAATTGTATACCACGCTCCGTGATAATGACCTGCTCAAGACCACGGCCATGTTTTTTGGCCAGATGAACGAAAACCCGGTCCAGCGCTCGCTGATCGCTCTCTCGGCCATCACGCTTGCCGAGCACTTCCGTGATGATAAGAAGAAGGATATTCTGCTGTTCGCCGACAACATGTACCGTTATATTCAGGCGAAGAACGAGGTCTCGACTATTATTGACCAGACGCCGGCCGAAGGTGGTTACCAGCCAACAATCTTCTCCGATGTGAAGGCCATGGAAGACCGCCTGACGACGAACGAAAACGGCTCTATTACGGCCTTACAGACCATTTACGTGCCGGCCGACGATTTGTCAGACCCGGCAGTACAGATGATCCAGCACGAACTGGACTCTACGATTGTACTCAGCCGTGCTGTGGCTGCGCAGGGTATTCGCCCGGCCGTCGATATTAACGCCTCCAGTTCCAGCCTGCTGACGCCGGAAATCGTCGGTGAACGCCACTATATGCTCAGCGTGCGGGTACAGGCAATTTTGCAAAAGTATAACTCACTGAAGGGCATTATCGCCATCATTGGTGAGTCTGAACTGTCGACCGAGGACCGCGATGACTATAACAAGGCTAAAAAACTGATTAACTACTTCAGTCAGCAGTTTAACGTGATGGAGAAGATGACCGGTATTCCGGGTGAACACCATACACGCGAGGACACCTTGAACGGCATCGAGGAGATCATAATTTAATGGTAATGAGGCAAGACGCCAGTACCGGCGAAATGGTAGAAGCGCCCGATGACGGCAGCGAGCAGAAAGCGGCTGATCCCAAAAAACCAATTATGTCGGTTAAAGTGTACGCCCCGTTCCAAGTGTATTTCGAAGGCGATGCCTACAGCGTGACGGCCGCAAACGAGACTGGGCCGTTCGATATTTTACCGCGCCACCATAACTTTATTTGTATGCTGGTTCCGTGTAACCTAGTCATTAAGACGCCGTACGAAGAGAAAGTTGTCAAGATTTCGCGTGCCCTGATGCACGTCAAAGCCGAGCGTGTCGTTGTGTTCGTCGACGTTTAGCCAGCGACGAAGTAGGAGAAGCCGAACACCTGGTTGGCCGGAGCAGGGTTGGCAGTGCAGACGCTAAAGCCCGTGTTAGTGCGCGTAACGTAGTACTGGGTCTGGCCAGCGGCGAGACCAACTGGGCTGATAATGACGTTAGGCGGGGAAGCGAAGGCTTGCGCGAAGTTTACCGAGATGAAGCAACCGGCAGTCGGGTTGTTGCCGCTGTTAATATTAACAGTACCAACAGTATCGGAACCGTTTACGGATGCGGTTCCACCGTTGCCAAGCACACCTGTGTTGATGGATGCCCGCTGCGCCGGAGCGCCGGTGAAAGCAATATGGTTTGGTACTTGCAATACGGCGTTACCGCTCATAATGAGCCGGGTAACGGTAATCTGCGAAGCGCCCATGGGCCCGCTAAAATTACTGGCACCAGATACGTTAACGGTGCTCAGGGTCGTAGTGCCTTGCATGATGGCATTCTGGGCTACTTGCAGGCTATTTATTTGCGTGTCAGCCAGGTTGGTCTTGCCAGCGACAGTAAGGGTGGCTGCCTGCAGGTCACCACCCAGGCGGATGCGGCCGGCAACATCAAGATCTTTTTGTACCAGGAGCTGGCCGGTAAATACGGCGTTTCCCTGCACGGTCAGTGTCTGGGCGGCATTACCGACGGTGGCGTCTGAGTTGGCTAGTTGCTTGAGGGCATCAGTCGTCAGCTGTTGAGTGGCGACTTCAGGAGTATCCGGCGCTTTCTTGCTGTTTAAGAAGCTGACCGCGCTGGTGGCGGCGACGACTACCATAATGAGAATAAAACCGAGTAGATAGACGTCGACTTTGTGCCAGAAAGCTTTGAGCGGATTAACTTTTTTTGCGGAGCCTTCGGTGGCGGCAGCTTCAAGTGATCCGGTGGCGTCAACCCCCTCCGCGGTCAGCTCTTCGTTGGTCTTTTCCAGAGCATCAGCGGGCGCGGTTTGAGTTACTCCGATATTCTCAGGAGTTGCGGACGTGTCTTCGGTTGGTTTTTTGTCTTCCATCTCAGCTATAGCTTTGCTTATGCTTTATATGGGATATCGTACTACATATGCCCGCTATAATCCAGCTCTAGACATAAACGGTTTGAAATTTGGGCGGGCATCAAGCATACTAAACATAAGCTTATGCAAAAACAAATGATGAGACGGTTTTTACATAGTGCGGCGCTCTCGGTACTTATATGTGTTGGCGCTGTCGGAATGGCGGCCGCGGATACCGCGAGCTCGTCGAATTATATGGTGTCTGAGACGCAATTCGGTTCCGGCTCCGCATTGGAACAGTGTAGTGGCAGTTACTGTGCCCGCTCGGCAACCGGCGATTTAGTGAACGGCCAGGCCAAAAGCGATAATTACGGTGCCCGTTTCGGGTCGGTGACTACGGCAGACCCCTACCTGGAAGTTTATACTAGCGGTGGTTTATCTGATTTGGGGACGCTTGACATCGACCGGACCGCCACCGCCACCGCCCAGATAAGTGTCCGCAACTATATGGGCGGCTACGTTATGCAAATTACCGGCCGGCCGCCGTCGCAGGGCAGCCACGAATTAAAGGCCATGGATAGTGATCCACAGTGTCCCTGTACATCGCAGATGGGGGCCGAGCAATTCGGCATTAATTTTATTGCCAACACTGCACCATCGGTCGGCGCTAACCCAACACAGGTGCCATCAAATACTTTCAGTTTTGGCCAGGCGGCGACGGATTATGACACGCCGAATCTATTTAAATATGTTGAAGGTGACATTGTGGCTCAGAGTAATATCAGTAGTGGACAGACCGATTACACGCTTTCAATGATATTCAATGTCTCCAACGTGACACCGGGTGGCCAGTACACCGGCTCTTACTCGGCAGTGGTGGTTCCGACGTATTAGTTCATTAACTGTTAATGAACTACTGCTGTGGATAAGTATCTTGTTGACACATAACGCTTATGCTACAATCCGCATTGTACCCACAAAAATATAAACAATAAGTCTCAAACCAATATAGAAAGGAGAATCTTTTCTCTATGTATGTAAATAATATTAAGGAAGCTGTAACGCGCAGTGGGGCATTCGCGATGGCTGTGAGTATGCTGAGCATTCTGGGTATCAGTGCTTTCCCCTCACTGGTATTCGCTAACGCCCTCAACCCGCTGACAGAGCGTACATTGCTCATGACGAGCTCTGCTCCTGGCTACAATAATACGGACGGTTCCGGCAATGCGACATATGCACCTCCGGGCAGTGGTCCGAATGGCCAGAAAGCCGGACATAAGTTCAGTTTTAAAGTGAGTACCGACAGTAGCGGCAGTGGTGCTGCGATTGACGGTTTTTCATTCCAGTACTGTACTACTGCAGCTGGTAACTGTACCTCTCCTGGAAACGACACTGTTGTTGCACCTGGTGATGATCAAACTCCTGGCACTGCCGATGACCGTGTAGATAATGCTGCAAATAAAGAGAGTGACCTCAACGTCAGCTATGCTAACCCCCAGGAAGTAACGGCTATTCCGACATCCAACCCAGATGGGTTGGCACTTGTTGATGCTGATAACAGCGACGGAAATTTCGCGGTACTGTGGGACAGCAATAATGACGGCGTTGACGAACTAAATGCTGGCTGGGAAATGGACGTACAAAACTACGAAACTCCTAGTGCGGTTACGGTAAAAAACAACTTCATCCGTCTCCGTAAGGCTACTACCGGTTCTGGCAACAGTGCTGCCCTGAAGCCTGCTCCGGGTGTCAAGATTACCGTAGTCTTCTATGCTACTGATGATAACTTCATTACGAATCCCGGCTCCGGTAACTTTTTCGTCCGGTTGAATACCTACAAGACAAATGTTTACACCTCAATGCTACCGAACTCGAACACGAATATCCTCGACGGTGGTGTAACGGTTGCAAATGTCATGACTGATTCAATCCATATCACCACTAAGGTTCTGGAAACGATGAGCTTCTCAGTCGGTACTGAAAATCCAGATTACCTTCCAGCTGGCGGCGGACAACATGGTCCTTGTGATCCAATTGAGGACAATGATCAAATCCAGCTGGGTAACGCCAATGCAGAATCTTCACTGGAAGTAAACACTGCGTATGACGCTAAATCATACTGGCGCCTGTCATCCAACTCCTCCGCTGGCGCATCAGTGTATTACTCAGGCAGTACGCTCAGCAACACCGTCGGTGATAAGATTGACCCAGCTGGTTTCTTCGTAGCTGATGGTTCCGGAAAAACTGCCTTCAACGGCACTAACGTGCTCGACTTCGCCCATGCCGGCGGACCAGGTGCGCTTAGTCATCCAGGAATGGAACAATTCGGATTAGCTTTCGACCCAACTGAAGATCGCGATAACGATGGCGTCGCTGACCTACCTGATGGTAACGTCGGTGAACAAGGCCCAGGCAATGACCTTAAAGGACTGATTATGAGTGACGCCTACAACGGTGGCGCAGGTCGTATCAATAAGGAAGTGGTAGATCCCGATGATTCATCTCAAGATCTCCCTATTACGGCTAAGTTCGCTTTCGATCCTTCAAGCCAGTCAACACCAGCTCTGATTGCTAGCAACACTACTGATGTTGTTGACTGCTCGACCGGTAAGATGCGCTACATTGGTAACATCGCTGCTGCAACACCAGCCGGTGTATACACCACTAAGATTAACTACCTCGCTGCTCCTCAGTACTAGGATATAATTCCTTACTTTTACGCCACATAGTTTGGCAGGAGAAAAAGACCCGGTTTACCGGGTCTTTTTATGCCTTAGACAATTCGATGGTTATTCTTGTACAATACATCTATGCATAAGCTCAATCATGTGAGGGTGAGGGTATTGCCGCACCATGTTTTTTGGGCTGAGATGTTGTTGTCTCTGTTCTTCTCGGTAATCGTTTTTCTACCGAGCGTCGACGCGGCCGATGTCTCACGCTTAAGGCTGCGCAGTTTGTTCATGTATAACCCCAACCCGGGCGTTGTCACGGACTACAAGGTTTCTTTCACATATTCCACGACTACCACTGTCGGATCGGTTGACATGCTATTTTGTACAAGCCCTATCCCGGATGATCCGTGTTACGTCCCTGTGGGGCTGGACTTATCTAATGTAAGTATGGGTGTACAGACGGGTGAAACAGGATACGATGTCCAGGTCAAATCACCGAACCACATTGTCCTTAGCCGAGCGACGCCAGCTGTGGTAGACGCGGTAGCATCATCTTATACGCTGCATAATGTTAAAAACCCGACGGACGATGTCCGGCCTTTCTCAATTCGTTTGAGTACCCATAGCGATAGCGCGGCGAACAATCCCGTTATTGATCTCGGTTCGGTTGTCGGTGGACTCAATAATGGGATTTTTATAGAGACACAGGTGCCGCCGACACTCATGTTCTGTCTTGGCCAGGAGGTTTCCGTCGACTGTAGCGATGTAGACGGTGTAAATTACCATGATATGGGAAATCTGGCGGCGGACACTACATTAACGGCTCAGTCACAGATGTCGGTAGGTACCAACGCGACTTCGGGGTTTGCTATTACTGTTAATGGCACCAGTATGAAAGCGGGCAATAATGTGATAGACGCCGTAGCTGCAATACCAACTACCAGTATTACGGGCAAGAACCAGTTCGGAATCAACTTAGTAAAAAATACCCAACCGGAAGTTGGCGGCGATCCTGACGGTGATGACTCGGTAGCTGCCGCAGCCGCAAATTACGACCAGCCGAACCGTTACTTTTTCCGAGATGGGGATGTAGTCGCAAGCTCTCCTCATGTCAGTTTATTGAAGCGATTTACAGTCAGCTATATCGTTAATACCGATCCAAACTTACGTGCCGGTGTCTATAGCACAACGATTACCTACATTTGCAGTGGCCGATTTTGATGCTACAATTATGCTTATACTTAAAAGTAACAGTGAGAGAGATAAAATGAAACGTTTATTTACGTACGTCAGCAGTGTTACTCTGCTGCTTGCACTTATTGGCAATGTAGTTCCTGCTTCGGCTCAATCGACAGGCTCATCAGGCCTAAGTATTACGCCCCGCAAAAACCTCACACTAAAACCAGGCGAGTCGACCACTGATAAACTTACTATCGGTAACTTAAGCAAAAACGCGGATTTGGAAGTTAGCCTAAAAGCTATCGATTTTACTTTCATGAATGAAACGGGCACGCCAAAGTTATTGCTCGGCGAGAATACACAGCAGACAGCGTGGTCAGTTAGGCCGTTTCTGGAATTCACTCAATCTGTTGTCGTGCCGGCTGGACAGTCTCGAACCGTTAATTACACGCTAACTATTCCAAAAAACCAGGGTGCCGGTTCTTACTACAGTGCTATCCAGTATGGTACGGGCGGTACTAATGGAGGAAATGTTAATTTGAGCGCTTCTGGAGTTACACTTGTATTTGTTTCTGTCCCCGGTGTCGTAAAAGAAGACATGACACTTAAAAGGTTTGGTGCCTACCAACTAAACAAGGACAATATTACCGGTAGTTACGTTAAGATAGCCACAAATAAGCCAGAACAAGTCGCATTTACATTACAAAATAATGGAAATGTTGCAGAAGCTCCCGTTGGCAGCGTAACTGTTAAATATATGTTCGGCAAGAAACAATGGAATATTGACAACGTCAACGAAACGTCATCGCTTGCTCTTATCGGCCAAAGCCGTATTTATTTAAATTGTCTAGAATCTCAAGAACAACAGGTGAATGTTGCTGGTAGTGAAGCCAAAAACAAGACCTGTAAGTCACCAAAATTATGGCCCGGCCGTTACACGGCAACCCTCGATGCCTTCTACGGGCAAAACGGTAACAACACTCATCAGGTATCAGCTACCGCCAGTTTCTGGTACTTGCCATGGTGGTTCCTTATTACCATAATCGCTCTACTCACCATCATTTCAACCGCAGTACTGCTCATAGTCTATAAGGCAAAACGAGCCGCCAGGGGCAAAAGCGCCCGGCGCCGCTAACAAAAGTAAAAGGGGACTGTAAAAGTCCCCTTTTCGCATAAACAGAATAAGGTTAGAATAAACATAAGCTATGAGGTTTGAAAAGCGCATCATTTTGTTACTGCAAGCTAGCATCCTGGCTTGTTCGTGCTTAGTGGCTTTCGCCGTACCGCAGGCTAGCGCTGCCATAAACAAAATACCCGAACCTGATCCCAAACCTAATTCATTCGGCCTTGAGGCCACTAAAACGCAGCCGGCGCCAACTCAGGGCGCGACTATATCGGTGCCCGGCAGCGGCGCGTCGTTTAGTACCTCGCCTGTAACGGTTAGCGGTATCTGTCCGAAGGGCTTGCTGGTACAGGTATACAACAACGGCGTGCTGGCGGGTTCCATAGACTGCGCCAACGGCAGCTTTAGTATCCAAGTAACACTCTATAATGGCACAAACGAATTAACGGCGACCGTTTTCGATGATCTTGACCAGGCGGGGCCGGAGTCAAACAAGGTGAGCGTTAGCTATAATAACGCGTCCATCACGGCATTTGGCCAACTTATTACGCTTACCAGCGCCTTTGGCCGTCGGGCTGCCGATCCGGGAACGCAGCTTGTCTGGCCACTGGTACTTTCGGGTGGCACTGGGCCGTACGCCTTTAGTATTGACTGGGGAGATGGCACTTCGCCTGAGCTTAAAAGCCAGGCACTGTCCGGGGAGGTTCGAATATCGCATACCTATAAGCAAGCTGGTGTGTACCATGTGATCGTTAAAGTAACCGATGCCAACGGTGTCAGCGCTTTCTTACAGTTAACGGCCGTAGCGAATGGTAAGGTAACTGCCGCCGAGACGACGGCAGCTAACACCAAAACCGTGGTCGTGACGAAAATGCTGTGGATTCCGGTGATCGTGGCAGCTATCATGCTGGTACCTGCGTTCTGGCTGGGCCGGCGTAGCGAACTGAAGAGCCTGCATAAGCGGCTGCAACATGATTTAGATACCTATAAAGATTTGTAAAAAAGTATTGCGCATCATAACATAAGCATGATAAAATCTACTCGTTAACCATAAAAACCAAAAATATTAAAATAAAATTAAAAAGAGGGATTAAACATATGAAATCCATAGGGATCTTCAACCGCCGCTCCAGCTCTCTCGTAGCCGCAACGGCCATGCTCCTGTCGGTCGTGGCGCCGAGTCTGGTATTTTCCAGCGCGTCAGCCGACCAGCTGACCGGCCGGAAGATAGAATTGAGCAGTTCCGCTGCCGGCGCGACCGACGTAGACTATAAAGTAACATTCACCGCTACTGAATCAGCGGCAGGATATGTCATTGATTTTTGTAGCAACAGCCCGTTGCTTGGTATGAGTTGTGTGCCACCCACCGGCATGTCCACGGCTAGCCCTACTGCTTCAGGCGCTACAGTTGTTGACGGTCCTGCTGCACCTACAACAAACACCAGCTTAGAAATTACACAAGCTATTACGGCCGGTCCTGTGACTACAGAAGTAAGCGGCATAACCAATCCAACGACAGCCGGTCCATTGTACGCTCGTATCTATACCTATGAGGACATGGCTAATGCGGCCGTGTCATCCAATCCAGGAACTACTGAAGACAATGGCGCAGTCGCACTGTCAATAACTAACAAAATTGGCGTATCCGCTGCCGTCCTGGAAACTATGACTTTCTGCGTATCTAAGACAGATACATCTTCGTCAGGCCATGAGAATTGCCTCGATCTAGGCGATGCCGAAGATTTGCCGAATATTCAGCTCGGTGAAGAGAGTGGCGGCGTCAAGGCGCTGCAAACTGGTATCGTAAGTAAGGGTACTATATGGACTCAAATTTCTACTAACGCCGTAGCAGGCGCCGTAGTAAGCATGAAGATTAACAATCAATGCGGTGGCTTGAAATTGGCGGGCGTTAGTTCTCCTTGTAGCATTGCTCCTGCAATCAGCGGAAGTATTGTAGACAACGGCCCGGCTAAATTCGGTGTCAAAACCGGCACTGCGGTGGCTTCAGCGGACATCACTACCGCCCAGGGTACATACCAGCCTGCGACAGGCAGCGGTTATGGTGACAGTTCGTACTTCATGGGATTTGTTGACGGTGACGACGGTGTCACTAGCACGTATGGCGACCCTGTTCTTGACACCAACGGTGCTCCAATCAACAACATGAACATGCCGCTGGAATTTGCTGCTACGATTACTAACCAGACTCCAGCTGGCCTGTACTCGGCAGACCTCAATATGATTGCATCGGGTACATTCTAGAAAAATCCGCCAGCCCACGGAACTCATTTACAAACATAAGCGTGTCTGTTAAGGTAAGTACAAGTAACCACTATGGGAGTTAAAAACAAGTGATAAAACAAACACTACGGGTTGCATTGTTCGCGACAGTGCTTTGTGGGCTTGTAGCTACGTCCAGTGTGTCTCCTGTCTTTGCCGCGACGACCGCTCCTGCCAAAGCCAAGACGACGCCGCCTAATACCAGCACTAACACGCTTAAAATATCCCCTATCCGCACCGAAGTAACGATCATTGCAGGACAGACGAGTACCGTTAAGACAATTGTTACGAATATTACCGGCAGTCCGATTGTGGTTGAACCGATTGAAAACGACTTCGTGGCCGGTGACGAAAATGGTACGCCAGCCCTCATCCTTGACCAGAACAGCTACGCCCCGACCCACAGCCTGAAGCGTTTTATGGTACCGCTTAAGAATGTGACGATTAATCCGGGCGAAGCCAAAGAAATCCCTGTAACTATTACCGTTCCAAAGAATGCGCAGGCTGGTGGTTACTTCGGCGCCGTGCGCTTTGCTCCCGCCAACACCAGCGGTAGCCAGCAAGTCAACCTCAGCCCGAGCGTTGCCTCCCTGATTCTTCTGACCGTTCCCGGTCCGACCACCGAACAACTGAACCTGACGAACTTCGACATCCAACAAGATGGCAGCTCCGGCTCCAATTTCCGCACGCCGGAAAATCTTCAGGCTTTCATCCGCTTTGAAAATAAGGGTAATGTACAACAGGCACCCGTCGGCCAGATCAACGTTAAAAAGGGCAGTAAAGTCGTGTACACCGCCGACTTTAACCAGACCGATCCGAAAGCCAACGTCCTGCCCGACAGCGCCCGCCGCTGGACCGTTCCGCTGAAAAAGCTTGGGAAATTTGGTAAATATACCGTCAGCGCCACCTTTACCTACGGCAGCAAAAACGAAAGCATTGATGTCACTAAGACCGTTTGGATTGTGCCAACGACCTACATCTACGCTGGCATCATTGCAATTGTTGTCCTGGTAGCCATCGTTGGTGGCTTCATCCTCTTCCTTAAGGGCTACAAGCGCCGCCTGTTGGGTGGCTCATCCCGCTCCGGCCGCGGTGGCCGTAATAATTACCGCCGCCGCTAGCCTCCAGCTGTTCCGCAAACCCTCTCACATTGCAGGAGAGGGTTTTTTGCTTAAAAAATGCTATAATAAGTATAGCTATGAGTCAAACCCCAGGTCAAAAAGTCTATGTCGGCATGTCCGGCGGCGTCGACAGTTCGGTTACGGCAGCACTGCTACAAGAGCAGGGCTATGACGTAACCGGCGTATACATGAAAAACTGGAGCCAGGATCTGCCCGGCTTTGAGTGCCCGTGGAAAGAAGACTATCAGGACGCCAAGCGCGTAGCCGTGCAACTCGGCATACCGTTTAAAATGTACGACTTCGAAACCGAGTACCGCGAACGTGTAGTCGGCTACATGCTCGACGGCTATAAGGCCGGTATCACCCCAAACCCTGACATTATGTGCAACCAGGAGGTTAAGTTTAAGCTCTTCCTCGATACGGCACTGCAGGACGGCGCCGATATGATCGCTACCGGCCACTACGCCCGTAGCGACAATGGCCAGCTGCTCACCGGCATAGATGCCAATAAAGACCAGAGCTACTTCCTGTACCGCGTAGCTGAAAACGCGCTTCAGCACTCGCTGATGCCAATTGGTGAATACGAAAAACCAAAAGTTCGTGAGCTTGCCAAAAAGTTCGGCTTGGCAACGGCGGAGAAAAAGGACAGCCAGGGCATCTGCTTTGTGGGCAAAGTCGGCATAAAAGAGTTCCTCCAACAGTTCGTCAGTACCAAGCCAGGAGCTATCCTGGACGCCCAGGGCACCACGCTTGGCGAGCACGACGGCGCCTTGTTTTATACCATCGGCCAGCGCCACGGCCTGAACGTCGGTGGAGGTCTGCCGTATTACGTCATTGGCAAAGACATGGCAAAAAATGAAGTCTATGTCACGACCGATTTGCAAGACCCCGAGTTATGGACCCGGGAATATACTATTACCAGCCCGCACTGGATTAACGCCAAACCGGAAGAGGGCACTACGGACACAAAATACCGCGTACGAACCAGATACAGGGCGCCACTGGTAGCGTGTACCGTCCAGAAAGATGGTAATAACTGGAAAATCGCTATGGACGAGGATGTCCGGGCACTTACTCCCGGCCAGTCCGCCGTGCTCTACGAAGACCAGCGGGTCGTCGGCGGCGGTATCGTTATCTAACCCATAGCTGTTATCACAACGCTTTTGTCTCATTTACTATTGACATAAACGTTTATATATGACAATATTAATTGTCTTTGTCGAGCAGCTATTGCTCCAAAGTACCTTTACAAGCAAACAGGGAATTATGGGTTATTCCGGGATATCAGCTTACCGGCTCAGGTAATTTGATACCTCGGAATAACCTGAGGAACCAGCAGAGCCTATTCATAGGTTCTACTACAGCAGGGGGAAACAAGTGCGTACTCGCTCCAACAAGATCCAGCTCGTGACCATCGGGCTCCTGGCGTTCGCCATGGTGCTCACCGCGCTGTTCGGCCCGTCCACGTCTGCGGCTCCGGTCCAGGACAACGGCGTCTCGGCCAGCGACCTCGCCGCCGGCGACATCTCCGACAACGTGGTCGACTCGCAGCTCGGTGGCACCAACCTCGGCAGTCCCGACACCGACACCGTGGCATCCAGCCTCGTGCGGATGTCCTACTGCGGCATGCGCAACGGACGCATCCTCATCGGCGGCTGGGGGGCCTTCACCTACCGGCTCGACGCCAGCAGCCTCAAGCCCGCCAGCATGAAGTACGGCCAGGTCTACAACTTCACCGTGGACACCAACTCGTTCGTGGCCTACCACGTGGCCTACGCGCCGCGCGCCGGTGTCCTGGACATCCCGTCCTGCCGGCGGATCGGGGCCTGACGGTCTGAACTGATCCAGCGGCCGGTGGCAGCAACATCGCCATCGGCCGCTGGACTACCGCGCTGGTACAACCCCCCCCACCTCCTCTTTTGACTCCTTGTTTGCTTGTATATTCCCCTCATTTATCATCTGCAATTACCTCTGTTATACTAGACGGCATGACAGCACAAGAAATCCGCCAAAAATATCTCGATTATTATAAAGAGCGTGGCCATAATGTTATAGCGCGGGCCCAGCTTGTGCCGTACAACGATCCAACGACTTTGTTTACCGGCTCCGGCATGCAGCCGTTATTGCCGTATTTGCTCGGTGAAGTTCATCCGGACGGCTCCCGCCTGGTGGACTCACAGACCTGCTTGCGGGCTCAGGATATCGAAGAAGTCGGCGATAACCGCCATACTACTTTCTTCGAAATGCTTGGTAACTGGAGTCTCGGCGACTACTTTAAGCAGGATCAGCTGCCATGGGTCTTCAGTTTCCTGGTTGATGAAGTCGGTCTTGATCCCCATAAATTATATGTAACTTGCTTCCAGGGTGACGCGGCTAACAATATCCCCAAAGACACCGAAGCAGCTGATATTTGGCGTAACCTGTTTGACCGGCGCGGTATCGAAGCCCGCGAAGTGGAAGTCGGCAGCGAAGAAAACGGCTACCAGGTCGGCGTACCCGAAGGCGGCCGCATATTCTTTTACGACGCCAGCAAAAACTGGTGGTGCCGCGGTGGTAAGATCGGCGATATGCCGGTTGGTGAGCCAGGCGGCCCGGACAGCGAAATCTTTTATGAATTCGACTTTATTGAGCATGACACAAAGTGGGGTCCTAAGTGCCACCCGAACTGCGACTGCGGCCGCTTTATGGAAATTGGCAACTCCGTGTTTATGGAATACGTGCGGCGCGAAACCGGCTTCGAAAAGCTGCCGAAACAGAACGTTGACTTTGGCGGGGGCTTAGAGCGCATCGCGGCTGCTAAACTTAACAGCCCGGACGTTTTTAAGATCAGTATTTTGCAGCCTATCATCGCCAAACTGGAAGAAATTTCCGGTAAGAGCTATGACAGCCACACCGAGAGCATGCGGGTTATCGCTGACCATCTGCGGGCTTCGGCCTTCCTGGCGGTAGACGGCACGGCGCCAAGTAATAAGACGCAGGGTTACGTGATGCGCCGCCTGATGCGCCGTGCTATCCGCTTCGCCTTTGACCTTGGCATTGAGCAAAACTTCGTGGAGCAGGTCGTGCCGGTTATCGCAGACTTATATGCTAACGATTATCCGGAAGTCCGTGGCAACCGCGAACGGGTGATCGAAGTACTGGTAAAAGAGGAAAAGGCTTTCCGCCAGACGCTGCGCAAAGGCCTGCAAATGATGCAGAAACTATCAGCCTCCGGTTTGTCCGGCGAAGAAATATTCGCGCTCTATGACACCTATGGTTTTCCGGTTGAGCTCAGTACAGAGGAAGCCTTTAAACAGAACATTAGCCTCAGTGAAAACTGGCGCCAAGAGTTTGACGTTAAAATGGCCGAGCAGCGCCAGCGCTCGCAAACTGCCGCTAAAGGAACGTTTAAGGGCGGCCTTGGCGGCCAGACGTTGCAGCATAAAAAGTATCATACCGCGACGCACCTGATGTACCAGGCGCTGCGCACGGTACTTGGCGACCATGTTATCCAACACGGCAGTAACATTACCGAAGAGCGCCTTAGGTTTGATTTTAGCCATTCCGAAAAAATGACGCCGGAGCAGATCAAACAGGTTGAGGATATCGTAAATGAGCAAATTGCTAAAGACCTCGCGGTAACCTGGGAAGAACATCCCACCAGCTACGCCATTAACGAGCTGCATGTACTAGGAGCTTTCGGCGACCGTTACGGTGACATTGTTAAGTGCTACCGCATGCAGGCGGCAAGCGAAGACAAGCCATTCAGTTTCGAGATTTGCGGCGGCCCGCACGTTGACCATACTGGTCAGCTAGCCGAAGAAGGTAAAAGCTTCAAGATTCTGAAAGAAGAGTCGTCCAGCGCCGGTATCCGCCGCATTAAAGCCGTTCTGCAGTAAGCGCGCAGCTATCGCATCGAATCCATATAGCGGCGCATGGTATTTACTACGGCGTCGTTATTTGGATATTGCAGCAGCGCCGCGTTCAGCAGGCCATTGCGGTCTTCCAGTGACGTGCTGATGCCTTCAGGAATGGCGATAGCAGCCTGTATGGTTGTTTTGATAGACTCAGGACGGTTTCGGTTGACGTTGGCCATGAACTGGGCGATTCCCGCGTTAGAGTCCTCTATGGCATATGGTTTTCGGCTCGCCAAACCGGCTGGCTGGCTGAGCGCGGCAGGGTTATGCAGGATAACGGTCAGGCCAGTGGTTGCTACGGCGGCCGGGTCAACGCCATAAGCCTTCTGGTCGGCTAAGCGGACTTCTATGGTTCGGGCTGTTACTTCTGATTGCTGGGTTGTCAGTGTCTTAGTGACTTGGAGTGAAGTAGCGTTTCCATGCTTATCCTGACGCTGATACAACCCGTCTTTTACGACGGCTGCCAGCGGAGACAGGCCGACAAGCCCGGTACTGATGCTTTCAATTGAAGCGGTCGCTGAGTTGTCGTCCTGGTCGGCACCTGCCTGCAGGGCCACGTCGGTAAGGACGTCCAGCGCGGCCGAACTGTCGATTGTCAGCACATCGGCGTCTTCAAGGGCTTCCGGGCGATGCGCTTGTTTGATGGTGTAGTGTCGCCGGCCGGATTCATCGGTAGTAATGGCCAGATCGGCACTGCGCTGGTCCTCGCTGCGCAGGTAAAAGGTCGCGTCGCGTAATATATCACCGCCAAAGGAGTGCATCATGGTAGCCGTGTGGCGTATGCTGGTAAGCGGAAAGTCGAGCACTGAGCGGTACACGATGCCGTAATCCTTACGTAAACTCACCAAAGATGTCGGGCGTAAGGTGTCCTGAGCGATGTCGTAGCTGTTAGATGCCAGGATTTGGCAGGCGAGCGGGCCTAAAGATTCCGCCGCGGCTTCATAATCACGCCATTCTTCGGGTAAGTGGCGTAAGGCTGCGCTCATTGTGTCGGTATGCAGCCTATCGGGCTCTACGATAGGGAATCGTTCCGGTGTGGGCATAATGTAATAATTATAGAATATTATACATCTACTGTCAATAGCGCTTATGCAATTTACGCTTATGGTTGTAAAAAATAAACATCAGCTTGCCTTCTCAGAGTAGTGGGTGTTTACTGGATGAATAGATTAATTAATATAACATCGTAGAAGGGCTGGCACAATTTTATAAAAGTACAAGACTTTATTTTCAATTGCTATTTGCAATAATAAAATAATAATGGTGTAATAATTAACTTATTGAGGTATTTACGGGGTTTTTCTTATGGCTATGTATGAATGGGCGGCAACAGAAACAGATTTAAAGCAGGTTGATGCGGCACACGCTACAGAGTTACAGTCAGCAGGGCAGGCAGTGACCGCGGAACTCGACTACGCGGCACAGACTAATGACGACCCTGACGGCGCCCCTGATATAACGACGAGCGCTATTAGTGTCCGGCAGCCAATATGGTTCGGCGAGCGGCAGATTGTTCTGAGGGGCTTAAACTGGGGATATAAAGGCATGCTGGCCTATCGGGCTGGCTGCAATCCCAATGTAGGACCCGGTAGCGAGCAGGAGCAGGACTTCGTAAAAATACACACGCATAACGTTGATGAGTATATGGCAGCGCTTGACGCACATGCTGTATACGAAGCGGATGAGTACTCCGGACCGCTCGACATGAGCAAGGTATATGCGGCCTTAGGTTTAAACGCGCTTCTCGACGAAGCCCATAGGCGGTAGCGATACATAATTTATCCGTGCCGTAGCCGGCTGGCAGTGTGCTAAAATTAAAGCATATGCTTGATTTGCAAAAGTTAAAGGGTGTGGGCGCGTCTGTTGCTAAAAAGGCTGGCCAGGCCGCGAAACAAGCGACTGACTCCGCTAAAAATGTTAAAGATAAGCGAGCCACCGGCGCGGCTGCGCGCAACGACCAGTACATCGTGGCGCTTGATATCGGTACGGAATACGTCAAGGCGCTCATCGGCCGGGTAAACAGCGACAGCGACGAGATCGACATTATAGGTGTCGGCCGCCAGAAACAGCGCTTGAGCGATATGCAGGCTGGGGCTATTTCAGATATCCCGAGCGTTGTTCAAAACTGTGACCAGGCACTGGCTAAAGCCGAAGAGCAGGCAGGCGTCAGTGCCCGCATGGCCGTCGTCGGTATTGCCGGCGAACTGGTCAAGGGAACGACTACCCGTATTAAGGTCACACGTCCCCAGCCGACCAAGGCACTCGATACAGCTGAAATGGAAAAAATCATCCGTTTAGTACAGGAACGAGCCGGCGTGAAAGCCCGCCAGGAATTACTGGTTGAACTGGGCGGCAAAGACGTCGAAGTCCGCCTGGTGAACAGTGCCCTGGTGAGTATTGATATCGACGGTTATCCCGTAACCAACCCGATTGGCTTCCAGGGTAAAGACGTTGTAGTACAAATGTATACCGCCTTCGCGCCGCTGATTCATATTGGCGCTCTGGAGCGTACTGCCCAGGAGCTGGATCTTGACCTGCTGGCTGTAGCTGCCGAACCGTTCGCCGTCGCCCGATCGGTTATTGGTAATACCAGTAACTCCGCCTTTAGCGCCGTACTGATGGATGTCGGGGGTGGTACGACTGATATCGCCGTTATCAATGACGGCGGCGTACAAGGTACCAAAATGTTTGGCATCGGCGGCCGAGCCTACACCCGTGGTATCGAGCGTGACCTGGGCGTTGACTATGACCTCGCCGAAAAACTGAAACTGGGGCTCAGCAATCAAACCGTGCCGGCCCGCCAGGCTGTTGCCGTAACAAAAAACCTGCAAAAGACACTTGATGTCTGGACCAGTGGTGTTGAGTTGGCGCTGGGAGAATTTCCCGGCCTCGACCACTTGCCGCACCGCATTCTGCTCTGCGGCGGCGGTTCCAGTTTAGACATGCTAATGGACAACCTACAGCGCACCAACTGGTATACCGACCTGCCGTTCGCTCGAAAACCTGTCGTGCAGCACATTCAGCCGGGCCAGGTTGTTGGCATTCACGACAAGACCGGCCAAGTCGCTGATCACACTTTTATTACCGCTATGGGACTGCTGCGCGTCGGACTTGATACCTTAAGCTATTCCGGCACATCGAGTGGTACCATTAAGGAAAAACTGGATAAGATATTACAAACCTAAGGAAGTAAGCAAACGCTATGGCAACGAACCAAAAAGACACCGTTTATATCGACATTGATGATGAAATAACCAGCATCATTGATAAAGTACGCGCTGCCGACGCCCGCATTGTAGCCCTGGTGCTGCCAAAACGGGCGGCTGTGCTGCAAAGCATCGTCAACATGAAGCTACTCAAGAAAACGGCAGAACAGGCCAAAAAACATGTTGTGCTGATTACTTCCGAGTCAGGCCTGTTGCCGCTGGCAGGTGCCGTCGGGCTGCATGTGGCTTCCAGTTTGCAGTCGAAGCCGGCTATTCCTGTGGCGGGTGGCGTAGTTGCCGCCGAAGTGATTGACGGCAGTGGTGATTTTGACGCGGCTTCCGTAGCTGATAGGCCGGTAGGCCAATTGGCCGGCCCGGCCGCCTCCGCCTATGACGCTAATGATCTCGATACGATTACCCTTGATGACGAACCGGCTGCGGCAGATGCCGCAAAAGCTGGTACCGTTACCGGACTTGCCGCTGGCGCCGCTCCTGTTTCTGCTGCTGGAGCGTCTACTAAAGCCGATAAGGCCGCTAAAGGTAAAAAAGACAGCAAACTTAAAATCCCCGATTTTAACAAGTTCCGTCTATGGTTGATTGCCGGCGGGGCCCTGCTGATAGCCCTGATTGTATTCGGTTATTTTGCCCTGGTCGTTATGCCAAAAGCAACCGTTACTATCGCTACCGACAGCAGTGATATCCCGACGAATGCTGATATTACGCTCGATCCGTCGGCTGACGAACTTGATCTGGAAGACCGTGTGCTGCCTGCTAAAATTGAGACTAAGCAGCAGGCCAGCACCCAGCAAGCTACCGCCACCGGCCAAAAGAATAACGGTACCAAAGCAACTGGTGAAGTTCGGATGACGGCTGGTAGCTGTAGTGCTGATATACCCGAAGACGTCCCGGCTGGTACTGGAGTTAGCAGTAATGGGATGACTTTTATTACCGGCAATAACACCACCTTTGTTCCGACATCTTCCAATGGTAAATGTGTCTTTACGGCTAGTCGTGATACGAATATAACGGCTCAAAAAGCTGGCGCCACATATAATATTGCTGCAACAACTTTTAGTGTCGCCGGGCGGAGCGAAGTTAAGGCGAACTCCGAGGATCCTACAAGCGGGGGGACCGACAACATCGTTAAAGTAGTCGCCCAAAGCGACATTGATAATGCTAAGCAGAAACTGACGGCCAGCACCAGCTCATCGGTAAAGAGCGAATTGCAGTCCAAGCTTACGGACGACGGGTATAAAGCTGTAGCCAGCAGCCTTAAGGCGGGAGACGCGGCCGTAACATCGAGCGTAAACGTTGGCGACCAGGCGGACGTGGTAACAGTAACTTCTACGACGACGTATACCATGTACGGTATCAAAACCAGCGACCTCAAGCGACTGATTCTCGACAATGTTAAAGACAAGATCGACAGTAGTAAGCAGCAAATCCTCAATGACGGTACCGATAAAGCCGCCTTTACCATCAATTCACCGGCCAGCAGTGGTGAACTCCAGGTACGCTTGGCGGCAACCTCGTTGGCTGGTCCTGACCTCAAGACTGACACTCTAAAATCTCAAATAGCCGGTAAGAAAACCAATGATGTCCGCACCGCAGTCACCTCGACGCCTGGCGTAACTGGTGTTACGGTTAAGTACAGCCCATTCTGGGTCTCGAAAGTACCGAAAAATCAGGATAAAATTACTATCGTAATCGAAAAGGCGTCAGCCAGTAAGAATAATTAGACCGCTATAATGACAAACACGACTCAATTGGAGACGATTTTAGGACTCGACATCGGTGAGCGCCGTATCGGTGTTGCCAGCGCCCACCTGCAGGCCCTGTTTCCTCATCCGCTGACGACATTGGCTGATCCGCAAACTTTTATTGCCGATATAGTGGCACTGTGTATATCCGAACGGGTAGCCGCGGTAGTCGCCGGGCTGCCGCGTGGCTTGTCCGGCCAGGAAACTGCCCAAACCGCATGGGTACGGCAATTCGCGGCCGAAATTCAGGAAAAACTTACGGTGCCCGTATACTTTACCGACGAAGCGGTGACCTCTGAAAAAGCCGAGTCAGAATTAAAACAGCGCGGTAAGCCGTATGAGAAGGGTGATATTGACGCGCTGGCGGCAACCTATATATTGGAAGATTATATTAGCGATCATCCGGAGCAGAAATATGACTAAATTCAATATACATCAGGGAAGGCGCAGCCGTTGGCCAATGCGGCTGATAGTAGTTGTGGGTACCGTGCTCCTGGCCTTGGTTATTGCCGCGGTTGTCGTACACCGCGATTACAGCGAAAATCTGCGCCCCGTCAGCAGTGATGCTGCTACAAAGGTGTTTGCCGTCAGTTCGGGAGCAACCGTTAACCAGATCGCCACCGGTTTGCATCGTCAGGGCCTGATCCGCCAGGCGTGGGCTTTCGAGCGCTACGTTAAAGACCATAACCTGGGCAGCGAGCTGCAGGCAGGAACGTACCGCTTATCTCCTTCGCAGGATGTGCCTCAGATTGCCGAGGTTCTGGCTACAGGTAAAGTAGCCGTTAATCTTATTACGATTCTGCCCGGCCAGCGTATTGACCAGATACGTGAAGCCTTTATTAAGGCCAAATTCGACCCGGCCGCCGTCGACGCGGCGCTTAACCCGGCTCAGTACGCCGATAGCCCGGCCTTGGCTGATAAACCCGCTTCCGCCAGTTTAGAAGGGTTCCTGTATCCAGATTCATATCAGAAAGATGCTAACACTGATCCGCGGACAATAATTGAAGCTTCATTGGCAGAATTAGAAACAAGGCTTACGCCAGCCCGCCGCCAGCAATTCGCAGCCCGAGGTCTTACGGTGTATCAGGCGGTAACACTCGCGTCGATTGTAGAGCGAGAAGTGTCGAATAATGACGATCGCTCGCAGGTTGCGCAGGTATTTTATAAGCGTATGCAACAAGGTATGTCTTTGGAATCTGACGTCACCGCTTTTTACGGTGCTATTAAAGATGGTAAGCCCCAATCGGTGGATTACGATTCGCCATATAATACATATAAAATTAATGGTTTGCCTGTAGGACCGATTAGTAATGTGAGTGAGAGTTCGCTTGATGCTGTCGCTGAACCGGCAAATACCGACTGGACGTATTTTGTTGCCGGCGACGACGGCAAAACGTACTTCTCAAAAACGCTCGATGAACACGAAGCGCTTACCGAGCAGCACTGTAAGAAACTATGTAATTTATAGCGCATAAAACCGACCGTAAACGATTGAAAACTTGAAAAACCTGCCCGTTTTGCTACAATTGGTGTTGTAACTTAGGTTACGCATGAGGAGCATTTCTATTAGTACTTTCAATTCATTGCAGTCAAATGCTGCATATAAACGTTTGAACAGTAAATTACATCGTAAATCAACCCGTCGGCGCGCCACCCGGTACGCCATTTTAGGTTTGAACGCGCTATTGCTATTCGGCGTGCTGGCTTTCGTAGTGCTTGGCCAACGGTCAGGCAACGCCGCGCCGGAAAAAGTGCTGACTGCTTCCGTGGCTAGCGACCGTACCGACCTGGCCAATCCCATGGACCAGGTATCTTCGGCTGATATCGCCGTGAATGTAGCCCGTATGAGCGGCCTGCAGGAAAGCCCGAAAATTGCTGAAGACGCTGACTCGGTTGATGTTGAGCTAACCCTGCCTCCCGCCAGTACCAGTATCGTTGCCAAACCGCAAATTGTCGCCACGGCCCTTAAGAGCAAAAAGGATATACGTACGTATATCACGGTAGAGGGTGATACGGTTACGACCATCGCTACCAAGTTCGGCGTTACTTCGGATAGTGTCCGCTGGTCTAACAATTTGTCTACGAATACCGTACCGGCTGGCCAGACACTCTATATTCCACCGGAAAACGGCATTGTCTATGTAGTTAAAGCCGGGGATACGGCTGATTCTTTGGCGACAAAGTATAAAGCTTCCAAAGACGAATTAGTGGCTACTAACGACGCCGAACTGTCGGCATTTAAGGTCGGCGAGCGAATCCTTATTCCTAATGGAATCATTGAAACTGTCGTTACTCCTACTGCCCGCGTCGCTAATGCCGGTTTTGGTTGGGGTAGTGGGCCGGTATATGGCGACAATCTGTATACCTATGGCTACTGTACTTGGTATGTCGCTAACCGTATCCGCGTTCCAAATAACTGGGGCAACGCTAACACCTGGGACAACCGGGCAGCTGCCAGCGGCTGGATTGTCAGCAGTATTCCACGCGTTGGGGCAGTTGGCCAGACCGACCGTGGTAGCGAAGGCCACGTCGCTGTTGTTGAAGCAGTATCCGAAGACGGTACCATGATTAAGTATTCTGATATGAACGGCTTAGCCGGATGGGGTTCAGTAGGCCGTTCCGACTGGGTTTCCGCAGTTAAGTTCGAGCATTACATTTACCAGTAACGCGGCCGGATTAGGCTTAAAACTGTTTCCATTTTATAATAGGGATATATGAATTTTATTGATAAAACAAAAGTACTGATTGCTGCCGGCGCTGGCGGTGACGGCAAGCTCAGTTTTCGCCAGGAAAAGTTTATTTCCAAGGGCGGTCCTGATGGTGGTGATGGTGGCCATGGCGGTGACGTGGTGTTCGAGGCGTCCCGTAATCAGAATACCCTGGCCGCGTTCCGCTACCAGCGTGAACTGCAAGCTGAGCCAGGCCAGTCAGGCGGCAAAAACAAGCGCCATGGCCGCAGCGGCAAGCATCTCGTGGTGCCGGTACCGGTTGGCACGGTGGTTATGGATATGGAAGGCAATCAGTTAGCGGACCTGGTCGAAGACGGCCAGACTGCCGTGATCGCTAAAGGCGGTAAAGGCGGCTTCGGCAACGCCCACTTCGTCAGTAGCCGGCGCCAAACGCCACGCTTCGCTGAAAAGGGCGAAGAAGGCCAGGCTTTGGAAGCCATGCTCGAACTCAAGATGATCGCCGATGTTGGACTGGTTGGCCTGCCAAACGCGGGTAAGTCCACGCTACTCAGCAAAATCAGTAATGCCCGTCCGGAAATCGCTGACTATCCGTTCACGACGCTGCGCCCTAACCTTGGCATGGTTGATATCGACAAAGAGTCGACGCTGTTGTTCGCTGATATTCCGGGACTGATCGAAGGCGCGGCCGAAGGCAAGGGGCTGGGTCATGAATTTTTGCGGCACATTGAGCGTACCGCCGTTGTCCTGCACCTTATTGACGCCTATCAGGACAATGTGGTCGAGGCTTACACGACTATTCAAAACGAGCTGAAGGCTTATGATATCGATCTCAGTGAACGGCCGCAGATAGTAGTAATCAATAAAATTGATGGACTCGACGAGGACATGGTGGCTGATCTTATAAAACAGCTCCAGAAGATTATTTCCGAACGTACGCCGGTATACGCCATTTCGGCTGCCAGCGGGCAGGGACTGCGCGAATTATTATATGCCGTCCGCGCCATCGTGGTCGAGCAACGGAAAGTCATCGCCGAACAGGAAACCAAGGACGAGTTACCGGTTCTACGGCTTGATGAAGTTGACAAGTCAAATGCCTGGACAGTCGCTCCAGCACCCGGTGGCTTTCTGGTGACCGGTACACGGATCGAACAGTTCGCCGGCCGTACCGATTTTACCAATGAAGAAGGCGTGCAACGCCTCAGGGACATTATGCGTAAGATGGGCATCATGCATGAACTGGTACGTAAAGGCATTGAAGCCGGCCAGCAGATTTATGTAGGCAACAAGGGTAATTTCGAGTATTAAGCGCCTGTTCTGTACGCCGAAACGAGTACTCTTGACTGTCGATGCCTTCCAGCCTGACCTGAACGACTTAATCAGCAAATACGGCCCGCAGCCTCCTCAATGTGGCTAGGGTGTTACATAAGCGTTATAGAGTGATACACTGGTAGTTATATGGCTGCCAGTTTTTATTTTTATGACCTCGAAACCTCTGGCACTGATCCAAAGCGTGACCGGATCATGCAGTTTGCCGGACAACGTACCGACATGGACCTTAACCCGATCGGTGAACCGCACAATCTGTTGGTAGCGCTTACCGACGAAGTGTTGCCGCAGCCTGGCGCTATTATGGTAACCGGCATTACGCCGCAGCATACCCGCGACGAGGGTTACAACGAAGCGCAGTTCCTGGAAATTGTCTGCAAAGAAGTTCTGACACCGGACACCATTATTATTGGTTATAACAATATCAAATTTGATGATGAATTCATGCGCTGCACCTTTTTCCGGAACATGTACGACCCATACGAGTGGCAGCTGCAGCAGGGACGGTCGCGCTGGGATTTCCTGGATGTTATCCGTTTGACCCGCGCCCTACGCCCCGAGGGTATCGAATGGCCAGTTGATGAAAACGGTGTCGCCAGTAACCGCCTTGAAAAACTGAGTGCCGCCAACGGCCTGGCGCACGAACATGCTCACGACGCGCTCAGCGACGTCTATGCTCTCATCGGCGTAGCGAAACTGGTAAAAGACAAGCAGCCAAAACTGTACGACTATTTATTAAAGAACCGGGATAAAACCGCCGCTCAGGCTATTGCTGCCGGTGATGGCCGGCAGTTTCCGGGCCAGCCATTCGTCCATACGTCCTACACCTACCCGAAAGAGCAACTGCACACGACGGTTGCCGCCGCGGTGGCGCCGGGTAAGTTCAAGGGCACTTTTTACGTGTATGATCTGCGGCATGACCCTACCAGGTGGCTTGCTATGCCAGTCGAGAAACTGCGTGCCCACTGCCAGAAAACGGCGGATGAACGTGATGACGGCCATCAGTTCCTGCCCGTCCGCGAACTCAAGTGTAACCAGTGCCCGGCGGTAGCGCCCTATGATGTGCTGCGGGCCGACGCGGCCGCTCAGGAACGCCTGGCGATAGACCTGGCATCCGTGAGACGCCACCACGCGCTGCTGCAAGCGGATCCGGGTTTTGGTGACCGTGTCGCACAGGCACTCGACAGGAAATTTGCCACCGACGATGATCCGGATTGCCAGCTGTATGACGGTTTTGTGCCTGACAGTGACAAAGCTAAGATGGTACGGGTACGGACGGCAGCTCCGGCGGAGCTGAAGGGCCTGGATCCCGGCTTCAGCGATAAGCGGCTGCAGGCCATGCTGGTGCGCTACAAAGCACGCAATTATCCAAATAGTTTAACCGATGCCGAGCGTGCCGCGTGGGAAACGTACCGTGATGGCCGGCTGCAAAAAGCCTTGCCTCAGTTTGTCGCGGAACTACAAAAGGCAGTCGCTACACATACGGGGCAGGAAGCTCAGTACATTCTGGAAGAACTGAGGCTTTACGCCGAATCGATTATGCCAGCTCAAGTCGATTAGGTTGCCGAACAGACATCATCAAAAACGCCAGCACAATCCGGATTTTAAGAATAATGTGATGCCGCTTGATATATATCATACCGGCAATGTCGGCAACGACCAACAGGGCAGTTAGCCAGCCGATAAAAGTTATTTGTATGGTAGTTCCTGGAATTATGCCCAGTACGATTAAGCTGTACACGTACGTTTCCCTAAATAATGCAGTAATTTAGGCACAGTATAAGCTATTGTTCGCTAAAAAGGCAAATATATTTTATTACGCTAATGCTTGCGCAATTTCTGCTTGAGGCGGGCTGCACGGTCTCTGTTAAGACCGGCAATCAACAGGGCGATAAAGAAGAGCGCCGTCGCCAGGCTGATCTGCCAGATTGCCGCGTGGCGCCAGGCCAGCGCGGCCACTAAAGCCAGTAATAAGACCGTCGCCAGGTCATACAGGCGCTGTATCCAGCGGTTGTCGGGAAATAAGACTTCGGCGGCTTTACCGCTGTTTTTAAGCAGCCACTCGCGCAAATTTTTGGCCCATTCATTGTTGATGGACAACAAACCGAGGCCAGCCAGGACGAGTGGGATACCACCGGGGCCGGGCAACCAGCCGGAGGCTATGCCCAGTAAGATTAATAAATATCCACCGGTATCAGTCGCGATTCGTTTAAATGTGTTAGGCATAGTGGTATTGTAAGTCACTTTCCTGAAGGTAGGTGTAAAAAAATCGGTATTCGGTATACTTTGCAGTATGCATATACAGTCACTTGTTACACCGCGTATTGAAGCCGGCCAATACGAGCTGTTGAATATTATTGATCAGGCGGTAAAAACCCTGGAGCCAAACAGCGTGCTGGCTATAACATCTAAAATCGTTTCGCTGTGTGAAGGCAGCGTCGTGCCAATGGCCGGAACAGACAAAACGGAGCTGATGCGGCGGATGTCGGAACAGTTTGTGGCTGACGAGCACAGCAAATGGGGCGTTCATTTTACTATAACCAACGGCATGCTGATTCCCACGGCTGGAATTGATGAATCAAATGCCGGTGATGTGTATGTCCTGTGGCCGCGCGATGCTCAAGAGACGGCCAACCAAGTACGGCAGCACTTAACGCGGCGCTTCGGACATGGCAATGCCGGCGTAGTCATCACCGACAGCACCGTCCGGCCAATGCGGCGTGGCGTATCTGGTATCGCGCTGGCCTACAGCGGTTTCAAACCGCTTAAAAATTACGTGCAGTCGCCCGACTTATTCGGACGCCCTTTCAAAGTTTCCCAGGCGGATATTGTTGGCGGACTGGCAGGTGCCGCGGTGCTAGCGATGGGCGAGGGTGCCGAGTCAACGCCGTTAGCGGTGATATCTGATCTCACAATGGTCCAGTTCGTAGACCGTAACCCGCTTCCCGAAGAATTACGGGAGTTGACGATAACACTGGAAGATGATATCTTCGCGCCGTTTCTAACCAAAGTGCGCTGGCAACCCGGCGGGCAGTCCCAGTAAGTCGTCTGCCACCACGGTCTGGAAGTTTTGCAAAATTTTGTGTATAATACATCAGCTTAGGGAGAATATAGCGTAGTCGTTTTCGGCTATGTTCGCTTGTTTCAAGATGTAGTTGAATACTAATAGTTGGTTTCCAGGATGCAAGAGAAGGGGGAGTTGATGAGTTCAGGCAATATTGTTGTAAAAGGGGCCCGCGAGCATAACCTCAAGGATATTGATGTTACGATTCCGCGCGAAAAATTAGTGGTTATAACGGGTTTGTCCGGTTCCGGCAAGTCTAGCTTGGCGTTTGATACCATTTATGCCGAAGGCCAGCGCCGCTACGTTGAATCGCTCAGCTCGTACGCTCGCCAGTTCCTAGGGCTCATGGAAAAACCGGACGTCGACCAGATTGATGGCCTCAGCCCGGCTATTTCTATCGACCAGAAATCAACCTCCCGCAACCCACGTTCAACTGTTGCAACCGTAACGGAAATTTATGACTATCTCCGGCTGCTGTTCGCCCGCGTTGGCGTGCCGCATTGTCCGATTGATGGCCGGGCGGTTACCCGCCAGACGTCAAATGCCATCGTAGATCAGGTTATGGCCTTGCCGGCTGATGCCCGCCTGATGATCCTGTCGCCAGTCGTAATCGACAAAAAAGGCCAGTTCGAGCACATTCCCGAACAGTTTACCCGGGCCGGTTTTGCCCGTGCCCGCGTTGACGGCGTTGTCTATGCCTTGGATGAATTCCCGGCACTTGATAAGAATTACAAGCATAATATCGACATTGTGGTTGACCGCCTGGTTAACGATGAAGACAGCCGAACCCGCTTGTCGCAGTCCGTCGAACAGGCGCTCGACGTGTCCGAAGGCCGCCTGGCGGTCGTAAATGCGGACACTAACGAAGAATTTAGTTACAGCCTGATGTACGCCTGCCCGGAACACCCGGAGCTGAAGATTCCTGACCTGGAACCACGGACCTTCAGCTTTAACTCGCCGCACGGTGCCTGCCCGGTTTGCACCGGCCTTGGATCCCGCATGGAAGTTGATCCTGAACTGGTGATTCCGAATGGTAAATTGACAATCGCCGAAGGTGCTATCCGCCCGTATAACCGCATTAATGTCGATAACTGGTATATGAAGAAATTACAGGTAGTTTCTGAGCATTATGGCTTTAGCCTGCATGTGCCGACCGGACAATTGAGCAAAGAAAACCTGGACCGTATTCTGTATGGCACCGGTGATCAGACGTATAAGATCAAGATTGGTGCCGGCCGCTCGTTTAACAGTGTTTACGAAGGGGTCATTCCAAACCTGGAGCGCCGCCACAAGGAAACCGACAGCGAGTTTATCCGCCGAGACATTGAGCGCTTCATGCAAGAAAGGCCCTGCTTTAAATGTAAGGGTCTCCGCCTGCGCCCTGAAGTACTGGCAATTACGCTGCATGGCAAATCAATTATGGATGTCTGTAGCTTGTCGATTGATGACGCCCTCGGCTGGATGGACGAGCTCAGCCTGAGTGATCAGGAAAAACACATCGCCGAGCTCATTCTGAAAGAAATCCACGCCCGGCTGCGCTTTTTGAAGGACGTGGGCCTGAACTACTTAACGCTACTTCGTTCCGCGACTACTTTAAGTGGCGGTGAGGCTCAGCGTATCCGTTTAGCGACCCAAATTGGCTCCGGACTTATGGGCGTGCTCTATGTGCTTGACGAGCCGTCGATTGGTCTCCATCAGCGTGATAATGACCGTTTAATCGCGACGCTTAAGCACCTTCGTGATCTCGGCAACACCGTTTTGGTGGTCGAGCATGACGAAGACACCATTCGCACCGCGGACTACTTGCTGGACATTGGTCCGGGTGCCGGTATCCATGGCGGACATGTTATTGCCGCCGGTACGCCGGATGAAGTCGCCAGTAACCCTAAAAGCATTACCGGCCAGTACCTGTCGGAAACCAAAGTTATTCCCGTACCGAAAAAGCGCCGGCCGGGCAATGGCAAGGAACTGGTGATCCGCGGCGCCCGTGAAAACAATCTGCAAAACGTCGATGTCACCATTCCGCTTGGTAAAATGGTGGTCGTTTCCGGTGTTTCGGGTTCGGGCAAGTCGAGCTTGATTAATGATATTCTGGCTAAAGAATTGTTAGCCCGCCTGCACCGCGCCAACACCGTACCGGGCCGCCATGATGATATCGAAGGTATCAAACAGCTCGATAAGGCTATCATCATCGATCAAAGCCCGATCGGCCGTACGCCGCGGTCCAACCCTGCTACCTATACCGGTTTGTTCACGCCTATCCGCGAACTATTCGCCAGTACTCCGGAAGCAAAACTCCGCGGTTACGCTGCCGGACGCTTCAGTTTTAACGTTAAAGGTGGACGCTGTGAAAACTGTGCCGGTGACGGCATCATTAAAATTGAGATGCACTTTTTGCCGGACGTCTACGTCCCGTGTGAAGTTTGCCATGGTAAGCGCTACAACCGCGAAGCTTTGGAAATCCATTTTAAGGGTAAGACCATATCCGACGTCCTGGAAATGACCTGTGAGCAGGCCTTGGAATTTTTTGAAAACATCCCCGGTATCGCCCGCAAGCTACAGACGTTAGTTGATGTCGGCCTTGGCTACATCGGTCTCGGCCAATCGGCTACCACGCTGAGCGGTGGTGAAGCCCAGCGTATTAAATTGGCGACCGAACTCAGTCGCCGCCCAACCGGTAAGACGCTGTACATCCTTGACGAACCGACTACCGGCCTGCATATGGCAGATGTCGATAAGCTACTACACATGCTACACGCCCTGGTTGAAGCTGGTAACAGCATGGTCATCATTGAGCACAACCTGGACGTCATCAAAAACGCCGACTGGGTTATCGATATGGGTCCTGAAGGGGGCGCTGGCGGTGGCCGGGTGATGGGCGAGGGAACTCCTGAGCAGATCGCTAAGATTGCTGATAGTTACACCGGCCAGTTCCTTAAGCGTATGCTAAAATAATACGAAAAGTTTTAACGGTACGAGCCTGCCTGGTATAAACGCTGCTATTTAGTGCGGCGGAATTTGCTGGTAACAGCGGCGCGGATTTTAGGATCTTTGAAGGCGTGATATAGCGTCGGGGCCATGAAAATGATGATTATTCCCAGCAATAGCGGTTCAATATACTTTTCAACGCCGGGAATCTTACTGCCAATAAAATAGCCGATGCAGGTAATGCTGACTGCCCAGGCGATGTCACCGATGGCGTCGTAAATCATAAATTGTTTGAGGGGCATTTTGCCGGCACCGGCGGTTACGGGCGCGAAAGTACGAACAATCGGGACGAAGTGGGCTACCAGCATGGTTTTGCTGCCATACTTTTCGTAAAACACTTCTGCTTTTTCAATGTAATCTTTGCGGAATATCAAGCTGTCGGGCTTACGGAACAGGCGCGGCCCCAGGCGGCTTCCGATATGGTAGCCGATGTTGTCGCCAAGAATAGCGGCTCCGGCAATGACTGCGATTGTGAGCGGCAGATTAAGCGTGCCGCTGGCCGCTAGGATGCCCGCACTAAAGAGCAGCGTATCACCAGGGAAAAAGAAACCGACCATCATGCCGGATTCGGCAAAGATGATAGCTGCTATCAAAAACAGGCCGCCGGCTTCTACAAGATGGGTTACGTCGAACATATACAGTAAGCGTACCAGTATCCAGGATTATTTGCTATACTATAAGAACGTACAAATTATGTATTGTCAAGAAAGGACCACGAGATATGGCACAAGACAAGATTGCGCTCACAGTAGAACCCCGTACCGTTACCGGTCGAGGCGTTAAGGGACTTCGCACCCAGGGTATCATTCCTGCGGTCATTCATGACCACGGTAAAGAATCTATATTGGTACAGGGCGACCAGCGCGTCCTGCTTAAGGCTTACATGGCTGCCGGTAAGCACCATGCTATCGCCCTGAAAGCTGGTACAAAAAACTATACCGCAATGATTAAAGACGCAGTATTTGAACCAAAGAAGCACATGCTAACCCATGTTGTATTCGGAGCAGTATCGGCTACCGAAAAGATTGATGCTGAAATTCCTGTACATGCTGCTTACGCTGAAGGCAATGACGCTTCGCCTGCCGAACGCGCCGGATATATTGTTATCAGCAACGTTTCATTCGTGGTTGTTGAAGCTACTGCTACCAACCTGCCTGACGTACTGACCTACGACGCAGAAAAGCTGGTAAATGTCGGTGACCACATTACTGTTGGTGAACTGACCGCTCCACAAGGCGTTGACATTAAGACCGAGCCGGAAACTGTCATCGCGACTGTCTACGAGCCAAGTGCCGTGGCTGCCGCTAACGACGCTGCCGGCGGTGATGCCGACGAGGACGCTACTCCAGAGACTGACAATGGCTCTCCTGAAGACGACAAAGATACGCAGGACGCTGAAAACCAGCCCGGTGGCAAAGCCGGCGCCCAAGCTAAGGGTGAATAGTCTACAGTTTTCACAGAACATTTCACAAGGCTTTTCACAGAGCAAAAACCGCAGTACGAACACTGCGGTTTTTGCATTTCACGGAGACTGTTAGTCCTCCATGAAACCGCCGCTTTGGCGCTCCCAAAGTTTAGCGTAATTACCGCCGGCGCGGATCAATTCCTTATGGCTGCCTTCCTCGACAATCTTACCGTCATCCAGCACGATGATGCGGTCCATTTTCTGAATAGTGCTGAGGCGGTGGGCAATGACAATAGCAGTGCGGCCTTCCATTAACTTCCAAAGCGCCTGCTGAATGAGGCCTTCACTTTCGCTGTCCAGAGCGCTGGTAGCTTCATCGAGCACCAGTATAGGGGCGTTCTTGAGCATGGCCCGGGCAATGGCAATCCGCTGGCGCTGACCGCCGGATAATTTAACGCCGCGTTCGCCGACCAGCGTTCCGTAACCGTCCTGTAGTCCGTCGATGAATTCGGCGGCGTGGGCGTCGCGGGCAATAGCGGCGATTTCTTCTTTAGTTGCTTCAGGACGGCCGTAAGCGATGTTTTCGGCAATGGTGCGGTGAAACAATAGTGGTTCCTGTGGCACATAGGCGATGTGGCGATGCAGGTCATCTTGCGTAATGCTGGCAATATTTTGGTTGTCGATTAAGATTTGTCCCGAGTCGACGTCAGAGAAGCGCAGTAGTATGCGGGTAAGCGTGGTCTTACCGGAACCGGAGTGGCCTACCAGGCCGACTTTTTCACCGGGTTTGATGCGCAGCTTGAGGTGTTCGAAAATGGCATCATCGGAGCCTTTGTGGCTGAACGTGACGTCTTTAAAAGTAATGGCACCGCGATGAATGCTAACCGGCTCAGGCTTAACAGGATCCTGGATTTCCGGCTTCTGGCCTAATATATTGACCATTTCACGGGCATCGCCGAAGGCCCGGTTGTAGTTGCGCAGCGCGTTGTTACTGAAGGCGAACAGTGCGTCAACAATGCTAGCCGTATAGCTTAATATCAGGAATACCGTAGCGATATTGGCGTTGAAAAAGACAATGGTAACGACGGCAGCAAACAAGGCCAAGCTGGATATCGACCGGCTCAGGATGCCAAGGACGTTCATCTGGCGGCGGTGGACGCGCGCGAATTCAGCCAGGCTACGGCGGGTGGTAATGGTAGCGTCATGGAAACGGTCATGCTCGTATTTGCCGCGGGCAAAACTCTTAATGACCATGACGTTGCTGATGGCATCGGCTAAGTAACCGGTCTGACGGCTTTCATTAGCGGAGTGGGCGGCGCTCTTAATCCGGACCGGCCGAGCAATAAGCAGTGATGTAATGATGAACGTCGCTGAAAAAATCAGCAGGCCGGCAACGTATAGCGGGGCTTTGCCGATTAAAATCACCGAGGTGGCAACAATTCCGATCAGTAACGGATAGACTTGAAATATAGTCGTATCGGCCACCCGGATGTAGCCGCCAAGCAGTTTATTGGCCTGGGATACCAGTGAACCGCTGAAGTTGTTAGCGTGGAAGTCGGCGCTTTGGTCGAGCATGTGGTCGAATACCTCCTCGGCCATATGCTGTTGCGTGCGCATTTCCAGCTGCCAGGCAAACCAGTCGACGAGCCGCCATGCCAAAATGCCGCTGATGAGAACCACGGCATACAGGACCAGATCGTTGCCAAAGCTTTGCCACAACTGACCAGAAGTGTAATGGTGCTGATTAAGCTTATTGAGAACATGAGCCAGGATGAGTGGCGGAATATAGTTATTAATTGTTACCGTGATTGGCACGCTAACGAGCAGTCCGGCGAGGTAACGCGGATAACGGCGTGCTTGACGCGTGTAATACGCGGCGACTTGATTGGTGTTTTGCTTTTGCATGGCACACTGCCTCCTGCAGTATGAATAATAATTTTTAAATGATTACGAAGAGACGGTTAGCGCTGCTTGGAAGCGGCAGAGACTGTCATTTCGAGGATATAACTGATGAACATTCGTGCCGCTCCTATTACTGTCCGGAGACAATTGCTAAATAATACAGTTAATCTTATAATACTTAATTTGGAAAAGCAAACCCTTTTCGCTTACACTACTACATATATCTATGACAGAGTTCTATCGCTCGCCAACTGAAACCAGCACTGAGACTACGACCGAAGATTCGGACGAGAAGTCGTCATCTAAAAAATCAAAGAAAAAAACCCTCGCGGTCGGTTCTTTAGGCGAGTTATCGGCAACCGGCCTCTTGGAGCAGCCAAAAGAGTCTAAACCGGCTCCGCGTATCGAGCTGTTGTTTGACCGCTTGCGCGAAGAAGCCGGCCAAAAACCGGACAAGTCTGAAGAATCGAAAGAGTCTCCGGCAGTTACTGCCGAGGCTGCTGAAACCGCTGACGTGGAGGTGCTGAGTCCGGAGGAAGAACGTGAGGTTATCAAGCAGTATGTCGAGGTGGCAAAACAGGAACTGCAAGCCGACATAGCAGCCGGAGACGCCGAAGCAGCGGCCGACGCCGCCTTACTTGAAGCTGTCGAAGTGAAAATGGCTGAAAATCCTGATATGCCCGTCGCTGAACTGCTTGATGAGGCCGAAGCGGAAATGGTTGAACGTATTGACGGCGAAGTGGAAAAATCCAGTGAGATCGCGCCTGAAGCCGGTAACGGCGAGCCCGAAGATGAAGAGGCATGGGCCAGCGGCGGTGCCGGCAATGGCGCGGAGCCGCCAATAAGTTCCAACGGCGGCGCGGCTGGAAGTGCAGGCGGCGGAGTGCCTCCCCGCGGGCCAGTCTATGATGGTGGCTCATCCGGTTTCTTTTCACCGGGCTATGCTCCTGGAACAACCTATAACACCGCGCCGGCCGGTACGTCGGTAGAAGCTCCTACGCAGGACATTACGGCTGAGCGCCGGGCGATGGCCCAGGGCGTGCTGGCAGGGGGTATCGTCGGCTACTTAGTGGGCCGCCGACGCGGCCGTATTAAGACCGAAAAACGCCTGCTGCCAATACAGCAGAAACTGGAAAAACAGGTCGCCACGCTCCAGTCCGCTGTCGCGGCTAAAGAGCAGATAATCCGCCAGCGGGTGGCTGAAAAACGTCAGGCTTTGCCGACACCGGCCGAGCAGGCTCGTTTCGGGAATAGGCTGGCTACTCCAAGGGCTGAGGCGGTCCGTCCGGCAGCGCGGTCTTTTGCTGAAAGACGGCCGGTAGAACGGTTTAGGGGCGGTATCATCGAAGCGCCGGCTGTTATTCTGGGCGCCGCCGCGGTGCTTCGCCCCGAACGAAGGACACAGGCGGCACGACCGGAACGTCCGGCCATCGACTTTTCGAAAAATGTTGAGACGTACTCTAAGCAGGAGCTTTCCCGGGCGGCTGAAAAGATTACAATCCAGGGCACGTCACTCAAGGAACTTGGCCAAGCTCATAATCTCGATGAACGGGCGATTCGCCGGGTAGTCAATGAATTCGTAAAGGGTGGTAACGTCGCCGAAGCGCTCAACCGAGAAATGATTGTTAAGGAAAGCCGTTTCGAGCGTGATCCGAACTTGCGGCAAGCTGCTTCAGGTGGCACGGTAGACGCTGAAAATCCGGGAACTGCAGCCGGAGGTGTGGCTGGATCTGTTTTTGGTAACAATGGCAGCAGCGGCACGGATAAGGAGCGGGCAAGTAACACCACTAAACCGGCTCTCAGCGACGCGGCACTGGCTCAGATCCGCCGGCAACAAACTATGCAGGTCGGTTTGGCGAGCGTGGGCATAATCCTCTTCTTTATTGTTGTCGTGGCACTACTCGTATAAGCCAGTCAATCGTTGTATAATAGTCGGGTTATGCAGAAGATTATCCTTTATTATAAATTCGCTCCCATCAACGATCCGGAAGCGGTCCGTTTATGGCAGAAAACACTGTGCATTGCCCATAATCTCACGGGCCGTATATTAATTTCCAAACACGGAATTAACGGCACGTTGGGCGGTGATATTGAGGATCTCAAAGCTTATGTTAAAGAAACAAAGAATTATGCCGGCTTCAAAGGCACGCAGTTCAAATGGAGCGATGGCGGGCGCGAAAATTTCCCGAAACTATCAGTCAAAGTCCGCGATGAAATTGTGTCGTTCGGCGCGGCTGAAGAGCTGAAAGTAGATGAAAATGGCGTCGTTGGCGGCGGTACGCACCTGAAACCGGAAGAAGTCCACGAACTGGTCCAACAGCGTGACGATGTGGTGTTTTTTGATGGCCGCAACGCCTACGAGGCAAAAGTCGGTAAATTTAAAGACGCCATTGTTCCTGACGCCCGGACAAGCAAAGATTTCCTGAGCGAGCTCGACAGCGACAAATATGATGATATTAAAGATAAGCCGGTCGTAACCTATTGTACTGGTGGAATCCGCTGCGAAATCCTGAGCAGTCTTATGAAAAACCGCGGTTTTAAAGAGGTGTATCAAATGGATGGCGGTATCGTAAAATATGGTGAAAAATACGCTGATGATGGTCTGTGGGAAGGTTCGTTGTACGTATTCGACGACCGGATGGGTGTCAAGTTTTCCGACAAGGCCAAAGATATTGGCGACTGCGCGCACTGCGGCGGCAAGACGAGCCGCTACACTAACTGCGCTAATCTGACCTGCAATGACCTAATCGTGGTGTGCGAAAATTGCGCTGAAAAAACACTGTGCCCTAACTGCGTTAAACTGCCCGCGTCCGAGCTGGCTACCGCTTAGCTTTCAACTCCGGTCAGGCGTATAATAGTTATGAATGAACGCTGTACTGGAACAAAAACTTACGGAGCTCCCGCGCTCGCCGGGTGTCTATTTTCATAAGGACGCCGCCGGTGAGATTATTTATGTCGGTAAAGCGGCGGTGCTGCGTAACCGTGTGCGCCAGTATTTTCAAAAAAGCCGCAACCGCGACGTTAAAACCGATGCTCTGGTACGGGAAATTGCTGATACCGACTGGATGGTAGTCGAGAGTGAAATTGAAGCCCTGTTCCTGGAAGCTGAGATGATCCGCCGCTATATGCCGCGCTACAACATACTTTTGCGCGACGACAAGGCCATGGCTTATATCCGGATTGATTACGATAGTGACTATCCTACGGTGAGCACTACCAGGCGGCCACTCGACGACGGCGCGCGCTACTATGGGCCGTATCCAAGTTTGACCAGCGTGCGAGTGGCACTCAAACTGCTGCGCCGCATTTTTCCGTATGCCACCCGGCAGCTGGCGGGGCAGAAACGGGCGACACTGCACTACCATTTGGGCTTGGATCCGGGCCTGGAGGAAGGCCGCACAACACTGGAAGACTACCGCTCGAATCTGCGTAAACTGATGGCCTATATCGAGGGCAAACGCGTAACAATCATCCGCGAGCTGGAGCAGGAAATGAAGGCAGCCGCCAGACAGCAGAACTTCGAGGAAGCCGCTCACGTCCGTAACCGTTTAACCGCGCTGCAAAATTTGAATAAGCAGGTTATCTTTAGTGATAAAGAGTTTATGGATATATCAAAAGACCATGCTTTGAACGAGCTGGTTGACCTGCTGGGGCTGGGCACGTTCCCGCAGCGGATCGAAGGATACGACATTTCCCATATGTCCGGCACTGATGTGGTGGCCAGTATGGTGGTGTTTACGAACGGCGTCAGCGACAAGGCTGAATACCGTAAGTTTAAGACGAAAAAAGACCACAACAACGACTTTTATAACATGCACGAAACGCTCAGCCGGCGGTTAAGTGATAAAAATATCAAAGCCTGGGGCCGGCCAAGTCTGGTGTTGATTGACGGTGGCAAAGGCCAGTTAGATGCGGCAATTAGGGCCCGGGAAGAGCAGGGCCGGCACCTGATTCCGTTTATTGGTCTGGCGAAGCGCGAAGAAGAAATTGTGATTCATAAAGAGCTGTCCAACGTTACCTTAAACATGGAGATATTACACAAACTGCATGGTTTTACGACGGAGAGCGATGATTTTATATCGGTGCATCTGCCGCACAATACCAACTTGGTCAAGCTGCTGCAGCGTATCCGTGATGAATCGCACCGCTTCGCCGTTAGCTACCACTCGGTATTGCGGCAGAAACGCCAAACTGCCAGTATTTTGGAAGAAATTCCGGGGTTTGGACCGGCTACCCGCAAAAAACTGCTCAAGGAATTCGGCAGTGTCAAGGGTATTAAAGAAGCCAACCAGTTCGCGGTGGAACAGTCGATAGGCGCTAAAAAAGCGGCAGTACTACGCAAGTACTTGTAGTGACTGGTTAACGAATGCCAACTCCATTTGCAGGAGCCAGGCCCGTTGCTCTGCCTGCTTGGTAAAATGTGACGCGCCGCTTAAGGGGACGAACTGGTACGGGCAATTGTGTTCGCCCAGTATCCGCAGAAGTTCCAAGCTGTTGCCGGGTAGGACATTATCGTCGCTGAGGCCATGGATTAACATGATAGGCCGGTAGGCTTTACTGGCGGCTTTGAGCAATGATGATTTATCGTATGCTTGCGCCTGTTCATCCGGATTGCCGAGATAGCGTTCGGTGTAGTGAGTATCGTACAAACGCCATTCCGTAACGGGCGCGCCACTGATGCTGGCGTGGATATCATGTGGGTACAAAACGGACAAAAATGCCGACAAATAGCCACCGAACGACCAGCCGCGAACGCCGACGCGCGAGCCATCGAGGTCGGGAAACTGTACGAGCGCGTCATGTAATGCCGTGATCTGGGCGGCGGCAACCTCGGTGATCAGGTCGCTATGAATTTGACGTTCCCACTGCAAATCACGTCCCGGCGTGCCGGGCCCATCAACCGATAAAACGGCATAACCCTGGTCGGCCCACCATTGGGATTCCAGATAGCTCCTGGAGCTGAACATTACTTCCTGATGGTGTGGTCCGCCGTAAACCTGTAGTATAACCGGTAATTTCGTCCCCGCGGCATGGTTTGCGGGCAGTACCAGGCTGGCCTGTAGTTTCTCGGTACCAACTGTGAAAAAGCGAGGTTCCGGCCAGCTTTTCGGGGCGGCAGCATGTGATGTTATGCGTAACGCCTGTGGCTTGCCGGTGGCTCCGGATTGAAGCAGATACTGGCGCGTGCCACCAGCCATAACGGCTCCGGTAATGAAAATGAGGTCGTTGGAAATCAGCGCTGAAAATAATCCACCGGCCGGTGAAAGTTGCAAGTTCTTATTACTGCTGATGTGTTGAGCGAAAACCACCCGTTCCTTAGGATCGGGCGAGGCGGTGTAAACCACCCAGTCGCCGCAGGTGCCGATAAAATCATCAACATGATGGTCGGTGGGAGTTATAGCGGCGCCGTCGTATGAAATCCGGCGCTTTTCCTGGCTGGTCAGGCTAATGATGTGCCCGTCGCTATCGGCGTAAGGGAGCGGCTGCAATATGTCGACCCAGACCTTATCTTCTATATCATGCACGGAAACAGTCGCATTATCTTCGATAACTTTGTGTAATTGCAACCGGCGTTGGCCGCGGCTCTGCAGGCTGATATATATGTCATTGGTTCGCCACTGGACATTGGTGAGATAGGGAAGAGCGGTTTTATCCCAAACTATTTCCTGGCGTTCGGATGAGTTCAGATGAAGTCTGAACAGCGAGACGACGGCGTTCGGTGTACCGGCGGCCGGATACTTGAAGCTGTGTGGTGTTTCCAAGGAATTTTCCGAAACGGCGTAGGCGTCATGGACGGCAGTTTCATCGACACGGGCGGCTAGTAAATCCAGAGAGTCGGGGGACCACCAGTAACCGCGGTACCGCTCAAATTCTTCGGAGGCGGCGAACTCGGCCCGGCCCCAGAAAATGGTTTCCGATTCGTTGGCTACCAGTAGTTTCGGCTCGGCGTCACTGTGGCTGGCAACGGCCCACAACCCTTCGTGATTAACGAAAGCGATATGTGAGGAGTCAAAGCTGAAGCGCGGGTCGAATGCCGAAGATACATGGGCAAACTGCTCGGCTTGCAGCGTCCGCGTATTGATAAGCCAGAGACTGCCATTATAGGTAAAACACAGCAGTTTACCATCTTTCGAGGACGTATAACTGGTGATGCCCATCGAAGTCTCACGCAGGCGCTCGCGCTGGCGTTCTTCTTCGGGTGTCAACTGCGTGTCCGCGCGGTGGGTCAGCGGATCAAACACTAACTGTTCGCTTCCGCTGCTGATTTCCAGCCGCCACAGGCTGTTGACGTTTGAAGTGCCGCTATCGGAACGGGTGAAATATATATACGCGGCGTCGTCGTTCAGCGTAAAGTTACGCGGCATGCCAAGGGTATACGAGTGGGTCCGGGCGAGTTCCAGGGCCTGTGTATCTAAGTTCATCGCTTGTATTGTACGCAACTCGCCGCCGTCATGCCAGACCGGATATAAAAAAGCTTACGCTTATTTAAATGATTTATCGGCCGCATGCTACAATTAATCGTATGAAAAGTCCGATAACCCGCTTTCTCATCCGCTGGTTAGTATCAAGTTTAGGCCTCTGGATCGCCGCTGGTATTTTTACCGATTCTATTGACTATGAAGGCCGGGTCGGCGTCATTATTACCGCTGGCTTTATCCTGGCGATTATAAACGTTTTTATCCGTCCGATCGTCGTAATCCTGTCCTTGCCGGCGATTTTATTCTCGCTGGGCCTGTTTATGATCGTCGTGAACGGCTTCATGGTCTTTTTGGCCAGCGTGCTGTACGACCCGTTGCATATTAGTAACTTTTGGGTCGCAATACTTGCCGGTATGGTGATCGGCCTTGTAAACTATTTAGTATCGGCAATTTTAGAAGAACGGAAGTAGGCTACATACTATGGACTTGAGCATTTTTAACTACATTACCATCGCGTCGGTCGTCCTGTTGACCATCCTGATACTTGTACAGACCCGTGGCGCGTCTTTGGGCGCGGGCCTGGGCGGCACAGCGGAGGTTAACACAACCCGCCGCGGCACCGACAAGACGATATACCAGCTGACCATCATTACCGGCATTGTTTTCGCCCTGTCCCTGATCCTAAGCATATTAGTTTAAATAGAGACAATAACCGTTCATGAGTCTAGACTTTAGTAAACGCAGGCTGCGCAAACGGCAGCGCCAGGTGGAGGCGATCGGTGTATCGGCTGAAAGTCTGGCTGAACGGCACTTTTTTCGGCGGCTTGACCGCCTGGTGGCAGTCCGGCGGTTTATTATCGGCTGGCTATTATTTTTCGTACTTATATGCGGCTGCCTGGTCGGGCAGATCCGGGCGCTTGACGGCCATTTTCGGCATTTGAGCCCGGTCCCCGGCGGTATCTATACGGAAGGTATTCTTGGTGATTTCACCACTGCTAACCCGCTGTATGCCAGCGGTGAAGTTGATGAATCGGTAGCCAAGCTGGTGTTCGCCGGCTTAATGACCTATGACCAGCAAAATAAATTGGTTGGCGATATGGCCGAGGGTTATACGGTGGATGCCACGGAAAAGATTTATACTGTTACGCTTCGCCCCAACCTCAGCTGGCATGACGGCGCGCCGCTAACGGCCCGTGACGTTCTGTTTACCTATAAAACCATCCAAAATCCGGATACCATGTCCAGCCTCAACCAAAGCTGGAAAGATATTACAGTGGCCGCTCCTGATGACCGGACGGTAACGTTTACTTTGCCGAATCCGCTCAGCGCCTTTCCATATCAGATAACCAACGGTATCATCCCGGAGCATCTACTACGGGACGTCGCGCCAAACGAGTTGCGGTCAACTTCTTTCAATACGATACAGCCTGTCGGTTCGGGACCGTTTATGTGGCAAAAGATTCAGGTGAGCGGCGATACGCCGGAAACCCGGGAAGAGCAGATCGCCCTGGCTCCATTTACGAAATATCATGGTGGAGAACCAAAACTAGCCAGCTTTGTGATCCACGCTTTCCATGATGCTGACCGCATGGCCACCAGCTTTAAAAACCGGGAATTAACAGCTGCCAGTTTCCTGGAGCTGCCCGGTGATGCCAAAGAAGATTCCAGTGTTCAGACAAAAGACCTCTTGCTGACTGCCGCCAATATGGTTTTCTTCAAGGAGAGTAGCACTGTGCTGGCGGATGCTAATGTACGCAAGGCGCTGGTGCAAAGCGCGAATGTTCCTGACATTATGTCGTCGCTAGGCTATGTTACCCGGCCGGTTAAAGGACCGTTCCTGCAAAGCCAGTCAAGCTATGACCCGACCTCAGCCCAGGCCGGATACGATGTTGCTGCTGCCGGTGCGTTGCTGGATAAGGCCGGCTGGATACCCGGCGCCAACGGTATCAGGGTCAAGGGCGGCGTCCCGCTTATGTTCTCGTTACTGGCTCAGGACACGCCAGAAAACAGGGTAGTCGCGCAGCGCTTAACCGGTGACTGGAAGAAACTCGGCGTCCAGGCCACGCTGCAGTTACGTGAGGACGCTGACATCCAAAGGTCTATTAACGACCAGAACTACGAAGCATTACTGTATGGTATTTCGATTGGCGTCGACCCTGATATATATGCTTATTGGCATAGTTCTCAAAAAGATCCCCGTTCCAACCGCCTGAACTTTTCCCAATTCAGCTCGAAAGTAGCCGACGCGGCCCTCGAAGGTGGTAGGACGCGCAACGACCTGGTGCTGCGCGCAGCAAAGTATAAACCGTTCCTGCAGGCCTGGCAGCAGGACACGCCGGCCCTCGGCCTGTACCAGCCGCGCTACCTGTATGCCACGCATGGTACGGTCTATGGGTTGGATGCCCGGACCATTAACACGGACACTGACCGTTTCAACAATGTGGCTAACTGGCAAATTCGCCAGGCGCCGGTTAATGACCGCTAACGGTTGCGTTAACCGCCTGTTTACAGTACAATTACCCGAGTAAATCAGCAGTTACCGACCCGCGGATGTGGTGAAATTGGTATACACGCTAGTTTCAGGTACTAGTGGGCGCAAGCTCGTGGAGGTTCAAGTCCTCTCATCCGCACCAAACTAAAAGCCCAGGCATTTGTCTGGGCTTTTAGTTTGGTTTGAGCGAACATGAAACTCCAGTCGCGGAGGTGAGAATTGCCAGTGGGAATTCTCAAGGCAATCTTCCGATGCCAACTATGTTGGCAATAGTGAAGTTGCGGGGCTACGAAAGGTGGCCAAGTCCTCTCATCTTGCGGATACACTATTGACATAAGAGTTATAATATATTATACAGCCACTGTCAATACCCCTTGTGCTTAACCTGTGAATTGCTTATAATTTGGTTAACTAAGGTAGAATTACATATATGGCATCACGATTACCAACTCCCGGTTCAGACGATGGTACTTGGGGTGATATCCTCAATGACTTCTTAAGCCAAGCCCATAACACCGATGGTTCACTTAAGCCACTCACACAGTCACAAATTCAGAATCTCACAGCCGACCTGGCCGTTAAGGCCGGCACTGCAGATCTCAACGCTAAAGTCAGTAATAGCGATCTTGATACTAAAACTGCTGCACTAGTTGGTAACGCAAGCAGTACCACAAATAGCGCCCTGAGGGCGGCCTACGTCAATCTTGATAATCTGCCTGTGAATCCGCGCGACAATCCAGCCTGGAACCCAGCGCCTGGAGCGGATAATGGTGCGATGGTACAAGTAATCCTGGACAACTTATATGCTAACGGAGGAGGAACGCTGTACCTGAATACGGTACTCAACACAAGCGTGGCATTAACTACGGGTAGCGGCGTTCGTATTATCGGTTCAAATCCGTTTGTTTCAGTTATTCGAGCACTGTCCGCCTTTCCAGCTAACACGCCAGTTGTCCGACTGGATCGCTCGGGTGGTGTTACCCCCGAGTTTTATAACCGATTAGAATCCATTACCATTGACTGTAACGATATCGCTGATACTGGTGTTTACTCACAAAGTTGTCAAGAACAGGGCGGGCTGATTGATTGCCGGATCGTTAAGTGGCGTTCTAAAGGCATTCATTTAAAAGGCTCAGCAGTTATGCACTGCAATATGGATGACCTATGGGTTTACTCTTCTACGCAGGCCAGTCCTACTGGAGCGGTAGCCTTGACTATGGAGCAACTTGGTGGCACGGTCTCGGTACGTCGAGGCTCATTTATTAACACGGCAAATACTGCTGCATCTCAGGCGAATGGTGTTTATGTGCTTGGTTCCACGGCCGTCGCATTCGATACTGTGCACTTAGAAGGGGGATCGATTGTATTAGATAACTCTAACGCGTCCGTCACCTCGGCCACCGGTCATTCCACGGTGCCTTCTTTAATTCGAGCAACTACGGCCACGAGCAGTGTCGAATGGAAGAACATTAGCCGGATGGGCTCGACGTATACGATCGAGGACAGCACTTCTGGAACCGCGCAATCGTATACGGCAACGTCTGGTTCAACGGGTAACGGCGGGCTGGTAATCGGAACTAACGCCACTCTCGCCGATCTGCGGGTGATTTCGTCGGCAGGTAAATCGGGCACCGTTTCAATAACTGACTGGCTATCTCCAACCCTGGCGATTCTGGCGCGAGTACTGCGCTCGGGCAACATTGAATCGCGCGGCGACCGCTTCGTTCGACGTAATGATGGCACTGGTGGCTACACTATTTCTAAATTAGACGGCGCAGTCCAGTGGGAAATGCTATGGGACAATTCAACCAGTAACTGGCTGCTTAGGAATGCAGCAGGTACGAACGCTCTCGCTGTTACGCAAGCTGGGGCGATGAAGTTGTCCGTGTTTGTTTCGGCTAGCAGACCGTCGGCGGCGTCTTCTGGGCAAGGCGCAATGATTTTTGACTCGACGTTGAACAAGCCTGTGTGGTCTGACGGGACTAATTGGCGTGATGCAAGTGGTACTATCGTCTAAGCCCCGAATAGGCGCTATGGGACGCTCGTGAGTACTTATAACTTTTTACCCCGCACTATAAAATCCCAAAATAGCATAAGCATTGCGTTAGACTGTGTGTTATCATAAGCACTAAGAAATGGTGAGGATTTAAACGAAAAACTATGAGTAAAGTTGCGCATTATCTCCAGGAACATGTAACCGGGGAGGTATTGACCAGCCCTGACGCCCGCCGCTATTTTGCTACTGACGGCAGTATCTTCGCGCTTTTGCCCGCCATGGTGGTCTATCCGCAGGGCGAAAGCGATATCCGTAAAACGGCCCGCTTTACCTGGCAGCTGGCCGAACGTGGCCGGGTGATCCCTATGACCGCCCGCGGCGCGGGAACCGACCAGAGCGGTGCGGCGCTTGGTACGGGTATTATGGTGGCTTTTACGGCCCACATGAACCGCATTGTCGAGTTCGACAGTAAGTCCGGCGTGGTAGTGGTCGAGCCAGGCATCAACTATGGTAAATTACAGCAGGCTCTGCAAACCCACGGCCGCTTTTTACCGCCATTCCCGGCCAGTTATGAGTACTCCACGGTTGGCGGTGCTGTTGCCAACAACGCCGCTGGTGAAAAGAGTGTCAAGTACGGCTCTACCATCGATTTTGTGCGCAGTCTGCGCGTAGTCCTGGCTAACGGGGAAGTCATTGAAACCGGACGCCTCAACAAAAAAGAATTCAACAAAAAACTGGGCCTTTCCAGCTTCGAGGGCGAGCTGTACCGTGCCATCGACACTTTACTCGACGAAAACAAGGCGGTCATTGAAAAGTCGGAACTGGCCGTCAGTAAGAATTCGACTGGTTATAACCTGCTCGATATCAAGCGCAAAGATGGCTCGTTCGATCTGACACCGCTGTTTGTCGGCAGCCAGGGCACTTTAGGTATTGTTACCGAAGTAACGCTGGAAACCGCCAATTACAATCCGCAAACCACGCTGGTTGCCGCTATGCTCGAAAACTTCGACGACCTGCAAGCCGCAGTGTCGGAAATCCGCGAAAAAGTGCCTGAGGCCAGCGCTATCGAGATGGTCGATAAGCATCTGCTCGAGATGGTTCAGACTATTAATCCGAACCAGCTAAAGGGTATTATCGAGGCGCCATTCCCGGCCGCCGTGCTGCTGGTTGAACTGGACGAAGGCGGTGACCGGGCCCAGAACAAGCAGACCAAAAAACTGGAAAAAATCCTGGAACGCTACACCCAAAAAATTCAGGTTGAAACCGACCCGATTGACCAGGATAAATTGTGGAAGATCCGCCATGCGTCAGCTGCCGTCAGCGCGCATATTAGCGGCACCAAGAAAGCACTGCCAATTATCGAAGACGGTATCGTGCCACTGAACAAGTTCAAGCAGTATATCGAAGGCGTGTATGCGCTGTTTGCCCGGCACCGCCTGGACGTGGCGGTCTGGGGCCATGCCGGTGACGCCAACTTACATTTGCAGCCGTTCCTGGACCTATCCGAAGTCGGTGACCGCCAGCAGGTTTTCAGCCTGATGAACGAATATTACGACCTGGTGATTGGCCTCGGCGGTTCGACCAGCGCAGAGCACAATGACGGCCGGTTACGCGGCCCCTACCTGGAACGCCTCTACGGCTCAGAGTTATATGCTGTATTCCAGAAGGTAAAACAAATTTGTGACCCGTACGGTACGCTCAACCCCGGTGTTAAGGTGAATGTGACGCTCGAGGGCATCAAACCGATGGTCCGTTCCCAGTTCAGCATGGAGCATCTGTACGACCATTTGCCGCGCACTTAGGCAGCTCTAGGGGGTATTGACATAAGCGTTATATACACCTGCTGTCAATACCTTCTGACTTTTAACGGCTACGGGCTTGAGTTTTTAACTAAAAACAGATACGATAGGTGGGTTCTTTTACATTCCCAGGCGGTCAGTACGCGGATGTGGTGAAATTGGTATACACGCTACCTTGAGGTGGTAGTGGGCGCAAGCTCGTGGAGGTTCAAGTCCTCTCATCCGCACCAAGACTATATATCGTATGGTATACTGTTTTGGTAACAATTCAGGGTGATTAGCTCAGTTGGCTAGAGCATCTCGTTTACACCGAGAGGGTCGGGGGTTCGAGTCCCTCATCACCCACCAAAACAAGAAGGTTCCGCAAGGAGCCTTTTTGTTTTGGTTTACACTTTTCGCTGTGTACAGCTCGTCAGCATGACTTTCCCCGGATGGAGCTTAAGGTATTCATGGAAGTGTATCGACAGGTAATTCTTAGGTATGGTTGTTTGGTGGTGCCGCGGTGCGGTCAAGGTTCTGACCGCACCGCGGACCGGGGTAGTTCAGTGGTTCCGTCGGCTCAGCGCGGGGTGTTGGTCCCGGTGCTGGGGAGTACGAGCGCCGACTGCGAGCCAGGCCAGCAGGTGAAGCCGGCAGGCGGGGCCAGGTTCTTGTTGACCATCTTGTCCAGGATGTCCATGCACTGGCTGACCAGCACGTTGGGGTCGTTGGACACCGAAGCGGCCAGAGCAGCGTTGGCGGCAGCCTGGGCGGTGGCGGTCAGTTCGGCCTGCTGGGCGATGCGGGTCTGCGCGATCTGCGACTGCAGGGCGTTGACGCGCTCGTCGGTGTTGGGGTCCAGGTCGACCAGCGTGACGAGCACGTCGATGGCCTCGATCTGATCTCCGATCTTGGTGCCCACCTCCTTGGTCGTGTTCTCGGACAGCACCGCCAGGCTGGGTGCGGTGGGGTTGCCCTCCTCGTCGACGCCGAGCGGGTCGTAGTCGTCGAAGGTGGCGGTCAGCGCGGCACCGAGCTGGCGGGTCACCAGGTTCCTGCGGATGTCGTCCAGTTCACGGTGGTCCTGGTAGAGCGTGTCCGCCGCGTCCGTCAGGATGCGCCAGCTGATCGACACGTCGATGCAGGCGGTTGCCTGGCCGGTGATGCGGACCTTGAAGCAGTCCTTCTCGCCGTTGTGGACGTCGGTCTGCTTGGCGGCGTCGAGCTCGGCGATCTTGTTCCAGGGCAGGATCCAGTACGGACCGTTCGACATGGTGCCGACCGGGCGACTGAACGAGACCTCGACGCCGACCGTCTTTGTGGGCACGGTGTTGAACGACGCGTTCGCGGTGAAGGCGACGCTTGCCAGCAGCAGCACGAGCGAGATGTTCCGCACGATGCGGGATTCCCTGGGCCGACTGCGGCGGGTCGCGATCCAGCCGAGTAGCAGGATCAAGAAGAGCACGAAGGCGATGATCGCCAGGATGAAGGAAGGGGGCATGTGATGCTCCTGTAGATTGTGGGCGGGGCACAGAACTGAAATCCAGTAGTGCTTAACAAGCTCATAAAAGCACGCTAAGCACTACTGGAAGAAACAAAAATATAAGAATTACGCTGTCAAAGTGCTTTGGAGTAATATAACTCAACAAAACCGTAAAATTATATAATAAACAATAAAAATATGCAACTATCCTAAAAGCTCAAACATGTTGAGCGCTTGGGGTAATGCCGGGTCCGTTTGCTCTCCAAGTTGGAGAAAACATACGGACCCGGCGGTGGGCGGTGGACGGTGCAGGCGGGGAACTCGAAGTTCCACCATGTGTGCCTGGGGGCGCCCTGGATGAGCGCCCGGGCACGGTACCTGGCATGTTCACTGAAAATCCTTCCTGTTTGAGGGGAGTGAGACTGCGGGTTGCCGGCTTCTCAGACAAGTCTGCTCTGGAGAACGGCGTGCACCTCTTCGGCGTGCGGGATGTACTTGACGCGCTGGATCTTCTTCTCCTCTTCTTGTTGCAGGAGGGTAGCGATCCGGAACGTGCCGTACTTCAGGGCCTTGTCGGTGGTCTTCTCCTCGAGGTCGATGCTCTTGATGACCGATCGGACGAACGGCTGATCACTCGAGTTGATGAAACACCAGGCCCAGGCCGGCGGCATCGTGGTCACGAAAATCTTGAACTTCGTGACGGCGAATACCGTGGATTCCCAGGCCGTGATCCGCAGGCGGATCATGAACACGGCGAGCAGCAGTAGGATGACGCAGAAGCGCCAGACGACCGACCAGAGCAGCGGCGGCACCGACACGAAGAATAGCCCCATAACCGCGAAGGCCAGCAGCCAGAACAAGCTGAAGGCTGCGATCACGCACGGCGGAACGAGCCGCTTCAGAAGGACGATCTTGTGCTTGCGGGTGATGCACTCGATGATGTCGTCCTGTTCGACGATCTCGCGTCCGTTGTTGTCGGTTCTGCGCCGGGGCGCCAGCTTGGTGCGGAAGCGGTCCACGATGTCGTCGGGTGTGTCCCACTTGCGTTCCACGACGACCTCGAGCTTGTCTGCGTCCGGCTGGTTGCGGCGGTGCTCGGTGGCGGCACGCCGGAGGTAGAACCAGATCAGGCAGGTGTAGACCAGCCAGCTGATACTTCCGGTGATGACTAGCACTTGCGCGGGAAGATAGATCAGCCCCGTAAGAAAGCCGACCGCCAGCATCATGCCGAAGCCTGCCGGTACGGCGATCAACAGCGGATGCTTCCCCCACTGGAGGTAGCGTGGCTCTTGAGGCTTTTTCTCCTTCGGAACCACCATGCCGGCGACGGCAGCTGCCGGTAGGGGTGCGGTGTCGTCGGGGCGGATCGGCTCGACCGGCTTGTCGGCCTGGCCTGCCGCCTGCTCACGGGACTGCATACGTGCGGCCACTGATGCTCGCGGATCGGAAGGCGGACGAAACCACTGGCTGTCGGGCATGTCTCAACTCCATTCTGTGAAGGAACATTGTCTCTACGGTACTTCCGGAGACGGTGCCTTATTTATATCAATCTATAAGATTTTTGGCTAGCATTTAAATATATGACATAGTACACTTATACAAATTATTAGAAAGCTGGTAAAAAATACTTTATTAAGACACTTAAGAATATAAGTTTGCAAATCGTTTATTGTTCGATTTCAATACTGATTCCTCTATTTCTTGGTCTTTAATTACCCGTGATCGCATCAGCATTGAAACCGGACAGAAAATCCGGCCTTGCTGCTCGCCGTCCAGTTTTATTACTGTCGAAGGCTTGTAGCCGCGAGGAAAACGTACGTTAACAGTTTCATCGGTAAAATAGAATCTTTTACATCGTTCTTCAGTATGTCCCATCACTGAAAGGGGGAACCATGGTATCGGGATCATCCGACTCCGACCGTGGGTGGCAAGGGAGAGATCTGGGCAGACCGCGCCAGATAACCGCAGACAGCACCATCCAGACCCAAGGGGGAACGAACGCAATGGACAGTGAGTCCGAACGTCAGGTACCACCCGGCGGCTACACAGGCCTGCCGAAGCTCGAGTGGAGGATGCGCCGGCTGATCGACCGTGACAAGGCCGTGCCGCCGAAGCCCAGCAAGAAGCAGCGCCGGCAGCTCGATCTCGAGGAGCGTCAGCTCAGCGAGAAGCAGGCCGCCGACGCGGAGTCGCAGAAGAGGGACCAGCTGGAAGCTGAGTCCATCGAGCGCATCCTGCAACTGGCCGACGAGGTCAAGCACGCCACGTGCGTGTCGGTCAACTCCAAGGGGAATGGCGGCACCACCACGACGCTGGTCAACATGGCCTGCGTCCTGGGCTGGCTGACCCGCACCCTGATCGTGGTCGTCGATGGCAACCCCGCCGAAGGAACCTGCGCAGCTCTGCTGGGCAAGGACCACGGCGCGACCATCAATGTCCAGCAGGTGTCCAGCCAGCTGGAAGCTCTTCGCCGCAACGCGCGCACCTTCATCGAGGGTGCACGGCCCAACCGTTGGAACGTCCGCACTGTTGCGGCGCTCTCGACGGTGGCTGCGGAGAACAACCCGCTGCTCGAACCTGACAAGGTCCGGGATCTGATCCAGGCCTGCCAGGAGCACTTCGAGTTCGTCTTCGTCGACACGCCCAACGTGCTGACGAGCGAGGCGGGGCTGGCGGCTGTTCGCACTGGCGACGTGCTGGTGTTCCCGGCCAACCGGCAGACCAAGTTCTCGCTGCGGCAGCTCGGAACCTCGATGCAGTCGCTCCGCGAGAACGGCCTGAAGGACAAGGTCGAGAACTCAGTGGTCGTCATCACCAACCTCGAACCCGAGGATGAGCTGGACGGCTACCGCAAGTTCATGAACCGCACCAAGATGGACGACTCGGTCATCCAGACCTACGACCAGGACTTCCAGGGCGTGTTCATGGGTGTGCCACACGACGATGTCATCGCACGTGACGATGTCGTCGATGTCGAGGCCTGGAGCCAGGAGACGCGTCAGGCGTACTACGACCTGATCATCGCCTGGCTCGAGCAGGTCCTCAAGGAGCGCGAGCACCACGACAGCATGCCCGTTCCGCCGGAACTGGCAGCACAGAACGGCCACTCCGACAACCGGAGCATGGTCACCACGCACTATCCAGGGGGAGAGTCATGAAGGAGCTCTACGCGCAAGCCGTCGTGAACGTCTACGACGTTCTGGCAGTCGAAGCGCCGGCCACGCCAGCGCCCGGAGGCAACATCCAGGACTACGTGCCAACCAGCCCGAACTACGGTCCGTGGAGCGGGTTGGTCCAGCCGGTGACCTTCGTCGGAGGCATCCTGCTTGGGCTGGCGGCGTTGATCTCGCTGCTGTTCCTGTTCTGGAACCTGTTCAAGCTGGCCGTCTCACAGGACGAGGACAAGGACCGCGGCATCATGAGGTCGATCAAGAAGAACCTCATCATCTTCGTGATCTGCGGCTTCGCCAGCACTGTCCTGCTCTCGTTCTTCTTCGGCCTGCTCCAGCAGGTGGTCAACTCGTTCGGCTCGTCCTGACCGGGACGAGCAACGCTGCTACGCGGCTGCTCCCGGTTCTGGCAACTTTGCCGGGGGCAGCCCGCGTGGCCTGACATCTATCCGTTAGGGAGGTGAATCATGGCAAATCCGGCATGTTGGATCCTGCCAGGGCTTTGTTCGAATGGACAAGTCGCTGGTGAGGGTAGCTGGCTCGGTGACTTGCTCTCGTTGTTTGACAGCGATGCCGCCGGCGACACCCTGCGTAGTGCTCTCGAGACCGTTCAGTCGACCCGACAGTTCGACCTCGGACTGGTGTCGTTCGTCACTACGTACCAGCAGCTGTTCGGCCTGATGCTGATCTTGTCGGTGCTACTGTTCTCCTGGACGCTGCTTCGCCTGGCTATCAGCAACAGTAACGGCGAAGAAAGCGTTGCTGGCCTGTTGGCGCCGTTCAAGATCTTCGTTTTCGGCTCATTCCTGCTCGTAGCGGGGTCTTTTATCCGTTACCTGGGTGAGCTGGCGACGTGGATCGCGAAACAGTTCCTGCGGGAACAGAACTGGGTCGACGACGTCACCCGCGGCTTTTCGTTCGGCGGTTTCTGGGTCCGCATCATCGGCAAGGTGCTCAGCGGACTGCTTCGGTTGGAGATCGTTCCACTGGAGTTGTGGGTGCCGCTGTTCATCCTGATGGGTTTGATTACCTATAGTTTGACCGCTTTCCGGTCGAACTACGTCATGGGTAAGCCGAGCCGCTGGATGTGGGCTCTGTTACTGACCGCGCTGACCCTCAAGCCGGCACTGACGCTGTACTTCGGTATCGGCGGCGGGCTCATCATGAACAGTGATGCTCCTGAGGGCGACAAGTCGGTTATGGTGCTGGCGCTGCTGGCTACTTCGCTTTTTCTCTGGATGTTCGTCTTCATGGCGTTCAACAAGAGGATTCAGGCGTATGTAGACAACAGGGTCCAGGTCCGGGGTGACGTGCGCAATCGTCCTTCCGGAACTGGTCGCCAACAGGTGGAGGTCAACCGGACGTTCAACGCCCGGCAGTCCAACATCAACCGGTCGGCGCAGGGCAAGCACGGCCTACGGTCGGCACGACATGCGACCACGGACGCGTCACTGGGGGCCCTCGCCAAGAAGGCAGCCTCGAGTGGACATCCTGCGGTCGGCACCACGGTCGTCATCGTCCACGCGTTCTTCAAGGGACGACGCAAGAAAAGCCCGTAGGAATCACTGCGACTTTCTGAGGAGGTGAAATGACTGGAGAAAGTCAGGATCTGACCCCTTTTCGCCTGGATAGTCCGGGTGTTCGGAAGGGTCGGATGTTCCGCGACGCGGGAATGGCTCAGATCGCATGGATGGTCACGATGTTTCTGGCTGTCTGTGTATCAGGCGTCCTGCATCTGCTGGTACCGGCTCTCGTGGCGGCAGCGCTGTTCTTTTTGGCGCTGCCTGGCGAGGACGGACCCTTCTTCAACCTGCCGCTGACATGGTGGCACGGATGGAGGATCAAGCGCCACGACAATGTTGTCTGCGAGGTAGATGACGCGGGACAGGCTGTTGGCGGGGCTATGCCTGAACTACTCGACGACTTGTTCGTCGATGACGTTTTAGGGCAGTTCGCCACCCTGTACGACGAATCGGGAGACACTGACACTGTCTACTGGAGCACGGACGGGTGGGAGTACGCCAACGCTGACATGCCTCAGCGCCATGCCGCTCAGATGCAGGAAGCCGCCGCACTCAAGACGGCTATCTCGCAAACGGACGACAACATCGCCTACGGGATGATGAATGGCCGGAGGCAGTTCGATCCGTCCGAGTGGGTTGAGGATCTGCGGCAGAATTACCTGCATGAAGACTTTGAGGATGACTCGGGGTTGGACGCCGGTGACCGCAGGGCCAAGGCCAACCTGGACAAGGTGTTCTCTGACATGGTGGTGCGCAGACGTTCCAAGGGCCTGGCGCTCATCGCCGTGACTGTCCCCCGGCCCCCTGAATGGGCAAAGCTGGTCGACAGTCCTGAGATATTCACCGTGGATCAGCTACGCCGATCGTCGCTCTACCGTGTGCTCAGCTCACTGGAGCGAGGTCTAGAGGAGGCTGGTTTCAAAGGTCTGAAGTTGTTTGGCAGGGAACAGTTGTTCCGGTACCTGTTCGGGGCGTGGAACGTTCACTACCTGACGGGCGAGACGATTGCCCGCAACGAGACCTCTGGGTACTATCAGCTTCCCGGTGCCGACCCGACCGACCCGCCGCAGCTTGGCGAGGATGGTCGTCTCGTGCACGTGCGGCAGCCGTTCCCCCACCGAGTCAAGGTGGTTCGGAGCGGCCGCAGTGGCAGACGGTACGACACATTGCAGATGGATGATGGAAGCTACCACTTCGTGGTGGTCGTCCGGAATTTCCGACGCAAGAGTGGCCTGCCCGGCGCTACCTACCCGCTGATCGTTGGACCGCACAGTCCTTGGATCATGCACACCCAGAACTGCAACACCGCTTCACAGCAGCTTGACAAGTTCCTGTTGCGAAAGAGGCGGAATCTGCTGATCGGTTGGTTCTCCAACCGGCGTGGTCTGGGAACGATGTACGAAGAACTCGCTGATCGTGAGCGGGTCGAATCCGAGAGGGGAGCGATCGACAAGATCCACATCTCAGGCTCCAAGCCTATCCGTTCTGATCATCGCTTCACGGGAAGCGCGACATCACTGGAGGAACTTGGCAAGGTCTACGACGACCTGGTCGCGACTCTGCGACAAGAAGAACTGAGTTTCTACCGCGTGAAAGGACGTGCCAGATTGTTTCCGGCATTCCTGTTGGCCGTACTTGGCCCGCGACTGTAGAAGCTCCTACCGATGACACTACGACGTGCGCCCGCTACGGTGGTGGTTGTTCCACTAAACCACCACCGTAGCAAGCACTTCAGACAAGCAGTTGAAGTTCAACTTTTTGTCCGAAATGCCACAGGGGCATTCGAACGTTAACAACTGAATTACTCCTCCCTGTGCACTTCGAGCCGACTTACATCATACCGACGACACACGAGAGCAGGTGAAAGATATGGCAAGGTCAGTACCGACGCGGGGCAGAAGTCACGACACGACAGTTGACGACACCACGCAGTTCGGGCCCACCCACACCACTGGTGGTGCCCAGAAGCGCGGAATACCACTCTTCGTCAACGCCGACACCAACGAACCTGAGCCATTCGACCCCGCGGAACTGAAGGCTGAAGGCCGGATCAACTCCACCGTCCTTGGTGTTCTGGGGAACAAGGGTCACGGCAAGACAGCCACCTCAATCGCTATCGCACTGCGCTTCAGGTGGCGGCGTGCAGGCAACCGCAGGATGTCAATCTGTATCAATGACATCAGGCGCAACAATGCCCGGCCGGAGTACGAGAAGCTGTGTGAATACCTTGGCGTTGAAGAGGTGTCGCTCGGCAACTTCCGGCTGAACATGCTGTCGCAGGATCTGAAGCTGAAGCCGTCGGAGCTTCTGACAATGGTTGCCCGCAGCTTGCAGTTCGAACTGGCGCGGCAACTGACTACCAAGGAGCTCAAGGCTCTTCGGTACTCGTTGAAGATGGTCCTCGAATTCTTTGAAGACGATGCCGAGCTGTCCACGCTCATGGCATGCATGCGTCGAATGAATGAGGGGATTGCCAGGCGCTTCCAGAATCAGATCGAGCAAGGCAAGGGTGACAAGTACGCTCGTCACCTCGCTAGGCTTGAAAGGGTTCTGGACACGAAGCCCCAGATCACTCCGGGACTACTGGAAACGGCGCTTGAACTGGCTGACACCATCGAGAACCTTCTTGATGGCGAGTATGGCGAAATGTTCGGCGGGGATCACTCGCTGGCAAGCGTCATGCATACGAACAAGGGACTCGTGGCGTTCGACTTTTCCGAACTGTCGGACGACGCGCTGACCCAGGTCCTGGCGATGATGTGGCAGGTCAAAACTTCGGCCATGCGCCGCGGCGACCACGACCTGTACTATGACATCGAGATTCACGACGAGAGTTACACGTTGTGGCGCAATCTCGAGTACGCCAGGTCGATGCACAAGTTCCTGAAGCAGGTCCGCGCGACGGGGACGTTCATCGTCATGAACACGCACCGCCTCAGTGACTACGAGACGGTAGGCAGTGAGAGCAGTGAGCAGTACAAGCTGGCCACCAACATGATCGATGACATCGACATGTGGCTGCTTGGACGGCACACGCCCAGTGCTGCGGAAGACACCGCCAAGCGCCTCGACCTGACGGACGAGGAAAAGCAGCGGTTGCTTCACCTGGAGCGCGGCGTCTGGGGACTGAAGATCGGCTCCGAGCCTGTTCGTTGGGTTTACATCGACCTGACGGACGATGAAGCCGAAGTGACGTACTCCGACGACGCCAACCGCGAGAACACCGCTGAAGGCATGAACGAAATGCTCGCACGGGCGCTCGATGAAGAAGCTCAACAAGCCGCCCAGGAAGACCTGGCCATGGCTTAGCTACCGTGACATGAGGGGGAACTAAGGTGTCACGATCCAGGAAACGTCGATCGACTATCAGGTCGAGCCGCAGACGGCAGAATGGGCGAAAGCTGCTCTACTTCGTGCTGGCAGCACTACTGATAGCCGCGCTGGTGATGTTGCTGTCCTCAAACGACAGGATTTCATCCCCACCCGATGATCAGGCGACATCATCCACGTCCGCGCCCAACGAGGAACCGACGGCAAGCCAGCCTTCGGAGCCAACACCCGACGTGGAGCAGTTGAAGGACAGTCTCGTCCGTTTCACGGAGGTCTACTACCGTATCCTGCCTTCGGACGGGCCGGATACTCGCAGGTCAGCCGTCGAACAACTGGGCATACCCATGTCCGAGACGGCGATCGACAGCATGGACTTCACGGTTTATGCCTACGAAGATCCCTTTGGCGCTTCAGATCGCTCTGAGGTGACTGAACAGGGAACGGTTGACCTGCCGGCGATGCAGATACTGTCGGAGCTGGACGATGGAAAGCTGTTGTACGTAACAGCTCCCGTTGTACTGACTTCGACAGGACCAGACGGGCACACCGAAACCAGCACTTTCCTGGTGGGGACTGTCTGGCAGTGGGTGTCCGATGATGGCCGATGGGCTATGACCGCGTTTGGAGAGGAGGGATCATTGCAATGAAAAGCGCTGTGTCGGCTGTTATCGCCCTCATACTGCTTCCCATAGCACTGGTTGCTTCCTTTGCGATCGGTCTGACCGTTGGTGTTGGCGCGACGTCAGGTGACGCTTCGTGTGTACCTGCTATCGCCGCTGACGCCAGTCCTCCACCGCCCGCGACCAGTAAAACGGCCGCCGGGACCGACCAGGAGGCCATCTTCCAGGCAGTTGTCGCCAAAGCCAATGGTGACAACAAGGTAATCCTGTCCATGATGCAAGGTTCATGGCTGGAAAGCCGCTGGAACCGCAATGCCTCTGACGGTGAAGCCTACGGGCCTTACCAGATCCAGATGCCCGGCGTCGTACATCCTGACGTCAGCATCGCTGAGGCTAAGGACCCCGTCTTCTCGACGAACTACATGTACGAGGAGTATGCCGAGAAGGCTCAGGCGGTCGATCCGAACCTCTGGATCACCGATCCGCAGTCAGCCGCGGAACTGACGGCGTATCGGGCGGAGCGGCCGAAGTACATCTACAGTGACAGCCGAAGTCAGGGGCCGGCGAAGGTTGCCGAAGCCTTTCGTGCCGCTGCGGACCTCTTGCAGGCCCACGGTATCTCGCTCGACTTCGGTCAAACGGCTGCCGCACCGGCCGCGCCTGATGTACGGACGGTCGCTGCCCGTTCAGAGCCGGTCCAGCAGTGTGCTGCGGACGAACAGAAAGGAAAGGAGGCAGATGCTGCGCAGGTAAGCCTGGTTTCCAGTGGCTGGACTAAGCCGGTCACGGCTGACGGTGTGCGCTGCACCTCCGGTTTCGGGCCGCGCTGGAGTACGCAGCACAACGGCGTAGATCTCGCCAATGGTCGACTCGGCACGCCGATCTATGCCGCCGCCGGTGGCACGGTTATCGCGTCGGGGCCTGCCAGTGGCTTTGGTTGGTGGATCGTCATCGACCATGGCAATGGTATCGTCACGATCTACGGGCACATGAATGGCAAAGACCTCCTGGTCTCTGTCGGAGATGTCGTCACGCCTGGTAAGCCGATCTCGCGCATCGGCAATGAAGGTCAGTCTACTGGCCCTCATCTGCACTTTGGTGTCAAGGAAGGCGGCATCAGCGGCAAGAGCATCGACCCCGAGAAGTTCATGGCTGAGCGAGGTGTTGCCTTGTGCGACGGCTCCGCTGCTTAGGCAGGCCTGAACTTCCATCACCCCGAGAGGATCCACTCGCCAACAAAACAAAAACTTCATATGGGTTTGACGGCCATACGGTATGCCGGAAACGGTAAACATTGTATGGCCGCGCGCGGTTCTCATCCAGGAATTACCTGGAGCTGCGCTAGAGGAATGTTTTAGAGTTCCTCGCCTGCAAAAACACCAACGGCCGCCGGGTCCGTGAATGTTCTCCTCTGGAGAGCGTTTAAAACCCGGCAACACCCGAAGGATTGAAACACTACTAACAAGTTTAAATTTTTCGGATGTTGTAACATGATATGCCAAGCGCCTGTTCCGCATTAAGGGCTTGCGCTGAAGCGCGTATTAGTCCATGCTATATTCCATTATGAGTGAACACGCGACAATGCCCGATGCCGATGAACCTTTGGCAGCCCATGATTATATGCTGGAAAGCGAACGTGACGAGCAAGAAGCGGGGGAAGAATCGTACGAGTCTGTAGTGTCTACTGACTTGGTGCGGGTTTACCTCCGTGAGATTGGTAAAACGGCATTACTGAGCGCACCGGAAGAGGTTGACCTGGCTAAGCGTATAGAGGCCGGGTTATTCGCCGGCAAGATAATCGATTACGCGCAATCCGGCAGCGTAGTCAGTGAAGATACGGCTGAACTCGCGCCAACTATGGATCGAGTGCTTGACGGCTCCGGCTCTTCGCCGAAACAAACGTTGAGGGATCTTCAGGCGGTTAAGCGTGATGGTGAGCAGGCGTTAGACCATATGGTACGGGCTAACTTACGCCTGGTAGTATCCCAGGCCAAGCGCTACACCGGGCGGGGGCTTAGCTTCCTCGACCTTATCCAAGAAGGAAATGTCGGCATGATGCACGCCGTAGAAAAATTTGATTACACCAAAGGCTTCAAATTCAGCACCTATGCCACCTGGTGGATTAAGCAATCAATTAGCCGTGCTATAGGTGACAGGGCGCGCTTGATACGGCTGCCAGTCCATCTGCATGAAAAAATCGTCAAACAGGGCCGTATTGTACGTGAACTCGAGCAGACCGGGCAAACCGTAACCGATGAGATGATCGCTGAAGCAATGGGGGGAATTACAGTCGAAAAAGTGCGCGAGTATCGTGACTTGGCGCGTGATCCAGTCAGTCTGGACCAGCCAGTTAGCAGTGGTACTTCAGGCCGGCTCTATAATGAGTCCTATGTCGGGGATTTTATCGCCGATAAAGTAACGCCGTCCGCAGAAGCGGAGCATCATCTTACTGAGATGCAGGATGCGATCGGCGGCTTGCTGACGTTATTGCCCAATGACCGGTTACGCCTGATAATCACGCTTCGTCATGGCTTGGACGGCGAGAAGCCGCGCACGCTTGATGCTATCGGTGAGCAGATTGGCCTAACCAGAGAACGTGTCCGGCAACTGGAAAAGATAGCCATGAAATCACTGCAGGCACATGCTACCAACAAAGGTATGCATGACCTGCTGCAGTAAGTATTAAAGTGGATGAGTCAGCCGCCACTGTAGTGTCGGCTGCGTGAGGGTGTCTTTAGTATAGAACGTTGAGCTGTAGCTGGTGCCGGCATAGTCGAGCTGCAGTTTACCAACAGTAGTACCGGCAGTGGCTGGCGCCTTGATACTGCCAAGATCGGCTTTAGGAGAAAGTGCCGTTCCGCTCCAGGCAATCGTATCAACATTGTCTTTTGCTATCACGTCAGTGCGTGAACCCCATTCGGTAGTTACGCGCCCAACCACCTGGCCGGCATTCAGGACATGGACATTCTGGAATTGCGAGACTGCGGATTGTACTAAGGGAAGCGTGTCACGCAGGGCCTGGCCGCGGGTACTCGACGCCATTATGGCCGTGATAACGGTAATTTTCTTGCCGGCGACGGTAATGTCGGCCGCTCCCAAGAAACAGCCACCGGCTTCATCGGTATTGCCGGTTTTGATGCCGCGGACGCCGGAATTTCCAAGTAGAGTATCGACATTATATATAGTTCCAACACCCGGGAATTCCGCTTGCCGCTGGCCGACGATTTCAGACAGTACTGGATGGGTCATGGCCTTTTGTCCTAACAGCACCAGATCACGTGCCGTGCTAACGGTAGACGGTGAGAAACCGCTGGCATCTGAGCCGACCGTTGTTTGGGTCATACCCAGTTTTTTTACGTATTCGTTGGCGGCTGTCCGGTAGGCGGCAAGCGAACCGTATGCCCATATAGCCACGGTGTCAGAAATATTGTTGGCAGAAGGCAGCATCATCGCCTGAAGAGCCTGGTATTCGCTTATGACCTGGCCGGTGCTCACCGGTACCACTGAACCGTCGTTGGCGACATAATTTTGGTACAGGGCAACGTCAGCGGCTGTCATGGTAATCGCGGGACCTTGCTGGCCGGTTGAAAGGGGTTTCTTATCAAGTACGACAAGCGCGGCGATAACTTTAGCGATGCTGGCGGTCGGCGTCGGTGTCTGTTGATTGTGGATTGCCAATAATCCATAATCAGTGGCCCCAAAGGCAGCCTGTCCATCGGCTGGCCACGGTATATTTACCTGAACCTGGGCCGGTATGACCGGTGGCAAAAGTATGGTTTTTGGAGGGCTCAAGGGCCGTAGCAAGACATAGAGCACGTATATGGCTACTAAAACGATTACTGCTGCGCCCGTTGCGATCATTGTTGTGCGGCTCCGCTTTTGAGGTGTCGGTTTTGGTATAGGGCGGACATTGTACATTGTTCTTATGATACTACGGTTTAGCACTCACAAGCCAGCCGGTGTATACTGATAATACTAACTATAATTACCCCTAAAAGGAGTATCCTCACAGATGGTTGCGCTTATTATTGTCATTGTACTCATCGTTGTCCTGGCACTGATTTTTATCAGCATCTACAACAAATTAGTAAAACTGAACATTCAAGCGGATGAAGCCTGGAGTGATATTACCGTCCAGCTCAAGCGTCGCTATGACTTGATCCCCAACCTGGTCAATACCGTAAAAGGTTATGCCACGCATGAGAAATCAGTCTTCGAAGACGTAACCGCCGCCCGTGCCAACGCGCTCGGTGCCCAGGGCGTCCAGGAAACGGCCGCTGCTGAAGGTGATTTCCAGAAAACATTAAAGAGTCTGTTCGCGGTCGCTGAGGCGTACCCTGACCTTAAGGCGAACCAGAACTTCAAAGCCCTGCAAGATGAACTTGTTGATACGGAAGATAAAATCCAGGCTTCACGCCGCTTTTATAACGGTGTTGTACGTGACTTCAATACGGCCCGTACGGTATTTCCGAGCAACTTGATCGCCGGTATGCTGGGTTACGGTAAAGACCGTGAATTCTTTGAGCTTGACGATGCTCAGACTGTGGCTGTCCAGAACCCGGTAGATGTTCAGTTTTAATTAAGCTTCGCAGCGTATACTTGGATAGCTTAAGGAAAAACTATGTATAGTGAAATAACGCAAAATAAATTCAAAACCTGGCTTATCCTGGTAGTGTTCGTAGGGTTCGTCGGCGCGCTTGGCTGGCTGTTGAGTATCTATCTCGGCCGTCCCAGTTTGACAATTCCAGTGCTCGTCGGCGGCCTGGTTTACGCTGCTGTAATGTATTTTGCTGGTGGTAAGATCAGCTTGGCTGTTAATGGCGCGAAAGAGATCAATAAACAGGATAACCCACGCTTGTGGCGCATTGTCGAAAACCTGGCGATTACTGACGGTTTGCCAATGCCCAAAGTTTACATCATGGACGATCCGGCACCCAACGCCTTCGCTACCGGCCGCAATCCCAAAAACTCAGCTGTCTGCGCTACTACGGGCATACTGGAAATCATGAATGACAGCGAACTGGAAGGTGTCTTCGCGCACGAAATGGGCCATGTAAAAAACTACGATATCCGGGTATCTCTGATAGCGACAGCCCTGGCGGTGGTCGTATCTTTTATTGCTGATGCCTTACTACACCTGGCCTGGTTCCGGGATGAGGACGACAATAACAGCAGCCCCATCTTTATTGTTTTAGCAGTAGTTGGAGCTTTGCTGGCACCCTTGGTGGCAACCTTAATACAGCTAGCCATCTCACGGCGCCGTGAGTATCTGGCGGATGCCACTGGCGCGCTGACGACCCGATATCCTGAAGGACTGGCCAGTGCTTTGGAAAAGATCCAGGCTTACGGCAGTGGCCTGAAGCGTCCGAATACTGCCACCGCGCACCTGTTTTTCGCTAACCCGTTAAAGAGCGGTGCTTTTATGAATCTTTTCAGTACTCATCCGCCACTTGAAGACCGCATACGCCGCTTGCGCGACATGGGCGCGCACGCCTAAAATAGACATCAGTACTATGGTAAAATCCGCAAAATCAAAACTCACTAAATCACGAACCCGTGCTAAAAAGGCACTGTCGGTTACGCCTAAAGCCTCAAAAGTTCCCTCTGTGGCTGAAGCGCCGATACAACTCCCGGCCGGAGCGTACAAAATGTCCCGTTCCTGGTCATTACTTCGTAGTTCATGGGCTGTGCTGTGGAAACGGCGCTGGTTATTCCTGGGCATCGTTGCTATCTACGCCGCCTGTAACGTCGTACTTGTGCAGAGTGCCGCGGTAGCGAATCTGGGTGAGGTTAAACAGCTGCTCCAAGGCAGCAACCCTGATGGAGCTAGCAGGCTGACGTCTGGCGTGGCTTTATTCACGGTGCTTTTATCCGCTACCGGCAGCGGTCGCACGGAAGCCGGCGCGGCTTATCAGTCCATGCTTTTGCTCATTACGAGCTTGGCAATTATATGGGCGCTCCGCGAAGTGATGGCTGGACATGCGGTTCGGTTACGAGACGCCTTTTACCGTGGTATGTATCCCTTGATACCGGTTTTACTGGTAGTGCTCATAATTGTAGTGCAGTTAGTGCCGCTGGCAATTGGCGCCAGTATTTTTAACTTAGCGGTAACTAACGGCATTGCCACGAATGGCTGGCAAATATTGTTATGGGGCCTGTTACCAATCGCCGGTACGATTGCCAGTGTTTACTTCCTTACATCTTCGCTATTTGCCGTCTACATCGCGGCCTTGCCCGACATGACGCCGCTTAAGGCAATGCGTTCGGCGCGCAGGCTGGTCCAAGGGCGCCGGTGGACTATACTGCGCAAACTGTTATTCATGCCGTTTGTACTTACGGTACTGGCCGTACTAATTATGCTACCGGTTATTATGTTTATCACGCCGGCGGCACCGTGGTTGTTCTTTACGGTAAGCCTCCTCGGACTACTGATTTTTCACGCCTATATGTATGCTTTATATCGGGAGTTACTGATATGACAGACATGACGCGGCATCAAGCTGAAGAACGTATAGCTAAACTGCGAGAGCTTATAAATAATTATCGCTACCATTATCATGTGCTTGACGAATCGATCATGTCTGAAGAAGCAGCTGACAGTCTCAAGCATGAGTTGAGCCAGCTCGAGACCAGTTACCCGAACCTGATTACGCCAGATTCGCCAACGCAGCGGGTTGCTGGCGCCCCGAGCCCGGAGTTTGTTTCAGTCGAGCACAGCCAGCGCATGCTAAGCCTGAATGATGTCTTTAACGAAGTTGAAGTAGCCGCCTGGCGAGACCGGGTGCTTAAGTTGCTGCCTGCCGATACGAAGCTGGAATATTTCGTCGATATTAAAATGGACGGGCTGGCCTGCGCGCTACACTATGAAAATGGCGTGTTGGTACGCGGCATTACTCGCGGCGACGGCTTCGTTGGCGAAGATGTGACAGCTAATATTCGCACTATTGAATCTATTCCGTTACGGCTGCACGCAACTAAAGGTTTTGAGCATTTTCTCGACGGCCGTACTGAAGTCCGTGGTGAAATCTTGATGTATAAAACTGATTTTGAAGCGCTCAACAGGCAGCGTGAAGCCGCCGGCAAGCCATTGTTCGCAAACCCGCGGAATACGGCGGCGGGTACCATCCGCCAACTCGACCCGTCGCTGGTCGCCGGCCGTAAATTGTATTTTCGCGCATATGATATGCTTCGCGACGATCCCGCCAACTTGCCAACGCATGCCCAAGCATATGAAGTCATGCGTGCCCTTGGGTTTTTAGCTAACCGGCAGGCCAGTGTTGTATCTGGCGTTGACGCGGTGATGCATTTTGCGCGTGAGTGGGATACGAAGCGGCACGACCTGCCGTTCAACACCGATGGTCTGGTGGTTAAGGTAAACAACCGTCGCTTGTATGCCGACCTTGGTGTGGTAGGCAAGGCGCCACGGGCTGCCGTGGCTTACAAATACGCCGCCGAACAGGCAACTACCAAAGTCAAAGATATATTTATTTCTATAGGCCGCACCGGCGCGGCCACCCCGGTAGCTATGTTAGAGCCGGTGGTGGTGGCTGGCAGCACCGTGCAGATGGCAACGCTGCATAACGAAGGCGAAGTTAAACGTAAAGACATTCGTGTTGGCGATACGGTGATTGTCCATAAAGCTGGTGATATTATTCCCGAAGTTGTCGAGCCGCTCACAACACTGCGCGACGGCTCTGAAAAACCCTTCGTAATGCCTGAAAAGTGCCCTGATTGCGGAACTAAACTCGTTAAGATTAATGCTAAGGATGCCGCCTGGCGCTGCCCAAATGAGGCTTGCCCATCGCGCTCCTGGAAGCGGATCGAACACTTCGCGAGCAAGGCCGCCCTTGATATAGAAGGCCTGGGTGAAAAGAATGTCATCGCTTTGCTTGGAGCGGGTTTGGTTAAGGATCCGGCTGACATTTTTACGCTCAGCGAACAACAGGTGGTCCAGCTTGACCGTTTCGCTCAAATTTCCGCCCGCAAGCTGGTTGCGGCTATTCAAGCTAAGAAACAGCCGCCTTTATCACGTTTTATTTATGGACTGGGCATTCGCCACATTGGCGTACAAACCGCGATTGACCTGGCCAATACGTTTAAGTCAATTGAGTCGCTTTACCAGGCGACCATTGACGAGCTGAACGCCGTAGAAGGGGTCGGAGCTATCGTTGCCGAGTCGGTAGTCGAGTGGTTCGCCGAGCCATCTAACCGGCAGCTTATGAGCAAGTTCGCGGCTAACGGTGTCCGGCCCGAAACAGTGGCGACCGTCGGTGGGAAATTAGCAGGACTGAACTTCGTCGTTACCGGGTCGCTCGAACAAATGAGCCGGGACCAGGCGGCCGAGCAGATCAGGGCCCTTGGTGGAACGTTCCAATCGAGTGTCGGTAAAGATACTGACTACCTGGTGGTCGGCAAGAACGTTGGAGCCTCCAAGCTGGCTAAGGCGGCCAAACTGGGCACTAAACAGATCAATGAGCAGGCCTTGGTTGAAATGCTGGCGTAACGGCTGCCGTATCGCTTGACAAATTGTACGGCTGCGTTATGCTTAAGGTAATTCGTGCGCAACAAGCGGCGCCTAAGCGAAATAAAAATATCCAAAATAAACATAGAGCATTCGCCGCAGGGTGGGCGCGCACGAAATACTAAAACCGCTCTTCTTCCCGGAGAGCGGTTTTAGTATTTCTATCTAAATTACGACAAATTAAAAGGTCCTTCGAATGAAGGACGGTAAAGGACCATTTAATGTGGTGGAGATATGGGGACTCAAACCCCAGACCTCTGCCCTGCCAGGGCAGCGCTCTAATCAACTGAGCTATATCCCCGCGCGAGTAAGAAACTTACAAATGAAGAGTATAACACAGATGTCTGCTACAATGAAGCCAATGGATAGACGGCTTACGCGGCGCCTCAATCAGCGAGGGTGGGGAGTGGTGTTGATGATCCTGTTCCTGGTGCTCTGCGCCGGGGCCTACGGTCTCAATATCAAGACGCAGCAAACTCCTGAAAAAGTCTTTTGGGACGCGCTCGGTAACAATTTGGTACTGGACGGTGTTACCTGTACATCGGACGAAGATGTCAATAAACAGCATCGTGAAACCGCCGTTTCACTTGATCTTGCTAGCAAGGCGAATACTCATGGATTTATCACGCTAACAGCCAACGGCTCGCGCGTGGTAACGGAAACATTGACAACTAAAACCGACGAGTATGTCCGCTACACGGCTATCAGCTCCGGTAACCTTGGTGATGCCAAGGCCAAAGAATACGCCAAAGCAGTCAATGTATGGGCACGGCAGGCTAACGGCGCGTCAGGCGGCCAATCTGTCTTCGAGCAGCTAAGCCTCGGGGGCTGCGTAGTCCCGTTTGCCCATCTTACGACCGGCCCGCGTGACACGCTGGTGAACGAACTCAAGGAAGCTAAAGTGTTTGAGACGGACCTGTCAAAATCAAGCTGGCATTTCAGGGTTGGCGAACCGTATCGGGAGTATGAGGTCACCGTCCAGCCGGTACCGTACATCACATTCGTCAAAAATGTTGCTAAAGCCTACGGGCTAACCTCTTTAGATACAACGAGTGTCGAATCGTATAGCGGCCGAACGCCCGAAAAAGTCGTCATCCGGATTGGCGCTAGCAGCCACCGAATTGAACAGATTGTTGATAAAACCACTAAAATTACCTTTACCATAACTGATTTCGATAAGATCCCCGAGATCAAGCCACCGGCTAAGACAATCCCGACCGCCGAATTGCAGAAGCGGCTCGAGGCAGTCCAGTAGCGTCCCCTCGAAGTCGGCGCCGTTATGTATAATAGAGTTAACATGTCTACACTCAGCCGCCGTTTACATCCCAAACAAGTTGGTCGAAGCGTTGTCTGCGCCATTTTAGAATGGCAGGTCAGGCGTTTGCGGGCGCGCCATGACATAACGGTTGTAGCTGTAGTTGGCAGCATAGGTAAAACTTCGACTAAACTGGCGATTGCTCATTCTCTGGAAGTTTCCCGGCGGGTAATCTACCAGACCGGTAATTATAACGACCGCGTAACCGTTCCACTGGTTTTTTTCGGGCACAAATTACCCGCGCTGTTTAATGTTTGGGCCTGGACAAAAATCTTTTTTGCCAACGAGCGTACTATCCGTTTGCCGTATTTTTATGACGTGGCCGTTCTGGAGCTCGGAACTGACCAGCCGGGTGATATCGCCGAGTTCGCCTATGTAAAACCGGACGTGGCGGTCGTAACTGCTATTACGCCGGAACATATGGAGTATTTTAAAACGCTGGACGCGGTGGCCGCGGAAGAGCTGGCGGTCTGTGACTATTCCAAAGCGGTACTGGTTAATGCTGACGATACTCCCGCCGATTACCTTCGGGACAGGCAGGTAATGACATATGGACAGCAGGATTCCAGGGATTATTTTGCGACTGATTATAACTCTCACAGTCTGGATGGCGGCCAGGCGAAGCTTCATTTGCCTCAAGGTCTAACTGTAGATGCGCCGGTTAAAATACTAGGCAACCAAGGCGTCAAAATCATTCTGGCGGCTGCCGGGGCCGGGCATATGGTAGGGCTGTCTGCCGAAGAGCTGCAAAAAGGCCTCCAGGAGGTCAAGCCGTTCGCGGGCCGTATGCAGATCTTGCCGGGCATCAAGGGCAGTACCATTATTGATGACACGTATAACGCCAGTCCGGCTCCTGTTATAGCCGGACTTGACGTACTGTATGCCGCCGATGCCCCCCAGCGGATAGCTATATTGGGAAATATGAACGAACTAGGTGACTATAGTCAGCAGGCTCACGCCGAAGTCGGTGCTTATTGCCGGCCTGAAAAACTCGATTTGGTCGTCACGATCGGGGCGGACGCGGAGCGCTATTTGCTGCCGGAGGCTCACCGGCAGGGCTGCGCGGTCCATGCTTTCAGTAGTCCTTATGATGCCGGCGAATTTGTACGCGGGCAGATGCAGCCCAGCGCGGTCGTCTTAGCCGAGGGCTCACAAAACCGGGTTTTTGCCGAAGAAGCGCTGAAAGTGTTACTACGTGAACCGTCTGACGCGCAAAAACTGGTCAGGCAGTCGGACTACTGGATGTCTGTTAAGCGAAAACAATTCGGACCGGTAACATCCGTATCAGACTAAGCCTGCTTCCCCCTACGTGCTATCGCGGCTTCTACGAGACTGGCGCATAGCTCAGGCATATCCAGTCCGGCAGCGGCCGCAGCTTTTGGCAGCAGGCTTTGATCTGTCATGCCGGGAATGGTATTTGTTTCAAGTACGAACAATATGCTATCGCCGGAACGGACCATGATATCGGTACGAGAGAAATCAGCTATGCCTAAGGATTGGTGGATGGTACGGGATAACTCCTGGGCTTCTGCCTGTACGTCGGACGAGATATGTTGCGGCGGGCAAAGCTCCTGGGTTTTACCGTTATATTTGTTGTCATAATCAAATTCTCCGTCGCGGGGCGGAATAATTTCGATGACTGGCAGAGGATCACCGTTTAATACGCCAACGGTGATTTCCTGGCCGCTGATTAACTGTTCGAGCAACATGTGGCCATGCCGGCTAAACGCCTCAGCAATAGCCGTCTTGTCGGCAGTTGCCGGGTCACGGACTATAAATGTATCAACGCTGGAGCCGCCGTCGTTCGGTTTCAAGACATAGGGTTCGTCCGTAAGCGGTGACCGCCATACCGATTCACTGTCGACTAATTCACCTACGGGAGTTTTAATTCCCAGCTTATGGAGGTATGGTTTGTAATTCACCTTATTGAAGCACAGATGGGAAACCTTAGAATCCGCCCCAACAAAGCAGAAATCGAAGCTCTCGAGCCATTCCTGTAGGCTGCCATCCTCGCCGCCTATGCCATGTAGGGCAGGGAAAACCACGTCGCTGTTCCGGCAGGCTGCTTCAAGTTGCCTGTCCGTCAGGGCAGCCGGATCTGCCTGGGTTACGGTATATCCTGCTGTTTGCAACGCCCGGCTGACGGCAGCCGCGGAGCGGAGCGAGACATCCCGTTCGGCTGATGTTCCTCCTCCGAGTACTGTTACGCGTATATTCGTCATTGCACGTAGTATAGCAAAAGTAAGCTTTTTTACAGACCGTAACGCCCCACTCCGCTATATTGAGCCATAGCTACTATGAAGGGAGCTATATGTCATGTCTCAATCACCATACCGCGCCTCAGAAAAACGTCCTGGAATTGATGTAGTTCCCATTACCGGACCGAAAATCCATCACAAGCCCCTCACTACTATCGTGCCGACAACACCTGATAACGGTGAGCGGATACTTGTTCGCCGTCCTCAGTTAGAGCAAATGCAGGCTGCGGGCAGCAAAGCTATGCCCCCTAAACGTCCCCTCAACGCGTTCATGATCGACCCTAAGTATTTGCGTCAAAATCCCCAGCCGGTGCCTAAGGCATCAGTTGCCGCGGCTTCCCGGCCGCGCCCCCTGGTGGCGTCCGAGCGCGTCCGTGAGCCTGTCGTATTCCGTAACGCGGTAGCATCTCCGATTATGGCTGAACGTATTCGCCGTCCCCGGACTTCAAATGCCGCGCTGAGTATGAGCGCCGCGTCCATCTCGGTGGGCGGGCTGTATGATGACTACTCATCCCGTTCCCGTAACTTACTAGCCGCCGCAGCCGCGTTTATCGCCGGGCAGTGGCATACCGTTGTCAACTACAGCTCCCGCAAACTTCATGAGCTGCGCGTACGCCATACCCGGCTTACCTATAGCATGCGTGAAGGTGTCATCGTACACGACACTGAGGCATGGGTAAAACACCTGCTCCCCGCGGCATTAGTATTATTTGTAGGCTTTTCGTTACTCGGTACCATGCTTGCCACTGATGGCGGCCCTGCACCGACTAAGCCGCAAGGCGCCGGTGGCAGCACTAATAATGGTATTTCGGCAATCATGGGCGGCAGTACCGGTGATGGAAGTAATGCCAGCATTAAAACGCCAGGCGCGTCAGTCTCGACTAATAATGTACATTCACGTGGTGCGGTTACCTCAACGAATCCGGTCAAGGAAATATCTACGGCTGGCGTATCCATGGCGCTACCCACACGGTCAGAATCAGCTACAGGTACTACGACCGGCGGTGTAACAGCGCCAATAATCGGGGTTGGAGGTCTTGGAGGCGGTACGGTGACTAATCCGGCTACGGGCGGTAGTGGTAGTAGCGGCGGAACCGGTAGCACCGGCGGTACGACATCGCCACTGCCTGCCTTACCCAGCACGCCCCTTGATCCGGTGATTGAACCAATAGTCAATCCTGTTGTGGATCCGGTAACTCCGCCAATAACTCCGCCAATAGTCGCTCCTATACTTGATCCTATTATCAATCCAACTCCTGCTCCAACTCAAGCACCCACTCAAAACGCTCCTATCCAGGTCGAGGCGCCGTTATCGCTGCCGTTGTCTGTCGACGTATCGACGCCGCAATTAGATGTAGGCCTAACAGAAGACCCAATCATATCCGTTCCACCTATTAAGCTAGGTTTGTAAGCCTCCGTAGGGCGATGGTATAATAATCAGTAATGAAAACCAGCAGCTACGTCATGTCCCAGGGTTTGCTTCTCTGGTAAAACCGGAGCTCATTTTTTACTGCATTTATAAATACTGACAACAAGTGATAAGGAGCCTACACCGTGCAGCGTTATAATCCTAAAGATATTGAACCAAAATGGCAACAACAGTGGGCTGAATCAAAAATTTACGAAGCTACGGAAGATGCCACTAAACCTAAGAAATATATTCTCGAATACTTCCCATACCCCAGTGGCGCCGCGATGCATGTCGGACACGTCCGTAACTATACCATCGGTGACGTCTTAGCGCGTTTTAACCGCCAGCGCGGTTACAATGTGCTGCATCCTATGGGATGGGACGCTTTTGGCCTGCCGGCCGAAAACTATGCCATCAAGACCGGCATTAGCCCCCGCCAGGCGATAGATCAAAATACCACGAAGTTTAAAGCCCAGCTCACGCAGATGGGCTTTAGTTATGACTGGTCACGGGAAATTGATTCGACCGACCCCGCTTATTACCGTTGGACCCAGTGGTTCTTTCTGATGTTGTTCCGCCGCGGCCTGGCTTATCAGCAGGAAAGCTTGCAGTGGTGGTGTCCAGTCGATAAAACGGTTCTGGCGAACGAGCAGGTTGAGAACGGCCATTGTTGGCGCTGTGGCAGTGAAGTCGAAAAGAAGGCCCTCAAACAGTGGTTCTTCAAGATTACTGACTACGCTGACCGGCTAAGCGAAGATCTTGATAATGTTAACTGGAGTGATTCGATAAAAAGCATGCAGCGCAACTGGATTGGCCGCTCGAACGGCGCGGAAATCAGCTGGCAGGTATGCGACAAAGAGGGACATGAAACCGGCGTCAGTTTCGATACCTTCACTACTCGCAAAGACACCATTCCTGGTGTGACGTTTATCGTAGTAGCTCCGGAATACGAACGCCTGGACGAGCTGACGGCTGATGATCATCATGCCCGCGTGCATAGCTACCGCCAGGACGCACTGCGCCTGACCGATGTCCAGCGCCAGGAAGACAAAGCGAAAAGTGGTGTGTTTACCGGACGCTACGCTAAAAACCCGTTCAATGGTGATATCGTACCGATTTACATCGCTAATTACGTGCTGGCTGGTTATGGAACCGGCGCGGTCATGGGAATGGGCGGCCATGATGAGCGCGACCGCGAGTTCAGTTTACGGCATGACATTCCAGTTAAGATTACTACTGAGGTACCGGAAGAATACCAGGATCTTTCCAGTACGAAAGTGTGGGCAGCAAAGCAGGGTAAACAGATTAATTCCGGTGCGCCGTATGACGGCATGGAAAACTTGGATGCCGGCCGGTTAATCTTTGAAAAGATGGCCGCTGCCGGCACTGCCCGTGACAAGACTAACTACAAAATGCGTGACTGGCTGATCAGCCGGCAGCGTTACTGGGGCGCTCCTATCCCTATTATCCACTGTGAAAAGGATGGACCGGTGGCCGTTCCCGACGATCAGTTACCTGTCGTACTGCCTGAACTTGATACATTCGAGCCAAGCGGTGATGGCCGGAGTCCGCTGGCCCGCGTGCCAGAATTCGTTAACACTACCTGTCCGAAATGCGGCGGTCCGGCCGAGCGCGAGACCGACACCATGGACGGTTTTGCCTGCAGCAGCTGGTATTTCCTGCGTTTTGCCGACCCGCACAACAACGACCAGCCGTTTGACGCCGATAAGGCTAAATTCTGGCTGCCGGTCGACGACTACATCGGTGGCGCCGAGCATGCCGTCATGCATCTGCTGTACGCCCGAATGTGGACTAAAGTTATGTACGACGAGGGCATGATCGACTTCGTAGAACCGTTTACCACCCTGCGCAACCAGGGCATGATTCTGGCACCCGACGGCGCAAAGATGAGCAAAAGTAAGGGTAATACCATTGAACCGGGCGTACTGATTGACCAGGGTTATGGCGCCGACGCTATCCGCATCATGGAAATGTTTATTGGGCCATGGAACCAGGCTGCCAACTGGAGCGTTGAGGGCATGGGCGGTGCCTACCGCTTCCTGCAGCGCGTCTGGACCCTGGTGCAGGAGTTTACTGACCGCGAACGGGGCGAAGCTGACTCAAGCGAATTACTGCGCGCCTGCCACAAGGCCATCAAGAAGATAACGTCGGATATTGAGGCGCTTAACTTTAACACGGCCATCGCGAGCCTCATGGAACTCACGAACGAGCTATTCAAGCTGAAAGCGGCCGATAACTACGCTGCGGCAGCCTGGCAGGACACACTGGTGACCGTAACCCAGCTGCTGGCCCCATTCGCGCCGCACATCGCGGAAGAATTATGGCAGCAGCTTAATCAGGACGGATCAGTACACACGAGCGACTGGCCGGTAGCCAATGATCGCTATCTGGTCGACGATACTTTGCGTGTGGCCGTGCAGGTTAACGGCAAGCTCAGGGGTGAGTTACAGGTAGCCGTTAGCACTACCGAAGACGAAATTGTAGCTCTTGCTCAGGCCGACCCTAAAGTGGCTCCTCATGTTGCGGGTAAGCAGATTAGGAAAACCGTATACGTACCCGGACGCCTGGTGAACTTCGTCGTTGGGTAGAACGAAAAACGCTGCTTACAACACAAAATCATAACAAAGTAAAATTGACGTCTTGTATTCGACGCTGTTTTCCCGTAAAATAGTGTCAAATATACCAAACATAACGCTACTGTCGATTACCTTTCGATAGCAGAGGAGTATTTTCATATGGGTAAGCCAAAGAAACGCACCAGTCCACGCGCTACCGGCGCACGCCGCAGCCACTTAGTTCTTAAGCTCGCACGAGCCGTTAATGCCAAATCGCCAGTTAAGGCCTTTACTACCCGCCGCGAATCCAGCAAGCAGGTTTAAATCGTTCACTAAAAGGGCTTACGGCTACCGATTACCGGGTTATACTGATATGAGACGACGGTAATAATTAAGCGCAAGTAAGGGGAAACTTTAACAATATGGCATCAAATCGTCACCTTGGTCGAATCATCGCACTCCAAACACTGTATGAAGAGGAGTTTCGTCGTGATGCCGGTGATACCGAATTTGACCTGAGTGGAGTGCTCGACCGCAATGTCGAACGCTACGCCGAAATGGTCGATGACGTTGAGTTTATAACGCGTCTGGTTCACGGCGTGCTCGCCAAGGCGCCAGAGCTTGATGCCGTACTGCAGCCAATCGCTCCGGAATGGCCTATCGACCAGATAGCGCGAATGGACCGCCTGGTACTGCGCATTGGGCTGTACGAACTGCTGCATGAGAACGACGTACCACCGAAAGTGGTTATTAACGAGGCAGTGGAGCTGGCCAAAGCTTTTGGCGGCGAAAACTCCAGCAAATTTATCAATGGCGTACTGGGAACGGTGCTGCGGCAGCGTGATACACCTGAAGCACCAGCCGGAAAGCAGGCTGACGAGCAATCAGAATCGTCTGAGGAAGCAGCAAAGGCGGCCTAGTGGACTCCGGTGAGCGGAAGGACCAGGGCCAACGGCAAAATCAGGCTGGTCAGGCCGGTTCGAACAGAGGTTCGCGCCGCTCATTTATTAAGCGGCCCCGCCCGCTGCAAGGGATCAAAGATTTTGTCAGCAAACGCCGGCCTTCAATAGACGAAGTGGTACGCGAGACTACCTCGGGCGGCATTGTTTTCCGCCGTAACGCTCAGTCGAATAAGTTAGAGATCCTGCTTATCAAAGACGCCAAAAACCGTTGGACTATCCCTAAAGGTCATGTCGAAGAAGGCGAGCAGCCGAATCAAACCGCGGAACGCGAAATCCGCGAGGAAACCGGCCTGCAGGAAATGAAAGTGTATGACTGGCTGGGCAAAGTGAACTTCCGTTACCGGCGCACCCATACGCTGGTACTTATGACTATGCATATCTATTTGGTGAACGGGCTGGGCGACACCGATAAACTGCAGGGCGAAGACTGGCTGACCGACATTAAATGGTTGCCAGCGCACGAAGCGGTCGATAAAATTGCCTATGAAGATATCGGCAAACTAATGCTTCTGGGTATGAAAAAAATCCGCGATCTAAAACTGTAGTGACGAAATTATAAAGAAGAAACGATAGAGACCACACTATTATGGATACCACACCGTACATCGAATTCGCTCAAGAAAAACTTGGCGTTACCTATAACAATATTGAACTGCTGATTACCGCTTTTACGCACCGTTCCTATGTTAACGAGCATAAAAAGACTGTCAGCGTGCATAACGAGCGCCTGGAGTTCCTCGGTGACGCCGTGCTGGAGCTGGTGGTCACTGAATACCTGTACAGTAACTTCGAAGAGCCGGAAGGTATCCTTACCAACTGGCGCAGCGCGTTGGTGCGCACGGAGAGTATCGGCGCGGCCGCCGCGAAGTTCGGTTTTGAGCCGTTACTGCGGTTAAGCCGCGGCGAAAAGCGTGGTTCTGACCGGGCCCGCGAACAGATCCTGGCTAACAGCTTCGAAGCCGTGACCGGTTCGCTGTACCTGGATCAGGGCTATGACGCCGCGAAAAAGTTCATTACTAAAGCAATTCTGGCGACGTTTGACGAAATTCTCAAAACCGGTTCGTGGATGGATCCCAAGAGCCATTTACAGGAAGTAGTGCAGTCAAAGGAAGGCTACACGCCGGTGTATAAAGTACTGGAAGAAGTCGGGCCTGACCACGATAAGATGTTTACCGTGGGTGTCTTCGTGAACAACGTCCTCCGCGGCCAGGGCGATGGCCCCAGTAAGCAGGCTGGCCAGCAAAAGGCTGCCGAGGCGGCGCTGCAGTACTATAATTCCTAGAATCACTGTCTTTGCGTAGTGAGTCGCGGTCGAGGTTGACAACAGGGGCGCTTATCTGTAGAATAGGAAAGATTACTTTGTGAAACTTTAAAGTGCTCCGGTCGGTAAGATTAGACCAACCGAGTTAAGAAAGAGAGTTAAGAACTATATGCTATCAATTCGTATGCAACGTACCGGTCGTAAAGGACATGCCATGTTCCGTGTTGTCGTCCAGGAATCACGCCTGACTCCAACCAGTGGTAAGGTTGTTGCTCAGCTTGGTAGCTATGATCCTCACGCTAAGACCGTTACTCTCGACAAAGAAAAGGCTGCCCTTTTCCTGAACAACGGCGCGCAGCCATCCGACCGCGCCGCGGTATTGCTGCAAAAAGAAGGCATCGAACTGCCTAAGTGGGTTAAATTGCCAACTCAGAAGACTGGTAAGATCCGTAACGCCGACAAGCTTCGCCGCAATCAACCCAAAGAAGTAGCCGTTGCTGAAGAAGCTCCTGCCGACGAACCAGCAGCCGAAACCGGCACTACTGAGTCTTAAATTCACCCCCAAGCGGAATTTTATACACCGCATAGATGTCGAACTGCCCTACAATTACTGTAGGGCTTTTTGATATAATACAAAAGTCACAAGTGTTATTGATTAAACCAGGAGACAAACATGAATAGTATTGACCAGCAGTTTGTTGAATTTGTCGTAAAGTCTTTGGTCAGCAATCCCGACGCAGTTGAAGTTACACGCCGTATTGATGAAAAAGGAGTATTACTCGAACTCACCGTCGATCCCGAAGATCTCGGCCGGGTGATCGGAAAACGCGGTGCCACGGCTCAAAGTATCCGTACCTTACTCAGAGCTCTCGGCACCAAGAATGATGCCCGCTATAACTTAAAAATTGTCGATAACGGTGTAGGCGGAGGCAGTGATAGTTCCACCGACGACAGTCAACGCGGCGATAACCCGTCCGATGACAGTACCGCCGCCGATAGCCCGCAGGAAAGTGACGTTGTCCGCAATACCCGCCGCGAGCTGGCGGACCTCGATGACCTCGACGTCTAAAAATCGCTAAGCCTCTTGCAAGCGTAGGCGTAATGCGCTACGATATCTATGTCGAGAAAACGACTTTCTTTAAAAAACAAAAACTATCAGCTCATGCGAGCCATTCGCGCCACTCTGGCACTTATGGGAGCTTTATGTGACAAAAAGAACCAGCCGTGCAAAGCTGGTTCTTTTTGGTTCTACCGAAGTTATCAAGATGGTTATGCTTAAATTTTAACAGACAAATGTATTAAAATGTGCTATAATATGTTAAACCCATGAAAATTCAAGTTATTACATTATTTCCAGATATGTTTACCGGTGTATTTAGTAACAGCATGCTCTGGAAAGCCAGCGACAGAGGTATTGTCCAGTATTCATGTATCGATCTTCGCCAGTTTGGCCTGGGGCCCCGCAAACAGGTTGATGACACTCCGTACGGCGGGGGCGATGGCATGCTGTTGCGTCCCGAACCATTACTGGCGGCTATAGAACAGGCCAAAGCCAATGATCCTGATGCCCTAGTGCTGCTGCCTACGCCGCGCGGACAGCTGTATAAACAGTCTGAAGCCAAGCAGCTCGCGGCGAACGGCAAGGGCCTGATTGTTATTTGCCCGCGCTACGAGGGCTACGATGAGCGTATCACCAAATGGGTTGACCGGCAGTACTGTGTGGGCAATTACGTGCTTACTGGCGGTGAACTGCCAGCCATGATTATGATTGATTCCATCGTACGCTTGCTACCCGGCGTGCTGGGCGGTGAAACCAGCACGGAAATTGAATCATTCCAGGATGATGACGAGAATATTGAGTTTCCGCAGTATACCCGCCCGGCGGTATTCCAAGATATGGCGGTCCCCGAAGTACTGCTGGGCGGCCATCATGCCGAAATCCTCAAGTGGCGTGCCCAAAACAGCCACCGGCCATAAACTGTACTGACACCGGCCCTTCGGCGTACTATACTTATTACCAGAAGTACCGTAACCGGAGGAGACACATGAAACTACCAAAACTGACATTTATTAAGCCGGTCTATGCCCACTGTGACCTGCCGTGCGGCGTGTATGATCCGGCCCAGGCGCGGATTGAAGCCGAAAGCGTGCTGGCAATTATGAAAAAGTATGACGGCCTCGATGAGGTCGGTAAAATCCGGGCCATTATGATCAAGGAACAGCGCGCCGAGTTGGTGAAAAACCACCTGTGGGTGTTGTGGACCGATTACTTTAAGCCGGAACACTTGGAAAAGTACCCAAACCTGCACGACTTGTTCTGGAAAGCTACCAAGCAGGCAGGGGAATGCAAGCATCATATTGAACCTGAGGAGGGTGAAAAACTGCTGACCCAAATCGACGAGATAGCTACCATTTTCTGGGAAACCAAACAGGCCTGAGTTATGTTCGCGGTGCGTAGAGTAAGCGGCGAAAGTATGCTACCGGCACTCAAACCAGGCCAAATCGTTGTATTCCTGTGCCGTCCGCGCCGTTTAGCCACTGGTGATGTAGTTCTTCTTAACCACCGCGAACTGGAGAAAGTTAAGCGGCTTATTCACATCGACGGGCAAAAGGTGTATGTTGAAGGGGATAATCCCAATCCTGCCGCAAGCACTGACAGCCGTCAGTTTGGCTGGATCGAACGTAACCTCGTACAAGGAAAAATGATATGGCCCATTCAGACTCAGACAACCCGCAAAAAGTTCCGCGAATAGTACTTGGTGTAGCGGCGCATCCTGACGATCTGGACTTTAGTTCGGCTGGTACGGTAGCGACATGGGCCGCTGCCGGTGCTGAGGTGTATTACCTGGTGCTCACAAACGGTAATAAGGGTTCGGCCGACCGTACCGCCGACCCGGCAGCACTCACTGAACTGCGCCGCCAGGAGCAGCGTGACGCGGCTGCGATTCTGGGCGTCAAAGACGTGTTCTTTTGCGACTACGAAGACGGTGCCCTGGAAGTGACGATGGACGTAAAGCGTGACATCGCCCGGATCATCCGCCAGGTTCGACCCGAAGTCGTCATAACGTTTGATCCCTGCATGCTGTATAACGCTGACATGGGCTTTATTAACCACCCCGATCATCGCGCCGCCGGGCAGGCGACGTTAGACGCGGTATATCCTTTAGCCCGCGATCATCTGAGTTTCCCCGAGCTCTACCGGGACGAAGGCCTGGAGCCGCATAATGTATCTGCCGTACTGCTGGCCAATTTTACGAATCAGAATTACCATGTGAATATTACCGAATGCTTTGACACTAAAATTGCCGCCATTATGGCTCATACGAGCCAGGTTGCCGACCCTGAGGCTATGAAAAACATGATGCGGACTATGGCGAGCCGCATAGGTGCCTCAGCTGGCGTATCGCTGGCTGAAGGCTTTATGCGTATTGATATCGCCTAAACTCCGTTGAAGCGAAGTTTTTAAGCTGCTTAGCTAAATATTTCGCTGAATAAGACGCGCGCCGCCGGTACTATAGGGGTATCCGAAGCGTGTTATTGCAACCGCACGGAATGGGGGTACTCATATGGCACAAAACTATATCCGCGCCACGACTCATGGAGAATCACGACTCGGCATCGGTTCGCTGGAAGCGAAGCGGCGGAGAATAGTTTTGGCTCGCGCCTACGCGGATGACGTACGCCTCGGAACAACGCTCAGTCAGAGCTTTCCGCGGCGGTACGTAGTCGGCAATCAGGCGGAATATATGGTATGTACCTTCGCGGGCAGATTAATGCCTTTATAAATGTCAAATAATAAGAAAGGATACACATTATGGGAATAATTATGTATATCATTTTTGGAGCATTAGTAGGCTGGATCGCCTCAATGATCATGGGCCGCAACGCCGAACAGGGCGCCATTGGTAATATCATTGTCGGTATCTTGGGTGCCTTCATTGGCGGATGGCTGATGAACATGCTCGGAAGTACCGGAGTTACCGGTTTTAACATCCGCAGCTTCCTCGTCGCCCTCGCCGGCGCCGTCGTTCTGCTGTTCGTGGTCAACCTGTTCCGCCACCGCGGTGCTCGTCATCACGCTGCCTAGAAGATTTTCTTCGTAAGTAAAAAGCCCGGAACAATTCCGGGCTTTTTTATTGTATGTACTGCTTATTCTTTGGAAGGGCCGAGGTGTCCGATAATGTGATTGACTTTGACAGCCAGTTCACGCGGCGAAGTGTTGGCTTTTAAGATATAGCGGTGAGCGCCAAGTTTGCGGGCTTCTTCAACTTGTTCGTCTTCATTGAGGTTACTCAAAATGATGATCGTGGTTTGTGGGTATTTGGCAGGCGTAAAATGACGCAGAAATTCCAGTCCGTCCATCTTTGGCATCAGCATGTCCAGTAATATAAGGTCGGGAGACAAATCTTTGAGCTTTTCAAGGCCTTCTTCACCGTTAAAAGCGGTTGTAACATTGTGGCCGTCCTTTTCCAGAATCAGCTTGTAGGCCTCGTTCAGTGTCTCGTTATCTTCAATTATCAGTACTTTAGTCATTGGTAACCTCTGTTATCAAACCTTATTGTATTCCTTTCAGGCAGTATTGTAAAACGCTTGGATACCGTTCGGCTTGTATCGTAGTGTATAGTGAGGATAGGTACGTCGTACATATATGCATTTGAAGTCACTATGGAGCTACGTAAACAAGGGTTTGCTCATTATTTTGAGCATCTTAATAATTTCTGCCTTGGCAGCGATTATTTATCTGACGCATACCCTGCTTGGTCTGAAGACCTTGGTGACGACTGGCGGCAATTCGGCCGGTACAGTTATCGTGCTGCAGGATGTCCTGATTAATCTCGATGACATGCAAGCGTCGGTGCGGGGGTATATAATCAGTGGCGATACAGTTTTCTTGAAGCCGTACGAGGCCGCGACCAAGCGTTTGCCGGCTGACATCAGTATTTTGCAGAACAGCCAGAGCGTTTCGCTCACGAACGACCAGCGCCAGCGTCTGGTTGATCTTATCGAGCAAAAAACGGATATATCCAAACGGGCTGTCGAGCTCTACGACAGTCAGGGATTCGAAGCTGCCCAGGCTGGTGTGCGGCGCGGAGCGGGTGAGGACGCCATGTTCCAGATCCGGAATGAGATTTCTGATATCTCTTCAAACGATCTGCGCCAGGTCGGTCCGTTGCTGCGTAATTCAGTGGCCAACGTGCACCGGGCCCTATGGGTTGCCAGCATGCTGGCGGTACTGATCCTGTGTACCAGCGGCGCTATCGCATGGTATTTTAAACGCACTATTTTGCAGGAGCGGGCGCTGGAAAGCACTAAGAACGAATTTCTGTCGCTGGCGTCCCATCAACTGCGTACGCCAGCCACCAATGTGAAACAATATATTGGCCTGTTGTTAGACGGCTACATGGGAGACCTTAACGAGCAGCAGCGCCATGCGCTTACCGTGGCCTACAAGAATAACGAATCAGAAATCAACATCATGAATGACCTGCTTGATGTGGCGAAGCTGGACCTCAACCGTATACAGCTCCACAAAAAGATGTGTAACGTGGTGCGCATCGCCAACCATACGGTCAAGGACTATACTACGGTAGCTAAAGATGCCGGCCAGACAATTAAGCTCGTGGCTCCAAAACAGATCATGGCCAATGTGGACGAGAGTTATATTAAAGGCGTCATCGACAACCTCGTTGATAACGCGGTTAAGTATTCCAAAGCGAATTCCCGAATTACCGTTACGGTCGACCGTGAACAGGATCATGTTAAGTTTACCGTCAAGGATCAGGGGTTGGGTATCCGCAAACGTGACTTCAGCAAGTTATTTAATAAATTCTCGCGGCTCGACAACGAATTCTCGGCCAATTCGCAGGGCAGCGGCTTAGGGTTGTACTGGGTAAAGAAAGTGGTCAGCCTGCACGGCGGTTCAGTAGATGTTACGTCACGCGAAGGTAAGGGCTCGGAGTTTATCGTATTACTGCCGGTCCGTTAACGGACGGCGCTACGTGATTTGAGGATATCGTTGACGATCTTTATGAGTCCCTGCGGCGCGGTCCAGGCTTTGATAACGCACTGGTCGGCGCCTAAACGGAAGGCTTCGTGTATTTCGGACGCGTGTTCCAGGTTGGTGAAAATCAATACTTTTACTTCTTTATGGACGTGCAGTAAGTCATAATCGCGCAGGAACTCCACGCCGGATTTTACGGGCATTAGCAGGTCGAGCAAAATAAGGTCAGCCGAAAAGTTCTGTAATTTTTCGGCTGCTTCATCGCCGTTAAACGCCGATACGACGGTATGTCCCTCCTTTTCTAAAATAACGCGGTACGCGAAGTTTAAATCCTTATCATCTTCTACGACACATATGTTTGCCACGGGCTGCTCCTTTTACGCTCATTATCAGATAAAACTGCTTATTACACAGTATGAAAAGTCACTTTACCGGCCTGTCTTTTATGCTTATGCCTAACGGATGTCCTATCCAAACTTGTAGCATCCTGCCAGGTTTGTCATACTAAGAATAAGCAATTTCGCTACGAGTATTTATGGAGTATGCAATTTTTTACCAGTTAACATTAGTATTAGGGCTTGCGGCCTTCATCGCGTTGGTTTGCCGTGCTTTTCGCCAGCCACCGATTATTGGATATATCGCCACCGGTTTTATCGTTGGCCCGGCGTTCTTGAATGTTATAACCGACCATGAAGCTTTCGCGTCGTTCAGCCAGATTGGTATAGCCTTGCTGCTATTCGCTATCGGCCTGGGACTGAACGCCGGCGCCATCCGGACAACAGGCAAGTCAGTGTTCGCGGCCTTTTTCGCTGTCATTTTGGGCGTCGGGGCAGTGTCGTGGATAACGACGTCGCTTTTACACTTGTCCGCTCATGAGAGTCTGGTCGTCGCCCTGGCCCTGCTGTTCAGTAGCACTATCGTTGTCATTAAGGCGCTGAGTGATAAGAAAGAACAGAACCGTTTGTACGGTCAGATTGCCATTGGTATTTTGCTGGTCGAAGACATTGTGGCTACTATCGCGCTGCTATTCGTTTCGGCTCAAAGTGGAGCAGGTACGACGGCCGAAGACTTCGGCCTGCTGTTCGCTAAAGGCGGGGTGACGGCGGCTGTACTGGCCTTTTGCGGCGGTTTCGTCCTGCCGCGTATTGTCTCTAAAGTGGCCGCCAGCCAGGAGCTACTTTTTATTTGCGCCTTAGCATGGGCTTTTGGCATCGCCGGAACTTTTCACTGGCTCGGTTTCTCGATTGAAGTCGGCGCGTTATTCGCTGGTGTAACGCTCGCGCACTTGCCGTATGCCCAGGAAATCAGTACCCGGCTGAAGCCGTTGCGCGATTTTTTCCTCATCCTGTTTTTCGTGGAACTTGGACAAAACCTTAACGTTGATAACCTGAGCGGCGCGATCGTTCCGGCGCTGCTGCTTTCCGCCATTGCCCTGATCGTGAAGCCGTTGATGATCATTACCAGTCTTGGCCTGCTGGGTTACACCAAGCAAACCGCCTTTAAGACAGCGGTCCACCTTTCGCAAATCAGCGAATTTTCAATAATACTGGTGGTATTGGCGGTGAACACTTCGTTCGTGCGCCCGGAGCTGGCATCAATTATTACCTGTACGGCCATCATAACTATCATCGTGTCATCATATCTTATGAAGTATGATGATGTGTTATACAAGAAATGGCAAAAACAGCTGTCGGTATTTGAGCGTGGCAAGACAAAACAGGAGATCAAAGCGCTGCACGGTTATCCTTTGGTGCTACTTGGCTATCGGAACGGCGGTTACGAATATGTCCGGACATTCCGGGAAATGAAGAAGAAGTACGTCGTAATTGATTACGATCCAGAAGTCATCGAACATCTCGAGCACCAGCATATTAACCGCTTGTATGGTGATGTGACCGACCTAGAACTGCTCGAGGAAATCAGCCTGCACAAATCCGAAATTGTGGTGAGTACTATAACAGATATCACGGCTAACTTGCTTCTTGTAAAACACCTGTCGAACCGAAACCATAAAGCGATATTTATTTGCCATGCCCGCGATTACGATGATGCTGTAAAGTTATACGAGCACGGCGCGAGTTTTGTCATAATGCCGCACATTATCGGCAGCGAACATGCCAACGCCTTTATACGGCGCAATGGTAATAATCCGGATGCTTTCGAAAAGTACCGCGCCAAGCACATTAGCGCACTTGAAGCGGCTTAAAGTCTAAATACGCTCTTCGGGCGCGACTGAGCCAAGTTCATCGAGCGTACGTGCCAGCTCGGCTGTCGATAATTTGGAACAGTCTATCTTTTTTTGCATGGCCAACAGGTAGCCTTGTAGTATCCGTTTAAGCCTGAGGGCGTCGGCGCGGCGTAATTTATCAACTATATAAGGCTTTTCCGGGTTAAAGAAACGGCTGCTGATTTTGACCGATCCAAACAGGGGGCCGACATGTGCCGTAACGTTGAGGACGTCTTCGATGCGAATGGCGATAACTTCACCAGCTTTAAAAAAATCACGCTGCGTAATGGTAACTTTAGTACGGTCAACCGTAAGGGTCGTCGGAAACAGCGTCAAGGGAAAACCTGACTCGATACGTACCAGTACATCATGGGAGTCGCCAATGGCTGTCATGAGCTGGTCCGCGGTTTTTTGCTTGTCTTTGTCGTGGCTATGGGCTAATCGCGGAAATGTCTGCAGCCGTACGTGGCGTTGAGTATTCATGAGTAGCTATCCTCCTTGCGCTAAGTCTCGCGCTTGCAACTATAACTATATGAAAACCGTATAGTTCAGGCTGTTAAAAATAGTACTTGTGTTAAATATCATATTCCAGGTGCTATTATGAAAGCATAAACAGGATATAAATATGCTGAAAGCACACAAAAACATTTGGTTCAGAAAAGTCCGGGGCAGTTATTTGCCCAGTTCATGGCAGGGTATGGTCCTATACCTGTGGTATGTCGCCTATATAGTGGCGGTGCCACTGGCGTGGTATGACGGCGGGCATACGCTGTGGCGTTTACTGACGGCAGTTGTGCCGCTGATAACCGCCTCGGCGGTATTGACGCAGTACATCGCCTCCAAGCACGCTAAATAGGTGTATTATGGCCGGTAGCGCATTAATGAGTAGCCACAACCGGCGCTGCGCCACTATTATTCACACTGTTCTTAATAACTAGGAACGCGACTAGGGAAGCGGCCAAGGCAATGCCCATACCGACGTAGTAGGCGACATGGAACCCATGCACGGTGGCATACGGCACTAATTCGGCTGGCGACAGGTTAGGGTTGCTGGGATTTGCCAGCTCACGCTTCATAGCAGAGGCAGAGATGCCGCTTAATATGGCCAGGCCGAGTGAACCGCCGACCTGCTGTGAGGTGTTAAGCAAGCCCGAAGCCAGCCCGGATTCTCGGGGTGGTACGCCTGAAGTAGCCGCTATGGTAGCCGACACGAAACTCATGCCACCGCCAAGACCAAGCAGGATAAATGCCGGCAACAAGTTAGTGAGGTAATTGCCATTAACGGGGGCGTGGGCAAATATGAATAACGAGGCGGCGATGAACAAAGGACCGGCTACCATGATTGGTTTATATCCAATACGCTGCACCAGCTTAGGGATGTTAGTAGCAGTAATGGCGATGGTAATTGGTACGGCCAGGAAACTAAGACCAGTGCGAACCGACGAGTAGCCCAGTACCTGTTGAATATAAAGTGAACCAAAGAAAAAGGACGAGAACATACTGGCCACTACCGGGAAAGTCGTGAGGTTAGCGCCGGTAAGGTTACGGATCTTGAAAATGCTGAGCGGTACCAGAGGCCGCCGCGCGCGCTTTTCATTGAAGATGAAGAAAACGAAGAGGGCAATACTTATAGCAAAATAGGCGAGTGTCGAGGGAGCGGTCCAACCATTATTTGGCGCCTCGGTAAGGGCGTACACGAGCAGCAGTGTGGCGGCAGTGATTGAAATGGCACCGGGAAGATCGAGGCTGTTATCCTGCTCCTCGGCCTCATGTGTCGGCAGTAAACGCCAGGCGGCGACTGCTACCGCTATGGCAATCGGAATGTTAATAAAGAAGTTCCAGCGCCAGCCAAGGTACTCGGTAAGCACGCCGCCCAGCAATACTCCGGCAGCGGCCCCACCGGCAGCTACGGCTCCCCATACGGCCAGGGCGGTATTGCGTTCATGGCCTTCACGATATGTGATCAGGACGATAGACAGCGCGGCCGGAGACATCAGCGCGGCCGCCAATCCCTGTACGGCCCGCAGGATAATGAGCATCGGCCCATTAACGGCCAGTCCATCGAGCAAAGACGCGATGCCAAACAGGATAACGCCTATCATAAAAACTTTTTTACGGCCAAACAGGTCGGCTGCGCGGCCGCCAAGCAGTAAGAACCCACCGAATGCCAGCGTATAGGCCGTAACGATCCACTGCAGGCTGGCAGTGTCTATGTCGAAGGCTTTTTGCATTGCTGGCAGGGCGACGTTAACGACGGACGAGTCGAGCACGACCATAAATTGCGCTAGGGCAAGTATAACTAAAATTAACCAATGGTTTCGCGCTTTTTCTATCAAAATTATAGTTCCTATATTAAGTAAAGTATTGGGTAATGTAGATGATTGTACGTGCTGGATTCAGCGGAGTCAAACGTAATGTTGCCTACTTCTTGTGAGTAATGTGCGGCTATGTCATAATCGTCTCCAATGTCCGTAGAAACTCCGTCTGGTGTGTATGATCGCATTGTGCTGGCTTATAACCCCCAAAGCCGGCATGCCGATGAAACTGAACGACAACAGGCGGTCGCCGGTGAGATTGGTTTACCGGTAGAGTTAGTACAAACCGAGCCGGGTGTCCAGGCTATGCGGTCACTGCTCGACGAAGTGCTCGAGCCGCGTGACGTGCTGGTTGTCTGGGGCGGCGACGGCGGCGGGAGCACGGCCGCCCAAGCCATGCTGGGAAAAGAACAACCCGTAGTGCTGCTTCCTGGCGGTAATGCCAATGACAGTTACGTAATGGTGAACGGCGCTAAAACGCTGCCGGACATTATCCGGACGGGCCGGCTCATTAATTTGCGGCCTTTGGAAGTCGGTGCGCGCACCGCGGACTTGGGAGAGATGGAGCGCCGGGCCATAGGTTACTTCAGTATTGGTGCCGCTGCAAACGCGAGCCGGATCATAGACCAGTGGAAGCTGCGGCCTCCGTCCGGAATTCGACCGCCGCGGATCGTACGGGAGGCAAAGGTGTGTCTCGACGCGCTTGCCACCGGGCCGCTTTTTAGTATGGCAACCGACGCTGCTTCTGAGCCGATTCAAGCGAGTGACCGGACATTCGCGCGCGGAAATATCATGGCAAAACTGGGCCGGACGCATGCCAACTTGGCTGAACCGGTTTTTGAAGATGTAACTACCATAGCGCGTGGTTATGGTGATGCCGTACGGCTGATGGCCAAACTTGGCAGAGGCAGCTTAAAGGGGGTTATGCGCGAGGCGGTACAGTTTTGTGTCTTTTCCGAAGATGGTACGCCCCTGTCTGTCCAGTATGACGGTGAATATGACACAGTGGAGTCGGGCAGTGAATTGACTGTTACGATATCGCCACGGTCATACAAAACAATTACTACTCGGTTGTAATCTTTCGGGACTTTAAGAACAGTACAAGCCGCAGCCTGGCTTTTAGGTAGTGTATGCTCGCGAGCTTACGTTGATTCGCTACCCATCGCTCAAATAACAATGATCCGTAGGGCGGAATGCTGCACAGGCCGGCAAAAACGGTTTTTACGAGTCCCCAACCGAGACTTGGCGACAGCAGCAAGACGGCAAGGACGTAGAGCATGAAAAAGCCGCCATGCAGCCTGCCGGCTAACTGTACACCGACTTCGTTGCCGTGCAGTACAAAGTCACGCAAAATGATACCGATAATCAGCAGCGTCCAACCAATAGCTTCAGCGAAAGCGCCAATTTTAAATAATAGCCAAGCCTCATGCTCGGTGAAAGGTTTCCAGGACCGGTAGGCGCCGTATAATTTAACGAGAATCCGCATATGCTATAAGTAGCATAACAAATTGTACTTACGGGCTGCCAGTAATATAGCGTCTCGGATTAGCGGGCACATTATTATTGCGTATTTCGAAATGTAAATGGGGTCCGGTCGAGGCGCCGGTACTGCCTTCAGTGCCAATAGCGTCACCAGCCCGGACTTGCTGTCCCATAAACACCTGGATGGTCGATAGGTGCGCGTACCACGATGTCAGGCCGTTACCATGGTCGATGACCACATGGTTGCCGTAACTGACCGAGGAGCGGATAACCGTCGTAACTGTACCGCTTTGAAAGGCGGCGACCTGGCTTTTGCCTGAGCGCTGTCCGGTAGAGATATCTATGCCGGTGTGACGGCTCTGGTAGGGATAATCTGATGCTCCAAAATTCGTGGTGACCATGCCGTGTAACGGCCATACTGGCGTGACCATGACCGGTCCCGTTGACTGGTTGGGCAAGGCACGCCGGGCGGGTTCAGGGTAGGGCACTATGGAAGATTGAGGCGTGGACGATAACGCTTCGACATGCGGGGTGTACGCGGCGGAAATGTGCGTTAATCCGGTCATCAGTAAGACCATAACCGCGTAAAATCCGGCCCACCACCGAAGGCCATATTGCTGTATGAGGTACATTACTTTCGTAGACATAATATGTGAGCGCCCACCACATTGGATCAGTATCTATACCATATCATATTCACACCAAAAGTAATAATCGATGGTATAGGTAAGTTTATTTTGCGATTTTGCGCAGTACCACCATGCCGCGTCGTACCTGTTCGGCAAAGTAGGGTTTGCCCACGCCGGGTTGTATCATATGGGCTTCGACAATAGGACGTACCCGTTCGTCAACAGTCCGCCGCCATACGTGATGCATATGCGGTGGTATGCCGGTGCGGTTAGCACTGAGTTTGACTGACATCAGGAAGTCGTCAATCCGATCACTGGTAATACGCGCGTCACAGAACTGTATAACGCTGCGGTCGATAACTTCCAGGTCACCTACACCGGCAACAATATGGTCGATGTCTTCTAAATAACAGTTTTCAGCCGGCGGTTTGAGAGGTGGTTCCGCATAGCCGTGCTCTTCGTTGAACCATTCGGCGACCATGCGTTCGAATGTATGGCGCCATACGGCATGTTCGCGGCTGTTAGTGCTGATTATTAGCAGACCGTCCGGCTCGACAACCCGTTTCATCTCTCCCAGCATGGCGCTAACTTCAGAAGACCGGAACAGCACGTTATGGCCGCTGGCGACCTTCACGGCATTATCCGGTAGCGGCATGGATTCGCCGCGGCTATGAACAAACGAAAAGCGGCTTTGATCAAGCCATGGCGGCATGTAAGACTGGTACGCCTCATCATCGCTGTCAAGGCCAATAAGATGTGATGGCACCTCAGTTGCCTGGGCAGATTCAATTACAAAACGGCCGCTGCTGCAGCCGACATCAAGCACGGCATCCTGTGGGGTCAGGTCTGCATACTGCCGGGCTTTTTTAAAACCTTCCAAATAAAAGTCGACGCCCAGCTCGGCAAAATCATTAATTTCCCGCCTTAGAACCATATCAAAGTATGAGTCGGGTTTCTCGACGGGTATTTTCTCCAAGGCCATATAAAATATAGTACAACACTTTTTGCAAACACTGTACTATATGGGTATGACTCCAGTGCCACGCTCGCCATATCTGTATGCTTTAATGGAGCAGGGTTTGGTGCGACACCATAGCAAGGGTGCTACATTTACCTCGACCGACGAAGGCGGGGAAGTAATTATGGTCGTTGACGGTTACGTTAAGCGCTACTCGATCTTTAACGACGGTTCAACTGCTACTCAAATTATGTATGGTCCCCAAGATGTGTTTCCGCTTACCCGCGTGTTTGATAATCTGCGCCAGCTCAGTCTGCACGATGGGCCGCAAACGTTTTACTACGAAACGCTTACCGACGCGCACGTTCTTAATACGTCACTCGATGAGCTGAGACAGGTCACCCTAAACAATCCGTTGGTATACCGCGACTTGTTCACCGAGGCCGGACACCACCTTAAGTGGTGTGTGCATACCATTGAAAACATTGGTTTCAAAACGACCTATCAGCGGGTAGCTCATCAAATATTGTACTTCGCCCGTGAATTCGGCACGTCTCACGGCCAATCGGTTGTTATTGACGTGCCACTGACCCATCAAGACATTTCCGATATGCTTGGGACAACCAGGGCTACAATTTCTTTAGCGATTACAAAGCTGAAAAAGGATGGTTTACTCGACGAGGGCAGGACGCTGATGGTTACGGATCTAGTAAAACTTACCGAAGCTGTTTACGCCTAGCAGCTATTGTTCGAATTCGAACTGCGTCTATAGTATTTTAATGACAAAATGACCATATCCCGACATAGGCGGATTTTTTTATAATCGCAAGGGAACATTTTACAGTAAGGCCGCTATGATCAGTAATCCAACCACGCCAGCATTGTCAGCCTTTTTTCATAATGGCGATGTCCGGACCGTTAAACAGGGACAAACGATAGTTATCACCGAGCAGGACATGGGTCAGATGTTCTATATCGATCAGGGTTATTTTAAGGCAAGTATAGTGCATAAAGATGGCCAAAAGAACGTCCTTAACATCCTCGACGCCGGCTGTTTTTTTCCACTGCCGGATCTCGAATCAATCTGGAAAAATATGACATTGAGTTACGAAGCAGTGGCGGATACGACTATCTATGTCGTACCTACGGAGGGCTACTACCAGGAACGGTTAAGTAATTTTGAATTCGAAGAAGCCGTACATGATTTTTATGCCTTACAGATATGGGATATGACACAGCGAAGTAAGATGCGGCAAGGTGACACGGTTCATAATATGCTTACCGCGCGGCTAAAGTTTTTGGCGTACCGTTATGGTAAGCCGGTTGACCAAAAACTGGTGCGCATTAGCGTGCCGCTTAATGAGACCGATTTAGCCGACTGGATCGCGGCTGAGCCGAAAAGTGTCCGTCAGGAGCTGTCGACTATGTCGAAGGCTGGCGTGGTGCAGGTAGACGGCGACTTTCTCATTGTAGACAAAGCTGCTTTAAGTAATACCTAGGCAGAGCTGGAGTATATGAAGCGTCCAACAAGAATCTTCCGTAAAATAATAGTCATCGCAATAAGCCTGCCGGTGTTCACGGTCGGTATAATCCTGATACCATTGCCGGGACCAGGGCTGTTGATATGCTTACTGGGTCTTGTAATCTTGTCTCTCGAATTCGAAGGAGCTAAAAAACATCGCGACAATATATGGGGAAAGATAAAAGACATTTTTAATGCAGCGCGGCAAAAGCGGCAGTAAAGAACGGCATAAAAGCCAGCAAGTTTCTAAGAATTAACCTTATTCCACCAGTGATCTTTTCGTTCGATGTTAGCGGTAACAGGCATTGATTCGCCGAGTCTAGCCGACACGATGCGTACGCCCGTTGCTTGGGCTGACTTTTCTGCTCGCTGGACCGAATCGTTCCATGGGTGAAGCGCGAGTACGAAAGCGCCCCAGTGTATTGGAAACAGCCGTTTGCCTCCGAGATCTTCATGAGCCCGGACGGTATCTTCAGGCATCATATGGATGTTCGGCCATCTTTTATCATACTGGCCGCATTCCATGAGCGTGATATCGAACGGGCCGCATTTTTGGCCTATCTGCTTAAAATGGGGACCATAGCCGGTATCACCGCTGAAGAATAATGTCGCGCCAGGTGCTGCTATGACCCAGGAACACCACAGAGTCTTAAAGCGGTCGGTTATAGTGCGTCCTGAAAAGTGGCGGGCTGGCGTACAGGTTATTTTAAAACCGTCTACAGCAGCCGTGTTCCACCAGTCCAGCTCGGTTATCTGCGCGTCTTTGACGCCCCAGCGGCTAAGGTGGGCGGCAACTCCCAGTGGCACGAAGAATTGCTGGGTTTTATTACGGATTTTGCGGATTGTCGCATAATCGAGGTGGTCATAGTGGTCGTGAGATATCAATACTATGTCGATCGGTGGCAGTTCTTCGGCTGTCATGGGCCGCTCACTGACAATTCGCTTTGGTCCGGCAAATGAAAAAGGCGACGACCGCTTGCTGAGTATGGGGTCGGTAAGTATTGTCTTGCCGTTTATCCGTAACAACACGGTTGAATGGCCTAACCAGATGAGTTGGGGTGTTTCTGCCGCCAAGAAACCGGCAACGTCAACTTTTTGAGCGTTTAGCGGCGGTTTTGGCGCGCGTTTTGATTTGCCCGTCAACTGCTCGCGTATAAGAGAGGCTACGTCACGGGCTGCGACATTCATTGAAGTCGGAATCTGGTTCGTAAAAATTTGCTTGTTGAAGTTAGGTGAGCTGAGCCATTGCCCACGACGTGACCGGCCACCCAGCGGTGGGTAGAGAGCATATAAAACATAGAGGGTTATGGGAATCAATAGGATGAACGGCAGTGGCATAGCTGTATGATACCAAAGGTCCGCCATGATACGGACATAAGTAATTTATATCTGCTGCGACTGCATTATAGTTAAACAGGCAATTTCACAACTTCAGTAATAGGTACTACACTATAACGATGAACGTTACGGCAATCCCGCAAAGCGGCAACTCCGCGAAATTTCGAGTGACAACTAAGTCAGGAGAATTCACTATAGCCCTGTCATTTACCTTGCGCACTAAAATCTGGGTGCTCGCTGACGCGGATGCCGAACTGTCTGCCGCCAGGCAACTGGCGGAGGCAATCGTTTCTCGCCATGACGTGTCACTGCCATTTAAGCCCCTCTATATTTTCGCGGAACACAATAGCGAGCAATCGCTGGAAACGGCAGTCCAGCGCATTCGTAAGTATGGATACGACAGGGAACAAGCCTAAAAGCAAGCTAGCCGGTTATGTAGCAGACGTAACCCGTTATGCCAGCCCGGACATCGTATGGAACATTGGCGTTGATGGTCAGGGCATCGCCAGGCTGCAGCGACACGCTGGTCGAATCCTGACGGATCGTTAATGAACCTTCAGCGCACCAAAAAGTTACGTCACTGGTCGATATTTGCTGAGACTTTACGCTTAATTCTTCCGCTGTATCGCGCCGGGCCACGAGTTTCCGGCTCTCCAGAAACGCTATGAGTTCTTCTTCCGAACTCTCATATACTTTTGACCAGCGGGTTTTTCGACTTCTCATAGGAGTTTAGTATAGCAAACAACGGTGTTTTCTGGTGGAGTTTCCCTAGACCGCTAAACGGCGCATTTCTTCCAAAAGGACCGATAAGTCATCGATTTGGTGTGAGTATTTTTCAGGTATCGCGGTTTCGGCAAGGTAATTTGCTTTTTCAACGCTGTATTCAAACAATACTTTGCCGCCCGGCGCTAACTTGACGTAACTAATACGAGCGTCGCGAGGACTGGCTTCGCGGATGACAAGGCCAATTTTTTCCATTGGCGGCAGTAACTTCGTGACTCCAGATGCCGTCATGCCAAGTCTGTCGGCTAGGTCAATACGCTTCAGTTTATGATCGTCGGCCTGATACAAATGGTACAGAATAACAAAATCACTGAAGCCAAGGCCATTCCCAATACTATCAAAACGGCGTAATAATACGGATTGAACTTTAGACAAGTTCATAAAGAACTTAAGAGAGGGTTCAATTGTTAATTTATCATCTGGTTGTTGAGAAGTACTTGACATGGAAAGTATTATAAATACAGTACATGTAAAGTCAATAAGCTAGGCGCTAATATTGACAGTATAGCGAAACCCAGCATACAGTTAGGCGATGATGACACAAGTAAAAACCCCCGCTGAAATTGCGGCCATGCGCCAAAGCGGCAAAATAACTGCCTCGATCGTGCAGCTGCTAAAGGAGCGTGTCGAACCCGGCATGTCCACCATGGACTTGGCTTTACTGGCAGCCGCGGAAATCAAAGCGTACGGAGTTGAAGCGCCGTTTTTAGGTTATATGGGCTATCCGGATGTCATCCTCATTTCACTGAACGATGAAGTGGTGCATGGTATTCCGCGGGCTGACAGGGTCATTAACGACGGCGACATCGTGAAACTGGATTTTGGCGTGAAGTACCAGGGGATGATTACCGACCATGCCATCACGACAATTGTTGGTAAACCCAGGCAAAAGCGCCACCAGCAATTAGTTGAGCGGACGTTAACGGCTTTGGAGGCCGGTATTATGGCGGTCCATGACAGAGCACGTACGGGTGATATTGGTGCTGCCGTGCAGGCTGAGTTGGAGCGTTGGAACTACGGTGTTGTACGGGACTTGGTTGGCCACGGCGTGGGCCACTCTGTCCATGAAGACCCGGATATTCCTAATTACGGACGTGCTGGTTCCGGGCCGTGGCTCAAGGCCGGTATGACAATCGCGATTGAGCCAATGGCAACGCTTGGTGATCATCGGGTGTATGTTGCCGATGATGAATGGACGTACTTGACCCAGGATGGCTCAATGGCGGCTCATTTTGAGCATACTGTGCTGATTACCCAAGAGGGCGTTGAAGTTTTAACGGCGCTGTAACGACGACGCGCCCATTACTTGCTACAATTAAAGTATGGAAACTCCCCGGATATATACAGTCAGTTTCGCGAGTGTCTATCCGCTTTATATCGCTAAGGCAGAGAAAAAAGGACGCACTCAAGCGGAGGTTGACGAGATCATTGGCTGGTTGACGGGTTATAACCAGAAAGAACTTGAAGTACAGCTGGAAAAACAAACACATTTCGAAGCTTTTTTCGCGGAAGCGCCAAAGCTTAATCCTTCGCGCCGGCTGATTACGGGTGTAATCTGCGGAGTACGAGTAGAAGACATCGAAGAGCCTACGATGCAGGAAATTCGCTACCTGGATAAGTTGATAGATGAATTAGCCAAGGCTAAGCCAATGGATAAAATACTCCGCAAATAACAGTAATTTATAGCAGTTGCGGCTGCTCTTTCATGGCTGCCGTATAGGTTTGAAAAAAATTTAGGACCGTTAGCTTATCCTCGTCGCGCAGACCTGACAGGCCTTTTTTTATACCTGCGGAAGTAAGTTCTATTTGGGTTTGAATGATACCCCGGCCTTTCGGCGTCAGGTGAGCCTGTACGACCCGCCTGTCCAGTTTGTCGGGAACTCTTGTCACCAAGTCCAGTTCTTCTAGCCTGTCGACTATTGTGCTGACACTTGGCAGAGACAAACCGATCGCCTCCGCGATATCACGCATTTTAGGTGGCCTGTCATTAAAAAATATGTAAGTAAGAACTTGGATATTAAGGACTGTCAAGTTGTGTAGCTCCCGGCTGGGACGTTGCTGCTGTGATAAGCGTCCCAGCTCGCCGAGGAGCTTCGCTATTTCCTGGTCGATATCCATTTAGTTATCGGTCGGGTCTTTACGGGCTACTTGCCGGTGGCTCGGCCACCATACCCACCTGCCAAGCAGTGTTGAAACTGCCGGGATAAGTATCAGGGATATCAGGAAGGCACCCAGCGCGATGCCGAAACTGACGCTAAAGCCCATCTGCGTGAGTAGGCTGAGGCCTGCCAGCATCAGCGAGGCGAAGGTTCCTGCCAGGATCACTCCGGCTGAAATCAGCGTTGAAGTAGTGTGTTCGATTGTCCGCTTGGCAGCTATTTTTGGATCGTTACCTTCAACATGAATCTCTTCCCGAAACCGGGTTATCATCAGGATGTTATAGTCCGTACCGACCGCGACCACGAACAGGTAGAGCAGGATGGGCAGCATGAAGATGAGGCCGGTGCTATCACCGATTCCTACGAACAGGTATGAAGTCGCTCCCAGAGTGGCTAGTACGCCCAGTCCTACGGAGAGCAGCAAGTAAATAGGTGCTATCAGGCTGCGGAGTAAAAGCGCCAGGATTACGAATATTATAGCCGCGGCGATAGGAACGATGGTTTTTATGTCACGGTTGGTTGCGGCATTCAGGTCCGCGTAGCTGGCGGTTTCGCCACCGACTGCGATCTGCGCGTTTAAGCCCGTACTATGGGCGGCTGTACGAATCGGGCCAGCTACGGCGTTCATGGCTTTGTCTGAGGTTGGGTCGTCTTTCAAAATTAATGAAATGATTGCCGCTTTACCATCGGATGACAACTGCGCGAGCTGCGGTGTCGTCGTTTGGCTTGTCGCGCTTGGTTGCGCGGGCATTACATTTGCCACGCCTTCGGCTTTAGATAGTGCCGTAGTCAGGGTGGTGAGGGACGCTTCACTCAGCTTAGCGTCACTTTTTACATATACAGTTGTCGGGCTGGCAGTACCGGCCGGAAACGCGCTGGTCAAGTCCTTGAAGCCCTGGCTCGATTCGGTATTGCTGGGCAACTGGCTGATCAGGTCGAAGGAAGCTTTGTACTTTGTTAAGCCGGTGGCAAGCGCTATGAGAATGACTGTGCAGGCAATGGTGACCTTAAGGGGATTGTTGGCGACAAGGCTGCCCAGTTTGGCGGCCAGCGAGCCGGTTTGCTCGGTCTGCCACTTTTTAGATGGCCAGAAGATTTTATCACCGATAATTGCCAGCAGGGCCGGAACAAGCGTCATTGCGGCAACCAGCATCAGCAGAACGGATATTACAAGGCCAGGGGCTAATGAACTGAAGAATCCCAACGAAGCTGCGAACATGGCCGCGAACGCGGCGCTCACGACGAGTGCCGCCGAGAGAATGGCTTCGCCGGCCCGCGTCATGGCGAAACTGACGGCGCCTCTCGTGTGATCGCCGCTTCTCAGACGCTCACGGTACCGGAAGAGCAGGAATAGTATGTAATCAGTGCCGATACCGAACAGGACGACGATAAGCAGGGAAGTAAGTTGGCCGCTGACATTAAAGTCAAACAGCTTAGCCATGAGCGCAAGCAGGGAGCTGGACATTGCGAAGACGATGCCGACGGAAACAAGCGACAGTATGCCGGCAAACGGGCTCCTAAAGACAATAGTGGGCAGTAGGAGTATCAGGAGGACGGTTACGAGGCCGACGATCTTTTCAGCGCTTCCGGAGGATTCCTGTGTGTCGAGAGCAATAGCCGTGTTTCCTGTAACGGCATAGGTCAGGCCGGTACCTTCTACACTACGGCTGAGCTGCGCCCGTAAATCTTTGACTGCGTCGAGCAGTTTTTCATCTTGAGGGTCGCCATTTAACTGGGCGCTTGCTAGTTGGATTTGCTTATTTTGAGACAGCATCTGCGGCGCTGAAACAATTGCGCCGACTTTGTCTATGTGTGCTTCGTTTACTCCAGCAACAATTTCCTGGACTTTTTGCTCGTCAGCTGCGGTCAGCTGCTGATTATTGTCTTTTTTGAAAAGAATAAGGGCTGTCTGGCCTTCGGATTGCGGGAACGATTCTTTGGCGATCTGTTGCGCCTGCGCCGATTCATATTTTTCCGGCAAGAAACTGGCCTGATCGTTCGAGGTTACGTCAGCGAGCTTTGGAGAGAAGCCAACGATGGCGATTGCCGCGATAATCCATACCGCGATAACATACCACCTCTTTTTTGTAATAAACTCGGCAAATTTTTGAAACATCACACCCTCATTTATTTAATCTGTAATAATAGTTAGTATACATTAATTAAATCAACAATCATCAAAAATAGTTCTTATGAATAGTTAATTATATTACTGACGAATACCCATCGCGCTGGCATGGTAAGGGTACTAATAGTTAAGGAGATTACCTATGGCAGCAGAAGAATACGACGACCGACGGCATATGCAGCGAGACATCAGGGACGCACATGTAAGCTCATCGACAGCTAAAACCTTGGCGACATTAGCGTTAATTCTCTCAGCAATTGCTTTAGCTCTATCAGTTATGGCTTGGAACAAAGCCAATGACGCATGGGGTAATGCGCAGAGAGCTTTAAATACTACGCAAACCCAGTAACCTTAGCGAACGTGAGTTAATAAAAAAGGCTTCCTCATGAAGCCTTTTTTATTAATGTCTTTGCCGGCGTCCTTTTGAACTGTTTTCTGACCTCCAGCCATAACGGCGCTGTTTGCGGTTAAAATTACCCTGCTGATTACGGCTAGGGGCGTTTAATGTATCGATGAGATCTTTATCAAGCCAATATTCAAGCCGGGCAAGCTTATGCAGTTCAATCCGTTCTTTTTTCGGCAGCTCTGCGACGGATATTGAGCCGCCCGCTTTAACTCGCACCGTATCTTCGATTTTTCGGAACGGTATAGAAGGAATTTTATGGAAGTTAACTGTCGATAGTGACTGGCGCTGGATATCGAGCTGCTGCTGTACCCATCGCGCATATTCGGTAATGAATATTTTTTGATGTGCGGCACTGCGCTCTAATACCGGCGTTCCCTTGACGTTGATAACCCGCCCCCTATATTTAATCTGCTTTCGTTCCGCTAGCGTGCCGAAGTAGGTATCGTAATATATTTCCCCATGGCTTACCTTGAAAAGATCAGGTGCCGTATCCTGAAGCCAGGCAGGGTCAACGGCAGTAATGTTGTTTACCAAATGCAATACTTCGAGACCGGCAGGGGTTGGTACTTCTAAATCAAACGGCGTGCCAGCAATTATGCCTACTCCCGTTACTACAGAAGTACTGGACATCTCACGGTGACTTTTTGACTGCAAGTGCACAACGTCGTTCGTGCCTTCAAGCAACCAAATCTGATGCAACTGGCCGGCAACGATACATCGCAGCAGCGGCTCCTCGTCCTCCACGGCTATCGCTGATAGCTCATCATTCATAAGCCCAAGATCGCGGATAAGCCGCTCCCGGACCTCTGTGGCTTTGTCGACATTCTTGCCGATAATACCGAGCTCTTCGTAGTCATCTTCCGGAATCTGAGGTAGGGCTAGCAATATGTCGTACTGGGCTAGCAAATCTGAATGTGTTTGCCTGGTAAAGCGACGCCAACCACTGTGTCGTGGCCCGCCTTTAGTAATTCCGCCGACTTCCTGGATAGCTATAATGGCAGCTAAGTTGGTACGGACGCTCGAGGAATATTTTTCAGACTCAACCAGCATACGTCCATACGTCGATTCGACTGGAAAGCGTTCCATTTTAATTCCGACTTCCGTGACGGATCCGTTCTTTAAGGCTCCCAAGCTCGCCAGTGTGCGTTTGGCACGTTTAACCATATTCTTACTCGGGGCATGGAAAAATTCTAAGCCCTCAATGTCGATACTGATATTAGCAAGTCGTAAAACCAGCCGGTCAATATGCTTTCGCATGATTTCCGGTATGCCGTAAGCTGGCCGGTCTGCAAACGGTGAGCAGGGCATATTGTTAAGCTTTGCCAATATATATGTACCAGGTTTCGTACGGCCGGCCCGTCCAGCCCGCTGCAGGCAGTCAGCTTGCGATATTTCTGAGATAAAAAGCCCCTCAACACCGTTCTTCACCTCAGCCCGGCGTTCCAGGCCGGAGTCTATCACAACATCTATATCGTCGATAGTAATACTGGTTTGCGCTATGTTAGTCGAGAGGATGACTTTGCCTTGCGGATGTGATTCAAACGCCCGTTGTTGCATTTCCGGTTCCAGCTGGCTGTGGAGAGGGATGACCGGAATATTGCGAGGAAGTGCGCTGATTGCTTCGTTCACTTGGTCTATCTCTGCCTTGCCAGGTAAAAAAACGAGGATGTTAGAGCCGGAATGCTGCAGCTGAGTTTCTATCTCTGTAACCAGATCTTTGGCGTAACGGCGTTCAACGGGAAAATTTCGGCCCTCGACATGTATAGGTGCGGAAGCGCCAAAGAAAGCGGCTAGATCTTCCGCTTCTATGGTGGCGCTCATAAGGACGAGCTTAAAATCCGGCTCTTCTTCGCATCTTTTTTTGGCCCAGGCAAGCAGGACTTCCATATTTTCGTTCCATTCATGGATTTCATCGAGCACCAGTACCTGACGATTGTTTGTGCCGTTTCCTGTCAGCTCGCGCACGAGCTGTAGTCCGTCGGTACAATACAGGATGACATTATCCGGACTGTCATCCTGCTCATGCGCCGTGCGATAGCCAACAAGATTCGTACAATCTTTGCCCATGCGCCATGAGTACTCCTGCCTGACGCGGCTGCTTAAATTGCGCGCCGCCAAGATGCGCGGTTGGGTAAGTATGATTTTTCTGTAACCATGTTCCGCCAGAAATTGCGGTACTTGCGTACTTTTACCGGCGCCTGTTTCCGCTGTGATTATCGTTACCTGGTTGTTGTCGACCGATGAAATAATTTCAGATTTTCTGTCATTAATCGGTAAAGCGTAAACCGAGTCCAATGAGTTAAGCGAGGCTTCTGTCATAGGCATAAGTATAAGGGAAGGCTAGAAAAAAGAGTAAAACAGCGGCTATATTACAATGCCTATGCCGCTTGGCTTGAGAAATGGCTGATGTGTTGCTACTATTTCTGCTTATGGATTATAAAACCGCGCTCGGTGGCCTGAGTTCCCTCTTGGTAATAATCAGTTACCTGCCGTATCTAGTGCATGTTTTTCAAGGAAAAACGAAACCTCATGTATATTCATGGCTGGTCTGGGCCGTTTTAGGAGGGATTGGTTTTGGCATCCAGATGCAGGGAAACGCCGGGGCGGGTTCCTGGGCTCTAGGCGCGACCGCTCTCGTATGTATGGCCATATTCATGCTAGCGGTTATTCGTGGCGAAAAACACGTACATTATGTTGATACATTTAGTTTGGTGCTGGCCTCAGGCTCCTTAGCAGTGTGGCTAACCAGCCACAAGCCGCTGGTCACTGCTATAGCAATAACATTGACTGACGCACTGGGAGGATTCTTTCCGACGTTCCGCAAATCCTACTACGCTCCATATAGTGAGACGGCGAGCACCTATCTGATAAACGCGTTGGCGTTTACTATTTCACTATTCGCGTTGACCGACTTTAGTGCCAGCAACCTGTTGTATCCAGCGTCGCTTATCGTACTGAACGGCGGGTTGAGCTTTTATTTGGTAGTGAGACGTACGTATGTGCGGAAGACATAGGAGTTTGGCGGTTTGTTATATGGTGGCGTATCGTGGACGTACTTCGCAGTTTTTATAACGTCGCATCCGTAAGTGACGCCTTCTCATCGAGTTCAAATTCATGCCCGCGAATAATGGCGGCGGGAATATTATTTCCACGCTGTCCCATCACCAGTCCTGCCGCGGCGGCCAACATGTCGCAAATCGTTTCTTCGTTACTCTGTTGATCTCGGAGCGGCTGCATGCCACTCAGGCCTATACATAATTGCGTAGCACCACCAATGTCTTCACGGCCATCACTATCGGTGATTAGTATTGCTACGTCTATATTTGCCGAGTTTTTGATATTTATACGAATCTTTTTTGCGCTGGCGTTAGGATCACGAGGCAATAAAAGCACGGTGTTGTCATCAACTGTATCAATGCCGGCACTGGTAAGCTTGCGGCCTGTTTTAGTCTTCACGCCTATCCAATTGCCGTGAATATCAATATTTTTTAAATCATAATCGCACTCTTGCAGTATTAACTCTAATATGGTGGGTTTTTTTCGAGGAATTTTTGCATGGAGTTCGTAGGCCTGCTTTGAGGGGACGACAGTGTTAAGTTCAACGAACCTGTTTTCCGAAATAGTTACAATTTTCGACGCGACGCAAATTATATCTCCCTGACGCAGTTCCAATCCGGTTTTATGGAGGCACGTAAGAAGAGCATCAGCTAGGTTATCTGCTGGCTGGATTGCCGGCATGTGGTGAATCCCCATGATGGTGATAGGCTTTTGCATATCGTTATGATACCAAACGCACATAAAACTTTTTGGCGGAACTGCGCACGACGAGCGTGTGAGATAATAAGTTTACGGACAAACTCACCGTCATTTAATACGACACGTGAGGGCCTAAAGTAACATGAAAGGTTATGTATGGGAAAAGTAATGGCTGGCATGACCGTATCATTGGATGGCTCCATAAATGACCGTAACGGGAGCGCCGCAAGCCTCAGCCCGGACTTTGATGAACTTCTTGAATCTCCTTCTTTTAAGGAAATGACCAAAAACACCGGGGCCGTCATTATGGGCAGGCATACGTATGAGATGGCAGATCCGTTCTCGTGGATAAACGATGACTATGAATTCCAAGTTCCTATCTTTGTGCTTACCCATACGCCGCCCGAGCAGTATCCGAAGGGAAACGACAAACTTACGCTCACGTTCGTGACCGATGGAATTGAAAGCGCTATTGCTCAAGCGAAAAAGGCAGCCGGCGACAAGATGGTTCAGATAATAGGCGGGGCAGACACGATACAACAATGCCTGAATTCGGGTTTGTGCGATGAACTGGAGATAGATGTCATGCCCGTGCTCCTCGGCAACGGACTGCGACTATTTGAAAATATAGATACGGACAAAATAAAGCTTGAAAGAATCAGCGTGGAAGAAACTACGGGTATGAGGACGAGCGCTACGTTTAGAGTTACCAAATATCTATAGTTTTGCAAACCGAGGTACCGTTTCGCCTTCCCACTCAACCATGGCAATCCATGAGTTAAACGGCCGGATATATGTAAGGCGCTCTTCATAGTCGGCTTTATAAATGACGCACAGCTGATTATCTTCTTCTTGAAATGCCAAGTCTTGTACAGTGTATATTTTATGCGTCGCCTTATAGTGCCTGTATTTTGCGCCAATCTCTACTTGCGTGAGAGCATGTTCTAGTTCTACTTTAAGCTGAATCTGCTCTTCAAGTGTTTTGCCCATACAAAAATTATAACAATAAAACGAGCCACTGATGTGACCCTGGGGGTGATTAGTTTTTTCTGGCTGGTTATAGTTGACGTGCTTCTCGACATATCAGTTTGGAGGTCTGCTAAATATCTACAGTAATTCGATAGTCTTTTATGAAGTCGCCATCAGTGTCTTGATGGGCGTCATTAAGCCAAGCCTTGATGGGGGTAGCCTTATAAATTCTTTGCTGGCCTCCTGGCAGGAACTTTTCAATGTGCAAGAATGGCTTACCTCGTCTTGCTCCCAGCAGGTCAAGGGCAAATTCAATCTCATCGTTAGACTTAAGTTCGCTGGCAGATGCTTGTACGTATAAACCTACGCCTTCACCTTCAGTAGCTTTTGAGTTGTATATAACAATAAATGCTTTATGGCTTGCGGTGATATTTTTTGAGTGCTCAGATCCCGGATGCGAAGACCAGTAGATATTATTATCTTGGTCAGCCACGCAGAATACCGGCGTATTCCACGGATTGCCGTCAATGTCAGACGTTGCAATAGTAGCGTACTGAATACTGTCTAGAATTTGCAGCGCCACTTTATTCGTCATGCGTTAACTATATCAAATAAAAAGATCTCTAACGTGAAGAGATCTTATATTACTTATGCTTGGCTGTCCATCGTTGACGTACTTCGCAACTTTGATGATTTAAAGAAGTGGTCCGGTTAAGCTCTAAGGCTCAACCTTGCCGACAATACTTTCTGCCGTAATAGGTCCAAATACTCGAGAATCCAATGAAACGCTTCTGTTGTCTCCGAGGACGAAATATTGGTTCGCAGGAATAGTAATATCAATTTTTCCGCTAGTGTCGATTTGTTGTTTTAGGTAAAGTGCATCAGGATTAAAGTCTCGCGAAAACTGACTATTGTATATAGTAACTTTCCCGTTAGATATGGTAACTCTTTCATTGGGTAGCCCTACAACGCGTTTTATGAGTTGTTTGGTTTGGTTTTGTCCTTTTTCTGAAAAGACAACTATATCTCCTCGAGCAGGATTGGCCCCACCTTTATAGGGTTCTGCTTTTACTGTTTGTCCAGAATTAAGTGTCGGACTCATTGCGGGTCCGTCTACTGCATATAGGCTTCTGTGATAATGCACCAGAGCTACCAATGCAATGGCGACCGCTACTAATAGGATGGCTATAATTATGAGAATAACTGTTATCTTTTTTACATTTCTTTTCATAACGGGATTATAGCATATAAAAAGACCTCAAAATCTGAGGCCTATAAGCATAAGCTTTATGGCTGTCCATCGTTGACGTACTTCGCAACTACGAGCAAATACAAAATTTGGCGAAATGATAACATAATGTACTAAGATGTTAATGTCGGACAATTAGCAATTAAGTAAGTTATGTAGGTTATGAGACATCTTATCTGGATAATAATGTCACTAGTGACAGGTATGATAGTAATTTTAATCGGAGGCACCCACCCATCATTGCCTCATTTGAATAGAGGATTCGATATGTCTGATGAAATTACGGCAGGAATAATCGGCGCCGGAGCTGGATTAGTCGGTGCTTTAATTGGGGCATATGCCGGTTATAGGTTTAATGAGAAGCTTGAAGCAACGCGTACTAAGGAACGCCGTCAAGTACAAACAAAAAACACTATTTTCTCGCCAATTTATAAACAGCTCACAGGACTGAAAGCATTTTTAGATAATCGGCAAAATCCCTTAGCCCCTAATATTTCAGTTCATTTCGCAAACGACAGATACCATGGCGGACTTAGCTATACCTTCGACATATGGGAGAGTATGAAGCGGGACATACGTAAATTATATATTCCAGTAAGTAAGCGTGAAGAACTAGATAAATTAACAAAAGTTATAGTGGATCATATGAATCTTCAGCAAGTTGTCCAAGCGTCCATTATTCAAATTGCTGTATCGTTTGCAGCGGAACATAGAGATCGTTTAAAAACGCCTTCTAGTTGGAATCCGCGGTTTATGGGAAACGCGTTGGATGTTTACTCGTCCGGCATCGCTTACCCTCGCATTAAAGACGATATTAAAGAACACTTAAATTCTGGGTTCAACTTTAGCCCGGAAGAACAAGATCAGTTTGCTACCGAGCTACTGAAGAGAGTGGATGAACATGAAAATCAAAAGCGTCTTATTAATAGCTTCAATCATGTCATGTCAACAATAGTACTAGTAACAGAATCATTTGAAACACTAGTCAGCGAGATAATTACTAAATACGAAGGAGGTGTTGATGTTAAATGATATAGGCCTGAGTAAAGCCGAGATTCGAAGAGAAATACAAAAACATTTAGATGAAAATGCTGACTTAGTAATTGGAATAGATGACCCTGAAATGGTGCAGCTTATCGAAGTATTATGCGACGGATTTTCTGAAGCAATTTCCGCTAACAATAAAAAAATTGCGGATGATTTAAAACGTAACGACCGAGATATGGCTATGCGTCTTCGATAAGTAGGCGTTACTTTGCTTTACCAATTTTGTTCATTAGTAGCTCATTCTTTTTACGCGATATCCAGTAAACGAAATCAAAAATCAAAGGGGCTGTGATACGGTGACTATATATTGCATCTTGCAGTGCGCGTATGTCGGCCATATCAACTTGTTGTGTTTCGCTTGCGGCAAGAAGGGATTTTGATCTATTCAAATTAGCTTCTGCATTTTTTATTGCTTGGAAATTCTTATAACATTCAACAATCATGGTTTGAAATGCGGGAATCATCGGAACTATGATAACCAAAATGAATTCTTTTAGTTTTAAATCTCGCATATTTCCGACGTAAATTAAAACAAAGAATATTACAATTACTAAAGCTGTTGTTGTGATTGTGTATTTCGTTCTAAGACTGCCATCCCACCACGAATTTATTCTTTGAGCCGTAATGATTGCTTTGCTTTGTTCCCATCGAGGGCTAATCGTATACCAGTTTTTTAATCGAGGATCTTTATTTTTCTTCAGGAAAGTTTTTTTATTGAGTAATTTGTCTGCCCACTCTTCGATCACTTCTTTAATGTCAGGTTTATTAACGATGATTACATTCAAGGGTATCTCTAGAACGTGATGATCGAATAACTCCTGAATAGAGGCAGCAGTTTTTATATAGTTTTTTATAATCAAATACAGTGCGGCATTAATGGCAATTACAGCGATACCCAAGATAGCTATGTGTGATGCAAACTGTGGTTTGAATATCGTAGCAAAACTAAAGACAGGGACTACAATAATATTAAGCAGAAGGGTTAATGCCCAGTATTTTTTTGCATGTGAGTAAATCGCTCTTTGGGCGGCAAGAAGTCGGATTGCTTTCTTCTCATTCTGTTTTTTGATGCTGTTCATATCAATAGTTGTAATTAGGAAATTTATTATTAAACAGTAAATTTAACCAGTAGAACGCATCCTTAAAGTTACCACCTATTGTAGCATTCATCGCTTTTTCACTTCTCACCATTGCCGTATGTATCTTGCTAAGTGCCGCTGTTTTCTTATATTCAGAATTGCATGCTGCGATATAGCCAACTATTCCTGTGGGATCTTGTAACTGCGCAAGATTTATAGAGTATAGATCTTTGAAATAATAATGTAGATGTACGACATAGCTTGCGACAGTGCCTTTTTTGAAATACGTCTCCGCATATTTAGCGGCTCTCATTTCTAAATAGAATGACGATATATCTACGACATTATAGTATTTCCATGCTTTGATGAATCTTATGAATGTTTTTACCTCGTAATTGTATGTGGTGTTAACCTCTGTTACGTAAGCATTATGAGCTTTTGGGGCTGTCTTAATCCATCCTCCGTTACCATCGGCGATTCCATAGACGGGTATGCCGCTCTTCGTAAATTCTATTAAGTAACCGGGAACTACCTCGTTAGTCTCGACGCCGTATAAGCCAAATGGCACAACAACAGCAGGCGTACTAACGTGGACATTTGATTTAGGAAAGGTGTAATTCAGCTGATCTCTGACTTTAGTAAGCATTGTGGTTGAATTTGAAGTAAGCTGTTTTTCGGGTATCAATGCCATGTAATCAATATCACTGTAGTAGATGATGTCTGTTGAGTTGCCAGACGAGCCGCTCTGAAAAAAATAGTTAATTGTATAAATTTTTTCAAGGCTTGCAAGAACACTAGCTCTATGACCCTTGGCAGCATCCCTGGCTGTACTATTGGGTTTCAACGAGGTATGAAATTGGTCAAAAGCTACTTGTAGAGTACGTGGCATGTCCTTAACCCTTTTAACCATTGTAGCACTAATGCTTAATAAAATAGCAATACTGACAAACTAAGTATTTGTCTTATGTTAATTTCTGCATTATAGTGTCTGGTAGCCTTCGAGATAATTCCATGACAATCCTGCAAGAGAAAGCTAAAGCGGCACAATTCCGCAAAAACCTCGCAGATCGCTGCGTTGTAATGAACAAGCCAGTCTGACGCGTATCCCGAAGATACAAACATAAGTAGATATGCCGTACGCAAGTCGAGGCCCTACTTAGTCAGATAGAACCTTTGATTGCGAAACAGGTACTGCCACTCGCGACAAAGCTCAATCACCGTTTTTAGGTGTGCTCTATAAAGAGCGAGTTTTGTTGTGTCCTAGTACCGCAATATAAGAATCGATATTTATAACCACCCAGAAATGGGTGGTTTTTTAATACATAAAAATAGGAGGGATTTTATATGACGAAAAATCCAAAGCAGTTAGAACTTAAGTTCAACGTGAAGACCCGCAGCGATGGTGCTAGGAGCCGTGCGCCGCACCGGCGGGGCGGGCGTCCTGTATTACTTGATATACAGGACATAAATAGGGTCATTTCATGAATAATGATCTCAACAAAATCGAGTCAATATTTGGAAAAATTAAAAAAATAGATGCCAGCTACGAGGTACGTGCCAGTGCGAAGTACTACCCTCATCATACAAAAGTATTTATTCCGAATGTTCCATACAGAAAAATGATTCCGTTCATGGAGCAACGCATTGATGATCTTGACGACATTGTAGAGGACTGGGATACGAGGGTTATTGCTGATTCAAAAACATCAACTGAGGACAATTTGGAGCGGTCAATCCGCAGAACGAAAACACTTATTTCCGATTACGTTCTTTGTAACGATTTTGATATATTCGCTACCTTTACCTTTTCCCCTAAGAAAACAGCCGATCGTACTGACACCCGTACCGTTAAACGCCAAATGAGTAACTGGATAAAAAACCAAAAAGCACGTAACAGCAATTTTGCATATTTGATTGTTCCAGAATTCCATAAAGACGGTAAGTCTTTGCATTTTCATGCACTTATCCATGACTATCCAGGCGAGCTCATCGATTCAGGCAATCGAATAAATGGCAGAAAATCGTACAACTTTAAAAGTTATACCCTCGGTATCAATAGCGCGGTAAAGATAGACGACCGCCATAAAGTATCGAACTATGTTAAGAAATACATAACAAAAGACATGCCCCAGTTTCCCGGCAAGCACCGCTTTTGGTCTTCCACTGGCTTAGAGCGGCCACGGGTAGAGGATAACCCAAGTGAGTGGTACCTACAAGCAAAGCCACAGCGGGTATATGAAAATGAGTACGGGTGTACGCTCTACTTCATTACCGACTCGTCGCAAGCCACTGAGTCTCATAGTCTCACTGAAGGCAGCACTCCGCCATCGCTCTCGGAGAAAGACGCCTAGTATGGCTTTGTCTTCCACTGACTTAGATGCGTGGAAGGCTTACTTCAAGCTGCTTGCAGAACTCGACAAGAAACAGAATAAGAAGGACGCTAAATGAGCTATAATGTATATAAATTAAATCGGCGGTAACGGTGGGAATGCATGCTTTTCTCATCGCTCGCGTATCGACTGCTGATCAGGTGGAAGCCTTGCCGGCTCAAGTCTATAAATTAACCGACTATGCTAAAAGTCAGGGTTACGATTTTGAGTTGTTCGAGTTTCATGAAAGCGCTTACAAAGGCACTCGAGAAAAGTTCCGCGAAGTCATAGCTACCATACAGGCGTCGACCGAAAAAGTAGTCGTTGTCTTTGATAAAGTCGACCGTTTCACTCGTGATTCAAGCGCAGAAGAAACAAATATTTTCAAAAAGCTGTATCAGTCAGGAAAGATCGAGCTACATTTTCCATCTGAAAACCTGATACTACACGAAGGTTCACCGTCTACCGACAGAATGCGCCTCGGACTGAATACGATATTTGCAGAGTATTACTCCGACGCTATAAGTGATAATGTAAAGCGCCGCAACTATCAGCTATGGAGAGACGGCTATTGGACCGGACCCGCACCGTTCGGATATGTAAATATATCAAAACCAGATGGCAGTAAATGGATAGATAAAGTACCCGTTGAAGCATTAGCAGTGAAATTAGCCTATGAGTTATATGCCACTGGAAGCTACTCGCTCCGGCTTGTTCGCATGCAAGTTATAAAGCAATACGGTATTTCTCGTTCAATTGGCCAATGGGATAAGGTGCTCAAGAATCCGTTCTATGCAGGACAAATGAGAATCAAAGGCAAGCTGTACAAACACAACTATGAACAGCTCATTAACTCGTCATTATTCGATCAAGTTAAAGCCGTGCGGGAAGGTCATGCGATACAACCAAAAAGGTGGGCTGGCTTGCCGTATCCATATCGTGGACTTATTACGTGTGCTGACTGCGGTTGTAAGGTGACTTTCGAGATAAAGAAAGGCAAGTATGTATATGGTCACTGTACGCAGTTCAGAGGTAAGCACGATGCAGCGTATGTTAATGAAAAGTTAATGACAAAACAGCTTAGATCAGTATTCTGGCAGATACAAATACCGGAAGATGCTTATGAAGAAGTATCAAAAGCATTACTGGCTGATGATGAACAATCAAACCGACAAAACAGTGAAAAGCTAGAGCATATTAACGCCGAAATCAAACGCTATGAATCGAAAATTGAACGTAATTACGATATGTATTTAGACGGCGGCATAAGCAAAGAAACCTATCAAAAGAAGCATGACGAATTGACATTAATTAAGGCCTCACTCGAAAGCACTAGAAAAAATATCGAACTTATGGCGAACAATAATTATGACGGTGCATTACATCTGTTAGAGCTATCTCGTAAAGCGCCTGATTTATTTGAGACTGCTGAAATTGAAGAACGCCGTACGCTCATCAATATGGTACTTTCGAACTTGGAGCTAGACGACAAAGAACTTTGGTGGAAACTAAAAGAACCATACGATTGTATGGTTCTTTGTAATGAAAACGCAAATTGGCTGGGGATGAGGGATTCGAACCCCCGAATGCTGGTACCAGAAACCAGTGCCTTACCACTTGGCGAATCCCCAATATATATGTAAAACGTGCGTGTAACCCCGGTGATTATAAAGCAATACTGGAAAAAAATCTAGGCCCATGTTACCATTTAAAGCATTAACAACTAAGAATATACAGAGTGCGGCAAGAGAACTAGCTCTACGACCCGCCAGCAACCTGCCAGTGTGCCTATCGGTATGCAAGCAAGGTGCTCCATCTAGCCCAGGCTTCAGCGCTGGAAAGATATTTATTTGTCACGATATCCTTTCAGCGCTTTTGCCAAGAAAGGATATTTTTATGTCAACTCAAACACAAGGCGCCTACTTGTTCACCAGCGAATCGGTCTGCGCAGGGCATCCGGATAAAATCGCTGATGCTGTCAGTGATGCCGTATTAGATGCCGCGCTTGCACAGGATTCCAATTCCCGCACGGGAATAGAGACGGTTGTTGGCGCAAACCAAATCAGTCTGTTCGGTGAAATTAAAACTACTGCCACGCTCGATTTTGAAGCCATTGCTCGCGGCGCCGTTGAAAGGCTCGGCTATACCAACCCGGCTTGGGGATTTTCTGACAAATCGGCGTTTAGTAACTATATACACCAGCAGTCACCGGAAATTGCGGCTGGAGTTGACCAGGCAGGTGCGATTGGTGCCGGCGACCAGGGAATGATGTTCGGCTATGCCTGCACCGAAACTGCTGAGTATATGCCAGCGCCGATAGCTCTGGCGCATTCCTTAACCAGGGCAATCGACGATGCTCGAATAGACCAAAAATTGCAATGGTTGCGGCCTGACGGCAAGGCTCAGGTGACCTTACGCTACGAGAATTTTAAGCCGGTGAGCGTCGAGAAGGTGGTTGTAGCGGTCGCTCACGACGAAGCGGCGACGGCCCGTCAGGTACGGGAAGACATTATCGCGCATGTTATTGAGCCGACCTTGCGTGCTGCCGGCTATGCAGTGCCCTCATCGGAAAATATTGTCGTTAATGGTACTGGCGTGTGGCATATTCCCGGCCCGGACTCAGATGCCGGCCTCACCGGTCGTAAGATTGTCGTCGATACCTACGGCGGTTATGCTCGGGTTGGTGGTGGCGCCTTTAGTGGCAAGGATCCTAGTAAGGTTGACCGCAGTGGGGCGTATGCCGCCCGCTTTATTGCGAAAAATGTTGTGACGGCCGGTTTGGCCACGCGCTGCGAAGTCGGCTTGGCGTACGTAATCGGCCAGTCTGAACCGTTGATGCAGACAATTGAAACATTCGGTACTGCTACGGTTAGCGAGGCGGAGTTGGCCGCGTTTAAAGACAACCTGATACATACTTCAGTGTCCGGAATTATAAACAAGCTTAATCTATCGCGGCCAATATATAGTCAGACCTGCGCTTACGGGCATTTTGGCAAGCCAACATTGCCATGGGAAGAGATAGTTAACAAGCGTCGTTAAAACTGTTTTCGTCCTTTTGGACTCATCAGCATGAAATTCCCATAATGGGCATTCATGGAACAGTGAGTGGTGACAGGTAGTGGAATCCTCCCGGTATGAGGGGGACTCAACAGTACCTGCCACCTGGCCGGAGTACGATGTGACGACATTGTCACATCAACTCACGGCTTCCCTAGACAGTGTCCAGGGTGTTCTTTCGTGTGGTCTCCAACCGCACCTCGCTCTCTTTGAGGATGTCGTGGCCGTGCTCGGTCTTGTGCCAGGTGTAGCGGGTCTTGCGACGAGCGAGCTCGAAGAGGACCCGGTACGCCGACCAGCTGGTGAAGATCCACCAGAAGGGTGCGAGCAGCATGTACTTGACGCTGCCGTAGCCCTCACGGTCGAGACATGCCGTAACCAGCTGCAGGAAGAGCAGCAGGTTGCCGACCAGGAGCAGTGCCACGCCAGTGTAGAACACCGGAGTGGGGAACAACTGCTCGATGGCCTGCGAACCATCGGTGTAGCCCGCGACGCGAGTCACGAAGTACGCGATGGTCAGACCCCAGTAGATCGGGTTGAGCATCAGGCTGAAGGGCGTACCCAGCATCAGCAGGTTGAAGCAGAACCACTTGACGGGTCCCATCTGCCGAGCCGTACGTACCGGCTGCCTGGTGTAGACCAGACCGGTCTGCAGGTAGCCCTTCAGCCAGCGGCGTCGCTGCCCATCGGCCACGCGGACACGGGAAGTTGCCTCCTCGTAGGTCACCGAGTCGATGATCTTGATGTCGTAGCCGTACATGGCGAGGGCGCCAGCCAGCTCCGCATCCTCGGTGACGTTGTACGAGTCCCATCCGTAGGCGGCATCGGTGCCACCGGGGAGTGCCGGGAACTCGCTCTGCGGGAAGGCGATCTTGCGGAGCACCTCCGTGCGGAAGTGGTTCGAAGTTCCTCCCAGCGGCGGTACCAGGTTGAGCTTGGCCAGCCCCGCCAGGTTGTACACGAAGTGCACCACGTACTCCGCCCAGTAGAACCGGGTGACCCACGAGGTGTCTTCGTTCCAGAACTGCAGCCGGGCCTGCACGCAGGCGACGGTGCCTTTCTGGTCCTTGCGGAACTCGGCCACTGCCTTGAGCAGCTGGTCCGGGTCCGGACGGTCCTCGGCGTCGTAGATGACACTGAAGACGCCGGTGGCACGGGCCAGGCCGATGTTGAGCGCGCGCGGCTTGCCCTTGGGCTGGTTCATGCGCGCCTGGCCCTGGGGGATGCCCGGTGCGACGATGATCTCGAAGTTGTCCGGCAGGTCCATGATCTGGGCCTCCAGGAGGGTCTCGGTGTCATCTTCCTCGAGCAGCAACAGCACCTGCAGCCTGTGCTTGGGGTACTGGAGCTGGCTGAGGTTGTACACCAGCGCCGGCAGGATCTGGGCCTCCCTGTAGAGGGGAACCAGGGCGGTGTAGGTCGGCAGATCCGGGTCGTTGATGCTCAGCGGCGGCGTTGCCGGTGAAGATCCGCGGACCTGGAGTGATGCCACGAACAGCACGGCCTTCAGCAGCATGATGCAGCCGTAGAAGGTCAAGCTGATGTCGACGAGCACTTGCAGCGTGCCGGTGGTGAAGAGCACCAGGCCGACCAGGACTGCGAACAGGCCCAGTGCGAGGGTGATCTTCTGGCCGGTGCTCAGGAACACCCGGGCTGAACGCCGCGGCAGTGCCTTGTTGCGATGACCGCTCACGGCTTCTCCTCGAAGACGTAGTAGGAATTGTTCTGGAAGGCCAGCGTGTAGCCGTCCAGTTCCGGCGAACCGTCGAGGGTGGTGTAGACCTCGTCCGGCTGGTCGGTGTGGCGCATGACGATCCACTGGATGTCACTGCCTGCGGGGTGGGCCAGGGCCGGCTCCCAGAGCTGGTAGCTGCCCTCGTAGAGGTTGGCCCCTGTCGGGATGCCGGCCTCGAAGAGGACGAGCTCGTTGCCGAACGACTCCATGAGCACCAGGCCGCCCTCGTAGTGTTCCTTGAGGTAGGCGCTGGCCTCGGAAGAGTCCGTGCTGTAGCTGGTGTCGAGTGCCACCACCGGCTCCTTGAGTGTCACGACGTTGCTGGTGTCCGTTGCCGTCCACAAGCCGAACATCACGACGAAGCCGATGATGACCACGCTGGCCATCTGCGTGTAGATCCTGCTGGTGAGCAGGCTCGACAGGTAGCCGATCAGCACTGCTGCTGGCAGAACCATCAGCAGACCGAAGCGCACGTTGTACAAGTCACCGGAGATCTGCTCGACGTGCAGCGGCCGCTGGCCACTGTAGAGGGCGAACACGAAGAACGGGAACAGCGTCAGGAGCGACAGAACCGGCAGCGAGTGCGCGGACAGCCGTTCACGAACGATGTACCCGATCAGACCGATGACGGCCAGCACTGCGATCGGCAACCAGAGGTTGCTGACCGTCGCGATGGTGTAGGTGCGCAGCGCGACTAGCGGGTGTCCCAGCGAGGGTTCACCGCTGCCGACCCAGAGGGACGGCTTGGCGTACTCGCCGACCTGGAAGCTGAGCGGGTTCCCGAAGATGATCAGGTTCCACAGCATCCAGCCGGAGATGGCGATTCCGCCGATGATCGCGAAGGCGATGACGGTGCCCTCGATCTTGCGACCTTCGAACTTGGAGCGCCATCCCATGATCCCGATCAGAACCGTCAGTACTGCGAACAGCACCCACGCTTCGTAGCGGGTCAGGCATCCTGCCAGTCCTGCCAGCCCGGCACCGATGAGGTAGCCGAACCGGTCAGTCTTGATCCAGCGCTGTGCACCGTAGACCATCCCCGCCATGCAGGCGAAGAGCAGGAGCTCGGTCATCGGCGTGGACTGCATGTACAGCACGTTGGGGTTCAGCATGAACACCAACGCACCGACGATGCCGGCCAGCTTGTGACCCGTGAGGTCGACGACGATCTTGTACAGCAGCGCGCTGGTGATGACGTAGGCCACCATCGACACGATGCTGCCAGCGAAGCCGTTGAAGTACAGCGGGTCGATCCAGACGAACGGCAGGGACAGCAGGTGGGGCAGCGGAAGCCACACTCCACCGAGCTGCGCGAACGACATGCCGCCGGACGGGTTGTTCAGTGTCCGGCTGGCGATCTCGAGGTGCGAGATGCCGTCCTTGTACGCCAAGATCACGCCCTTCTGGAAGAAGTACGTGAACGAGGCGACCGACAGCAGGCTGGCTACGAGCGCCACCCAGCGGACGGTCTTGTCACGCTGCGGTGGACTGATGACCATGGGGTCACGGTCGAGTGTTGCGGTAGCCATCAGGCTGCCATCTCCTTGGAGTCGTGGTGCTTGAGCGCACGCTTGAACTTGCGGTTGATGCGGTTCAGCTCCCTGATGGAACTGAAGGCCACATGGATCTTGGCGCCCGACTGCTTGCCGTAACGGCGCGGGCCGTGCGTAACGCCGACGTTCACCACCCGAAGCTGGTGTTCCTTGACGTACCGCATGATCTCCGGAGAGATCGCCGCGCCCTGCATGGCGGTCAGCTGGTCGGCGAAGAGCTTGAGGCCCTCGCGCTTGAACAGCTTGAAGCCGCAGTCGACGTTGAACGCCTCGTGCTTGACGATCGCCCGCGAGAGCAACTGCCAGGCATGGCCGATGAGCTTCCTCGTCCAGTTGTCGGCACGTTTGATCCTGAAGCCGATGGCGACATCCGCGTTGGCGGAGAGCGCTTCGTTCAGGAGCTTGCTGACTTCCTGGGGAGCGAACTGCCCGTCGGCATCGCAGAACCCGATCCAGTCGTAACCCATGGCCAAGCCGGTCTTGAGGCCGGTCTGGAGGGCTCCGCCGTATCCGAGGTTCCGGATGTGGGTCTCGGTCCGCACCTTGTCACCGTAGAGGCTTTCGAGGCGCTTGCAGACCGTGGACGTGTCGTCCTTGCTGCCGTCGTTGACGATGATGACGACGAACTCGTGCCCCTGCTTGTCCAGGTGGTCGACGGCTTCGCCTACCACGAAGGGCAAGTTCTCCGCCTCGTTCCAGGCCGGCAGGAAGAACGCGATGCTGGGCTTTGCTGAAGTGTCCATTAGACACCCCTTTCTGGTTGGAAGACCACGTGGTGGTTGATCAGGAAGGTGCAGACAGTGCTGAGCAGCGTCGCGAAAATTGCCGCGACTAGACTTGGGAGAGCACAGACGTTGTGCGCCAAGCCAAACAGTAGGCTGTTGATGCCGAGCGCCAGTGTGGCGTTGAAGGCAAACTTGAGCCATGTCAGCAACAGATACCCACCAGTACGCCGCGCAGAGTCACCCCAGGTAAAGGTGTAACTGAGCACGAAGTTCAACTGAGCGGATATCATGAAACCAATGCCGTTCGCATAGAGCGCGGGCATGTAGTGTTCCAGCAGGTGCAGTAGTAATAACTGGACGAGGAAACACAGCAACCCAACTCCAACGAACTTTATCTGTCGGCTCATGTATTCCAATCTGAGGTAGTTTGGAGACCAAATTGTGAAAGAACTTGAGTGTAAGCATGGTATGCCACACTACCGTTATGTATACTATAAAAGTAGATATATTACAACATAAATCATATATTTATGTAAGATATTTAACAATATCCTTGAAAATTATGCTAAATATCACTGATTTAGGTCACAAAAAAGTCTGTCCCATGTAACTCATCGGGCAAAAACCCATTCGTATGCTTAAAATCAGCCTCCCATTTATAACCTTTATTGTAGCCTAAATCTTTCATGAGTTTGGTTGGCGCGTTACGGAGATGCAGAGGAACGGGCAAGTCAGGGTGCTCCTTCGCGGCGGCCTGAGCAGCGTACATGGCATTTGAAACTGCCCGTGACTTAGCGGTTTTTGCCAGTACCGAAGCGCAGTGGAATAAGTTGTACTGGCATTCCGGCATACCGATGCGCTCAACGGCCTGGAAAGTCGCTACAGCTAAGTTCAAGGCCGCCGGTGCCGCCAGCCCAATGTCTTCAGAAGCGAATATTACCATACGGCGGGCGATAAACTTAGGGTCTTCGCCGGCCTGTAGCATCCGGGCCATGTAGTACAGCGCGGCAGTGGCGTCGGAGCCCCGCATGCTTTTAATGAACGCGCTGATGATGTTGTAGTGGTTCTCGCCATTTTTGTCATAGCCGGGTACTCGTTTTTGAGCGGCGGTACGGACGACTTCGGGCGTTATTTTTTCGGTAGTCAGCTGTAGTGCCAGCTCTAAGTTACCCAGGGCCACGCGGGCATCACCGCCGGCGGCTTCCGCCAGCAGGTCAATGCTTTCCTTTGGCAGACGTTTAGCGGATAGTCCTTCTGCTTTAGCGGTAGACTGCAAAATATGTATGATGTCTTCTTTGCTGTGCGGCTCAAGTACCAATACTCTCGATCGGCTGAGCAGCGGCGTTATGACTTCGAAACTGGGGTTTTCAGTAGTGGCGCCGACCAGCACGATCGTTCCGTCTTCCACGTACGGCAGCAAAGAATCCTGCTGCGCCTTGTTAAAACGGTGGATTTCATCGACGAACAAAATAGTCTTCATCCCGAGACGGCGATTTTGTTCGGCCCGCTCTACGGCCTTTAATATGTCCGCCTTACCGGCCGTAACGGCGCTGAGTTCTATGAATTCAGCTTCTGTCTCCCGGGCAATAATACGGGCCAAGGTAGTCTTGCCACTGCCGGGCGGCCCCCATAAGATAAGGCTGGTCGGCTGTTTCTGTTCGACGATCTGCCGGATAATCTTGCCGGCACCTACTAGATGCGACTGTCCCACAACATCAGCCAGTGTCTCAGGCCTCATTCTCTCCGCGAGTGGTCTCGTGTCCATAATTACCAGTATAATCCCTTTGTGAAAAGTTAGCGCCACGGGTACAATATGAGGAGTGAAAATTAGCCATCCTCATTCGCCGGTACGTATTTTTGGGTTTTCAGTCACGGCGACCATACTGACGTTTATTGCCATTGCCTATTTTCTGGGGCCAGGCGCTCTTGTCGTAGCGCTGATTCTTATGGCCGTAGAACTGGCATTTAGTTTTGATAACGCGATTATCAACGCTAAAATCCTGGCCCATATGTCGCCGCTGTGGCAAAAGCTGTTCCTGACCGTAGGTATTGTAATAGCTATTTTCGGTATGCGCGTCCTGTTCCCGATTGTTATTGTTATGCTGACCGCGGATCTTGGCTGGGGATCAGTTGTTGATCTCGCCTTGAACCATCCGAAAGAGTACGCCGAACATTTGGAAGAGGCTCATCCGGCAATTTCTTCATTCGGTGGCGGCTTTCTGCTGATGCTGGCCCTGCATTTCTTTATGGATGACAACCGTGAGACTGACTGGATCAAGCGTATCGAGCGGCCGCTTAAGAGGTTTTCCAGCCGCTGGCTGCCGGCAGTCGTCTCGGTAGTTGTAATGGGTATTTTTGCCGCTTTGCCTATGAACCACCACCCGCGTGAAACGTTACAGGCTGGTATCCTCGGTATCCTGGTATATCTTGGCATCAACCTATTCACTGAATGGGTCGGTAAGATTGCCGGTGGTGACGCTGCTGCTAGCGGTAAGGTTGCCACCCGGACTGGCTGGGCGGCTTTCCTGACCTTTATATATCTCGAAATACTGGACGCCAGCTTCTCGTTCGACGGGGTTATTGGCGCTTTCGCCATTACTAACGATGTGGTCCTGATCGCCGCCGGCCTGGGTATTGGCGCCATCTGGGTACGCTCGCTAACTGTTTACATGGTCCGTACTGGTACGCTTGATTCCTATAAATTCCTGGAACACGGCGCGCATTACGCCGTCTTTGTCCTGGCGGCTACCATGTTACTGAGCCTGATTGTTTCAGTGCCCGAAGTGGTTACCGGCGTTTTAGGGCTGGGTCTTATTGGCGCCTCCATCGTAGCTTCGCGCCAGGCCCGTAAGACAGAGCAAGCATAAATTTCTATAGACAAGAATATAGAAACGTGATATAATAATTGTTTATGACTATGCAAGGTGAAATCATTGGTTTACCACCGCAATATGGCTCTGATAGTGCTCGGCCGGATGTACTCCAAGCCCCTCTTGATCCAGAGGTCGATAAGGCTTTTGGCGAACATGTTGAATATGTCCGCCAGTATGGCGATAGCATTGACGCCGCCGACTATTATACTGACTGGAAATCAGGCCTATTAGGCTATACCGGCCGCGGTATAGCTGTTGGTAGTGTTTTGAGCGTTGCCGCCGGTACGCCACTGGTAGCTATGGGGGCTCTCGCGGCTACCAGCGGTACTGTTGCCTACAATAACCATCGCCGCCGGAAACAGGTATCGGAAGAAATTGACGAGCGCACGCAAGAAGAAATCGGTATCGCCCTGGGCGAACAATATGAGTTGCATTCCGTAACAGATAAAGTTACCGGAGTTAATGAAGTCGTGCTTCGTTGGCAGGGTTCGCTGGAGCGGGCCGCCGAAGAAGGAGCGCCGCACATTCCCGCCAAGCCGGTCGGTGACAGTATTGGCCTGTTATCAGATCTTGCGGAGCGTCACAACATCAGGGCTGTCCTGGTCGACGAAGCACTGTTACCGGAAACGTACCATGCTGAGCGCTACGCTGCTGCCCGCGTGCCAGTCGGGCGCTGGATCAGCGACACTAAATCGCTGCCGGTGAATTTTACAAAAAACCGCCAACCGACTGACGTTGATGCCCTGGCGTTTACGCCGGCCCAACTGCGCCGGCTTTCATTCAATGTGCTGCGCGACGAGCGCCTGAGCGAGGAGCTGGAAGGCGTCGTTAATGTCCTGCGCCAGCATGAGCCGGGTCATCCGCTGGTACGGAAATTCGATGATTATAAACAACAGCCAGCTCGGTTGCAGCAAGAGCTCCAGGCGACGGGTCGCCGCTGCCTGGAGCGCAAACTGGAAGACATAGCTGGAATACGGACCCGTACGCCTGAGGGTGTTCCATCGCGCAGTAAAGTCTATATGGACGGCCGTATAGCCGATGGTACGGTAACCTGGCAGGGTACCGGAGATCGCTTCGGCCAGATCTTTGGCCGGCAGAACGTGCTGAACGCTCTCAACCTGTCAGAAGAGACTATCACGCAAACAATTGAAAATCACGCCTACCTGCCGCCGCATAAGGTGGTCACCGCCGCCGAGGCCGCCGTTTACTTGCAAGCCAGTTTGCCGCCGCTGCCCGTAGAAATGGATAGTGAGAACGACGAACCGGCGCTTGCGACGACGTATTATCTGCAACACGCTATATTCGCCAGCGCCCACACTTTTGATGCCCGGCATCCCGTTACCCGTACTATAGAAACAGAAAAGCTGGAAGTAAAGACCAGGCACGCCTTCAAACACCGTTTTGCCCTCAATTTACTGGTCGGCGGTTCGGTTCTCGCGGGGTTTATACAAGGCGATCAATGGTTGCAGCAGCAATCGACGACTTATGAGCAGGCCCATCAAAAAGCCGAAGACGCCGCCAGCTATATTGAATCTTTGATTCCAACGGGCAATGCCCGGGATAACGGCTCATATGGCAACTACGTAGGTGGCAGCCGGACCGGCCTGGGGCATGGAGTAAGCTCAATCGGCAATTCCCCTGAAAGTAAGGGTGACGCGGCAACTGAGTGGCATCTTGAAACCACCGGCGATATCAGCACCGAGGGCTATTGGAGTACCGGTACCATGAACGTCATGGACTTTGATTATCGTACCTACCGTACTGAAGACGGCAATACTTTTTTGGATCTTCCAGAACAGCCCGAACAGGAATACGACGCGACCATAAAGGTCAGCCGGGATACTGATTTTTCGGATTGGACACAGCTCGGTGACGATTTCTTTACCCTCGACGTGCCGGTTCTCCAGGGCACCATGCCGGTGGCGTCCAATATCGATGGGCGATATACCGGCGTCCTGTTACATGATGACAATTCATTCAGCATTGTCGTAAACCGGGACAGATTCCTGGAACTGGCTGGAAGTGACCAGCGAATCAACTACTGGCTAGCCGCTGGCAGTTATATGGGTGTTCGCGCGACATCGGGTACCTCGTATCCCGGCGACGAAAGCAATTACAACCATACTGACATTACTGATACCTGGAATGAAGCGCTCGGTTCGGCTCCTGTTGATCCCGAAGAGCGCATCCAGGCTGAAGTTGATTATATCCATGAACATTTTACCTACAGTCTCGAACCGCTGAGCGACGATACGATGGAAGATATGGATATGTCAGGGCCTATGCTGCCGTTTAATGAATTCTTACAGATCGCCCTCGACGAAGAGAAAGCCAACTGTAATGTCGCGGCAGCGCTCGTCGCTATGGATAATCCGCAGCTTAATCCAGCAGTCGGCTATTTTAATGGTACTGACGCCGATTCTAAGCCGGAAAGTCTACAGTCCGGCGAGTCGCACATGTGGCTGGTTGACAGCGAAGGTCATACGATTGACCCGACGCCGACCAAGGAGGCGCTGACCGATAAAATTGAGAATATTCTGGGGAGCAAGCAAGCAGCCGTGCTGGCTGGATTCGCGCTCGTCGGCGTAGCTTTTGAGGTCGTGCGCCGCCGCAGCCGCCGCTGGCGCGCTCAAAAGCTGGTTGACAGCTACTCGACCGGGGAATTATATGCCGCCAAACAAGTAGCTGACCGGGCAAGTTTCGCCAAGGATTTCGACCTGCGGCGCATCCAACCGGCTCCCGAAAGTCTTGGCCGCGAGAAAGCGCTCGAGACTGCCAGCAAGCAGCACCTGCATGATGAACATGTCTCTGAAAGTCTGCGGACCGTCAGCCGGGAAGCTCCGACTAGGAAACAACGCCGCGCCGCCCGTAAGGCCCAGCGCGTCCTGAAAACCCTGCGCACAGCTGGCGTGGTTGAAAAACTGGCGCATCAGCGCTCCGGTGGCGACTTGCGGGGTATCCTCAGTTAAAGTTGTCGTACACTAGAGTGTATGGCCGTTGACTCACTATTAAATTTTTTGAACCTTCCCGCTTATGAAGTCGCAGCGCGCCTCCTCGGTTGTTTGCTGGAATACGACGACGGGCAAATAAGACTGGTTGGTCGGATCGTAGAAACCGAGGCCTACAATCAGTCTGATGCGGCCAGCCACAGTTATAAAGGCCGTACGCCGCGTACTGATGTTATGTTCGGGCCGGCCGGCCACTTGTATGTCTATTTTACGTACGGCATGCATTACTGCTGTAATGTGGTGACGGGCAGGGAGGGGGAAGGGTCGGCAGTGTTGATTCGCGCGCTCGAACCGCTGGAAGGTTTAGATATCATGGAGGGCAACCGCCGCGGTCGCGCCGGAGTAGAACTTGCGAACGGTCCCGCCAAACTATGCCAGGCCTATGGAATTGACAAAACCTGGAACGGCCACGACTTGCGCCAGCCGCCACTACGCCTGCAACTAGCCGAAGCCGTGCCGCCGGAAAACATTGTTGTGACGCCGCGAATTGGCATATCCCAGGCCAAAGACAAGCCCTGGCGGTTCTACATCAAAGGCAACCCGTACGTATCAAAGGCTTAGAAGTCAAAAATATCCGATAGGAACGATTCCTTTTTCTTCTTGGGGTACTGCTTGTTTCCGCCATCCTGGTATTCAGTTCGGTGTTGCTGCTGTGTTTTAGTGTATGAATAGTCTTGAGCCTGTCCGAAGTTGCCACCGCTACTGCGTTCGATGAGCTTATCCAGCTCTCCCCGGTCGAGCCAGACGCCGCGGCACTGCGGGCAATAGTCGATTTCTATGCCGCTTCGCTCGGTCATTACCAGTGTAGTGGTATCATTTGGACAGTTCATAGGCTACTCCTTTAGATTGCCTCTATGGTACCGGCCGGAACTTAAAACTGGCTGGAAGAATGGGCTGGCAGTATACTGCCAGTATGAAACCACGCGTTTTTAACCGTAGCATTCTGGCCCGGGAACACCTGGAACTATTCCTGATATCTGCCATTGGCAGTTTACTGGCTATTCGGGCGCTGTTGCATCTGACCGGCTATCCGCAGCTCGGCGGCGGCGGCTTTCATATCGCCCATATGTTGTATGGCGATATCTTGATGGGCGCGGCTGACGTTCTTATGCTGGCCTTTATCGGCGCCCGCGTACAGCGTCTGGCAGCGCTTATCGGTGGCATTGGTTTCGGTGCTTTTATCGATGAACTCGGCAAATTTATTACCAGCGATAATGATTACTTTTTTCAGCCAGCCATCGGTTTAATTTATGCTATCTTTGTTATTTTGTACCTGACATTTAACTTTTTAGGACGGCAGCAGCGATTGACGTCGCGCGAGTACCAGCTAAACGCGCTGACGCAACTCGAAGAGGCTATCGTGCATGATCTGGAGCCGACAGAAAAAATGCGGGCCCTGGCATTGCTGCGCAAAGCTGACCAGAAAAATCCCATTACTCAACAGCTGCAATCCCTGGTTGAGAATGTCAATCTAGTCCCGGAAGATGAGCCTCGCCGGATTACCAAGCTGCTTCACAAGTTGGATACTGTCTATACCCGGTTTTGGCGCCGCCGGGGCTCCAACCCGGCAGTCCGGATATTCTTTATTTTAGAATCGGTCATTTTCGTGATGGCGGTGTCAGTCGGCATTTTTAAGAGCCTCAATGATGTGCTAACGGTATTTCACAATACGCCGAATTACGAAGTTATAATGGTGATCTGCCAGACGGTATCCTCACTGGTCGCCGCCGGTTTCGCCGTAGTCGGCGCTTTGCTGTTAACGCGCTCCCGGGCACAGGCGTTCGAGCAATTCCGCCGGGCGACCCTCATTAATCTATTTCTGACAGAATTTTTCCTGTTTTCGCGCGTGGAGTTCCGGGCGCTGCCTGGTTTCATATATAACCTGGTGATTTTATCGCTGGTGACATACATAATCCACCTGGAGCGGCGCAGTGGCGCCCGCGTAAAAAGTGACCAACACCGGTAGAACATATATACTGTAGGTATGAAAGATACCGCCACGTACATCGGCTTGCAGGTTAAGAGCCTTATGGAGCTGATCGCCGAAATTGATATGTTTATGCCTGACGAAGAATTGGTAGAAGTCTTAATTGGCCAAATGAGCGCCTGGGGAGCAGTTGAGGTTCAGGTATTGTTTCCTGTATTAGAGGCTGCGCTCGACGGTTCCGAAGAAACGACCAGTCTTGCCCGTGAGCGGCTCAACGTTATTCATGAGCTGCAGAATACCATTCACTTAGGTGAAGGCGCCGACGCTCCCTTTGCTGAGCTGGCGACTAAATATATCGATGCCCTTAAGTATCATTTACTGGTCGATATCCAGGAGATCGTGCCACTGGCCTCACAGCTTCCCGAGGGCCTGGGCGGCGAAATTACGCTGCGTATGCAGGATCTAAAGGAGGAGCTGGCTTAATGAACTTGGCTAGAACATATCAGGGAAAAGTGGTCGTTGTTACGGGCGGAACTTCCGGGATTGGTAAAGAATTAGTACTGCAGCTGTCCGCTTACGGCGCGCAAGTTTATTTTTCTGGGCGTAACAGCGCTGCCGCCGAATCGGTTATAGATGCCACTGCTAACCGGGCGGTATTCATCGAGGCGGATATCCAAAAGGCGGCAGATGTGGAGTCACTGTTCGAGACTGTTTTACGAAGCAGTGAGCACATTGATTACGTACTGCACTGCGCCGGTGTTATCTTAGGTGGGGAAATCCGTGACCACCAGCTGGCAGACATTGAGAATATTTTGCATACCAATGTGATGGGTACGGCGTACGTAGCGCACCGCGCTTATCAAATTATGGTCCGGCAAGGGTATGGCCATTTGGTTAATGTCAGCTCCGGTGCCGGACTGTTTCCGTTGCCGCTGATGGGCGTCTACAGTTCATCGAAGTTTTTTGTATATGGCCTCAGTGAAGTGCTGCGCATGGAAGGCAAAGGCCTTGGCGTTAAGGTGAGCACGGTAGCACCGGGCATTGTTGATACACCAATTTATGACAGGGGACGTTACAGCAAAACCGATAAGGGTACAACCATTAAACTGTTTAAAAGCCGTCTGTGGACTATGCAAGCAGATAAGGCGGCTCACAGGATACTTAAAGGCGTGGCACGTAACCGAACCGTTATTCACACGCAATTGTATGTACGTTCCTCGTGGTTGTCCTATCGGTTATTCCCGCATATCTTCCGGTTTGTCGTGACCCGTCTCATGGGACCGTATCGTAAGCGCCTGCGCGCCAACGATGGAAATTAGGGCAGGTGATTACCGCCTGTAACACCGATGATCTCACCGGTAATGTAGCTCGATTCCTGGCTGGCGAGAAATACATAAGCTGGAGCTAATTCGGCTGGCTGCCCGGCACGTCCGAGCGGGGTATCCTGACCGAATTCAGGCAAGGCTTCCTGCGGCTGCCCGCCGCTTGGCTGCAATGGTGTCCAGATAGGACCGGGCGCAACGCCGTTGACACGGATGCCCTTGCTGGCGACCTGCTGAGCAAAGTTGTGGGTAAAATTGGCGATAGCAGCTTTAGTCATGGCGTAGTCAAGCAGCGTCGGCGACGGCTGGTAGGCCTGGATAGACGTAGTATTGATAATTGTCGCGCCAGCCGGCATGTGCGGCAGGGCGAATTTACTTAGCCAAACCATGGCATAAACGTTGGTGGCAAAGGTTTTTTCCATTTGCTCGGTTGTGAGATCGGCGATGGCCTCGACGGCTGTTTGTTTGCCAGCGTTATTAACCAGAATATCTATGCCGCCTAATTCCTGAACGGCCCGATCGATTAATTGCTGGCAGTTCTCCTCGACGCTTAAATCAAGAGCTACACCGACGCCTTTGTGGCCAGTGGCTTCGATATGTTCCAGAACTTCTTTGGCGTCATCCTCTTCCTCGGGCAGGTAGGCAATAACCACGTCAGCGCCTTCCCGGGCAAAAGCCAGGGCGGTCGCCCGTCCAATGCCGCTGTCCCCGCCGGTAACTACAGCCTTGCGCCCCTGCAGGCGCTCGCTGCCTCGGTAGGTGTCTTCGCCGTGGTCCGGCTTTGGTGTCATGTCTTTTGCCAGTCCAGGCGCGTCCATTGGCTGTTTGGGAAAGCCTTCGCTGTGGTACTGGGTTGTCGGATCCTGCATCTTGTATTGATCGGATTTTGAAGCGGTATCATCGGGCATAATGGTTCTCCTGTTAACTATTCCCTGGTTACTGTAGGCGCTTGGGCGGCGGATGTTTGTAACATCTTTTACTGCGCGGCAATTTTTTGTTTATAACAGCGTTGCAAAGCGCTATATTTACGTGTACAACTGTCATATGAGTTTTGAAAGCGCGCCGGTACCGGGCTCAGATAACAGCCAGTATCCAGGCGCGATGATCGACAATATAATGCTTGAGAACCAGGTGGTGCTGGCGCGTCCGCAGGACGTCTATTTGCGGGAGTTCGCGGCCATACCACAGCTTTACCTGCCACTGGCTCAAACCGTTGCCCGGCAGGTAAGCGACGTCCAGATCGAAACCATGAGTAAACCCCAGGACACCGCCGCGGTACTGAGCGGTATGCACTGTGCTTATACCTTGGCCCGGAAGGCCATGGTGCCGGAAACTACGCCGCAAATGAGTAAATGGCACTTTCAGCACGAAAGTTTACTACGCGGTGCCGCGCAATATCGTCTTGCCAGCCCGGTCGCGCGGCAGTTAGCTGAGGAATGTCATGAAGTCGTAGATATGTCAGGTACGAACCCGCAACTGACTCGGTCCGGCATCCTGGTAGGCTTGTACATGCTTGATCTCGGCGAGCGCCATAAACAGGATGTCCGGCTCCGACGCGCACAAGACCAGGAACTCGGCGACATGCTTATGGAAACATTCCTTGACCATGCCTGGTCCCAGCGCCGCGGTGACCGCAGCTTCGGTAAAATTGCCCTGGCCGGTCTTAGTGAAGCAGGCCGCAGGCGGCATAAGAGCCTGGTCGAACGCCACCGGACTGAGGTTGAGGCAGCTATTTTCCGGCGGATCGTGGGGGAATTGGCCTAGTTTAAACAGGCTGCGTACGTCTTTCCAAGGTATGGTATATAATCATTAGAAATGCCGAGCATCATCGAACTATTACCAAAAGTTGTATCTGAGGGACGACGCGAAGCAAACCGTATACTTGAGGGTCTCAGTAACAGCTCCCGTGTAAGTCTGCAAACAAATGAATTCGTCATTCCTAATAAGGATATGGCCCAAACCAAGCTTGAGAATAACTTATCTGCAACTAGCGAGCAGAATAGTGAATGGAAGAACCGTCTTATTTACGGCGACAACCTGCTCGTCATGCAAGCTCTGCTGGCTGGAGATCCTGAAACCGGCCTTGACAGCATGCGTGGGAAAGTTGACCTAATATACATCGATCCCCCGTTTGATAGCAAAGCCGATTATAGAACAAAAATAGAATTACCGGGCGGTAACATCGATAGTAAGCCGACTGTGCTTGAGCAGTTTGCCTATGCCGACACTTGGAGTGGTAATGTTGGCGGCGAAGACGTAAAAGGTACGCTTGCATACTTACGATACATGTATCCTCGGCTAGCCTTAATGCGGGAACTGTTAAGCGAGCAAGGCAGCGTCTATGTACACATTGATTGGCATGTGGGGCACTACATGAAAGTTATACTCGACGAAATTTTTGGTAAAGACCTTTTTGTTAATGAAGTGGTGACACGGTCAACTGATCCGAAAAATAATACTACTAAAAGCTATAGTAAAATACACCAGCATCTATTTTTATACAGTAAAACTGATTCATATATCATGAAGCCAAAACAAGGTGAAGTAAGTGAATCGGCTTTAAGTGAGTATAGTTATTTCCAAAAACTTGATGGCGAGGTTATTCCCGCCAAGGATGCCGACGGATTAGAAGGGCGTTTTTTCAAGCTGGAAAATACTACGGCGCCAAAATATACACCTAACCGGGTATTTGAATGGTACGGCTACAAGCCTAAAAACGGATGGCGCTACTCTCAAGAAAAAATGGATGAAATGCTCGCCCAGGGTGAGATATATCTTAAAAATGGCCAGGCTTCCAGCAGATGTCATATTAAATACCTAGATGAAATTGGGGACGGTATTTTATCCGATTTGTGGGTGGATATCGGTACTATGAAGGGTGGTTCAAGATACGCTACTGAGAAACCTGAAAAATTGCTCGAACGGGTTATTAAAGTCTCCTCGAATGAAGACTCTATCGTTATGGATTTTTTTGGTGGCTCGGGAACGACTGCCGCTGTCGCCGAAAAACTTGGCCGCCGCTGGGTTACAAGCGACATAGGCAAACCCGCAACCATGATAATGAGAAAGCGTTTAATTGACGATGAGTCAGGTGAGTTTCTGTACCAGTCCATTGGCGACTATCAGCGTGAACAACTTACCAATACCATGGGTAGTAAATATCGCATCGGTGACCTCAACCAAGTCGTCCTGAAACTATATGGCGCAACGGAATTCCGCCGTGAAGATAATCCGGCGCGAAATCTTGGACAGATTAGCCGCAGCAAGAACCTTATTATGGCTACCAGCCCGTCGCAGCTGGTCAACTACAATACTATCAAAAATGTACTTGATGCGCGCGACACATTCATGGGAGGCGGCTGGAGTAAAGTGACCCTGCTTGGCTGGAACTTTGCAGGCACTATTGGCCAGGAGCTGGAACATGTACCGGAGTATAAAAACGGCTCACTAGAAGTTAAGATTATCCCACCGGACTTGCTCGATCAAATCAAGAGTAAAACGACGTTTAAAAAGCTTAGCGATAAAGTAATGGTAGATGAAGATGGTACTGTACGTACTCCGGTCCGATTCAGTAGTCTCCAGTATCTGACGCTGAGTAATGTCCAGAATAGTAGCCTCGGTAATGAAGACGAACTGTTTATAGAATTAGGCAACTACATGCTTCTAAGTGCCGATAGCCTCCCCCTCGACCATAAAAACCGGGATAAGCTTAATGATGTTATTACCCGTGAACCTTTAGCGCTCATTGAATACTGGAGTATTGACCCGGACTTCGATGGTAAAACATTCCGCAGCGTATGGCAGGATTATCGTGGTAATGTGGAAAATGACAGTGATCCGCTACGGGTAGTTACGAGCGCAAGTTTACGAGTGCCGCATCGAGCCAAGCGTACGGTTGCAGTCCGCGCCGTCGATGTTTTTGGCTGGGAAAGCGAAGTTATCGTAAAGGTTATGACAAATGAGTAAGTATCCTTCGCTTGACTTTGCTCAAACAGTATCTGACCGTGCCAATGCGGCGTGGGAGGACGGAAGCTTTCTGGAGCAGGTTACGCCTACAACTCGCATTTTACTGACTTACTGGTTTGATGTGGCCTATACGGATCTGCGTAACCTCAATTTTCATGAAGGGCAGCGCCAGGCAGTGCTCAATGCTATATATATTCACGAAGCGCTCAAGAAAGAGCGTGTACTTGACGTCTACGAAGCGATCGCCCCGCATCTATTATTAGAAAAAGGCAGTGGACTTGAATACTTAGGTGACGCTATTTATAACCATCCTAAATATGCAGTAAAAATGGCGACTGGTACCGGAAAAACGTGGGTTTTACAGGCTCTACTCATATGGCAATATCTCAATGCCAAACATGAGCAGGGCAATTATACCAAGAACTTTCTGGTCGTCGCACCGGGGCTCATCGTGTATGAACGGTTACTTGACGCATTTCAGGGCAAGCTTAACGATGATGGCGTAACACGAGATTTCCAAACGAGTGATTTAAAAGAAACGCAGGATTTGTTCATACCTGAAGAATTCCGTAATGAGGTTTTTGGTTTCCTGCAAAGCAGTGTATCTGCGAAAACTGAAATTGGTAGCAAGGTAACCGGTGAGGGCTTGATTGCTATTACCAACTACCATTTGCTTATGGGGGTCGAAGAGGAAGAGGCTGAGGACGATCTGCTTGCAGACAAAGGTATTGAAAGCTGGGACCTTCCCATTCGGTCAGGTATTTCAGCAGGCAATAGCCTAGAGGTACTCGACAGCGGCCTCGGCCGTAAAAAAGAACTTGAATTCTTACATAATCTACCCGATCTCATGGTCATCAATGACGAAGCCCATCATATCCACGCTGTTAAACGCGGCGGTGAGGTAAGCGAGGTTGAATGGCAAAAGAGTCTGAGGTATATCAGTGAAAACAAGTCGTCGCGTTTTATACAAGTTGACTTCTCGGCCACTCCTTATAATGAAAGCGGGAAGGAAAAAGTATATTTTCCGCACATCATCGTAGACTTTGAGCTAAAGACGGCAATCCGCAAAGGTTTGGTTAAAACTTTAGTACTTGATGAGCGCAAAGAACTGGCCACGGAAGAGCTTGAATACAAGGCTATTCGCGACGGCAGCGGGAATGTAGTTGATCTTTCAGAAGGGCAACGGGTTATGCTCCGTGCCGGCCTTAGTAAGCTCAATTTGCTTGAGTCAAGCTTTGCTGATGTTGCGGCCCAAAACAATAAGCCCCCAAAGATGCTGGTAGTTTGTGAAGATACAGACGTAGTGCCAAAAGTTGCCCAGTTCTTAAAATCTGAAGGTTTAGATGATGAGGAGATCATCGAAATCCATAGCAATAAAAAGGGAGAAGTCGGTGAAGAAGAATGGCGTCATATAAAAAGGAAGCTGTTCGCGCTCGATAAGCATGAAAAGCCGCGCGTTGTTATTTCCGTACTAATGCTCCGTGAGGGATTCGACGTAAACAATATTTGCGTCATCGTGCCTTTACGGTCTAGTACATCGGGCATCTTACTCGAGCAAACTATCGGTCGCGGTTTGCGGCTTATGTGGCGGGGCGATCCGGAGATTGACGATATGAAACGTGAAAACCGTCGCCGCATTATGCAAGAAAAAAAAGAAGCGACTCATTTCTTTGATATCTTAAGCATAGTTGAACACCCGGCGTTTCGCGACTTTTATAAAGACTTGATTGAAGACGGGCTTATTGGCGAAGAGGCCGAAGCTCCCAAAGACAAGGAAGATGTTACCGGAGATCTTGAAACAGTCGGCCTAAAGAACGGTTATAGCCAGTATGACTTCCGTTTGCCGTTAATAGTAGCCGAAAGCAAGGAAGTAATGAAGTCTCCTGCTATGGACGTTCATAGCTTACGGCCGTTCCATATTGCGTTTGAACAGATGCAAAAATTCGTTCCTGATAATGAACAATGGATAAGCCGCGAAATAACAAGTGACACCCATTTCGGGGACTTTGAAGTTTCAAGTGGTATATTCCGGGCCAGTAGCTATAACGATTACGTATCACGTTTGGTGGCACGTATTATGGAGAAGTTGCTATCGCCGGTAGGAACGGTCAGTAAATTCAAACGTGGCTCGTCAAATTTTCCTGCCTTGTCTATAAATGCTGCTCAGCTTGCAGGCACTGTAGACGACTACATTCGCAACCAACTATTCGAACAAACTATTAATCCTTCGATAGAAAATAACTGGAAAGTTTTAAAGGTCACGCCCGTTATTGACCACATAGTGGCTCAGGTCAGCGGCCTTATTACATCATCACACGAAGAAACTGAGGTACAGGACAGCAGCGAAGTGCTGTTTACCGCTCTTTCCAGCGTCGACAGAATAACAGTACGTAGTAAATACTCTATTGCTTTAACTAAGAATATATATGACAAAACCCCATATCCAAGCAATAAAGGACAGTACGAGCATGATTTCATGGCCTATGCTGACAGCGATGGCGCAGTTGATGCGGTTGCTAAAATTATTGAGAACAGACATACATTTGTACGGTTTCGTTATGTCCGCGACGACGGCTTGCCTGCGCAGTATATTCCCGACTTCTTTGTTCGCTTTGGCTCCGACGTGTATATTGTCGAAACAAAAGCTCAAGATCAAATCTCTCACGCTAATGTTGTTCGGAAACAAAAGGCAGCACTACGTTGGGCGGAACGTACCAACCAACTACCGCTTGATAAGCGTGAGGGCATAACATGGCATTATGCAATTCTGGGCCATGCGACTTTCTACGACTGGAAAAACAAACTTATGACCGTAAAAGACATGCTGGAATTTGCCGAACTAAGAAACGAAAGTAGCTCTAGCCTGAGTGGTCGGCTGTTCTGACGACTGACATTTGTCTTAATGTCAGGAATTTGTAACAATTATGACCTACAATTAACACATGCAAAAATACAGCGTTAACCAACAACAAGTCAGTAACCTTTTATCCTGGGTACGCTCAGGTGAAATCGCCATTCCGGAAATTCAGCGACCCTTCGTGTGGGAGACCACTAAAATCCGTGACCTCATAGATTCACTGTATCGTGGTTTCCCGGTCGGTTATATCATCGTATGGCAGAACCCCACTGTAAAACTCAAAAACGGTGGTTTTGCGGCCGGCAAAAAGATACTAATTGACGGCCAGCAGCGCATTACGGCACTGAAGGCTGCTATTGTCGGCGACCCAATCGTTAATAAGGAATATAAAGAAATACATGTGCGCATTTCCTTTAATCCGCAGACAGAAGAGTTCATGACGCGAACTCCGGCGCTAGCCCGCAACCCTGCATGGATAGAAGACATTTCCACACTTATGACCGATGACGGCAGCTTCTTTGATGTTATTGATACGTATCTATCGGCAAATCCAGATGCCGATAAAGGGCGCGTCCGTCAAGCTATCCAAAACCTGGTGAGTATTAAAACTAAACAAATTGGCCTCATAGAACTGGACTCCGCCTTAGACATCGAGACCGTTACAGAGATTTTCGTACGTATCAACTCGCAAGGCGTGGTGCTCAGCCAGGCCGACTTTGTTATGAGTAAGATAGCTGCGCAAGGCGAGTTTGGTGAAAACTTACGAAAGCTCATTGATTACTTCTGCCATTTGTCGACCGCGCCTCAATTTTACGACCATATCAAAAATAATGACAAGACGTTCCGTGAAAGCGGATATCTTGATAAGATTGCGTGGCTAAGGGATGAAAACGATGATTTGTTTGATCCGGACTATAACGATGTTATCCGTGTCGTTACCGTAAAAGAATTTGAACGTGGTAAAACGGGCGATTTGGTAAGCCTACTATCTGGCCGAGACTTTGAGACTCGCGAGTACCGTGAAGAAATTCGGGACCAGTCGTTTAAGAAAATGGAGCAGGGTACATTGGATATGGTTAATGAAACCAACTTCAAGCGTTTCCTGATGATCTTAAAATCTGCTGGCTATGTATCGAAAGAGATGATGACTTCAAAAAATGCCATCAATTTCGCCTACGCTCTATTCTTAAAATTGCGCAGTAGGGGAGAGAACTCGGCAGTTATCGAGTCCGCCGTCCGTCGTTGGTTTGTTATGACTATGCTGACAGGACGTCACTCAGGGTCATTCGAAACACAGTTTGAGTTTGATATAAAACGGGTCGCTTCCCTTGGTGCAGACGCTTACCTACGGTCCATAGAAGATGGCGAGCTGACCGATGGGTTTTGGAATGTACGATTAGTACAAGAACTTGAAAAAGCCAGCACCCGCAACCCATTCATAACTGCTTTTTATGCGGCCCAAATTAAAGCAGGCGATAAAGGGTTCCTGTCGACTGACATAACCGTACAATCCATGATCTTGCATCGGGGGGATATCCACCATATTTTCCCACGTAAGTATCTCATTGACCATGGCGCGACTCGGAGTGAGTACAATCAACTGGCTAACTTCGCCCAGACGCAGACTGAAATTAACATTGGTATAAGTGATATGGAGCCAGCCGTATATATGCAGCTGGTCATGGATCAAATCAAGTCAGGCGTAGTGAAGTTAGGTGGTATTCGCAGTGAGGCTGACTTGATGTTGAATTTAGCACAAAACTGTATTCCGCAAACGATACTAAAGGCTACCTATCAGGATTACTCTGCTTTCCTGGCCGATCGGCGCAAGCTTATGGCTGTTAAGATCCACGACTACTACAAGAGCTTATAAACCCCTACCGTGGCTGGCGGCCCGTAACAGCCAGTAGTTTGTCCCGTGTCGAAGCGTCCTCTGGTATATCAACGGCTGGACCAAACACGCCGCCTTCACGCATGGTTTCTGCGCGTGGCTCAACAAAGGCGTAAGCCAGTTCTACCAATTCAGGATTAAGTGTACTGTCGGCGCCAATGGCAATGGCCAGGTCATAGCCATGCACTAAGCGGTCGGTCGTCATCATAGTTAAGAAGTCCTCGGCGCTCATATTCCCCATAGGAGTTTCAACATCCTCATCTAGATTCTTAATGGCGTTTACGGCACTTTCAGCCCGGTGGGCGGATTCCTGCCAGGCGCCAATTGGATTGTCGTCGATTTCCGCGATAAGTCCAGTATCATCACCAAAAGCTTTACACACTGCCAGGTTATTTTCAGTTACGTGGCCAACTAATTGTTTGACGGTCCAGTCGGGTGTGGTGACGCTCTTTTTATTCCATTGCTCGGCTTCTATGTGCTCTACAAGATCGCTGAAGTGTTTGTCTGATCGGATGAAAGCTTCTTGCATGGTCGGTCTCCTTATGGTTTTGGCTAGTACAGTTAGTCTAGGCCTGACAAGCCCGGGCGGCAGTAACATAATTCGCCACAACCTACCAGACGGCTACGGTATGGCTACGGTATACTAAGGCATATGATATTCACGCCCCGCCTCGAAAAAGCCATTACTGTCGCCGCCCGCGCCCACCGCGAACAGACTCGAAAAGGGTCGGACATTCCATACATTATTCATCCGTTTTCCGTTATGGCTATTGCCGGGGAAGTGACGAGCGATGAAGACACGCTCATCGCCTGCTTATTTCACGATATCATCGAAGATGTGCCGGAAGAGTATTCTGAAGCGCGGATGCGACAGGAATTTGGCGACCGGGTAACGGACATTGTTCGCGGGGTTACAAAAGATGACACGCTGGGCGATTGGTATGCCGTTAGCAAAGGTTACTTACAACATCTCGAACTCAAAGCCTCCGATGAATCTGTTATTGTAAGCGCTGCCGATAAGACCCATAACCTTATGTCGGTACTAGCGGATTATGACAAAATGGGTGATGAAGTATGGCAAAAGTTCAGCACCAAGAGTGCCGACGACCAATTGTGGTGGTACCAATCGGTATTAGAGGTGATAACAAAACGCCAGGCACCCCAACTCTTAATAGACAAACTGAGCAGTCTGATAACAGAACTGCAAACCAAGCTAGTCATAAAGTAACTGTACAAAATAGCTCAGTCATGGTCTAATATACAGATGTCTATATCCTCGGAATCTAAACACGCCATTATGGAGTCGGTCGAGTCGGCGCTGCGCCAAGCGCCCAACAGCCAGCAACCGCTGGAACACTGCGCCAACGCGGTTTGGTACGATGCTAAGTTCGGCGGGATTGATGACGACGCCACGCTATACGAGGCAGACGATGAATTCGACCCCGTATACGCGTATGCGAGCGACGAGCCAAACGAAGTTATCGTAAGGACGCCCGCGGAATTATTTTTCGCTGCCCGGAGCTTGAGCCGGATTGCTGCGTTTGAACTACCTGTGGCTCGTGTTACCGAGACTATCGCGCATGAACGGGAGCATATGGTGGTAGCTCAGAATATTGGATTCCAAGCCATCCGTTATGGACTGGCGGTTACGAAAGAGCAGGATGGAAACGTAAAGGGCGGTCTATTCTCCGAGGCCCAATCTCCGGATACGTCTATATCCAAACTGGCGGTCGCCGCTATGGTTGCCGCGCCCGCTGAACTGGCTGAAAATGATGTCGCAACCATTATTTCACTGGGATATGAAAACCTGACGGACGTCGCGATGCGCATACGTGAAACAAATGCCAAGGCTGGTTATGAGCTGTTGCCCGAGCCGCTGTCACTGCAGCAGGCGGTACGCCCGCCGGCAGGCAGGGCTACATATGTCATCGACGCCGCTAACCCGGTGCGGTTAATTTAACTGCCGGCATACCCACAGTGCCCTACTATGGACATATATAAACGAGGAGACGACCTATGACTGATAAAACCGACCTGAGTCAGAACGACGGCAGCGCCGAAAAAGATCCTAAAGATTGGACCACTGGCGACGAAGATGCTACGCCGGCTCAGAAATCGTATATGAGTACGATGGCAGTAGAAGCTGGCGAGGCAGTGCCTGATAGCCTCACGAAAGCCGAAGCTTCCGAGAAAATCCATGAGCTGCAGCAAAAAACTGGACGTGACGATAGTACAGAACGCCCGTAAAGATAGGGTACAATAAGCCTATGAAACGACTTTACCGCTCCCGAACAAACAAAAAAATCGCCGGCGTCTGCGGCGGCCTGGCCGAATATTTTAATGTTGACCCGGTGATTATCCGTATCATCGCCTTTATTTTGCTGTTGCCAGGTGGGTTCCCCGGGCTGATACCGTACGTGGTCCTGTGGATTATCGTGCCCGAAGAACCGACAGCCTAAATTTCGTCGGTGTAGTCGATAAGAGGGGCCGGGCGTACCCATATGAACTTATCGCGGACTTCCTCTTCTTTAAAGTATAACGTAGTGGTTTCTACGTTAAAGGTTGTCTCTTCGTTCACAATTTTTGAAGCTTCATATCGCATCGACTCAAAGACACCTTTTTTGACCCAATCCAGTATGGTTGATGGCGCGATAGAGTAGGTTTCCGCAAGGTCGAGGCGGCTAATCCAACCTGCTAGGTCGCCCTTATGTGATACTTCTTTCAGCTTTTGATCAGTGTACTTCTCTTGTGCGATAACGAGCTGGCGCGCCACCCGGCCATGGGCGAAAGCTGTCGCCGCTTTCGACCGCTGCTTGTACACGCCGCTGTCGATAAGGCGCTTTACGCCGTTAATATATTGCTGAGGGTATAAATGTGAAGCACCAGGATGATCGATATGGTGCAGGTGTTTACGTATTTTGAATAAATTACCCGGTATTTCCAGGGCGTCTTTTGTTTCCTGCGCACTGAGAAGGCGTGCGTAGGGGCCGGCCTCTGGTGGGGGAGTCTCAGAGTGTATGGGCATCATTTAATTATAGCATAAGTACTACTAATTGTCAATAATCGCTGTCGAAACTACGCTGCACAGCTGGCTGGCAAAGGTCTATAATAAGAAGTAATGAATACTATCATTTGCCGGACATGCGGGGAAACAATCGAAGTAAGCGCCGCGCTGCAGGGCCAGATTGAGGCCCAAATTATCGCTGCCGAGCATAAGAAGCACGAAATTGAGTTGCAAAAAGTCCGGGCCGAAGCAGAGGCGCTGGCTCAAAAAGAACGTCAGAACGCCGAGCAGCTTGTCGCCAAGCAACTGGCCGGTGAACGGGATATGCTGCAAAAGTCGGCTCAGGCAGAGCTGGAGCTGGCCAGGAAGCGCCTGGAAAGTGAAGCAGTCAGCGCCCAGAAAAAGGCCGTGGCCGATCAGGAGATGCTCGTTAAGTCCTTACAGGACGACGCCAAAGCCAAAGAAGAGTCTAATAAGGAACTGCGCGACCAGCTAACGGCTCTTATGCAGCAGCTGCGTGAAAGCAATAAGGCACGGGAGAGTGCCGAGCTGGAAGCCCAGAAAAAGATTGCAGCCGAGGAATCTAAGATCCGGGAAACCGCTTCCAGGGAAGCCGATGAACGCCAGCGCTTAAACCTCGCTGCCCGTGATAAAACCATTGCCGACTTGCAGAAGGCCCTTGATGACGCCCAGCGCAAGGCCGCCCAGGGTTCGCAGCAGCTTCAGGGCGAGGTTATGGAACTCGACTTTGAGCGTGCTTTGGCTGACGCCTTCCGCGACGATGCCATCGAGCCGGTCGCTAAAGGTATAAAAGGCGGCGATATTCGCCAGGTTGTCTGTAGTTCACGCGGGCTGCAATGCGGCGTGATGCTCTGGGAAATTAAGCGTACTAAAAACTGGACTGATGGCTGGATCCCCAAACTTAAGCAGGATCTGCGCAATGAAAAAGCCAATATCCCCATTATTATTACCGAGGTTATGCCAAAGAATGTTGATGACGACATGGCCCAGGTAGACGGCGTATGGGTTTGCAAACCGAAGCTGGCCATTATTCTAGCCACCCTGCTGCGTAAAGGCTTGCTCGATGCCGGCCGGCAAAAGGCTCTGGCCGAAAACCGGGGCACCAGCGCCGAAGCTCTATATAACTTCGTGACCAGCCACGAATTCATCCAGCAAGTCGAGGCTATGGTGGAAACCTATCAGGAAATGAGTCTGCAAATCCAAAAGGAGCGCATCGCGTATGAAAAACTGTGGTCGCAGCGGGAAAAGCAGACGCAAAAGCTGTTTATGAGCACCGCTAACATTGTAGGCAGTATGCAAGGTTACGTTGGGCAGGCCAGTATGCCGCGTATCAAAGGACTGGAACTGGACACGGGTGAGGAGATTGCTGACGAACTGGACGTCGACACGGACGCTGAGCCTGCAGTTCCCACGCTGTTTGGATAAATAAAAGCGGTTGACGCCTTAGTATATTCTGACAAAATGGTGGCATGACAGCTGAAAGCCGACCATCTTCGGGCGAACTACTGGTTTTTGATCAGCTGAACGACATGCTTGCCAATAAATACGAACAGGTTGTTGAAACGCTGGACCGTGAGATCGCGGTAACCCGCGAAGATGGCGGCGTCGCGGCCGAAGCGTTTATTGATCCTGAGTTGCTGCTAAGCGCGGAGGGCAACCCTGATACGGCAACCATGTGGGCCCAGGTCATTACGAATGGGCATGCCACTGCTGATTCTGTCCGGACAACCATCTGTTCTATTCATTTCGCGTACCGGGCCACACAGGAAATCTTTGACCGGCCGTTTGGCCTGCATGCCGACGAACTTATTGAGGGCTGCGAAGAAGTGGCTGACTATTACCAACGCTTACGCCAGCACATCCCTCATTTTATCCGCCAAAATCCAACGCTGGCACTGCTGATCGATGAGTATACCGTTCATCTTGATCCCTCGCGGGACTACGAAGATGTAGTACAAATGTCCGCCGGTATTATATTTATGGCTGCCCATGCCGCCGAGCGGGAGTTGGCCATTGTGGCGGCGACTGAAAAGCTGATAGCTGAGATTGTATAAAACAAATAAAACAAAAGCCGCTTGAGTCGTAAAGACCTAAGCGGCTAAGGTATTTGACCTACATAAGCAGGTACAAATTGTTCCGAAAAGGGATTTTACAGCGCGTGTACCTCGCACGCGTTGCTACGTTGTACCTGCCCGTTAGATTTAGGATTTTTCAAAGATTACCCCCTTTCCGTTACCCTTGGTATTACCTATTATTATACTTTGTATAGCGGCCGGTTTCAATAATATAGGCCACAATTCTGTAGTAATATTGCGGACAATATTACTGTGGTAATTCGGCGGCTAACACTTTAGCCACAGCCGCGGCGTAGCGCTTACCGATCATATGATTAACTTTCAGCGGGTATAATGTTACGTCGCGCAAGCGCGCCAATTGCCGGACATTATAGGGAATGACAACTTCGTCAAAAACGCCGTAAAAAATGTCGACCGGTGCCGGTACTTCGGTGATATCGGCAATAATTGTTTGGTGCTCGATACATTGCTCCAGTGACCGTACGAATGGCAGCCAGGTTGACTGGTCCAAGACTAAAAATTTCATGATTGGTACGATCCGGCTCAGCCGGACTATATTGGCACCGGTAACGCGTTTCTGAGTACGTATATAACGATAGGCCGCCAGATACATTGATGTCCGCTGCCGGGCCCGCTTGCTCGCAATAGTGCCGAGCGGCGCGTAAACCGGCGGACTCAGCAGTATGAGCCGCGTGATGTCTTTTTGGTTTATCCGGGCATAACGGGTGGCGATCAGGCTGCCGAGCGAGTGACCCAACAGTGTGTATGGTTGCCGCAGATGTAGTTTACTAATGGTATGGTGCAGGTCACGGATATGCTCTTCCATAGTATAGTCGTACCACTGGGGTTTAGGTGAGTCGCCAAAGCCGACCAAATCAATGGTTATGCAGCGGTATGATTGTTTGAGCAGCGGTATAAGCGGTTTCCAGTTAGCGCCCGAAGACGCCAAGCCGTGTAGCAGGATAATCACCGGCCCGCTGCCACCGTGGTCAAAGACATGCAAGCGGTAGGGCCGCCGAAGGGTCTGGTGCCAGAAGCGGTCAAGGCGGGTTAGTGTGGCGTCGCGCATACCTCTATAGTACAGGACTGTGGATAAACAGGGTTGCCAGTGCCGGACGGGTGGACTAAGGTAGAAGTAGGAAGTGTGAGGCTTCCAAACAAGACCCGGTTCGCCGGGTCCTTTTTTGTTATTCGTGTTTTAAAGCGGTGTAAGCTAGGCCGCCTGGCAGTTGGCGCACAGTCCCCGAATCTCTACCTGGTGATCCTGTGGCAGGAACCCTTTGGCTTTGGCAGCTGCTTTTAAGCGGTTTTCCAGAGCAGGATCTTCCGGCATGGCGGTAACGGTACCGCAGCTCAGGCAGTGTAAATGGTGATGATGATGCTGAAAATCATCGCTCAGCTCCAGGCGGTACTTCCAGCCGATCTGCAGGCGCTGAACCACGCCGATAGATTCGAATAAGGCGGTCGTGCGATAGACGCTGGCGCGGTCAATAGAAGCTTCACAGTAGCGGATCAGCTCGGCTAAAGTCACCGGTCCGTGTTCGAGCAAGGCCGTAAACACCGTTGTCCGGGCGGCAGTATTACTCAAGCGGTGCCGCGCCAGCGTTTTCACTAATTTAACCTGTGGTTCTTCCATGCTGCAATTATACGCTGTAGCAGATACAAATTGCGACAAATTTGCAATTTAAGTCTCCGCAGAAGATACTGGAGTCAATTAAGGACACATACAAACCATGGCATCATACTGGCACGTTATATTTTTTTCATTAATCGGCGGACTGTTTTCGCTCATTGGCGGCATACTGCTGCTCAGCAGCCGCAAAGTGGCGCATGTACTCGGTGAGTACGCTACGCCCCTGGCCGCTGGCGCGCTTATAGCGGCGGTATTCCTGGACCTGCTTAAGGATGGTCTCGAGGAGTCGGCGGCCTCAACAGTATTGGTCGGCGCGCTGGTCGGCATATTGCTGTTTTTTTACGCCGAACGGTTTTTACACTGGTTCCACCATCATCATCAGCATGAAGGCGCCAGCCCGGACCGCAGTTTGATCGTCATCGGCGATACGTTGCACAACGCGCTAGACGGGGTAGCTATCGCGGCAGCTTTTTTGGTGAATGTGCCAACCGGTATCGTAACGACGATCGCTATCGCCGCCCACGAAATTCCGCAGGAGATCGGTGACTTCGGGCTACTGCTCGCCAAAGGTATGTCCCGTGGCAAAGTGCTGCTGGTTAATGTCGTGAGTTCACTGGCAACGACAGCTATGGCCATCCTGACATTCGCGTTGGGCAGCGCCGAGCGCCTCCCTCTGGGTATGCTGTTGGGTCTGAGTGCCGGTTTCCTACTATACATCGCCCTGAGTGACATTATTCCGACCATCCATGAAACCACGCCTAAAAACCGGTTATTTGATGTCCGGCCGCTCCTGGTGGTAGTAGGCGTGATGATCGTTGCCGCGTCGATTGAAGTGGCACACCACTTCGCCGACGTGTAGCCGGTTGAATACGCTATAATAAGATTATGCTAATAGGGATATTACTGCTCGGGGTTATAAACGCGGCGCTGCTGCTCTACGTGGTGACACGCCGGCAGGGTAGTGGGGCCGAAAACCTGGATGCCGCGCTGCGGCAGGAATTCGCCGCCAACCGGCGTGAATACGCCACCGCCAATAAGGATCTGCGCGTAGAGGTCACCCAGGGTATCGCCGCCACGCGTGAAACCATGGACGTCCGCCTGGAGCAACTGCGCGATAAGAACGACCAGAAGCTGGAACTGATCCGCCGAACCGTTGAAACCAAACTCGACAGCCTGCAAAAAGATAACGCTGACAAGCTCGAAAAAATGCGCGCGACAGTAGATGAGAAACTGCAAAGCACGCTGGAAAAGCGGCTCAGTGAGAGTTTTAAGCAAGTAGGAGACCGGCTGGAGCAAGTCCATAAGGGCCTTGGCGAGATGCAGAATCTGGCTACCGACGTCAGTGACTTCAAGCGGGTACTGACTAATGTAAAAACGCGTGGTACCTGGGGTGAAGTGCAGCTAGAAAACTTACTGGAACAGGTCTTCATTAAAGACCACTACGCCAAGCAGGTCATGTTGTCGCCCGGCAGCCGTGATGTCGTTGATTTTGCTATTAAGCTGCCTGATAAAAGCAGCAAAGACGGCTTTATATACCTGCCGATTGACTCTAAGTTTCCACTGGAAGACTACCAACGGCTGTGCGCTGCCCAGGAAAAGGGCGAAGTGGCTGAGGCCGAAGCCGCCAATAAAGCGTTGGTTAACCGCGTTAAGCTGGAAGCTAAAAGTATCAAGGAAAAGTACATCGTACCGCCGCGGACGACTGATTTCGCGGTATTGTATGTCCCGACCGAAGGGTTATATGCCGAAATTCTGCGGTCTCCCGGCCTGTTTGAGATGCTGCAGAGTACCTACCGCGTAACGGTAGCCGGGCCGACAACCATCGCCGCCATATTGAGCAGCTACCAGCTTGGGTTCCGGACGTTGGCAATCGCCGAACGGACCAGTGAAGTTTGGGAAACGCTGACGACCGTGAAGGGCGAGTTTGGTAAGTTTGGTGATTTGCTCGATAAGACTCGTGAAAAGCTAGTCCAGGCAACTAACAATATTGACCTGGCATCGCGTAAATCACGAACGCTTGAAAGCAAGCTCAATAAGGCACAACTATTGGCCGACAAGACTGCTGCTAAAGCTGAAGAAGCTGTGCCGACGCTGCTTGACGGCATTGATGACTGAGCCGCTTTACAAAAATCTGCGCTGGATATAAGCTTAAGCTAAAATTAAAGCAAAGGTCGCATCCATGAAAGCTGCTCGTAAGAACGTCTCTTTCTCATCGTATAACCATAAAGTTTTCCTGCTGCTGGCCGTATTGGTGTTTCTCGCCCAACTGACCTTCCTTGGCGTTTTGTATGACCGGTTCAGCCAGTACCGTAAAGACAATGATGCTATTGTACTGAGTACGCAGCTACAGGCAAACGCAGGTGTATATAATGCTAGCCTGTCGCGGGTAACCGTAGCGCCATCGGAAAACGTAGTCTACATGCCTGAGCTGCGACTTAAGCTGCCGATCAACGAAACAACGCTTAGCTTGGTGTACTCGCAGCGGATAAATGAATACGAACCAGCACCACGACAGGTCACCGTCGTTTCTACGTTGGCACAGGAATCCTATGTCTTACCAATGCCGCAGCAATTTTCGTGCCAACCGGTACGTCTGGCGGTTGAAACCAAGGCTAATCCGTATAATCAAAAAGAGATAGCGCAACCAGCCGTTAAGTTGGCAGATGGCCGAACATTGCAGATTTATGCCGTACACGAAGACACCTGCAAGGCCGCTTGGAATATAACTGGTGCTGATTCTGACAAAATTGCCAAAGTATTCCAAAGCGCTCAGTCCTATTAAGACTGTTTGCTCAGGTCAATAGTAAGCGCGGCTGTCCATGAAAAGTCATCGGCGCCGAGCGGTTCACCGGTGATAGGGTCAAAGTATTCAGCAAAGCCGGCTTTTTCAACCAGTTCAAGTGACAGGTCCCGCAGCGCGGAGGCGTGGTCTTTATAGCCGTATCGTTCGAGGCCGTCAATAATCAACCAGTTAATGTTGATCCAGGTCGGACCCTGCCAGTATTTCATAGGTTTAAACCACTGCGAATCAACCGGCACGCTGGGCACCGGGAATGCCGGGCCGAACGTGTTTTCATTCTCTAGCATTTTCACTAAGGTCGCGGCCCGTTCTTTGCTGATACAGCCAGCGTATAACGGCAATAAAGTGGCGACACTCGGTTGTTTAAGCAGCTTATGAGTAATAAAGTCGCGCGAATAGTACTGTTTAGTGCATTCATCCCACAGGTTTTCAAAAACTGCTTCGGTTTTCTGCATGCGCTGGTCCAGCTCAGGGCTGATTGGTTTACGTATTGTACGCGCAATAGCGCGCAGATGCTGGTTGGCGCGTATAAAAATGGCGTTAAAGGCCAGATCCTCGATCGCGAACAGCGAGTGATGCAGCATCTTGTCGATATCGTAACCCTTGCGGCGGAAACGGCGCTGTACGTCGAAGAGGGCCATTATTTCGATGCTGTCGAAACGTTCATCTATAGGTATAGTCTGCGTATCGCGGCGCAACATGGTGACCAGGCCCGTCAAATGCAGGGTTTCGATGGCCCGAATCCAAAATGGCAACTGATGTTCAGCCAGATATGCCATCCACGGCGGTGTGTTATCCATACCGACTTCCCAGGGATGGATTTGCAGCGTCAGCCCTTCCTGGTGCGGGTCTCTCTCGGCATATAGCCATTCATGGTAGGCGAGCAGGGCGGGCCAGACTGATTTGTACCAGCTGCGCCGTTCATTGGCGGGCATTTTGTCGCCGATACGTACGATGGCTTCGGCCAGCATCGGCGGCTGAGTAATGCCGCTGGTTGCGACATGGTCAGGAGAGTTGGGATTCAGCCAGCTGCGCCAGGCACCACGGTCAGCGCGGTACTTGTTGCTGTCGTTGAAAATAATATTTGGCAGCATGCCGTTAGACCATTGGCCCCGGAGCAGGCTGTATATCTCGGTTTTGGCGCGTTCAACGTCGTAGTGGCGCATACCAATAGCCGTAAAGCAGCTGTCCCATAACCACTGATGGGGATAGAGCTTCGCGCCCGGCACGGTGTACTCGCCCCGGTCATTACTGCTCAGTACTTCCCGCGCGGCATCAACCAGGTTCAGTGGCGTGCCGGCGATGTCCGGAGTATTGTCATCTTGCATATGGTTATAGTATAACGCAATTTGCCAGCACCTGACTGATGAAACTAGCGGAAGTTATTGAAGCTCAGCGGGTAGTCAAAATCTGTACCGCGCAGTAGCTGCATGACGTTTTGCAAGTCATCTTTGCTGGAACTCATAACCCGAACGGTATCACCCTGAATCTGTGTTTTAACCTTGGGGTACTGTTCGCGGATCAGCGCGGTAATCTTTTTAGCTTTTTCCTGATCCAGGCCCTGAATAAAAGGCACTTCCTGAGTTGCCTTAAGGTTGCTTTCGACGATTTCTTTACTGGTATCAAGCACTTTCTGGCTTTGGTTTCGCGCGGCCAGTTTTTTGCGAACGATGTCGAGGATAGCGTCAATTTGCCAGGCGCCGCTGCCCGTGATTTTCAAACCGGTTTTCTCGGCGTTCAGCCATTCGATAGCTGCCGGAGTGCCTTTAAAATCGTAGCGGCTGCCCATTTCGCGCTCGGTTTGGTCGAAGACATTGTTCATCTCCGCTTTGTCGTATTCACTGACGACGTCAAAAGAAAAGTTTGCCATACGTCTATAGTAGCGCCAGATGATTAGTATTGGCAACCTGTTGGCTATATTGCCTGGATAATATAGCGGCTGAACCTTTGAGGCAGGCCGCGACGTGAACTGTGAGGAATAACCGGAACATCATATGTTGGTACGATATAAGTCGGTTCATTATCACGATCAACGTGGTAGGTTTGTGGAGCTGACGGGTCTTCAATGTTGGGAACGGTCGCAATGCGGCCAGCAAAAGTATGGACGTCCGCGATGGGTTGGTCCCACTCGACGCCACCCGTAACCCCGCGCCTTTCATATAAACTTTGCGTCACTACGACGTCCTGGCCAATCCGTAACTCTAAAGACTCATCTAGTGCTAATGGGCTGCCGCTGCGTTCGATCGCGAGTGTCATCTCAATCCTTCCAGTTATTTTTTAAATGCTTACGCTTATAATGTCATACTGTTTTAATCTTTGTAAGTGTAACTTTAACCACGGTTATACAAACCTTTAAACCTGTTAAATACTGCTATACTTGAATGTATATGGAATATACTTACGAACAAATCCGCGCTACCGCCAACGTGCTGAGAGACCAAGTGAGCGGTCTGACTGACCTTACTAAAAAGCGGGCCATCATGAACGGGCCGGAACTGCGGGGCCTGTACGCTCAAATACCGTTGCTTGAAGCCAGTGAACGTCCTCAGTTCGGCCAGGAAATAAATCAGTTGAAGAACGAACTGGAATCCACGTTTGCCCGCATCGAAACCGCTCAGGAGCAGGCCAGTGTGACGCCGATTGATATTACGGCTCCCTATGATATAAATGTCCCGGCTGAAAAGCGTCCAACTCTGCTGAGCAGCGCGAATGGTTCCCGCCATCCGCTTTTGGTCGAGCGGGACACCATTTTAGATATTTTCTACCGCATGGGCTTCACGGCCAGCGAGTCACGCGAGATCGACGACGATTATCATATGTTTGAGGCCCTCAACTTTCCGGAAGGTCATCCGGCCCGCGATGATTACGATACCTTTATGACTGAAGACGGTTATATCGCGCCTGCCCATACCAGTACCATGCAGAATCGCCTGCTTAAACAGTATGCCCCTAGCCTTGCTAAAGGGCAGCCAATCGCTGTTGTTGTACCAGACCGGGTATTTCGTAACGAAGACGTCGATGCCCGCCATGAGCACACCTTTACGCAGCTGGAGGGTATTTATGTCGATAAAGGCGTTCATGCCGGCCAGCTTATGGCGACGCTTAAGACATTCCTGACCGAGTATTACCAGAAAGATGTCGAGATCAAAACGCAGCCGTTTTACTTCCCGTTCACCGAGCCATCGTTTGAATTCGCCCTCAGTTGTCCTTTCTGCGACAAGTCTGGCTGTAATGTCTGTTCCTACACGGGATGGATCGAGTTGCTCGGCTGCGGCATGATCCACCCTAATGTACTGCGTGAAGCAGGCATTGATCCGTCCGTATACACCGGTTTTGCCTGGGGCTGCGGCATTGACCGGCTGGTAATGATGAAATACGACATTGAAGACGTCCGCCACTTCCAGAGCGGCAAATTAGAATTTTTGGGGCAGTTCAAATGAAAATCAGCGTAAATACTATACAAAAACTTAATAAGGATAACGGCAGCGTCGCCGATCCGACTATTGGCAGCCTGCCAAAACTGGTTGAACGTATCGGCGCCCAACTGGGCGGCGTCGAAGAAGTCACACCAATCTGGGCGAAGTATAACGGCGCGCTGATTGTTACCGTGGTCAGTTGTGACGACCACCCTAATGCCGACCGGTTACATGTTTGTATGATTGATGACGGCGGCGTAGCGCACGGTGTTGATCGGAATGAGAACGGGCTGGTACAAGTCGTCTGCGGCGCGCCTAATGTAAAAGCTGGCGTCAATGTCGTCTGGCTACCACCAAACGTCACTGTACCAAGCAGTTATGACGACGATCCTTTTGTACTTGAGGCCCGCGAACTTCGAGGAGTCGTAAGTAACGGTATGCTCGCCAGCCCCAAAGAACTGGCGATCGGTGACAGCCACGAGGGCTTGCTTATCGTTGATGGCCCGGTTAGTCCCGGCACCGCGTTCGCCGCTCACTATAACTTGGCGGGCGATGAGATCATTGATATTGAAAACAAAATGTTCACCCACCGGCCGGATTGCTTCGGCTGGCTGGGCGTGGCCCGGGAAATCGCCGGTATCCAGGGGCAGGCCTACAAGAGTCCCGACTGGTACCGTGCCGACATGGCGGTGCCATCTGCCACTAGCCATGACTTACCCCTGGAAGTCCAAAACGAGATTCCAGAGCTCGTGCCACGATTTATGGCGGTGCCAATGGCAAACATTACCATTGGTCCAAGCCCGGTTTGGCTGCAAACAGATCTAGCCAGGGTAGGCGTGCGTCCGATTAACAATATCGTTGACCTGACTAACTACTATATGTTGTTAACAGGCCAGCCGCTGCATGCTTATGATTATGACAAGGTTAAAGCGCTGGATGGGGCTGATCACACGACTATAGTGGTCCGCAACCCGCATTACGACGAGAAACTAACACTGTTAAACGGCAAAGACGTCACGCCGCGTAAAGAAGCCATTGTAATCGCCACCGAAACGCAGGCCATTGGCCTTGGCGGCGTGATGGGCGGCGGCAATACTGAAGTCGACGAAGGCACGACTAATATCATTTTAGAATGTGCCAGCTTCAACATGTACTCTATCCGTAAAACCAGCATGAGCAGCGGCGTTTTTACGGACGCTGTCACCCGTTTTAATAAGGGCCAAAGTCCGCTCCAGAACGCGGCCGTTCTGAGCCAAATCATCAAGGACATACAAGCAGTATGCGGCGGCCAGGTTGCCGGTGAAGCTATTGATCTGAACCACTTGCCGGTTGAGGTGCAGCAGCGCGGTTCACTGTACCTGGACGTAGTTGTATCCCGGGCGTTTATCAATAGCCGGCTCGGCCTTCAGCTGACAACGGAAGATATGTCACGCCTGCTTACGAACGTTGAATTTTCCGTAACAACTGACGGCGACAATCTCACCGTCCGGGCACCGTTTTGGCGTACGGACATTGAAATTGCTGAAGACGTCGTCGAAGAAGTTGGCAGGTTATACGGTTTCGACAAGCTGCCTTTGGAACTTCCTCAGCGGATCATTACGCCGGCGCCTAAAAACAGCCTGCTGGAAACCAAAAAAACGATCCGCCACATCCTTTCCAGTGCCGGGGCTCACGAACTACTGACGTATAGTTTCGTGCATGGCAACCTGCTGGACACCGTAGGCCACAATCGGGACCATGCCTATAAGCTCAGTAACGCGCTTAGTCCGGACCTGCAGTATTACCGCCTCAGCATTACGCCAAGCCTGCTTGAAAAGGTCAACGCTAATATTCGGGCGGGTTACGGCGAGTTCGCTCTATTTGAGTTCGGTAAAGCACATATTAAGGGTGAGCGCAGTCTGGATGAGCCGGCAGTGCCGGGTGAAAAACACCGTTTGGCGTTTGTGTATGCCGCTGATACTAAAAACTGGGCCACGGAACAGGGCGCGGTCTACTACCAGGCGAATGAATATCTGATGCGACTCGTCGATACACTGGGTCTGTCCCGCGGCAAATTACGGCTGGTTCCATTACACGGCAGTTTCGACGCTGCCAATGCGGCTGTTGATGCCTGGGTAGCCCCGTATGCCCGCCAACGCAGCGCCCTGGTTATGTATACGCTTGATGGCGCGCCGAACGGCAGTGACACGTTGATTGGCGTAATTGGGGAATATAAGCCCTCCGTCGTAAAAGCCCTGAAACTGCCTCAAGCAACCGCCGGATTCGAGTTGGACACGTTGCTATTACAACTGGCGGCTCGTCAGAATGTAGCAGGCCGGTATACGCAGTTGCCAAAGTACCCGTCGCTCAGCCAGGATATATCACTCAAAGTTAGCCGTGAGGTTACCTATCAGCAAGTATATGACTGCATCTGGCAGGCGCTGCAGGCAGCTGAACTGGCTGGAATGCTGCCGCGGCTTACGCCGCTTGATATATATCAGCGCCAGGACGACGCCGAACATAAGCAGATCACTTTGCGCCTGACGGTCGCTTCATACGAAAAGACTTTGGTCGACGCGGAAGTGGCCCGGTTGCTTGATACCGCTGCCGCCGCTGCCGCCGACCAGTTCGATGCTGAGCGGCTGTAGTATTTTTCTCTGAACATTACGCGGGGCAATATATACTAATAGTTTTAAGAGGAATTTTTAGTACATGAAGCACTTGCTCCGCATCTTGAAGCTGGCCAGCGAACTACGGAAATATTACGTTCTCATCGGTGTTTTTACGGTTTTACTCAGCCTGATGAGCGTTCTCCAGCCGCTGCTTACCGGCTGGGCGATCGACGAGATCAAAAAGGGAACCGGCGCGGACGTCTCGTTCGTGGCCTGGCTGGCTATTATTATATTTGCTACTGATGTCTTCGCGACAATATTTAGTAACATTGGCGGCTATTTTGGTGACCAGATGGCGCTTAAGCTCAATCGTATCTTAAGCCGGAAATACTACAAGCATTTGCTGACACTGCCGCAGAGTTATTTTGACACAGAGTTGTCCGGCAAGATCATCAGCCGCCTCAACCGGTCGATTAATCAGATTACAAACTTCGTGCAGACCATGAGCAATACCTTTCTGCAGTTCCTGTTCACCACGGTGCTGATTTTGAGTATTGTCGCTTATTATAGCTGGCAAACGGCGCTGATGATGCTGTCGTTGTATCCGGTGTATATTTTCCTGACAACCCGTACCAGCCAAAAATGGCGCGACTGGCAGGCTGAGAAAAACCACAACTTTGATATCGCTAACGGCCGGTTCGGCGAAGTCATCAACCAGGTAAAAGTGGTTAAGAGTTTTCTGCGTGAAAAGAGCGAAGTGCTGCATTTCGATACTTTTTACGGCAAAGCCCTCGCCGTTAACCGGCCGCAGTCAAAGTACTGGCATAGCCATGATATCTATCGCCGTCTGGTGCTTAACGTTATCTTTTTGGGTATATATCTGTACATTTTTACCCAGGGTGCCCAGGGACATCTGGCAGCCGGAGCGGTCGTGACACTAATTCTGTACGGTACGCAAATCCGCATTCCTATTTTTACTATCAGTATGCTGGTTGATTCGTGGCAGCGCGCGGTGTCCGACAGCAAAGACTACTTTGACATCATGAACCTGAAACCGGCCATCGCTGATGCCCCCGATGCTGGCACGCTCAAGGTTACCGACGGCAGCGTTAAACTGAAAAACGTCAACTTCGGGTATACGGCTGACAAACCCGTCCTTAAAAACATCAATCTGACGATAGCCGCCCATACTAAAGTCGCGCTTGTCGGCGAGAGCGGGGAAGGCAAGTCAACGCTGACCAACCTGATTATGCGCCTGTATGAGCCTACCAAAGGCACTATTGCGATTGACAAGCAGGATATAGCGGGCGTTACGCAAGCCTCGCTGCGCGGTAACATCGGCGTCGTCTTCCAGGAGCCGGCACTGTTTAGCGGCACTATCCGGGAAAACATAGCCTACGGGCGCCCGGAAGCCGGCATGGACGAGGTTATTGCCGCCGCTAAAGCTGCTAATGCCCACAGTTTTGTCGAAAAATTCAAAGAGGGCTATGATACGCCAATCGGCGAACGCGGCCTGAAACTGAGCGGTGGCCAGAAGCAGCGCATCGCTATCGCCCGGGCTATCCTCAAAGACGCGCCAATCCTGATTTTAGACGAGGCTACCAGCAGCCTGGACAGCCGCAGCGAGCAAATGGTTCAGGAGGCTTTAGAGCACCTGATGAAAGGCCGGACGACGATTATCATCGCCCACCGTCTCAGCACTATTCAGCATGTTGACCAGATCGTCACCATTCGTGGCGGCAGGATTGATGAATGTGGCGCTCCGCATGAACTGGAACGCACCGGTGGCATTTACGCGCAGCTACTGGAGCTGCAGCAGCGGCACAGCGACACGACCAAGACCAAGAAGCTGAAAGAATTTGATATCGCCGGTTAGTAACTCCGCCTTTTCCGGCAGAATTATGCTAGAATCGAATAAGTTATTATTGTCTAGATTAAGAGGGAGTGTTTTAATGGCTACTATTCCGCAGCGGATTTTCGCAGCAAGCGGCGCGATCGTATTTTTTATCAGCTCGATTGCCCTGACCGTATTTGTCATCATTTCAATCGTCCAGGGTGATGATACTGAACAAGCGACCACCCAGACCTCTCAGGAAGGTGCGTTGCAGGGCACTCAACTGGCCGATTACACGCCGGTTGATACGGTGCCTGAGTTGAAAACTGAGGATCTGAAAGCCGGCGAGGGCGCTGAGGTGACCTCCGTCAATAATACGATTACTGCTGACTACACCGGCGCTCTGGCGAAAACCGGCGTTATTTTCCAAAGCTCTCTTGATTCCGGCCAGCAGTTTACCACCCAATTGTCCGGTGTCATCGAAGGCTGGCAAAAGGGTGTCATAGGTATGAAAGAGGGTGGAAAGCGCCGCTTGTACATTCCGGCGGCTCAAGCGTACGGCTCGCAGGAGCAATCCGGTATCCCAGCCAATTCAGACCTGATATTTGATATAACACTTTCAAAAGTAGAATAAGGAGTCCTGCATGCAGCTAGATAATTTCAATCCCCGCGACGATATAATTGAACTGACTAAAATTGACATCGTCGAGGGTAACGGCGACGAAGTTCAGCCCGGCGCTACCATAACCGCACATTATACCGGTGCCGTAGCCGCGACCGGTGTGATTTTTCAGAGTTCCAAGGACTTTGGCGGCCCTATCTCATTTGGCCTGCACCAGGTCATCAAGGGCTGGACTGACGGCGTTCCCGGCATGAAAGTCGGCGGCACCCGCCGTTTGCTTATTCCCGCGGACCAGGCTTATGGTGCGACGCCTCCTCCCGGCTCAGGTATTCCGGTAAACGCGGCTCTGGTCTTTGATATCGAGCTGGTCGCGATTGACGCCTAGTACAGTCTAAAACACAACATATAGTGCCTTGAACTCAGCATAAGCGCTATATATACTATTTTGTAGGGTATAATAAACACATAGATAATTGCTTACGGAGGGTTCATTATGGCTAAAGACATCACGATTTACACGACAAACACCTGCGCTTACTGCGTCATGGTTAAAAAGTGGTTGGACAGCAAGAGCCATAACTATAGCGTCATCAATCTTGACGAGCAGCCTGAAAAGCAGGCCGAGGCTCTGCAGCTCAGCGGTGCCCTGACCGTACCGATTACGGTTGTTACCAAACAGGACGATTCCAAAGAGGTTATTGTAGGATTTAACCTCTCTAAATTAGCTCCGGCTGTAGCTTAGGACCCAGGCTATGACTGATACTGCTACCGATATTCCGAGCATTCCCGTCCATGACGTCATTATTATCGGCGCTGGCCCCGCGGCGCTGACAGCTGCCATTTATACGACCCGTGAGGACATCGAGACGCTGCTTTTTGAACGCGGCGTCATTGGCGGTCTCGCTGCGGTAACTGACATGATTGATAATTATCCTGGTTTCCCCGACGGTATCGAAGGTTTGACGTTGGCCGACAGCCTGCAAAAGCAGGCCGAACGTTTCGGCGCGGTCATCGAGCTCGGTGAAGTTAGCAGAATTATCGACGAAGGCACATACAAGCGCCTCGAAACCACCAGCGGTGACATGCGCGCTAAAGCCGTACTGATTGCCACCGGTAGTGACTATAAGAAAATCGGTGTACCGGGCGAAATGGAATATTATGCCCGCGGTGTCCATTACTGCGCGACTTGTGACGGCGCCTTTTACCGTGACAAGCGGCTGGTAGTCGTCGGCGGCGGAAACTCAGCCGTCCAGGAAGCGATGTTCCTGACTCGTTTTGCCAGCCATATTGACCTGCTAGTACGCGCCGACCATCTCCGCGCCAGTGATGTTTTGCAACATGACCTGGAAAAACATAAGGACAAGATCACTGTTCATTTCAATACGACAACTGATGAAATCGTTGGCGAGGATAATAAAGTAGTTAAAGTTGTCGGTACCGATAAAACAACCGGGCAGAAGGTCGACTTTGAGACCGATGGTGTCTTTGTGTTCGTGGGTCTTGACCCGAATTCCCAGTTCCTGAAGGAGTCCGAAATAAAGCTTGACGAGATCGGCTTCGTATTAACCGACGAGCATCTGCAGACCCAAATGCCTGGCGTGTTCGCGGCCGGCGATATCCGCAGCGGCGCTACGATGCAAATCGCTTCCGCGGCTGGCGAGGGCGCTACGGCAGCTCTCAAAATCCGTGAGTACCTCGAAGGGCATCCGCACCCGGTCCAGAACTAGGCTAAAGTTAGGCTTCCGCGTAGCCATCGAAATAATCGAACACAATCCGGTATTGTGGAATACTATAATCGGTTTCAAGTGATGACCGGAGGCTCTCCACCATACGCATCGACCCTGAAAGGTATATTTGAGATTCGGGCTGCAGAGCAGCTACGATATCAGCCGCTGATAAACGTGTGCTGCGCAGTTCTACCGGAGAAGCGGTCGAATCATAAGGAGTATTGACAGAGGGTGTATATATGTAACGTGTCAAGGGGCAAAGCTCGGCGTAGCGGTCAAATACTTCCTGCAAAGCCATGTCGCTCGTGCTGGACGCCGCGTAGAGCAGGGTAACCGCGCGTTTTTCCTGCATGTAAAGCAACTGGCGCACTATACCGCTGAAACTGGCGATGCCAACGCCGCCGGCTACGAATACCAGCGGCGTGTCTGTAGTCAGGGGCAGAATCATGTCACCCATAGGGTCGGTAATGGTAACCGCTTCGCCAGGCCGAAGGGCCAGCAGGCTTTGTTTATAAGTGCTAAGAATATCGCCATTTACGCGTGTGGTAATGCATAACAGCTCTTCATGGGGGCTGGACGAAAGCGTCATGGTACGGGTTGTGCCGCGTTCGTCGGGCTGGGCGTGGGCTATAATTATGTCGGTGTACTGGCCGGCTTCATAACGAAACTGAGATTCCGGCTTAAAGTAGAAACTCATAATCGTTTGAGCTTCGTTTTCCCAATGACGCTTGACGTAGACGGCTCGCATACGTCGCCTCTAGCTAATGCTGTCCCGTGCCGCAAGTAGTTTGTCGGGGTGGTTAGTTACGAACCAGACACCGGGATACATGGCGTGGAGGCGCTTAGCCTTGCGAGCATCATCAACTGAGTAAATCTGAATTTGAATACCCCGCTTGCGCGCCGCGTTATAAATAAACGGGTTCATCAAAAAGTATTTCATAGTCAACCCGTCGGCCCGTTGTTTAACGGCGCTGCGGATGACACCGAAAGGCAGGTATCGGCGATGGTAAAACGCGAGTAAATGTGTCGCGTGCTGCTTGCTGTAAGTAATGACTGAGGGATGTTGGGAGCCTATTGTCATGTCCATGTGGCCGTACTGTGCAAGCAGGGCGAACAGGGCTGGAAGTTCGGTGCTGATTTTGATATCGACTAAAACCGGCACGTCATCGATGATGGTAAGCACTTCGGACAACAAAGGTATCGTGTTATTCTCGGAAAGTTTCTGCTGCCGCAATTCCTGATAGGTCAGGTCGCTTATCCGTTCCAGGGAGCCATTGACACGCCACAGCCTGTCGTCATGGCAAACGACGAATTGCTTATCTTTTGTTATTTGTACGTCAAGTTCGATGATGTCGACACCGAGTTTTTTGGCTAGTTTAAAGCCTGGAAGTGTATTCTCGACGGCCAGGCCCTTGGCGCCGCGGTGGCCGACAATCTTCGTTCGCATAGTCTTTTTTATCATAGATCTGTATCTGTTACCCGAGTATTTAGTGTACAATAAAGCCTAACCAAGTACTAATTTTCAGAGAAGGAGAAAGCATTATGGCAGATTTTAACGTTGTACTGGAACCGGGTGATTATGAAAACGGTCTCGTGAACACAGTGGTTGAAATTCCACAGGGTTCCAGCCTGAAAGTCGAGTGGGATCGCAAGCGTGCCTGTTTTATGCTGGACCGCGTCGAACCGCAGATTTTTGCCAAGCCGGTTAACTACGGTTTTATCCCGGGTACGCTCGACGAAGACGGCGACGAACTGGATACGCTGGTTGTCTGCCATGAACCAATTGCTACCGGCGTATGGCTGGAGGGTAAAGTTATTGGCGTGCTGAACTTCGAAGACGACGGCGAAATGGACTACAAGGTCGTCGTTGTTCCGGCTGATGACCGCAATACCGGTGACAGCATTAACTCTATCGATGATCTCGGTGAACGCTGGAAACAGCAAATAGAGTACCACTTCGCGCACTACAAAGACCTTAAGAAGCCCGGTACGACAAACGTCCAGGGATGGGGAGACGTGGAGGCCGCTAAGGCAGTGATCGCTGAGTCTATCGAGCGGTTTAAGAACCAATAGAGACTTCCTGGTTTTAACCATCTACTTGCGTTATAAAGCTTGTGCTTTTACAATAAAGGCACAAGCTTTTACTTTATCTAACGTAGGGGGACGGAAATACATGAAGACACGGGTGGCTATTAACGGTTTCGGTCGCATTGGCCGTAACGCTTTTAAGGTCGCGAATGAACGGACCGATATAGAGATTGTCGCGATTAACGACCTGACCGACACTAAAACATTGGCTCACTTGCTTAAGCACGACAGCAACTACGGCGCTTACGCCCGTGATGTCTCGCATGACGACGAAAACATCATTGTTGATGGCCGCAAAATTAAAGTCTACGCCCAGCGTGACCCGGCTGAACTGCCATGGAAAGACCTGGATATCGATGTGGTTATCGAGTCCACTGGTTTCTTTGTTGATCCCGCTAAGGCCCGGGCGCATATTACCGCTGGTGCTAAGAAAGTCGTCCTGAGTGCTCCAGCCAAAGGCGAAGGCGCGACAACGGTTGTGCTCGGCGTAAACGAAGACAAACTGGAAGGTGCCAGCGATATCATCTCTAATGCTTCATGTACCACTAACTGTATTACTCCAGTCGCCGCGGTTATCGAGAGCGCCTTTGGTATCGACAAGGCTATGATGACTACCGTCCACAGCTATACCGCCTCACAGGCCCTGCAAGATGCTCCTGCCAAGGACCTGCGTGAAGCCCGTAATGCCGCTGAAAACATCGTGCCAACTACGACGGGCGCCTCAATCGCCGCCGGCGAAGCTTTACCGGCACTTAAAGGCATCTTCGGTGGTATGAGCGTACGCGTCCCAACCCCGGTCGTATCCTTAAGTGACTTCGTGATCATCACTAAGCGCAATGTGACAGTCGAGGAAGTGAACGAAACTTTCAAGAAAGCCGCTAAAGAGCCGTTTTACCAGGGAATCTTAGATGTTACCGATGAACCGCTCGTCTCTAAGGACTTCATTGGCAATAGCCACTCCAGCATAGTTGACCTCAGCCTGACTGCCGTCGTCGGTGGCAACATGCTGAAGGTTGTCGCCTGGTACGACAACGAATGGGGCTACAGCAACCGTTTGGTCGAAGTAGTTGCCGACACTGGAAAACTTCTCCACAAATAAGCATATGAAAATATATATTGGCGCGGATCATAATGGTTTTGGACTTAAGGCACAGTTAGGTGATTTTCTGCGCCGCTCGGGGCATGAGATTGTCGATGCCGGGGATACGCAGATGAATCCTGAAGATGATTTTCCACAGTACGCCAACAAAGCTGTCGGCATGCTGCTGGCAGATCGGGAGCCAGACGCGCGCGCTATCTTAATCTGCGGCAGTGGCCAGGGTATGTGTATGGCTGCTAACCGCTTTAAGGGTATCCGGGCCAGCTTATGCTGGAACCTGGACGAAGCTCGCTCCAGCCGTAATGACGACGACAGTAACGTGCTCTGCATGTCAGCTAAAAGCCTGGCCAGTGATGAGGCGCGGGCAATTGTAACTACCTGGCTGCACACGCCCTTTGCCGGCGCGCCACGCTACAAGCGTCGTTTGCAACAACTTGACGAACTAGGATAAAAATATGAGCGGGGCAAAGGGTACAATCTGTCCAACGGTTACGGCTGAAGATCCGCATCTTTTCCGGCAGCAGATGGAACGGGTGGCTAACTTCGCGACACGCGTGCATATTGACTTGTCCGATGGGAGCTTGTCGCCTAATAAGCTGATCGATCTTGATAAAGTCTGGTGGCCTGGCGGCGTACGGGCAGACCTGCACGTAATGTTGGCCCGGCCGTTCGAACACGTGGAGCTGTACCGGGCGCTGGGGCCTCAACTGGTCATCGTTCATGCCGAAGGTAAGGGTGATTTTAAGGCCTTCGCCGATCTGATGCATGGCCACGGCATTGAAACCGGCATCGCGCTATTACCCGAGACGAGCGTTGAAGCGATTGTTCCCGGATTAGATATGATCGACCACGTCATGATCTTCTCCGGTAAACTTGGCCACTTTGGTGGTGAAGCGGACTTGAAGTTGCTTGATAAAATCAGGCAGCTGAAGCAATTAAAACCAACACTGGAATTTGGATGGGACGGCGGTGTCAATGATAAGAATGCCCGGGCGCTGTATGAAGGCGGTGTCGACGTGCTGAATACTGGCGGTTTTATCCAGCGCAGCCCCCACCCCGAAGCGGCATATGACGCTTTAACGTTAGCGATACTGTAAATCAGACCATTACTGTTATAATCATAAGCAAGATGGGTTACTTGATGGATAAAAGGGATTACCAATGAACCGTAAACTTTCCGTTGATCGTTTAGAAACAGTCGCTAATGATATCCGCGAGGACATTATTCGCATGCTCGAGCACGCCGGCAGTGGCCACTCGGCAGGTCCGCTCGGGCTGGCCGATATTTTCGCGGCCTTATACTTTGATGTTATGCAGCACGACCCGAAGCATCCTGACTGGGAAAAACGGGATATATTATTACTAAGCAACGGTCACTGCGTGCCGGTTCGCTACGCAGCCATGGCTCACGCCGGCTATTTCCCCCGCAAAGAGCTGCTAACGCTGCGTAAGCGGGGCTCCCGTTTGCAGGGACATCCCGAACGTACTAAATTGCCTGGGCTGGAAAATACCAGCGGACCGCTCGGTTCAGGACTCAGCCAGGCCTGCGGCATGGCGCTGGCTATGCGTATGAACAATGAGTTGCATCGTTGGGTATATGTCGTGATGGGTGACGGCGAACTGGACGAAGGCAACATTTGGGAAGCGGCCATGCTGGCTGGTAAGGAAAAACTGCACCATGTGATCGGCATAATTGACCGTAATAACATCCAGATTGATGGCCCGACAGAAAATGTGATGCCGCTGGAAAACCTGAGGGGTAAATGGGAAAGCTTCGGCTGGCACGTCCTGGAGATCAATGGCAATGATGTAGAGGCTGTGATTGACGCCTGTGCCATGGCCCGAGCCATTATTGAGAAACCAGTGATGATTATTGCCCATACTATTCCGGGCAAGGGTGTCGACTTTATGGAAGGTGACTTCCACTGGCACGGCGCGCCGCCAAACCACGAGCAAGCCGTAGAGGCCCTGAAAGAACTGCGTACCCTAGGCGGACGGATTAGGAGCGAACATGAGTAATTTATACTTGGCAGATTTAAGCGGCGAGCTACAGCAGGAGCCGATTCGTAAGGGATTCGGCCGTGGCCTGTTGGAGGCGGGTAAGCGGAATGAAAACGTTGTTGCCGCTTGCGCCGACCTCACTGAATCAACCCAGATGCACCTGTTTAAGGAACAGTTTCCTGAACGTTTCGTGGAAATCGGCGTCGCCGAGCAAAATCTGGTAACCGTCGGTTCCGGCTTGGCAGCAATGGGCAAGATTCCTTTTGTCAGCTCGTACGCCGCTTTTAGTCCTGGGCGAAACTGGGAACAAATCCGCACGACTATTTGTTTGAATGAAATGCCCGTCCGGGTTGTCGGCTCGCATGCTGGCGTATCCGTCGGGCCTGACGGCGCGACCCACCAGATGCTGGAGGACATCGCGCTCATGCGCGTACTGCCGCACATGGTGGTAATTTGCCCGGGAGATTCTTTGGAGGCTGAAAAGGTGACTTTAGCACTGGCTGAAGACAAACGTCCGGCTTACCTGCGTCTAGCCCGCGAGGCAACACCCATTATTACGACCGCTAAAACACCCTTCGAAATCGGCAAAGCCTACGTATACAACGCCGGCGCCGATGTAACTATCATCACGACTGGCTCCATGACCTATCAAGCACTGGCGGCGGCTGAAAAGTTGTACAAAGACGGCATTGAGGCCGAGGTGATTCATGTGCCGACTATCAAACCGTTAGACCGTGAAACGATTCTCAAAAGTGTCCGCAAAACCCGTTGTGTGGTAACAGCCGAAGAAGCTCAGGCTGCCGGCGGGCTGGGCGGTGCGATTGCCGAACTGCTGGCCGATGAATGCCCGGCGCCTATGGTACGAATTGGTATGAAAGATCGTTTTGGTGAGTCGGGCGCGCCCAACGAGCTGTTAGAATACTTTGGTTTGGATGCCAAGCACATCCGTTTAGCGGCTCATCACGTGGTCGACCGCAAGTAGAAATAGCGTATAGTTTTATCTATCAGGAAATAACCGCACTTTAGAATTGTACGTTACAACGTACGCTCCAGTGTACAATTCTAACTTTGAGGTTTTTGGTAACCGCAAAACGAATCAACAGGGAGCCTAGTGGCAATTTAAAACATAAGCATGTATAATGCGGCTAAAGCATAAGTATAAAAGGGTGGGACAATAAATGCCGTTAACACTTCGTCAAATTCGTCAAAATTGCGCTGACGCGCGCGAGACCATGGAGCGGGCTCGCCGCGAACACTACGCGCTAGGCGCTTTCAATCTCGATAACCAGGAAACACTGCGGGCGGTCGCACAGGCTGCCAAGAATAAAAACGCGCCGGTGCTGGTAGAAATCAGCCAAGGTGAAGTGGATGCCCTGGGCCTGGAAAACGTCCGCGATATGGTCGACAACTACAAGGCTATCCTGGGCATCGAAATGTATATCAACCTGGATCACTCGCCATCGGTGGCAGCCGCGAAAGCCGGTATTGACGCCGGTTACGAATTTATTCACATCGACATTTCACAGGCACAGCATGACGCTACCGAAGAAGAGATTATCGCGGCGACCCGTGAGGTAGTCGAATATGCGGAGATGACCGGCGCCTTGGTCGAAAGCGAGCCGCATTACTTCGGCGGCAGTTCAAATTTCCATACGGAAAAAATTGATTATAATGAAATCCGCAAGACTTTCAGCACGCCAGAAGGCGCCTATCATTTTGTGAAGTCGACAGGAATTGACACTTTCGCGGCTGCCGTGGGCAACCTCCATGGAAAGTATCCGGTACCAAAGAAAATCGACCTGGAACTGCTGCAGCAGATCCGTAACGCCATTGACTGTAACATATCACTGCACGGCGGCAGCGGCACGCCCGGACACTACTTCGTGGACGCGGTGAAGATCGGTGTCACAAAAGTGAACATCAACTCCGATATGCGCTATGCCTACCGCAAGACATTAGAAAAGGTACTGGCTGATGACCCGACTGAGTACGCTGTGGTAAAACTGATGCCAAAAGTCATCGCTGCTGTCCAGGAGGTAGTCGAAAGCAAGATTGACACCTTTAACAGCACCGGCAAGGCCTGGATCCGATAAAGTTGTAATTGTATTAGCATAAGCTGTATACTACGAGTAAATAATATGAAGTGGTGGGATTTATCAATGAGCGACAAAATTGACGTCTTGAGCATCGGCGACATAGTAACTGATGCTTTTATCAAGCTGGCCGACGATCAGGCGTGGACCTATGTGGATGAACATGGCCGCAAAGTCCTGGCAATGGAATTCGGCACTAAAGTTCCGTTTGCCGACGCTAATGTGGTTACGGCCGTAGGTAATGCCGCTAACGCGGCAGTGGCCTTCGCGCGGCTTGGCCTGAACAGCGGTTTCGTGACTAATGTCGGCGGCGACCAGGAAGGCCGCGACATGATTACGGCGCTGCATAACGAGCACATCGATACTCGTTTCGTACGTGTCAACCCAGGTCTTAAAAGCAACTACCACTACGTTTTGCGCTACGGTGCCGAGCGGACTATCCTTATTAAGCATGAAGAGTATGATTATCACTGGCCGTCGCTAAAGCCCGCCGAAGTACCGGCGTGGCTGTACTTCAGTTCCATTAGCGAGCACGCAATTCCTTATCATGATCATGTCGCTGATTGGCTGGACGAAAACCCCGACGTTAAATTAGCCTTCCAGCCTGGAACGTTCCAGATGGAAGCTGGCGCCGAGCGCCTCAAGCGCCTGTATGCCCGTAGCGAGGTACTGATTCTGAACCGTGAAGAAGCCGTGCTGGTTGGCGGCGGTAATCACGAAGATTTGCATGACCTGATTAACAAGCTCCATGACCTCGGCGCCAAAATCGTCGTAGTAACCGACGGTCCTGACGGTGCTTACGCCAGCGATGGTGAAAATCGCTTTAGAATGCCTCTCTATCCTGATCCAGCTGAGCCGGTCGATCGCACTGGTGCTGGCGATGCTTTTGCCAGTACCTTCGTCGCCGCGCTTATCAAGGGTAACAGTCTGGAGGGCGCGCTTCAGTGGGCACCGATCAACTCTATGAATGTTGTCCAAAAACTTGGTGCCCAAGCCGGTCTGCTGTCCGAGAAAGAACTCGAAGAATATTTACGCAGCTCACCCGAGTGGTACCGTCCGGAGCGGTTCTAGCGATAGTACTATCATCACGCTTGTGGTAATCTGATATATATGACGAGGGCACTTTCCGAACTCCTGGGGGCGCGCGAACCGGCTTTTCACATGCATCTGCAGCAGCTGGAAAGAAACGCCGGTGCTCCGAGCGCTGACATCCGTTTGTCAGTTGAGGTGCAGCAGCGCATGCGGCAAACCATCACGGCGCTAGGCCTGGACGCCGATGATACTACGGGCCGTGAACTATATGCTGCCCTTGGCCAGCGTTTATGTGCCGATGAAGCAGCCTTCGCGAAAGCTTTAGAGAAGGGTTCTACAAAAATAGACGACCCGATTACGCGCGTCGCAATGACGCTTAAGCAGCACATCGAGCCAACTAAGGTATTTGCCCTGAAGCCATCAGTGGCAAAGCGGTTGTTGAAAGCCCTGATGCCTAAAAAAACCATGAAAGCCCTGGGCTATCGTTCGGTTGATTCGATGTTAAAGCATGAGGCGGTAGCAAGCTTATTCGCCGCCGCCTGGTTACTGGAAACAGAGCAGTGGATACGCCGCATGCACACCGCCTACGGTAAGCTCAGTCCCACTGACTTCGAGACGCGTGAGATTAGTATTGATCACCCGAATTCCAAGCGCTGGCAATTGCTGGCTGAAACCACAGTAGCCACTAAGAAGCACAATATTGTCAGTTTTAAAGAGCTTGGTGCCGTCGTTCTGCTGCCACTTCCAAGCGAGGCGAAACGGCCTGAGCTGCCATTGTTAGCCACTGCTATTTTGACACTCCATGCCGTTAATGATATTTATGCCGCGTCGACATTCCTCAAGCTACATCAGCTGCAGGGACAGTTTGGGCAAGTTGTTAAAACTGTCGCCCTCGGCAAGGCAACGGTAAGCGCTACTTTTCTTGACCAGCCGATATCGTGGGCCATGGTACAGCGTTTCTATGCTCGTTTTAGCCACTTGGTCCATGATGAGATTTTAGAAGGCCTGGAACTAACGGTTGAGGCGAAAGATTTTGCCTGGCAGGGTGTTGAGCAGACTCTTGCCCGGATTGAACCTTCTCTGCAAATGTGGGCCGATACCCACCACGTTGCGCATTATGACGTTAGCGGCCCGGTTTCCGCTAACCTAACCGACCTGGTATTGAGCCACTGCAACAAATTACCGTACGAACAGCGTCTTATTCAGCACTTCAGGCATGAGCTGCGTACGGAACTATCCCTGCGTTACCTCAGTTTTGAACGTTTGCAGCAAACAGTTCATGAGCAACTACACCGGCAGTTCGCGTTCGAACCAGTAACGGCTTAAACAGTTAAACAGACTAAAAGGAATAATATGTATCAGATTTGTGTATCAGGGGCCGCTAAAGGCGAAAGCGTTGAAGAAGGTAAAGAATTAGCGCTGCAAGTAGGCGCGGCCATCGCGCAGGCCGGCCATGCCCTTATGACCGGCGCGACAGTCGGCCTGCCAAATTATGCTGCCGAAGGCTATAAAGCCGCCGGCGGTACCATGAGTTTTGGCATATCACCGGCTAGCAGTAAAGTGGAGCATGTCCGCAAGTACCGCCTGCCCACTGAAGCTTACGACGTCATTTTGTATAGCGGCCTGCACTACGTCGGCCGCGACTCTTTACTAATTACTTCTTCTGACGCGGTTGTCAGTATCGGCGGGCGCCTCGGTACTTTGCACGAATTCACTATCGCCATGGAGAGTGATACGCCAATCGCGTTCCTGCAGGGCGCAGGTGGTGTATCTGAGCAAATCGGGGCACTATTGGAACTGGCTACACCGCTGAAGAGCGGGGCGATCGTACAGTTTAATACTGATCCGGATGAGCTGGTGCATAACCTCACGAAGGCGCTCGACAATGAACTGGGCGCACTCAAGAGTCTCTACTACTAGCTCTTATACGGCGTTATTGCTTAAACTTGCTACAATATATTAGTGAGTAAACTCAAACTGCATAGCGACTATACACCTCAGGGAGACCAGCCTGCTGCCGTGGCGCAGTTAGTAAAAGGTATTAATGAGGGGCTGCATCACCAAACGCTGCTTGGCGTGACCGGTTCTGGTAAGACGTTTACCATGGCGAATATCATCGAAAAGGTACAAAAGCCAACGCTGATACTGAGCCACAACAAAACTCTGGCAGCGCAGCTGTACGGTGAGTTTAAGAACTTTTTTCCGGAAAATGCCGTCCACTATTTTGTCAGTTATTTCGATTACTACCAGCCGGAAGCCTATATTGCCCGTTCTGACACATTTATCGAAAAAGACAGCCAGATTAACGAAGAAATCGACCGGTTGCGCCATGCTGCCACCGACGCGCTCCTCAGCCGCCGCGACGTAGTAATTGTTGCCAGTGTGAGTTGTATTTATGGCATTGGTTCGGTCGAAGACTATGATGGTTTGTCTATCAATGTCGCTCGTAATGAACGTAGGGTACGCGACAAGTTCCTGCGCCAGTTAACCGACATCCAGTATCAGCGTAATGACGTCGATTTCCACCGTGGAACCTTCCGGGTCCGTGGTGACGTGGTGGACGTATTTCCTGCCGGTGAAGAAGTAGCCTATCGTATTGAATTTTTTGGCGATGAAGTGGACCGCATCACCCGCCTGGAGCCATTGACCGGAGAAATTTTAGCTAACCTCGATGAACTGAAAATCTTCCCAAGTTCCCATTACGTGACGCCGCACGACAAACTCAAAGTCGCCCTAGGGCACATCGAACACGAACTTGACCAGCGTTTAGCCCAGTTCCGCCTAGAAGGCAAGTTACTCGAAGCTCAGCGCCTGGAGCAGCGTACCCGTTTCGACCTGGAAATGCTGGAAGAAACCGGTTTCGTGAAGGGGATTGAGAACTACAGCCGTTACTTAACGAACCGCGAACCGGGCGAGCAACCGGCCACCCTGATGGACTATTTCCCGGACGACTACCTCTTGTTGGTCGACGAAAGCCACATGACCATTCCGCAGATCCGCGGCATGTATAACGGCGACCGGGCCCGCAAGGAAGTGTTGGTGGAGCATGGCTTCCGCCTGCCAAGCGCCCTCGACAACCGGCCACTGACGTTTACTGAGTATGAACGCCATGTAAACCAGGCTGTTTATGTCTCGGCGACGCCGGCCGATTATGAAATCTCGCGCAGTCCCGAACCTGCCCGCCAGGTTATCCGCCCAACCGGGCTGTTGGATCCGGTTATCGAAGTCCGTCCGATCGAAGGCCAGATCGACGACTTGATAGGTGAAATCCGCGACACAATCGCTAAGCGCCAGCGTATACTCATTACGACGTTAACCAAGCGTATGTCCGAAGACCTTACCGAGTACTTAAAGGAACTAAACATTAAAGTCGCCTACCTGCACAGCGATGTCGACACGCTTGACCGTACGGATATTCTGCGGGACCTGCGTCTCGGTACGTATGATGTCGTAGTCGGCATCAACCTGTTGCGTGAAGGTCTCGACTTACCCGAAGTCTCGTTGGTAGCAATACTGGACGCCGACAAGGAAGGTTTTTTACGCAGCGAATCAGCCTTAATCCAAACTATCGGCCGCGCCGCCCGCCACGTGGAGGGCCGGGTGATTATGTACGCCGATAACATCACCCGCAGCATGAAGGCAGCCATGGACGAGACGACGAACCGCCGAGCGATCCAGGAGACGTACAACAACGAGCATGGTATTACGCCGACTGGTATTTCGCGTGCCGTGGAAAAGGGGATGCGCCCCGACTTACCTGAAGAGGCTAAAAAGGCCAAACTGGATCTTAAGAAAATTCCCAAGGATGAATACAAGCATCTATTGAAAGATTTGAACCGGCAAATGGAGCTGGCGGCGGCTAACCTGCAGTTCGAGCAGGCGGCCGAGCTGCGCGATGTCATCAATGACATCAAAGCCAAAATGTAACGCGCCACAGATTCCTTAGGCGCTTTTCCCGAGGATGTGTCTAAACAAGTCTTGCGCAGTCTGCTATAGTTAAGTAAATATGGCCGACCTCACACGGGACGATATCCTTAAATTAGCGCGTTTAAGCCGCATTGACCTCGAAGATTCCGAGGTTGCTAGTTATCTGTCTGAAATGGCGGAGATTATCAAATATGTCGAACTGCTGCAGTCAGTAGATACCACCGGCTTGGCGCCGACCGCTCAAGTTACCGGTCTGACAAATGTTATGCGTGAAGATGAGACGTGGGATTACGGCTATCCCGCGCACGACCTCATGAAAAATGTACCGGCCACCGAAAAAGATCAGATCAGGGTCAAAAGGATGATAGGTTAGACTGATGAGCAGCGTATGGATGTCCGTCACCAAAATAGCCAGTAAGGTACAGGCTGGCGAACTGAAGGCCACAGAGCTGGTTGAGCAGTCACTGGCTATGATCGCCGAAAAGGACGAATACCGGGCAATCATCGCTACCACATCTGAACGCGCCCGGAGCCGCGCTACAGAGATTGACGCTAAAGTCGCAAACGGCGAAACAGTCGGCGTCTTAGCCGGCGTGCCATTTATCGCAAAAGATAACTTTTTAGTATTTGGCGCTGAAACAACCGCTGCCAGCAACATTTTGAAAGGTTTCGACGCGCCGTATCAAAGTACTGCCGTCGAGCGCCTGGAAGCTGCCGGCGCCATCTGTGTCGCCAAAGCCAATCTCGATGCTTTTGCCCACGGTTCCAGCACAGAAAACAGTGATTTTATGGTTACGAAAAATCCGGTTGATCCAACACGCGTGCCCGGTGGTTCATCGGGTGGATCAGCTGCCGCTGTCGTGCTTGACCTGGCGCCATTCGCGCTGGGAACGGACACCGGCGGATCGATTCGCCTGCCGGCCAGTTTTTGTGGTGCTGTCGGTTATAAACCAACCTACGGCTTAGTTTCCCGCAGCGGCGTAGTCGCTATGGCCAGCAGCACGGACGTAATCGGCCCCTTAACTCGTACCGTCGAAGACGCCGCAGTCGTAATGAGTGTTATGGCAGGCAAGGATCGCCTGGACAGTACGACTATCGACAGTACGCCTGCCGAATTCCTCGAACTAACCGGTGAACTCAAGGGTAAAAAAGTCGGTGTTATAAAAGAATATATGAGCGAGGGTCTCGACGCGGGTGTGCGCGCCCGAATTGAAGCTGCTATTGCCAAGATGGAAGAAGCCGGCGCGCTGGTAAGTGAAATCAGTCTGCCATCACTGCCGTTGGCTCTGGCAGCCTACTACATTATTTGTCCGGCCGAGGTTAGCAGCAACCTCAGCCGTTACGACGGTCAACGCTATGGTTACACTTATACGGAAGCCGAAAACCTGAGTGAAAGCTTTAGTAAGTCGCGCTCCATCGGCTTTGGCAAAGAGGCCAAGCGCCGAATTATGATCGGCACCTACGTGCTGTCCAGCGGTTATTACGACGCCTACTACAAGAAAGCGCAGACGGTACGCACCAAGCTTATACAGGAATTCCAGGGAGCATTCGAGCAGTTTGATTTTCTGGTTGGTCCTGTAGCGCCAACACCGGCGTTTAAGATCGGCGAGAATACCGCTGACCCGCTGCAGATGTACCTGACTGATATTATGACCGTCGCCGTCAGTTTAGCTGGCATACCGGCCGTCAGTATACCTGCCGGTTTGAGTGATGGCCTGCCGGTTGGTCTGCAGATTATGGCCGCTCAACGTAAAGATAAAGAATTATTATCGGTCGCCCAGGCTACCGGGGAGTTACTTGTATGATAGACCTGAATGCTCTGCTGGCGGCCGCTGCCGTATTGGTCATTTTGGCCCTGCTGTTTGGCACTACGGCAATAAAGCGCCGTACGCGCAAAGCGCTCAACAGTGAATACTTCGGTAACCGCTGGAAAGAGCTGCAAAAGCTGTGCGGCGATAAAACCACCTGGCCGCTTGCAGTCATTGACGCCGATAAATTGCTTGATGAAGCGCTTCGTAAGAGCCGCGTTAAAGGCAAGACTATGGGTGAACGTCTGGTAACTGCCCAGCATGATCTCACGAATAATGACGCCGTCTGGTTCGCCCATAAACTGCGTAACAAGCTAGTACACGAGCAGTATTCCGGCCTCAAGGAAAACGACGTCAAGAACGCTCTGATTGGGTTTCGCCAGGCCCTAAAAGACTTAGGGGCTTTGAAATGAGAGATGATTACACTGCGACTATAGGTATTGAGTGCCACGTGCAGCTTAAAACAGTCACAAAATTATTTTCAGCGGTTGGCAACGATGCCCGTGAAGCACCCCCTAACACCCTGGTGAGTCACATAGATTTTGGCCTGCCTGGCGCTTTGCCTGTGCTCAACAAAGAAGCCGTCCATTTGGCGATGAGGGCGGCCTTCGCGCTTGGCTCTGAACCGCAAAAGTTCAGCAAGTTTGACCGCAAGCATTATTTCTATCCTGATCTTCCGCTCGGTTATCAGATTACCCAGTTTGACGAGCCAATTATTCTCGGCGGCTCGATAACCGTTGATGTCGACGGCCAGCAAAAAACCATCGGCATTACCCGGGCTCATCTTGAAGCGGATGCCGGTAAAAGTACCCATCCGGCCGGTCCAGGAAAGAGCGACTACAGCCTGGTTGACCTCAACCGGGCCGGCACGCCGCTGCTTGAGATTGTCTCGGAGCCGGACATGCACGCCGCCGCGGAGGCTAAAGCCTATGCCCACGAGCTCTACCTGCGTATGAAGTACGCCGATGTGTCCGAAGCCAACCTGTATTACGGCAATATGCGCTTTGACGTAAATGTCAGTGTCAGTAAGAACATGGATCTGGGCACCCGTACTGAAACCAAGAACATCAATAGCTTCCGGGCCGTGGAAAAGGTTGTCGAGTACGAGATCAACCGCCAAATTGAGGTTCTGGAAGCTGGCGGACAGATTGACCAGGAAACCCGGGGCTGGGATGACGCTAAATTGAAGACATTCAGCCAGCGCAGCAAAGAAGATGCCCATGATTACCGTTATTTCCCCGATCCCGACCTGCCACCCGTTGTCCTCAACCAGGAATACATCGAGGAGGTCAGGGCTGAGATGCCGGTTCTACCAGATGAATTCCGTGCTTTATTTAGCGAAATAGGCTTGGACAGTAAGACTTCCAGTGACCTTTTAGCCGTACCAAGTACTGCCGCGCGGGTAAAACGCGTCTACGAGGCCGCAGACGCGTCACACGCTAAACGTGTGGCCTTTTGGCTGCTCCAGGGCCAAAAGGCCACTGACGCTTCTATAGAGGAAGGCAACAGCACTACTGAGCCTTCCGACACCATCAGTGACGAAAAGTATCTTACTGTGTCGCGCATGGTAGCTGATAACAAGCTTAGTTCGACCACAGCTAAAGAACTGTTAACTGCGCTGCGTACCAGCACGGCGAATCCTGAAACACTAGCTGGCGAGCTGAACCTTATCCAGGAATCAAACGAAGATGCTCTGATTACCATTGTTGACCGGGTTTTAGCGGATAACGCCAAAGCAGCCGAAGACGTCAAAAATGGCGAAATGAAGGCTATTGGCTTCCTGGTCGGCCAGGTCATGAAGGCTTCGCAGGGCAAAGCAAACCCCGGGCTGGCTCAGCAGCTTATTAAGCGGCAACTCGGCCTGTCGTGATAGACTGAAAGCATAATCCGGAGGCAATCACTACATGGCACGAGTAACTAAAGCAGTCATAGCAGCGGCTGGGTTCGGAACCCGCTTTTTACCGCAAACCAAAGCTATGCCCAAAGAAATGCTGCCGCTTATCGATAAGCCGATTATCCAGTATGTGGTAGAGGAGTTAGTCGCAGCCGGTATTCAGGACATTATCATCATCAGTGGTTCCAATAAACGCAGCATCGAGGACCATTTTGACGTGCCAAACCAGGACCTGGTCGGCAACCTGAAGGCCGGCGGTGCGAAGAAGCAGCCGCTGCTCGCGCAGGTCGAAGCCATTGGCAACCTGGCGAATTTCGTGTACATTCGCCAAAAGGGCCCGTACGGAAACGCGACGCCGGTTGTCTGCGCGCGCCACCTGCTTGGCAATGAGCCGTTTATTTATACGTTCGCGGACGATTTCTTCGTGTCTAACCCTGGCCGTACCCAGCAGTTGATTGATGTGTACGATACCTATAACGGGTCGGTGTTCGCCTGTAAAACGGTAACTGACGATAGTGAATATGATCGTTACGGCATTGTGGCCGGCACGCAGGTCGCTGATGGCATCCGCAAAGTAGACCATGTAGTAGAAAAACCCGGTAAAGCTGCCGCGCCCTCCAACATGGCCAGCGTCAGCGGATATTTGCTGACTCCGGAAATCTTTCCCTATATTGATAAGGCAATCGCCAGTTATGAAAGCGGAGAACTGATGATCCAGCCCGTTATGCAGGCCATGATAGACGACGGACATGCCTTCTACGCTAAGGAAATTCAGAACGGCAGTTACTATGACACCGGTGACAAGCTGGAGTACTTAAAGACCGTGATTGACTTCGCGCTGAAAGACCCGGACATGGGCGAGGCCGTGAAGCAGTTTATACATGATAAATCCGCCTAAACATTCCAAATAACCGGTAAAGTGAATTTTCTTTCATCATTTAACTACTTTTGGTGATATAACAGTAAGTACGGGCACCTTATAACTACAAATTAATTGGAGAATCCTGGAGACATCTATGGAAAATGCTGAATCTATCCTCGTTATTATTGTCTCGTCATTTCTGACGCTATTTTTAATCGCCGTTATCGTGTTGCTGGTGCTTGTTATCAAATTGGTCAAGCAGCTTAAGAAAATTGCCGATAAAGCTGAAAAAGCAGTCGAGTCGGTAGAACATGCCGGTGATATCTTTAAGAATACCGCGGGACCACTCGGTGCCGCCAAATTTATGCGCAACGTTTATAAGCAGTTTAAGAAGAAGTAAGTCATATGAAAAAAGGATTTAGACAGTTTGCGATCGGAACGTTGATCGCTGGTGCCGCGGGGTTCGTCGCCGGCGTATTAACCGCCCCTAAAAGCGGTAAAGAGATGCGCACGGATATAAAGACGAAGACCGCGGTTACTATCACTGAAGCCGAAGACCAGCTTAAAAAGGCTCATACGGAGCTCAATGATTTGCTTGCCCAGGTAAAGGGCCGCGGCAATGATACAAAGGGCAAGGCGAAGGAAGAGTATGACGAGCTGACTGCCAAAGCCGTGACCGCCAAGCAAAAAGTCCGCGAAATACTGAGTGCCGTACATGAAGGCGATGCCGACAACAAAGAGTTGCAGCGGGCCTTAACAGAGGCGAAGAAGGCCGTTAAGCACCTCAGGCTATACCTTAAGAAATAAAAATTCCCTTACTATACAGCTTGTTGTAAAAAAATAGACCGCCGCTTCCGTACTTCTCGGAAGCGGCTTTTACCTTTATACTTAAGTAGTAAAGAAGGGTAACAGCAGGGTGATAGTACTATGAGTTCGTCCACGCTCCAAGCAAGCGATTATGTGCACTTGCATAACCACACGCAGTACAGTTTGCTCGACGGTCTGACAAAGCTGCCGGCGTTGTTTAATTTTGCCAAAGATACCGGTATGACCGCGGTAGCTATGACCGATCACGGTACCTTATCGGGCGCGATTGATTTCTATAAAAAAGGACTCGACGCCGGTGTTAAACCAATCATCGGCATTGAGACCTATGTGGCTGCCCGTGGGCACAAGGACAAAGATCCACAAAAGGATAAACAGCGTTACCATCTGATCTTGCTGGCCATGAACCACAAGGGTTACCAAAACCTGATGAAGCTCAGCACTGTCGCGAACCTCGAAGGTTTCTATTACTACCCGCGTGTCGACCACGAACTGCTCGAACAGTATAACGAAGGTATTATCGCCTTGAGTGCCTGTATGGGTGGTGAGGTCGGTGACCGCCTCAGGAACGGCCAGTATGACCAGGCTCGTGAAGTTGCTGAGTGGTACAAGAGCGTATTCGGCGACCGTTACTATCTGGAAATTCAAGACCACGGCCATCCTAAGAACGAGTTGTACAGCCCGGAACAGGGCAATATTAACACCCAGGTGCTACAACTGGGCACCGAACTTGATATTCCTGTGGCGCTCACCTGCGACGCCCACTATTTGAAGCATGAGGACCAGGACGCCCACGAAATCCTCCTTTGTGTGGGTACGGGTTCATTCTTAAGCGATGAAAAGCGCATGTCACTTAAGGACTACCCACTGCACGTGGTAGACCCGCAGGAGCTTATCGCGCGCTGGGGAGATGAGCATCCGGAGGTTATCACCAACACCAAGGCGATTGCTGACCGCTGTAACCTGGAAATTGAGCTTGGCAAGATCCTGATTCCTCAGTTCCCAGTTCCGGAAGGCGAAACCGAAGAGTCGTACCTCACGAAGCTGACTTTCCAGGGACTGGCCTGGCGTTACGCCACCGTCCCGGAAGAGCAGGCCAAAACCATGTCCGTCGACGAAGTGCGTGCCGTGTTGGATAAAAAGGTGCTGGAACGGGCCGACTATGAACTAAGCGTCATTGCCCAGATGGGGTTCAATGGTTACTTCCTGATCATCTCCGACTTTATGAACTGGGGTAAGGACAAGGGTATTGTATTCGGTCCCGGCCGTGGTTCCGCTGCCGGCTCGATTATCTCGTATGCCATGAAAATCACCGAACTTGATCCACTGAAGTACGACCTGCTGTTTGAACGTTTCCTTAACCCGGACCGTATCTCTATGCCCGATGTTGATATCGATATTCAGGATACGCGCCGTGATGAGGTAATCGAGTACTGTGCCGCCAAATACGGCCAGGAGCGTGTCTCCAACATCGCGACTTTTGGTACGATGGCCGCCCGTAATGCCGTGCGCGACGTTGCCCGCGTGCTGCAGGTTCCGTACGCCGAAGCTGACCGTTGGTCAAAAATGGTGCCGGCACCAGTGCAGGGGCGGCATATTCCTTTGGAAATCAGCCTGCAAAAGGATCCGGACCTCAAAAAAGAATATGAGACGAACGAGCAGGCCAAAGAAGTGTTCGATCTGGCGGTGCGCGTAGAAGGCACAATCCGGTCGCATGGCATCCATGCCTGCGGTGTAGTGATCGCGCCCGACGACATCGTCAAGTTCGTGCCGCTGGAAATGGCCCAAAAAGGTGTCGTGGCTACGCAATACTCCAAAGACCCTGTCGAAGAGCTGGGCCTGCTTAAGATGGACTTTTTGGGCCTGTCTAACCTGACGGTTATTAATAACACGCTGCGTATTATCCGCAAAGTGTACGGCGCGGAGATTGACATTAACAACCTGCCGCTGGACGACGACAAGACCTTTGAGCTTCTGCAGCGCGGCGACACCACCGGAGTCTTCCAGTTTGAATCTAGTGGTATGAAACGCTATCTGCGAGAGCTGAAAGCCACCGAATTCGATGATGTCATCGCCATGGGTGCCTTATACCGCCCCGGTCCGCTGAGCGCCGGCCTGACCGACAGCTTTATTAAGCGTAAAAATGGCCTGGAAGATATTCAGTATGCCCACCCGCTCATGAAGGGTGCCTTGGAGTCAACCTTCGGTGTCCTGGTGTATCAGGAGCAGGTGATGCGCATTAGCCGTGATGTTTGTGGATTCACCGGCGGTGAAGCCGATACGCTGCGTAAGGCCATTGGTAAGAAGAAAAAAGATGTGATGGAAAAGATGTCCATCAAGTTTATGGACGGCGCCGTGGCTAACGGCGTACCGCGGAGCGTCATCGAAAAGTTTTGGAAAGACCTGCTCGGTTTCGCGGACTACTGTTTTAACAAATCCCACTCCGCCTGCTACGGCATGATTTCTTACCAGACTGCCTACCTCAAAGCGCATTACCCGGCAGCTTTTATGGCAGCCCTTATGACCAGTGACTACGATGACACCGACCGTTTGGCTATCGAGATTAACGAATGTCAGAAGATGGGCATTCCGGTGCTCAGCCCGGATGTGAACGAATCATTTTTGGAATTCGCCGTAGTGCCAGATAAGGAAAACCCAGATAACCGTAAGGCACCTATCCGTTTCGGTATGGCGGCCATCAAGAATGTCGGTACTGGTGCCGTAGAAGAGATCCTGCGTGCCCGGGCGGCATGTGATGGCGGCGGTTTTCATGACCTTAATGAATTCCTGTCCTGCGTTAACCCAAGGGTGGCCAACAAGAAAGCCCTGGAAAGCCTGGTTAAGGCCGGTGCTTTTGATACTATCTGTAAAGAAGTAGCCGATCGCTCGCAGCTGCTCCATAACCTGGAAACGATGCTGGCGCATGCCAACCGTGTACAGAAAGACGCAAATAGCGGCCAGACCGATCTATTCGGTAATGCCATTGATTCCGGGCATTTGAAGCCCCAGCTGACCCTCGAGGCGGCAATTACCAAATACAGCACGCACGACCAGCTGTTATGGGAGCGTGAACTGCTGGGCTTGTACTTGAGCCAACACCCACTGGATATGTATACCGCTTTCCTGGAAGAGCGTACCATGCCGCTCAAAGAGCTCAATAAGGGCCACGATGGCAAGAGCGTGACGGTTGGTGGCGTCGTGACCGATATGCGCGAAATTACCACCAAAAAGGGCGATAAGATGGCTTTCGTGAAGATCGAAGACAAAGCCGGTGAAACCGAGGCCATCCTGTTTCCGCGCACCTATCAGACAACTATAGGGCTGTGGGAACGCGATAAAATCGTGCTGATTCACGGTAAGGTCAACGCCCGCGACCGCGAGGGCGGCTTGACTGACGAATACAAGATTTTGGTTGATGACGCCCGTGAAGTGACGCCTGAGCAGGCCCAGGCCTATCAGGCCACCGGCCGCAAAGCAAAAGTACCGAAGCCGGTAAAAAAGCGAGCCTTAGCTATGAAAGGCCCGGGCGCTAAGGCTGCCGATGAAGTGACCGCCCCGGCCGAGCGCGTATACATCCGTTTAGTTAATGCCGGCGATAACGCCGTGCTAATGTCTTTGAAGCAGACAATCGATAATAATCAGGGTCCGACTGATGTCATATTGGTACTGGGTCCCGATGCGTCGAAGCAGGCCATTAAATTACCAATGGGTCTGAGCAACGGCGAAGCGGCCTTAACGCAGTTACAACAGCTGGTTGGTGCTGAGAACGTCAAAGTCCAATAGCCGCATTCTCGTTATTCATAATACAAAAAAATTACTGGCCAAAAAATAAAAAGACCATTCATCTAGAGCCGCCAGCTATTAATTGGTGGCAGCACTAGTGGATGAAACCGCTGGCCCGGGTAAGCACAAAGCCGGCAACGGCAGTACTTACGAACAGGACATCGAGGAATTTGTGGTGAATTACGAATGCTTCGCTTTCCTGGACGACACGCTTCCAGACCTTGAAATGTCGCACCAGGAACCAGGCGATGGCGACTAATGATATTAGGGAGATAATCATGGAGCTCCAGGCCGCTTCGCCGTGGGTCAGTACTTGGACACGTGAAACGGTACGAACTGGTGTGTAAGAGGTGGTGGCCGGCACTTCGAAAGTGGCGCCTATGGTATTTGTCGGCGCGGGCTCGCCATACATGGCTACGATGACAGTGGTCGGGCCTGTGCCCTGGAACGAGGATGCCTGCACGATGCCGAAGCCAACTTCCTTATAGTCAGTGTCCAGTAAGTTGTCACGGTGGGCAGGGCTGTTGAGCCAGCCGGTAATGGTGTCTTCAGCATTGGAAAACCCGTAAGCCAGGTTTTCGCCGGCTTCCTGATAGCCATAGCCGCTATTCTGAATAAAATTCCATGGGGTCAGGCCGTCGGGGGAATCATGCGACCAGTAGTTCTTGCTGACCATGTCATTGGCCTTCGTCTGGGCGGCTGCCATTAATTTGGAATTGAGCGCCAAGCCAGGCTGATTGTTGCCTTGGCGGGCCTGGTTGGTGTCGGTTAGTAACTGATCGGCGGTCAGGCTGGAAGCGGCGCCGAGTACGCCATTATGCGAAGATCCAAGCGAAGTCCAGAAAACGTTGACGGCTAACCCGACGATGACGATCAGTAATAAGGGCAAGTACGGGTGATACGCCTTAAGATAATGCTTAGTCTGGCGGTGATGAGTGCCGCTGGCCTTTTTATGGTGTGGTTGCCGCTTAGGTGTTTGGGTGAGTGACATAGTGTTTGTTCTTTTTTACTAGAGCGCTGAGTAACGCTTATGTTTGCGCTCAGTATCCCACATTACTCATACTTATGCAATAAATCGGCACTGATACAGGGCCATTGCAGCCGCCTGCACCACGTTAAATGACTCTTTACTGCCAAACATCGGAATTTCCAAAACTGTGTCAACCTGTGCCAGCACTTCAGGCTCGACACCCTCGACTTCCCGGCCGACCAGCAGGGCAATTTTGTCAGGTGCTCTAAATTTGGGCAGCGATATGCTGGAGACAGCCTGTTCTATGGCCGCGATGCTGTATCCGTCGGTCCGAAGCCGTGCCAGGACCTGCTCTATGCTGGCTTCGTGGCGCCATGGTTGGCTGGTTTCGGCGCCGAGGGCAGTTTTTTGGATCTGCCGGCCTATTTTGGCGGCCAAATGCGGCAGCCGGTCGTCACGGGGCAAAAGCGGGTAGGGCGTGTAACCGCTGAGGACGACTTCGGTGGCACCGAGGCCTTCGGCGGTACGCAGCAAAGAGCCGACGTTATGGCAGCTGCGAAGGTTATGGGCGATTAAAATAATACTTTTCACTACAACTACTATACTTGACGCGTCAAGGACTGGCGTAAGCATCGAGAACACTTTATACTTATGCTTATGAGCGGACAACTATGAGCCAGGATGCTCGATTAGACGAAGAGCAGTCAACCCTGCGGCGCTCCCGTATATTAGGGTTGGCTTATATTGATACGTCAGCCATTCCGGATAAGCAGGTGTATAAAAACACGGTCAGTTACGAGGAAATGGACAAGCTGCGCGTTGTGCCGCTGCAGGTCGACCAGTCCAATATCTATTTTGGTATCACTACTACTACTTCGCAGCAGACCATGAATGCCTTGCGCCAGCGTTTCAGTAACCAGCGCGTCACTTTTGCCATTGTTTCCGAAACGGGTTACCGCGAGTACCTGCGCCTGCATAACCCGCCCAAGCAGGTGGAATATCAGGACGTGGCCATCGCGGCTACGAACGACGTCGCCCTGTTTGATCAGGTGTCGGCAACTTTGGACCAGGTCTTGGCGGATGATATTCTGGCCTATCTGGTGAGCCAGGCTTATCAGCTGCATGCTTCTGATATCCATATGGAGAACCAGAAAGAAGCAGTACGTATTCGCTTTCGCGTCGATGGCGTACTCCATCCTATCGCCCAGTTATCGCAGAATAAATATCGTCAGCTGATGTCCTCGCTGGCGATCGCGGCTAATGTCTCCACGTCTTCGGAAGATGCCCAGAGCGGCCACATTAACCGGGAATATACCTTGGCTACCGGCGAACAGGTAACGGTTAACCTGCGTATTGAAACCGTACCGACGGTTTATGGGCAGGATGTCGTCATGCGCCTGTTTAACCTGCATGTCGAAATGATGAGTATCGATAAGTTAGGCCTCTCGACCAACGAGCGGCAAGTGGTTGATGATGTCATTAAGCATCCGACCGGCATGGTACTGGTTGTCGGCCCGACCGGTTCCGGTAAAACAACGACGTTATATTCGTTAATCGAGACCCTGAACACCGAAGAGCGTAAAATCATTACCTTGGAAGATCCGGTAGAGTATTTTATTCCCGGTGTCGTGCAGATTCCGGTACGCGGCGATGAGAACAACCAGGGGTTCGCTGACCGGCTCCGCGCGGTGCTGCGGCTTGACCCCGATACATTGATGGTCGGAGAAATCCGCGACCAGGATACTGCCCGCACAGCGCTACAGGCGGCCCTAACCGGCCATCTGGTATTAAGTACTTTCCACGCCAGTTCGGCGTCGGCGGCCCTAACGCGCATGCTTGACTATATTGGCATCAACCCGTTATTCGCCTCGGCGATTCACCTGGTTATGGCCCAACGCCTGATTCGCCGCCTGGACGACGCCACTAAGCAGCCGTACCAGCCCGACGCCGCGCTGCAACAGCAATTGCATGCGATTCTTGATACCTTGCCGCCACAGGTACAGAAGCCAGACATCTCCAACCTGACGCTGTACAAACCTGGTCAATCTTCTGAGCATCCGTTCGGCTTCACTGGTCAGATCGCTATCCGTGAGCAGTTGCAGATGACGCAGGGTGTCCAACAGGTACTTCGCCTGCCTCCAAACCAGATCTCGACTGCCATGCTTGAGAAACAGGCAATTGCCGACGGAATGCTTACTATGCTGCAGGATGGACTGCTTAAGGCTATCCGTGGCGAAACGACGCTAGAAGAAGTTTTCCGCGTCGTCGGCTAAGCCGCTCCGGCTGTTGATCGATGTAATCCTGCAAACCCGGCAGACCGAAATCTTCCAGTGAATATTCCTGGCGCTTCAGGGCCTTCCAGATGTTTATGGTGCGTGGATTGACCCATGTCGCCGGATCACGGGCCATCATGTCACCGCTTACGGCGATGCCGGAGCCGTCCCGTTCGGCGTGGGTAATCAAATAGCCGGTTTGTATCTCCTCGATAGCATCGCCGGTGCTCACGGTTTGTCCCAGGAACAGCGCCACATCTCTCCGGTTCAGGCCGGAGGCGATATGCAGCGGGCCGGCGTCAGCCTTCTCGCTGTCAAAGCAGGCGGCTTCGTCGATTACCACTTCGCCATCACGGTGCAGCAGTTCGTTTTGGTCAAACTGCCAAATTCTTTCGGTGTAGTACAACATAAAGTACTATTATGGCACATCTTATGGATTGAACGCTAATAACAGATGTGGTATACTTGTCTTAACGAGAAAATTAGTGTAAGATACATGCTGTAGAAAGAGACATATATGGATTCAATTGCCCGAAAATTCGCAGAACAGTTTAAAAAGGATGCCGTAGTAGACGTCCAGAGTGGTGACACAGTAAAAGTGCACCAAAAAATTCGTGAAGGTAACAAAGAGCGTGTCCAGATTTTCCAGGGCCTCGTTATCCGCACCGACAACAAGGATTCGCATACCAGCCGCATCACGGTTCGCCGCATCGCCAGCGGTATCGGCGTAGAGAAAAGCTTCTTGCTGCACAGCCCGCTGGTTGTGAAAGTAGAAGTTACCAAGCGTTCGAAAGTTCGCCGTAACTACTTAACATACATGCGTACCCGTACTGGTAAGGCTGCTCGTTTGACTGGTGTAGATTTCGACCGTAACGCCGTCAACACGCTGCCAGAAACACCAGTAGCCGTTGCCGAAGAGCCAGCTGCCGAAGCTGAAGCGTAAGCTACAAAATTTACGTTTCTAATACCGCCCATTAAACCGTCTATTTTCAGACGGTTTTTTTGTTAGTATGGATACATGATTATTGTCGGGATTGATGAAGTCGGCCGTGGCTGCTGGGCAGGGCCGCTTGTAGCGGGCGCCGTTGTGCTCCGCGAGCCGATTCCCGGCCTGAAAGACTCTAAGAAGCTGACTAAAAAGCAGCGCGAAACCCTGGCAGTAGCCATTGAAAAGGAGGCGCTGGCGATTGGTTTAGGCTGGGTTTGGCCTCAAGATATTGACATAAGCGGTATTACCATGGCTGTCAAGAGCGCTATGGAACTTGCTCTGGAGGCTATCGCTATCCCGTACGACCAGGTAATAATAGACGGTAATATCAACTATCTAGCGGAAATACCACATACCGAATGTTTGATTAAGGCAGACGACAAGGTGCCGGCCGTGAGCGCGGCCAGCATCATGGCTAAGGTCGCCCGCGACAGTTATATGGCTACCACCGCGGCAGGTAACTATCCTGAGTACGGTTTCGACAAGCATGTCGGTTACGGAACGGCGGTCCATATCGCGGCGCTTGCCACTTACGGCGTTACGCCGCTTCACCGTCAGTCATATAAACCAATTCAGCAACTTGTGCTAAAATCAAAATCATGAACGAGTTACCGGCCGGTGTTTATAAACATTACAAGGGTGGACTGTATCTGGTGCTTGGCGTCGCGCAGCATAGTGAAACTCTGGAAAAGATGGTGGCCTACGTGCATTTAAGTGCCACCGCTGGTGCCGCCATGTGGGTGCGGCCGTATGAGATGTTTTTCGAGAAGGTAAACGCCGACGGGATTGAAAAGCCCCGCTTCACGTATATCGGACAAACCGTTGAACCGGTGTTCGCTCAATTTTATGACCCCTTAAGCGGCTACACTGGCGCTGACAGAATTGATGAATAGGTCAACAGTTAGCATTGGACGAGCAGGCGAGCAGGCGGCATGCGAACTGCTGGCGCGGCAGGGTTTCACTATTTTGGAGCGCAACTGGCGTACTAAATACTGTGAGATTGATATTATTGCCAGCCATGAGAGCGTGATGTGGTTTATCGAGGTCAAATACCGCAAAACCGACGCTTACGGTGACGGGTTGGCATATATTGGACCGGCCAAGTTACAGCATATGCAGCGGGCGGCCCAATTATGGGTAAACATACATAACTACCCTGGCGAGTATACCCTCGGTGCTATAGCGGTATCGGGTAACAGCCTGGCAGGTGATCTTATTGAGTTGTGAGTACGATGCCAGCCTGACAAGCGAAGATTAGTTGTTACTAAAGAATTTCTGGACGGCTTTAAGGTCGCGCTGTAGCCATTTGACGCGGTTGCTGATTTCTTCCAGTCCAATCAGGATGTTGCGCCGCAGGACAATCTGGTCCTGCTTCGGTTCGAAGAACTCGGTAAATTTGGCCTGCCACTCCGGGGTATTGCAGCCGCCGGCGGCGTAACGGGGCATGTAATCGTATGACTTATCGTTGCTGTAGGTCTGTTCGATCCAAGGCCATTCGTGTACCATCCAGTCCCAGGCGGTGTTACGAACATAACGGTTACGCATGAGGTATACCAGCCAGCGGTCGGCATCCTGCGGTTTGACCAGTTGCGGGTTCTTGAGCCGTTCCAATAGTACGCTGGCCTGCTTGCCGTCGCGGGTGGCGCACAGAGCGTCGGCTATGTCAGACTTCAGCTCGCTGTTCTGGGTTTTATCATGCAGCTCGGTCAGGAAGGCGACAGCCTCTTGGTCGCCCTGTTTTACTGGTACGCCAAAAGCGAGGCCGCGGATCTCCGAGGGAATCGCCGTGCCATTATCCTTATAGTCTTTGAATGCCTCCAGTAATTTTGTGGTGATGTCCTGGTCTTCGGCGTATGAACCAAGCGCGATAATCATAGCCCGCAGTTTTTGGTCGGCGGCTGACTCGTTAGCGGTAAATTCCCAGCCAAGGCGCTGATACTGCTGCCTGATAAGGTTACCCACAAAAGCTTTGATTGTAGGTTCCAGGCTGTCGTCCAGATCAATAAAGCGCCGGCTTTCTCCGATTATCAGGGAAATAATGTCCCATACCGGCTCGCTGGCCTCATTCGCGTAGGCAGCCAGCAGTTCCAAAGTTTCACCGTAACTCTGATAACCGGCACGGCCGAGCATCGACGAATCATTCAGTAGTATGAGGCGTTCAATGCTGGACAACGTGCCGTCTTCGACCAAGGCGCGCATGTGGTCACGCTGGCTTTGTTCCTGGTAACGAACAATATAGTGGCCACGGGCCTCAGTGTTTACACGAACTAAGCCGGTGTTTTCGTGATCATCGGCGATAGCCGGCTCGTCCAGTACATCCATAATAAGTTTGTCGGAGGCAAATAGCGGCACGGGCCATATACGCTCCTTGTCGGCTTTTTCAGGATTGTCACTAAAGTGTTCCTGCTGTATTTCCACGGTGCCGCTCTGCTGGGTTACGGTTACGACTGGAAAGCCAGGGCGCTGCAACCAGGGGTCCATAAATGCGCCGACATCTTTACCACTGGTCTCTGACAGGGCTTTCCAGAGGTCTGCTCCTTCGGTGTTTTTATAGGCATGAGCCGTAAAGTAAGCACGAAGGCCTTTACGGAAAGCATCTTCGCCGATGTAGCTTTTGAGCATGTAGAGCAGACGTCCGCCTTTGGCATAAACAATGCTCGGGTCAAACAGTGTACTGATCTCGTCCGGATGGTTTACCGCGGTTTTAACAGCTTGTACGCCCGGTGTGGCATCGCGGCGCAGCGCGCTGAGGCCTTCTGCGGATACGAATGTTTCCCATACGTGCCAATCGGGGAAGATGGCGTCGACGGCCTGATATTCCATCATGTTGGCGAACGACTCGTTCAGCCAGAGGTCATCCCACCATTTCATAGTTACCAGATTGCCAAACCACTGATGGCTGGTTTCGTGCGCGATAACCATGGCAATTTGTTCTTTTGTCGACTGGGCGGTTTCGCCAGGGTAGGCCAACAATACGCGTTCGCGGTAGGTAATAAGTCCCCAGTTTTCCATGGCGCCGCTGCTGAAGTCTGGCAATGCGACATGATCGGCTTTTGCCAGGGGGTAGGGGACGTCGAAGTAGTCTTCGAAGAACTCGATTGATTTTACGGCGACATCCAGGGCGAAATTAAGCGACTCGGCCGGCTGGGCAACGGTCGCCCAGGTAGAAACTTCGGTGCCACGCGTCGTTTGAGCGGTTTTGGCATGCATATTGCCGACCACGAACGCCACCAGATAGGTGCTCATGCGCGGCGTGGTTTCGAACTGAACTGTTTGGGTGTCATCGTTTTCGCTGGTGCTCTTTGCCGGGGTATTGCCCAGGACTGTTATGCCTTTTTCGGTTGTCAGTGTCACATCGAAGGTGGCTTTGCCTTCCGGTTCATCGATACAGGGAAATGCTTCGCGGGCGTGGTGACTCTCAAACTGCGTGGCTATCAAGGCATCGTCCGTGCCGTCATTTTTGAAGAAGCAGGGATAAATACCGGTCATCCCTGGGGTGATAACCGCATTGAACTCCAGTGTGACGGTGTATTCGCCGGGATATAGCAGGTCCGGACTGTGCAGGCGCACTTCATTGAAGCTTTTGTGGTGATTGATGCGTTCGATTGTAATGTCCGTGGTTTCGCCCCGCTTGTCGCTCAACACCACGCTTGCCCGAGTGACGGTCAAGTCTTTGGCGTGGAACGTGAGGCGCTGGCTTGGACGGCCGGTTTTACGCCCCGTTATGGTAACTGAACCGCTGAATTTCATGTTCGGGCGATCGAGGTTGAGACTAAGGTCATAATGTGATGGTTGGAATTGTGTATATAAACGGGTAACGGTTTTTGGCATAGTTGTCCCTCCATGTGACGAATATTTGGCGTGATTGAAATGTCTATATTCCAGTGTAACACTTAAGCGTAACTTGACTTACGGTTACGAAAGGTTACAATAATAAGTGTTCGATCCGGCCAGCAGGTCGGATTTTTTCATACGAAACCGTGTTTACGTACGTATTCGCGGGCATATGCATCGCATTCCAAGTGAGTTTACATATAGAAAAGGAGAAACAATATGGAAATGGATTTTAAACAATTAGGCGTCGCTATCAAAGCTATTGCCGAAGAGAAGAACCTGCCGGAAGAAACCGTGCAGGAAGTCGTCGAGCAGGCCTTGGCCGCCGCGTATCGCCGTGACTACGGTGACCGTGAGCAGGAGGTCCGTGTAACCATGAATCTGAACACGGGCGACGTTGACGCGTTTATCGCCAAGGAAGTCGTTGAGCGCGTCGGTGACCCGGCTTATGAAATCAGCCTCGTTGATGCTCAAGTTATGAAGAAAGACGCCAACATCGGCGACATCATGGAAATTCATGAAAAAGTCGAAGATTTCGGCCGTGTAGCCGCCCAGACTGCTAAACAAGTTATTCTACAGCGTCTGCGCGAAAGTGAACGCGAAATTATCATGAACGAGTACGAAGACAAGATCGGCACCGTCATTAACGCCGTTGTTTCCCGCGTTGAAGGCAATATCGTGCGCATTGACCTCGGTAAGGCCCAAGGCATTATGCCGCGCAGCGAACAAATCCAAGGTGAGCGCTACTACCCGGGCCAGCGCCTGAAAGTATTCCTCAAAGACGTTGAGCGCGGCTTCCGCGGTCCGCAGCTGGTGGTTTCCCGCGGCAACCGCGAGTTTATCGAGTGGCTGTTCCGTTCAGAAGTTCCAGAGATGGAAAGCGGTGCCGTTGAGATTAAGGGCATTGCCCGTGAAGCCGGCGTGCGCTCAAAGATCGCCGTCGCCTCCAATGTTCCCGGTGTCGATCCGGTTGGTACCTTCGTCGGTGGTCATGGTACCCGCGTGAACGCCGTGATGAGTGAAATTGGCGAACAGGAAAAGATTGATATCGTCGTCTGGGCTGAAAATACTATCGAGTACATCATGAATGCCCTGAGCCCAACCAAGGTCAGCCGCGTTGAGCTTGATGAAGAACGTCAGCGCGCCCGTGTTGTCGTACCGGAAGATCAGCTCAGCATTGCCATCGGTAAGAGCGGCCAAAACGTCCGTTTGGCTAGCAAACTGAGCGGCTACGACATCGATATCGAAGCCGAGAAGGCAGACGAGCCCATTGTAGAAGGAAAAATTGAAACTACCGAGCTTCCAAAGGTTCCAAAATTGAAGCGTAAGAGCGACCTTGAGAATTCCCTGCTTGAGGCTATTGAAGAACACGGCGAGTAATATGCCTGAACGTTGTCGGCTCGGTTCAGGATTGTACTGGGATAATACGGACTCGAACCGTACGCCCGAAGTGTGCCGCGAACAATGCGAATTTTTAATGGAGGCTGCCATGCGCGAGAGCATAGCCGAGATCGATATCTTTGATAGCGATTGTACGCATGACGTCGAGCATGGCGGTACATCCCTGCAACGGGGACACGGAAACGGCCGCTACGTGAGTATTCTTAACTCGTGTATAGCAACGGGCGAAGACGCCTTCGCTGAAACATACAGGTTCATTTGTCCAAACGACTAAGACAGTAATAAACTGACAGTTAGCACTCTTGACGTGAGAGTGCTAATTTCTTATTATGTATATATAGCATTTCAAGTGCTCAGTCGAATCTAACTAAGCTGAAACTGGTCGGAAAATATCAAGAAAGTGTGAATAGTCACAGATATCCATCAGTAAAATCGTTTAGAATAAACATAACGCCTCATCCAGGCGATGTTAGATGGACGAGGGATGAACTTTAAAGAAAGGTGGTGGTAAAACTATGATGCCAAACAGCCCCGATTTTCAAGAATTTTTGAATCATTTGACCAACAACGCGCTGAACAGCCTGAAACATGCGGACGCCATTGCCCGTAGCTTCGGCAGCGCGTATATTGGCACCGAACATTTACTGCTTGGTGTCTTAGCCCAGGATTCCAGCATGGGGGCAAAAATACTGGAAGGCGCCGGCGTAACACTTGATCGCGCTCGCATGGCGCTTAACCTGACGCCTAAAACACTTGTTATTAACATGGGCGCTAAAGGTTTGTCTGAGACCGCGAAACTGACTCTCAAAATGGCTTATGACGTAGCTCAGGATTACAGCCAGGAATATTGTGGCACCGAGCATATTTTATACAGTATTTTAAGCCAAAAAAATGCCCGGGCGACTGTGCTGCTGCGCGACATGAACATTGATGTCGACAGCCTCACCAACGAGCTTGAGCAGTTCCTGAACAAGCAGCAGTACGATGACGGCGACATGCCTGCCGCAGGAACGAGCCGCAACAACAAAAAAGGCAAAAAGACCGCGCTGGACTTTTATGGCACGGATCTGACAGCTCAAGCACGCGGCGGCAAGCTTGATCCTGTCGTTGGCCGCGAAAACCAGATTAAGCGCGTAATAACCATCCTCAACCGCCGTACCAAGAACAACCCTGTACTTATCGGTGAGCCCGGTGTCGGCAAGACAGCTATTGTAGAAGGTTTGGCGCAGCGAATTATCGCCGAAGACGTACCTGACAGCCTGATTGACAAGCGGATAGTCATGCTTGACCTGGCCGGTATGATCGCTGGTACAAAGTATCGTGGTGAATTCGAAGAGCGACTAAAGAAGGTGATGAGCGAACTGGAAACCGACAAGAAAACCATCGTCTTCATTGACGAGCTGCATCTTATTGTTGGCGCCGGCGCTGCTGAAGGCGCTATGGACGCTGGCAATATTTTAAAGCCGGCTCTGGCGCGCGGTAAAATCCAGGTAATCGGCGCGACGACAACCGCCGAGTACACCAAGCACATCGAAAAGGACGCCGCTTTAGAACGCCGCTTCCAGCCAGTGCAGGTTCCTGAAACCAATGTTCCTGAAACACTGGCTATTCTCAAAGGCCTGCGCAAGCATTACGAAGCTTTCCATGGCGTGACAATCACCGATGAGGTTCTTGATGATACCGTGCAGCTTGCTAAGCGGTATATTAACGACCGCTTTATGCCCGACAAGGCGATCGACCTGCTTGACGAAACGGCCGCTCACTTGCGTGTATCCAAAGCAAAAACCAGTCCTGAAGTTCGAAAACTGCAAAAAGAACTGAAGCTGGTTAATACACGGATCGAGGAAGCAGTTGATGTCCAGGACTACGAAAAAGCCGCCCAGGAAAAGACTCGTGCGTCTCAGATAAACGAGGAGCTGGAGAAACTGCAGTCAGCTAATAAAGAGGAAAAGCGCTTAACACTGACCAGTGAAGACGTGGCGGAAGTGGTATCCCGGATTACCGGTGTACCAACCAAAAAAGTAATCCGCAGTGAGGCGAAGTACCTCATCAATCTCGAAAAGACACTCGGTAAGCATGTTATAGGCCAATCCGAAGCCGTTGAGGCCGTGGCTCGTGCCATCCGCCGGAACCGCTCCGGTATTGGAGCCACGAACCGGCCAATCGGCTCGTTCATCTTTCTTGGCCCGACCGGTGTTGGTAAGACTGAACTGGCCCGTGTTCTCGCCCGGGAATTCTTTGGCTCGGAAAACAACCTGGTAAAGATTGACATGTCCGAATTCGGCGAACACCATAACGTTTCACGCTTAGTTGGTGCTCCGGCTGGATATGTTGGTTACGACGAAGGCGGCCAGTTAACTGATAAGATCCGCCGCCAGCCGTACAGCCTGGTATTGTTCGATGAAATCGAAAAGGCGCATCCAGATGTCTTCAATATGCTGCTTCAAATGCTGGAGGACGGTTACTTAACCGATGCCAAGGGCCGCCGGATCGATTTTACCAACACCATTGTCATCATGACCAGTAACATCGGCGCGGAGAAACTGCAGAAAGAATCAAGCTTTGGGTTCCAGGCGGTCGACCGTTCAGACTTGAAAGACCTTGACGCGCTCCATGAACGTAACAAGGGCCAGGTTTTAGAAGAACTACGCAAGATGATGCGTCCTGAACTTCTGAACCGTATTGATAAAACAATCGTTTTCCGCGCGTTAACCAAGAAGGATATCTTCCGCATCATTGACCTCCAGGTTGATGACCTGCGCAGCCGCTTGCACAAGCAGGGTGTTGGACTGGAAGTGACCACTCACGCTAAGCAATATCTGCTTGATCACGGATACGATTCCAAGAACGGTGTCCGGCCGCTACGCCGCCTGATTCAAGACACTATCGAGGATCACGTAGCACTGGAACTGCTTAATGAAAAACTGTCTAAAGGACACATTTTGCAAGTTGCCACGAAGCAAGGTGAACTTGAGTATTCCGCGGCCACAGAATAAGACCGATAAGTTATACTGGACGTAATGAACCATAACCGGTTAGGTTGGCTGAAACGAATTGGAGCACCGCTCGTCGTAGGGGTGCTCCTGTTAACTGTAGTTGGCAATTTACAGGCTATTTCAGATTACGTTCGCCTGTATGGATATGAAGCGCCGTCATCAATTGCGGCCTTGGCTGCCGATACGACTATGACAGCGCAAGCCCGCCGGGTTTTCTATCTAAACCATCCTGAAGTAGATGACCGAGATGCCTTTAATAAGGCCTGCACCAGCCGGGGCGAGCAGACCATTGTGCTGGGCTGTTACCACTCTAAAGACCGTGGTATATTCGTATTCGATGTCGCCGATGACCGGTTGCCTGGGGTGGAACAGGTAACGGCCGCTCACGAGATGCTGCATGCGGCGTATGACCGCCTGGGCACAAAAGAACGAAAATCCGTGAACACGCAATTGCAGGACTTCTACGATAACCATGTTACCGACAGCCGTATTCGTGACACTGTAGCTGCTTATCAAAAATCTGAACCCAACGACGTCGTTAATGAAATGCACTCTATTTTCGCGACAGAAATAGCCCAACTCACGCCTGAGCTGGAAGCATATTATCAGCGTTATTTTACAGACCGGTCAAAGGTGGTACGGTTGGCTGACAGTTATCAGGCGGAGTTCACCAGCCGACAAAACCAGGTGGCAAGTTACGATACGCAACTTGCCACGCTTAAAGCGCAGATCGACAACAATTCATCGACACTCAGACAACAGGAAACGGCTATCTCAGGCCAGCGTAAACAGCTGGAAACATATCGCTCAAGCGGGCAAACAGCCGCCTATAATGCCGCCGTGCCGGACTATAATACTGATGTAGATGCTTATAACCGACTGGTGCAGCAAACGCAAACGGCTATTACCACGTATAACCAGCTGGTTGTTAAACGGAATAGTATAGCTATGGAAGTCAGGCAGTTAACGCAGTCTATAAGCAGCCAACCTGAGACGATTAGCCAGTAATTACTGTAGTATAGTAGATATATCAAAAAGGGGAGTTATGGCGAAGAAACAAATGACCAGATTTGTCTGTACGAACTGCGCGGCTGCAACCAGTGCCTGGGCTGGCCGCTGTCCCCAGTGCGGCGAGTGGAATACCCTGCAGGAAGAGGTGATAATAGCGACCACAGCTAGAGGCGGGCAGGTATCCTCAGGTAAGACATTGCAGCCGCAAGCTGTCAGCGAACTTGTCAAAGCCGACCAGAAGCGGTTAATAACCGGTATGCAGGACGTTGATGTTATCTTGGGCGGCGGCATTGTTGCCGGTAGTGTCAATCTTATTGCCGGTCAGCCGGGAATTGGTAAGAGTACGCTGCTGCTGCAATTAGCTTACGCGGTAGCCGGCCATGCCAGCGTCCTTTACGTGAGCGGCGAAGAATCAGCTCATCAAATTGGTCTCCGGGCAGAGCGCCTGGGGGCTACCCGTTCGAATTTACAGCTGGCAACCAGCACATCGGCCGATGACATCGCAGCTACTATCGCGGCTGCTACCTACGATCTGGTCATTGTTGATTCCGTGCAGACCATTGCGTGTAACGATGTCACGTCGAGCGCCGGTACGGTATCGCAAATTACTAACAGCACCCACTTAATTATGGCGGCAGCCAAGCAAGTCAATACAGCAGTTATCCTTGTGGGGCATGTCACCAAAGAAGGCGCCATTGCCGGGCCTAAAGTACTGGAACATGTCGTGGATGTAGTACTGCAGCTGGAGGGCGATCGTTACGGCGGCTTTAAGATACTTCGAGCCGTTAAGAATCGTTTTGGTTCGACCAGTGAGGCCGGTATTTTTGAAATGGCCCAGAACGGGCTTGTACCGGTTGATAACCCCTCTGCCGCCTTGCTTGAAGAGCGGCAGGTCAGTGATGGATCAGTTGTACTAGCGACACTTGAAGGCACCAGGCCGCTTCTCGTTGAGGTCCAGGCATTGGTGAATAAAACGAGCTACGGTTATCCGAAACGGGCGGCGAGCGGTATTGACCTGAACCGCGTCAATCTTCTGATAGCTATGCTGGAACGCCGCACTAAACTTAATCTCGCCGAACAGGATATATATATTAACATCGTCGGTGGTATGCGCATTACCGAACCAGCAGCCGATCTCGCGGTTTGTATGGCTATCGGTTCTGCCGCGAAGGGTCTGCAGTTAAAAAAGAACGCCGTCGTCTTTGGGGAGATTGGCCTGTCGGGCGAAGTCCGCCATGTGCCGTTCGCTGATAAGCGGGTCAACGAGGCCAAAAAACTGGGCTTTGAGGCTGCTATCGGCCCCAAGCTGAAGAGCGGCCCAAGCGACGCCTTTCTTATGCCGGTACCTAGCGTACGTGAAGCGCTCAATCAGTTCTTAGAAAAAGAATAGAATAAACATAAAATCAAAAACCTCTCTACGGTGCGTGGAGAGGTTTTTGATTTCTACAGGCAAGATACTACTTAGCGTTTAAAGCTTACTGTACCTGACTTACCACTTGAATCAGTTACCGTAGCGGTGTAGTTGCCGTTATTATTTAAGCCATTAAATGTAACGCTGTCGCCGCTAACTGTTTGGTCGGGGTGCGTGCCCGGGCCGCTTAACCTGACAGTGTAACTGGGCTTACCGCCGTTCCACATAATTGTCACGGAATTGCTGCCAGAGTTCTGTGAGGTTACGGTTAAATTTTCAGCTGCCGCCTGCGCTTCAAAGGTCGCCGTATCGCTGGCCTGGTACAATACGCTGTCAATTACCTGGGCGGTAATCGTCGTACTACCGCCGGACGACGGCACATAGGTGAATGATACTGTGCTCGGAGAATCGCTGACCGTAGCCGTCTTGACAGTCTGGCCGTTAATAGTGAAGTTTACGGTGCCCGGGAACTGTGAGCGCGTACCATCTGACAGCGGGAAGGAGCCTTGGGCGACGGTCGCGGTGATAGTACAGCCGCCGTCGTCCGCAGAGCAGCTGTCAGGCGCGGTGATAGTTATCGTCGGTGGTGAATCACTACAGTTATGGACGTCGTCGGTCGCGGTATTGCTGGTAGTCGACGAACTATTGGAAGATGTGCTGGCTACAGCACTGCCGCCATGCCATTTATCAACGTTCCAGGTATTGACGTTGCTATTACCCAGTGTCTGCCGGGCTAGGGTTGGCGTACAGTTGGTAGCGACATGCCCGGAGACTCTATCGGTGGTCAGAGTGGTGTTGCCGCCCTTCGCCTGATACCAGGACGGGAAGAGATCATTCGACGGGCTTGGCTCAACGGAACCGAGTCCGATATGGTTGCGTACCACGTAGGCGCCCTGCGTTTTAATGCCAGTCGGTGCCGTCCAGGCCTCGGGCTTCAGGTTGGCGTGCGCCGCTTCCATCCAGCCGCGGGTGATTGGGGCTGTCAAGTTTTCCATGGCACCGGCAGTTAAGGCTTTCTGACGTGTGTGGTATCCAACCCATGAAGCAACGGCGTACTGGGTTGACCAGCTAGTCATCAGACCATCGTAGTTGTCGTTCGTCGTACCGGTTTTGATAGCGAATTTCCAGCCGTTTTTTTGCGTATGGAACTTCATGTTGGCATTAAGGTAACTGGCATTGGGATCGCTGGCCATCTGGCTGACAATGTAGGCGGAATCAGGCTTGATGATCTGCTGGGCTTTTGGCTGCTTGTATTCCATGATCGGCTTGCCGCTGCCGTCGTTGATCTTCATGATGTAGGTCTTGGGAATATAGGCGCCGTTACGCGATATACTGGCCAGGCCGTTCACATGCTCGTCCAGCTTCACATACGCGCCGTCACCGATGGCTGATGAACCGTAGCATTCGGTTTTGTCACTTGCTTTGGCGTTGTTAACGTCGGTACCCGGCAGGTAACAGCTGTAGGAATCGTTGTTGCCCTGGCCGCCCATAAGCTCGTTCATCATTTTGACGGTCTTGTCTGTACCGACGGTCAGCATAGCTTTTACCGCTGGAACGTTACGGGAACCACCCAGGGCGTAGCGCAGAGTTATAGGTCCTGGATACTGGAAGTCATAATCCCACAGGCACTTTTTAGAGCCGGATGGATCATCGGACTGCTTAACGGATGGGCGAGTCTTGTCGGTACATGGATAGCCTGGAATTGCATCTTGCGAGTCGTACAGCACTGAACCGGCACCAACATTGTTGTTATAGTTAATCAGCGCGGCGTAATCATATGGTTTCACGCTGGAGCCGGGGGATACTTTTTGCGTTGAGGCGAAGTTCAGGAAACCGTGATCTTCATTGCCGAAGTCGATACCACCGACCAGTGATACGATCTGACCGGTTTTGACATCTTCGGCTACGAAAGCTGCCTCATCACCACCGGCACGACGGATGGCCGCCGCGTCAGCGTTAACTTTGTCTTCGGCGACTTTCTGCAAGTCCATATTGAGTGTCGTAATGACTCGCCAGCCACCGCGTTTAACGGTCTCGGAGCCATATTTCTTTTCAAGTTCTGATTTAGCTGACAGCACGAAGTAAGGCGCCAGAATATTCTGGTACTTTTGTTTGATAGGCTGAATGGTAGACAACAGGTCGACTTTCTTAGCTTCTTCGGCCTGGTCTTTCGTAACCATGCCTTGCTCGACCATCAAGTCCAGCACGTAATGCTGCCGGTTCGTGAGGGCTTCGCTATCGAAGTTGTCTTCCGAGACGGCCGGGTTATATTTAGGACTGCTATACGGAGAGAATGAGCCCGGAGCCTTCGGGATGGCCGCCAGGAAAGCAGCCTGCGCCAGTGTCAGATTCTTAGCTGTCGTACCGAAGTAATCGCGGGCAGCTGATTCAACACCATATTCGACACCGCCATAGGGCGCGATGTTGAGGTAACCCGTTAAGATGTCTTGCTTTGAGTATTCACGCTCCAGTTCAACTGCTAAGATTAACTCTTTGACTTTACGGGTAATGGTCCGTTGATCCGTCCACTGCTGGTTTAACTTTACTAACTGCTGTGTAATAGTTGATCCACCCTCGGCAGCGCTACCCTGTACGACGTCCTTGGCACCGGCGCGGATAATACCGCTGACATCAAAAGCGCCATGTTTGTAGAAATTCTTGTCTTCAACGGCAACGGTAGCCTGACGAATGAAATCGGATTGTTCTTTGGTTTCAACGGGAATGCGTTTAACACCATCGTAATCCTGCCAGAGTACTGTCGTTCCGGTCCGGTCATAGTAGGTAATACTACCGCCGAGCTTGTCGCCGGATATGTCTTTAATCTTTGGTAGATCCTTACGGAAATAGGCAAAAACACCTACGGCCAGGAAGAAACAGACCACGATGCCGACACCGGTGATTTTGAGGGCCATCAGGCCGCCTTCACGACTAAACCAGTACTTTGCCAGGTGGCGTGGATTGAGCCGGGCGGCCAAGCGCTTCCAAGGGTTTTTTGGCAGCGTGCTTAAGTAAGCCGCTTTGCGAGCCGCTCTAGCATTTTTGCTGGCCTTCATGCGTTCGCCGAGGCTTTGATTTACTTTGATTTGTTTTCCGCTTTTAGTTGTGTAGACGTTTTTGTTTGGTCGACGGCGGCTTTGGTCGGCTCGGTTTGACCCGTCCGGTCCGCGGTTGCTTTTATCCATGGAATTATATGTACTCCCGTCCCATTCCTAATTAGTCTGTAAGCATTATAGCAAACCGAACCTGAAAAAGAGCGCTATGTTTTTCATGATTTAGATACAATACGGCCAGTCATTTACTGAGGTAAACACCTAGGGTATACTTAAACTTATGACACTCTCTGAAGAACTATCATGGCGCGGATTCGCTAACCAGACTACCTATAAAGAGCTGACCCAATTAGATGGTGAGCCGGTCACGTTTTATTTCGGGGTTGATCCCAGCGCGCCTTCCATGACTATCGGTAATATGGCTGCCGCTATGATGGTAAAAACTTTTATTAAGCATGGCCATAGGGCAATTTTGCTGGTGGGAGGTGCTACCGGACTGATTGGCGACCCGGACGGTAAGGCTGATGAACGTAATTTAAAGACGCTTGATGAGATTGACGCCAACAAAAAGGCGATCGCGGCCCAGTATCACGGACTATTCCAAGGTTATGATTTCACTGTTGTTGATAATTACGACTGGTTTAAAGGTATTGATTATTTAGGTTTCCTGCGCGATGTCGGTAAGCACGTTCCAATGCGCCAGATGGTGCAGCGTGAGTTCGTGCAATCACGCCTTAGCGAAGGCGGCGCGGGCATTAGCTACGCCGAGTTCAGCTACGTACTGATTCAGGCGTACGACTTCCTGCATTTGTACCGTGAGCATGGAGCAACCCTGCAACTATGCGGCTCCGACCAGTGGGGTAACAGTATTGCCGGCGTTGACCTGATACGACGTATCGAAGGCGGCGAAGCTCATGTATGGTCTACTCCGCTTGTTATTAATAAGGCAACCGGTAAAAAGTTTGGTAAGAGCGAAGAGGGAGCGGTATGGCTTGATCCGGATCGTACGTCACCCACCGCCTTCTATCAGTTCTGGATCAACGCCGATGACGCGGGCGTAGAGGACTATCTCAAGATATTCACCGAGCTGGATAAAGGCGAGGTTGACGAGATAATGGCCGCTCACCATTCAGATCGTGCGGCCCGCATAGCTCAGACGCATCTGGCGCGTGAGGCGACTACGCTCGTACATGGCGCCGAGGCCGCCCGGTTTGCCGAAGTTGTTACCGGTTATTTAACCGGCATGCAACCGATCGGTGAAGCCGATGAGGCGGTACTGAGTGAAATCCGCGAACAGATACCGGCAGTTTCGGTCAAAGTCGGCGACCGGCTTGACGCCGCATTACTGCACACCGGTTTAGCCAGCTCGCTGACGGAAGCCCGCCGACTACTTGCCGATAACGGAATTGCCCTCAACGGCGTTAAGACAAGTTCTGAAACCTTTACTGACGCTGATTTCCAGAATAACCGCATTTTGCTCCGTAAAGGTAAGAAGTATAAAGACTCAGCCCTGGTCGAGCTAGGGTAATGATATACTAAGGAAAGCATGCAGACGCCCCGATCACAGCGCCCATCAGACTCTCCAACAACTAAAAAAGTTGACCAGTATAACGATCCTCATCACGACTATGTAAAATATTGGGACGGCCGTGATTATGAACACCAAGCCGAAGAAATGGCGGTAAAGCGTTTACTCGACGGACGCCATTTTGAGCATGCCGTTGATGTCGGTGGCGGCTACGGACGTTTAAGCGTGCTGCTGAAGCAGTTCGCTGACAAAGTCTCATTGGTAGATCCAAGCCATAAACAACTGACATTCGCGGCTGATTATCTTCAGGATCATCCCGATATTGAGCGCCATGAAATGCCGGCCCATAATCTTCGATTCGCCGACGGCAGCGTTGATCTGGTAGCCATGATTCGTGTCATACACCACTTACCTGATCCGACTCAGGAATTGCAGGAAATCGCCCGTATATTGCGGCCTGGCGGCTACGCGGTAATAGAAATCGCGAACTATATGCACGCTCGTAACCGCTTACGACACTTGGTGCATCACCAGAAGATCGCCGCGATGCCGGTTGATATACGCAGTAAGGCGCATCAGCGGGAAGATGAAATTCCGTTCGTAAACCACAATCCCCGTGAAATAACCCGACAGTTATCAGCCGCCGGCCTGAACGTGGAGCGAATTTTGTCCGTATCCAACCTGCGGAGCACCGGTCTCAAGAAAGTAATGCCTAAACGGGTGATGCTCGCTATAGAGGGTGTACTGCAGCCGACGCTGGCGAAAAGCTACTTTGGCCCCAGTGTCTTCTTTTTAGTCAGGAAGCAAGCCTGATGCGCCGAACAATACGGGTACGGGGTATTATTGAGCACCACGGTAAGTATTTATTCGTCAAACACGCCCCGGCCAGTGATTATTGGGCACTTCCCGGCGGCCACGTTGAGCCCGGTGAATCAGTTATAACCGCCATGGAACGCGAGATCATCGAAGAGCTTGGCGTTAAGCCGAAGCTTGGCAGGGTGCTGTATATTAACCAGTTTTTTACCAATACCGTTGAATCACTTGAACTGTTCTTTGACGTAACTAATGGCGGTGACTTTGTATCCTTGGATCTTGATGCCACTAGCCATGGCCGGCTGGAATTGTCGGCAGTCGCTTTTATTGACCCCCGGCAGGAGCGTATTCTGCCGGAGTTTCTGTCGCATCTTGCTGAGGACAGCCAAACTACTGACTGGCCAAAAGTTTTTGTCGATGACCACCGTTCCGTATAATAATGACTAATGAATGGTGAAACGCCGCTACTGGCATTAAAGGGAGTCGGGGCGGCTATCGGCCAAAAATACGGGCAACTTGGCCTGCATACCATCGCCGATCTTATAAATTATTTCCCCCGTCGCTATGATGACTATTCAGTACTGACACCGATCGCCGAGATTGTACCGGGCGCAGTGTCTATAAGGGCTACCATTAAACAGGCCAAGGGAAGGTATGTGCGGCGCGGCATGCATATCACCGAAGCGGTAGCAGGCGATGACACCGGGAGTGTCCGGCTGATATGGTTTAACCAACCGTATCGCGAGGGTTCGCTTAAAGCGGGTGCCGAGTATTATATCTCCGGGAATTTCGAACTGAGCCACCAGCGGCTGAGTATCATGAATCCAACTATTGAGCTGGTGAGTGATATGCCGCTTAATACAGCCCGCATCGTGCCCGTATACCGCGAGACGAAGGGTTTGACGTCCCGCCAGATTCGGGCGGCTATCGGCCAAATTGCCAAGGTAATCGCTGGCTTGCCGGAAACGCTGCCGGAGTGGCTCGTAACGAAGCACGATTTTTATGGCCGCAGCAGGGCGGTATACGCATTGCATTTTCCCGAAAACGCCGATGACTTGGCTCAGGCGCGGCATCGCCTCGGCTTCGAAGAGGTTTTTCAGCTGAGCCTGGCAGCGTTATCAAACAAATATGAACTGCTAACCGAGCAGGCTCCGAGCGTACCGTTCGAGGAAAAGGTGGCCAAAGAATTTGTCTCGCATATGCCTTTTAAACTGACTGACGCTCAACGCAAGGTGGTTTGGAGTATTTTTCAGGATATGCAAAAGGAACAACCGATGAACCGCTTAGTCGAAGGCGACGTCGGCGCGGGCAAAACCGTTGTAGCAGCTATGGCGGCGGTTATGGTGCTGCATCACGGCCATCAAGTAGCCCTGATGGCTCCGACGGAATTGCTGGCCCGGCAACATGCCGAAACCCTGCAAAAACTGCTGCAACCACTCGGTTTTGGCAGCCAGGTCGGGCTGCTGGTGGGTGGCATGACTGCGGCGCAGAAAAGATCGGCCCGAGAGCACATCGCCAGTGGTGATATCCGCTTTATAGTCGGCACGCAGGCACTGATTCAGGATACGGTCGATATGCATGCCCTGGAACTGGTAATAATTGACGAGCAACACCGTTTCGGTGTCGATCAGCGCAGAACCCTGCAAATCAAAGCCGGGCACATGCCCCATGTCCTCAGTCTCACCGCTACACCTATACCACGATCTCTGGCGCTTACCCTGTACGGAGAACTTGACGTATCGGTGCTCGACCAAAAGCCGCCGGGCCGGTCGGAAATTATCACCAAAATAGAGTCACCAAATTCCCGTCCCCAACTGTATGAAGAGATTGAGAAGGAATTAACGGCCGGTCGGCAAATGTTCGTCGTATGCCCGCTGATTACGGAATCGGGCGCGGTCAAGGCGGTTTCAGCCGAAGAAATGCATGAACAGCTTAGCAAAAAAGCGTTTAAACACCACAACGTAGGGTTGTTGCATGGCAAAATGAAGCCGGCGGATAAAAATGACGTTATGCAGCAATTCGTGGAACACAAGCTGGATATCCTAGTTTCAACTACGGTAATCGAAGTCGGGGTTGATGTGCCGAACGCCACTATCATGCTCATCGAGGGTGCCGAGCGCTTTGGTCTGGCGCAGATGCATCAGCTGCGAGGGCGGGTTGGCCGTGGCAAGGATCAGGGATATTGCTACTTAATGATGTCCGATTCATCGGCACCCAGCCGCCGGTTACGGGCGCTCGAAAGCTCCAGCGACGGCTTCAAACTGGCAGAGCTCGACCTTGAACTACGCGGCCCAGGGGCGATTTATGGCACGATGCAACATGGTCAGCTTGACCTGCGCATCGCCAAGCTCACTGATACTATACTTATTGCCAGCGCGCGCTCGGCAGCCCAAAAGTTTATCGATAAGCATGAGGATTTGTTACAATATCCCTATCTTCATGAACAAGTTTCTAAACTTCGTGCTGTCACGAATCTAAACTAATATGTATTCCGGTTCAACATTAACGAACTATTCCGGCCTTGTTTTGGGCGCGCATCAAAAGATTGACCGCACGGCCCGGCGCCATTTGCAGCAGCTGGCTCCGGCATGCAATTTCCCGAAAATTAAAACAATTTTGCATTTTGAGGGTAATAACGGCCCGGACGGTATAAAACGCAAAAGTCCGGCCAAAGGCGAGCCGTGGCATTACATCCAGCCGTTCGATATGAAGGACGACGGCATTTTAAAGATTATTTCCGATCATTACGTATCGCTGGTTGAATCGCTGCGTGGTAAAGACGACGTCCGGGCCGCGTTTGAGTCTGCCTGGATCGCGCACGCGATTGTCGATGGGTTGACGCCGGCGCATCACTACCCGTACGAGGACAAATTAGTTGAGCTGCGCGGGGGTGAGGGAATTGAGACCCGGACGACTATAAAGAAGAAATTAGTGATGCCAGGCGATACAAAGCGCGAGCAGCTGAATAACAACTGGAAGATGTGGGGACCTAAAGGCCTGTTTACCACACACGCCGCCTTCGAATGGGGATTTGCGACGGTGGTCCGGCCGTTGCGCCTCAAAGCCGCCATGCCGACTGATACAGATATGAAAAATTTCCAGGAACTGGGCGTAGAGGCCTGGTTTCGCCAACAGGCTCAGCAAATCGCCAGCTTGCATATGTACGATTCCTTTTACGAACATGGCTGGACTCGGAAGTTAGCCCGCCAGGTACGCCTGGAGCTGGCTCCGGCGATCACAAAAGCGGTGACTATCTGCTGGTATGGGGCGTTACTCGATGCCCGTGGTAAGCGGGAGCAGGAGTCTGATGCGAATCATCGCCGGTAAGCTTGGCGGCCGGAATTTTGACGCGCCGCGCGGCCACCGCACGCACCCGATGGGCGACAAGATACGTGGTGCTTTATTCAATATACTGGGCGACATTAGCGGACTGACGGTACTGGACGCCTTCGCAGGTAGTGGCGCTTTAAGTTTCGAGGCCATTAGCCGCGGCGCCGCCAGCGCCCTGGCCATTGAAATCGACAAGGAAGCCTTTGAAACCATCCAGCGCAATATTATTACGCTTGGTCTTGACCCCGAAGTGATCGTGATGCGCAAAAACGTGGCTGGTTGGTCTCGTAACAACCAGGACAAACAGTTTGACATCGTACTGGCCGATCCGCCTTACAATGATATCCGGCCAACTTTGTTGCAGAAACTTATGCCGCAGGTCAAACCAGGTGGTTTACTGGTGCTGTCATGGCCCGGTGGCGAGCCAGTACGGCCGTTCAACGGCGTTGAGGTTGTTTCGGCTAAAGCGTATGGCGATGCCCAGCTGGTATTTTACCGCCGTAACAGCTAGATTTTACAGCGGCAGTACGATAAAATATCTCGGTACTTTTCGAATATGCGCGAGTGGTGAAATGGTAGACACGCTGGTTTTAGGAGCCAGTGCCGAAAGGTGTGGAGGTTCAAGTCCTCTCTCGCGCACCACTATACTGTTATTGACTAATATGGTATAATATATCTATGCAAGTATATGAATCTGCCTTTGACCAACCTGTAGACCATCACCGTGAACGACGGGCATACGAATTATTTAAAAAGACTACTCTGGTGGATGTCTCTGATGGTGGAAATCACTCGCCAATCATTGCCGATACGATTACTGAACTGAAAACACAGTTAGAGACACGTTTAACACAGGCTACAGGCGAAACTACTGTATAATTCCAGTTATCTATGGCACTCTCAACTCAACCCTACAAAGGCGCCCGCGACTTCTACCCCGAAGATAAGCGCATCCAGAAATATATGTTCGGCGTCTTACGCTCAGCCGTCGAAAAGTACGGCTATGAGGAGTATGATGCACCTATTTTGGAGTCGCTAGACCTATATCTGGCCAAAACCGGTGAAGAGATCGTTAACGAGCAGACGTATGCCTTTGAAGACCGTGGCGGCCGAAAAGTCGCTATCCGGCCTGAAATGACCCCTACGGTATCCCGTATGGTGGCGGCTAAGCGTCAGGAACTGGCGTATCCGCTGCGTTGGTACAGTATCCCTAACTTATGGCGCTACGAACGTCCGCAGCGCGGCCGGTTACGCGAGCACTGGCAGTTAAATGTCGATATTTTCGGTTTAGCAGGCGTCGAGGCTGAACATGAAGTTATTTCTGTCGTAGACGGCATACTGCAGGCCTTCCATGCTAAACGCAGCATGTACACCATCAAGCTCAACAGCCGGAAGTTTACGGACTATATTTTGCGCGAGTACATCGGTTTTGACGAAGTACAGGCCTACAGCGTCGCTAAGCTGATAGATCGCATGCACAAAATGGACCGGGCGGACTTTATCGTCCAGCTCGATGCCTTATGCACGCCAAGCCAGCGCGAACAGGGTGCCGTGGAGCAGCTGCAGGACGTCTTGCAGGCCCAGCGTTTTACTGCGCTGCCGGCGGCCGTGCAACAGCATCCATCACTGGCACAAATCCGCTTCCTCATCGAACTACTCGAAGAATCCGGCATCGATAATGTCGTATTTGACGCTACCCTGATGCGCGGCTTCGATTACTACACTGACGTCGTGTTCGAGGTATTTGATAACCACCCTGATAACAACCGCTCGCTGTTCGGCGGCGGCCGCTATGATGGCCTGGTCGGCCTGTTCGGTGTTGAACCGGTCCCGACAGTCGGTTTTGGTATGGGCGACGTGACACTGCAGAATTTCCTGGAAATTCACGAGCTTTTACCTAAATTGCATCCTGAAACGCATATATATGTTGTTCCGGTCGGAGACGTCTTCAAACAGCTGCAAAAGCCGCTGGCTGAACTGCGGGCTTCCGGTTTGAACGTAGCTCTTGATACCACCGGCCGCAAAATTGGCGCTCAGATTCAAACCGCCGAAAAGAAGGGTATTCATTACGTCATGGTAATCGGCGAGCAGGAAATCGCTGACGGCCGTTATAATCTCAAGAATTTGCAGACCGGCGTGGAGGAAAAACACGGCCTGAGCCGTATCGTGACGATCGCTACAGACTATCGCCATGTCGATGAAACGGAAGACGAAGACATATAAGTACGAACTTGCATAGCCAGCCGGCGGGAACTCTGGTAAAATAACACCTTATGCAAGTAACAAAGTCTCAAACCAATCCTACAACCGTCACCTTAACCATTGAAGCGGACCAGCTCGTACTGGAAGAAACCCGTACGCAGGTGCTGCAGCGCCTGGCCCGGAACGTCAAGATCCAAGGCTTCCGCCAGGGTAAAGCGCCGCTGAATCTGGTTGAAAAGAACCTTGACTCATCAACCTACCAGTCGGAATTTATTGACGCTGCTCTTAACACTATGTACAGCCAGGCGCTGGCGGAACAGAAGATCCGCCCGGTTGCTCAGCCAAAGGTAACCATTAAGAAATTCGTTCCGTTTACGACCTTGGAGTTTGAAGCTGAAGTTGAAGCTATCGGCGACGTAAAACTGGCCGACTACACTAAAGTTAAGCTTGAGAAGAAACCCGTAACAGTCGCAGCCAAAGATGTTGATGACGTACTGAATAACCTCAAAGTCCGTATGGCCGAGAAAACTGAAGTTGACCGCGCCGCTAAAGATGGCGACGAAGTCTGGGTTGATTTCGAGGGCCGTGACGCTAAAACTGGTGAACCCGTTAAGGGCGCTGATGGAAAAGACTACCCCCTCGCTCTCGGCAGCAATACCTTTATACCTGGTTTTGAAGCAAATCTGCTTGGCGTCAAAGCTGGCGAAGAAAAAGAATTTACGCTGACTTTCCCGAAAGACTACGGTGTCAAAGCCTTACAGAACAAGGAAGTGATATTTAAGACGACCGTCACGAAGGTTAACGAAGTGACACAGCCTAAGGTCGACGACGAATTCGCCGCTAAAGTCGGTCCCTTTAAGACTGCCGCGGAACTGAAAGCGGATGTTAAGAAGCAAATCACTGCTGACCGCCAGCAACAAGCTGACCGTGACTATGAAAGCGAATTACTCGAGCAAATTACTAACAAGAGCGACGTTGCCGTTCCGGCCGCGTTGGTCGAAGAAGAGCTGACACGTTTAGAGCGTGAAGAGCGCCAAAACGTCGCTTACCGCGGCCAGACATGGCAGGAGCACCTCGATGAAGAAGGTGTCACCGAGGAAGAACACCGCGATAAAAACCGCCCTGGCGCGGAAATGCGCGTCAAAGCCGGCCTCATATTAGCGGAAATCGCTGAAAAAGAGAAAGTGGAAGTAACCCCTGAAGAACTGCAGATGAGGATTCAGCTTATGAAGGGCCAGTACCAGGATGCCGCCATGCAATCCGAACTGGACAAACCGGAAAACCAGCGGGAGATCGCCTCACGCATCATGAGTGAAAAAACAATTGAAATACTGACCGATTATGCAACCGTTAAGTCCACGGCAAAGACCGCCGCAGCTACTAAGAAGTAACGACCAATATGGCAAAAAATCCTAACAGACTATGGTCTCGGAGGAGTGGGGTAGCAGCATTAACCGCGGGCTCAGTTCTGGTCGGCAGCTGCATGATGGTCGGTGGCCTGAGGCGGAATGCCGACCGGGTAACATGCGACCAGGGCAGCATAGAAATTGAACTGACCGGGACAATGCAGTCAGTACTCGATATATATGGCGAAGCGGGATCACAGCTTGGCTATATGGCATTGAAACGAAGCGAAACAGAGTTATCCGTGGCCCTGCAGGATATAGCAAAGTACGGAAAACTGACAATGAATAAGTTAGAGTATTCTAGGCCTGAAGATATATCATCCGGCCTAGAATATGCCGGCCGTTTTAACGGCACCTATTGGGCTGTCGACGCCGATACTACGACCGATACGGTACAGATCACCGGTACGTGTAACTGAATTAGCACTCTTGACGTGAGAGTGCCAAATAACTATACTTATTCGTAGCAGTATTAAGCTACCAGCTAACTCTAAGGAGGTTTTAGATGAGCGTATTGATCCCTACAGTCGTTGAAAATGAAGGCCGCTATGAGCGAGCTTATGATATATATTCACGATTACTGAGAGACCGCATCGTTTTCCTCGGCTCCGATGTGAACGAAGCCTCTGCCAACGCTATTGTTGCCCAATTATTATTCCTGCAGTCCGACAGTCCTAACAAAGACATCTTTTTCTACATTAACAGCCCCGGTGGTAGTGTGTATGACGCCTTGGCTGTGTATGACACCATCCAGTACATTACCAATGATGTGCAAACCGTTGGTATTGGTGTGCAGGCGTCAGCGGCCGCCTTCCTGTTAAGTTCCGGTACTAAAGGCAAGCGTTTTCTGCTGCCAAACTCAACCGTGATGATTCACCAACCATCCAGCGGTACCCGCGGTAAGGTGACGGATCAGGAAATTGACCTCCGCGAATCACTGCGCATCAAGGCTTTGTTGGAAGGCATTATGGCCAAGAACACCGGTCAGAAACCTGAAAAGATCCATGAAGATATGGAGCGTGATAAGTGGCTGACCGCTACGGAAGCGCTCGACTACGGTATCGTTGACAAAATTATTAGCAACCCGCCAAAAGAGCAGGGCAAATAGCCGGATATCAGGGATACTATGATCAAAGACACGCCGGGGTTCCACTATGCCGAAGGTGCCGCGCCTTTTGGTGAACTTGATATTGTACTTCCCCATAGCAGGGAGTTAGGCGAAGGCCTCAGTACGGAAGCTCAACGCGCGGCGGAATCCATCTTTGATAATGCCTGGAGCAAGAGTTACTGGCTTGCTTCTGAGGTGGGCCAACAGGCAATCGATGAGTGGCTCAAAACGCCTTATGGCGAGAATCATCCAAATCTGATGAGAGTTACGAGCAGAGCGTTTACACACCCGAAGCAGAACCTAACCTACGCGGTTAAACCAGATATGATTCCTGATTGGCCATGGCCCGAACGGTTTGACGCCGTTGTCGCGGCCGAAATTGTTGGTTTTGGCAACGCTAAGCTCGAAGTATCCGGCAATCCTGTAGAAAGAGCAATTAAGTGGTTACGGTACCCTGAAAAACAATATGTAAATGTAGCCAATGCCAATGTACGGCCACGGTGGCAGGGCAGGCATATCGGTGTCGCGCTTATGCATGGTTTACTGAGCGGCTTTCCTGAAGACAGGCCGGCGACTACCTATGTGGCGCGGTCAAATAACCGCTTGCTGCAGGCGCTTTCTGCTGTTGGTTATCAGGAAACCGGGTCTCAGCCACGGTCTGATCTTATTCCTGGCGCGACCTTTGAAGAAGTTCGTTTGCAGGCTGGTAGTGCCGGTGAAGTTCGAGACCGCCTGGCACGACGCTTTAGCTGGCTGAATGATGCCGAGACCATCGAACCTGTCTCATAATTCTGAAGCTTAGCTATTGACATTTGCGGTTTAACCGATCAGACTACTATGTAAGAAGTAGTGTACGTTTGGCGGTCTGAAGTTTTATTCAACAGATCCAAAAACTCCTTACGTAGTTAACCTTCGCGCGCAAAACTACAACAAGGTCAATCACACAGTCTATTTATAGAGGTGGGAAGCCTAAACTCGTTTTTATAAATTCTATACAGGGGGCATAGTTCTAGCTTATGGCCAAGACTACAGCAAAGAGTACTGCTAAGGCGTCCAGCTCACGTGTGTTTTACACGCAGGCTGATGACGCGACAAAACTACCAAATCTGGTTGATCACCAGAATAAATCATTCCAGTGGTTTGTTGACGAGGGTCTCGGTGAATTGTTGGCCGAAATCAGCCCAATCGACGACTATACCGGTACCAAACTGTCTTTAAGTTTCAAAGACTACCACTTTGACGAGCCGAAGACGTCCGAGTTTGACGCCCGTGACAATAACGTTTCTTACGAAGCGCCGCTTAAGGCTACCGTTGAACTGACGAATAAAGTAACCGGCGAAGTCAAGGAGCAGGAAATCTACCTTGGTGATTTCCCGTGGATGACCAGCCGCGGTACATTCGTAATCAATGGCGCAGAGCGCGTCGTAGTTTCACAGCTGATCCGTTCAGCCGGTGTGTTCTTTACGGGCGACCAGCACGGCTCCACCAACTTGTACGGCGCCAAGGTTATTCCTGGCCGTGGCGCATGGTTGGAATTCGAGACCGCGGCTAACGGTGCTTTATACGTAAAAATTGACCGTAAGCGTAAAATCGCTGTCACGACTCTGTTGCGCGCCCTCGGTATGACCGAAGCCCGCATCAAGGACTCATTTAAGCATGTTGACCAAGGTAAGCTGAGCTATATCGACGCTACCCTCGAAAAAGATCCAGCCAAGGGCCAGAACGACGCGCTCATCGAAGTATACCGCCGTCTCCGCCCGGGTGACCTGGCAACCGTCGATAACGCCCGCTCGCTGCTGGAAAATATGTTCTATAACTTCAAGCGCTTCGACTTTTCCCGCGTCGGCCGCTATAAGATCAACAAGCGTTTGAACCTCGATGTCGCCAACACTACCGAAAACCGTGTTATGCGCCTTGAGGACCTGGAAGCTATCATCGCTGAAATCATCCGCCTCAACAACACGCAGGAACCTGCCGATGACATCGACTCACTGGCTAACCGCCGAGTGAAATTAGTTGGTGAGCTCGTACAGCGCCAGTTCCGCATCGGGCTGCTGCGCATGGAGCGTAACACTAAAGACCGCATGTCTATGAGCGAGATTGAGACTGTCCAGCCTGGCCAGCTCATCAACGCCCGCCCTGTGGTCGCGGCTGTAAGGGAATTCTTTGCCTCTTCACAGCTGTCACAGTTCATGGACCAGATTAACCCGCTTTCCGAGCTGGCTCATAAGCGCCGCCTGAGTTCGATGGGTCCTGGTGGACTTTCCCGCGAACGCGCTGGTTTTGAAGTCCGCGACGCCCACGCGACTCACTACGGCCGTATTGACGCCGTTGAAACTCCTGAAGGTGCCAACATCGGTCTTGTATTGAACCTGGCTTACTATGCCCGTATTAACGAGTATGGTTTCATTGAAACCCCTTACCGCAAAGTGGTCACCGCCGTAACGGCCAAGGATGCCGCTGGCCATATTGCCAGCGTTAATCTGGAAGACAAAGAAGGCAAGTTGATCGTTGCCGCCGGTAAGACCATTACTGAAGCTGACGCCACGAAGTTGGCTACAGTCGAAGGACAGGTTACCTGGCCGGTTAAGGCGACTGTTACTCACGACATCGTCTACCTCGATGCCTACGACGAAGAAGTTGCCGTTATCGCCGGCGCGGGTATCGCGCTTGATGAGAACAGCCGCTTCATTGATGAGCGCGTTTCTGCCCGTAACCGCCTGCGCTCAAGCGAAGTTGACGCCGATGATGTCACGCACATGGACGCCGCCCGTAACCAGATTATTGGTTCCAGTGCCGGTCTGATCCCATTCATTGAAAAGAACTACGTGTACCGCTCGCTCATGGGTAGTAACCAGCAACGACAGGCTGTGCCGCTTATTAAGCCACAAAGCCCGGTCGTTGGTACTGGTCTCGAAGAAGCTGCCGCCCGTAACACCGGCCAGGTTATTATTGCCGAAGCCGACGGTGAAGTATTGCAGGCTACCGGTGACAAAGTTACCGTTAAGTACGCGGACGACAACCTGGGTACCGTAGATTACGCTCCGCAGCATTTCGTACGTTCAAACGAAGGTACTAGCATCAACCAACGCGTTGTTGTCTCGACTGGCGATAAAGTCAGTGAAGGTGACATTTTAGTCGAAGGTATGTCGATTGCCGGTGGTGAACTAGCTCTTGGTAAAGACCTCCTTGCCGCATTCATGCCTTGGGGTGGCTACAACTTCGAAGACGCCATTATCGTCTCCCGCCGTTTGGTAGAAGACGACACGCTTACCAGCATCCACATTGTTGACTATATGCTGGAAGTCCGCGAAACCAAGCTTGGACCTGAGGTTGTCACCCGCGATATCCCGAACGTTTCAGAAGACACCCTGCGCCATCTCGATGAAGACGGTATCGTCCGCATCGGCGCGGAAGTACATCCTGGTGACATTTTGGTTGGTAAGATTACTCCAAAGGGTGAGCAGGAACTGAGCTCTGAAGAGCGGCTGCTCCGCGCTATCTTTGGTGAAAAAGCCAAAGAAGTCCGTGATACTTCACAGCGCATGAGCAACGGCAAGCACGGTAAAGTTGTTGGCGTCAAAGTATTCAGCCGCGAAAACGGCCATGAACTGAAAGCCGGCGTCCTGATGCAAATCCAGGTCTTCGTGGCTCAGATGCGCAAAATATCCGTTGGCGATAAGCTCGGTGGACGCCACGGTAACAAGGGTGTCATTGCCCGTATTCTTCCTATCGAAGACATGCCGTTTACCGAAGACGGTACCCCAATCGATATCATCCTGAACCCGCTCGGTGTACCAAGCCGTATGAACATCGGTCAGTTATTTGAAACCCACCTTGGTATGGCCGCCCGTGCCCTCGGCATTAAAGTTGCCAGCCCATCATTCAATGGTGTTCCAGCAGAAAAGATCCAGGAACTCCTGGCCAGCGTCGGTTTGCCGGAAGATGGCAAGCAGCAGTTGTACGACGGCCGCACCGGTGAAGCTTTTAAGGAGCGCACTACTGTTGGTAGCATGTACATGATCAAGCTGAACCACATGGTCGCCGATAAGATCCACGCCCGCTCGACTGGTCCATACACTATGGTTACCCAGCAGCCGCTTGGTGGTAAGGCACAAAATGGTGGCCAGCGCTTCGGAGAAATGGAAGTATGGGCACTGGAAGCTTATGGTGCTGCTACAACCCTGCAGGAAATGCTGACTATTAAGTCCGACGACGTCTATGGCCGTTCCAAGGCTTACGAGTCAATCATTAAGAAGATGCCGATTGTCGGACCAAAGGTTCCAGAAAGCTTTAACGTGCTTGTCAAGGAACTGCAAGGCCTCGGCCTTAAGGTTGATCTGATCGACCTGGAAGCCAACCAAACGGTTGACGCTGAAAATATTTTAGGCGCCAACATCCAGGAAGAATCATCAGCTATGGCTGATATCGACGTGCCAACTCCAGAGGTTTCAACCCTGGAAATGAGCGAAGACGAAGCAATGAATGAATTCTCAATTGTTGACGTTGATGATGAACTACATGATTCGACCGAAGAAACTAACCAGACCGTCACCGCGGTTAACACCGGTGACACTAATGACGAGGAGGCTGAAGCCTAATGCGCAAGTATAACTACGGCACAAGCATTTCTGACTTTACGGCAGTACGACTCGCTGTAGCTAGCCCGGACGACATTCTGGAATGGAGCTATGGTGAGGTTACCAAGCCAGAAACTATTAACTATCGTACACAAAAGCCGGAACGTGATGGTTTGTTCTGCGAACGGATCTTCGGACCAGTTAAGGACATTAATCCGCACGACGCGAAATACAAGGGTGTCCGCTCACGCGAAGCCGCTGTCGACAAGAACGGTGAATTAGTCACTAAGAGTATCGTCCGCCGCGAACGCATGGGCCACATCTCTTTGGCTGTCCCCGTCGCCCATATCTGGTTCCTCCGCGGCACTCCCAGTGCTATCGGTTTGCTTCTCGGCATGACTGTTAAGAACCTGGAGCGCGTCGCTTATTTCGCAGCTTACATCGTCAAAGATGTAGATACCGCGAAACGTGACCAAATGCTGGCCGATAAGGAAGCTGAATTCGCAGCCGCCAAGGAAGCAATCCGCCTTCGCTTTGAAGCTGAGTCACAGAAAGAAGACGCTAACATCAAGGCTCTGGCCGAAATGCAAACCAAGGAACTCGAAGAAGTTCAACAGGACTTTGAAACCCTCAAGAACCAGCTGACCAGCCTAGAGCGCCTGCACCTGCTGAACGACACCGATTACCGCGCGCTTCCTCGTGAACTGCGTGATATGATCAGCGTCGGCATGGGTGGTGAATCTCTGCGCGACCTGCTGGAGACTATTAATTTGAAGGAATTGATCGCTGAACTCTCGACCGAAGCTGAAGAGGCAAAGGGACAGCGTAAGAAGAAGATTATGAAGCGCCTGCGCCTGCTGGAAAGCATGGACCGCGCTAACATCAAGCCTTCAAGTATGTGCATTAGCGTTCTGCCGGTTATTCCTCCAGACCTGCGCCCAATGGTCCAGTTGACTGGTGGCCGTTTCGCGACCTCCGACTTAAACGACCTGTACCGCCGTGTCATCAACCGTAACAACCGCCTGAAGAAGCTGATCGACCTCAACGCGCCGGAAGTTATCCGCCGCAACGAACAGCGTATGCTCCAGGAAGCCGTGGACGCCCTCATCGATAACAACAACGCCCGCAGTGGCCGTGCTGTTGCCGCTACCGGCCAGCGCCGCCGTCTGAAGTCACTCAGTGACCTCTTGAAGGGTAAGCAGGGACGTTTCCGTCAGAACCTGCTTGGTAAGCGCGTTGACTACTCAGGCCGTTCTGTTATTGTGGCTGGTCCTGAACTCAAGATTCACCAGTGTGGTCTGCCGAAGATGATGGCCCTTGAACTGTTCAAGCCATTCGTTATTGGCGAACTGATCGCCGATGAGCACGCTCACAACATCCGTTCCGCGACCCGCATGATTGAAACTGGTGACGTCGCCGTTTGGGACGCCCTCGACACCGTCATTAAGGGTAAGTACGTTCTGTTGAATCGTGCCCCATCCTTGCACCGCCTTTCAATCCAGGCCTTCCAGCCGGTACTTATCGAAGGCCGCGCCATCCAGCTGCACCCACTCGTCTGTAAGGGCTTCAACGCCGACTTCGATGGTGACCAGATGGCCGTCCACCTTCCTTTGAGCGATGATGCTCAGGCAGAGGCCCGCGACATCATGGCTGCTAACAAGAATCTTCTGAAGCCAGCTGACGGTTCGCCAATTCTGCACGTTGAACAGGACATCGTCCTTGGTTGTTACTACCTCACGTACGACCGCCCTGACACCAATAAAGTACCTTTCGTATATAGCGACATCAATGAAGCTATTTTGGCACTCGATGCCGGTAGCTTGACGCTCCAGAACCGCATCCGCGTACCATTCCGTGGCGAACGCCGCGAAACAACGCTTGGCCGCCTGCTGTTCAATGAAACCTTCCCGGATGATTTTCCATTCCAGGACGAGCCAATGACCAAGAAGCGTTTGCAGAAAGTACTGGCTGACGCTTACCAGGCTTACGGCCAGGAAGTAACCGCTGAACTCGCCGACAAGTTGAAAGACCTCGGATTTGAATACGCCACAATTTCCGGCCTCTCAATGGGTATGGGTGACTTCCATGCGGTTGAAGGTCTCGACGCCATGCTTGCTACCGGTGATACCCGCGCCAGTGCCATTTCAGAGCAGTTCGAACAAGGTTTTATTACCGAAGACGAACGATACCGCTTGACCGTCGATAACTGGGCCCGCGTTGAAACGCAGGTACAGGACGCTTTAGCCGAACAGATGAAGGGCCGCGACAGCGCGACTGCTATCGCCATCAACTCTGGTGCCCGTGGTAACATCGGCCAGTTGAAGAACGCCGTTGGTATGCTTGGTGTCCAGTCCGACGCCTCCGGCCGCGCCATCGAACTTCCAGTCCGCTCCGGCTATGTCAAGGGTCTCAACCCGCTTGAATACTTTACGGGTACCCGTGGTACCCGTAAGGCGCTCATCGACATCGCCCTTAAAACCGCCGATGCCGGTTACCTGACGCGCCGCCTGGTAGACGTTTCTCAGGATGTCTTTACTATCGACGAAGAAGGCGACTCTAGCGATCCAGGCTTCGCGATGCTTCGGGCTGACGCTAAAGAGATTGGTGTTGGCTACGGCTCACGCCTGGTTGGCCGCTTTGCTGCCCAAGACGTCTCTAACGGAAAAGTAGGTTACCTCAAAAAGGGTGAACGCTTTACTCCAGAAGTAGCTGCCAAGATCGACGCGGACGAGTCTCTCGACGCGGTCCGTATCATGAGCGCCCTCAGCTGTACCAGCGTCCGTGGAGTTCCACAGAAATCCTACGGTGTCGATCCGGCTACCGGTAACCTGGTTGCCAGCCACCACCCAATCGGTGTCATCGCTGCCCAGTCTATCGGTGAGCCTGGTACGCAGTTGTCCCTCGACTCCAAGCACCGTTCCGGTGGTTTCGTCGCCGATGACACTGCGCAGGGTCTGTCCCGTATCGAGGAACTCTTCGAAGTCCGTACACCAAAGGGTCAGGCTTACCTGACTGACATTGCCGGTACGGCAAACACATGGGAAGAAGGCGACCACTACGTGGTTCAGGTTACTGCCCATGATAAAGAAAACATCGAACTCGAAATTGGTGACCGCACGGTCCAGGTCAAGAGTGGTTCCGATGTTGCTATCGGTGACGTCATTGCTTCACTCGAAGACGGCGCATCACCACTAATCGCACCAATGGCTGGCAAGGCCGAGGTCAGCGAAAAGACTATCATCATCACACCGGCCCGCACCAGCGTGGTCCGCTACGAAATCCCTGGCTTCAAGCAATTGCAAGTCAAGGACGGTGATGAAGTCGAAGCCGGCCAGCGCTTGACTAACGGTTCCATTAACCTACAGGACCTTCTGCGTCTCCAGGGTGTTGAGCCAACGCAGCGCTACATCATGAATGAAATCCTGCGTATCTTCGCAGGCCAAGGTCAGATCATTGCTGATAAGCACCTTGAAATCATCGTTCGCCAGATGTTCAGCCGCGTCCAGATCGAAGATGCTGGCGACAGCGAATTCGTGACCGGTGACGTCGTTTCCAAGCTGGCTGTAGTTGACGCTAATGAGCGCTTGGCTGCTGATAGCAAAGAACTCGTACAGTTCAACCAGCTGTTGCTTGGTATCACCAAGTCCAGCTTGAGTACTGATTCGTTCCTGAGTGCCGCATCCTTCCAGGACACCACCCGCGTACTGATCGGTGCCGCGACCTCCGGCCGCGTCGACCGCCTGTACGGCTTGAAGGAAAACGTCATCTTGGGTCGCAAGATCCCAGTTGGCACTGGTTACGGCCAGGTCGCAGTCGCTGAAGATGCCATTGAAGACCAGCTCGCCGAGCCGCTTTCAAGCATCACTGACGCGCTGTAAGCCTCGCCAAGGCTGGGTAAACATAAGGGGTATTGACACAGGGTGTAATAGCGCTGTTGTCAATACCCCTTATATCTGTTAAAATCATTAGGTTACAAACTAAGTAGTCCGAGCCAGGGAAGTAGCCGTAAGCGTAGTTGGCACTCGCATACGCAGCCATGATCTTTCTTGCAGCAGCAGATTACATAAGGAGCATAAATGCCAACAATCAACCAATTGGTTCGCAAGCCCCGCACCAAGGTGATCGTCAAGACGAAATCACCTGCCATGCAGCGCGTTGTGAACAACCTCAAAACCACAAACTACGAAAAACACGCGCCGTTCAAGCGTGGTGTTTGCGTCAAGGTTACTACTAAAACACCAAAGAAGCCGAACTCAGCTCTTCGTAAGGTTGCCCGTGTGCGCCTGACCAACGGCTACGAAGTTTGGGCTTACATCGGTGGCGAAGGTCATAACTTGCAGGAGCATGCCGTTGTACTGGTACGCGGTGGCCGCGTAAAGGATCTTCCTGGTGTTCGTTATCATATTGTCCGCGGTAGCCTAGACCTTCAGGGTGTTAACAACCGCAAACAGGGCCGTTCCAAGTACGGTGCCAAGAAGGAGAGCAAGTAATGCCACGTAAAAAGACTAAAGCATTAGTACGCGACGTCGCTCCAGATCGCCTGTATAACAGCGTTCCTGTAGCTCGTTTGATCAACCGCGTTATGTTGAACGGTAAAAAGCAGCTGGCTGAACGCCTCGTATACGACGGTATGCAGAAAGCCGCCGACCGTTTGAAAGTCGAGAACCCGCTTGAAGTTTTCGAAACTGCTTTCAAAAACATCCAACCGCATGTCGAGACCCGTTCCCGCCGTGTCGGTGGTGCCAATTACCAGATTCCGTTTGAAGTTCGTGGCCAGCGCCAGAACCACCTGACTACCATGTGGTTCGTCGCTGCCTGCCGCAGCCGCAAAGGCATTTCCATGGCTGACCGCATCGCCGCTGAACTGACCGACGCCTACAATGGCCAAGGCGCAGCAGTTAAGAAGCGTGAAGACACGCACAAGATGGCTGAAGCTAACCGCGCCTTTGCGCACTTTGCCCGAGGCTAGTTTTATGGAGCTAGAACATCACCGCGAACGTGCGTCTATCGTATTTGATGCTATGAATACTGCTTCTGAGCAAAGTGCTCAAGCGACGATTGCACATTCCGGTGATGTTTTGGGAATATTTCACCCAGATGTTTTAAAATCACGATGGGAATTGACAAAGGCGCTTGGTATGGGTGTACGAGAATTAATCTCAATCGTGCCTCACGCGCCCGAGTTGTATAGAGAATGGCGAGTCCGACGTACTAATGAATAATATGGGGAATAAGGATATTTAAGAAGGAACTACATGGCAGATAAGAAAACAGCAATGGATAAGATTCGGAACCTTGGTATTATCGCGCATATCGATGCCGGTAAGACTACGACGACCGAAGGAATTCTGTATCGTACCGGTTTGAACCACAAGATTGGTGCCGTACATGAAGGTGAAACAACGACCGACTGGATGGCCCAGGAACGTGAGCGCGGTATTACTATCGTAGCCGCTTCCGTTACCTGTTTCTGGAAGGGTCACCAGATCAACATTATCGATACCCCGGGACACATCGACTTTACCGTGGAAGTGGAGCGCTCACTGCGTGTCCTCGACGGTGCCTGTGTGGTCTTCGACGGTAAGATGGGTGTTGAAAGCCAGTCTGAAACCGTTTGGCGCCAGGCTGACAAGTACGGCGTGCCACGCGTTTGTTTCATCAACAAGATCAACCAAACCGGTGGCGACTTCTATAAATCTCTGGAAAGCATCCACAACCGCTTAAGCAAGCGCGCGTTCCCAATCCACCTGCCAATCGGTTTCGAGCAGGCCATTAACGGTATCGTTGACCTGGTTGAAATGAAAGCCTTCACTTACAAGGACTTCACCGATAAAGCTCTTGTTGAAGGCGAAATCCCAGCCGACATGATGGACCAGGTTAAAAAGTATCGCAGTCTCCTGATTGAAAACGCTGTTGCCGAAGACGAAGCTATGCTCGAAAAGTATTTCGAAGTTGGCGAAGACGGCCTGAGCACCGAAGAAGTCAAGCAGGCCATCCGTTCTGCTGTTTTAAGTGGTAACTTCTTCGCGGTTACCGGCGGCGATGGCCGCGGTGTGATCGTCGAGAAAGTCCTCGATATGGTTGCCGACTACCTGCCAAGCCCGCTTGACCGTGGTTCTAACTGGGGTATACACCCTAAGACCGGTGACGAGATCGAGCGCAAGCCAAGCGAAGAAGAGCCATTCAGCGCGCTGGCATTTAAGATTACCACCGACCCATTTGTCGGTAAGCTGGCTTACTTCCGCGTGTACTCTGGTACTATTACTGCCGGTTCATATGTTTACAACTCTACTAAGGGTGAAAAAGAGCGGGTTGGCCGTATCGTTCGTTTGCAGGCTGATAAGCGCGCAGATGTAACTGAAGTCGGTGCCGGCGACATTGCTGCCATCGTCGGCCTTAAAGGTACGACAACCGGTGACACACTGTGTGACCAGGCTAACCCAATCGTTCTTGAAAGCATTGACTTCCCAGAACCTCCAGTTTCGATTGCTATCGAACCAAAGACGAAAGCCGACCAGGAAAAAATGGGTATCGCCCTTGGCCGTTTGGCCGAAGAAGACCCAACCTTCCGCGTACGCACCGATGAAGAGACCGGGCAAACTATCATCTCCGGTATGGGTGAGTTACACCTTGAGATCCTGGTAGACCGCATGAAGCGTGAGTTTAACGTGGAAGCTAACATCGGCCAGCCACAGGTTGCCTACCGCGAATCAATCCGCAAGAGCGGTATTGAAGCCCAGGGTAAGTTTGTCCGCCAGAGTGGTGGCCGTGGTCAGTATGGTGACGTCTGGCTGCGTGTTTCTCAGAACGAGCAGGGCGCCGGATTTGAATTCATCAACTCTATCAAGGGTGGTGTGGTTCCAACCGAGTACATCAAGCCGGTCGAAGAAGGTATCAAAGAGTCACTTGCTAACGGTATTATTGCTGGCTACCCGGTCGTAGACATTAAGGCCGAACTGTATGACGGTTCTTACCACGAAGTCGACTCCAACGAAATGGCCTTCAAGATCGCCGGTTCGATGGGTATCCAAGAAGCCGTTAAGAAAGCTAACCCTGTCTTACTTGAACCAGTGATGAAAGTAGTTGTTGTTACTCCTGAGCAGTTCATGGGTGACGTCATTGGCGACTTAAACAGTAAGCGTGGCCGTATTGAATCCATGGAAGATCTTCCTGCCGGAATCAAAGAAATTACCGCCTACGTACCACTGGGTGAAATGTTCGGTTACACGACTAACCTGCGTTCCACAACCCAGGGCCGTGCCTCAAGTTCTATGGAACTCGACCACTACGCTGACGTACCGGGCCACGTTGCGGAAGCTATCATCGCCAAGAATTCGAAATAGTCTCGCGGGACTAATAGAGAGATGCTGACCTCTTTACAAAATGTTGGCATTTCTCTATACTACCTCGGTAACTTGTGTGAGTTGTCTTTTCATAGTGACAATGGTCTCATGCAAATAACGGACAAATGATTAATTAAACAAGGAGTCATATAAATATGGCAGATCAATTCGACCGAACCAAGCCTCACGTGAATGTCGGTACTATGGGTCACGTTGACCACGGTAAGACTTCACTGACCGCTGCTATTACTATGGTGCTCGCAAAGCGCCTCCCAACCGCAGTCAACAAGCCAGTTGACTACGCGATGATCGACAACGCTCCAGAAGAGCGCGCTCGTGGTATTACTATCGCTACTTCCCACCAGGAATACGAAAGTGAAAAGCGCCACTATGCTCACGTCGACATGCCAGGCCACGCCGACTACGTTAAGAACATGATTACCGGTGCTGCTCAGATTGACGGGGCTATCCTCGTTGTATCTGCTGCTGATGGTCCTATGCCTCAGACCCGTGAGCACGTTCTGCTCGCGAAGCAGGTTGGCGTACCAAGCATCCTGGTTTTCATGAACAAGATGGACCTCGCCGACGCTGACCTCGTTGAGCTCGTTGAAGAAGAAATCCGCGATCTGCTCGCTAAATATGACTTCGACCGCGACTGCCCAGTTATCAAGGGTTCAGCTACTAAAGCTATTGAAGGCGACAGCGCTAACGAAGACGCTATCATGGAACTCGTTGCTGCTATGGATGCCTACATCCCAGAACCAGCTCGCGACCTTGACAAGCCATTCCTGATGCCTGTCGAAGACGTTTTCTCAATCAAGGGTCGTGGTACTGTTGCTACGGGTCGTGTTGAAAGCGGTATCGTTAAACTAAACGACGAAATCGAAATCGTTGGTATCCGTACTACTCGTAAGAGTGTCGTTACTGGTATCGAAGCTTTCAAGAAGCAGCTTGATCAGGGTCAGGCCGGTGACAACGCCGGTGTTCTGCTCCGTGGGATTGAGCGTGATGACATCGAGCGCGGCCAGGTCTTGGCTAAGCCAGGTTCTATCACTCCTCATACGGAGTTTGACGCTGAAGTCTATATCCTAACCAAGGAAGAAGGTGGTCGCCACACTCCTTTCTTCAAGGGATACAAGCCTCAGTTCTACTTCCGTACAACGGACGTAACTGGTGAAGTTGAACTTCCAGCTGACAAGGAAATGGTCATGCCTGGTGATACTATTACCTTTAAAGTTAAGTTGCTTGCTCCAATCGCCATGGACCAGGGTCTCCGCTTCGCTATCCGCGAAGGTGGCCGTACCGTTGGTGCTGGTGTTGTGACCAAGATCAACAAATAATCAGTCCTGCTGATTCAAAAAGAGCGCTCGGATCAATAATCCGGCGCTCTTTTTTGTTATCGTATAATAAAATGAATGGGTATGACAGAAAGTAGTAATTTCACGGACTATTATGAAGTTCTTGGCGTAAAGCCGACATCTGAAGTAGCCGAAATTCGCCGTGCCTATATAGCTTTGGCTAAGCAGCAGCATCCTGATGCCGGCGGTTCAATGGAAGCCATGCAACAGTTGAACATCGCGTACCGGACATTGACGAGCGATAGCGCGAAAACAGCTTATGATATGCTGCACAACTTCCATACCGGTAGCACTGCACCGGCTGACTACCGCTATAGTGATGGACGTGAGGTACATGGTGTCACCGATATGTCGGATGATGAAATCGACGCTTTTCTTGATGACTTATTCACTGAGTATCGGAGCGGCCCGCCAAAGTCTAAGCAAAGTATTCGTGACTGGTTCAAGAACATCGTAAAAAAGATGTAACCTCAAGTACTTTAGTTATCTCAAAACACCTGGTATAGTCTTTGAATGAACACGCCTACTCCGGATTATCCGCAACAACTCTTTCCTCATTCCATGCTTCCGGTCAATACTACGCTTATGGCTCAGTTGGCCGTAAAGTTCAGCCGGGTAACTGGCGGCGACTATCACGCCTATCTTATTAGTACCCCTGAGAACCGTGATCCTCGGTTTTTGATTAAACCAACTTGTCAGATCGATGCGATAGCCCGAGAATATAAAGAGGAACAAGCTGACCGAGGCGTAGAAGTTGTTATTAAGCCTTTGCCGGACGAGGCCGTGCAGGACATCTACGCCCAGTGTCTCGACGAATTAGACGTTATGATGCGAAGTCTGCGCCTAAACACGCAGTAGACTTTCCAATGAACGTTTAATATGTTAAAGTACATCTACTTACTAATTGTGCTGACTAAAAGTCATTTGTAGGCACTGAAACCTACAGAAGATGTTACAGCGCCATAACCGTCCAGACGGACAAAGGAACATTATTAATGGCTGAAGCTCCTAAAGATGCTAAGCAAAAAATTCGTATTCGCCTGAAGGCATATGACCATAAGGTTATTGATCAGGCCGCTAAGCAGATCGTCGATACCGCACTGCGTACCGGCGCGTCACTAGCCGGCCCCATCCCTCTGCCAACCCGCCGCAGCACGTTTACGGTTATCAAAAGCCCGCACGTCTACAAAAAAGGTCGCGAGCAGTTCGAAATGCGCGTTCATAAGCGCCTGATCGACGTTTTTGAGCCAACGCCAAAAACAATCGACAGTCTGATGAACCTCAGCCTGCCTGCTGGTTGCGACGTCGAAATCAAGATGTCCTAAGTGCCCCCCCAAGCCTATAAAAAACCGCTCTCCGTAAAAAAAGGGCGTTTTTTATGTGCATATACTTAAGTCGTGTAAGTAATTTCATATACCAGTAACCGACGGAAGCCTACACTAACTAATACACTAATAATGTATAGGAGACCGAAATGGCACACACATCAGACAGACAAGCACCGAATACATTAGGTCTTATTCTTGTCGCAGCCGCTGCAGGCGCAGTAGCAGGAATGCTGTTCGCACCAAAGCGCGGAACAGAAATGCGCGAAGATCTTAAAGGCCGGGTAGGCGACCTTAAATCTAAAGCGCAAACTAAAGTAGACGATACGAAGACTGCCGTAGGCGAAGGCGCTGACGCCGCCCGCACTAAAGCACACGATGTAGCAGATAAAGCACGCTCGACTGTTACGAAAACCGCTGATTCAGCTAAAGATAATGCCGATAAGCTGGCTGACGCGACAAAAGAGGCTAGCGACCAAGCGGCTGACGAAGCGAAGCGCCGCTCCAAGCGTGCCTAAGCTCCAACATAACCCCCTGTCACTGAGTTGCCGTTAAATTTGCAACACATTGACAGGGGTTAGTTATTCGTGATACTCTAATACGGTACATTATAAAAAACCTGTACTTGGTATATGCATAGGTCACCCATTGTTATTAACATAACAGGGGCGAAACCGGGCGTTACCAAGAATTTTTATGTCTTGCCACTTGCAGTTTCGCAAGTAATCGGGAGTAAAGGTATCAGGGGTAACAAACGAGGTAACTATGAAAGCTCTCATTACTAGGAAGGTTGGCATGACCAGTACTATCGCAGAAGATGGTGTCGTGACTGCTGTAACCTTGCTTTCCGCTAGTCCTTGCGTTATTACGCAAGTGAAGACCGTCGACACTGATGGATACACTGCTATCCAGCTCGGTGCCGAAGAAGCAAAGCATGCCGGCAAGGCTGCTGAAGGTCATTTTAAAGCTGCAGGCGTCACGCCTAAAGTCGTACGTGAGTTCCGCGTCGATGAACTCAGTGAAGACCTGAAGGTTGGCGCGACTATCGCGGCAGATACTTTTGAAGCCGGTGACGAAGTAGATGTTACAGGCACTACTAAAGGTAAGGGTTGGGCCGGTACTATCCGCCGCCACAACTTCCACCGTCAACGCAAAACCCACGGTGGTAAAGGTAACACTCGTAAAGTCGGTTCTATCGGCTCTATGTACCCTCAGCGTATTTTCCCAGGTAAGAAAATGGCTGGCCAGCTCGGTGGTGACCAGGTTACCGTTAAAAACCTAAAGATCGCTTTTGTTGATACAGAGAATAATCTCATCGGGGTTACTGGTGCCGTTCCTGGTCCACGTAAAGGCATTATCATTTTGAAAGGAGCTAAATAATGGCGACTCCTACATTCACAAGCGCTGGCGCCAAGGCTACTAAGCCAGCTCAGCTCGATCAAGCCGTATTTGGTGTAGCTCCTGAAAACCATGAGCTGCTCAAGCGCGTCTACACTGCCTACCTCGCTAACGGCCGCACCAACAATGCTGTCACTCTTAAGCGTGGTGAAGTCAGTGGTGGTGGCCGCAAGCCTTGGAAGCAAAAGGGAACCGGCCGAGCACGTTTCGGTTCAACCCGCGTGCCTATTTGGCGCGGTGGTGGTGTTGCTTTTGGTCCTACCGGGCAGGAAAACTACACACTTAACGTCAATGTTAAAGCTAAGCGTTTAGCTATCCGTCAGGCACTCAGCCTGGCCGCAAACGAAGAAAAGATTGTCATTATCGAAGACTTCGCGGTTAAGGATGGTAAAACATCAGCCGCAGCGGCATTGCTCGCTAAGGTAGGCGCCAGCCGTAAGACGCTGGTGGTCGTTGATCACAAATCAGTGGAACTCACCCGCGCCACAGCAAACCTCGGCGACGTTAAGTTAGTCCAGGCTACCTACCTGAATGTCTTTGATCTTATGAACGCTGACACTATCGTAGTAACCAGCGCCGCTTTGTCTGCTATTAGCGAATGGCTTGGTGCCGAGAGCACTACCGCAAAAGAGGAGACTAAATAATGAGCAATCCAATCGTAACCTCGCTGGTTCTTAAGCCTCGCATGAGCGAAAAGGCTTACGGCATGAGTCAGGTCAGCAACACATACGTGTTTGATGTTGACGGCAGCGCTAACAAGCACACCGTCGCCCGGGCTGTTAGCGAACAGTTCGGCGTTACCGCGACAACCGTCCGTGTAATCAACGCTAAAGGTAAAACTAAGCGTACTGTCCGCAAGGGTGGACGCCCAACTATGGGCCGCCAGTCTGACGTCAAAAAAGCCTATGTAACTCTTAAGGCTGGTGATACGCTACCTATCTTCGCCGCTATCGAAGAAGCCGAAGCAAAGGAAGCTGAAACAACTGAAAAGCTGGCTAAAGCCGCCGCCGAATCTGAAAAGAAGGCCGAGAAAAAAGAGGCTAAAAAGTCTAAGAAGGAGGACAAGTAATGGCTATTAATGTTTACAAGCCAACCACTCCTGGCCGCCGTGGCATGACGAGCATCAGCTCGAGTGACATTACAACCAAGAAGCCGCTGCGCTCTCTTGTTGTCATCAAGCGCCGTACCAATGGCCGCAACAACCAGGGACGGATTACAACCCGCCACCGCGGCGGTGGAGCTAAGCGTTACTACCGCTTAGTTAACTTCGGTCTCGAATCCGGCGTCACTGCTACTGTCGAGCACATTGAATATGATCCAAACCGCAGTGCCCGCATTGCCCGTATTAAAGACCAGACCGGTCAGTACCACTACATTCTTGCCTCACAGGGCATGGGGGTAGGCCAAACTATAACAAGTGGCGAAGAAGCTCCTATTGAAGCTGGTAACCGCTTGAAGTTAAAAAACATCCCCGTAGGCTCTACTATTCATGGTATTGAGCTGCAGCCAGGCAAGGGCGCCCAGTTAGTCCGCTCTGCCGGTAACAGCGCGCAGCTGATGGCCAAAGAAGAAGACTACGCTCAGGTTCGCCTGCCAAGCGGTGAAGTTCGCCGCGTCAACGTAGAATGTACTGCCAGCATTGGCGTATTGAGCAACGAACAACACCAAAACGTCAAAATCGGTAAGGCCGGCCGTAACCGTCTTAAGGGTAAGCGCCCAAGTGTCCGTGGTGTCGTCATGAACGCCGTAGACCACCCGCACGGTGGTGGTGATGGTGGTCGTCACCGTATGGCTAAGGCTCCTCGTACGCCTTGGGGTCAGAAGACACTCGGTTTCAAGACTCGCCGCCGTAAGAATACCAACCAGTTCATCGTAAGAAGCCGTCATCAGGCGAAGAGGAAATAAGACATGAGTAGATCACTGAAAAAAGGTCCATTTATTGATCCGAAGCTTGCCAAGAAGGTTGAGGCTCTCGGAAACGATGACCGTACTATTATCAAAACTTGGGCTCGCGCCAGTACCATTACGCCTGACTTCGTCGGCCGTACCATTGCCGTACACAACGGCCGTGTCCATGTCCCGGTATTTGTTACCGAAAACATGGTTGGTCACAAGCTCGGTGAGTTTAGTCCAACCCGTAAGTTCCGTAACCACGGCGGAAAGCTGGCAAAGAGGTAGACCATGAGTGTACTAGCAATCGCAAAAGGAGTTCGTATGAGCCCGCGTAAGGTCGGCGTTGTAGCCAGCCTGGTCCGTGGCCGTACCGTTGAGGACGCTTTGACTATTTTAGGGCATACCCCTCGCCGCTCCGCACTTCCTGTTATCAAGGCTATCAATAGCGCCAAAGCCAACGCCGACCATAACCACGGCTATAAGCCCGCAACCCTTCGTATTGTTGAAATCACCGTTAACCACGGTCCTCGCATCAAACGTTTCCGTCCAGCCGCACATGGCCGCGCGTTGCCGTTTATGCGCCGCACCAGCCACATCCGTGTGGTCGTTGACGGGGATAAGCGTGAAGTCAAAAAAGCCAGCCAGAAATCAACGGCTGCAGTAAAGAAGGAGGCATAATATGGGCCAAAAAGTAAACCCAATTAGCATGCGCCTCCAGGCCAACAAAGATTGGCGCAGCAAGTGGTTCGCCAGCAAGCGTGATTACGCGTCATTCCTGCAGAACGACCTGGCTGTCCGCAAGCTGATCTCTACGAAGCTTGGTTCTCGCGCAGCTATTAACAAAGTTGACATTGAGCGTTCGCCAAACCTCGTAACCGTTACTATCGCCACTGCTAAGGCAGGTGTTGTAATCGGTCGTGGCGGTCAGGGCGCACAGGAACTAAAAGCCGCTATCGAAAAGATCTACGGTGTTCCGGTACGTGTTAACATCGAAGAAGTTAAGAAGAGTGAACTGTATGCCAAGCTTGTAGCCGAGAATATCGCTCACCAGCTGGAGCGTCGCATGAGCTTCCGCCGCGCTATTAAGAGCTCGGCTGCCGCGACTATGCGCGCCGGTGCCCAGGGTGTTCGTATCCAGGTAGCAGGACGATTGAACGGCGCTGAAATGTCACGCCGCGAAAAAGAAGTCGCTGGTTCAGTTCCTCTGCACACTATCCGTGCCAACATTGATTTTGCTCAGGTTCCTGCTCAAACCGCAGCCGGCATTATCGGTGTCAAGGTTTGGATTTACAAGGGGGAAAATAGCTAATGTTAGTCCCAAATCGAATGAAGTTCCGCAAGGTACGCAAGGGTAAAATCCGCGGCGTAGCTACTGCAGGACATTACATTGCTTACGGTGACTTCGCGCTTCAGGCCCAGGGCCATGAGCGTATCACCAGCCGCCAAATCGAGTCTGCTCGTCAGGCGATGACCCGCTACGTCAAACGTGGTGGTAAAATCTGGATCCGTATTTTCCCTCACACCCCAGTAACCCGCAAACCGCAAGACGTTAAAATGGGTAGCGGTAAAGGCAGCCCTGAATTTTACGTCGCCAAGGTTAAGCCAGGTACTATTATGTTCGAAATGCAGGGTGTACCAGTAGAGACTGCCCGCGAAGCTATGCGCCTTGCGGCACATAAGCTTCCAGTGAAGACTAAGTTCCTCGTGAAAGAGGAGGTGTAATATGAAGATCGTTGATATCCGCAAGCTCTCAACAGCAGAGCTGACAACTGAAACCACTAAGCTCCGCGACGAAATCGCGGGACTGAAGCGTGGCCTTCACACCGGTGAAATGCAAAACGTCCGTTTAATTCGTAATAAGCGTAAGGATCTTGCGCGCATGCTGACTGTTCTATCAGAACAACTCACTAAGGAGACCGTATAATGGCTAAAACAATCACAGGTATTGTGTCCTCGGACAAGGCTGACAAGACCATTATCGTCACCGTTCAGACCCGCAAGACCCATCCTATTTACCGTAAACAATATTCAGTAAGCACTAAATTTATGGCCCACGACGAAAACAATGAAGCCCAGGTTGGCGACAAAGTTTCCATCGTAGAAACCCGACCGCTGAGCGCCCGCAAGCGTTTTACGCTTGACCGCATCATCGAGAAGCCAAAACTTCGTGAAGACTCTTTGGGCGCGACGAAAGTCGTAGCGGCCGAGGAATCTTCTGCAGAGACGGAGGAAGCGTAATGATTCAACAAGAAACCCGCTTGGTGGTTACCGATAACTCTGGTGCCAAGGAAATCCTTTGTATCCGTGTTCTTGGTGGCACACGCCGCCGTTACGCGCGCGTCGGTGACGTTATCGTCGCAACCGTTAAACAGGCCGCGCCGAACGGTACTGTAAAGAAGAAGAGTGTCGTTAAGGCAGTCGTCGTGCGTACCCGCAACCAAATCCGTCGTAAAGATGGTTCCACCATTAAATTCGACGATAACGCCGCGGTTATCATTGGTGACGACAAAACCCCACGCGCAACCCGTATCTTTGGACCGGTTCCCCGTGAACTGCGTGACCTTGGCTACGCTCGTATCGTTAGCTTAGCCCCGGAGGTACTATAATGGAAAACAAAATGTTTAAGATCCGTTTGAAGAAGGGTGACACCGTCGTTATCCGTTCTGGCAAATATAAGGGCCAGACTGGTAAAGTCGTAGCTACTCACCCGGCCGATAACAAGGTTACCGTCGAAGGTATCAATGTTGTCAAAAAGGCAGTCAAGCCAACCCGTACAAACCCTACTGGTGGCTTTCAGGAAATCACCAAGCCACTGTTTGTCGGTAAGGTAGGCTTGGTCGAACCAACTACCAAAAAAGCTAGCCGTATTGGCTACACAGTTAAAGAAGATGGCTCGAAGACACGCGTCTTTAAGAGCACCGGAAAGGAGATCAAGTAATGGCAACCGCGACTAAAACTACTACTGTTTCAACGCAGCCACGGTTGCGCGCAGTCTATAACGAGACGATCGCTCCGGAACTTCAAAAGGAACTCGGCCTGGATAACCCACATCAGATCCCGCGCTTGGAAAAGATCGTTGTTAACATCGGTCTTGGCCGTGCCAAGGACGATAAACGCCTTATGGAAATCGCCACTAACACGCTTCGTAAGATCACCGGTCAGCAGCCGGTTGAGACGACTGCTCGCCTGAGCATCGCGACTTTCAAACTTCGCGAAGGCAACAAAATTGGTCTCAAGGTTACGCTTCGGGGTGACCGCATGTACGAATTCCTGGACCGTCTGCTTACTGTAGTCCTGCCACGCTTGCGTGACTTCCATGGTGTCAGCGCCAAAGCTTTTGACAAGCAGGGTAACTACAGCCTCGGCATGACCGATCAGTCTGTATTTCCTGAACTGACATTCGAGGAAACAACAACTACCCATGGTCTACAGGCCGTCATGGTAATTAAATGCGAAGAACAAGCGCATGCCCGTGCTCTCTTAGAGAAATTCGGCATGCCATTCGAGAAGGAGGACAGGTAATGGCTAAGAAATCAGCAGTAGCTCGCGACCTAAAGCGACAGAAGATGATTAAGAAGTATGCTGCCAAGCGCGCTGAACTAAAGGCTCTTGGCGACCAAGAAGGTCTGGCTAAGTTGCCTCGTAACTCAAGCCCAACCCGCTGGAAGAACCGTGACGCCATTACTGGCCGCCCACGTGGTTATATGCGCACCTTCGGCCTGAGCCGTATTACCTTCCGTGAATTTGCAAGCAAGGGTGAAATCCCCGGCGTAACGAAGTCGAGCTGGTAGAAAGGAGATATGGAACATGATTACAAGTACTGACCCAATCGCCGACATGCTGTCCCGCATCCGTAACGCAATCGCTGTACGCAAAAACGAGGTAAGTATGCCACATTCAAAAGCGAAAGAAGCTGTCGCCCAGCTGCTCAAGGACAATGGTTTCCTGAGCGCCGTAAATACTTCTGACGCTGCAATCGGCAAAACTCTGACTATCACCATTAACAGTGAATCAGACAATGCCCGTATTACTGAGATTACCCGCCTCAGCAAGCCTGGACGCCGTTTTTACACCAAAGCCAAGGAAATCCCAACCGTTAAACGCGGCCGTGGCTTGGTTATCGTCTCTACCTCAAAAGGCATGATGACTGGTGTAGAAGCCCGCAACCAAGGTGTTGGTGGCGAGTTAATTTGTAAAGTTTATTAATAAGTAGTCGCAAGACTGAAGGATTAAGGAAATGAGTCGAGTTGGAAAACTACCGATCGAACTACCGAACGGCGTGACAATCACTGTCGACCCAGACACTATTACGGTGACTGGACCGAAAGGCAGCCTCACGCAGTTCACACTGCCTGGCATCAATATCGCACAGGAAAATGGTGTTCTCACTGTTGCCCGTGAAGATGACGAGCCCAAGAACCGCGCCAAGCATGGCCTGATGCGCGCCCTCATCAATAACATGGTTGTTGGTGTAACCGAAGGCTTCTCCAAGAAATTGGAAATCAATGGCGTAGGTTACCGTGTAGCTGCCCAGGGCGCCGGCCTTAAGCTGAACCTCGGTTTCTCCCATGATGTCAATTTCGTATTGCCAGCGGGCATCACGGCTACAGTTGAGCAGAATACCATTACGGTTTCCGGCATCAGCAAGCAGCAGGTCGGTCAAGTCGCCGCCGAAATCCGGGCGCTTAAGAAACCTGAACCATATAAGGGCAAGGGTATTAAATATGCCGACGAGCGTATTATCCGCAAGTCTGGTAAATCAGGAAAGGACAAGTAGGGTAAGTTAGTATGAATAAACTTGCACATAAATTACAAAACCGTGCCCTGCGTAAGAACCGCATTCGCAGCACCATTAGTGGAACTGCGGCCCGTCCTCGCCTGAGCGTCTACGTCAGCAACATGCACGTCACCGCCCAGATCATTGACGACGCCAGTCACGTAACATTGGCTTACGCTTCTACGGTTGGCCAGAAAGCAGCTACCGGCACGATGAGTGAAAAGGCAGCGTGGGTTGGTTTGGAAATCGCCAAGAAAGCTAAAGCAGCTAAAGTAACAGCAGTTGTTTTCGACCGTGGTGGCCGCGTCTACCATGGCCGCGTAAAGGCATTAGCCGAAGCAGCTCGTAATGGAGGATTGGAGTTCTAATATGGACGGACAAAACACTACTCAGACTCCTCAGCGGGTCGAAACAGGCCGTTCAGGCAGGCAGGGCAATAACAACGACCGCCGCTCACGCCGCCCTGAACAAGTTCCTGAAGAAAAGCAATTTGACGAACGCACCCTGCACGTTGACCGCGTGGCCCGTGTCGTAAAGGGTGGACGCCGATTCCGTTTCCGCGCGCTTGTTGTCGTTGGTGACCGCAAGAACCGCGTTGGAATCGGTATAGCCAAAGGCGCCGACGTTACCGCAGCTGTGACTAAGGCTACTGATGTCGCTAAAAAGCACATGATAGCCGTACCGCTCTATAAAGGCACTTTACCTCATGAAGCTGAAGCGAAGGTAGGCGGTGCCCGCATCCTGGTTAAGCCAGCTAGCGCTGGTACCGGACTTATCGCCGGCGGTGTCGTCCGTACTATTCTCGAAGTAGCAGGCGTCAGCAACGCGCTGAGTAAGTCACTGGGTTCAACCAACAAAGCAAACACAGCTTACGCGACTATCGCGGCTCTACAGAGCGTCGTTCCTGCAAGCAAGTGGGTGACGAGCGCCAATAAACCAGCCAAGACCGCTGCAAAAGCTGTCAAAAAGAGCGAGGCATAACCATGAAATTCAATGAATTAATTACAAACCGCAACAAACAGGCGAAGCGCCTCGGCCGCGGCATCGCTGCCGGTCAGGGTAAAACAGCCGGCCGTGGTACCAAGGGTTACGGTTCACGTACCGGTTCCAAGGCTCGTCCTGGTTTCGCCGGTGGTCAGAACCCACTAATGCAGAAGCTTCCCAAGCTGCCTGGCTTCAAAAGCCACCGTACGCCTATGGAAACCGTCTACACTGGTCAACTTGATGCCATCACAACCAAGACCGTTGACGGCCACTCATTGGCAGCCGCAGGCCTTATCAGCAGCCCGTACGTCCGCGTTAAGCTGATTGCTAAAGGCGCTGTAACTAAAGCCGTAACCGTCGAGCTGCAGGCCGCTAGCGCTCAGGCTACCGAAGCTGTCGCAAATGCCGGCGGAAGCGTCAAAGTAGTGCCTCGCATCGCCCGTCCATCTACCAAGACTGAAAAACCTGCGAAAGTCTAGTACTACGTAGTTTTTACTGCAATACTAGGCTTCGGCCCTGTTTCGGCTGTATACTGGTACAAAACTACTGAACAATGTCACATTCTAACTGATTAAGGGGTATCACTGATGAACTGGAAGGTAATTGGCCGCTCACTAAAAGATGGTGATATGCGGAAGCGTATTTTTGCCGTACTGGGAATTCTGCTGGTGTATCGCATACTGGCCCATATTCCGGTTCCTATCAGTGATCCTCAGACATTGCAGCAGGTGTTGTCTAACATATTCAGTAGTAGTGACTCACCTCAGTTCCTTAATTTTCTTAACGTGCTTTCCGGCGGCGCGCTCGAAAACTTCTCAATTATGATTGCCGGGCTCGGGCCATACATTAACGCCTCAATTATTATGCAGCTGCTTACCAAGGCGATACCTCGCCTTGAGGCATTACACAAAGAGGGCGAGTACGGCCAAAAGAAAATCAACCAGATGACCCGCATCTTGACGTTCCCGCTGGCAATTATCCAGTCTATCGGCGCGGTTTACTTGATTCGTCAGACTGCCCAGAGTATCGGTGGTGTCGGCGACATTACCGCTAACGCGTCACTTATGCAATGGGTCCTTATGGTAGCCGCTCTCACCGGCGGCTCGATGTTACTGATGTGGCTGGGAGAACTGGTCACTGAGCAAAGCCTTGGAAACGGTATCTCACTATTGATTACTGTAAGTATCGTCAGCAGTCTGCCGCGTACTATCAGCGCGCTTTGGAGCAGCATTTTCGCTGGCGATGACCATTTTAAGCTGTTCGCCTGGAATCTGCCTATCAATGGCAAGGCGGCTGGTATTGGGTTGATTATTCTGGCATCGGTGCTTATTGTGACCTGGCTTGTTGTCAAACTGAACGAAGCGGCGCGCAATATTACGGTTAATTACGCCAAGCGTGTTCAGGGTAACCGGGCGTATGGGGGCGTAACAACCACCCTACCTATAAAACTTATTACCGCTGGTGTGGTTCCAATTATTTTCGCCGTAGCTTTTTTGAGCGTCCCTACATTCGCTTCTCAGTTACTCGCTACCAACAGCAGCGCTAACCTGCAGCAGTTAGCTACCAATTTGCAGACCTGGTTTACTCCGCCAAGCAGCGCGGATGCCTTCGCGGCCGGTGGCTGGCATTCCTACGTCTATCCGCTGTCGTATTTCCTGCTGGTCTTCGTATTTACGTATTTCTATACCAGTATCACGTTTAACTCAAAGGAAATTTCCGAAAACTTACAGAAGCAAGGTGGCTTCGTAGAAGGAGTGCGTTCTGGTATCCAGACAGAAAAATATCTATCTAAAATTGTGAACCGTCTGACCTTCTTCGGGGCTTTGAGCCTCGGCCTGTTGGCGCTGCTGCCAATCATCGCGCAGATGTTCCTGTCATCAAGTATCGCTATTGGCGGTACCAGCGTCCTCATCCTGGTCTCCGTAGCTCTCCAGACGCTACGCGCCATCGAATCACGTGCACTTATGGTCACTTACGACCAATACGCCCAGCCGGACTTCTTTTACGAGCCTGCTAATGCGGCAGATGCTGCTACAGGTGGACGGCGGCTGCGTTTTGGCAAACATTTACTTAAGCGTCAAAACAAGTCATCTGGCGACGGATCGGACAAATAATCATCGAAAACACTTTACAGAATGATGACAATTCTGCTATAATCAAACCTTGTTATATTTATGGCTACTAACAAGGAAGTAATCGAGTTAACGGGAACAATTATAGAGACCTTACCAGGTACTCAATTTCGCGTTGAACTCGAGAACGGCCATCAAATCATAGCTCATGTCGCAGGTAAAATGCGGAAACATTTTATTCGGATCGTACCCGGCGACAGCGTGACGGTTGAGTTGACCCCTTACGATCTTACTAAGGGAAGAATCACCTATCGCAAGTCTTAGTCGGCATTATTGCTTCTAGGACGCACATTATTATCAATTAAGCAGTGAGTCACCCTCCGGAAAGGAGAATGATCCGCATGAAAGTGCGTGCAAGCGTCAAAAAAATCAGTCCCGATGATAAGATCGTCCGCCGTAAAGGACGTCTTTATGTCATCAACAAATTAAAACCTAAGCATAAGCAGAGGCAGGGTTAGTTATGGCACGTATATCGGGAGTTACTATTCCAAGTGAAAAGCAGACATGGATTGCCTTAACCTATGTCCATGGTATTGGTGTTAAAAGCAGCTACGACATCCTCAGTGGTGCCAAAGTTGAACCAACCGTCCGCGTGAAGGACTTAACTGATGCTGAAATCGGTCGCATCCAGGAAATCATCAACAACGATTTTACCGTTGAAGGTGAACTGCAGCGTCAGGTGAGCGGCAACATCAAGCGCCTGAAGGACATCAACGCGTATCGCGGTCTTCGCCACAAGGCTAATTTGCCAAGTCGCGGCCAACGTACCAAGACCAACGCCCGTACGCGCCGTGGTCGCAAACTGGCTGTCGGTGGTGCATCCAAGAAAGGTGCTAAGTAGGAATAACTTATGGCAGATACAGCAACACGTTCTACATCAAAGAAGAAAGCCAAGCGCAGCGTTCCAAGTGGACAGGTGCATGTTTTGGCTACCTTCAACAACACAATCATTACTATTACTGACAACCAAGGTGGCGTTATTGCCGCTTCAAGTGCTGGTGCCTGCGGTTTCCGCGGTTCTAAAAAAGGTACTGCATACGCGGCTCAGGTCGCAGCAGAGCGCGCCGCTACGACTGCTAAGCAGCAGAGCGGATTGACCAAAGCTGACATCTTTATTAAAGGTGTTGGACTTGGCCGCGACGCTGCGGTACGCGCACTTTCAGGCCTCGACATCGCGGTTGAAAGCATTAAGGACGTAACCGGTGTTCCGCACGGTGGCGTACGTCCTAAGAAGGCACGAAGGATCTAACCATGGCACGTGACACCCAATCTATAGTTAAGATGAGCCGCCGTGAAGGTTATGCTCTACACCCTAAGGCACATAAGGCATTAGTAAAGCGCAGCGCTTTGCCAGGCCAGTCAGCCAATGGACGATTCCGTCCGAACAAAGGCAGCCAGTACTCAGTACAGCTTCGTGAAAAGCAAAAAGTTAAGCGCCTGTATGGACTCCTTGAAAAGCAGTTCAGCAACCTTATGAAGGAAGCCAGCCGTACTCAAGGCCAATCCGGTGCCGTACTTTTGCAATTACTCGAACAACGCGCTGACAATGTCGTCTACCGGGCCGGATTCGCTCCAAGCCGCCGCGCCGCCCGCCAGCTCGTGACTCATGGCCACTTTATGCTGAACGGCACTCGTGTCGACATTCCATCAATCCGTCTTAAAGCCGGTGACACCTTAGTTCTTCGCGACCACAGCAAGCAAACTGAATACTTTAAAAAACTTGACGAAGTAAGCCCAGCTCCATCAGCAACGCCTGATTGGATCAAAGCCAACCGCAAGAAGTTCGAAGTACAGGTTACCGGTCTGCCACAGCGTGAAGATGCTGAACCAGATATCAATGAACAATTAATCGTAGAATACTACTCACGCTAAGGGAGGATGGACCTAAATGGCAAATCATATTCACACACCAGGACTCGTTGCAGTTGAGGATCACAGCGATAACAACGCAACCTTTACTGTCGAGCCACTGCACAACGGTTATGGCATGACCCTTGGTAACTCCCTTCGCCGCGTACTGCTTTCCAGCATTGCCGGAGCTGCGATTACCAGCTTCAAGATCGAAGGTGTTACTCACGAGTTTACTGCCGTACCTGGCGTTAAAGAAGATGTCGTTGACATCATGCTTAATCTCAAGGGAATTCGTTTCCGCGTGTACGGCAATGACGTACAGAATCTGCGTATCGTCAAAAAGGGTGCCGGCGCTGTAACAGCCAAGGACATCCAGACGAACGCTGACGTAGAAGTCGTTAATCCTGACCACGTCATCGCTACGGTTGACGATGATAAGGCGACCTTTACCATGGACCTGACTGTCGAAGTCGGCCGCGGATACCGCACTATCGAAGAGGGTACTGCCCGCAAGGCAAGCGACTATGTCGCCCTTGATGCCGTATTCACGCCTGTGTTGCGCGTTCGGTACAAAGTTGAAAACACTCGTGTCGGCCAGGTTACTGATCTCGATAAGTTGCTTTTAACTATTGAAACAGACGGATCAATCACGCCACGCGACGCTTTCGAAGAAGCAGCCGCCATACTGGTTAACCAGTACACCGCGCTTGCCGGCAAGACCCGCGTAGCCGCTCCAGAAGCCGCCGCCGCACCAGCCGTTAGCGCGGGTAGCAATGACGAAGGTTCGAGCGACGAGGCCGGCGCGCTTAACACCAGCGTCGAAGACATGAACCTCAGCGCCCGTACCTATAACGCGCTTGTTAACAACGACATTCATTCTGTTCGCGACCTGCTGGCCTTAAGTGACGCAGAACTGCGTGATCTCAAAGGTTTCGGCAGCAAAGCTCTCGACGAAGTGAAGGAAAAATTAGCGGAGTTGGAGCTCTAATATGCATCGTCACGGATATAAAGGTCGGAAGTTCAATCGCGAGACTGATCAGCGCCGCGCCCTCATGAAGGGCCTGGCTGATTCTCTCGTGAAGTATGAAACGATCGAAACTACATTACCAAAAGCTAAGGAAGTTGTTCCTTACATCGAAAAACTGATTACTAAGGCTAAGAAGGGCGACCTTCATAACCGCCGTCAGATCATTGCTAAACTGCAGACTATCGCCAGCGCACACAAGCTCGTTGACGAAATCGCGCCAAAGCTCGGCGCTCGCGACAGCGGCCATGTACGGATTGAAAAAACCCGTACCCGCCGCGGTGATAATGCCCAGCTGGCACGTGTCAGCTTCGTTGATGACCTGAAAGAAGCTCCGGTCGCCAAAGCTGCGACCCCAGTTAAGGTTGCGGCCAAGCCTGCGGTCGACACAAAGGAGACTAACTAATGAAGGCTAACACCAAGACTTATAGCGCTAAGCCAACTGACGTTGTCCGTAAGTGGTACGTCATCGACGCCAGCGAGACTTCACTCGGCCGTGTAGCTACCAAAGCTGCCACCTTACTGACCGGCAAGGGCAAGCCAATGTTCACCCAGCACATTGATACCGGCGACTTCGTTGTCATTATCAATGCTGGCGCCGTTAAGGTTACCGGTAAAAAAGCGACCGACAAAATGTACTACAAGCACAGCGGTTTCCCAGGCGGTCTCCGTGAGCGTACTTTTACCGAGCAGCTGGAAAAGGATCCGGAATCCGTCATTACATTGGCTATCCGCGGCATGCTTCCGGTTAATAAGCTCCGCGACGAGCGTTTAGCTCGCCTGAAGGTCTATGTTGGTTCTGAGCACAAGCACGAAGCACAAAAGCCGGTAGCTATTTCAGTCGTTGATAAGAAGGAAAGTAAATAATTATGGCAGACAACTATTTCTACGCCTTAGGTCGCCGTAAAAGCGCCACAGCCCGCGTCCGCCTACAAAGCGGCAAGGGAACTATTATGGTCAATGAAAAGCCCGCGGAAGAATACTTTGCCGACAGCAAGTACCTTTTGAATAAGCTCTCTCAGCCGTTTACCGTATTGGGTCAGGAAAACAAGTACGCCATTTCCGCGCACGTTTCCGGTGGTGGCCATGACGGCCAAATCGAGGCTATCCGCCTTGGTATCGCCAAAGCACTGGCTACCATGAACGAAGACCTCAAGAGTACGCTTAAGCGCGCCGACCTGCTTGGCCGCGACTCACGCGAAAAAGAACGTAAGAAGTTCGGCTTGAAGGGTGCTCGTAAGCAGCGCCAGTTCACTAAGCGCTAGAGACACATTAAGTATCTTTTTGCTTACATAAGAAGTCCTCGACGCGAATCGGGGACTTTTTTGTTAACAGAGGTAGCGGCCCCTATTGACAGCCGGAGTATATACCGCTTATGTCAATAGGGTTTGACAAATGGGCCTACCGGGAATACGATAAGTGTAATGAAGTCTATGCAACAATTCGTATATTGGTTTTATTTTACCGGCAAAAGCTTGGCGGTTGCTCCCGTGCGTATTAGAAAATAGAGACAAAATAGAGACAAAATAGTCTAAACTCAGTACTCATATAGAAACCGCCACAGCAGGCGGTTTTTTATTATTAAGGAGATTATTGTGGCTGCGACATACGAACAACAAATTATAGATCAACAGTTACTGGCCGAGGCCCGCCAGCGTGTCGGCGCGTTTCTACGTGACATCGACCAGCGCAACGGTATCTTTGTCGTGGAGCAGGTTCGAGACGTCGGAGCACGGCCGGCGGAAGTGGAGACACGGGCACTGGGCAGTCTGGCCGCGCTTAACGCCTAACCCTGTTATAATAGAAATAATCATGACTACACAGACCCACCAGAGCACACCCGTTATTCTTACCGGCCTTCGCGCCAACAACGACTTGCATATCGGCAATTACCTAGGGGCGCTTATGCCACTGGTCGAGATGGCCACAGTTAAATCAAGCGAGTATCAAATTAATATCTTCGTGCCAGACCTGCACAGCTTTACGACACCGATTGACCACTCGAAGCTGCAAGCGCAGGTCACAAACAATCTTCGCCTGTATGTGGCCGCTGGCCTGCCGCTCAATAACAGTAACCTGCACATATACCGCCAAAGTTATATTCCGGCCCACAGCGAATTAACATGGATCCTCGACTGCTTTACCGGTTTTGGTGAAATGAATCGGATGACACAGTTTAAAGACAAGTCGTCCAAACTTGGTGATGACCGGATAAGCGTCGGTCTCTTCAATTATCCGGTGCTAATGGCAGCTGACATTCTGCTATACGGTGCGACCTATGTACCGGTTGGGGATGATCAGACACAGCACCTGGAGTTCGCCCGCGATATCGCAGCACGCATGAACAATCAGTTTGGCGAGCTGTTTATTGTTCCGAAGCCCGTTAAAGAACAGCACGCCTTTTTTGGTAAGGAACAAGGTTTGCGCATCCGCGACCTGGTAGAACCGGCTAAGAAGATGAGTAAATCCGACGAAACCGGCAAGGGCGTTATTTTTATGAACGACAGCCCTGAGGCCGCTCGGAAGAAAATCATGTCAGCTACGACCGATAGTCTGGGTGTAGTCGCCTTTGATTTGCAGAACCAGCCCGGCGTCTCTAACCTATTGAGCCTGCTGGCCCTTTTCGCGAACCGTCCGCTCGACGAAGTTATTGCCGAGTATCAGGGCCAGACACAGTATGGACCGCTTAAGACGGCTGTGGCTGACGCGGTGGTCGCTTTTCTGACTACTTTCCAGGAAGCGTTGGCTAACGTGGACAACGCGCAAATTCTGGCTAAATTGGCGGATAGCGAAGCCGCCATGCGAGATCAGGCAGACGTTACACTACTGCGTGTTCAGCGCGCGGTCGGGCTACGGGGCTAACACGTATGGCTAATCTTGAAATGAGCCGCGCCCAGCGCTTAGACCAGCGTGTCATTGAACAAATGCCTACTTTAACGCGAAGTTACGCATCCAAATTAATCGAGACGGGCAAAGTTACCGTAAACGGTGAAGTCGTGACAAAATCGGGCTATAAAATGCGCGCTGGCGACGAAGTAGCCGTAGATCATGACGACGAGCTGTTCAGGCAGATTCCGGTCATAGAGTTACCGGTAGTATACGAAGACGAAGACTGTGTGGTCATCATCAAACCAGTGGGCCTGCTGACACATAGCAAAGGAGCCTTTAATCCCGAGGCTACGGTGGCCACGTGGCTACGGGGCCGTTTAAGAAGCATGGAAGGCGAGCGGGCCGGCATCGTACATCGTCTAGACCGGGCGACCAGCGGTGTTATGATTTGTGCCAAAACCCCTGATGCTCACTCGTGGCTGCAAAAACAGTTCGCACAGCGCCGTACCAAAAAAAACTATGCCGCTATTATCAGCGGCCACCTGAACCAGCCCGAAGCTGTCATCGACATGCCCATAGAGCGTAACCCTAAAAAACCGCAAACATTTCGAGTTGGTGCCAACGGCAAATCGGCCGTGACACAGTACCATACGCTTCAGATGATTGACGGCTACAGCCTGCTGGAACTGAAGCCAACCACCGGCCGTACGCATCAGCTCCGGGTGCATATGGCAAATCTGGGACATCCGATAGTCGGCGACGTATTGTATGACGGTCCACAGGCTGACCGCTTGTTTCTGCATGCCCATCATCTGGAGCTGACACTACCTAACCGCGAACGTACAGTCTTTACTGCTCCATTGCCGCCTGAGTTCGCAGAATTCATGCAGCACCATGGCTAGTGATATCCTTTTGCACGATGCGACCGCCGCCGCGATCGAAAACGTATTGTCTCAACCGCCGCACGCCCTGCTTATAACCGGACAAACTGGAACCGGCAAAATGACCGTGGCGCGCCACATAGCCCGCCAGCTTTTACATTTACCCGCCGCCGAACTCGACAGTTATCCTTACCTGCGCCTCATATCACCTATAGACGGCAAGGCGATCGCCATTGAAACAGTGCGCGAGCTGCAGCCGTTCTTAACACTCAAGGTCCCCGGCCGGCAGGCAGTCAGCCGTTTGGTCGTGATCGAACAGGCGCATTTTATGACAACCGAAGCCCAAAACTCGCTGCTTAAAACACTCGAGGAGCCACCGCTTAACACGGTCATCATTCTAACCGCTTCGAGTCCGGATGCTATGCTCGTGACCATCCAATCACGAGTCCGGCAGCTTCCAGTCACAACTCCGGCAATAAGCCAGACCCGGGAATATTTTACGACACAAGGGTTTTCAGGAGGCGCTATTGATAAGACCATGCTTATGAGTGGTGGACTACCTGGTTTGACACATGCGTTACTGACTGAGCCGGAAAATCATCCGCTATACGCCGCTACCGTCCAGGCCAGGGAAATACTGCGAGCCAGCAACTTCGAACGCCTGGCATTAGTAGACGGCTTAAGCAAGCAGAAACAACTGTGTAGCGATACACTGTTTATCCTGATGCAGATGGCCCGCATGTCACTGATGCGCCAAACCGGCGAACAAACCAAGGCGGCCGAACGCTGGCAATCAGTACTCACAACCGCGTATGGAGCCGATCAGGCCTTACGGGCTAATACCCAGGCCAAGCTCGTACTGACTGACCTTATGCTTAACGTATAATCTTCTGATATAATAAGCCTACAATGTTTGAACTTCTCCTCGTAGCCGGTTTTGGTGCTTTGGCGTTCCATAACGCCGCTATCCGTGAAGATGAATTTGGTATGGTATCACGTAAAGTGGGTGACCGGTTAGGTAAATTGTGGGACATCGCCCATCAGGGCATGCGCGAGAACCGTTTTTTGCGAGCTGAAAAAGCGTTGCTCACCATACTAAAAATCGATGAAAAGAACGCGGCCGCTTATAACCGCCTTGGCATCCTATATGCCAAGCAGAAGGAATACCGTGATGCCATCGACTGTTTTGAGATCGCTTCCAGCATCGAAGCGACTGCGTCGAGCTTACATAACCTGGGGCTCATATACTATGAAACCGAAAACTACGAAAAGGCAGCTATCGCTTTCGAACAGGCCCTTAAGCTGGAAGATAAGCTGGCAGCCCGCCATGTCGCCTACGCTAAAGTCCAGGAAAAGCTTGGTAACACCCGTATGATGATTCAAGAGCTGCAGAAGGCCTCGGAGCTTGAGCCGAATCAGGAAACATACTCTTTACTGCACAAAGCTTATACGGCTAACGGTATGGCTACTGAAGCCGATGAAATCGCCGATAAACTCAAGAAATTAATCGTTCCAGCTGGCCGCCCGCGCCGGATTGTCCGACCCCGTCGCGTAGTTGTGTAAACCGGTTGTTTTTGGTACACTAGCATCTGTTGTCGACAGACCACAATCCTGCCGCCTTAGCTCAGCTGGTTAGAGCATCAGTTTTGTAAACTGAGGGTCGTCGGTTCGAATCCGACAGGCGGCTCCAAGATAACATATGCAGGGTTAGTGAAGCGGTCAAACACGGGTGACTGTAAATCATCTGGCTCAGCCTTCGGGGGTTCGAATCCCTCACCCTGCACCAGCCGCCTTAGCTCAGTGGTAGAGCACTTCCATGGTAAGGAAGGGGTCTCGAGTTCAAGTCTCGAAGGTGGCTCCAAACCGAAACAGTAAAAGCCCACGTACGGGCTTTTTTGTTATAACAGAATATTCGCAGTCTATGATAAACCGCGGAAGGCACTAAAAGATGTTAGTTGCCGAGCGGAAAGACTTTATAAGCCAGTTGGACCTGGTTTTGTCCGCCGTCCATACCATCCCACTTATTGGTCAGGTTAAAGACATTGTTGGTCGAATCATACGATATCGTGACATCATAAAGATCAGTATCGCCCATATCTTTGCATGTGGAGTCAAAGGTAGCATTGTTGGAGTTTACACGCTGATTGGTAGTCGTGTTCATGCAAAAATACTGCGGAGAGGTGCTAAAAATAGGATCGGACGTATTCTTAGCCTTTACCGCGACTGAACGCACTTGTTCAAGTTGTCCCTGCAATAACTGCAGCGCTTCACCGCGCTCCTGGCTATCACGCACCGCCAGGGTACTTTTTTGAGTCACCGTGAAAGCGCCGGCCAACACCGAGCTGACAATAGCGATGGCTATGAGCACTTCGACAATGGTATCACCCTGATCGTTCAGTTTTATTGCTAGTCGCTTCATTGCGCCGTATACACCCTTACTTTCCCATATATTACCACAAGCGTAATGAAGAACAAAGCCAGTGTTGATTCTTCGCAGACTTGCGCTGCGGGCTTATCTCTGTTAAACTAGCTTAAAGTCTATTACAAATAAGAAATTTTGAGGATTAAAGGACTAATACCGTGGCTAAAAAAGGTGACAAACGAAAAATTGTAGGTCTTGTGAGCGAAGAATCTGGCGAACGTATTTATTACACGTCTAAAAACACGCAAAATACCACAGAAAAACTGGCACTGCGCAAGTACAGCCCAAAACTCCGCAAGCACGTTGTCTTTACCGAGACTAAGAAGAACCTCGGACGCAACGAAGCGCCAAAGCGCTAATTCGGCGATATACATACATTAAAAATCCCGGGCATATGCCCGGGATTTTTAATGGTTTTTAATATATGGAACGTTGATAAACTGCCACCGCTCACGCGGTGGCAGTAATCCAGCTACTTATCGTAGTAATCCAGTAATGTATTAATGAGTTCAGCGTGGCTCCATACAAGCGGTGCTACGCCCAGCGGACTGCCGTCTTCCGGGTCGAATTGCTCGCTTAAGACGCCACTCGGCTGTTGGCGGGCCAGCGCCCAATCAATCAGCTCGCGGGCCTCATCGTTACGGTGGGCGCTAATGTAATACTGGGCGAGCCACAAGGTACCGACAATCCAAGGGTTGCCGCCGAATTCAGGCTTGCTGAGGAAGTAGTCGTCACCGAAGTAACGTATAACGCCGCCGATCGGGCCCTTTTTATATATGTCCTGTTCAACCTTTTCAACGGTTTTCTTCATGCGCTCATCGTTGAGGGGCAGCTTGGCATACATGAACGGGCCGTACATATTGGCAATGTCCATGCTGTTATCAAGCTGGAGCTCGTCGTTTTCAAGTAAGAAACTCTTGCGGAAATAACCATCAGGGTGCACCAGCGTACCGAGATGGGCACGAATTGAATCTGCCGCGCGCTGCCAGGCAACGGCATCGCTGGGCTGTTCGACCACCTCTGCCAGTTTAATAGCAGCCTCCAGGCCGGCTATAACCGTACAAACTGTGTAAGTGAATGTCGCGAAGCGCTGTTCCCATAAATCGTAACTAGCATGTGGCAGGCCGGTTTCCTGATCAATGAATGACGTCAGGAAGTTGGCACAGGGCACAATAAAGGTGTGGTACATGTTTTGGATGTAGACTTCGTCGCCGCTGGCTTCATACAGCTCATTGAGCATAAACAGCATACAGGCGGTCTCGTCTTCCTGAATCGCCAACTCTTTTGAGCGGTTATGCACTAATGGATGCCAGGTGCTGCCGACAGCGCGGTCAGGCTGGTATTTATGCAGCATGTAGCCATCCGGATGCATAACATCACGGGCGAAGAAGAAGAACTGCCGGGCTTCATCAAAGTGGCCGGTACGGATAAGCGGCCATAAGGCGTAGGCCGCGTCGCGGGGCCAGCAATAGCAGTAGTAATCGCGGCCGAAGTTAAAGATACTCGAATCGCCACTGGCTAGGATTGAACCACGACTGTCGCAGTGTGCTTTAATAATCATCAGGCTGCGCTGGAGGGCCAGGCGTTCCGGCCCCGGCATGGCCGTGAGCTGTTTATTGTTTGGATTGAGCCATTCCTGCCATGACAGACGCGTTTGGTGCAGCCTGTCATCAACGGCGCCCGGTTTTTGCAACTGGGCATGCATTTCGCCAGCATCATTTTGGCTGCTAGCCGCTACGATCCAGTAGTAGGTCGCTTTGGAAGATCGGGCCGGTACCTGCATGACAAAGCGAATAACACTGTCAACGCCGCCGTGCTCGACCGGGTTATCAGACAGTTCACCGTCTTCGGCGTCCATAAAGGTTCCAGCCTTGCCTTCGATGCCGTAATTGCCTATGGCATACTGGTCGAAAGATGTTCCGTCTTCCTGCTGGCCGCCAATAGCCAAACAGTAGCGCCCCTTGTAATCCAAGATGTAATTAGCATCCGGGACATACAGGGCAGTGTCGCTGCGACCGGTCCGTGATATCTGGAACACCTGATGCATAAACAGGCGGATTTCACGGTCCTGGTCACGATCGTTAGTTACAGTAATTTTTCGCAGAAAAATATTCTGCATATTATCAATGGTATCCTGCAAATGGAGGCTGATACCTAAACCGTCATGCTTCATTTTCACGGTACTGATCAGCGCGTCCTGTTCGAATAGTACGGACGTCTCCCAGCTGTCATCATCGGTCCAGCTGAATGTCCCATCAACATACAGGCCGATTTTATGATGCAGGCTGCGTGAGGTCGTTAAGTTCTCTAAACCCACATATGGATAGTAAAAGTCGTGTACTAATCCGTTTTCGTTGAGGCCAATAAACATCTGTCCATTACTGAGTACAACTGGTCGCCCCATCCTAAACCTTGACACCTTTCTCGCTTAATCGGAATTTTAAATCGTGATATGAATTCATAAAGTTAATAAATGCCTCGTACGGTGTTTCGTATGGACTGAAGTAGGCGTGAATATCTCCGTCGCTGAAGTATTTGGTACACATATAGTAAAAATGGTCGGAAGTTTGCAGCCGGCGCCAGTCTTCGATCAGCTCCAGGTCGTGCGTGGCGATGATTTGCTCCTGCAGGTCATACAAAGCATGGATGGCCTCCTGTTGCATGGCATTTCCCAGCCAAGCTGACAGATCGCGCTCCGTATCGGCCCACGTTACGGTATGCGGCATATCGACGGTATCTTTCGGCTCCAAAGCGTCAATTACTTCGCTGACCGTCATAAAAGTGTTTCCATCGGTTTTCAGCCATTCCTGTGGCAGATGCTCCAGGAAGCCAAAAATACCCGATTCATCCCATTGGTGTTCACCAAACGTTTCGTAGTCCATGAACAGGTTGAAGTTAGTGGCTTCCGGCTCGGAATTGAGCCAGTGCGAGAACTTGTCAGCCGTTAATGGCCATTCTTCCCAGGCCTGGTTGCCGAAGCGGAAGGCGATGTCGTCGCTCAACTTATAATTTTTCATCAGCAGGCGGATGTTGTTCGTGTAAGTCGGGCGGTATACGAAGTTCGGGCTGCGCCAGCCGAGTACCGGATCCCAGCCTTCGGCTAAAATACCCTTATAGCCGGCTTTATCGGCCCAGAATGCTAAGTCATTGTTGTAGGCCAGCTCGGTATTACGGAAGACCTTCGGTGTCTGGCCGAACAACTGCTCGACTTTTTCGCGGTGCATTTTTACCTGCATTTCAAACTCAGCCCGGGAATAGAAAAAGGCAAGACTGTGGTGATACGTTTCACCGACGATTTCGACCTGGCTGCCGCCGTTAACCGCCACGAGATCCTTAAATGATTGCAAAGCTTCGGGCGACCATTTCTCCAGTTGTTCAAGCACAGTACCGGTAATCGACAGGCTGACCTTGAATTCCGGATGGTTTTTTAATAACTGCAGCAAACGGGCATTGGTCGGCAGGTATGATTTCTCGGCGACCTTTTGCAGGATGCGCTCATTCGACTCCTGCGAGTCGTATTCCGCGTCAAAATAGTCATGTTTCGTACCGGTATCAAAAACGGTGTAGTGCCGTATGCGGTATGGCTGATGGACATGCAGATAGAGAACAATAGCTTTCATTATGCGGTGACCTTTTGCTGCTTGTTAGGGTGATTGGATACGTGATGGTGGTACATACGGCTCATCTTACTGGCGGCGTCATCCCATGACAGCCGCTGTAATTCGCGGTAGGCGTTGTGATGCAGCTCTTCACGCAGGCTCCTATTGGTTACCAGAGCCGTTAACTGGTTGGCCATTTCATGCACGTCCCAAGCGTCAACCTTCAGGCAGTTTTGGATTGTTTCGGCCACACCTGACTGTTTGCTGACCAGCGCCGGAGCGCCGTATTCGATGGCTTCCAACACCGTCAGACCGTATGGTTCGGAAATTGACGGCATAACAAACACGTCGGCTATGCCAAAACTGTCACGCCAGTTCTTGCCGCGCTGAAAACCGGTGAACAGGACATTTTTGGCTATTCCCAGCTTGGCGGCCAGCATAATAAGTTCATGGTACTGCTCGCCGCTGCCGACGATCAGGAACATCGTCTTAGGGGCCCGCGCTACAACATCTTTGGCGGAATGCAGCAGGTTGAATAAACCTTTTTGGATCGTCAGACGGCCGATGTTAGTAACGATACACCAGCCGTCGGCCTTCAGGCCCTCCAGATATCTATAAGCGTTGTCGCTGTCCAACGGCGTCATTAGTTCGCGGTCGATACTATTATGTACGACCTCGATCTTATCTGCCGGGATATCATAATCGGCGATGATCATCTGCTTGGTAATTTCACTGACGGCAACGATTTTATCAGCCATAAGGAAGGCGGTCGCTTCAATCTCGCGGACCAATGGATTACCCATGTTGCCACCTGCACGGTCGCGTTCAATCGAATGGACATGGAGAATAAGCGGGCAGTTGCTGTATTGGCGGGCGCGTAAACCTGCTTTGAAAGTCAGCCAGTCGTGGGCGTGGATAACATCAAACTGCTTGGTTTCGACCAGTTTGGCCACAGACTTCTCAAACATAGCCTGCTGGCCGACAATGTCCAGCCATTCTTCGCGGCCATCAGTATATATGTATTTATAGCTGTCGTAGACGCCGCCGGCTTCGACGACGGTCATAACATCTTGCGGTCGGGCGGCGGTAACATCCATGAAATCGATGCCGTGATCAGCCTTGTAAGGAAGTATAAATTCTATATCGACGTCTTGTTTTGCGAGGGCTTTGCAGAGCTGGTAGCAGGCGACACCTAGTCCGCCGCTGTTATGTGGAGGTAACTCCCAACCGAGCATCAAAACTTTCATTTACCCGTTTACACCCTTAACGCTTATGTTGCTTGACATCAGTATAATGGGCTAGCACTCCTAGCACAAGCATAATGTGAGAATTCTTACATAGTCGTATATATGTTCGTAATAAAGACACATCTGACCTAATTTTTCTATGCTTCGTTTTATCCTCTTAAGCAAATGATGTGCCTAACAGCAATTAAAGTTAATCTGCCTTGCCTAAAATGGTAAAATAGCGCTAACAGGAGGTATGATGTCAAACCTAACATTTATTATAGGGAATGGTTTAGATGTGTCTTTAAAGCTTAATACCTCCTATAGGGATTTTTACGAGTACGTAAAAGAGCATAAACTACATCCTACAAACTCAATATACGCAGCGATAGAAAAAGAGAACCCTGAATGGTGGGCTGATTTTGAGCTTGGGCTTGGAAGATTCACTAACAATATTGAACTAATAACGGAGAAGCAGCGTCCCAAGTGGTCGGAAACACTCAATAATGAGCTCGATGAAATTAAAAGGGATTTGAAATCTTACATTAGAGAACAGAACAAGCTTGCTGACGAGCACATACCAAATATTAATTTTGAAAGAGAATCTTTCTATAGAGGCCTAGAAATTGGTCAAATGTCTAATGTTTTCAGACGTTTATCCGATGGGGGTAGTACGGCTATCCGGTTTGTGACATTAAACTATACTGATGTTCTTGAAAAATTATTCCCAAAAGTAGGTCAGACTATCGTAGGTAAAAAATACCATATCGCCAATCCCGTGCATCATATTCACGGATCCATAGATCGTAAAATATCCTTGGGCGTCAACGACGCGTCTCAAATCAGTAGTTATATTGATGATGAAGAAAAAAACTTTTTGATAAAACCCGAGCTCATAAGATTGATGAATGATGGCAGAATAGAAACTCTCACAGAATATATTAGTAACAGCGACATAATCGTACTATTTGGTGTTTCAATAGGGGCTACTGACAAATATATCTGGAATATGGTGATCGATTGGCTAGAAATTCATACTCGCGGAATGCTCATAATTCATCATTATGAACGAGACTTAGACGTGAGCGATTTGACCGAAAGGGAATCATTGCTCCTTAGTGACCGAGTAAAGAATAAATTCTTAAGTTATTCAGATTTAGACAGTGAAGATAAAAATAAACTTAAAAACAAAATATATGTCGTACCCAATACTTCGGAACTTTTTACTATAAATAAAAAATAATCGACAGAACAAACTAAAACAACCGCCGAATCGGTGGTGTTTTTAGTTTGGCAGGGGAGACAGGACTTGAACCTGCGACACCCGGTTTTGGAGACCGGTGCTCTACCAACTGAGCTACTCCCCTACATGCGTTGGAATAGTAGGAACTGGTACATAATACGGGAAAACAGGCATTTTGTCACCTATAGCTGCTTTTCAGCGCGGCCAATTTCTGCTATAACGTATAGATAGATATGGCCAAGATTACTCCGGTTAAACCGCTCCTCATTCAACTGTACGGCATGCCTGGTTCAGGAAAGACCTACTTTGCCCGCCAACTGTGCGAACACATCCAGGCCGCGCACGTCCAGGGTGATCGCATCCGGTTTGAACTATTCGAGAATCCGCGCTATGACAAACAGGAAAATGATGTCATCGCTCAGTTAATGGACTACATGACGCAGGAATTCCTTAACGCCGGTGTCAGCGTGGTATACGACACGAACGCCATGAGGGCCAGCCAGCGCCATAACCTGCGTGATCTCGCCAGGAAAACCCATGCCCAGCCGTTACTCATCTGGTTGCAAATTGACGGCGATAGCTCCTACGTCCGCACGACACAGCGCGATCGCCGCCGCAGCGACGACAAATACGCGGCGCCCGTAGACCGCCAAACATTTGACGCCTACATTACACGCATGCAAAACCCGACTTCAGCCGAAGACTACGTCGTTATCAGTGGCAAACACGTCTTTAAGACACAGTACAGTGCCGTCATGAAGAAACTGCACGAAATGAACGTTATTTCGTCTAATGAAGTCTCGAACAATGTAGTGAAGCCAGGTATGGTTAACTTGATACCCAACCCGGCTGCCGGGCGCGTCGACATGTCCCGGCGCAATATCATGATCCGTTAATACTTTTTTGCAATATAAGGGGGAGATTTGTCTGTAAAGGCATATCAGTTGGACGGCATCGGGCCGGTCCAGATATATAAGCGCAAGGGTACGCGTTCGCTGCGGCTGAGTATTACAGCCGACGGTTCGGTGCGCGTTACCGTGCCGGCATCAGTTTCCTATGACGCTGGCGTACGCTTCGCCCAGTCGCGGCAAGCCTGGATTGAAGATCATCTGCCACAACCAAAAGCAGTTTTGGGACAGGGGCATCATATAGGCAAAGCCCATCGGCTGGTGTTTGCTACTGCCGAAACGGACACGGTCCGGACCCGTATAGCCGGATCGGATATCATTATCAGCCGCCCGCCGGGGATACTCATCAGCCATCCAAAGGCGCAGGAAGCAGCTACGCGGGCCAGTTTACGGGCGCTGAGAGCTGAGGCCCAGAAACTGTTGCCTCCCCGTTTACGCCAGCTGTCCGAAGAATATGGGTTTAACTACAGCAGCGTAAGCGTCAAACAGCTGACGGGCAGGTGGGGCAGCTGCGACGCCAAACACCATATCGTACTTAATCTGTTTCTCATGCAATTGCCGTGGCATCTCATTGATTACGTATTGGTGCATGAGTTGACACACACGAAACATCTCGACCACAGCGCGGCTTTCTGGCAAGAATTTTTGCGGCATGAACCCCGGGCTCGCACCTACCAAAAAGAGATTCGGCATTACAAACCGATTTTGGCGGCTATTGAAGCCGGCGGTGATATGTCATAATACGCTTATGTCTAAAGCTACGAGCCACTCGCAATCCGAACATACAGCCGCCGAAATTGAACACGAGCGGCTGGTAAGCCTGGTTAACAGTATGGTAGACGGTGTTATCGCTGTTGATAGCCAGGTTAAGGTTGTACTTTACAATGGCGCGGCCCTCAATATCCTGGACAGCAACACGCCGCTACAGAACATTCGTCTGAGCACCGCTTGTAATCTGGTAGATCAGAACAACCAACCGGTCGACGTCATCGAATTAGTCAAGGAAACGAAGACCGCAACCATCAACCGGGATTTGCTGCTGCAGTATAAGGACGGCAGTTCTATCAATCTTTATCTGAGCATCGCCCCGGTCCATATGGGATACGGCAGTACCGACCAGCATGGTTACGTAATACTAATGCGCGACATCAGCCGTGAGAAATCACTCGAAGAAGAACGCGACGAATTCATTAGCGTGGTCAGCCACGAGCTGCGTACGCCCATCGCTATTACCGAAGGCAATATTGGTAATGCCGAGTACATTCTGAATAAAGGCGGCAGTACCGAAGAAATCCGTGCCGCCCTCAAGCAAGCCCATGAACAAACATTATTCCTGGCTTCAATGATCAACGACCTGTCTACCTTGTCGCGTGCCGAGCGCGGCACCCTTGAGGTGACGATAGAGCCAATTAATGTCCATGATCTGGTGATGAGCCTGGCCCATAACTACCGGCCTGACGCGGAGAAAAAGGGGTTACGGCTGCAAACGCATATCAGTCCGCATCTGGAATTACTGCAATCGACCAGCCTATACGTCCGTGAAATCCTGCAAAACTTCGTTACGAATGCCGTCAAATACACCGAAAACGGCCATGTCACTATTGGAGTCCGGCCAGCGGACAAAGGCGTGTACATTTGGGTGGAAGACACTGGCATCGGCATCAGTACCAGCGACGTCGAACGAATATACGATAAATTCTTCCGCTCCGAAGACTACCGGACGCGCCAGAATAACGGCACTGGCCTAGGCCTGTACGTCACTATGAAGTTAGCCCGGTTGATCCATGCCGACATAGAAACCCACAGCCGCATAAACAAGGGGTCACGGTTTACCATCTACTTCCCGAACTTACAGTAGTTATATCTTCGGCAAGTGCGGCTCGACCCGCATAACCGGCAGGCAAATGTTGCGGTCCTTCCAAATAACTTCTGAAAATTCATATTTATACATCGAGTAGTTTATAAGAATGGCGTACCACACGGCCGCGGCCGGTAAGGCGAGCAGGCTCAGCGGCTGGATAGAGTGGTAAGCTATGCGTACAATAAGGGCGTATAGGCTAAACGAGGCTATGAGTATCAGGGCAAACCCGATCCGATATATATCCTGCGCGACCGCGGCCGCGGGCAGTGTAAACCAAGCTGTTATGACAGCGCTCACGAGGGCGGTCATTTCCGGACGGCGGTGCAGTTGGGGGTAAGCTACCCGCACGGCCGTTTGCCGTTGCTCATACAGGCTCTTAACGCTGGTGACGCCGAGCGCCGAACCGCTCGTCATGAATTCATAACTGCCGCGGCCGGCCAGTTGCTTAGCGAAATGGGCTTCGGGCACAACCATGCGCGCCACCGCCTGAAAGCCACCCAGTTTTATTAATGTCTTACGGCTGATAACCCAGCAGGTACTGAGGACTGGAGGGCGCTTCCGTCGCTGCCGCGGCAAAGCCAGTTCCCATACATAGCGCATTGGCTGAACCAACGCCGGCAGCCGGCCGCCGGAAACATTCTGCGGCATCACGCAGATCATCTCCAGGCGCCGTTCCCGCATAAAAGTCATAAGGCGCCGCAAGCTAAAGACGGCGAATCGTACGTCGACACCGCAGAAGAGCAGGTATTCACCGTTCGCGGCTTCGGTGAGGTTGTCGTAAGCCTGATTTTTGGCCAGCCAACTGTTTTTAGGATCCGAACCCTTGATAAACCGTACGCCGTCATGGGCGAAGCTCTTGATGATTTCTGGCGTCCGGGTGGACTGCGAACAGTCGTCCAATACGATGATTTCCAGTTTTGGATACTGGAGTGCCAACAGGCTGGTGATACACTCGGCCAGGTCTTCCGATTCATTGCGGGCCGGGATAACTACACTGACCGTGGGCAGCGAAGCAGCGGAGGCAGCAGGCAGATCATCAGGCAAACGACTACGCCGGAGGTAACCGAATACCGTAATGCCGGAAGCAGCAATAAACAGCAGTTGTAATGCGAGCAACACCCCATAGGCCGCGACCGACGTTACGTAATCCTGTTGCCAGGCTACCGCGAACAGCAGTACGAACGCCTGACAGCCCGCCAGCCAGAGAGTGGTCCTGAAGACGGCCCGCTCAAGGTAACGTTCATGCATGCGGCCACGAAGCACGCGCGCCACGTTACAGAAGCGGTACACCGATAATAACGAGACAAGCATAGTAGCGTAACTGACTTCCACGGCCAATATAAGCACCATGCAGCCAATCAGTACGCTGGCGGCACTAAGGCTGACTGTAAAACGCAGGCGGCGCAACCGGCCGATACACAGCGGTATGAGAAGTTCGAACAATACGCTAAGAGCGAGTAAAAAGAATAATACTGACATACAATAACTATAGCATTAGCGGCATAGTGACTGCTTGACGAAACGGTGGCCACGGCGTATGCTTGACATGTGAACGAATCCTACTTATACGGTAGGATTTTTTAATAGCTGAGCATTTAGGGTAACGCAAGACTACATAAGGAGACGAAGTGGCCGAAGACAAATCAGAAGCGGCAGGCAAATCAGACCAAACAGAGCGTACGAAGCGGCGCCTGCGTGCCAATAGCGAGACCGTCCGCGAGCGTTCCGAAAAACTGCAGCAACAGGACGAAGCCAGGCAGGCCAAAGGCGGTATACGCGCATTTTTGGGAGGCTTCCTGTGGCCGCTCCGGGCACTGGGACGACAAATCGCAAAACTCGGAAGATTCCGTTTCTTCCGCTGGGTCGGCTTGGTACTACTGCCACCGTATATCCGCAATAGTTGGCGCGAACTTCGTCAGGTTACCTGGCCTAACCGTAAGAAAACCTTTCAGCTGACCTACGCGGTTATTGTATTTTCAGTATTGTTCGGACTCGTCATCGCAGGAGTCGATTACGGACTTGATAAGTTATTTAAGGAGATAATTGTAAAATAATGGCTACAAAACGCTACGACACCACCAAGCAATGGTATGCCATCCATACCTACAGCGGCTACGAAGAAAAAGTCGCCGAAAGTATCCGGCAGCGTGCTGACTCTTTGGACATGAAGGACAAGATTTACGAAGTCCTGGTTCCAAAAGAAAAAATGATTGAAATTAAGAACGGCAAGCGCCGCGTCGTGGAAAAGAAAATTTTCCAGGGCTACGTTATCGTCCAGATGAAAATGAGTGAAGACGCCTGGTACATCGTTCGTAACACCCCGAGCGTTACCGGCTTCGTCGGCTCCGGCACGGAACCGACCCCACTCGGTGAGGAAGAGATCGAGAAAATCCAGAAGCGCATGGGTCTGGAACAGCCAAAGCACAAGATTGATTACCGCATCGGTGAAGTCGTTTCTATCACCGACGGTCCGTTTAAGGGCTTCGACGGCGCCATAAACGAAATCGACGCTCAAAAGGGTAAATTAAAAGTTCTCGTCAACATGTTCGGACGCGAAACTCCGGTTGAGCTCGACTCGCTGCAAGTTAAGCGTGTGTAGCCATGTCTGAGAGCGTACCAGAGCCTGACGATACCGCACCTGTTCCGCGACTGGAACAGGTAATCACCTATCGCTGTATAGCATTACGTGATGAGGCAGTTGCCTTGCGACTCCATAACCTCTCAGAGCGCGGAATGGCTCTGGTGATAGCATTTAGCGTGAGGACACAGGAAGCGGTTGGTGTTCCGTATGTCGCTGCTTTGAACTCTCAATCACCCTATGTAAAAGCCATGAATGTCATAGCTGCCGAAGAGAAATCTGGCGCGATCGCAGAGGGCTCCACGCATGACGCGGTTCAGACAGCTATGGAAGGAACATTGGAACACACCTCCTGGAACGAGTACGTAGAGCGCGCTCGCCAATATCCGTCGGCAGGGTCCTAATCGCCCATCTTGACATAAGAGTTATAATATTATACACCTGCTGTCAATAGGCTTGTGCTTGGCGCGTATTGTACTTGCACGAATTAAGCGTACAGTATTAAGCACAAGCTTAATGTAAGGAGCATTGCGACCGCGATGTCAGTACACGAAACCTCTCAAACCTCTGTAACACCTGTTATCAGATACGAGTCACGGGGTAATTTAGATTTTATCCTGATACCTAAAAGTATGCCTCGGGAATATAGCACATCCGTTGATTATTTAACCCGCTTACTACTGGCTGCCGGCGATCCGATGACCGCGGACGACGCCATATTGCTACCCATGGACAAAGAGCGGGCTGACCGGCTTAAACTGAGTGAAGGGTTCCGCGGCGCGGATGCGGTCCGCAACGGCCGTAGCTACGAGAACAGGTATGACGCCGCGACGCGCCTGGCGGAAATGGCAATCGCCACATACTATCCTGAAATAGCGCCTGAAAGCCAGGTTCCAACTGGCGAGACTCTGGCCACAGTCATAGAATTTCCGGCCGCTATACCGGCGCCGCGCCGCGAAGACGATCAGGTATTCGCGCAGGCCTAGACCCTTGGCAAAAACCGCCAGCACTGGTATAATCACATCTGTTACGCACTACTAACTCTGCACTTCAGAGGTATAAACAGGTAGGAGAATAACAACCCGTCGCTTCCATTGCTCTTCGGAGTGGGGTTTTATTCGTTAAATAAGGAGAATTATAAATGGCAGAAAAACCAATCCGCGCCAATCTTAAGATGAAAATCCCTGGCGGCCGTGCCAGCGCAGCGCCTCCCGTAGGTAGCACGCTCGGACAGTACGGCGTTAACATGATGGACTTTATTAATCCGTTCAACGACATGACTAAGGATATGCAGGGACAGACCGTTACCGCGCACATCACCGTCTACACGGATCGCACCATGAAATTCCGTGTTGTCGGCGCGCCAACCGACGATCGCATCCGCGCTGAGCTTGGAATCAAAAAAGGTTCCGGCAAGCCGAACAGCGAAAAGCTTCCCCAGAAACTGACGCAGGCTCAACTGCAGAAGATTGCTGAAGAAAAAGCTCACGATATGAACACCGACGATGTCGAAGCCGTTAAGAAAATGGTTGCCGGCACAGCCCGTTCAATGGGCGTTGAAGTCGAAGGTTAGCATGGCCGAATTAATGTTTCAACGCGTGTACAGCCCTGATACATCTATATATCCCGTAACAGAGCCACGTGACGAAGCCGCGATCGACCAGGACAACCGGAGAGTCGCATATAATACACTGCGGTCCGCGCGGGAAGCAGGTGAGATCCAAACCGCTCAAGAAATGCTTGGCGTTATCGCTTTCTCGGAAGCTCACGAATAAATATGTCGATTACTGAAATTTACACCGCCTATGATGACACATTCGACATACTGCCCGAGGATCAAGATATATGTTTCGAGTCCGACCACGCGCCGTTTGAAATTGAGCATGACAGGCGGAAGACCGCGGCGGAAGTAATGCGGCTTGTTCCAGAAACCATTGTTCCGGCTTTTGATCTTGAGACACGGATCAAAGAGAAAATTGTTTAATTAAGATTGTGGGAGGCTCGTAAAACAGCCGTTCGCACCACTAAAGGAGAATAATTATGGCAGACGCCAATCCAGGAAAATCAAAGAAGAAAGTAGCTGAACTGGGCGACGAAGGTATTGCTGACGTTACCACCACGGCAGAAGCAACGGAAGTCGTGGAAGAGAAGCACGAAGCTAAAACCGCGTCAGTCGCCAAGTCCGGCAAGCGCAGCGCGAAGTCATTGGCTGAAGCTGAAGCTGATGCCGCCAAAGAAGAGCGCAAAGCTTCTAAAACTACCGCCGAGGGCGAAGAAGCACCAAAGCAGAAGCATAACCCAACCCGTTCTAAATTAGAGCGCTCTGGCAAAAACTTCAAAAAAGCCGCTGAACAGATCGAAAAAGACAAGTCTTACGGTTTGGAAGAAGCTTTGGAACTGGCAACCAAGACCAGCCCGGTTAAGTTTGACGCTACCGTTGAGCTGCATGTCAACCTGCGTGTTGACCCGCGCCATGCCGACCAGAACATCCGCGACAACTTCGTTTTACCGCAAGGTACTGGTAAAAGCGTGCGTGTCGCCGTCTTCGCGGACGTTGATGACGCGGCAGCCGCCACTAAAGCCGGTGCCGACATCGCCGGTATCGAAGACATCACCAAAATGCTCGATAAGGGCAACATGGACTTCGATATCCTGGTTGCGACACCATCACAGATGGCTAAGCTTGGTAAGTACGCCCGGGCTCTCGGTCCTCGCGGTTTGATGCCCAACCCTAAGAGCGGTACGGTTACGACTGACGTCACTAAGGCTGTTACAGAAGCTAAAGCCGGCCGTGTTGAGTACCGCGTTGATTCAACCGGTATCGTTCACCTCGGCATGGGTAAGGTCAGCTTCGGTACCGCCCGTTTACTGGAAAATGCTCAAGCAGTATTAGCCAACATCAAGGCTAACAAACCTGCCAGCGTTAAAGGTACCTATGTAAAGGCCATCCACATTTCAACCACTATGGGCCCATCCATCACGGTTGAAACCAGCGCCCTGTAGCCTAAGACGCTCCGCGTTCGCATATAAGCACCCTCGGTAATTCAGGGTGCTTTTTGCATGCTACAATACCAGCATGAAAATAATTGGCATCTGTGGGGAAATTGGAAGCGGTAAATCGACGTTTGCCGAACTTATCACCGGTATCGATACGGAACACTCCCTGCACTTGGAAACCTCAACCATCATCAGCGAACTTGGTAATACGTTTAATGTAAGCCTGCGGGAGCATGATATTACGCAGGACGATGATATCGCTGTAACGAATACCATACTGCCCACGTTGCTACCCCAGTTAGCCACAATGGCCGAACGTGACATTGGCATAAACGAGTTAGGCATCAACCCGGCTGACGCGCAGTTGCACCCGCAGTGGTATGAGAAATTATTTGTGTACTTAGATCTCATCCGGCAGCAGCCGCAGCTGATCGAGGATATTATTACTCCGGCGAATAAAGATACCTACCGCCCGTTGCTCCAGTGGATTGGTGGTTACGTGCTTTACCGGCTGGACAATCCGCTGTTGTGGTACCAGGAGCTAATGCACCGGGTTCATTGGGAGCAAGACGTTAATTTGGTAGCCTTAACGGCGCCACGGCAGCCAGCCGAAGGCGACTTTGTACGGCAGATGGGTGGCCAAGTCATAAAAGTGGTCCGGCCAATCCTTACTGCCGATACTGCCGATGTCACAGAGCAGAATGCGCTCCGTATCGTAGCCGACATAACGGTAATCAATAATGGAACGCTGGAAGAGCTGGCGGCCCTGGCCGGTCGGCTTCACCGGGATATAACACATGGCATGCCGGGCGCTGTCTATATCGCTCACGAATAATTCCGTAAAAGCATGTGCGTGTTGTGAAACGTTTTGCGTAAAAAACACATTATTATTTGCTTGCCCTCGCGTGAACAGATTAGTAGAATACTGACTAGCGGAGGAGAACACTTTGGGAGTTTACAGTAATCTTGATATTAGGCGCGCACTCGACGAAGGTCATATTGTGTGCCACCCTTTTAACCCTAAGCAAGTCAGCCATGCCAGCCTGGATGTCACACTTGGTTATTATTTTTACCGCATGGAGCGCATGCAAGAACGCACGATTTATAATCCATTCGACCGCGAAGATGTGGAACGGTACTTTGACGGCCCGTATAAGGCGATGCCTCACGGTGAGTGGTGCAAGCTTAATGGCCTAACTCCTTATAAAAACATCCCGTTAGACCATCCGGTCATCGCGCTTAAGCCACGCGAACGTATCCTGGCGCATACCCACGAATTTTTTGGCATTAAACCACCTGGCGCCGCAGAAGTGAAAGCGCGCTCCAGCTGGGGACGCAACGGTGTGGCCGTGTGCTTTGACGCTGGTTGGATTGACCCCGGTTACATTAACCGCCTGACACTGGAAATTTATAACCTCAATGAGCGTGAAACGGTATTACTACCGGTCGGAGAGCGCATCGCTCAGATCATTTACCACACGACCGGCGAGGTAGAAGGTAGCTACGGCGAAGGCAGGGATGAAGGTTTTAGCGGCAAGTACCAACAGGGCAGTGACCTGGAAACGATCATCAAAACATGGTCACCAGATATGATGCTGCCCCGGGCCTATAAAGACTCACGAACTATGCCTGTTAAGGTTGAGGGCTTGTCTTATGAGTAAGGGTAAGTACATCGTACTCGAGGGTCCGGAGGGTGTAGGCAAGACGACACAGATACTGGAACTGTCGCGCCGTTTGCAGGCTGCTGGCTTGCCAGTACGGGTACTACGTGAACCCGATAGTCAAAGCGACCTGACAGCCCGGGCCATCCGCCAGCTGACCCAGGACCCGCGTTACCCTATGAATACGCGTACTGAAGTACTCTTGTATAACGCTGCACGCGCGCAGTCGCTGCAGGTTATCCGTGAAAGTGTCGCTCAAGGCGTTCACTGTATTGTTGATCGAAACTACCTTACTACACTGGCTATTCAATATTACGGTCGCGGCGACGTGCCGGATTACGAAACCATTAACAGCATCATTGCTTTCGCGGTCGGCGACATGGAACCGGATCTCTGCGTCGTGCTTGATGCGCCAGTGCAGACATTGAAAGAACGTGCCGGACACCGCGGCAGCGGTGAACGTTTCGATAACCTGGACGAGGCATTCCTGGAACGAGTTCGGGCTGGTTATCTCTGGGAGGCCAAACAGCGTGATTTCCCCGTAGTTTTCGCTAATGAACCCCCTGAAATTGTCGCTGAAGAGATATGGCAACACGTTACAACGGAACTCGGCAAACGAAAAGGAAGTATTTCTACTACCAGCCAGCCTGAGTCAATTAAACAGATCGTGGCCACCAAAGCCAGCACAAAGCAGGCAAGCGGCACAGTTGAAGCACCGGCACTCAACGAAGCTACAAAAACGTCAGTTCCTGATCCGGCCGAAGAAGAAAAAGCGCTGGTCCAAAAAGATAACAACGGTCGTTATACCATTACTGAAGATGGTTACAGCTACCTTAAAGATGCCGTCACTGATACAACAGGCAACGTCTATGCTTTTACAGACAAACTAAGCCCGGTAACAATCGCCGCCGCCATGGCCCGGCTGAGCCGCCGCGGCGATGATATGCGCATTACTATCCTTGATGAGTTTGCCGAAAAAGCCGGCAAGGATGAGAAGCTGCTGCAACGCGTCATTACGGCTTACGGTGATGATTCAGTACAGCAGCTAGCCGGCATGCACGTGGTTATAGAAAACGCCAGCAACTTGCTAACCAAAAAACTTGAGTGGGGACGCTTGGCAGCCTACCTCGAACAATCAACCCGATACATTTACTATGATCAGAAAGATCAGCGGGGTCAGTATAAGTATCATATTCCCAAAGAATTAGATGAAAAAATCCGTCAGGAATACTGCATACATATTGATCGCATCTTCGACCTGTATTCCAGTATGGTTCATCGCTTAACTGATTACGTACGCGAGCACTCCAGCGTGCCACAAGCCGAACGAGACGTTGCGTTTAATAGCGCCACCAGAGCGCAGGCATGTGATGCCATTCGCCCAGTACTGCCTGTGGCCACAACCTCAACCGTCGGAATATTTGGTTCAGGTCAGGCTCTGGAAAACCTCATTATGCACTTGCAATCAGAAGATACGCAGGAAGCCCGTGATACCGGTGATGACATTTTGAAAGCAGTACGCCAAGTGACACCTATATTATTCGAACGAGCCGATAAACCGGATCGGGGCGGAGCAGCTATAGCCTACCGCGCTACTACCAAGCAAAAGGTTTCTGAATTGGCGGATGAATACCTGTCCGATTTCCATGCGGACGGCAACCCGGAACCAGTGACACTCACCGACGTATGGCCTGCCAATGAACTACAGTTAGTAGCCGATATGCTCTATGAGCACAGTTCATTGCCACTAAGCGCTATCCAAAAAGCAGTAGCCACCTGGAGCTATGACAAAAAGGCTTCTGTATTGCAAGCTTACATGGGCGAACGGCTTAATCGCCGTCACCGCCCGGGTCGGGCCCTTGAAAAAGCGCACTACAGTTGGGATCTCGTTTGTGATTACGGCATCTTCCGCGATTTGCAACGCCACCGTATGGTAGATGATTTGGAATGGCAGCAGCTGTCTCCTCGCTACGGTTTCGAAGTGCCTGAACTGGTCGATGAAGCGGGCTTAACTGACGATTTCGAAGAATGTTTCGCTATAAGCCTTAAACTGTATAGCCTACTGCAGCAAGCAGGCTACAAAACCGAAGCCCAATACGCTACGTTGCTTGGTCACCGGATGCGCTGGAAGGTTACCTACAATGCCCGCGAAGCCTTTCACCTGCATGAACTGCGTACCAGCCCGCAAGGCCATCCTGGATACCGTAAATTAGTACAGCAAATGCATGAAAAATTAGCCGAACAGCATCCAATGCTGGCCGAAGCTATGAAGTTTGTTAATAAAGGCGAAGACGAAGAACTAACGCGCCTTGCCGCTGAACGCTACACGCAGTTTAAACTGAACCAGTTGCAGTAGCGGCCGGTATAGTCTATTCACATGCATTATTAACGCGTGCCAGTTCCAATACCTCGGATGGATACACTGAATAGGCATATCTAATGGGAACTTCAGTACTGTTAGTACTGGTGGTTTCCTCGACTAAAACATGCTCTCCAAACTCTGCGACAGCGCGCACAGCGACATGCTTGTCGTCAGGCGCTGCATCAGCCCACAAGTGGGTATCTATTTCTGAAACTATAGCGAGCCTCGCGAGGCGGTTAACGAACTTGGTGCGCCGGGCAATCATGTCAGGCTGGACGGTTTGCTCACCAATTATCGTATCGTCAAATACTGCTACTTGCGCAGGACCAATAATGGCGTCTTTACCGTTTCGGCGGGAATTTTTGATAGCATTTACCAGCATGCCGAAGGCTAACGCATCACCATACTCGTTTCTGGATTGTAGTTGCGCGGTATCAGCTGTCTCTACCGGCAAAGGTGCTGTTTCGTTTGGCGCTCTACGAAATGAATCATCACACATATCTTTATACTCTTAATTAATTTACATAAGTCATTAAAAAAGCCGGACCTGATGTCGGTCCGGCTCATTTGATTTTCGATGTTTATTCGTGAGACTAGACCAACATAGCATCAGCAAACATCCATACAATTGACTTGCAGGTAATTTGCTGGTTGGTATGTCGAAGTAGTTGACTCACGAACCTTAGTGTAGGCGGTTTATAGCATTTGTCAAGCGCCTTTCCAGACGGAACGCATTACAATATTTGACAAATGATTCAGCTTGCAGTTTGATGGTAACAGTATGAAACGGTCCTATCTTATACCGATTATTAGCATTACACAGCTGTGCTTCACCAATGTTGAAGCCTCGGTGTCATAAACGCCGCAAGCACAGCCCGACCCAATATGGCTTCAACGGAGCCATATTTAATTTTAAGGAAACATACATGCGTTTTACACCTGGTGACCCTGCCCAAGACATTGCCAATCTCGTCGCGGCGGCAAGAGACGATACAAACCCTGAACTGATGAGGCTGGCAGTAATTACGACCGAGCGATTCAAACGTGAAGTCCGCGACCGGTGTGTCAATCACATACAACGGCTCGGCATGTCACTCGACGGCGCGAGCTTTGAACCGCCTGAAGTTTTATGTGAGCCCGATGAAGTGGCCGTACATCTTCCCGTAACAGGACTACCGGAAAAACAGGCACGAGCCGCCAGCTTGATCGCGAGCCATGTGCTCTATGTGACCGCCGTTGAGCTGGTCGGCCAGCAAAGCGATATAAGCAGGGACTGCCCACGATGAACGAAGCTGTTAAACAAACCTTATTAGCTCCGGTATACGACGTGAGTACTATCACGCCGCTCCAACAGGCCGCGCGCTTATCAGGACAATACGGCAACGACATATACCTCAAGCGGGAGGATCTGCAGCCAATCCATTCCTTTAAAATTCGTGGTGCGTACAATAAAATGGTCCATCTCACTGCCGAAGAACGGCGCAACGGTGTCATCGCCGCCAGCGCCGGTAACCACGCGCAGGGCGTTGCTCTCAGCGCGCGTAAATTAGGTATTCCAGCCACTATCGTCATGCCTCAAACGACACCGGAAATTAAAGTAAGGGCAGTGAAAGACTATGGCGCTGACGTAATACTAGCCGGAGATAACTACAGCGAAGCCTACGAGGCCTGCCGTGACGTTATGGCATCATCCGGACAGACCCTCATACATCCATTCGATGACGAAATGGTAATTGCCGGCCAGGGCACGGTCGGCCGTGAAATACTGGAACAGCTGCCGGACGTCGACTATATTTTCATACCGGTCGGCGGAGGAGGTCTGATAGCCGGCATAGCACAATACATAAAAGCCCTGCGGCCGGATGTACGTATCATCGGGGTCGAGCCTGACGACAGTAACGCCATGCAGGCATCATTACAGGCTGGCGAACGCCTGACCTTGCCGCATGTCGGCGTATTTGCCGATGGTGTAGCTGTCAAGCAAGTCGGCAGTCTGACGTATGATATCTGTAAGCGCTACGTTGATGACATAGTGACCATAGATAATGACGCGATCTGCGCGGCCATCAAACAGATTTTCGAGGAAACGCGCAGTATCGTCGAGCCGGCGGGTGCTCTCAGTCTGGCCGGGGCGACAGCTTATCTGAACAGCCATGGCCTGCGACATAAGAAAATTGTGACTATTTGTAGTGGCGCTAACATGTCTTTTGAAAAGTTACAGTTTATTGCCGAGCGGACTTTACTGGGAAGCGGCAGGGAAGCGCTGTTCGCCGTCGAGCTGTCGGAACGGCCGGGAGCTCTTACGGACTTATGCGCCAAGATAGTTGGTAAACATAATATCACTGCCTTTTCATACCGTCTCAAGAGCCGTGAATCTGCCACCATCTTTATTGGTATCAACCTGGCAAGCGAGACTGACAGGACAAAACTAATGCAGGCCCTGCGGGCAAACGGCTACAAATTTACCGATTATTCGTCCGACGATGTAGTAAAAGAGCACGTCCGGCACATGATAGGCGGTACGACGAGCGCGGCTACCAACGAGCATATTTACCTGGTAAATTTCCCTGAACGCCCCGGCGCTTTAGCCGATTTTTTACAGCGATCAGGCAAGCAATTCAATATAAGTCTGTTTCACTACCGGGGGCAGGGCGGCGATGTCGGATCCGTCATGATCGGCTTCGAAGCGAGCGAGGCGCGCCAACTGGAGACCGCTATCGCGGCTACCGGCTACGACCACACGCCAGTCAAGTCAGCGGCTTTACGATCATTCCTCTAAACATTTGCGTTCAAAGCCATAAGCGTCGCCTTCCATCATTGACCACCAGATGATTATAGACTATAATAGCGTCTAAGTTGCCAGAGACAGTGACGGACAAACTTACCGCGAAAGCTATAAGCCAGTCTTAATAAGTCACCTAGGTCCAAACCTGTACAAACAATCGAACACGAACTGTTTGCACGCCTCTGGATTAAAAACCCTTAGGCGTTTTTGTTTGGCAACGAAACAACCCACGGTACGCGCGAAGGTCGAGGCGCACACCACAATATCCGTAACTAACTCGGAGAAAATGCACATGGCATTAACAAAAGTTAAGAAAGACGAAGTTGTCGCTGAAGTCGCTTCATTGCTCGGCTCTAGCAAAATGACCGTCGTGACCAAATACCAGGGCACAACCGTGAAGGCTCTTCAGAACCTCCGACGCGCCGGCCGGGGCAATGGTACCGCGATGAAAGTGGTTAAAAACCGCCTGGTTATTAAAGCTATCCAGCAAAACGACGCTCTAAAAGACATCGATACCAGCAACTTGCAGGGAATGCTCCTCTACGCGTTTAACGCCGAAGATGAAGTAGCACCCGCACAGGTTATCGCCAACTTCGCAAAAACCAATCCAAGCCTCGAATTTGTTGGCGCTATCAGCGCGGAAGGCAAATTCCTGAGCGCGGACGAAGTTAAAGCCCTGGCAACACTGCCAGGCAAGAACGAACTCATTGGCCAGGTTGTCTGCATGCTGCTGTCACCAGTCAACGATGTCACTAACGCGCTCTCCGGTAACCTTCACGCCTTGCTTGATGGTATCCGGGACAAAGCCGCGGCTTAATAATCATCCGGTCGGTCAATTCAACCGCCGGGTTTAATGGAAGGAATCTACCAAAATGGCTGATTTAAAGAAACTGGCAGAAGACCTTACTAAGTTGACTGTCCTCGAAGTAAATGAACTGAAGACCATCCTTAAGGATGAGTACGGCATTGAGCCGGCTGCTGCAGCTGTCGCTGTTGCCGGTCCTGCTGGCGACGCAGCTCCTGCTGAAGACGCTAAGACTGAGTTTGATGTCGTCCTGAAGGACGCTGGTGCCGCTAAGGTAGCTGTTATTAAGGCCGTTAAAGACCTCACCGGTCTTGGTCTTGGTGAAGCTAAGGCTCTCGTTGATGGTGCTCCAAAGACCATTCTCGAAAAGGCTGGCAAAGACGACGCTGACAAGGCTAAAAAAGCCTTGGAAGACGCCGGCGCTTCTGTTGAACTCGCCTAGTTTCAGACGGTTCATACCACAAAGACAATACCGCAATACTTTTTTGCGGTATTGTCTTTTTTTATACAGCAATCTTATAATAACCGGACTATGACAGTTCCTCACTCCTACGAAACCCCTCGAAGTGCGCAGAACCCCTATGTATCCATCGGCGTTACGGCAGTGGTACTTACCGGCCTTATATACGCCAACCATCTAGCCGGCGAACGGCTTACCCATGAATCCAGTTATAGCTGCGAAAGTCTGAACTCAATACCCGGTACGACGCAGATAGTAGCCCATGTTCTAGTAACCAGTATGGACGCGAGCAAATTTTTACCTGAAAGCGTTGCGCAGGACACCGCTCGGTCATACATATTGCAGGGAGGCTGCGGGCAAAGCGCAGACGGACATTTCGCTGTCGGACCGATTGGATGCCAATCAGTTGATGCCATGTCCCAACCAGGGGAAGCGTATATCATCGACTGTATTGCGACTCAGTACGAACCGCTGCCGTTCATGCCGCAAGATTAGTAGTTATCCACAAAAAGTAGTTAAATCTTTGACTTGACTTTGGCTTCGTGATACGGTTAGTTACAAGAGGACATAGACAAACAGAACACTGTTGAGAAAAGTTTGAGAGACCTAACGAGAACGAAAAGATGCCAGACGTACCAGAAAAACAAATTAAACGCCTTCGGGCGCTCATCCAAGAAGCTGAGACTAATTTAGCTGCGGCAACAGAATTGCTCGTAAGCCTGGTAGGTGACGATGAAAAAATCGCGCCTATCGTTCGTGAAGCTCAGTTAGGCAAGATTATCGAGGGCGTATTTGACGGTCAGAACATGGTAGGCTCAGATGCTAAAACCTATCCTGTTCCTGCTAACTATGCCAGCAAGTCTAAGCTTGTCCAGGGCGATATCCTCAAGCTCACCATCGCTGATGACGGCGCGTTTATGTATAAGCAGATTGGTCCGATTCCGCGCAAGCAGGTTGTCGGAACACTCAAACTTGAAAATGGTCATTACTTCGTTGATGTCAACGGCCGCCAGTTCCGCGTCCTGCTGGCCAGCGTTACGTACTTTAAGGCTAAGCCCAACGACCAGGTAAGCGTCAACGTTCCTGAAGACGACACCAACGCCGAATGGGCCGCGCTCGAAGCCGCTCTATAGTTTCCCTCCATTTATTACACTATTCCGGCCAGCTATTTGACAGCAGGTGTATACTATTCCGCATATGACACCACAGGCTGAAGCCAGTTACAATGCCGCCGATGAAATGACCCTAACGCGCGGTCCTGCCGCTGTCTGGAATTACTTAGCGGATCCACTGGCAGAGCATCTCTTTATTCCCTTAGAACAGAAAAACCATATCTTAGGAGTGGTAGCGCTTAACACCGTCCTGACCGCTCCACGCTTGTTAAAGCCGCTTGTCGGCAATCGTTACAGCGAACACGCCAAAAACGGAGGCACGCGGGCCGCTATCGGTGACATACTCGCCAGTACAGCCATGGACGCGTCGGATGGGCTGGACGGCGCCACGGCCCGCCGCAGTAACCTCGGCAGCACGTTTGGTGTCGGCTTTGACTCCTTTGTGGATGCCGTTTCACTAAAGGATGATGTTAAACGCGTCCGCGAACGCGCCGTAGCAGGCAGCGATACCACGGTTCTGCGTTTACTCGACATCGACAGCCGAATAAAGTGGAGTACTATTGCTCTCGGAGGTGTCGCTAACAAAGCTTCAGAGATATACGTACAACGGAAAGGTATTGTTTTGGAACCGCGAGAGAAGGCCCATTCCGTACCTTTCGGTAAAGCTTACTTCGCGGCGGGCGCTACGGCGGCAAAAATCCTGCAGGTAGCCTATGCGTTTCCGGACAGTAGCGTAGCGCGGCGGCGGTGGCGCCGTGCCGGCATTGGCATGCAGGCAGCAGCTATTGGCCTGGGCGCGGCGGCAGGCGGCCAGTACGCTGCCGCCATCGTAAAACGGCTCCGCAGGCTCAAACAGCCGAGCTAGGATTAAATTACAGCGGACGCCGTGGCCGATAAGCAGTATAATGTACCTAACGGAGAAGTTATGGGGCAAGCATTATATCGAAAATACCGGTCAAAGTCGCTCTCAGAGATCGTCGGCCAGGAGCATATCACCGAAACGCTCCAAAAAGCGCTTGAAGGCGGGCGGATCAGCCATGCCTATCTGTTTAGTGGGCCGCGCGGCGTCGGCAAGACGTCCATCGCCCGCATACTGGCCCATGAACTCAATGGCTTACCCTATACCGATGACGCGGCACATCTGGACATCATCGAGATAGACGCCGCCAGCAACCGCCGGATTGATGAAATTCGTGACCTGCGTGATAAGGTGTACATCGCGCCGACCAGCGGCAAATACAAGGTTTATATTATTGATGAGGTCCACATGCTGACCCGTGAGGCCTTTAACGCGCTGCTCAAGACACTGGAAGAGCCGCCGGCTCATGCGGTATTTATCCTGGCTACTACGGAGTCACATAAACTGCCGGACACAATCATCAGCCGGACACAACATTATACATTCAAGCCCGTTGAACAGAATAAGGTAGTAGCTCACCTCGGTCTGATCGCTAAAGAGGAGAACATCGACATCACCACTGAGGCACTGGAACTATTGGCAGCTCACGGACAGGGTTCTTTCCGTGATAGCATTAGCCTTCTCGATCAGGCCGGCAGCAGCGGCATCGCGGTCGATGTACATACCGTGCGCCAGCTACTGGGTATAGCGCCCGACCAAGCCATAAACGAGTTGCTGCGCACCATCAGCCAGAAAGGCGGCGCGGCACCTATCATGACCACGCTAGCCGATTTATACGGCCAAGGCTTACAAGCTGCCAGCCTCGCCAGCCAATTGGCGGAAAAAATACGTGGCAGCATACTGAGTGGTACCCCGCTTCTCGGTACTGCCGAAGCCCTGCGTCTCATGCGTGAGCTTATAGAAGTGCCCACTTCACATAACCCTGAACGTTTACTGGAAATCGTATTACTCAACGCCGGCAGCCACGCCATTGAACCGGTGACACAGACAGTGCCGGCCGTTACCCAGGCGCCCGCACCAGCCTACCAGGCCGCGCCAGTCGCGCAGCCCTCCAAACCGGCACCGGCTCCAGTATTAACAAAGCCGTTAACATCTACCGGAACACCAATAGTAATCGCACCTCCCGCGATAGCACAATCGGCCGCGAGGCCATCGGAACCAGCACCAGTCGAAGAGCCGAACGCCATTGTCCAGCCGATCGGCCCTGCCGTGGTACGGCTGCTTGACGAATCCGTCTGGCCTGAAGTACTTGACGGCCTCAAGAAGCAGTACAACACGTTGTACGGCGTGCTGCGCATGGCAAAGCCGGTATTTACGAGTGACGGCATTGAGCTGCAAATGAAGTTCGCCTTCCATCAGAAGCGTCTAAATGAAGTGAAGAACAAACAAATTGTGGCAGGTTTCATTAAGCAGGTGACGGGCAAAGACTGCGTCATTACCTGTACTGTTATGCAAAATCCGGGTAATACCGCGCCTGCGGCGGTAGCCGTCGGGGCCGCGCCGGCAGAACTGGGCGCCATCAGCGATATATTCGGTGGCGGAGAAGTGTTATAATTAGCGTAACGAGAGGGTAGCTGGGGAACCAGGGAATAGTGGAATAGGCATGGAACCAACTAAATTACAGCAAGCACAACCGCAGAATACCGACGCCGAAGCGTCGCTGCTTGGTGCCGTCCTGATCGACGCCGACGCTATTGTTAAAATCGCTGACTCCATCTCAGCTGGCGACTTTTTTGATGCCCGGCACCAGCATATATACGAAGCTATCACCGCACTGTACGAAAAGCGCCAGGCAATAGACGTGTTAACCTTATCGGATCAGCTTAAAAATCAGGGCTATTTAGATATGATAGGCGGTCCCAGCTACCTTACGGAGTTAACAAACTTCGTACCGACCGCAGCCCATGTCGAACAATACGCCGACATTGTGGCTCAGAAGTCGATGCGCCGGCGCCTGATCCAAACATCACACGAAATTAGCGGTTTGGGCTTTGACGAGTCGAAGAGTCTTAAAGAACTCATTGAGGAGGCCGAAACACGACTGTTCCAGGTGTCGCAGCAGCACGTCAAACAAACCATTGTTTCAATTGAAGACATCTTGGCGGAAAGCTTCGAACGTCTTGACGACCTGCATAAAGACAAGAAGAAAATTCGTGGTATCCCCACCGGTTTCAAAGACATGGACGACACGCTGGCCGGCTTGCAGCGCAGTGATCTGTTTATCCTCGCCGCCCGTCCGTCGATGGGTAAAACGGCATTCGTACTTAACCTGGCGCACAATGTTGCCGTGGACGCCAAAGAACCGGTTCTGTTGTTTAGCCTGGAAATGAGTAAAGAGCAGCTGGTAGACCGTCTGTTATCGATGGAGTCAGGGGTTGACGCTTGGGCGCTCCGTACCGGTAACCTCACCGACCAGGATTTTGAAAAGCTTGGCGAGGCTATGGGCGTGCTCAGTGAAGCGCCAATACTTATTGACGACACCCCCGGCTTAACGGTGAGCGATATGCGTACTAAAGCCCGCCGCGAATCACATCAGCGTAAGCTGGGACTGGTCATTGTCGACTACCTGCAGCTGATGAGTGGTGGTTCACGCTTCGGTGGTGATGGTAACCGCGTACAGGAAATTTCCGAGATTTCCCGAGGCCTCAAAGGTATTGCCCGCGAGCTAGATGTACCACTCATCGCGCTTAGTCAGCTCAGCCGCTCCGTGGAAAGCCGTACGCCGCAGATTCCTCAGTTGTCCGACCTGCGTGAGTCAGGCTCCATCGAGCAGGATGCCGACATCGTGGCCTTCATTTACCGCGAAGATTACTATAACCCTGAAACCGACCGCAAGAATATCACTGATATCCTTATCAAAAAGCACCGTAACGGCGCCCTGAAGAACGTTGAGCTGTACTTTGATAAGAATAAACAAAAGTTCCGCTCGCTTGATACGAGCCACGGCGGTGACCCGTTCGCTTAAAAACCGCGTACAGCGACTATATAAAGTGCTTATGTTTGTGAAGTATTGCTATAATAGTCCATAGCCAATGAAAAACACTCAAAGATACCTATCTCAGCATGGCATAGAACTCGGCCTTATTCTTGGTGGGGCAATAGTACTTTCACTTCTCCTGTGGTTCAGACTCGGTGACCAAACATTCGGTAATGCCGCCCAGATCGAAGTTTCGAGCCGTCAGGCCGCCCTGAACTGGCATACCATTCTCGCCAACCCGCTTAACGCGCCGTACGCTATCGTGCAACGACTCGTTTTAATGACAGGCCATGATGGTATTGTCGCGATGCGGGCAGTAAGCACACTGTTCGCTATTGCTACCATTGGGCTGTTTTACCTGGTTGCCAGGCAGTGGCATAATATACGGGTCGCCATTTTAGCCACCTGGCTGTTCATTTCGTCAGCTTGGTTTCTGCATAGCGCCCGTTTGGCCACCCCTGAAATCATATGGCTAACGGGCATTCTCGGGCTTGTACTGTTATTTTCCCCTCGCCGTGAACGCAAACACAACTGGATCGCATTGCCGACACTGTTAGCCTCATTAAGCGTGCTGCTATACATTCCTGGAATGGTCTGGCTCGTTATCTTGAGCCTGGTACTGCGCCGTGATAATCTGCGAACTTACTGGAGGTCCACCCCGCAAACCCTGCTGCGAACCGCTAGTATACTGTTGGGCCTCGGTCTACTGATACCCCTGGTCAGGGCGTTGGTGCTAACGCCGAAATTGCTGCTGCCATGGCTTGGCTTTACCGATCCTATAGCAACGCCGCTGGTTATGCTCAAACATTTCCTGACAGTACCAAAACAGCTATTTATTAACGGGCCGTTCGATCCGGTACACTGGCTCGGCCGCGTACCACTATTGAGTGTTTTCGAGATAGTTATGTTCCTGCTGGGGACGTACTTTTATGTGCGGCACATTCGTTCGGCCAGGTCTCAGTTTATTATCATATTATCTGTCGCGGCCTGGATATTGATCGGCGTTGGCGGGCTGGTTTCACTGTCACTTATCGTACCGACGATTTACCTAGTGCTCACGATGGGCATAGCCTATATGCTACACGAATGGTTTAAGGTTTTTCCAAACAACCCAATCGCCCGTAGTTTCGGCGTCATGGTCGTAGCGACCGCCATCCTGCTTACCAGCGTTTACCAGACCCGCAGCTATTTCGTCGCTTGGCGTTACAGCCCGGACACGGCGACGGTATTCACTGAGAAACTATAAGTCTCTCGGGGTTAATCGTGAAGAATGGTATAATATGGGGAGCAATAAGGAGTAGTTATGAACAGATTTGACCAAGCTAAAATGCTGATGCGTGCCCGTAAGATTCAGAAAGAACTCGAAAAGCAAATTATTACCGTAGAGCAGGGCGATGGCGCCGTCAAGGTCGAGATTACGGGCGACCAAAAAATCAAGAAAGTACACATCGATGCTGAGTCCGTTGACCTGGAAGACATCGGCCAGTTGGAACGTTGGGTAGAAGATGCCGTCCGTGACGCCATTAAAGAAAGTCAAAAGATTGCCGCAGCTAAGCTGCAACCAATGATGGGCGCCCTCGGCGACCTCGGCCTGTAGTAACATACATGAGGCTAGTAAGTAAACCGTACTTGCTAGGGATTATCATTGGGTTAGGTATGGCTTTCTATATTGCCTATAGACTGCACGATATCATCGCTTTCGGTATCGCCGTAGGCCTGCTCGGCCTTACCATTTTCGCTGATTACTATAAGAGACATAAAATTTAGCATGCAAGTATTACCTCCAGCCTTAACCAATCTCATTGAAGCACTGGGAGCCCTCCCGGGCGTTGGGCCGCGGACCGCCGAACGGTACGCATATTTTTTGCTGAAACATGACACTCAGGTTAGCGGCCGGTTGAGCGACAGCCTGTTGCATCTGCATAGCGGTGTTTCGTACTGCAAGAAAACATTCGCCATCATTTCCAGTGATCAGGAATTATCTGACTTGTATACCGATCCGCGTCGTGACAAACATACCGTAGCTGTCGTCGCCGAACCGTTCGACGTTGTAGCCTTAGAAAAAACCGGGCAGTTCAACGGCACCTACCATGTACTTGGGGGCTTGGTCTCGCCAATTGATGGTATCGGCCCTGAGCAGCTGCATATTGCCGAACTGGTTTCGCGCATTGACGAGGATAAAGTTACTGAAATCATTTTAGCCACTAATGCCAGCGTGGAAGGTGAGACGACGGCGCTTTATATCCAGCAGCAACTTAATCAAGCCGGACAGGACGTTAAAGTATCACGCCTGGCTCGCGGTCTTCCCATTGGAGTCGATCTGGAATACGCAGATCAGATTACGCTTGGCCGGGCCCTGGAAGGACGGCAAACCTTATGAAACTTCTGTATTGCACCGAATGCGCCGCACCATTAGCCCAAACGAACAAAACAGACTACGTATGCCAAAACGGACATCCGTACTACAACAATCCGCACGCGACCGTGTCTGTCGTAATACTGAAAGATGGACAGGCATTGTTCGCGCTGCGCGGCATCGAACCCCAAAAAGGACGGTATGACTTTCCTGGAGGGTTTATCAATTACGGCGAACATCCCATAGCTGCCGCCATCCGGGAAATGCGCGAAGAGGCCGGCATAACCGTCAAAGCTTTGCAACTCGTGGGATGTACCTCCAATACCTACGTAGAAAATACGACTACCTGTGATTTTGTCTTTGCTACCAAGGAATGGGATGGGAATATTTCACCGGACGATGATGTCGCGGCGTTCGTATGGAAACCACTCAACTTTATGAATAGCCCGGATTTCGCCTGGAATTACGATGGCCTGTACGAAGCTATCAGCCAGAAAGGACTATTATAATGCCCTACGACGAATCGTCTGACATTAACCGTCTTATAGCCGGTTCACAGCGGATACTGATCATGCAGGCCGATAATCCTGACGGCGACAGCCTGGGCAGCGCGCTCGCCCTGGAGCACATTATTGGCGATATGGGCAAGGAGCCGCTTTTATACTGCGGCGTCCATATTCCTGATTATCTGCATTACTTGCCGGGTTGGGACCGGGTGAGCAATGAACTGCCCGGGCAATTCGACCTAAGCATCATTGTCGATACCAGTGCTGACAGCTTGTTTGAAACACTCAATAAATCTGGTTTTCGCAGCCGCGTAGCCGGTAAACCCTGCATCGTCATAGATCATCATGCCGTCGAAAATACCATTGATTACGCGGCAGTGATTTGCAACAAACCCGTCGTGGCGACCGGCCAGATTATCTATGAACTCGCCGCTCAGCTCGGTTGGACGCTCAACAGTGAGGCTAAAAGCATGATCGCCGTCTCGATCATGTCGGACAGCCTCGGCCTGGTCAGCGAAGGCACGTCTGCCCGCTCAATCCATATTATCGGCGAACTGGTCGAAGGAGGCGTCAACCTCGCCTTACTGGAGAATGCCAGGCGTGTATTAATGCGTAAATCTGCCGAACTGACCAATTACAAGGGCCAGCTGCTACAACGCATTGAATATCATGCGGACGGCCGTATAGCCGTCATACATGTTCCATGGGAAGAGATTGAGCGCTACAGTCAGGCGTATAACCCGTCGATGCTGGTAATCGATGATATGCGCTCCACGCTGGGTGTTGACGTCGCTATAGCTTTCAAAACTTACAATGACGGCCATATTACTGCTAAAATCCGCTGCAACTATGGCAAAACTATTGCCGGCGAACTTGCGAAACAATTTGGTGGTGGCGGTCACCCGTATGCCAGTGGATTCAAAGTGAACGACGGGCGTAGCTATCAAAGCGTGAAAGACGCTTGTATTACCGCGGGCACAGAGCTGCTCAATGCTCTTGAATAAATACGATATTTCGAGATAGTACGTCACGCATATCAACCTAAATAGGCTACAATACCAGCTATGGATCTCTACAACACTCTAACCCGCTCCGTTACCACTTTTACTCCTGTCGACGGTGAAACCGTCCGCATATATTCCTGCGGCCCAACCGTGTATGATCACGCCCATATCGGTAACCTCAGCGCGTACATATTCGCCGATACGCTGCACCGGGCCGTCCAGCTTCCGGGATGGAAAGTGGAGCATGCCATGAACTATACCGACGTTGACGACAAGACTATCCGGCGCAGCCAGGAACTCTACCCCGATGACGAACCGCGCCAGGCATTGCATAAGCTGACTGATCATTATATTGAGCTGTTCCTGCAAGATATGGCCAGTATTGGCAATGATACAGCTGACCTTACGTTCGTGCGGGCTACGGACACCATTGAAGACATGAAAGAACTTATTACCCGGCTATATGACGGAGGCTTTGCCTATATTGCTGACGATGGCGTATATTTTTCAATTGACGCCTACCGCAGAAGCGGCAAAACGTACGGCCAGTTACTAGAACTTACGAACTCGAACACATCGTCAGAACGAATCCAAAACGATGAATACGATAAAGAATCAGTTCACGATTTTGCGCTTTGGAAAGTACAAAAGGGAACTGAACCAGCCTGGGACCTACAATTGGGCGGTAAAGACCTGTCTGGCCGCCCGGGCTGGCACATTGAATGCTCGGCAATGAGCCGGCTAGTTCTTGGCCAGCCGTTCGATATCCATACCGGGGGAATCGACCTGGTGTTTCCGCACCATGAAAACGAAATCGCGCAAAGTACGGCGCTAGAAGGCGATCCTCTCATGGCCCAGTTCTTCATGCATAATGACCATATATTGATCGACGGCAAAAAAATGAGTAAATCAGCTCATAATTTTTTTACGCTGGAAGATATTGTCACTAAGGGATATGATCCACTAGCATTCCGGCTATTGGTACTTCAGGGACATTACCGCAGCCCGGTCAATTTCACCTGGGAAAATCTTGAAGCAGCCCAAAACCGTTTACGTAATTGGCAGGCGGCGGCGGCCCTGCGGTGGCAGGCGGTAGACGCCGATCTCGGTGATACTGAAGCCAGCTATGTCGGCCTTATTGACAGTGACGTGTACTCACCGATGTTCATCGATCTGAATACGCCGCAAGTGCTGGCTAACATCAGTCAACGCTTCACAAAGTTCAGCGAAAACTTGGTGTCGCAATCAGTCATTGATGGTTTCGTCGAATATCTCGAAGTCGTCGATAGCCTGCTTGGTCTTAATATAAGCTCACAGTCCGACATCAATAGTGAGCAAAAGCAGTTGATACAAGACCGGCAGCAAGCACGCCTGAATAAAGACTGGCCGCGTTCAGACGAAATACGCGATACATTACTCGCCCAGGGTCTCGCCGTACGAGACACGCCTCATGGCTCCATATGGCACCGCGTGTAACGCCTAACTGTGCGCTTTAGTGAACTTCTGCTTTAATAGCCGGACTGTCCGCTATGTAGTCGTGATTTTTTAAATAGTCCAAAATGGCGATACGGATACAGCCGGCGATTGGAATGGCGAACAGACCGCCGAAAATACCGCCGAAGCTAACGCCAATCAACACACTCGAGAATATGAGAAGGGGCGACATGTCAGTCGAGTTTGCCTGTATTCTCGGCTGAATAACGTAATTTTCGATCTGCTGGTACAACAGGTAAACAAGGAAAATGATCAGGGCGGCGACCGGCGACGCGGCCAAAGCGACAAGAGAGACGATGATAGCGCCGATGGTCGCGCCGACCATTGGAATAAGACCGCACACGAATACGATCGCCATGAGAGCGACGGGATAGCTGATATGCAGCAGGAAGAAGAACGGCGTTATAACAATGGCAGCCAGCGCAGCCAGCGTGACCTGTCCGTTAATGTATCCTTTAATGACCTTGTACATACCGGCTGCCAGCTCGTCGGCATGATCACGTTGATGCCGCGGAACGAGACTGCGGGCAAACGCCGCCAATCGCGGACCTTCCAGTAGCATCATAATCGTAAGGGCCAAGATAGTCACGACTGCCACGACACTGCTGCCGACTTTACTCAACCCGGAAGCGACCGTGCCGCTTGAAGCTTTGAGGCGTTTCGTAACATCACTGGAAAAGTTGTCAACTTCATCCTGCAGATCATAGCGGTCAACCAGGCCGCCAATTGGACTGTTGGCATCCCGCAGGTCATTAATAAGGCCGGGTGCGGCTTTGACGAAACTTTGCGTCTGATGGATCAGAGGCGGAATAATACTCGCCAGGAACCCGCCGAGAATAATGATAACGAGCAGGAAAGCCACGGCCGTCGCTGGCGAACGGCGGCCCCGCAGTTTACCGGGCAAATGGCGGGCAATCCAGTGGACGGGCGCGTTTAGAGCCAGTGACAGGAAAAAAGCCGTAGCGATAAATAAAAGCGGAGTGGCTGCCTCGCGAACGGCGGCTAAAAACAAAATGGCGGCGAAAACGAGCAAAACTGTTCGCAGTACCGTTTGATTACTAACCGTTATTTCGACTTGATTCGGCGTATCTTTTTTAAGAAGTTTAAACATACTGACATTATCTCACAGAGTTCGTGGAGCGCAATGCCTGCAAATAACGAGCGACTAAACGTGGGCCGACGACGGCGACATCAAACTGCCTAATGTATGACTTCTGCCATTCTAAAGCCTTAGCGCGCTGTGGTTCATCGGTTAATAGCGACTTAAGTTTAGCTGCCAGCGCCTCAGAGTCGGCTACAGGGACTAGCGATCCTGGATACGGCTCCATGACAGTGTGATAACCTTCGTTGTCGGCAGCAACGACTACCGGATGCTCCGCTGCCATGGCCTCGATCAGTACAATACCAAAACTTTCTCCGCCGGTACTAGGGAAAACAGCGATATCGGCCGTCTTAAGGTAGCGGGCTTTATCCTGTTCGGACACGAAGCCCGTAAACTCCACCACATCCTGCAGGTTGTGCTCCTGCACGTATTGTTGGAGCTGGGATGACAGCGGCCCTTTGCCGCAGATATACACTTTGCATGACAGCGGTTCATTGGCATGCAGCCTGCTGAGCGCCTGGAGAAGTACTTGACAACCCTTGCGGGGAACCAGCCGGCCAAGATAGACAACCGTTAGCCGCGGCCCCTGCGCGACAGGAAACGGTACAGCTTCACGGAACGTGTTAGAGACAACCACATTGGGTAATACTGTCGTATCAATATGGTGCGTGTTCTTGGCGAAAGCAGCGGCCGCGGTACTGGTGCTGAACATGACATTGAAGCGTTTCAGTGTGCCGGCATTTAGTTTACCGAGAAACTTGTTTGCCCGGGTTACGGTATTTGAATTCGGCGCGATATGAAACGTGCCGATGATGGCGGTGTGGGCGGGTGCCATAGCTATGATGCGCCCAGCCAAGTAAGGACTGTACGGTACCTGGACATGCAACACGTCAAATTGCTCGTACTCTAACAGCTGTTTGATCTGCCGCTTGGAGACGGGCAGGGGAGTAGACATGGTATTACCGTTGAACGTGACCCGAATGTTGCGGCCCAGGCTATGTACGTTCGGAATATCAGTGCGCGTAGTATGGCCGACGATGTAATGCACCTCATGGCCCTGACGTGTCAGCCAGTTTCCCATCGTCAATATATACTGCTGGACACCGTCCGGCGTATCGAGCGTATCATCCAGTACGAATGCTACTTTGAGTTTGCCCATGCCGGTTTGGTCCCTTTAGCATGGCGGGTATAGGCGCTTTCATAGACCTCAAGGTATTGGTCTACGACACGCGGGTAGTTGAACTGCTTTACATAATCTTTGGCCCACTTTTTCCAAAGTTTACGCAGTTCCATATCATGAAGCATCACATCCAGGCGGCGGGCGAATTCTTCACTGTCTTTCGGGTTTACCAATGATAATGAACCAAGATCTTGCAGCACGGCAGCGTATCCCGGATTGTTGCCGGCTACCGTAACAATACCCGTGGCCAGTGCTTCCAACAGTACAATACCAAAACTTTCTCCGAACAGCGCGGGTGAACAGAATAAGTCGGCTTCCTGCAGTAGCTGGACCTTTTCTTCTTCGGAAACGTATCCCTTGAACGTCACATTAGGCAACTCCAACATAGCCACCATATCTTCCAGCTTTTCGCGGTCCGGGCCGTCACCGGCAATCGTCAGCGAGACATTAACATCGCGTTCAACCAGCAAACCGTATGCCTGCAACAGATAACTGACCCCCTTGCGTCCTTCCAGGCGTCCAATATAAAGGATGTTTTTCATCTCATGTTCAACCGTTTGGTTAATCCACTTAAACTGGGACAAGTTGATACCATTCGGAATAATTGAAACCGGGGCGTCTGTTAAAGTACGGACATACTCTGAGGCGGCTTCTGAAACTGCCGTAAGCTCATCGAGCTGCTTGAGTACCGCCTTGGTATACGGCGTCACCACCTTGACCATCGTCCGAGTCATCAGAGTTTCCGGTAATTTGGCATGAAAGGTGGCGACGTTAACTGAATTGGAACGGCTGAGGATCTGACGGCTTAAGACCGGTACCCATGGTTCATGGAAGTGTAAAATATCAAACTTTTCTTCTTCGAGCATCTGCGTGATCCCGTAGGTATCTGCCGCCAGCGAAAACTGCGAAGTCGTATGTAGCGGTGATTTGAAATCCGCGGCGCCACCGACAAAAATGATATGATCCTGGCGGTGCACATCCGGCATATCGCGCGGCTCAGGCGTAAGGATCTTAGCCTCATGGCCTCGGGCGGCCAGTTCGAGCTGCGTCGCGCGGACTATCTCCTGAACGCCACCGCCTTTTGCGATGTTGTAGGGACAAACTAATCCGATTTTCATTAGGATCAATTATACCATAGCCAGCTTACTGCTGGCCGGATAGAACCTTCCGGAGCTTCTGCGGTACGAGAGGTGCGGCCATTTTAGCGTCCGCGATGACACTGGGGGCATGGGACATCAGCTTAGTCTCGACTTCATGAAAATCAGCAAAAATAACCCGCATGTGTTGCTCGACGACCGCATGATCAAAAAAGTGATCGTTAACGGTTGTGACGTGCCATACCGGCAGGTCAACTTGAACCTTGCAGTTATCCAGGCTTAAGAATTCGTGACTGGTAAACATATAGGTCCGGACATCATTGCTTTGCCACAGCCCGACTTCTACATCCATAAGCCGGTTAAAATCTTCTTTGGTGACGGCAGCAGCGAACTTTTTCTTGGCGTTATGCGTCCGGGCATAGACCAGGCGCAAGGTTGGCGCGTTGAGTGCTACGTGCCGGAAAACAAATGCCGGCAACCGGTACGAACCGATTTTACTCGCAACAGAGTACATACGGTGCCTGAGCGGTGAAAAGGTAAAGTCATCGTGATGCGCGAAGCCGACCAGGCTCACCAGTAAGTCTACTTTGTTTGTCAGTTCAGGATAGCGCTGCAGCATACGAGTAATAACGATAAAGCCAAAACTCATACCGACCAGGGTGATCTTTTTTGTCCGTTTATAGCGCCATTTGATGAACGTAGCCATGTAATCAGCCATATTGTCGACCGTCGGCGTACGGCCGACTTTATAAAAACTTTCCATACCGCCAAACCCTGGCAGGTCGGGCATAGTCACCGTGCCATACTGGCTCAGCACTTCCATAAGCCCCCACCACCGCTCAAGGGAAGAGTGATGCCCGTAGACGAATACCAGCTCCCGCTTTCCTTTACCACGGGCCGGTACGTGCAACATTCTGCCCTGCAGTCCACTGACATTCAGGGGAACAATATAGTCAGCCGGATTATGTGTATGTTTTGCCATAGTATTCTTAAAACTGTATCGTATACGGCCAGCGGAGACAAGACTGATGGGTTATACTGAGTAAAGTATGAAACGACGTTCCCTGGTCATTATCGTGGTAATTCTTTTGGCCCTGACTGCTGGCGCGGTGGCATATTACAAAGAGGATACGCCCGAAACTACAAACAAGCCGGCAAACCAGACAACCAGTAAGCCGAGCACCCCTCAACAACCCGCCTTTGATAAAAAACAATTTTCACTTGAGAACCCCGACAGTCTCTGGATTATAGCCAATAAGCAGCGGCCGCTTAATCCCAAAAACTACGCTCCAACGCTTGTTATTCCGGCTATGCGGTTGCGGTCCAATATAACTACCGACGAGCGGCAAGTGCGGCAAGTCACAGCCGATGCTTTAGAGAAACTTTCTACCGCGGCTGAAGCCGACGGGATCACCCTCACGCTCGAAAGTGGCTACCGGTCATATAATTTTCAGGTTAACCTGTACGACCACTACGTCTCAGTGCAGGGGAAGGCCGTGGCCGATACCCAAAGCGCCCGCCCAGGTTATAGCGAGCACCAGACCGGGCTGGCCGCTGACCTCGGCGGCGTCACAAAGCCCGCCTGCAATGTCGAAGACTGTTTTAAAGACACGCCCGAAGGAGAATGGATCGTGGCCAATGCCTATAAATACGGGTTTATCATCCGTTACCCGGAAGGTAAACAGGCCGTTACCGGATATATCTACGAGCCGTGGCATCTGCGCTATGTTGGTACGGATCTAGCCCAGGAGATGCGAAGGGTTAACGTTTCGACTCTGGAGGAATTTTTTGGCCTCGGCCCAGCAGGGGATTATAACTAGAAAAATAACGCATCTTTCGGTATAATCGCTATTCGTTAGCCCGTGCTAGCCATAGCAGTGTTGGGATGTCGCCAAGTGGTAAGGCACCAGGTTTTGGTCCTGGCATCCGGGGGTTCGAATCCCTCCATCCCAGCCAAATAAACAGCATCGGCATCTGTCGGTGCTTTTTACTTAGTTACTAGCTACTAATGAAAGTCGCGGCCATGAATCGCATTCCATCAAAAAACGTGTACCACGCCGTAGCTCTACGCGCAGCAGCGCCCGCAATGGCTCTATTAGCATTGCAGGGTTGCAACGGCCAACCTGTTGAAAGCCAAAGTGCAGGCTCCGCGCCGACGGAGCAGGGCTGTGAACCGTTTGTTATATACGCTCAAAACCGTTTTCAGCCTGCCGGGGCAGCGGGGCGGGTTGAACCCAGCATCGATGCCGCGCAAACGGCGTCGTTTGCAGCTAATCAGGAACTGACTGCCATTGGATACATAAAAGCTGAGACGCCAGCTTATCCCCATAATGATCCCGGCATTCAGGGCTACCTGTGGTACTTGGTGCAAAGTAACGCGGGTTTGGTTTATGTCAATGACGCTGCGGTTCGGGCAGCCACCACTGAACAGGATCCTACGGGTGGGTACAGTGATGATCTCGGCCCTTTGGTAACCTCAGACGAAAATTGTGACCTCAACAAGTAATTTTTACTACTTGGCTTCGTCCAAGCATAAGAATTTATAGTTCAGCGGTTTAAGTATCATATTTTACTTACCAACTGCGAGTATGCAGGTACTATACCTATATAAGAACCATGGACCACTATATGAGCCCCACAATGACTTTTTGGCATACTATTACTATTAACCGTCCGATCGATGTCGTTGGCGCTAATGACGTGTTACCACCTCCATTAACCGATATCGACGATCTGATGGCTATTGAATTACGCCCCTCCGCGAATGAGAAGGGCACTGAGATTGCCGTACTGATACAGCAGCCCCAACAAGAGGCGAACTTAGTTGAAAGTACCAGATCAGTCCAAGAGGCGTTGCAGGAAGCAAAATTATTGTTAGAATGCGCCTAATACTAAACGCAACAGGAACCCGACTATGAATGACGTAGAAGCAGCAGCCCTTTTAATTCGTGTAAGCGTAGGTAGTGTCCAGGTTTTATTTGGATTAAGCCAGCAGCGTTCGCCCCAGGATTGGCTGGGTTATGTTCCCAAACCATTGCAGCTTCTCCTCCCGGTTAAACCAGTTAACTTCATGCGTATTCATTCACTTGGGAACATAGGCATCGGGCTATGGCTGCTAAGTGGCCTGGTGTTGCCAGTTGCGATATGGGTTTCATTACTGTGGTGGATTTGGATTTTACCTTTTGCGTTTTATAAAGCTATGAGCATTGGTCTGCGTGACTTTGCCATAATTATGTCTCTTATAGCTCTACTACTGTTGTCAGCTTAAAGATCGTAATAAAAAAGCCCCGCTATTTTTGAGCGGGGCTTTTACTGTTGTTGGCCTGCTTTATTTTGTTGAGGTAAATTGCCGGCGGCCACGCAGACGGTCAACTACCAGATAGAGTATACCCAGTACACCGATGGCTATTGCCGCGACGGAGAGAGCTATATTCTGGCTGGCCTTACTCAGCTTCGCTGTCGGCCCCTTGGGAGTGCTATCAGTGGTTTTAGTGCCCAGGATTTGGCCTGCCTTATCAGCGACAGCCTGACTGTTAGTCGAGGAAGGAGTATCATTAGTTGTTACTACGCTGGCGGGAACAGACTTGAGTCCCAGTGAGCTGCTCGCACCCGAGCCAGTCGGTACAAAGGCGAATACTTTGGCGACTTCGCCTCCCATAAAGTCGCTACCGGCACCCATGCCACCACCAGAAGTGATAGGCGCTATGACAGGCGGTTTCACCGTACCGAAGTTGCCCTTCCAATTACCGAAGACATTAATGAACAGTACACCAAACCAGTTGCTTAAACTGAAATTACTTCCTACTACATTGGCGATATTGGCACTCGCCAGAGCGTTTCCGGTAGATATGCTACCGATGTCGTCGTTACCGGTCGCTAGGGCATTGCCCGTTTGAGCGGTAGCCGTAATGTTATTCGTTATTGTAGCCTTGTCGCTACTGTTCACGTTTGCGGAGGAACTTGCTTGTTGTCCGCCGTTTTCACTCGCCACAACGCCGCCGCCCAGCGCAGCCGCTGTTGTTCCGGCCGGGGCATCCATTATTAAGCCAACCCAAGACCCCATGACATTCACGAAAACCAGCAGGCTGTTAGCAGCTACAACTTTGCGATTTGTCATATTAAGAATGGTCAGGTTGGTCATGCCGTTACCGCTGGCAATGCTGCCGATATTATCGTTGTCCAACACTGTCGCGTTACCGCTGGCAGCGCTCAGCTGGACATTATTTATGATCTTGGCGTCGCTAGCCGTATTTGCAGTGCTGTCTGTTAACTGACCGGTAGACACAGTGCCATTGCTTTGCAGCAAGGCGTTAAGCGAATTCTGAGGCAACAGTACATTTCCCTGGTAGTTGCCATAAATATTTATAGTGCCGATAAACGATTGGTTAGCCGCGACTACTGAATTGATCATGTTTATGACATTTGCGACAGCCGTAGCATTACCGGTCGTTATACTGCCGATATTATCATTTTCAGTGGCTGTAGCGTTGCCACTGCCAGCCGTTAAGGTAAGATTGTTGACGATTGAAGCGTTATTATTCAGGGTCACATTCCCATACTGCAAATTGTTACCCGTATTGGAAGCTGACTGTACCATTGCAGACGGATCAATCAGAAAATCACCGCTGACATCACCTTGAATATCTTTAGTAAAAGTAGCTACACCAGTGCCGTTCAGTGATGTTTGGGATTGAAGCAGATTGATCAGCGTAGCACTGGAAAGCGCGTCACCAGTGCTGATTGTTCCGATATTATCATTACGAACTACATCGACGTTGCCCGTTTGAGCGTCAGCCGTGACGGTATTACTTACGGCTGTTTGATTATTTATCGTAGTATCGCCGCTACTTTGTTGGTCTTGAGACTGCGTCGGTGCTTCTTCATTGGCTTCGCTTATCGGCTGCGTAACGGCTTGGTCGGTTTGGCTCGAAGGTTGGCTTATGCTTGCTTCATCGGCTATCTGATCACTTGGCGGTACAGTGGCAGTAGGTTCATCCGTAATGACCGATGAAGTGGTCTGCTGTTCAGTAGCCGACTCAGCTGGTGCGACTGGCTCAGCTTCAACTGCGGTGCCAATCGTGCCGGCAGAACCGTCATCGGTAGAATCAGTCGTATAGGCAAAGGCCGGCGCGGGTGCGATACCTACGAGTAGTGATATAAGCAGGGCAGTGAACCCTTGCTTGATTGACGTTATAAGTTTTTTCATACAGAAATCCTCCGGGAAAGTGGTTGGTAGGAAGGAACAGGTAAGTGGGTGAGGAGTGGCGTAGCCGCCACTCCTCCAACTTTGCGCTGACTAAAGTCTGTTAGTCGTTGGTTACAGTAACATCGAAGCTCGTGTGACTCATGTTGCTTGCGTCACCAGAGGTTACGTTTTCAACGTCGTCGTTGTCTTCGACCCAGACATTACCGCTCTCGGCAGTCTGATGGTTGTTATTTTCAACAGTAACGTCGGTTTCGTTATCTACAGTGGTTTCACTATTCCAACTATTTTCGATGCGGTTGTAAGAATCGTCATCGGTTTCACTGATGGTGTTTTCACCCCAGCTGCCGGCACCCATACCACCAGCACTGTCGCTCGAAGCAGCAGTGTTAGTTACGGCAACATGGCCGCTGGTTGTAGAGTCATTCATGGCTGAGCCGGAAGTAGCCGAGCCAAGGTCATCATTGTTTTCAACTTTAACGTCACCCGACTTGGCGTCCTGTGGGTTATTGTTTTCAACATCGACATCAGTATCGTTGCGTGTTTCGCTCGTCATAGAGCTGTGGTTCTTTACGTAATTGCTTGAATCATCGCCTGAGCCGCTGATAGAATCAGCTGATACGGCGCCTGCAAAGCCGGCTACTAATGCGACTGAGGATGCTACAGTTGCTGAGATACGTGTTAATTTGTTCATAATGAACTCCTTACCGTTACTTGGTATTAAGGTTATTAGTACTGCTCGGGTGGCCACCCGAGTTGGAAGCGAACTACATTTTTGCTCCCAACTCGGCCGGTCACCACGGTCTCAAACATAAACTATCAAGGAACTCTCCGGCCATCCGTCGTGGTCGATGACTGGCTATAGACGTTAGTTTGAACAGAGGAACTTGATGTCGTAGAGCTACCACTGCCGCTCGTGCTGGAGTTATTGTGTATAGACACGTCGAGGGAAGTCGTCGCGTCGTTCGACTGATAGGACTGGGACATGGACGAATTGGCGGGTAATTCTGTCGTGTCGCCGTTTATCGTCACCGACGCGCCGTCGTCACCGGCAGATACGGACACCGAGTGGTCGGTTTGGGTTAGATTCGTCGAACTATCTGGCATATATTCCTCCACGTCCGTCTCGGCTGTTATGGGTTCATTCGGCGGGCTAATGGATATATCAGCAGTTGTCGAAGTATCGGTATCAGTAGTGGCGCTGGACGAACTATTTGACTGCAACACCGAAGCTAATGTAATAGAGAGCAGGGCAAGTACAGTAAGGCTGCCTCCAATATACCAACGGGTAACCGTACCAGGCACTCGGTACACAAGCGTAAAACGCTTTAGGCCGTCATGCAGCAGCTGCTTATCGAATAAACGGTTCATAGGCAGGTATCCACCCCTGTGCGATCGGCACTTGGACAAATGTCATATTCTGTATAAACTTGTGCGTGCATCGTATTTACCCTCCTGCGCCTTTTAAACGCTGCTGTTGTTATGAGGAACTATAGGCTTCTTAGATATGCCTGCTGTGATAATTTTCATAGGCTAGAGCGTTTTACTTTGTAAACAGATTAGAATTACTATGTTATCTGTAATACCGCGTACGATATCGCAACAATTTCATCTTTTGGTGCTGTTCATAAGCTTCAACGAGCTTGTCAATCCGGGTCATATCACATCTCCTTATGGGTCACTACGGGTTATTCTTACGTTTAACTGCTAAACTGGCGATTAAAATTCTTACGCTCCAGCAGTTACGAGTCTATAAGGTTGTCGCCCATTCGAGAGCTATGTATACTACGAGACGAGACCATATATGGATAAAATCAAAAAAATAGCCCATTCGCTCGACCGCTTTCAAGGCTCGCACACCATACTGGCATTTCCTGTCGCCGTGATTAAGCGTTACGGCGATGACCAGGCGGGCAAACAGGCCGCGTTAGTTACCTATTATGCTTTTTTGTCATTGTTTCCGTTATTACTGGTCTTCATGACAGTACTTAGCCTGGTTATCGTTAATAATCCTTCACTCGAAAGCCGTATTATGCGCGAAGTATTCCAGCTGTTCCCGTCACTCGACAATGATTTGCGCAATAATGTCACTTCGCTGCACGCTAGCGGCCTGGGCCTACTGCTGCAAGCCTTGGTAATTTTTTACGGTGCCCGCGGTCTGGCCAGCATCCTACAGGAAACATTTAATAATTTATGGCACGTTGATAAAGACCATCGTCCTGGTTTTTGGGGTGATCACGCCCGGGGATTGGGGATGATGGCCGCCGTAGGTTTCGGCATGATTATTGGAACTGTTACCAGTTACGGCCTCCATAACATACTGCACCTGGGTGTCTTCGGATCAATTATTATTACCGCCTTCAACGTACTGCTAACATACGGCCTGTTCCTGGCTGTATTTCGTTTGGGAACTTCGAATCGTATCAGTCTCAAAAGATTGAGCGTCGGCGCCGGCGTGGCCACCATAGGTACTATGGTCGTTCAGCAGTTTGGTGGCTATCTTATGTCCCAGCATTTACAAAAGCTTGAAGGGTCATACGGCTCATTCGCGCTGGCCCTCGGCATGCTGTTCTGGATTTACCTGCAGGCCCAGATTATTTTGTACGCCATAGTAGTCACCGTCGTTCGCGCCGAACGGGACTATCCTAAAAAACTGCTGTCCTAGCTAATGTTCGACTGGCTTGATTTTAGCCGTGCAGTACATGCACCGGCTGGCTTTCAGTGGCACTTCACTTAAGCATTCGGGGCACTTCCGGGTGGTCGGGTCAGGGGTGGGTTGCTTCTTGCGGGTGCGCTCCAATAAGTGATTGATCGGCTGGACGACCAAAAAGAAAATTACCGCCGCCGTCAGGACAAAAGTTATAAAAACGTTCAAAAAGTCACCGTAACTAAACACAATGCCGTTTATATTCAGACTATGCTTAGCCAAATCGGTCTTGCCCTGGATGGCACCGATGAGCGGGCTGAGAAAATCTTTAACAAAGGCATTCACAACCCCGGAAAATGCCGCGCCGATAACCACCGCGACCGCCAAATCGACAACATTGCCTCGTAAAATAAATTTTTTGAATTCCTGTAACATGTAGTCAAGTTTATTACAGGTAGCGCTTTTCGACAATCCGAAGCGCCACATAACCCGGCAGCAGTGGCAACCAATAGGTGAGACCGCGGTATAAAATGGCAGCCGTAGTCGCCATGGCGAGGGGGATACCACACGCTACCAACATGCCGGCAATACCAGCCTCAGCGCCTCCAAGCCCGCCAGGCGTCGGCACCAGCGCCGCAACTATGGTACCGCCCGAGATAGCCAGTAGGGCTGCGGCCCATGAGCCATGAACTGAAAGGGCCTGTAAAACCAGGTACAGGCCGCTGACGTGCAGACTGGTCAGTGCCAGCGAGCTAACCAAAGCTCCCCCAGTCGCGACTGGCCTGCGAACCAGCAAGTGAAAGTAAGCTTGTAGCTGGCTCTTTATTTTATACAGTCGCATTTTCCGGCCATAACGCCTGGCAATGATACGCAGGGCAAGGCTGACAACCAGCAGACCTGCCAGTATCAGGCCCAGTTGCTGTGATGAAATGTGTACGCGTATGGAAACATGAGGCGGGGCAAACATCACGATGCCGGCTACTAATAGAACATTACCTATAAAACCAAGCAGGTTGTTAAGTGTTACGATTGCTGTAGCCTGGGTGAGTGTGTGCCCATGACGTTTTAGATAATAAGCGTTTACACCAAGCCCGCCCAGTCCAGCCGGCAGCAGGCGATTTACCAGGCCGCCGGAAATCTGAAGCAGCAGCAGTTGCCTAAAAACAAGTCTTCTGGCAGCAAGTAAGCGGTACGTAAGGGCGGCGCAGACGTAACTCATTCCAACACAGATTGCTGCCAGTAATACGAGGGACGGCCGGGCTGTACGAACCGCCTCTACACTATCCGACAAGCCAGTAAAACCTGCGACTATCAGGTACAGTAGCAGGCCCAAAACTACAATTTGTATCAGTCCCCGCATACGCAATGAGTGTGGCGCCATACCGACCAGTATACGTGCTTATGCTTACGAATGTTAGTCGGGGCTTCTATCTGATATACTGATATGAATTCGTAAGAGGTTTTTATGAAAGTCGTAGTCCAGATTCCATGTCTCAATGAAGAGGCGACCTTACCGCTAGTACTAGCCAGCATACCGAAAAAAATACCTAACGTAGATGAAATTGTCGTGGTTATCATCGATGACGGATCGACTGATAAAACTGTCGAGGTCGCCAAGAAACATGGCGTACGGCATTTCGTCCGCCATGCCCGAACCCAATATTTAGCCCGGTCATTCCATGACGGAGTCAATTACGCCTTAGAAATCGGTGCTGACATCGTAGTTAATACCGACGGCGATAACCAGTATCCGCAGGAAAAGATAGCCGAACTGGTACAGCCTATCATCAGCGGCCAGGCAGATATCGTCATCGCGGACCGTCAGACGCAAAAAATCGCTCACTTCTCAGCGACTAAGAAGTTTTTACAGCGATTTGGAAGTGCCGTCGTCAATAAGGCGGCTGGAACTGATTTACCAGATGCCGTCAGCGGTTTCCGGGCTTATTCGCGGGAATCACTTTTACGTATTAATACGGTAACACGCTTTAGCTATACTACCGAAACCATCATCCAGGCCGGCCAGAAGCATCTGTCGATTGCCAGCATTCCGATTACCACCAACGCCAAGACAAGGGAATCACGCCTGTTTAAGTCAGTGCGCCAAATGGTGACAAAACAAGGCGTAACAATCATCCGGGCATTCATTATGTACCGGCCGCACATTGTATTCGGTACGCTGGGATACACGCTGCTGGTGCTCGGTCTGGTGCCATTTGTACGCTATTTATACTTCACCATTACTGACCATACCGGACGGGGTCATTTGCAATCGCTTGTACTGGGTTCAGTATTACTGACAGCCGCATTCATGTGCCTGGTGCTCAACATCATTGCCGATCTTATACGCATTAACCGTATACTCATCGAAGATAATCTTGAACATACAAAACGCATTCGCTTTGATAAATAATCAGCGTACGGTTATACGGTTTAAAACATCCCTGGTATTCGCGTTCAAATTCTGAGCAGGTTCACTTTGCTGCCAAACCCATGTCGTATTACCGCGTACGATCCACGCCATTATGCCACCACCCTGCAAAAACAGGAATACCGTTATTACGATGAGCCACGTTTTTAAGTATGAATGCCGTAACATGTTCGCGCCCCAGTTAAATCCCATCGCCAACAGAACAAGCAAAAACGGATACATCGGTATAAGGTAACGGCCATGGATAGCTACCGCCTCGCCGGTATGCAGGTACATGGAAACATTCTTAGCAAGCAGCACGAACGCGTAGAAAGCGCACGCCAGCAAGAGGAGGCGAATGGCAGGCTGGCGCCATAAACGCTTCCAGAAAACCACACAAAGCGCCACCCCGCCCAGCGTGATAACCCAGGCAGTGATATTCGCGACCAGCAGCGGGCTGGCAGCCTGATATGTTACTGTTCCGTCCGGACCGAAGAAACTGCCGATAGTAAACATGGTTTCGTATATCATGCGGTACACCCACACGAACGGGTAAATTATGATGCCCCATGCGCCGGGACGATCATATATTTCAGCAAAAAGATGGTCCCGGGCCCACGGAGAGTAGGATTCACAGCGTTCTACAGTGAGCACTTTGGCACAGTCCGGCTGTAAAGAATGGTACCGCAGCAGGTTGACGCCGTATCGTTCAAGACTAAGACCAGCGCACAATAACACGACGAACAGGCCGGCAATGAGCAGGCCTCTGCGTGGCCAGGCTGCAACCGGCCACGAACCCGTCGAACGGCGCGCCATGAACGTTTCTATAGCAAGCAGGCCGGCGATAGCAGCGAACACCGGCAGGGAAGTATATTTACAGACCGCCGCGAGTAACCCCCATATTACAATAAGCAATACGGCGGTTATGTCCAGGCTGTTACGCTGCCGCAGTGCCTGGATATATCGCACAGTATGCAGAAACAGCAGTCCCGTCAGTAAAAAGATGAGATTGTCATAGTTGATCTGTCCTGCCAGTAAGGGCACAATAGGTAGGAGCACAAAGAACAGCAGTGCGGCGTGAGCCAGCCGTCTCGACAGTCCTAACGCGTCAAACAGTCTTCGATAGACCAATATGCCGCTGGCGAATATACCAATATTAATCAGGCGCAGGAATATGACCTGCCCAGCCTCAGAACCGGATAATGACGCGATCAGCCGATAGGGCCAGCTCATAAGGTAATGGTAAAAATACGAACCGTCCCGCCAAGCCGGGCCGTACACGTCAGCGCCAGCCGGCTGACTGGTAAAAAACGGTAGCCATTGCTCGGCATGGAGGCGAATCAGACCAAAGTGGAAGTTCTCATCGAAAGCCTGGGGATAGCGGGCAGTGAGGGCAATCCACAAGCTCTGCACTATGAGCAGCCCAAGAATAATCCAGATAAAATGAGGCGAGGCGAGCCACCCTGAAACCTTAGCCTGAAGACGAGCGTTGAATGACTGCATATAAGTAACCATTATAGCAACCTTAGCGCTTACATAAATCACTGAAATAAAATACAATGGCCGCATGAGTAAAAAACAAATCAAGACAGTTCTCTCTATAGCGGTCATATTAATTACCATTGTCGTTTTTGTAATGTATTTCCGTAGCCATCCGCATACGTTCAGCGCGCTTAAAAATGTGCCGGTACACACGCTTATCCTACTGTTTATTCTGTACCTTGCCTTTATTGGTACGCTGGCAGGCATTCAGCAGGCGACGCTGCGACTATGCGGCATTAGCCTGTCTACCCGTGAAAGTGCCTTGGTAATGATGTACTCGTCAATCATTAACTTTTTTGGTCCCCTGCAAAGCGGTCCGGCTTTTCGGGCGGCATATCTTAAGAGTCGGCATAACGTAAACCTTAAAAAATACGCGCTGGCAACATTACTGTATTACGGCTTATATGCGGCCATCAGTGGTCTGTTAATTTTATCGTTTATCATCGGCTGGTGGATTATTCTGGGCGCGATTATCGGATTGCTGGCAACACCGTTGGCCCTGCGTATTCCGCGCTTCCGAGACCTCGACCTTACCGGGTTGCGTCAACTGGCAATAGCGACACTGGCGCAGGCGGCCGTACAGTCACTTATTTATTTTGTTGAGCTTCACAGTATCTTACAGCATGTTACGTATATCAAGGCACTGGTTTACACCGGTGTGGCCAATTTCGCGTTATTCGTTTCAGTCACCCCGGGTGCCATTGGTTTCCGCGAATCTTTCCTGGTGTTTTCACAGAAACTGCATACCATCGGAAATGACACCATCGCGGCGGCCAGCGTAATTGACCGGGGCGTTTACATCGTGATGCTGCTGGTAATGGCGGCGCTGATTTTCGGGCTGCACGCTAATAAGCTGCTCAAAGTAAAGTCAGCCAAACAAACAGCCGAGTAGGCCTCTTACAGCATATTTTCAACATTCCGGCGTATACTAAAGCCATAATGCGCATACTGGTTATTGAAGACGAAGTTAAGATCGCCACAGCTATTAAACGTGGTCTCGGCCTTAGTGGCCACGCCGTTGATATAGTACACGACGCCGATACGGGTTATTCATATGCCAAAGACCCCAGCTACGATGTAATCATTCTGGACCGCATGCTGCCGGGCAGCATGGATGGCGTGGCCTTGTGCGCCCGGATACGCCATGAAAGTATCAGTACTCCCGTTCTCATGCTTACTGCCCGCGGCACCATCGGAGACAAAGTAGAGGGTCTCAACAGCGGCGCCGACGATTACCTCGTAAAGCCGTTTTCATTCGACGAGCTAACCGCCCGCGTCCGCGCTTTACTGCGCCGGCCAAAAGCCACCACCGGCACAGTATTGAAGGCCGGTAATCTGGAGCTGGATCCTGTTAATTACAGCATCACTCGTTCAGGCCAGCCCATACAGCTGTCGCATAAGGAATTCCAGGTTTTGGAATACTTCATGTATCATCCGGGCCAGATTATTACCAAAGACAGACTGATATCGCACATCTGGAATGAAGACGCGGATGTGCTGCCCAATACCGTTGAGGTATATATAGGTTATCTGCGTAGCAAAGTCGACCGGCCGTTTCCCGATGAAAAGCCGCTCATCCATACCGTTCGAGGTTTTGGTTACCGGCTTGGAGACAAATAATGGGCGGCATGAGCAGGCCCTTCCGTTCCGCCTTATTCAAGCTAACCGCCGTCTATGTCACCATCGTGATGGCCATTTGCCTCAGTTTCAGCTTCATCCTGTATCGGTTAGCCGTCAATGAGCTCAATACCGGTTTCCAGAACCAGTACGTCCGCTGGCTTACCGAATATCGCCCCTACGGATTGCGGCAACCAAACGACCCCACATCTGAGCTACACGCGCGCACCCGCCATATTTCCGCCCAGTTAGCGTATTTTAACGTGCTGGTGCTGGTAGCAACCACAGGCGCTTCTTATTTGCTGGCGCGGCGCACACTAAGGCCGATCGAACGGGCCCATAACCAGCAAAAACGGTTTACGGCCGATGTCAGTCACGAACTGCGCACGCCGTTAACGGCGCTTAAAATGGACACCGAAGTGGCTTTACTGGACAAAAAAGCTACCGCTACAGATTTACGCCAAACCCTGCAGGGCAACCTGCATGAGGCCGATCGCATGGAAACGCTTGTAAACAGCCTGCTGCAGCTGACGAGCCTGGAAGCCCACCAGTTGCAAAGCGAGTTCGAAAAGCTGGACATCCAAGATATCGCCGGCAACGCGCTCAAAGTCGTGGACAAACTAGCCGGGCGGCATGGCATAACATTCGACAACACTTTGCGTAGCGGTTTTGTTATCGGCAACAAGGCAAACCTGACGCAGCTGATTGTTATACTGCTGGAAAACGCCATCAAGTACAGTCCGGACGGTTCGACCGTCCGCCTGGTTACTTCCAGCACGGCGCAAAACGTCACTATCATAGTGGAAGATACCGGCAAGGGTATCCCGCCCGATGCCTTACCGCATGTGTTCGACCGCTTTTACCGGGCGGATAATTCACGCACGGTTCAGCCAGGCAGCGAGTCGGGCGGCTTCGGCCTGGGTCTGTCATTAGCAAAATTGATTGCCGACGTACACGGCGCGGAAATCGTGCTCACAAGCTCCGTCGGACAGGGGACGCGGGCACTTGTGCGCTTCCCCTCCAGCGCGAAGTAGAACCCTGTATAAATAACATGCTTATGCTACAATATTTATACTATTATGGGTACAAAGACCAAGATCGCGCTCGCTATATCACCGTTCGTGATTCTTGTTGGCCTACTTGTCGTTCTGGCCCAGGGCCATACTTTTGCGATCCTTGAAACCCAGGGACCTATAGCAGCCCAGGAAAAGCGCCTGCTGGCTTTCGCGTTTGGACTCAGCTTGTTCGTTATCGTGCCCGTCTACGTATTGACCGTTTTTATCGCCTGGAAGTACCGCGCAGGTAACAAAAAGGCTCACTACAATCCCAATTGGGGACATAGCCGCCAATTAGAAACAATCTGGTGGGGAATTCCGTGTTTTATCATTTTGGTCTTGTCTGTCATTACTTGGCGCAGCAGCCACAGCCTTGACCCAGCCCGAGCCATTAGCAGCTCGCAGCCAACATTACAGGTGCAGGTTGTAGCATTGCAATGGAAATGGCTATTTATATATCCGCAACAAGGTATAGCCACCGTAGACGAGCTGCATATACCGGCTGGCCGGCCGGTGCAGTTCTCCATAACTTCGGACGCGCCGATGAATTCATTCTGGATTCCACAGCTTGGCGGCCAGATGTACGCTATGAGTGGCATGACGACTACACTGCACCTGCAAGCCGATAAAACCGGAACTTATCAGGGAGTCTCAGCTAATATAAGTGGTGAAGGCTTCGCCGACATGCGGTTCACGACCACCGCCAGCAGCGAGGACGACTTTAGCACCTGGGTACAGCAAACAAGGCAGTCGGCCACCAGGCTGAACAATAGCAGTTATAGGACGCTGGCCGAACCAAGCTCAGACAACGTGGCGATGAGTTTCGCTTCGGTCGAGCATAACCTGTATGATACGATAGTAACGAAATATATGTCGGACGAGACTACGGAGACTTCGGCACATGGCCACTAAGCAGGGGAGAGATTAGTATGTTGGGGCGGTTAAACTGGGACGCGCTTCCTGATGTGCCGATAACTATCGGCGGGGCCGTCATGCTGGTCGTAATGGGTATTGTGGCTGTTGCTGCCATGACCTACTTCAAAAAATGGCGCTGGTTATGGACAAACTGGCTCACCAGTCTTGATCCGAAAAAAATCGGTATCATGTACATTATCGTTTCTGTTTTAATGCTGCTGCGGGGAGCAGCCGATGCTCTCATGCTGCGCGCTCAACAGGCGACCTCAGCCGGCAATTCACACGGAGTGATCAGCGCTGACACTTTTCAGCAGGTATTTTCGGCTCATGGATCCATTATGATTTTCTTCGTTGCCATGGGCTTTATGTTCGGGCTGATCAACCTGATAGTACCGCTACAGATCGGTTCGCGCGACGTGGCGTTTCCATTCCTTAACTCAGTCAGTTTCTGGTTATTCGTCGCTGGCATGGTGCTTATAAACGTCTCCTTGGTAATCGGTGAGTTCTCAACGGCCGGCTGGCTCGCCTATCCGCCGCTCAGCGAGCTGCGCTACAGTCCCGGCGTCGGAGTAGACTACTGGATATGGAGCTTGCAAATTGCCGGCGTCGGAAGTTTGCTGTCGGGTATTAATTTCCTGGTGACAATACTGAAAATGCGCGCGCCCGGCATGACCCTTATGCGCATGCCGATCTTTTGCTGGAGCGTACTGTGCAGCATGGTACTGGTAGCGTTCGCCTTTCCGATCCTGACAGCAACATTACTCATGCTTGGTCTCGACCGTTCGCTCGGCATGCATTTCTTTACGTCCGACTTCGGCGGCAATGCCATGATGTACGTCAATCTCATCTGGGCCTGGGGCCACCCGGAAGTGTACATTCTTATATTGCCGGCCTTCGGTATTTTTTCCGAAGTTGTCGCGACATTCTCACAAAAGAAACTATTCGGTTATACCTCTATGGTATGGGCGCTAGGTGCCATTACTGTGCTGTCATTTATCGTCTGGCTGCACCACTTCTTTACCATGGGCGCCGGTGCCGACGTCAACGCCTTTTTCGGTATCATGACCATGATCATCTCCATTCCGACCGGCGTCAAAGTCTTTAACTGGCTGTTTACGATGTACCGGGGACGCATCATTTTTTCAACGCCGATGCTGTGGTTCCTGGGCTTCGTGCTGACGTTTGCCATTGGCGGTATGACCGGCGTCTTGATGAGCGTTCCTGCCATCGACTTCCAAATGCATAACAGCCTTTTCCTGGTAGCGCATTTCCATAACATGATCATCGGCGGCGTGCTGTTCGGCTACTTCGCCGGCTACATGTACTGGTTCCCCAAGATCACCGGTTTCAAGTTGAACGAGCGTCTTGGCAACATCGCTTTCTGGTGCTGGCTTATCGGTTTCTTCTTTGCCTTTATGCCGCTCTACGTATTAGGTATCATGGGCGCCACCCGCCGTCTCGACCATTATGACGCCAGCCTGGGGTGGCAGGGGCTGTTTATCGTCGCCGGATTGGGCGTGCTGATTATCGCCGCCGGCGTAGCCTTCCAATTATTGCAACTGGCAGTCAGTGTCTGGACTCACTTTAAACATCCGCAGCGCAACGCAGACCTCACAGGCGACCCATGGAATGGCCGTACCCTGGAGTGGGCTACCAGTTCACCGGCCGCTGAATACAACTTCGCGGTTATTCCGACTGTGACCGACCGCGACGCCTGGTGGAAAATAAAACAAGACCGGCAAACCAAAAAACCAGGCAACCCAATTGTGTATGAAGATATCGCCGTTCCTAAAAATACCGGGGTGGCCCTGTTCGTCGCTGCCGGCAGCTTTATGGTTGGCTTTGGCATCATCTGGCATATATGGTGGCTGGCACTGGCAGGTCTAGCGGTAGTAATTGCCTCGGTTATTCACCGCTTAAACGATGACGATACCGAGCAAGTGATTCCGGCCGCTGAAATCGCCGCCAGCGAAGCCGCGCGGATGTCTCGGCTTAAGCAAAAGGTAGCCGTATGAATAACATAACAACCGAACAGGAACAATCAGACGACAAGACAGTTTTCGGTTTCTGGGTCTACCTGATGACCGACTGCGTGCTGTTCGCGACACTATTCGCCACCTACGCTGTTCTACAGCATAATACTGCCGGAGGAGCCGACGCCAAAGAGTTGTTCAGCCTGCCGTACGTGCTGGTCGAAACCATGCTGCTGCTTATTAGCAGCTACACGAGCGGCCTGATGTTACTATCCGCCCGTGCCGGGAACAAAAGGTCAGTGTTTATTTGGCTGGCGGCCACTGTCGCGCTTGGTCTTGGATTCCTAGGCATGGAACTTAACGAATTCCACAAACTTGCCTCCGAAGGCAGCAGCTGGAACCGCAGCGGTTTCCTGTCGGCCTTCTTTACGCTTATCGGCACCCATGGAATACACATTGCCACCGGACTGCTATGGGCGGCCGTCATGGCCATACGCATCGCCAAAACCGGCCTTACCAATACTATGCTGCGCCGGCTGACACTATTCAGCATGTTCTGGCACTTCCTGGACATCGTCTGGATCTGTATCTTCACCTTCGTGTATTTATTGGGGGGCCGCTAAATGATACAACCAGAGACAAAACAACGCAGTGAACTGCGCAGCTACACCGTTGGCTTTATACTGTCGGTACTACTAACCGTCATACCGTTCACTATCGTCATGAATCACACCCTGTCGGGGGGGTTACTTATTAGCGCCCTGGCAGTTTTCGCCGTCCTGCAATTGCTGACCCAGCTGATCTTTTTCCTCCATCTCGGCGATGAGCGCAAGCCGCGCCTGCAAGGCATGGCGCTGGTCTTTATGGTACTGGTTGTCGGCATCGTGGTCATCGGATCATTATGGATAATGGAACATTTAAACTATCACATGGATAATAACCCGGAGGTGATCAAACAGCAGCTGGATGAATCCGATGACTTATAGTCCGCTCCTGAAAAAATATTACCGCCTTGCCAAACCGGGCATTATTTATGGCAATGTCATGACAACAATCGGCGGTTTTTTGTTTGCCGCTAGCCGCCATTTTTATCCCGGGTTGCTGGTGTCGGCCGTGGCTGGAACGGCTCTTATCATCGCCTCAGCCTGCGTTGTCAATAACTACATCGACCGTGATATTGATGCCAAGATGACCCGCACCCGGAAGCGATCTCTGGTTAACGGCGAAATCTCTGCCCGGGCCGCCTTATTGTACGCCGCCGTGCTCGGTACCACGGGAGCGGCCATTTTGGCTGCGTTTACCAATACCACTACTTTGGTGCTTGGAGTTATCGGCTGGGTGTCCTATGTGGCAGTATATACGCCATCTAAGCGCCGGACAGTCCACAGCACACTGATTGGCAGCGTCTCCGGAGCCACACCTATCGCCGCGGGATATACCGCCGTTACCGGCCGGTTTGACGCAGCAGCTCTTATCCTGTTTGTTATCATGGTGATCTGGCAGCTGCCACACTTTTACGCCATAGCGATGTTCCGAGTAGAAGAGTATCGCAATGCTAGTATTCCAGTACTAGCAGTACAGCAGGGCACGGTGGTCAGCAAACAGTACATTTTAGCGTACAGCAGCCTGTTTCTCCTCGCGGTCGTGGCGCTCAGTGTTTTCGGTGGCGCCGGTTACGCATTTTTAACCGTTATGACAGGAGCCAGCCTGTACTGGATATGGTTAGGCTTTACGGGGCTGCGGACTAAACTGGACGATGTTAAGTGGGCACGAGGCATGTTCGGCACCTCACTGATCGTACTCCTCGCTTTAAGCGGCATGCTGGCGCTCGATCCATGGCTCGTGTAAGATTTAAGCATGATCTTAGTCACTCACATACTGATCGCCCTCGGCAGCTTAGTTTTTACCGGCCTCACATACCTTATGCCGTCTCGTTTTAAATTAGGCGTCTCGTATGTTTTCGTGGCCGCTACTCTTGCCAGCGGTACCTGGCTCGTCGTCGCCTCTCGTTCCGCGATACTCAGCTCATGCATGACTGGACTGGTATACCTAGCAGTCACTTGGGGTGGCATCATACTGGCCAGGCGCAAGCTGGCAGACTAGAGACGCATTACTCGTCACTGACAATTAACATACACCCCATGCGGAGGTGTATGTTAATTTCTGATGGCTGTTTAGCTAGAAATGGTCACGGACGCGGCTGAAGCTGAAGTCCCAGTCGGCGTCGGCCTTTTTGTGCGGATTAAAGATGTTCTGGGGATCCATAATGTGTTTAGCCTGCTTAAACAAACCGAGTACTTCAGGGCCATACATCTGTTCCAGCCAGGGGCCGCGAACCAGGCCATCGTTGTGCTCGCCACTCAGTGAACCCTTGTATTTAAGGACAAGCTCGTCTACTTCTTTCATAGCCGGCAACAGCTTTGCGCGCTCTTTCGGATCTTCCAGCTTCATGAGCGGAATGATATGGAAGTTTCCGTCACCCATGTGCCCGGCGATGGTCGCGAATAATTTGTACTTATGGATAATCGCCCGTATTTGCGGCAGAAATTCCGGCAGGTATGGCGGGTTAACGATCAGGTCGTCAATAAAAGGCGCGGTATGCTTGTCTTTTACCTTTTTGCGAAGCAGCTGGAAGCTCTGGCGGCGCATGATCCAGAATTTTTCGCTTTTACCTTCAGTGGGGTCTTCTTCGAAACCGTTAATCTCATAGCGAGCCTTGAGGTGCTTTAATTCGGTGTGCAGCGCCTTGATTTTATTACGAACTTCTTCTTCGGTGTCACCATTAAACTCGACCATCAGGATGAGCTTTGGAATGCCATGCAACAACTGCAAACCATCAGGGATTAAGCCGAACAAAAGCTTGATAAACGCCTTCGGTCCCAGCATCTTTAGGAAGTAGGGCATAAACTTAATGGACAACCACAAGGTAGCGTCATCAAACGATTCAAAAGTTGCCGGTTTATGCTCTAAAACGGTATTAATTAAGGAACCCAGCTCGTTAATGTCACGAAGGAACAGGACAAGCAGGCCGGAATGCGCCCGGGCTGGCACTAACCGGAACGTAACATCAGTCGTAAAACCGAGCGTACCCTGAGCGCCGATGATAAGTTTTGTCAGGTCAAAGATCTGTGTTTCACGGTCCCATATGTCCCACAGGTTATAACCAGTGGAATTTTTGCTGACTTTCGGACGAGCATTTTTAATTGTGTCGTAGTTTTGCTCGACCAGCTGGAAGAGTTCGCGGTAGACCTGGCCTTCGAAATCCTGCTGTGCCATCTTGGCGTCAAGCTCCGATTTGGTGAGTGCCTTAACGGTCCGCTCTACACCGTCAGCGAAGATAACTTGTAATTCGGTAACGAAATCGATGGTTTTGCCGAATTCCAGTGACTTTTCACCGCCGGAGTTATTGTTTACCATACCGCCGATCGTACAGAGATCGCGGGAAGCCGGATAGGTTGGCATGAGGGCGTTTTGCTTGAGGGTTTCTTTTTCGAAGTCGCGGTAAAACACGCCGGGCTGGGTGCGGGCAACCGTTGGGGTTACCTGTTCGATAGTCGTGAAGTACTTGTTGAAATCAACGATAATCGAGTCGTTAATAGCACCGCCGGACATGTCAGTTCCGGCGCTGCGGGCAGTCAGTGACAACTCCGGTATAGTAGCTTTATTGGCGGCAACCAGCCCGACCAGTTCCTGGACATCCTTACTGTCTTTAGGAAATACGACCAGTTCGGGCCGCATCTCAAACAGGGAAGCGTCGTGGCTATAAAAATCACGTGTAGTGTTACTATCGTCAATATCGCCCTTGAAACCAAGGGCTGTCAGTTTTTGCTTTATATCTTCCATATGCTATAAGCTTAACCGTTATGCGGTGAATTAGCAATATAGCGGCAGGGCGCTAGCGATGGATTTCTTCCGGCGCGCAGTCACGTATATCCGGATCGAATGCCCGGTTGATAGGCACACCAGCCTGGTCACCGTTTTCGAAGTTGTTTGCCGGCGCAAAGTCACCGCCCAGCTCGCCTTCGGACGGGTCGAGCTTATACCAGCCACCCTCGCCGCTACCTATGGTCTGTTCGGGCACATGACATAAAACCATGACCGCCCGGCCGATTTCAAGACGCCCAGTAATACCTGAGGCGTTTTCATAATTCGCGAAGACGTCTGTTTCAAATTGCACGATATTACAGTAGCCAGTGGCGGTCTCTACGCCGGGGTCACAGGCAGTCGCCGCGGACGAAGAAGCAGCCACGTCGCTCGTTTCGCTGCCAGACGAGCAACTGGTAGCCAGTACAAGCCCGCCGGTCAGAGCAGCCACTTGTGCCGAACGACGCAGCACTGATGAGCGCTTAGCACTTGTTTCTATAGACATGCCGCCATTGTACGGTACTAACGACAGCCAGTAGTGAGATTTTATACTGCGTACATTGTTGGCATAGGCATATTGCTTACGGTTTTGTATACTACTACGTATGAAGAAACAACAAGTTGTGATTGTTGGCGGCGGGTTCGGCGGTATCAAAGCGGCGCTCGAACTAGCTAACGACAGTCGCTTTAGCATCACCCTTATATCTGACCGCAATACTTTCCGCTACTATCCGACGCTGTACCATACGGCAACCGGAGGACTGCAGAGGCAGTCAAGCCTGCCATTAGCCGAACTGTTCCAGGACAAACCGGTCACGATCGTGGAAGGCAGCATGACAGCCGCCGACCGTAAAGCTCGAACCGTTACGTTACAGGACGGCCGGGTTTACACCTACGACTCTCTCGTCCTAGCACTCGGCGTCGTCACTAATTACTTTGGTATTCCCGGTATGCAGGAACTGTCGTACAGCGTCAAGTCGATCGAAGAGATCACCCGTTTCAAAACTCATGTCCATGACTGGCTGGTCGATGAAGGCAAACCTGATCCGCACTACGTTATCGTGGGGGGCGGCCCAACCGGTATCGAAGTGGCTGGCGCCTTGCCCGACTACATGAAAAAGGTACTGCAGTGGCACGGCATTAAACATCGTGCTATTCATGTAGACCTCATTGAAGGTTCACCGCGTTTGTTACCACGCTTCCCCAAAGACGCCTCACGCATGATTACCCGCCGGTTGAAGCGCCAAGGTGTCAAAATCCATGCCGGTAAAGTCGTCCAAGGACTCACTGCTGACAGTTTAACCGTCAGCGGCGCGCCGATCCGTAGCCATACCGTAGTCTGGACAGCCGGAGTCACGAATCATCCATTCTATAAGGAAGCCGGTTTCCAGCTGACGCCTCGTGGTAAAGTAACCACTGACATGTATCTGCAAGCTGAAGATAACGTCTACGTAATCGGTGACAACGCCAACACGCCGTTCAGCGGTATGGCCCAAACGGCACTGTATGACGGCGCCTATGTCGCGAAAAACTTGAAGCGCAAGGCCAGCGGCAAAGATCCCAAGGGATACGGAGTTAAAAAGCCAATCACGGTAATCCCGGTCGGCGAAAAATGGGCCGCTGTCCAGTGGGGCGGTTTGCGCATGTACGGCTGGCTCGGCTGGGTTTTGCGCCAGGCGGGCGACTACGTTGGCTACAGAGACTATCAGCCATGGTGGAAAGCCTATAAGCAGTGGTTGACCGAGTTTGGCCGCGAAGAATCGTGCGAAGTTTGTAAAGCCGCTCTAGCCGCTGGCAAGTAGCCAGTTTTTTTTCGGGAGACTTCCCCCTGGTAATTAGAAGAAGGGAAGTATAATAAAACTATGGACGCCTTTACTACTGCCTATAGCCAGCTCAACGATGCCCAAAAACAAGCTGTCGACGCTATAGACGGGCCGGTATTAGTACTCGCCGGCCCTGGAACAGGAAAAACACAATTACTGAGTGCCCGCGTGGCGAACATTCTTAAACAGACCGACACGCCTGCCTCAACTATCCTGTGTCTCACTTTTACCGATAGCGGCGCCGCTAATATGCGCGAGCGGCTGACACGCTTTATCGGCCAGACTGCGTACGAAGTCAACATCGGCACCTACCACTCGTTTGGCGGCGACCTGATCCGCCGTTACCCGGAATACTTTTCTACAGCCGGATCAGACCGTTCGCAGAGCCCCGTTGACGAGCTAGGGAAACGGCAAATCCTGCAAGAACTGACAGAGCAGATGAGCTACAGCAACCCGCTCAAGCAAACGCGTCACCACCTAGGTGATCTTATGGGAACTATCAGCGAACTGAAGCGCGCTTTAATCACACCTGACCAGCTGCGAGCAATTGCCGCGGAAAATCTCAGTTTTATAAACGCGGCATCTCAAGGCTTGGCCGATATTTTTGAAAATTTTACAACCATGCCGCGGGCACTCGCCAAGGCACAGCCATATTTTATGGCGACCCTGGAGCTGCTCCGTACGTTACAACCCCAAACCCACTCCGCCGGCCAGTTTGGCACCTTAGCTCACATCGCGGCCAACGATTTAGCGGCCGCCCTGGAATCTGCAGAGGAAACGGCCAAAACGACTCCTCTGACAACTTGGAAAAACAACTGGCTGGTTAAAAATACCGATAATCAGTTCGTATTTGATGGCACACTGGAAAACCGCCGTGTCCGGGCACTGGCGACCGTTCTCGGACAATACCAGGCCGCCTTGGAAGAGCAGGCCCTGTACGATTTCGATGACATGATCCTGCGCTCAATCGAAGCCCTCGAAAAGCATCCCAACCTGCGTTACAGCCTGCAGGAGCGCTATCTATACGTATTGCTTGATGAATTCCAGGATACTAACGCCGCGCAGTTACGGTTAATCGAGCTCCTTACCGACAACCCGGTCAATGAAGGCCGGCCCAATGTTATGGCCGTTGGTGACGATGACCAGGCTATTTATGCTTTCCAAGGTGCCCAGTATTCCAATATGCTTGATTTTTATCAGATGTACCGTGACGTACTGGTTGTAAATTTAACGGAAAATTACCGGTCGCATGCCGCCATTCTGGAGACGGCTCAAAACGTCGCCGGACAAATCAGTACCAGGCTTCATCATCACTTCAATGGCATGAGTAAGCAGTTGACTGCCGCCAACAGGTCTATCACCACTTCCGAAGTAGTACGCCAAGACTTTTTAAGCCCGATCGCCGAACGCGACTGGGTGGCGAGCCGTATCAGGCAGCTGGTCGATAACGGCACCCCCCCGAGTGGAATTGCCGTTTTAGCGCCAAAGCACCGCTTTTTAGAACCGCTGGTTCCATATCTTAATAAAGAAGGTGTTCCGGTACGTTATGAAAAGCGTGAGAACATCCTGGAAGCAACGGTTGTCGAACAGCTCATTGTTATGAGCCGCCTGGTTTTAGCCCTTGAGAGTGACAATCAGGCACTAGCGAACCACTTATGGCCGCAGGTGCTCAGCTATGGCTTCTGGCAGCTGCCGACAGTCCAAATCTGGCAACTTGCCTGGCAAGTGGGGGACCATGCGAAAGAGGGTCTGACCTGGAGCAAAGCACTGCTCGCCGATACGACCGGCCCGCAGTTACGATTACCGGCTATGCTGCTGCTCAATATAGCTGGCCGGGTGCATACCGAAACGTGCGAAACCATCCTTGATTACTTAATTGGTAATGCGGCGCTCGAGACCAATGACGATAGCATGCTCCTAGTTACATCACCGCTGCGCAGCTATTACTTAAGTCCCGAACAGCAGCAGCTGCGGCCAGACCTGTTCTATCAGACCGTTTCGCACCTAACCGTGCTTCGGGCGCGTTTCAATGAATATCAGGCGTCAGGTGACACTACCATGATGCTGCCCGACTTCATACGCTTTATCACTATGTACCAGGAAGCCGAGCAACAGATGGTAAATACCAGCCCGTACGCCCAGCAAGCCGATTCTGTGGAACTCATGACCGTATTTAAATCAAAGGGCCTTGAATTCCAACATGTTTTCCTCATTAACTGCCTCGATGACACCTGGGGTTCCAGCGCCCGCGATAACGGCAACAAATTAACACTACCGGCTAACCTGCAGCCTATCCGCCATGCCGGTACGACAGAGGACGAACGGTTACGCATTTTATTCGTAGCGCTCACCCGCGCCAGGCAAAGCCTTTACTTAACAAGCGCCACCCGGACATTTAGCGGCAAGCATACCAAACGCCTCAAGTACTTCGACGAGCGCGAGCAACCGGACGGCAGCTTTATGGCCGCCGTTTTACCAGAGCAAAATCAGGCCGTACTGGAGTCTGAACTGGCCGGTGCGGAACCACAGTTAGAGCTGCTGGAGCTTGATTGGCGAGCGCGGCACATTGCCGCTGCCGAACTCACTGATCTGCGCGGATTACTTACTGATCGACTGCGCAAGTATCAGCTGAGTCCTACTCATCTCACTGATTTCATTAACCTTGAGTACGCCGGCCCTCAAAAGTTTTTCTTTAAAACGCTACTCAAATTTCCTGAAACACCACTGCCTGACGCCCAGTTTGGCACCACCATTCATGAAACCTTGGAATGGATACAGCACCGTACCGCTGAAAACGGCTTCGCACCAAGCATAGCGGAAGTCGTGACCCATTTCCGAAGCCGTATGGCGACTAAGCGCCTGACGGAAATTCGCGCTCGCCTGGAAACGGAACGTGGGGAGCGGGCTTTGCAGTCATGGTATAAGCAGCGGGCGCACATATTCTCTCCAGGTGACGTGGCCGAGAAGAACTTCCGGAACGAAGGAATATTTGTTGGCGATGCCCATATGTCCGGCCAAATAGACCGCCTGGAAATTAACGAAAAGGATAAGACCATCACTGTTGTCGATTACAAAACTGGCCGGCCGCACGAAAGTTGGAAGAGCGATCCGAAGCTGCACCGTTACCGATTGCAACTTTACAGCTATAAACTACTGATTGAAGGCTCTAAGGCATATAAAGATTATCGGGTGATTAAAGGCCGGCTGGAATTCATCGAACCAGACAGCCTTGGTAAAGTACACGCCCTGGAATTGCAATTTAAGGATGATGAACTGACGCTTACCACCAACCTTATCCAGTCACTTTGGAAACATGTCCAAGAGCTTAATTTCCCCGATGTCAGTCAGTATCAACCTACTATGAGCGGCGTTAAGGCTTTTGAGCAAGATTTACTAGACGGTAACATCTAATACATAAAACAGCCGGCTGATTTGAGGTCAGCCGGCTGCGTAGCTTCGAAAGACTAATTAATTAGCGCTTGCGATTTGTTTTTTTAGCAGTAGCTTTCTTAGTGGTCGCAACTGCTTTCTTTTTAGTTACCGCTGCTTTTGGAGCGACTTTTTTGCTCTTAGCATTTTCATTGATAGCCTTATCGACGTCGATATCGGTGTCTTCGACTTCTTTCGGCTCAATAACAGCTGCCGCGGCGGACTTAGTGTCGGCAGTCGCTAGCGCGCGTTCGCTTTTGTTGTTAGCAAACAGCAAGCCATACAGGTTTACGCCGATAACCGCACCGAGCAGTGGCCCTACGAGGTAGTTACGCCAGCCGTTATCGCCGAAGAACAACCAACCACCGTTCCCAAACAGTTCCCATGCGTTTGCACCAAGAGCTACAGCAGGGTTGATAAGACCTACAGAGGCCGCGGAAGCGATAATGATACCAGCAGCGTACGCTAAACCTGATACAGCAGAAAAACGGCTATTGTCATAACGGTTATAGGCGGCAGCAGCCCAGGCTAGAGCGAACACCATAGTACCGATTGCTTCCGCAACCATAATACGCGCGTTAAATTCCTGGGTGACTTCCTGGATAGGAGCGTTTACAAAATAATGGTACAAACCGTAGGCAGCCCAGGCACCGAGCAACTGAGCTACGATGTAGGTCAAGGCCGGGATAGTCTTAACGCGGCGAGCGGTCCAGAGCGCTATTGTCAGCGCGGGGTTAAGCTGCGCGCCTGAAGTATGTCCAAATACCTGTGTTAGTAATACGACTGTCGCGCCGGCTGCGAGAGCGACGAAAAGGGCAAGGCCCAGTTGCGAACGTTGGATGCTTAAAATAGCAAGCGTTAAAACGCCCGTACCGAGAAACTCAGCCACCAACATGGCTACACGATTTCTCTTAAACATAGTGTCTCCTCCTTAGTTAGATAAACACAGCATAACCTGACCGATGTTGAAATGCAAGCTCGTTAAGTCTGTTAAGCAAGTTGCTTAAGCTTTAGGCGGGCAAAAGCCGGTCTTCGTACAACTCCGTATTGGGTACTGCGCCGGCAACCGCGGCAGTAACGGCTTCACGAATATGGGCTGCCAGCAGCATTTGCGACTCATCGGCACTGTCGCCAAAAATGGCGCGCTCTATAGCCAAGGCGTAATCATCGTCAATATTGAACGAACCACGTCCTATGATACTCCGGTCATAGAGTTCATTTTGATCGATTGTCGTGTTCGGTACACGATTACGCTCTACGACGACGCCTTCGTGCGGCACATCAGCCAGGACTTCGATAGCGTCGCCGGCTTCATCGCCCAATACATCTACCAGTACCTGCTCGTTCCATGCGGCGTAGCGGTCGCTCTCAACCAGCATTTGTGCCTGGTCAATTACACCTTGCATAATATTTTCATCATATCGTTCAGCTAACTCTTGTTGGCCATAAGCTTTAATCGTCTCGGGGTTAGACGCCATAATTCCCAGCCAGCCGTTAAAGGCAGCATTCGCCGCGCATTTTGCATGGCCACCACTCCGAATACCGGCGGCGCGCAATTTTTCGGTGATTGAACCGAGGCGCTCTGCACCCGATGCCGCAGGTTCGAAATCAAAACCAGCCAGCTCGGCAACCGCCAAAGCGTAGACGTTAGGTCCACCCGGTACTGACGGCCGGACTTCAACCTCTGAAGAGCCATTCAGTAAACCGACGCGCTTACGCTCATCCATACAAGTTCCACGAACAGCATAATAATCAACTGTCCTGACACATTCCTTGGCAACATCAGCTTGTTGTTGCACAAGCGTCAGTTCGGCCGTCTGGTCGCCGACTAATTTGATTGGCTGTTCTAACACTTGCGTGTTGATCGGTAGATCATGGTTCTCTGTCATAGTTTCCTTCATCTTATTCCTTCCATAAATTGCTCATTTTACGCTTGGTCTACAGGTTACACAACCCGGTTTGTACACAAGAGCTGCCCGACAAAAATAAAAAAACCGCCGCTTTCATCAAGCGACGGTCAAAAGGTGTCGGTTTATCGGTTACGGCCGCTACGGCGACGCAAGCTCGCGACCTGCAGGCGGACTGCTTGGCGGTCTACCAGCGCCTGCGCATGTTCCAATTCAACCCGTGATTTAGCAGTCGATAGCAACTTCTCAGCTTCAGCCCGAGCTTTCTCGGTCTCAGCCTGGTTGATCTCATCGCCAAGGTCAGCTTCATCAACCAGTACGCGCGGCCCTTCGCGTGTAATCTCAACCACGCCGCCATAGGTAGCGTAATGGTCAAGTTTATCTTCAGTATCACGGGCCTCTTTCTTAATAGTGATAACACCGGGAACCAAGACGCTCATGAGCGGCTCATGGTTGTTTAATACTGTAATCTGGCCGGAAGCAGTCGGCAGTACTACCGAGTAAGCTTCCTGGTCATACTTAATGCCACTGAGAGTGATAAGTTGTAATTTCATAGAACATCCTCCGGCACAGCTACGGTTTCAATTGCCGGTATGCCATGTCTGATCATATAAGTAAGCAGTTGATGCCGGGCATCGACACTCACCGTGGTTTGATAAAAATGACCGTACTCACCGCCTTTAATCTGGCGGATAGTCTCTAGGCCAGGGGAGAGGCGTGGGCGTTGGGACCAATAATCGCTCAACGCCCAATCTTCATTCGGAAGAATGGTTTCTGCCACTCTACTTGACCTCGTCGATGCCGCCCTTCAAGTAGAAGGCGCTTTCCGGCTTGTCGTCGTGCTTACCGTCAAGGATTTCACGGAAGCCCTTAATAGTGTCTTTCAGGCTGACGTATTTACCTGGCGCGTTAGTAAAGATTTCAGCTACGAAGAATGGCTGGCTTAGGAAGCGCTGAATGCGGCGGGCGCGGGCAACAGTTAATTTGTCTTCGTCAGATAGTTCATCCATACCAAGAATAGCGATGATATCTTGCAGATCCTTATAACGTTGCAGAATACGCTGGACGTCGCGGGCAGTGTTGTAGTGTTCCTCGCCGACAATCTCCGGATCAAGCACGGTACTGTTGGATTCCAGTGGATCAACCGCCGGGTAGATACCGAGGTCAGTCAGGGCGCGGTTGAGCACGATGGTTGAGTCAAGGTGAGCAAAAGTCGTGGCCGGAGCAGGGTCAGTTAGGTCATCTGCCGGTACGTACACGGCCTGCACGGATGTGATAGAACCTTGCTTTGTTGAAGTAATACGCTCTTGGAGTAAACCCATTTCCTGTTGCAGGTTTGGCTGGTAGCCCACCGCGGACGGCAAACGGCCGAGCAGAGCTGATACTTCGGAACCAGCCTGAGTGTAGCGGAAAATGTTATCAACGAACAAAAGCGTGTCCTTACCCTGGTCACGGAAGCCTTCGGCAATCGTCAGGCCTGATAGAGCAACGCGTAAACGCGCGCCAGGCGGCTCATTCATCTGGCCGAAGACCAGGCTAGTGTTCTTGATAACGCCTGACTCCTGCATTTCGCCGTAGAGATCATTACCTTCACGGGTACGCTCACCGACACCGGCGAATACTGAGTAGCCGCTATGGAACTTGGCGATATTGTTAATGAATTCCTGGATCAAAACGGTCTTACCAACACCGGCTCCACCGAACAAACCAACTTTACCACCCTTAAGAACAGGGCAGATGAGATCAATAACTTTAATACCTGTTTCCAAAACTTCAACGGTACCTGCCTGGTCGTCAAAGCTCGGCGCCGCGCGGTGGATCGGCGCTTTTTGATCGAAGTCGTTGCCGGTTGTTATACCATCAATCGGTTCACCGATAACGTTGAACATACGGCCAAGGGTCTTGTCACCGACAGGTACGGAAATCGGAGCGCCGGTGCCTACGGCGATATCTCCACGCTTCAGGCCGTCAGTGCTGGCCAGGGCGATGGTACGAACCGTTGTTTCACTCAGGTGCTGCGCTACTTCAAGCAGTAGCGTACGGCCCTCGAGTTTAATTTCGATGGCGTCCAGAATAGCCGGCAAATTGCGGCCAGGAAACTCTACGTCGACAACCACACCGACAATCTGGACGACTTGCCCATCGGTGGTGTCTACTTTCTTTTTAACTTCTGTTAGTGGCATTATTGTTCTCCTTGTTGTCTATGGCGTTGGGGTTGGAAATATGATTCAGACATTATTATTTTCCTCTGCTGTTATTACTGTATCAGCTCGCGCGTTATTTTAGCCATTGAGCGCCTCCGCGCCGCCGGAAATTTCGGCCAGTTCCTGCGTAATGGCCGCTTGGCGGGCATTGTTATATTCAAGCGTCAGGTCATCAATCAGGTCGCTGGCGTTATCGGTAGCGTTCTTCATAGCCACCATGCGCATTGATTGTTCAGAGGCGACTGCTTCCAGGCGTGCCTGGTAAATCTGAGCCTCAATCAGGCGGACAGTCGTTGAACTGATCAAATCCTCCAGGGAAGGCTCGACTTCGGCGTGCTCGATCTCGGTCGCCGTTTCAATCTCCTCGAAGCCAGCTGGCAGCAAGCGCTGAACCTGAACTTCTTGGCTAACGGTAGATTTGAAATGCGTAAAGATAACATCAACCGCGTCAATATCTCCGGAGCGGAAGCGGTCGATAACAGTAGTCAGTAATGGACGGAGATCATTGGCTTCCGGTTTTTCCGGTAGTTCATTATAGACCGCGGCTATAGTAACTCCGTTAATCCGGCCGGCCGCCTGAGCGCCCTTACGGCCAACTGGTATTACGGAGCTTTTAACGCTCGCGGCACGGTCAGCCGATAATTCCTGTAAAAGTCGTCGGATAACATTAGGGTCATACGCGCCGGCGAGTCCTTGGTTAGACGAAATAACAATGATCAGGCGGTTTTTAATGTCACGCTGCTCGAACAGGTCAGAAGTCGTATCATATTTAGCCAGGCGGCGTAACTGTGTCAGCATTTCACGAGCTATCTCAGAATACTTACGGGGGCCAAGCACCGCTTCCTGGGCGCGGCGCAGTTTGCTGGCTGACATCAGCTGCATAGCCCGGGTAATTTGCCGGGTGTTCCGCACTGAGCCGATACGGCGTTTAATTTGTTGTCGTGATGCCATTACGCTTCTGTTATGCCTTTACTTTAGACTTGCTCGCAGCCGCGAAACCGTCGGCTACTTTTTTGGCGGCCTTCAAAACGACAGCTTTAATTTCATCGGTGGGTTTATCACCCTTATTCAGGGCCTTGACGACATCTGTATGGTCACTGGCGATGATAGACAGTAATTCGGCTTGAGCGTCTTTGACTTTCGCGACAGGCACAGCGTCGAAAGCACCTTCGGTTGCGGCCATCACGGAGACAACTTGTTCGGCAATGGACAATGGCTGGTACTGGCGCTGCTTAAGCAATTCAGTCAAACGCTGGCCGCGGTCGATACGGCTCTTGGTCTCTTCGTCGAGGTCGCTGGCGAATTGGGCGAATGAGGCCAGCTCACGGAACTGAGCCAGGTCAAGACGCAAGCTACCAGAAACGGCCTTAACTGCCTTTGTCTGAGCAGCGGAACCAACGCGGGAGACGGAAAGACCAACGGAAATAGCCGGGCGGTTACCCTGGTTGAACAGGTTTGTTTCCAAGAAGATTTGACCATCGGTAATAGAGATAACATTGGTTGGAATGTAGGCGGAAATATCACCGGCTTGAGTTTCAATGATTGGCAGGGCAGTTAAAGAGCCTGCCCCAAGGTCGTCGCTCAGTTTAGCGGCGCGCTCTAGCAAACGTGAATGCTGGAAGAAGACGTCACCAGGATAGGCTTCACGGCCCGGTGGACGGCGCAACAGCAATGACATCTGACGGTAGGCAACGGCGTGCTTTGAAAGGTCATCATAGATAATCAGGGCGTGGCCGGAGTTATCTCGGAAGTATTCACCCATGGCGCAACCAGCGTAAGGCGCCAGGTAGAGCAAGGCAGCCGGATCGGACGGGCTGGTAGCGACAATAATAGTCTGGTCCATCACGCCTTCGCGCTTCAAGCGCTCTTGCAACGCGGCAATCTTAGACAGCTTCTGTCCGATGGCGACGTATACGTTAATAACGCCTGTTTTCTGACGGCCCTGGTTGATCATCGTATCAATGGCGATAGCAGTCTTACCGGTTTGGCGGTCACCAATAATCAGCTCGCGCTGGCCACGGCCGATTGGAATCATCGTATCAATGGCGACCAAGCCGGTCATCAGCGGTTCATGCACGGATTTACGGGCCATAACACCCGGAGCGGCGCGCTCAATCAGACCACGGTTCTTAGCCTCGATTGGACCCTTGCCGTCAAGCGGGTTACCCAATGGATCGACCACGCGGCCAACCATTTCGGGACCGACCGGGACATCAAGCAAACGACCAGTTAGAGTAACGCGGGCACCGGCGGAAATTTTGCTGTCATTGCCAAGAATAACGGCGCCGATTTCATCTTCTAACAGGTTCAGCGCGAAAGCCGTCACCTGCGCGCCATCAGTGGCCTCGATTTCCAAAACTTCGTTATAACCGGCGCTGCGCAGGCCATAGATCCATGCGACACCGTCACCCACACGGGTAACTACGCCTGATTCTTCGAGGCCCTGTTCCTGACGGAGGCCTTTAATAGCTTCTTGTAATTCTTGTGATAATTCATGGACTGATAGATCGTTGGCCATATATGTTCTCCTCGTGTTTGCCTTAGGCTAACGCAGTTAATTGTCGTAAGGTTGATTGTACGCTGACGTCTAATTCCGCGGATGGTGTCTTAGCGATCAAGCCACCGATGAGTCCCGGGTTAACCGCTTCATGCAGGTCAATGGACGCAGCACCCGTAGCGCGTTCCAAGTAATCAGTCAGCCGCGTGCGCTCAGCGTCTTCCAGGGGATGGGCGCTGGTTACTTCCACGACGAGGCGGCCAGTCAACCGGTACAGCTCCTCGGCTATGTCATTCATCAGCACATCAGCGTCGTCGAGCAGCTTGTTTTCCATTAGAAAAGCGGCTAATTCGCGCATGACGTGCTTGGCGTCAGCTGCTTTTGGCTGCTCAGCCAGTTTCGCTGCTACGACCTGGGCAATCAAACGTCGGGAGACTTTTTGTGCCATAGACTAGACGCGTTCCTTCTTGAACGGGGCGTCTAACGCGCGGTCGATGAGCTGCGCGTCTTTAGCGGCGTCAACTTTTTCATGCAGTACCCGTTCAGTCGCCAGGGCGACCAGTGCGGCAGTATCTTTTTTGAGCGCCACACGAGCCTTGGCTACGTCAGCTTCCAACTGGGCATGGGCGTCTTTAACGATTTGCTCGGCCCGGCTGCGTGCTTTTTCTTCCGCTTCCGCCACCTGGGCTGTGGCCTCGGAATGCGAACGCTTAATGATGTCATCAGCTTCGGAACGGGCATCAGCCAACAATTTCTGTATGTTAGCCTCCGCTTTTTCACTGGCTTCCTGTGATGCCTTAGCTTCCGCCAAACCCTTTTCAATCGTCTCTCGGCGCTCGTCAATGGATTTAACCAGGAACGGGTACACAAATTTGCCTAAGATAGCGACCAACACTAAAAAAGCAATTGCTTGGATAACAAGCAATCTCCAATCAATGCCAAGCGCCCCGAACAATCCGGTCGACTCAGTGGTTTCGGCTGCGAAAAATGTGTACATATCTACCTATTAAGCTAAGAATTTAATGATGAGGGCTACAACCAAACCAATGATGGCCAGGGCGTCTACGAACGAGATAGCCAGGATCATCAGGGTACGGATGTCACCGATTGCTTCAGGGTTGCGGCCAGCAGCGTTCATAGCGCCAAGACCGATAAGTCCGACGCCGATACCACAAAAACCAGCACCGATAGCGTAGGTTAGTCCGAATGCGAGTGATTCCATTAGTTTTTTCTCCTTATTAACAATTTAATTATCGTACCATAAACATCACGTTAGCTTTTAGCGGTATTGGCCGACTGAGCCGGTGACGGACCAACCACCGGATCATCCGGTACCGATCCGCCGTGCTCGCTGTCGCCCGGCAGGCCTAAACTAATAAACGCAATGGTCAACATAAAGAATACATACGCCTGGACGGCGCCGACAAAAAGCTCAAGAACGTAAAATACCGGCAGAGCCACGACGGCGGCGTAACTGGTCAGGAAAGCGATGACGGCCAGCAGCACTTCGCCGCCGAACACGTTACCGAAGACACGAAGCGCCAGGGCGGCCGTGCGGGAAAACTCGGCGATCAATTCCAGGAAACCTTCAAAAGCGTGCAACGGGTCCTTAAACGGATTAGCCAGGTACCGGTGCAGATTGCCGAACAGGCCGCGGCGCTTAATCGCCCAGGCCTGAGCGGTAAAAATAGAAATGACGGCAATCGCCAGTGTGGTATTAAGGTCGGCAGCGGCGCCACGGAACAACTCAGTGCCGTGCCAGGTAACCGCCCCGACGACCGGCAGGATACCGATCCAGTTATTTATAGTAAAGAAAAAAACGATCGTAATAGCCAGCGGCAATACTTTGCGGGCCACCGCGCGGTCGCCAACAACGCTATAAATAGTGTCGTATAGGATTTCGAACATCCACATCACAAAACCCACCAAGCGGTTCTTTGAACCATCGCGTGTACTGCGGACAGCAAAGAGTAGCAGAGCGATAACAATCAGGGAACCGATAAGACCCGTAATCTGCGAGTTAGTTACCGGCAAACCGAATATATGAAACACCGCTTCGGGAGCGATGCTGATGTGGGGAGTTTCGGCTGCGAACAGGTTGAGCACTATTTATATTCCTGACTGGCTTTAATTTGTTTCCTGATGAGTACATAGGCAAAATAAAAGCCTACGGCCACCCCAAGCAATGTTACCCAGGGCTTGCTATCAAGTTTAACATCTATGAAAATGCCGATGAACGCAAATATGACGACGGGAATAGTCATGCGCCAGGTGGTATCCGCGATCTCACGAACGACGTTGAGCTTTTTAGGAGCCGGTGTAGTATCGTGAGAGTTATTCATCGTTCCCTTACAGTATACCAGTCTATATCTGTTGTGAGCAAGGATTGTTGGGGCATTGACAACAAGTGTATTAGCGCTTATGTCAATAGTCCTGCATAAACGTGCGTTACTTTACAAAGTATAGTATAATAAGAGGTGTAAAGGAGAAGTAATTATGAATACAAAACCTATTGTTTATAGCGCCACCTGGTGCGCCTTCTGCCATGCCGCCAAGCAGTACTTCGATAAGCTCGGCGTCGAATATGAAGACCGCGACATTGAAAGCAATCCGGATTATGCCAGCGAATCAGTCGCTAAGTCCGGCCAGATGGGCATTCCGGTTATTGATATTGACGGTGAAATCATTGTTGGTTTCGACCGGCCCAAGATTGACAAAGTCCTGCATGACAAGGATTTGGTCAGCTAAAGCTGTGACGAATATCTCTTTACAGAGGTGATACAGTGTGCGTACACTTACGGATAGGAGGCAACCATGGCTACAGATAACACAACTGAACAGTACCGTCCCCATTTCGTAATAGACCCGGGCGCCGATGAACGCACGATCATGGCACTACAGAGTCTGGAAGATGCCATTTATACCGACGCCAGCTCTGTCGGCGACGCCGTCGACAGGTTGGCAGTACGTGACCATACCGGCAATCCGGAGTTCGACGAAGTGATTAGCATGGCTGTCAGTAAAGAGGTCGGACTGGAATTCGACGAGGTTACCGAAGAGTCAATAGTCCGGTCGGCAACCATGAAGTTACTGCGGGAAAAACGCAAAGGCAATCAACACAATGATGAAAAATCACAAGAACTGGCCGCCGAAGTCCGGCGCGTCCGCCTGCGCCTGTTCGTAGAGCGCGTTATGCAGCACAAGCTGAACGAAATACTGTCGGGAGATATTCTGCCCATACAGGAACAAGCCGGCACGCCCGGCACCGCCACTAATATACCCGCGTAAAAGAGACTCGCTCATATGGCATTCGAAGACTTTGAAACCAAAGAATCAGTAGTACTGGTGTATACCGGCGAGAACAAAGGCAAGACCAGTGCCGCTGTCGGTTTGATGGCCCGGGCGCTCGGCAACCGCTGGAACGTCGCGTTTATACAGTTCATTAAATACTGGGGCGTCGGCGAACACGTCTTTATCCGTGACATTATGCCGATTTATAAAGATAAGCTGCATTTTTACAAAGGTGGCAAAGGCTTTTATAACGCCGGCGAAATCAGCGCGACACATATTACCGAAGAGCAGCATAAACAGGCTGCCCAACAGACCTATGACGAGGCTTTAGCCTGCGCTACCAGCGGCGACTATGATCTGGTAATTTGCGACGAAATCAATAACGCCGTCCATGACGGACTCCTCAGCTTGGCACAGCTGAAGACACTTATTACATCTAAAGCGCCGCGCACCAGCCTCTGTCTGACGGGCCGTGACTTCCCGAAAGAATTACTGCAAAACGTCGACATCGCCACTGAAATGACCAAGCTGAAGCATCACTACGATGACAAGTTTCTCGCCAATAAGGGCATAGATTTTTAGACAGGTCAGCAATTAGTATGAATACGTCTGAATCCTTCCCGCAATCAGCCAGCACGGAACACATGCGCCTGCTGTTAACCCTTATCGAAGACACGCATCAGATGCAGGTCATGGGCGAAGCCTATCGGAGCTGGGGCCGCCTAAATCCGGCGCCATTCCTTGATTTTACAGCTATTGCCGAGCGTACTGCCCAGGAAATCAGGGCGAACGCCACTGCCATAAATGAATCACTGCTAGCTATGGGCGGCATACGGCATTACTTTATCAATCCATCAACTAAAGCGCGCACAGACTGCTTGTTACAGGAATGGCAGGGAATAGATCCTGAGGCTACCACCAACCACCTTTGGAAGGTGCGTGAGCTACCCGGACAGGTTGTCTCACTGACGCCGGATATGTTCGAAGAATTGCGCTCCCAGGCGCCAGCAGCCGCGGAATTAGATCCGCGCGCCTATTTGTAGGCCGTAACCGTTTGCAGCCATCTGCCAAGTACGCTTTAATACATATATGCAGAGGGCGACACTTTATCTTATGGTCGGATATCCGGGGTCCGGCAAGACTACCGTGTCCCGGATTATCTGTGACTTGACCGGCGCGGAGCATATCTGGGCCGACTTCGAGCGCAAAACGATGTTCGGCACGCCAACTCACTCGCCGGCGGAGAGCAAACAATTATATATGTGCCTGAATGCCGAAGCTGAAACACGTTTAGCCGCGGGCAAGTCGGTTATTTACGATACCAACTTCAACTTTTACGACGACCGCGAGCTGATGCGTGCGGTCGCCGCCCGCCATAACGCCGATACCAAACTGGTATGGGTGCAAACGCCCCGCGATATCGCCTTCGCCCGGGCTAGTATCGATGTCCATAAGCATGATACTCGCGTGCTGGGTGATATACCGAAAAAGCAATTCGACCGCATGGCACACAACCTGCAGCCGCCCCGGCCCAACGAGCAGCCTGTTATTCTCGATGGCACCAAAATCACTCCGGGGTACGTCGCCGGAGCATTAAGGATTGGCCAGTGAGCACGCGGCGGCGCACATCGTCAACTATTACGCTCCTGACGGCAGTTTTATCTCTGGTAGTATGGCTGGGAACGCAGTATGGCTGGTTCGCCAGCGCCCAAGACGCCGTGGTGAAAAACCAGCCGGGGCAGTACAGCGTCGTGGCGTTTTCGGATGGCGATACCATTAAAGTCGATATGAACGGTAAAACCGAAACTATCCGCTTTATAGGTGTTGATACCCCTGAAACTCATGATCCACGCAAAAAAGTGCAATGCTACGGTCCGGCGGCGTCAGCCTTTACCAAAAATATTATTACGGCAGCCGGTTCACATGTACGGCTGGCTTCTGATTCACAGAGCACCAATCGCGACCGCTACGACCGTCTATTACGCTATGTATACCTCCCGGACGGCACTTTACTTAATGAAAAATTAATTAACGATGGCTACGCGTTCTACTACCCGTACTTCCCATTCACTAAATCGGACAGTTTTGCCGCCGCCCAAAAGTCCGCTCAACAGGACAGTCGGGGATTATGGGGCAACTGCAAGCCGGTTGCCAACGACGATGGCGGCTATACTTCAAACGACCAATAATTAATATCACATTGGATCCGGCTTAAGCTTGGAGTAAGCTGGTAATAGGAAAGCCGAACACAGGAAATAGTATGCCTATTATACGCAAGAATATAGCTAACTTTACGGGGACGCTGATGCAATCCCGCGCCAAGCCCGGTACCAAGTATGCTTTTCTGCTGTTTCGTTCAGACAACACGCTTCGATTCTGCCTGTGCGAAGATGTTGCTATAGTCCGCTCACTGGAGATTGGTGAAACCTACCAGGTAAATGGGCGTGAGTATACTGCAAAGCACGAAACCTACCTGCAGATCCACTCCGTGCAATTGGTCCGCCAAAAAAAGGCATTCCTCAAAAGCCACGCGGCGCTCGTTGGCAGTACGGTCGCGCTGTTTGTAGTATTAGGTCTTGGCGGCATTGGACTAACAATGCGTGACGACGTGGAGCGCAGCAAGCAGCAGCCGAAGCCAGCCGAAACAGTTACTACCGAAGTAAAAGTAGAGACAACCGACCCGAAAGCGCCAATAACGGACATCCTCAGCCAGCAGGCCGCTAACAGTACTGCGCCCAAGGATACAAATGGAAACGCCACGGCGCCGTCTAATAAAGCCGCGAGCCGCTCAGCCAGCCCTATCGCGCAGCCAGCGGCGCCAGTCACGTCTCAGCCAGCGGATACCGAGCCCGCCGTCAGAACTCCCGATGAAATTACGCCAATAGATAATGACACTGGCGACGAGGAGATGGGGAACGCAGCTAATACAGGATCTGACGAGTCAGCTCCACCAGCAGCGGATGGAGCAGATAGCGAGCCGGAAGAGCTCGTGGGTGGCTAAGCGTAAGTTTACTATAGGTGCATCAGTAATCACCATACGTAGCCGGGTTAACCCGCGAACCTTTTGTAGTAAACACAAGACTGCTCCAGGAAAATGTGCCATCCCGCTTGTCATAGCCCCGGTGTAAAAGCTTGAGGACACCATAAAAAGCGATGCCGGCCACAACCACCGGATACATATAACGGCGGCTTTTAAGGCCGTGCAAGGCGTACGTTTTCGGACTAAGAGTAATGTAACGGGCGTAATTCTGGAATGATGCTTCAGTTTGCCGGGCACCAATGGCAGCCCGCAACTGCGGGTCGAATACAACTTTATGGCCTTGCCAGTTCGTATGGATGCCAAGGTCAAAATCTTCATGCATGCCGCCTGAACGGCATACCCGGCGGCGGACATCGGTCCATACATCGCGGCGGATAGCCATATTGGCCCCCTGAATAGCCACTTCATCACCAAGGCTATACGCCAAATATTTGCGGACTTTGAGGTCGAGGGCGCTTAGGAACGGGCTGAGGGCCAGGTCGTGGTAAGTGACACTGCCGGTGACAGCGCCATAATTATTAACAGCAAACAGGCGCTGAGCTGTCGCGACCCAGCCGGCGTCAATGATAGTATCGGCGTCAATCCGGCCAATAATAGCCCCGGCGGCAGCGTCAAAACCGGTGTCGCGGGCAAAAACAACACCTTGGCGAGATTCATGCAGTACAGTAACGAAAGCATATCGGCTGGCGATGGCGACCGTATCGTCAGAGGAATTGTTATCAACCACCAGTACCTCTAGCGGGCTGACAGTTTGCTGAGCGATAGCATCCAAACAGGCAGCGATTGAGGCCGCCTCGTTATATACTGGTATTACGATACTAACGTTACTTTTTTGCTTCATAAAAACTCATAATATTGTATGTCAAACCGCTCAAGATTGTACACTAATAAACTGATGAACAGCTTGGTAAAACGCCCCTGGAATTACCTAGTGGCATTTTGGCAGCGCGGCTGGCTGCATAAACTAACTGTAATCTTCGTGGTGCTCATAGCATTACTTATCGGCAGTATGTACGGCATCGCCCGCTGGTACATGGCCAGCCAGGCATCAAAACCGCTGATTGTTGGCACCTCATTTATCCCGGCCTACGCTGAAAGTTTTGGCCTCGACGCTCAACAGACTATGGACGCCTTCATCAATGATCTTGGTATCCGGCATTTCCGGCTGGTAAGCTACTGGGATCAGCTTGAGCCGTCGAAGGGACAATATGATTTCAGCCTGCTCGATTGGCAATTCGAAAAAGCCGAAAAGGCAGACGCTAAGGTGACGCTAAGCCTGGGATTACGCCAACCGCGCTGGCCTGAATGCCATATGCCGGCTTGGGCACAAAATGAGCCCGTCAGCGTTTGGCAGCCGCAGCTGCAGGACTTTATCGCCCAGGTAGTCAACCGCTACAAAGATTCACCCGCGCTGGATAGTTACCAGGTAGAAAACGAATATTTCCTAAAAGGTTTCGGCGTTTGTACCAACTTCGACCGCCAGCGATTGGTAGACGAGTATAACCTTGTCAAAAAGCTCGACCCTTACCATAAGGCTATTATCGCGCGCTCTAACAACGCGCTCGGCTGGCCGGTAGGTGATCCGCAACCCGATGAATTCGGCATTTCTATCTATAAGCGTGTGTGGGACGCCGGTGTTACGAAGCGGTATCTTGAATATCCGTTCCCGGCCTGGTTCTACGGCTTCGTCGGCGGCATCGAAAAAATCGCCACCGGCAAGGACTTGATGATCCACGAGCTGCAGGCCGAAGCCTGGCCACCAAACGGACAGGGAATACAGGAAACAAGTTTGGACGAACAGAATAAGTCCTTCAACGCCGAGCGGTTTACGGACCGGGTGGAATTCGGCAAAGCCACCGGCATGCGTGAAATCTACCTATGGGGCAGCGAGTACTGGTACTACCGGCTGGTAAAACTCAATGATCCAAGTCTGTGGAACGTGGCCAAAGAGACGTTTGAAGAATTATAGCTACGCGCTACTAGAACAGTGGTATGTCGCGCGGCACTTCAGTTACGTGCAGCCGCTGCTCAACATTGATGCCTGAGTCAGGCACCAGCAGTGCCTGGTCGCCCTGGACCCAAAGACCAGCGGTAGCTTCCAGCGCGCCCGGGCCAATGCGCATAGCAACTTCGTAGCGGTCACGCTGGCGGCGGAACTGCTGGCCTTCAGGCATGACACCTACCATAACGGCATCGCCAAGCTTGTAGGCGACAGCCTGCCGAGCCTCGCGCTGCACGGCCTCAACATGCTCGTTAAGCTCATCGAGGCTTTCCGCGTCCATACTGAGGACGCCAGCCATTTTGTACAGGCGTGGGATCGGACCGCTCTTTAGGTCACCCGGAATGCGCGTCCAACCATCGATGTCATCTACGGTTTCACGGGCCACATGCCAACGTGTCGGTACATGATTTGGCGCGCTCGAGCCGTTTACAAGCCCCGAGCCGGGCAAGTATGAGCCGAAGCTAAACAGTCGGGCTACTGCGAGATTTTTTCGATTGAGGTTGTGTTCAGACATAGGTATTTTTATACCATATCATTTTATATTTGTCGATGTTATAACAGGTACCTTACAATAAGGTACATTATGGCCAAGAAAAAAGCTGCCCAGACCAAACAGATCACTAACCGACGAGCCCGCCACGATTACGAGCTCGGCGACAGCCTGGTTGCCGGCATTGAGCTAAGTGGTGCCGAAACCAAGGCGCTCCGCATGGGCCATGGCCAGCTACGCGGCGCTTACGTGACTATAAAAGGCGACGAACTGATGCTCATTAACGCCACCATATCCCCTAGCAGCGGCATACCAATAGCCGAGTCTGACCAGACACGGGCCCGCAAGTTACTAGCCAAACGCCGGGAAATCAACAGCCTCATCGAAGCCAAGCAACAGGGTAAAACTATCGTGCCGCTTGAAATCCTGACGCACGGCCGCTACATAAAGGTGCGTATTTCGGTTGGACGCGGCAAAAAATTATATGACAAGCGCCAAACCCTCAAAAAACGCGATGAATCACGGCAAATGGCGGCGGCGGTTAAAAACGCGCGGTAAGTATTTGCGCGCGGGCATTAACTTCGGTATAATCAGCCATGTTATTCAAAACTATAAATATTCCGGGGTAGCTCAGCGGTAGAGCGGGTGGCTGTTAACCACTAGGTCGCTGGTTCGAATCCAGTCCCCGGAGCCAAGAAGCTTATGCTCAAAGAGTCACAGTCAGTGACTCTTTTTGTTATACTGCTAGCATGAAAGATATCCATTATCGATCAGCGGCAATCTCTATGACAATAGTAGTTACAAGCGGACTGATATGGCTTGTGATTTATTCACTTAATTATACAGAAGCCATAGGATTCGATGGGCCAGCAGGTGGAATTTTAGGACTTACACTGTTCGCAGGATGGATAATCAGCGCTATCATAACTGTGATCATTAACCGACCATATTCTAAGTACAGTATTATAGACACGCTCATGGTTGTTTTTATCGCAGGACTATTTACCTGTTTTCTATCCGGCTTTTTGATTTCACAGTACGCACGCTCTCATTTCTCGGATAGCATAACCCATTTTCAAAACCTGTAGAGTTGCGAAGTTGGTTCACTAGCGGGAGCCACAGTAGAAATTGTAGCCGATTCGTCGGCTATTTTTGCATCGACAGATATGATTCTGCTAATTTGGCGGTTCCAAGTCCAGTTTTACTATTTTTTCTTATAAATCCCAGGATTTAAGTCGTTGATTGTCGCTAAGCATCTTCCAGGACAATACTTTTTCTGGGTTTTTAATTTCTGTGATGTTCTTCTTCATTTCTGAAAGACTAATATATATACGTTCATATCCCGTATTGATTGCTATGGTAGGCGCATCCTCAAAATCCCTTGATGCTTCACGCGCTTTACTCAATGTTTCGCCAATTGATGACTTTCGATTATTCCTGAAGAAGAGGCTATTCATAATACCGAAAACATTCGAGGAGTCGCGAATGACTTTTTCCGTTATAAAACGTCGATCCTCCTCATTCAAGCTCTTAAGGATACTATTTAGTTTCGGAGAGTTAGTTTCCAACCATGAAAAGTAAGCGAACTCATGGTATTCAATCAATAAACATGAGTCTAGATCAGTTTTTAAATTCAGCCCAAGCCCCATAAATATACCCATGGCCTGACCGGCCGTTTTGGCCGTAAATACTTCGCTCACTAAAACCGATGCAGAATAGTAAATATTCAAAATATATAGTGAACCCAACGCTCGAACTAGAGAATTTATATTAGCTTTGTGTAAGTTCTTTGCACGATCATGTTTAATCGCATTATACGCAGCATAATAATCATCTTTTGAGCGATTTTTATAACCTAGCGGTGCGAAATAGGGGCTATATAAAGTAGTAAAGTAAAAGCTGTCAGTTGTTATTTTCAGTTCCTTTTTTGAAATACCCCACTTCATGTCTAATGCAGTTGCTGCCTGGCCGACAGACTCTGGCTCTGCATCGAACTCCTTTCGATACAAATCTTTTAAAAGAGATTCAATCTCCATGGAACACCGCGATAGAAGTTCTGATATTTTGATTGAATATACATTTATTTGCTCATCACTAAAATAAATAACCCTGGAAAGTTCTACTATCTCACGCTCAATGCTACGAAATACTGGGTAGTATAAGTTCGCCTGTATTGTCTTGTTCGCCATTAGCAATATTATACTCCGCGCGTCTTTTCATTTAATGTTTACATAACAATCAAACGCCTGTATAGGCATCAACTTAATGCATTACTAATCTGTTCAACTTAGACGTATGTGGCTCCAGTTGATCCCAGTTCCCGGAGCCAAGTTCAGAACCCAGATTAACAAAGATATCTTGCCTCTTTTTTTATTAGGGCATGAATTCAAATAGCAACCTAATTCGCTTTTATTATTGTATTATGTTGCTTACTTAGTAAGATTGCCCAGATGAAAGAACACTATAATGGTAACTGTACGCGGTCACGACAATCTAAAAGAAGCCAACTGTTTACAAATATTAGTTTTTATGGTATATACTATTTATGGAAATTCGTTACACCGCCAAAGGACTTGTCGGCTGTGAAAATAAAAAAATGGTATTTGTCGCGGGTAAACGAGGTATGTGGAACTTACCAGGAGGCGGTATCGACGAAGGCGAAACAGCTAAGGATGCTTTTCTCAGGGAAGCCGACGAAGAAGTAGATAATTTTAGCGATCACTTCACCGATCCGGTTGAAGCTTTTACAGTTCAAGGACCAACCACTTCCGCCGATGGAGTACGGAAACTCGCTCACTGGGTCGTGTTTGAGTCAGCGCTGCTGATTCCATCCTCTAAACTTTCCGTCCCCGCTGACAGTGAAATAACAGCCATAACCGCATTCACGCCCGAAGAATGTCTTGGCCATCCCAATATGTCAGATCTCGCCAAAAGCGCTGTGCGGCAAGCAATCAGATAATAGCTTACAATTCCGAAGCTCGTCCACACAATAGCTAAGGCCGCTCCTTTTTATGTAGCCGTAAAGCCATGGTATTCGTTGACATACCTATGAGTCAGTGCTATAAACATGCAATGACAGAGTTGCTCGGAGTTACAGGGCCGCAGTGCAGCGGCAAAGACACGGTCGCTGATATCTTACGGGATTTTCATGGTTTTGAAGCGGCTACAAGCAGCGATATCGTCCGTGACCACATTAAAGACAGTGGCTTAGGGGAGCCAACACGGCCGCTACTGGCCAACGCGGCCCGGCTGTTACGGGCCCAGGATCCGGCAGCTATTATAAGGGCATCTTTGGCCCGCTGCGTGACCGACAGAGTCGTAGTGTCAGGCCTCTATTCCAAAGCAGAGGCTGAATATTTCGTATACGAAGCACAGGGAACGATTATTGGCTGCAATGCCAATCAGCCGCTTCGTTATCAACGTGCTCTGTCGCGCGGCCGGATCGGTGATGATGTCAGTTTGGATACATTCAGAAGCTGGGAAGATAACGAATCAGCATCGGTAGACCCGCGCGCCCAGTCTATAAGCGAAGTAGGCAAGTTAGCCGTCGTAACGATTGTAAACGAAGGCACTTATGAGGAATTACAGGAACAAGTTAGTGGCACATTAACAAGATTAGGGATCAATCGACATGTATAATTCAAATTTCCAACCAAGCCCGGCAGCAGAACATGTACTTCGAACCGGCAACATACTGGGTCCGGATGAACAACCCTCTGACATGATAGAACGCGTCGTCGAGACCGCGTTCGAAGCGGAAGCATCTTTTGGCACCGACACAGGACGGGTGGCACGACTCAAGGAAGAGTTCGGCGCTTTGTGTGACCAGGGTGATGTGGTTATGAGTACGCCAGTCCTCACCAATGCCGGCCGGTACGAGGACAAGCCCCTCACCGCCTGCACTATGCCACCTGTTGACCTGCGCGGTGATTTAAGCAATGTGAAAAGCATGGTAGATACCCTACACCAGCAGGGCATGGGCACCGGGTTTAACTTAGGTGACACCGAAGATCCGGTTGCGATGCTTAGCTACTTAAACCGGGTGGCTGTTCTGGGATCGGAAAGCGGCAACGAAGACAGACCCGTAGGAAATATGGCCATTATACCGGTGCGACATCCTAAAATTCGCCAGTTCATCGACGCGAAGAAAGAATCAGCGCATGATGGCTCGACCTGGAAATTTAATATTTCAGTCGATGTTGACGATGCATTCATGCGTAGTGTTGCAAACGGCGATCCAGTTCAGCTGGCCGACGGCACGCGTGTACGGGCCGACGAGCTATTCAATCAGATCAGCGAAGCAGCATATCTTTCCGCCGATCCGGGCCTTATATTCTTAGGGCGCATGAACGACCGTAATCCGACGCCTGGGGTTGGAACCTATCAGACTACCGCGCCGTGCGCGGAAGTCGGGCTGGCGCCCGGTGAAACCTGCCAGTTCGGCTATATCAACCTAGGTAATTTTACTCGAACCAGTGAAACTGGCATCGCTATCGATTACGGCCGGTTAGCAGCAACGGCACAGATGATGACGAGGGTGCTGGACAACTGCCTGGAACTGAGTTTACAAAATTACACCACGCCAAAAAGTGAACATATCATGCGCCTCAAAAGAAAAATTGGGGTGGGCATATGCGGCGTGGCAGACTTACTGGTACGAATGGGTATCCCGTACTCAAGCAAAGAGGCGGTAGATAAGGTTCAGGACGCCATTGGATGGGTTAATTACCAGACTAAGTTAGCGTCAATATCTTTAGCGGAAGAGCGGGGCGCTTGTGGCGCCATGAGCTTGATTAATACCAGCGCCGATCTGCCGATGAACAGGCACACGGCAGCTACGCCACTCGTGGAGTCACTATTTGGCGCGCTGGACACCGAGATGGTTAGCGGAGACCAGTGGACGGCATTAGGCCGCGCCATTAAAACCAAGCGGCAACTCAGAAACGTCACAACCACCGCTCTGCCGCCAACAGGCAGAAGCAGTCTGATTATTGATGCTTCTACGGGCATAGAGCCGCACTTTTCATTTACCAATCGAAACGGTGAACTCAACGACAACATTAAGGCTTACCTGGGCAGTCAGGGCATCAGCGAGGAACGATTCTTTGCGGTCAAATCACAGGCAGTGGAGGCTACCTGCCATGAAGCGGCAGCCCTGGCGGCCTGTGAGAATGCGACGGCCATTTCCGCCGAAGGACACCTGGACATGGCGTCAGGCGCGCAAAAAACTATCGATGAAGCAGTATCCAAAACGGTTAACATGCCTGCCAGCACCCAGCCGGGCGATATCGCGGGAATTTACTATAAGGCATGGGAAGATGGTATGAGTGGTATTACAATATACCGTGAAGGTACGCACTCACTACAGCCCGTAAAACTTGAGGATAAAAAATGATCCGTTTTAAATTAATACCCGCCGTGTACATCGTGATTCGTAATGGTGATGAAATCTTAATGCTGCAAAGGAAAAACACCGGTTTTCATGACGGTGACTTTTCACTCCCCGCCGGGCATGTGGACGGCGGGGAGTCACTCAAGTCAGCCGTCCAGCGAGAAGCCCAGGAAGAGCTTGGAATTAGCATAGACCCCACCGACCTTAGCTTGGTACATGTTCTTCACCGTGGCTCAGATACGCCCAATAACGAAAATGAACGCGTCGATTTCTATTTTGCCACCAGCGGCTTCCAGGGCACTATCAGCAATAAAGAACCGGAAAAATGTGAAAAACTGGAATGGTTTACCCTGGATCATTTACCTGAAAATATAGTTCCGCAAGTCAGAAGCGTGCTGGAGTTAATGGCTCGGGAAGATATGTACAGTGAAATGGGCTGGAGCAACTAAGGAGAATTACATGGCCGAGAATCTTTCTTTCCAATATTGTCAAAAACTGGTTGTCCTCAACACATCGTTAGACACAGTTTTACTGGCACAGCGCCGCGGTGAAGCCGACTATGATGACGTATTTTCATTCATTGGCGGCAAAATGGAAACTACTGACCGGTCCCTGGTCGCGGGCATGCAACGCGAAAAAAACGAAGAAATTGGTCCGCATGCTCGTGTCAAAGTCCTGCCGAATGAAAGTTACAATGTACTTTTCCAAAAAAAAGATGGAAACAGTATGGTTTTACCGCATATAGCGAGTATATATCTTGAGGGCGACATACAACTCAACGATGAGTACAGTTCCTATGCCTGGGTACCCCTCGACGCGTTGGAAACGTTCGAGCCTAAAATTGAAACAGTGCCCGCAGCCGCAGCATGGGCTTTGGGGCGTTTAAGCGTGGCCTTTGAAGCAGATTTTGTAGAAATCTGAAGCTATGAAAATAAATCCTGATACCCAGGTAAGTTTAAGCTTGCCATTGGTCGAAACCACTCTTGCCAGTTACGGCGTAGGGCTTTTGGAATGCAGCGAAGTACCGGAAGGCATCTCTAATACCGTCGTACAGGTAAAGGACCATGCTGACAATGATTATTTCTTAAAATTTTACAAAACCACCCATGACCGGGAAATAGTGGTTCAGGAAGTCGAATTTGCCGGCCGGGTAGCCCTCACCGGCCTACCGGTTCCCGAATATATTCCCCCATTAACATCCGAGAGGGTTAACTACGTTTCCAGCGTAAACGGCGAGCACGCCACTACACTCACACGGGCCTTTCAAGGGGGTCATCCAGAAACTTATAACCCGGAACTGTTGCACGATCTGGGGCGTACGCATGGCAGGTTGCATGTATATTCTCTGCAATACGGGCAGAGACCAGGCTTTAATCCAGTAGGAAATTACAATTTTTACCGACCCCAGGAATCAGAGCAGAGGTTTAAGATAATCGACGACACCAGCAGGGAAATACTGGAAGAGCTTGGCGTGCTCTGGGACGCCCTCCCGGGTGGACTTGTTCCTATGGATATTAAAAGGAATAATGTCATTACACGCGATGATACTTTAGTAGGAGTCATCGATTTCGCCGACATTAACTACGCTCCGCTTGCTTTCTGCCTAGCGGGTACATTATGGGATATATTTGAAGCTTCTGACGGCAATAAAGCCGATCTGGAAGCGTACATACACAGTTATGAACAGTCACGCGAGCTGACCGAGCTGGAAAAACGCGCGCTATATGACATCATCGTGCTAAGAGGCTGGATAGCGTTGCACGGGACAATGTTAACTACTCCAGATAGCTCTGTGGCCGGCAAACAGCTGCAGCTTATAGAGAGCCTACTCGAATAAAAGCAGTACAGGCCGATGGTAAAATATATGCTATAGTTTTCATGAAGCATTACAAAAGTCACGGTCCGGTTATGGTAGTCCGGATGGCGTTTACAACAAACGCTCGTACACTTATTGTCCCGTACAGCTTCCTTGATACTAATTAAGGAGGGCATACTGTGGCCGACACAACACATAAAACAACTAACCCATGGAAAATATTCGCCGTACTGCTAATAGGCGGCTTTATGGCACTGCTGGATGTGACCATCGTAAACGTAGCATTGCCCAGTATGCAGACTGGGCTGCAAGCAAGTAGTTCAGCACTGGAGTGGATCGTCGCGGGCTATGCCCTTACGCTAGGGCTGAGCCTCATACCCGCCGGAAGGATTGGCGACAACATCGGTCACCGCCAGACTTTTCTAGCCGGTATGGCAGTCTTTACGGTAGCGAGTTTACTGTGCAGTATCGCGCAGACACCGACGCAAATTATTATCGCACGGCTACTGCAAGGCGTTGGCGCGGGTATCTTCCAACCGGCCATTACATCGTATATCCAACTATTATTTCAAGGCAAAGACCGCAGCAAGGCCTTCGGTATATTTGGCGCTATTATCGGTCTTAGTTCAGCGCTCGGACCATTAGTCGGCGGACTTCTCGTGCAAAGCGGTGGAGCGGATCTTGGTTGGCGGCTGGTTTTCCTGGTTAATGTACCGATCGGCATCGCCTTACTGCCGCTGGCATACAAAATGCTTCCGCGCAACGAACACGTCGGCCGGCGTAAACATGGCCTCGACCCTATCGGGCTGACACTACTCAGTGCCGGCCTACTACTGGTACTGGTACCGCTCATAGAAGGGCAGCAATTAGACTGGCCGCTGTGGACATTTGTTTGTCTCATAACGGCATTGCCGGTCTTCTTCGCGCTTTGGCAATGGGAACGGCGGCTTGATGATGCCAGCCAGGAACCAGTACTACCAATCCACCTGCTCAGGCAGCGTAACTTTTTGGCAGGCTGCATACTGGCCCTCGTATATTTCGCTTCGTTTACCAGCATCTTCTTTACGCTATCTATCCTGTGGCAGAGCGGATTCGCGCATAACGCGCTCGCTACCGGCCTCGCGATAGTGCCATTTGCGCTTGGAAGCATGGTAGCCGCCGCGCAGAGCCACAAACTATCCGAACGCCTGGGGCGGCGCATACTGGCGATCGGCACTGGCTTGGTGTCACTTGGCTTGATCCTAACACTGGTTGTCCTCAGTGAAGCCCAGGCACCCTTTAGTTCGTGGTTATTATTCGGGCCGCTGCTAATAGCAGGTATAGGCAACGGATTGTTTATCGCTCCAAACCAAGACTTTATTCTTGCCGGTGTCGAGCGCCGCGATGCCGGCGCCGCCGCAGGCGTACTATCCACGGCCCAGCGAATCGGTAGCTCACTTGGTATCGCTGCTATCGGTACACTGCTGTTCAGCCATATCACGGTACAGGGTAATGGCGCGCAAGCTGTCGCGGAGGGGTTTTCTCATGGCGCTCAAGCGGCGTTTGTACTTAATATCGCGCTGATCCTCGTTTCATTCATGTTAGTATTCGCTCTGCCAAAGAATCTAGGCAATAATGCGCATGCCGTAGAACCTGCCAATTAATTAATGCTATAGTTTAAGTATGTTACTCAGCTCACTTCCTAGCGGTGTCGTACACAAAATTCCTGCTGATTTGCGCAAGGCGCTTACTGGCTCCGCGGATGCCCGTAAAGCCTGGAAAGACATCACCCCATTGGCGCGCAACGAGTGGATCTGCTGGGTTGAAAATGCTAAGCTCATTGAAACTCGAAACCGGCGCATCACCCGAACAACGGAGAACCTGGCGGCAGGTAAGCGCCGGCCATGCTGCTGGGCCGCTTGCCAGCACCGTAAGTAGCAACCTTGGACGTAATATGGATAATAATTTCAAACTTCAGCCTAAAGCCGTTATATTCGACGCTGACGGTACACTGTTCAATAGCTTTGAGCTGATTTACTCTGCCTATCAGCATGTAGCAGTAACGCATAGCTTACGAACTCCTACACCCGAAGAGATTCGAGTACAAATGGGTAATTCGCTGCCCGATATTTTTCAGGCGTTATATCCAGGACACGATGTGACTGAGCTTTTACAAACAAATAATACATACGTTGCTGCCAACGCCATGAAGTATGAAGCTTTTGAAGGTTTGCGAGAAGTCCTGCAGTTGCTGCAATACAGGGACATAAAGTTAGCGATCTTAACCAGTGGCGGTGCCAATGTTCTCAAAATTCTTAAACATCACGATGTCGAACACTACTTTACGAGCGTCGTGCATCATGAACGTATAACCAATCCCAAACCCGATCCTGAAGGCTTTTTATTAGCTGCTAGGGAATGTGACGTTAAACCGGGCGATGCAATCATGGTAGGCGACACTGTCAGTGACGTTCTGACCGGCAAGAACGCCCGGGCACTTGCGACAGTAGCCATTACTCATGGTTATGGCTTGCGCGATGATTTAGTCGAAGCTAATCCGGATTTTATTGTCGACAGTCTCCATGAGTTTGCCAAACTTATGGCTAATCTTTTAGTACAATAGCTTCATGCCCGGTAAGCCCGAACGGTCAAAGCGACCCAATCCGACCCACCACGCCGCCGACTTCGGTCTCGACGTCCTGTCGGGCGACGACGACATGTTTCGTTGGTTTTTATTATCGTATTTGTTTGGTAAGCCGATTCAGTCAGGCGTTGCCGCCCAAACCTGGCGCATATTCGTCAAACGCGGCATGGATACGCCGTGGGCAATCCTCGAAGCCTCGCCGCGCAGCTTGGTGCGACTGCTCGATGAAGGCAAGTACACCCGCTATGATGAGGTCATGACGCGAGCCCTGCAAAAATGTATGGAGCAACTGACCCGTGATTACGAAGGCTCGCTCATGCTGATGTACGAAAATTCCCTTGATGAAGAGGAGTTTTCAAAACGCCTGCAGGAATTGTACGGCGTCGGACCGAAAACCGCCGAAATCTTTATGCGCGAAACCGAGGAGTTGTTTGCGCGCCGGGTCGAGTAAACGCAGTTTGCTATAGTAAGGACAGTAAAGCTAAGGAGGCGTTATGGAACAAAAGATTACACCCAACTTGTGGTTCAATGGCGATGCCAAGCAGGCTATCGATTACTATGCATCAGTTTTCCCGGATAGTGCTATTGGTACGACGGCTTATTATCCGAACACACCCGAAGAAGGCTTGGCCGACTTCCAACTCGACATGGCCGGCAAAGTGCTAACTATTGAGTTCGCACTGAGTGGCCAGCATTTTACCGCCATCAACGCTGACGCCACCTTTAAATTTACCGAAGCCATCTCGTTTGTGGTCGGCTGCAAAGATCAGGCCGAAATCGATTACTTTTGGGACAAACTCTCCAGTGATCCCGCCTCGGAACAATGCGGCTGGTGCAAAGATCAATTCGGCCTCAGTTGGCAGATAGTACCTGAAAACATTGCTGAATTGCTGGCAAGACCAGGCGCCTACGCCAACATGATGCAGATGAAGAAGCTGGTAATCGCGGACTTCTAGCTATTTCTACCGAAAATAGTAACAGTTAATTAACTGTTTTGCTTATTTGAGTACTTTTATTGCAAAATGGTTCGGCGGACTAACAGCGCTTGGTAAAACCGGTTTTGTAACTGCCTCGGTCGTCGGATTGTCCATGGTCGGCCAGCAAATCCACCGCAGTACAGCAAGCCAAACAAGCTGACCGGGTAGAGCATAAAACAGTCACCACCACGGAAACAATCCCGTATACCTCCTCTACCGTTGACAGCAGCTCGCTCCCCAATGGCACTACCCAAGTACAGACAAAGGGCATTAATGGCGTACGGACGCGTACATTTGATGCTACCTACACGAACGGCGTAGAGACGGCGCGGGTCGAAACCGGCACCCACATTACTACTGCGCCGATTAGCGAAGTGCTTGCCGTCGGCACCTACGTCGCGTCCGTTCAGCCAAGCTGTCCGAACGGCACCTACGTGAATTCAGCAGGGAATTCAGTATGCCGGCCCTATGAAAGCGCCGGTGCCCCGGCTGAGGCGTCTGCGCGGTGTCGGGACGGCTCGTATAGCTTTAGCAAAAGCCGAAGCGGTACCTGCTCAAGCCATGGCGGCGTGGCCGCCTGGATATAACAATAGCGTCATATACTTTGATTTGCCCATACCGCTAAAGCCAGTACAATAGGATATATAAAGGCGGGGAGGCCAATTATATCCAAGCAGCGTACATGGTTGCAGAAGAGGTACCGGAAACTGGTCCAAGCCAACGGCCGGTTACTTGCCGTAAGCGGGGTCGTGTTTCTTATAATCGCCTACAGCGGTACTCATGCCGCTTACCGGGAACTTATGGCCAGCCGTAAGATTAACGTCAACTACAGCCAGTTGCTTGACACAATCGCCAAAGGTGAAAGCCGTGGCAATTACAATGCCTATTTCGGTAACGCCAGCAACACCAGCCTCCAATTTACCGCCATGACCGTTACCCAAGTGTTGCAGTGGCAAAAAGACTACGTAGAGCAGGGGAATGCCAGTAGCGCGGTCGGTAAGTACCAGATCCTCCGGCCGACACTCATTAAACTTGTCAGACAACTAAAACTTACGGGAAACGAAAAGTTTGATGCACGGCTACAAGACTCGCTAGCTGTCGCGTTACTCGAAAAACGCGGCTCACAGGATTATTTGCGTAAAGATATAACAAGAGAAGAGTTTGCAGCTAATTTAGCCAAAGAATGGGCAGCCTTGCCGAAGATAGTCGGTTCCGATCCCGAACAAAGCTATTACGCAGGCGACGGTATAAATAAGGTGCAAATAACAATCGAAGAAATGTATACGGCGCTGGCGTCTCTAAAGACATAAGCGCTATCCTTAAAAACTTTTAGCTATTGCCATGTGGCGCCACTGCGCACTTTATTGACGCCGTTAACCCAATTGCCACCGACCTGTACTTTATGCTGCGGCATGCCGCCGGATCCATCACCGGTATCCCGTGCCAAATTGACAACATATGGCCGTAACAGCAGATAGACTCCGGCATTCGCGCCCGTTTCAGCTGGCGTACCGCCACGCACACCAGTACTCTCGGCAACCGCTAACGGCGATTCCCAATATGCCGTTCCTGACCGTCCGGTAGTGCCACTCTCTTGAGCGGCATCCATCCATTCATTGGGCCCTGAAGCAGGTATCGGCGCCCACTGAGATGAGTTATCGTTCACGGTCATTCCCCATACGGGCATACAACCTGGGATTGATGCCGTTTGACTATCCATAGTATATACACCCGCCATGTTGGTAGTGCCGCGCGTAGTCGGTGTCGCATCGAGGGGCACTACCGGATCGACTCCTGATACCGCCATCATTTTTAATGTTTTACTTACCAAAGTAGCCGATATGGTGACCGTTAGGTTTACCGCACCAACATCAGCGGCATCGGCGGTCTTATACAAGAACGTAAAACGCGAGCTGGAACCAGCCTGGGCAAATACTCCCGTCCAGCCAGCGGCCGTAAAATCAGCAGTATTATTACTGGCTATAGCGACAATCAAAAAGTCTCCAGCGACCACATCATTCGGATAGGCGACCGTCACGGTTGTCGAAAATGAACCGCCAGCACCCGTACGCGCACCAAAACGTGGTATTCCTATCGCCATCAGTATAGTTCCTCAGTAATTGCAAATAACATAACCGATAATTCTTCCGATTATAGCATGAGCACTAAAAAAAGGGAATGTATACATTTGCGTGTATATCTGTCATATTGTTTATGCTATTATTTAAACAATTGTAAATATGTAAAAGAAGATTAAGTTATGTCAATGCAGCGATTACCAGTACCAGGCGGCGATGATGGAGCCTGGGGTAACGTGCTTAATGAATTCTTAGAGGTTTCCCATAATACGGATGGGACTCTCAAGCCATCGGCAGTGCAGGCCGTCAGCAATACCATCATTCCTGACGCCACGACCACTACAAAAGGTACGATTCGGCTGGCCGGCGACTTAACCGGTACAGCCCTTGCGCCGCTTATCGCGCCTGGCGCGGTTACTGGTGGAGTAGGCAGCATTGCCGCCGGCACAATTACCGACGCTAACATTCATACCAGCGCTAACATCGCCAAAAGCAAGTTAGCGCCGCTTGCTATACATAACAGCGACATTGCTTCAAATGCTGAAATTGCCCAAAGTAAAGTACTCGGCTTAACATCTGATTTAGCTAGCAAGGCTAGCATCATCCATGCGCATCCAATTAGTGATATTACAGACCTGTCCGCTACACTAACTGCCAAGGCCGATGCCAATGCTACGACCACCGCATTAAACGCCAAGGCCAACATAACTGATGTAAACGCCGCGCTTGTTACAAAAGAGCCAAGCATCATCGCTGGTACTACCGTGCAGTATTACCGGGGCGACAAAACGTGGCAGCCCTTATCAAAATCTACCCTCGGCCTTAGCGCAGTCGACAATACCAGTGATGCCAACAAACCAGTTTCTACCGCCACCCAAACGGCGCTAACGAATATCACGACTGCTTTAGCTAACAAGGCTGATACCACTAACGTAAATGCTGCCCTAACAAACAAGGCAGATACAGTCCACGCCCATAGCTCAAGTGACATCACAAATTTTGACGAAAGCGTTGGTGATACAATCGGCGCGAAACTGGTAGCTGGAACAAATATTGCCGTTAACTATGATGTAGATACCGGTGAGACGATCATATCTTCTTTAGTCGCAGTTGAAAGCGGTGAAGAAAGTACCTCCGTAACAACAGTGGCTGGAAGAACTGGGGATGTCGTGTTGGTCGCCGGAGACATTACCGGTGGCACCCTTGCCACAGCGCGGATACCAAACCTTAGTGCTACAAAGATTGCCAGCGATACGTTAGACATTGCCCGGATTCCAACGGGCAGCTCAGCCAATACCGTCTCACTCGGCAACCATACGCATAGCGGATATGCAGCCGTAGCACACATCCATGATGAAGCGGACATAGAGGGGCTTACCGCTAGCCTAGCCAGTAAGGCATCCCTAATCCATATTCACGACATCGGAGATACGGCCGGCTTACAAGCAGCTTTGGATCTGAAGGCTGAAGCTAGCGATGTCTCGAGTAGCCTATCAACCAAAGCAAACAGTGTACATGTCCATACCGCTACTGATATCACCAGTGGTACTCTGGATACGGCCAGGATACCCAGCCTCAGCGCTACAAAGATTGCCAGCGATACGTTAGACATTGCCCGGATTCCAACGGGCAGCTCAGCCAATACCGTCTCACTCGGCAACCATACGCATAGCGGATATGCAGCCGTAGCACACATCCATGATGACCGGTACTACACGGAGAGTGAAACCGATAGCGCGTTAGCTGCTAAACTTGATATCAGCCAAAAAGGTATTGCTAACGGTGTGGCTACGCTTGGTGCTGATAGTAAAATACCGGCGTCACAGCTACCTGCCGTAAGCATTAATGAAACATTTACTGCTAGCTCTCAAGCCGGCATGTTGACCCTAGTTGCCCAACGCGGTGATGTCTGCATACGTACCGACACCAACCGCACATATATTTTGTCCAGCGACAGTCCGACGACGCTCGCTGACTGGAAAGAAATTATTGCTTCAGGCCAGGTAACAAGCGTAGCGGGTAAGACAGGGGCAGTAAGTCTTACAAAAACTGATGTAGATCTGACAAATGTCGACAATACCAGTGATGCCAACAAACCAGTTTCTACCGCCACCCAAACGGCCTTAAACGCTAAAGCGGCTATTTCTCATACACATACTGCTTCACAAATTTCCGACGCCACCGCAACTGGGCGTTCGGTAATAACCGCAACAGATGCAACTGGCGCCCGGGCCGCCATTGGCGCCGGAACATCAAACCTTACACTCGGTGCCACAGGAACCACTGCAGCTGCCGGCAACCACACTCATGATGACCGGTACTACACGGAAAGTGAAGTTATGGGATTACTTGCTAATACCTTTTGGATCGTTACCACCACAGGCGGTTCGTATCCGGCATCAAGACCCTCGGGCGTGGGTAGAGTCTGGTTTGACGATCCAGCCGTAAGTCCTCCGAGCTGGGCTATTAACCGTGACCGCTGGGCTGCCGCGTAATACTCACTGCCTAGGAAGCATCCTGTGGCTTTTCACTAAATGCCCGTAAAAATTCCTGCTCGTTCTTTTGTAATGCAATCGCTTGGTGGGCCGAAGCCTCTAAATCATCCAGGAGCTTATTAAAGCCACCGCTATTTGTCATCAGACGGCTTTCCTGCATAGCAACACGGCTTCGCAGAACATGGCTGAGCAATAAGGTACATGTCCTCTGCACCCCTGTTTTCAGGAAGTAACGCTCAAACTTTGGCACGAGGATGTTTAAGGTATACTGCCCAGTTATAATATGCGCCTGACGCAACATATCAGCCACCACGGCGCTGATTTGGCCGGCTTGCACGTCTTTACGCCAATCATGCAGATCGTCATTGATTTGGCGGGCGATGAGATACTGATTAAGCGCGGCAGCAATTTGCCGGGTCTGTGCCGTATTAGCGTCTGGTATACTCCTGGCAATTAACAGCGGCCCAACGACATGTCCCAGCGCCCGTTGGGCCAGCAGATGGCGATTGCCATAGCGGGGCAAGGCAGTTAAGGTAATAATATCACTTGCGACCCGCATGCGTGTATGCTGGACCTCCCAGGCATTTGCCTGATCGACCACGGTATACCAGGTTTCAACCTGGCGCATGGCGGCCATGTCATGGCGCACTACCTCGTTATAAAGCTGCAGAGACAGGCGGTTGGTAACATTCGCAACCGGCAGAAGCTCTGGCTGGCCTTCTTCATCAATGAAGTCATCGTAGATAATTGTTGCCATCCAGTTCAGAAAATTAGCGGCTCCAAGCAGCGTCATATCCGATCGCTTAAGCGGATTTTGATAGATTAAGGATTCGGCGAAAAACTGCGGCATGAGTGCAATTTCATGGTTCGTATCGGCTATTTGGAGTTTTTCAAAGACCGTCATTACTGGTTGCCGCAAACTGACAGGAAGCGTTTTAAGACGGTCATAGACTGCATCGGTCACTGCTTTATAAGGCTTTTCAGGCATAGGGTCAACCCTATCTAGGGCCTTGAGGACAACCTGAGACTTAGAAGCAACGGCAGCCCCCTTACGAGCTAGATAGGCCTCAAGGCCGGGCAACGTGACATCATGCAGACGCAAAAACCGGGCAATCATAAGGTTAGCAGCTGGATCAAGCACGCCCGGCTGTGAGTAATACGGTCCGCCAGGCTCTACTTCGCAATCTATCAAACGTCGCATGGCTGCTGCGAGCAACTCGCCGTCCACATCTTTACGTGTTTGCAGGTCGTATAACCGGCTAAACACCTCCCGTAAATCCCACGACCGGACATATTGCGGCGTAATAGCGTCATGTGGCTGATGATTATTATTTTGCAACGTGACGTTTTCTCCGTGGCAGAATTATCGTAAACAAGGTTGGACTGACGGCCGACTCGAGACGGATTGAACCATGGAAGTGTGTCTTGACGATTTGTTCGGTAATAAACAGGCCGACGCCCATGCCTTCGGCTTTCGTGGAATAAAACGGCGTAAACAACTTATGGCGTTCGGCGTCGGGAATACCATTGCCCCAGTCACTAACGCGTATTTCCAATCTCGATTTGAGGGCTTTAAGCTCTACGCGCACCTGGCGTCTGTCTTTGAGAATATCTGGCGGACAGGTAGCGTCGAGAGAGTTGATGACCAGAATATTCAAAATCTGACTAAAACGTAGCGGATCACCCGTAAACCGCAGCAATTCACGGGAACCAGTGTGCTCGACATCCAACGCGACCCTATGCTTAGCGAATCTGGGGCGCAAAGCGGCCACTACTTCCTGTATGTTATGCAGCGCGTTAAACGTAGTGATTTCACCTTTGTCCTGCAGCTGTTTGCTCACACCCGCCACTAACTGATCCAGGTGGGATATGCTTTGCTTAGCCCGTTCAATAGCTTCGGTGTGTTGTTGCTGCTGCAAATCTTCTATATCCAGGGTTAATGACGTAAGGTGGTTAGCTAAATCATGCAGCAAGGCCGTACTTAACTGTCCTAATTGGGCAAAACGGTATAGTTGTTGCATCTCCTGCAGCTGAGCTGCCCGTAAATTTTCAGTTTTTTGTTTAAGGCGGACCGCCAGCATATTCTTTTCTTCGAGCAGGGCGGTCTCGGCAGCCCTTGCCTGAAACAACGACCGCTCAATCTGACGGCCGAACAACCATGTTATCAGCCCGATTGTCAGAAACAGCAAGCAAAAACTAAGCGTATCACCAATTTCAGATACGGCGCCGTGCTGCCAGCTAAGATCAGCCTTATGTATATTGGTCGCTGACAGATACTGAATAACCAATATCAAGCCGGTCATTACCGCCGCGGTATATAGTGCCAGCCGAGCACCAAGTACTACAGCAGCCAGCGTAATAGTAACGTTCATAATAAGCACTGCGAACGGCATATTTATGCCCCACTGCCATGCGGCCATGCCGCCGATGGCAATATAGTAGGCGACCAACAGCAGGCTGGCGATTTGCCGCTTCTGCTTAATTGCCAGCAGGCTGATGGCAGACATATACGCGAGCGCGGCCAGGGCTACGAATATGCGCTCTGCCACCTGGGTATTGCCGGCGGCAAAGTAGCTGACAAGCAGCAACAGGAAAAATACACCGGTAATACCCGTGGTCGCGAAAAGCAGGATAAAAAGTGCTGTCTCTTTAGCTTTTTCCTCCGGGAATTGCCGTTGGTTTTTCGCTAACTTCAGTAAAGCGTTCATGAATAAACGGTGCGGCTTAGTTGAGAATCGCAGGGCGGTTAGATGCATCATGAGTGAGTCTTACTGTTTTACGATTCTCAACTTACCTTTATTATTCCGCCTTGTTCCACCAGGGGATACCAGCGCTGAGCTCGCTGCTGAGCTTCCGGCTGATAGCAGCGTAATTCCGGGTATTTTTATCAGTTAACAATGCTTCGATTGTTGATTTCATTGGACCCACCATCCTTATCTTACCTTCATTATTTGCGGGGTACTATCGACCATATACCCGATACCATACGCGGTTTTAATAAGCGGCGTCCCGAAAGGCCGGTCAATTTTGTCACGCAGTCGTTTAATATGCACATCAACGCTGTTATTCCATCGGTCATTAGAATTTTCCCAGGCATGGTCAATAATCATCTCCCGGGAAACCGCCCGCCCGTTGTTGGCGACAAGATACTGTAGAATATCGAATTCCTTCCGCCTGAGCGGCACGACAACACCAGAACGGCTTACCTGGCGGCTGGCGGGGTCGATTTCCAAATCGGCGTAGCAGATTTTACCGTCCGAGTAGGTGCGTTCACGCCGGCGGGCCAGGGCATTGGTGCGCGCCAGCAGCTCGGCGCTGCTGAACGGCTTGCACTGGTAATCGTCAGCACCTTTATTAAGGAGTTCCACGCGGGAAGCTATGTTATGCGTAGCCGTCAGAATGAGTATCGGCGCGGTTACGCCACTCTCGCGCAGCGATTTACACACATCCGAACCGTGCATATCCGGTAGTCCCAGATCGAGGATAATAACGCTGTACTCAATAGCCTGCGCCTGCGCCAGACCCTCTAAACCAGTATGAGCAATATCGACTATATAATGTTTTCCAAGTGCTAATTTTACCCGCGTCGCGAGACCACGGTTGTCTTCTATAATCAATACTTTCATACTAAAGATCCTTGCAGATTTGCTCTAGGGGCATAGTACACAATAATTATTAAAAAGTTCTGAATTAACTTCACTATAGCATCACTTTAGGCACCACATGTACTAAAAGTGGTGAAAATCACAAATTGTAGGCCTACCATACTGCCAAACGATAGGTAACGATGTTAAAAAATTACCTACGTGAAACCCGTCATAACCATATAGTGGAAGTACTAAGCCGTGAATGGAGGAAAAGCGTATGCAAAAGATGACACATCAAGCACTGACCGAACTTGCCGAGGCTAACATAACTCCAGCAGTTACTTTATACATACCCCTGGAAGCTACCGCTTCGCCGCCACATATCACCGAGAACCAAATCCGTTTCAAAAACCTCATCCATAAGGCTGTGGCCGGACTGAAAGCCCGCGGTGACGAGTCAACGCTCAGCAAAGAACTGTGTGATACGCTCGATGCTTTACATGGTGACCTTGATTTCTGGAAAGAATCAGCCCGCGGTATGTTGGTGTGTGCCGCACCAGGCATGGTTGAAATGTACGCTTTACCAGTAGATACCGAAGAATACGTGGCTGTCGGCGATACTTTTCATTTAGCGCCAATAGTAGCCCTGATGGGTGATGCCAAAGAATTTTATCTGTTGGCTCTCGCGCAACAGAAACCAAAAATATATAAAGGAGACATGTACGGCTTAACTGAAATGAACATCGGTTTACCCGAGACGCTGCGGGTCGGCCTGGGTATCGACGAGCCAAACCAGAAGAGTGAAAACCAGGGCTCGGCCCGTGGTTCAAGCATGAACACCGGTTGGTTTAACGGCCGCGGCGGGGCCCGAGACCCTATGGACAACGACCGTATGAAATACTTTCACCTTATTGACAGCCTGCTTCATGACAAGCTCGACCGTACCTTACCGATTATAATAGCCGGTATCGACGCGGAAGTGGCTGAGTTCCGTGACATTAGTAAATATCCGACTATTCTTAAGGGGTGCATCACGGGTAATCATACTGAAACCAACCCGCAGGAACTGTTTAGCCAAGCTCACGCCATCATTATGGAAGAGTTGGTCCAGCCGGATCACGCGGCTGTTCGTGAGGAATATGAGCGCGTATCTGGAGCGAATCCAGACCGGGTAGCCGGCGACCAGGCGAGCATCATTGAAGCCACCGAACAGGGTCGGGTAGACAAGCTGCTCGCTACTATGGGCCGTCAGACTACTGACACAGTGCAAGATAAAGTTACTTCCGTGTTCCGCATCTCTTTCCCTGAAGGCGAGACAGGAGCGTTACTCAATAAGCTAGCCATGAAAGTCTGGCAGATGAGCGGCCGTGTCGTAAGTTTGCTACCGGAAGAAATGCCAGGCGGATCAACTATGGTCGCGCGCCTTCGCTATTAACATAAGAATAATACAATATTGTTGACTTTTCTGTTTTATTATGCTAGTGTATAGTCATAAACCATTTGGAGGAGTCCTATGAACCTAATTCAGTCACCGCTTGTTGCGACAGGAAAAACCCTTAAGTCAGCACTGGCACTTTCTTTAGTAACCGTAGCCGTAGTTAGCGCCAACTTGGGCCATGTATCAGCCGCTAACGTCAGTTTTAACTCAGCACGGGATTGTGACACTAACGCCATCCTTAAGTGTGGGGCTATGGACGCTGGCGAACTACAGCAGAAGTACAACGCCGCTAACGCCGCAACCCACGAAGTCTACAATTGGTACGGCATTTCAGCTACCGATATCGCCAACATGGGTTCAACGGCAGTTGCCGGTAGCGTCCAAAAAAATGGTAACGTGGTCGTAAACGGTAAAGTGGTCGCCAAAGACGCCATCAGCGCCGGTTGGCATAGTATGCCCGGCAGCACCCGCGTTGTCTCTAATGGCGCCACTTTCTATAACAGCGCTCCCAACATTTCATTCGTAGCCAATCAAATTGATGCTTTCGTCGTACTTAACAGCGATAGTCAGTTCAAATTCGCGGTCCTCGCCAGTTGCTCAAACCCCGTCAAAGCAACCAATGTAGTTCCGGCTCCTACTCCAACTCCAGTACCAACGCCTACGCCTACTCCGACGCCAACGCCAACTCCAGTACCGGAAACTCCACCTGTAGTCCAGCCGGTCGCTACCACGCCGGTTGAGTTGCCTAAGACTGGTCCTGCATCAGTCGTAGCGGGCGCGGGTATCTTTACTGGCGTAACCGCGCTCGGTGGCGCGGCCCATGCTTTCCTCGTGCGCCGTAAACGCGCGACCGATATGTAAGCTATCCAGGTTCAATTAAGCCAAGTCTGACGCGTCCAGGACCACATGGTCACCTGGACGCGTTTCATTTCTGAGGATACGCTGCGCGATAGAATCCTCGACGGCCCGTTGCAAGGCACGGCGCATAGGACGGGCACCGAGCCGGGGGTCGTAGCCAGCTTCTACTATCTTAGCCGTAGCGGCAGGGGTCAGTTCGACTGATATTTTCTGAGCAGCTAATGTCTTATTTATTTCCGCCATCATGAGTCCGACTACCTGAGACAGCTCTGCCGGCCCCAGCGGCGTAAAGATGACGATTTCATCGAAGCGGTTCAGTAGTTCCGGCCGGTACTGGCCGCTATGGATTAAGCTGTCCAAAAGTTCGGCGTGAATACTATCAAGTGCCACTTGCTGGTCAATACGTTGACGAATGATGTCAGCGCCGGCGTTTGAAGTGGCAATTATAATACAGTCTTTGAATGATACGGCCCGGCCGGTGCTGTCCGTTAACTGGCCTTCGTCTAAAAGTTGCAGCAACAGATTCAGGATGTTAGGGTGTGCTTTCTCAATTTCATCAAGCAGGACAACCGAAAATGGCTGCTGCCGGACCGCCAGTATAAGGCTGCTTGAATCACCGGCTCCATTCGATAGCAGGCGCTGGACGTCATCAGGCTGCTGATATTCGCTCATATCCAGCCGTATCATGCTTGATTCATTATTGAAGTAAACCGCGGCTACAGCCTTGGCAAGCTCAGTCTTTCCTACTCCGGTCGGTCCTAGGAACAAAAAGCTTCCAATAGGGCGTTTGGGGTTGGCTACTCCAGCCCTGGCGCGGCGCAGAGCGTTAGCCACGACACCGACAGCCTGCGCCTGATTTATCATTCGTTCATGAATTTTGTCCTCAAGGGTCAGCAGCATGCTTGTTTCAGCTGGCGCTGCCAATCCGACTTTAACGCCGTAACTCTGTTCGATAGCATGTTGTACCGATTCTTTTGTCACGATGCCGTCATGTTGCGCGTATGACAATGATTGTTCCAGCAGTTGAATGGCCCGCCCCGGGTAGGCCAGATCCTGCAGATATCGGCCGCTGAGGTTGTAGGCTTCACGTAGCGCTTCATACGTGACTAAGCACTTATGCCTGTGTTCCATACCGAGGGCAGTATCTTCCAAAATACGCATTACATCCTGCCGGGGCGGCTCCGCGAGCATCACGGGGCTCAACAGACTGGCGAACGCCGGATTACTGGAGCGCAACTCCTGGTAATCATGCGGCGTCATAGCGAACACCATCTGTACGGCCCGCGACTGAGCGACGGGCAGCAATATTTGCGTTACATCAAGCGAACCGTTACCGTTTCTGAAAAATAACTGGGCATCATCGAAAAATAAGATGATATGGCCGGCATGAGAGGCTTCCATAAGCAGATTAGTCACAATCTGTTCCAGTTCGCCAGGCCCGCGGGCGCTCGACAGAATCGCCGATGGCGACAGGCTCACGATCTGGCGGTGTTCAAGATTACGGTCGTTTTTTTCTTCCAGCAGCAGCTGAGCCAGGGCATTAACATGGCTGGTCTTACCGACCCCGACGTCACCAATAAGAGCTACGGCACCGGCCCCCTGGGAAAAAGCATTTTTAGTAGCGGTGACGCCCGGTGAAGTCGTCAGCCAGCCATAATGCGCGCCACCTCGTTCGATCGCCAAACTAATATTGAGGCCAAAATGGTCAAGCCGCGGAGTAAAGCCGTTAGCCCAGTCGCGGCCAATGCCGCCAAAGTACGGTTTTTCGGTGGCTATTGCCTCAATGACGCGGTCAAGCCACACGGAGAGATCTGAAATATCGGTATTGTCCAAGGTCAAGTGAGTCAGGTAATCCTGTAACTGCGGTGAAGTCTGCAGTAAGGCCGCTGCGATGTGTCCCGGCTCCACTAAAGGATTGCCGCCCTGTTCAGCCAGTCGTACAGCTGCTTCCCAGACCGCCGGCATATTATGCTCGTCGTCGCTGAGGAGATTGCCAACCAGCGTGCCGTCGAGGAGAAAGTGATTCGTGATAAACACGGGCTGCCAGTGTTTTCGAAGCGCTTGCCACACCCCTTGCGGGGTAAGCGGCGTGTTAGCTGGCAAGCGGGCAAGGGTTTCGCCGGACAATCGGCCGGTCAAGCCGTTACCGGCGGCTGGCAGTTCAGTAAGATCGTAACTATACCAGACCGCCGGCATAAAACAGGCAAGCGCGGCGGCTGCCAACAGGTATGGAATATGAGAGATGTCCAAAAGTACGGCCACCGGACAGGCTAATAAAAAGATGAGCGCCAAAACATATAACGTGTCGGCTCCACGCTTTCCAATTCGACGGGCGAGGCGGGCTTTTTGAGCCCGCAGCGAGCGCAGGTCAACAGTCTGATCATTCATCCGATGACTCCTTTTATAATGAACGCGATAATGGCTACGGGTAAGAGTGGCCAAAGTATAACAAAAATGAGCTGTAAAACTGAAGTCAGCAATACAATCAGACAGGCGGTAATCAGCACTAATACTCGCACTGTAAAGCCGATAACCCGGCTAACCATGTTATCGCCAACAGCGCGCAACTTAGCGTCAAGACCGGCACCCGGATAACTGATTATACGGCGCCACGGCGCCCACAGAGTTCGTAACAGAATGGGCAGCGAGAACAGGTGAGATACCCGTACGATACGTTTGCCGCCAAGAGTCAACATATGTCGCCAGCCTGGCCCGTACCACCAGGAGAGAAGCTGAAAAATTACCATAACCACATTGTATCATTTTTACTACTTATAAAGTTACTATCCCATCGGAGATGCGGCTGTTACAATACAGTAACGTATGGCTGCCAAAACACCGCTTGATTATCAGACACTTTTCAATGTATTGCCTAACCCCTATATCGCCGTTCTGCCCGACGATCCGGTTTTTACTATCGTCGCCGAGAATGACGCGCATGCCAGCATCGCTAACATTACCGACTCTTCCTCGTCTATTGGCAAGCCGCTGTTTGAAGTATTTCCCGATGTCTCCGAGCAGTATCAAACTACCGGCGTGAGCGAGCTCAAAGAGTCCTTCCGCCGGGTCATACGAACCGGTACACCGGATTCTATGCCAGTTTTGCGCTACGATATACCCGATGCTAACGGCGGCTTTTCTGAGCGCTTCTGGCGGCTGACCCATTACCCGGTATTCGACGCTACCGGCACCCTGCAGGCGATCTATCAGGCTACCAAAGATATAACCGATGAGACTGTTTCCAGCATAAAACTCAAACAAACGCAGCAGCAACTCGACGAAGCGCTTTCAAGTGGTCTTATCGGCACCTGGCTCTGGGATGTACAGAAAGACATTGTCGTTGGCGACCGTTATATGGCAACTATGTACGGCGTATCTGAAGCCGACGCCGCAGCCGGTCTGCCGCTCACCCGATTCGTGGAGTCCATTCATCCCGATGACAGGGCGCGCATCCAAAAAGAGATCACCAAAGCACTTAAATCGTCTGAGATCTTCGCCATGGAATACCGTACACTCCGCCCCGACAATTCGATACGATGGATTTTGGCCCGCGGCCGCATTGAACGCGACGCAACCGGTACGCCGGTGCAATTTCCGGGAGTACTCGTAGACGTTACTGACCGTAAAATTATTGAAGACAACCTCAGCTTTCTATCTAAAGCCAGCGTTGTCCTAGCCGAGTCGTTAAACTACAAAAAGACCATGCAAAATATCGCCGATTTGGCGGTGCCGCGCATCGCCGACTGGTGTACGGTCGACATACTGTCAGACGGTGGATTACAACAGGTAGCTTTGGCGCACAAAGACCCGCAAAAAGTCGATTGGGCAATTGAATTACGTAAACAGCAGGGAGAACCGGACCTATCGGGTCAGACCGGCCTAGCCAAGGTACTCAAGACCGGCAAACCGGAATTTTTTCCGGAAATCACCGAAGAATTGATTATAGCCAGCGCCAAGACAAAGAAGGAGCTTAAGCTGCTACAGGGTCTCGGTATGAGCTCAATAATCATGGTGCCGTTACTTATCGATAAAAAACCGGCTGGCGCCATTACACTTATTTCAGCCGAACAAAAGCGCCATTATACGACAGCCGATCTGGAAATGGCCCAAGCCTTGGCTGGCCGGGCATCTATTGCCATCACCAACGCGAAATTGTATGACTCCGCGCAGCAAGAGCTAAAAAAGCGTAAAAAACTCGAAGACCAGCTGCGACTAGCCAATGAAGGGCTCGAGCGCCGCGTCGAAGAACGTACCGCTCAGCTCGAAGTAACCAACACCAACCTGGAACGCAGTAACCGCGAGTTACAGGACTTCGCCTACGTAGCTTCACATGATTTACAGGAACCGCTCCGTAAAATTCAGGCCTTTGGTAACCTGCTCGAAGAAGAATACGCCGACAAACTGGACGACGGCCGAGACTACCTTGAACGGATGCGTGGAGCAGCCAAGCGTATGAGCGCTTTAATCGAGGATATACTGTCATTTTCGCGAGTAACTACTAAAGGCCGCGGCTTTTCACCGGTAGATCTCACTGTCATAGCACGGGAAGTACTCGAGGACCTGGAAACACGCATCAATGATACGAAAGCCACAGTTATTATCGACAAGTTGCCCACTATAGATGCCGATGCTATGCAAATACGACAACTCCTGCAAAACCTCATTTCAAATGCCCTCAAGTTCCACAAACCCGATGTGGCGCCCGTAGTAAAATTGAGCGCACGGACAGATATTTCACAGGGCCGCCGTAAAAAGACGTGTATCATAACCATAGAAGATAACGGTGTTGGTTTTGATGAAAAATACCTTGACCGCATCTTTGCGGTTTTCCAGCGCTTGCACACCCGTGATTCTTACGAAGGTACGGGTATCGGCCTGGCTGTGTGCCGAAAGATTGTTGAACGGCACGGTGGTACAATAACAGCAAGTAGCCAACCGGGTAAGGGCGCTACTTTCGTAGTGAGCTTACCGATATACCATAAACCAGTAGTACACCAAGAACCTTAAGGAGACCTCATGACCAACAAAACCGGCATTATTATATTGATGGCCGACGACGATGACGACGATTTTCTGCTAACCCAAAAAGCACTACAACAGAGCAAGCTACTCAACACTTTGTGTCGCGTTAAAGACGGCGAGGAGCTGCTTGATTATCTGCGTCAGCAGGGCGATTTTAAAGATAATCAGCCGTGTGCGCGACCTGGCGTTATTCTGCTCGACCTCAATATGCCCCGAAAAGATGGCCGTGAAGCGTTGAAAGAGATCAAATCCGACCCAAAGCTCAAAGACATTCCTGTTGTCATATTTACAACATCCAAAGCTGAGGAAGATATTTTTAAATCATACCAGCTTGGCGTCAACTCTTTTATAACCAAGCCGGTGACATTCGAAGGTTTAATCCAGGTTATGCAAACATTAGGAAAATACTGGTTTGAAATTGTCGAGCTGCCAGCTGGAGGCGACCGGACAAGTGAGTAAACCAATACGCGTCCTACTGGTTGACGATGACGAAGATGATTATTTAATCATCCGTAACTTCATACAAAAAATCCATGATTCACCGTTCACACTAGAATGGACGGCGGACGTCTCAGAAGCCGCTAACATTATTACTGCCGAAGATCATGATGTATACCTGATCGACTACCGGCTTGGTGAAGCCAATGGCCTGGAACTGCTTGGTCGTTTCGATCTCGTACAGCGACCAGAGCCGTTTATCATTTTGACCGGTGCCGGAGACGAGCGTGTCGAGCGACGGGCAATGCGTATGGGCGTTGCCGATTACCTCGTGAAGGGAACACTTGATTCAGAGTTACTGTCCCGCGTACTGCATTACGCCTTGCAACGAAAACGGATCGAAGCCCAGCGCGTCGAGCAGCTAATGGAGATTAACCGCTCTAAAGATGAGTTCATAGCCCTCGCATCTCACCAGCTGCGTACGCCGGCGACTGCTGTTAAACAGTACGTTGGCATGATACTGGAAGGCTATGCTGGTGATATAACCCCTGAGCAGAAGCGTTTCCTACAAAGTGCCTACGATAGTAATGAACGCCAAATTCAAGTGGTTAATGACATCCTGCGGGTTGCTAAGCTTGATCTTAAAAAGATTGTACTCAAAAAACAGGACGTTAACATGTCTAAGCTGATTGAAAGTATCATTCACGACCTCATGTCGCATTTTAACAACCGCGACCAACACGTTCAGTTCGACAAGCCGGCTGAAGCCATTAGTGTTCCGGTCGATAGCGAATACATCCGCATGGCAATCGGTAATATTATAGATAACGCCAGTAAGTACACCCCGGAAGGCAAAAAAATCCATATTACCCTGCGTCAATCAAGCGCCAATAAGGTCGAGATAATCGTCGAAGACGAAGGGGTGGGGATTTCACCGGAAGGCATAAATAAACTGTTTAAGAAATTTTCCCGAGTCGAAAACCCGCTGTCCGTTAAAGTCGGCGGTACCGGCCTTGGCCTATACTGGGCAAATGAAGTTATTGAACTGCATGGCGGACAAATCACCGTTTCGTCTGTAGTAGATGAGGGTACGACCTTTGTAATCTGCTTGCCAGCTGAATCGAGCCATGCTAACGCCACACAACAAACAGCCGCCAGCCTGCAAGAGTAAGCATAAGCTTTACTATTATACAATTCACTAGCATGTGTGCCAATCACGTTATATAATACAGTCAGCTGTATGAGTGCTGCTACAACGTTACAACCGTATTAGCATCTTACGCATAAGCTTTTATACTGATTTTCGGCATCCGGCACAAACTCCGGTCACTGTGCGCCATCATATTCGCTTCTAGTTTACGGGCATACTCATCTTCCACACCGCCTACCCGTTTCATATAAAATACAACATAATTACAGAGGGTGTTCTTTATTATGCAAATGAATCTTACAACCGTTAATGATAAATACTTTTGGGCTTTCGCGGTCGACAGGCAACCGCCAGCTAAACGTTACATTCCATCTACTAAACCAAAGCGCAACCTGCATCGTTATTACATAACATCATGTTCCCAACAGGCAAAAGCATTTGGCGTTAAGGTAGGTATGAGCTACAGCGAGGCTAAATCACTGGTGCCCAACATGCGGGTTATCGTTTACAACCGATAGATCCTAGTCGTTAGCCGCGGAATCACTGCCAATCGCTATAGTAGCGCCTCCCATTTTCTGGGAGAAATAACTGTCATGGGAAATATATATGATGGCGCCGTGGTAGCCGGCCAAGGCATTTTCGAGTTCTTCGATACTCGGTAAATCCAAATGGTTTGTCGGCTCGTCTAAAATAAGCAGCAGGGGATCATTAGCCAACATGCGGATCAGCTGAAAACGTGCTTTTTGGCCGCCGCTCAGGCGGTGGATTGGCATATCGCCATCGGTGGCAGGATTGAACAAATAGTCGCTTAGCATCTGTTTTACGCGTTGGCCGCTAACCGCCTGACCTTTTTCATGAAGAACCTGCTCCAAGCCCTCACTCAGGGTAAGCGGCAGGTAGTGCTCGGCAATTTCCTGCTCGTAATTTCCAATAGGCAGCTCACGCTCGACCGCTACAGAGCCCTTGAATTTTTGACTCGTCAGCGGTGACGCCGCTGCCTGCGCCAGTACGGCTTGGATTAACGTTGTCTTACCAGCACCATTGCGCCCATGAAGTCGTAACCGCTCGCCTTCGTGTAAGCCAAACGAGATATCGATGAATAGCGGCTTGCCGTCGTAACCCAGGCTCAGTTTTTCGACCTGGACCAATAACCGGCTGGTGCTCGACTCTTTCGACCGGGTCCGGACGCGTATTGTCCGGGCTTTATACTTATCGTACGAGCTGGTCATTTTTTCGTTCATTGAACTGACCGAGTCCTGGTCTATCCAAAAAGATGGTTTTTCCAGACGCTCTAGTTCAGCCAGTTCACCGCGGGCCCGCTGTTCCTGCGATTTAAAACGTTTTATTGTACCGGGATCCCGCGACCGTTCTTTTAAGCGCTGGAAGCGAATAACATCTTCCTCGAGATTACGGATCCGTTTCTGGGTAATATCATATTCATTTACCTGGGCTGTCACCTGATTAGTATTAGTACGCAGGTAATCATCGTAGTTACCGCGGAAGGCATAGGCCTTACCGTCGCGGATCTCAACTATTCGGGTAACGTATTTTAAAACATCCCGGTCGTGCGTGATAACAACCACTGCTTCCTGGGCTGACTTCATCCAGTTGACGAATGCCTGCTTGGCCACATAATCCATATGGTTAGTCGGTTCATCAATAAGGGCAAGATGGCCGCGGGAACGCTGTACCTTAATAAGTTCGACCATCCGTTTCTGACCGCCACTCAGGTCACCGAGCGGGGTGTGTAACACTGTGGGGTCAATTTGATACGCTTCCAGGGCCTGGGCGATCTCATCCTCAAGCTGATAATAACCCAGTGAGCTAAAACGCTCTAAAGCATCACTGTAGGCCTGCATTTTATGCGTACTACTTCCCATGGATGCGGGATAGGTATCCAAAATATGAGCCAGTTCTTTATACTCCGGCAGGTCACCTTGGATATATTCCAGTACGGTTTTGTGCTCGTGTCCGTGCAATTCCTGGCGGCTGGTAACCAAAATTGAACCACGCTTGAGCGTTATATCACCGTCATAATCCTTATCGTTGCCGGCAATGATGCCGAATAGAGTCGATTTGCCGGTTCCGTTACGGCCAATCAGGCCCACTCTCTCGTTTTCTTCGATGTCAAAAGCCAGGTCCTGGTACAGGACCTTATCGCCAAAAGATTTATCATTAATACGTACGGATAACAGCATAACAAAGGTTTATTATAGCGTACCTCTGTCAATAAGATACGATATTCATCCTTTTAGCTATCCGGTAACTACTTTTTGGACCGCTTAGGAACCAGTTCAAATGTCTTGTTTGCCTTAAGCAACTCCCGCACTAAGCGCTCGAGATCGGCGGATTCCGGTGTCTGCTGGAGCGCGGGCGACTGAGCAATCTGATCGATTTCAGTAGCAACCGTTTCCAGATAATCACCTGAGCGGATACGTGCGTGCAACGGCAAATCATAGCCGTCTTGCTGGTCACGAACATAACGGGGTAGTACCTTATGAAAATGGTTCAACACCGTAACATGGCGTTTGATATTGTAAGTGCTCTTAATCATGCGATTCTCCCATAACGCTGACATATGTGTCTTGCGTAATGATTAAATGGTCAAGTAATTCAATACCGAGAAGGGCGCCGCCGCGAATTAACTGGCTTGTCACCTGCAGGTCTGCCTCGGTTGGCTCCAGTGAACCCGAGGGGTGATTATGGGCGACAATAACGGCTACCGCGCCATATTCTATGGCCGGCTGGAACACTTCACGGGGGTGAACGATATTCGCGGTCATACTGCCGACAGAAACAATTTCCTCTCGCACTACACGGTACCGGCTGTTGAGATACAGAGCGCGCATCTGTTCCTTCTGCAAATCTGCCATGCTCTTTACATGTTCGTAGGCCTGGCGGGCGGTTCGTACGACGACAGGCTTACCGGCACGGTTTTCATAAAATCGCCGACCAATTTCAAAACTGGCTATCAGCTGACAGGCTTTTGCCAGCGGCAAATCCAAAACCTCGCTCAAACGCAGGGCGTCCGTCTCTTCCATGATGGTCCGCTCGCCGTATTCTTTCAAAATGCGGTGCGCCATAGCCAGTACGTCTTCGCGTTTCGTACCAACACCAAGTAGTACCGCCACCAGTTCCGCCATGCTCAGGTCTTTCGGACCGTGCTGGACCAGTTTTTCGCGTGGTTTCTGGCTGTCTTCCATGTCGCGCACACGCAGTACATACTGCGAGCTGTCGTGAGATAATAGCACGTCAGTGTCACGCATGGCGTACTTACGGGGAGGTTGCATAGTTTTCATATGTTCACTATAACAAATTTCCGCCACAGAAACAGAAGAGACGGCAGGTACTGCCGTCGCGTTCATAAGTTTGTAACATTTGCCGGTGGCCTGAGGTGTTCTAGGCGACAGCATGGAAGCCCTCGCGAACCCCAACCAGCGTCCAGGTGTGTTCGCTGGTATCAAATTTCAGGCGAAAATCACGTGTTCCATCAGTCATATCAAAGATCTCAATGAGCTGCTGACCTTTATTAAGAATATAGCGTAGCCCGGATTCCAGAAAAGTGTATTCACGTCCTTCGTACTCCATGCGCTTTGGATAACCTTTAATGTTACGGTCATCGGTCCGGGTAGGGCGGAAGTACATGCCGGTTACGGCGACTTCCTGGTTAATGAGTTTTCGGGACGTGTTGGAAGTGTTAGATAAAACCATAATTCAAGCTCCTAAAAAGATAATAAATAGTGAAGAGAAGACGGAAAAGGTCACACAATGTACAGAGTAAAGGTGTAGTTCGTCCGTAAGCGAACCCGCCGTGTAAACCCAGATTGTATGTGCTTGAAAAAGGTATCGCAGTGACGCTTAACGTACCGTTGCCGGTAAGCCAGTGAGTATGCACCTTGTGAATGTGTATAAGCCTGCGGGTCGAAGGTCGGACTGTTTAAAAGCTTCTCAGCACCTGCATTGCTACCTTCTAGTATAGGCCGGTTTAAAAATGCTTCAATAGCTTCACAGTTATAAACCATCAGAGGGGCAGCTACGATTAACAGATACGTTTCGTTGTATATAAAACTATATAAAAGAGCCCCTCATGCGGGGCTCTTATCTGCGGCGGTTCATAGTGCGCTACGCCTGGTCGGTAACTTCATCGCTATGCTTACTGCGCATTTCTTTGAGTTTCGCGATAGCTTTGTCGTCAACGTCAGTATTGTCGGCCTGCTGTTTGATTTGCTTGGCTTTATCCATTAAACCCATATGCATGTCCTCCGTTACTTTATAACTGTCCTATCGTACCAAGCCAGCGAAAGGCCGTAAGTTAAATATGGTACATGCCGGTGGCAGCAACGGGGATATACTCCGGGTTAGTATGAAGATTGGCGTGATATCAGACACTCACAATAAAACCCAAGCGGTCGGCCAGGCGTTTTCGTTGTTCAAACAACATGGCGTAGCCCATGTACTGCACTGCGGAGACTGGACTAAACCAGCCGCTGTCCAGTACCTCGCGGAGACGGCCCAGGCCTTCGGCATACCGGTCACGGGTGTCCTCGGCAATAATGACCTGGAGGTGGGTGAATTCCTGCGTTACGCCTCAACCCGGCAGGAACTCGAGTTGCATCAAGGAGTTTTTAGGGGTACATTCGACGGTCGAAACGTCATAATGTACCACGGCCACCATAAACCGACCCTGCGGTCGGTACTGGCCGAGCCGTATGACGTGTTGCTGCTCGGGCACAGCCACAAGCCGCGGTATGACCGCCTGGACCAGAAAATCATTCTCAACCCCGGCTCGACTGCTTTTGCCATACCCCGCAGTAAAGCCTGGCAGGCGTCAGTGGCAATTTATGACAGCCAGGCGCATGAAGCGGAATTCATCTATTTCGCGCCAAACGTAACAGCGTAACCAGCCATGTAATACCAGTACTGGCGAACCGGGATCACAGTATTGCAGTACTAGCTAAAACAGATGCTTAAGGCGCTCGCCGGCGCTCGCTTCGTGCCCCCCGGCGCAGGCAGCCGGGTCAGGCTTTTGGTTGTACTCGCCGGCGGTGTCGGGAACGGTTTTAAACTGCCGGTCCAGTACCGATTGGTCTTCGCTGCCGTAACTTATCAGCATCCGATCCTTATCGCTGATGACCTGGTTGGCAATTGAGGTCAAACCGGTCAAATTTTCACCGTTCAGCACAATATTCAGCTGCTTGTCGCCGTCCGGCACATACAATATGTCGAGGCTGCGTATAAAGTCCGGACCTATGGACCAGCCCAGGTTATTAAAGAAGTCACCCCATGTGACAGCGTCATCATGGATATGAATAACACCGTTTTCCTCATCATGCATGTGCGTGCGGGCCTGCGGCGTGGTGCCATGCAGGCTGCATACTTTAACCTCCTCATAGTACTGGGGATTTTCAAATTCTTCTCGCTGTCCGTTAATGTAAACCGCGAAGTTGGCATGATAGTGGGTTTCGTGCGGGTTGTACGTTATAAAGCGGATGCCGAGCAGCAGTACCGCAGCCGCCAGGACGCCGTAAGCCAAAAAAGCCCATTTTGTAGTCACTATGGACCGTATATGATCAGATTGGTCGCATTCTTCAGACATAAAAACCCTCATTAGTGTTAACCCCATAATAGCAATAAAGGGACCGTTACTCTATACGAGCCAGCCCCTTTATTACACTGCGAGTTATATACTAATAGCCATAGGACATGCCGGTCGAACCAGCTTCCGGCCAGAGCGATTGCATCATCTTCTGTCCCTTGGCGCTCAATCGGATCCAGGCACCGCGGCCAGCGCTCCGGCTCATAACAACCAGGCCTTTATGCTGCAGGGAAGTGACAATGTGCCGCAGGCGGGAACCATCGAGGTTGAGTGTTTCGGCCAGCTCCATAAGGTCTTCTTCGCCGTTTTCACCGACTTCCTGTAGTACCAGGCTATAATCTTCAGGTAATTCAATGTGTTGCATAGGCGTTCTCCTTTATTAGTTAACGCTTTCAGCATACGTAAGCAAACTTAGAAGCGGCTTGGAGAAGCCGTAAAACCCTACTGGTTACTGTTATTAGCCGGGGCAGGCGGCGTCATGAGCTCCTGCAGGTAGGCCTGAATATCACTGAAGTCATCGATGCCGGCGGCCGGGATAAGCGTAGACTGTCCGCGGCTGTTAGTGTAGCTCTTCAGCAAGTTTTTTCCGTTGACATCATTAAGTCCGACTGACGTGATACTGTTTGAGGGGATCTTCTTACTCAGCTCAAACAGGCGGCGTACTTCGCTGGTTTTAAAATCCGTCTTAACGTTGTTACCGAAGCTGTCGAGCAAGCTGGCGACCTTAATCGGGTTCAAGGCCACGCCGGCACTGGCTGCTTTCTCCTTAAGAGCTACCAGCATGAGCCGCTGGTTGGCCGTCCGGGTATAGTCCGACTGAGCGTAGCCGTAGGAGCCGTAGGCGTCACCGCGGGCCCGGGCCAGGTTAAGGGCGGTCTGGCCATCCAGATGATGTTTGCCATTGGTCAGATCGACCAAGGGAGCTTTGTACGATTTAGAATAGTCCCGGCTTGGGTCATACAAGCCGCGGGCATCCGAGCTGGCTATAGTGACGTCGATTCCGCCCACGGCGTCGACCGCCTCTTTAAAAGCTGTATAGTTAATTAACGCGTAATAATTGATATCGATGCCGAAGTTCTCGCTTACGACTTTTTCCAGCAATCCCATGCCGCCTTCGGCGTAGCCGTTCTCGCTAAAACCGTCCTGTTCGCCATCCGGATAGGCTTCGTTGATCTTAGCATAGCCATTGTCGGGAATATCGACGTACAGGTCGCGGGGAATGCTCAGCATAAAGGCCTTATTATTCTTCGTATCAATACTAATAAGCATGATGGAATCAGTAAGTTCGGCACCGTTATGGCCGGCGTCATCGGCGGAATTGCCGGCTACCAGTATATTAACGCGGCCGACGTCTTCGCCATTTAGTTTATCCTGCTGCAACAGGCCGAACAGGTTGCCGTTGAATGTCTTAGACGCGTTAATAAGCACCTTAACACCCAGGAAACCGCCAATCAGCAAACCGACGACCAAAAGGACCATAAGAACCTTCTTAAACCGTTTCTTCCAGGCCGGAGCGGCCTTAGTGTCGCCAGGAGACATATCTGCTCCCGCGCCAGCCGGGGTGTAGTAGGGCTGCGGCAGAGTTGTACCGATCGGCGGAAAAGCGGCGGCTTGTGTTTGCAGGGCTTCGGGAACACTGGTATCGATTTGACGGCTTTGAGCTGTGCGTTTTGAAAACATACTTCGCTCCCATTATGACATATTGACAACACTGTACCAACCAAAACTGAAGACTGGCTTGCAAAATTTTTTATAGCTCATAGCGCCAAAACCCGGCACACTGGCGCCATATGGCACAGCAATTCATCCACCGGCAGAAAATTGGCAAAGGCTACCGTTACATACTGAACGACGAAGCCGTCACCGACAAAGATATACTAAGCTACTGCAAATTCTTAGGGATCCCTCCCGCCTGGCAAGACGTACAGATCGCCAGAAACCGGCGCGCCAAGATACTGGCCACGGGCGTTGATGGCGCCGGACGGGTCCAGTACATTTATAATCCGGCGTTCCGGGCCAAACAGGAGCAGGCTAAATTTGAACGCGTGCTGCGTTTCGCGCGGGCCCTGCCGCATATGCGCCGGGTGGTCGATAGAGACCTCAGGCGGCGTAAGCTGGACTACCCAAAGGTAATGGCGACTATTATCTCCATCATGGATCAGACATATATCCGGGTCGGTAACGATACCTACGCCAAGGAGCATAACAGTTACGGACTCACTACGCTGCGCTCCAGGCACACCACCGTGTGTGGCAACACAATTGTGTTTGATTTTATTGGTAAGAGCGGCAAGCACCATGTCAAAAGGATAGAGGACCGGACTTTAGCCCGAATAGTCCGGCAGCTGGACAACCTGCCCGGCTATGAAGTGTTCAAATACTACGACGACAACGGCGGCCTCAAAGATGTTAAAAGTAGCGATGTAAATAACTACATCAAAAGTGTCATGGGCGAAGAATTCAGCGCCAAGGACTTCCGGACGTGGGCCGGCACGCTGATCGCCAGCTCGGAACTGGCCGCTTCTTCGAGAGACGAGGAGCGAGCGGAGTCCGAACGGGAGCGCAAAAAAGCCGTCACGGTATGCGTGCGTAAAGTTGCCAAAAAGCTCGGCAACACGCCGGCTATCGCACGCAGCAGCTACATAGACCCCCGCATTATTAAAACCTTTATGGACGGGGACGATTTGCGCAAAGTCTGGGGTACTGTCAAAAACATGAAACAGCAGAAAGGCAGCGAATATCTGAGTCCTGACGAGCGCTGCGTATTATCTGTGCTCGAAACGACCGTCAGTTAAGGTCGAACGTCCGGTAAACCCCTTGTTGCGTACCGACTCTGAACACCTCGGATATTGTCCGGTTCTCAACTACAGCGCCGATACAGAGGGCAAGGGTGCCGTGGGTGACAATAAGTACCGATTCATAAGGCTGCCGCCGCAGCCAGCTGATAAAATCTGCAACCCGCGCATAGGTATCCTCCAATGATTCACCGCCGTTAAAACGAGCATTCCATTTATCCGGCGCGCGCTCAAGGGCTACCAGCCAGTCAGTCACGGGTTGGTTCTCGAACCCGGTTTCGTTTTCATTAAGCCGTTTATCAGCCGCAATGGGGAAGCCACGGTCGCCGACAATAATCTCGGCAGTTTGGAGGGTTCGCGGCAGCTCAGACACGAATACACGGTCTAGGATTCGCGAACTTAACTGGTCGCGCAGCCCACTAGCTTGCTGTATGCCGAGGTCGGTGAGGTGCACGTCAACTGCCGGATCCGCATTGCAGATACCCGCCACGTTATAGTTTGTCTCACAATGGCGCACGACATATAACTTCATGGCTTCATCATACCATCGCGAGGCTGTTAATTAGTTTACTGATAGACTTTGGCGAGTTTCCCATACTAACCACTACATAACCAAGGAGTTTCTCATGGCAGACCTATCGGCGAAGCGAGTAGCGATTGTAGTTGATGATTATTTCGAGCAACCTGAATTTACCGGCCCGCGCGACGCGCTGACTGAAGCCGGTATCGTAGTTGATGTGATTTCTACCGGCGGCGGCCAAATTCACGGCCTGAACCATGTCGAGGTGGGCGAGACGTTTGATAGCGACATGACGCTGGATGAAGCACAGCCTGATACCTACGATGCCGTGATCTTCCCGGGTGGTGCCGTTAACGCTGACGCCCTGCGTGTTAATAAAAAAGCGCAGGCGTGGGTAAGACAGTTCCTGGAGGAAGGCAAACCGGTAGCAGCCATCTGCCACGCCCCATGGTTGCTGGCTTCAGCCGGGGTATTACAGGGTAAAACCCTCACCAGCTGGCCCACCATTCAGGACGACCTCACGAACGCCGGCGCGACATGGGTTGACGAAGAGGTTCACGTAGACGGCAACCTCATTACCAGCCGCCAACCGGACGACGTGCCGGCTTTTAGCAGGGAAATTATCAGCGCGCTCAGCGCGCAGTAAATAAGGAGTTTTATTATGGCTAAATACGACAAAGCAGCCCAGGAAAAAATCGGTAAGGTTATGGAAGAATTCAAAGAAGGAAAACTAACACAGGGTCCCAAAGGCGGTAAAGTGACCGACCGGAAACAAGCGGTAGCCATTGGCATCAGCGAGGCACGCAAAGAAGGCGATAAAGTACCGAAGCAAAAGGGCTGATTAGCTTAATCAGCCCAGCTGGCGATAAGTTTTTTCTTATCGCCAGCCTTAGTTATTTCAGCGTCAAGGTCTTCGGAAATTTTTTCCACCTCAGACTCAAACTCAGGGTAGACCTCATCCAGGTAGTCAAAACGGGCATCTTCGTCCTCGATCTTCTCAAACTTAGCCAGTTGCGGCTTCGTAAGCTTGGCAACCAGCTTATTACCAACCCGCAGCTCAAACTCACCAATAACGGCGTCAAGTGTCTTTGCGCTGCCTTTGCCGTCGAGGCCTTGTTTAGTTAGCCAGGCGTTATCAAAATCAACTGCCATGAGTCTTGTCTCCCTTAATGAGGTTCATTATACGCACCAGCTACGGAGAAGCCACCTCTCATCTCCATTTTCCCCGGGTGTACTCTTAAGGTTTTTATAAATATGGGGAACCAATCCGCTAAGAGACGGGGAAGTATGCGGCCATCGCGGCCTCAGTTATCGCATGGAATGTAGCCTGGGTGTCAGCGTTATCGCCCACGCCATAACCGGTATAGGTATAAATAGTCAGAACAATGGTCTTTTTGCCGTTAGAAATAATTGCCACATCATGCATAAGGCCCTCCAGCCAGCCAGCCTTGTGATATACCGTATACCCGGTACCGTATTGCTGGACGCTGCCAACAATGTAGTCCTGCTTAATAGACTGTCCCATGTAACTCAAAAGTAATTGCTTATGCTCTGAATCGACGAGCTTGCCGGTATAGAACTGTTGCATGAGGCGGGCCATGTCGGCCGGAATAAAGGTGTTCACATCAGGATCATAATCCGTCCAACCCAGGCGGGTCATATAATCCGCCAAGGTCTCATGAGTGAGGTAACCGTTTAAGGCTTCCCAGGCGGCGTTATCACTGTTGACAACCATATTTTTGAGTAATGTCTGTACCGAAATACCGCTGATCTTATCGGTCAACGATATATCACCGCTTTCCACTTGGCGCAGTACGGCGATAGCCGTAATAAGTTTCGCTGTGCTGGCTCCGGTAAATGTACCGTTATCACCTAGAGACGTAATAGCTCCATCGGATACGTCAACCGAAGACACGGCGATATCCTGGCCGGTATGTTCAGCAATTATTTTATTTACAGTCGTAGCGTATGTATCCATTCGGGCTTTCTGGGCTGCGGCAGCAGCCTGCGCGGCCGCCTCGGCTGCACGTTGTTCGGCGGCATTACTGAGAGCGTGGATGACCCCGCTTGACGAGTTTACACCAAACAGCAGAAAGTAACCGCCTAACAGGGCGACAAGGGCCATAACGATAAAACGACGTGACTTACGGCTTGGGCCAGCCACGTGAGGTACGCCTGGCGTAATAGGTCGATGCCACTGCGCGGGAATAGAACGGGCGTCCGGCGTCCGGGTGGAGCGCTGGTCATTCATACGGCTAAAATCAGGAATGTTGCTGTATAACATAGGCTTCAGTGTACCGACCGGTTATTAAAGTAGCCTTAAAGGTCATCTTTGGCAGCCTGGCCAGGTACTTTTACTGTTTATTTTGGTTGCCTATATACGATTGTACCTTAAAACGCGCTTATGAAAATAAAAATATCCGCTTCAGCGCAAATAAGCACTACGGTGAGTGTTACCGGTTCCACCGCCTATTGACGGCAGTCTGATATATTGGGCCGCTTTCGGCGAGAACGATCAGTTTGCGCTTATAAGAAATTAAGCCGCGATCGGCAGGGTCGAGATAGACTCTTGATCCGTTCGTGCTATCGAGATCCTGTAAATGGATATAGCCCCGCAGTGCCCCGAAGTGCAACCCCAAGTGTCGGCGACTCACCGTAGAGGATAACCCCAGTTCAGGAGTGGCGTCTGTGCCACGGCCAATAACAACCGAACCTCGGGAAAGCGTTCGGTACCTGTCTAGGCCCGCGAGCGCAATGCCCGACTCATGGCTCACGCCGCTGTCAAGCAATATAGCAGCTTCCGGTTGCTCAGCGCTCAAATTCCGGACGATATACAGGCTGTCGGGATTCGGGACTTCGCTCTCTGGCTGGGTAAAGTCCTCGGTGGCAAGTTGAGACATTTCCAAGATGTCTGAACCAAGCTTCATATATATCGGCCGTCTCGGGTTGGGCAGTAATTCCAACTGGCCACTGTCATCAAGAGCAGAGCTGTTAAAATTCATAAGGTTTATTTCATACATGTCCGGCAATTTTGCCTGTACTGACTCCGCGCTCATATAGTTTATTATACCATAAATATTCTTTTGCGACAATTTATGGTGGCATTTTATTGATTATTGCCATTTTTTGTCGCTTATGTCATAATGGTAACTAAGATTTGACGCCCCGCGTTAGCTAGGAACCACGACGCACGGGCGCTTTTTTATGAAGAGCAACTAATCAACGGAAAACATTATGGCCCAAGCAAACCAAGACCCTACTAAAATTCGTAACGTCGCTATTATCGCCCACGTCGACCATGGCAAAACTACGCTTGTCGACGGACTTTTAAAACAGTCCCAAACTTTCCGTGACAACCAGGCCGAGATGAGCCAGGAGCTGATTATGGACAGCGGCGACCAGGAACGCGAGCGCGGCATTACCATTACCGCTAAAGTTACCGCTGTACAGCACGGCGACTACCGGGTGAACATCATCGACACGCCAGGCCACGCCGATTTCTCGGGTGAGGTCGAACGCACACTGAACCTGGCCGACGGCTGTTTGTTGATCGTCGACGCCCAGGAAGGCCCGATGCCGCAGACCAAATTCGTGCTTACCAAGGCCCTGGCCAACGGATTGAAGCCGATCGTCGTCATCAATAAGATCGACAAGCCTGGCGCCCGCATCAAGGATGTCGAGAACGAGCTGTCCGACCTGTTCTTAGAGCTGGCTGTTCATGAAGACCAGTTATTCTACCCGGTTTACTACGCCATTGGCCGCGCCGGAAAAGCCTGGAAACAACCGCCGGCAGACGCCGAAGGGGAAGACGCTGACCTCAGCGTTATCTTTGACGCTATTATTAACGAAATTCCTGCTCCAAGCGTAGAGCTGGACAAACCATTCCAGATGCTCGTCACCGCGCTGGCCTGGGACAACTTTAAGGGTAAGTACGCCATTGGCCGTATCACCCGTGGCCGCGTTAAGGGCGGTGATCAGGTTATACTCTGCAAGAAAGACGGTTCACAGACTAAAGCCAAAGTGGAACTGGTATTCATGAGCCACGGCGTATCAAAGTTCGAAGTGCCGGAAGGCGTCGCCGGTGACATCGTACAGCTCACCGGTATCGCTGACGCCAAAATCGGTGAAACTATTGCCGATGCGAGCAATCCTGAAGCTCTGCCAGTCCTTGAAGTTGAAGCACCAACCCTGCAGATTTTCCTCGGGCCAAATACCAGCCCCTTCAAGGGCCAGGAAGGCGAGTTTAACACCAGCCGCCAGATTGGCGACCGTTTGCAGAAAGAACTGGAAACTAACGTCGGCCTGCGCGTTGAAGACGAAGGCATTGGCTTTAAAGTTTCCGGCCGCGGCGAACTGCATCTCTCCGTACTAATTGAAACGATGCGCCGTGAAGGTTTTGAATTCGAAGTCGGCCGGCCGCAGGTTGTTACCGTCCAGCAAGATGGCCAGACTATGGAACCAGTCGAAGAACTGATCATTGAAGTACCAGCCGAACACGTCGGTGCCGTTCAGATGGAGCTCGGCCAGCGCCGCGCCGCCCTTAAGGAGCAATTCGCCAGCCCAAAGGGCGTGACAAAGCTCGTGTACGAGTTGCCGACCCGCGCTTTGCTTGGTCTGCGCAACACACTGCTGACCAACACCAAGGGAACTATCGTCATGAACAGCCTGGTGACCGGCTACCAGCCGCTTGGCGCCGCCTTGCAGCAGCTGCGTAACGGCGTACTCATTTCCTACGAAACCGGCGTTACCACGCCATACGCTCTCCAGAATGCCGAAGCCCGTGGTACTACTTATGTCGGTCCAGCCGAAAAAGTTTATGCCGGACAAATCGTCGGTCTCAACACCCGCCAAGAAGATATGGAGATTAACGTCTGCAAAGCTAAACACCTTACCAACATGCGCTCCAGCTCATCCGATGGCGTCGTCCAGTTGACACCACCCGTAATCTTCAGCCTGGAAGAGTGCCTTGATTTCATTGAAAACGACGAGCTTTTGGAAGTAACGCCAAAATCGCTTCGCCTCCGCAAGCGCGAACTCGACCCCAACAAGCGCAAGCGCGGCAACAAATAAACCGTTAGCGCATATCCTTCAGAAAACGAGTAAAAGTACGGGCGCCGAACACAATTTGCGAGCCGATCATATAAGCATGTCCCGAAACGGCTACACACTGGTTGTATGCGCCCTCGATAACGCTATCAGCTTGGGCGACAACCGGGTCGGTTCGGGCGTAGCGCGATAAAATACGTCGCCGGTGTCCGGAATCAAACTGCCGTAACGACGTTTGGCACTGGCGTACCGAATCAATAAAAGCAGGAGCGTGCCGGTAGTAGTAACTGCCAATAGCGGCCGGGCGATTGACCTTACCGGCTATAAGCACGCAGCCGACCAGTTTATCCTTACGCGCAGCATAAGCATTGATTACAGCGGAAGCGCCGGCACTGGCACCGACGAGAGCCACCGGCGAGCCTTCGGCCAGTAGTTCGTCGATTCGGCGCAGCAAACGGACCTGTTTGGCTTCCCATGGCTCGCCGTCAGCCCAGCACATACGAACCACTTCGGCGGAAACACCCCACAGGCGCCATGTATTGACGGCGGCCTGCTGCCCACGCACCCGATTATCACCGAGTCCAGGAATATATATACAGTGCAGTTTTCGTGACATCCAGATCAGCATAGCATGTTACTTGCGATACTACAGTAAGGCTACAGGCATGCTTGACCCATAAAATTAATTCAAGTGCTTATGCTTTTAGAGTACAATAGGCAGAGATGACTACCGTTTATTACAATGCGGTCAAAGATGCCGCCGTCAGTATTGCCGACACGCCAAAAAACGGATCGTGGATCTCCGTTATGGGGCCGGATGTCAGCGAGCTCGATCAACTGGCCGGCAACTACGGCCTGGACCGTGACCTTCTCGGTGACGCCGTCGACATTTATGAGGCACCCCGTATCGAAAAAGATGGTAACAATGTATACGTTTATACGCGTTATTGTTACCCGGAGGGCAGGGAAATCGCTACCGAGCCGCTATTGCTGGTACTGACACCTGACTATCTTATAACCGTTATGCGGGCCGATACTACGATCCTCAACCGCTTCACGAGCGGCCGGATCATTACTACTACGACGCAGAAAACCCGCCTGTTATTACAGATACTCGAAGAAATTAACCGCTCCTACTTGCTGCAGATGAACCGTGTTTCCAAACAGATCCTGCGCATGCGGGCCTTATTGAGACAATCACAGATCAGTAACCGCGACTTCGTAGGCATGATCGAGCTGGAAGAGGACCTTAACGAATTCGTCTCCGCGCTCGTACCGCAAGCCGCCTTACTATCGGCTTTTACCTCAACGAAGTATTTCCGCTTATACGAAGAGGATAAAGAGCTTATCGAAGATTTGACGCTCGAGGCCCGTGAGCTCACTGAACTGACCAAATCACGCCTGCGTACACTGGTAAACATCCGCCAGGCATATGACGCTATCGCCACTAACAACCTGAACCAGACTTTCAAACGCCTGACCAGCATCGCCATCTTCATGTCGATACCAACCCTGATCGGTGGTTTCTGGGGCATGAACGTGGCGGTACCGTTCCAAAACTACGAGCACGCCTTTACCTTGGTGGTCTGTTTTGCCATCGCCTGCGTAACGGTGGCGGTTTGGTTCTTCCGGTCTAAGAAGTGGTTTTAAGCCTACAGCAGACGCGCCCAAAGTAGTAGCATGTAACCATGCAGAGCCGCTCATACATGAAGGTCTTTACTGCTATTGACATAAGCGCTATTACACCCGCTGTCAAGAGGGGTTTGAATCCAGATTATACCAAGCCCGTTACCGTACATGTTTACCGTTACTGGTCGGTAGGCGTCAGCAGATTGGTTTGCGTCAGAATGGACTGGCCGGTAGCGCTGGTTGGCGGCGTAATGGAGTACAGGTTGCGGTAATCACGGTCAAAGAAAGGCAGGAAGTTGGGACTAGCCGCCGATAAGGTCTGCATGTTGATATTGTCGTAGTCGAATATCACCAGCTTGCCGCCACTAACGTAGCTAACCCGGTGGCCGTCCATCCAAACCGCGTGGCTTTGCGGAGCGTCGAGCGGCTGAGAAGTAGCGTAGGTATAATTTTTATCAGTTTCAGCATCAAAAATGGCAAAGCTTGTGGCGTTCTCGATCATCACGAAACGGGTATTACTGGAAAAGGCCAGGTAATTAGGCGCGGTTACCCGCAGCACCTGCACCGGTACCAGATTCTGTATTTTGCCGGTTTTGCGGACTGCCTGCGGGTTGCGGAAGACATAAACCTTGTTATCTACGCTCGAGCCAACGGCAACATACCAGTCACCGTCGTATTGCGCCAAGTCAAGTAAGTAGGGGCCGCCAGCCGCATGGTCGCGGATTTTGTAGGTAACGTCACCATCTTTAAGCATCGTTAGTACTTTACCGGCTGGAGCGTCAGTTTCCGTAGCATACAGCAGGATGTCCTGGCCATAGGACTTGAAGGCCAGGACGTTGGTCAATTCCGGTGTTACCGTAGCGGGATCATCCAGATCAACCGAGCTGACAGTCTTAGCGGACGGGTCGGAGAGATAATATTTATCAAACTTCTTGTCGTGTAGTGACAAGACCTGGCCGGGGTTAAGCTTTAAAGTCTTGGTCAGGTTTACCGTTTTAGCGGCGTCAGTGCGGTCTACTAAGATGTACTCCGTGCCGCCGGCGAACGCGTGCTGCAGCACCGCGTGCCGGTTATCGGTCGACCACTCTGTAAGCTGCCAGCTTTGTCCGTCGCTATCCGGGCTGCTGATGACGCTGTCCGGTAGGGAAAGCGCCGTGACATCCTCGGTAACCGCCTTTGGATCACCCAGGTCGTGGACTTCAAAGACCTGCGTGCTGCCAACCTGCTGCGTCAGTAACCAGCGCCGGTCGGGACTCTGGGTGGCTAAGCCGGGAAGCGAGCTGAAATTCTTAAGCGGCGTAGCCGTAAGATTATTCGGGATTAACAATGGGTAGTCATAGCGGACAACGCTGCCGCCCGTGACATTGACGGTGCGCTGCCATGTACGGTAGTCTTTGCGCTTGATGTCCAGCTTGTAGGTGCCTTCAGCCAGCTGGAGGCGGGTATTGGTCGTGTCTTTATACTCTTTGCCATCAAGCAAAATCTGCGCGTCACCCGGCTGTGACGAGACAAAGACCAGGCCGTTCTGGACAACCTGGCCGTCCTTACCCAAACCAAAGCCGTACGCCTGGTAGAGCAGGATTACGGTGGCGACAAGTATACCCAAGCCAATCAAAACATATCCGATTACCAGTCGGATCATATGCTTGCGGTGTTTACGTGGGTCGAGAAAATCCATAAAGAGTTACCTATATAGTACCACTAGTACCTGGGCGCACGCTTAAAAAATGCTGTGTATAAATCCGCTTGCGGTTATAAAGCACAAGCGCTACTATATGTTAGAAGACCGCTTAAGTAAGTAGGACAAAAACACAGGGATATGGCAAACAATAGTAACACTATAGAGATTAACGGCAAGCGCTACGACGCGATCACCGGCAAGCAGCTCAGCGGCATATCTGCTCACGCAGTACACAGTAATGCTCCGGCGAAAGGTAAATACGTAGACGGCTTCCACCGCGTCAGTAAATCAGCGGCTGGCGGCACTACCGTCCTTAAACCACTGCCCAAAAAAGCAGTGAAGACACCCGCGAAAGTCAGCACCCCTAGAGTACGTGCTACCGCGAAGCATGCTGCCGCCCATAAACCGCAGCCAGCTAAAACGCTGATGCGCAGCGTCGTTAAAAAGCCCCTGATCACCGCGCCATCGGTTATAAAAGCCCAGGCCCGGACAGACATCTTGGCTACAATCCCTCAGCACACAATTACACCAAAGCTTTCCCAGCACCTAATTAATCCGCAGCGCCAGAAAAAGGCCGCTCAAATGATCAAGAGCCCGCAGATTGCCCGTTACGCGCCGGCTACGACAGTAAAGGCAATCGCCCAGCCAGCCAACTCGCTGCATGCGGCCGTCCGGCGGCCGGCTAGGCACTCCATAGATGCCATCCAAACATCTCTCCAGCATGCCAAATCAGCTAAAGCCGTACCGGTGATACCCGTCGTGCCAACTCGTGCCACAGCTCCGAAAAAAGACATTTTCGCCGAGGCTTTAGCAAACGCGACCAGCCATGAAAACGTTCACCATACCAAGAAGGCCGCTTCCAGCCGGCGCAAGCGCCTGAGCGGCGTTCTCAGCATCGCTGTCTGCCTGTTGGTTATCGCCGGTTTCCTAGCCTACGTGAACACGCCAGCCCTCACTATGCGCGTAGCCTCTACCAAAGCTGGTTTCTCGGCAAAACTTCCTAACTACAGTCCCGCCGGATTTAATTTTGGCAATCTGAGCTATGGCCCCGGTAATGTAACCGTTAGCTATAAAGATAAAGCCGACACGGACCGCTCATACAACATAACCCAGCGGGCGTCTAACTGGGACAGCCAGGCGTTGCTTAGCAACTTCGTGGCAACCGCCAATAAGGCTTACCAGACATACCAGCAGGCCGGCCGCACCGTCTACCTGTATGGCAATAATACAGCGACATGGGTAGACAGCGGCGTCTGGTACACCGTTGACGGTAACTCAGCGCTCAGCACTAACCAGATCCTCAATCTGGCAAGCAGCTTGTAGCATTTCACCCCTGTTTGTGGCATACTTTGATGTATGCCTGAAATACGTACACGTTTCGCTCCCAGCCCGACTGGTTATCTGCATGTTGGCGGTATCCGTACCGCCTTGTTCGCCTGGCTCGTCGCCCGGCAAACCGACGGATGTTTTATACTGCGTTTTGAAGATACCGATAAAAAGCGCGAGGTCGAAGGCGCCCGTGACCATTTAATGGCAAGCCTGTTACAACTTGGCCTGGTCTATGACGAAGGCCCTGATATTGGCGGCCCCTATGGTCCGTATATTCAAAGCGAACGTCTGGACAGCTACCGCGCATGGGCGGGGAAGCTGATCGACGCCGGGCGGGCCTACGCCGACCCGTATACGCCGGAACAGGTACAGGGTTTCCGCGAGCTGGCACAAAAGGAAAAACGGCCGTTTTTATTCCGCGACCACCGACCCGAGAACCCGCCGGTTTGGGACGAAACTATGCCGCTGCGTTTTAAATCGGATCCCAAGCAATACACCCGTACTGATGCGGTGATGGGCACATTAACTACCGGCCCGGAGACGATAGATGATTTTATTCTGATTAAAAGCGACGGCTATCCTACCTATAACTTCGCGCATGTTATTGATGATTACGAAATGAAAATCAGCCATATTATCCGCGGCCAGGAATTTCTCTCGAGCATTCCCAATTATCTTAACCTGTACGAAGCACTGGATATTACGCCGCCAGTTATGGCAACAATGCCGCACGTCCTCGGCCCCGATGGCAAAAAGAAACTTTCAAAACGAGATGGTGCCAAAGACGTCCTCGATTATATCCGCGAGGGTTATCTGCCGGAAGCACTCGTCAATTTTATAGCCTCACTGGGCTGGAATGACGGCACCGAACAGGAAATTTTCAGCCGCGACGAATTAATCCACACCTTCAGCCTCGACCGGGTACAGCGCAGCGGTGCCCGTTTCGACGAGCAGCGGTTACTCTGGATGAACGGCCATTACATCCGCGCGCTCAACCTCGATGACCTGTTCGGGCGCGTCTCCGCTTTCTGGCAACCGGAAGCCGGGGCGTATGGCGATGACTACAAAAAGCAAGTACTCGGCCTGGTGCAGGAACGCCTGAAATACTTCGCTGAACTGCCGGCCTTGACGCAGTTTTTCTTTACGGACCTGCCGGTTGAACCTGAACTTATCGAGGGCCATAAACAGTTGAAAAAAGTGGACCGTGAAATGCTCCGTGAACTGCTGGTATCAGTCCGTGAAAACTTAGCCGGCAGTGACTTCAGCGTCGACGACCTGACCAGCCGGTTGAACCAGTTACTGGAGAGTAGCGGCCAAAAACCGGCGGTCCTATTTAGTCTTATCCGTATCGCTACGACCCAAGCCCCGGCAAGCCCCGCGCTGGCGGAAACGCTAGCCGTTCTCGGCAAAGACCGCAGCCTGGCCCGGATCGATACCCAGATCGCGGCTATGCAGCCCGGTGACTCGCTGTAAATTATCATAAGCGAGTTTGTGAATAGCATAAGCGTTGTTACAATAGAGGTATGATTGACGACTTTAAACGTCCGCCGGCACCAGAACCAGCGCGGACGGATTTCAATAGCTGGAGAGCGCAGCCCATCCGTATACAGCCCGAAGCAGAATCGGCGTTACCGCGACCAACAAATGATCCGGCCGACCCGTTCGCCGTCCATCCGGCGCCAGCTGCCGAACCGGAGACCTTACCGGTACATAGCGGCCAGCCCATCACGGCAGGACAGCTCGCCGTCGATGATACCTTAGAACTGCTGCCCGAACACGCGACACCAGATAAAAAGACCGGCCTTAACGCGTTACTCGCATGGCGCCCGACTAAAAAACAGGCCATTATCATAGCCGCGGCTTTCCTTGTCCTGGCCGGTGGCGGTACCGCTTTCGCGCTTTCACGCAAAGAGGAAAAGCCGGCAGCTCCAGTGGCAGCCGTAAAAACCCCGGCACCCGCGCCGAAGCCCATCGTTTCGCCGCTTACCGGCTTGACGGTCACAGCCGAACAGCAGGCCCGTCCAGTCACCGGCGTGATGGTTGAAAACAGTCCCGACGCCCGGCCGCAGTCAGGACTCGACCAGGCTGGCGTGGTATTCGAAGCCATCGCCGAAGCAGGCATCACCCGCTTTCTGGCCCTCTATCAGGAAACAAACCCAGGTGTCCTGGGTCCTGTCCGCAGCGCGCGGCCGTATTACCTGGACTGGGCCATGGCGTTTGACGCCAGCTACGCCCACGTCGGCGGCAGCCCCGACGCTTTGCAGCGTATTAAGGATATCAGCGTTAAAGACCTCGACCAGTTTTATAACAGCGGAGCCTACCATCGTATATCGACCCGTTACGCTCCGCACAATGTCTACACCAGTATCGACTCGTTAACGGCCGTCGAAACCGCTAAGGGCTGGACTCAGAGCAGTTACGCGTCACTGCCGCGTGCCAGCAAAGAAGCGCCAGCCCAGACGCCAACTGCCGCGTCAATTAACATGGCGATATCCGGGCCGACCTACAACGTGCATTATGATTACGATAAGGCCAGCAACAGTTATAAGCGCAGCGAGGGTGGAGCGGCCCATGTCGACAATGAAACTAAACAACAGCTGTCGCCCAAAGTCGTAATCGCCCTGGCCACGCCATACTCACTGATGAGCGACGGTTATCACTCGCAGTATCAGACAACTGGTTCCGGCAAGATGTATATCTTCCAGAACGGCATTGTCACGCCAGGCACCTGGAGCAAGGGACAGCCAAAAGACCAGTTCGTCTTTACCACCGACGCCGGTGATAAAATCTCCCTTAACGCCGGCCAGACGTGGATTACCATGGTCAATGACATAGGCGCGGTAACCTACCAGTAATCGCATCCCTTGACATAAGCGCTATTACACCCGCTGTCAATACCGTACACTAAGCCCATGATACACATTACCGACGACCAGTTTAGCGACTTTATCGATCAGGCCCTCGCCAGCCTCCCCGGCGAGCACGTCAAAAACATCCAGAATGTAGCGATTTTAGTACAGGAAGACCCAACGCTGGAACAGCGCCAGCAGTTACAGCTGCGTAACGATCAGACCTTATTTGGCCTGTATGAGGGCGTGCCACTGTCGCAGCGGCAGGGCAATCAGCCACTATTTCCAGACAGGATAACCTTGTTCAAAGGTCCGCTGAGCGAGGGAGTCGGATTCGAAGGCGAGCTGCTGGAACGCATCCGCCACACGCTGTGGCACGAGATCGGCCATTATTACGGATTGGATCATAAGCGAATCCACGAGCTTGAACAGTAGTTTATAAAGACCGGACAAAATCACAGAATTCGGGCGAAAATTTGTGGGCCATATTATCAGCCGCCTGCTTGGGAGCAAACCAATCATAAGATTCCTCGGCGCTGTCGGGATCCAGGGTTATCCGCGCACCGGTCGGCAGGGACACTTCGTATATCACGAATGCCAGGGGCGTCGGTACTCCGTCAACCGGGATCATAATGTTCGTCAGCATGGCGGTAAGTTGCCGCGGATCTCCGACATAACCAATGCCAATTTCTTCATGCAGTTCGCGCTGTAAAGTCTCCAGGAACGTTTCGCCGGGATCCATTCGGCCACCGGGTAAATCCCAGTGCGCGGCATTCCGGCCCCACTGCGGAATATAAACCATCAGAATACGGCCCTCTTTATCCCTGATAAGTCCCTTGATGCCAATTTGAAAGAGTTGTTCAGCCATATTGGCAGTATAAACCAGCTACGGCTTTTTTATATAGGTGCGGCGTTTTTTTGGGGCCTTACGGGCATTCTGGATTGCCCGGGCGAAGCGGCGCTCGGTATCACCATCGGCATAGCGGGCAATCGGTTCGGTAGCCAGGAGTTTGGTGCCTTTCGACTCGTCAATTTCTTTCAAGACGTCGATAGCGTAGCGCTCAATTAGCCACTCACGACCGGGCGCTGTTTCGGCGATAGCGGTGATATGCCACAGTTTTTCACCGACCTGGGCACTGGTCATGATATTAAGCGGACTGATGACCAATAAATTACCCGAGGGCAAACGACGGTTAGCCGATTCAATAAGGGTTTGTCCCTTATCGAGGTCGGTTACGAACAGCTCGATCGCCATAGTCTTGATGCCGCGGGGCGTAATCCGGACGGCTTGAATGTTCTGGTTATTAACCCAGATAACTTCACCGGTCAGGCCACGGATACGCGTGGAACGCAGTGTCACGCGTTCCACCACGCCCTGCATTTCACCAAACGGCTCGATGCGGACGTAGTCACCGACGGCATACCACTGTTCGGCCATCATTGAGCTACCCGCGGCGATATCGCGCAGGGCAGGGCTCAGCGCGCCACCAAGGATAATAGCCAACAGGGCGCTGGCTCCAACCAGGGCGGTCGGTTGCTGGCCGGGATGCACGAAAATCCACCAGAAATAGAGGGCAAACAAGATAAAGAAGGTTCGGATGACGGCAATGGACAGTACGATAAAGGTTTCGTAGCGGCGTAGCCGGTTAACGGTTTGTAAGTTGTCGGTTTTGTCGGCCTGCTGGCCAATGGCAGCCACCACCCGGCGTAGCACTGATGCTACTAAGCGTCCTCCGGCAATCGCGATACCTAAAAAGACAATCAGTGCCAGTATGGACTGCAGGTTAAAAAACGAGGACACGATTTTTTCAAAACTGCTGCTGATATCCTTGACTGTGTTTGTGTCGGCGGCGAAATTTTGTATGTTCATATTTACCCCCAGTATAGCAATTTTTTGGTATACTACTGAGCATATGAATATAAAACGGGCTCGGAGATACTAAAGCCCATCCATGACTGAGCTGTTGCTCCTCGCCACTGCAGTTTTTCTCATGCTCGCCTGCGGACTGTTTGTCGCCGCGGAATTCGCGCTGATTGCCGTCAACAGGCAGACTGTCGAGCGCCTCAGCGCCAAAGGCGACGCCCGGGCCAAAGGCGTGCTGGCGGCTTTAAAAACGCTGTCAACCCAGTTGTCCAGCGCTCAGGTAGGCATAACCATCACCAATCTGCTGATAGGTTTCCTGGCCGAACCCGCCATCGCACATCTTATAGACGGACCACTGGAAGCCGCCGGAGTGCCAGGCGGCGCGGTACCCGGCCTGGCAACCGCGCTCGGTATAGCGCTGGCGACTGTGTTCACTATGGTATTCGGGGAACTGGTGCCAAAAAATCTGGCTATCGCCCGGCCGTTAGCTACCGCTAAATTCATACAGAAACCACTGCTTATTTTTTCAGCCGTGATGCGCGGACCCATCAAGCTGCTCAACGGTAGCGCCAATGCCGTACTGCGGCAAATCGGCATTGAACCGCAGGAGGAGCTGGCCTCTGCACGCTCAGCCGATGAATTATTGTCACTGGTTCGCCGTTCAGCGGAAAAGGGGACTCTCGCCAAAGAAACTGCCCTTATGCTGGAACGGTCGCTTAATTTCAGTGATCTGACGGCCCTGGACGTAATGACGCCGCGGGTGCGCATCAAGGCCTTGACTGCCGGCGCCACACTCAAAGAAGCGCTCGATCTGGCACGAACCAGCGGTTTATCACGATTTCCGGTATATAACGACAGTCTCGACGACGTGGTCGGCATAGTGCACGTAAAACATATATTCGGCATCGCGCCGGAAAAGCGCGGTACGATGCCGGTACGCCAAGTGATGCGCGCTCCGGTACTGGTACCCTCGACTTTAGAGCTTGAGCCACTGCTCGAAGCCCTGCGCAGCGGCGGTTTACAAATGGCAGTGGTAATTGATGAGTTTGGCGGTACTGACGGCATCGTGACCATGGAAGACCTGCTGGAAGAACTGGTCGGTGAAGTACATGACGAACACGACCGTGGCAGGGCGATGATCCGCGAACGTAGAGACGGCTCCTGGCTGCTGTCAGGCTTGCTGCGCCCGGACAAAATTGGCGAAGAACTGGGTATTTTTCTGCCCGAAGAAGACGAAGTCGAGACGCTGGGCGGCTTATTATTCCACCATTTGGAACGGATTCCGGAAGTCGGTGACCACATATCCCTGCAGGCCATTGACCGGGACGGCACTGACGTGACTACCGTCCTAAAAGTCGAACGCATGGATGGTAACCGGGTCGACCGGGTACAGATGATTACACAACAGGCAGCCGGCGGGGAAGCGTCATGAGTATCGGGGCCGATCTCGCGGTGGCAGCGGCCGTGCTGCTCGGTAACGGTTTCTTCGTGGCAGCTGAATTCGCCCTGGTGTCCGCCCGCCGCAGTAACATCGAGCTGGAAGCTCTCGACGGCTCGCGGGCAGCCCGATTAACCCTCAAGGCGATGGAACAGGTGTCGCTGATGCTGGCCGGGGCGCAGCTGGGCGTTACCCTCTGCAGCCTGGTTTTTGGTGCCGTCGGGGAGCCTCTGGTGGCACACCTGTTGGAAGGTCCGCTGCATCAGCTGGGCCTGAGCGAACATTTCCTGCATCCCGTATCATTTGCCATCGCCCTGACACTGATGGTTTACCTGCATGTCTTTATTGGTGAAATGGTACCGAAAAACATTTCGCTGGCCGGGTCGACCAAGGCCGCCTTAGTGCTGGTACCGCCGCTGCTATTTCTTGTCCGTGTAAGCAAGCCGGTAGTCGTTACTCTTAATACCGTCGCCAATGCCACCGTGCGGCTGCTGGGAGTTAAGCCACGTCAAGAGGTTCGCAGCAGTTTCAACCGTGATGAAGTAGCCGGATTTGTCAAGGAATCGCACCGTGAAGGGCTGCTCAGCAGTGAGGAAGAACAACTACTCTCCGGTACGCTTGATTTCGAGGAACGGCGCATCCGCCACATCATGCTGCCGCTGGATAAGATTGTTATGACCAGCAACCGGCCGACCCGGACGGAAATTGAGCGGCTTACCGTACGGTACGGCTTCTCCCGGTATCCAGTTCCTGGTCCGCACGATACTATTAACGGGTACGTGCATGTTAAAGATATGCTGCAAGTTAGCGAGCGTGACCACGACAAGCCGCTGCCGAAGCAGTTAATCCGGCCGATGGGCAACGTGAAAGCCCGTTCCACGCTTAATGCTACTCTTACGAGCATGCAGGGCACTGGCTCGCACATCGCCCAAGTAGTTGGCGCCGGCGGCAGAGTTGACGGCATCGTCATGCTGGAAGACGTTTTGGAAGAACTCGTAGGCACTATCCGTGATGATACCCAAAAGAAATCTGCCGCGACCAACACAAGCGGTATCAAATAATCGTAAATAGGCTAAAATAGAAGCATATGGCACGCATCCGCTACTATCTCGACTGGCTTTTCAAGGATTTAACAAGCCGTCGCGGCAAGTACGTTATCGCCGAAGTTCCCAACCTGCCGCTCATCATTTTCATGATAGCCATTGTGCTGTCGGTCGCTATTTATCCGGGCGTCACGCAAAAAGTTTTTTCAGGTATCGCTTACCTCTCACTTATATACTGGGGCATTCTTGAATTCCGTAGTGGCCGCAGCCGCTTCCGCAAACTGCTCGGTATACTGGGTATCCTCGCCACCATCGGCGCCGTTTTACTAACCGTACACTTTTAAGATGCCGGGGTACAAAGGACACATTGTCGGGGCAGTCATCTGTAACACCGCCTACGTTGGAGCGCTGGCCGTGCTACCCGGCGGACCACTGCATGACACTTCTAACCTGGTCAGCTCAGCAGAATTGGTAGCCGGCTTCTTTGTGATAGCCATACTGTTCGGATTATTCCCAGATATTGATACGAATTCCAAGGGGCAACACATTTTTTATGCCACCGCCTTGGCAGCCGATATCTGGCTGATTCTGGATGGTCGGATTGAAGCTGCCGCCTTTTTAGGATTGCTGGCTATGACGCCGATTGTCGGCAAGCATCGCGGCTGGACACATAGCAAACTGGCCATGATCCTGATTCCCAGCCCGATTGTTTTGTTGCCCTATTTGTATAATTCACAGCTGATTGACACGGCTCTGTTAGTATATGGCGCGGCACTAACGGGCTACTTCAGCCATTTGTTATTTGACGGCTGCATTACCAAATATATCCATATTAAGGGCGCCCGGTACTAGCCGCCCGGCTCTTGCCATATAAGTCTTGCATTTCCGTTGATCATCCACATCTCTAACATCGGCAACTATACCTGGTGTAGTATAGGAGTATGGAATTAATCAAAATACCGACAATTGAAGATGGCGTAGCGCCATTACTTGACCGACTCGTTGAAGAGCTTGGAACAGGCCGGCACGTGCTGTGGCTGGTGTCCGGCGGCTCGAACATTGGCCTGAGCGTCAGTGTTATGCGGGAGATTCCCGACGAACTAACTAACAATCTGACGATCTATCTGACAGATGAACGTTACGGCGATATAGGCCACGCTGATTCCAATGCTTTTCAGCTGGAACAGGCTGGCTTTGACCCTAAAAACGCCCGGCAGGTTAACGTGTTAGCACGCGGCTTATCTCTAGAAGAAACCGCTGAGCAATACGCACTCTCCATTGCTGCCGCCTTCGAGGCAAGTGACATTGTCATCGCCCAGCTTGGTATGGGTCCCGACGGCCACATACTGGGTGTCCTGCCCGGCAGTCCGGCCGTTAACAGCGATAAGATCATAGACGGTTACGACAGTGATCCATTTACCCGGGTTACTCTGACGCTGGGGGGACTCCAGGAGCACGTCGACGCGGCGTATACGTTCGCTTTCGGTGAGGGCAAACGTCAGGCCCTTGACAACCTGCTTACGAAAGACCTGGACTACGCGAAACAGCCGGCCCAGGCCTTAAAGCGTCTGCCAGAATGTTATGTATATAACGACTTGCTGGCTGGCGAGTTACCAGAATAAAACAATAGACCGAAAACTTGAGGAGGGAAACGTATGAAAATAGCAGTACAAGGCCTTGGCCGCATGGGAATGCAAATAGCCCGAAAATTATCGGAAAGCGGTGAACATACCGTTATCGCCCATAACCGCCATCACGAACCGATTGATGAAGCGGCCCGTTACGGCGCTGTAGCCGCCTACGAAAAACAGGATGTTTTGGATGCTTTCGGCGATGACCGGATCATTATCTGGATTATGCTGCCGGACGACATCGTCGATGCTCAGGTTGACGAGTGGTTAACTATGATACCGCAGGGCAGTATCATCATCGACGGCGGCAACTCCGACTTCCGTAACACCATGAAGCTCAATGAAAAGGTCAAGGCCGCCGGTATGGAACTGCTCGACTTTGGTGTTTCAGGCGGCGTCTGGGGCTACCAAAACGGTTTTCCAATCATGTGCGGCGGCGACAACAAAGAGGCATTCACCGCGGTTGAGCCAGCCCTAAAAACACTTACTCAGCCGGGTGGCGCCTACTTTCACTTCGGCGACAGCGGTGCCGGCCACTACGTAAAAATGGTCCACAATGCCATTGAATACGGCATGATGGAAAGCCTCGGCGAAGGCTTCCGCATGCTCAAAGATGGCCCATATCACAACATGGATCTGGCTGCCGCCGGCGACGTCTGGCAGCACCACAGCGTAATCACCTCATGGTTAACTGAATTATCACGCGACGCGCTAGCCGAAAACCCGGAGCTCGACGGCATCAGCGGGTACGTGGCGGAAAGCGGCGAGGCTCGCTGGACATTGGAAGCCGCCAAAGAGATGGGCATTGAACTGCCCAGTATTCAGGCCGCCTTTGATGTCCGCGTAAAAAGCCAGCAAGGCGAGACTAACTTTGCGACCAAAGTGGTTGCCGCCCAGCGAAACAAATTCGGCGGCCACAACCTTAACGGCGAAGGGAAAGCGTAAGCCGTGGCTGAACCAGCGATTATCGTCCTGTTTGGCATCACCGGCGATCTGGCGCAGCGTAAACTGCTGCCGGCGCTGTACCATTTGTTTAAAAATGGCGGCTTGGACGACAACACGATTGTTCTTGGCATTTCCCGCCGGGCTGTCGGTCCCAAAGAAGTTTTACAAAATGTTACCTTTGATGGCGATGATACGGATCAAGCCGCCGCCGGCAAGCTGCGCGCCTCTTTGCGCATGTTCACCATGAGCCAGACTGATCCGGATGAATATCGCCAGCTTAAACAACTTTTAGATGACCTCGAAGCCGGGCAGGGCAGTTGCATGCACCGACTGTTTTACCTGTCGATCCCACCACAAATGTTTACCACAGTCGTGAGGTATTTGGGTGAACATGGCCTCAATTCCGGATGCCAGCACGGTAATGGCCAAAGCCGCTTACTGGTTGAAAAGCCCTTTGGTTACGACCTGGCATCCGCCCGGGAACTGCTGGCCGCCACCAGCCAGTGGTTTAATGAAGACCAGTTATTCCGAATCGACCACTACATCGCCAAGGACGCCGTCCAGAATATAGTAACCGCCCGGCAGGCCATACCGGCACTTGAGGCAATGTGGAATGACGAACGGATATCAGAAATTGCCGTAACGGTTGCCGAACAGCTCGACATTGAAGGCCGGGCTAACTTTTACGAGGGAGTCGGCGCCTTGCGTGACTTCGTGCAGAGCCATTTATTACAGGTTCTCGGTTTGGCAGTTATGAATGTGCCGGCGCATACGATGAGCGACGAAACGCATGCCGCACGCCTGGAGGCCCTGCAAGCCATCCAGCCGGCTACCGTTCAACAGGCAGCGCGGGGCCAGTACGACGGCTACCAGGCGGAAGTCGCTAACCCGAACTCCACGACCGAAACATACGCGGAATTACACCTTACGTCGGACGATCCCCGCTGGGAAAATACCACCTTTACGCTTATAACCGGTAAGGCCATGTCCGAAAAACGCGCTGAAGTCCGGCTCACACTAAAGGAAGGCGCGATTGTTTTCCATATTCAACCAGAACTCGGAATCGAATTAGCCGGCGACTTCGAGCAATTACATGGCGCGGTCGCTGACTTCAACCAGCAACACCAGGCGTCGCTTATGAATCCGCTGGGTTACGAAAAAATTTTTGCTGATGCCATTAGCGGTGACCACCGTCTGTTCACGTCGGTGGCAGAAGTGCTCAGAAGCTGGGAAATTGTCGAGGACGTCCTGCGGGCCTGGGCGGGCAATGGCGACGGACTGGCCACATACGCTAAGGGCAGTGAAAAAATCTCAGCCTAGTTTGCGGATAGTTTGTTACACTGCGTATAAGCACTAACGCTGTGGACTAATCCATGAATATTCTTGACGTCATCATAATCATACTTTTAGTGAGCGCCCTCTATCGGGGTTATGAGTTGGGTTTCGCGCGCCAAATTTTTTCGACGGCCGGATTTATTGTCGGCCTGCTGCTCGGGTCATTTTTGCAGCGCTATACGGTGCAGCTAGGCGATACGCCGCTCACCAAAGCGCTTATTTCGCTCATGACCACGCTCGGCTTCGCGTTTTTCTTATTGGCGGTCGGCGAACACATCGGCTTGCGCCTGAAGACTAAAGTCACGGCCCTTAAAATAGACAAGCTTGATGGCTGGCTCGGCTCGGCGATTGGCGGCGCTACCTTATTGCTGGCAGTCTGGTTATCGGCGGCTATATTGCTCACCCTACCGTTTCCAAACACGCAAGAGCAGATTCGCGGGTCAGCTGTAGTTTCTACGCTTAACCGCTCATTACCGCCGGCGACCACGCTGCTAACCAACCTCGGCCACATTATTAGCCCGAATGGTTTCCCGCAGGTATTTACCGGCGACGAACCATCCCTGCAAGGGGATACGACCGTTCCAGGTATCTCACCGGCGATGCAGGCAGCCATTGACCGTGATAAAAATTCTGTCGTCAAATTCGAAGGCCTCGGCTGCGGTGGCGTGGTAGAAGGCTCCGGCTTCGTGATTGGTTCCGACCTGGTGGCCACCAACGCCCATGTAGTCGCCGGAGTTAATAAACTGTACGTTCGTGATATCAACGGGCAGCACACCGCGACCGTCGTCTGGTTTGATCCGGAGCTCGATTTCGCCGTTGTGCGCACTAACAGCTTAGCCGGCGCTCCGCTCGTAATTGACAATGACACCCTTCCGGAAGGCACTAAGGGAGCGATTCTCGGCTACCCGGGCGGCGGGCCGCTGACCGCCGGCGGCGCTCAAATAATCGATCGTTTTACCGCCCGTGGTAAAGACATTTATAACGACAAAGTCACCCAGCGCGATGTGTACAGCCTGGCCGCCAAAGTAATTCCCGGCAACTCGGGTGGTCCGGTGATCGGCGAGGACGGCCGGGTAATCGGCATTGTGTTCGCGCAGTCAACTGTTTATGAAACCGTCGGTTACGCGCTCACAACCGCCCAAACAGAAGCTGCCATTGACCAGGCGCAGGCGCAGAACCGGGCAGTTTCCAATGGCACCTGCGCCACCGAATAGCATACCCACCTTGACAGGCCGGGTATTAGACCCGCTGTCAACACCCCTCCCGCTTACCCCAATTCGCCTCATAAAGATGTGCTACAATATATCTAAAGCATAAGCTAGTCAAACTATGAAAAAACAAAAAGATATCATTACCCGCGGTGCTGAGATGCCGGCCGTAGCACTAGAACAGACTATTTTGGCCGCGGAGCGTGCCAAGCAACGCATACCCGGCGGTAAGGTGGTTAAAAAAACTGAAGATTATTGGCATATGCTAGGTCCCGGTCTGACAACCGGGGCGTCCGACGACGACCCGTCGGGTATCGTAACCTATAGCCAAACCGGCGCCCGCTACGGATTTAACTTTTTATGGCTGGCGGTGTTTACTTTTCCGCTCATGGCAACCGTACAGGAAATGTGCGCCCGCATCGGCCTAGTAACGGGCAGGGGACTGGCCGGCAACATACGGCTGCATTTCAACAAAAAAATCTTATATCTCTGTACGACTTTGTTATTCGCCGCGAACGCGATTAACATCGGCGCCAACCTCGGCGCCATGGCCAAAGCTATGCAGCTTTTTAATCCTCATCTTAACTTCACTATGTTAGTGGTGGGTTTTACCATTCTCAGCCTGTTATTACAAATTTTTACCCCCTACGTGCGCTATGCCAAATACCTCAAATGGCTGGCGCTGGTGCTGCTCAGCTACGTCTTTTCGACCCTGCTGGCCCACTTGGACTGGTCGAGTGTCCTGCATCATGCAATCGTACCGACTATCACCTTCAACAAAGACACTGCCATTTTGGTATGTGCTATTCTAGGTACCACTATTTCGCCGTACCTGTTTTTCTGGCAAACTTCACAAGAGGTGGAAGAGCAGATCTTACAAGGTAAGACCACCGTACGCGAACGTGGCATGGCCACCAGCAAGGCAGACGTTCGCAGCATGCGGATTGACGTCTGGTCCGGTATGTTCCTCAGCAATCTGGTAATGTTCTTTATTATTGCCGCCTGTGCCGCCTTGTTACACGCAAACGGCATCACAAACATTACCTCGGCCGCGCAGGCTGCCGAAGCACTCCGGCCGTTTGCTGGCGACGCCAGTTACTTCCTCTTCGCGGTCGGCATAATTGGCACCGGACTACTGGCAATTCCGGTTCTTGCCGGTTCAAGCTCGTACGCCCTTGCCGAAAGTTTCCGCTGGAAAGAGGGTTTGTACCGCAACTTAGCTCAGGCACGGGCCTTTTACGGGGTGATTATTATTTCAATGCTGGTCGGCCTATCGATCAACTTCATTGGCATCGACCCTATTAACGCCCTGATTTACGCCGCCGTCGCCAACGGCCTGGTCGCGCCAATCGTTTTAGCCCTTATCGTCCTGCTCGGCAGCAACCGGCTGCTCATGGGCCGCTGGGTTAACAAAAAATCGACTACGGCAATCGGCTGGCTGGTAACGGCCATCATGGCTGCCGCCGGTATAGTCGCCATAATCTCACTCGTTTAGAACAAGCCTACTCGTGGCGCAAAGCTTCGATAGGGTCTTTACGGGCCGCCTTCAATGCCGGCGCGGTACCGAATATAATGCCAACTACCAGGGATACGCCAGCCGCCAGGGCCACGACCTGCCAGCTGATAACCGGCTCTATGTCGGTAAAGATCCGAAGCATGACATTGATAACCAGAGAAATAATAACGCCGATGACACCCCCGGCTACACTCAATACAGTGGCCTCAATAAGGAACTGGTTACGGATTTGCCGCGAAGTAGCACCAATAGCCTTACGGATACCGATTTCATGCATCCGCTCGGTAACTGATACTAACATCACGTTCATGATACCGATACCGCCGACTAACAGCGAGATGGCAGCGATGCCGCCGATCAGGCGCGTCAGTAAGTTTAGTATATTACTGGTAACGCTCAGGCTCTCGCCCTGCTTAAGTACCGTAAAGTCTTCCTGGTTGCCATGGTTAGACTTGACATTATCCTTAATGGCAGCTGCCACGGTATTGGCCTGGTCAGGGTCATTCGGCTGGGCCAGTACTTCGTAAATCGCCGCCTTGTTCTCGGTTAATTCCTGCGCGACCGGATAAGGAATAAAAATAGCGTTGTTAAAATCGGTATCCAGTGACAGAGTGGCGTTCTTAAACGGTTCGAACACACCGCGGACAATAAATTCTTCGCCATGGAATTCGAAACTTCTACCCAGCGGTATATCGTCATCAAAAATACCCGTCGCTACACTTTTGCCAATGATAGCGCCATTTTGGTTCTCATCGCTGTCGTTAAAGAAGTCGCCGTACGCGATTTTTTGTTTGAGCGCCTCCGGCAGCTGCGGCGTCGTACCGATGATTGAGGCGTTATTGTAGGTTTTACCGTCAACATCTATGCCGCCCGTTACGATACTAAGCGGTACGGCCAGTTTGACACCCTTGGTCTTTTGGATGGAGCTGACATCTTTATCGCTCAGAGCGCCGGTAGTCGTATAGCCGGAAAACAGGTTAACTCCGGTAATCGTTCCTTTTTCATCACGATTGACCAGCTGCCCCGGACGGACGGTAATCAGATCTTTTCCAAGATGGTTCATCTGTGACACCACCTGCCGCTTAACACCTTCGCCGATACTGACCACGGTCACTACCGACACGATGCCGATAATAATTCCCATCATGGTGAGCAGGCTGCGCCACTTCGCGGAGCGGACGCTGGCTATAGCGGTCTTAACGTTACCTCGAGTTAATGACCTCATTTTTTACCCCGGCGTTTACTGGTTTTTTTACGTGGTTTCGAGGCAAGAGCCGTCGACGCGTTATCGTGTGACGGAACGGCGTTCATAAGAGCCGACACGCCCGCCAGGTCATCTTCTACCGTAGTTCGCGATACGTTATACATTGCCCGGCGGACCGCCTGGGCGACTTCACCGATCTTGGTCTTCTCATCATGGATAATCGTACCGTCATGCATATAGACGACGCGGCTGGCATAGCGGGTTAACTCAGGGTTGTGCGTGACGAATAAAATAGTATGTCCTGATTTGTGCAATTCGCTGAGCAGTTCCATGACCAGGCGCGAGCCAGCGCTGTCGAGATTACCGGTCGGTTCATCGGCAATGATCAGGGCAGGGTCGTTCACCAGAGCCCGGGCAATCGCCACGCACTGCCGCTGGCCGCCGCTCAGCTGCCATGGATAGTAGTATTCACGGTGCTGCAGGCCGACCCGGGCCAGCATGTCGCTGGCTAAACGGGTCCGGCGTGTCAACCCAACTCCTTTATAAGCCAGAGGCAGGGCGACATTTTCTAACGCCATCAGGCGCGGCAACAGGTTGAAAGACTGAAAAATAAAACCAATGGTGTCGCGGCGGTATTTGGCGGCCTGGTTCGGCCGCAGCCGGGCGACTTTACGGCCATTGAGATTATAGGAACCGTGCGAGGGCCGGTCTAACAGGCCGATTATATTCATCAGGGTGCTTTTTCCCGAGCCGCTGGGACCCATCACGGCTACGAATTCGCCCTGTTCAATGCTCAAAGAGACTTCGTCGAGCGCTACATTAGCGGCGTCGCCGAAGCCGTACAGTTTACTGACGTCTTGGAGCTCAATTACGGACATTTATATTAGTGTACTGCTTGAGGTGATAGAGCTGCAAGTTACTTCTGTAGTATTTTTAAGGTATACTAATTGAGTTCGTATCCAGATACGTACGGAGGGGTCGCCTAGTGGCCTATGGCGCACGCTTGGAAAGCGTGTTGGGTGCAAGCCCTCGAGGGTTCGAATCCCTCTCCCTCCGCCAAACATTTCCATGATGCTTATGCTATTATTTACCTGGAATACCTATGGAAAATTACTACAATCAGCTTGTCCATTACATCCAGCAGCACCTACAGCACGGTACGCCAGTCGAAATTATCCGGCAATCTTTAATTGAGGCTGGCTGGGACGGAGCAATGGTTGACCAAGCCCTTCAAACAGTTTTGCAGGCGCCGGCCGTTCAGCCGTCAGGCCAGCAGGAGCAGCACAGCACGCTGCCTGCTGTAAAAGCACCGCAAAAGTATAAAGTCTTTCGTGCCCTTAGCGATACAGTCCAGGCCATACAACACAACACTAAAGCATTCTTGATCTCGGGAATTACGGTATTCATCATCGCATATGCAGTGGTATTTGTTCTTGGGCTGATTACTACCGCTATTATAAGCAACGCCATAGGTAGTGGTTTCTCTGTGATGGGTCTTATAGTTATCTACGTAACGTCTATGGTCCTGTCGACGACATTAAGTGCTCTCGTGCAAATTGTTGGGTCAGTTACCCTGTACGATGGCCGCGAAGGCCGTAAAACTAACCTTAAACAGTTGTTAGCTACATGCCGCCACAAATTCTTGCGTGTTATTGGCGCTAATATACTGCTCGGACTGGCAGTGGCCGGCCCGCTTATTGTGTCAAGCCTACTAGGCCTGATCCTGTCATTTGCCTCCAGGGGTTCCGATCATTCTTCACCGCTCCTACTCATGATCGTTTTACTCATGGGCCTCGTTGGCAGCGCATGGATGATTATTGCAGTAGTACGCTATGCCCTCGTTCCCCTGGTTGCGGTCTTTGAGAATATTCCACTCCCTCAAACCCTGGCTCGAAGCAATTTTCTGCTGAGTCACGGCGGCAAATGGTTCATATTTAAAGGCTTCTTATTATTCATTCTGATTGCTCTCGTTTTGTCCGCTGTAACAGGGCAGAACTTGGAGAATGCCAGCAACTCGACAAATCCGGTATTGGTCGTACTGCTCCTGCTCAGCGCTATCATGGCCAATGGCGGGCTAATTATGCTATACCATAACCGCAGGATCGTACGGGAACCTTACGTTAGTTAAACTATTCGTGAATGCTCGTGCCAACAGATTCGCCGCGAGTAACTTTAAGAATATTGTCGCCCTCAAGCGCGTCGAAGACAATTAGTGGCATGTGTTGTTCCATGGCAAGTCCCATAGCAGCCTTATCCATGACTTGGATGGCGTCATTGGCGACCGCTTCCTGATAGGAAAGCTTAGGCAGCAATTTAGCATCTTTGTGCTTATGCGGGTCACAGTCGTAAACGCCGTCGACTTTGGTTGCCTTCAGTACCACCTCGCAGTCAAGCTCAAGGGCCAGCGATACGGCCGCGGTGTCGGTAGTCAGATACGGGCGGCCAATACCGCCAGCGACAATCACGACGCGGCCTTTTTCCATATGCTTATTTGCCAGGCGGTGAACGAACGGCTCAGCCACCTGCTGGGCAAAAATATTACTCAGGCAGCGGGTACGAACGTCCTGCGACTCAAAAATATCCGTTAGAGCCAAAGCGTTCATCATAGTAGCCAGCATGCCGATATGGTCAGCCGTAACGCGCTTTATGCCATGTCCTGCTAACTGGGCGCCCCGGGCGTAATTGCCGCCACCGACCATAATCACCACCTGCGTGCCGCCACCGACAACTTGTTTGATTTCCCGGGCCAACCAGGCGCCGAGTTCCGCGTCAATACCAGTCTCGAACTTGCCAGCAAGCTGTTCCCCCGAGAGTTTGAGTAGTACGCGTTTGTACATTACTCATCAGTCTAGCAAATATACTGCCGCACGGCTATACTTTTACGCATGACTAAAATCTACTCCTGGAACGTCAATGGTATCCGCGCCGTCCTCAAAAAAGAGCTATGGCAGCCCTTTATCGATAAAGAACAGCCCGATATCATTTGTTTGCAGGAAACCAAAGCCAAGCCGGAACAGGTGACACTGGATCTACCAGGGTACACGCAGGCGTGGTTTTCGGCCGAAAAGCCGGGTTATTCCGGAACGGCAATATTCAGCAGGCAGGCACCATTACAAGTCATAAACGGCTTTCCGGACGATATCATCACAGATTTTAATGTTACCGGTGACATGTATGGAGACCCTAACCTGGAAGGCCGCGTGATAGCTGCCGAGTTCGACAAGTTTTGGGTCGTAACCGTATACACGCCGAATGCTAAAGATGATCTCAGCCGTATCCCACTGCGGCATAAAAGCTGGGACCCGGCATTTTTAGCCTACTGTAAACAACTCGAAAACACTGGTAAACCAGTGGTATTTTGCGGTGACCTCAATGTCGCGCACACCAAAGATGACCTGGCCAATCCTAAACCCAACCGCGGAAAAAAAGGTTTTACCGCAGAGGAACGTGGTGGTTTCCAGGCCTTCCTGGACGCCGATTTTATTGATACGCTGCGTCTATTTAAACAGGGAAATGGTTTTTATACCTGGTGGAGCCACTTTGCCCGGGCCCGCGAACGAAACGTCGGCTGGCGTATTGACTACTTTTTAGTTTCCAGCAGTCTGAAAGACAAAGTCAAAGCCGCCGGTATCCATGCCGACGTGTTCGGTTCCGACCACTGCCCAGTAAGCGTGACTCTGGACGTTTAACGCGCCTATGCGAACAAAAGTCGCGCTGATGTACGGTTTCGGCGAAGGAGACTACCACGGCCGGGCCTTCGTGGCCGAGCTGAAAGAGCAGGGCATGCAAGTGGTGCGTGATCCTAAAAAGGCCGACATCGTCGTAACCCATTCCGGCGGTTGCTTCTTTTTGCCACCACTCGACCTCAATCAGAAATTTGTGCTTATCAATCCGCCGTACTGGCCGGGCAAGTCCCTCCTGGTGTCATCGATAGAAAAAGTCGGTAAGGATTTTATGGACTTTACCCGTGACGGCAAATTAATTACGTGGCTCTGGAAAACATGTATCAATATCGCTCATCTGACGCGCTACGCTATTAAAACACTCACCATAACCCTCGGTGCCCACAAACAGCGTTTCTACGAAGCGCTGCGTGATGAATGTACTATTATCATCCGCAGCGACGCCGATCCGTTCCTCAGCCCGAAAGCCGACCAGCTGCTTGAGCAAAAATACGGCCGGGCAATACCGTTTTACCGATTACCCGGCCAGCATGATACGTGTTGGCGTGATCCCAAAGCGTACGTCGACATCATTAAGCAGTTTGCTGAAACAAAGTAGTATTATAAGAGGATGATGACAAAAATCTGCACTCTGGTGTTTTTGCTTGAAGGCGATAATATACTGCTGGCTATGAAAAAACGCGGCTTTGGCTCGGGGCGCTGGAACGGTGTCGGCGGCAAGATCGAAGCGGGCGAAACCGTGGCGCAGGCAATGATTCGTGAAACACAGGAGGAAATTATGGTTACTCCTTTAGAATTCAGTTCAGTTGGTTATTTGGAATTCGCCTTTCCGGATGGTACTACCGATATGGCAGCCCACGTATATATATGTACGGCATGGGACGGCGAACCGGTAGAAACCGAGGAAATGGCTCCTCGCTGGTTCAAAATCAGCGATATCCCTTACGACCGCATGTGGCAGGATGACCAATTCTGGCTACCGCAAGTATTAAACGGCAAGACCGTCAAAGGCAATTTTGTCTTCGATAAAGACGATACCATGCTATCTCATGAGGTCCAGGAGGTATAAAGCACCATGGACCGCGAGTTTTGGCATAAGCAAAAGGCCGATAAGCCGCTGTTTCCAGATCTCATTTGGAGCCGCCCGGAAAACGCCGCTTTTGCCGGCAAACTGCTAGTAGTCGGCGGCAACCAATATGGGTTCACCAATCCGGCGACAGCTTTCACTGAAAGCCGCAAAGCCGGTATTGGCGTAGCTCGGGTGTTACTGCCGGATGCTTTGCAAAAAACTGTCGGGCGGGTGTTTGATGCCGGCGAATTCGCGCCGAGCACGCCCAGTGGCAGCTTCAGCCAACGGGCACTGGGTGAACTGCTGCCGATGGCCCATTGGGCCGATGGCGTTTTGTTATCAGGTGATTTAGGCCGCAACAGCGAAACGGCCATTCTGTTGGAAAAATTCGTCACCAAACATAACGGGCAGGTGACCCTTACCTGCGACGCCGCCGATTACTTTACCAGCTCACCGGACGCCGTATTATCCCGGCCTGACACACTCTGGGTGATCAGTTTCGCGCAGCTGCAAAAGTTAGCCGTGCAGGCCCGCTTTCCCAAAGCGTTTACTTTCGATATGGATATTCTTCGTTTCACGGATACTCTGCACAACTTTTCACAAACATTTCACGCTTTTATCATCGTAAAACATCTGGACAATATTTTTGTAGCCGCCAGCGGAAAAGTCAGCAGCACGCGTCTGACAGAGGAGCTAAAAATCTGGCGTCTTAAAACTGCCGCTCACGCTTGCGTTTGGTGGTTACAAAATCCCAGTAAACCGTTTGAAGCGCTTACGACTGGCGTCGTAACCTCATTGAATAAAAATGTGTGGTAGTTACTTGGTCATATGGATGCCGACATAGTCCGGGCCCGGGAATAGGTCTACGGCACTTATACTGGCTTCATCAGGCAGGGAATCGAGGGCATCATTCAGCATGTCCGGATCAGTAATCGGTGCAGCGAATAATGTGCCGTCCGGCTTCAACACTCTGACAATTTCATGAATTATTTTGTTATAGCCAGCTTGATCTGCTACGGCTTCGCTATAATAGGGAACCGCGAATGTCGATACGATACTGTCAAAGGTATTATCCTGAAACGGAAACGCTTCCGCCCGCGCGGCCACAGTGAGACCACGGTCATGTGTTAAGCCGAGCGGTTTTTCGAATTCGCTTACCGCGGGACCGTCGGACTGCAACGCCGCCCGGTCTTGCGAAAATACCAGTTGCGGATTTAGGCTGATTATCGTTCTTCCAATATTTTGCGGGGAGCGTGCAAAGACATTACGTATACCGGAACCCAAATCCATCACCACGTTACCAAGCTGTTCCGATTTAAAGCCTAGCAGAGACTGATATGACTCAAAGGTGCGGACCGTGGCAGGAATAGCGATCAGATCACGGTTGCGGCTAATAAGACCGGCTACTTCAGACGGAGAAGTACCAGCCAGCCACTCGCCGCGTACTCTGGCGTACACGTGGGCATCTACGCCGATAGAGTCAGTTTGCTTCATTAGCATATAATACAATATTATAAGCTTATTTGCAATGTACGCAGATGCAGGATTAGAAAAGCCTCCGGGGATGCTAGACTTCCGTTACGTTTGGTACCGCGAGCCGGACTTGAACCGGCACGTCCTAATGGACACCAGATTTTGAGTCTAGCGTGTCTACCAATTCCACCATCGCGGCACAAAACGTAAAAGAACAGTCCGATTGTACTATACTAGAGGTACACTATGCAAAATCCATTATTTCCGACCAGCAGTGACAACACTGGCCAGAACAACAATTCGGGCTCGACTATTCCGGATTACCTGCGTACTCCCAGCACTACTCCCAAAAAAGTCATCAATCCGTTAGCGCCGTCCGACCCGGAACGGAACGCCGCTGCCGACCTCATCCGCCAGAAACTTGACGCTTTATACGCCAACGAACCAGCCGCCAAGGAAGAATTGGCCGAAGTGGCCGCGGCTCAGCAACCCCTCTCCGTCCACCAGCGTTTCATGCAGGGTCTGCAGGCATCGGGGCGCAGCCTAGCGGAGATTCAGGCTGCCTGGCACGGCTACTACACCAGCCTGCCGGACAGCGAAAAACATACCGTATGGCAGGAGTTCTACGCTGCCAACCAAAACAATACGCCGTACCAGAAACACTTGCAGCAACGGGACCAGACAGCGGCGCGCCAGCCACAGCCCGCTGCAAGCACCGGGCCGGTAGCAATAACCGTCGAAGAGCCGACCTACATGCCGCCACGACCAGCCGCACCATATACCAGCAGAGGACGGAAAAAGTTATCAAAGCCATCCATACCGTCCCCGTCCACGCAAACTGTCGCCGAACTTAAGCGGCGTATCCAAAACACCGTCAAGGCCAACAAACATGTGACAAAGAGTAATTTCCAGTCCCTGGCGTTTGGTTTGGCGTGCGGCGCCGTCGTACTGGTAATATTTATGTTCAGCTTCTTTAACGAGGTAGTCATATCACCATTCATCCAACCGAGCCGCACCGCCAGTGAGACGCCGGTCATCGTTGATCCGGCCAGCGCGGTTACCAGCAAAGATCCCAAAGTGATTATTCCAAAAATCAACGTTGAAATACCGGTTGACTACAGCCAGACTACGACCAGCGAAGCGGCGATTGAAACTGCCCTCGACAGTGCGGTTGTACATTATCCGACTACGGTTAAGCCAGGGCAGGCAGGTAACGCCGCTTTCTTCGGCCACAGTAGCAACAACATATTCAACCCTGGAAAGTATAAGTTCGCTTTCGTACTTCTACACAAACTAACGAACGGTGATACGTTTTATTTGACCTCCGAAGGCAAGACCTACGCCTATGAAGTTATCAGCAGCCGGATCGTCAAACCAACCGAGGTCGGCGTGCTTGGCCCCGTAGAGGGTCAGACTGCTACGGCCACGCTTATAACCTGCGATCCGCCCGGTACCAGCATCAACCGCCTGGTAGTTGTTGGAAAGCAAATCAGCCCTGATCCTGCCGGTAATACAGCCCCAGCCACTACGCCGACTCCAACGCCGGCTATTACAGCTACCGACACCAGCCTGCCGGGCAACGGTCCGACGCTATGGGGCCGTATCTGGGACTCGATTTTCTAGTGTTGTGATCTTGGCACTTTTATTTATATAAGCAATTAAACTATACTTATATTTAGTCGTGCATGGGCTGATCCCTGGTCTATACCGGAACTTCCTCCGTGCAGGCGTATAACCTACTGGTCTTCCAGTTTATCCGTAGCCGCCATACATACCGGCACAGGCTACACCTGTTTTTATTCCTTAACAGAAGGTAGGTTATACATGTCATCTTACGAACCAAACGATTTTGATCAATCACCAGAAACAGAAACCGGCAACAATGGTACCGCCGTCTCTATGCATGCCGGTTTCCCTAATGCCGCCGAAGACCGGACAGGGAAGCGGGGGTCGCTCGATTTTAACGCCCTGCTCGTCAAACACCCCAGCAGTACTTATTGTTTCCGTGTACAGGGCGACAGCCATGAGGACAGGGGCATTTTTGACGGCGACATCGCCGTAGTCGACCGGGCCTTACAGCCGCGCCCCAGCGACCTGGTTATTTACTTTCCGGAAAACGATTTCGTCATTTGCCGTTACAGCCAGCTGCGCTTACCTGCCGGCAGCGAAATCTGGGGAGTGGTAACCGCCGTCATCCACAGGACCCGCTCATGAGCGGCATATATGCCTTAATCGACTGCAACAATTTCTTCGTGTCGTGCGAGCGGGTGTTCCGGCCGGACCTGGAAGGCAGGCCGGTGGTAGTGCTCAGCAGTAACGACGGCTGCGCCGTGGCCCGCAGTAATGAAGCTAAAGCCCTCGGCATCCCCATGGGGGCGCCAGTCTTCAAATTCCGCCAGATATTCGACCGGCACCGCGTCACCCGGTTTTCGGCCAACTTTGAGCTGTACGGCGACATATCAGAGCGGATTACCCGCGTACTCACGAAAATTACGCCGCGCATCGAAGTTTATTCCATAGACGAATCATTCTTGGACCTCAGCCAGCTCGATATAACCGATTACACCGCTTGGGCCCGGGAAGTGCGGCAGCGCATCCTGCGCGAAGTCGGCGTGCCGGTTTCCGTAGGTATCGCTTCCAGTAAAACCCTGGCTAAACTGGCGGCCGAGCGGGGCAAGCAGCAACCGGAACTTGGCGGTGTACTCGACCTGTCATCCCTGGACGCGAGCCAACGGGCACAGTTTTTACAGGCTACGCCGCTTGGCGACATATGGGGCGTCGGCCGGCGCCTGGCTCCAAAACTCAAAGCCTGCGGCATCCATACCGCTCTTGGATTAAGCCAGATGTCCCCCCGCTACGCCCAGCAACTCATGGGTATTCACGGCCGGCAAATGGTGGCTGAGCTTAACGGTATCAGCTGTTACGAACTGAAAGCACTCTATAGTGCCCGTAAAAGCATCGGCCGCGGCCGGACCTTCGGCGAAGATACCCGCAGCCCCGAGGTACTACAGGCTGCCATTGCCAGCTTAACGGCGCGGGCAGCTCAGCGTTTACGCCGGGAAGGTATGCTAGCTATGAGTGGCAGCCTCTATTTCTGCACAAATAAGCACAAGCCTGGCTTCCGGACTTTTTACGAGACAGTCCGTTTCACAATTCCGACTGCCGATACGGCGATTATCTCGGGCCAGTTTACGCAGCTTCTGGAACAACTGTTTGAACCGGCGCAGAGCTACCACCGCCTGAACGTTCTACTATACGATTTTATTCCGGAACATAACTTGCAGGTTGATCTGCTGGGCGAGGTCGACCCGGCAGGGCATGACCGAAGTACTGGGCGCATGAAAGCCATGGACGCCATTAACCAGCGTTTTGGCGGTCACACCGTCTACTTTGCCGCCGAAAATTTAAGCCACAGCTGGGAGCCAAAGCATCAAATCCGCAGCCCGCGCTATACCAGCAGCTGGGACGAATTACCGGTCGCCCGGCTCACATAGTGCTTGCGCATAGTTGACTTTTTAAGTTGTTTGTGCTATAATTATTAACACTTCGTAGAGTAACTTTTTGAGGCCGCTCCGAAGTACCTTAACAAGCAAGTTCTCTGTAAAGCTGTTTTCAGTTGAGCCACAATGCGCAAGAGTCACTACTATACCGTGCTTATTGCAGCTCAACCGAGAACCCACTCATCCATCGATGCCCTGGAGGACACCGTGACCCTGACGAAGACTACAGAAGTTGGACGATTCTCTCACGAGGAGCATGTTCCTGTCGTTTTCATAGTGGCCCCAGTAAGCATGTCTGTCATGTGGTTGCTCATCCTAGTAAAAATACTTGTGACAGTCATAGATTACGACAGCCTCGAACTGCGCATGGATGACCTTCTGGAACTGACTCTGAATGGGCTGATAGTGACCGTTTGCGTTATCGGGCTGACACATACGAGTGCAGTCATCTACTTCCGAAAGAAATGGAGTAAATGTGATGCCATCTAGACCACCCGGCATGCGCATCCAGGGCGAACCCGCCGCCGAACCACCCCGTAAGGGAAGTGGACAGGACTGGTTCGTCTTCGCACTACTGATGAGCGGCGGCTTATTGTTCCTGGCTGGATCATTGCCAAACACAAGCTCCGCCATCGGATCAGCCGCCGAACTACAGCTATGTGGAGTTCTGCTCCTCGTCGTTGGCGTCGGCTTCTGGCTGATCGACATCTGCTGTCACAAGCGGCACTAACCTCGTACACCCACGCCTAACCAGCACACCGAGAGGTAGATCACCATGACCATCCGCATTGGCAACACGACCTCGCAGCAGCTCGAGCGACCGACGTTTCCTTCCGAGGGGATGTTCACGCTTTTGCTGTTGATGATCATCAACTTTGCCGTTGCCATGGGTTTGTTGCATGACAACAGTACTGACCCTGCCGAGATCGTGTGCGTGATGATCTTCGTGAGCGTTCTGATCGTCCTTTGGGGGATGGTCATGATCATCTCGTACATCAACGACCACTCGAAGTACCACGAGGAGCTTCTTCTGCGGCAGCACAAGCAGCCCTGAGACCATCGTCGATGCTCGAATCTGAACCCGCACCACGAGAAAGCGCAAGCACATCACACTGCACGCATACAACCCGCACTATCCGTCGCAAGACACCGATCCGAGAGGAACCTGTCATGGAAACCCTGCTCATCATCGCTGGCGTGCTCGTCGGACTACTCATCCTGCTGGTCCTGATCGTGCACCTGTCGAGCCGCCCGGCTTCCAGCAGTTCGAAGGTGCCCGTTCGGCAGCTCACCTGGGTCGTCGACGCCACCGACAACCGCCCGTTCGGCAAGCCGAACAAGGCGGCGCCGCCGAGGAGTGGCAAGTAGCTACACAGAGGACCTGCCAGGGAGGGGATACGGACGATGAGTCGATGCTGGATACCTTTATGGTGTTCACTCGTTTTTTCTCATTCGTCCGCCCCCTCCTGCAGTCCCCCAAGAGCATTACGAATATACACTTAACGCTTTTAGCGGACTGTGCCAGCTCCTGCAAGGAATTTTACAGCCAGACGCGTCGTTACCTTTTACACTGAAGTAAACTAAGGAGGCGTATTACGTATGGCAGATATTTCAGGAAAAGTCGTTATTATTACCGGCGCGTCGAGTGGTATTGGCGAAGCGACAGCTTTGCAACTTGCTCAGTCCGGTGCCAAAGTGGCGCTATTGGCGCGCCGTAAAGACCGCTTGGATCAACTCGTCAGCGACATTGAAAAAGATGGCGGCACTGCCTTGGCTATCGAAGCCGACGTCACCAGCATGGAGACATGCCAAAAAGCCGTCGGCCAGGTGGTCGAACAGTGGGGAGGCGTCGATATACTTATAAATAATGCCGGCGTAATGCTTATAGGCCCTGCCGCTGAACTGCCGGTCGAAAACTGGGAACAAATGATCCAGCTCAATCAGCTTGGCCTGTTATATATGACCCGATCGGCGCTGCCTGAAATAACTAAAGCGCATGGCCACATCGTGAATATCTCCAGCGTGGCAGGGCGCACGACCGCGCCCGGCAGCTCGGTGTACAACATGACCAAGTGGGGCGTCAACGCCTTCACCGAAGCGCTTCGCAAAGAGCTCGTCGACGGTAAAACCGGGGTCCGCACCACTCTAATCGAACCGGGCGCCGTAGCAACGGAATTACAGTCACATAACACTCCGGAAACGCAGGAAAAACTCAAGCAACGCTTCGGTGACATCAAGATTCTTGACGCCGAAGACATTGCCGGCGCCATTACATTTGCCGTTTCACAGCCACCGCATGTAAACGTGAATGAAATTTTAATTCGCCCAACGGAACAGCCACAATAAATGAGTGAAATATCGCAGACCGAAGAGACACCCAATCCTGACGACGTGGCTGTGTCCATTGCGGTCGCCGATAATGAAGTTATTGTAAGACTGACGTCGGGAGCAGATGAAGTGGCCCATTTACAAGAGCTGGCACATGAAGAGCGCATCGCCCAGCGTTTAGGCGTCGTGTCGGTGGATGGCGTCGCCAATTTACTGGCCGCAAAGCACAACGGGGACGGTACGCGCCGGATGACCAGAATTGAACTGGAAGAGACCATTCGAATCTCTCATGATATGGATATAGCACCGGTGGTCGATGAGGTTATTCCGCCGACTAAGCCCAAAGTCGTTACACCTGTTAACTTTGACCTGCCTGACTTCCCGTAGAAACAGCTGTTATACTAGCTTTCGTCATGACACGCATTTCGGCTTTACTCGACCAATTCCCAATAATTTCTGACCAGATCAAACGGCCGGCCCTGGAAGTCCTGCTTACTAATCTGGAAAAGACGCTGGGAAGCCAGGTTGAGGGTGCCATCGTCGAATTTGGCTGCTACATCGGCACCACCAGCCTGTTCATACGCCGCCTGCTCGATATATACCAGAGCGATAAAGCATTTCATGTCTATGATTCCTTCGCCGGCCTGCCCGACAAAAGCCAACAAGACAGCAGCCCGGCGGGCGATGAGTTCAAAGGCGGGGAGTTAAGCGTCAGTAAAAAACAGTTTTCGGAACAGTTCCATAAGGCTCATTTGCAAACGCCAAAAGTGCACAAAGGCTGGTTCGGCGAGCTAACCAGCGACGATATACCCCAAAACATTGCTTTCGCCTTCCTCGACGGAGATTTTTACCAGTCAATCATTGATTCGCTGCGCCTGGTTTATCCACGCATGCGGCCAGGCGGTATCATTGCCATTGACGATTACGGCCGGGAAAAGCTGCCGGGTGTGGAACGGGCAGTGCGCGATTACTTTCAAGGCAAGCAGTACAATGTGCGCGTCGCGCATAATATCGGAGTGATCCAACTATGAAAATACATATTATCACCATCGGTGAACCGAAGCCTGCTTATGCCAAAGCAGGCTGGCAGGAGTACATAGGGCGGCTTAAACATTACCATGCGGTGCGCGCGACCCATATTGCCGATAAACATAACGACGCCGGGCATCTGCTTGAGGCCGCGGGTAAAGCATACAAGGTAGCGCTGGCCATTACAGGCAAACAGCTCAGCAGCCCGGAGTTAGCCGCTTTTATTGAAAGCCGCAACCAGGACGGCCGGGAAGTCGCCTTCATTATAGGCGGTCCTGACGGTTTACAACCTGAAGTACTGGCGGCCAGCGATATGCAGCTTAGTTTTTCCAAACTGACCTTCCCGCACGATCTTGCCATGGTCATACTGGCCGAAACTCTGTATAGAGCCAGTACCATCGCCGCTGGCCAACCGTATCACCGATAGTGACAGTCCCTTCATATAAAAAAACAGCATAATATGCTGAGTATACTTTGATATAAGTGTGTAGTGGAGGTGGTATTTTGGACTCCCGAAGGGAATCAACAAATATACCACCTCCAGGCGGGAGCACCAGCGAACCTTTACGGTCCATATGCCGGTGCTCCCGCCTGCCTCCTTTGGGGAGGACTTTATCTGAGTAAGGTTCAGACTACCGGTAATGCATCATCTGGTGCGGTCAGGCGGCCTTGTCCTGCGACTGGGTGCGGGCGATCATCCTCTCGTTGATGTCGTGGGTGTTGGCGACGACGGGCATGTCGAGACCTCTGGAGCTGGCGAGCGCCATGATGGCGATCACCTCTTTGGGCAGGCACGCACCGGCGTAGGGACCCAGGTTGCGGGTGCCGTACTTCGGGTTGCGCAGCCCTTCGCAGGACACCTCGGAGATCTTGTAGATCAGTGCGATCTCCGGGTCGGAGACGCGGTGGAGGCGGCAGAGCTGCTCGAACTCGCGGTTGAAGGCGATGCGGATGCCCTCGAAGAGGTCGGGTGCCGCGAAGACGGCCTGTATCTGCTGCTCGGTGAAGCCGTTGTCCTCCAGGTGCATGCGCAACTGGTTGCAGAACGAGATCTTCACCGCGTTGTAGACGTTGTGGTGGTACTTCTGCAGCTCGCCGGCGACGATGGAGGTCCACCGCATGGGGACGCCGAACGGCTCGTAGAGCTTCTCCATGACCTCCACGGAACGAACGTCCTGAGGGTGGTGGCCGATGGTCACGACCCGGGGGTTGAGGCTGTCAGCCAGCGGGTTCTTGTCGTCCGTCGGGTTCTCCGCACGGAGGTACTCGGGGTTGTAGACGACACCGAAGTCGACGCCGGCCTTCTTGCCCGAGATGTCCTCCATCTGTTGAGTCAGCTCCCTGGTCATGCCGGGGATCTGGGTGCAACGGAAGACGACGACCGGGTAGTGGGAGTCGTTGATCCCGCTGAGCTTGTCGGCGATGTCGTCGGCGGCGGCCCGGAGGTAGCTGGTGTCCTGGCCCTGGGGCGTGGACGGGGTCGGCACCGAGACGAAGATCAGGTCCACGTGGTGGATGTTGACCTGGTCGGGACGGACGGCGTAGAGGCCGCGGCCCATGAGCTGCCAGATCCGCTCCTGCGAGACGTCGACGAACGTGACGTCGTGTCCGCGCTGGAGGAAAGCCTGGCCCGTGGCGGAACCGACGACACCGGAACCGTAGATGGCGATGTGCATGAGAGCACCTCTTTCGAGAGATCACTGCGGGTGGATTGGTGGCCACACTAGATGATGTAAAGAGCAAAATCACTCGGATTACATCAGAGCTGATGTGCGGGTGTGACTTGCATTAGCAAACTAACATACTTTTGCTTTTGTGTCAATTATAGTCTATGTATCTTAAGCACTATAACAGTATAAATTTAATTACTCATTATTGACTCTCTTACAAAAAAATGTTAGTTTAATGTAAGTTAGCGCTCATTGTTACGCAGGCGCTCGCATATAATTATGAAATTAATTTTTAACTGGATACAGCACCGGCTCAGGCAGCATCGCCTAGCTCTTATATGGAGCTGCTTTTTTGCAATTATACTTAGTATTATAATTGCCAGCGTAATATATAACGCAGCCCCCCGAAGTAGCTCGGAGTCGAATCAGCGGTATCGGCTTACCAATCCATTCGGCAGCCAGCCATCATATGGCAGTACCTATTATGTTAGCCCTAATGGCAACGATAAAAATGATGGCCTTGCAGAGAAAACTGCCTTTAAAAGTATCAACAAAGCGGTTAGCTACGCAGAGGCTGGAAATACCATTCAGCTCGCTGACGGTTTATATCGTCAAACTATCTCCAGCGTTAAATCCGGCACACCAGGTAAGCCAATTATCCTTCGCGGCTCCCAAGCCGCCGTTGTAAATGGCTCGCCTGATGATAGCCGCATTGTTGAAGTACGCCATAATTACATTACTCTGGACGGCTTTACAATTGACGGCGCAAGCGGTGATGCGCGGCAACCGGAAGATTTTCAAGATAAATTGCTCTACGTAATTGGCAATGCGCCGCGGCAAGGCGTTGAGGGGCTGCACGTTACAAATATGCTCATCCAAAATGGTGGCGGTGAATGCGTACGGCTGCGTTATTACGCGGCTAACAATGAAATTGATCATTCGACTATCCGTAATTGCGGTATCTACGATTTTCGATTTGATGCAGGCAGTAAAAATGGAGAGGGCATATATATCGGCACAGCCCCCGAGCAGACGGGTGACGGTAAAAATCCGACTTCAGATGTCGATACGTCCCATGACAATCATATCCATAACAATATTATCGAAACACATGGCAATGAATGCGTTGATATAAAAGAAGGCTCCCACGACAATATCGTTGAGCATAACACTTGCCGATACCAGTCAGATCCTGAATCCGGCGGCTATGATGCCCGTGGCAGCAACAATACGATTCGCTATAACGTAAGTGAGCATAACAAAGGAGCGGGTGTCCGGCTTGGTGGCGACAAGAAAAGCGATGGCATCAATAATAAAGTGTACGGTAATACGCTCACCGATAATAAAAATGGTGTAATGAAAATCACCCGGTTACCACAGAGTACTGTGTGCGGTAACAAAAGCTCCGCCAACGGAAACGGTGATAATACCGTCCGTAATATTGACGTTACAAAGAAATGTAATAATTCTATTGATTAATTGTCAATAATAGTGTATTGTTATACTAACTATTCGACAAGTATACATAGGAGCAGACCCGTATGAAAATAGCAGTAATTGGTAGTGGTATTGCAGGCCAGGCAGTTGGTACGGCTTTAAGCAAACATGACAACAGTATTATATTCGTAGACGTTATTAAAGCAGCGCTTCAGCCCTTACAGACTAAAGGCTATACGACCGAACTTGCCGATACCTATACCAAAATCAACACTGATATTACCATGTTCTGCGTACCTGCGTCCCAGTTAGAAAAAGCTGTACGCTCCTTTGCCGCCCGTCTGAAAAACCATAATAAATACCACACTATCGTCATATGTTCGAGCATTGTACCAAACACTAGCCGGAAAAAGATACTACCACTTATCGAGTCGCTGTCTGGCAAAAAGGCTGCTATCGACTTCGGCATTGTGGTCCAACCATTGTATGCGCGCTCAGAGACAATTAATCCAGATTCTGCCCGTCCATGGTTCATCCTTATTGGTGAACTAGATAAAAAATCCGGCGACACCATTGCACGGTTGTATACAAAATTCGATGCTCCGTTGGAACGCATGAGCCTGGAAGAGGCCGAGTTCCAAAAGTACGTCCACAATATGTTTAACGCAACTAAAATCAGCTTTTTTAATGAATTGCGGGTTATTGCCGTAAAAGAAGGCTGGAACGATACTGCTATTTTTGAAGCGGTAGCTGAAAGCTCGGAAGCAATTTGGAACCCTCTCTATGGCATACATGACAAAGGCGGTTTCAGTGGTACTGGCATTGAAGCTGACGCCGAAACCCTCGTTGATTGGGCGCAAGCGAACCAGTACGGCGTCGGTATTATTAAAGCCGTGCTAGCTGCGAACAAGGGCACTCACCGTGATTGACGCCGAATTACTTAAAACCATCCTGCTGTATATTCCGCTTTCGCTGATTGGCGCTTGGCGCTGGACATTCTGGCTGGTTCGCCGTATAACCGCCGAGTTTTACAACCCACAAGTTCAACCGTGGCCTGCCGACGAGGTAAAGCCAACCACCAGCATTGTTACGCCAGTCTATAACGAGGACCCGATTGTTTTTGAAGAAGCAATGCAGTCCTGGATTGCAAATGGAGTCGATGAAATTGTTGCTGTTATCGATAAGTCGAATACGCGGCATATTGTTGATTTCCAGAGGCGCTACGTCGATAATCCAACCGGTGAAACAGTTTGCCGTGTTGTAGTTACGCCGAAACCCGGCAAACGGGCCGCTCTCTGTGACGGTATTGAGGCAGCCACTGGTGATCTCATAGTTTTAGTTGATTCGGATACTATTTGGAGCAGCGATGTACTAGAGAAAACTTTGCCATATTTCCAAAATGAACGAATTGGCGGCGCCACCGTTGCGCAGCGAATCCAAAATCCATATAACGTTGCTAATGTGATGTTCGACATCCTCCTATACTCGCGATATAAAGAAGAAGTACCGTTTCTACTTGCTACTGGCCGTGCCTTTAACACATTGTCTGGCCGTACGGCATTTTACCGACGCGAAGCAATATTTAATGACACGTACGACAACATGCATGCGCTTCGCCACGAATTTTTCCTAGGGACGCGTGGCATTTCAGGGGATGACAAGCGTTTGACACATTTAATTGTTGAACAGGGTTGGCACACCGCCTTTGTAAAAGGGCCGGTAGTACTGACACCAGGCCTGAATTCGGTGAAAAAGTTCTTAAAGCAGCGACTTCGCTGGACACGCAATTCATGGCGCGCCGACCTGAGAGCCGTTGGCCGCGGTTGGGTATTCTCCCATCCTGCATTAGCGATATTTATGATCGACCGCTTCATACAACCAGTGTTTATGTTAATTGGTCCGGTAGTCATGACGTTCGCGCTCATCAACCATGAATGGTTATTCGCGGGCATTTTACTGGCATGGTGGTTCATTAGCCGTATTATTCGAGTCTTCGGTTACTTCAAACAATACCCGAAGCGGCTAATATATCTGCCGGCTTATATTTTGTACGGTTATGCTAATGCCGTTATCAAAATATATGCCTTGGCTACCTTAATTGAGCACAGCTGGGCGACACGCTGGAATAAGGCTCGCGCAAAGCGCAAGAGCATTTTCCGCAAAGCATACACTGTTGTCAGCGGTTACGCAGCGATTGTCGTATTTATGGTACTAATCGTACAAATCGTATTATCGCTACGTACCCAAGCCGGCGCTGACATTACCGTACCAGCACCAGTCGATGCCACGGCGTTCAATCAGCAAGTTCAAAACGTAACTCAGCTACAAAAACAACCGCCAGCACCGCAAGGCTACATTGATCCTACTGTCGTTAAAGAATATACGGTTCAGTCTGGCGACACTTTATCCGGCCTGTCGATCCAATTCAATATGACCGTCCAAGACATAAAGCGGTTCAATACTTTGCGCACTAATGCCTTAATACCAGGACAAGTCATTTTTTACTATATGGCAACACAAGGATAACACTATGAAGAATAAAACCCCTCAACAGTCTGTCGCAAAATCTAATACAAAGAAGTTCCGGCGCCTGGGCAACCTTCGCCCGGTAGTACTCATTTTGCTCATTCCACTGGCGGTCGGAGCGTTAACAATCGGAGCTGTTGCGTCCGGTCTGTACTACAATAGCGTCGCGCGGTTAGGCAGCGACCGGCTCATAACCCAGAACTGGCAGAGCGCCAACGATTCACTCGCCGCCCAACAACCAAAGTACGAGCGCAAATTCGCATATTACCAGGTTAAAGCCGGCCAAACCCTGGAAGATCTGTCTGAGTATTTTAGTGTCACCCCCAGCACTCTAGCTTCCATGAATCCGGGCAATATTACAACTGGAACGACTGTCAAAATTCCTGCCCTCGAAGCGCCATATACGCCAAAAAACGGCCCAAACGGCCTGCTTGGTACTGCAGCTGTCACTGATGAAGCTGGCGTAATCCATATTACGAGTAAGTACGGTTACGGGACACATATCGATACCAATATACCTGAAATTGCCAGTTTCCTGGCGCCATACAATGCGATTGAACAGATCAGTCCAAAAGTATTCCGCTTTAACCGTCCAGTTTCAATTGACGGCGACATTCGGATAGACATAACAACCGCTACTGTCAGCCGCATTGAGCTTCGCAGCGCGCCGAACGACATCACCTGCCTGTGTTTTGACCAGTCAGCCGCATTGATTGACGGCGTTACGATTACTTCTTACGATCCCACAACAAAACAAGCCGATGACAACTACTCAGACGGACGCAGTTTTGTGCGCATGAAAAACGGCCGCATGGATACCATAAATACTACTTTCACGCGTCTCGGCAATGGCATCGACAGTGCTGTTCCAGGGTCACCATTTTATGGCACACAACAAGACGGCGGCGTCTACGGCGTATCATGGCGTATTTCAAGCATGACGCTGGGGAAGCAAATTACTACCGGCTGGGTAGAGGGCTCAACTTTTGAACACAACTACTTTGGTGCCTACACCTTTGGTGCCTCAGGCATGCTCTGGAGGGGTAATACATTCGACGCAAATCACGTATACGGCCTTGATCCTCACGATGACAGTAATAACGCACTCATTGAAAACAATATTTTCAAAAACAATGAAAAGCACGGCTTTATCGTGTCGAAGCGCTGCAACTACAATATTATCCGTAACAACCTCTCGCTGGACAATAAAGTTAACGGCTTTATGTTACACCAGGACTCAGCCTACAATTTAATTGAGAACAACGTCTCAGCTGGCAATACCGATAACTACGTTATTTACGAGTCCAACTACAACACCATTAGTAACAATAAAAGTTATAACGCCAGTTCAAGCCATATCCGCGTTAATCAATCTTCACACAACACTTTCATAACCGGCAACCAGACATACGGCAATGGACGGGGCATATTCCTTTACGACGGTGTTACAAATACGCTAATCAGTCAAAACACTATCCAGGGAAGCGGCAAAAAATTACAGACAAATAACGCTCAGAACACTGTCTTCCTCAATAATAAGGTTAGCGACATTCACTATGACATTAATGAAGGCGACCGGATGATTTTCGGCCCGAATACCGCCAAAACTGTCGACATGACCATACCGGCAGACCAGGCTTTACTAACGGCATTCGAGAAGAAGCAATAAGGGAACCCCCGTTATGGAAGCTACGGCATTATTCTGGAAACGACCGTACACCGATCATACAAAGCGTATGGTGTTGGGTTTATTGCTGGTAATATTGGGGAGCCTGTTGTTTGTTACCGGTCACAGTGACGCAACGACGGCCGCTTCATGCCAAAAGAGTGTTACCCGCTATGCCGGTACTACCAATACCATTTATATCGCAGGTGCCGATGTAGTGTGTACTCCAGCAGACATTCAGGTTATGTATCCGTCAAGCATGAAACACCCAAAAGCACGAACTTTCATGCTCAAGTCAAACATCGTACTCCAACAAGGCGCGACACTGATCATTAAAGGCGGAACAGCTTCCGATGCTACCACCGATGAATTCCGTATGATGTCCAACAATAATAATATGACCAACAATTTCGTAAACATAACTGCCGATTACGGCACCGTCCATATCACTAATACTAAGGTTAAGTCATGGGATGAAGCTACCAAAGCCGCCGATACAGAATACGGTGACATATATAAGCGGGCGTTTATACGCGTCCGTTCACGGGCAATCGGAAACGTACAAAACATATCACGTATGAATATCGTTAATAGCGATATTGGATATTTAGGATATTATGGTGCCGAAAGCTACGGCCTTGCATGGAAAGTCATGGACAGTGCGTTTGATAAAGTGGATGTACTGGGAAACATTACCAATAGTCGTATCCATAATAACTATTTTGGTGTGTATACCTTTGGCGCCTTCGGTATGGTTATCAATCAAAATGAATTCGATCATAACATTAAATATGGTCTTGATCCGCACGATGACTCGGATTCATTGAAGATCACCAATAACTCTTCACACCACAACGGTGACCATGGCATTATATGCTCGCAGCGCTGTGACAACTTACTAATTAGCGGCAATAACTCCTATAGCAATGCCGGGCACGGCATCATGCTGCATCGTTCAGTTGACAACTCAATAATCGAAAACAACACGGTTGCCTATAACGGCGACACCGGCATCGCGCTGTTTGAAAGTAATCACAATATCATCCGAGGCAATCTGGTAAAAAGTAACAAAAACGGTATCCGCCTGTCAGTTGGGTCATCATACAATTTATTTGAAAATAATATTATAGAAAAGACTAAAGAAATTGCAATCTACACCTATAAGGGAAGCGACACACCCGTACGTAGTGATGGTATAAATGCCGGCAATGCCTGGAAGACAAATACCGTTACCGGCACCGGTTTACTGGTACTGCAACTTACTGCTACACATGGTGATCAGTTTAAAAGTAATAGTTTTGCTGGAAATCCATTAGCCGGTTATGACACCAACCGAGTTACTAACACATCGTTTGTTAGTAACTCAACCGACTTAAACAATCTCTAGCCGACCGAGCTGTGATAACGTAAAATAGGTCTCATAGAAGACTTATTTTACGTTTTTGCCAATTAATTTCTCTTATGCTTTATACTACTGCGTATGAAGTTCAGCCGTATCCAGATATGTAGCCTGCTAAGCTTTATCGTAATCATATTCCTGATTAGTGCCGTAGCAGTCTACAACAACTATGGCACCATACCATTATCACCGGTTACCGTTACCTCACAGAAAATAAATAATCCACAGATTGCAACTCAACCGGCAACATCCCAGACTACTACGAATAAGCAAACTGCACCGCCAAGCGCTTCCCAGTCTAGTTCCGCCGCCGCCCCATCAGTAGAAATAAAACCTCAGCCTGTACGGCCTGTAATCAATGCGCCATCCCAACTTATTGACCTGTCTAACTGGTATGTAACACTTCCAACCGACAATGATGGCAATGGAAGGGCTGATGAAATTCACCAGCCCTCATTGGCAGGCTTCAGTGTGGCACATTATTTTATGCTTAACGATGCCCGCAATGGCATCATTTTCCAAGCTCATGCCGGAGGCGCTACAACATCAGGCTCACATTATCCACGGAGTGAACTCCGAGAAATGGCTGACAACGGCACAGTCAAAGCGGCATGGTCCAATACCAGTGGCAGTCATAGTATGACCGTAACGGAAGCAATTACCCATTTACCATCTGCTAAGCCGGAGGTTGTAGCGGCCCAGATACATGATGCTAACGATGACGTCATTATGATACGGCTGGAAGGACGGCGCTTATTCGTAGAAAGCGATGATGGGAAAAATAGCGGTGACCTCGATACAGCCTACACACTTGGCACTACCTTTACAGTTCGTATTCTTGCCGAAAATGGCCACATATACGTTTCATACAATGGCGTAGCTAAAGTTGATCTTGCTCGGAGCGGCTCAGGATTCTATTTTAAAGCCGGCTGTTACACGCAATCCAACACTACAAAAGGCGACAGCGGCGATGCGTACGGCCAGGTTATTATGTATGGTTTAAGCGTTACACACTCGTAGCGGCGATTTGGCTGCTTTTAGCAATGATGGCAGTAGTACTAGTTACCTTCGGCGCGTCCGATACGACAACCCTTATAGTAGGATTGATAGTAGAAAGATAATTTTTTATCTGTGGCGAGACAGCTTCATAGTTCAGCAGCAGTATGTCAGGCTTAACGGCTGTCAGTATTTTTGGATCGTAGTGCGGTACACTATCGATAAACACATAGTCTACGTATCGTATGGCAGCAATTAACTTAGCGCGATCGTTTTGAGCATTAATAGGACGGGCAGGGCCTTTTTTCTGCCTGACACGCTCGTCACTCGTTACGTGCACAATCAGTGTTTCGCCGTATGCTTTAGCTTCACGCAAATGATCAATGTGGCCACTGTGTAGAATGTCGAATACTCCGCCGATTAAAACAACGTTATGCAAACTTGGACGGATTGAGGCAATCTCAGCCAAAGAATAAAGCTTTTCCATATAATTATTTTTACATATTATATTATATATGTCAATACATAATTGATACTATGCATTACTATTGATCATTTATACAATTCATGATATAATTACCCCCATGAATAAAGCGGGAGTGCTTTTCACTAAAACTAACGTAGACACATCCCAGCACGCCGGCAGTCGGCCTGAACATACCGCTGCCTGGTCGGATTGGGCTATTAAGCGCGCTCCGGAACTACGGGCAATGCAACAAGCTGGGTTACTCGGAAGTGAAAACCGCGCCTGGCGTAACGTAGCGGAGCACTGTCTAGTAGTCAATGCGACAGCAATGTTTATTGCCACACATATCAAAGTCGCAGGCACCGCCCTTGATAGCCACCTCATAGACCAGGGAAGCATGCTCCATGACGCAACTAAACGACTCGAAAAAGAACAGGGAGTCGGCTACAGTAACGAGCATGGTTCGCCGCTTAGAAAAAACTTTTTATCGCTACTTGGTTATCCAGAAGAAGTAATTGCAGTCACCGAGTATACGGGACGCGTACCTGAAATGTTCATACAAGACACCACTGAGCGCCACGCAGCCATTCAGGCTCAGCCGCTTGAGCAGCTCGTTGTCGCCTATGCCGATGCCCGGGTTCGCAATGTAAATATCGTACCCCTCGAGCAAGCACGCGACATGAACAAGCAAAAAGTTCCTGCCGATGCGACGGTATACGATCAGTGGTACGACTTTTACCACGATGTAGAAAACCGTATCTTTGCAACAATTGGCAGAAATGCCATTTGCGCTGATTCACTTAACAATGATGCAGTGATTACTATGGTGCAACAAACGTATCAAAATAACGGTGCATAACGGGGCTAGCCCTGACTTTAAATTAAATTTAAGGTACAACAGGTACACTTAGTGGCATGAGAATACTTGTAGTCGAAGATGAACACCGCATTGCCCACGCTATTAAGGAAGGCCTGGAGCAGGAAACTTACGCCGTTGACGTCTGTTACGACGGGGAAGATGGTTACAACACAGCTACGGCCGACGATTATGATTTAATCATTTTAGACGTCATGATGCCGCGAATGAACGGCTACGAGGTCTGTCGTAAGCTGCGCGAGAGCGGTAACCACACGCCCGTCCTAATGCTGACGGCCAAGGACCAGAACCGCGACATCGTACAGGGACTGGATAACGGTGCCGACGATTACTTAGCCAAGCCATTTTCGTTTGAAGTATTACTGGCGCGTATTCGGGCGCTGCTACGCCGGCCCCATGAAACCGCCAGCGAAACACTGCAGGTTGGCGACCTGACCATGAACCCGGCCAGTCATCAGGTAGCCCGTGGCGGCATGGTGATTAATTTATCCAGCAAAGAATACGCAATTTTAGAATATTTGTTACGCAATCCGGGCAGAGTGCTCAGCAAAAACAACATTATGACGCACGTTTGGGATTTTGACGCCGACATCTTACCAAACAATGTCGAAGTGTTCATAACCTACTTGCGCGCCAAAGTCGACAAGCCCTTCGATGGGCCGGGTTTAATTCAGACCGTAAGGGGATTTGGGTATAAGATTGAAGCGTAGCATGATGCACCACGTCAACCGCGTACGTAGCTTTGCCCGAACCAGCACCGCCCGGTTGAGTTTGTCATATCTGGCTATCATTATGCTCATGAGCATCGGCTTCAGCATTGTCTTTTATAATGCCTCGAGCCATGAGTTGGGCCGGCCACCGCGCGACGATAGTTCGCAGTCAGCCGATCCGACGGGATTCGGCCCTCGCTATGCCCGGGATCCGCAGTTCGATGAGTTTTTGCAGCAACGCGCCGAAGAAGGCCGCCAGGCGCTCCGTAACCGGTTAATCGTGCTTAACCTGGCAGCTCTCGCGGCAGGTTGCGCGCTCAGTTATTATCTGGCGCGCCGTACACTGCAACCGATTGAAGCCAACATGGAGGCGCAGGCCCAATTCGTATCTGATGCCTCCCACGAACTGCGTACGCCACTCACCGCGCTGCAAACTACAAACGAAGTGGCTTTACGGAAACCGAAACTAAGCGCAGCCGAAGCCCGCGACCTACTCGAACACAACGTGGCCGAAGTGGCTAAACTGCAATCGCTGACAGACGGGTTGCTAAAGTTGGCGCGCCAAGACAATCAACCGGTTTCCCATAGCCCTGTTTCACTGCAAGAAGTTACCGGTGATGCCATGAACACTATCATCCACCAGGCCCAGGCCAAAGATATTGCCATCGAGGATAACGTGCCACCAATGTTAGTATCAGGAGATCAGCCCAGTTTATCCCAAGCCGTAGTCATACTGCTGGATAACGCCGTTAAATACAGCCCTCAAGGCAGCACGGTCCATCTTTCGGCCAGTCAGCAGGGCAAGTACGCCTTATTGGCGGTTCGCGATGCCGGCCAGGGTATTTCCGCTAAAGACCTGCCGCATATATTCGACCGCTTTTACCGTGCCGACCAGTCCCGCAATAAACAAACTGTCGACGGTTACGGCATCGGCCTCAGTATGGCTAAGAAAATTATTGATCAGCACCACGGTGAAATAATCGCCAGCTCGGTAGAAGGTAAAGGATCGGCATTCACGCTCAAATTACCACTCAGCTAGCAAGTCTATTGACATAAGCGCTATTACACCCGTTGTCAAGGGCATCTATCTTCATGCCACAATGTTACGCCCCTATACTCCAGGTTTTACGGCTTTAAGTAACTTTTAATCCGTCCTCAGTATCCTCAAAGCATAACCAAATGTAATACAGGATATACAGCAATGAATGTACTAAGTCGGGGCGTTCGAAATGCCTTCCGGAATAAAATCCGGACATTTTCGATTGTAGTAATTGTGGGCCTTAGCGTCGGCATGGCCCTAGCCATGCTAGTGGCGCGCCAGGCAGTGACTGATAAGATTACCAGCGTTAAATCCAGCGTCGGTAACACGGTCAGCATTTCGCCAGCTGGTGTCCGCGGCTTTGACGGCGGCGGCAACGCCTTAACCGCGGCTGACATCGCCAAGGTGAGCAGCCTCAGCCATGTAACATCGGTTACGCAGAGCCTCAGCGACCGCTTAACAACCAGCGACACCGATCTGGAATCAGCCGTTGAGGCCGGCGCGCTGGGCCAGCGCTTTAACCGCGGTAGCGGTACGACAGGGGGCGATATGCCGACTCCGCCAGCCGGCGATGGTACCGCTACAGACGGCACTACAGCTACTCAAAGCTTTACGCCGCCGGTCACCGTCATTGGTGCTACTGATCCGGAAACCGCGCTCAGTACCAGCCAAGGGGGCGGAACATTTACGCTGACCAGCGGTGAAGTCTTTGCCGGCGACAGCAGTGAAAACGTTGCCGTAATCGGTAAAGGACTAGCCGAAAAGAACAGCCTGACGGTCGGTTCAACCTTCCAGGCCTACGGCCAGACCATCAAGGTCGTCGCTATCTACGACGCCGGCAATACCTTCAGCAACAACCAGGTGATAATGCCGCTCAATACAGTGCAGACCCTGAGCGAGCAAGCAGACGCTGTTACCAGTGCGACCCTAAACGTTGATTCCATCGACAATGTGGCCAGCGTAAGTAGCGCCGCTTCCAGCGCCCTCGGCGACACGGCTGACGTAACCAACGCTTCCGAGCAAGCTGAAAGTGCCGTCGCGCCGCTCGAAAATATCCAGACTATTTCACTGTACAGCCTGATTGGCGCCCTGATCGCCGGCGCGGCCATCATATTGCTGACCATGGTCATGATTGTCCGGGAACGCCGCCGTGAAATTGGCGTCATCAAGGCCATCGGCGCTTCAAACTTGAACGTCATGACACAGTTTGCTTCTGAAGCTGTAACTTTTACGGTACTTGGCGCTATCATTGGCATCGTGTTCGGCCTGGTAGCCGGCAACCCGATTACCCAGCTACTGGTTAACAACTCTGCCAGCAGTACCGCAAGCGCAGCCGGCGGCCCCGGGATGGGTGGTGGCCAGGGAATGGGCGGCCGAGGAATCGGTGCGGTTGGACGCACGGTAACCAACGTAACCGCGAGTGTCGGCGTCGACATCATCCTATACGGTCTTGGCGTCGCCATCCTGATCGCCATCGTGGGCAGCGCCCTGGCATCATTCTTCATCGCTAAAGTAAGACCAGCAGAGGTCATGCGGGCCGAGTAAATCCCGGCGCGCACAAGAAAGGAACATTATGTTACAAGTAGAAAACGTTAAACGCAGTTTTAAATCCGGGGATATAACTGTCAGCGCAGTTAATGATGTCAGCTTTACCGTTCCGGACGGCCAGTTCGCCAGCATCATCGGTAAGAGCGGCTCCGGTAAAAGTACGTTGCTCAGTCTGCTGGGCGCCCTCGACAAACCAACCAGCGGCAGCATCACTATCGATGGTAAAGATATAGCTAAAATGAACGACCATGCGCTCATTGGCTACCGTTGCCAGAAAATTGGTTTCGTGTTCCAGAGCTACAACCTGGTACCCAACCTGACAGCCCTCGAAAACGTTATGCTGCCGATGGAATTCGCTAAAGTGGGCAAAAAAGAGCGTACAGACCGGGCTGTAAAACTATTGGAGCAAGTTGGACTCACCGAGGACCAAATGACCCGTAAACCCGGTAAATTGAGTGGCGGGCAGCAGCAGCGCGTTTCCATAGCCCGGGCACTGGCAAATAAGCCGAAACTCATCTTGGCAGATGAACCAACCGGCAACCTGGACAGCCAAACCGGCAAAATGGTTTTCGACCTGCTGCATAACCTGGCTAAAAGCGAAGACACTACTATCGTCACCGTAACGCACGACCTGAGCATCGCCGACAAAACCGACCGGACATTCCAGCTGCAGGATGGCAAATTGACGGAGGTTAAATAGCCATGGTACCAGCAAAAGACGTACCGGAAAGACGTGAAGTCAGTCCGGAGGAATACCAACACATGGTTTCCTCCGGCCAAATCATGAAACCGCGGCGTACTTACGCTTTGCCAGCAGCGCTGACCGGACTTGTGCTGATCGTACTGCTGGTCGGGTTCTTCTCGGGCGTAGCGTACCAAAAAGGCAAAACCGGCACTACATCACGAACCGCGGTTACGGGCATCGATCAAAACGGCGCGATGGGAGCCAATGGTTTTGGTGGCGGTATGCGCTCGCCGGGCAGTACCGGCGAGGTAACTGCCGTCAGCGATTCGAGCATTACCGTAAATAATGTCCGTAGCGGCAGCCCTCAGACATTTAAAATTACCGGCAGCACTACAGTCACTGACAATGGCAAGACAGCCAGTGTAGGCGACATTGAAACTGGTGATACTGTAATGATCCGTACCGGTTCAAGCGACACCGGTACCGTGACAAGTATTATGCTGAACCCATCATTCGGGGGTGCCCCGGCTAATCCGACTGATCCCGCCGGCACAACGGATACAACGGATAGCGGCGCGACAATTTAACGCGAAGCTATGCGGTGCGGCGGCAAAATGACATACTGCACCCAGTAATCCTTCAAACTGCCCATCACTTCTACCAACGCGTCGAAGCTAACGGGCTTTTTGATATATGAGTTAGCACCAAGTTGATAACAGTGTAGTATATCCTGTTCGGAGTTAGAGGTCGTAAACAGGACAATGGGAATATGGCGCAGAGCCGCGTCAGCCCGGATTTCCGTAAGCGCTTCAATGCCGTTCTTTTTAGGCATATTAAGATCAAGTAAGATTAAATCCGGCAGGGGAGCCGTCTTTTCGGTATAGCCACCGCTACGGTTGAGATATTCCAGTAATTCAACGCCATTGTGCACAGAATAGGCCTTGTGCGGCAGGTCGCTTTTATCGAGGGCCCGTTGCGCGAGCAACAGGTCGTCTTCGTCGTCATCAACCAGTAAAATGGTTAGTGGTCTATAGTCATTCATGCGGTAACCCCGCTGGCAGGCTTACCATGTACAGGCAAGCTGATGATAAAGGTCGCGCCCTCGCCGGGTTTGCTGACAGCCGTAATGCTGCCGTTATGGCGGTCGACAATCTTTTTGCAAATCGCCAAGCCCACACCTGTACCCTCATACTCGCCGCGGCCGTGCAGGCGCTGAAAAATAGTAAAGATGCGGTCGAGATACTGTTCGTCAAAGCCAATGCCGTTATCTGAGACCGACAGTGTGCAACAGCCGTTTTTGGTCTTGCTTTGGATGGTTATAACCGGTGGAACACCATCACGCGAGTACTTCATAGCGTTCGAGATGAGGTTTTGCAGAAGCAGCCGCAGTTGCAGCGGGTCGCCCTCTACCGTACACAACTTACCAAAGGTAATAGTCGCGCCGGTATCTTCTACCCGGGTCTGTAAATCCTCCAAAGCTTCCGTTACCATTTGTGCCAGGCTTACGGATTCAAACGGACGGCCCTGCGTCGTCACGCGGGAATAGGTAAGTAAGTCACTGATAAGCGTACGCATGCGGGTGCTGGACTTTTGGAGTCCGTTTAAATAGACATGTGCTTCTTCGGGAAGCTGGTCCTTATAATCGGTTTCGAGCAAATTGGCAAAAGCGGCTATTTTCCGGAGTGGTTCCTGTAAGTCATGCGAGGCAACGTACGCGAAATCTTCCAGCTCGGAGTTGCTGCGGCCCAGCTCTTTATTGGCAGCCGTAAGTTCGGCCGTCCGGGATTCGACGCGTTTTTCGAGATCACGGTTCAGTTGCATAACTTCTTCTTCAGCCTGCTTTTGGGCCGTAATATCACGAATCTCCTCAACAAGACCAACGGTCACACCATCGCGAATTAATGGACTGGACATAATAGAAACAGCGTACATACTGCCGTCAGGGCGGGTGAAGTAGTCTTCGGAAGGCAGCAGTTGCTGACCGCGGAGCGCTTTAGACGTCGGACATTCACTGATTGGATACGGTGAACCGTCTTTATGTTGATGATGAATGATCTCATGCAGTGGTTTATTTGCTTCTTGAATCTCGTCCAGGGTGTAGCCGGTTATAGCCTCGGCAGCCGGGTTCATATAACTGCAGTGATGATGCTCGTCCATGATCATCAGGCCCGTGGTAGCGTTGTCCGTGATAGTAGCGTTGAGGCTTGCCATTTCCTGAACCTGCTGCCGGGCGGTTACCTGAGCTGTGACGTCAACGGCGTGTACTAAAATGCCATCAACTTTGCCGTGCTCATCAAACGAGGGCTGATATACAAAATTCAGATAACGGGTTTCCAATGTTTCGTCGCCGCGGTCAAGATCGATTTTGACCTCATTGCCATAGAATGGCTCGCCGCTTTGGTACACGTTATCAAGAATTTCAATAAAACCCTGACCAATCACTTCAGGTAGCGCGTCGCGGACCGATTTGCCCAGCAATGAGCGCTTGCTACCGACGAGTTCAAGATATAGCGGATTCGCCAGTTCGAACACATGATTCGATCCGCGTAAAATGGCAATACTGGCTGGAGCCTGCATAAACACCGCGTGTAATCGCTCGCGCTCAGCCCGCAGTGCCGCTTCAGCTTCCTGTTGTTTACGCTCAGCCAGTACACGCTGGGTTGTCTCCAACACAATAGCCATAACGCCGCCAGGTTTGCCTGATTCATCAATGATCGGGCTGTAGGTCAGGTCCATAGACACATCTTCGGCCACATTGTTACGGTATAAGGTCAAGTGCTGATCCTTATATTCGAGCACTCTGCCGCGTCTGTAGCACTGCTCCATAACATTGCTGTTGAATTCAGCCACTTCCGGCCAACCTTCAACCACCTGCGAACCAAGGAGTTCAGGGTGCCGTTTACCGGCAAAGGCAGAGTAGGCGTCGTTATACAGCATTATGCCGTTGTCGCCCCATAACATGACGATAGGGACAGGTGATTGCAACACAATATTAGCGCTCGTCAGTAAACTTTGCGGCCACTCAGTGACCGGACCAAGGCTATCGGTCCAATCTTTCGCCCGTATTAGCTTCGCCGTCTCTGACACACCAACTATAATAGTATCGATTGCCCGCATGAACGTCGTCCGCCTCTCCGTTGGTTTATTTTCCCAAATACTACCCCTATTTTTTCAAACACTGGTGCTATATGCAAGTTTCATCAATTAACCGGCTGGATAGCAGATTCAAGGCAGGATACGGACACGGTCCTGCCAACCCGTGGTACTGCTGTACGTACAGACATCGATAGCCGCGTTAGGCACCTTATTGAGGTACCATTGGCTGCTGGCGGGATTATGGTCGTCGGGGCCTTCGGTAGCATCGCGGTTGAGTATAGCCAGCGTACCATCCCGGCCTTTGTGCAGAAGCAGTTTCAGCATTCCCAATGTTCCACCACTACTGACGACTAATAGCTGGCGGCTGGAGACCTGTTCAGCTAGTTCCGTATAATACGGTGCCAGACGGGTACGCACGTTATACCAGGTTTCATGTGCTACGCCGGACTTTAAGGGCAGGGTAGCATCATAATCTCCTATACCCAGGCCTTTCGTAACCCAGCGCTCGGCAAGAACTTCACGTTTTTCAATCAGAGCCGGATGAATATCGTACTCGGCTAATGTGTCCACCAGTATGCCGCACGATATTTCCTGGCGGGGCAGGGGTCCGTGATGAATCACCAGAGGCCGTTCATCAAGCATTAGAACACCATTGCCGATCAGCTTAGCCAGGTTACGTGCCGCCGAGCTTACCTGATTCTTGCCGAGATCAGTTATCGGGTCATGTTCGTCCTGATGATGCCCGTGAACATTAGCGTTCGTCTGCCCATGACGCATTAGAAGCAGATCTGGTACAAGCGGAGTCTCAGTTGATGGTAATTCTAAACGCATACCTTACGTGTACAACGCCTCTACCGAAAATTCCAGGTATCGGTTGAGTATAGCCTGCGTTTCATCGTGGGAATAAACGACTGGCTTACCGAGTTCCCGCGTATCTTTCATCCAGTTGGCGGCGTCCATCAGGTAGCCAACCAGTTTAATGCCGAACAGGCTTAAAAACGCGCCCTTAAGATCTTCGCCGGCAGCTATTTCCATATAGCGCTGCAACATAGCGCGGGCAACGGCAGGCCGCTTTACGTCAAGCCACAGGCGTAAATAATCATAGACAACGTCGAAGTGCCGGCGGCCGCGCAGGTTAAGGTACTCCAGATCAATGACGCCAAGTTGGTATTCCGGCAAGACAAACATCTCCCACGGTTCGAGGTCGTACAATTCCACGCCGTATTTGACTTCTTTCAGGTGCTTGCGGACGTAAGCGATAATTGTTTCCGCCTGGCGTTTGTCCAGGAAGTTACCTTCAACCGCGACGCGGGCGTGGCGCTCAAGTTCGGCGATAGCATCATGATAATTCTTTGTCGGCTCACCCTGGACATCGACGTAGGGATTTTTACCGAGCATAACCTGTGGCGTGTAAACTGACGTTTCATAAATAAACGGCGCGTACAGGTCGCGGGCAATTCGGATATCATACTCCAGGCTACGAACGGGCCTACGCTCATACAGTTTGTCACCATCGAACTTTTCGGCGATGTACCAGTCGTCACCATAACTATAGATCTTTCGTACCCGAAAAACGCTCTCAATATTGTACGAGCGGACAGTCTCCAGATAAAAGCTGCTGCGGACATCGTGGTAGAGCATACCTGCCAGCTCTGGGTCGTTGCACTTTTTCAAAATTCGCTCTTCACCGTCCTGCTCAATTATGCTGACCTTATAGCGATGGTTGTCCTGTATCGTCTTGATAAACGTATAGTGCGGAATTTCATTATGCGTCTCTAGCGGAGTCATACCGGTCATAATAGTCGGCCCCTGGATACTAAGCAGTTAAATAGTTTACATAACCGTGCTGCTGGCAGCGCTAGCTAAAAATGAAAGAATGTCATGAAAGGGTAGGTGCCATAGATTTCCCGGGCACTGACGGATACCAGACTGCGCAGTTCTTCGGGCGTCATACGGCGTGATTCAGCCAGCCGTTGCCGCCAGTTAGATTCTACGTTGTCGGCGATAGAACGCATAAGATCCAGGGATTTGGGATCGGCGATAGCCAAACGGGCTACTTTGGGAGCCAACAGCGTTCGTTTATGCTCGGCGAGCCGGTCGGCATACGAGGGGTCAAGCTCACTCAAACGGTTGAAACTGCCAGTTGTACGTACCAGCGGATCGATACGGCGGTATTTGAAGGGAGGCTGTGGAAAATCAAGGCACATGCTGTTCCTGGTAGTTTCGGCTTGATCAGCGTCTAAAATCGCGAAACCGGAAGGCAGAGTAGCAGGATATTCGTCCCTAAACGAGCCAAAATCATCATGTTCCAGCGGTTTATAAGTACCTGACCGCGCGACTTCAGCATAGGCTTGTCCGTCCGTATATTGCTGCATGTAGTGGTAAATTCGCTGCTCACGGCCGGGCCAAACGTATTGCCGGCGATATTTAGCGATGCTGCTCATTATGGCTTGCAGAGTGTGGCCGCCGAGATCTGGCATAGCATAGGTCTGCTCTTGTGCCGGATCGGTCACATACATCAGGTCACGGGGATGAATCTCGTGCAACGGAACAAGCCCTAATTTTGGCAGCGGCTCAAATACCCAGGTGCGCGGCGCCCGGCCTTCACCATAAAACAGCTTGGTACGCAGTATGAGCATATCCAGCATAAAGCGGTGTGTCGGCTCAGACCAATGCTCCTGGGACAACAACAGAAAGCCCTCGGCGAAAATTCGGGCACGCCGCTGATCAGTCATGGCCAGCATACCATCGGGAGTGATAGTAAAATCTTCAGCCGAGAATGCCTGTTCGCGTACTGCGCTGTTCCAGCGGTTCATTTCGCGCAGGCCATAATCCACCCGATCAACGCACAAATCAGGCGTATCGGCCTCTACCCAATCCTGTACGTCGGGAAAAATGACTTCTTCGGGCTGAAAGCCGTGCTTGCGCAGGATATCATTGATACCAACCGTTTCCAGGTAATCCTTGAGCTCAAGGTCATGCTGATTTTCGGCACCGCCAACGCCTTGAAACATCCAATCACCCAAGTGCGATCCATACGTGTGAGCCACGTCCGAAACCAGCGTACGCAGTTGCAGACGCACGGCGTCCTTGCCGGTTATACTATGTTTTTCGGCCATTTGCCGCACGAATAGTACGCTGCCCCAAATATGCTCAAACCGCGAGAACGCGCCGGTATTGGGCACGGTGGTGTACTGCGGCGGCAGTGTGAGCTGTTCTATGGCCTGCAGCCGGCGGATGGCGTCGTTATAAAATATTTCCTGCAGAACCCGGTCTTCCGGCTTATCAAAGACCCGCAAACGATCAGGCATACCGTTTTGCCAGACCCGGTCGGTAACGACCGCTGTCTCCAAGTCGCAATTAGGCATCCAAAGCATAGGGTAATTGAACATGTTTCCCTCTGCCCAAGTGCTGCCAGGTAACTCGGGCGAACCAAACTGAGCGCCGCCAAAACCATGCAGTTCCGCTTCGGCTGATGGATCATTAAAAGCTGGCAGGGGCCTCTCGTTTTTCATCTACCATAATCATCTCGTGTAACGCAGGTGTCTGCAAGCGTGAGCATAATTTCGTGTTATACGGAGTGCGTTGCCGCGTAGCCACTGTTCCATGCGTCAGTAAAGCGAGCGAGGCCGTTCGGTTCACCGGTTTGCCGGTTGACGCCGTTCACCAGCCGGCGCATTTCGAACATGTCATAACCGTTGGCCATAGCCTGTCTAATAAGGGCTTCCCGGCGGGTTATAAACCAGACCGCAATCCTGGCGGCATTCGCAGGTTCCAGAGCCAGGTCAGGGTTACTTACGACGTCGATACCGAGTTCATCACGGACGGCGACATAATTACTTTCAAGTGTCAGCTGTATGTAGCCCCGTCCGTAATATGGCGCGTACCAGGCGTCCTCGCCGTAATATTCACCAATAGGACAGGCGCAGCCGACTTCCGCCGCCAAGTTCGCGAACAGGTACAGTGTCATATCGCCATCATCTATGCCTTTGGCGCTAAGCTCCTGCATGACCAGCGTATACATCTGTTCGACATCCTGGCTTTCCGCATGGGGGAACATCTGCCGAACGGCATCAAGCGTTAGGGAAGTAACGGTTTCGGCCACCGGTGGAGCGACTTCAGGAGCAGGTTGCGCCTCTGTAACCGGCGCGACTGCTTCAACCGTTGGGCCAGGGGCGGTCAAAGGTACGGTATAAGCTCCCGCCTCAACATATGTTTGTACTACCGTCGCCGGTTCAATATTATGATTCTTATAAAAGTGATTCGTGGCCGTGGCCCCTAACGGGAAGTAGCCGCTGTCCCGGGCAATCATACCGCCATCTTCCACCGCCAGGCGGCTATTGGCTGCAACGATCTTGTCACGTAGCGGCTCATTGCTATCAAGATAGTCTCCAAGGTTATAGGGCGGCAAGGTATAAACCAGCTCCGGGTCGGGTGTTTCGGCAGTTTTCACTACCGTTTCCGCCGCCAGTACGCTTTCGGTTGGTATGCCCGTAAGTTGCGGGTTCCAGGCGTCAATCTGTTCGATGGTCACTTCATGTATGCCGGCAATCGACGACTTTGTTTGGCCATCCATGACAAAGCTGTAACCGGAGATGACCGGCGCGGGGACGTTCCAGCACAGTCCGTCTTTCGAAGTTTCCGCGACGTCATTACGGCCTGGATTGGCGGCAGCAATGAGTGGCTCGGTAATGGTGTACCCACGTTCTGCCGACCATGCTTCCGCGAGATCACTCAGGTTCTTCGGATCGCTCGGCTTGCGGTTAATAACCAGCTGGTGCTCAAGGTCCGTACAACCATCGGCCGCCGTACCCATTTCTGATGGCATATGCAAATACCCACCCACAATAAGAACACCCGCCGTTACGGCAGCCAGGCTATCTCTGTGTTCACGCGCGAACGACGCAAATGACAACTCAGTTGATGGGCTCATAGTATCCTTTATATAACTTGTATTACATGCGATCAGTCGACGTGGCCAGCAATAGACGTATTGTTGAACATGCTGAATGATGGAAGAAGTAGCGCACACGCCTTGGAAAGGGCCCGGGTGGGCGGCTGCGCGCAAACGCCAATTGGCTATGCGCGCAGCCGCCCCGGGTGTTGCCGGAGATCTGTCAGACTGCGACAGGATCGGAATGATCCGAACGTTCCGACCGCTTCGGCCGCTTGAGCTGACCTCCGATGAAAACCAGGACACCGTAGACCATGATGGCCTCGTGCCGGGTCTCGAGCGCGTAGTACGGCGCGGAGATCAGGGTAGCGGCGGCGATGATGCCGACGAAGGACGCGACGAGCGCGATGACGTTCAGCTGGCCGGCGGCCGACTGACGGTTCTTCTTGATCCCCCACATGAAGAGGAGGAGGAAGAGGAAGCCGGTAGCCAGAGAGGCGATGACCTGCAGCAGGAGCTGCGAGTCAGGCTTGAGGCTGCCCGTCTCGACGTAAGCGAACGCGAAGACGACGACGATCACCATGACAGCGATCGAACGGATGTCGATGGAGTTGAAAGAACGACGGAGGAAGGACATGGTCCTACCTTTCCATGAGGTGTGCGCTGGATGAATGCGGGTGCATTCAAAGATACACTTTAACATAAGCTTTACTTTTTGTCAATATGTATATGTTTATTAACACTTTCGGCGGATACACTAAAAGACCTTCTATAGAAGGCAGCCATAGTTATCGCAGTACTACTTTCGTCCTCTTGGACTCATCAGTACGACCGCCCAGTCGTAGAGTAGAAAAATGAGAAAGGGAGTGCCAGGCACGGAGCAGGGGGGGGTAGGTCACGATGATCGTGACATACTTTGCTCCGTGCCCGGCACTACAACCTCTCTCCCTGGTCAGTATTAAAAAACGATCCTGCCAGGACCAGCGTTCCTGCCCATACGGGCGACTACTTGCGCCGACGGTTCCGCACACCCCGGAAGGCGAGGATGAAGAAGCCGATGAACGGCACCAGCAGCACGATGGTGAACACCAGCACCAGGATCGACTCCCAGTAGTGGCCATCGTCCCAGTAGTCGTCGAACGCCGTGAGGACCGCGAAGATCCGGCCGACGAAGTCGACGATCGGACCAACGATCTCCAGGCTTGTGCCAGTACCCATATGTATCTCTCCCCCAGTTGGGTGGATCAGGACCAGAGTATAATACAATATTATTAATTGTTTTGCAATGATGTGGCTTGGCAATTATACCTTGACAACAAGTAAGTAGTACCGTATACTGTTAAGTATGAGTCAGAAGTTCACACTTACAGAGTTTTTAAACCGCTATCCTACTAATGATGCATGTCTTGAGCACATCAAGCAATTACGCTGGGGCTCGGCTACTATTTGCCCAAAATGTGAGCGTAAAAGTAATTTTTATAAGGTTAAAGGACGTACTGCCTACGCTTGCCAGTTCTGCGGTCATCACATGTACCCTCTAGCTGGTACTATATTTGATAAATCTTCTACACCGCTTACATCATGGTTTTATGCTATCTACCTCATGGCACAAACTCGGTCAGGTATTAGCGCAAAACAGTTAGAACGTGAACTAGGAGTTACCTATAAGACTGCTTGGCGTATGTTTAAGCAAATACGCCTGTTATTAAGCGATGACAGCGACATAAACAATTTACAAGGCACTGTCGAAGTAGATGAAACTTATATACACCCTGATAAAAAGAAAAACACTCGCATTAAGACCAATAGTCGCTTTTACGGTCAGTCCCAAATACTTATGGGTATGGTTGAGCAGGGTGGACGAGCTCGTATTAAACACATACAAAGCACCGGACGGCGTGAGCTCATTGGACAAATCAAAGGTAACGTACAAGTATCAGCTACGGTATACTCCGACGGATTCCGTTCATACCGAGCTCTTCCAAAACATGGTTATACTCACGCTTGGGTAGACCATAAAGCTCATCAGTATCTTGTTGCTGGCATTGGTACTCAAAACGTAGAAAACCTTTGGAGCCAGTTCAAACGTGGCATGTACGGTGTATACCGCCACTGTGACCCTAAATACTTACAGTCCTATGCTAATGAATATGCGTTTCGCTACTCACACCGCAATACTCCAGCACACATGTTTGACCTTTTTCTTGGTCAGATTGCGAGCACGAAGTTTGTTAGGGGTTAGAGGCTTTATTTAGGGCTCGATCAAAATCGTCTTCCGCACCGTTGCGACCGCCTGCGTCTAAGAACTTATGTAGTTTATCGCCGGAGCTCTCTTTAGGAGTATCTTCGACATTGAGATGTAGCTTGGTTTGACTGCCAAAACGTGGAAATGCCTCGAGCATATGGTCTTCAAACTCTCGCCAGTCTCTAGATATACGCATGAGCACAATAAGTTGGGATAGATGCTTTTCAAGGTTGGGGTTGCCGACATTTATCGTAAGGAATTGATGATGCTTGTGAGCTCGGTATTTCTTATCATCGAGTACAGGGTTCTTCTTACGGAGCTCCTCAAGTACTCCGTCAGGTAGGAGCTCGTATACAAGCTGGTTAGTCAGTTTACCGACCTGCTGGTTACGTTTTTGTGTGTGAGCTTTAAACTCCCAGCCTTTGAGCCGGTATATCTGTTGGTAAAACTCATTTGGAAACCGGCGTACCCATGGTTGGAGCTCTTCTTCGATATAAGCGGCAAGTATTATTTGGAGCTCATCTTTATCACGTTCCGCTTGGTAGCCGGTAGCTTCATCAACGAGTGCCGTAATACCGACCTTAGCAAGACTACGGACAATAATTTCACTGGCTACTGCTAAGTGTTGTTGCTGTTTTACGAGCTTTTCATCGGTGCGGGCTCGAAGATATACATCACATACCTGTGGCAATATATCAGCCTTAAAGCCTTTTCGTACCGTCTTACCGCTCTTAGACAAGTATTCAAACTCGGTGAGCTCCTTTTGTAAGTCTGCACTGATATAAGGTTGTAGGTTCTGTGCGTCAATAAAACTTGGAAACCCTTGTACACGAGTAGTTTCGGATAGGGCTCGTCCACGTTTTGTACGTCCGAACGCTCGGAACATGCCGTTTCGGGTTATGACCCGTGAACCGTCTTCAAGTACCGCAACAGTAAGCGTTACGTTACCTATTTGTAATTTTCCCTCATGTGTAGCCTTTGGTGGCTGCTTGTCGCTCATATAATACCCTCGCTTAATATGAGCCTATCATAACGCAAGGTCTTACTTGTTGTCAAACCCTACTTGTCTTGAGGGTATAATTGCCTGTGGCTTGAAGGAGAGGGTAAAACGTTTTTGAAGAAGCAACCAAGTAAAAAGCCCAACCTCGCGGCTGAGCTTTTTACTTGGTGACCCCTGCGGGAGTCGAACCCGCGATTTTCTGGATGAGAACCAGACGTCCTGGACCACTAGACGAAGGGGCCACGGTGCAGAAAACGTAATTTTTTGCTGACATAAAATTATTCTTCGAGCACGTGGGCACTATGCAAAGCATAGGGTCAACAATTAAGACCGCACAATCATATCACATCTGTTACCGAGCGTCCAGATCGGGCAGGGCAGTTTGAAGCAAAAAAATCATAAGCCCATTGCCAGAAGGCCCCTAACGCCCCATAATAAACTTAAGGACTATTGAAACTATGACACTCAAAGCGCTGCTCCTTATTCTTACGCCGGCTATACTGACCGCTTTGTTTTTTATTATCTATATCCGGGTGTGGCGCAGGCGGCATACCGAGGTAGGCGGCGTGTCGGTAAACCAACTGGCTTCCGCGTTGCACGACGAAAGAATGAAGTCCAGCATCATCGTGGATGCCATCGAAGACGGCGTTATCCTGTTGGACGAAACAGGCGTTATCCGATCATTCAATCCGGGAGCAACCGTTATTACAGGCTGGAAGGCCGATGAAGCCATGAACCTCGACTATCGTCTGGTACTTAAGCTGGTCGATGAAAAAGGTCAACCGTACCCGACAGAACAGGATCCATTCCAAAGAGTATTCGTCGAGGCAACCACCATCCGTGACAGCAATATTTTTATTGTTTCAACCGCTAATAAGCAGCTGGCACTCAGCATGCAGGTGTCGCCGTTGCTCGATGATAAAAGGCACGCTTTCGCCGCTGTCGCCGTGCTGCGTGACGTTTCGCAAGAGCGGGCAGCCGAAAGCCAGCGCGCCGAGTTTATCAGCACCGCCTCGCACGAAATGCGTACCCCGGTAGCCGCCATCGAAGGCTATCTAGCCCTAGCGCTTAACGATAAGGTCAGCAGCATCGACGCCCGGGCCCGCGAATATCTCAACAAAGCCCATGCCAGTACACAGCACCTAGGCCAGTTATTCCAGGATCTTCTCACCAGTGCTAAAGCCGAAGACGGGCGTTTGGCCAGCCATCCCTCGGTCATCGAAATGGGCAGTTACCTGCAGCAACTAACCGAAGACCTTAAATTCTCGGCTGTAAAGAAGAATCTTGGAACAGACTTTATCGTTGGAAGCACTAGCGTCATCGATGCCCGGTCCGAGGCCGGCGGTAAAGTAGTCGCGCCGCTGTATTACGTCTATGCCGATCCGGACCGTTTACGTGAAGTTGTCACCAACATCTTCGACAATGCCGTCAAGTACACCGACGCGGGTAAGGTCACGCTGGGGCTTACCGGCAACGACCAGGTAGTACAGTTTTACGTTAAGGATACCGGCCTCGGCATTCCAACCGATGATATTCCGCACTTATTCCAAAAGTTTTACCGCGTAGACAACTCATCAACCCGTACTATCGGTGGTACTGGCCTCGGACTGTTTATTTGCCGCAAGATCGTTGAGTTGTATCATGGCCGTATCTGGGCTGAAAGCGAATACGGAAAGGGAACGACCTTCTTCATCAACCTGCCGCGCCTAACTGGCCAGCAGGCCAACCAGATGATGTCCGCTGACGCCGCCAAACAAACGCTGCCCGAGGCTAATTCAGCTTCATTCAGCCCGTTGTAAACAGAGAGTTTGCCTTCTTAGTGCTTATGGTATAATTACAAAAGAATACAGCGGTACGCTTAACAGGAAAACACTTAAAGGAACCAATCATGACAAAAATAATGCTCGTCGAAGACGATAACAACCTACGCGAGATTTATGAAGCCCGCCTGGCAGCCGAAGGCTATGACATCGTCTCCTCCGCCGATGGTGAGGCCGCGCTGGCGCTCGCCTCCAAAGAGCATCCCGATATGATTATTTCCGACGTCATGATGCCAAAAATCAGTGGGTTCGAAATGCTTGATATCCTGCGCAATACCGACTCGTTAAAGAACGTAAAGATTATCATGCTGACCGCTCTCGGCCAAGCCGAAGACAACGCCCGCGCCAACGCGCTTGGTGCCGATAAGTATCTTGTCAAGTCACAGGTAACCCTGGAAGACATCGTTAAGGCGACCCACGAGTTGCTCGACACGCCAGCAGAAGCTGCCGCGGCTCCGGAAGAAACAGCTGTGCCCGAACCGGAGATTACTATTCCAGAGCCAGCTATCGTGCTGCCGCCCGCCCCTGAAGTAGCTTCAACGCCCGTAGCAACGGCAGAGCCCGAGGTGGTTGCTGCGCCCGCTCCAATGCCTGAGCCAGTGGCTGAACCACAGTTCCAGCCTGTAGCTACTCCCGAGATTCCGGTCGTCGAACCACCCGCGCAACCTACAGATATTGCCGCGACCATCCAAATGCCGTCAGTACAGTTTTCAGGCACCGACGACAACGTGGCTACGGCAACCGCGACTGACAACTCCGCGCAGTCTACTGCCGACGAAGAAGCTGCCGTCCAGGCCCAGATTAACGCCTTCGCGGCAACTGAAGCAGCAGCGCCAGTTCCTGAGCCAGTGGCGCCTGCTCCACAACCCGTTGAGGTTCCCGCGGCCGTCGCTCCAGCGCCCGCTCCAATGCCTGAACCAGTGGCTGAACCACAGTTCCAGCCAGCACCCGCGCCTGAGATAATATCGCCGGCTCCGGTGGTTCCTCAGCCAGCACAAGTACCAGAACCTGTTCAGGCCGCGCCAGCGCCCGTAGCAGCAGCCGCTCCACAACCACAGCCCCCGGCCGTGGCACAGCAACCGCAGATGCAAGCCGGGCCGGTAACCTCCGGCGAAGCGCCGCAAGAAGCAGTCCAGCCAATTCCGGACCAGATCCGAAAGAAGGTTATCGAACCACTGTCAACCGACGCGACGAAGCCGGACATCAATCAGTTACTGGCACTTGAAGAAGCTAAAACAGCCGCTCAACAGGCAGCAGCAGCCCCGGTTATACAGCCCGTTCAGCCGGCCCCGGCAATAGCACAACCGCCAGTACAGCCCGTACCCGGCCAGCAGCCGCCACAAGCCAATACCGGTATCGATCCACACAGCATGGCATTGTAATCAAGCCTAATATTATAAGCCTTGGCTGTTTTACGGTAAGCTAACTGTATGCGTTTAAATAAATTCATAGCCGGCGCTACTGGCCTCAGCCGTCGTGCCGCCGATGAGGCAATCGCCCAAAACAGGGTGCTGGTAAACGGCCATATGCCGTCTGCCGGCCAGCAGGTAATGGACACTGACACGGTAACGCTTGACAGCCTGACTATTACCACGCCTGTCAATACCATAACCATTATGCTCAATAAACCGGTCGGTTATGTGGTCAGCCGCGAAGGGCAGGGCAACCGTACGGTATACGATTTGTTGCCAGCAGAACTGCATTCATTAAAGCCTGTTGGACGCCTCGATAAAGATTCCAGCGGCCTGTTGCTTATGACGAGTGACGGAGACCTGGCGCACCGGCTGACACACCCCAGCTTCCAGAAGACTAAACACTACGAAGTTCAACTGGACGCGCCGTTGCAGCCGCTACACCGCCAGATGATCAGCGACTACGGTGTCCGCCTGGAAGATGGGCCAAGCAAATTGCAGCTGGAACGGTTGCAGGATGGAGACGATACCGTTTGGAGCGTCACGATGCACGAGGGGCGTAACCGGCAGATCCGCCGGACGTTCGACAGCCTGGGCTACGGCGTCAAAAAATTACACCGTACACGGTTCAGTAACTACTCGTTAGGCCGTTTGGCAAGCGGCACATACCAGACAATACCCCGGGTTAGTTGACGGCCTGGACAGTTCCGACTTTGGTGAGCAGGATATGAGGGTTGCGGACAATTATAAACTCGGCGGCCACATCCTCGGGGTTTCGTGCTTTACGTAACATCTGCCTGATCGACGGCAGCGGCGGTTGTTTGAGTAAAACAGCGTCCGCGTCGCCGTAAAAACCGTGGATTTTATCGACTACAGCTTCCAGGCTGGTAGCCTTGGCCATAACAGACCGGCCAGCATGGCGGGCAATTTGCCTGATAGGGCCGCCCGACCATTCACGCAGGTCCAGCAGCCGGTCGGGGCTGGTGTCAAGGTCAACGGTGTAGGCACCGACAATATCAGATTCGCTCGGCAAACCCTGTACGGCTGGAGGTACGTTATATAAACGCGGGCCGACACCCTTTCCCTGCAGGCTAATAGTCCGGGCTTCGGCCGGAAGTTGCTGGAACTCCGTGATCGGCTGGACGGTTTGCCGGGTATCAATGCCGCCACTACGGGTGATTGGCACCCCAAACCCTAACATACGGATCGAACCAAAAGCGATCAGCTTTTCATCAACTTCCAGGAAACCGAGCTCAGGATTGTAACCTAAGCGGTCCGAGGAAAAATCCGGTTGAAAACTGACTGAATCTACTATCGTTTCTGGCTGTACCATCTGGTTATTCCTATCGGGGTTTTATTACTGCAGTCCGCGGACGCGAAGTGATTGATACTATTTTGTCATTCATATACTTAATTGTCAATATCGACTACCTCTGTTATAATATGAGCTATATGAGTAAAAAACTTCCGATTATCGCGATCGTCGGCCGGGCTAATGTTGGTAAATCCAGCCTGTTTAACGCTATCCTGGAGCGTAAAGAGGCTATTGTTGCCCGTGAAGCCGGGACGACCCGCGACAGCATTATGGCCAAGGCTGAGTACACACACCCGGACGGTGATGTCAGCCAGTTCTGGCTGGTCGATACTGCCGGTATCAAAGATCCGGAAGACGACTTTGAGTTTACTATCCAGGAACAGATTACCCAGGCCGCCGACAGCGCCGATGTGATCTGGGTCGTAGTAGAAGCCGATGTACCCGTTACCGAAGAGGACCGCCGGGTCGCCAAAATGGCACTCAAGAGCCGCAAGCCGGTTTACCTGGTAGTCAATAAAGTCGACCGGTCAAAAGGCGCCGACCTGACGCAGTTTATCCGCCTTGGTATTAAGGATATTTATTACACCAGCACTACCCAGCACCGCGGTATCGACCAGATGGTCGAAGCCCTGGCGCAGATGGTACCACAGGTGTCTGAACGCCCTGATGATGACCGCCTGCGTATCGCGCTGCTTGGCCGTCCGAACGTTGGTAAATCCAGCCTGTTTAACTCGCTCGCCAAGAAGCAGCAGGCTATCGTGGCTGACCGCGCCGGTACTACCCGTGACGTTAACCGTACGGTATTAAAGTATCATGGCAAGGAAATTGAAATTATGGACACTGCCGGTATTCGCCGCAGCGGTAAGATCGAAACCGGCATCGAGCGCTTCAGCGTGGTGCGCGCCCTGGCAGCCATCGAACAGTCGGATATCTGCCTGATGCTCATGGACGCCCGCGAGCTCAATACGGCCCTCGATCAAAAAATCGCCGGTCTGGTCAAAGATGCCGGCAAGGGCCTGATTTTAGTGGTCAGCAAGTGGGATTTGGTCAAAACCGAAGAAGGGGAGACCGATCCGTTCGCCCGGGACCGGATTGCCGCTGAAATCGCCGTAGCGTATGACTTCGTGCCCTGGGCGCCGCTCATCTTCACCAGTGCCGTTACCGGCCAGAATGTAACCAAAATTTTTGATCTGGCGAATGACATAATGGAACAGCGCAACAAGCAGATTCCAACCGTACAGCTCAATAAATTTCTGCGCGAAATGATTGATGCCCATCCGCCGGCCGGCCTTAAGAACCGCCTGCCGAAATTGAACTACATGGTACAGGAAACCGATAACCCGATCCCGGCCTTTAAAATTTTCAGTACACAGGTTAAGTTCATCCACTGGAGCTACCGGCGCTACCTCGAAAAGGGCCTGCGGCAGCGCTATGGCTACGAGGGGACGCCGATCCAGCTATGGTTTATCGAAAAACACGAGACACACAAGCATGGCAATAGTCCGACACAGGCGCCACGCAACCAGTTACAGCAGAGCATTCGCCGCAAAAAAGCAGCCGCGGCAGCCGCCAAAGGCAAGAAGTAATTCCAGCTACCGGTTAAACGTCGAGTGGGAGTCCGCGAGGCCGTATTCGTCGAAGATGCGCACCAGTTCAGGAGTGGCTTCATAGGGCCGGTCAGGGTGCGTACAGCGCTGGCGATGGCCTTCTATGGTATACGAGGTCGTAGACAATGACATATCGGTGTCATAGAGAGGATGCCCCATAAGGGAATTTATAACGTCGTGCTCGACCTGGTAGGCCTCCAACTCGTCGGATATTATGGAGTTACGTAAGTTCCCAGCCATTGCCGCAGTCGCCTCCGCTTGACGGGCGTGAGTAAATTCATGAGCGATACGCGAGCCAATACCTAAAACTGAGTCCTGCGGAGTAATCCGGGAAGCAATGAACGGGCGGGACGTATAAAGAGCACCGGTTTCAGAATCTACGTTAAAATACCGGTGATGGCGAGCCAGCGTCGTCGGTTTAAATGTCGGCGTTACCGCCGGTATCCGCGCCAGGCCGGTAACCGATTCGGTGACGAATTTGCCAGCATAAGCCGCCGTCTTACCCTTTGACTTGGCCTGAGCCACGATACGATCCATGCGCTGAGCCGTCGGTGCCAGCATAGAGTAATCTAAAACAAACGCGCCATCTTCGGTATCCCGCACGGGGAAGAGCGTATATACATCCATATCGGCGTATTGCTTGGGTAAACAGAGTGTATACCCGACCTGGTTAGGCATAACAGCCGATTCTACCGCGGACTTGAGCTGAAGGGCGGTATCACCCAAACTACGGCGTACTTTAGGTTCATCAAGCACCAGTACCGTTTCATTAACCAGCCGGTCAAAGGCCTGGTGGCGCGCCCGCTGATCAGGAGACGTAAACATACATGTATTATAGAATATTTTATAATATATATCAACTGGGTCTGGTCTTGACGGCAGGGCAGTAGCTGGTGATACTAAGACCAATGGCATTATTCCAACGCAGACCTCAAACCAGTGCGCCCCTTTCATATACCACTATTGGCTTGAACCGCAACCTGCTTATTGTTGGTCTCGGCAACATTGGTAAAGAGTACGACCTAACCCGTCATAACATCGGTTTTGCCTGCGTCGACGCGTTCGTCCATTCCCAGTCCGACATGGGCGGCTGGGTCGACAAAAAAGACCTCAAATGCCTGGTTTCTACCGGACAAATCGGCGAAACCCGGGTCATGGCCGTTAAACCGACTACTTTTATGAACCTGAGCGGTGAAGCCGTCCAGGCCATTAGCCATTTTTATAAAATCCCGCTGGAGCAGATCATTGTTGTCCACGACGAACTCGACGTTGATTACGGCCAGATTCGCATGCGTATCGGCGGCAGCGCCGCCGGCCACAACGGCATTAAGTCGGTCACCCAGCACATCGGTGAAGACTATGGCCGTGTGCGTATAGGCATCGGTCCTAAAAATCCACCGCAGATCGACAGCGCGGACTTTGTGCTGCAAAAGTTTTCCAAAGAAGAGCAGGGACATTTCAGCGAACTGACCCGCGAAACTACGGCTATTCTGACTGAACTGGCCTACGGTTCAAGCCTCCAGGCTGAAACCCGTAACTTTTTAATCTAACTTAGTTCTGGGGCGGCTGCGGCAGGACGCCGTTTTCGGCCAACAAGAATTTGATGTCCGTTATGCGCGCCAGGTAACGGGCATGCTGATGCTGGGCATATTCAAGCGATGGCCCCGGGCCCGTAAAAGAACGGTCCATATCGTCTACACGGTCGGAAGCTACAGACACTACTTCGAGCAATTCCTGACTCTGATCATAAGGCCAGGTAGTCCGTTCCGGCCGCAGGTCGAGCACGGCATTGTCAAAATCGTCTAATTCATACTGTCGGGTAGCATTGTTTGGTTTCATGCATATCAAACTACCACTTCGCCGACGTGATGTAAATGCATTTAGCTAAGCTTGTGCTTTTAGGGCAGCAAGCTGTTTACTTGGGTGGATGCCTGGAATTACCGTATGCGAACCGGTCGCTTCTATATTTGTCGGCGTCATTTTTTTAAGTATGGCAGTTCCGATTTCACTTACTGCTTTTTGAAGCCCTGCGGTAGGCTGTTCAAGCATTCTGTTTGTCAGATGATAATGCACGCCTAACGTATCGTACGCGGGGTTAACGCCATCGTTGATAGCCAGACTGCCCAGATGGTTGTCTATAGTAACGTGTGGTAATTCAGGTGGTAATTCGTGATGGCCCGGGAATAATACGGCTAACTCTTCAGGATTTAATCGAACGTCTTGTTCATTCATAAAGTATATTATAGCATACTTATTAAGTTTTATCAATAAGAATTTAGACACTAAAAAAGGCCTACAAGAGGGGGTGGGCACCGCTTGTAGGCCTTTTCCAGAGGACAACTATGGTTGTCCTCTCGCTGGAACAGCCCTTCAACCCACCTTGAAGGCCTCCGTATTACGTATACTCGCAGAGAACACATAATACGGCCCACTCAGGTTTTTTCCGTCATTCGCCACGGCTCAAATAAAACGAGGGGGAATACGGGGTTAAAGGGACTAGGCTGCATCTCAACGGGTTGGGACACAATCTAGTAGTTTTAGAGCGCTCACACTCGGAGGTGCAAGCTAAGGACAAGTGGAGGGTAACAACTTGGGATCTTAGCACGCTCTAAAACGAATCTAACAAATTGTTAGAAATTGGGGGGTATAAGGTGCGTAAATTCGTTGAACGAACTTACAGATTGCTATTCTAGCAAATTTATGGCCAAGTGTCAATACTTTAATACATTCTTGTGTAATCTGCCACTATTTAGCATAAACATATTAAATTGATGAACTACTTCTTTCACGAAGCAGGACATGCTTGCATATTGGCCTGGCAGACCGATAATTACAGCAGACAAGGGGGAAGTATGCGTCAGCCACAAATACAGTCAGTAAACATCTCGAACAGCCGGATAAAAGACCTGTTCCACCAGGTTTCGCCGCCTGTCGAAAACCTCTATATACAAAGTGATAATGTAGATGATTTATTGGCCCGGCCGCGGGTCGCTATAGTAGGCAGCCGTAAAATCACCGCTTACGGCAAGGCGGTAACCCGCCATCTCAGCAGCGAACTGGCGGGGCAGGGCATTGTAATTGTCAGCGGGCTGGCCTATGGAGTAGATGCTGTAGCCCATACGGCGGCACTGGAGGCTGGAGGCCTAACCATCGCGGTACTGCCAAGCAGCCTGGAAGACATTTATCCATCAGCCCATAACGGCCTGGCGCGCCGCATTATTAGTCAGGGCGGGGCGCTGCTTACGGAATATCCTCCCGGCACGCCCGCTTATAAAAGCCAGTTTGTCGAACGTAACCGGATCGTCAGCGCCGTTAGCTGCGCGCTGTTAATTACCGAAGCAGCCATTAACAGCGGTACTATGCATACCGCCCGTTTCGCGCTGGAGCAGGGTAAAGACGTACTGGCAGTACCGGGCAACATTACCAGCGCCACTTCGGCCGGTACCAACAACCTTATTAAGAGCGGTGCCATAGCCGTAACCGAAACAGCCGATGTGCTGCGGGTACTGGGACTCACACCCTTAGCGCGCCGGCAACCCGCTGGGGCCACGCCGCAGGAACAACGTATTCTTGATCTGATGACAACCACCGGCAACGGTGACCAGCTGCTCAGTATGTCGGAGCTCAGTACGCCGGAGTTCAATCAGGCTCTAACCATGCTTGAAATTACTGGAAAAATAGTTTCACTGGGCGCCAACCAGTGGGCTGTAGCCTAGTTGCCATCGTTACGCTTATGCTACACTGCCTAACATGAAAGGCATGATATTTATCGGCATCACCATTGGCGGATTAGCCGGCGGCTGGATCGGCACTATGCTCGATCATGGCAACGGCCTGGGCGCCTGGAGTATTATTTTAAGCACGGCCGGCTCCCTGGCCGGTATCTGGGCGGCTATTCGCATTAACGACTATTTATAATTTTGCTTTCCTGACCGAGTTCGGTATCATAGGCATTTGTGCCGCGATATAACGCAATTAATTTTACAGCGCCCCGTTACTTAAGATTCACCGGCGAAAGACGTATACTTATATAAACATGAGCAAAAACTTAGTTATCGTAGAGAGCCCGGCTAAAGCCAAGACCATCGAGAAATACCTCGGTGGTGACTTTAAGGTACTGTCGAGTGTCGGCCACATCCGCTCCATCGCCAAAAAAACCAAGGACGGCACAGCGCCTATCGACACGCAGGCCGGATTTAAGACGGTGTACGAAGTTGACCCCGAGAAGAAAAAGGTTATTACCGAACTCAAGAAGGCCATCAAGGACGCTGATGACGTATGGCTCGCCACTGATGAAGACCGCGAAGGGGAGGCAATCGCCTGGCACCTGTGCGAAGTACTCAAACTCGATCCTACGAAAACAAAGCGCATTGTGTTCCACGAAATTACCAAAGGCGCCATTGAAGACGCTATCAAAAAGCCGCGAACGGTTGATATGAACCTGGTACAGGCCCAGCAGGCCCGCCAGATTCTCGACCGGCTGGTTGGGTTTGAATTATCACCAGTGGTCTGGCAGAAGGTTCCCGGTGGCAAAAGCGCCGGCCGCGTACAATCGCCAGCCGTACGATTGCTCGTGGAACGCGAGCGTGAAATCGACGCCTTTAACGGTACGTTCAGCTTTAAGGTAACAGCTACCTTCGCTGTCGCCGGCGAAGAGGTTAAGGCGGAACTGCCTAAGCGCTTTGACACCGAAGAGGAAGCCCAGCAGTTCCTGGAAAGCCTGCAAAGCGCGAATTTTACGGTTTCCAAAGTAACCAAGAGCCCAAGCAGCCGCAATCCAGGCGCGCCGTTCACCACCAGTACGCTGCAACAGGAAGCTAACAGCCGGCTTGGATTTGGTTCTAAAGCTACCATGTCCAGTGCCCAGCGTTTGTATCAGGAAGGTAAAATTACCTATATGCGTACCGACTCAGTCAACCTGAGCGGTCAGGCATTGGCGCAGATGAGCGACTACATTCGTAGTGAGTTCGGTGAGCAGTATCATCAGGTTCGCAAATTCAAAACCAAGTCTGCCGGTGCTCAGGAAGCTCACGAAGCTATCCGCCCGACTGATGTACGCCAGCTAACAGCCAGCGGTGATAATTACGATCAAAAACTGTATGACCTGATTCGCCGCCGCACATTGGCCAGCCAAATGGCACCGGCCAAGCTTGAGAAAACGACTATTACCATTACTGTTTCGACTTCCAAGCAGGTTTTTGAGGCCAAGGGCGAAGTTGTGATATTTGACGGTTTCCTGAAGGTCTACGGCGCCAACAAGAAGGACGACACGTTGCTGCCGGCCGTCGCCAGCGGGGACACACTGGACTTGCAGGAAGCCGGGGCCCGCCAGGTCTTTGCCCGGCCACCAGCCCGCTATACCGAGGGTAGCCTGGTTAAAAAGCTCGAAGAGCTCGGTATCGGCCGTCCGAGCACCTACGCGACCATTATCAATACCGTCCAGGTTCGCGGTTACGCCGAAAAGGGCGAAGCCGAAGGCACGCCGCGCGAGGTGATCGTCCTCAACCTGGACAAGACCGCTGTCAAACGGGAAGTGGTCACCGAGAAGACCGGCTCTGACCGTGGCAAATTGGTGCCGACAGCCAGCGGGCAGGTAGTCAGCGACTTTCTCACTAACCATTTTGACCAGGTTGTCGACTATGGTTTCACGGCCAACGTCGAAGAAGAGTTCGATGAAATCGCACAGGGCAAAATTGAACGCAATAAGATGTTGGATGAGTTCTACAAGCCATTCCACCAGTTAATCGTGGACAGCGGCGGCATTGACCGGGCCAGCGTAGCTCAGGCCCGTGAAATTGGTATCGACCCCAAGAGCGGCAAACCCGTTCTGGCCCGTTTTGGCCGCTTCGGGCCGATGTTGCAGCTGGGAAACCCGCCCAAGGAATCCGACGAAAAACCGCAGTTCGCGCCACTACCCGCTGGCGCCAAGCTCGAAACGGTCACTTTAGAACAAGCCCTCAAGGCATTTGAACTTCCCCGCGAAGTCGGTACGACTGCCGACGGCAAGACCATCAAGGCCAATATCGGCCGCTTCGGGCCGTACATCCAGATAGATAAGACGTTCGTGTCTATCAAGCCGCTCGACCCCCATACCATTACCGAAACTGAAGCCCGCGAATTATACGCTGAAAAGCAACAGAAAGACGCTGAAAAGTACATCGCTGAGTTTGAAGGCGGCATTCAGGTCCTCAATGGCCGTTACGGCCCCTACATTACCGACGGCAAGAAGAATGCCAAAATTCCGAAAGATAAAGATCCGAAGTCACTTACTCGCGTGGAGTGCCTGGATCTCTTAGCAGCTACCCCTGACAAAAAGAAACCATTTCGTCGTGGCGCTACAAGCCGTAAAACTGCCAAGCGATCGTAATTTCCATACGAACTGCTCGTGTGATATTCATCACATAGTAATTATGGTTAAATCGTATTTTTGCAATTTTAACCACATTCTACCAGAGTTACTTAAGCTGCTTACTTGTATTACCACGAGCACGTTGTATAGCAACAATTCTACAACATAGACTTCGCTGAACCGTCCATTACGTGCTACAATAAGTCATAACCTACAAGCATTCGACGTGGGTTTGACTGAAATTAGCTTAGGTGTTATAATTAACAAAAGTTAGCGTATCAACAGATAGGAAAACCGCGATGGCACAGACCACCACGTCCTCACCTGATGTTCAGACTACTACTCTGAGCACCGAGGAATACATTAATGACATTCTAGAGACCATTGACCGCGAGCGCGAACGAGAAATCATTTCACGCCGTTTCGGCCTCTTCGACCGTAAAGAAACCCTTGAACAAATAGGGGAATTATTAGGTATTACCCGGGAACGTGTGCGTCAGCTGGAAAAGTCGGTCCTATCCCGCCTGAAAGCTTCAGCAGAGCAGGGCACTGTCCCCCGTATCGCCGACCTACAGGTCACTTTTATAGAAAAACTGCACCACATGGGTGAATTAGCCCGCGTCAGCACACTGACCGAGCAGGTGAGTGACACTCACACCAAGCTTGAACAGGCTCGTATCGCCTTCCTGGCCCAACTTTGCCCGGAACTGATTGTTATCAACGACGACGACCATTTTCATATGACGGTCGGCATCTTGGCCACGCGCGACGCCCATGCCATTAAAGCTGATGTCGCCAAGATAATTGATGCCATCAAAAAGGCGGGCGAGCCTTCAGATATCGAAGCCGTCTCCAAAGCCGCCAGTATCAGTGACGTCCAGCAGGCGGGAGCTTTAGCCAGTACTTCTAAGGCACTGGCGACTTTAAATGGCCGCTGGGGCCTCGTTAAGTGGCCTATGGTCAATCCGAAGAACATTCGCGATAAGATCTACGTTATTCTCAAAGAACACGGCAAACACATGCATTTCAATGAAATCGCCGAAGCTATTAAAGGCAGCGAATTTAAGCGCAAAGACGTCACCACCCAAGCCATCCATAACGAACTAATCAAAGATAAGCGTTTCGTCCTGATTGGCCGCGGTATCTACGCCCTCAAAGAGTGGGGTTACGAGAAGGGAACGGTCAGCGACATCATTAGCGATGTCCTTAAGCAGGAAGGCGGTCCGCTGCACCGCGACGAAATCGTTAAGCGCGTTCTTAAGAGCCGTTATGTTAAAGAGACTACTATCCTCCTGAACCTCCAGGGCAAACCGCAGTTCAAGCGTGTCGCCAAGGCTACGTACGCTTTAGCCGAATAGTATCGCGCCTCTTATGCCGCAAGATATGGCACCAGTACCCAAAGAATCCTCCACCGCCGATAAGTGTTTTGATGCCTATTCGCCGTTCAATGTGACTCACTTTGGCAAACTGGTGGGCATCAGCCAGGAGACTCAGGATTTTGCAACGCCTCCCCGTGATCATTGCGTGGTCATAGATAACGCGACGAACGCGCTGGCTGTCGTTCGCCGCACGCCGCTGACCAAATATCGGACCGGCCTGCCTCCGATTACGAGATCGGGCGAAGCGGCCGCTGACTTTCACGACAGACACTTGCAGCAGCTGGGCTATTACGGTCTCACGCCATGGATAACAGCGGTACGGCATGGCAGTTATGATAACAGCCTGTATGTTCAGCAGGAGCTACTGCCGGAAGACGCTGAAGTCGAGATTGAGGATGATGAATCATGCCAAATAATACAGACACGTGTGGAAGCCTATATGGCGTGGGTACTACGCAATAACGAGCCGGCTTTTCTCTCTGATATTAGTCGCCCGGACCAATATAGCCGATTAGGCGATACGGTCGTTTTACACGATGTTGAACCGTTATATCAGGCAAACAAGTAAAACCGAACATTATACGAACACTCTATGTAAGTGGCATGCAGCTACGATTTGATCGCCACAGACGCCAAACGGCATCACGGGAATACGGGAACATATTGTCATAATACGAGACTAACGCATACACAGTGAGATCATGACAGGCAACTATAAAAGCACAATTTATAAAAAATGGGCAATGAAACGAACCATCTGGATTTATAACCATTGGCAGCCGTGGGGCAATGAGTGCTAAGGCATAAATCCAGATAGTGAAACAATGTCGCACAATGTATATTTTGCGACTTGAATATAAGAATTGTATAGGTAAACGCATACGTGGCTATCGGGGAATTAAACATTAGAATTTAGTACTACCGCCCCGAAACACTATTAGCTTTTACTTTATGCGCTTAAATACTTTACCTACCTTTAGCTATACATTTGTTACTACCCAATACCTTACACATTCGACAATATGTATAAATATAGGTTTAGTGGATCCTGTAAGGCCGCGTAGACGCCCAGGCTGTGAAATGCCAAAAACAGCGTGAAATGTTTGACTTATCCACAGTTCCATAGCAAAATTTGCATTTTGTGGATTTATATTAAAAAATATGTATTACTCCCCTACTCCCTGTACGCTATTTTAATTTGCATATTTTGACATTTGGTTTGTTATATATTTTTATATGTTTTACGGGAAACAGAAAAAATAATGAACAAATTACGAACATGAGTAGGGCGATGGGGCACAGGACGTTACCAGCCCCTTCCCTATTTGTAATACGCCCGGTCTGCCACCCTGACATCTATATATTGCGACGGCGTCACCCGTTCGGATTCCAGACGCTGCTTTGTCGCGATGAATGCCCCTGTTTGCATCCTAGCCTCCCCCTGCAGGTTGAATCTTACAAAATAGGGTTTACCTGAAATGTATACGTCGAGTTCACTGCTGTTAGCGGGCAGAACTAACCGGCTGTATGCAATATCGGCTGCATCGAGGACAGCTGTTACCTGACGGGCAAAATTAACTGTTGCCCGGGACAATACCTGTTTACCTAGCTCCACACGTAAGCCGCTCTTATCTTCAAGCTTCGGTACCGCCAGTTCGCCGTTATCAGTTACTTGGCTGGCCGAAATAAGGGCTCGTCCGCTGGTATCAATTAAAAATGCGCCGTTACTGGTAGTCGTCAGGATAAATGCCGGTGGATACGGAGTAACTCGTACGACAGGGCGGACACCGAACAGGGGCAAATCTACCGAGACATCACGTAGTTCGGGATACTGGCTGGTTAATTCCTGCGAGACTTTAGCAGTGTCGACGGTTAGCTTACTGCGATTAAACAGCGAACCGCCTAACGCTCGGGCGGCCGCCTGCTGATAAACAGTGGTATTTTGAACATAATATGCCTGACTACTAGCTGAAGCCACCTCAACCCGCGGTGAAGTGCTGAGCGACAACAATAGTACGAGCCCGGCGGTTAACACGAGGGCGCTGAGTGCTAGCCCCAGCTTGTAACGCGTAGAAATGTGCTCGGCGAGAGGCGGCATTTTAAAAGCTGGCCGGCGACCGGTTTGCGCTTCAGGTACCGGCCGCTCCGGCTGAGACTTAGGCGTCGCGTTCGCGGGGCGTTGGGCGTAATAAGAAAAAGCCTGCGGGCGTGATTCACCCCGGTCATCTGACAATGGCCGCCGGCGGCCAGCAGGCGGTTCGGGGACTGGTGTTTGTTTTCGGCTAAATTTCATAATGACCTTGGTTATTTTATATCTTTGGCTTTTTCAAACAGCATCGAAGCAATGGCAGCTGCCGCGTCAGGGCGGCCGAATGAGGCAAAATTCCGGGACAATTCGGCGGTTTTATCAGGGTGGTCAAACAAATCAGATACCACGCTGGCGAGGCGCAATTCCTGCTCGATCTGGTCTTCAGTCATCTCTATTATAGCCCCCCGGCGCTTTAAGACAGCCGTATTTTTAAGCTGGTGGCCACCGGTTAACACTGGACTCGGTATGATGATGCTCGGTTTAGCTTGGACGGCCAGTTCAGCAAGATTAGTGGCGCCCGCCCGGGCAATAACTACGTTAGCCGCGCCGGTATACTCGTACATATTAGTTACAAAGCCGACAACTGTAATCCGCTCAAGATCTTGTGGCGAGACAGACTGGGTGTATTGTTGTTTGACGACACTTTCATGAATCCGGCCAGTCAGATGCACAATCGCCAGCCCGGGATACCGCTGCAACAGGTACGACGCGTTGGCCACCATAGCATCATTCAAACGCTGAGCTCCGAGGCCACCACCGGTTAGCAACAACACCCATTCATAAGCGCCGAGGCGAACCGCTTCTTTGTAGGCGGCCCGCTGTTTGTCGCTTACCGGGCGGTAGTCGCTGCTGATAGGTACGCCGACCGTTTCAGTTTTGCTGGCCGGATACGGATACACATCCTTGGGCAAAGCTACGGCATGCACAGCAGCCCAGTGGGCGATTAAGCGGTTCGTCAGGCTGGGGATGGCATCCGAATCATGCGTAACATAGGGAATTCCCCGCGCTGCCGCCGCCAGACAAACCGGAACGCTCACATAGCTGCCGCGCGTAAAGATAATGCTCGGCTTAACCCGCCGGAGCAACCAGAAGCTCTGCCATAAGCCTATCAAAATAAACAAAGCGTCCCGAACGTTTAAGTACATGGTTTTCAGGTCGAGCAGCTGCCGCCACCCTTCCCCGTGGTAACGGCGGAACTTACCGGCCCGAACGCTGACCATTTCGTCGATATTAGTGTCCTGTCCCGGCACGTCATCAAGCGGATCGTTCGTATGGCTGACGTATACAATACGGATATCAGGGCGTTGTTTTTTGAGCTCGCGCGCGACTGCCAGGATTGGGGTGATATGCCCCCCGGAGCCGCCGCCCGTCACGACTATAGTCATACGAGGTTTCCTTTTTTAGACCACTACTTTCACTCTTACGGGGTGCCTGCTGGGCAGTATAGTACGAAACCTGGAATACCAGTCCCACGGCCGCCGCTACAAAAACTACACTGGTACCACCGGAGCTGATAAACGGTAACGTAATACCCTTCAGTGGCAACAGTCCAATCATAGCACCGACGTTCACCAGCGCCTGGATGCTCAACCAGGCCAGCACCCCGATGGTTAGCAGCTGGCTGAACATATCTGGCGCCCGCTCGGCTATCCGTTTGATACGCGCGAAAAACATTAAGAGTATGCCGAGCAGTATGGTGACACCCACAAAACCGAATTTTTCAGCGTAGACCGCGAAAATGGAATCATTGGAGGCTTCCGGCAAGTATCCGTATGCCTGAACACTACGGCCGAGACCAAGCCCCGCGAAGCCTCCGGAACCGACGGCTATTAACGCCTGGCAGGCCTGGTAACCGCTCGTAGTCTGACAATTTTCCTCGGGATGTAAAAACGTTGTGATACGGGCACGACGGTAATCAGACGGCAGCACGACTAGAATGACGCCAATCGCCAGTACGCCGGCCAGCATAGCCAGGCGTTTCATAGGCACGCCAGCAACAAAGGCCATCACCGACAGCATTACGATGATAACACCCATGGAACCAAGATCACTTTGGCCATGCAGGCCGCCTGGACCGGCCACGATTACACCGATTACCAATAAAGCGATTAAGAGCGGCTTTAGGGTGGATGTAAAATTATCAAGCTGGCCCTTAGCCGCCTGAGTGGCTAAAAAGCCGCCTACGCCCAGTAGGAGACCAAACTTAAGCAGTTCTACTGACTGAAACGAAAAACCGCCCAGCCGCACCCAGCGGTGGGCAGGATACGACGGATTGAGCGGCGTGACGAGCGCGATCAAGGTAGCGATCGCTGCCGCGATCAATATCGGCTTGGTAAAACGGCGCCAGACGGGCAGCGGTACCCGGGCGGCCACAATAAAAGCGATGACACTTAAAAATACGGCGATCAGCTGGTGGGCGATAAATTGACCGCTCGACCCCTTCCCGGCGGCGGCCATAGCCGGACTGATGGAATAAACCACTATCAGACCTATCGATAGCATTACAAGGCTCAGGATAACTAACAGGTAGTCAGGCCGGTGCTTGCGCCCCATGCTCATACTTGTAGCGGCTTGACGCGTACCGCCGGCTGGCCTGCCCCGCATCCTGTCTCCCCGAACCGCGCGGTCTCCACCGACCGGCATCATGTTAGCTGAATCTCCCGACCAGGAATATCAGTAAACCTGTTACACCGGCTACTTGCCCCAAGATCCAAAAACGCATAGTAACTTTGGGCTCCGGCCAGCCTAAAGCCTCGAAATGATGATGGATTGGCGATGACAAAAACACTTTCTTACCGTTCCGTAGTTTCCGGGATAGACGGTTGATGATAACTGATGCGGTTTCCATAACGTATACCGCGCCGATGACCGGCAGCACGTAAACCGTATCGGTCTGCATGGCGATGATTCCCAAAGCGGTTCCAAGCGCGAAAGCGCCGACATCGCCCATAAAGAAACGGGCGGGGAAAATATTGAACCAGGTATAGCTCAGCAACGCGCCGACCACTGTCAGGCAGAAGGCCGCCAGCGAATATTTGCCTTCCACCATACAAATCACCGCGTAAGTGGCGAATGATGACGCCAGCAAACCGCCGGCCAGGCCGTCCAAGCCGTCGGAAATATTGACCGAGTTAGCCGTGGCGACAACCACCAGCCAGAACAGCGCGATAACAAAAGCTCCGATGTAGACATGCTCCAGACCAGGTATATAAACAGTGGTGACATCCAGTTTTGACCAGAACCACCAGCCGCCAACCAGCGCGACCAGGCTGTATAAGCCAAACTTAACAGTTGAACGCATGCCGGCGATTTTAGAGTTGCCGCGGATATTCATAATGTCGTCTATCAGCCCAATAACAGCGGCGCCAGCCATACCGGCCAACGGCAGCCAGGTTTCACCGCGCGTCAGGTTGCCCGTTAACGTAACCAGCAGGATAACAACGACGAAAATCAGTCCTGCCATTGTTGGAATATTGCGCAAATGCTTGGCGGCATGCAGTTTACTGTAAACGGCCGCCGAACCACCCGACCACGATTCGGTACGAGCCTTTTTCCACCACTGCTTCCGGTAGGCTATCGTCGTATATACCGGTGTCAGGAACATAGCCAGCACGAAAGCCAGGAAGCCGAACAGGAAAATTCCTATGAGAGTTCCGGTATTGATGGCGAAATGCAGGGTTTCATTCATATCTGTGTTTGATCTTCTCTGATTATTATACCAGTAAGCCTAATTTTTCGCGGCAACCCGTGAATTATTGATCAGCATGTGGGCGATATCGCCAAAGACAGGCTGGGCGGCGGCCGTACCGGCATAACCGCCATTCTTCGGCTTGTTCATGAATACGGCGATAACATACTGCGGCTTCTGCCCGCCTACGAACCCGAGGTATGTGCCATTGAAGTCATTTTCAAAATAACCGCCACCCGGCTTGGCGATCTGGGCCGTACCGGTCTTACCGCCAACCATATAGCGGTTCTGGTCAAAACCGGGGCTAAAACTATGATGATCGACAGTATACTGCATCATCGGAATCAGGGCGTCAGTTACCGATTGCGAGACTACGCTGCTGCGTACAATCTGCGGTTCAGTTTTCTCTACCTTGCCCTGCGGGTTAACTGTACCATCCACCAGGTGCGGCTTATAATAAGTGCCCCCGTTAATGATGGAGGCCATAGCGGCAGCCATCTGTACCGGCGTGGCCGTCATTGCCTGCCCAAAAGTCGTGTTGGCGTATGTCAGATTGATGCCCGCGCCGTTATCTTTTGGAGCTGGCACGTAGCCCGGAGCCTCAAACCCCTGTTCAATACCGGTCTCTGTGCCGAATTGGTAACGATTGGTCATGTAATCGTACCAGGTAGCGCGCGCCTTGGCATTGATGGTTCCACCGCCCATCTGCATCAGTTCCCAGGTAGCGCCCGTGTTAAGTGACAGGTTCAAAATGTCACGGATACTGCGCACGCCGGCCGGACCATCTTCTTCGATGTTAGTAATAGTAAAATCGTCGACTTTATATTTCGCCGGATCATTATACGTTTGATTAGGCCGGATCACCCGGGCATCAAGCGCGGCCGCGGTAGTCAGCGGTTTCATGATAGAACCGACCTCTATCGGATTGACGGCGGCGTTATTTGAAAACAGTGCGGCATCGTCGACATCGGAGTACTTAGACGGATCATACGTCGGATAGTTAGCCATCGCCTTAATAGCACCGCTGTTAACATCCATAATTACCGCGCTGCCGCTATCCGCTTTGGTCTTTTCGACGCCTTTCTGCAACAGGGTTTCAACTTGCTTCTGCATGGCGATATCAATGGTAAGCGCCAGGTCCTTGCCTGCTTCGGCCCTGGTTTCCACATTTCCAGCGCTGGCGGCCAGCGGCACGCCATGAACATCGGTGATTGCCTTGAGCTCACCCGGCTTGCCTTTGAGTTCACTGTTAAGCGCCTGCTCGATGCCATAGGTTCCCTTACCCTCGTCGTTCACAAAACCCAACACCTGGGAAGCAAGTGTTCCCTGCGGATAGGTGCGATAGTCCTGCTGCTGGCTGCCGATGCCAGGAAGCTTCAGTTTAAGCAGCTTTTCGTTCTGCGCCTGACTGATTTTTTTGCCAATTATTTGGTAACGGCTGTCCTTAACTGTCATCAGGTCTTCATATTTGCCACGGTCACCACCAATAACGTCAGCCACCTTACCGGCAGTTTTCGCAGCGTCCTTGATATACGCCGGGTCGGCGTATATGGTATACAGCTTTTCATTCAGGACAATTGGGATGGCATGGTCACCATCGTAAGCCAATATGGTGCCTCGGCTGGCCGGAATTTCATATTGTTTTAACTGGTCCGATAAAGCCGCGTTTTTATAATGGTCATAGCGGATAATTTGCAGGTAAAACAAACGTACAAAAAAAATTGCCAGCACCACCACTAAGGCTGCGTACCAAAAACGGACACGCCGTGCCGCGCTATACGGAGATACCGATGGTCCCTCGCTTGAATTGTGTAGTTGCCCTACTGCCATAAGCTTTTAGCTAGTATAGCACGATTAACGGATTAGTCCTGGACAGTTCCGGATGGCGTAACGGGCACCATGGCAGTAGCCTCGGCGCTATCCTGTACGCGGTCCAGTGATTGTAAACGGGCCGATGCCACTTCAAGGTCGTCATGTTCGGTTTTGAGATCTGTTTGCTGCTGGCTCAGGCCGTTAAGCTGGTAGCCGTAAGCATTAGTTTTGGTTACTTGCGTAAGATACAACAATCCCAGCAAGCAAGCCAGCACGATAAGCATTACTGTGTTACTGACCGGTCCAAGCCTGGTACTTCGTTGTTTACGGAAGTCTACAGCGTTTTGATTACGCCCCGCGAAGCGTTGTTGCCGTGAGACGGAGAGGGTGCTTGAATAAGTCATAATAACCGCCTTTCTGTTTGTTTTCTTTTTTATGTTTAGGGTTTATGGCGCGTACGGCAGCAAGAAAAAACCAAGCTTACACAGCAGATGCCGTGAAGCCGTGTCCTTTACTGATGCCGTGGGGGGGTAGTAGCGTGGGTTAGAGGACGAATCCCCTAACCCGTAACTGACCGCTGGAAGTCTAAATTAGACTACTTTGACCTGTACTTTATAAGCACGTGATGTAGATTTGATTTGGATTGGCATAATGCTTTTCCTTTCTTTAGAATTATTTTTAATTTTTTATTTTCACTGCGGCCCGTAGTTTTGCGCTTCGGGAACGCGGATTGTGAACAAGTTCAGTTGCCTCAGCAGTAGTGGGACGCTTGGTGAGTAACCGTATGGTTGCGTCATACCTGTCGCCGCTGAGATCGGCCAACAGATTCTTTACGAGCCTGTCTTCGAGGCTCTGGAAACTAATAATACAGATACGTCCTTCCGGCTTCAGTAAATTAATCCACTGTGGGAGGTTTTTGCTGAGGAGACCGAGTTCGTCATTGACGGCAATACGGACAGCCTGGAATGTGCGGGTAGCGGGATGGACTTTGCTGTGTCCCGGCCAAACTTTGGCGGCGACTGCCGCCAGCTCGATAGTTGTTGCTAGAGGACGAGCGGCGATAATCGCTTTGGCGATTGCCCTGGCTTTTGGTTCCTCTCCGTAGCGTGTCAGAATATCGATCAACTGCTCTTCCGAATAGCTATTTACTATCCGTTCTGCGGTTAATTCCTGATCCTGATCCATACGCATATCGAGCGGACCATTCTGGGCCAAGGAAAAGCCTCGTGCGGCTTGGTCAAGGTGCGGGCTGGATACACCAAGGTCTGCCAGAATAACATCAAACTGCGCTTTTTCTGAAACCAACTGTGTAGTAGCGGTACCGAAATCAGCGTGCACCAAACGGACCGTGTCACCAAACCGTTCGGTCAGCGATGCAATTGCATTACTGTCGCGGTCGACGAGTACGGCCTTTTCCGGAGCCTGTGTACGTTCCAGTATTCGTGCGGCGTGTCCGCCGTATCCAGCTGTTAAGTCGAGATAAGTCTCGCCTTTTTGGGGAGCTAAATACCGCAGCACTTCTTCGACGAGTACCGGAATATGCACGGCACCTTCTGCAGGCGTGCTTGATGGTTGTGGCATGACTTTGGATGCGTTCATCCGATTAGTTTACCATTTACCGGTGCAAACTAGGTTGCGACCAGCGGTGTTGTATGCCCTACCCTGTGGGTATAAGCGCGTTTTTTGTTTTGGTGATGTTTTTGTTTTTAGTCACTACTTTCGTAGCGGCTTCCAGGTCACCTAATCAGCAGTCAACTTTTTGTTTTTGTGCAAATGTTTTTGTTTTTGTGGATTGACCGTTTGTCTTGATGCCTACCAGTATGTTGAGAGTCTGTTAAGCGAGCAAATGGTCAAAAGTTTGAGAGACTTATGTGTGAGGTGGAGTTTTGGGAGGTGTTTTTGATGAATGTACGAGGGTTTTTAATGTGGTGCCCCAAGATGCCACGATGTGTTGACTGCCGAATAGTTAACCTTGAATTGTAAAAGATCGCTGAGACTACGTTTTTGCTTTTAGGTTTTTTGTTTTTTGTAACCTAATTGCATTATAGCACAAGCGTTTTCATTTTCCAAATTTTTCAGTAAATTCGGTTGCTGTTAATAAATTGTTAATGAACTGTGATTTTATAGGGTTTTACTGCCGCTTACGTCTCTGACATAAGCCGCCAATACTTACCAACCCGCACCGCTACAATGCCCTTGCTGATACCGGCATAGTCCAGCAGGTGCTGTTCTACGCTAAACCGGCCCTGCTTCAGGTCGAGTTCACCCTCTGTCTTACCCATACGGAACTGTACGTTAAGGTCAGCCGTGGCTTCGTCAAGGATATTTCCTTTCAGTAGCGGCTCCACCTCTTCGTCCCATACCATTTTTGGATATAGATGAAGGTAATTTTTGAATCCCCTTGTCACGACTACGCCGCTGGCGAATTCAGCCCTAAGTTCGGTAGGTATGGTTAACCGCCGCTTATCGTCGAGCTTTCGCTGGAAGTAGTCTATTGTCATTGGGATGTTTAGTAATAGGTGCTAGTGGTTTTGTATTGTTTGTTTTTTGGTGAGTGGCCTCGGGAAGCAATTGAGGATGCTTCTGCGGTATTGCTACCGTTTTGATGCTACCCACGTTTACCCACTAGCTAGAGTGTACAACCCACTACTACCCACGCACAAGCACTTTTTTATACAAAAAGTGGTGTTCATCACACCACTTATCCACAGATTTACACCGTATTACCAACATATCCACATATATAGTGCTTATGTTTATGAACGTGGCGCTAGGAAGGACTACCAGCACACATATTTGCAAAAATCACGCTTATGCTTTAGATACAGTTTACACTGTTCCAGCTGTCGGATGTGAACGCATGGTCGTACCATAGCTGACCAAGGCATGCCGGTTCTCTTCCTTTTCACGGCGCATCATTTGCTCTACCCGGTGCTCTGCCTGGACATGTTCCGATGAATGAGCGAATACCGGCTGCATACTATCTACAAAACGCGGCATGCGGGCTTCATGCAGCTCAAGCAGGCTTACCGTAGCGGCCAATGACATGGCGACCAGCCCCAAATTGGCGGCTACTGATTCAACGTAATTTTGAATGATATTTTTATTTTTATCGAACATACTTAAACATTAGCATAATGTGTAAGTAATGTCAATATTATGCGTTTACAGTTGACCTATTACAGTATTTATTCCAGATCTGTAGTCACCCGTTCGCCTTCACTCAGTCCGTCGAGAGCTGCCATATCATCATCGTTAAGTTCGAAATCAAAAACCGAAAAGTTTTCAACTATATGCTCCGGGTTCTGCGAGCGCGGCAACGGTGCTGTGCCGTGCTGAATACACCAACGCAAGATAACCTGCGTAGGAGACTTCCCTACGCGCTCGGCAACGCGTTCAATTTCCGGGTGAGAAGTTTTAGCATGACGGGATAACGGACTGTACGCTTCGACCAAAATACTGTGCTGCGCGCAAAACTCAAGTAGTTCTTTCTGCTGCTGATAAATAAACGGGTGAAACTCCACCTGGTTAACGTGCGGGACAAGCGCGGTATTATCGAGCAGCTCCTGCAAGTGGCGCATGCTGTAGTTACTGACACCAACCGCCTTTGCCTTGCCGGATTTATATATTTCCTGCATAGCGCGCCATGCCTCGTCACGGGCGTCAGACTGCGGCCAGTGCACCAAATAGAGATCGACGTATTCCAGGCCTAATTTGGCCAGCGATTCGTCAATGGCATGCAAGGCACTGTCGAACGCATGGTCAGAATTCCATAGCTTGGTAGTCACGAAAACATCTTCGCGCGGAACTCCTGATTCGCGGATCGCCTTGCCGACACCCCGTTCATTACCGTATATTTTAGCAGTATCAATATGGCGGTATCCGGCAGTCAGTGCGGCCTGTACACTAGATTCAGCCGCGCTATCCGGCGTAATTTCCCACGTACCAAACCCCATCTGCGGCATGCGGGTATTGTTAGACAACATAAAGATGTGGTCCATATGTGCTTCCTCTCTGTTTAGACGTCCAGTACTACTGGTTGGCCATTTTGCATTTTCAGGAATGTTATGCCGTTTTCGGCGAATAGCTTTTCAAGGCTGTCGTACGTTTGCTCCCGGGCATCATCTTTCCAGTGCCAGTCATGGATCGGCACTACATACTTAGGCTTCAGCCGGAGCGCCAGTGCAGCCGCTTTTACCGTAGAGCCCCATGGAGCCGTCACCGGTAACGCCAATACCTGCTTTGTTTCGGAGAAGCCGTGACTATCCCCGGGATGCGTCAACAAGTCCAAATAATGGTAACCAATTTCCTCTGGCTGAGGGAACAGCGGTTCAACATTTTCATGCGGCGCGTCCAAAAATTGTACGCCCTCGAATTCTTCGGTCGTCGCTAAAATACTTTCTTGTTTAAGTTTGTCGACGACTTCCTGCGGTGCTGTGATTCGTACATCAGGAAATTTCTGCAGCAGACGCTTAACTAACGGAACACTCAAATGGTCACCGTGGCCGTGAGTAATAAAGATATCGTCAAGATACACCAGCGCTTCGACGTCGACGTAGGGTTCACTCATTATTCCGGGATCGAACAGGGCGGTACGATTAACGGGGTCAGGCATTTCAACCAGCAGGCACGAATGCTCAAGCTTTGTAATTTTCATGTAGGGCTCCCTTCTGTTATTGCCACACTATACAAGCAGCACAAGGGCTATTCAGTAAGATTTATAACTGGCCAGTTACCGGTAGCCACGGTAGGCGGCGTAACGCCGTGCCGATCTTCTGCCGTAGTAATATTTGAGCCTGGTGAGTTCCTCATTCACAATCATGAGCGCTGGTATATACAGAAGCACAAGCAGTCCAAGGGGTTTTCGCGCGAAATCTACCGCATGACCGATATTTGGAAAACCGTATAGTACCTTGCCGGTGATGCCGTTAACCGGCAGGGCCGCGTCGGCTGTCATAACATGATCTCCTTTGGTCTGCACGAGTCCCCGCACTGGATCTACCGCTACGACGCGGTGCGTTATGGAAACAGTGCGATTTATGGGACTGGGGTATGTTACGACGTCACCAGGAGCCAATGGCCCAAAGTTTCTTGTTTGCAGTACGATGTCACCATGACGCAGTGCCGGCTGCATGCTATCGGTTTGCACGGTTAGCAACCTGTAGGGACCATAGTGCATGAGCAATATGGTACCAGCGCCACACAACAGGCACACTGTGATTGCTAGTAGCGTACTGAAGTGTTTGAGGCGCCGGTAGCGTGTCATACTATCCTGTTCCTGCCACGTGAGACCGTTATTGGGTTACCGCCGTGCCCGTAAAGACAACGTCGATGCCGGTTATATTCGTGTCCGTGCCGGTGAAGGCGTCAGAGTCCATGGCAACCTGCATCTTATACTGGGCGACCGCGCCGTTCCCCGCCAGTGTCTCCGTAAGTGGTGTGCCACCGGTAGCATAGCCGGAAACCAGAGTGCTCAAGGCGATTTTTTGTGGCGTATTGGCATCGATCCGTGTGAAAACAACATACACTTTACTAAGATTAACATTGCCGCTGTTTACCGGCGTACTGCTTACCGCGGCCTTAATGGTCAGCGCCGCGCTACCACTGTTTTTCAGATAAAAGTCATTACCAACGGTTGGCGCGGCGGGGCCGCCAGGTATAACATCCCTGAAAGCGAAGCCAGCCCGGCTGGTGGCGAACGAGGCGGCGCTAGTGCCAATCTGTAGTCCGGCAGTTGCGGTCTGCAACGTATTGCCTGTAAGTGCTATCTGCTGACTCTGCAAGGCAGCAAATGTAACCCCAGTTGCCAGTACCGCGACTGACGCTATAACCGTAACCGCTCGCATAAGCGGTTGAACTCCCCGTTGACTACCAAAACGTTTCATACATGGCCCTCCTTTAATTAGTAGGGCCTATACTGCGCCGGCAAAAAGCTTGCTGTCAAAATGAATCAAAAACCGTTCAGAAGGAGTTAATAGTGGCTAGAGGACGGCATCTTCGCCGAAATGCTTCTGCAACCGTGCCTTAATGGATCCCGGATGCCTGCCAAACTCTTTAGTCAATTTGGTAATGGATTTTGGCTTGGGGTCTTCGAAATACTGCAGCAGCTTGGCATCCTCGGCCTCGCTCCAGGGCTTATAAGCGTTTGGATACTTTTCGCGCATCTTTTCCAGTTTTTCGGCCCAACTGCCGGCCTTGGTGGTTGATTGGGGCTGAGGCTGCAGTTTTTCGAGAGCTTCGCGTTCCAGAGCCCGTTCACGCAAATGTTCGAGCCGTTTAGCGTCCTGCTCACTCTTGGTGCGCAGGTGTTTATCAATTTCCAGGGCTTCGGGGCTGATCTGCAGAGCCATGCGGTTTATGCCCACCAGACTCAGGTTCTGCAGGTTACGCACGCGTGACAGCGCCACATAACCCATCCCCTCTACGAAAGCCCGGCGCAGGTCGATACGGGCAGCGTCAAGCGTCATGCCTTGGCTTTTATGAACGGTAATCGCCCAGGCCAGCCGCAGCGGAATCTGCGTGATGGAGGCTCGTTTTTTATCGCCGTCGCGCAGTTCCCAGGTCTCCGGGGTCATGGTAAGCGTACGGCCGCTATGAAGATTAACAATCGGATAACGAGTGCTCTTTTCGAAGTCGATCACGGTACCAAGCGTCCCGTTGGCCACCCGCTTTTCAGCGCTGTTTTTAATGCACATTACCAGCGCTCCCTTTTTAAGCACCAATACTTCCTGGGCCAGGCACGATCGCTTCAAAGTTTCGACATATGACTCTTTGCCTGTGGTAGCCATCTCATAAGACTCTTCGCCTGCTTCCAGGCCGTTCAGACGCTGTTCGTTGATGCGGTCGACGTCGATGTTAACCGTATGTAATTCAGTGGCCTCATGCTGTTCCAGCGGCGCGTCGACACGCTCCAATAGCTTTTCCGCATGATGGCGGCGGACGTCGCCGGCTCGCATGGCATTGAGTATCTCCAGAAAATCGTCATCATCCTGGCGGTGCTGCTCCTGCAGGTAACAGATGACCGGATCGAACTCCTCCCAGACTTCAGCATTGACCACGAAACTGCCCTGCCGGCCGTCATTCCGGTTTACGGGCGGCAGCTGGAAGAAATCACCACATAAAATAACCTGGATACCGCCAAACGGCCGGTCGTCGCGGCGGACCTTACGGGCAACCTCGTCGATCATATCCAACCGGTAGTCGTGCAGCATGGAGATTTCATCGATAATCAGTACGTCGGTCGCCTCGATAATGTCGCGGCGGCCCTTAAGCAGATGCTCTTCAAACTGCGGGTGCAGTTGGTCCGCGATACCAATCCCGCTCCAGGCATGGATGGTGTTGCCGCCCAGGTGAGTCGCCGCCAGGCCGGTGGTCGCCGTTACGGCCACGTACTTGTTCTGTTTTTTGGCACGGCGAATAAACTCATTCAAAACATACGTCTTGCCCGAACCGGCTGGTCCTGTCAGCAATACGTTGTTACCCTCCAGCATTATCTCGAGTGCTAAGCTCTGGTCCATATCGTATGTTCTATTATACAGGGCAGAAGGTTGCAAGCGTAGCCGGATATGGATTATTTTTCGGCGAACGGACTGGCGGGAACTACGCCGTCTTCTTCGCTTGGTGGTTTCAGCTCGCGTTTGCTCAGTACTTCATAGCGGATACCGGTCATCGGGCTTTCCATGTAATCATCGTTCAGCAGGTTGACGAACTTATCCATATCCTTACCATCCATGATGATGATGGCACCCGAGTCGTCGGTCATCATTTCAATACCCATTTCCTCGGCATGATCGAGCAACTGGTCCTGTTTAACCATTTCCGGATCAAGTTTCTGTAGTTTTTTAATGATTTTCGCCTTGCCCTTAATAAGAGACTGGATGCTGTCGCCTTCACCGAAGCTCAGTTTGAAGTTTTCCTCAATTTCGCGGACCTTTTGCTCGGCTATCGAGGCCATCTTGGCGTCATAGCCAAACAGGCTCTTAAGCTTGGCTTCGCTGAAGACATACATATCCTGGTCGAGAATGAGCAGCTGATTGTCCGGTGGAATCCGCAACGCCGCATCGGCGTCAAAGGTGACGATTTTGCCGTCACGGATCATCCAGCCGGCACTTCCCTTCATAACCTGTGACTGCGGTAGCTGCTTAATAACGTAGAAGCGCTTTGGCATCTGCTGGTGGCCAACCCGGGCGATGATGCCCTTCATGCGCTTAATATCGTGTTCTTCCTCGTTAAAGAGTTCAATTTCCTGCTCCTGAGTCTTCAGCCAGTTCAGAACTTCCTGGGCCTTTTCGACCTTATTCAACTGCGTGCGCTGCAAGACATTATCTTCTTTTTCGGCGTCTTCGAAACCGCGGACGATCAGGCCGTTATCGGCGCCTTCCAGTACGTATTCCAGAATTTCATCGATAAATAGTGGCTCAAGCTGCTTTTTAAGGTCCGGTACCAGGTTTGTCTTGTAGACGACACCGTTTTTGTTAAAGAAGAAAAGGTCGATCTTCAGTTCGTCCTTAAACTGCACTAAGTTATTGGCCCAGGCAAACACATCAGATTCACTGTATCCGTCGCTAGTGGGCGCGGTTTCAGCTTTGTTGGCAGAGGTTACCGGGATTACTTCGGATTTTGGTAAATCGACCGCTTCGATCGGTGCCACCACCTCTTCCGCGACTTCAACTGCCGTAAGGGCTTCGTCCTGATCAACTACTGTTGGTTCTTCCATGTATTAGTGTGAGCTCCATTTTATGGCCGCATGGTGAGGAGAAGCATGAGGCGCTATGTTTTAACGTAAGAACAATTCTAATGGAAGTATAGGCAAAAATCTGCTGTAAAATAGTCAAACCCTTGTGAAACGCGCTACAATAGTTAAAAGATTGAAGGAGTGGACATGGACTATAGCATATACAAGACATTAGAGTTCCGGCGTAAGTTTTTCAAGTTGTTCGGAGCGTCCATCGACATCACCAACCCTGAGTCAGGCCAGCAGGTCGGCTTTATCCAGATGAAAGCCTGGAAGCTGAAAGAAGACATCCGTATTTTTACCGACAGTTCAATGCAGCAGCAGTTACTGCAAATTCATGCCCGCAGCGTTATCGATTTTGGCGCTACATATGACGTTACCGACGCCCCTACCGGTGACAGTCTGTTTTCGCTGCGGCGTAAAGGGCTACGCTCTACCTTTGTTCGTGACCGTTGGGAAGTCGCTGATGCTGCCGGAAATACAATCGGCACCGTCCAGGAAACCAGCAGCAGCCTGGCCCTGGTCCGCCGCTACGTCGGGATTATTCCTATCGTTGGCGAAATCGCTGACATCGCACTTAGTTTCGCACCGCTTACCTATACTATATTTGACGCTGACAACGCGGCCATAGCTCAGCTGACTCATCGTAAAAACCCGCTGGTGGTCAAATTCGGACTGGACATTACAAATGAGGCGCACACTCTCGATGCCCGCTTGCCTGTCGCCGTGACTGCCCTGCTCGCCGTCGTTGACGCTTCAAAAAACTAAATGTAGCTTTCAGCTGCCAGGACTACACTTACTGTTGTGAAACTCATACCCAAATACGATAAACTGTTCCTCAAAATAACCGTGATCTTTTCGACGGTACTGCAGGTTGTGTTGAACGCCTTACTGATTCTTCTTATCTTCGCCCTTATCATCGGCGTTATTAAATCCGGACACGACCTGTTCAGCTCCCTCAACCAGCCCCTCGACAAAGTTTTACAGAAAGTTTTGCTCGACACCGTTTTTATCGTGGCAGTACTGGAAATATCCATAACTATCCTCGGCTATCTTAAAGATGGTTATGTACATGTCCGTTACATCGTCGACACTATCCTCATCATCATGCTTAACGAAATTGTCGTCCTGTGGTTTCAGCACCCTGAGCTTCAGGACATGATCGGTATCTCGCTTATCGTCTTCGTACTGGCTCTTATCCGGATATCAGTCACGAAATTCGCGCCTAAACACGAAGACTGAATCTTAATTGGCGCGGGCTGGTTTACGGGCCGTGGTCTTGCGGTCCTGAGAAGCGGGCCTCCGGTCGTAGTAGCGCAGTTGGCGTTTAAACTGGTCGAGACGGATGATATATTCTTCATACTTGTTATAAAGCTGGGAGTACTGGAAGCTTGGCGTCAATATATTGAGCAGCCGCTTTTTAGACTCAAGGTATTCGACCAGCGAGTAGAAATCGCCATCGCCCGACACCAGAATGGCCTTATCGTAATTAGACAGCTCTTTCATTGCCCATAGCACCAGGTCGGCGTCGATATTTCCCTTAACTGGCTTTTTTTCTTCAGCTTCACCATTGTGGTCCTTGTGGGGTTCGGCGTTCGCGTCAGGCTGCGGTTTAGTCATGTCGTATGTCGGTTTCAAGACAATGGCGTATCCGGCCTCGTGCAGCTGTTCATAAAGCGGTTCGAACTCGGGAACATAGCCGATAAACATGAATGCCTTGGTAACACCATATTCGTCAGCCAGAAATCGGCGGAATTTCTGCCAGTCCATTTTCCAGCCGAACTTTTGTACGCCAACATTCAGGTTCTGACTGTCAATAAAAGCATAGACGTTCTTTGGCTTATTTTTCGGATGTGCGGTCGGTTGATTCATCTACCCCTATCATACCATCTTATTTGCCCGAGGCACTGAGGTTGGCGTGATAAAAATGGACGATCTCATCTATAAACACGTCAGTTTCGTATGCCGTTGCCGGATGCCAGCCGGTATCTTGTAAGGCACGCGTGTCATCCCGCCGCAGTGCCGATCCCATTGGTGCTGGTTGCTGCCTGCGTCTGGCAAACATCCTGGCTAAAATCCTTAACAGCTTCCATAACCTCCCAGAGTTGGCCATTGCTTTGCAGGCGCCCATCCGGGTCATAAAGCAACCGACGTTCAGCGCGAACCTGGGGGGGGTGATAACCATGCCGCCAACCGGGGAGAATTCGTAACTCACAGTAAAAGCTCGTCCCGTAGCTCCACGAATGCCTCACCTTTGAGGTTATCGTAGTTAAAATGTCCATAGCCGCTAAACTCGCGAACCTTAAGGTTCTTAACCTTTTCACGTATGCGGGCTACCGATTGGCGCGTACTGTCCGAATCGTCGTCACTGATAAACACCGTCAATGCGGTGGTGCGACTGGCCACATCAGGGTCGATCTCACCCGCGAAAAAATTTTCAGCCAATGTTTTTCCAGGATCAAGCCATGGCGCCACCAAAACGACTTTTCCAACCCGCAGTTGCGGTTTTTGACTGAGATATTTCAGCCAAAAACCTCCGCCGGCGCTATGCCCTACCAACATTGTTTCCGGCGTAATGTCATAGCGGGATATTTCCTGGCACCACAGATCCCATTTCGGTTCAAACGATATCGGTATTTCGGGTGTCTGGGCAGTGATGTCGCGTATGATCAGTTCTTTTTGCAGCCACGGTAACCAATGGGCATTACTTTCGCTTGGCAGGTCAGGATTATAGTAATTTTTCTTTTCCGGTGCCCCATGCAAAATAATGGCGTTTTTCATAGTTTAATCTTTCGCGGCTAGATTCCGCTTGCGTGCCTCGTTTGCCCAGTGGTCGGCCGCCTCATTGCCGGGGTCGTTATTATGTCCGCGCACCCAAATCAGTTTCGCCTGGCCTGAGCGGTGCAGCGGAACAACTTCCTGGACAATATCCAGGTTCATAATCGGGCCGCCTTTTTTCTTCCAGCCATTAGCTTCCCAGGCGATTGACCATTTGGTAATAACGTTAATCCAGAATTCACTATCAGTATAAATTTCACAGGGTTGTCCGTTCGCCTCTTTAAGAGCAGCTATGAGCGCGAAGCCTTCCATGCGGATATTGGTCGTAGCGGCGCCGCTCGGTTCTCCGCCCAGTACGACTGGTTCGCCGGCGGGCGTAACCACCGAAAAACCCCCGGGACCTGGATTTGGACTTGCTGAACCATCAGTATAAAAAGTGAGCATAGGTCCTATTGTACCGCACGTTGGCAGCAGGGCCAGTCCGCCATTCGCGCGTCAATAACCACAAGCAAGGCTTTTGATGTAATTATCACGTCAAAAACCCCTAAATCATTACTCGAGGTATGACTACTATTAACTCCTAGGGATTTGACATGATGTCTAACGTACGATACTGTGGCCTCTGTGTTTTTTCACTGGAGATGGAGACACAACATATGCATCCCCAGTATCCACTTTTTTGGAGGGTACATAAAACCGGGGTGTATAGGGAGGAATAATATATGCGATATGTCGCTTTAACTGCGGCTACTCTTAGTAGTGCCTTTTTATTGACACTGGGTAGTCCTGCGTTACCTACAGCATCATCAACCGATGCGGATGGCAATAGCGCGAACAAAACCACAAATATTACAAAACTCACGACTTCGAAAGTTCTGCTTGCCAGCCAGGCAAAAACTCCAAAAACGGCAGCCACTAATGATGCGGCACCCGTACAGCAGCCTGAAGCGCCACAACCAAATATGATTACTGTGGCTCCTGGTGATACGCTCAGCAGCATCGCCGAAGCGAATGGCACGACATTCAAACGATTGTTCGACGCCAATGAAACTGTCAAAGACCCCAATGTTATCTACCCCGCCGATCAATTGCGGATTCCAACCGCCGACGAGCAACTCGCTGACCGCCCTCTGCCTGCCGCGGCACCAGCCGTCGTAGCACCCGCACCTGTTGTCGCAGCGGCACCAGCCCCAGTTCGAATCCCAGCCACGTCAAATGCCCCAGCAGTCGCTGATGGCAGCGTCTGGGACCGCTTAGCCCAGTGTGAAGCTGGCGGTAACTGGGCCATCAATACCGGCAACGGTTTTTACGGCGGCCTCCAGTTTACCCAAAGTAGCTGGCAAGCCGTAGGCGGCTCTGGCATGCCCAACCAGGCCAGCCGCGAAGAACAGGTTTTACGCGGCCAAATGCTTCAAGCCCGCCAGGGTTGGGGCGCATGGCCCGCCTGTAGCGCCAAGCTCGGCTTATATTAAACGTCATACATATATGTATGGACATCCCAGGCAGCTCTCCAGGCCGCCTGGGATGTTTTTGATTCCGTAATATTTGATACCATAGATAGATGCAACTGTCTGATTTCCACTACAACGTACCCGACGAGCTAATTGCCGACCAACCGCCGGAAGTGCGCGGCGATGCCCGCCTTCTGGCGCTCAACCGCGAAACAGGTGAAATCCAAGATAAGAATTACGGCGACATAGTTGAATTCTTAAACCCTGGCGACGTTTTAATAATTAATGATACAAAAGTAATCAAAGCCCGCTTGATGGCCCGCAAATCTTCCGGCGGCGAACGCGAGCTGGTACTGGTGGAAAAACATGGTTCCACCGACGACTGGCACCTGCATAAGGTTATCTACCGGCGGCGGCTGAAGCCCGGCGACGAACTGTTTGTCGGACCGTACGCGCTGACTGTCGAAGAAATTATCGGCGATGGCATAGCGGTAGTTCGCAGTGGAAAAGATTTATTAGAGATAGCCGGTGAATACGGTTCGGTTCCCCTGCCGCCCTATATGCGCCGCGAAGCCACTGAAGCCGACACCGAGCGTTACCAAACCGTCTTTGCCCGAGAGCAGGGTTCGGTGGCAGCGCCCACTGCCAGCTTGAACATGACCGAAGAAACACTGTCTAAACTTCGTAAAAAAGGCGTGAGCGTACAGTACGCCACACTGCATGTCGGACTTGGCACTTTCCTGCCTATCAGGGTTGATGATGTTGCCGAGCACAAAATGCACAAAGAATACTTTGAGGTTCCCGAAGAAACCGTCCGGGTCATGCAAACCGCGAAGCAGAACGGTAAGCGCGTCGTGGCTCTCGGTACTACTATCACCCGGACCCTGGAATACTGCCACCAGCAGATTCTGTACGAAACCCCGCAGCAGCTGACCGGTGAAGCCGATATATTCATGTATCCCGGCTACGAGTTCAAAGTTATAGACGCCCTGCTGACCAACTTTCATGCTCCGGAATCAACGGTCCTCATGCTAACCGCCGCCTTTGCCGGCTGGAACAAGCTCAAACCTGCCTACGAACACGCGGTCGCGGAACAGTACCACTTTTTCAGTTACGGCGACTCGATGTTTATCTACTGATACTTTCCAAAACCTGGTATCGACCATCTGTCATGGTTTGCAATTTATATCATTATTTGACGAAATACTCCAGGAGTTTACCGTACTCAGCATCCGACAGAGCCGCGTCAGCTACCGACGCGATTGCCGATTCGTCATTAAAAGCGACTGCGAAACCTGCGGCGGTCGCCAGCAAACGGTCACTGGCACCATCGCCTACAATCGCCACGTCCTGTGAACGGATATTCATTTCACTGCACCACTCGGCTAGTTTGGCAACCTTGAATTCCGCGTCGTTCATACGTGTCGTGATATATTTCAGCACCCCATGTTCATTAAAATTTAATGAATTATTAGAAGCATAACGTGTAATACCCAACTCTTCGGCCATGTGACGTACCAGCAAATCCATTGAGCCCGACAGCAAGGCGACTTCAAAGCCGCGGTTTTGTAACTCCGTAACGGTTTCACGGGCACCTTCAAAGTAAGTGTAGTTATAAATGAGACTTTCAATCGCCTCACGGGTCGGCTCGGAGCGCTCGTTATATAGGGCGCATAGTATTTCCTGCCCCTGCTGGTCGGTTATGATTCCCTCGCGGCCCCAGCGCATTAACACTTCGTCCTCTTCATCAGTCACACCCATGGATTTGTTGAGCTCCTGCCATGAATTATCACGGATAAGCGTCTTGTTTACATCAAATATGATTAACTTCGGCGTGAATGTATCTGCCATAAGGTTCCCTCCGGTATTGCTTTATGGTAATCAGTATAGGCGGCCCTCGGGTGAGGCGGAAGTATATATTTCACAGCGTATACTATTAGCTATAACCAGGAGGTAGCCATGGAAGGTTTTGTATCATCATTCAGTGGATTTTCCGTTAACGACATTGCGGCGGCTCATACGTTTTATATTAATACGCTCGGTCTGACGCTGCAGGATGAGAATATGGGCCTGCATATAGTATTGCCTGGCGGTCAAACCGTATTCATATATGAAAAGCCGGATCACCAGCCTGCCAGCTTTACCATACTCAATTTTGTGGTTACTAATATTGATGCGGTTGTCGACGAGTTAAAAACTCGTGGCGTCCGTTTTGAACGCTACGATTTGGGCAACGGCGCCGCGCAAGACGAAAATGACATACTACGGGGACTTAGCGCCGGTATGGGCCCGGATATCGCCTGGTTCAAAGATCCTGCCGGTAATGTCCTGTCTGTACTCCAAAGCGAGTAAATACGCTATAATAAGGCGTCATGCAAGACTCCTTATCGTTCGATATCACTCATAAACTAGACGGCACGTTAGCCAGAGCCGGCGTTATACACACACCTCATGGTGATATCAAAACACCGGCTTACATTGTCGGTGGCACAAAAGCCACCGTTAAGGCACTGACACCGGAACAGGTTTCAGGCTTGGGCGGCCAGGCGGTACTGGCTAATACCTACCACCTTATGCTTCGCCCCGGCGCGGACATCGTGCAACAGGCCGGCGGCCTCGGAAAGTTCATGAACTGGCAGGGCCCGACTTTTACCGACAGTGGCGGCTTCCAGGTATTTTCTTTAGGAGTCGCTTATAAAAAAGGGATTGACGCTGTCGCCCACACCGAAAAAGGCGATGCTGATAACGCTAACGCCAGCAAAGACCAGCTGGTCAAAGTCACCGAACACGGCGCGTTTTTCCGCTCACATCTCGATGGATCGAAGTTGGAAATGACACCGGAGAGCAGCATGGAGCTGCAACACAAAATCGCGGCCGACATCCATATGGCTTTTGATGAATGCCCCGCTCCGCTGGCACCACGCCAATATTTGGAAGAGAGCCTGGGCCGTACGCACGCCTGGGCCGAGCGCTGCCTGGAACGCCATCAGACACTAAACAGCGCGCACGCGGAAACCGGCCAGCCCCAGCAGGCCCTGTTCGGCGTCGTCCAGGGTGCCCGCAAAGAAGACCTGCGCCGGGCCTCCGCGCAGTTCCTGGGCGAACGGGATTTCGACGGTTACGGCCTGGGCGGCATTTTTGAACCGGGTGAAATACCTTCAGTCGTGCGCTGGGTCAACGAAACATTACCTGAAAACAAGCCGCGCCACCTGCTTGGCATGGGTTCGCAACCGGCCGACCTCTTCCTTGGCGTAGAGTACGGCATTGATACCTTTGATTGCATCGCGCCGACCCGCCAGGCCCGCAACGGCGCTATTTATACCTACGGCGGCCGCATCAATATCAAAAACCAACAGTACAAGACCGACTTTACGCCAATTGACACCGACTGCGCCTGCTATACCTGTGTCAACTACACCCGGGCCTACATCAACCACTTATTCCGGGCCGATGAAATTCTGGGCGCTACACTTGCCAGCATCCATAACGAATATTTTGTAGTACATACAGTCGACCGTATCCGCGACAGCCTTATAGACAACACTTTTTTCGATTATAAAAAATCGTTTCTTCTGCGCTACTACAAAGATAATTTGCCAGCCGGCGTCACGCTCTAGCGGAAGCTGGGCTCTTCGTAAACGTCGAGATCTTCAGCTTTTTTGATGTGCTTGATTACCCGTACTGTCAACGGGGAGATGATAATTTCAGTCAGCACTTTTATACCGAATACGGTCGCTATGAGCTCTACCAGTGAGCTGCCGGAGATAGTACCGGCAAAAGCGATGACCGAAAAGACAATAGTATCAACGGCGCTACCTATAGCGGTTGAGCTTACCAAACGACCCCACAGGTGGTGTCCAGCAGTTTTTATCTTGAGCTTCGTTAAAACATAGGCATTGAGTAATTCGCCGATAAAAATGGCCGTGACGCTCGCCAGAATTATCCGCCATACAACGCCCAAAATAGAACTGTATGCCTCCTGCCCCGTCCAGTCAGCAGCCGATGGCAGCATACCGACGACCCAGAATGTCAGGCTGGTCAGCAGCAGCATCGCGATGCCAATTACCAGCAGCTGGCGGAGCTTCCGAAAACCATAGATTTCCGCGATAATGTCACCCACGATGTAGGCTAAGGGAAATAGAATAGTCCCGGCATCGAACACCAGCGGCCCGGTACCAACCAGCTTTACACTGGCGATATTACTGACTATCAGTACAGTTATATATAGAGCGGCTAAGCTCTCATAAATGTGAGGATTTGCTTTTTGCATCTAGGTTATTGTACGCAGCCAGCGTCGTATTGGCAACCGTAACCAACTAAGCGAAACCCTAAGGAACATACTCTACTGGCGAGCTGTCCGGAAAATTGACTTCATCAAACAGCGAAAACCGTTCCGGCGTAAAGCAGTACATGCGGTGATCGTTAGTACCCCGTACGAAGTTATTATAAAAATCTTTACCGGCGTTATACTTGGCGGTATATTTTTCCATAACGCCCTGCACCGTACCGGCATGCGTGACCACTTCAACTGTTCCCTCGCCCTGCAAGCCTATAACCGGCTTGTCAGTTTTAATCACGATGGCAATAGCCACGCGTTTGTCTTCCATTATCTCCATGCTATGCCGCCGGGTCGGCAGGCTGAGCCAATACAGGTTCAGCGATGTATCCGCGACAAAGTAAACGGTGGCTACCCAGGGACGACCGTTATGAACGGTGGCGAGCTGTATGAGCTGTCCATCGGCAAGGTACTGGCGTATACGTGTTTCGGCGTCCATGATTTTGCTAAGAATTATGCTGCGGCACTCGAATGAGCCGGGCGTCATCGCGTGGCGTTAATTCTATCAGTTCACCGTTACCAAAATGGAAATCGACTAATACATCACGCCAGTTTTTACCCGTGGCGGCAGCGTACATCATTTTACCGAAGTCACCATGGCAAACTACGAGCACCCTACCCTCGGTATGTAATTGCCTGATCGTTTGCAGAGCCGTACCGCCCCGCTCGACTAACTGCGGGAATGTTTCCGCGCCTTCCGGACTGAGGAAATACGTGATAGCCTCGGCCTGTATGATGTCCGGGGCGCATAATCTGGCGATATCGGTTTGAGGCTTGCCGGTCATTACGCCAAAATCGCGCTCGATGAGATCTTCAATGACAGTCGGCAGCTCGCTCATTCCAAGGATCTGACTGACAATTTCAGCGGTTTCTTTTGCCCGTGACAGCGGCGAACAATATATAACGTCGAAAGTCAGCCCCAGTTCAACGAGCCCTTCACCCAGTTGCCGTGCTTGGAACCTGCCCAGGTCAGTTAAAGGCAGATCTCGATGACCGTTCAGAATGCCGTTAGCATTATCTTCGTTCTGGCCATGCCTGGCAATGAATACATCTGCTGCCATATGTTATGTACCTTTACTTTTTTACTGAAGAGTTCGAACAAGCTCCGCTATAGATACCCTGGTCTGCTCGGTCGTATCCCGGTCTCGCACCGTAACCGTGCCAGTAGTGTCACCCTCTACTGTGTCGAAATCGATTACCACGCAGTACGGCGTACCGATTTCGTCCTGGCGGCGGTAGCGCTTACCAACATTGCCATTGTCATCCCACATTACGGCGCCGAACTCTTTTTTGAGCATAACGTAGACTTCGCGGGCTTTTTCAACCAGTTCAGGCTTGTTCTTAAGCAGCGGCGAAACGGCGACTTTCACCGGCGCTAGGTGCTTCGGCAGTTTTAATACAGTACGCTTGTCGCCGTTTACTTGGTCTTCGGTATACGCAGCCGAGAGGACAGCCATGATCGCCCGCTCTAAACCGAACGATGGCTCGATAACGTGCGGAACATAGGCCGGTGAACCGTCTTTCGGACGATACTCCATGCTTTTACCGCTGACGCGCTGGATGTTGCCGAGGTCGAAGTCGGTACGGTAAGCAAGGCCGAGCAGCTCTTCGCGGCCGATCGGGAAATCGAATTCGAAGTCAACGGTGCGCTTGCTGTAGTGCGCGCGGTCGTCACCCGAAACTTCGAGTTCATGCACGCTGCTCTCTGGCAGGCCGAGCGCGTCGGTCCAGGCGTGTACGCGGGCTATCCAGTTCTCGAATTCCGCTTCCCATTGGTCAGGATGTACGAAGTACTCGATTTCCATCTGTTCAAATTCGCGGGAACGGAAAATGAAATCGCGGGGACTGATTTCGTTACGGAATGCCTTGCCCTGCTGCGCCAGACCGAATGGCACATCCGGGTAAAATGAATCAACGACGTTTTTGAAGTTGGTAAATATACCTTGGGCGGTTTCAGGACGGAGGTAACTGACAGCATTGGAATTATAGTCCATCTTTTCATCAAAGTCGGAGCCTTCGGCGGCCTCTTGCCGGGTCTTTGCAAAATTCGGACCAACGACGGTCTGGAACATCATATTGAATTGTTTCGCTTCACCAAAAGTACTTGTCTTGCCGCATACCGGGCATTTATTAGGATCGGCCAGCTTATCAGCGCGCTGGCGGCTATGGCAGTTAGAGCACTCGACCATCGGATCACTAAACGTATCAACATGGCCGCTGGCCTGCCAAACCTTCTGATTCATCAGAATAGCCGCATCAACGCCGTACATGTTGTCAGCATCATCGACGAACATTTTCCACCACAGTTGCATAATATTGCGCTTAAGCGCCACGCCCAAGGGGCCATAGTCCCAAGTACCACTCAGGCCGCCATATACTTCGGAGCCCGGGTAGATGAATCCGCGGCGCTTACATAAACTGACAATATCTTCGAGGGATGGTGTGGGGGCTGTATTTTCGCTCATAATAGCTCAAATTATAGCCTAAACAGCGGTAAAGGTCTAAGACTAACTGGTCAGGGCGTGGCTTAAATATGTCTGGTCACCCGTTTCAAGTTCTGGAAAACGGAACTCCACGACAGTTTTAGGGTTTTGGGTGTGCGCAAAGGTGTTTACCACAGCAAGCTGCCCTGCGCCGACGGCAATAACGTTCGGGGCTTCATAAATAAAATTTCGGCCTGTTTCGCCGACTTCGATTAAACTCATGTTGATTATGATTATACCATAAATGTCAGGACTTCACGCTGTAAAACAGTACGAGCCATAATAATTTCCTTGCCGTTATCACGTAGGGCCGCAAATATCGGGTTTTCTGACGCGGCCGTCAACTGCACCGCTTGCGTTACTGAACTCGGCTGCCGCTCTGAGTCATGAGCCGGCAAATATATACAAGGTTGCGGCATATCACCCGTCAGATCGATGGTAACGCGGCCAATCCCGCTTCCTGGAATTTCGGCGGCCTGCGGCGGCCGTACGTCCAAGTGTTCCGCGTCTTCAGATGCTCCGGCAGTAAATAGGAAGGTCGCCACTCGCTCGAGCCGCTGCCAGCGCAGTCCATCATCGTGATAGTCATTAAAACAGGTCTTGAGCAGACCTATTCCTAAAATCTGATTCCGGTCACGCGGCATAAAACAGTCCTGTACGCGGCGAATATTCCAGACATCTTCATCAAGCTCCATCGGGTACGACCCCAGGGGCACCTCTACCGATCGAATCCCCGTTAAAGCGTCAGTTGGCCGGTACTGCGGCTGCTTCAGGAATACCACTGCCGCATACTTCGCCCGGCCATTCTGGCAGGGGTCATTCGAAGCAAGCTGCCGGTTAATCTCATTCATTCCGTTAACGCTTATCCTTAAATGTGAGTGTAGCATAATCGCCCCGTGAATACACAACTTATACATAATTTACTTTTTATAGTACTTATGTTATAATTAGTTGATTATAATAGTACCCCTGGCGTACAGCCGTTTAGCAGCCCGGCACGTGACCCGGCACACCGTATAATCAGGCGCGTATAAACGTCGATGCCATTGTCTGCACCAGTGGCATGAGGTCAGCAAGCAAGCCATCGAGGCCTGATATCCGTTGCATTATCTGGGGCTGGTTGCCGCTAAAGCCAACTCTAAGAAATTTAATATGGTCAGCGCTAAAATGCCCGTCGGGCCGCTGCAAAAACGCCATGTCGTCAAAACTAAACTCATAGTTCCGGTCAACCGTCAGCTTGTCACCGCTGAGTTCAGTATGGAGGTTAGGCGTATGGCCGCCAATACTGAGCAGCTGCATCAAAAACCATGCCCGGACGAGCTGTGCGTTTACTTTAGAATCATCCAGGGCGGCGAATGCCTGCTCAAGCAGATAAAAATACTCTGGTTCAGGTTCATCTTCGGTAACTTTATTAAGGAGTTTTATCAGGTCGTAGCCTAACATGGTCCGCGTTACGTCGCCGACAATCCGGCCGTAGTGCTTAATGAGCCGTGTCGATACCAGCGTACCGATATCTCCCCTGCCCTTAATAAACGCGATGTCGCTGACACTAAACAGTTCAATGCCGCCCGCCAGCTTGCTCTTAACCCGCCGCACACCTTTTGCTATCAACCGCAACTTTCCATGGTCCGGCGTGAGCAGGGTCAATATGCGGTCAGCCTCTCCAAAATCGGTCCGGCTGAGGACAATGGCGGTAGTGTTTACTTGTTTCATGCTATTAGATTGTCTGGCTGCGGAGGTTGGCTGATACAGCGTTCAGCATAGCGTCTTCGTCCTCATGATCATGCAACGCGTCTTCGAGATGCCCCTGCTCGACCACACCACGGACTTCACGCAGTAAAGCCTTGAGCGTAGTTTGAGGTTTGTATAGATAAGTACGCACGTGAAGCAGCTCCCGTAGCAACTGCGCGCTGTCCTCGAACTCAGTCGGTGGAATACAACTATGAACGATCACCGGAATGGTTTGCCAGTCGCCGTAAGAACGCAGCTCGTACAGAAACTCAATACCGCTGTGGGCAACCAGCTGCAGTTCGACCAGAATTAAGTCGGGGCGCAGTTCGTCGACCTTAAACACGCCGTCCTGGGCGGTTACCGTGCGGCGTACGACGTGCCCGTCTAAAGCAAGCGCCTGGCTGTAAACATCTGCCAAGACGGCATCGGGTTCGAGCATTAGTATGTTCGCCATAAGTATATGTCTCTCATTGTATAAGTTGCAGCTGCGGGTTAGGTTGCAGGACGGCCCCCAAACCGGAACGGTTATGGTGGTGCGATACTTTCAAACGCGCGCCGATAGCGCTCAGTATGGCATCAGCCACAAAGACGCCGGCACCGCCACAATGGCTGAGGGCCGGTAACGGCTGGCGGGCCATTCCCTGCAGTCGCCGGCCCTGACGCAGGGCTTCTGTAGTAAGTTTATCAACATCAGCGTAGAGACCGGCTACAATCCCGTAGCGGCAGCGGTGCGCGGCCAACTGCAGTTTCATCTGCGGAGCATTGGTTGCCGGCAGGGCTTCTATAAGCGCGTAGCCGAGGGTGACCAAAGCGTTCTGCAAGCCCTCGCGGTGGGTCGTTACCGGCCCGTACTTGCCATCCATAGACAGCTCCAGCTCCACACCATACATTTGGGCGATTGGATGCAACTGATGCGCCGTGTCGTACAGCACCGAGGAAATTGAAACAGATTCTTGTTCGGTTTCATAGCCTTCTTCGGCTGCCAGGCGCATGCTCAGGAGGTAGCCATCAACCAGTTTCAAGGCTACGTCGGCATTGGCGCGGACTTGCTCCAATGACTCCGCGGGATTGCCGCTTAAGGCCCCCAGTTCGGCCTTGCGAAGAATTTGTAACAGGGGTAGCTTCATCTGCTCTGCCAATGATAAAAACAAACGTTCCGATTGGACTAATGCTTGCTTCTGCTCAAGCAGAGTTAGACGAACCACTCGTTACCCCCTCAGGTTACTGACTTAAAATTAGTATACACCAAAGCGGGCTCCATAAAGGCTGTAGATTTTATGTAAAACTGTGGATATCTATCGTATTATGGCGCGAAAGTGACGTTCGGCAGAATAATAGTATTGAAGTCACCGACCGACTGAGCGTTCTCTGTCCATATCTGAATGGTCTTATCGCGTAACGGCTGAATAATCATGCTGCCGGTATTCTTTTTGCCAGGAACAATTAATCCGTCAACCCGTACGCCAACTACGGTCTGTACTTTTGGTAACGAATACGGGGTTACCGTTACATCACCTTTTTTGACTGCCGCGGCGTAGGAATTAACGATGCTGGCATAGGTCTTCTCTACTACCTGTGCGCGCAAGGCGAATACCGACGTCTGGTCGCTGGTGCTCGGAACATACTTAGGGTTAAGGTAGGCGCTGAACGGCTGAGTTCCGGAAGCGTTAGAACCCACATAGACGCTCCAGGTCTTAGGATATTCCAAATGGATGCTGCCATAAGCGCTTGGACCATCATATGCCGTCAGGGGTAGCTTTTCAGCCTCGACAAAGGCCTTATCTTTAGCGATGCCTTCGGCTTTCCGGGCCGATTCAGCCGCTACGGCAGCTTTTTGATCGCTATTGTTTTTGTAGTCCTGGCGTTCCATATAAGCCCACCCGCCAAAGCTGGCCGCGGCTACAAAGAACACTACCATCAGGATCAACGGTATGAGAAGTACGTTTATCTCCCCCGTTTGCGTCGCTCGGATATTCATACTGCTAATGGTAACTGAGTTACCACGGTTGCGCAAGTAGGAGCTGTTAGTACTGGTATAAATACACACCGTCACGTTCTGCGACGGCTTTCTTACCGGGCACTTTGAATGCGAAACTAACCAATTTGACTTTTTTACCATTATATTGAACAATTTTAGTGTTCAATTTTTCCATAAACGGATCGAGCAGGAAAACGAATATTGCGTTTGCCTGCGGCCATTTGGCCAGCCAAAAGTCAGCGCAGCGTACCTGTACCCGACTACCATACCGGCGGGTACGCAGCCAGGCTATTATGGCGAGTAACGGGTTTAGCTCATAACCCACGGCGTTGTATCCACGCCGGGCAGCAGCGATTAACACTTTGCCATCACCGCAGCCAAGCTCAAGCAAGGTCTGTCCGGGCTTAAGGCCCGCGAGATCAAGCGCTGCTTCAATTTGCTTGGACATAGTCGGCAGGTACGGAGCGCCGCGTAGTAGCACCAGTCCAAAACACAGTACGATAATAACGATAACCAGAATAAGCCACGCCACGGACTTCCCTATTCCTCGTCGTCCTGGCCAAGCACCGATGCTTTCAACTCAGTCACTTTATTTTCAGCCGTCTGCAAATAGTCTTCAAGCTGCTTTACGATAGCCAGGCCACGCTCGTAACATCGAACGGCTTCGTCGATATCGAGTTCGCCCTGCTCTAATTTCGCCATAACCTGCTGGAGTTCACCGCTCAGTTCCGTGTAAGTTTGTTTTATCGCCATTACTATCCTTTCTTGTTGCTGGCCGTAACTTCGGCCGTTATGTGACCACTGTCAACTTCTATCCGTACTATAGCACCCACCGGGGCGTCTGCCGCCGAACGTACCACCCGGCCATTTTCCTGGCGTACAATCGCGTACCCGCGCTTAAGGGCGGCCTGTGGACTGAGAACCGCTAAAAGCTGCCTGGTGGACTGTAACTGCGTGTGCTGTTGCTTGAGCAACCGCTCAACCGATTCTGTAGCGTCAACAACGAAATCCTGCAAGCGCTCACGTCGTGACTCAAATATATCCTGCAGATAATCGTACATATCTATGGTCGCCTGCCGTACGGCGCGCAGTTCGGTCTGCTTATCAGGAACCAGCAGCTCAGCGGCATTACTGGGGGTGCTGGCGTGTTTGTCGGCGGCCAGCTCCACCAGGCTGACGTCAATTTCATGGCCAATAGCCGCCAGTACCGGCACCCGGCTCGCCGCTACGGCCCTGGTGACCGTTTCGGCGCTGAAAGCGGCCAGATCATCAGCGCTACCCCCACCGCGGATAATTACCAACACTTCAGGCGGTTTCGCCCGTTCATTAAAGCGCTCTATGGCGGATACGATTTGCTCGGGGGCGGCTTCGCCCTGAACCTGCACGTCGATCAGGTCAATGCGCACACCTCCCCAGCGGGCGGCGAGAATTTTCGTGAAGTCAGCGTAAGCGGCGGATTGCCGGGAAGTTATCAGGCCAATTCGTTGCGGCGGATACGGTAACGGACGTTTGCGGGCCGGATCAAACAGGCCTTCAGCCCGCAACTTAGCGGTCAGCAGTTCAGCTGCCCGGCGGATTGAGCCCTCGCCAGCCGGCTGCATGGTTTGTACGTTAACACTGAAACCGAATCGTTCATGCATATGCGGCGTGCCGCGAACATGCATCAGCATGCCATCCTCCAGTGGCCCGGGTAGCATATATACCGTACCGAAAAAGCGGACGCTGGCTTCATCGTCCTTAAGATCAAAATAAACCCATTTGCCTCGGCTGACCTTAAAGTTCGCTAGTTCTCCAGTTATAACGATACCGGGAAAAGCGAATTCATACGTCTGGTTGAGTAGCGCCACCAATTCACTAACACTGACAGTAACTTCCGGCATTTCGGCCATATTCAAGAGCCCTTGCCCTTCAGGGCCTTATGGTAGAGATAGTATCCTGGCGGGATCTGAATAGCGGTACTCAGCACCCGGTACATAACGGTGACCGGTAAGCTGATGCCGGCTGGCACGCCGCCAGCCGATAGTACGGCCGTCATTAATGCCTCGTAAATACCAACGCCGCCCGGTAACACGGAGACAAGGCCGGCAAAGTTAGCGACGGCATAGGCTAGAATTACCGCACCCACGTTGACCCATTCGTTAAAAGCTATATAAACCACATATAATGTCAGAACTTCGGCGATATTTGCTACCAGCGCCCACCAGAACGGGGCACGCAGCTCGCGCCAGTGATTTTTGAACTCGACATAGTTGTTATGCAGGTCCTCAAAGGTCTCATGAGCCTTTTGGAGGTTTATGGTTTCCGGATGCTTCGGCCGCACTACCTGGATCAAACGGTTTATGAACTTGGTTACCGTTAAGAAAAAACTATTAATGCGGCGCTTACTGCCAATAATATAAGTAATCGCCAAAGTGCCGAGCACCAGCAGCGTGCTCAGTGAACCCGCCACGAAAAGTACAAAGCCGTTCGCTTTGCCGACTACGGCTAAGAAAAACAGTCCGGCGACAAGGACAATTTCAAATGACAAAAACAGCAGTGCCAGCTTCATAGCCTGCACCAGCGCCGCCTTGGCGCCGGAAATATTTTCGCCGTCTTTCATGCGGACCCCGAAATACGACACGCCGGTAACGCCGCCGCTTGGAAAGACATGATTAACAAAGTTAAGTTCTACTGATGTGCGGAACAGGAACCAATAGCGTAATTTATTACCGACTACTTTGAACATACCCTGATACATCTTGGTCTGCGCGTGATAGTTCAAAAACTGTACCGGAATGATGAGTAACAGTATCCAGGCATTGACGCGGAACAGGTTCTCGAATGTTTGTAGCAACTGGTCGCGAATGGCATAAATGAGCACACCGAGAGCTATGAGCGTGATAATATTGACTATCAGTTTCCACCGCCTTTTCAAGAAGCCGTCAGTTTGCTCGCTCATACGCGCATTATAGCAAACTCACGGATTAGCAGTTACCCGGCTAAACATCTATAATAAATGCAATTATGCAAAATGTTTCTACGTCACTGTTTATTCTTGGCCGCCAACCAGCGCTTGGTCTCGCTGAACTGGAAAGCCTGTACGGCGCCGCAGGCTTACGCCCCGTTGGCCGTGAAGCCGCCCTTTTAGACACTGATCCTGCTGCCGTAGACTTTGATCGCCTAGGTGGCGCCATTAAGTTTGGCCGCGTATTAACGACCCTGCCGTCTGTCGACTGGCGCGATATAGAGAAGTACTTGACCGGCTCGCTCCCTAAACTGGCCGAAGACCTGCCCGAGGGAAAGTTGACGCTGGGAATGAGCGTCTACAACCTGCGCGTTAGCCCGGCCGCGATCCAGGCGCTCGGCCTGACACTCAAAAAAAGTATTCGTAAGTCCGGCCGCAGCGTACGTTTAGTACCCAATAAGGAGCTCGAACTCAACACCGCGCAGGTACTGCACAACAACCTAGACCGCGATAACGGTTGGGAACTGCTACTGGTCCGCGACGGCTCACAGACAATTATCGGCCAGACACTGCGCGTCCAGGATATTGAAAGCTATACGATCCGCGACCGGGAGCGCCCGAAGCGCGACGCGCGGGTTGGCATGTTGCCGCCGAAGCTGGCGCAGATCATCATCAACCTAGCCGTAAGTGACCAGGATAAATCACAAGCGGCTATACTTGATCCATTTTGCGGTACTGGTGTTGTTCTCCAGGAAGCGGGCCTAATGGGTCTAAGCACCTACGGTACCGATCTTGATGAACGAATGGTCCGCTACACGCGTGATAACATCAACTGGGTGAACGACTATCTGCGCGTAAGCTTCCAGTGGAAAGCCGATGTAGGTGATGCCACGACATTCGTATGGGACCCAATCTTCAATGCCGTAGCTTGCGAAACATATCTCGGCCGGCCGTTCACCGCCCTGCCAAATCCGGAAGTTTTACATCAGACAGTTTCCGAAGTTAACCTCATAATCAAAAAGTTTTTGAAGAACATCGGTTCGCAGGTATCAAGCGGTACGAGAATGTGCGTCGCGGTGCCTGCCTGGCAGGTCCGGCCGGGCCAGTTCAAGCACCTTCCATTACTCGCCGGACCTTCGGCCACGAACCTTGACTCTCTCGGTGAACTAGGGTACAATCGTACTATATTTGAGCACGTCAGTAGTCGGGATTTACTCTACTACCGCGCAGACCAAGTGGTCGCCCGTGAACTGCTCGTATTAATTAAGAAATAAGAGGTAATTTTATATGTCACATGTGAAAGCAGGCGGTACCGCCAAAAATACCCGCGACAGCCAAGGCCAGCGCCTCGGTGTTAAGTTGTTCGGTGGCCAGAAAGTAACTGTTGGCCAGGTTATAGTTCGCCAAGTTGGCCTTACGAAGCGCGCCGGCGAAGGTACTTCTCTCAGCCGCAACTATACTATCCACGCTGCCCGCGATGGCGTCGTCACCTTTACGACCCGCAAGTTCCGCAGCTTTGCCGGCAAGAGCATCCGCCGTACTGAAGTTACTGTTCAGTAACACTTTCCGCGTAAATAAAAAGTTCCTCCACTGGGAGGAGCTTTTTATTTGTAGTCGTAATTATTCGGTATCGAGGTGGTGTTTTACGCGGTCGACGACATCCGCGATTACTACCTGGGACTTTACCAGATAGTCATCAACGCCGAGGCTTTCGGCGCGCTCTTTATCACTATCCTGGCTGAGAGCGGTCAACATAATTACTTTCAGCCCAGCAGTTTCCGGAGTGTTGCGTAAAATGTCCAGCACATCAAAGCCGCTGACTTTAGGCATCATTACGTCAAGCAGTACCAGATCCGGCTTGAAGCTCATGGCGCTAGCCAGAGCCTCTTCCCCATTGGCCACGCGGCGCAGGTCGAAACCTTCAGCCTGGAGACGGGTTAAATAAACGTTTGCGAGCGCGTCATCGTCCTCTACCAGGAGAATGCGTTTAGGGTGTAATGGGCCGAGGTAGTCGGCAGATGGTGATTGTGATGTATCCATAATGGTTAACTATAACCCCTCGGGCTGTTTTTGCAAACCTTACCGCTAACGCTTAAGAAGGCTCCGGACAAATCCATCAAACATTGGATGCGGACGGTTCGGCCGCGATTTATATTCAGGATGGAACTGGCTGGCAACGAAGAATGGATGGTCCAGACCCTCTATAACTTCTACCAGGTTGTTATCCGGGTTAACGCCGCTGGCACGGATGCCCCACGACTCATATTGGTCTTTATACGCATTGGAGCACTCGTAGCGGTGGCGGTGCCGCTCTACGATTTCAGTCTGGCCATATAATGTAGCAGCCAGGCTGTCTTTGGCCAAATCGCAGTTGTAATTACCCAGGCGCATTGTACCGCCGGTATTCTCAAGCCCTTTTTGGCCGTCCATAGTCGTGATAACCGGGTTGGTTGTGCCGGGATCAACTTCCGTGGTATTTGCGTCGGTTAGTCCGGCGCTGCGGGCGGCGGCAATAACGGCCATCTGTAAACCGTAGCACAGGCCAAGGTATGGCAGCTTGTTTGCCAGCGCGTACTGCGCCGCCTTGATCTTACCCTCTACGCCGCGCGAACCAAAGCCGCCAGGCACGACAATGCCATCGTACTGTTCAAGCGTAGCGGCAACGTCAGCGGCCTGGCCTAATTCCTCGGCGTCGATCCAGTCGATTGATACGTGAGCATCATTATTCCAACCGGCAGCCTTTAAAGCTTCAAACACCGACATATAGGTATCCTGATTGTCCAAGTACTTAGCGACGACGCCGACTTTAACCGCGTATTTTTGCTCGCCGATTGCCCGGGCGACTACCTTGCGCCATTCAGCGAGATCCGCCTTATGCGTGCTGAAGCCCAACCGTTCAACGATAACGTCGGCGACACCGGTATCTTCCAGCGTCAGGGGAACTTCATAAATAGTTCGAGCATTCGGTAACAGCGCGATCGCCTGTTCGCTCACACCGCAGTACAGGCTCAGTTTTTTCTTGATTAATTCCGGCGCGGGCTCTTCGCTGCGGGCTACCAGTATATTTGGACTAATGCCAAGCCCACGAATATCACGTACTGAATTCTGGCCGGGCTTGCTCTTGAATTCTTTGCTGGTATTCAGGTACGGCATATAAACCACGTGCACGTAGACGCAGTTCTCTAGGCCGACCCTCATGCCCAGTTCGCGGATAGCCTCGATAAAACTCAACGACTCGTAATCACCTACCGTACCACCTATCTCAACGATATGGACGTCGAAGTCCCTGCCCGCTTCCTGTATACCCTCCTGGATGGCGTTTGTAACATGCGGGATGATCTGGACGGTGCCGCCCTGGTATTTCCCGGCGCGCTCGTCTTCGATAACTTTCAACATCACCCGTCCACTCATCAGACTGCTGGCCTGGGTCAGTTCTTCGTCGAGAAAACGCTCGTAATGGCCAAGGTCAAGGTCGGTCTCGGCACCATCCTGTGTAACGTAGCATTCGCCGTGTTCACGCGGATTAAGCGTGCCGGCATCAACATTGAGATACGGGTCACATTTTTGAATGTTTACGCTCAGGCCGCGGGCCTTTAAAAGGTTTCCAATGGAGGCGGCAGTGATGCCCTTTCCTAATCCGGAAAGCACACCACCAGTTACAAAGATATACTTTGTGGGGTTCGCCACGTAACACCTCTCATTAATTCTCTTACAGAATACAGGATGGACAAGGCTCAGGCAAGCAGTTCATCATTAGTTAATTACTGTTTGGCTTTGAGATAATCGATGGCGGCGGTTTTCTGCGTGTCGTTCTTGGCGGCCACATCCTCGTCGCTAATAGTTACTTTCTGGTCCGGCTCAATACCCTTTTTATTGATATTCTGGCCGTTCGGACGGTACCAACTGGCTACGGTCACTTTGAGCATCGCGTCACTACAGTTACCATCAGACTGGCGGCCGCCGCCGATACAAATCGGCTGCTGGACCACGCCCTTGCCATAACTCTTTTCGCCTATCAGGCGGGCGGCATTATTGTCCTTTAGCGCTCCGGCAGTAATTTCCGAAGCCGAAGCACTTCCCTGATCAATCAGGACTACGGTCGGAATACCCGCCAGCAATGCCGAGCCGGTTGATTTGTAGGTATCAAGCACTACGGAGCCGCGTTTCTCCTGGAGCACCGTCTTATCTTGCGGCAACCACTCGCTGGAGACCGCTACGGCAGAATCAAGGATACCACCAGGGTTGCCACGAAGGTCCAGTACTACTCCCTTAACGTTTTTATCTTTCAGTTCGGTAGCCGCCTGGTGAATGAGATCCGGCGTATCAGAACCAAAAGTACTGATGGTTATATAACCGATGTCGTCGTCCTGGACTTCCCACTTCACGCTTTTAATCTGGATACTGTCACGAGTAATCGTGAGGTCCAAGGCCTGCGATTTATCACGGATAAGGCTCAACTTAACGGTCGTGCCCTTTTCGCCGCGAATCTTGCTTACGGCGTCATCAATTGACATGCCAGTAGTCGATTCACCATTAATACGCGCGATAATATCCTGAGCCTGTACGCCGGCTTTCTCGGCCGGATTGCCGGCAATCGGGGCCACGATAATAATGTTACCATCGCTGTCTTCGCCAAGTTCCGCTCCAATACCGGTAAAGGTGCCATTAACCTGGCCTTCAAAATCAGCAGCTTCCTTAGCGGTAAAATATTCGGTATAGGGGTCACCAGTCGCTTCGGCCAAGCCCTTCTTAAGACCCGTTTCCAGCTGTTCGGCGGTTAACTTACCGTCATAATTAGTTCGCAGCTCATCGTACACGTCTTCGACGCCGCTATAATCCAGGTCTTTAGGCAAACCGCTTACCGAGGCATAGCCGCGATTAGCGAATGGCAGTTTCAGCCGTCCCGTTCCTATAACATTACCGAGCACGAAAAACGTGACCGCGACCAGTACAAGTACTAGAGGCTTCGCGGCAAACCTCTTTTGTTTTCCCTCATTGTTCATTCTTTCAATTATAGCAGCCGTGACTGGCGCAAAGCTGAAAAGCCGTTGTCTTTTATGCACAAACAGGCAGGCGTACTATTGCTTTTTTTAAGTTTTTTGGTATAATATGCGTCATTGCTCGGAGTTTTAACTTCTTGCAATGTCATTTGACAAGCAGATACTTTAGAATTGAGACAATCTCATACGGGCTGAGCTCTAAGACCATTACTTACATAAGTGGTTTTATAGTTCAGTCTGTGTGTTCAGATAACACGCGCTCGCAGCTTGCGGGAGGCATACCGCCTACTGAATAGAGGGGAAACTACCGTGTCCAACGGAACCAACGCCCGGCAGTCGGTCATGTCGTTCTTCAACAGCACGGTCTACCTGACGCTCAAGGCGCCGGTGGAGGGCCCGCAGTTCGACTTCGTGATGAGCGAGGCGTCCCGCATGGTGAACACCCTCTTCGCGCCGGTCATCGGCCAGCTCCCCACATCGGCGGACAAGACGACCGAGTCGTCGGAGACCCGTTCCGAGCCGGTGAAGCTCACCAAGACCTACCGCACCGCCAAGGGCAACCTGACCATCGAGGTCAAGGTCACCCTGCGGCAGCCGATCGATCGGAACCAGGTCTACTCGGCGCTCGAGCACTCCCTGTCGGAGACGCACTCGCTCGTGCAGTTCGTCGAGATGGAGATGCCCACCAAGGAGCAGGTCATCGACAACATGGTCGGCGACCTGGTCGACTCCATCTTCCCCGGCGGCGCGAGCTTCCTCAAGGACGTGATCGGCGAGGACGCCCTCAGCGACCTCCTGGCCGGCGGCAGTTCCCAGTCCGGTTCGGACTTCTTCGGCGAGAGCTTCACCAGCCTCCTCGGCAGGACCGCTACCCGTTCCTCCGGCATGCCCGGCTTCCCGCCCAGCCGCTGACCCCCCTTCCTCTGACCTGACAGGAGAAAACGGTGCCGCTTATTCGTGGACCCCCGCAGTATTCGTGGACATGACAAGCAGATAAGCGAATAGCCTTAAGGTTGTCATGGGTACTTTTACCATGTGTTTTCTCCCTTTTGTCTCTTCTTTTATCTGCTTGTCATGTCCGCTTCTACGATTACATCATCGTACTGATGAGTCCCTCAGGACGAAAAGCGTTTGCATTACAATAACCGCCATATACTGGCGGTTATTGTAATCTGTTATTAGCTTAGAAGTGGATGAATACCAGGCCGGTGGTATAGCGCCAACCTTCGGAGTAGCGGCCATCATAGCTGGCATTATACTGGCTGACGTACACAGCCTGCTGGCCATTGATAGTACCAACCTGCTCTACATACATGGCATGACCCCACGTACCAGCGTTGCTGATGGCGATTGAACCGGGCGTCGGGCTTGAGTCAACCGGGATACCGGCGCGCATGGCGTTTTCATCCCATTGGTTAGCATTTCCAACACCGCCCCAATACGGCATATCATGGCTGTTCTGGCCGGCTAGAAAGTCCTGGTGAACCTTGAAAGCGGTGTACGAAACACACTCTCGGTTATACATGCCCCAGCTGTCAATTACGGAATCCTGACCGATATTACACCACTTGGCCGGGTAACCACCGCCGCAGTTGACGCCTGTACCGGCAGGCCCGATGTTATAACGGGTGTTGGCGATAATCTGCTGCCTACGTAGTTCTGCGATCTTAGAGCTGTTAGAAGCAATTTGTGAATTATATGAATCCTTTTGCGCCTGAGTATAGGCCAGCATGTCGGCCTGTTGCTGCCGGTCGGCTGCCAGCTGGGCCTGCTGGGTCTTCTGGCTTTCAATCAAACCGTCAACCTGGGTCTTCTTCTGCTTGAGCTGGTTCTGTAGTTTGGCGATCTTAGTCAGTGAAGCCTGGATGTTCTTTTGTACGGCATTGCGGTACTCTTCTTTATCTACGAATTCACTAAGGTTCTTGCTGGTAGCGAGCATTTCGACGGTTGAGATATCGCCGTCAACATACATAGCTTTAATATCAGCTCCGAGCAGGGCGCGCTCGCTGTCAATTCGCGTTTGCATAGTAGTGATTTCGACCTGCAAAGCGGCCTGCTCTGCCTGGTTGGCGCTAATCTGGGCCTGTACGGCATCAATCTGCCCCTGCAACTTACTGATGGCATCCTGATAACTGTTAGCCTGTGACTGCAGCGCGTCGACACTTGTCTGCGCCTGGGCGTTTTGTTCGCGGAGCGCGTTCATCTGGTCATCATACTGATCAGCCAAGGCTACCCGGGTGATAGTGCCGCCAACGACTAAAACACTGACCACTAACACCGCGGCCAGGTGGCTGGCGCGGCCAAAAATAAACGATTTTTTACTGTTTTTTGGTTGTTTCATTGTTTTTGTATTAAAACGTGATGTTTTTATGTTTTGAGAATACACCCTAAATATACCACACTTCATCAGCAATGTAAATAACCCTCTTATGCTTAGCGACAAGCGTTTCCTGCCTCGATTTACAGCCGGAGACACTCACCGTTCCACCGTGAGGAAATGGACGTGTAATAAATGTTGACGTTTCTGTCTTATTTCGTTTTGAATTTGAGATACCGCTGGGTAGCAATCACGGAAGAAGCGGCTCCTATCAGCATACCAACGAAAATCTGCATCAGCAAGAGCACCCAGAAGTGCTGGTCGAAGTAGCGGTTGGCATAGGAGATGTCCAGCAAACCGAGACTGCTGGCCTGCAGCGCGGAGCTTGCCGCCACGAATACCGAGTTAATCAGCAACAGCGACAGAATCGCCGACAACACACCATACAGGATGCTTTCCACTACGAATGGACCCCGAATAAACCACGTGCCTGCCCCGAGCAGCCGCTCGATTTGGATTTCATCACGGCGGTTAAAGATTGCCATCTGGATGGTATTGAAGATAATCAGAGCCGAAATGACCGCGAAGACAACTACCGCGATGACACCAACGCGGCGCAGAATATTGGTGGCGTGCGTGATGTTATCGATCGCCTTCTTTCGCTCACCGGAGTAGGACGGCGAACCTTCAGTCTGCAAGGCGGCGTTTTCTTTGGTCGTCAGAAAAGTCCGGACATCCTCGATTTTATTGAGATCCTTAGGTTTAACGCGGATGGTAGCCGGTATGGGATTACCGGAAACTGTGGCAGCGGTAAGCAGGCTTTGGTTGCCGGCATTCTGCTTGGCATAGGCAGCCAGAGCATCTTCTTTGTCCAGATAGGTTACCGAGGCTATATTGGGCTGCTTTTTCAATTCGGAGACCAGTTTTTGAGCCTGGGCTTCGTTAACTTCGTCTTTCAGGAAGACCGAGACGTCGATTTTATCCGTAATCTGAGCGATGGTATTACTAAAGGTGGCGTTAGCGATAATTGAAAACAGTACGATAGTAAGCGTCACTACCATTACCGCCATAGCAGCGATCGCCAAACTGGCGTTACGGATAAAGCTAAGGAAACCGGCATGGATGATGCGGCCGAGGGTTATAAACTTACGTTTCATGACGACCGCCGGTAAACCTGATTATTGTGCGCGGACGAATTAATCGCGCCGGTCGGACGGGTGGCGTTAGCCCGGTCACTGGCGATACGTCCATGCTCTATGGTTACCACGCGCCGCTTCAGACGCTGCACGATTTCCATGTTATGAGTCGTCAGTAGCACGGTGGTGCCGTAACGGTTGATCTTTTCCAATATTTTGATGACGTCCCAGGCGTGCTTGGGGTCGAGGTTACCGGTTGGCTCATCGGCAATCAAAATCTTTGGCTGGCGCACAATAGCCCGGGCAATGGCGACGCGCTGACGCTCGCCACCGGATAACTGCATCGGCATAGCCCGCTCTTTACCCTTGAGGTTCACGATATCCAGTACCCGTGGCACCGTATGTTGGATTTCACGCTTGCCCATACCAACGATCTCCAGGGCAAAAGCCACATTTTCGAAGACAGTCTTATTGGGCAGCAGTTTAAAATCCTGGAAAACAGTGCCGATCTTTCGGCGCAGGAGCGGAATATCCTTATCACGTAATTTGTCGTAGTCGACACCACCAATAATAATCTTGCCGCTGCTCGGCCGTTCTTCACGAGTCAGCAAGCGTAGCAACGTTGTTTTTCCGGCACCACTCTGCCCTACCACAATCACGAATTCGCGCGGTTCAACGTGGAGTGATATACGGTCAAGCGACGGCGTGCCGCCCTTGAGATACGTCTTGGTTACCCTGTCCAACAAAATCATTAGCTTTATTATAGCAAACTGACTTGAGCCTTTGCTGAATTTTGCAAGAAGTTACTTATTTCCGAGGGAGTATTCGAGATACGCGTTCACTAAAGCATCCAGGTTGCCGTCCAATACGCCGTCAACATCACTGGTCTCATAGCGGCTGCGCACGTCTTTCACCTGTTTATACGGATGCAGCACGTAACTGCGGATCTGATTGCCCCAGGCGGCCTGTTCGTTCGGACCTTTCAGTTCGGAGACAGCTTCGGTATGTTGTTCCATCTGGAGTTGCGCCAGGCGTGAGCGCAGGATAGTCATGGCGGTTTCCCTATTTTGCAGTTGGCTGCGCTCATTTTGAATGGCCACCACGATGCCCGTTGGCAGGTGTGTAATCCGTACCGCGCTGTCGGTAGTGTTTACGCTTTGGCCGCCATGGCCACCGCTGCGGTAGACATCTATCTTAAGGTCCTTATCATCAATGGCAACTTCGTCCGGTTGGTCGATTTTTGGCATAACCTCTACTTTGGCGAAACTGGTCTGGCGCAGATTATCAGAGTTAAACGGGCTTAAGCGAACCAAACGATGTACGCCATGCTCCCCTTTTAATTTACCGAAGGCAAATGAACCGCCAACCTCAATCGTCACGCTTTTAATGCCTGCCTCATCGCCACTTGACTCTTCGACGGTCGCCACTGTGAAATGTGACTTTTCACAGAACCGGACGTACATGCGTAACAGCATGCCAGCCCAGTCCTGGGCATCCGTGCCACCGGCGCCGGCATGAAGACTCAGCAGGCAGTCATAATTATCATAAGGGCCGTTCAGCTTGAGTTCTTCTTTCAACGCGTCAAAAGCAGCCTGTAATTGCTCAGTTTGAGCCGTTAGGTCTGCCAGCAGCGTATCGTCTCCCAACTGCGCCAGTTCCGCGACATCGGCAATACCCTGGCGTAATTGAATCCATGGGGTAACCCTGGCCTCAAGCTTGGAAATGTCTTTCATGACCGACTGGGCGCGGCTGTTATCCTGCCAAAAGTCAGCCGTCTGGCTTTCTTGCCGCATACCTGTAAGACGGTAAGATAACTGCGCTATACCGAGACGCTCAACCGCTTCAGCAACTTGTTTTTGAAGAGCTAAAATGTCTGTTTCGATATCATGCACTCTAGCATTATATCAGCCGGCTGGCAGAGACGGCTCAGTCAGGCTAATTGCCGCCGAGGAATGGCAAGTCCTGCAAAGAGGTTGGGCCGCCAATGGAAAGCCAGTAAAGAATGATACCGGCTACAATTAATCCGGCAGCTATGAGAGCCACGATATACCACAGCTTGTTAGAGCGCCGGGCACCCCATACCTGCCGGGTATTAGCACTATATATCGTCTGAGGGCTGTTTTCTGATTCTGCTTGAGCCACGAAGGTATTTTCTGTGACCGTGCCGGTATCTGCGGCGTTAGCCGCCGGCTCCACGGGCTGGATTGGCGCAGCCGTCAGCATGACGGGCGGCGCCAAAGGCTGGGCAGCGGGTGCCGGCGCAGGCGTAGGTGATGGCACGAACTGCGCAGGTGCCGGTGGTTGGGATGCCTGGTACGGGGCAGCAGGCTGGGCCGGCGGTTGCGGGGCGGCCACTGGTACCTGGGGCGCGTAATTTGGCACGATTGCCGGAGCAGCCTGTACCTGTTGTACCGGCACAGGCTGAGGTGGTTGTGGTGTTTGAGATACCGGCGGAGTCATCCGCACGGGAGCGCCCGGCTGCTGAATTACGAGCGGCTGTGGCGCCGGAACCGGCGCTTCAATAGGAATCGGCTGGGCATACTCAGGCGCCTGCGGCTGGCCTGGCAAATGAGGCACAGAACCCGGCGGCGCCACAGGAGTGCCGGAAGGTATATTAATTGGATTAGTCGGATTTTCCGGCATGATAAGCCTATTATAAACCGCTTATAGTAAAAAGCGCCACTATGAACTTAAATCACTAGCGGTATGACCAGAGTGATTCAATGTGTTTTTGCAGATCGGCCGTGTACTCTTCCCCGCAGCTACCCAGTGATCCGAAGCCCCAAAGCTGCTCTTTAAACAGTTCGCGGGCTACTTCGATAATCGATTCTTTGGTAATCGCTTTAATGCGTTTCGGTACCTGGTAATAATCATCGATTGATTCGTCAAAGAAGTAACGGCCGCTATAACCGTTGGCCGTACCTCCAACAGTTTGGGCACCGCGCTGGAAACGTCCCAGAGCATACTGCTGGGCCGACTCAATATCCTGCTTAGCGAGATCACCGGAAAAGATCTTTTCCAGTTCACACACGATAATTTCAAATAACGCGGCGGCGTTCTTGGGCGATACCTGAGCCCCGAACCACCAGTTGCTGTTAAGCTTGGCCTGTCCGACGCCGGAACTCATACCATATACCAGGCCGCGCTCGCGGGCCGTGCCTAAAATTTTAGAGTGTAAAGTTTCGGTTAGCATGGTATTCGACAGATTGAGCGCGTCAAGCTCCGCGTCGTCAAGCCGGCGGCGCATAAAAGTATCGATATAGAAGTAAATGTTTTTAACGGTTGGGTTATGGATGTACAACGGCCGTTCCAGGCGCTGCGGCCGTTCGTCAGGCAGTTCAATCCGGCCTTCCCCTTTCGGCAGCCCCACACTGGACAACAGCGCGATCATCAGCTCACGGCGCTTAGGCGTGATGTTTCCGCCGATGATAAAACGCATGTTCGACGTCGTATGGGTCGCCTCGTAATGAGCCTTGATGTCCTTCAGTTTGACATTTTTCATTAATCGCAGCCGTTCCTGGTCGGTTTTTGCCAAAAAACCGTAGCTTTCACGAAGCGCCAGGCTTAAGTGGCGGAAATGATTGTTGGCCCGGGCGGTCAGTTCCTCGCGGACGTTGCCAAATTCTGCTTGGTATTCTTCCTTGAGAAACAATGGCTCAGTGACCGATACGAGTAAAAGTTCAAGGATACGTTCCCACTCAAAGTCAGCGCATTCAGCTTCATACGTAATGTCGTAGACACTGGTTGAGGCGTTACTGTAGGCACCATTTTTCTCGATTTCAGCCTGAAAATCGCGGGCCCGAGGGTAACGGTTATTGGCTCCAAGTAGGATATGTTCCATCAAATGGGGCACTTCCCACTTTTTCTCTTCAACCAGGTATTCCCCTGCCCGGAAATTAATATCAAAAGTCATTACCTGGGCATCAGGTACATGAACCAGCAGACCTTTCAAACCATTAGCAAACGTAACCTCGGAAACTGTATGCTTCATAGGTTATTTACGCTTGCGGGCCTTGGTTTTGCGCTGGCGCTCCGCCTTACGAGCCTTCTTACGCTTTTCAGCGGCGACCTTCTGCTCTTCCTGGTCGACTTTCTTGGTCTTAAAGTCTGCTTCTTCGAATTCAGCGCTGGTTTCAGTAATCTGATTAGCGTTATTTATTGAACCGCGGGCGGCACGGGTAAGCTCGGTTTCGACTGGACGGTCAAGATCTTCCTCGCGGACTGGTTCGGCATGGAACAGCGCCCGCATAACCTCATGGCGCAGTTGCAGTTGCATATCTTCGAACAGCAGCTGTCCGCGGCGACGGTACTCAACCAGCGGATCCTGCTGGCCAACGCTCATCCAGTGAATACCTTCACGCAAGTGGTCCATGTTTTCGAGGTGTTGCATCCATAGGTTATCAAGGATTTGCAAGTAAACATCACGCTCGACTTTACGCATAATCTCCGGCGTAAAGGCGCTTTCCCGGCCGGCATAAAGTTCTTTTGCCTCAGTTAGCAGCACTTGCTGGAATTTAGCGGTGTCGGTATCAAACAGACGGTCGAGTGTTTCATTGTCGAATGGAAAAACTTCACGAACAACGTCCTCGAAGTCATCCGTCGTGAGCAGCGGTGAGGCGGCCAGCATACGGACTTCATCTTCCAAAAATACATTAATCCGCTTCGTGATATCCGGCTGGTTTAGAATTTCGCGGCGCATGGCATAGGTGGCCTTGCGGTGGCGGTTCATAACATCGTCGTACTGGACAACGTTCTTACGCTGGTCAAAGTGGAAACCCTCCACCTTTTTCTGGGCGCCCTCCAGACTCTTACTGATCAAACGGTTTTCGATCGGCGTGTCGTCCTCGACGTTGAGACGTTCCATAATGCGGCCGATGCGGTCGCCGCCAAAGATACGCATAAGGTCGTCTTCGGTACTCACGAAGAACTGGGTAATACCAGGATCACCCTGACGGCCGGAGCGGCCGCGCAGCTGGTTATCGATGCGGCGCGACTCATGACGCTCAGAACCAAGCACGAAGAGGCCACCAAGTTCCTTAACGCCTTCACCTAGCACAATGTCGGTACCACGGCCAGCGATGTTGGTGGCCAGCGTAACAGCGCCCTGTTCACCGGCTTTTGCCACAATCGAAGCTTCACGTTCGTTATTCTTAGCGTTCAGTAACTGATGGGGAATTTTAGCCTTGGTAAGCTCTCTGGACAGCAGTTCGTTCTTTTCAATCGATACTGTACCTACCAGCACTGGCTGGCCTTTGGTATGCAGCATTTGGATTTCCTGGGCGATAGCCTTGAACTTGCCCTGTTCGCTGCGGTAAATGCGGTCCGGACGATCGATACGGGCCAGTCCGCGGTTGCTTGGCACTTCCACGACGTCCAACTTATAAATCTGGTGGAATTCTTCGGCTTCGGTCATTGCCGTACCGGTCATGCCGGCCAGCTTTTCATACAGGCGGAAGTAGTTCTGAAAACTAATGGTCGCCAGCGTCATGCTCTCCTGCTGGACCTCAACGCCTTCTTTTGCCTCAATTGCCTGGTGTAACCCTTCGTTATAACGGCGTCCGGGCAGCATACGGCCGGTAAATTCGTCGACAATGACAACTTCGCCGTCATTTGATACGACGTAGTCTTTGTCACGCTTGAACAGCGCCTGGGCACGCATCGCCTGTTGCAAGTGATAGATGGTACGGATATTTTCCGCGCCGTACAGGTTATCCAGTCCAAGGACTTTTTCAACCTTTTCAACGCCCTCATCGGTCAAAATAACGGTTTTACGCTTTTCATCGGTCTCGTAATCGGTATCTTTCTTGAGCTGGCGCACGACCTTACTGAATTGGGCGTAGGCATTACCGCTGGTAACACTTGGAGCTGAAATAATTAAAGGCGTCCGGGCTTCATCGATCAGGATGGAGTCAACTTCATCGACGATGGCGAAGTGCAGCTCGCGCTGGCGCAGCTGGTCAACTTCGCGGACCATGTTGTCGCGCAGGTAATCAAAGCCGAATTCATTATTGGTTCCATAGGTAATATCGGCGGCGTAAGCCTCGCGGCGCGTGCAGGGACGCAAATGATGGAACCGGACATCTTCGTGGTCGGTATTAGTATACTCGGGATCAACGATATACGATTGGTCAGCAATAATAACAGCGGCCGTTAGACCGAGGAAGTTATAGACCTGAGCCATCCAGCCAGCGTCACGCTGCACCAGGTAGTCGTTAACTGAAATAACATGGACACCTTTGCCTGTAAGCGCGTTCAGATAGACTGGCGCGGTAGCTACCAGTGTCTTGCCTTCACCGGTCTTCATTTCGGCTACGTTGCCTTCGTGCAGAACCATACCACCCATCAGCTGGACATCGTAGTGGCGCTGCCCGAGCGTACGGGTAGCGGCTTCACGGACAACCGCGAAAGCGTCAGGCAAAATTTTATCAAGCGATTCTTTTTTGAGGCGCTTTTTTAGCTCGGCAGTCTGGCCCTGAAGTTGCTTATCGCTCATCTTCTGGTATTTTTCAGCTAGGGCGTTAACGTCTTTGACTCGGCGGCGCAACCGTTTAACAGTGCGGGCCTGCGGATCACCTAATACTTTTTTGAATACGGTATTCACTACTGTTTCCCTCTCCTCCGGTTGGTTGTGGTCTATGCATGACTTTAGGGCTTTTATATGCTGGAATTCATTGTACCCCGTTATGGCCGATAAATCGACGTAATTTTGACTGCAATACCAGCTTAGGATGAGGTGAGATCTTGCTATCAGGCGGCGCCGCGGGCAAACCGGGCTACCAGCCGGCGCCTGAAAGTACCGGAATGAAGCTCCTTGTACTTTTTGATCTGGTGCTTCAGTTTAAGTTCGGCGATGTCTATGGCCGTGAACATATTAATGCTTGTTTCAGATATATTGATCGTGTCATGTGGCAAATGCAGCGTTACTTCGGCACAGCAGTTGCGGGCATCATTAGTTTTACCCGCCTTGCCCTCCTTAAGCAGCACTTCGGCATGAGCGCTGGCGGCCGCGCTACGGGGAATATAGCGGTCAAGGCTACCAATTTTTTTAGTGACGTACTTGCGCAGATTCTCATCGACTGGCGCGTGAACGAAATTGATTTCTAATCTGTTAATCATCGGTCGTAACCTCCTTAGAGAAGCACGTTTGTTTGGATGTTAAGGGATGTGCCCTGTATGTATATTGTACAGCTATCCCTTACTTGGACTGTATGAATTCAGGCCTAAAATAGCTTAAACCGGCTAAATCTGGCTGCGGTTCTGCATGAACGGCCGAAGCACTTCAGGAATTACCACGTGGCCGTCCTCGGTCTGGAAGTTTTCTACGATCGAGGCAATCACGCGGTTGGTCGCGAAGGCGGTGGCATCGTTGGTATGTACCAGCTCTACCTGCCCATCCTTCAGTCCGCCGCTGCGCCGGATACGGGTCTTCAGATCGCGGGCCTGGTAATCAGTCATATAATCGGCCGTATGGGTTTCACGGTATTTATTCTGGCCCGGGAACCAGCATTCAATGTCAATGCCGCGGGCGTTGGGCTTACCGATGTCAAAAGTACACTTTTGCAACACCTGGTACGGCAGACCAAGTTGCTGAACTAGATATTCCTGAATCGCCACAAGCAGTTTGTGCTCATCAAGGCCGGTTTCCGGCGTACTGAAGACTTCCATCTCAAGCTTGTCGAACTGATGCCAGCGAATCATACCTTCGGTGTCCTTGCCATAAGTACCAGCCTCACGGCGGAAGCTGGTCAAGCGCCCGATATAACGGATTGGGAACATATCTTCCGGCAAAATTTCGTTCCAGTACATTGTACACAAAGTGTGTTCAGCTGAGGCGTTAAGCCACAGGTCGTCTTGCTCAAGCTTATAAGTGACTTCTTCCGCGTTTAACCTGGCCGAAGCTTTGTAAGGTTCGGTACGCAGTACGGCTGGCGGCAATACCGGCGTAAATGGCTTGGCAGATATAGTGAGACCGTTTTCTTCGATTAGTTTTTGTAATACGCGCTCATCGCCCAGTGTCTGCATCACGAACTGCTCGATTGCCATTTGCAAAAGTACAAGGTCTCCCTTGATATAACCGAAGCGGCTGCCGGCAATTTTAGCGGCCCGCTCCTTGTCGAGCATATCGCGCGGTTCAACAATCTCCCAGTGATTTTTTGGTTCGAAATTCCAGACCGGCAAATCACCGGCCACTTTGGCGACAACATTTTCATCCTCAGTGGCGCCGACCGGTACGTCTTCCAAGGGCATATTCGGCACCTGCTTCAGTAAAACTTCGTATTCTTCCTCGAGCGGCCCGATTTCCGCCTCCAGTTTACCGATTTCTTCTTTGAGCTGCTTGCCCTGCTCCAATTGCTCTGGGGTCGGTTTGCTACCCTTCATGTGCGATGATAATGTATTTCGCCTGGAGCGGAGTTCTTCGACTGAGGTTAAACGCGTGCGGCGCTCCGCGTCGAGTTCCAACAGGTGGCGCACATCGACTGTATAGCCCTTTTGCTTGGACTTTTCCTCTACCAGTTCAGGATTGTCTCGGATAAATTGGATGTCTAACATGCAAGTTATTATAGCTCAAGTAATAGTTTCACGGTGATAATTATCCTATTACAGGTTCCCGCGCATTTATAGCGGAGTTTTAATGTGACAGATAAGACACTAGATTGGACGCGCTACTACCTGTGCCGGCAGATTACGGTAGAACGACGGGATTTTAAGCGTATCCACGGCATCCACGGCGGGATCATGCCCGACTTCCATGCCGTTTAGATAAGCGCGGCCGCTTAATTCCGGAGAGACACTTAAAGAGTCATACGTGTCGGCTGGCGGCAACATATAGGTCATGGCCGCAGTCATAGGCAGATAGCCATCGTGTTCCGGTACGGCCGCGATAGTCCCGCCTACGCCATACGATCGCCGGGAACCGAAACCATGATGATTGCCGCTGATGATCTGATGATTCGGTCCAAGACCGCGCTGTTGGTACACGCGGACCGTTTCTTCCGGATGGTCACAGATGGCATCATACAGTTCCGGATGGTCCGCTACGCTCAGATCGGACTTGATCGCTTCCTGGATAGCGGGCGTGCGCTTACCGACATCATGAGTGATCGCTGCCTGGGTGCCAATCACGGCGTCACGCCGCGGCAAGCCGATGCGTACCGCTTGGGCCGCGAACAGCCAGCCGGTCCGCAAACCGTGATCGTGCGTAGCTTCATCGCCCACTACCAATAATTCTGACAGCGCGCCGAGGACCGCCCGGTTACCTAATGAGCTGGCAAATATACGGTCATGTTGCTGTCGTTCCTTGAGAGATAACGCCAAAAGGTGGCCGTGAAAGCCGTAACCAGTCTCGGCAAGGTGAGCTGGTGCCTGAAGTGCTGAGGGAGTATGTTCCTGAATGATAGACATAGTAGCTATCCATGATGGATATCTTTATATATTATAACACAGTTCTTACGCTTTTTCAATAGGCCACAGAGACGCTCGGGTTTTAGCCCTGCACCGGTTTGGCTTGTGCTTGCTTGGCCTTTTGAGCCTGCAATGCTTTCATGGTTAACTCCATGCGCTGTTTGGCATAGCTGCAGAACTCGCAAGGACCGCCCATGATGCTGTCGCCCATGGGCGGCATGTCATCGTTATCCATGCAGGCTTTCATTTTTTGCACGGTTGGCTCGACCCAACTGTCGTCACCGGTATAGGGAATAAGCTTAGTCTTGAACTCGATCTTGTCAAAAAAGCCGTCCAGATCCATGCGGCCGTTGGTATACACGAAATAGCCGGTACTGGATACCGGTAAGCCATTTTGGCGCAATAACCACTGATAGACTTCCATTTGGCGCTTGTAACTGATTTGCCAGTCAGAGTCGATGGATACATCCTTGTCCTTGGCAGTTGCCTTGTAATCGACCACCATCACTTCGCCATTAGGACTGACCCACAGGTCATCGACGGCACCGAACACCAACAAATTGGTTGGCGCGTGATGATACTGTACACCCACAAACGTTTCACGCCAGTCGTCCAGCTTGTCGTGAGCGAATGGGATCGCCGGCACGCTGTACTCAGTCATGATCGGGTGCGGCTCACCTTTTACGCGGTAGGAGTCAAACTCTTTTTTAAATAGCTCGTCGATAGCCTTGTTGATATTGAAAGGCGGACTGTTAGGCCGGGTGATCTTAAGACGCACATCCAGCCAAAAACAGCGTGGACACTGCATAAACAGCTCGATTTTACTGCGGCTGACCTTGAATGGCGCCGACTGGCCAGGCTTATACGGCTGGCTCCGTTCCCTCCAATAATTCATTAGCTTTATTATAGCATTTTTTGGACTTTAAGATAATGCGCTACCGTTGAAGTCAGGTCCTCATGCATGGCTACGGCTTTTTCCGTAGGACAGCCAGCGTTTCAATATGCGGCGTGCGGGGGAAGAAGTTATAGGCTTCAAAAAACTCAACTGAATATTTTTCCTGCAGTTTTGCCAGGTCGCGGGCCTGAGTCGATGGATTACAGCTCAAATAGACTACTTTTTCTGGCAGTACTTCCAGTACCTGCTCCACGACCTTATCGTGTAAACCGGCGCGCGGCGGGTCAAAAATAACCGGTTTGTCACCGGTGATGTAGTCCAATACTTTTTCAGTCGAAGCTTCAATAACGTTAACTACCATTTGTTCACTGGCTACGCTGGCGTTATGCGAGGCCATGCGTACAGTTGCCGGATCCAGCTCCACAAGATCCACTTTTGCGCTGGCCACGCTCAAGCCAATACTGCCAACACCGGCGTACATATCGGTAACTTCCGGCTCGGTTACATATTCCCTGATGCGCGTTAAAGCTTTTTCGAAAACCGGAACGTTTACTTGAAAGAATGAATCGACGTCGTATATAAATGGTTTATCGAGTAAATTGTCCTCAAGCAGTACGTCACCAAGCTCATACAGCAGCTCCGTAGGCACTGACGCCGGGCTTTTAGGGTTGGAATAGTACACCCTCAGCCCCTTCAACTCCTCAGGAAGCGCCAACTTCTCAAAATCAGTACGCTTCGTGAATAGCGAGGCGACCGCGTCACCGGCCTGGTTGCAGCGGACAATAACTGTTTTGAGGTCACCCGCCCGGGTCCGTAACGAGTCGAGCTGCGCGGCGATAGCGTTCGCCGCCCGGTCGATAGCCGGCAGCGCCAGCTTACTACCCAGCACGATCTGTTTGCCATGCGAGCCGCGCTGATGCAGCGCCAGGTGTAGCCCGTCTTCGTCACCCCAAAAGCTGTATTCCATTTTATTGCGGTACTGCCACTCAGTTTCCGGCGCCCGCAGCTCAAACGGTGGAATGGAAACTTTTTCACGCTGGAAAAGTTCGGTCGTAATGGCCTGCTTAGCCAGGTTTTCGGCGGCATACGTCATAATTTGCCATGGCGAGGTCGCCAGATAGTTCTCTTCCTCGGCAGTAATCCGGTCCGGCGAGGCGGCTACGACCTCTTCGGCAATTGCTTCGACGTAGGACTTTTTCTTCTTAATAACCCGAATTCGCACGGTTTCACCCGGCAGCGCGTTCCATACGAACACTTTACGCCCGTCGGGCAGTGTACCGAGGCCTTGGCCTCCAAAAACCAGCTTTTCGATTGTCACTTCGTCCATGATGCTTATAACTCTTCTAGGATGCGGATAATATCCGGCCGTTCATGCGCCAGCGCGGTGGGGTGCATACTTTCCAGGAAACTGGCGCTGGCAAAGCCCCACGTAACGGCAATCACCCGCATACCGACGGCTTTGGCGGCCAGTACGTCACGGGTTTCATCACCGATGTAAATACAGTCTTTCATCTTAAAATTGTTAGATTTTACCACCCGGCGCAGAATGCGGGATTTACCCAGCAAGCCGGCGTTGCCCCGCACTTCGGTGAAATACTTATACAAGTGATGCTGCTTGAGGAATTTGCGTACATTGCGCTTGCTGTTACTGGAAACAATCATCAGCTCATGGCCCTCGGCGTGGAGTTGCTCGATAACCTTGCCGATACCTTCGAACACCGGTATTTGGTCCATACGGCGGCCCATCATATGGCGGCCGCGGGTCAGTAAAAACGGTATCTTCCACATTGGAATACCAATGTGTTTAGCCACCGCCTGCAACGACTGGCCGCGCAGCTCGGCCATCTCTTCGTCGCTCACTTTTTCACGCTTGCCGGTAATACTTCCGAATATATCGACAATAACGTCAAAACTGTCGGCTATAGTGCCATCGAAATCAAAAATTACTGTCGCCATGTATTAGTGTCTATTATAGCGTTTAGCGCCTAAATACCGAACCTTTTGTAGCTTATGCTCTGCTGGAACCGCCAAATAATCGCCGGGACACAACCTCGCCGATTGAACGGTGCGTAGGCTTGAGAGACCGTGAGGCTACAATTCTGTTAACGAGATCCTGTTCGGTTTCCGGGGTCAAGTCAGGTGTTTTATGAATAACCAGTGTTGGATAAAGTGCCCGGCGCTCTAGGCCGGTCATGCCTGCGCCGTCGTGGTGCCATAGAAAAGCTACGTCGTCATTAAAACCTGCCAGAGCTTTTTCGAGCCTGACATTCTTAAACACCGGGTTAAGCAGGATATAACCCTTGGTTTGATCACGATTCTCATCGGCCGTGCGCGTTATTCGAATCATCTCATGAATGGTCGCCGGTATGTCTTCCATAGGAATGTGCTGCAAGCCAAATTGACACATAGCAGAGTCAAATGACTCATCGGCAAATGGCAGCTCTTGCGCCAGACCCGCCACATAGCCTTCTCTGCCACTGTATTCAGGGCGAGCATAGGCCGGATCGACCGAAACTATATCGGTGGCGACACCATAGAGCTGCAAACTGTCATGTAACCTGGTATCGCCGGCAGCTACGTTGAGAACACTGCCGACCTGGCCAAAAACTTCATGGTAGAGGTTAGCGGCCATACCGTCGTGCGCGGTGACTGGGGTAACTTTGTCATATGAGTATTCTGACATAGTCAGTGTATATTAACATAAGCTTGATTATTTTTCAAGTGAAGCGTATGGTATATGGCACATGCCCCGGCCGGTCTTTTCGGTGAATTTTTGATGGTATTCTTCGGCGCGGTAAAATGGCCCGGCTTTTTCAATTGCGGTCACGATTGGCTGATCGTACTGCGACTGGAGCTCATCACGAACGCGTTCCGCGGTTTCCCGCTGGATATCAGTTACATAGAATATAGCCGAACGATATTGGTCACCCACATCCGGCCCCTGGCGGTTAAACTGTGTCGGGTCATGTAGGCGGAAGAAATGGCGGCATAAATCCTCGAAGCTGATCTGGCTGGTGTCAAATTCCAGTAGAACAGCTTCGGCATGGCCGGTAGTATGGCTGCATACTTCTTCATAGGTAGGGTCTTCCATTTCCCCGCCCGTATAGCCAACGGTGGTCCCGGTAACGCCTGGAATTTGATCCAGGTAATACTGGACTCCCCAAAAACACCCTGCTGCAAAAATGGCTTCTTCCATCATAGTCTCCTTGTACCATCAGCATAGCATGGTGCCATCCTCTGTTAATCGGGATATTTCACAGCTATTCGGTTACGGTAACGTCACGCCAAAAGGCCACATAGCCACTAAAATCTTTATGAACCTTCTCGATAGCACTTTCGTAAGGTTCCGGGTATGCCCAGGCGTTATCCTGACTCACATTATCACCTTCTGCGATGTCGTAGTACTGGCAGACACCTTTCCAGGGGCATGTGTAAGGAGTCGGGCTTTCGCGTAAAAGCTCCGTCTTTACGCTGGACGGTGGAAAATACCAGTTCTGTTCAATGTAAATGAGGTCTTCTGTCGGCGCCTCCGCAACTGTTTGGCCGTTCCATACTGCTTTCATGATTTTACTCCTTATATCCGTATTATACGCTTGTACATTTACTATTTTATGTCCTACTATTGACAATTTATCATACTTATGGTAATATGTATTTGTTCAACTGTTGTGTGGCCCGTGAGAGTTAATTAAAGGGCTACAAGAGGAGGTGGAACGTTATGAGTACTATGTCTAAAGTAGTGTCCGCAGGTGTTTTAAGTGTTGTAGTTGCCGGTTCTATTGCCGCTCCTGCTTTTGCTTGGCACCCTAAGGGTATGATCAACAAAACTGTTCAGAACGTTACTGCTGGTACCGCTGTAAGCGATGCCAACACTGCCACTGCCGCTGTAAGCGCCAAGCCTGGCGATATCCTGAAATATACCATTACCGTCAGTAACACTGCCGAAGCAGCTGACCAGCACTATAACGATTTGGCCCTTACGGTCATGACCGATCAGTTGCCTGTCGGCGTCGAGTTGGTCGACAGCCCTGCCAAACGTACTATCACGGAAAACATGGGTACTATCCTTCCGGGCAAAAATGTCAGTAAAACATATACCGTTAAGGTTACCAGCACCACTAATGGTGCCGTAATCGAAAACAAGGCTTGTTTTACCGCTGACAGCGTCGTAAAAGACAACCCGCAAAAAGGCTGTGATACCGCCGATGTGAAGGTAACCGTACCTCCAACACCAGTTACTCCAGTAACCCCAACAACTCCTACCACTCCTGAAACCCCAGTCGTTACTCCAGAACAGCCTGCTGTCCTGCCAAACGCTGGTATGGGTTCAAACATTGCCATCTTTGCCCTTGGTGCTACGGTACTTGGCTACGCGGCTTCTATGCTCCGCAGCAAGTATCGCCAGACGGCCTAGATTTACCCGTCCTTACTCTAAAAATACCCTGGTTATATAGCTAGGGTATTTTTATGCGTCACAGCAACTTTCTTGCAATTCCTGCCGTAACGGAGTAAAAAATACTTATGAACAGTTTGTGGACACCTGAAGTTGAACCGCCCCAGGTTACCCAGGCAGCAGAAGCAGTAATTTTGCAGCAAACGTTAGAACATGGAGCTGTCGCCGTTGCCAAGGAAGGATACAAACTAATCCGGACAGATCATGAACCTCTCGTAACGTATCTGGATGCGCTAGGTACGGTACTGGACGGACAATCCGCAGAAGGAATGTGGCCGTCACGCATCCTTAAATTAGGAGCTTCTATTAGCGCCTTGGCGTATCGTGAAACAGGATATTTTCACGCTATCGATACCGAAGCCCTGGAAGCCGGCGAACTGAAAGCACGACCGCTTGGCATACCAGAGGCGTATGCTATCAGTTACGTACTTGATCCTGGCCTGCAATCATTAACTGTCGCCGTGAGCGAAGTTCCTGAATTCACAGAAGGCGCAGTCGTGGACAGACGCGACAGCGGCGGTTTTGAACAAGTCATGAATATAGGAGCCGGATGCGTCCGGCATTACTTGCAGCAGGCCGTACACGCTGCTTAGCGGATAGCCCTGAAGATTCGTGCGAACACCAATAATTCATCGTACAGCTTGCCCAGGTTACGATTGTAGCGCTCGGCAAATTCCGGCTTAATAGCACCGGTTTCATCAAACATATCCTGAACATGTGGAAAATAAATGTCCCAGCTCAGTGCCACGAGGCCGGTTTCACGGACGGCCGTAAGTAGGCTTTCCACGGCACGAACACCGCCCCAGTTACCATTGCTGGCACCGGCAAAGGCCACGGGCTTATGATTATACAAGGCCAGTTCACTGTCGAGCATACGCTTAAGGCTACCGGGGAAACTGTGATTGTATTCCGGCGTCACGATAAAAAACGCGTCAGCCTTTTCAACGATTGCCGTGTAACGCGGGTCTTTTCCTTCCGGGTCGTTGCCATCACCGGGAAAGTTAAGTTCTGCCGGGTCGACGAAAATAATTTCCACGCCTGGCAACTGGCGGCCGAATTCAGCAATGTAATGGGCGGCTTTGATTGATTCACGTTGTACGCGGGTAGTACCAGCTAAGACCGCTATAGTGATTAGTTCGGAGGTTATGCTCATAGGTTTATTGTACTAGCAGAGCGTCCCAGTCAAAACCATCTTCTGCCGCGGCACTAATTTGGGACTCCATAGCCGCCAGATCCGCGGTACGGTTACGTTCATAGCGCGTGAACAGATAGGCCATAGGGATACCGAAGCCGGTGCGCAGCATACGTTGATGGCGTACATCGGGCACGAGTTGTTGCTCCCAGTCGTCAAACAAAGGCATGAATGTATCTTCGACGGCGGCAAATGCCTCATCACCAATATTGACGATTTCATTAGCGAATAATTGGCGGGTGTGCAGTTTGTCCTCATTCGTTGCTCCCTCAAGCGTTGGCACTAGCCCGATGCCCGAAAATGCCGCGTCAACGTCATCAAGGCACGATGCCGCTACCCGCAAACCGATGAGTTCACCAGTATGAAAAGCTTTTGCTACTGGTTTTGATTCTTCCATACCTAACGCGCGGTCAACCGGTTCTATTATTACCGCGAGACCGGCTAGACCAGCCGCGATTTTTGACTTTTTGAATCTACGGGCCAATCGATCCGGGTATGCGGCAATGCCAGATTCGGCAGCAGCCTCCTGGCGCAAGGTTGCGATTATATCTTCCGGTATTGGCTCCGCCCGGACAAAGTCTGGTACTTTAGTCATCGATTACTCCTGTTAATGCAGTTCAGGATAAATCGACTTGGTGACTTCGTCAACCTCAGAACGCAATTGGGGGAACGGCACGCCTTCGCGGGCGGTGACGCCCTCAAAAATCCAGAATACGCGCTCGCTGAAGCCAAGGCCACAGGCAGGCGGCATACCGTATTCCAGCATTTCTACGAAGTCGATATCAAGCATCATAGCTTCATCATCACCACTGTCACGCATCTGCTGCTGCTCCACAAAGCGCTGCAACTGTTCCTGGGGATCATTTAGTTCTGAGAAGCCATTACACAGTTCACTGCCGGCAATAACAGCCTGGAAGCGCTGTGTGGTGTCCGGGCGCTCGGGATTCTTTTTGGCGAGCGGGCTGATATAGAGTGGCGTATTCACCAGCCACACTGGTCCGACGACATCTTTACGGATGTTTTTCCAGAGCTTATCGATGCCCCGGGCGATGTTGCCCTCCTGCTCTACTTCGAGCCCGTGCTCCTTAAGTTTCGCCGTAACTTCAGCACTTGTCGTATTAAGGGGATCAATACCATAGCGATTCTGAATAGTCTCCACATAGTCCCATTCCTCCCAGTCCTTCTCCAGGTCAACTTCGAAATCGCCTAGTTTAAATTTGAGTGTTCCAAAGGTATTCTGCAGGACATAGCGATACATATCTGTCATAAATTTCATACCGTCGCGCCAATTCCAGTAGGCGGCGTACCATTCCATAGCAATGTGTTCCGGCAAATGTTCGTCGGAGTAGTTTTCGTTGCGGAAACGCGGCCCAATATCATACACGCGTTCGAATCCGGCGCCAAGCAGGCGCTTCAGTGGGAGTTCATGGCTGATACGCAAGTAGAAGTCCTGGTCAAGGGCGTCCATGTGCGTTACGAACGGGTTAGCATCGGCGCCACCGGTAGTGTGTTCCAGAACCGGTACATTGACTTCGGTAAAGTCGCCCTGGTTCAAAAAGTCACGGGTAGCCTGCCAAAACTTGCTGCGGCGGATAAAACGCTGCCGGACATCGTCGTTAACGTTCATATCCACGTAGCGGCGGCGCATGCGCTCTTCCTTGTTCGTAAAACCATCTTGTTGGGTCGGCATTGGGCGCAGGCTCTTGGTTAAGAGCCGTAGCTTTTGTACTTCGATAGATATTTCGCCTGTCTTGGTCTTAATAACCGGGCCGGTAGCTTCGATAAAATCGCCACTATCCAGCAATGGCAAATGCTCGAAACCAAGCTGGCTGGTACTAGCGTCCATGGGTTCCACTTTATCGCCGCCAAGAAAGAGCTGCAGCGTTCCGGTAGCATCTTTAATAACCACGAAAGCGATCTTACCAAACTTACGGATATTCTGGATACGTCCGGTAACTGTCGCGTCCTGCCCTTCCAGTTTTGTGAAATGTTGTGAAATGTTCGCTAAATCATGCGTGCGCTTCGCTTCAGCCGGGTACGCGTTAATACCCAGTTGATTAAGTTCTTGCAGTTTGCGCAGCCGCTCGTCGCGGAGTTCTTTGAGTGTTGCCATAATGTCATTAGTATACCAGATGCTTCTCTGTTAGGGGCTGGGAGCGAATGGCACTACTTTTTAGCGTATATTTTACTAACATATATTCTAAAACTGGTGTCGTCTGACGGCTTTTCATTTTACCTAGAGTATACAGCTGGTGTTACAATTGCCCTATGCCACATATCCATACCCAGCCGGGACAGCATGATGCTACCGCCAGCGCTCTTATTTTCCGCTTCGACACTTCAGAACCGCAATTGTTGCTGCATATGCACAAAAAAGTACATCACCTGCTGCAGCCAGGCGGCCATGTGGAACTGCACGAAACACCGTGGCAGGCCATCCTCCATGAAATTCCCGAAGAAACCGGCTATCAGTTGGACCAACTGCGGATTTTCCAACCGGTGGAACGCCTCAAGCAGCTCACTGGCGTCGCCCTGCACCCTCTGCCGCTCGTCGAGAACACGCACGCTTTCGACGACACCAGGACGCATTTCCACACCGACCGTATGTACGTTTTCGCCGCCGACGGCGCGCCGCTCGGCACTCCAGGCGAGGACGAGTCTAGTGACCTGCGCTGGGTTACTCTAAAGCAGCTGTTACAGTACGATGACGCGCTTATATTCCCCAACACGAAAGAATTATGCGAGTACGCGTTCAACCACTGTATTACCCGCTGGCAGCCAGTGCCATTAACCGATTTTGAAGCATAAAATAACCGGCCCGCCTTCGTGGTAAAGGCGAACCGGTTATGGTTTTTGTGACGTACGTCACATACTAGCCAATTGAGGCGATTTTGTAGGTAAGGGTTTCAGCCGGTGTCTTAATGGCGACTTCTTCACCAAGTTTTTTACCCATCAAAGCCTGTCCAATAGGTGATTCGTCGGAAATTTTACCTTCCAGCGGATCAGCTTCTACGGTACCGACAACTTGGAACTCTTTCGTGTTGCCATTACCTTCCAGTGTAACTCTGGAGCCAAGGCGAACCTTACCGGCCGCGCCAGTCGATTTGATGATATCAACGTTAGCGATAATATGTTCCAGCTCGGCGATGCGGGCTTCATTTTTTTCCTGTTCCTGACGCGCGACCTGGTATTCGGCGTTTTCGCTTAAGTCACCAAATTCGCGGGCTGTTTTGATACGCTCGGCCACATCAGAGCGGGAGTTTATAAGGTTTTCGAGCTCTGCTTTCAGCTCGGCGACGCCTTCCTCTGTCAGATGGAATAATTTTTTCATTTTCTGTTCCTCCATGTTCGCATACCATTCAACCCTATGGTCTAGAGTGGTAGCGCTTGTTTAATGTTCGTATGATAAACGTTAGGCGCCAAGTCGCTGCATGAGCTCTGTGCTACTAATGTGCTCCGCGCTTTCCGCAGTACGGGCCTTGACCTCGAGAGTCCCAGCCTGAACTGTTTTATCGCTGATAACTACCCGGTATGGAATTCCGATGAGATCAGCGTCGGCGAATTTTTCGCCTGGACGCACATCTCGGTCGTCATATAATACCGTAACGTTTTTTTCTGTCAATTCTTTGTATAGTTCGTCAGCTGCGGCAACTACTTCAGGTGCGTTTCCCAGACGAGCCAAATAGACTATAGCAGGTGCGACTTCCTTTGGCCATACTAAACCACGTTCGTCGGCGAATTTTTCAACGATCACGCCCATGACCCTCGTGATACCAATACCATACGAGCCAAGGTATACATTCTGGCGCTCGCCTGTTTCATTGGTAAATTCAAACTTGGTATCCTGGCTTTTTTGAATGCCGAAATTGAATATGTTCCCGACTTCCGCGCTTTTAACCTGTTCAAGTTCTTCCCGTTTGATCCCTAGCTTTGCCAGGTTATCGTCATCAAGCACTTCTTCGTTTACAGCCAGGTTCTTTTCTCGGTGCAGATAAATAATATCTTCGCCGGCGTCACAGACGGTCTGAAACTCATGGCTGAACTGCGTAAACGCGCCGCCACTGGCGAACGTTACATATGTGTCTTTACCAATGCCCAAGCGATCATACACGCGCTTATAAGCGTCGATACAACCGTCATAAAATGTGTCATGCTGCTCGGCGTCGAGGCTCATAGAATACATATCTTTCATAATGAACTCACGGCCACGCATAATACCGCTTTTAGCCCGAAGTTCGTTACGAAGTTTGGTCTGGAACTGGTACACGTACACCGGAAGATCCTTATAGCTGGAAATATACTGTTTCATCATTTCAATGATGGCTTCTTCGTGAGACCAGCCAAAGCCAACATCAGTGCCATCTTTGAGTTTGGATTTAAACCAGATATCAACTACCTCGTCATCCCACCGGCCGGTCTCTTCCCAGGTCGAGCGCTTTTGCAGGCTGCTCATAATAAGTTCCTGGCCACCGATAGCATTCATCTCCTCGCGGACAATCTGTTTGATGTTTTCAACAACCTTGAGCCCAAGTGGCGTATAGGCGTACACGCCCGCCATAACTTTATATACGTATCCCGCCTGGATAAGGAGTTGGGCATTTTTTGAAACTTCGTCAGCTGGAAGCGTTTTAGTGGTTTTGGTAAATAATTGGGATACTTTCATGATCGCCCCTGTTTTAAACTGTACATATTGTACCTTAACTGAGGTGGAAAACGAATAACGACATGAAGGCGACAAGGTTCTTGAGAGCGTGCAGCGTAATACCCGGCCATAAGCTGCCGGTCTTATAACGCAGATAACACAGCACGATCGATAGCGTAAAGGTGTCGATGGCCGCTACCCAGAGCAGTGGCGCGCCGCTGCCGAATTGTAAATGGGCGGCCGCGAAAACCACGCTCGTAAGAATAATGGCGATCCAGACTTTGAAACGCTTGAGCAGACTCGTAAATAGGAAACCACGCACCAGTATTTCTTCGACTAGCGGCGGCAGGATGACCAGGCTAATAAATGTTAATACCAGCTCGTAGCTTGCCTGGTTCGAGTTAAAGCCCAACTGCTGTTGCTGTTCGATGTTAATACCGGGGAAAAGATTAGTCGCTATCCCAAGGATAATAGCGTAGCCGATGACATATACCGGTAACGACACGAGCGCGATGCCCAGGTCACGCAGCCGTGGCATTTTAAGCCCCAGGTTACGCAGCGTCACTTTATAACGGCGGATGAACAGCAGTAACAGCCAAACCGTCAGGGCTTCCACGACCAGCACATAGGCGAACTGCGTCAAAGTACTACTGAGCCAACCATCAATCTGTGACTCGTTAAAGCCTGCCAGTAACGGATAGGCGCTGATGATCAGCTCGCCAACGATTGAAGATCCGAGGTATATCAGAATAACGGCAAAAATCGCCGTTACCGGACTCCAGGGGGCGGTAAACCCTATCGCCATGGTTTTGTCGGCTGCTTTAGGTTGTTTTGGTTTTGTCATAAACTAGGCTTATTGTACGCCCTAAAAGAATCTTTTTACATCCACGACTGTTATCAGCACGATCAGTGCCATCAAACACATAAACCCAATAGCGTTGATCAACTCTTCCTTCTCCTGAGACAGCGGCCGGTGAACCGCGTGGGCTATCAGCGTAATCCACAGCCGTCCGCCATCGAGCGCTGGAATCGGCAAGATGTTCATGATCGCCAGGGTAAGCGAAATAATGGCGATAACCAGCAGAATAAAAGCCAGGCCGAGCGCCCCGCCCTCTTTAAGGACAAAAAAGATGCCTAATGGTCCGGAAACCTGAGAAGATGCTTCGGTTTGCCCGTTTTGGCGCGCCTGCGTATTACCGGTGGCCGTGCCGGCTAATATCGCGCCCAGGCCGGCGACCGCTTTGCCCAGGCCCTCAAATGTCAGAGCCGTAAACTGCCCCGTTAAGCCCGCCGCCACCACTGGCGCTGACCAGGTCGAGCGCTGCACGGCTAATTTAGCCGGATTAGGCACGACGCCCAAGTAGCCCTTAGGGCTATTAGTTTTCTTACTGGCCTCAACTGCCGATTTGCTGAGCAGCGTGGCATTGGTTTCGGCCGTCTTGCCGTCGCGTATGTAGCGCACGACGACCTCTTGGCCGGCATATGTCTGCGTGGCTGATGGCAAGTCCTGTGGTGATGATAGGGTTTGTTCCTGACCCTTTGGACCAAGGGCGGTAATCCGGTCATTGGCCTTCAGCCCCGCTTTGGCGGCCGGAGAATCCTTGGAAACCTCAACAATGTCCACCGTAGCCGTGACAACTTTGGTATCGCTCTTAACAGTGAACTGGTTATCAATAATCTGTGGCATGCCGACGAGCGCCAGGCCGGTTAGCAGGACGAGAGCGACGACCAGGTTCATAACTACACCCGCGGCCATAATCTGTGTTTTTGCCCACAAACTGGCAGCACCGAACGTTCCCTTTTCAGTATCGGCGTCACTTTCGCCCTTCATGCGGACAAAGCCGCCGAGCGGCAACAGATTGATAGTGAAGTCGTAATCGCCTTTCGGGCTGTGAATACGCTTTTTCCAGATTTTTGGTGGAAAACCTATGCCGAATTCTTCAATACCAACACCGTTACGCCGAGCCAGAATAAAATGGCCGAATTCATGGATAACCACCAGACCAACGAATAAAATAAGACCGAGAATTAATAAAATCATGAGACTAGACCATTAGACGGTCATGACTTCCTGTTCTTTGGCTTTAGCGGCGTTTTCAGCCTGGGAACGGGCAGCTGTAAGGTTGTCATCGACCTGCTTCTCAAGGCGCTTGGCGTCGTCCTCGCCAATTTCCTTGGCCTTTTTAGCCTTTTCAATGGCATCAAAGGCGTCACGGCGGATACCGCGCAGCGAAATCATACAGTCTTCCTGGCGCTGGCCGACCTGCTTAACGATATCGCGGCGGCGTTCCTCGGTGAGCGGTGGTACCGGGATGCGCACCACGCGGCCGTCATCAGAGGGATTCATGCCTAAATTCGGGTTATTACGGATAGCGCTGGCGATAGCCTGGATATTGTTCGGATCAAAAGGTGTTATCTGTATCAACTGCGCTTCAGGAGCGCTTACGGTCGCTACCTGGTTCAACGGCATTTGCTGGCCGTAGGCTTCGATAGATACCCCGTCGAGCATACTGGCGCTAGCCCGGCCGGTACGCAAGCTTTTGAGGCCAACCTGAAAATGTTCGAGGGCGCTATTAAATTTTGACTTGGATTCGTTAAGGACGTTGTCTGCATTCATATATTTAGTATAAGGTATCGGGGCCCTTAACAAAACAGGCTAAGCCGCCAGCCTTACGCGATGCTTTCGCGGCGAATTGGAACATAGACTTCAGCGTCTTTATTCGCCGGCACTACGGCACGTTGATTATTAGTACCAACAACTACAGCTTCGACCGTCCCATTGACGGCGGCGAGTCCATCTAACTGATACGCCCGCCAAGCATTGCTGCTCGCTCCGCTTAAACCTCTCACAGCAATATACAAAGGACCGACCGTATCCGTTTCATTAAAATCTGAGACTACTTCTTCGACCGACGCCTCGGCAACCGGTTTTCCTAATAGCGAAGCGACCGCTACCCGTCTCTCCCATGATTCTGCTGCCTTGTCTGAACGATCCATAAAACCAAGTGGCTGCTCAATAACATCACTAACACTCACCAGCTGCAGGTCCAAGCCGATGTTGGTATCCGTAATAACCGGAAACATACTTCCCTCAGGTATGCGAAGACCGTCTTCCCTTTGTACTACAGGGAGATCAATATCATGTTCAAAAGTAAGAGACATAAGTTTCCTTTATGTTTATTATTACGGTTTATAGTTCTGTTATACGCCACTTAGGGCCATGCACCAACTGATTTGACTTAATAAATTATAATTGTATTATATACAACTATGACACCCAATAATTACCCTATACGTAACACTCTTTTAGCGGTCGGTATTGCAGCTGGCTCACTCAGTTTAAATGCCTGTACCACAGATATCGATGGTCATCCGGTAGCTGTTACAAGCCCCGAAGAGTCTACGCCTGAGATTATACCAACAACAACTCCTGAACTTGAAGCTGCTGAAGATCGCCTGGAGCAAGCGAGCCATCAGGTTGCTCAACAAATCCTGGAAGATATGGCTAATCCTGCCAGCCTTTCTGCCGGCTACAATGGTAATTATTACGGCAACAAACGTGGCCGTAATGACAGCGGACAGACTTACTCCCGTATTCCGGAAATGTACGTTGTGTATACCCCAACCGACGGTGTCCAGCGTGATGATAGAGGTTTGTATATTAACAGCATAACCGCCGTAGAGGCTCCAAATGGAGCTGAGGGTGAGTATGTTTTTGACAAAGTCAGCCTATCCTTCCGTGTCTCCAAGGATGCAAACAGCCTTGATCAGCTCTTAGCGTCCGGGCAGCAGTTAGACATTCGCGACATCCAGAACTTTGTTACGAATAACGAAATGACGCTTAACACCGTTGAAACCACACATGGCGGTAGTCCCCTGGTGATCACTGAGCTTACCAATACCGGCGAAGACTCTTATCTTTACACATACGAAGCGGGAGCAAAAGGTGCCGGACCGGTCGTGATCGACCCGGCAAATACTGCTAAGCTCGATGATATGACTACCGATATCTTCGGTACCGAAGTTCTACTTCGCAATGGCCTGAATTAGCCGTAACGTATAAAAAGACCCTGAAGACTTTCCTCCGGGGTCTTTTTAGAATTTTGTTTTAACTAGGCGACTTCACCGAGCGCGATGCGCGCGAAGCGGCGAACGACAATGTTTTCACCGAGGCGGGCATTGTGTTCTTTTACATAATCACCAACGGTCTGGTCGGGATTCTTAATAAACGGCTGATCCAGCAGGCAGCGTTCCGCGAAGTACTTCTTAACCTGGCCTCCGACGATTTGGGCAACCATGTTATCCGGCTTGCCTTCGGCTTTAGCCTTTTCGGTGAACTCCGCTTCGACTTTGGCGCGTTCTTCAGCGGGGATCTCTTCACTGCTGACGTAGAGCGGGCTTGAAGCGGCTACGTGCATAGCAACGTCTTTAACCAGGTTGGTGAAGATTTCGTTACGGGCTACGAAGTCGGTTTCGCAGTTAATTTCAACTAAAACGCCGATACGATTGTCGTGGTTATAAGTGCCAACGACACCCTGGCGGGCTTCACGCTCACCACGCTTGTCAGCCTTGGTCATGCCTTTTTTGCGCATAGCTTCCAGGGCTTTATCAAAGTCGCCACCAGCCTCTTCGAGAGCGGCTTTAGCGTCAGTTAGGCCGACACCGGTCAGGTCTTTGAGTCTTTTTACTTCTGCGATATCTACTGCCATATGTTTATCCTTTCTTAATCGTTAATGAATGTACCAGTCCTAATTTTCCCAGCGGCATGTATGAAGGTTTCATCGGTTGCGACCATATGGCGGCCCGTTTATCGGTATATACCTCATCTCCGCTGGGCAACGCGACTAATGTGCGTTCATGTTCTATTCTTTCGCCGTTCTGATTTACAAACTCAATACCTTCGGCGGGAATAGGCACTAATTCATTAAGGGCTTCCTGAGTAGGTACGTAAACGGGATCGAATTGTGAATCTCGGCGACCTTCAGCCATTTACAAAACTCTGGTTAAGCAGTTTTTTCAGTCGGTTCAGCAGTTTTGGCGTTCTTAGCCTGTCCGGTGGAAACTGCCTGGCGGATGTAATCAGCGACCAGTTCGATAGTCTTGATGGCGTCGTCGTTGCAAGGGATAGCATAGTCTACCAGACTTGGGTCGGTGTTAGTATCGGCTAAAGCGATGATTGACACACCAAGCTTACGGGCTTCGCGGACAGCATTGATGTCTTCGTTCATGTCGAATACAAAAACCGCGCCCGGGCGCTGTGCCATATTCTTGATACCGCCGTAGATTTCTTCTTTGGCGTCAATTTCTTCCTGGAAGCGCTGTACTTCAAGCTTGTTGTACTTAGCGGCCAGTTCGCCGGATTCCATCTTGGCTTCCAGGTCCTTGAGGCGCTTGATCTGCGTTGAAACAGTCGGCCAGTTAGTCAGCATACCGCCAAGCCAGCGATTTACGACAAAAGGCATCTTAGTGTCAAGGGCCAGTTGGTGAACAATATCTTTGCTCTGGCGCTTCGTGCCGACAAACAGGATCTGCTTGCCCTGGGCAACTGAGTTATTAATGACATCGAGTGCCCGTTCCAGAGCTGAAACAGTCTGAGCCAGGTCAATGATGTGGATGGTACCGCGCTTACTGTGGATGTAAGGGGCCATTTTAGGGTGCCAGCGGCTGGTCTGGTGACCAAAGTGCGCACCGGCTTCTAAGAGTTTCTTCATATCTACGTCAACTGTAGCCATGATATATATACCGCCTTCTTTCCTTATTCTTGATTCCGGGTACCCTACGGTGCCTACAAAGCTTACTCATATTTATGAGCACGTAAGGAGGATTCGTTCCCGGAACTGCTTAATTAATTGACTCAGCCATTGTATCAGAGATAACAGATGTATTCAAGGCATTCTATGCTATACTTGCCACTAAGAAACCATAAGAGACATCGCAAGAAACATCATAGGGATACGCATGGCACGCCGCCGCTCTCAATCACATCAGATACATCGCTCAAAACCGCATTACCTGGCTAACGTCGGCCTCAGTTTCGTGGCACTGAGCCTTTTTACAGTCACCGGCCTGCGGCTCGCGGCAGTGTCATCGGCAGCGACCACCAACCCCTATGGTTACGCTGATTTCTGCGCGCTCGAAAATAACGTAACGGTTATATATGGCTGGGCATCTGATCCGAATGCCTCGTCCCTTGCCTTGCCTTCGGTAACCCTGAATGCCGGGGGCAAAGCCGTAACGGCGGCCACAAACCGGGCCGGCTACCGTGATGCCCAGGTAAACGCCTGGATCGACCAGAACCGGGCCGGCGACCCTAAGCCAGGTACGTACGGGTTTCGCGCCGAATTCCCCGGTTTATACAAAGGCCCGCAACATACGCTTACCGGCACCGCCCTGAATGAAGGGCCTGGTTCGAGTGTCATCCTTAGCATTAACAACAGCGGCTACACTGACGGTGATAGGAATAAACCTTATTTTGCCGGCAATGTCATACCGCAGGCCTGCCTTGCTAACACTCCAGCGCCCGCCACGACAGCGCCAGCACCGAAACCGGCGCCCGCCACCCCGGCCGCACCCTCGGTCCAGCCCGGCGCCAGTACCCCAGCCGCGACAGCCAGCAGCCTGTCGAACGCCGCCGACGGAGCACCGACAGCGGGAACTTTGGCCGCCAACATCGACGTACCGGCTGGTGGAGCCGCGAAAGTACATATAAATTATGGGACCAGCCCCCTCAAACTTGACCAAAATACGCCCGATCAGGACGTAACCGGCGATAAAGGCACCGTTTCGTTAACCGGCCTTGATCCGACCACACAGTATACCTACACCATTATCCGCAGCGCGGCGAACGGCCAGACGACCACTTCGGCGCCAGCGGCATTCAGCACACTTGGATTCGTCATCACCCTGCACTTCGTCGATAGCCAGAACAAGGGTATCCAGGGAATTTCTGCCAACCTGGACGGCCAAAAGGCAAACAAAATAAGTGGCAACAGTGGCAACAGCGAATTCACGAACATTTCGGCTGGCGACCATACCGTCAGCTATACCTACAACGACAAAAAGTTCAGCAAGAAAATCACGGCCGGAGCATCCGCGGTCAACCCAACCGAAGCTGCCAGCGCCAAGGTGGTTACCCTGGACCACACCATCAACGTCCAGAAAGCCGTAGGTGTTACCGAGCAGACCCCACAGAAAAGCAGTAATCTGCTCAATGCACTCATTCCGATTATTGTTATCCTGCTGGCCTTTGGACTGGTCCTGTTCGGTATACTCAGGCGGCGTAGGAAACAACAGGCCCAGAGTTACTACGAAGACTTTCCAGCCGCGCCATCGCCCGAATATCAGCCAGTCGCACCGGCCGTGTCCCGTAACGTGTCTACCCGCCAGGACAGCGCCGCCCATATGGGCGAAAGCCTGAAAGACATGGTGCTCCGCAGCATGGCCGAGGAAGCCAAACGGCGGGAAGACAGTCAAAAATAACGTTTAGACCGGAATACCCCTCACGTTTCATATACTGATTCTTAAGCCAGCGGTTGACGCTCGGCTAACAGATGTGTATACTAGGCAATTGACTATGAAGAAAACTATTCACCCAACCGACTACCGTCCCGTTGTCTTTCAAGATTTGAACAACGGCGACACTTTTATTACTCAATCTACAGTTGCTGCTGAGGATAAAATCACTGTAGATGGCGTCGAGTACCCTCTCGTGAAAATCCACATTTCACGGACTTCTCACCCATTCTTCACCGGCGAAGAACGTATCGTCGACATCGAAGGCCGCGTCGATAAGTTCAAAGCCCGCGCCGCCGCTGGTGCCGCCGCCAAAGACCGCCGCGCCGCCGCCGCACAGAAGCTCGCTAAGCGAGCCGAGGCAAAAGCCGCTAAGGCCGCTGACGCGGTTACTCCCGCGACCGACAAAGCTCCAACGACAACTAAGCGTTAACGATTTTAATAGTTACCCTGGTAAGCTATAGTAGTGGGCAGTATGGCAGCAAATCCTCAAACATCCTCTCCATCTTATAGAGATATTCGCGTTTGGCAATACGCGATGCAACTTGCCGTTGATACGTACCAGATAGCCAGCCAGCTGCCTCCTGGCGAAAAGCCTGGTCTGGCAACACATTTGCAACAGGTTACCGCAGCGATTCCAGCACTTATCGCTAATGGCCATCGCAGCGGCTCACGCCACACTATGCTGGCTAACTGTGAGCGTGCTCTACTCTATGCCGACGAACTTGATACACTTTTGGTTATTACCGGCCAGCTACATCCATCAGTACCATCAAATGACCTCGTTGACCAGTTGGATGAAGTGCGGAATATGCTGGCAACGGCTATAGCCCGCTTAGCCAACAAGACTGCTCCCACAAATCGCAAAACCGTTTAGCACTGGAGCGCCTACAATATGGAACAAAAAGAACAAAAATTACGTCAGGAGTTATCTGCTTTAGCCGAAAGGCTGCAAGATCCGGCGATTTATACCCACAAAGACTACCCCAAGCTGGCCAAACGCAATGCCGACCTGGAGCGCGTCGTGGCTTTATTCGATGAAAAACACCGCCTGGCGGACAGCTGCAAGCAGGCCAAGGAAATGTTACATGGCAGCGACTCCGATCTGGCTGATTTAGCCCGCGCAGAACTGGAAGAGCTGGAAGCCCAGACCGCCAGCAATGATGCCTCTTTAGCCGAAGCTTTGACCCCGAAAGATCCAAACGATGAACGCGACGTTATCATGGAGATCCGGGCTGCCGCCGGAGGCGACGAATCCTCGCTGTTCGCAGGCGAGTTATATCGCATGTACGCCCGCTGGGCCGAAGTCCACCATTATAAAATCGAACTGATCAGTGAAAGCCCCAATGAAGTCGGCGGCTACAAGGAAATTACCTTCGCGGTCCGCGGAGTAGACGCCTTTCGCATGCTGAAATTCGAAGCTGGTGTCCACCGCGTGCAACGCGTACCGGCAACCGAAAGTCAGGGCCGGATCCATACCAGCACCGTAACCGTAGCCGTCCTGCCGGAAGCCGAAGAAGAAGATGTCGAAATTAACCCCGGTGATCTGCGTATCGATGTCTACCGCTCCGGCGGCCATGGCGGCCAGAGCGTCAACACTACGGATTCTGCCGTCCGTATCACCCACCTTCCCACCGGCCTTGTCGTATCCAACCAAGATGAGAAGTCGCAGATTAAAAATAAAGCCAAGGCCTTGAGCGTACTGCGCTCCCGCCTGCTGGCCATCAAGCTCGAGGAAGAACAAAAAGAGTTGTCTGATGCCCGCAAGAAACTGATTGGTTCCGGCGACCGCAGCGAAAAGATCCGCACCTATAACTTCCCCCAGGACCGCATTACCGACCACCGCATTGGTTACAGCCGCAGCAACATTCCGGCTGCCCTGAGTGGTGAAATTGACGATTTAGTCGAAAAGCTTTTGGCCTACGAGCACGAGCTGATCAACGCCGGATCATAACCTTAATGGTACATTTTCCATGACCGTTCAAGACTGGCTGGCGATCTCTATGGTCCAACTTAGCGAAGTGGGCATATCCACCGCCCGGCTGGATAGTTTAGTACTACTCGAAGATTGTCTGGGTAAAAATCGTGCTCACCTGCTGGCGCATCCCGAAATCGAGCTAACGGTCGAGCAAACCGCCCTGTTGGCCGAACAAATCAGCCGGCGCGCGACCCATGCGCCGCTGGCATATATCAGGGGTAAAACCGAGTTTTATAGCCGTGAATTCACCGTGAACGAAAATGTGCTCGAGCCGCGGCCCGAGTCCGAAACTATGATTGACGCACTCAAAACGCTACGCTTGCCAGCCAGCGCGACTATTATTGATGTCGGAACCGGTTCCGGTGCTTTGGCCATTACCGCCAAACTGGAACTGCCGCAAAACCATGTCATCGGGGTAGATATTGACCCGGACTGCTTAAAAGTAGCCCAAGACAACGCTCAAAACCTACATGCCGATATAAAGCTTATGTTAAGTGATTTAATAGGCTCCCTAACCGTTCAGGAGACCTCAGGATCGGTTTTACTATGCAACCTGCCATATGTACCAGATAGTTTTCAGATTAACACAGCGGCCCTCCACGAGCCAAAACTGGCGATCTTTGGCGGTCCTGACGGTTTAGACTTATTTCGTAAGTTGTTTCGGCACATCGATGGGGTGTCAGCTAAGCCGACCTACATTTTAAGCGAGGCCATGCCGACCAGCCATGAGACTTTAACGGCTATCGCAAGAAAGCACGGTTATACACAAATAAAAAGCGAAGACTTTATTCAAGTCTTCGCTTTTTCATAGCCCTGGCAAATTATTTAGCTGGAGGCGTCGCTGCTTGGCATTGCCTGCAGTTTCACTGTCAGTTTAGTGGTTTTGCCGTCCCGCAGGATGGTCAGTTCAATCTCGTCGCCGACGGCGTGGCGGCCCACCAGCGAGGTCAGGCTGTTGCTTTGGTCAATCTTGGTGCCGTCTATGGCGGAAATGATGTCGCCTTCCTGTACGCCGGCCTTGTCAGCAGGTCCGTTCGATATCACCGATTGCTGCGAGCCGTCCGATGATGGCAATACGTACGCGCCGCTCTCGACGTCCAGCTTATACTGTTTGGCAGCATCCGGGGTGATGGGGATATAACGGACACCGAGGTATGGGCGCTCAAACGTGCCGTTCGATAAAATCTGCTTAATGAGGCCGCTGACATCGTTGATTGGTATAGCGAAGCCGATATTTTGACCCTCGCCGGAAACAGCCGTGTTGATGCCAATTACCTGACCGTCGGTATTTACCAGCGGCCCGCCGGAGTTACCCTGGTTAATGGCGGCGTCGGTCTGGAACAAGTCATCGAGGCTTTCGGCGTCGGTGCCAGCCGAGTCACTTGCCACCACTGAACGGCCAAAGCCGGAGATAATACCCGAGGTGACTGAGTTGCTGAACTGTCCGAGCGCGTTACCGATAGCCACTACCGTATCACCGGTTTGGACTTTACCGGAATCGCCGATTTCAGCCGGAGTGAGCTTGTGGCCCTCCAGGTCATTAATCTTCAGAAAGGCGATGTCCAGACTGTCGTTGTCATTCGTCCGGCCAATCACTTTAACATCTTCCAATTCCGTTCCATCTGACAGCGTAACGCTAACATCGGATGTGCCGGCAGGCACCACGTGGCGGTTCGTAACAATAATACCTTCGGATGAAATAATAATACCGGTGCCAGCCGCTTCCTGTTGGCCACCTTGCTGGCTATAGCCAAAGAAATTTGCCGTGGGCTCGCTTTGCGTAACGACATTAACCGAAACGACACTCGGGCCGACCGTTTTCGCGATTGAGGCTATTAACTGGCTTTCATTAGCGGCGATTCGTTTCTGTTCGGTGATGTTCGCGCTGGTGAGTGCCGAGCTGTTGGTATGTGAACCAACGTAACCACCGGCAAAGCCGGTTGCCAGCGTAGCAATAAATGCCAAGGCCACCAGCAGGCTGGTCCGGCGGCGGGTTTTCGGACGCGACGCCACGGGCGCGGAACTGCTTCGCAGCGACGACACAGTTGGCGCGGCACTTCCCTCACTATCCGGTGTTTCAACTTTTTGGCTATCCGGCCCATCAAACCGTGGCGCGTTAAACATAGACTGACTCCCTACCGCTTAAGTTTTATTTCGCTATACATCATTATAACGAAAAGATTGAAAATTAGCTGAGCGGCTTAGACGATAAGGTGGGCGCCTTCGTAAAACAGCGAAACCACCAGTACGATCACAATCGCGCTGCTGATAAACAGCAGCTCTCGCTTAACGAGCTGCGACAGGCGGTCGAAGTGTTCCAGGTAATATACGGCCGCTAAACTATAGCCGATAGCGCTGAGCAAGAGAGTCGGCATAGCGACAGCGCCATCCTGGTCCGGATAAACGATAAGCATATGTCCGAGCAGCCAAGTTAGAGCAGCCGCGAAGTAACCCCACAAATATGACAGCATCTTGGCATACGGCTCGTTGAACGTATCAAAGAAGTGGCGGGCGGCCAGATAACAGACCAGTCCGGCCGACAATACCAGTACGTACAGGGCCGCGTCTGACTTAACTAGAAATAGCGCGGTCAAACCGAACAATTGGCCGATAGCAGATTGCAAGGATACGAAGAAGACACTGGACCTCGGCTTGATGAGCAGCAGCCAGATACCGTATACGACCAACCAGAACAATTGTACGGACATCGAGCCGGCATGCGACATAAACAGGACGATTGAAATGCCCACGATGATGTCGATTGAGTTCGCCCGCAGGTTAGCCGGCCAGAAACGGGGACGGACAGCAAAAATACGCCATTTACTCAGCCAGATGACCAGAATAGGCAGCCAGAGGCCAATATCGAGCCGTACCAGTACAAAGACCACGATCGGTAAGGCAATCTGGTAGGCCAGATGCAAAAAGTACGAAAACCCACCGACAGGTCGGAATAAATCTTTAATTTTGAGCAGTCTCGGACGCATCACTGCCAAGTATTATAACAATATTCGCGTTTCCTGCCAGTATGCCAGTCGGCAGCTGGGTTGTCGTGGCATCGACAGCCAGACGCTTTTTAAGGTAATTGAGCGTGTATTTCTTGCTTCCACGGGTCATATCAACAATTCGCGTAGTGGCATAATCTTCGGTTGGAGCGTTATCAACGACGCCGACGTTATAGCCATATGACTTCAATTCCGTCGCCTTTTCCGTCGCCAGTCCAGCGACACCGCTACCGTTCAATATGGTGATGTTGGCGTTTTCCTTGGCGATGTAGCCGTCTTTCAGCTTACTGCGGATGTATTCCTGGATTTTACTGTAGTCTTCCAGGCCGGCCTTTGGCATAACAACAGACATACCATTGATGTTGCCGGTGGTTACGAAACTGTTGCCCTCCTCGGCTAAACTGACGGACAAAATCTGGTTGCTGGGAATTTTTTTCATAATACTGGCCATACGGGTCATATCAGAAATACTGATGTCGCTCTGGACATTGTCGCCGAAGGCGCTCAGCAAACCAGACAACTTCATCGGGTTGGTAAGTGTACCCATATTGGCAGTTTTTTCCTTGAGAGCCACCAATAACTGGCGCTGGCGCTCGCCGCGGGCAAAGTCAGACGTCGTTTCACGGGAACGGGCGTACATCAGCGCGTGCTTGCCGTCAAAATTATTGACGCCCTGCACTGCCAGCGTTGGATTCCACTTGTTTTCCCATGCCATGGTTGGGTCATACAACTTTTCCGGGGCGTTGATAGTTACCCCGCCGACCGTATCCACTGCCTGCGAGAATGCCTGGAAATCAACCAGCATATTGTAGTGGATCGGAATACCGGCGACGCGCTCGATAGTACTGTCAATTCCGTCAAATCCAGCCAAAACCGCTTTATGGTCGGCGTTGCTGCGGTCCTGCTTGCCTAAATACTTGTACTTACCGCTTTCGTAGGCGGCGTTAATCTTCTGGTAATTGGCAATATAGTTATTTGGCATTTTGGTCCACAGATCACGCGGGATACTGAGGAGGACCGCCTGGTTATTAACCGGGTCGACGCTGGCGACCATCAAAGTGTCGGTTAAATCTCCGCCGTCGTGCTGCGCGCCGCCGACACCAAGTAGCAGCACGTTAATACGGCCATCACCCTCCCCCTTGAGGAGCGTCGGGTCAACATTAGCCGTCAGTGACGCGGCCCGGCTGCCGCCCTGGAAGACTTTATGCAGCTTAATATAACCCTTACCGAACAGTAAGCCGCCGGCTGCTAATACTAATACGAGGCTGATGCCGGCAGTCCGCAGGCCCCATTTACGGAAAGTATAGAACTTACCGTGCTTTGCTTGGGCCTTTTTGCGGCTTTTCTTGGTCGCTGGGGTCGTAAGATCAACATTGGAGGCAAAAGCCGGTTTAGGGTGCGCTTGAGCGTGGCTGGCAGCTGGCTGGACGGGATGCAGATTGCGGCGCCCGGCAGCATGGAAGCCCTCCGCGCGCTTGAACTCATCAACCCGGTGACGCTGCGGGTTGATCTGGGAAGCCGTAGGTTTGTATTGAGCGGCTTTCGGTGTCAGTGGCGCTGCTGACGGACGGGCCATAAAACCGTCTACTGTCTGGCGGTTTCCGTTTGGGCGCCGTCCCGCTGAATGTGGTCGTGAAAAATTATCCATAAGCTTCGTTAGGCCCAAGTATATCGTTTATGCTAAGCGGCGTAAACCGTATCATAACCTTTTTAGACCTTTTTACATCATGCCTGTGGGCAACTCCGTAAGCGCTTTAAACAGTTACAGTGGTGCGAACCATCGTCGTGTATATTCACCAAAAATAGGTTATAGTGGATGACAGAATGAATCCAAACACAAACAATCCGGATCCGCTGCGATCAGCAGTCTCCGATGCCCACAATACTGGACAGCCGTCCGGTCCGACCGTATCGCCACCATCAAAAAAAGAAACGACACGCGAGATATTTTCAACCATCGGCGTGCTGATCGCCGCCCTGTTAGTGGCTTTCGCGCTGATCGCTTGGGTATTCCAGTCATACGAAGTAGACGGACCCAGCATGCAGTCCACGCTGCAGAATAATGACCGCCTGATTGTCTGGAAAGTACCGCGTACCATCGCCCGCATTACCGGGCATGACTATATACCAAAGCGTGGCGACGTTATCATATTTGTCGAGAGCGGCTTAATGGAATACGGGAGCAGCGACACCAAACAACTTATTAAGCGGGTCGTCGGCTTACCTGGCGACCGCGTGGTCATTAAGAGTGGCATTATAACCATATTTAATAAGCAGCACCCGAACGGCTTCAATCCGGATGAATCAATTCCCTTTGGCCAGATAATCCCTGAGATTACCGATGTCCGCGATGCCGACATCACGTTAAGCGCAAGCCAAATATATGTTTGTGGGGATAACCGTCCGAACTCGCTCGATTCCCGAACCTTCGGCCCTATCGAAGCCCATCAAATCGTTGGCAAGCTCAGCATACGGCTGCTGCCTTTGAACCAAATCGAAAAGTTCTAACCCTTTTTAACCTTGTATCGATTCGAGCAGTTTAATGAGGCGCTCAAGATCCTCATCGGAAGTGAACTTCAGTTCCAGCTTCCCACCTTTGGCGGTGCGGCGAATGGCCACCGGCGCACTTAAACGCTCGCTGAGCACTTTCGTTTCCGCGGTTTCGGTATCAACCCGCGTCTTAACAACTGTCTTGTCCTGTATGCCGGCCTTGACGCTACTTACGTAGCGTTCGGCCTGGCGGACGTTCCACCCTTGTTCCAGAATTGACCATAACAGTTCTTCCTGGCGTTCCGGCACATCTTTAAGCGCTAAAATCGCCCGGGCGTGGCCCTCGCTGATCTTATGATCCTGTAGTGCCTGGCGGACAGCTTCAGGGAGCTGCAGTAATCGAACAGTATTATTAATGGTTGACGGCGCCTTGCCAAGACGCTTGGAAATAGCGTCGTAACTCATGCTGAACTGCTGGTGCAGCCGTTCAATCGAAACGGCTTGTTCAAGTGGACTCAGGTCAACGCGCTGCACGTTTTCTATGAGGGCTATCTCCAACTGTTCCAGTTCTTTAGTAGAACGGACAATGACCGGGACGGTTTCCATGCCAGCCAGTTTCGAGGCGCGCCAACGGCGTTCACCGGCAACGATTTCATAATTGCCACCGGCAAGCGGCCGCACGACCAGTGGTTGCAAAATTCCAAACTGCTTAATGGAGCTGGCTAACTGGTTAAGGGCTTCCTCGTCGAAATGAGTACGCGGCTGGTCGGCGTTCGGCTTAACCTTTTCGACTTTTACTTTTTGAATGCGGTCATCATCGGTCAACAGTAGTGATGTGTCAAAGTTCTGCGGCAACAGCGTATCGAATCCCTTGCCCAAGCCTTTGCCAAGTCCTGTCATAATTTATTTTCCTCCCGTTCGTTTTTGTACTTCTTTAGCGACCGCTTTATAGGCGCGGGCGCCCTTGGACCATTTGTCGTGCTCAAAAATTGTTCGGCCGTAACTTGGTGATTCAGCCAGGCGGATGTTACGTGGCACCACCGCCGTGAACAGCTTATCGCCGAAGTGTGTCTCAATCTCCTGTTTTACCTGCTCGCTGAGGCTGGTGCGCTTATCATACATGGTCAGCACTACACCGAGTAGATCAAGCCGTGGATTGGTGGCTTCGCGTACACGCTGAACCGTTCCCAGTAACTGGCCAAGGCCTTCCAAGGCATAATATTCGGTCTGCACGGGAATCAGCACGTCGGTAGCCGCAGTCAGCGCGTTAATAGTAAGCAAGCCGAGCGCCGGTGGACAATCAATAATAACGTAGTCGTGCGTGGCGTTCTTGAGCGCCTGTTGCAGGCGGAATTCGCGGTGTTCCATATCGACAAGATCTATCTCCGCGGCGGCAAGGTTCGGATTAGCCGCAATAACGAACAAATTATCGATACGGGTCGGCGCGATTCCCTGTTCAAAGTTGGCATCGCCGCGTAACACTTCATACGTTGTGACTGTTTGCTCTTTTGGTAGCCCTAAGCCGCTTGTGGCGTTGCCCTGTGGATCGAGATCAACGAGCAGCACCTGGTACTTATCACCGGCCAAGCTGGCGGCAACATTCACGGCGGTGGTCGTCTTGCCAACGCCGCCCTTCTGATTTGCTACTGCGATAATACGCGTCATATCTGTTTTCCTAGAATATTTCTTTTCTTGCATCAAGCGTATCATTTTACTGGCTGAAGGTAAACATAACGCTGACGCTTATCGAGCAATTAACCGGCACATCAAGCCACCTCTACCCCTCTATCATGATAGACGAAACGCTTTAGAATTGCCGTATAGGCAGAATGTAAAAAGTACTGTTTTTACCGCCGTTAGACTCGCCGCCGCTGCTCAGGATCTGTATATAAGCATGCCCACCGTCAAGCAGGTCAGAAGACGACCAGAAGTAGCCAAAAATACCGGTGGGAAAAGCAGTACTGAAGAAGCTGTTCCGTAGATATACTTGGGTTAATTCATCTTTACTTGGCAAGAACCAGTCACTGTAGCCATTAAGCACGTAATCATCGGCTACTTTGGCTGCCGTACCGGCGTCAGCACAGCCAGTGACAATAGCAGCTGTATTTTGCTTACCCGTGCCGATAGCGGTACCATTGGCGCCGGCGATATCAGTACTCGCACAACCCCACCTAGGCTTACTGGAATCGTAATTTGGAGCCGCCTCCAGATAGCGCCAGCCATCGCTAAAGCTGCTTTTATCATAGACAATGATACCACCGGCTGGACCGGTATCACCGAGCGCATAGGTTTCCGCGCCACCCGTGCCACCTGAGCCGCCGGTAGATCCACCGCTGGAAGCGGTATCGCCACAGGTATCGAGCGGACTTAATCCGGCATTTTCCTGTAGCGTTTTACCACCGCGCAACCGGACATCAGGGGCAGGGTGACCCTGCTTATAGGTAATGGTCACATCCTGCAAACTGGCCAGGATGCTACTGGAGTCACTAAATACACCAGTCTGGGCGTCATCCAGTTCAACGGATACCATCAGGTAGCGCACACTGGGCAGACTGCTGCTACAGGCCGTACTAGTAATCGCAGTTGAAACAGGATTAGATCCTAAAATTCCGTCTGTACCCGCCACTCTCACCGATATGTCATTGTAGCCGTCACGCAGTGTGCCAGTATATGAGATGTTCGTGATATTTGCCGCCATCCCCAAGTCAACAAGCTTAGAATACTTGCCCTCTCGGGAAATCATATTCAGCGGGGCGTATTGGACGTAGTTTTGATACGTCGTATCATATCCGCCGGTCGCGTAAAGATAGCCTCTGTAAATAGCAACAGCATGTGTATCACGGCCAGTGGTTAAGCTCGTAGTAGTCGTCCAATCCCCGAGTGTGCCGTTGGCGTTGATGGGAGCGTATTGGACGTCACTAAATTCTGTCGTGCCGTCCCATCCTCCCATCACATAGAGATAGCCGTTGTAAACGATGGAGGCATGTCCGTTTCTAGCAGTTGTGAAGCTGGTAGTGGCAGCCCAGGCGCCCACCGTGCCATTGGCGTTGATGGGAGCGTATTGGACGTCATTCAAACGTATATTGCTATATCCGCCGATGACATAAATGTAGCCGTTGTAAACAACAGAGGTATGCGAAGACCGGCCTGTTGTGAAGCTAGTAGTGGCAGCCCAGGCGCCCACCGTGCCATTGGCGTTGATGGGAGCGTATTGGACATCATTCAGGTTAGAAGAGCCACTATATCCACCAAGAACATACAGATAGCCGTTGTAAACGACAGAGGTATGCGAATTTCTGGCGGTCGTGGAATTAGTAGTGGCAGCCCAGGCGCCCACCGTGCCATTGGCGTTGATGGGAGCGTATTGGACGTCATTCAGGTAGGTAGAGCCATTATGCCCTCCCATCACATACAGATAGCCGTTGTAAACAATAGACGTATGCGCGTACCGGCTATTTGGGAAGCTGGTGGTGGCAGCCCAGGCGCCCACCGTGCCATTGGCGTTGATGGGAGCGTATTGGACGTCATTCAGATATGCGTTACCGCTATAACCTCCAAGAACATACAGATAGCCGTTGTAGGCGACAGAGGTATGCGCGTACCGGCCTGTCGTGAAGCTGGTGTTAGTAGACCAGCCACCGACCGTCCCACTGCCACCATTATTAACGGCCGCGTACTGCGTAAGCCGCAGATTACCGCTCGTATTATTTCCTCCTACTGCATAAATAAATCCCGCGTAAGCTGACGCTGCAACATCGGTAGCAGCCGAGCTTAAGCTTTGATTAATATTCCAATTGCTTATAGAACCGTCAGTACTAGGGCAGGCATACTGCACCATTGCTGACTGCACATAATTTGCTATTTGGCCTCCCACTTGATAAATACAACCGTTTACCGTTACGCCGGTACCGCTTGTTATGGCCGTTGGCATAGCGGTAGTGGACTGCCATGCCGCCAGTGAACCATTGTTATTGATAGCCGCGTATTCGACATCTGCCCTGGCTACCGATACGTCGTCATTAGCAAAGCCGCCATAGGCATAAATACGACCGTTGGTAATCGTTACATAGCGATCACGATAATTACTTATGAGCGAGCTTGTGGAGTTCCAGCTACCGACGGCTCCCGTACCGGCATTCAAAGAAGCGTAGTGGACTAACCTGTTGGATGCGCCGTTCAAACTGCTTCCAACTTCATATAAGTAGGCCGTACCGTTGCCAGCCGTATAGCTTACCGTAACGCGGCCCACGTTGCCCGATGGCAAAGTAGTACCGTTTGACCACGAAGAAGCTAGCGTACCATTACTATTGATCTTCACATACCGTACGGTGCCGCTGTTACTTGAGGTACCCGTATACCCCCCCACTACATATAGGTAACCATTGGCAACAGTACATCCGGCGGAACCTTTTGCCTGCGGCAACGCGGTGACCGTACCGTACGTACCGATAGTACCGTCAGCGTTTATAGTTGCCCGGTATACGGTGGTTGTATTATTGCTGCCGCTGTCGCTCGTACTACCGCCAATTACATATATATAACCATTATAGGCGACACTGCATGGCAGAGCCCTGACAGCACCAATTTGTGACGTAGTACCGAAGGTAGTCGTCGCACCGGCCGGATCGATTTTGGCATACCGGACATCATTCGTAATTGCACCGCTACCTAATACGCCTCCGAACATATACAGGTAGCCATTATAGGCAGTAGACGAGAAGTCCTGACGGGCAGCCGGTAGGTTCGTCGTGCTCTGCCACGCTCCGATAGTACCGTTGGCATTTATTTGAGCGTATTGAACGCTATTTCTTAAAACATCGTTATTATCCTCGCCGCCGAGAATGTACAAGTAACCATTATAGACAGTGGCCGAGAACTCCTGAATACCAATTGATAAGCTTGTCGTGGCTTGCCAGGTACCTAGTGTGCCATCGGCATTGATGGGAGCGTATTGGACATCACTTCGCAAATTAGTACTATCCGAATCGCCAGCTATAATGTATACAAAGCCATTGCGCGCGGCGCTTTCAAAGTCTTGCCGGGCGGTCGCGAAGCTTGTCGTGGCTTGCCAGGTACCTAGCGTGCCATCGGCATTGATGGGAGCGTATTGGACATCATTCTCAACGCCACCGCTTGTCTTGCCACCCATAATATACATATAGCCATCGTATGTAATGGCCGGAGCGCCTTGCCGGGCGGTCGCGAAGCTTGTCGTGGCTTGCCAGGTACCTAGCGTGCCATCGGCATTGATGGGAGCGTATTGGACATCATTCAAAAAACTTGAAGTACTCCGGCCACCAGCCAGAATGTACATATAACCGTTATAGGCGAGAGTCGAATGACCGCTACGGGCGGTCGCGAAGCTTGTCGTGGCTTGCCAGGTACCTAGCGTGCCATCGGCATTGATGGGAGCGTATTGGACATCACTTGCATATTTACTACTAGTGCCGCCGCCGTTACTGCTAGTATAGCCACCAAGCATATACATATAGCCATTGTAAGCGACTGTAGTCTGGTCTACTCTTTCTGTAGAAAAAGCGTTCGTTGTGTTCCAAGCTCCGACGGAGCCGCCAGTTAGACCGCCACGAGTCACCTGTCCGCTTGCACTAAAGTCAATCATACCTTCGTTGTTACCACCGAGCTGGAAATCGCTCGTACTCGTGACAGTGACACTTGGGTCCACTGTTACCGGACCCTTGACCGATTTCATGCCCTCAGCCACAACCGTTAAGCTGTCCTCGGTCAGCTCAAAGCGAGCGGTGGCAGAACCTGTGGAGCCGCCATCCGTTGCGTTAATAACCGGCGCCGGAATGCCAAAAACCAAGTATGTTTTATCTGCATTTTTACGGGCGATTTCCACGTTCTGGCGATCGGTATCCGAACCATAACTAATGTCGCCAAATAATGCCGGATCCGCGCTGTAGATGCCGACGGCTCCCCCGCTGCCTGGAACTGATTTAGCCTCTAATGAATCCGGCAATTGCAGCCTGTAGGAAAAGCGCATGGTATCGCTGCCGGCTTTTGGAACGATAATGTCTTCTTTGAGGCCATTGTTCTTAAGGGTATATATTGCCTGCATACCGTCACTCATCGGGAATACAATATGCCCGTCAACCTGCTGCCCTACACTGGCTTTGAACTGAGGAATCAAACTGAAATCAAGGTTGGAATTGGTGTCGTGATAGGTCACACCCTTGCTCATATCCGTTGGTACATCAAGCGCGTATGTCGCGCTCCCCTTATCACCAGGAGTGCCGACTGATTGTCGCTGTAACTCGGGGGGCATATCGCTGCTTTTTACGGCATCCTTATTGAACTGGTACAGCTGTTGCTGCGCGTCATAGGTCAGTAATTTTGCGAGTTTGGCGTCGGTAGAACCGACCAGTTCATGCGTATCAGCAGACAGTTCATAGGCATTTTGGAGCAGCATCGACTGCATCACAGGCACTACCACAGAGAATACTAACAGCAGTGCGGTCAGGCCATTGCTAAGGCGCCAGCGTACACCGTAGCGTCTATCGTTTCTACGCCACCATGCCACCACGCAAATCCCGATATTCCGCAGATAGCCAGCAGTGCGGCGCAAAGCACCTCGTTTGTGATTTCTGTTACCGCGTAGTGACTGCCACATTTTATATTTTTCTTTTAAGAAATAAGTTGTATTTTACCTACCTACTATAGCACATATAAGCATAGGCGGAAAATCTTAGCTTGCTACAGCATTGTCTTTGAGTAGTACATCGTAAGGTCACCGAGCTGGACATTCGCCCCGTTTTTCGCGCTCAGCCGTATTTTGAGCGTCAGATTACTTGTCGAGTCATAAGCTCCAGTGAGCCCGGCAGTTGCAACATCACTCCACGCGGTGCTCATTCCGAGATTCTGGTAGTTATAGTTTGTGTCTACCTCTCCGTCGGTGTCCAGTATCTGGATGGCAATGGAACTATTAGCCGTACTGCTCGTCTTAGCCATCACTCGCAAGGCCGTTGCTTTAACTGTACTGAACGAAGCACCACTTGGCACATGTATCCTCACCACTACGTCATAGCATTGCGCAGTAGTGCTGGAAGAGGTCCAGTTATAGAAACTGGTGTTATTAATACCGTCATAGCCGCTCGTCATCGTGCCATTGTTCGCGCTCACACAGGCGCTGTCACTCTGCGCGTCCAGTACGGCGCCTGCATACTCGGCTTGCAGCGCAATTTCGCCCGCACTCTGCGCGTTACCTTCCAGACTTACTCCGTACTCAGTAATAAGAACTCCGTTGGTAGCATCCCCTATTATTAGCCGGCCTCCATAAGATGTATCCACCGTGAATATAGCGTTACTACTAGCATCCTGAACTTGAAACGCCGCTGCAGAGCTAACCAGTGACTTGACGACGGTTCCTATGGAAGCGTTATTGGTAAGAAGATTGATGCCACCCGTACCGGCTTGAATGTTAGTGAAACTTGCACCGTTTAACGAGCCAATATTTACTGCGGTCTTACCGGTACTCGTTGATTGGGTGGCAATATTAACTGTCTGCGTATTACCGGCAGCCGTAGTATTATTGCCAATTTCGACGGTGTTTGTTGCCGTGGATTGCCCAAGCGTAATAGTTCCCGTACCGCCAGTAGTGCCGAGCTTATAGTTTGATGTGGTGGCGCCTATAACCGTAAAGTCACCGCCAGAAGTACCGGCACCTACTTTGAGCGTAATGGAAGAACTGCTGTTAGTTGCTCCAATGATAATGTCCTGGTCTCCCGTGCCGGTACCGATATTTATGGCGTGAGCTGCCGCATTGGTACCGACGTTTATTATTGCCGCGTTAACCGTTCCCATGTTAAGAGTTCCACCAGCAGCGGTATCTAATGCCCCGGACGCGGTAATAGCGAGCAGTATGTTACCGCTTGAATCCTGGGCTTGCAAAATATTCGCTGTCTGGCCTGAAGCGCCTTGGATAATCATGCCAGCTACACCCGAAGCACTACCCACGACAGACAACTTGGCATTGGTGCCGGAACCTGGCGTTGTGGTAACGGTTGTGGTATTCAATAGTACGTTAACACTGTCGGTGTATGAGTGCGCTACAGCAATATCAATTTTTCCGTCAGCATTATAGTCGCGCATCGCTAGACCATCAGGATGAGCATTAACAACGTAGGTGATAGGGGTACCAAAAACCGCCGAACCATTGTTTTCTAAGACAGACACTGTGTTAGTGCTCACATTAGTAACAATTATTTCGGCCTTGCCATCCCCTGTCAGATCGGTAGCAGATACCTTGCCAGTATTAGTAGCTGTATGATTCGCAGGCGCATAGAAAGTACCAAAGCCATTATTTAAAAGTACAGCTACGGTATTATCGCCTGGCGTGTTGGCCGTTACGATATCCGTTTTATTATCACCGTTGAAGTCGCCCATTGCGACATCTACCAAACTGCCTGAGCTCGTAACAGCATAACTACCCATAGCACTGAACCCACCACTGCCATTACCTGCCATAGTGAACAAATTATTGCCACTGTTACTACCGGTATAAACCAAGTCAAGGTTGCCATCACTATTAATGTCCCCTGTCGTGACCCTGCCAGCTCCACTTGTACCTGAAATGCTTGTCCTGGCTGCGAAGGTGCCACTGCCATTGTTCTTAAGGATGTACATCACCGTATCAGCCACCACCAGATCTGCCTTACCGTCGTTAGTAAAATCTGCCGCTATCAAACCGGTAATATTGTTAGCCGTACCACCGGTGTAATCAACTTTAGCTGCGAGGGTGCCATTGCCATTATTGATAAAGACGGATATCAACCCGGTTGTCTTATTTGCAGTAGCAACATCTGCTTTACCGTCGCCGCTGAAATCTGCCGCTACAATTTCCGTCGGGCCACTTCCCGAACCGGTAGTGTAGTCAACTTTAGTAGCAAAGGTGCCGTCACCGTTGTTCATAAGTACCGATACGGTGTTAGCATTACGGTTAACCGTAGCCAGGTCAGGCTTACCATCGCCATTGAAGTCGGCTGAGTTAATTTCAATAGCTGCGTCACCGGCTATGTAGTTAACTTTAGCATCGAAAGTAATTGGTCCAGTCGTTGTCACCGCGCCACTGCCAAACACACCGGCGCCAACTATCAACCCAGTACCGATAGTACCGACGCCATCAATATTAAAGTTGGCATTCTGTATGGAAGTACCGTTATTTATGTAGTTACCGGATCCTCCGGTACCACAATTACCACTGCTGAGACAAATAGTAGTAGATCCTAATGCTTGGCCGTTAATGGAAGTTATACTGGTTAAGTTACCCGCATTATCCAAGCGAATAGCGTCACCAGTTCGCAAGTTACTGCTGGTATTGATGTCCCCGGCGACATTTAATTTGTAACTACCCGTCGTCAGCGTGCCGATACCGACATTACCAGCTGATGGCTGCAAGATGACATCACCATTGGCAATGATTCGCATCGCATCGCGCGCGTTAGCATTGTCGTATATATAGAAAGTGTTATTACCCTGTTTACCAATCTGATATTTAGTAGTTCCCGCATCCTGGATATTAATACCTGTTTGCTGGCTACCCTGCACATTGTTTATGTCTATGAATGCGACATTAGCTCCAGTACTTTGGAACAAGGCCACTTGGGCGCCTGCTCTTTGTACAGTTAAGCCATAAGTCGTAGAAGCCACGCCAACGCTCAATGAGCTGGTTGCGTAAGCCGTTGTAGCTTGCAACGCGCCAGCGATACCGGTTCCGGTGATATTAAAGTGACCGGTTTGAGCAATGCCTGGCGTAGCGGCTTGTAAGTTTACAAAACTACCACCTGCGCCGCCAGCCGCACAAGTACCGCCAGTAACAATACCGCCCTGTACCACTTGGTTCGTAAGTACTTGGCCACCCGTACATGCCGTTGTCGCACCAATCGTTCCCCCGACGCGATATACGGTAGAGGCGTTAATATCCCCTGCTACATCAAGCGTGTAAGCAGGCGCGATGCTCTGGCCAATAGCGACCCGGAGGTTCTGCGCGTTACCCGCCCCATCAGCTTCTCCATATACCGTTAACGCGTTAGCCGAACCAACCCGCAGTGAATAGCTTTGCTTAGCGCCCGCAGCAGCCGTGCTATCAATTCCCAAATCGACTAATGTCATCTGGCCACCGTTGGTCGGCAGAACAATACCACCGTCTACATTTAATGCGGCGCCAACTTGAATTTGGTTACTGCTATTTACCTGGAACATATTAATATAACCAGTACCTAACGCATCGGCTGCGCTGATCCATTTGCCATTAGCTATAGTCAAAGCTCCGCCGGACTGCGGGTTTGCCGTACCAAGACCTAACCCGCCCATCAGGTAGTTGATAGCGCCAGTGCCGGTTTGTTGCAAGCTGCCATTCATAGTGGCATTAAAGATATTCAATAAATTACCGCTGGAATCGAGGCGCTGTGTACCAGTGCCCGCACCAGTATTGAAACCGGTGGTTGTGTTGACCGTCGGTGCCGTAAGATTACCGTCTTTATCAAACTTAGCAAGTACATCTGTATTATCATTTTGCAGTTCCAATAAGTTACCAGTTTGGCTGGTTGTGCCACGAATAATCTGCGCTACATTGCCCGCAGCAGTCGACACTACTGCGAGGTTAGTAGCGCTGGCTACGGTTCCACTCGTCTTGCCAATACGTACCGTTACACCGTTTGATCCAAGGTAAGATACGCCGTTAGGGGCTATGCGGAGGGCGTCGTTTCCATTTACGTCTTTTACCTGCAACACATCTGCAGTTTGTCCAGACATGGCCCGAAGAACTCCGGTGACGCTGCCAATAGCCGCACTTTGTATATTAAAATTGGCAGTCTGCGGGCCACCTGTACTATTTTGAATATACCCATTGCTGCCAGTCGATGCCGCAAAACCACAGCTAGTGGAGTTTTGAACACATAATGTATACGTTCCTGCCGCACCCTGGTCAGCAATCTGGAATGACTGGTTTCCAACTGTCGGCTGCAAGATACTTAATGTGCTCGTAAATCCGGTTGTGCTGTTGTACTGCGCCAGCTGGCCTGCCCTGAACGCGTATGGCACGCCAGTCAGCTTCAGGCGTGGGTTCATTTCACCATCATATGTTGGCGTCGCGGTTGGAGTGGTTCCACCAATGTTCATAGTCAGCCACAAGTTCTGATCCCAGTTGATGCCCGAGAAAGCCGTCAGGCTTCCTAAGTTTGCGCTAATGTAGCCGTTAACTACTTTTACCCGGTTATCATTGCCGGTCGTAGCGCCGTTACTGTCATACCATGTCTCTGTCCACAGCAGTGTACCAGCATTAGCCGCACCCTGGCCAGCAGGTCCACCAGCAGTCCCGCCATCGTACAGTTTGAATTGGATGTTATAGAAACCATCCGGCACTACGGCGCCGCTGGCGGTTTGCAGGCGGGCCTGGAAGTTCAGCGTGTTATTCGTCGCCGTTAAGGCGGTCGCTGTTTGAGTTTGTAAAGCAAAGCTTCCAAGGAATATCGAAGCCATACTTAACACACTCACCATGATAGATATCAGGCTACGGGAGAACAGTACTCGTTTTTGAGGTGTTTGTTGGAACATTTGTGTTGAGTTGTTTATTTGTTTAGACGAACTATTTTGATTTTAGTTTTGCGGTAATGTATTTTTACCAACTATTTGTTTTGTCTAAACTCCCTACTATTTTCTCTTTTTACCATAAGAGGTACAACCCTCTTATGGTGTGAGATCATATGGATAAACTATTGACAAAAACACTACAGAATACACAATATAATGTTGTTTTTAAAGCTACAAATATTATGTAAACAGTTTATAACAGAGAAAAGTATTAAAATAATCATAAAATATTTCTACTGGTATATGATGTAATTATTATTACGATAATATTTTTCTTCAATAATTCCTCTGAGTTATCCACAGCAATATTGTTTTCGCCCTGCTACAGGTATCAGTTGTAAGCGCAGATTCGTCAATTAAAGAACCTTTATCCAAGTACAAGGCGTCTCGCACCGTGCCGTTAAACAACCATTTTCTACCAGCTCTATACTGATGTTGCTAGCCACGGCCATGAAATTAAGACTCGACTTATATTGATCGGAAAATCATGTGGAGTGGCTATGAGAGCAATCCAATTCATAACAACGCGCTAGTAGTTACTGGCATACAGGGCTTTTATTTCATCACTCGACAGTTCACGATCATAAATTCTGAGTTCATCTATACTGCCTTGCCATACATTTGTACCAGTTACCCATGATCCTATCCTCGCGTTGCTTAAAACAGTAGTGAATGTTTGCGTTCTCGATACACGAAATATGCTGTCCACATATACTCTCATGATGATGCCATCGTAGGTAACACATATATGGCGCCACGTATTATTTGACCATACACCGGAAGAGTATCGTTCGTCAGTTCCGGTACCATCGCCAACAATGAGAGTATCACCGTCCTGGGATACACGAAGCCCATCAGAACCTTCAACGTCGCCATAGTAAAACATAGTTCTTTTAGCAGACCCTGACGCATCCGTGGTCATACCCCAGGCGCATACGGTTCGAGCTGCAGCTCCTACTGGAAACGGCGTAGCATTTGTGAGGGCTATATAATTCGAAGATCCACTAAAGTGGTAGGAGCTGTTGGGCCTAGCTTTCCTGTCGGGCGCAAGAGTCGCTCCGCTAACGGTACCGTTATTTGAGTACGGTGTCGCGTCACGTGCATTACCGCTGAACGGCCAGTAGCCCACTAGACCGGCGTTGATATTGCCAGGCGTAGTGTCCGTAGGTGATGAATTAAGATTGATTTGAGAGTTGTAACTTTTAGCCTGAACCGATACTTCGCTCGCGGTCAGTGCCCGATTATATGCTCGGACGTCATCAATGGAACCGTCAAAGAACCAGTTACCAAAGCCACCTGAACCGATACCAAGCACATTGTTATAGGAGCGCATTGTTGATGGCCCCGTTGCCGTGCCCATTGAAACACCATCAATATACAGTGTCATGGTACGCGCCGCATACGTTGCAGTTACCAGATGCCACTTATTTTTATCAACTGTCGTTGAGCTTACTGCTATGCTCGAAGAGCCAGTGGCGGGCCATATTTCAAAATAATAACCGTTTGCGTTTGCCATAATGCCACTATTGTATCCCTGCTTACCGACAGCAACCCCACTTGTGCCACCCTTGAGCCACGCCGACAAAGTCCAACTCGCCGATTCGCTGCCTTGCATAAGTATGGGATTGTTAAAGTTATCTATCTCAATGTAGTCTGATGTTCCGTTAAACGACATCGCGCCATTCGCCTTTCCGCCACGGTCCATGACGTTAGAGGTGCCCGTTACAACTCCTTCATTGCCGTACGGAGTATTATCTTTAGCATTTCCATCGAGTTTCCACTGCCCGACGAGCCCGTTTTGGCCGCTAGCAGCCTGAATACCGGGATCATATTGCTCATACAATTGCATGATTTCTGTATTTGAGAGTACCCGGTTATATATACGAACATCGTCGATAGATCCAATGAAATTATCACCGCCGGTGCAAGCACTGGTTGTCGACTCACCGCCAATACAGGTAGGATTACTTTTGGTATACCGTACAGTAGCCCCGCCGTACGAGTCTGATCCTGCGAGTACTCCATTAACATACAGAGCGATGTTATTCCCATCATAGGTACCAACTATATGCGACCATGTACCATTGGCTACGAGCGACCGCGCAGCACAAGCTTTCCGGTAACCGCTGCTGGTGCTCACGATAAAAGCTAACTGATATGCTGCGCACTGATCAGCCGTGGAACCGGTAGTAAACAGCGCATAACCTCCGGACTCAGTGGTGGATATAATTTTTTGTTCGTTGTTAGTAGCGTTAGACACATTAATCCAGGCATTTACGGTTATATTACTCTTAGGTTGAAGGGTGTCCGCAAAGGGGATTGAAATATAAGTACCCAAGCCGCTGAATGAGTACGCGCTGTTAGCGCCGCCCTTACGATCGGAAGCCAGTGTCGCTCCGCTTACCGTGCCATCGCCACTGTTAGGCGTGAAATCTTTGGCATTACCATTCATTTTCCACCAGCCAACCAAACCGCTTTGCAGGTTAATACTATCAGTCGATGACGTTAACGTACTGCCTCCTAGCGCAGCGTAAGCACCACCACCAATACAGCCAACCACCACTACGCCCAGCGCAACGAATAATATGGTTTTCTTAGTGGGGCGCCCAAAGATTGAGCGTAAGCGTCTTGACATATACCATAAGCATAACAAAAAAGCCCCTCGCTTTCGAGAGGGGCTTTTGCTTACAGGTATAAAACCTAAGCTATTTTGGTAACCTTGATGGTTGCGAGGTGCTGGCGGTGGCCGCGGACCTTGTGGACGCGCTTTTTCGCCTTATAACGGATGCTGGTAACCTTATCGGCTTGGCGGTCCGCCTCAACGACATCAGCGGTAACTGTAGCACCGGCTACAGATGGAGTACCAACACGCACATTATTCCCGTCAATCACCAGGAGAGGTTCAAAAGTAACCTGCTTGTCGTCAGTATCGAGGAGTTCGACGTTTAAAGTCTGACCTTCGCTGACGAGATATTGTTTGCCACCAGTGGCAATGATTGCTTTGCTCATTGTTTACTCGTATTACTTGTTATTAAAGACCAATATATCTTATCAGATACGGTCTGCTCTGTAAAGTAACGCTATACCTTGGCCAGCGCTACGGCCAGGTCAATACCATCAACTCTGACGTCAGCGGCGAAGCCTTCTGCCGCCGCTGAACCGTCGGTTACCAGTTCGTTGGCTAGCGTTTCCGCCTTAATGGTTTCTGCATGCTCGGCGATAGCCTGGGCTAATTCCGCGTCATGCGTATCAAGCTTGAGTGTAATTCGGTCATTAACATTCAGCTCAGCCTGCTTACGGGCGTTTTGCACCTGGCGCACGACTTCACGCATTTGGCCCTCACGTTTTAGCTCAGGGGTAATGTTCAAATCGAGGGCAACCGTATCGCCATTTTCGGTATATTGCTGATCCCAACGCTCTTTCATGCCTTGCTGAGCTTCAATATCGCCCATTTCACCAATTACAGCTTGCTTAACATTCAGCTCGTCAGCCATAACCTCCTGTAGGAATGGAGTATATGGTTCCGCACCGTGCTGCACCGTCGCGACGGCAAGCGCTAACGGTTGACGGACCTTAATACCTGCTTTAGCACGCTGTGCCAAGCCCTGCTTTATTTGCTCACGCGACCAGTACATGGCATCGAGCAGTTTACCATCAATGTTACCGGCCTTCGGCCAGTCCAGCAAATGGACGCTCTCGCCAGCCTCGCCGCCGGTCAATTTCAGGAACAACTCTTCTGCCAGGAACGGGGTGAACGGCGCCATGATCTGGCTCAAATGCAGCAGCACGTAATGCAGCGTGCGGTAGGCGTCATTTTTGTCGTTATCGTCCTCGCTCTTCCAGAAACGGCGGCGGCTGCGGCGAACATACCAGTTACTCGCATCGTCCAGGAACGGCAGGATCGGCTTGGTGGCGTTCGGAATATCGTAGCGCTCCATGTTAGCCTGGATGTCCTTGTTCAACTGGTGTACCCGGGACACGATCCACTGATCAAGTGGATTACTCAGGCTGCTTGATGGGTCGTCGAAACTACCATCCCACTCCCAGCCATCCACCTCGGCGTACAGCGTAAAGAAGTCGTACATATTCCAAACCATGCTCAGCTTACGGGCCACGTCGCCCACTTCTTTGTCTTTAAGCACGACGTCTTCGGCGTTCAGGACCGGTGAGCTAATTAACGTAAAGCGCAGCGAATCAGCACTGAATTTATCCATCAGTTCGTTGGGGTCGGTGTAGTTTCCTAAAGATTTACTCAATTTGCGGCCGTCCTCACCCAGTACCGTACCGGTTGTAATGACATTCTTGTAGGCGTTATGGCCGAACAGCGCCGTGTTAACGGCATGTACGTAATAGAACCAGGCGCGCACCTGGCCGACGTATTCCACAATGTAGTCGCCTGGGAACGTGCTCTCGAACTTTTCTTTATTCTCGAATGGATAATGATGCTGCGCGAACGGCATCGAGCCGCTTTCGAACCAGCAGTCCATCACCTTGTCGATGCGCTTGTAGTGGACGCCGTCCAGGTCAAACTCAATGTCATCAACCCACGGCCGGTGGTAATCGGCCAGTTCCTCGCCGGATAATTCTTTGAGTTCGGCGTACGAACCGACAACTTTCACATGTTCCGTGCCGTCAGCATCCCTACCTTTCCATACCGGCATAGCCGTCGCCCAGAAGCGGTCACGGCTGATGTTCCAGTCCGGAGCCGTTTCTACGGTCTTCTGGAAGCGGCCATGCTTGAGATGTTCCGGGAACCAGTTGATGTTCTCATTCTCGTCCAGCATCATCTGGCGCTGACCATCGATATCGACGAACCAGCTCGGATGCGCCCGATACATCAAACGTGTACCGCAGCGGTAACAATGCGGATAGGAGTGCATAATGTACTCAATTTTCCAGACGACACCCCGCGCTTTTAATTCCTTGGCAATTGGCTTGTTAGCTTCCCATACATTTTGGCCCTGCCATTCACTCTCGCTATAAAAGCCGTTTTCATCGATAACCGAGACAAATGGGAAACCTTTTTCTTTGGAAAGCGCGTAATCCTCTTCACCATAAGCCGGTGCTAAATGGACGATGCCGGTACCGTCTTCGGTAGTAACGTAATCGGCATGCCAGACTTTATGGGCGTTCTGGTTTTCCGGAGTATTGCGGTCGGCAAATAACGGCTCGTAACTCTTACCGACCAACTCGCCGGCATCAACCGCCCAGCTATCCAGATATGGAATTGGCTGGTGTTTCTCATCGGTAAAGACCTTGGCGGCCAATTTAGCAGCGACAATCAGGTTTTCGTCCTCGAATTCGTACGCCCAATAATCCTCATTCTCGTCGAGCGCCACAGCTGTGTTAGCCGGCAACGTCCACGGCGTAGTCGTCCAGGCCAGCAGGTATACAGGCTTGGTGTTCGGTTCGCCCGGCAAAGTGTAGTCCTTGAGCTTAAACTTCACGAATACGCTTGGGTCAGACACGTCTTTATAGCTGCCGGCGTCCATGGTAACTTCCGCTTTAGACAGCGGCGTTGCGTCGCGGGTGCAGTATAGCAGCACGCGTTCACCCTCGTAGATCTTGCCTTTGTCGTACAGTTCCTTAAAGGCCCACCAGACGCTTTCCATGTAGTTTTTGTCCATGGTTTTGTAAGCACCGGCAAAGTTAACCCAGCGGCCAATGCGGTCGATGGTGTCTTCCCATAAATTACCCGTTTGTACCATGTTTTCGCGGCAGGTGTTGATGTATTCCTCAAGCGAAATTTTAGTACCGATGTCACGGCGGTCCTGGATGCCTAGTTTTTTCTCAGTAAAGACTTCCGCCGGCAGGCCATGGCAGTCCCAACCCCACACGCGCTCCACGCGTTTACCCTGCATCGTCCAGTAGCGCGGTACGACATCTTTAGCGATAGAAGACAACAGTGTACCATGGTGCGGCACGCCGGTAATGAACGGCGGGCCGTCGTAAAAGACATACTGATTGTCCTTGGAACGGTTATTAACCGATTTTTCAAAGGTCTTGTGCTCTTTCCAGTACTGCACCAGGTCTTTCTCGTATTCCAATGCCCGGCGGCGGGTTCCTGATTGAAACTTCATGTTTACTCCTTACTAGATAGTTAAAAACAAAAAATCACCTCTTCTGACTGTCAGAACTCATGAAATCCGGCGTATGCCGGACGAGATGAGCGGTACCATCTGACTTCCAAAAGAGGTGACTCTTATATGGCGCTTAGTTGTAGGCGTAACGGGCCACTGCCGTCGGATTCTACTTTTCGAATAGATGAACTATGCGAATTTCTTTCCGCTCCGTATCCGCGTTGCTTTCAGCGGATTGGTGGGTGATAGCCACTCATAACGGATGTACTTAACTGTACCCTGTTATTGTACGGTAAATAACCGCTTCTTACAACAACCTAGGTCGCGTAGGCGTAGGAGGCGACTTCGTCAATAAGCGGCAGTTGCTCGCCCTGCCATTCCTTTACCAGGCTGCCCTCACCGGTCATGGCTAAGATTGCCGGGTGATGCATGATGTCATACAGACTGGCTATGGCTATGCCTTCCCGGCTGTCCACGTTGAGCAGCTCCACTTTAGCGTCCGGGTTACGATTTTTAAAATCATGCATGAAAGTTTCGACCGCTCGGGCATGTTCCGAATCCGGTCGGTAAAGGATTAGCAATTTCATAATCTCAGTGTACCATAACCATCTTCAGCTAATCATGTACTTGTCATTAACATAATCATGAAAAACTACCAGCTTTACACCTACATTCATTGCTTTTTTACTGTTTTTATGTTAATGTAATATGGTTTCGTCGAGTGCGTCCCGTCTACATGCCTCTTGAGGTATTTTTGCTGGTTGAGGCAACTCCGAAGCACATTAACAGCAAGTTTTTGTTACGTTACGTTTACGACCGGACATGCGCCCACTTACCGGCAAATGAGTGTGTTCCCGGCCGTAAACCTTCCCTCCTCCCGACACTTCCTGAAAGGCATCCAATGTTCTCTCCTGGAATCGTTCCCTTCCTGTCCAGCATCATCGTGTTCACCGCGACCCTGGTCGTTGCTTTTCTGTACGGGCGCGTCAAGCGCATGCCCAATGAAACGGAGACGACGCGCACCGTCCTGGCATGCCTGCGAATCGCCTTCCCGGCCGTTGGCATCCTGCTCCTGGTATTATCGAGAAGTCACACCAGCTCCGTCCAACCAGCGACTGATCTTGATCTGTTCGCCCTGGGTGCGGGACTGGTGGCTATCTTCCTCGCCATCATCGGCGCCCACATTGCCGGAGCCGAGTCGCTCAGCCTGCGGACCACCGCTTCGCGCGTCTGGATCGCTGTCGGCTGTACCGCCGCGTGTTTTCTGATGGCGATCGGGATCTGGTTCATCTACACCGTCTAGACCGCTCTGTTGTCCTTCCCCGCAACCACCACAGAGTTAGGAACTCACCATGTCCCTGTCCTGGACATTCGTGTTCTGGATCGCCAGCGCAGCAGTGTTCACCGGATTTGCCTGGCACTTCTACATGAAGTCCGCCGAGGTGACCCCGGAACGATTGGACCCCACCGTGGGCCGAGCGATTTTCTGCGCGAATGGAAGCATCTTCTGCTTCACCTGGTCCATTCTCACCCTGAACGAAGCAGGCAGTACCGCGGCGTTCTTCGCCATGGTCGGCGTGCTCCTGGCAGGTCTGCTGGTCCAGTGGTTGCTCAAGCGGCACATCACCGCCCCGCGCTAGCACAGGCAGTAAACCAACGACTGACCCCCTAAGGAGAACCGTTCCATGACCATCGCCAGTTACCTGATGGACCGCCTGCTGACCTTCGCCGTCAACATCGACGAGGTGCTCGGCAGTCCCAACCCCCAGCGGTCGTACGGCCAGTTCCGCATCTGGAAGATCGAGGACGGATCACGCGGCCAGGACGAGCAGGCCCCGGACCTCACCGTCCACGCCGAAGGCGACCCGCGCGGCGAGGAGCACATGACCAACATCCGCTGGTTCCCTTCGTGGGTACAGCCCGTGCTGGTCACCGACAACTACCAGGGCCTGGTGGTGTTCTACAGCCCCGGCGGCACTCCCACGCAGATCGTGTTCTCCACGGTCGACCGGAAGCGCCGCGTCAGCTACCACATCGACCAGGACCTGCGGACCGGTGAGATGACCTTCATCACCGACTACTCCGGCCACATCTGGATGGCTTCGCCACCCGACCTGCAGTACCGCTCTTCGCAGCAGTTCGACGCCGAGGTCATGAAGCTCATCAACGACATGTCGCCCGACATGATCGTGGGTCTCGTGATCCCCGGCCTCATCAGGGAAGCCCTGCACGGCTGAGCATCCGCTCATGCCGCGACCAGTCGCCCAGGAGGTGACATATGTAACAGAGACTTGCTCCAGGTGGAGAGGTGACGGGATCCGTTGATGTTTGAGCGCTTAACAGCCCTCGTAAAAACGTCAACCCCCCGCCAACCTCTCCACCTGCAGCACCCCGAACGCATGACATGCAATCAAGTATTTTCGTGCCTTCAGACAAGCTGCAGGAACAGAAAAGCCCGCCTCTTTTGAGACGGGCTTTTAGGATTAATTGCGACTTTGTCGCAATTTGACTTACGGTTACTACGGCTTAAGAGCAGCCGGTAGTCGACCCGCAACTGGAGCAGACATAGCAGCTTCCGGCGCGCTGGGTCTGATTGCCACAGTTGTAGCACAGTGGCGCGGTGCTGTCGCCGCCACCAAGCTTGGCGTCGGCGGTCGCTACAGCAGGCGCTTCCGTTACAGCTGGTGAATGTTCGTGAGCTTCGTGCTCGCGGACGGGCGTGGCCGCGGCAGCGGGCTGGTTAGCGGTAACATCGACCTTCTGGTCATTGTCAGCATTACCGAGCAAGCTGGTCTGGTCGTCACTTGGCATGTCGTCGAAGCTGGCCAGACCAAGCTCCAGGCGGTCATCGAAGCTGAGGTAGTCCAGGGCCAAACGGCGGAAGATATAGTCAGTAATCGAACTGGCGGTGCGGATGTCGCTGTCGTCGGTAATACCGCTCGGCGCGAATGACGTACCGCGCATCGTCTTAACATAGCTCTTTAGTGGTACGCCGTACTGCAGGCCATGGCTGACGCTGATCGCGAAAGAGTCCATCAAACCGGAAAGCGTACTTCCCTGCTTTGACACGTTAATGAACAGTTCGCCCGGAGTACTATCTTCGAATTCACCGACCGTAAAGTAACCCTTGAGGTCACTCAGGCGGAATTCGTAGGTGCGGCCGTTACGGCGCTTTGGCAGCTCGCGCTTCACGGCACCCTTCACGATGATGCGGTCGTTAGTGGTTTCAACGGCAGCCGTAGCAGCCGGCTCGGTCTTCTCGGAATCTGCTTTCTTCGCCATGCTGAGCGGCTGGGCAACCTTACAGTTGTCGCGGTAGATAGCGACGGCTTTCAGGCCCATCTTCCAGGCGTCAATATGCAATTGCTCGATATCTTCGACAGTAGCCTCTTCGGGCAGGTTGACGGTCTTAGAGATCGCGCCGGACAGGAATGGCTGAACGGCAGCCATCATCTTAACGTGACCGAGGTAGTGAATACTGTTGTCACCCATTGAGCAGGCGAAGACGCTCAGGTGTTCCGGCTTGAGAGCTGGAGCGCCAACGATAGTCTTTTCGGTGTCGATGTAGGCGACAATATCCGCGACCTGCTGTTTGTCGTATCCCAATGCTTTAAGCGCGCGTGGTACGGTCTGGTTCACGATATGCATCGTTCCACCACCGACCAGCTTCTTAACTTTGACCAGGCCGAGATCCGGCTCGATACCCGTAGTGTCGCAGTCCATCATCAGGCCGATAGTACCGGTAGGCGCCAGTACGGAAGCCTGTGAGTTGCGGACGCCGTGCAGTTCACCCTGCTCGACGGCTTCATCCCAAGCAGCGGCAGCGGCACTGAGGAGCTCTTCGGAAACGAGTGACGCGTCGATAGCCGAAACTGCTTCGCGGTGCATTTTGAGCACATTGATCATGCCTTCGCGGTCCTTATGGAAGCCAGCGAACGGACCGACTTTCTGGGCGATCTTGGCGCTGGTAGCGTAAGCTTGGCCAGTCAGCAATGCAGTGATGGCAGCGGCCTGGGCGCGGCCTTCTTCGGAGTCGTACGGCAGGCCTTGAGCCATCAGGAGGGCGCCGAGGTTAGCGTAGCCGATACCGAGTTCGCGGTAGGCCCGGGCGTTCTTGGTAATGCCTTCGGTCGGGTAAGCACTGTAGCCGACCAGGATTTCCTGGGCGGTAAAGATCAACTCAACTGTGTGGATAAAGCTCTTAATATCGAACGAACCGTCGTCCTTCAGGAACTTCAGCAGGTTGAGGCTGGCCAGGTTACAGGCCGAGTTGTCGAGGTGCATGTATTCGGAGCATGGATTGGAACCGTTGATACGGCCGGCATTCGGTGTGGTGTGCCACTTGTTAATGACCGTGTCGAACTGCATGCCGGGGTCGGCACATTCCCAGGCCGCCTTAGCGAATTCGCGCATGATGTCGCGGGCTTTCACGGTAGCAACGGTGCGGCCGTCTTTTGTTGCCTTGAGGTCCCAATCGGCGTCGCTTTCGACGGCTTCCATGAATTCGTCGGTAACACGGACCGAGTTGTTAGCGTTCTGGTACTGGACACTGAAGATGTCTTTACCGTCGAGGGTCATATCGAAGCCGGCAGCTTCCAGGGCGCGGGCCTTGCGCTCCTCGATCATCTTGGAACGGATAAATTCCATAACGTCCGGATGGTCAACATTCAAGATCACCATCTTGGCAGCGCGACGGGTTTTACCACCACTCTTAATGGCACCGGCGCTACTGTCGGCACCACGCATGAAGCTGAGCGGGCCGCTGGCGGTACCGCCGCTTTGGGAAAGAGGCTCCACGCTGGAACGGATAGCCGACAGGTTGATACCGGCACCGGAACCACCCTTAAAGATCATGCCTTCTTCGACATACCAGTTCAGGATCGACTCCATAGTGTCCTGGACACCGAGGATAAAGCAGGCGCTGGCCTGCTGAGCGCGTTCTGGCGCGCCGATGTTGAACCAAACCGGGCTGTTGAAAGCAGCGCGCTGGGTAGCCAGTACGTACTTCAGTTCTTCGCGGTAGTCTTCGGCTTCGGTAGAATTAGACCCTTCGCTGAAGTAACCTTCCTGGATTCCCTGGCGCACGACAGTATCAACCACGCGGTCGATCAGGTGCTTCAGGCTGGCTTCGCGCTCAGGAGTGCCGGGAGTACCGGTAAAGTACTTCTGAGCCACGATGTTGATTGAGTTCTGGCTCCAGCCTTCCGGCATTTCAATACCGTTTTGCTCGAAGACGTTCTTGCCGGTCATCGGATTAGTGATGACGCTGTCCCGAGTCGTCCACTTTAGCTGGTCGTAAGCCTTGGTCTTCGGTTCCGTAAATAAACGGCGATTTGACTCGGCTTTATCGGCCTTACTCGTTGTTTGCCCCATAATTGTTACCCTCCGTTATTGGCCTGCGGACCTCACTCCCCAGACCTATTTGACTTGTTTTTGTTTAGAGTGCGTACCTCGGGCTCGCTTTCCTAAGATACAAACGCTCTCCTCTGGTTTGTAGCAAAACATGCTGTTACAAAACAGCGGAGAGCCGTCAAAGCTCTAAACGCGCCTCCGCCACGCGCGTGCGCAGCGAAGGTTATTCTTTGACGAGATCCAATTTCTGCTCTCGGATGTGCGAAAGTTCCTGTTCAAAGCTTGATATGTCCTTGAAGCGCCGATAGACGCTCGCGAACCGCACGTAGGCGACTTCATCAACTTTACTGAGATGCTCTATTACCAGTCCGCCAATTTTAGCGGAGCTGACTTCCGGTTCACCGCAGGCGTACAGCTGGTGCTCGATATCAAGTACGATCCGTTCGATCTGCAGGCTGGTAACCGGTGTTTTCTCGCATGCCCGGTATAACCCGGCCAGGAGTTTTTCGCGGCTGAACATCTGCCGCTTGCCATCGTTCTTAACAACGATCAGCTGCGGCCGCTCCAACCGTTCATAGGTCGTAAATCGGTAATTGCACTCCGGGCACAGCCGGCGGCGGCGGGTAGCCTCGCCTTCTGAAACATCTCGCGATTCAATCACTTTCGTATCCTGAAACTGACATTGGGTGCATTTCATAAATACCCCCTTTATTTCTCCTCATTTTCCCTCTTAAGGTGCTACCGCATATGGTGATTAACTAGCTTAATCTCTACATGTGGTGGTTAGCCATCTAAGCATAACCCTACCTATAGCGTTTTACAATACAAAATGTGCTGTAGAATTTAGTACGCTTATGGTTAAAAATAAAGGGCTGTTCCCCTGTTGGAACAGCCCTTTATTGTAGTAAAATCGCCGTAAATTAGTCTTTTTTATCGTCTTCTGACTCGTCGTTGGTACTTTTACGGCGGCGTAAACGGCGCAGGAAGGACGGCCGCTCAAGCTCATCCTCATGGTCGCTGGTAAATACCTGGCCATGGTTTACGTCCGCCGAAGCCGGGTGGTCGCTGCCCAGCAAGGCATTGTCATCATGGGATGATACGCCGATGTTCGAGCGGTTATCCTCATGATGCTCCTGGCGGCTTTCGTCGTGGCTCTCATCATCGATTGTCCAGATGTTCGGCATTGGGGTGTCGCTGGCAAAATTATCGTCGTCCTTTTCGTCGAGCGACAGGTCTATATTCGACAGAGTCTTGTCGTCAGCCGTAGCGGCAGCGCCCATGACACCGGCATGCATAGAGCCGGCCGGCGTGGCAACCGCGGGCTGAGCTTCCAGCGGAGAGGCAGCTACACCGTCAACACGCTTAGTATAATAGGCGGCATCAAAACCGGTCGCCACAACTGTAATGATAATTTCACCTTCGAGATCGGGGCTAATGGTAGCACCAAAGATGATATTGGCGTCAGGATCGGCGGCGGCGGTAATCGCTTCGGCGGCGGTATTGATCTCGTGCATCGACAGATCGTTACCACCAATGATATTGAAGAGCACGCCGCGCGCGCCATCAATAGACACTTCAAGAAGTGGCGAGTCAATTGCCTGCTTGGCAGCTTCAATGGCCCGGTCATCGCCACTGGCGCGGCCGATACCCATAAGCGCGGACCCGGCGTTGCTCATAACGGCTTTGACATCAGCGAAGTCGAGGTTAATGAGACCATTAACAGTAATAAGATCCGAGATGCCCTGGACACCTTGGCGCAATACGTCGTCGGCCACTTTAAACGCTTCAAGCAGCGGCGTGTCGCGGTTTATAGTCTGTAGCAAGCGGTCGTTTGGAATAATGATAAGCGTATCGACCGACTGGCGCAGGTTGTTGATAGCCAACTCGGCGTTGCGGCGGCGTTTTTCACCTTCAAAGGCGAACGGCTTGGTAGCGAAGCCCACTACCAAGATGCCGAGCTCCCGGGCTACCTGGGCGACGACGTGGCCGGCGCCACTACCCGTACCACCACCGGCTCCAAGCGTAATAAATACCATGTCAGCGCCTTCGATAGCCGTACGAATCTCTTCGCGGGACTCCTCGGCGGCCTTCTGTCCCACGCCTGGATCGGCACCGGCGCCAAGACCGCGGGTAGCATCCTTACCAATATGTATCTTTTTGCTCGCTTCCGAATGATGCAGCGCCTGGGCATCGGTATTAACGACGATGAACTCGACGCCTTCGATGCCAGCTTCAATCATGCGGTTAACAGCCGCGCCCCCGGCGCCACCAACGCCGATCACTTTAATGCGTGCGAATGTTTCAATTGCTGGCTCAACTGCTTGTGGCATAGTCCCGTATGTACCCTTCTATATCTATATAACGTCTATGTGTTCAGTATACCATTGTCGGCTTCACCGGCACAACAACATATGTATACGGCCTATCCGGGTGCTTTAAGCGGTGCCGGAACAACCATAATGCAGCGCGCCAGGAGTCTCCGCAGTACAAGTTAAAGCGGCATTTAAAAGTGCTTATGCACACAAATTTTATACATACATAACAGCTCATTAACGGAGGCGGGTGGTTATTTGCGGAAGCGCTCGAGCAAACCTTCGACAAAGCCAAAAGCCTTGCCGTTCGGACGGCCATACTGGCCCTCTGACTGTTCAACTGGCAACAGCAACATGTCGAGCAGCATCAGGCCGACGACCGTATAAAATGACGGATCATCCACCGTATCAGCCAAACCGGTCACGGTCTGCAGGACACCAACGCGGGCCGGCAGCTGCAATTGCTCTTTAGCGAATTCAGCTAAACCAGGTAATTTAGCAGTACCACCAGCCAGCACGACACCGCCAGGCAGCTTTCGGGCACGGCGAATTTTAAGCAGCTCTTTGTTGACATATTCGAACAGCTCCTCAACCCGGGCTTCAGTAATCATGACCACATCGTCCATTTTGAAGTGTTCCATGGTCTCGCCGCTTTTCACGCTGGCGACTGCCTTCGTGGTCTGCAGCAATGTCGCGTGATTAACCTTAACCTGCTCCGCTACTTCGAGGTCAGTCTTCAGGCCGATCGCCAAATCGTTCGTGATGTGCATACCGCCAATTGGAAGGACGGCTACGTGTTGTACTTCGCCATCTTCGACCACAATAAGATTCGTCGTGCCTGAACCAATATCCAGCACTACGGTACCGGCCTCTTTTTGCTGCCGGTTTAAAACTGCCTCAGCCGATGCCAAACTCGATAGCGTGTGGTGTGTTGGCACGATCTGGGCCTTTTCCAGCGCCATATCCAAATTACGCAAGTTAGGGCTGGCAGCCGTCACGATATGGGCGTCAACTTCCAAACGGACGCCGTTCATGCCAACCGGGTCCTTAATGTTGCGCTGCCCGTCTAAACTATAATTTTTAGCGAAAAACTGGATAATCTCACGGTTAGCGGGCATTTTTATGACGGTAGCCGCCTCTTCGACGCGCATCCGGTCATCCGGGGTGATTTCCCGGGTGGCGCTTGATATGGCGATCACGCCCTTGCTATCCATTCCCTCGACGTGCGTGCCGTTAACATTTACCGTGGCGCGGTTGATTTGGACGCCGGAAATCCGCTCCGCTTCGGTAACCGCGTTTATAATCGCTTCGGCCACGTCTTCGACATGCACGACGGCGCCCTTACGCGTTCCAATATTAACCGACGCACCGTGGCCGATAATTGATGGTTTTCCTGAACCGTTGGCATCAACCATACCGACGACACAACGTACGGCAGTCGTGCCTATATCCAGGCCAATAAAAGTATTCTGAGCGCTATTTTGCATATTAGGCATTCTTAGACATAAGTATACCGCTATAGCTTGACTTTGGGCAAGTCGTCTATAGTTGCGTTAATATTTCAGCGCCGTCTTCAGTAATAAGTACAGTGTGCTCGAAATGAGCCGCCCAAGAACCGTCGGCAGTCAGAATCGTCCATTGGTCGGGTGCTACATACACCTTTTCAGTTCCCAGCGTCGCCATCGGTTCAATGGCGATCGTCATCCCCTTTGATAACCATGGGCCAGTATGAGGACGGCCGTAGTTCGGTATATTCGGGTCTTCATGCATATGGTGCCCCACGCCGTGCCCGACAAGATCACGGACAATTCCATACTTACCCTTATTGAGAACCGCCTGCACGGCAGCGCCGATATCACCGGTTCGCACCTGATCGTGAACAGCGGCAATACCTTCATACATCGAGCTTTCGGTCATTTGCACCAATTCCTTATGGCGCTGCTCTTTTGGTTGGTCAACGATGACGCTAATGGCACCGTCGGTAATCATACCGTCGTATAACACGCCGAAATCAAGACCAACGATATCACCGGATTGAAGGATTTTTGCGGTGGATGGAATGCCATGCACCACTTCCTGGTTGACTGAAATGCATATGATATCGGGAAAACCCTGATAGCCCAAAAAGACCGGCTTGCCGCCAAGGCTCTCCAGCTCGCGGGCAGCCAGAATCGCCAGATCTTTCGTGGACATGCCGGCAGTCATTTCCTTTTTTAGATATTGCAGTACAGTGGCCAGCATCCGGCCGCTGTCGCGCATGGCGGCAATCTCTGCTTCAGTTTTTACTTGTGTCATCATATAGGTATTATACCCCTGTCGGCACCGACATTGGCTCGGGATTATCAATAAGTTCCAGAATGTCATCGTGGATTTCACGGGGCGTGCGGCCGGCGTCAATTTCGTGCACCCGGATATGTTTTTCCCGGTAATGCTTAAGGATTGGCCGGGTGACGGCTTCATATTCCTTAAAGCGCTCGGCGACCGCTTCCGGGCTATCGTCCGGCCGGCCGCGGCTAGCCAGCCGCTTGACCACCACTTCTTCCGTGGCTACCAGGTTCACGACTGCCGTCAGTTCAAAGCGGCCCTTGTTAACCTGTTCCATCAACCAGTCAGCCTGGGCGACAGTGCGCGGAAAACCATCAAGTACAAATTCCTGATGCGTGTCAATTAACTCGAAAACCTTGTCGATAACTCCAATAACCTCTTCGTCACTGAGCAGCTTGCCTTGCAGCATTTCCTGCCGGCGCTTACCGGTTACCAGCACGCGCAGGATTTCACCAGTCGAGATCCAGGCGTAACCATGTTCGTCGGCCAGCATCCGGCCCTGCATACTTTTACCGGCACCGGCCACTCCCATTAGCAGAATCACGCTTGTACCTCCGCGATCCTTTCGCGGACCAGTTTGGCAGTTAGCGCGCCGTCGGCTGAGCCGCCGGACCGCTGCTTAACGGCTGCAATCGTCACGCCCATAGTTTCTTTACTGATCGGTCCGTTTTCGGCGGCAATTTTATCAAGGAGTTCATTAATTTCCGCTTCGCTGAGCTGCGCGGGCAAATATTCCTCGATAATTTTCTTCTCGGACAGTTCGGCATCCGCTTTTTCCTGGCTACCGCCCGAAACATACAGGTCGGCACTTTCCTGGCGCTTTTTGGCTTCTTTTTGCAGCAGAGTTATAACTTGGTCGTCCGGTAAACCGGTTTCGCGGGCATTTTTAGCCACTTCCTCGTTTAGGATAACTGCTTTGATGCCACGCAGCACTAAGGCGCGGCCTTTATCGCCACCCAGCAAGGCAGCTTTGAGGTCCTGGTCGATTTTTTCCTTAAAGTTCATGAATGTCGGCCTCCTATTACTTATAAATTTTAACAGAACTGTACCGCAATAAAAAAGCCCAGACGGGCGGTCCGGGCTTTTTATTGAGTGCCAAAACTTAGCGCTGACCGAGCTTAATTTTCTTAAGCTTGATGCTCTTGCGCTCAGTGCGGATGATAGCCTTCAGGCGGCGTTCGCGCTTGCTGATAGGCTTCTCAAAATACTGGCCACCCTTAACTACGGCGATAGCGCCGGACTGCTGAACTTTGCGGTTGAAACGGCGAAGCAGGTTCTCTGCCGATTCCTTACCATCTTTACGTGTAACTTGTATCATATCCGTAGTATTTTACCCTAACAGATACGACTTTGCAACACTACTGGGGGCAATCATGGGCGGATTTTTCAATTATTAACTTCTTATTAAGTGTTATGGGGATGATTTGCCATGCATAGGGTCTTTCTATATAAATGGAGACACAATTTAAGGAGTTTTTAATATGGCCGATAAAACTGATCAACCTAAGAAAAGTTGGTTCAAGCGTCATAAGATTCTTACGGTAGTTTTGGGTATTGTAGTAGTCATCGTTTTAGTCAATATGGGGAGCGGATCTGATAAAAGTTCAAACACCGCGTCGAATGACTCCGCGCAGAACACGGCATCAAATGAAGCGCCCGCGGAGGAAGAGACATTAGCGAAAATCGGTGAACCTGCCCGTGATGGCAAGTTCGAATTTGTCGTAAAGGGTATCGAATGCGGACAGGCCGCTGTCGGCAGTAATCAGTACTTGACCGCTACAGCTTCAGGACAATTTTGCTCATTAAACATGTCAGTACAGAACATCGGTGACAAATCGCAAACCATGTTCGCTGACAACCAAAAACTGCTTAACGCGTCCGGACAGGAGTATTCATACGATAGTACTGCTACGATTTACGCGGCGCCAGATAGCAGCAAGTCGTCTTGGTATTCAGATATAAATCCAGGAGTCACCGTAGAAGGAACGATTGTCTTTGACATCCCTAAAGACCAAACACCGACGGTAGCCGAACTGCACGACAGCATGGCGTCCAACGGCATAAACGTTTCTCTGCAGTAATATAACCCTTAGTGGTTACGGTTACATTGCCGGCAGTTTTTCGTTGGGCGTTTCAACCTTTTTGGAGAGCTTGAGCTTACCGCGCGGCCGGATAAATCCGCTTAGCAAGTGCAGCAATGCGAACCAGAAGACAATATTGGCGATCGCGCTGGCTAGACTGAAGTTAGGATTCTCAACTTTAGCTTCGGCGAAACCGGCATAATCCGGCGCCGACTCGTCACTATTATTCGGATTAAACTTTTCAACCTGGCGATATGATAAAGGATAGCCGTAATCGGTAACTTTAATGTCACCTTTCGGATTGGCGTCCGGCGCGCAGCCCGCAGAATAATGGCAGAAGGCCACGTTTTCAACCGAATGCCAGCGGATTATACCGAAACTTAATACGACTGACAGAAGCGTAATAACAGCGATCTTTTGGGCGGTAAATCTATTCATGCCGCTATTGTACCGTCCTGGCAAACTTAGTTAAGTAATAAAACTAACAACACCCGTAGTAGCCCGTATTACACCGTCTTTTTCTGGGTCGTACGTTGTGACTTCAACACGATAGATTGAAGCTCTTTGAAAATCGGGAAACTTTTATTGGTGTAATAGATTTTCGTATTACCCTGCTTTTCACTGGTTAGAAAACCAACTTTTTCGAGACGTTTAAGTTCGCGCTGGATATTGCCGGCATCCTCTTTAATAAGTTTAGCCAGGCCACGAACATGCGTTTTGAAGTCGGGATATTTAGCATAAATCACAATGATTTTACGCCGCACCCTGGATGTAATAAATACGTCTAACATAAGCCCCTAATACTGTCCTGTAGTTTGAATGACAACGTAAAGTATAGCCCAAACGGATAGCACAATCAACCGCTTTATAAGCGTGAGCGCTTAACCGAACAGTCACCAAAACTGATCGGATCCAAGCTTATGGAGCCCGCGCGTTATTTGCATGTTATTAGATTTGTACGTTGCAGCGTACAATAGAGCGTACATATGCAAATAGCTACCATTTCGATATTCCGAAAGAACATCAAGCACTACATCGATACAGTCGACAAGGATCAGGAGCCGCTCATAATTACGCGTTCGGATAACGTGGCCGTCGTAGTTTTACCCTTAGCGCTATACAACACAGTTTCCTGGCTCGACGAAGAAAACCAGCGTAAGCAGATCGTGCGAACCAGGCTCCATAGAGCACTCAAACAATAGTACCGCTATAATAGGTGCTGATGGCATATTATGAAGTACTCGTTGGAAGCGCCCAGTACCACGGCAATGAAGCGTTAACGTACGCGTCGGAAATACCGCTACGTGTAGGCCAGGTCGTAAGCGTGCCGCTGCAGCGCTTTTCCGCCCTTGGTGTCGTTACGGCCGTTGTTGGCAAGCCTGCCTTTAAGACCAAGAACATATCAGAAGTTCATGATTTGCCGCCCCTACCAGCCCACCTGCCGCGAATGGTCGAGTGGCTGCGCACCTACTACCCGGCCCCGCTTGGCATAACTACCGCCCAGATATTACCAGGCCAGTTATCCGTCAAGACCATCACCGAAACGCCCGGCGTAACCGCGCCGGTTGCCAGCACCACCAGCAATTTACCGGAGCTTACAACTGAACAAGCCGATGTTTTAGCACGAATTACCACACCGGATACTTATATACTGCACGGCGACACCGGCACCGGTAAAACCCGCGTTTACGTGGAACTGGCCCTTAAAACTATTCACAGCGGCAACAGCGCCATTGTTCTGACGCCGGAAATCAGTCTCACGTCACAGCTGGCGCGCAGCTTCCAGGACGTTTTTGGTGAGCGCGTTATGATCTTGCACTCCGGCCTGGCCCCAAAAGCCCGCCAGCAGGTATGGTTGCGGATACTCAAGAGTACCGAACCATTAATCGTGCTTGGGCCGCGCTCCGCCTTGTTCGCGCCAATCCGCACTCCTATCGGTCTGATTGTGGTCGACGAGTCTCATGAACCGGCCTACAAGCAGGAACAGGCGCCGCACTACCACGCGGTCAGGGTCGCTTCGCAGCTGGCGCATTTGTATAAGGCGACTCTCATTCTCGGCTCGGCTACACCCTCAATTAATGATTATTATGTAGCCGAGCGGCTCAAAAAACCGATTCTGCGCATGACCCATCCTGCTCGTGCCCGTCAGGATTCAACCGTTACAACCGAGCTGGTGGATCTCAAAGACCGTGGCCAGTTCAGCCGCTCGTCGTATATTTCCGATGCGCTGATCGCCGCGGTTAAAAATAGTATGTCCCGCGGCGAACAGAGCCTGCTGTATCTGAACCGGCGCGGAACGGCGCGGGTAATTCTGTGCAATAACTGCGGCTGGCAAGCAGTTTGCCCGCACTGTGACCTGCCACTGACTTACCACCATGACCTGCATGTATTACAGTGCCACACCTGCGGTTACCATGAGGCAGTCCGCACGTCGTGCCCGGAATGCGCTAACACAGAGATCGTTTTCAAAGTCGTCGGCACCAAAGCGGTCGAAGAAGAAGTGAAGCGTTTGTTTCCGCAGGCCCGTGTAATGCGCTTTGACACCGACAATAAAAAAGCCGAGCGCTTCGAGCAACACTACGAAGCGGTTCGGGCCGGTGAAATTGATATCCTCGTCGGCACGCAGTTACTGGCCAAGGGGCTCGACCTGCCGAAACTTACCACGCTGGGAGTGGTGATAGCCGACACATCGTTAACATTCCCCGACTATTCCGCGGAAGAACGGACCTACCAGTTACTCAACCAGGTGATCGGCCGGGTGGGCCGCGGCCACTCCGACCAGGAAAAAATTATTGTCCAGTCGTACGATCCAACACGCCCGGTTATCACAGCCGCCTTAAGCAGCGACTGGGATACGTTTTACAAAACCGAAATATCCGAACGCCAGCTATTCAACTTCCCGCCGTTTGTCTACGTGCTCAAATTAACCTGCCGGCGAGCCTCCAGCAAGGCCGCCGAGAAGGCGTCTGAACAATTTTTGTATTCAATTAAAGACTTGCGTTTACCCCTGTTAACCGAAGGCCCTACACCAAGTTTTCATACAAAAATCGCCGGGAAGTACGAATGGCAGATCCTCGTTAAGACCAAACAGCGCCAAGCCCTTCTGGAAGTCGTCAAGGCACTGCCAAAATCGGGCTGGAGTTACGATATAGACCCGATCAATCTGTTATAATAGTCACGATATGACAAAAGACGACATCATTACCCTGCCCAAACCGCGCTTGCGCGCGCGGTCACAAAAAGTAACCTTCGTAACACCGGAGATCGAAAAAGTTATCGCCGACATGGAAGCGGCCACCATCGACTGGGAAGCCAGTCGCAAGCATGAGGTGGGCGTCGCCCTGGCGGCAGTCCAGATCGATCAGTTGAAGCGCGTCGTGGTTATCCGTGACGACTTCAACGACAAGGATAATCATAATTTCACCGTTTTCATTAACCCGGAAATTACTAAGTACGAAGGCACAGTCGAAAAAGACTACGAAGGATGTCTCAGCGTGAAAAATGTCTACGGGCTGGTTCCCCGCCATACCAAGGTCCGTGTAAAGGCTATGGGGCTGGACGGTAAAGAATTCCGCGTTACCGCCGAGGGTTTTTTAGCCCGTATCTTCCAACACGAAATAGACCATACCAACGGCATCGTGTTCATTGACCATATCCGCGACCAGGAAGACGCCTTTTTTACACTTACTGATAGCGGTGAGCTGGCTGCCAGCAATTACGCTGCCGAAATTAAAGATAACCCCGAACTATGGGAAAGTAGCGAAGACTAAATGGACAGAAGCGACCGTCCGCGTATTGTCTTTTTTGGCAGCGGCCCGGTTGCCGCCCGTTCGCTGGAGCTTCTAAGCACGCACTGCGACATCGAAGCTGTAGTTACCAAGCCGCAACCAGCGCACCACAAAGAACCCTTCCCCGTACTGGTCGTCGCTGAACGGCTCGGGCTAACGACTTTTACGCCCTACGGTAAAAAAGAGTTGTCCGAATTGTTTGCCACCAAACCCGTCAGCAGCCCGCTGGGCATTGTTATTGACTACGGCTTTATTATTAATCAGGACGTGATAGATTACTTTCCTCTCGGCATAGTCAACAGTCACTTCTCACTGCTTCCGGAGTGGCGCGGCGCCGACCCTATCACATTCGCCATTTTAAGCGGCCAGAAAGAAACCGGCATCAGCCTGATGCTGATTACTGCCGGCATGGATGAAGGCCCTATTCTGGCCCATGCGCCGTTCGTTATACCCGACGGCATGACGACGCCGGAACTGACGGAAGAACTCATTACGCTGAGCGATTGGACGTTACAAGATATACTGCCCGGTTACACGAGCGGCCAGGTTATGGCAGCGCCGCAGGAAGCCGCCGCGCTGCCCGATCATACGGCCATAACGTATTCCCGCAAACTTACCAAGCAGGACGGCGTACTCGACTTCACCAAACCAGCCGGGCAGCTGGAACGTGAAATCCGCGCCTTCTCAGAGTGGCCAAAGAGCCGGACCGTTCTGGCCGGCAAAGATGCCATTATTACCCAAGCTCAGGTTATGGGGACCGACTTCGGTAAGCCGGGTGACATAGCCGCTAGAGAGGGACAGATTATTATACAGTGCAACCCCGGCTGCTTACGGGTTGATAAACTCAAACCGGCTGGTAAGGCAGAAATGCCAGCAGCTGCTTTTCTAGCCGGATACGGCCACTTATTATAAATAACCATATAATGCTAGTACTAAACGGCTAGTTATAGTCGTTTAGTACCTAAACTAGCCGTTTATTGCGCGGGACCAGCTGGCGGTTGCTGTGATGGATACTGAGGATACTGTGGTGGCGTTTGATAGCCTTGCGGCGCCTGCTGATACTGGCCAGGCTGTTGTTGCGGCTGTACCGGCCCTGCAGGACCATAGGGATAAGGCTGCTGTCCAGGCGCGGACTGGCCATATTGTGGCTGTGGCTGCGGGGCCGAAGCTTGGCTATTCTGAGCCGCTACAGCCAGCATTTGAGGCGCGTACTGCCTGATTTCAGCCTTGAGCTTCTCGAATTCGTCGTTAACCACGTCCTTATAGTTTGGAAAGTTTGTTTCCAGCCAGCTAAAGGCGCCCTTGTCATCGCTGGCGTCAACGAATTTTTCGAATTCATCGAGCTGTTCGTTACTCATCTGATCCGCCAGGCGAACACCGACGTTCATTTCCAACTTTTCATAGATTTGGCGCAGCAATAGCTGCTTTTCCTGCTCTGGAAGCGCGTCCAGGCCGAGTTCTTTAATGAGGTCGTTATCGAGTTTTAATGCCATATGTTTTCCTTCTACCTACAGTATACAGCCTGCTACAGGCTACGGGCTACGGTTTGGCGGGTGAACAGTTCAATGTGGTCGCCTTCTTGCAGCTCGACGCGGTTGGCAGTCTTAATGCTCATACCGCACATTTCGCTTTCAAAGATTTCTTTGGCATCGTTAGGACCGCGCTTGAGGCCGGTAACCTCGACATCGGCGATCTTCTCATTGCCGCGCATAACTTTGGCCAGGGCCGGCGTGACTAACTTACCCTTAGTAACTTCGCCACCGCAAATAACTTCCGTCTTAGTCGTTTTGAATATACCTTTTACGACAAGCCGCCCAAGATCAGTTTCAACGATTTCAGGAGCTAAGCGCTTGGTGAGTTCTTCACGTACATCATCAATTAACTCATATATGACTTTATACAAGCGAATTGAGACTTTATCACGTGACGCGTGCTGCTTGATGCCACTCGGCAGCGCCACGCCGAAACCGTAGATAACGGCGTCGGAAGTATGGGCCATGTGGACATCATTTTCGGTAATAGTACCCACACCGGAACCAACCACGCGTACAGCGACTTCGTCGGTATCAAGCGCCTTCAAACTGTCCATGACACTGGTCAGCGAGCCTTGTACGTCAGCTTTAATAATAATGTTGAACTCTTCAACTTTGTTGTTACGGTTAATCATACGGATCAGTTCCGAGCTGTTCATGTCCAGGCGGCCGCCGGCATTCTTTTTGCCGGTAGCCGTCGCGGCCGATTCGGCGCGGGCAGCTTTTTCATCTTTAACAACCGTAAATTCGTCACCGAATTCCGGGAGTGTCTTGAATCCAGTAATTACAACCGGCGTAGATGGCGTAGCAGCTTTAGTCGGCTTACCATCGGTGGTTTCCAAGTTGCGGATTTTAGCATAGCTGGAACCGGCGACCACGAAGTCGCCCGGTTTAACCGTACCGCTTTCCACCAGGGCGTGAGCTACCGGGCCACGTCCCTGTTCTACGTGGGCTTCAATAATCAGTCCACGGCCGGGGATGGCCACGTCTGCCTTCAGTTCTTCGACATCAGACACGAGCAACAGCATGTCCAGCAGTGCCGGAACGCCCTCGCCTGTCTTAGCCGATACCGGCATAAGCACGATATCACCGCCCCAGTCTTCAATCAGGAGATCCTGCTCGGAAAGCTCCTGCTTGACGCGGTCAGGGTTAGCGCCCTCTTTGTCCATCTTGTTCATAGCTACGACGATACGGACACCCGCTTTGCGGGCGAAGCGTATAGCCTCAATAGTCTGCGGCTTTACGCCGTCGTCGGCAGCTACGACGATAATAACGATGTCAGTTAGCAACGCGCCGTGCTCACGGATAGCCGCGAACGCTTCGTGGCCTGGCGTATCCAGGAAGGTGATTTTACGAGTCTCTCCGTTATAAGTGTGCTCGATCTGATAGGCCGAAATATGTTGCGTGATACCGCCAGCCTCACCCTTAACAACGTTAGCGCCGCGAATGCGGTCCAGCAAGCTGGTCTTGCCGTGGTCGACATGCCCCATAACGGCAATAACCGGCGGACGGCCGACAGCAGTATCACTGTGAGAGGTCTTTTCGCGGGTAGCGACCACCGGCGCGGCTGCTTCCTTTTTCTTGAGCTCGACGTCCAGACCGAGCTCTCCAACAATAATAGTAGCGGTATCGAAGTCGATACGCTCGTTCACGGTGGCCATGACACCGTTCTTCATAAGTTCGCCGATAACCCGGCCCACTGGCAGCATGAGCTGCTCAGCCAGAGTGCCAACCGTTATCATGTCTTCAATCTCAATTATTGTTGCATTTGCCACAGTTGACACTCCTTTCCAGCTCTCGTTTTCGTCCGGCTGTGTTAATTATAAATTCTATCCATACTGTCTGCGAATAATTTTCCAAAGTGATGCGATTTGGGGTGGAAGCCAAGCGATGAATCGGAGTCGCTGGCTTCCGCCCAAAATGCGCGCTTCAGAAAATTCTCTGTTAAGCGTCTTTGAGGCTTAACGCGATTTTGCGGTGCTCGGTGTCGATGTCGAGAACCTTAAATTGCTTCTTTTCGTTCAACTGGAAGATCTTTTCAGGATCCGCGCCGTCTTCGTTGCCCATTTCACTGACGTGAACCAGGGCTTCGACTGACGGGCTGATCTGCACGAAAGCGCCAAATGGCGTAATGCGGGTGATCTTACCCTCTACACTGTCGCCCTTGTTGAACTTCTTAACATCCTGCAGCCATGGGTCTTCACTGGTCTGCTTCAGGCTGAGGCTCAAACGGTCTTTGTCGATCGAGATGATCTTGGCCTTAACAGTATCGCCGACCTTCACGTAGTTGCGTGGATCGTCAACGCGCTCCCATGAGATTTCGCTGATGTGGATCAGACCCTCGATGCCGTCAACGTTAACGAACGCACCGAAGTCGATCACGCCGGTAACCACGCCTTCGACGTCATCACCCGGCTTGAGGTTTTCGAGGCGGGCCTGCATATCACCCTTTACGGCTTCCTTCTCGGAGAAGATAAGCTTGTTGTCCTTGCGGGAAACATCGAGAATCTTAACGCGCAGGACCTGATTGGTCAGAGCGTTGAGCTTCTGGAGGATTTCATCTTTGTCGGCACCACTGACGCGTGGGTAATGGCCGGCCGCAAGCTGAGAAACTGGCAGGAATCCGCGGATACCTTCGAGCTCAACCAACAAACCACCACGGTTAGCGTCATAAGGGGTGATTTCGATGACTTCACCGGCTTCGAAAGCGCGTTGCAGTTCATCCCAACCACGATCCTTGGCGGCCCGCTTCATGGAAAGCAGCGCGTAGCCCTCGTCCATTTCCGGATCGATGACGCTCACGGTAATGGTCGAGCCAGCTTCCAGTGGCTGGCCATGGCCGATTTCGCGGCGCATAACGACTCCGACACCCCGGGCGCCGAGGTCAACCCACAACTCATGTTTCTTGAGTGTGGTGATAGTTCCTTCGACAACGTCTCCAGCCTCAAGCTGTTTGACGTCGGACTGAGCAAGCAGCTCGTCCATAGTTAATGTATTTGTAGTGTCTGGCATTTCTTAGGTGCCTCCTTCGTAGTGTATTTCCGTGAAGCACGCCAATAGAAAGGCTGCTCCAAAGATTACTCTAATTATACCGCTATTTAAGGTGTTCCACAAGTGAGGCCGTCCCAGGCGGCCGCCCACACAGTTATACACACGTTTAACTCCGCCAGACTTATAAAACCGTACACAAGCGATGTTCAACCGGCGAGCGGTTTGTTACACTATAGTCAATGTACGCAGCAGTAGACGTCGGGGGAACAAAAACTTTACTGGCGGCCCTAGATGATAACGGGGTTATTCTACAAAAGATTCGTTTTGAAACGCCAAAAGACTACGATCTATTTATCCTGAGCCTCAAACGGGCGGCTACAGAACTGAGCGAACAGGGTTACCATGATTTTCAAGCCGGTGGCATTGGTGCTCCTGGCCGCATCGACCGCGTGAATGGTTTGGGCGTTAGCTTCGGTAACCTGCCCTGGAAAAACGTTCCGTTGCAATCCGATCTCGAGCAGATTCTGCGTTGCCCGATGATTTTGGAAAATGATGCTAAAATGGCCGCCCTGTCCGAAGCCATGATGGTTAAAGACGAGTTCCGAAAAGTGCTGTACGTTACCGTCAGCACCGGCATTGGATATGGGTTAGTCGTTGATAAGAAAATTGACGATAATTTCAGTGACAGCGGTGGTAAAACCATCCTTATCGAGCACGAAGGTAAGCTTGCCCCCTGGGAAAGTTTCGCCTCCGGCCATGCCATTGTCGAACGCTTCGGTAAACGGGCCGAGGATATCCACGACAACGAAACCTGGCAGACCATTGTCCGCGACCTGGTTCCCGGCTTCCTGGAACTCATAGCCATTTGCGAACCGGAATTAATTGTCATCGGTGGTGGCGTGGGCACCTATTTCGCGCGCTACGGCGACATCTTGCGGGATGAGCTGCGCAAATTCGAAACCCCGCTGGTTCCCCTGCCGGAACTGCGTGGTGCCGCCCGGCCCGAAGAGGCCGTCCTGTTCGGCTGCTACGACCTGGCAAAAGCCACATTTATACATTCTTATGAGGCACCTGATGCGCTCGCTCGCTAAAACCCTGTCCAGTACCTATCCGCACCTCAATTTCGTGCCAGGCACCTCTTTTTACTGGAGCCCGGAAACAAAAGAAGTTTTTTACGATGACACGAAGCACACCGAGCCTTCCAGTATCTGGTCACTACTGCACGAGACCAGCCATGGCCTGCTGCAGCACACCACGTACTCAGCCGATCTAGAACTACTACACTTGGAAGTCGCCGCCTGGGATCACGCGCTGATTTTAGCTAAAACGTTCAACATCCAGATAAGCGATGATTACGTTCAGGACTGCCTCGATACCTATCGTGACTGGCTCTACCGACGCTCGCTCTGCCCCGGTTGCGGTGCCCAGTGCCTGCAGAATTCCGGCAGCAACTTTTACCGCTGCTTCAACTGCCACACCCGCTGGCACGTCAGCCCGTCGCGTTTTTGCCGTTCCTACCGGGCCCAGGCTAAAAGGCCGGCCGCCGTATTCGCCGACAAAAAACCGGGCTTTTAACTAGGATTTTTGCCGCTTACGATATATGCCTTTGCGATCCCTTTTAACTGGGCCATAAGTAAGATTTTCAGGAAAAATGCCAGCTTGCTCGTCGAGCACCTTCTTAACGACACGCAGCGCCGCAGTCACCCGGGCCGGGTCACCACTGACCCGTGCTATAGGCAGCCGGACAGATAACTCGTTCTCCTGCCATGACGTACCCAAAGCTTCGTCAGATTCCGGCAAGTCATAATAACGATGCACCAGGCACTGAGCCGTACGACGCTCTTCTAGAGGTTGCGCGCCAGCGCCAAGCGCCATAAATGCCAGGGTACGGCCGGCAGCATCACGGGAGTGGTGTACGGACATCGGGAGTGCCGGTACTTCCACGGCGTCATTCATAGCCTCCGGCACGTTTTTCTTCAAATAATCCTTAAGCAGTCCGGCACTGCCCCGATCAAGCGGTAGTTCGTGCTGCTCATGAAAACTCAGCATTTCGCCAGCCGAAATAAGGCTTACACGAGGATCGAGACTGCCAGGATACTGTACGCCTGAAACAGCCATTTTAAGCGGTGATCCGGCCGTAAACTCATCTACCGCGCTTTTAAAGCGGTCGATGTCAGAGCCGTCCATATTAATCACTGGACGATACAATTCAATGCTTGGCACCTGATAATCAGGTCCTGGTCCTTGTGAAGGCATGCGCTATTCCTTTGCTGTCACTAGATAGTAACGTTGGTATCGTAAGACTTACTTGAACAGTATAAAGGACCGTCCGTAGACAGGTCCTTTATACTGCATAGTAAGACCTATTCTTCGGTCTTCTTGGAGCGGCGAGAGATGCGGCCACCGACAGCACCGGCTTTGCGGGCCAGTTCGCGGTTAGCAGCGAATCCGCCAGTGTGACCTAAGCGGCCACCCTTGGCACCGATCTTCGCGTAAAAGTCAGCACCATATTTTTTCTTATTAGTCGCGGCAGCAGCTTGGCCGCCAGCTTTAGTTCCAGCCATGTAGTTAGAACCTCCCTTAAATGATAAAGATTTCAGTCAAAACAAAAAGGTTCCCGTACAATCATAGCGACCGTATGGGAACCCTCTGTTTCAATGAAACTAAATATATACTATCACGCTATTGTTTAAATGTCAAACAATAATCGTAATAGGTAAGAACAAGTTAATTAAGGGAAAATTAACTGTCTATACTGTCGTCTGCCTTACCGCGGCGGCTTAAACGACCACCAATCGCACCGAACTTACGGGCGCGCTCGCGGCCTTCCTTGCCGGCCGCAAATCCACCGGTATGACCCTTCTGTCCGCCCATCCGACCGATGCGCGCATAAAAATCAGGTCCATACTTCTTCTTATTGGTCTTTGCAGCTTCCGTACCGCCATCTTTGGTTCCAGCCATAATCATTTCTCCTCGTTGCTTACATAGTAGGTGTTGTCCGAAGTAAAAGTAAGTACTAGCGAACTACCACCATAGTACGGGAAAAAGCTTATGTAAGGCTGTAAGATATTCCACTTACGCTAAAATATATCAGCAGCGCTCATATACGTACGTGGCTCTTATATATATGTTGGCTTACCCGCACCACAGAGGCAGTGCGCACGACATATATAGCCTTGGCTAGGCGTAAATTATAAAACTGGTGTTCATTTTGGTGGAGACATGAGACTGGTGTTTCCATTTAGTGTTTTTGATTTTTGTTTTGAGTATTTTTTGTATGTTAAGTCATACTGCGAAGTATAAGCAGTATGACTTATGCCGTCAAGCGCTTTGTTGTTCAGCTTGAGCGGTTTTAAATTCTTCCATAAAGGTGAACGCTTCAGCGCGGATTCTGGGTCCGGCATACTGAGCACCAATATTATAGCCGTATAGCTGGTTAAGCTCTTCCGCTGACTTCGTCAGGATCTCCGGAATCGTCAGCTGTCCGCGCATAAGCCAAAAGCCATGCAAGGCAAAGTCTTTTACCTGGTTTATATCCGGACAAAACTGTGCGATATCACGAGCGGTCGGCGCCACCAATAACGGCACCGGGTACGGCGCGTCTTCCATAACGGCAAATATCCTGGACCGTGTCAGCTCGCCAATTTTCGAGATGTCTTCCAGCCCTTCCTTGCCCCGAACATAGACGTCACGCAGTGTATGGACCCCATATTGCCGCATTCTGTTCCCCGCCAGGTTAGTTGTTGGACCTTGCGGATGTTTAAACGGCTCAAACGCTTCTACGACTGGAGTTTCCAGCCAGGATTGTATATGCGGATCGTACAGCTCAAATTTTGGGCGCAATGGGTCACCCGTGCGCTGCGCCCGTTCTAATTGCGGATTGCTGAGGCCAATCGCGCCGAGAGTAGTAATATAGGCGCCCTCGTTCAGTAACTGGGCGTCGTGTATTAGGCGTTCGGCGGTCAGCATCCGCTGTTCAGGAGTAAGTTCAGGTTGTTTTTCGCTCATACTAAGATACATTATACCATACTTGTCAATAGTGCTTATGGTAACACTCACTGAAAAGAAAAAGACCATCCTATTCGGATGGTCTTTTTATAATTCGGCACCGTGCTATTTTCCCAGGCTTCGAAAGCCAAGTATTGTAACCGCTAGGAGGCTTAACTGCTGTGTTCGGAATGGGAACAGGTGTTTCCCTCTTGCTATGGGCACCGAACAGGTCTTCCTTTTCGTAAAAAGGAAACCTATCGATGTCCATATCGGTAATGGAATAAATAGTACGGATATGAGAGAAAGAAGTTTAGAGCATACAAACTATTACTAATACTTATGCTAAGCACCAATAACTAGTCAATGCACTCCTCTGAATTAATCGTCAACAAGGACGACCAATTCAGAGAACGTAAAAAGTCAATGCCTCTATTAGTACGCTTCGGCTACACATGTTGCCATGCTTCCACCTTGCGCCTATCAACCTGATCGTCTTTCAGGGAGGTCATAGGGAAATCTAATCTTGAGACTAGTTTCGCGCTTAATATGCTTTCAGCGCTTATCTATTCCGCACGATAGCTACTCAGCAATGCCCTTGGTAGAACAACTGATACACCAGCGGTGCGTCCGCCCCGGTCCTCTCGTACTAGGGGTAGACTCTCTCAAATTTCCTGACGTCCACAGCGGATATAAACCGAACTGTCTCACGACGTTCTGAACCCAGCTCACGTACCTCTTTAACCGGCGAACAGCCGGACCCTTGGGACCTGCTCCAGCCCCAGGATGAGATGAGCCGACATCGAGGTGCCAAACAGCGCCGTCTATGTGAACTATTGGGCGCTATAAGCCTGTTATCCCCGGGGTAACTTTTATCCGAAAGCGCTGTCGATACCACACTCTTGTACAAATGTACTGACAGCGGAAAACTTACTCCGACTTTCGTCCCTGCTCGGCTTGTAGGCCTCACAGTCAAGCTGGCTTATGCGTATGCACTATCGATACGATTTCCATCCGTACCTAGCCAACCTTTGAACGCCTCCGATACTCTTTAGGAGGCAACCGCCCCAGTTAAACTACCCACCAGACACGGTCCCCGAACCGGATAACGGTCCGAGTAAGAACAAGAAGTATACAAGGGTGGTATTTCACTGGTGACTCCACCTCAGCTAGCGCCGAGGCTTCAAAGTCTCCCACCTATGCTACACATGTATACCCCCAATTCAATGTCAAGCTGTAGTAAAGCTCCACGGGGTCTTTTCGTCCTGCTGCGGACAGACGGCATCTTTACCGTCAATGCACTTTCACCGAGCTCTTCGTTGAGACAGTACCCATATCATTACGCCATTCGTGCAGGTCAGAACTTACCTGACAAGGAATTTCGCTACCTTAGGACGGTTATAGTTACCGCCGCCGTTCACCGGGGCTTCAGTTCAAAGCGTAAACCTCTCCCCTTAACCTTCCGGCACCGGGCAGGCGTCAGCCCGTATACATCCACTTTCGTGTTAGCACAGACCTATGTTTTTGGTAAACAGTTGCATGGGCTCCTTAGCTGCGGCCCCCTCATCGTAACCACCACAAGGGCGAATACAATGGTTGGACTATAGCTTTCTTTCAAAGCCAGCTAACCTATTGCTAGATTAGCCCGATATGTCTCAATTATTTCTCGATAAGTTTTTTACGTAAAAGTTATTACTCTTCAAAACCTATGTTTTCTTGAAAGAAAACTAAGCAAATCTCATGTATCCACTGATGAACTATCATTGATGGACACGATGAGGGGGCAGGCCTTATTCCGAAGTTACGGCCGCTTGTTTGCCGAGTTCCTTAACGAAGAATCACTCGTACACCTTGGTCTACTCGACCTGAGCACCTGTGTCGGTTTGCGGTACGGATTGCATGAGCCACGCGTTAGATTGCTTTTCTAGTCAGTACTTTCATCAGAATTCCGCCAAAAAGGCAGTTTCATTCGTACCCATTTCTGATACTTAGACGGATATAACCATGAACCCGCTCTAACTAATATACCGCGCACATCTAACAAACTCATGCAAGTACGGGAATATTAACCCGTTGTCCATCGCCTACGCTACGCGCCTCGGCTTAGGACCGACTAACCCTGGGACGATTATCGTGGCCCAGGAAACCTTGCTCTTTCGGTGGGCAGGATTCTCACCTGCCTTATGGTTACTCATTCCAGCATTCTCACTTGATAACGCTCCACCAGACCTCACAGTCCGACTTCAATGCAATATCAACGCTCCTCTACCACGCAGAACAATAAATTGTTCCACATCCATATCTTCGGTGCTATGCTTGAGCCCCGTTACATTTTCCGCGCAAGATCTCTTGACTAGTGAGCTGTTACGCACTCTTTAAATGAATGGCTGCTTCTAAGCCAACATCCTAGTTGTTTAAGAAATCTCACCTCGTTTCCCACTTAGCATAGACTTAGGGACCTTAGATGATGGTCTGGGCTGTTTCCCTTTTGAGCGACGAGCTTAGCCCCGCCGTTCTAACTGCTGTAGTTCCGCATGTAGTATTCGTAGTTTATCAAGGGTGGGTAATCTTGCGACCCCCAGTCCAAAACAGAGCTCTACCCCTACATGTTACCGTACAACGCTAGCCCTAAAGCTATTTCGAGGAGAACCAGCTATCTCCAGGTTCGATTGGCATTTCACCGCTAACCACAGGTCATCCGGGTGTGTTGCAACGCACTACGGTTCGGTCCTCCACGTCGTTTTACCGACGCTTCAACCTGCCCATGGTTAGGTCACCTGGTTTCGGGTCTATTCATAGTAACTAATTCGGCCTATTCAGCCTCGCTTTCACTGCGCCTCCGTCAAATGACTTAAGCATGCTACTACAAATAACTCGCTGGATCGTTCTACAAAAAGCACCCCGTCACAAGATAAATCTTGCTCCGAGTCCTTGTACGCACACAATTTCAGGTTCTATTTCACTCCCCTTCCGGGGTTCTTTTAACCTTTCCCTCACGGTACTTGTTCACTATCGATCGTTAGATATATTTAGCCTTAGGAGGTGGACCTCCCAAATTCAGTCAGGGTTTCACGTGTCCCGACCTACTCAACAAACAAATGATAAAGTTTGCAACACTTGGCATACCAGGCTTTCACTGTCTATGGCGGAACTTTCCAGATCCTTCTGCTCGCATCGCAAATTTTTTACTTTATACAAACGGTGGTAGCGTTTGTCTGCCAATATTGAAACCCGAGTAAACTCGAGACTCAATACTGGTGATTTGTATGTTACAACCCCTTAATAATATTCGTCTACCAACTTATTTGCCGCGCCCCTATCCTTTCACTTAGACGAATCTAAGGTTCGGGATAAGTTTACAAACAAAAATCATTAAAGTTTGGGCTCTACCGGTTTCGCTCGCCACTACTTCCGGCATCGTTGTTTACTTTCTTTTCCTCGGGGTACTAAGATGTTTCAGTTCCCCCGGTTACCGCTCTCCAACCCTATATATTCAGGCCGGCGCCATATGACATTACTCATATGAGGTTTCCCCATTCGGAAATCTCCGGTTCATAGCTTAGTTAGCAGCTCCCCGGAGCTTATCGCAGCTCCTTACGTCCTTCATCGGTATCTAACGTCAAGGCATCCTTTGTGTGCGCTTGAGTAACTTTTTACGTAACATATATGTTCCGAAGAACACATATGCTTTGTGCAATTGACTAGTTATTGGTGATTATCATATGACCCGAAAAAAATCATAGATAGTATATCCCCAATAGCCGTATGTCTATTGTCTTTCTTATCTCTCATTGTCGAATTGTTAAATTGCAAAACTCAAAACATCGCACACGAATGTTTTAATGTTTGAGTTTACATTGGAAGCCTTCTGGACTATACCTTTGCCTCGTATCTAAACTCAAACCGACCAAACTATTGTAGCAATTCTTACAGGGGCGGTCAATACGCTGTTGCAGCTTTATTTGCTACATTTTATCCCTTCAAACAAGAGGTTACTACCAAGTTGCTAATAACATTGTCTTTCTCAGAGGGCTGAAGCTGAGTTAGAAACTTTCGCCTGAGCCATAAGTACTGATACCTATCATAGTCCTTTTTACAGAGACGGTCAAGCATATAATGATGTTAAACCGTCTACAGTTTGACTCCTCCAAAAGCTCACTTTTTCCAGACAAAGTATGGCTTATCCAAGTACAATGCTACCCTGGCTGGCTTTACGTCTGTTTTTATCAGGTGCGTATGCTGGTGGGCAGCTACTGAGCGGGTAACATTATCGACTGAGCGCATGTAGACGTTATACTCATGCTCATACTGAGCAATAAACTGCATAATGTCAGCCAACTCTTCTTTTGAAAGCTCCCTGAGGCCGCTGACGTGACGCTTTGGCACCACCATTAAGTGATCCACCACATCCCGATACTCCCATATATCGTATGGGTACTTGTTAAACAGCACCACTACGTGAGGAGTTTCGGCGATTATCCGGCGTTCTGCTTCCAGGTTACAAAATGGACAATCACGATCTTTCGGCTCTGACAAAAATTGCTTGATTGACGAACGATATCTAAACATTCACCCATTATAAATGAATTAAACAAAAACACATCCTGTTACGGATGTGTTTTAGATTCGACTTTGGTGGAGACACAGGGACTCGAACCCTGGACCCCCTGCTTGCAAAGCAGGTGCTCTAGCCAACTGAGCTATGTCCCCTTAATTTGGTGGGCGATGAGGGACTCGAACCTCCGACCTCGTCATTATCAGTGACGCGCTCTAACCAGCTGAGCTAATCGCCCTTACGATGTGCTAGCCTGCACATAAGTACCGATGTATTCTACCGAAAAACTACCGGTAAAACAAGTCCTTAACAGGCTTATATAACAAAAAACGCCTCTTTCGAGGCGCTTTTGTAAGTTCTTTGTAAAAAACTGAATAGTGCAAATCAAACGTCAAGTTCGTTAGGTTCAGATACTATTGTCTCGTCTCGCTTTCAGATAAACCGAAGTAAATCTGCAGCGAGCAAAATAAATGATCAGTACTGATGCATCATCTATCGAGATCGACCTAGCTCACGTATTACCCGAAGGCGTATACGCTGCTAGTGTTCTCCCTAGAAAGGAGGTAATCCATCCGCACCTTCCGGTACGGATACCTTGTTACGACTTAACCCCAATCATCTCCCCTACCTTAGGGCTAGACTAGCTAACACGTCAGGTATTGGCGACTTTCATGGTTTGACGGGCGGTGTGTACAAGACCCGGGAACGTATTCACGGTAGTGTGCTGACCTACCGTTACTAGCGATTCCAGCTTCATGCAGGCGAGTTTCAGCCTGCAATCCGAACTGAGACCGGCTTTGATGGGATTGGCTCCGTCTCGCGACTTGGCTGCCCTTTGTACCGGCCATTGTAGCGTGTTTGTAGCCCCAGGCGTAAGGGTAATACTGACCTGACATCATCCCCCCCTTCCTCCCTGTTGCCAGGGCAGTCTGAGTAGAAAAATACAACTACTCACAAGGGTTGCGCTCGTTGATGGACTTAACCAAACATCTCACGACACGAGCTGACGACGGCCATGCAACACCTGTCACTTGGTTCCCGAAGGCACACTCTGCTTTCACAGTGCTTCCAAGGATGTCAAGCCTGGGTAAGGTTCTTCGCTTACCATCGAATTAAACAACACGCTCCACCGCTTGTGCGGGTCCCCGTCAATTCCTTTATGTTTTAGTCTTGCGACCGTACTCCACAGGCGGGATGCTTAACGCGTTAGCTTCGCTACTACAGGGGTCGATACCTATAACAGCTAGCATCCATAGTTTACGGCGTGGACTACCGGGGTATCTAATCCCGTTTGCTCCCCACGCTTTCGTGCCTTAGTGTCAGGAATGAGCCAGTTATCTGCCTACGCCATCGGTGTTCCTCCCAATATCTACGGATTTCACTCCTACACTGGGAATTCCAATAACCTCTCTCATCCTCTAGCTTTGCAGTTTCCATAATGTGTATGGGGTTGAGCCCCACGCTTTCACTACAGACTTACAATGCCACCTACGCAACTCTTTACGCCCAGTAATTCCGGATAACGCTTGGATCCTCCGTATGACCGCGGCTGCTGGCACGGAGTTAGCCGATCCTTATTCATATGCTACCGTCATATTCGTCACATATAAAAGCAGTTTACAACCCAAGGGCCTTCATCCTGCACGCGGCGTTGCTCCATCAGGCTTTCGCCCATTGTGGAAAATTCCCTACTGCTGCCTCCCGTAGGAGTCTGGGCCGTGTCTCAGTCCCAGTCTGGCTGATCATCCTCTCAGACCAGCTAAAGATCGTCGCCTTGGTGAGCCATTACCTCACCAACAAGCTAATCTTACGCAGGCCGTTCCCAAAGCGCCGAAGCTTTAATCCGAAGATCACATGCGGTATTAGACACCATTTCTGGTGCTTATCCCTCACTTTGGGGTACGTTCCTACGCGTTACTCAGCCGTCCGCCGCTCGTCAGCACTCTCACACTTCGCTTAATAAACGCCGTTACACTTTCAGGCTAGCCGGCCTTTCCGTGTAATTTTGTCATCCATATCCAAAGACTGGAACTTAAGCAAACTGTGAGAGCCTGTTACCGCTCGACTTGCATGTATTAGGCACGCCGCCAGCGTTCATCCTGAGCCAGGATCAAACTCTCCAAAAAAGTAGAATTTGTCTTAACTTCAGTCGAAACTGACTTAATTTTTGATTTACCGTCTCTTGCGAAACAAGCAAACCGAAATTACATTTAAAACAATTCTATACATCCTTGCGGATATATATAGAACTGACGTTGATTTGCACTATTCAATTTTTAATGAACTTTAAAGAACATTTCCACCTACTCTACTTCAGCTGACACATCAATGGACATCGAAACTAGAAGCTAAAAATGATCTTAGTTCCTATCTTACGCAAAAAATTTCACTTGGTCAAGAGTAAATTGCACAATTATGATGTAATTCTCACCTCATACTATCCATGGTGATCATACTTGATTTATACACATTAATAGTATATCACTATAACGCCCACCTCCTTCCCGGATAAAGGTTGGTTCGATGATGCTCCTTTTCCGTATCTCCCTAGTGTCAAACGCGTCCGCGCTGATCATCAACACGGTCTCAACACTCAAGCACCTGCCTGCCTGGCTGTCGCTCAGAGGCATAGCGCTCGGAATGGCCGGCACCTGCATGTTGGCCTACGCCAAGCGTCAAAGGTCACCGGTAACCTCTACAGTGGAACGTTCCTGTTCTACGCAGGTACAGATGTATGGCGGTATTTTTATTGCATTTATACAATTCTTATGTTATAATTATATTATTAGTACACAAGGATTAGCAGTGCTTTATATTCATTCCGAAAACCATAATCAACAGAGCGGCATCGCACCTGAAACTATAGATTTGCAGCATGGCCTAGCGGTTGTGCAGAGGATTCTTGAACTCACTATTGCTAATGGCGAAAACTTTACCGAAAGAGTTGATCAATATAGCTATGAGCGTCATCTCGATAATGCCCGTGCAACCTTTTTAGAACGTCGTCCCGATACAGAGACCCAGATGGAGCAGCTGGTGCCAAACACGACAATCCTAGGGCGCTACCTGAAGTTACAGACTTCGCCGGTTGAAAGCACGGCAATAGCCCTTGGAGAAATGGGCCTGCTTCCAGCTACAGACTCTTCTCCATTAGCAAAGAAACTCGGCAATGGTGCCATTCAGCTTGGGGAAGTTAGTTTTGACGCTCTTGAAACTAATCAGCAAGTTGAAGAAACCTCGGCAGTTACACACTTCAATCTTCATTCTAACGGCTTAATCACAGTAAGCGGCGAGGTTACCACTGCCGTAGATATCGATATTCCAGAACTCGCCCATTGGAACAGCCTTGGCATGAATGAAATGGTGGATCTGCGCCCATCGGACACGGTAACTTTTGATTCTGAACCAGTTAGCCCTTATCAGGCAGAACAGCTGGCAAATTATGTTGCCAGCCGCACGCACCAAGAATATTAATCTTGGGCGATCGGTTCCCCGCCCGGTTCAAGCACTACCTCGTCCTCGTCTTCAGGCTCTTCGGCCTTATCGACCAGTGCTAATGACACAACCTCATCGCCGTCGCGGAGGCGCATAATGCGCACACCTTGGGTTGAACGGCCCAGAGCTGGAATATCTTTAATGCCCAAGCGAATGGTCTGGCCCTGCTGGGAAATGATGATCACTTCCTGACCGTCGTCGCTACTGGATTCAACCAGTGTCTTTACGCCTACCAGGTCGCCGGTCTTCGTATTAACCACGGCGCTGCGGATACCGACACCACCACGGGTGTGCGGTGTAAACTGGGCAACTTTGGTGCGCTTGCCGTAGCCGTACTTGGAAATTACGAAAATGCTGGAGTTAGCCTCAACAATGTCCATGCCGATAACCTTATCATCCTTACGGAGGCGAATACCACGGACGCCGCGTGAAACACGGCCCATTGGCCGGGCGTCTTTCTCATGGAAGCGGATGGCCTGGCCTTCGGCGGTTGAAATAACTACTTCGTTATCACCGTTGGTTGGGCGGATCCACTTTAATTCGTCGCCCTCATCGAGGTTGATGGCAATCAAACCGCTGGTCCGAACATTCTTGTACTGCTCAAACGGCGTCTTTTTTACGACACCCTTCACTGTACACATAATCAGGTTTTGGCAATCGACACCCTTAGAGACATTAATTACCGAGCTGACGGTTTCTTCCGGCTGCAGCTGCAGTAAGTTAACGATAGCTACTCCCTTGGCATTCAGGCCAACCGCTGGAACTTCATAGGTTTTAAGACGGAATACACGGCCCTTGTTCGTAAAGAACAGGAGGAAATCATGGGTTGAAGCGTTCACGACATGTTCGATGACGTCTTCTTCACGGGTAGCCATACCACGGCGGCCCTTGCCGCCACGTCCCTGGCGCTTATATTCAGCGATCTGACTCCGTTTAATGTAATTTGCTGATGTAAGAGTTACAACAACTTGTTCTTCGGCAATTAGATCTTCATCGTTCATGCGGTCCAGTTCGCTGTCGATAATGCGGGTACGGCGCTCATCGCCGTACTGCTTCTTCAGCTCTTTCATCTCATCTTTGATGATACCCAGGATGCGTTTTTCATCAGCCAGGATAGCTTCCAGTTCCTGGATAATCTTCATCAGCTCGGCCAGGCGGTCTTCGATCTTCTGGCGTTCCAGGCCGGTAAGCGTGCGCAGCTGCATCGCCAGGATGGCGTTAGTCTGCAAAATACTCAAGCCAAAGCGTTCAATCAGGTTGCGGCGGGCGGCATCAGTTGATTCACTGCCCCGGATAACGGCGATCACTTCATCGATGTGGTCAAGCGCGATCTTTAAGCCCTCTAAGATGTGGGCCTCGTCTTTGGCCTTGCGCAGTTCGTACTCGGTACGGCGGCGGACAACAATGCGGCGATGCTTAATGTGCTCATTAATAATGTCCTGCAGGCCCAGTACGCGTGGCTGGATACCGTCGATCAGGGCCATCATGTTAAAGTGGAACGATGTCTGTAACGGCGTCAGCTTATACAGCTGATTGAGTAATTTCTTAGGGAAAGCGTCTTTTTTGAGATCGATAACAATGCGCACATTCCCACGGGCTGATTCGTCACGGATATCAGAAATGCCGGTAACTTTTTTATCGCGCACCAGGTCGGCAATTTTGACTACCAGGCTTTCTTTATTCAAGGCATAAGGAATTTCCGTAATAATGATCTGATGACGGCCCCGGTTTGATTTGGCGCCTTCGACGATTTCAGCGATACCCCGGGTGACTACGCCACCACGGCCGGTCGCGTAGGCGGTGCGTAAGCTGTCCTTGCCGTAAACGATACCGCCGGTTGGGAAGTCCGGACCTTTAACGTACTCTAAAAGGTCGTCCAGCGTGGCGTCCGGGTGGTCAATCTGGTGTATGGTCGCGTCGACCAGCTCGGTTAAGTTGTGCGGCGGAATATTGGTCGCCATACCAACAGCAATACCAAGTTGTCCGTTGAGGAGTAAGCTTGGAATTTTAGCCGGCAATACTGATGGTTCCTGAGTGGTTCCATCGTAGTTGTCACGGAAGTCAACAGTTTCCTTGTCGATATCTGCCAACAGCTCGTCGGCCAGGCGCTGCATCTTAGCTTCAGTGTAACGCATAGCGGCGGGTGGATCGCCATCCATACTACCGAAGTTACCCTGTCCGTTAATAAGCATATAGCGCATACTCCACGGCTGAGCCATACGGACCATCGAGTCATAAATGGCGGCGTCACCGTGCGGGTGGTACTTACCCATCACTTCACCGACGACGTTAGCTGACTTACGGTGGCGAGAAGTGCTGCGCAGGCCGTTTTGGTTCATAGAGTATAAAATGCGGCGATGCACTGGTTTCATACCATCTCTGACGTCAGGAAGAGCACGTTCGACAATAACCGACATTGAGTAGCGTAAATAGCTGTCTTCCATGACGTCTTCGACCGTACGGCCTTCAACCTGGCGGGAGTGAGTGATATCAGTAATGATTTCAACCGCGCTCGAGGAGGGCTGGTTCTCTAAGCGGGGCGTCTCGATGTTTTCATCGGGATTCGGGGTTATTGGTGTATCGAGATTATCATCCATAATTGCTATCCTTAAATATCCAAGTCTTTAACGAATTTAGCGCGTGCCGTAATGAAGTTTTTGCGCAGTTCAACTTCGGTACCCATAAGTTTATTGAAGATGGCGTCAGCTTTTTCGGCGTCATCTACCTTCACCTGCACCAAAACACGCTTTTCGGGATTCATAGTGGTTTCAAACAGCTGCTCGGCATCCATCTCGCCCAGACCCTTATAGCGCTTCTGTTCGATATAACCGGCTTGCTTGTAGCGCTCTGCCCCGCCCTCGACCTTGAGGCCTTCTTTTTTACGGCGTTCGATTTCAGCATCCAGGACCACCTCCAGTTCGGCTTCATCGTAAACAAAAGTACTGCTTTTACGGCCGGGCTTTACCAGTTCGAACAGCGGCGGCTTGGCAAGGTATATATGTCCGCCGTCGATGACTGGCTTCATGTAACGGAAGAAGAACGTTAGGAGCAGTGTCGAAATGTGCGAGCCATCGACATCGGCATCGGTCATGATAATAATGCGGTGGTAGCGTAAACCGTCAAGGCTGAATGAATCCTCGATACCGACACCGAGCGCCTTGGTAATATTAAGGATTTCGTTGTTAGCCAGCATCTTGTCCAGGCGGGCGCGCTCCACGTTGAGCACTTTACCGCGCAGCGGCAGGATAGCCTGCGTCTTGCTGTCGCGACCAGTTTTAGCAGAACCACCGGCCGAGTCACCCTCTACCAGGTACAGTTCAGATGACGACGGGTCCTTACTGGAACAATCGGCCAGCTTACCGGGCATGCTGGCACCTTCCAGGACTCCCTTACGGATGATGTTTTCACGGGCGGCGCGGGCTGCCTTACGGGCGCGGGCGCTAAGCAGCGCCTTACCGATAATTTTCCGGGCAATCGCCGGATGCTCTTCCATGTAATAATTGAGGTTTTCGCTGAGCACCGTCTCCACGAAGCCGCGGACTTCCGGATTACCAAGCTTGTTCTTTGTCTGGCCTTCGAACTGCGGATCAGGCAGCTTAACAAGTATAACCGCCGTTAAACCTTCGCGGCAGTCTTCACCACTGAGGTTTTCTTCTTTTTCCTTCAACAGGCCCTGCTTGCGGGCATAGTCGTTGATAACGCGCGTTAAGGCACTGCGGAAACCGGTTAAATGCGTACCGCCGTCGGGGTTGAACACGTTGTTGGCAAATGTGCGGATTTGCTCGGTGTACGCATCGGTGTACTGCATGGCGATTTCAATTTGGACATCATGAACGGTCTTATCAACATAGAAGACATCATCATCGACGACTTCTTTGCCGATGTTCAAATGCTTAACGTAGCTCTGAATACCACCTTCGAAATAAAAACTATAGCTTAGCCCAGTCCGCTCGTCAGTCAGTGAAGTTTTGATACCTTTTGTGAGATAGGCCGCGTGACGCAGACGATCGAGTACCGCCTCGTAGTTCCAGCTATTCTTCTCCATTACGGAGAAATCCGGCCAGAATGTAATTTCCGTGCCAGTATAAGACTTGTCCACTTTGCCGACCACCTTAAGCGCTCCCTGCGGCACACCTTTAGCGTATTCCTGGCGGAATATTTTGCCCTCGCGGTATACCGATACGATCAGCTTGTCAGACAAAGCATTGACCACACTCGAACCAACGCCGTGCAGACCACCGGAAACCTTATAGCCGCCCTCGCCAAACTTACCGCCGGCGTGCAATACGGTCAGTACCGTCTCGACAGTACTCTTACCGGTTTTAGGGTGGACATCAGTAGGAATACCGCGACCATTGTCGAAGACACTAACGCCACCATCCTCTAATAAACGCACCGAAACCGAGTTAGCATAACCTGCCAAGGCTTCGTCGATACCGTTATCAACGATTTCCCAGATGAGGTGGTGCAGACCCTCGCTACCAGTTCCACCAATATACATGCCGGGGCGTTTTCGGACTGGTTCAAGACCTTCCAGTACCTGAATCTGCTGTGCCCCATATTTCTGTTCTGGGTTTTGTTTTGTAGCCACGTGTAATTACCCTCTTTTAGTCCATTGAATCATACAATAAATCGTTAGTAAGCTGGTGCGCCCATCCCGTTAGAACCTATTATACAGGAAGTTTGCAGCGTGCGCCAGCTGGTCAAATCGTGCGGTTTGCCTGAACAACGCTAAATATGATTCTATTATGATTATGTTGCCTTTTGCAAATTCCCTTCAGTAGCCACCGCACTATTGTATGCAAAATATTGTTGTATTTATTATAAAACTGTAGGCAAATAACAGATGATGGGCCGTACTGAGTAGCCATAGTACTCAATATTAGGATTGTGGGGCTGATGCCGCGTTGGGATCGGTCCGAGACTTAAGGTTACCCTCTTTGTCGATATAAATCGTGTCCTCTGGCGTTGAATCTTTGACGTTAGCCCGCGGCTGTGGCAGGACGATGCCATCCTCCATGATAAGATTCTGGTCTATGACAAGCTCTTCGGACACCGTCGGAGCCGGTACGACCGGTATGTTTTCAGTCACCTGCGGAGTCACTGCTAATGGCATGGGCGCTGCCGAGGCGGCTGCCGGAACTGGCGATGGAGATTGTGCGACGTGGCCTATAGGCGGGTGGACCGATGTCGCGGGCACGGTTACGGTTACCGGTGGTGTGGGCCGGTGGATTGGTTCAGGCGTGGCCGGATGCCACACCGGCTGCTGATAAGCGTGCGGTGACTGAGATTGCAGCGCCGTTTGCGGCGCGGTTGCCGGGCGGGCGGACGGAGCTGTCGGCATCTGCTGCCGTTTAGCAAGCCAGTCGTCCAGGAATGAACCACCCGCCGCAGGCGCCCCGCCTGCCGGGCGCTGAGCGGCGGCAGGCTGACCGAACTGTCCTGCCGGGCGGCCAAAGCCACCGGCAGCACCAGGTGCCACCGGTGAAGTTGCCGTGCCGTTACCAAAAGCTGGAGTCGCTGGCCGGGATTCTTCTTTCGTAGCCAGGCGCGCGAATACCTCTTTTTCAACGGCGGCCCGCGGCTTGCCGTACTTAGCGGCCGAAAGCTGCTTCAAGGCATTGAATAACTGGGAGTTAGGGTTGCCGAGCGGCGGTAGGGTTGCCATAGAGAACGGATTGGTCGGCACTCCGCCCACAAGCGTACGGACAATGGCATTATGGTTTGGTATGCGCAGCAGGTCATCGGAGTCGAATGTTGGCTGGAAATACTTGGTAATAGCCTCGACGTCGTTCTGGCCGATACGGAAGGACACTATGGTACCCATGTTACCGAACACGGCGTCACGGATTTCTTCGGTCAGCTGGGTAGTAAACTGGTTAGCCACAATCAGATTCAGGTGATACTTACGAGCTTCGGACATGATGGTCGCGAACGAATCGGTGGAAAAGTTCTGGAACTCATCGACGTACAAGGCAAAATCCTTACGCTCGCTCTCGGGGATGCTGGCACGGCTCATAGCAGCCGCCTGGAACTTCATAACGAAGATCATGCCCAGTAGTTTGCTGTTAAGATCCCCTACCCGGCCCTTGGAAAGGTTTACCAGCAGAATCTTCTTATTGTCCATCACATCGCGCAGGTCAAACGAGCTTTTGGTCTGGCCGATAATATTACGCATCATCTCATTGCTCAGGAAAGCGCCGAACTTTGATACGAACCAACTGACTACCTCACCGAAGTCGTTACTGCGCTGGGACTGCGGCATTTCCTTCGTCCAGAACTCTATAACATTCTGGTCGGTCACATACTGCAGTTTCTGCTTAACGTACTGCGGATCGCGGAACAGCTTAGGGATATCTATGAATGTTCCACCCGCCGGATCAGCCATGACCGTAAGCGCAGCCATGCGGAATAAATGCTCATAACGCGGCCCCATGATGCCTTGATGCTGCGGATCGTACAGCTTATAGAGCATGTTGAGGGTTTCCTGAATCAGGAAGTCTTTCTGATCGGGATTATTAAACTCGAACAGGTTGAGGCCCATTGGATATTCCAGGTCGGCAGGACTGAAATAAATGACGTCCTCGGTGCGCTCTTTTGGTACCATAGAGAGGATTTTTTCGGCCGTATCACCGTGCGGGTCAATAAAGGCGAAGCCATCGCCGTTCAGCATATCCTGCAACGCCAAGTTTTCGAGAAATGTTGATTTACCGGTACCGGTCTGACCGACGGCATACATATGCCGTTGCCGGTCGCCGAGAGCTAGACGCACCGGCTTTTTGACATTACGGAAGACGTTATAACCCAGCAGCAGCCCTTCGTCCGGCATGTTGCGCGGACCGTCCACCTGCTTGGACATTTGGCGGGTCAGCTGTGAAGTCGGCGCGTTCTGGCCATCAGGAAAGTGGAACAACGTAGCCAGCTCAACGGCATTCAAAATATTCTTATTCTTCTTTTGCGGGAAGAAACGCATGATGTAGCCGGTGACGAAACTTTCCATGTCTTTGGCCGGCGTGTACTTGAAGCCATTTTTGCCGGGCGCGTCATACAGGGAGAATGTGGCGACAACGTTATTAAGGATCGCCTGGGCGCGCTGTGACACATTGGAAGAAGCCACGACCCGTATCATCACCTCATAACCGGGATGCCTGGTCTTATCGTCAATAGAATCGAGCACCTGCTGTTCCAGGGCTGACAATTCCTTGGGCTTCTCTTCGCCCTTCCCACTATTATCGTCAGGAGGCTTAACAAAAGCAGTCATGAACTGCTTGAAGCCGTTACTGACCGCTTCAGCACCCTTGCTTCCCTCTTTACCCTTACGCTTTTTACTGGCAAGACCAGTGGCAGTTTTGCGCCAGCCCGGGTCGGCCGGACGCATAAGTATCTGAATACCGGCGCCGTCTTCCTTTTCAAGCGTCGACAAAGCATTTAACAACGAAACCATGGCGTCACGCTTCAGGTCCTGATACGTCGCGATGGGATAGGCGAAAGAGCTCTTTAAATTAAGCTCGCCGCCGACCGTGCTGATAACCTTGCCGACCGGACTAAAAATATTGTGTTCAGCTACTTCTTCGAGCCGGGCCGCCGGATAGGCGCTGGTGACCGCCTGCTTAACAACATCGACTAAAGCCACCGGAACCGCGGCATAGTAATATACAAAACCGTGAGTGCCGATAATCTCAAAGGCAAAATGGCGCTGGCCGTAGAACTTAGCCTTAAAACCCTTCTGCAGCGTGCTGGCAATAATGTTGTAAATAATTTGTGCTTTGCTGATTGTTTCATCTGTTAAATCGCGTTGGTCGCGGCCACCGCCCTGCAAGTCCTCACTTGGAGGCGGCAGGTTAATAAGCAGCGGTACCATCTTCAGGCCGCGTTCATAATTCTTCTGTTCACGCATGCTGCGGCGGGAACGCAAGAAGACTACCGGCGCTGCCACGCTGCCGATAACGATAATTATAATAAGTATAGTGAATAAGGCGGTCATAGTCGTTTACTCGTCCACCGACCCGATAATTTTGTTGTAGCGCTTTTTCATATAATCAGCCTTAAGGGCATGGAGCGCCTTGGTCTGTTCGTGCGGGTCGTTCCGGGTCTGCTCCACTATATGCTTGGCTTTCATAACCCATTCTTTTTCGATCAGGTCACCGTCATCGGCGGCGGCCGGTGCCGGAGGTACCGGCGCCTGTTTCACTACGCCGGGTTGGGGGCCAGCCGCTGGTTGCAGCGGTAACGTAACCGACAACACGGACGGAGAACCACCAGGTATCACTGGAGGCGCGATGGCTGGCGCCGGCGCGGTTTCAGGGGATGACACCGGTAATTCACCTAACTCAGGAGCCACCGGGCCATGTACGGTATTGTTATGATTTTGATCCATTTCCATCTACGCTTTTCTATCTATAGATTATACAACTATAATCAAATTATCCGCAGCGTTTACATTTTTCCGCCATCATTCCCCCCGAGGTACAGACGCGTAACGTAAAAGTACCCTGCCAGGAATAATATTATGAGCGTGATGACATCGCGCGGCGTCAGCTGGCCGATAGACTGTAACGCCAATAACATAACCGGTAGCAGCGACAGCGAAACCACCAGGCCGTTGTATGGCACCGGCCTGAGCCTCCGGTCTAGTTTCAGCACCCGGGCCGTAAGCCGGACCCCGCAGTAAGAGATAACCAATAGAAGGATGAAGGCCGCTACGAGCACTATTGGTGCCGAGTTGCGCGGATTCATAGCCGAAAAAAACAGCGTGGCTGCTACTACGGCCGTGACGAGCACGGCTAATTCCGGATACCGTTTCATGTAGCGTTTTATCATACTGTACTAAGTATAAGCTTTTATAGGTCTATAACGGTACTAAAAAGCCGCGAATTGCTTCGCGGCTTTTTACGGTTAATTATTTGTAAGACAACGCCCCTGTATCAGGGCAAAAATTCAAAGGGCGACCAAGGCGATAAATCCGCTCATACAAATATAAACTATTGTAGCGCTTATCGCCTATGGTCTGACTGACCGCTCCGTGTGCCGGTAAGGCATTTGGAGCGTTAGCGGCATCTTGGCTATGTACTATAAGGAGCCTAGGGATTCCTTATGAACCGGAAAAACGTGTAAGCAGTATTCTTCTCTGGTTTACATAGTCTAAATTTGAAAAGATTTCATTTTTAGCGATGCCGGTGATGTGTTCTGTAAGTTGTTAAAGAATTCTTTTTTGTTTTTGTAACTTACTCTTTCATCCTACTACGAATTAGGCGAAATGTCAATAGGCTTATGCTTGAAAAGTAGTCTATAGCTGAATACTTAAGTGAGTGAGAATTCTTATAGTTTGCAGTTTGCTATACGCGTATTGTCGGTATGTGGATATCCAACAAAACCAATACCCGGCAGACAAAAGTTAGCCTGTTTTATGCGTCAGCACGCGCGCAGTCGTGTGCTCTTTAACAATTAATTTTCTAGTTATACACAGGATTCTGGCAAATTGAGACAAAATGCTTAAGTTTCCTGTTGACACTATAAACAGTAATTTATAAGATAGGCGTAGCACTGAATAAAAAAAGTGCTCAAAAATAAAAAACGAAAACTACAAAAGGGACAACAGCTACTCGCAGGTTGTTGTCCCACCAACAAACAGTTTTCAAACAAAATAGACAAAACCAAAACTACAAGACCCGCTCCGAGACTGGCGGGTCTTTTTCTTTGCCTCAGTAACCGAAAAATTACTTATTTATGAACACAATCGCCTCATGCTTGCATGGCTGGCTCAGCCGCCTACAATGAGCCTCATGAGCAGCCGGGTACAAAGTTTGATTAGTAATGGCAGCGGCGGCATAGTCGTCGATATTGAATGTAGTTTGTCCAACAACTTACCCAACATCGTCATAGTCGGCTATGGCAACCGCGCCATTGAAGAAGCCAAAGAACGTGTGCGTGGCGCTTTTGCCAGTAGCGGCCTTCGTTTGCCACGTAAACGTATCACCATTAATCTCGCCCCCGCCGACGTACCGAAAGACAGCAGCAGCTTTGATGTCGGCGTAGCGGCCGCCATCATACTGGCGGGCGGACCCTCAGCACGTGGACTCGCTTCTCATGAAGCGGTTATGGGAGAACTGGGTCTTGATGGCTCAGTCAGGCCGGTCAGGGGTATCATCGGAAAGATACAGGCAGGCCGCGCCCACGGTATCACTACTTTTTATATCCCGGCGGCTAACGTCAGCCAGGCTCAGCTCGTACCGGGCGTAGCTCTCGTACCCCTTAACAGCCTCGTCGAACTGGCCGCCCATTTAAGCGGCGGCGGCAATCTGCCTTCTGTGATTACCGACCCCTCGGCGGTTACCACTCGAAAGCGGACAGACTTAGACGGTTGCCTCAATGAAATTACCGGACAAGCCCTGGCGAAGCGGGCACTAGAAATAGCCGCCGCTGGCGGCCATAACATATTACTCAACGGCCCGCCGGGAACCGGTAAGAGCATGCTGGCCCGCGCCCTCCCCTCCCTGTTACCACCGTTGACGTCCGAAGAAATGCTTGAAGTTACGCAGTTACACAGTCTGGCCGGGCAGTCGTATCAGCAAGTTGTAACCGCTCCGCCATTCCGCGCGCCGCATCACAGCGCCAGCACTGCTGCCATAATCGGGGGCGGTACGAGTCTACGACCTGGCGAAATCAGTTTAGCGCATCGGGGCGTGCTGTTTTTCGATGAATTTCCCGAGTTCAACAGGCCAACGCTCGAAGCACTGCGTCAACCCTTGGAGGATCAGGCCATTTCCTTGTCGCGGGCCCGGGACAGCGTCCGATTTCCGGCCAGTTTTATATTACTCGCGACAGCTAACCCCTGCCCCTGTGGCTACTACGGTACAGGAAAGCCGTGCGACTGCCCGCCGCACGCTATTCGGCGTTACAGAGCTAAACTTTCCGGACCGATTATCGACCGCATAGACCTCTTCTGTGACGTCCATGAAGTCGATCACGGCTCACTACTCGAAAACGCTTATGATAAAGCCTCAGACGGGCCCGTACGGGCCCGTGTTGTCGCCGCCAGGGATCTACAGGCCCAGCGCTACGGCAGTGCGGGCGCTCAAACGCTACTCAATGCCACGGTAAGCAACCGTGATATCCGGATGTACGCCCAGGTAGACGAGGCCGCCAAGCAGTTGCTTAATAGCGCTGCCGGCAGTTTGAATATTTCAGCGCGGGCCTACATGCGCACCGTCAAAGTTGCCCGCACCATAGCCGATCTGGCCGGTAGTAGGGCCATTGAACCCCGCCATGTTAGCGAAGCGCTGCAATACCGGTCACGTTCCTCCCCGGCCACGGGGCAGCTGACTTGACCGTTGACCCCTGTAGCCATATCTGTTACAATAAATTGCATTCATTAACACCTTAAAGGAGATGATTTTATCAGCAAAACAACCCGCCTGAACGGTGAGATTCGGGCACCTCGTATGCGTGTGATAGACGAAGACGGCTCACAGCTTGGCATCCTATCGAAAAGCGAAGCCCTACGAATGGCAGAAGACCAGGGACTGGATTTAGTGGAGATATCCCCTGACGCAGATCCACCGGTCGCTAAAATCGTGGATTGGGGCAAGTTCAACTACCAGCGTACCAAGCAGGCTCAGAAGAACAAGAAAAGCGCCAAGACCCTCGAAATGAAGCAAATGCGTTTCGGTCTCAAAATCAGCGACCACGACCTCGGAGTTAAGATGGGTAAAGTGCGCGGCTTTCTCGAAGCCGGTCACAAGGTAAAGATTACCGCCTTCTTCCGCGGACGCGAGCTCGCCCACAAGGATTTAGGGTTCAAAATTGCTGAAAAAGTCATTGCTAACTTCGGTGACATGGTCGTTGTCGACCAGGCACCACAGTTAGCCGGCAAGCAGCTGAGTTTCGTAGTCAGGATCAATCCTTCCTACAAGCCGGCAGCTAAAGAGACCTCGAAGGCGGACGAATCGGCCAATATCGCTCATAGCGTATAGGCCAGCATTATTAACCAGAACGGAAGGTACGGCACTTAACCCACCGTTTCTACAAAGGAGAATTAATCATGCCAAAGTTGAAGACCCACAGCGGCACCAAGGATCGGGTTAAAATCTCGAAAAACGGCAAAGTCCGTGTTGGTAGCCCTAACCGCAACCACTTTATGTCAAAGAAGAGTGGCGCTCGTAAGCGTAAACTCGCCGGTTTACACACCCTTCTCGGGGCTAACCGTAAAATTCTTAAGCAGAAGTTGGGAGCTAAATAATGCGCGTCAAACGAGGTGTTGCTAGCCACGCTAAGCACAATAAAATCCGCCAGGCTACTAAGGGTTTCACCCATTCTAACCGCGTATCAGTTAAGCGCGGCAAGCAGGCTGTCACTAAAAGCCTGCAGTTCGCCTACCGCGACCGCCGTAACAAGAAGCGTACTTTCCGCGCACTGTGGAATGCCCGCATCAACGCGGCTGCCCGCTTGAACGGCACAACCTACAGCGTTCTGATAAATAACTTGAAGACCGCTGGCATCACTTTGGACCGTAAAGTGTTGGCTGAGATGGCCGTAAACGAGCCTGAAGCCTTCGCAAACGTTGTCAAAGCTGCTACTAAATAGGTATTTCCTCCCTGTTATATACAGGTTGAACAAAAAAATAACCTCCAACGAATGTTGGAGGTTATTTTTTATAAAACCATGCCCTTTTAATCGTTTAAGTGCATACCCAGCATGGCTTGGTTACCCATTTGCTCCCTAATATAAGCCATCTGTGTTCCAGAAAACCCGTCATAAGCTTCAATAATTCCACCCTGTACGTCATACGATCCTACCAATGCGCTCGTGGTGCGATACATAGCTCCGCTAAGCGGATTAATCTTACTGAGAGCCAGTTCATAATGTAACGAGTGGCTGCTTTCAGGCTGCCCCAATAAAACGACAGCTAACGGCAAAGGGCGGTCTAATTCAGCAAGAAATTCTTGGCGTTCCTGTTTGTCTTCAAAATCTTCAGGGAACAGCTCCATAAGACTTATATTTTTCGCTCTCCAGCTATCAATAATGCCTAATTGCTCTTGTGATCGGTGGGCCTCTAAAAAGAATCGTATCGTCTTATCCGAACCCCAAAGAACAGGCGTAACTTCAGGATGATAGTAACGAGGATTTTCCATATATGTAGGTATTTATATCATTTTTCATTACTAAAAGCAAAAACCTTTGCATTGCAAAGGTTTTGACTGGCCAGATTATCTATAAGCCGGGTTTTGTCGCCTGCCCGATATCATGCGCTCAGCCAGCAAGCTGACATGGACGAACGATCATTTGCAGGCGTCTGATCATCTCTCTAGGCCTGTGGTTGCCCGCAGGCTCAAGCGGTTCTTGTGATGAACACTTGCCGGGAAGCTTCAAGCTTTAGACTTGTAAGCGTCCATCTCCTTGCAGCAGGCAGGGTTTACCATCTTCCGTAGTCACCTACGGCCAATGCGGGCTCTTACCCCGCTCGTTTCACCTTTGCCGCGCCAGCAGCCGAAGCAAATAACGCGGTAGTTTCGTTTCTGTGGCACTTTCCCTAGGGTCACCCCCGGTCGCCGTTAGCGACTGCCATTCCCTGTACTGCCCGGACTTTCCTCTTCGCCTTACCAAAAAGTAATTTGAAGCGATCAGCCGATAATCTGGCCACCTCCAGTATACCATTACCTAACCAGCAATGTGACCCGGCCGTTCTATCTTGAGCGCTTCATCGAGCGTACGGTTAACGGCGGCGTCCGCCAGGCGGTTCATCTCCCGGGGCACATGAGTTACCGTACAGGCACTGAACTGACCCATCAGCGCCTTAACCGCTTCATGTACCGGCCACAGATCACGGTTACGGACCTTAAAAATCCCTTTCAGCTGGTTGACGACCAGCATACTGTCCATGTGGACATCGAGTTCCCGGGCACCCATACGGACCGCTTCCTCGAGCGCGTATTTGAGTGCCAGGTACTCCGCTTGATTGTTTGTTGTAATACCAATATAGATGCCCTTATCAACCAGTACCGTCTCCGTAACGGGATCGATGACAACAAAACCGCTGGCCGAAGGTCCTGGATTGCCCCGGGAACCACCATCAGCGAAAATAGACAATTTTTGAACATTTTTTGTTGTTGAAAGTACATCTATATTTGTAATATCAGATGAAAAATCGAAATAAATAAACTTAACTGATGTTGATAAAGATACATCATTATCATAATACTCCCGAAACTCCGTAAGCATATCTTGCGGCACATAATGGCCCTCCGGGCTTTCTATGCCAATTTCCACAACATCACTCAGATGTTTTTCCAGGATCCGGGTGAGACGCGCCGTACCGATCACCCGCCACGTTTCCGGGCGCTGAGGATCGGTTTTATCGATCACCAGGACCGCGTCATTAACCGATAAGTTCTTATCATCGCGTATCCGCATAGTCGAAGTCTTTTCACCACGCTGGACGGCCTGGGCCAGCTCATGGTCGAACTTGAGTGATTTCATAGGTCTATTGTCTCATTTTTTAGCCAAGTACGGTATACTATGTCTGTTCTTGACCGGGGTGTAGCGCAGTTGGTAGCGCGTACGGCTGGGGGCCGTGAGGTCGCAGGTTCAAGTCCTGTCACCCCGACCATATCTGAGAAATAAAAAACCCGAGTCTGACATATAGTCGGCTCGGGTTTTTTAGTGGTTAGGCTGCTGACGTGATTAACCTGAGCAAAGTCCAGGTGGGTACTCGCACTAACTGGCTCATATTATGTGGCCAGAAAGAATATAAAGTTCCCTAATGATTAGTATTCAGATAATCATTAGTCAGCTGAAGCGCCATTGCTGGCGGCTTCACGCCTAACCATTTCTTAGTATACCCGCATGCTGGCCCGGCGTCAGGCCCTGATATTTACAACAGGAACTGCAACACGGCGTCGTTGAGGTTGGCAATAACGGAGCCAAGACCCGTGAACAGCACCAGGCCGAAGATAATAAACAGGCCATACGGCTCAATACTGCGCATAAAGTCCTGTACCGGCTCAGGGGCGAAAGCATATAGCACGCGCGACCCGTCGAGCGGTGGTATCGGCAGGATGTTAAACACGAAGAGCGCCACGTTGAGCGTGATGAACGTACTGAAGACGTCGACCAGGCTGTCGCTGACACCAACAGTACGGGCTATCACGGCACCAATCAGAGCCAATATCAGATTCGACAGCGGCCCGGCGGCGGCAATGAGCGCGGCACCCAATTCATCCCATTTGACCCGGTCGGGGCTGAATGGTACCGGCTTAGCAGCCAGGATTGGCGCGCTAAACAGGAAGAGTGTGATGGCCGGCAATAGAATGGTCATAAAGGGATCGATGTGCCGCAGCGGATTGAGACTCACCCGTCCCTCGTCGGCGGCAGTCGTATCGCCCAGTTTAAGACCAACGTAAGCGTGCATGGCTTCGTGAATGGTCATAGACACCAGCAACACGCCGATAACGATCAAAATGCTGGTTAAGGAAAGGTTTCCGGTCATTAGTAGCAATTATACCGTATCACGGACGCGTCCCGTAACAGATTGACTTGGGCGGCATTTATCTGTACAATAAAGCCCTGACGTATTATTAACCAAGCGACGTAATAAGAGAGTAATCAGGACAAAAGATATGAACATATGCGAACTTACCGGCAAAGGGAAGCAGTACGGCAACAACGTTAGCTTCTCTCAGCGCCATACCAAGAAGGTTTGGAAGCCTAACCTGCAGACCAAGACTATCGTGGTTGACGGTAAAAAAGTCACCATGAAAATCAGTACCCAGGCCCTGCGCACCCTGAAGAAAAAGGGCATCATCACTACCGCAGGCGCAAAATAAGCTGCCTGCCCACTTAAAAAACTCTTAAAAAACCACTGGATTTCTCCGGTGGTTTTTTAAGAGTTTTTATTGCCACTCCCTCCGTGGAGCGGACCGTCGCTAGGACTTTTCAACAACGATAAGCTGGGTCACATCAGATAATTCCAATGCCTTAGCCCTCAGTTTAGACGTGGTCTCTTTGGGTTCCATAGACATTTCATGCAGCGCGTGGGCCAAGTCCTGCTGAGGCATAGGATATGTAATACCATTCGTGTCGTAGTGCGAAGGAATGACGATCTTCGGCTCGACTTTCTTAATAATTTTAAGCGCGCCAATCGGATCAAGCGTATAGCCATTGCCCCCGACCGGTACCAACATGATGTCCACGATGCCAATAGCCTCCAGCTGTTCGTCGCTCAGTTCAGGATAAATGTGACCCGGAATAAATATATTGAGTTCGCGAGTTAGCACCTTATACATAGTCGCGTTATGAGTTCCCGCCTCTTCCATGTGACCACGGGCAGCAATGCCATAGATAGACACGTCAGACACCTCATACTCGCCAGGGCCGTCGACCGTAATCTTGGTTTCGACCGGAGGATTGCCATGAGCTCCGGTAAACAATAAAATATCACCGGGCTTGGTAACAGACTTAGCTCCCAGATCGCTCAGGTTGTCATCAACAACGACCCGTACTCCGCGGGTAGCGAAGCTAAAACAGTTAGCACCATAAAATTGTATATCCATATCTATCTCTCCTTAAGATTCAGTAGCAGTCGTTTGCTGTAAAATGTTGCGCTTATCAATCAGAACCTGTTTTTTGGCGGCCAGTAAGTTGGCGACAAAACGATCGTTAATTTCCCGCCGATAGGTAAAGTCATCGACGCTCATAACCGCGTAGCGCAACTCCTTGCCTTCTTTCATTTCCAGATCGGTCATAAACTTATTAAGGCGTGCCTGGTTCATATCGCCAACCAGGAAAACATCGACACCAGTACTCTCGTCACGGGTCAGCTGTCCGGTGTAGACCGCCAGCTCGACATTGCCGATGGATTTGATATCGGTCTCGCCCGCCTCGGTGCCGGGCGTAGCGGTGCTGCCGGCCGGAGCAAGGCCGCCGCCGAATATCTGCGAGAGCGGCTCGTGATACTCGAATTTCTGATTTACCTCATAGTACAAACGGTTATTGGTAGTGTCCGACACGATGATACCGATGCTCAGCAAATTAGACAGTTCGCGGCGTACGGAATTAATTTGCTCATCAATCTTGCGGGTAATTTCGCGGACATAAAACGAGCGGTTAGGATTACTGTAGAACAACTGCAGTAGCTTTACCCTCGTCTTCGATCCAAACAGTTGTTCAATCATATTTCTATTGTAGCAGACTTAACCGGAACACAAGCTTTATTTGTTCGATTTAGTTGTAACTAAATCTACAATGGTCTCTATTTTACTACTGTTGCTAATCCAGTGAACACTATTATTTCGTTTGAACCAGGTACGTTGGCGCTTCGCCAGATTCCGGGTGTTTTTAGCGATACTCCGTGTAACTTCCGCCAGCTGAGAAGTTCCTAAAAAGTAGTCCTGCCACTCGCGGTAACCTATCGATCCCATGCCGGGCGCGTCCCAGCCATAGGTATGCTGAAGTTCTCGAACTTCCATTTCCAGCCCTTGGCCAATCATCGCCTCCATCCGGCCGGTAATCCGCTGGTTTAGTTCGGCGCGGTCTGCGTCCACTCCTATAATTACCGTTCCCGGCGTTAGCTCGCCACGACTGGCCACCTGACCGTCCGTTTCAATAGCCCGCGTCAGGTGCCGGGGGTTGCGGCTATTTTTAGGCAGAGCTATACCCTTTCGTACGATTTCAGCCTGCAGTTCTTCGACCGACATGCCCTGGAGTCGTTGCCGCTCCTCAGGGCGAGCCGGTTGCCGGAACTGGAAATCATATAGGAGCGCGTCTACGTACAATCCGGTGCCCCCAACGACAATCGGCAGTTTACCCCGCCGGGAAATATCCTCAACTGCGGCCCCGGCGTGCCTTTTAAAATCCGCAGCCGAAAAAGACTGCTCAGGAGTGACCAGATCGAGACAGTAATGCGGTACTCTGGCCCGCTCACCGGCTGTGGGCTTGGCAGTTCCAATGTCCATAGCCTTATATACGGTACGTGAATCAGCGCATACTATCTCGCCGTCTAAACGCTCAGCCAGCGCCATAGCCAACGCTGATTTACCGGAAGCCGTCTCTCCGACGATAGCCACAAGGGGGACATTCATTGTTCCGGCCACCACAGTAATTCCGCCACCGGTACATAAAAGGCATCACTTACCGCGACGCCCTCTGCACTTAAGGCTGCGGCATGTTCGGCCCTGCCGCCTGGGTAGCCGCCCGCCAAACCGCCTTTTTTGTTCACTACGCGCTGCCATGGCAAATCCGGATCACCAAAATGGGCGATACCGCCGACGATACGGGCGGCGTGGGCACTACCGGCTAACGCCGCGATCTGGCCGTAGGTCATTACCTTACCGGGTGGAATCTGGCGGATAATGTGCTCAACGCGCTCGCGGAAGCCAGGCTCAACCTCGTCGTTCGGCAAAATAGCGCTCCACAGCTTGCCAATCCGCCACTTGGGTGACATTTTCAGGAAGCTTACTTGCCGTCTGATTCCATTTGTATTCACCAAACAGCAGGGCTTGAATGCCAGCTTCGGCGGACGCCAAACAGTGTTTTAATTGATCATCTATTAAGTAGTCAGCGCCCAGTTCTTTACATATGGTTGCTTTAGTCATATGTATGCCGAAGCTGTTATCGAAAAAGCCGGCGAAATGGATAGCGGAAAAAATACCGCTGTAGTGCGTCTCAAGCCAGGCTTTCGTCTCCTCGGATACTACTGAACGCCGGGAAGTCACCACGACTAACTTGTAGCGCGTGCTTAATTCCTCAAGAATCGGCTTAGCATCTGTCTTATGTACATACTTACCTATACTGCCCGAGGCATGAAACTCCGCTGACCGGCGCTCAACTTCTTCGTCATCAATATTCCACATCTCACCCCAGTGCTCGACGTAATCATCAACAGTAAGGTTGGTATTCCACCGCTGGTTACTGAAGTCAGTAAAACCCTGAGCGTTATCAGCCAAAACATCATCAATATCGATTGCTATAGTTTGTTTCATCGTTTAGCTCAGCGTTCGTAAAAACTCAGTGAGTTGATTAAGCGCTACTTTTTGCTCACCATCTTGCGTACGGACGCTGACTTCCTCGGCTTCAATATCTTTTGGACCGACTATCAGCTGCACCGGAATTTTCATCTTCGTAGCTTCGCGGATCTTCTTACCAAGGCTCTCGCTGCGGCCGTCGACGCTATAGCGCAGCTCATTGTACTTAACCGGTTCCATAAGAAGTGTTTTGTCGAGTACTGATGTAATCTGATCTACATATTCCTGGACGCTGTCATTGATCGTCAGGATCCGGATCTGTTCCGGGGCCAGCCAGAATGGGAACCAGCCGGCAGTGTGCTCGATATAAACACTTAAGAAACGCTCGATAGATCCCAGCAAAGCGCAGTGGATCATAACCGGCCGTTGTTCCTGGCCTTCACTGTCAGTATAGGCAAGCTTAAAGCGTTCCGGTTGCACGAAATCGAGCTGCACGGTAGCAACTTGATGTTCCCGGCCAAGCGCGTCAGACGCCATAAAGTCGATTTTAGGACCGTAAAAGGCGGCTTCGCCGGCGGCTTCGAAGTAATTCAAGCTGTTCGCTTCGGCCAAATCACGGATCGTTTGCTGCGCCTGCTCCCATGCCGCCGGATCACCAAAATATTTATCGGATTCATCCCGAAAACTCAGCCGGGCCCGCAGTGCCATACCAAGCTGCTGATCGTACATGGCGTGAACATTTCCAATTAATTGGCCGACGACCTGTTCGATCTGGTCAGGCCGGACGTACGCATGGCTATCATCCTGAGTAATGGAGCGTACCCGGCTAAGGCCGCCCAGTTCGCCGGTTTTTTCATCCCGGTATACAGTGGTGGTTTCAAAATACTTAATCGGCAGGTCTTTGTAGCTGCGTGGATTGGAAGCGTACACCTGATTATGATGCGGGCAGTTCATAGGCTTCAGCGCGAAATTATCCGAAGTCTCCTGGCTCTCGACTAAAAACAGTTCATCACCGAATTTATCCCAGTGGCCTGATACTTTATACAAATCTGTTTTAGTTATATGCGGAATCGATACCCGCTCAAAGCCGCTTTGCCGGCGCAGCTGTTCGGCAAAGTTTGTCAGTTTTTCACGCAGTACCGTTCCACGTGGGGTAAACAACGGCAAGCCCGCGCCTACCAGCTCGGAGAATGTGAACAGGTCTAATTCTTTGCCAAGTTTGCGGTGATCACGCCTTTTAGCCTCTTCCAGCATGCGTAAATAATCATCCAGCTCTTGCTCTGTTGTAAATGCTACACCATATAACCGCTGCATTTGCGCATTGTCCGCTTTACCACGCCAGTAAGCACCCGCGACACGCATTAGCTTAAAAGCACCGACTATCCCTGTAGATTCTATGTGCGGACCACGGCATAAGTCCATAAAATCGCCATTTGAATAAAATGACACCTTTTCAACAACAGTTTTATTGTCCGTAGCTATCCCAAGCTGATCGGCATCGAGATCTTTAGCCGCAGTCGTACCTGCCCGCTTCAAGTCGTTAAGGAGCTCCTCTTTATACGGCTGCTTCCGTTCTTGGGCCCAGGCTATTGCTTCGTCAATTGGTTTTTCGGAGCGTTCCATCGGCTGGTTGGCGGCGATAACTTTACGCATTTCTTTTTCGATACGTTTAAAGTCTTCCTCGCTGATAGTAGTTTCGCCAAGATCAATATCATAATAGAAGCCGTTTTCGACCGCCGGCCCCACCCCGAATTTCGCATCAGGCCATAAATGCTGAACCGCGGTTGCCATGATATGCGCTAATGTATGCCGCATCGGCGCTAGATCTTGATGGTTGTCAGGTTGTGACTGTGGCATATTTTTTGTCCTTAGGTTTTTAATTATAAAAATAGCGCCCGAAAGTACCAGTATCAAATAGATATTGACAGTACTTTTAGCGCGCCTCGGGTCAAAACATAATGTCGCAAAATATGTAAAATTGCGGCTGTCTCGACGGTTCCACCGGACATTTCACTCATGGCAGTTTGTTTTCGTACAAGCTGACGTATAAACGAAGCTCCGCGGTTGGTGAGTCCGCATCGTCACTCGCCTATCAGTATACCACCGACTATAGTGGAGTTAAAGTAGTTGCGACGTACTATTTCCGTCATCAATATAACAACAGCCTGTCGTATTAACTCTGTAGTAGACAAACAAAAAGAGCGATTCAGGAATCTCGCAGTGATCCTTAATCGCTCTTTCCGGGAAAAGCATCCCGCAAAACTCACCTACAAGTAGTATACCAAGCTTAGTATTATACGGCTAGTACATTTGTATTGTTTTTTGTACATATGCGCATGTGTATAAGTACTGTCTGGCTATACTTTATATGACGTTTTTAATGTAGCAGGTGGTAGTAATAACTTACAGTTGAAGACCGCATGTAAAACATGTGCGCGTTCATACTGTCCATTCTTAACCCACATAGTCATTGTATACAATTTTTTTTGGCATGAAAATTGCTAATGGTTACTCTGGATGCGCGCCAGTCCTACAGTGAACACATTTAGAGGTAAGCAAGATACGGCGCATACTAACATAGACCACGTATGCCCACTATGGCTCCAGCCAGGCTTGGTGCTTGGCGCTTCCACCAACGACGCGGCCGGGGAAGGAATAAAAGACCGAGCTACGCGCGTATCCGGTTGAACATATTTTATGTAATGAACATAATGGCAGGCACTCGAAACACGCTAAAAAAGCAAAAAGACCCGCAAAGCGGGTCTTTTTGCTTGGTGGGCGATATAGGATTCGAACCTATCACCTTCGCAACGTCAATGCGACGCTCTAGCCAAATGAGCTAATCACCCTTAAATGTAACGAACAGTAAAACTATAACGTAACAGAGGTTATTTTGCAATGCTTAAGAGATATATAATTCCAAGCATAAGCTTTACAAATGCCCGGTTATATTGACATATATACCGGTTTGCTGTATCCTAGATAAGTTAAACAAAGGATTTTGGTGAGTACCAACAAGCAACCAGTGCTTGATGGGTTTAAGCTTTTTTACGAAGAGCTTTCTCCATCCAGTATAACAACCCGCATTCGCCGCAAGCGCATAGCGGACTAAGCAAGAAGACCACCGTAAAAGGCCGGATCAACGACTAAAATCGTGATCCGGCCTTTGCATTTATCCCCTTTTGTTAATGTTTATACACTTGCTTTATAAATGGCGGAATGACAACATGTAGCTATGGTTTGTATTTATTGTAGCGCCAAAACCCGGATATCCAACTCCCGCCGCCAGCTACGGAGCAATAATGTCTGGCGGCGGCGGAACTGTACGCGCTGCGGCGCTATCTTTAGTACCAGTGAACAAGTCGATTATGAAAAATCGATAGTCGTACAATCCACCGACGGCCGGCTGTCCCCCTTTTTGCGGGATAAGCTATTTGCCAGTATTTATCGCAGTTGCCAGCACCGGCCGTCCTGCCTCACCGATACCGTTGGACTCACTGCCACGGTGACCGCTCGAGTGTGGCGCCTGAGCCAGCATGGTAAACTCGAGTCGATAGTTTTAGCGCGGACAACACTGGAAGTACTCACCCGTTTCGACCGGGCAGCTGCCGTTTCTTATGCCGCCTTCCATAGCGACACTGCATCATCGTAAGCTGTCGAGCCTACTCTTTAGTATCGTGTGAAATCGTCTCTCCGCTGGCAGTGACGACCGCCTTCTCAGTGACATCGAACTTATCGAGGTACTTACCGAACATCAAACGAGTCTGAGAATACAGGGCGGCGAAGGCACCGAACGCGATAGTGGTAACTGGCAGGAACACCCATTGCAACAGCATAAACACTGTACGGTGGCGCTTATACCGTTCGGGCTTGGGCGGCAGGGTTTTAAAACAGATGAATAACGAGGCGCTTAAGCCGATCAGGGCGACAGTTTGAATGTTACTGACGATAATCGGAATCTCATTGGCAGCGTAACTGTCATGGTGGATCAGCCCCGGAATGAAACCGGCAGTAGCAGATATAATAGCGCCTACCGCCCAGGTAACATGACCCTCGATCAGGCGCAGCGTTTTAGTGACCATATCGTAACGTGGAACTTTGTTCTTCATAAAGAAACCATGCGTCACTACATAAGCGATGTCAGACGCGCCATAGGTCCAACGCCGCAACTGGATAAACTGGGCCTTAAAAGTCTTAAGGTAACCGTCCGCCAATACGGCGTCCTGGTAAATCGGTACGTACAGGGGGATCACCCGGTAATTGCCGTCGTAACGGAAGTAGGAGCGCCAGAACTGGTGGCCGTCTTCGACAATGGTACGGACACTCCAAAAGTCAGTTTCAATCAGGGCAGCCATACTCTGGGCATGGGCCGAGAAGTTGCGCAGCATATGAGGGCGCAGCGCCAGCACGATATTATAGTAAGTATTGCCGGTAGCGATCACCCGCATTGGTGCCGGGGCATCCCAGATGTTGTTAGTGTACATACTGATGGGCTGAATAGAGATATGCAGCGGATCAGGATAGACGCAGTACATATAGGTTAATGCCGGCAGGTAATTTTTGTCAGGACGGTTATCGGCGTCGAGCGTGGTAACGATAACGTTTTTAGGATCAATCTGTTCCTTTTCAAGATGACTTTGCAAGACCCGTCCAGCATACGTAATGTTACCGCCCTTGCCGCGGATTTCACCTTCAATGTCAGCCGGGTGTTGTACCGCAATAGCGAACTTAAAGGTGTCTTTATACTGAGCAATTAATTCCTTGGCCTGCCGGGCCACCTGTTGGCCACCCCGCTCTTCGTAGGCCAAAACCAGAATGACCTTTTTCATGTCATAATCAGAGTTAACTACCGATTTAATAGTCGGCTCCAGTACTTCACGGCTTTCATTGTAGGTAGCGATCATGACAGCATGAACCACTTCGCTCGGCTTAATAAGCGCCGGTTTTACCTTGAATGCCAGCAGGTTATTAATATGCCACTTTGGCCGCTTGGCATGCGGCGATATAACTTCCCCGCTCTCCAACTCGTCCAGCATATCGCGCCAGGGCATGCGGCGCTGCTTAGACATAAGGTTATAGCCCTGGAAAGCTCTGACGTTAACCCCCATGGAGCGTACAAAGAAGATCAGCAAATAGGCCAGGATAAACACCGAGGCAAACGTGACGTTAATCAGGCTAAGAATGAGCGGCAGGAACAGCATGGTCCAGCTGAGAGCGCCTGGCAGGATTTCAAAAAAGCGATACAGGCGGCCGCGGTCTTGCTTGTAGGGGATTTCAATATCAGTCATGCGAACTACCGTAATACCAATAACGCGTTACTTACTATAAGAGCGACAAGCAGCAATAAAATACCAAGCATAAGTATGATTATCGATACCTCACGGCGAATCGGGTAGGCTTTGATGCTCAGAATCACATGCATCGCCAATACTAGAATCGCGAAGCCAATGAAAGCTATGATGTCACCCATACCACCGGTTTTCAGCGCGCTGATACCCAGCGCGGCCCGGTACTGGACGATGTAGCCCACGCTGCGGCCAGGATCGAGCTTAAAAATGACCCATATACTGGTCAAGACCGCCAAAAAAGCGTTTACGCTCAGTAAAAGCAATACCAAGCGGTCTTGAAGATAGCGTTTCGGGATAGTCATAACGTTAGTACCTATTGTACCACTGGAAGTCAAAATTGGTGCGGGTAGAGAGAATCGAACTCTCCTCTCGACCTTGGGAAGGTCGCATATTAGCCACTATACGATACCCGCCTGCTTACGAATATAAAATGGAGCCGACAAGCGGGATCGAACCGCTGACCTGCGCGTTACGAATGCGCTGCTCTACCTACTGAGCTATGTCGGCATTATGGACAAAAAATAGTATACCACAGTGCTGCCGTCCCATTTTTCGGAGATTGCCCGGCACAATCGAAAACTTTGCAAAATATACCCCCGGGGGGTATATTTTAAATAGATACAGGTAAGACCGGGAGGGATAAGACACAGTGGAAGGAAACGAACTTAATAGAATGGCCGTACAGGCCACCCTACACTGCCTTACAGGCTGTGCAATCGGTGAAATTGCCGGACTGGTACTTGGTACGGCTTTAGGATGGAATAACGCTACTACTATCATCGTCGCTATAACATTGGCGTTTATAACTGGATATGCCCTTTCCAGTGTACCGCTCATACGCGGCGGACTGGCGCTCAAGACAGCCCTTGTAACTGTTTTAGCAGCCGATACGGTTTCTATCCTCACTATGGAAATCGTCGACAATGCCGTCCAGGTGGCCATTCCCGGTGCCATGGGCGCCGGTTTGGATAACTGGCTTTTCTGGGCGACCCTGCCCCTTGCCCTTGGCGTGGCATTTATCGCCGCGGTGCCGGTTAACAAATATCTGCTCAAGCGGGGCAAGGGGCATGCCCTCACCCACCACGTCCATGGAGCGCACGAGGAGCATCATCATGAATAAACTGCAATACATACGCGATAAACGAGCACTATTAGGACGCCTGAACCGCGTCGAAGGTCAGGTACGGGGCATTAGCCGGATGGTGGCACTAGAAGACGACAGTATGGATATCGTGACTCAAATAAGCGCCACAAAAGCAGCGCTTAATAAGATAGCTCTGGAGTTGGTCCGCGACAATGCCTGCCGCTGCGCGCCAACTGACAAAAGCAGCGACTCGGATAGCGAACAGCAGGTCGAGCAAATTATTACCGCTTTGAAACGGCTTGGTTAAGCTTTACCGCCAGCGTTACGGATTTCTTTGCTTATAACTCTGCCGTCATCGGAGATCTCGTAAACTACTACTTCGCCGGTACCGATTTCAAGTTCATGCACGTTATCATCATCAACGTGGTCCAGGTGCTTCATGAGCGCTCGCAGCGTATTGCCGTGAGCGGCTACGATCACATTTTTCCCTTCCCGGAGATCCTTTTCGATGCGCTGTTCGTAATACGGTAACGCCCGGGCGTGTACATCCTTTAAGGTCTCGCCATTTGGTACCGGATGATCCCAGTTGCGACGCAATTTCGTAAACTCCTCTTCGCCGATCTGCTCTTTGATTTCCCATTTGTTTTTAGCAGTGTAATCGCCGTAATCACGCTCGTTAAGAGCTTCATGCTGCTCGGTTTCCAGTTCCGTGTGGCCAAGTGCTGTTTTAATTTCATGCAGGGTTTGCTGGGCGCGCTGCAGCTGGGAGGTATACGCTTTGTGAAGCGTAATATCCCGCAAATGGCCGGCGGCCTTGCGGGCCTCTTTCCGGCCCTGATCAGTCAGTGCTACATCGCGGTGGCCAGTCCACAAGCCGAGGGCATTCCATTCCGATTGGCCATGCCGCACAAGCACGAGATAAGCCATTATTCGCGCTCCAGGCCGCCGCGGCCCGCGAATACGGCAGCGTTCTCAAGCTGTTCCTCAATACGGATCAGTTCGTTGTATTTAGCCACTCTGTCAGTGCGGCTCAGGCTTCCAGTCTTAATTTGGCCGCAGTTCAGGCCAACGGCCAAATGAGCGATGGTAACATCCTCGGTTTCACCGCTACGGTGGCTCATAACGGTATTCCAGCCGGCCTCCTGGGCCATCTGGACAGCTTCGATGGTTTCGGACAGCGTACCGATTTGGTTGACCTTGATCAAGATAGCGTTGGCGGCATGCAGGTCGATGCCTTTTTGCAGAAACTCGGTGTTGGTCACGAAAAGGTCATCACCAACCAGCTGGATAGTGCCGCCAAGTTGTTTGTTCAGTTCGATCCAGCCGTCCCAGTCCTCTTCAGCTAAACCGTCTTCAATCGATACGATTGGAAATTTGTGAGATAAATCCTGGTAAAAGCTGACCATTTCGCCGCTCGATAGTGCCTTGCCTTCGGTTTTGAGCTGATAGGCGCCATTTTCAAGCAGTTCGCTGCTGGCCACATCAAGCGCCAGGACAACATCTTCACCAAGCTTATATCCGGCTTTATCGACCGCTTCCGCGATCAACTCCAGAGCTTCGGCATTACCGCCCCGCACAGCAGGAGCATAACCACCTTCGTCACCGACGGTAGTTCCATAGCCATGAGCACTCAACACCTTCGAGAGGGCATGGAAAATTTCGGAACCAATTTGTATACAGTGGCTGAAGTTTTGAGCACCGACCGGCATAATCATAAATTCCTGGATATCCGTGCTGCCGGCGGCGTGCTTACCGCCGTTAATTATATTCATCATCGGCAGTGGCAACGTCAGCGTATCATTACCGGCGAGATCGGCGACATATTGGTAGAGCGGCAGTTTTGCCTGCTGGGCACTGGCAGCGGCAGCGGCCAGTGAAACCGCTAAAATGGCATTGGCGCCCAGGCGGCCTTTGTTAGGCGTTCCATCAAGCTCAATCAGTTTAGCGTCAAGCGCTTTCTGGTTGGCGGCGTCAAAACCGAGCAGTGCTTCACGGATTTCAGTGTTCACATAGCCCACGGCTTTGGTTACGGCCTTGCCATTGTAAGCATCGCCGCCGTCACGCAGCTCGACTGCTTCATGACTGCCAGTACTGGCACCGCTGGGCACGGCCGCCCGGCCTACTATTTTGCCGGCGCCATCTTCTAACGTAACATCGGCCTCAACGGTCGGATTACCGCGGCTATCAATAATTTGCCGGGCACGGATATGGGTAATTTTCATGTGTTGGTCTCCTGATTACTTATCCATTCTACGCCTTAAGCTTCGTTTTGGGGCGCGCAAACAACGATAACCCGATCTGTCTCGTCGTACTGGCTGGGGTCAACTTGCGAACCCAGCACCAGGCAGGCGTCACCTTTTTCTTCCACCGCGACTATTGGAGCTTGGCCGGTACCAATGGCAGACATGTCAATCGGCCCGTCGCATGTTGCCGGCCCGTACGTTCCATGCTGTATCAGGTCGGTTATATTGACGCCAAGCTTTTCAGCCATCACATCGAGATCAAAATTGAATGGCACGTTCGTCCACTGGTCCGCGTGATCAGCCGTACAACTGATTTGACCCGCCTCATTGTCCGAGCCGCAACCTGTGATACCAACTACGCCGAGAGCGCCAATAAGCACGCCCGCGTACAACCTTTGTCTACCGAATTCACTCATATTCGTATCTCCAATTACTAAAAATAAATGATTACATACGGTAGGCTGGATGGCAATTAAAAAAGCCAGGATCGGTTCCTGACTTTCTTGTAGCATTACAGCCGGATATTAGAAGGCTGACGCCGGCTGGTTGAGACTGAGGCCGCTTATGTAGCCTTCGGCAGCTTTTTGCTCGGCAGCGGTAGGCTCTTCGCCCTTCACCCGCGTAACGGTCGCGAACAACTCCTTAGCGTACTTTTCGATGACAGGAAGCGTAATAGCGTCCTTATCCATCTTAACTGCCGCCAGGTTGATAGCCTGTCCGATAGCCCATTGGGCGCGGATAGCGTAATCATCCCGGCTGGAGCGGAAGCTCGGCTTGGTATTGCCTGGCAACTGGCGCACGAAGCGCTCGCCGCGCGGGTTAAGGTAACTGCGTACCTCGCCCTCAAAACCAAGTTGCGCGATTTTATTGCTATAGGATTTAAGACGATACTCTTTACCGTCGTTTGCCCGGAGGGTTACTTCCCAAATGGTCCGCTGGCCGTCCTCAGACGACCATATTTGTTCACTATGAATCGTTTTAGCTTGCATACTTTGCTCTGTCCTGTTCTGGCACCAAACTATGTAGTACCTCATTAATGCTTAGTCTTTCGTCGTTGCAACGTTATGTTATGTGTCGTGTTTGTATATATTCCGGTGCTTTCACCCTCACCCGGCTTTATTACATTTCACTGCCCGATCAAGATAGGAGAATGGTCATTTACTACTGTTAATTATAGGCTTTTGGCACTGTAATGTCAAGAGTGCCAGCCACGTTTAGCGGTGTGTTTAGTAACCGGTACGAAGCTTGTAGCAGACCCTGCCGGCAGGATGTTGATCGGCAGTTACATAGGTTCCATAACCCTCTGAATCGGCGTTTACGCTATCCGAATAACTATACGATCCATAGCGGGATGTCTGATCTTTTTTATAGTTCACACATAACTGATAGCGCCAGTGGGTATCTACGCGGTACTGATCCACGACGCTACTGCTCCTCAGGTTAGTGTCGGACGATAAGGACGGATCACTGGTAACAACTTTACCCTTCGGCTCGAATACTACCAACCGCCGGTCAATCAGTTCACCGGCATCACCGGACAAATTCAGCGCTTCAAGTGATTCCGGCAGCTTCTGATTATTGTCAGCGTAGGTACTGATCTGTGAACTGACGGTAGAAATGTTATCGGAAATCAACCGGTCGTCGCGGGTTAGGCGGGCTTGCGCTGCCGGCCCGACGATACCGACTATAGCCAGCACGCCGACGGTCGCCAGCATAATAAACCGGTACCCGCGCCGAAGCCACGTAATCCGGGCCGGGTTCAGCGTCCGCAGGAATGTCAGGCCATAAAAACCGGCGATTATCAGGGCGCTTACGAGTGTCACAACGACGCCATCAGAGTTACCACTACTGGTCAGTAAAGCAACTACTGAGAATACGGCTGTAATTAGGGCACCAATGGCGAAGAGCGCGAAGAGCACGGCATGGATCACCATAACCCACACTTCTGCCCCTACCTTTTTAGCTGGCTCGCGCTTGCTGTAAAAACTATCACACACAAACGAGATTGGCAGCAACACCAAAACGGCGGCTATGGCATAGGCGCTAAAACTGCTCGAATCGGAACCCGTCACATAGTTAGATACTACTGTTGCAGTCAGGAATGACAAAGCCAGCACCGTCCAGCCCCAAAAAGCGTAGGTCAGCCACTGCAGGATAATAAGTCCTGGGTTAGCGGCTGTTTTTTCAGCCACAGGTTGCACTGATTGTGCTGGCTCGGCAACAGTCGACTGAGGCGTAGTTACTGGCTGCCCGACGGACGGAATGGAATCCGTAGCCGGTGCTACGTCCGCAGCTGTATTATCAGGAGTATTACTATTGTCTTTTTCCATGGTCTATTCCTGTTATGCTTGTATTGCCTTCAGTATACCTTATGCTAGGTTGCCGTGATAACGTCTGTCGCCAGGAGTACTATCAAAACCAATCCCAAAACAACACGATAGACGATAAACGCCGTGAAGCTGTGCCGGGCGACATACTTAAGCAACCAGGCGATGGAACCATAGGCAACCACAAAGCTCACCACGGTAGCGACTATAGTGGCCGTCCAGCCAACACCATCAGCGATGTTGCCAGCCTCACTGACTGACTGTAGTACACCGGCGGCAAGCAGCGCCGGTATGGCGAGATAGAACGACAAGCGGGTTACCGTTACGCGGTCAAAACCCCGAAACAGGCCGGCCGACATCGTGGCTCCCGAGCGGGAAACACCCGGAATAAGGGCGATACACTGAGTAATACCGATGATAATGGTGTCTTTTATTGTTACCTGGTCCTCACCGTGCCGGCGCGCGACGACCCGGTCTGCCAGCCACATCACCACACTCCAGCCTATCAGGGCGGCAGCAACGAACCACAAACTCCGGAGCGTTGTCTGCACCTGGTCTTGAAACAGCAGCCCTACAATAGCAATTGGAACCGAACCGATAATCACCGCCCAGCCGAGGCGGTAATCAGCGTCTCTCCGCTTGCCGGCATTAAACAAACCCTGCACCCAGGCGCTTATGATACGTGCGATATCTTTGCGGAAGTAAACTACCGTCGCGAATACCGCTCCGGCTTGGATAATAGCGGTAAAGGCAGTGATATCAGGGCTGTCAATTGAGTAGCCCAGCAGCTTTTCGGCGATCGTCAGGTGGCCCGTGCTTGAAACCGGCAGGAATTCAGTCACCCCCTCGATAATACCTAGGACTACCGCTTCAAGAATGTTCATACCTGCTAGTATAGCATTCACCATTCACGAGCCGGAGCATCACAAATCTGTACATACATATTGCTTTTTTATCAAGCTTATGCTATATTATGATAGTTATATATGAACCAGCCATACGAACAAGAACCCACGGTCGTACTCGCCCCCGCCGAAACAGGCTGGGACGTTCACACACCCCGGAACGACCAACCGGAACCGGAACGTGTTGACGACGTCGTGGAAGCGTTGATACTAGGCGACCTCATAGCTGCCGAGATTGGCCTGCCCGAAGTACCAACTACCCGCGTACCTAAAACCAGTCCCGAAGAACAGGCCGACCCCCGTGATACGCAGATCCAAGAACTTCAGAATAAAGCCAAACAGCTCGAAAACGCCCTCAAAACCCGCAGCACTACCGAGCAGGCTATCGGAGTCTTGGCGGCCCGGCACGGGCTGACACCCGAAGAAGCCTTTAATGTGATGCGCGGTGAATCGCGCCGTATTAGCAAGCCGGTAGTTGAGATTGCTAAAGTAGTGCTATCTGACTTACGCGGTCCAGCAGAGTCAGCCGAATCAACTGATTAATGCTGGTCTTGGCTTTCTTGTTAGATTGATAATTACGTAGCAAAAGATGTCGCGTCAAGACGCGCGACTACTTTATCAGCGCCCTTTAGTTCGTCCGCCACATGCGTGTTCGATACGGCCACACAGCTCATACCCGCTGCTTTGGCAGCCCTGATGCCGCTCGGCGTGTCCTCAACAACAACACAATCCTGGGGGCGGACGTGAAGTAGAGCCGAGCCCTTTAAGTAGCCTTCGGGGTCGGGTTTGCCAGCTCGAACATTATCGGCCGCAACAACCGCTTTAAAGTAAGCTGTCATACCGAACGCGGCCAACACCGCTTCGGCTTCGATGCGTAGCGAGCCGGTCACTAAAGCCAAGGGTAAGCCCGCCTGATGCAAAGCCCGGACACATTCCACAATTCCAGAGTACGGTTTCAGGGTTCCCTGCGCCATGCCCAAATAAGCCCTGGCTTTTTCCTGCATTAGCTGGCCAAGGTTAAAGTCCTGGCCAATGGCGGCCATGTAAGCAATAAAACCGTCTTTGTCGGTTCTGCCGGCAAAGTATTGCTTATATTGTACATCGGTTAATATCTGTCCCCTGTCGCGCATGACGGCCTTGAATGCCTCCGTATGTAATGGCTCGTCGTTGACAATAACCCCGTTCATATCAAAAAGAACAGCTTTATATTTCATAAGCTTTAGATTCTAAGAGCACCTCTACGTCACGAATGGTTTGTTCGGGATTTATCGCAAGTACCGTAGCCATACCGAATTCCCGGGCCGGAACCAAACAACGGTCTTGGTCGTCAATAAAAACTATCTCGGCTGGCTCAATCCGAGAGAGCTTGGCCATAGCCAGCTCATATATTGTTTTATCGGGCTTAGCCGCCTTAACCTCACATGATAAGACTACAAAATCAAAAATATCATATCCACCGTGCGAGCGTATCTCGCTGGCGGTGTTTGGGATGGTATTCGAAACTAGCCCTACTTGATAGCCAGCCTTTTTTAGACGTTCAACCAGCCCATCCATTTGCGGCAAAAGGCTGGTATGCTCCCATTTGTTCCAAATGTCCCGCTGCTTAATTGTTATTGGCTTGCCGTATGCTGCCTCGACCCTTTGCCAAAGCTCATCTTCATCAATGTGCCCGGCAGCGTAGTCATCCCATACGGTTTTCAACAGATCCCCTGCTTTAGCCGGAGATATGTCAAGATTTTGGGATAGCCTCGCGTCAAGCTCGCCGCGGCGGCCTCCGTTCGACATTACACCACCCCAGTCAAATAGCAATGCTTTTATCATTTATGCATGATAACAGAAAAACCTCACTTGAATGAGAAGCTTTAAACATAAGATTTGGCACATCGGCGATCGCCATTTCAAATTTGTGGAACATCAGAAAAAGAAAAGACCTATCGGCGAGGATAGGTCTTTTCTTCTGGCGCGCTCGACCGGATTTGAACCGGCGATCTCCTCCGTGACAGGGAGGCGTGATAACCACTTCACTACGAGCGCATATCGTAGTGCCAGCCATGAGGCTAGCGAAGTAACAGGGGTAATTTTAGCAAGCTTGGCAACAAAAAGCAACAGTCTACAGCGATATGAAACGCTTTGGCGGCTTGTCTTTTTCCAGCGGATCAATATAGTTGCTAATGGCTTTAATCTGGAACGATATGTGCGCCGCCTGGACTTTGTCGTCGGTAACCGCGATATTCTTGACGATTTCGAGAGTATAACCGGTGTTGATGACCGCGGACGTCTGGCCGGGCTGCAACTTAAACAGGGCGTCGACTACCTGCGGTGAGACATCGCGGTTATTTTTACTGATTGGCGCGCCGTACTGGCCGCCGTTGACTTTAGTAACCGTGTCATCCGACATCTGGCTCGCCAGGGTTCCGAAGTCCTTGCCTGCCTGAAGTTCAGCCAGCGTGTTGTTGGCGCGGGCCTGCGTGGCGGTGTCGAGCTCGGAGGCGACTTTTTGGCTCAGTAATTGTGTTTTAAGTTCGCGGCGGAAGTCTGAGATAGACCAGCCCCAGAACTGCTTAAGAACGTCAGATAACATCTGATCGGTGCTGCCGAGGCGGTTTTGGGCCTTTACCAGAGCGATCTGGTCATTAACTTCACGGTTACTGATAGATATGTTATTTTTTTCGGCCAACTGCTTAACGTAGGCGTCATCAATGACCTTTTGCAGCGAATCTTTGCGCAAGGCGTCCAGATGAGGCTTATCTTTACCATCGAGGTCTTCCTTTTGCTGTACCTCGTAATAATGTGTCAGGTGGCGCAGTTCAAACAGGTAATTCTCGTAGGCGACCCAGCGCGGACCGGCCTTTGCGACCGGGAACGGTATCACACGACTGACTTCGTAGACAAAAGTCGAGGTGGAGTGCAGCTTATACAACGCCACACCGCAGTAGGCGAAAAAGACCACGACAGCCACTACGAATAAGCTGGTAGAAATCTTAATGATACGGTTTTTGGAGTGCTGTAACGGGTAGATATATTTACGGGCGCTGGATAACACCTGTTCGCGGTGCTCGGCTACGGTGTCGTTGGTAATACGTGGCAGAGTTTGCAGCGCTTCGGCGGTTGCCTCTTCGCGGTTCTTGCGCCGGCGTCCCACGCTACTCAAGCGGCCTTTAATGGCTGCCGGCACGCGGCCGACGGATGGCTTGGCTTTTTTAACTACTTTTTTCAATTTATTATTCATTGTCAGCAAATTGTTCCGCAGATTCCTTAGGTGCCCCACTGCCGTTATCCGGCATACTGGTGGCTGCGACGCCATTGTCACGCAATATCTGTAACAGTTTCTTCTGGATATGTCCGGGATGGTGAATGTCGTGGATAACGAGGTCGCCGACAAAGGTCTGCATAGTTATTGTACCAAATCCTAGCAAAGTTTCCTGCAAGCCACTGACTTCGTAGTTTACCATCTGGATTTGCCCCAGGCTCATATCAACGACGCTGCGGCTGAACATGCCTTTCTGGGTGATCTGGATCATCCGCTGATCGGTAATAATAAACACGCTGAAAAACCAGCTGATCCATGAAGGTACAAGCAGTAATACGCCGAAAAGGATACTCAGCACCAGGCTCATGAAAAAGAACGTCATCGAGGGGTAGTTATTGGGACGCAGGTACGTGAGTACCAGAGTGTAGACCGGGCCGATCAGCCAGGCGGCCATGCCAATAATCAGACCCTTACGCATCACGATTGGATGCTTACGGAATACAAACAGGACTTCTTCGTCGTCGAACTGATCCGCGAAGTATTTGTGCGGACGTCCGTCTGCGTCGGTTTGTGCCGATTTTGCCATAAGCACATTATACGATATAAACGGTTATTCGCATGCACCGTCTAACCCAAACGCCGAACTGAACGACGACGCTCACGTTCAGACAAGCCGCCCCAGATTCCGTTATCTTCGCCGTTTTCGAGCGCATATTCAAGACATTCCGGCCGCACTTCGCACATTGTACAGATTTTCTTAGCCTCTCTTGTGGAGCCGCCATGTTCAGGGAAGAAAGCCTCTGGATCCGTCTCGGCGCACAAAGCTCTTTCCTGCCAATCACCTTCCTGGGACGCGCCAATCATCATACGCGCCAGATCAGACAAGTCGGTTGTTCCGTCTTGGCTCTCGGCAGCAGCTATCCGTTCGCGGAACTGTCGCATGAAAGTCGGAACACTCGGCGCCGGCGGAACAATTTCGCTCTCCAGGGGCTGGTACACCCATGCTTCCGTATCACTGTTGTTGAATACTGAAACGCGGTTGAGGTGACCATCGACAGATTGATGAGGCTCCAGCCAATAGCGTGTAGTACTCTTCACACCGGATCTACGTACACGGTCAGCATAGTCCGGGTGGGCTTCCAATTTGCCCATCAATTTATATAGTTGCTGGCTTGTAGCCGCGGGAGTGGCGTCAGGAAACAGCCTGAGGAAATCACGCCTTCGTTGTGGAGTGCCGGCGAAGCGCTCCAGATAATCAAGCATAAACTGTTCGCGGCGGCTGAACTCAGAGGGTTCCTGCTCTTCCAGTAGGCCGTCTTCAGTTTCTACTGCGGCTTCCAGGCATACATCCGTACCGACCGCGCCAAGCGATTCTGATAACCTCAGTAAACGCTCCGGTGGTTGCTCGGCGAGGAAGTAGTCGCCCGTACCGTTATAATCTGTTAAAGTACCGTTAACTGAAGCTTCAAGCAACCGTGAGTAATCTTCATACTGGGACATATACAACCCTTATTTGTTATATTGCCAGTGATTATAAACCCAAAAATTGATATATCTATTGTAAAATTGTCTAAATTGGTGCCCCCGAACGGACTCGAACCGCTAGCTTCTCCTTAGGACGGAGTTGTTTTATCCATTGAACTACGGGGGCCTTCGGAAAATTATACCCCAAAACAAAAAGAATCGCCCTGGAGAGGCGATTCTTGTGAGTCAAATGTTACAAATTATTAATCAGAATCCTTACTACGGGCTTTACCACCCTTAGATCGAATTGCATGTTTCTTACTCTCGCTCATCTTATCTGAGCCAAGTCCTTGCTTTCCTGCCATAATATATGCCTCCACTAATTACTTAGTACTGAGATTATCGCGCTACCGCGTCCGGTAGTAGAGCTTACTATATGGGCAATATTGGAAAGGTTCTATGAATTTTTAGGCTGCGTAAACTTTTCGTGTACGGCTTCGTAGTCATACATTTCGCTTTCACTGAACCAGTGAGCGATTTCCTGCTCAGCCTCATTAGCATCGGCTGAAGCGTGGATAATATTGGAGACGCTCTTACCACTGGCGTTGGCAGCCCCGTAAGAAACGTGGGCGTAATCACCGCGGATAGTGCCGGGCAATGCACTTTTAGGCTCAGTAGATCCAACCATCTTGCGAACGGTCTCAACGGCGTCAACGCCTTCCAGTACCATCGCGATCACCGGGCCAACCAACATAGACTTAAGCTGGCTTTCGAAAATTTCATCACCCTTGCGGGTCTTCAGCGTACCGATACCTTCATAGTGCTGATGGTAATGGTCGTAATCCGGCTGCAGCATCTTTGTGCCTACGATCTTCAGGCCGACCCGTTCAAAACGGGTCAAAACTTCGCCGACGATACCGCGCTGGACTGAATCTGGTTTAAATACGATAAGGGTACGTTCCATAAGAGTGAGGATCCTGTTTAATTTACCCTACTATACCAGACATTGGCCCCTACGACCACCGTCGGCGAGAGTTCAGGCGATTAGTCGCACAATATTCTCCAAGCACGCTATAATAGGCTTATGCTATTTAGTAAAACCAAAACTGACTTTCTGGAATATTTAGAGATCGAGCAGAACCGCTCGCAGCGTACTATCGCCAATTACGACCATTATTTGAGCCGCTTGATTGACTTTACCGATACTGATCTTAAAGTGAGCGACATTACGCCGGAATTAATCCGTAAGTGGCGGCTGTGGCTCAACCGCCTGGGCAGCAACACCAGTGATGAGCTGCAGAAGAATACGCAGAATTACCATTTGATTGCTCTACGCAGCTTCTTGAAGTATTGCTCCAAGCGCGACATCCCCGCCCTGGCAGCTGATAAGGTCGAACTAGCGCGGGTAGTGCGTAAACAGGTAACATTTTTAAATGAAGACGAACTCACCCGCCTGTTCGCCGGACCAAAACTGGACACTATAGGCGGCCTCAGGGATCGGGCCATTCTAGAACTTCTGTTCAGCAGCGGGCTGCGCGTGTCCGAACTGGTCGGACTGGATCGGGATCACGTTAATCTTAAACGCCGGGAATTTATGGTCCGCGGTAAAGGCCAGAAAGACCGGCCGATATTTATTAGCGAAGCTGCGGCCGGATGGATTCAGCTGTACCTCAATAAGCGACAGGATACCAACAAGGCACTTTTTATCCGCTACGGTGGCCGTAAAACAGTCGATAACACCGGTAATTACCTTCGCCTGACCGCCCGGAGCGTCCAGCGGTTAGTGGCCAACTATGCCCTGTTGGCCGGTATTACCAAAGCAGTCCATCCCCATACATTACGGCATTCATTCGCCACTGACTTACTGATGAACGGCGCCGATTTACGCAGCGTGCAGGCCATGCTGGGACACAGCAACATCGCTACTACGCAAATTTATACGCACGTTACCGATCCGCATTTGCGGAGCGTACACGAACGTTTTCACTCTAAAGCAGTTAAGTAGCGCTTACTGGCCTACGGCCCGACGCTCATAACCTTACACATCGGGTTTGTGGTATCAGTCACCGTGATATCGTTTGGTACGCGGAACGTCGTGCCAGCCTGGGCGAAGCGTTTACAAACCGCACTGGCTGAATCCAACGCGTAGTTACTGCTGTCACTATCCGGACTGAGGCTAACGCGTACCTGAATGCGCCGGAGTACGTCCTGGGCTTTACCGGTAACATCTATCACTGCCTGAGCATCTTTGAGATTTAAAGTATTGTTTGAGCTGTCCGTCGCATTCATTGTAAGCGTGCCGGCATTATAAATAGCCATCGCCCGTAGGCTGTAGTTGGTACTGCCGGAAACACCACTAATAGTAGCCGAACACTGAGTTGTCGTGCAGTACATTGGGCTCACGGAGCCGTCGGCAGTCGCATAGGCCACGTTTGGACTCGTCTGTTTAACTGGATAAAAGAAAATGGTGCGCTGTTGGTTACGCAAAGTGTCGCGCTGCAGCGAGCTGGTTGGCACAAGATCAACGCGAAGGACGCCGTATGGACATGTCCAGTCGCCGGTTCCCGCTTTAGGGAATGAACCAGCCGTCGAGCTGCAACTTGCCACGCTGGTAGGCGGGGTCGGCAATGACCAGGCTAATTTAACGGTGCTCACAGACCCCGACGCGGGATGTATAGGCATTACGACCGAACCGCCGTCGGCCGAGACGGATCCAATTACTTCTTTTACCTTATCGGTATTAACCATAACGCAGGTATAGGAGACGCCAGTAGCAATATTTGGCTTGAGGTTGGAGTACAGGCCATTGGCAGTGTCGGTACAGCTGGTCTTCTGAAGACTAGTCGTGGCAGGCGTCGCGCGAATGAGTTTAACTACCTCGTTCACGCCGCTTTCGGCTGCCAGGAAGGCTTGCGTGCTTAAGCTACGGTCCAGCACCTGGCGTTGCTCACGGCGTGAAACCTGGGCAAAGCCCAATACAATCAGACTGATAACAATCATCATGATCATCGTAACGATGATTGAAACCATACCGGTATCCGTGCGTTTAATGTGTATGTGCGAAGTTTTCATCATGCTTACCTTTATTCTACCCTCATTTGGACTGTTGTGTTAAGTTCGCTGACCGCGCAGAACTGGCTGCCGCTAACTGACCGGCATTGCACATCTTCCAAGTCTGATCTGCCGTTAAAGGTTGTCGCGGTTGCCGGTGACGCGGTCTTGGCGCAGGCGCCAGGATTATTACCCGATATGGCCGGAATACACAGCAGGTCATCGTCGCCGTAGACAACTTTGACGCCCAGGTTATACATTGACGCCTGCCCGCTTACAGGTGAGATATTAAATTTAACGATCCGCATGCGATCACCCAGTAATTCCCGGCCGCTCGTCGCGGTTGGCAACGCCGTCATCGACTGCACGTTTAAGGCACCCGTTCCGGAGGAGCAACCGGATATCGTATCCGCTACCAGCGCGTGCTTGTTGGTATCATTAATCTGCCGGTTAAGAACAAAGCTATAACGCTCAGTCTGGCCGATACAGAAAGCCGTCGGAGTCGTGGACGTACCCGAAGTGCCCTGTATCGTGTACAAGTTGCTCACGTTGCCATTACCGTACTGTATGGTGCGCGAAATATCATCAATCAGCGCCCGGGCAGTATTTTGAGTACTCGTCGATATAACACCTTTATAGTACTGCCGTGAGAATTGAAGTACACCGGTAGTAATAACGATCAGCGTCAGCGCGAATACCATCGAAGCAATGAGCAGCTCGATGACCGTAAAACCCTGCTGACTTAGGTGCTTACTCATGGACAATCCTTGCCGCCCTTAATAGATAAAGTTATCGCTGAGCCAGACCCTTCTCCACCAATGATAAATAAGCCGGACTGATTCGTGCCACCGCTGTTTACGCACACCCGGACACCGTCCGTGGGGTTAACTATGCTGGTCGTCAGCTTAGTGTTCGCGTCGGTTACGCCATTCAGTTTTGTTTGATTTATCTGCGTGCCAGGTATAGCCAGCACGTTAACCTGCTGTGATATGTCGCCACCGCCAAAGTTACCAATACTAGAAACGAAACCTATGAAGCCGACTTGCTTTGCGGCAACCGATGGGTCGGATCCGTAGTATACCTTGCTTATAGTCATGCCGTAGGGCATATTGAGGTTCTCGTAAAAGTCGGGGAATGTGCTGGTAGCAGCATTGTTGGATTTTGCGGCCAATACCGGCTTTATGGGCGCCAACGTAGCGTCAGCTGAATCTTCCGATCCCTGCAGGCCGGCTACGGTGTAGACGTTATACTCCTGCGGGTTTGTGCCGTTAATGCCAAATTGTATGGCCTTCCCAAAGAATATGCATCCGTCATTAGTTCCCCGTGCCTTGGCAGCAACCGATAGAACCGGACCATTGGACCCGGTAACGCATTTGATATTTTCATTACTGGCATAATAGCCATTCGACACCTCATTGATAGTCTGCTGTATTTGTCCCTGAATCTGCCGGATACCCTGCGAGAATTCGGTATTGCGCTGGCGGCCGCCAATTACCAGGGTAGCGCTAAACAACATGGCGCCAGCAATCGCCAACACAATTAATGTTTCGATGATGGTAAAGCCTTTGTTCAGCTCTGGCAACCCACGCTTCATGGCATCAGTATAACATAAGCATAATAGTTACACCCAGCTATTTCATTGCGAGCATATTTTACTAGCCTAGAGGCCCAGAAACGTCTGGCCGTACCAGTCGAGAACACGGGATCCCCATAGAACCACCACGATGCCCGCCACAATAAGGAACGGTCCAAATGGTAAATGCGTCGTCCGGTCTGCCTTGCCGGTTGCCAGCAGTGGCACAGCAATAAGAGTGCCTATAAATGAAGCCAAAAAGATGACGAGCAGCGCTTCGGGTACACCGCCAACGAGCAACCCGAGCAATACTCCAAGAGTGATGTCGCCACCACCAATCCATCGCCCTTTAGAAACGGTATACAGTACAAAGAATAATCCACCGATCACCAACGCGCCCAGTAAAGCCATGAGAAGCGATCGAATGCCCTGGCCCCATACGAAGGACTGGAGCAAAACCTGTAAAAACGCCAGACCGATCAACGGCATCACGATGCTGTGCGGCAGCAGGAACCAGCGGAGGTCATACAATATAAGCGCTACGAAGCCGATAAGAAAGATGAGCCAGAGTCCAAAAAGCACGAGCCCTTCGCCGCTTAAATTATGCGGCCATGCCAAGTACGAAATGACAAACAACAGCGGAGTGACCAACTCCGCGAGCGGCGAATCCTCAATTTTCTTACCACAGTATCGACACTTGCCCCGCAGCCAGAGGTAACTAACTATCGGGATTAAATCTTTGGCGGCCAACTCGTGGTGGCAGTGCGTACACATACTGCGGCCTTTGGTGATCGAAAGCTCATCGGCTGTGAGTTCAGCTTTTTTCTTACTTTTCTTACCCTCGGCGAGCTGTTCTTTCAGCTCCGCCTGCTTATAATGCCGCCAGACGAAAGCGTTCACAAAGCTGCCGAAACATAAACCTAGAATGAGGAGAATAAGTATAACCATTAGAGGTTATAATAGCACACCAATAAAAATAGGCTCCAATTTGGAGCCTATTATATATAAACCAGCTATATCAATTAGTTACTCGTGCACTGTGCCGTGTCAGGTTCAACACGATACAGCACAGCTATTTGGCGAGCCGATCCGTCTACTGCATTACCATTACTGTCACACTTGGCGCTTGTGCGGACCACTAGAGTATCTGGGGTGACATTGGCTGCGTTGTTAGTATAAGCTTTTGAGCCGACCGATGGATTGGTCGCTGAGGTAGTATAGTAACTAAGCGTACCGACTGCATTGACGATATTTGTATTATTCACAGATGCCATACTGTTGCCGTTATTATTAATAACTTCTTGAACCGCTCCCAGTATGCGTGATACGTCGCTGCGGCGTGAGGTGTTGCGTGAGTTGCGCTGCAGGGCTGGTACGGCCAGGAATACGATCAACATGATCAAACCGGCGATGGCCAACACGATCAGGACTTCGATGATCGTGAAA